>Ga0209564_1000009_pt1 | contig 950196 bp, 863 predicted proteins | sample AraplaCol_mMF_r2_FD_184272 | JGI IMG/M metagenome (GOLD analysis project Ga0209564, IMG submission 184272) | Arabidopsis root microbial communities from North Carolina, USA - plate scrape MF_Col_mMF_r2 (SPAdes) (version 3) | ecosystem: Host-associated > Plants > Roots > Endosphere | place...
CACAGGAAGCACAACGGGACATCAGCCACTACCTGATGCACCGGTATAACTGGATACGGCCACATCAGTTCAATGAGGGATTGGCGCCGGCCGTCACGGAAGAAAAACTTAACGTAGTGTCCGGGATGGGTTGACCACTACAAACCTTTTCTACAGCAAGAGCGCTTTGCGCCACTGCGAGCGTTACTACTCCGAATAGTATTTCTCATGATATGCAGTTTCAACGGCGGCTTCTAGCCGCTAGCAACGTTCATTTTCTTTTCCGTGCGAAGTAGACTACAGGTAACTCAATGACAAAAGTTACCAGCATGATAGTGATTACTCTGTACCAGTCCAAATGAGCAAACCCATCCAAATAGCCACTATAGATAGCTGTTCCGAGACCTGCACCAATGGGGGCAGTTAGAAGGAAATTTTTGTTCATATCATTTTTGGAGTTTTAAAATTCTGCTGATCTTCAGCGTCTACTGCAGCGTAAATGAGTCAACAATAGCAGATTTTCCACTCGGAAAAATCACATAATCTCACTTCGCCTGGACTGGCGGCTACCGGGCAAGCAGTCTGTCGCTCCGCTTCTGCCAACTAGCCCCGTGTCTTGCGGTATGGCGGAGTGCCTAGCCGGTTCAAACCTTGGAAGGGATCGACGACTGGTAGTTTGGGATGGAAGTAGCCGAGTATGCAATCGGCGTTGCGGACTGCGATCTGGATGTGAGATAGGCGCCGCATGGCAGAGGTTGGAAAAACAGCTTGGCCTTGGGCGAACAGGCCTCGGACAGTATCATACGCAGGCAACCCCAGCTTAAAACGTTGCCCATGAATGTGGTTGATGATCGCACGATCCAGATTGTGCAATATGCCTTCGGTGTCATCAGGACGTGCGGCACGATTTTCCGGCAGCTCATAGCCAGGAGGAAGCTCTCGTTCTAGCTTGGCATAGGCGAGTATTATCTGCTCAATGCCAGCTTGCGTCGACAAGTCCAAACAATTTCCCAGCCTGATTACCGCTCCGATAGCATAGGCATGCAGGACCGGTCGCGCTGTCAGTTTAAGATGAGGCGCCTGAGCCGCAGCTTCGGCAAACATCCGAGCTCGGATAACATCACCTTCGAAAAAATAGATCCCCTCGCCGAGCCAATCATAGGGATTCTTGCTAGGCATGAGTTGCGACGTTTCATCGCTGGCAACCTGAACAGCCGTGTCGAAGTCACAGCCGTGATAAGCAACCACAACGTCGTGATTCATTTTTTATAGGACGCGGTGAGCTTGCCACTTTTTGTCCAGAGTCCGATTGCCCTCCCTATCTCGACAATCTCTTCCTGCGTAAGTTCCCTGCCTCGCTCCTTGGCCGGCGCCTCCCTCAGCGACTTTATATACTCAGTTTGCCGCTCCCACATTCTTTGATGTTCAGGCGACAAAGGGCGTGGCTCGGCCTTGGCTTTCCTGGCCTTTTTCGGTGCTGTGGAAGATTTGGATTTGGTGGGCATGCCCCAGTCTACTCCGCAAATGCGAGTACCGGCACATGCCACCTCTTGATGCAGCTCTAACCGCGCACGGCGGCTTCGATTTTGGCGACGTCGATTTTGCCCATTTCCATCATCGCGGCAAAGGCGCGCTGGGCTACTTCGCCGCCCTGGGCCATGGCATTGGTCAAGGCGCGCGGGGTGATTTGCCACGACAGGCCCCACTTGTCTTTGCACCAGCCGCACGCGCTTTCGGTGCCGCCGTTGCCGACGATGGCGTTCCAGTAGCGGTCCGTTTCCTCCTGGTCATCGGTGGCGATCTGGAAGGAGAATGCTTCGCTGTGCTTGAAGGTCGGGCCGCCGTTGAGGCCCAGGCACGGAATGCCGCACACGGTAAAGTCGACCGTCAGCACCTGGCCGGCCTTGCCGCCGGGGAAGTCGCCGGGCGCGCGGTAGACCTTGCCCACCGCACTATCGGGAAAGACGCTGGCGTAAAAATGCGCGGCTTCTTCCGCGTCTTGTTCGTACCACAGGCAGATCGTGTTCTTTGCTGGCATTGTCGCTCTCCTCTGTTCGCCGCCCGGCAGCCGACATGACTGCCGGAGCGACGATTCTACCGCGCCGCGATCACGCGCAGCACACGACTCAGCTCACCATCAATTTGGTGGACTTGAGCTTCACGCTATCCGGACCGGCGTGGATGGTGAAGCTGCCTGGCTCCACCACGCGCTGCATTTCGGTGTTGTAGAACCACAGGTCGGACGGCTTGATATCAAAGCTCAGCGTGCGCTTCTCGCCCGGCTGCAGCGTGACGCGCTTGAACGCTTTCAGCTCCAGCACTGGCCGCGTCACCGAGCTCACATCGTCGCGAATGTAGATCTGCACCACTTCGTCGCCGGCGCGCTTGCCGGTGTTGGTCACGTCCACTTCCACCTTGGTCGACTCGCCCACCGCGATGGTGGACTTGGCCAGGCGCGGCGCTGAGATATCAAACGTGGTGTAGCTCAAGCCGAAGCCGAACGGATACAGCGGCTTGGTCGAACCATCGATGTAGCCGCGGCGCGCCGACGGTTTATGGTTGTAGAAGATCGGCAGCTGGCCAACGTTGCGCGCGATCGATACCGGCAGCTTGCCGCCCGGGTTGGCACGGCCGAACAGCAGGTCGGCCGCAGCATTGCCGGTCTCCTGGCCCATGTACCAGCCTTCGATGATCGCGTCGGCCTTCTCGGCCAGGTAGTTGATCGACAGCGGACGGCCGTTCAGCAGGAACACCACGGTCGGCTTGCTCAGTGCGAAAATGGCGCGCGCCAGATCGTTTTGCTGTCCCATCAGGTCCAGCGATTCGCGGTCGCCGAGGTGGGTGTCGGCCCAGGCCTCGCGACTGGTCTGCTCGTTATCGCCCAATACCATGATGATGGTGTCGGCCGACTTGGCCGCTTCCACCGCATCGGCAATCAGCTTCGCATTCACTGCCGGATCGGTGAACTTGATTTCGTCCTTGCCCCAGATGCGGCTTTCGGTGATACGCACGCCCTCCGAATACGCCAGCTTGAAGCCCTGCGCCTTGGCCTCCGCTTCCAGGCCTTCATAGATCGACACCACATGGCGCGGAATATCCGAGTAGCCGCCGATAGGCGTGTCCTTGGCATGGGTGCCGACCAGCAGCACCTTGCCGACCTTCTTGCCGTCCAGCGGCAGCACGCCCTTGTCGTTCTTCAGCAGCACCGGAGTGCGGGTCGCGGCCAGACGCGCCAACGCGACGGCGTCCTTGGTGGCGGTCAGGCTGTCGGCGGCTTTGGCGTCAACGTACGGATTTTCAAACAGGCCCGCTTCGAACTTCATGGTCAGCACACGGCGCACCACGGCGTCGATTTCGCTTTCCTTGATGCGCCCTTCCTTCACCAGATTACCCAGCTCTTTGAAGCCCGCGCCGTCCGGCGTCTCGATATCGACACCGGCCTTGAAGGCGCGATAGCCCGCCTCCTTGGCCGAATCCACCAGCTTGTGGCGCGACACCAGTTCGATCACGGCCATATAGTCAGAGACGGTCAGGCCCTTGAAGCCCCACTCTTCGCGCAGCACCTTGGTCAACAGCCAGTGGTTGGCGTGCGACGGCACGCCGCCGATCTCGTTATACGACGGCATCACCGCACCGACGTTGGACTCCTTGATCGCGCGCTCGAACGGCGGGAAGAACTCCTCGCGCAAGGTGCGCTCGGTGACTTCCGCCGGCCCGGTGTTGGTGCCGTTTTCCGGCTGGCCGTGGCCCGTCATGTGCTTCAGCGTGACGAACACTTTGTCCTTGGCGAGTTTCGGGTTGGTGCCGGCAAAGCCGAGAATCGCCGCCTTGCCCATCTCGCCGCAGACGTACGGATCTTCGCCGAAGGTCTCCTCGATGCGTCCCCAGCGCGGCTCGCGCGCCACGTCCACCACCGGCGCCAGCGCCAGCTGCGAACCGGCCGCGCGCATTTCACGCGCCGCCACGCTGAAGATTTTGGTGGTCAGGTCGGTGTCGAAGGACGAAGCGATGCCGATCGCCTGCGGGAAGCTGGTCGCATGGCGCGCCACGTAGCCGTGCAGCGCTTCTTCGTGCATGAACATCGGGATGCCGAGGCGGGTCTGCTCCATCGCCCATTTCTGCGCCGCGTTGACGTAGGTGGCGGTTTCCAGCGGCGTGCGGTTCAGCACCTGTCCATCATCGCCGGCCGCGCCGCCGCCCTGCCCCAGACGGCGGTCCGACGGGCGGGCCAGCATGCCCATGCCGTTCGGGAATTCCTTCTGCGCTTTGGCGGCGACGAACTCGCCCTTGTCGTCCTGGATTTTCACCTTGGTCAGCCAGGTGCAATGCAGCTGCATGATTTTTTCTTCCAGCGTCATGCGGCCGAGCAGATCGTCGACGCGCTTTTCGACTGGCAGCGCCGCGTCTTTGTACGGCGCCCTGGCTGGCGCGGCGATCGCCGGCAGCACGGTGAGGCCGGCCAGGCCGGTCATGGAAGTAAGGAACTGCCTGCGGTTGTTGGTCATGCGTGTTGTCTCCTCTTGGGATTTATTTTTTATCGTTTGCCTGCACGGGTGCTGACGTCCACCCATACGGCCAGGGTCAGGATCGCACCTTTGACGATCATCTGCCAGTAAGTGTCCACGTCCAGCATCGACATGCCGTTGTCCAGCGAGGCCATGACCAGCGCGCCGATCAGCGCCCCGTGCACGGTGCCGGAGCCGCCGCGCATCGAAGTACCGCCGATGAAGCAGGCCGCGATCGCATCCAGTTCGCCGGACGTACCGGCCGATGGCGAGCCCGCAGCCAGGCGCGCGGTGTTGACCAGACCAGCCAGTGCGCACATCAGGCCCATGATCCCGAAGATCCACAGCTTGATCGATTTGACGTTGATGCCGGACAGGCGGGTCGCTTCCATGTTCGAGCCCACCGAGTACACGCGGCGGCCAAACACGGTCTGCGTGGTGACGTAGCTGAACACGCCCAGCAACGCCAGGAGCAGCAACACCGGCAGCGGAATGCCTTCATACGAATTGAAGGTGATGACGAACGCCGCCAGCACCACGCCCAAACCGCCCAGCTTGGCGGCGTCGCGCCACATCGGGGCCACTTCCAGCGCGTGCGCGGCGCGGCCGCGGCGCTGCGCGAAGATCAGGTAGACCGCCACCACGAACAGCACGAAGCCCAGAGCAATGCCCAGCGTCGGCGACAGGTAAGCCTGGCCGATGTACACCATGTCGTCCGACACCGGCGCAATGGTGGTGCCGCCGGTCACGCCCAGCACGATGCCGCGATACGCCAGCATGCCGCCCAAACCGACGATGAACGAAGGGATGCCCAGATAAGCTGTCAGGTAGCCGTTGAACAGGCCAATCACCAGCCCCACCACCAGCACCACGATCAGCGTGAGCGGCAGCGGCAGGTGGTGCGTCACATCCAGCACCGCCGCCACGCCGCCCAGCAGGCCAAGCAACGAGCCGACTGAAAGATCGATCTCGCCGGCGATAATCACCAGCGACATGCCGCAGGCGACGATGCCGGTAATCGCCATCTGGCGCATCAGGTTGGACAGGTTGCGCGGAGTGACGAAGCCGCCCTCCGTGTGATAGCTGAAGAATGCCCAGATCAATGCGACCGCGATCAGCAGGGCCAGCATTTTGTACTGCGTGAACAGCTGTTTCAAATTGAATTTCATTGGTAGTCCTAATGTCAGTGCGCCTGATCAAGCGCCGCCGCCAGCACGGTTTCCTGGCTCAGGTTATCGTTGACGAAATCGCCGCGCAGCTTGCCCTCGCCGATCACCAGCACGCGGTCCGAAATGCCCAGCACTTCGGCCAGTTCGGACGACACCATGATGATGGACATGCCCTCTTTCGCCAGGTTGAAGATCAGCTGATAGATCTCGAACTTGGCGCCGACGTCGACGCCGCGCGTCGGTTCGTCGAGGATGAGGATTTTCGGTTTGGTCAGCAGCATCTTGGACAGCACCGCCTTTTGCTGGTTGCCGCCCGAGAGGCCGGTAATCGGCAGGAACGGGCTGGAGGTCTTCAGCTTGACGCTCTTGATCTCCTGGCGGATGGTCGCCAGTTCGGCTTCCTGGTCGATGCGGGTGGCGCGCGCGAAGTCCTTCAGCACCGTCAGCGTCATGTTGTGGCCGACGCCGAGGTCCGGCACGATGCCGTGATGCTTGCGGTCTTCCGGCACCATCGCCAGCCCGGCGCGGATGGCCTTGACCGGCGTGCTGGTATCGAGCTTGACGCCGTTGAGATATACCTCGGCCTCGCTCGGCCCCGGATAGGCGCCAAAGATGGCCGACACCAGCTCGGTGCGGCCTGCGCCCACCAGGCCGGCGATGCCCAGCACCTCGCCCTTGCGCAGCTTGAACGAAATATCGTCCACGCGCTTGCGTTCCGGATTGTCGGCGTCGTAGCAGGTCACGTTGCGGGCTTCGAAAATCACTTCGCCCGGTGTGTGCTCGCGTTTTGGATACAGCTGCGTCATCTCGCGGCCGACCATCTGCGCGATGATGCGGTCGATATTCATCTCCGACATCGGCGTAGTGGCGATATGCTGGCCGTCGCGGATGGTGACAATGGTGTCGCAAATCTCCGCCACTTCATCCAGCTTGTGCGAGATGTACACGCAGGTCACGCCCTTGGCCTTGAGCGAATGGATAATATTCAGCAGCACCTTGATTTCGGACGCCGTCAGCGAGGACGAAGGCTCGTCGAGAATCAGCAGGCGTGCGTTCTTGTTCAGCGCCTTGGCGATTTCGATCAGCTGCTGGTGGCCGCCGCCGTACTGCTTCACCGGCAGCACCACGTTGACGTCATTGATGTTGAGTTCTTTGAGCAGTTCCTCGGCGCGGCGATTCATGGCCGCGTAGTCCATGCGGCCGCCCGGCAGCGTGATCTCGTTGCCGAGAAAGATATTCTCCGCCACCGACAGCTCGGGTACCAGCATCAACTCCTGGTGGATGATGACGATGCCGGCTGTCTCGGTTTCGCGGATCGATTGGGCCTGCAGCGGTTTGCCGTCCCAGATAATCTCGCCGTCCCAGGTGCCGTGCGGGTACACGGCGGACAGCACTTTCATTAACGTCGACTTGCCGGCGCCGTTCTCGCCGCACAAGCCGGCGCATTCGCCGGCTTTGAGCTTGATGTCGATGCCGTTCAGGGCGCGCACACCGCCAAATTCCTTGACGATGTTGCGCATTTCCAGAAGATATTCGGCCATGCGGTTCCTTAGTTGGCGGACAGCTGGGCCTTGGTGTAGAAGCCGTCGTCGGTCAGTACGTTGACGTTGGCCTTGGTCAGCGCGGTCGGCGCCAGCAGCAGCGTGCTGACGTTCTTCATGCCGTTGTTGTAGCTGGCGTTGAAGGCCGGCGCTTCATTGCGCACCAGCTTCACCGACAGGCGCGCCGCTTCGGTGGCGATCACTTTCAGCGGCTTGTAGACGGTCATGGCCTGGGTGCCGGCGATCACGCGCTTGACGGCGGCGAGGTCGGCGTCCTGGCCGGAGACCGGCACTTTTCCGGACAGCTTTTGCGCAGCCAGCGCCTGAATCGCGCCGCCGGCGGTGGCGTCGTTGGATGCCACCACAGCATCGATCTTGTTGCCGTTGGCGGTCAGCGCGTTTTCCACGATGGACAGCGCTTCCGATGCGCTCCAATCTTTGACCCACTGCTTGCCGACGACTTTGATATCGCCCTTGTCGATCAGCGGCTGCAGCACTTTCAACTGGCCTTCGCGCAGGACCTTGGCGTTGTTGTCGGTCGGCGCGCCGCCCAGCAGGTAGTAGTTGCCCTTTGGTTTGAGCGCCACCAGGCTGCTGGCTTGCAGCTCGCCGACCTTGGCGTTGTCGAAGGAGATGTAGGCGTCGATATCGGCGTTGAGGATCAGGCGGTCGTACGACACCACCTTGATCTTGGCCTTCTTCGCCTCACGCACGGCGTTGTTCAGCACCGTGGCGTTGTACGGAACGATGACCAGCACGTCCACGCCGCGCGAGATCAGGTTTTCGATTTGCGAAATCTGGCGCTGCTCGCTGGCGTCGGCCGATTGCACGTAGACCTTGGCGCCCAGCTTTTCAGCTTCGGCGGTGAAGTACTCACGGTCGCGCGCCCAGCGCTCCAGGCGCAGGTCGTCGATCGAAAAACCGATCTTCGGGTTCTTGGCGTCGGCCATGGCGCTGCCGGCGCCCAGCGCCATCATGGCGCCGAGTACGGCGCTGACTACAATCTTCTTCATTTAATCGTCTCCGTTAATTATTCTTGCCCTTGTCGTCCCGGCGCAGGCCGGGACCCAATGAAAGCGCGATGCGACGCACACTCAGCTTGGATTCCGGCCTTCGCCGGAAGTCATTTCGCCCAATGGACGGAATGACGACGGTCAGTGGTTGTGCCGCGCCAGGTTGTCGCCTACGCCCTGGTACTTGAGCGCCAGCTCCATGCAGGCGCCGGTATCCATCTGGCCCACGGTGGAGCGGTACAGCTCCTGCCACGGCGTCTGGCTCGGCGGCACCGGCGGGATGCCTTCGGCCTTGCGCTTGGCCAGTTCCTCGTCGCTGATCAGCATATTGCAGCTGCCTTCGTTCAGGTCCACGCGCACGATGTCGCCGGTGCGGATGTACGCCAGGCCGCCGCCCACCGCGCTCTCCGGCGCGGCGTTCAGGATCGACGGGCTGTCCGAGGTGCCGGACTGGCGGCCGTCGCCCAGCGTCGGCAGCCAGTTCACGCCGCGCTTGATCAGGGCATCAGGCGGTTGCATGTTGACGACTTCCGCCGAACCAGGCCAGCCGATCGGACCCGCGCCGCGAATCACGAGCATGCAGTTCTCGTCGATGTTCAGCGACGGATCGTTGATGCGGTTGTGGTAATCGCCCGAACCATCGAACACAATAGCGCGCGATTCGAACACGTTTTCCTGACCCGGCTTGCTCAGATAGCGCTGACGGAATTCCGGCGAAATCACACTGGTCTTCATGATGGCGAAGTCAAACAGGTTGCCCTTCAGGACGAAGAAGCCCGCGTCTTCCTTCAGCGGCGCGTTGAACGGATAGATCACTTCGCGGTCGTTGGTCTCGCGGCCGGCCAGATTGTCCTTCATGGTCTTACCGGTGACGGTGAGGCGGTTGGAGCGCAGCTTGCCCTGCTGTTCCAGTTCCCACATCACGGCCGGCACGCCACCCGCGCGGTGGAAGCGCTCGCCGAGGAATTTACCGGACGGCTGCATGTTCAGCAGCAGCGGCACTTTGTGGCCGTATTCCATCCAGTCGCTCGACTTCAGTTCCACGCCGGCGTGGCGCGCCATCGCGACGATGTGCTGCTGGGCGTTGGTCGAGCCGCCGATGGCGGCGTTGACCACGATCGCGTCGAGGAAAGCGTCGCGGTTCAGGATCTGCGACGGACGCAGATCCTGCTTGGCCATTTCAACGATGCGCTTGCCGGTTTCGTAAGCCATCTGGCCACGTTCGCGGTATGGCGCCGGAATGGCGGAGCAGCCGGTCAGCGACATGCCCAGCGCTTCGGCGATGGCGTTCATGGTCGATGCGGTGCCCATGGTGTTGCAATGGCCCGCCGACGGCGCCGAAGCGGCGGCGATTTCCAGGAACTTCTCGTTGTCGATCTTCCCTGCGGCCAGCTGCTTGCGGCCCTTCCAGATCGCCGAACCGGAACCTACCAGCTCACCATCGAGCCAGCCGTCCAGCATCGGGCCGCCGGACAGCACGATGGCCGGAATGTCGATGGTGGCCGCTGCCATCAGCTGCGACGGCGTGGTCTTGTCGCAGCCGGTGGTCAGCACCACCGCGTCGATCGGGTAGCCGTGCAGGATTTCGACCAGGCCCATATACGCCAGGTTGCGGTCGATGGCGGCGGTCGGGCGGCGGCAGTTCTCGAAGATCGGGTGCAGCGGGAATTCCATCGCAATGCCGCCGGCATCGCGGATGCCGTCGCGCACGCGCTTGGCCAGCTCCAGGTGGATGCGGTTGCACGGGCTGATATCGCTGCCCGATTGGGCGATGCCGATGATCGGGCGGCCGGAACGCAGTTCTTCAGGCGTGATGCCGTAGTTCATAAAGCGCTCGAGGTACAGCGCGGTCATATCGATGTGGTCCGGATTATCGAACCAGTCCTGCGAACGGTAGCGACGCGATTGGGTGCTCATAAAGTGCCTATTCTGGTAAGTACAGGTGTTGCAGTTGTCCTGGGGTAGCCACGCGGAAGCTGAAAACGCCTCCCGCCAGCGGCTCGCGGCTCAATTCTTCGTCGGTCAATCCCTTGCGGGCGGTGGTCACGAACACGGTGCGCAAATCCTCGCCACCGAATGCCACCTTGGTGATATTCGAACACGGCATCGGGATGGTGTCCAGTAGTTCTCCCGACGCGGCATAGCGTTCGATGCGGGCGCCGGCAAACAGGCCTACCCACAGCGCGCCGTCGGCGTCGACCGCGGTGCCGTCCGGGTAGCCGCTGCCTTCGATGCGCACGAACACGCGCTTGTTGGACAGTTCGCCCTTCTCATCGAGATCGAACGCGTAGATGACTTTTTCCAGCGTGTCGGTGTGATAGAAGGTGCGGCCGTCCGGGCTCACGCACGGACCATTGGTGATGACATAGCCGCTGTCCATGCGCAGCATGCGGCGGTTGCCGCTCAGGCGATACAGCGCACCGCTGGGCGCCGCTTCGGCGTTGTCCATCGAACCAAACCATAGCGCGCCGTGGCGGTCGATGTAGCCGTCGTTGAGGCGATTGCCCGGCAGGTCCGACTCCAGCTCGTGGATGGTGGTCAGCTCGCCGGTTTCAAACGAGAAGCGCTCGATGCGGCCCGGCAGGCCGCATACGAAGTCGCCGCCATGCATCGGCAAGGCGAAGCCCACTTCGGCGGGCACCGTCCAGCTCTGGCGGCGGCTGCCGTCTTCGGCGCAACGGTGGATGGCGCGCTGCTTGATGTCGACGAAGTACAGCGCCTTGTCCTCCGGGTGCCATACCGGGCCTTCACCCAGGGTCGCGCCCAGCGACCAGATGCACTCAGGCTGATAGAGGTTCATGCTCCATACCATCCGGCGTCTACGAAGTAATCTCGGCCGGAGCAGCGGCGCGCATTGTCGGACGACAGGAACAGCGCCATGGCGGCGATGTCTTCCACTTCCACGCCTTGCGGCAGCACCTGGGCATCCAGGATAGCCTGGCTGGCTTCCGGCGAATGCCACAGCGCTTTCTGGCGCTCGGTCATGACCGAACCAGGGATCACGGTGTTGACGCGGATGCCGTCTTTGCCCAGGTCGCGCGCCAGGCCGCGGGTCAGGCCTTCGATGGCCGCCTTGGCAGTCATGTACAGCGACAGGTCCGGCAGTGCCAGGTGCCACGAGATCGAACCGAAGTTCAGGATCACGCCACCGCCGACCTGCTTCATGCCCGGGGCCACGGCCTTGGCGCAGAAGAACTGGTGGCGCAGGTTGACGGCCAGGCTCTTGTCCCAGTATTCAGGGGTGACTTCCTGCACCTGGTGGCGATGGTCGTTGGCCGCGTTGTTGATCAGGACTTCAATCGCGCCGTGGTCTTTCTCGATCTGCGCGATCACGCCGGACAGCGCATTCAGGTCGGTCAGGTCGCAGTGGAAGAACAGCGGTGCGTGTTTGCTGCCTTTCAGGCTCTCGGCCAGCTGTTTCGAAGCCTCGGCTGCGATGTCGATGAAGAACACTTTTGCGCCCTGCTTGACGAAGGCATCCACGATGCCTGCGCCAATGCCGGTGCCGCCGCCGGTAATCAGTACGCGCTTGTCGGCGAGGTCCGGGTAGGTCGCGTAGACCAATGGTTGGCCCATATAGTAACTCCTGAATTTGTTGTGGTTTTAGTTGAGCAGGCCGCGCTGGGCCAGATTGCGATACAGCGCGCGCACGCCGAAGGTCCAAGGGGTGACGGCGTCGCTGCGGTAAACGTGGTTGACCAGCATGCCCAGCGAAGCGCTGCTGATGCTCACGCGGTCGCCCAGCTTGTGGGTGAAGCCGGCGCCTTGGGCGCCGCGGTCTTTAATCGGCGAGAACATGGTGCCGAGGAAGAGCATGAAGCCGTCCGGGTACTGGTGGTGCGCGCCGGAGGTCTGCGACACCAGGTCCAGCGGATCGCGGCTGATCTGGCGCATGTGGCTTTCGCCGTCCAGGCGGAAGCCGTCGTCGGCGCCTTCGATCACCAGGCGCAGTTCCGCGTTGCGCACGGTGTCGATGGTGAAGCGATCATCGAACAGGCGGATGAACGGGCCGATGCCGCAGGAGGCGTTGTTGTCCTTGGCTTTACCCAGCAGCAGCGCGCTGCGGCCTTCGATGTCGCGCAGATTGACGTCGTTGCCCAGCGTGGCGCCGACGGCTTGCGCGCGGCTGTTCACGGCCAGCACGACTTCCGGCTCCGGGTTGTTCCATTTCGATTCAGGGTGCAGGCCGACGTCCGCACCGAAGCCCACCGCCGACATAGGCTGCGACTTGGAGAACACTTCGGCGTAAGGGCCGATGCCCACTTCCATGTACTGCGACCAGGCGCCGCGCGCGATGAACTGCTGCTTTAGCTTTTCCGCCTCCGGCGAGCCAGGCTTGATGGCCGACAGGTCGGCGCCGATGTCTTTCAGCAGCGAGGCGCGCAGCTCGTCGGCCTTGGCCGGGTTGCCGCCGGCCTGCTCTTCGATCACGCGTTCCAGCAGGCTGACGGCGAAGGTCACGCCGCAGGCCTTGATGGCTTGCAGGTCGTTCGGCGCCAGCAGGCGCACCGGCGCGCTGTCGTCGCCACTCAGGGCGGTTTCGATCAGTGCTTCCACGCGGCCCAGCGGCTGGCCTTGTGCCGAGTGGGCAAAGGCCACCACGTCGTCGCGCTCCAGCAGGTCCGACACGGTTGGCACCAGCGCGGTGATATCGAATACTTCTCCGTTGCGCACGACCACGACACTCGGGCCGTTGACATCATTGCGCCATACGCGGCCGACCAGCAATGCATCCGGCAGGTCGACTGGCAGGTGTGCCGCAACCGGCGCGTGTTTCAGGGTGTTTTTCACAGGGTCTCCTTAGTTACGTCCCAAGCTTGGTTTTATCAGGTGAGCGGTTTTAACCATGCAGCAGTTTTGTTGCATGTACCATCTCTTTAACCTAAAATGAATAGCGCTAACATTTTTAAGAGTGTGAAGGATTTATGCAACCAAGTCAACTTGCTTTACGCAGCTATATAGGCGCCGCGCTCGCGGCTTTCCTGCTGTCCGGTCCCGCCCTCGCCGCGCAGCCGGCCTCGCACTGGGTGGCAAGTTGGGGGGCGGCGCAGCAAATCCCCGAGCCCGCCAACGAGCTGGCGGCCGAAAACTGGCGCGACGCCAGCATCCGCCAGGTGCTCCATCTCACTCTGGGCGGCAAGCAGTTCCGGGTCCGCATCAGCAATGTATATGGCACCGCACCATTAGTGCTTGAAGCGGCCAGCGTGGCGCTGGCCGGCAGCGACAAAATCCTGCCCCTCACCTTCGACGGCCGCACCGCGGTCATGATCCCGGCAGGCGCGGAATACTACAGCGACACGGTCGACATGGCGCTGAAGCCGGCCGCCAACCTCTCGGTATCGATGTATTTCAAGGAAGCCCCGGCGCGCCAGACCGGCCATCCGGGCGCCCGCACCTACACCTATCTCGCCAAGGGCAACCGCGTCAACGACGCCGTGTGGGACGACGCCACCAAGGTCACGCGCTGGTATGCGCTCAGCGGCATCGAGGTGCAGGCGCCGCGCAATGTCGGCGCGCTGGTGGCCATCGGCGACTCGATCACCGACGGCTACGGCGTCCCGCCCGACACCAACACCCGCTGGACCGACGCGCTGGCGGCGCGCCTTCGCGATAACAATCTGGCGCTGGGCGTGGTCAATGCCGGCATCGGCGGCGGGCGCATGCTGCGCGACGGCCTTGGCCCGAATCTGGTGTCGCGCTTCGAGCGCGATGTGCTGGGCCGCGCCGGCGTCACCCACGCGCTGGTGCTGATCGGCGTGAACGATCTGGGCGGCCAGCATCGCAACACGCCGGACACGCCGGCCGACCGCCAGCAGTTGCTGGCCGACCTGAAACTGGCGCACCGCCAGCTGGCCGAACGCGCCAGGGCGCACGGCATCTGCCTGATCGGCGGCACCGTGACGCCGTACGTGGGCAGCGAGTACTACCACCCGGAAGCGGAAAACGAGGCGGATCGCCAGGAACTGAATCAGTGGATCCGCACTTCCGGCGTATTTGATGCGGTCGCCGATTTCGACGCGGCCCTGCGCGACCCGGCCAAGCCGGATCGCCTGAAACAGGTGTATGACTCCGGCGACCATCTGCATCCGTCGCTGGCTGGATATCGCGCGCTGGCCGAAACCGTGCCACTGGCCGCACTAAAAAAACAATGTGGAGACAAAAAATGATGACCCTGAAATCCCCTGCACTACCGGCCCGTAAAACGCTGTCCGCGCTGCTGGCGGCCATTTCGCTGGCCGCTCCCGCCGTTGTGGCGGCGGCGCCTGCGGCCACCTACACCAATCCGGTGGCGAGCGGCTTCCATGCCGATCCCAGCGTGTGCCGCATGGGCAATGACTACTACCTGGCGACCAGCAGCTTCGAATACTTCCCCGGCGTGCCGATTTATCACAGCAAGGACCTGGTCCACTGGCGCCAGATCGGCTCCGCACTCACGCGTCCCAGCCAGCTGAATCTGAAGAAGACCCGCAGCTCGCAAGGCATCTACGCGCCAACGCTGCGCTGCCATGACGGCGTGTTCTATATGGTCACCACCAATATGGAGGGCGGCGGCGCCTTCTACGTCCACACCAAGGATCCTGCGGGCGAATGGTCGGAACCGGTGTGGCTGAACGATCCAACCTTCGCCATGGACCCGTCGCTGTTCTTCGACGACGACGGCAAGGTCTATTACACCCGCCACGGCGGCGGTGAGCACGGCGGCGTCTATCAGGCCGAGATCGACCTCAAGGCCGGCAAGCTGCTGGAAGCGCCGCGCCTGATCTGGTCCGGCACCGGCGGCGTATGGCCGGAAGGCCCGCACCTGTACAAGCACGAAGGCCAGTACTACCTGATGATCTCCGAAGGCGGCACCTCGTATAACCACAGCCTGACGATGGCGCGTTCGTCCTCGCCGTGGGGACCGTTTACCGCCAACCCGGCCAATCCTATCCTCACCCATCGCGGCCATCCTGAACTGCCGCTGCAGGCCACCGGCCACGGCGACCTGGTACAAACGCCGGAAGGAAAATGGTGGATGACACTGTTGGGCATTCGTCCGATCGCCAACCAGCACCACATCGGGCGCGAGACCTTGCTCACGCCGGTGGCGTGGAACGACCAAGGCTGGCTGACCGTGAACAATGGCCGCCCGCTGGCGATGGAAATGTCTGCCGAGGGCTTGCCACCACTCGCGCCGTGGCCCGCAGAACCGGTGCGCGATGATTTCAATGCGCCCAAGCTCGGCCTCCAATGGTCGCAGCTGCGCGGCCCCGGCGACGGACTGTGGTCGCTCAGCGAGCGCCCCGGCTACCTGCGCCTGAAAGGCAGCAGCGTCACCATGAACGACATCGCGCAGCCGGCCTTCATCGCCCGCCGCCAGGAACACATGCGCATGCGCGCGGCCACGCAGCTGGAGTTTGAGCCTTCGGCCGCAACGCATGCCGCAGGCCTGGTGCTGCGCCAGAACGAGAAGAACTACTACGAACTGCGCGTCACCGGTACGAAAGAACGCAAGCTGGAACTGCTGGCGCGCACCAAGGGCGTCACCTCGCTGCAGGCGTCCGCACCGCTGCCGCCGGGCCCCGTCGTGCTGCAAGTGGAGTCGTGGGCGGACCGCTATGAATTCAGCTACAGCACGGGCGGCGTGCCGCTCAAACGGATAGGCAGCGCGCTGCCGACCGGCGCGCTGTCGTCGGAAGCGGCCAGTGGATTTACCGGCGTCTTCATCGGCATGTATGCCGAAGGCGCCAAGGAGCAGACCATGCCTGCCGCCGATTTCGCATGGTTCGACTACCAGCCAATTGAAAAATAAAACGATATGAGACAACGTATTCTTGCCGCAGGGGCCATGCTACTGGCCCTGCTGTCACACGCCCTGCCCGCGCACGCGCTGGGCCAACAAAAACTGGCGTGGTTTGACACGCCGCCCGCCGATGCAGTGGCGCTGGCCCGCAACGGCCAGGCAGCCAAACTGTTTGTGGATGCATCCGACTACCCCGGCGTGGTGCGCGCGGCGGGCGACCTGCAGGCCGATATCGCCCGCGTCAGCGCGGCACGGCCGACACTGAGCACGGACGGCAAGCCGGCCGGCGCGGATGTGGTCATCATCGGCACTGTCGGCAAGAGCGCGTTGATCGATAAGCTGGTGGCCGAGGGTAAACTGGATATATCGGCCATCAAGGGCAAATGGGAAGGCTGGCAGGTGCAAACCCTGCGCAAGCCGCTGCCAGGCGTGGAGCGCGCGCTGGTGATCGCTGGCAGCGACAAGCGCGGCACCATTTACGGCATCTATGAAATGTCGGAGCAGATCGGCGTCTCGCCATGGAACTGGTGGGCCGATGTTCCAGCGGCGAAGCACGCCAGCGTCTACGTCTCGGCGGAAGCGGCGGTGAGCGACGCGCCGGTGGTGCAGTATCGCGGCATTTTCCTGAATGACGAAGCACCGGCGCTGACCGGCTGGGTCAAGCAGCACTACGGCAGTTTCAATCACCAGTTTTATTCGAAGGTGTTTGAACTGATCCTGCGCCTGCGCGGCAATTACATCTGGCCAGCCATGTGGGGCGAGGCGTTCTACGACGACGATAAATTGAACGGCAAGACCGCCGACGATTACGGCGTCGTCATCGGCACCTCGCACCACGAGCCGATGATGCGTGCACACGATGAGTGGCGCCGCTACGGCGGCGGCCAGCACTGGGACTACAACCGCAGTAGCGAAGCTTTGCGCGAGTTCTGGACGCAGGGCCTGCGCGTAACGCAAGGCCAGGAGAAGGTGGTCACGCTGGGCATGCGCGGCGACGGCGACGAGCCAATGTCGCGCGACGCCAACGTGTCGCTGCTGGAGCGCATCGTCAGCGACCAGCGCAGCATCATCGCCAAGGAGATCAACCCGGACGTGACCAAGGTGCCGCAACTGTGGGCGCTGTACAAGGAAGTGCAGGACTACTACGAGAAAGGCATGCGCGTGCCGGACGACGTGATGCTGCTGTGGTGCGACGATAACTGGGGCAATATCCGCCGCCTGCCGACGCCGGAGGAACGCAAGCGTGCCGGCGGCGCGGGCATCTACTATCACTTCGACTATGTCGGCGGTCCGCGTTCCTACAAGTGGATCAATGTGACGCCGCTGCCGAAGGTGTGGGAACAGATGCATCTGGCGTGGCAGCATCAGGCCAACCGCATGTGGATCGTCAACGTCGGCGACTTGAAGCCGATGGAGGTGCCGATCGAATTCTTCCTCACCTACGCATGGAATCCGGCGGCGTGGCCGGCAGAGCGCCTGCCGGACTACCTGAAGCTGTGGGCCACGCGCGAGTTCGGAGCGGAATATGCGGACGATATCGCGGATATCGTCGCCAAGTACGCCAAGTACAACGGGCGCCGCAAGCCTGAGCAGCTGGAGCCGACTACCTACAGCCTGGTGAACTACAACGAAGCAGAACGCATCGTTGATGAGTACAAGGCGATTGCGGCGCGCGCCGAGAAAATTTCGGCAGCGCTGCCGGCGGCGAAACGTGATGCCTTCTATCAGCTGGTGCTATATCCGGTGAAGGCCAGCGCGGTGGTGAACGAGCTATATGTCACGGCCGGCATGAATCGCCTGTATGGCATGCAGGGCCGCGCTTCGACCAACGACCTGGCGGCGCGCACGCGTTCGCTGTTTGCGCAGGATGCGGAACTGGTGCGCAAGTACCACGAGGATATCAGCGGCGGCAAGTGGAACCACATGATGTCACAGACCCACCTCGGCTACACCTACTGGAACCAGCCGCCGCGCAACGTGATGCCGCCGGTGACGGAGATGCAGGTGCCGAAGGCCGCCGACATGGGCGTGGCGGTGGAAGGCAGCGAGCAGGTGTGGCCGGGACCAGGCGGCGACGCCCTCGCTTTGCCGGCGCTCGACGTGTTTGAGCAGCATGCGCGCTTCATCGATATCTTCAATCGTGGCCAGCAGCCGTTCGATTACAAGGTCAGCGCAAGCGAGCCGTGGATCACGCTGGACAAGCCGTCGGGCAAAGTGGCGCGCGAGCAGCGCGTGGCGGTGAATGTGCGCTGGGCCGAAGTGCCGGACGGCGTGCGCACGGCGACGCTGATCATCAACGGCGCGGGCGGCAAGACCACGGTGAAAGTCCCGGTACGCAAACCCGAAGGCGCAACGGCGATGACGGGATTTATTGAGACTGGCGGCGTGGTGGCGATGGAAGCGGAGCACTACACGCGCGCCGTGGCGGCAGGCCAGCGCACCTGGCTGAAGGTGCCGGATCATGGCCGCACCTTGTCCGGCATGACAGTGCTGCCGTCGGATGCGCCGGCCGATGCGGCGCCGGCCATGCGGCTGGAATATGAGATGCAGCTGTTCAGCGCAGGCACGTTCGAAGTGCAGGCGACGCTGGCGCCGACGCAGAAATTCCAGCCGGGAGAAGGCTTGCGCTACGCGGTATCGATTGACGACGAAGCACCGCAGATCGTCAACGTGCATGCGGACAGCAGCGAAAGAGCGTGGGAGCGCAGCGTATCCAATGGCGCGACGGTGCTGACGTCACGCCACAAAGTGGAGCAACCCGGCAAGCACACCCTCAAATTCTGGGCATTGGATTCCGGGCTGGTGCTGCAAAAGCTGGTGGTGAACACCGGCGGCCAGAAACCGAGCTACCTCGGGCCGCCGGAAAGCCCACGCAAATAATCAGGTACGATCAGGCGCGGCGTTGATTGCAGCTGCAATCGCGTCGCGCAGCGGCTTGGCGCGCAACTGGTCGTCAAACGGGGTTGGACGGCCCTTCAGTCCATCCGGGCGCTTCGCCTCTTCCCAGCCCTGCAGCCAGCTGGTGTTATCCGCCATGCCCCACATCAGGAAATCACGGCACTGGCGATAGCTGAGCGTCACATCCAGATAATCCTTGGCCAGCGCCGCCACGCCCGCATCGCGCACCTTCACATCGGCCGGCAGCTTGCGGTCATTCACATCAAACTCCGTAATCAGCAGATCCAGGCCCATGCCGGTCACCTCATCGAGGAACTTGCGCCATTCCTGCTGGCCGCGCGTGTTGGCGCTGTCGTCCCAGGCGCCGATATGACTCTGCAAACCCAGCGCATGAATCGGCGTGCCGCGCGATTTCAGATCATGTAGCAGCTTCAATACGCCAGCGCGATGCCTGGCGCTGCCCTCGTCCTCGCGCATGTAGTCGTTGTACACCAGCTGCGCCTTGGGCGCGCGCTCCTGCGCCAGGCGGAACGCGAAGTCGATCTGCTCCAGCGCGCCCATGCGGTCCGCGAACACGTTGCCATGCAAGTTGCCGGTCTTCGGATCAACCGCCTCATTGACCACGTCATAACTGTGAATCTCGCTGCCGAAATGGTCGCACACGGTGATAATGTGCTTGCGCAGCAGCGCTTCCGCCGCCTTGGCCGGCTGCGCGCCGAAGTCGTATTCATTGACCCACTTCGGCAGCCACTTGGGCTCCTGCCAGACCAGATTATGGCCGCGCACCAGCATGCCCTGCTGCTTCGCCCATGCATACATCGCATCGGCCGGACCAAAGTTATACTGGCCCTGGCGCGGTTCCAGCGCCTGCCACTTCCCTTCATTCTCCGCCACCAGCATATTGCACTCGCGCGCCATCAGCGCCTTGTACGCGGGATCGCGGAAGTAACCGCCGCCGATGGCGTTGCCGACGTTGATGCCTTTGCGCTTGCCCAGTACTTTCAGGGGTTCCGGCATTTCGGCCGCGTGCAGCGGCGCCGCACCGGCTGCGGCCATCATACCGATAAAGCTACGTCGGGATAATTTCATGTTGTCTGTCTCCTTTGTTGGAATTGTTCACTAACATCGTGGCATAATGAAATGGTTACGCTAACATAACTTGGAGACATCATGCGGTTTTTCTTGCGCGCGGCCCTCACGGCGCTGCTGTTTTCGGTCGTTGCGACGGCCTTCGGGGCCGACGAAGACGGCTACGATTTATGGCTGCGCTATCGCCCGCTGGAGCGCGCCGCGCAGCAGCGCGTGCAGGCGCAGGCCCGCAGCATCGTGCTGCCCGGCGCACCCTCGCCGGCGACCAACGCCGCACTGGCGGAACTGAACAAAGGCTTGTCCGGCATGCTGGGACGCGCTCCCGTAACCGGCACGCGCATCAGTGACGGCGCCCTGCTGCTTGCCACGCCGGCACGCCTGCCGGAACTGGCCACCGCAGCGCCGCTGCGCAGCGAACTGGCCGCGCTGGGCGATGAGGGCTACCTGCTGCGCCAGACCCGCGTGCAAGGCCGCCAAGTCACACTGATCGCCGCCAATTCCGATATCGGCCTGCTGTACGGCGCCTTTGCATGGCTGCGCGACGCGGCCATCGGCGGCGACATGCGTGCGCAATCATCCGCGCCGAAACTGCAACTGCGCCTGCTGAATCACTGGGATAATCTGGACCGCACGGTGGAACGCGGTTACTCCGGCCAGTCGATCTGGGACTGGTGGGCGCTGCCGGACATCAAAGACCAGCGCTACATCGACTACGCCCGCGCCAACGCATCGCTGGGCATCAACGGCACGGTGCTCAACAACGTCAACTCCAAGCCGGAAGTCCTGACCGCGCCGTTTATCGCCAAAGCCGCCGCCGTGGCCGATGTGCTGCGCCCTTACGGCATCAAGGTCTACCTGTCGGCGCGCTTCTCGACGCCGCTGGAACTGCATGAAACCAGCACCGCCGATCCGCTGTCGCCGGAAGTGCAGCAATGGTGGAACAAGAAGGCCGACGAAATCTATAAGGCCATCCCCGACTTCGGCGGCTTCCTCGTCAAAGCCAACTCCGAAGGCCAGCCAGGCCCGCAGGACTACCACCGCAACCACGCCGACGGCGCCAACATGCTGGCCGCCGCCCTCGCGCCGCACAAGGGCATCGTGATGTGGCGCGCCTTCGTCTACGCACCAAAAGGCGCGCACCTCGCCGACGACCGCGCCAAGCAGGCCTACGAAGAATTCAAACCGCTGGACGGCGCCTTCGCCGCCAACGTGCTGGTGCAGGTGAAGAACGGCGCCATCGACTTCCAGCCGCGCGAGCCATTCCACCCGCTGTTCGGCGCCATGCCGAAAACGCCGCTGATGATGGAGTTCCAGATCACCAAGGAGTACCTGGGCTACTCCACCGACATGGCTTATCTCGGCACCATGTTCGAGGAAACGCTGGAAAGCGACACCAAAACTGGCAAGACCGTGGCGCAAACCCTGAGCGGCATGGCCGGCGTGGCCAACATCGGCAGCGACCGTAACTGGGCCGGTTCGCACTTCGACCAGGCCAACTGGTACGCCTTCGGCAAACTCGCGTGGAACCCGCAAGCCAAGGCGCGCGATATCGCCGCCGAATGGGCCGCGCTCACCTTCAGCCCGGACCAGCGCGTGGCCGCGCCGATCACCAACATGCTGATGACGTCCCGCGAAACCGTGGTCGATTACATGACCCCACTCGGCCTGCATCACATCATGGGCACCGGCCACCATCACGGCCCGGCGCCGTGGGTCGACAACCTTGAGCGTCCTGACTGGAATCCCGTCTACTACCACCGCGCCGACCGCAGCGGCATCGGTTTTAACCGCACCGCAAGCGGCAGCAACGCGCTGGAACAATACGCGCCGGAGATCGCGCGCCAGTACGCCGATCCCCACACCACCCCGGAACAGCTGCTGCTGTGGTTCCACCACCTGCCGTGGGATTACGTCATGCCGTCCGGCCGCACCTTGTGGGCCGAACTGCTGGCCCGCTATGACCGCGGCGTGGCGAACGCCAAACAGCTGCGCAGCCAATGGCAGGCACTCAAGCCGTTGATCGACGCGCGCCGCTACACCGAGACCGAGCAGCGTCTCAACCGCCAGGTGGACAATGCCATCCTGTGGCGCGACGCCTGCGTCGCCTACTTCCAGTCGGTATCCGGCTTGCCGCTGCCGCCCGGCGTGGCAGCACCGGCCAATCCGCTGTCGTACTACAAGGCGCTGCACTACCCTTATGCGCCGGGACGCGGCTAAGCGAAAGGATGCAATGATTGCGCAATCTTTTCGTGATACGACCTGTCGGAGCAGGCATTTCCCTGCCCCGGCGGGCGGTCGCTTGTGGTAAAGTCTGACGCTGAATTTAGCTTCATATACACAAATCGAGGTTACCAAGGCAGATGACAAAGAATAAGGTAAAACCGGCGCCTGTACAGGCCGCGCAAAACCGCTCGCAGGCACCCACCATGGCCGATGTGGCCAAGCTGGCAGGCGTGTCGCCGATGACGGTATCCCGCGTGATGAACGGCGATACCAACGTCCGCGAAAAAACCCGCAACCGCGTCGATGCGGCCGTTGCCGCCCTCAATTACGTCCCTAATCAAGCCGCGCGCCGCCTCGCCGGATCGCGTCCGATCCGCGTCGGCTTCCTGTACTCCAATCCCAGCGCGGGCTACCTGAGCGAATTCCTGGTCGGCCTGCTGAACCAGGCCAGCCCGAATAACGTGCAGCTGGTGGTGGAGAAGTGCGAGGCCGATGAACACGGCGTCGAACAGGCGCGCCGCCTGATCGCCAATGGCGTGGACGGCATCATTCTGCCGCCGCCGCTGTGCGACACGCGCAAGCTGATCGACCTGATCGCCACTTCCGGCACCCCGGCCATCACCGTGGCCTGCGGCCAGCCCGACCCGCGCATGGCAGGCGTCAGCATCGATGACTACCAGGCTGCCTACGCAATGACCTGCCATCTGATCGCGCTGGGCCACCAGCGCATCGGCTTCGTCATCGGCCATCCGAATCAGAGCGCCAGCGCGCGCCGCCTGGCCGGCTTCAAGGCCGCCATCGCGGAGAAGAACGCACAAAGCTCCAGGGAGCTGATCGTGCAAGGCCTGTTCACCTACCGCTCCGGCCTTGATGCGGCAGAACAGCTGCTGGGCCTCGAACAGCGTCCGACGGCCATCTTCGCCAGCAACGATGACATGGCAGCCGCCGTGGTGGCGATCGCGCACCGCCTCGGCCTCGACGTGCCGGGCGACCTGACCGTGGCCGGCTTCGACGATACCGCACTCGCAACCACCATCTGGCCCGAGCTGACCACCGTGCGCCAGCCGATTACCGACATGGCGGAAGCCGCCGTGCAGTCGCTGGTGCGCCTGATCCGCGCCCAGCGCAATGGCACGCCGGAAGCGCCGGAGCATGTCGTCATGGAGCACGCACTGATACGCCGCCAGTCCGATGCTGCGCCACGTTTGCGGCCAAAACACTAAAACCATACCGAGACAATGAACAAACTCCATGTGCTGTTGATTGCTGCTAGCGCTATCTCCTCTTCGACTTACGCCCACGCTAACGCTAATAGCGTCAAGACCACAGCGGGTGCGGTGAGCGGCGTGCAGGAAGCGTCGGGCGTCAAGTCGTTCAAGGGCATTCCTTACGCAGCGCCGCCGGTCGGCAAGCTGCGCTGGGCTGCGCCGCAGGCGCCGGCCAAGTGGAAAGGCGTGCGCAAGGCCGATCACTTCGCGGCGCGCTGCATGCAGCTGCCGCTGTTCAGCGACATGGTGTTCCGTTCCGACGGCGTGAGCGAGGACTGCCTGTACCTCAACGTCTGGACCCCGGCAAAATCGGCGAAGGAAAAGCTGCCGGTGCTGGTGTACTTCTACGGCGGCGGCTTCGCTGCGGGTGATGGCTCCGAGCCGCGCTACGACGGCGAGAGCATGGCGGCCAAGGGCATCGTCACGCTGACCGTCAACTACCGCCTGAACGTATTCGGCTTCATGGCGCACCCTGAGCTGACCAGGGAATCACCGCACCACGCCTCCGGCAACTACGGCCTGATGGACCAGGCAGCGGCACTGCAGTGGGTCAAGCAGAATATCGCGGCCTTTGGCGGCGATCCTTCGCGAGTGACCATCGCCGGCGAATCGGCAGGTTCATTCTCGGTCAGCGCGCAGATGATCAATCCGCAAGCCAAGGGCCTGATCGCCGGCGCCATCGGCGAGAGCGGCTCGCTGCTTGGCCTGATGGCTCCTGCTCCGCTCAGCGCGGCCGAACAAATCGGCGCGGCCTTCGCACAAGGCGCGGGCGCCCCGACGCTGAAGGAGCTGCGCGCCCTGCCCGCCCAGCAGCTGCTGGACGCGACCAAGAAGCCGGGTGCATGGTTCTTCGCTATCCAGGACGGCTACGTGATTCCGCGCTCACCGGTCGCCATGTACGCGGCAGGCGAGCAAGCCAAAGTGCCTTTGCTGGCGGGCTGGAATTCGTATGAAGGCCACTACAAGCAAATCCTCGGCGATGCCGAGCCAACCGCCGAGAACTTCTCGGCCGCGCTGCAAAAAATCTACGGCGACCAGGCCGCAGCGGCGCAGCAAGCCTACAGCGGCGACGTGAAGCAGGCCGCCACCGAACTGGCCAGCGACCGCTTCATCGGCTACGGCACCTGGAAGTGGATCGACTCGCACGCGCGCACCAGCGGCAAGCCGGCCTGGCGCTACTACTACACCCGCCCGCGTCCGGGCCAGGAAGGCGCCGGCCACTCGGTGGAGATCGAGTACGCGATGGGCAACCTGGCGGGGAATAAAGTCTACGCATGGACCGACGACGACCGCGCGCTGTCGGTGCAGATGCAGGACTACTTCGCCAACTTCATCAAGACCGGCAATCCTAACGGCGCCGGTTTGCCGGAATGGCCGCAAGCCAGCGCCGGCAAGGGCTCGCGCCTGATGAAGCTCGACGTGCCGTCGACCGCCATTACCGCCACCGACGACGCGCATTACCAGTTCCAGGAAACGCAAGTTAAAAAAGTTGAATAAGCGGTTTGTATATTATTGTATCGGCAGGTGATCAGATATTTCTGAGGCCAAAACCTGCTATACAATTTATCCTCTTATCCAGAGGAACAAACCCCCATGCGCAAAAAAATTGGCTTCCTGGCCCTTTGCCTGACGGTGTCCGCCTACGCGGCGGAACCGTTTGACGACAAATTCCGTCAACTCGACGAAATCCTGCCGACTCCCAACGTCTACCGCACCGCCTCCGGCGCGCCAGGCCACGCCTACTGGCAGCAGCGCGCCGACTACACCATCAGCGCCACGCTGGACGAAGCCAAGCGCGCCCTCACCGGCAGCGAGCAAATCACCTACCACAACAACTCTCCCGACACGCTGAGCTACCTGTGGGTACAGCTGGACCAGAACATCTACAAAAAGGATTCCGACGCACGCATGATGCTCACCCAGCCTTCGCGCGAGGCCTGGGCCAAAGCATCGTCGCCGGACGACGGCTACAAGTTCGAAGGCATGCGCGGCATCCTGGCCGCTGCGGAATTCGACGGCGGCTTCAAGATCAAGAACGTGAGCGTGGACGGCAAGCCGCTCAAGTACGTCATCAACCGCACCATGATGCGCATCGACCTGCCGGCGCCGTTGAAGCCGGGCCAGAAGTTCGCCTTCAATATCGACTGGTCCTACAATATCAACGAACAGCTGGTGCTAGGCGGCCGTTCCGGCTACGAGCACTTTGAAGAAGACAAGAACGACCTGTTCGAAATCGCCCAGTGGTTCCCGCGCATGGCGGCCTATTACGACGTCTACGGCTGGCAGCACAAGCAGTTCCTGGGCACCGGCGAGTTCACGCTGGAATTCGGCGACTACGATGTCCAGCTGACCGTGCCGGCCGACCACGTGGTGGCATCCACCGGCGAACTGCAAAATCCGAACGATGTGCTGAGCGCCGCGCAGCGCGAGCGCCTGGCGAAAGCGAAAACCGCAACCGCGCCGGTCGTCATCGTCACGCAGGAAGAAGCAACCAAGGCCGAGAAGTCGCATAGCACTGCGACCAAGACCTGGCACTTCAAGGCATCCAACGTGCGCGATTTCGCGTGGGCCTCGAGCCGCAAATTCATCTGGGACGCGCAAGGCTACAAGAAGGATTCCACCGACGTGATGGCGATGTCCTACTATCCGAAGGAAGGCAATCCGCTGTGGGGCAAGTACAGCACCCAGGCCATCATCCACACCATCGACAAGTACAACAAGTACAGCTTCGATTATCCGTATCCGACCGCGATTTCGGTCAACGGCCCGGTGGGCGGCATGGAGTACCCGATGATCTCATTCAACGGCCCGCGTCCGTCGAAGGACAAGAAAACCGGTGAGCTGACCTGGTCGCAGCAGACCAAGTATGGCCTGATCGGCGTGATCATCCACGAGGTGGGCCACAACTACTACCCGATGATCATCAATTCGGACGAGCGCCAGTGGACCTGGATGGATGAAGGCCTGAACACCTTCGTGCAGTACCTCGCCGAGCAGGAATGGGAAGACAAATACCCGTCGCGCCGCGGCGAACCGCGCAACATCGTCGACTACATGCGCAGCAAGAACCAGGTGCCGATCATGACCAACTCGGAGTCGCTGCTCCAGGTCGGGAACAACGCCTACGCCAAACCGGCCACCGGCCTGAACATCCTGCGCGAGACGATTCTCGGCCGCGAACTGTTCGACTACGCCTTCCGTGAATACGCGCAGCGCTGGAAGTTCAAGCGCCCTACCCCGGCTGACTTCTTCCGCACCATGGAAGACGCTTCCGGCACGGACCTCGACTGGTTCTGGCGCGGCTGGTTCTACACCACCGATCCGGTGGATATCAGCATCGACGGCATCACCGAGTACGGCCTGAGCACCAAGGATCCAGTCAAGGAGAAGGCGTGGAAAAAGGCGCAGAAGGATGCGCAGCCGATCTCCGTGTCCGAGCAGCGCAACAAAGAACTGCCGAAGCGGCTGGACGCGCATCCGGAGCTGAAGGACTTCTACAACGATCACGATGAGTTCACCGTCACCAACAAGGACCGCAACACCTACGCCGAGGCGGTCGAGAAGCTGGAGCCGTGGGAGAAGAAGCTGCTGGACCAGGGCAAGCACCTGTACCTGGTGGACTTCTCCAACCTGGGCGGCATGGTGATGCCGCTGATCCTGGAGATTGAACTCAAGAGCGGCAAGAAGTACATCGAGCGCATTCCAGCCGAAGTGTGGCGTTACGACTCGAAGAAGATCACCAAGTTGATCGTCACCGATGAACCGATGGTCGGCCTGACCCAGGACCCGTACTGGGAAACCGCCGATATCGACACGTCCAACAATGCGTGGCCGCGCAAGGTAACGCAGTCGCGCCTCGAATTGTTCAAGACCGAGCGTGACAAGAACAACCTGATGCGCGACTTCAATACCCCGCTGAAGAAGGACGAGAAGAAGTGATGATGCGCCGCCTGCGCATCGTTGCGGCTACCGTGCTGGCCTTGGCCAACGTGGCGTCCCATGCCCACAACTTCCACATGGGCATAGCGGACGTCAGCTACAACGAGCGCACCGGCAGCACCGAGATCGTGCACACCTACACCGCCCACGATCTCGCCACGCTGCTGACCAATCTCTATGGCCGCCAGTTCGACCTTGGCCGTGCCGACAGCGAAGCGCCGCTGCGGCGCTACGTGGAAAAGCAGTTTGCCATCGCCGACAAGGACGGCAAGCGCCTGCCGCTGCAATGGGTGGGCGTGAAGGTAGATGCCGATAGCGTCGTCATTTTCCAGGAACTGCCGGGCGTGAAACTGGCGAAAGGCAGCCGTATTCATAACGCTTTGCTGGTAGACTTCCTGCCGTCGCAAAAGAACACCGTCAACCTGCAAACCGATGGCACCACCAAAACCCTCCTCTTCGATCAAGGCAGCATCGATCAAATCGCCCCTTAAATACATGCTGTTGCTGGCCTTCGGCGTTGCGCACGCCGACGACCAGATCCTGCAAAAAATACTAATAGATGGCTCGCGCAGCAACCAGTTGGGCGTCGCCGATTCCGCCAGCGCCGGCAGTGTCAATCAGGACCAGCTGGCGGCGCGTACCGTCTATCGTCCGGGTGAAATGCTGGAGGCGGTACCGGGACTGGTGGTCAGCCAGCATAGTGGCGAGGGCAAGGCCAACCAGTTCTACCTGCGCGGCTTCAATCTCGATCACGGCACCGACTTGCGCACCACGGTAGACGGCATGCCGGTCAACCAGCGCAGTCACGCACACGGCCAGGGCTGGACCGATCTGAATTTCCTGATTCCCGAACTGGCGGTGCGGCTCGATTACAAGAAAGGCCCCTACTCAGCCGAGGAAGGCGACTTTGCGTCGGCCGGCACCGCGTCGGTGCAGTATGCGAACCGCCTGACGCAGGGCGTGGCCAGCGTGTCGGCGGGACAGAACGGTTACGGCCGCGCGCTGCTGGCCGATTCGGTGGAGACTGCGCGCGGCAGCCTGCTGTACGCGGTCGAGGCGATGCACAATGACGGGCCGTTCACGCGTCCGGACGATTATCAGAAACTGAACGCGGTGCTGCGCTACAGCGAGGGCTATGCCAACAACGGCTTCAACGTCAGCCTGATGGCGTACAAAGGCGACTGGAATTCCACCGACCAGATTCCGCTGCGCGCGGTGCAGGACGGGCAGCTTGGCCGCTACGACGCCATCGACAACACGGATGGCGGCAGGGCGCACCGTTATAGTCTCTCCGGCGCATGGCGGCGCACCGCCGACGACAGCGCGTCTCGCGTGAATGCCTACATCATCGCCAATCAGCTGGACCTGTGGTCCAACTTCACCTACTTCATGGAAGATCCGGTGCATGGGGACCAGTTCGCGCAGCCGGACAAGCGCGTCACCAGTGGGCTGAATGCGGCGCACAGCTGGCACCATCACACCGAGACCGGCAACAGCGAAACCACGGTCGGCGTGCAGCTCCAGAACGACAACATCTTCAACGGCTTGTACAACACGCAGGCGCGGCGGACGCTGTCGGTCACGCGGCAGGATCACATCGTCGAATCCAGCGCTGGCCTGTACGTCGAGAACAACACGCGCTGGAATGCGGCGCTCCGCACCGTGGCCGGCGCGCGCGTGGACAGTTATCGCTTTGATGTGCAGAGCGGCCTTGCGGCCAATTCGGGCAAGGCCAGCGATCATCTGGTCAGCCCGAGCCTGAGCGTGATCTACGGGCCGTGGCAAACGGCCGAGGTGTACGCCAACATCGGCAGCGGCTTCCACAGCAACGACGCGCGCGGCGCCACCATTGCCATCGATCCCAAGACCGGGTTGGCGGCGGACAAGGTGACGCCGCTGGCGCGTTCTCGCGGCATGGAGCTCGGCGCGCGCAGCGCGTGGTTGCCTGGCCTGCAAACCTCGTTGTCGGTGTACCGTCTGGATTTCGATTCGGAGCTGGTCTACATCGGCGACGCCGGCGCCACCGAGGCGGGGCCACCGAGCCGCCGTTACGGCGTAGAGTTCTCCAACTACTACAAGCCGTTGAAATGGCTGTCGGTCGATCTGGACCTGGCCTACGCGCGCGCACGCTCGCGCGGCCACGTGGAAGAAGGCAGCTACATCCCCGGCGCGATCGAGGGCACTGGCCAGTTGGCGGTGACAGTGGACGATGGCGGCCCATATTCCGCCTCGCTCAAACTGCGCTACTTCGGCCCGCGTCCGCTCATTGAAGACAACAGCGTGCGCTCGAAAGCCAGCATGACCTTGAACGGTCGCTTCGGCTGGAAGATCCGCAAAGACCTGGCACTGGAACTGGAAGCCTTCAACATCACCAACCGCCGCGATTCGGCGATCGACTACTATTACGAATCACAGTTGAAGGGTGAAGCGGCGGCCGTCGCCGATATCCACTTCCACCCCATCGAATCGCGCTCCCTGCGCGCAACGCTAATCAAGAACTTCTGACTCAGAACTCTTCCCACTCGTCGCCGGAAGCTTTTTGTTTTTGCGGGGCTGGTTTTGGCAGCGGCTTGGCTCGCGGACTGACTTTGGCCAGCGGGGTTACCGAGGCGGCTGGGCGTGGAGCCGGCCGTGGGGCCGGCTCCACGTACGCACTGCGCGAAGCGTTGATCTTGAACGCGCTGACCACTTGATCCAGCTTGTCCGCCTGGTCGCGCAGCGTATTGGCCGCAGCAGCAGTTTGCTCCACCAGCGAGGAGTTCTGCTGCGTGGTCTGGTCCATCTCCGTCACCGCGCGGTGCACCTGCGCGATGCCGTCGTTCTGCTCCTGCGTCGCGGCGCTGATTTCGCCCACGATATCGGTCACTTGCTTGATGCTCGATACCACTTCGTGCATGGTGCTGCCGGCCTGCTCCACCAGCTTGGTGCCGGAACCGACCTTCTCTACCGAATCATCAATCAGCGCCTTGATTTCCTTGGCGGCCGCCGCCGAGCGCTGCGCCAGATTGCGCACTTCGGTTGCCACCACGGCAAAGCCACGCCCCTGTTCACCAGCACGCGCCGCTTCCACCGCCGCATTCAATGCCAGGATGTTGGTCTGGAACGCGATGCCGTCGATGACCGAAATGATATCCACGATCTTGCGCGACGACTCGTTGATGGAGCCCATGGTCACCACCACCTGCTCCACCACCGAGCCGCCCTGCGTCGCCACCTCGGATGCCGAACGCGCCAGCTGGTTGGCCTGACGCGCATTGTCGGCGTTCTGGCCCACGGTGGAGGTCAGCTGCTCCATGCTGGCAGCAGTCTGCTCCAGCGCTGCCGCTTGCGACGAGGTGCGCTGCGACAGGTCGCCAGTGCCGGTCGCGATCTGCTGCGAAGCCGCGCCCACCGCGCTGGTCGACGCACGTACGGTTTCGATCACGCCTGCGATCTGCTCCAGCAGCTTGTTGAATGCAACCGCCGTGTGGCCGATTTCGTCCATGCGTTCGACCTTGATCTGGTGCGTCAGGTCCAGCGACTGGCTCACATCTTCCAGCGTGCCGCGGATCGATTCCAGGCTGCCCTTGATGGTGGTGTACAGCTGCCACGCCAGCACGCCGGTCACCAGCACCGCCAGCACGATCACCGTCACCAGCAGGTTGAAAGCGAAGTTATACGCCGCCACGCTTTCGTTGCGCACGTCGTCGCTTAGCTTATTGTTGTAGGCGATATGATCGTCAAAGGCTTTTTTGACGGCAGCCGCCGACGTGGCCAGTGGTGTGCCGGCTTGCAGCGTGGCGCGCACCGCGTCCATGTCGCCGGCATGGGCTCCGGCCAGGAACGGCACCAGCGCCTGGCGGTACGCCGCCATCGCCGCCTTGTCGGCTTCCAGCATCTTGCGGTCGGTCTCGTCGAAGATGTGCTGCTTTTCATAGTTTGCGACCACTTCGTCGAACTTGGCGTGGGCGTCGTTGTAGGCTTTATCCAACGCGGTCTTGTCGGCCAGGTTGGAGAACACCGACAGACGATAGCCGGCCAGGCGGCTATCAGCCAGATAGCCTTTCGCCATATTCAGGCCGGCGATGCTCGGCACCAGATTGTTCTGCACCATGTCCAGCCGCTTCTGCGCGCGCGAGAGCTGGGTCAGGCCGGCGGCGCCGACAAAGATCAGCGCCAGCAGCGCCAACGACAAAGTTAAAATCAGCCGCTTCGTGATAGTCATCGTGACTTTTCTCATGTAAGTAGAAGGAGGTTTGGCCGTCTGTGCGGCCTGAAACCAGTATATCTTATGAGAGGCGAGTCGTCAGCGAGGGATAGCCGGCGGCAGCGGCTTCGGATTCAAGCTGCTCGATGCGCTTGTAGTCTGCGTCGGGACGATGTTCGAAGGCCTTGATGCGCAAGGCCGCCATGTGCTGGCGCAGTTGCGGGCCAGGTGACAGCAACTGCGCGCGCAAACGGATCTGCACTTCTTGCGGCACACTTTGCGCAGTGATCAGCGGCAGGCCGGGCGAGGACGCGGAATATTGCAGCACTTTGATGCCCTGCACCCGATCCGGCAGCTCGTCGCGCAGGTAGCCGAAGGTGACGCAATCGATAGCGGCGATATCGGCCTCGCCTTCGCTCACCGCGCGCAGGCTGGCGACGTGGCTGCCGGTCCATTTCACCCTTCCGAAGAAGCGGCCTTCGCGCGCCAGCCGGGCCACGGCATGACGCAGCACGTTCATGCCGCTATTGGAATGCGGGTCGTTGACGGCAGCGGTGAGGCCGCGCGCATCGGCCAGCACGTCCACGCCATCGACAGCACGGGTGACGATCACGCTGGAGTAGTTGCTGCCATCGCAGCCTTCGAAATCGAAACACGGTGTCGCCAGCAGCGTTGCCACGCCGCGCAGGAAGCTCACATACGGATAGCCGCAGGTTTGCCCAAGCAGTAAATCAGGCCGGCGCCACAAGGCCGGCAACTCCGGCTCGCGCAGCAGCTGCACTTCGCCGCGCACACCGGCATCGGCCAGCACGGTGGCAAGCAAACCTTCGTACTCCCGCTGCAAGCGCGGAGTCACGTTATACATCGGCAGGGAGACAGTCCAGTTCATGGCATGCGGGGATGTACGGGTGCGTCGATCGGCCGGAAGGCATAGCGGCGCATCAGTTCTCCATATCCGTTGATGTGGAAGCCGCCGCTGCGGGCATTATAAGCTTCTCGCCGCGCCGCATATACGCGCGGCAGCAGATACCAGGGCAGCGATGGCAGGTCGTGGTGCACCAAGTGCAGGTTATTGTTCAGGAACAGGATGCGGAACACCAGCTCCGCCTCATTCAGCACGATGCGCTGCTTGTGGTCTTCGGCCGGGCGATGCTCGTAATACGATCGGATCATCGCCAGCGATTGCGCTGGATAGGAAACCGCCAGCACATACCAGATGGCCGGCACGCCGAACGCAGACTGCACCCACCATAGCAAGGCCGCCAGCATCGCCAGGTGACGCAGCCACACGCCGGCATCGCGCCAGTCGCCGTTCAGCAGACGGCGCGCAGCACCACCCCAGGTGGTCGCGATAGCCAGCGCAGGGCCGATGGCAAGCCGCCCCCAGAAGGTCTTGTTCAGCCAATGCAGTGCGCGCAAGGAGCGGTTCATGGCGTCCCATTCGGCGGGCGACACATAAGTGCTTTCGGCGTCCAGCTCCGGCAGCGTGAGATCGAAGTCGTTGTGATGGCGCAGATGGCTCTCGCGGTAAATCTCGTACGGATACCACACCGCCAGCGGCGCATAGCCGAACACGCGGTTCAGCCACGGCCAGCGCGTTGGATGGCCGTGTATCAGCTCATGCTGGAGCGACATGTACCACGCGCACCACCAGATCATGAGCAAGGTCGCGGGCACGGCTCCCAGCAGCGGCCAATAAGCCAGCGTGGCCAGCCAGCCGCCATGAATCATCACGATCAGCAGCCAGGTCGGCCACTCGCCGCGCCATGCGGCTCGCTTGCGTTCTGTCGTTACCTCATCCGGTTGTGCGCTATCGATCCAGGCCTGCATATATCTCTCCTGCTGCCGAGTATATGCAGGCCCTGAACGGGCGGGAACGAATTAAAACGCGCTTTCTTATGCAGACTTTAAACGCCGGGATCGCGCACTTTCTCGGCCTGATCGAACTCCACGTTGAACCACGAGCCGCCGATGGATTCCGCTTTGCGGATGTACACCGTCTGCACGATGTCGCGGGTGTTGGCGTCGATGCTGACCGGGCCGCGCACGCTGTTCCATGCCATGCCCTTCATCGCCGCCAGCAGCTTGTCGCCGTTGCTGTCGCCGCCGGTCTGCTTGAGCGCCTGGTACAGCAGGTGCATGCCGTCATACGCGCCGACCGAGTGGAAGTTGGGACGCATGCCCTTGTTGGCTTTGCCGAACGCTTCGACGTAAGCCTTGTTCTCCGCCGATGGATGCGCAGCCGAGTAATGGTGGCTGCTGACCACACCCGCAGCGGCAGGGCCGATGCTGGCCATCAGGTCATCATCGAGCACATCGCCGGTGCAAATCAGGCGAATGCCGGCGGCGGCCAGCCCGCGGTCGGTGAACTGCTTGAGCACCGCAGCGCCCTCGCCCGACGGCACGAACACGAACAGCGCATCCGGCTTCAGGTCTTTTACCTTCGCCAGGAACGGCGCGTAATCAGGATTGCGCAGTGGCGCGCGCAGGCTGTCGATCACTTTGCCGCCCCCCTCGGTAAAGCCTTTGACGAAGACTTTTTCGGCATCCAGTCCGGGGCCATAGTCGCTGACGAAGGTCACTACCGATTTGATCTTGTTCTTGCCGGCCCATTGCGCCATCGGCGCGGTCACCTGCGCCAGCGTGAAGCCGGTGCGCACGATGTACGGCGAGCGTTGCGGGATCACCGAGGTGGCGGCGGCCATGACGATCATCGGAACCTTGGCCTGGGTGGCCACCGGCGCTGCGGCAAAAGCCAGCGGCGTCAGGCCGAAGCCGGCCAGCACCTGCACCTTGTCGCGTGAGACCAGTTCCTGCGCCAGGCGCTTGGTCACGTCCGGCGAGACGCCGCCATCATCTTTCAGAATAATCTCGACCGGGCGGCCGCCAGCCACCGCGCCGTTCTGCTGCATGTACAGCTTGACCGCCGCCTCGATCTGGCGGCCGGTGGAAGCGAACGGGCCGGACATCGGCACAATCAGGCCGACCTTCAGCGGTTCGGCCGCTTGACCAACGGACGGCAGCACGCCCGCCGACAGGGCGGCAGCGCCCAGCAGGATGTTGCGACGTTGTTGATTGAATTCTTGTGTCATGTTGTCTCCTCTACTTTTTTATAAATCCAGCAGCAGGCTGGCGGTTTTGGAACGGGAACAGCAAGGTGTAAACAAGTCGTTGGCCGCCTGTTCGGCTTCGGTCAGATACAGGTCACGGTGATCGGGCACGCCATCGAGCACGCGCGTCAGGCAGGTGCCGCACACGCCCTGCTCGCACGATGCGGGCACGAACACGCCGGCGTCGCTCAGCACTTTCAGCACGGTGGCGCCGGGCGGGATGGTGTAGCACTTGCCGCTGGATTTTAGCTTCACTTCAAACGCCTGGTCGCCGTCGACTTCCACCGGTGCGGCGCCGAAGTATTCGAGATGCAGTTGCTCATGCGGCCATTCTGCAGCGGCGGCCGTGGCCTTCACATGGTCGATGAAGCCGGAAGGACCGCAGAAGTAGATGTGCGTATCGCGCGGCAGCCCGGCCAGCAGCGTTGGCAGGTCGAGCGGCTGCACGCTGTCGTGATGGAAGCTCACCTGCTGCGCGTAGGCTGCGCTCAGGATGCGGTCGCGGAAGGCGGTGCGTTCGGGTGAACGGGTGCAGTAGTGCAGCTCGAATTGCGCGCCCTGCGCCGACAGCGTTTCCGCCATCGCCAGCAGCGGCGTAATGCCGATGCCGCCGGCCAGCAGCACGCTGCGCGGCGCGTCCACCAGCGGGAAGTGGTTGCGCGGCGCGCTGATGGTGAGCGCGGCGCCGGCACGGATCTGTTCATGCATGGCCTGCGAACCGCCGCGCGAAGCCGGATCACGCAGCACCCCGATCACGTAGCGGTGGCGCTCATGCGGCGGATTGCACAGCGAGTACTGGCGCACCAGCCCCGGCGCCACATGCACGTCGATATGCGCGCCGGCGGTGAAGGCTGGCAGCGGCGAGCCGTCCACGCTCACCAGCTCATAGCTGCAAATGCCTTCGGCTTCGTTGTCGCGCCGCTCGACGCGTACTTTCAGCAGATCGCTGCTCATGATGCCTTCTCCTGCTCCATCCATTGATCGAGGATGCGGCGCGACTGCACGCCGCCGGCATCGATATTCAGCATCAGCAGCTTACGCTCAGGATAGCGCAGGATGTTCTGCTGCTGCAGTTCCAGCATCTCGCGGTCTTCGGAGAAGATCTTGCCCTGCCCTTCGCGGATGGTGGCGGTAAGCTCCTTGTCCTGCGGTTTGAAATTGCGCGCCATGCCCCAGAAGTACCAGTGCGAGGTTTCCGTCTCCGGCGTGATGAAATCCACCACGATGCTGGATGCCTTGTGCTCGGGCGCGGCGTCGTAGCCGCCCTTGCCCGCGTGCGCCACGCCGACTTCGATCATCACATGGCTCGGCGGCGTGAAGCGGCAGATCTGCCAGCGGTCGACCGGCACGTCATCCGCCAGGCCATTGCCGCGCAAGGCCGCGCGCCAGAACGGTGGCGCCATGATGTTCTCCATGTAGCGGCTGGTGATGACCTGCTCGCCCTCGACGCGCGTGTTGACCGGCGCTTCGTCGATTTCCTTCTGGCCGATACTCGACGCGTGCACATAGGTCTCGTGCGTCAGGTCCATCAGGTTATCGATCATCAGGCGGTATTCGCAGTTGATGTGATACAGGCCGCCGCCGTAGGCCCACTCGGGATTGTCGGCCCATTCGAGATGATGGATCAGCGCCGGATCGGCCTTCTCCTTGTCGCCGGTCCAGACCCAGATAAAGCCGTAGCGCTCCTCCACCGGATAGCTGCGGATGCACGGGAAACCGCGCACGCGCTGGCCCGGCATGCTGACCACTTTGCCGTCGCAACCCATCTCCAGGCCGTGATAACCGCACACCAGCTGCCCCTCGCGCACAAAGCCGAGCGACAGCGGCGCGCCGCGATGCGGGCAGAAGTCCTCCACCGCGGCGACCTTGCCTTCAGCGCCGCGATAGAACACGATCTTTTCGCCGCAGATGGTGCGGCCCAGCGGTTTGCCTTCGATTTCGTCCGGCGTGCACGCCACGTACCAGGTGTTTTTTGGGTACATCTTTGTCTCCCTTTGCTTTAATATTCAGTACACTGAATGTAGTACAGTACCGGCTCGAAGTAAACCAATTTAGATGCGGCACCGCACAACCGAGAACACCATGCCAGAAACCGAAAGCAAATTGATTAATCTGTACGAGCACCCGGGCCATTTGCTGCGCCGTGCGCAGCAAATCTCGGTGTCGATTTTTTACGACGAAATGGGCTCCGAGCTGACGCCCGTGCAGTATGCGATGCTGCGCAATCTCGCCGCGCATCCGGGCATCGACCAGGTGTCGCTGTCCGCCACCACCGGCATCGATACTTCGACCGGCGCCACCGTGTGTGCGCGGCTTGAAGAGAAAGGTCTGCTGGAGCGAAAAGTGATACCGACCAATCGCCGCCAGCGCGCGCTGACCATCACGGCGGACGGCGAGCGCCTGCTGGAAGAACTGATTCCGGGTTCGCAGCGCCTGCGCCGCCGCATCCTCGCTCCCCTCACCGGTCCTGAGCAATTACAGTTCATGGAACTGCTGAGCAAACTCGTACAAGAAAACAACGAACAAAGCCGCGCGCCGCTCGCGCCGCGCGATACAGTGCGCTGATCGCACAGTGGGGTATTAATCGCACACCTGTTGCGCTAGCATAGTCCTTACCGGACATCCGGTGCCAGCCATATAAAGACAGGAGACAAAAATGAAATTGACACAGTTGGCCGCCATCGCCATGCTGGCTGCGGCGCCTGCCGTATATGCCCAGGAAGCCGATCGCGCGGCAGCCATTGCGCTTGCCGACAAGGCGGTCGCCAACATCCAGAAAAAAGGCGTGGAAGAAGCCTGCAAGGATTTTGCGGACCCCAAGGCCGGCTATATCCAGGGCGAGGTGTATGTAGTCGTCCAGGACATGCAGTGCAAGATGGTCTGCCACGCCACCATCCCGCGCATGAACGGCAAGGACATGATTGAGCTGAAGGACGCCAACGGCAAGTACTTCACCAAGGACATGCGCAATGTCGCGCAGTCCGGCAAGCCTGGCTGGGTCGATTATGTCTGGCCTAATCCGACGTCGAAGGTGCTGGAACCGAAGTCCGCTTACGTGCGCAAGGTGGATGACAAGTACATGGTCAGTGTTGGTATCTACACTAAAAAATAGATCGGAGGGACATCATGAAATTCAGCCATATCACCGCAGCCCTTATGCTGGCTGCCTCCCTGCCTGCGTCCGCGCAGGACAAGCAGGAAGCCATCGCGCTGGTCGACAAGGCCGTGGTCAACATCCAGAAGAAAAGCATCGAAGACGCGTGCAAGGACTTCGCCGATCCGAAAGGCGGCTATATCCAGGGCGAGATGTATGTGTTCGTGTACGAGGCGAATGGCTTCATGAAATGCCATGCCACCAATCCCAAGCTGAATAACAAGGACATGAACCAGCTGCGCGACGCCAACGGCAAATACTTCTCGAAAGAGATGCGCGACCTGGCCATGTCGGGCAAGACCGGCTGGGTGGATTACGTATGGGTCAATCCAGTGAGCAAACAGCTGGAGCCGAAGTCCTCCTACGTGAAGAAGGTGAACGACAGCTACTTCGTCGGCGTGGGGATCTACACCAAGAAATAAGTTACGTCGCCCCGGCGAAGGCCGGGGCCCATAGAACGCTTGCGCTGCCGCAGAGCAGGCGTTCTATGGGTCCCGGCCTCCGCCGGGACGACGATCAGGCGACTGCGACCAGCTTATCGAGCTTGTCGCCGTCGGCCAGCAGGCTGGCGCTATCCGAGTCGTGCACGATGCGGCCGCGATCCAGCACGATGGCGCGCTGCGTCAGCGACAGCGCCAGGCGCGCATGCTGCTCCACCACGATCACCGACATGCCCTCTTCCTGCACCAGCTTGCGGATCACGCGCACCAGCTCCTGCACGATGATCGGCGCCAGGCCTTCCATCGGTTCATCCAGCAGCAGGATGCGCGGATTGGTCATCAGCGCACGCGCAATCGCCACCATCTGCTGCTCGCCGCCCGACAGCTGGTTGCCCATGTTGTTGCGGCGCTCGAACAGGCGCGGGAAGATCTGGTAAATCTTCTGCAGGTTCCACGGCCCCGGACGCGCCACCACCGTCAAGTGCTCTTCCACCGTCAGCGACGGGAACATATGGCGCTCCTGCGGCACCCAGCCCAGTCCCGAACGCGAACGCTTGTGGGTCGACACGCGCGAGATATCGCCGCCGGCCCAACGGATGCTGCCCTTGTGCAGGCGCGTGAGGCCCATCAGCGTCACCAGCAAACTGGTTTTGCCAACGCCGTTACGCCCCAGCAGCGCCAGCGAATCGCCCTCCTTCAAGGTGAACGACACATCTTCCAGCACGATCGATTCGCCATACCCGGCGGTGACCTTATCCAACACCAGCAACTCAGTCATGCTCCGACTCCCCCAGATAAACTTCCTTGACGCGCGGATCGGCGGCGATTTCCGCCGGCGTGCCCTCGGTCAGCACCTTGCCGCCCACCAGCACCGTGATGCGGTCGGCGAAGCGGAACACCAGGCTCATATCGTGTTCGATGAACAGCACCGTCACATCGCGCGGCAGTTGCGCCAGCACTTCGAACAGTTCCTTGCTCTCGGCCTGCGGAATGCCTGCCGCCGGCTCGTCCAGCAGCAGGATGCGCGGCTTGGTCGCCAGCGCCAGCGCAATCTCCACCAGCCGCTGCTTACCGTAGGCCATGCTGCGCGTGATGCTGTTGGCCTGATCGCTCAGCTTCAGGGTCGCCAGCAGCTCCATCGCTTCGCTGATGACTTCCGGATGATTGGCGACCGTCTTCCACCACACGTTCTGCAAACCGCGACGCTCGCTGATGGCCAGCGCCACCGATTCCAGCACCGTCATGCCCGCGAACAGGGTGTTGAGCTGGAAGGTGCGTGTCATGCCGCAGTGGACGCGGGCGTGCTGCGGCAGGTGCGTAATGTCTTCGCCGCCCAGATACACCTTGCCGCTGCTTGGGCTGAAGGCGCCGGTCAGCAGGTTGATGAAAGTAGTCTTGCCGGCGCCGTTAGGGCCGATCAGCGCATGGCGCGCGCCCGGTTCAAAGGTCAGCGACACATCGCTGTTGGCCACGAACGCGCCCCAGCGCTTGCTCAGGCCTTCGGTACGTAAAGTGATATCGCGGCTCATGGCTTCTCCTTGCGCAAGCGTTCCAGTCCACCCAAAATGCCGCCGCGCGCGAACAGCACGATCAACACCAGCAACAGGCCGATATAGAACTGCCAGTAGGTCGGATTCAGGCCGGCGATGTAGTCCTGCAGCAGCATGAACACCGCCGCGCCAACCAGGCCGCCGTACAGGCGTCCGGTCCCGCCCAGCACCAGGATAATCACCAGTTCGGCGGAGCGCGGGAAGCCCAGCGCATCAAGGCCGACGAACTGCGTGGTCTGCGCCAGCAGCGCGCCCGCAACGCCGGCCACCGCAGCGCCAACGGTGAAGATGGCGACCAGGCGGCGATTGACGTTCACGCCCAGCGACGGCATGCGGCGCACGCCCTCGCGGATGCCGATCAGGCTCAAACCGAACGGCGACTTGACCACGCGGCGCAGCACCGCGAACAGCACGAACAACACGGCAAAGCTGTACCAGAAGGCGACGTTGCCGTTCAGGTCAAACTCGAAAGTGCCGAACAGCTTACCGACCATCATGCCGGACAGGCCGTCCACACCGCCGGTAATCGACGAGGCTTTGTTGGCCGCTTCAAACAGCATCAAGCCGATGCCCAGCGTGACCATCAGGCGCGTCAGGTCCTGGCCCCGAACGACGAGGAAGGACGTCAGCAGACCAGCAACGCCGGCGACTACCGCAGCAGCCAGCAAGCCGCTCAGCGGCTCGCCCCAGCCATGCACCGCCAGCAGGCCGGCGGTGTAGGCGCCCAGGCCAAAGAAGGCGGCGTGGCCAAGCGAGACGATCCCCGCATAGCCGAGAATCAAATCGAGCGACACCGCAAACAGGCCGACGATCATGATCTGGCTAATCAGCACCAGATAGCCGGGGAAGGCAAAGTACGCGGCAACCGGCAGCAGCCAGAAGACGATTTCCAGCGGCTGCCAGCGGTCGTGCGGCAGCTTCGGAGCAGGCAGGATGCGGGCAGCTTGGGACACAGGCTTAGTCTCCGTTTCAACAAAAGCGTTCATGCTTTCCTCCGCATCAGGCCAGCAGGGAACAGGATCAGCAGCACCACCATCAGCGCGTAGATCACGAAGGCGCCAACTTCAGGCACGTAGTATTTACCGGCGACGTCGAACACGCCGAGAATCGCAGCGGCCAGCAGCGGCCCCTTGATAGTGCCGGCGCCACCCACCGCCACCACGAGCAGGAAGTAGACCATGTACTTGACCGGGAAAGTCGGGTCGAGGCCCAGCACGTCGATACCGAGGCCGCCACCCAGGCCGGCCAGGCCGGAACCCAGCGCGAAGGTCAGACTGAATACCAGGCTGACGTTGATGCCGAGGCCCGCAGCGGCGGTCTGGTTGTCCACCGAGGCGCGGATCTGCGCGCCGAAGCGGGTACGCTCGATCAGCAGGCCAAGCGCCACGGTCACCAGCACCACCACGCCGATCAGGAACAAACGATATGCGCCGACGTCGAGGCCCAGCAGCGACACCTGGCCGCGCAGCCAGTCCGGCAGTACCACCGGTTGCTGGGTCGGACCGTAGAAGTAAGTCGCAGCCGCGACGGACATGAAGGTCAGGCCGATCGAGAACAGCACCTGGTCGAGGTGACTGGCTTTGTACAGGCGGCGATACAGCAAGCGCTCCAGCACCAGCCCCACCAGCGCCGAAGCGATGAAGGCCAGCGGCAGCGACGCCAGGAACGGCACGCCGAAGCGCGAAAGCAGCGACACGCTCACGTACCCGCCCAGCATCGCAAACGCGCCGTGAGCCAGATTAATAAAGTTCATCATGCCCATCGTGACCGACAGGCCGACACTGATGAGGAACAGCAGACTGCCGTAGGCGATGCCGTCAAACAGCACGCCGGCGAAGTTGGCTAGCATGTCTGCCTCCCGTTTTGATTTGGTTTTTTCATTTTGTCTCCACTACTTCCTGCAACTAAAACTACACTCTTTCGATAATCATCGCAATGCCCTGCCCCACGCCGATGCACATGGTGCACAGCGCGTAGCGGCCGCCGGTGCGGTGCAGCTGGTAGGTCGCGGTCGTGACCAGGCGCGCGCCGCTCATGCCCAGCGGGTGGCCCAGCGCGATCGCGCCGCCGTTCGGGTTGACGCGTGCGTCATCATCCTTCAAGCCCAGTTCACGCAGCACAGCCAGGCCTTGCGCGGCAAACGCTTCGTTCAATTCGATCACGTCCATCTGCTCGAGCGTCAGGCCGGTCTGGCGCAGCAGCTTTTGCACAGCAGGCACCGGACCGATGCCCATCACGCGCGGCGCAACGCCGGCGGTCGCCATGCCGACGATGCGCGCCAGCGGTTTCAGGCCGTGCTGTTTGGCCGCTTCGCCGCTGGCGATCAGCACCGCGCAGGCGCCGTCGTTGATGCCGGAGGCGTTACCGGCGGTGACCGAACCGTCGGCCCGGACCACGCCTTTCAGCTTGGCCAGCGCTTCGGTGGTGGTGGCGCGTGGATGCTCGTCCTGAGCAAATACAATCGGTTCGCCTTTTTTTTGCGGCAGCGTGACAGGCACGATCTCCTGCTTGAACACACCTTCAGCGATAGCGGTGGCGGTCTTGTTCTGGCTCGCCAGCGCAAACGCATCCTGGTCGACGCGGCTGATACCGTAATCGGCGGCGACGTTTTCGGCCGTCTCCGGCATGGTCTCGGTGCCGTAGACTTCTTTCAGCGCCTTGTTGACGAAGCGCCAGCCCATGGTGGTGTCTTCGATTTTGGCGCTGCGCGAGAACGCGCTATCGGCCTTGCCCATGACGTAAGGCGCGCGCGTCATCGACTCCACGCCGCCGGCGATAATCAGGCTGGCGTCGCCCGCTTGAATCGCGCGGGCGGCGGTGCCGATGGCGTCCATGCCCGAGCCGCACAGGCGGTTGATGGTGGTGCCCGGAACTTCCTGCGGCAGGCCAGCCAGCAGCAGCGACATGCGCGCCACGTTGCGGTTATCTTCGCCGGATTGATTGGCGCAGCCGTAGAACACATCGTCCACCTGATCCCACTGCACGCCGGGATTGCGCTCCTTCAGCGCGCGCAGCGGAATCGCGCCCAGATCGTCGGCGCGCACGTCTTTCAGCGCGCCGCCGTAACGGCCGATGGGAGTGCGGATCGCATCGCAGATAAATGCTTCAGTCATTTCACAGTCCTTTCAGCAGCGGCGCGCCAGTAGCGGCCTGCAGTTCTTCAAACGTCAGGCCCGGCGCCATTTCGCGCACGGCCAGGCCGTCCGGCGTCACGTCCAGCACGGCCATGTCGGTGTAGATGCGGTTGACGCAAGCGACGCCGGTCAGCGGGTAGCTGCATGCTTCAACGATCTTGCTCTCGCCGGTCTTGGTCTGGTGCTCCATCATTACGAACACCTGCTTGGCGCCGAGCGCCAGATCCATGGCGCCGCCGACGGCCGGAATCGCATCCGGCGCGCCGGTGTGCCAGTTGGCCAGGTCGCCCTTGGCCGATACCTGGAACGCGCCCAGCACGCACACATCGAGGTGGCCGCCGCGCATCATCGCGAACGAATCGGCGTGGTGGAAGTAGGCGCCGCCGGTCAGCAGCGTCACCGGCTGCTTGCCGGCGTTGATCAGGTCATCGTCTTCCTCGCCTTCCGCCGGCGCGGGGCCCATGCCCAGCAAGCCGTTCTCGGAATGCAGGAACACTTCGCGGTCGGTCGGCAGGTAGTTGGCCACCTTGGTCGGCAGGCCGATGCCGAGATTGACGTAAGCGCCTTCCTGAATATCTTGCGCGACGCGGGCGGCCATCTGGTCGCGGGTGTAACGATTGCTCATGCCGATTCCTTCACCACGCGTTGTACGAAAATGCCGGGCGTGACGATCACTTCCGGGTCCAGCTCGCCCAGCGCGACCACGTCCTGCACCTGCGCGATGGTGACCTTGGCGGCCATCGCCATGATCGGGCCGAAGTTGCGCGCGGTCTTGCGGTAGACCAGATTGCCCCAGCGGTCGCCGCGCAGCGCCTTGATCAGCGCGAAGTCGGCATGGATCGGCGACTCCAGCACGTACTGGCGGCCGTTGATCAGGCGCGTCTCCTTGCCCTCGGCCAGCAGCGTGCCGTAGCCGGTGGGCGTAAAGAAGCCGCCGATGCCGGCGCCCGCCGCGCGTATGCGTTCGGCCAGGTTGCCTTGCGGGGTCAGTTCCAGCTCGATTTCGCCGGCGCGGTACAGCGCGTCGAAATGATGGGAGTCCGACTGGCGCGGGAACGAGCAAATGATTTTGCGCACGCGCTTGGCCTTGAGCAGCGCGGCCAGGCCGGTCTCGCCGTTGCCGGCATTGTTGTTGACGATGGTGAGGTCTTTCGCGCCCTGCGCGATCAGCGCGTCGATCAGCGCCGACGGCATGCCGGCGTTGCCGAAGCCGCCGATCATGACGGTGGCGCCGTCATGGATATCGGCCACCGCGCGCTCCAGTGATTCAAAAGTTTTATCGATCATATCCGCTTTCCGTTGCATGTTGTGCGATAATCGAACTAATGATTGATTACCGCACACCCAGTGTAGAACTTGCGCTGGCTGGGGTCAAGAAAAAAACGCCTATTGAAACCAATGCCTGAATTAAAATCACGCCATGTCTAAATCCACCCTACCTCTCGACGCGGACGATGACCGCGAACCGACCATCGCCGAGCAAATCGATGCGATGACTGATCCCAGTTTCATGACCTCGCTGGCGCGCGGCCTGGCGGTGCTGCGCGCCTTCAGCGACGCGCGCAAGCCGCAGACCATTGCCAGCATCAGCCAGAAGACCGGCATCCCGCGCGCCGCCGTGCGCCGCTGCCTGCACACGCTGCGCGAGCTGGGCTACGTTGACGCGGAGCTGAACAACTTCTCGCTGCGGCCCAAGGTGCTGACGCTCGGGTATTCCTACCTGTCGTCGACGCCGCTGACGGTGTCGGCCCAGCCCTACCTGAACAACATCAGCCGCGCGCTCAATGAATCGAGTTCGCTGGCGGTGCTGGAGGACGGCGAAGTGCTGTACGTGGCGCGTGCTGCGACCTCGCGCGTGATGTCGGTGGCGCTGAATACCGGCAGCCGTTTGCCCGCCTACTGCACCTCGCTGGGCCGCGTGATGCTGGCGTACCTGCCGCCGGAGCAGCTGGATGCGTATCTCGAGCACACTCGCCTGCGGCCGATGACGCCCAACACCATCGTCAACCAGAAGCGCCTGCGCGAAGTGCTGGCCGGCGTGCGCCGCGATGGTTATGCCGTCAACGATGAAGAACTGGAGCTGGGGCTGCGGTCGATCGCGGTGCCGGTGCGCGGCGCGTCCGGCACGGTGCTGGCGGCGCTGAACGTGGGCGCGCAAGCGGCCCGCGTCAGCGTGGAGCAGCTGCAGCACGAGTTTCTGCCGGTGCTGCAACGCGGCGCGCAGGAACTGGCGGTGCTGCTGCCCTAGCCGCCGTCATTCCGCCCACTGGGCGAAATGACTTCCGGCGCAGGCCGGAATCCAATTAAATTGGGTCCCGGCCTTCGCCGGGACGACAGCCGATTTAGAACGAGTGGCGGATGCCGGTCATGATGCCGTTCTGCGTTTTGCCGGCCCCCACCGTGCCGCCCGCATCCAGCGCCACCGCCGACAGGCCCGAGTTCTTCATGCGGCCCACGCCGCCATACACGGCGGTGCGTTTCGAGAAGTAGTAGGTCAAACGCGCAACCAGCATGGTGGCGTCGTCGCCGCTGTGCTTCACATCCTTGCGCGCCCACTGCGCATCCAGCGTGGTCAGCGGCGTGACCGGATAGCTCACACCAAAGAAGTACAGATCCGACTCGGTCAGGCCGGTCGCCGCGCGCGTGGTGCGATCAACCACGCCGCCGGCCAGCTTGCCCTCGCCCACCTTGACGTAGGCATTGGCCGTCACGCGCTTGTCGCTGTTATTGCTGCTGGTGAGGCCGCCGGCCGCGCCGGTATTGCCATACAAGATATCGTAGGACGCATTCACGCCAAACGCCGTCGTCTCATAGCCAAACAGGCCGGTCACCTGGCGGCAGGCCTTGGAGTTGCCCGGCACTTCGCCGCCGCAACCGGTCGCAGCCGGGCCGCCGGCGCTGGAGTTGTCGCGGCCGGTGCTGTAGGTGGCGCCCACCACGAAATTATTGAAGCTGCCCAGGTAGCTGATCGAATTGTCGCTGCGCGCATTCGGCAGGTAGGCGTCGATGCTGCCGATGGCGAACAGGTTAGGGCCCATCACGTCCGATTTCAGCATGGCGATGTAGGTCATGTTGATCTGGCGGCCGATGCTGACAGTGCCGAAGCTGCCCTTCAGGCCGACGGTGGCCTGGCGGCCGAACAGGCGGTTGCCCTGCCCCATGCTGCCGGTGTCCACGGCCAGGCCGGCTTCCAGCGTGAAGATGGCCGACAGGCCGCCACCGAGGTCTTCGGTGCCGCGGAAGCCGATGCGCGACGGGAAGGAACCGGTCAGCGACGGGACGCGGGTGACGGCATCGCCGGCCGCGTTGGTATTGGTCACGTGTTCGATGCCGCTATCCAGCAGGCCGTAGATGGTCACGTTACTCTGGGCCATAGCGGCCGATGCGCCCAAACCGCACAGCAGCGCCACCGCGCCACGAATGGTGTTTTTCATTCCTAGTCTCCTCGTTTTATTAATGTTGTGCGATTATCGAACAAGTGGTTGTTAATCGCACGTGTATTCGATACTATGATTCCCACGGTATATTGTCAATCACCGTAATCAGAACAACACAGGAGACAGGCATGAGCATGAAAAAAGTAGTGAAAATAGCGACACTTGCGGCGTTTACCCTGGCCGCCGTGCCGGCGGCATGGGCGCAGGACACCATCAAGATCGGCGTGATTGCAGCCTTCTCCGGCCCCTTCGCCGACTACGGCAAGCAGATGGAAGGCGGCATCAAGGCCTATATGGCGCAATACGGCGACACCGTGGCCGGCAAGAAGATCCAGATCATCGTCAAGGACACCACCGGCCCGGCGCCGGAAGTGGCCAAACGCCTGGCGCAGGAACTGGTGGTGCGCGACAAGGTCGACTTCCTGGCCGGCTTCGGCCTGACGCCGGAAGCGATGGCTGTTGCGCCGATCGCACAGCAAGCCAAGAAGCCGATGATCGTGATGAACGCCGCCACTTCGGCCGTCACCACCAAGTCCGACTACATCGCGCGCTTCTCGATGACGCTGCCACAAGTGTCGGCGCCGATGGCGACCTGGGCGGTGAAGAACAAGATCAGGAACGTGGTCACGCTGGTAGCCGACTACGGCCCGGGCATCGATGCCGAAGCGGCTTTCAAGGCCGAACTGGCCAAAGGCGGCGGCACCGTCACGGAAGCGATCCGCGTGCCGCTGCGTAATCCGGAGTTTGCACCGTTCATCCAGCGCATCAAGGACGCCAAGCCGGACGCGGTGTTCGTGTTCGTGCCGGCCGGCGAGCAGAGCATCGCCTTCATGAAAGGCTACCGCGAGCGCGGCCTGGCCGAAGCCGGCATCAAGGTCATCGCCACCGGCGACCTGACCGACGACCACGTGCTGCCGGCCATGGGCGACGCCACGCTGGGCGTGATCACCACCTTCCACTATTCGGCAGCGCACAAGTCGCCGGAAAACGCGGCCTTCCTGAAGAGCTTTGCAGCGGCCAACCCGAACGGCGGCCGTCCCAACTTCATGGCGGTGGGCGCCTACGACGGCATGGCGGCGATCTATGAAGTGGTGCGCAAGCTGAACGGCAAGATCGACGGCGACCAGGCGATGGCGGTCCTGAAGAACATCAAGCTGAACAGCCCGCGCGGCCCGATCGCGATTGATCCGGCCACGCGCGACATCGTGCAGACCGTGTACGTGCGCAAGGTGGAAAAAGTCGGCGGCGAAGTCTACAACGTGGAGTTCGACCAGTTCGCCAACCTGAAAGATCCGGGCAAGTAAAACCCGGGCGGGCCGTGTCCGTGTAGGTGAAGCAGCGCACAGCCGCATCGGTGTGCGCTGGGCAAAATAGCCTGCATGGACACGCACATGACAATTCGCCCGAGCCGCAATGCCCCGCCAGCCGTGTATGCGCTGCAGCGGCAAATGATGGCGGTGCGCCGCACCGTGACGGCGCGCAGCATCGACGAATCACAGCGCGCGGCGCGCTGGGCTCAGGCCTGGTATCAGCTGGTGCAGCGCAAGCTGGACCAGCTACAGCAAAGGGCCCATCTGCATTAAGCGTGGGAGTAGCAGCCGCCGGCGCGGCGTTCCATGCCGCTGCGGTCGATGACCGTGACGCAGCCGCGGCGGTACTCGATCAAGCCCTCTTCCTGCAATTTACCGGCGCAGCAGGTAATCGATTCGCGCCGCACGCCGAGCATGTTGGCGATCAGCTCCTGCGTCACTTTCAATTCATTGGACAGCGAACGGTCCAGCCGTTCCAGCAGCCAGCGGCACAGGCGCTGCTCGATACTGCCGTGGCGCACCCCGGCCACCGTCTGCGCCAGCTGTGCGAACAGCGCGCTGGTATGGCGCATCAACTGCTGTGCCAGCGCGCCGCCGCTGAAGAACGCCTCGCGCAATACCGAGGACTTGATGCGGTAGCCGTAGCCGGCGGCCTGCACCACCGCGCAGCAATGGGCGCGTTCCTGCTCATACATCGCCACCCCGGCCACGCCCTCGCGGCCGACTACCGCCACTTCGGCCACGCCGCCATCCTCACTGACGTGCTGCAGCGAGATGATGGCGTTGGTGGGGAAATAAGCGTATTCCATGACCTCGCCTGCGTCGAACAGGCGCTTGCCGGCTTCGAGCGGCACCAGGTCGAGGTGGGTGAACAAATCGAGCAGTTCTTCGCGCGACAGCGCGCGCAGCAGTTCATTCTGCTGGGCGCCGGTCAGGCTGATCGCGGGCGCATTGGTGCTTGCGTACATAGCGTGCCTCATCCATTTGGTTATCAGATGAACAGCACTATATCGCCGCTATGTTCGCTCGATTATAGGAGCACAGACCCGTCTAATGTAGGCTGGGAACATAGCTATTTGTCAGCCGAGTCCTACGAAAACCGAATTCAAAGGAATTTGTTGGCGCGTGAGCTTTCTTCGATCTGGCGTTCGTCGCGCGAGCGGCGGCGGCCGGGGTTGCGCCGATGTTCCGGCTCGGAAATAACGCGCTTGATGACGTCCTCGGCCACGCCACGGTGGCTCAGGTATTCCGCCCCGCGCTCGGGGCCAAGCTGATCAGCCCGCTCGATGCCGGCTTCCACCAGCTCGGCCGATTGATGGTCCGGGCGGAAAGTTTGCGTAGTTGACATCGCTGCCTCCTGGGGATGGAGAGATAGATCCAATTCTCGGATTCTACCGCAGCGGCCGCCGTGCGGAAACGCACGTAGTGGCGGCTGCGCAACTCTACTGCGGGGATGGCACGCCCAGCGGTGGACGACCATTGCGCGGAATCAACCATCCGCCGTCGCTGAGCCAGTCCGCCAGCCGGTCCGGCCAGTGCGCGTCCGACAGGCGCTCCGAGCGCTGGCCCATGTTGAAGGCGTGGTCGGTGTCGGCATACAGGTGCAGCTCGGCCGAGACGCCAGCGCCGATCAGTTGCTGGTACAGGGTCAGCGCCGGCGGCATGCAGCACTTGTCGGCGGAGCCGGCCACGATGAAGGCCGGTGGCGCGTCCTGCGGTGCCTTCGCTGGCGAGCCCAGCGGGCCGGGGTAGACCAGGATCTGGAAGTCCGGCCGCGCGCTCTGCTGATCGATCGCATCCTTCCGCGCAGCAGGCGAAGGCGACGGCTCGGGATTATCGGCCACCAGCGACACCAGCTCGCCGCCGGCCGAGAAGCCCATTACGCCCACCCGCTGCGGATCGACGCCATACTCGGCCGCATGCGCGCGCACCCAGCGCACGGCGCGGCGCAGGTCGGCGGCGGCGTCGTTCTCGATCGAATAGTTGGAGCCCTCATCGCGCGCCAGGCGGTACTTCAGCACAAAGGCCGTCACCCCGACACGGTTGAGTGACCTGGCCGCCACCATGCCCTCGTTCTGGAACACCAGCATGCGATGGCCGCCGCCCGGCACGATGACCACCGCCGCGCCGTTGGCATGGCGCGGATTGGCGCGCGCCACGGTCAGCGATGGGTCGTGGATGTTGCTGACATAGGTTTTGTCGACCTTCTCCGCTTCGTTGTGGCGTTTCTCGGCACCGGGTGCGCCGTCGGGCCACAGCAGCTGCTGCGCGCCGGCGTGGGCGCACAGTGCCAGCAGTATCAGGGCGAGTTTATTGCGCATGGAATTCTCCTGTCGCGTACAGCGAGTGATGGGTGAGGATGAACAGCGTGCGGCCATCGGCGCCGCCGAAGATCAGTTGCAGCGGGCGCTCCGGCACGTCGATGCGGCCGATCTCCTTGCCGTCCGCAGCGTACACGAACACCTGGCCGTTGGCCACGTAGATATTGCCGCTGCGGTCCACCGCCGCGCTCTCGCCGCCGCGGTTGGCCAGCAGCTGGAGGTCCGTGATGCCGCCGCCCGCGCCGATCACGCCGCTGAAGGTGCGGTTCTCGGAGCCGTTGGTAAATACCACGCGGCCGTTGGCACCGGCCGATACCAGGCCGTGCGTATCGAGCGTGTCGGAGAAGCGGTACCCCAGATGGTCGACCGGGCCTTGCTTGAATACGCGGTAGGCAGGCAGTACCAGGCTGCCGTCCGGCGACACGTATTCACGCGTTTTCGGCTTGGCGACGTCGCGCGCGAACATTTCGGCCAGGGTGGTGAACTCGTAGGTGTCGAAGTTGAGCTGGTCGCGGAATTCGCCGTTCTGCCAGAAGTTCACCGGCACCACCACGCGCGCGCCGGCGTTGGCTTTTACCGGCGTCGGCTTGATGATGGTGACCGGGCCGGCCGGCTGCTCGGGATGGAAGGAGTACACCGTGCCTTCCGGCCCGGCCGACGACAGCACCATGATGGCGCCGCTCTTGTCGACGGCGAGGTTGACCGGATCGAGCGGCGCATCGCGCACCACTGCCAGCCCGCCCTCTTTAGACCAGCTGTAGATGCGATTGAAACGGCGGTCGGCAAAATACAGCTTGCCCTTGGCATCCACCGCCGCGCCGGCGATCGAGTAGAAATCGCCTTCCAGCTTCCGCACGTTGGACGGCGCTGGCGCCGGTGCGCTGGCCGCCGTGGCCGGGCCGATATCCAGCACCGCGAATTCATGCTCGCGTACTTCCTGCTTGTGCGTCAGATCCTGCAGCGTGTTCTCGAACGAGTATTTGCTGGCGCGCAGATAGGTGTCGCAGCCGTTGTCGTCGCAGGTGGCGAAGCCGCTTTCCGCATTCACGTGCACATTGCGGAAGCGGATATCGCCCGAGTTAGTCATCTTCACCGCCGACACGGCCGGCTTGATCGAGCGCGTCACGCGGTACGCGTGGTAGTTGGCGAAGGTGATGTTGCGTGAGTTGCGGATCTCCAGCGACACCGCGTCCATCCCGTCGCGCACTTCCTGCTCCGTTTGCGGCGCGAGGAACTCCCAGTTCTCGACATTATCCAGCACGATCTCGGCGCGGATATGATGCTCGGCCGACAGCTCATACACCTTGCCCGGCGTTTTGGTGTTGGAGACGTAGAAGCCCGCCTGCGCAAAGGTACTCGGCGTCCAGCAGGCGACGAACGTGCCGCCACCGCCGTCAGTCACCCAGATGCTTGGATACTGGCGGTCCCAATGCAGCGTCGGATCGAAATTGGTGGATTTCTGGTACGGATCGCGGCGCTTGCCGTCGTACAGCCGCGTGCCGTGGCCGCCCTGGATGCGGATATCGTCCACCAGCGAATCGGCGCCCGCCTTCCACAGCAGCGCCGTCGCGCGCGGATTGACTTCGCCGGTGGCGAGGCCGAAACCGGTGACGATGGCGTCGCCGCCCTTGGCGCTTTCCAGCAGCGCCTTCGGACCGTCCGTGCCCGCGTAGGCCGGTGCGCCATTCGGCAGCAGCAGCTGCGTCACGCCCGGATGCAGGCCAATCAGCACCGTGTCCGGCTTGAGGCGGATCGTGTCCTGCACCATATAGAAGCCCTGCGGCAGGTACACCACGCGCTTGCTGTCGATGGCTTTCTGCACCGCTGCGGTATCGTCGGTCACGCCGTCGCCCACGGCGCCGAAATCGCGCACGCTGGCCCACTGTTTGGTCGCAGGCAGCGCGCGCATCACCGGTGCGCGCTGCGCCGGCAGGGCTTTCAATGCCTCGCCTTTGACGTTGGTGGCGAACTTGCCGGTGCTACCCAGGCCCGGCAGCGTCAGGCCGTAATTGAATTCGCTGATGCGGTACGAGGGGCCGTAACCCGGCACGGTCTTGCCGCTGTCGCGGAAGCGCGCAAACACCGGCGTATTTTTTGCCACCGCGTTGTCGAAGCCGACCTGGGTGTAGACATTGTCCTCGTTGCTGATGACGACCGCCGCTTTCGAAACATTCTCGAAGCGTACGTCCTTCCCCCACAGCCAGTCGCCATAACCACGACTAATTTCAATGCCCACCGGCGTGTTGCGGATGGACGTATTGATCAGCGTGAGGCCGGCCTCGTGGCCGCGTATCGCCGCTTCGCGCTGGCCTTCGAAGGTGGAGTCCATCAGCGTGTACTGCCACGCGGGCGAAGTCTTCTCGGTCAGGATGCCATAACGGCCGCCGTAGAATTTCAGGTCAAAGCTCTCGTTGCCGACCATGTAGACGCCCGCCAGCCCGGAGCCGATGTGGAAGTCCATGTGGCTCAGGTAGGAGTGCTGCGCCGTGCGCAAGCGCACCGCCGCTGCCGCCGGATTGCCGTCGCCAATCTCGATATCCACGTTGCTCATGGCCGAATAGAAGGTCGACGAATTCGCGTCGCGCACGTTCTCGCTGTACGGCACCGCGCTCTTCACCGGCACCGGCACCTTGCCGACCGTGTACTGGTCGCCGCCGGTGAACACCACCATATTCGCCACGCCCTTCTGGAAGCCCGGCGTGTTCGCGCCCAGCACCAGCACCGGCCGCGTTGGGCCGACGCCGTACAAGCGCACCGCCAGCGGCACCAGCAAGGAACGCGTGATGCGGTAACGGCCGGACGGCAGGAACACCACACCGCCCTCGCCTTTGTTGGCGGCGGCGTTCAGCGCTTCCTGGATCGCCGCAGTGTCGTCGGCACGGCCGTCGCCGGCGGCTTTCACTTTCACAGCACGTGGATCATCGGGCATGGTCTGGTAAGCCGAAATCGATGCGGCCTGCACCAGCATAGGCGCGGCAAGGGCTGCCGCGGCCAGCATATTCAACATTGGTTTCATCTGTTTATCCTACGAAGGCAGAAAGAATCAATACGAAAATAAGTCCGAACACGCCGACCAGCGTTTCCATCAGCGTCCACGAACGGAAAGTGTCCTTCAGCGACAGCCCGAAATACTCCTTGAACATCCAGAAGCCGGAATCGTTCACGTGGCTGCACATCAAGCTGCCGGCGCCGATCGCCAGCACCATCAGCGCCGGATCGATGCCGGAAGCCTGCACCACCGGTGCCACGATGCCGGCCGCCGTCAGCCCGGCCACGGTGGCGGAGCCAAGGCAGATGCGGATCAGCGTCGCCACCAGCCAGCCCAGTACCAGCGGCGGCACCGGCAGCGCACCAAGCTGCTCACCGAGTTGCGCGCTGACGCCGGAATCCACCAGCACCTGTTTCAGCGCACCGGCGCCGGCGATCACCAGCAGGATCGGCGCGATATCGCGCAAGGCATCCTGCGCGCCGCCCATCAGCACCGCCAGCTTCTGGCCACGCCCCAGGCCCAGCGTGCACACCGCCACCAGCAAGGCAAGCAGCATCACAATCATGGGATTGGCGAGGAAGGCCACCAGCGATTTCAGCGCTGGATCGGCAATCGGCAGCATGCTGGCGCCGGTGGTGGCGGCCAGCAGCCACACCGGCAGCAGCGCGGTCGCAAAGCTATTGAATACGCCTGGCAGCTCGGCCTCGTCACGCAAGCCGGTGCGGAACATCGGCGCCGGTTCGGCCTTGATGCGCTTGAGCGTCATGGCGAACAGCGGGCCGGCGATCACCAGCGTCGGCACGGCAACGATCATGCCGTAGAACAGCGTGCGGCCCATATCGGCATGGAACTGCGCCACCAGCGCGGTCGGCGATGGGTGCGGCGGCAGGAAGCCGTGTGCAATCGACAGCCCGCACAGCAGCGGGATCGCCATCGCCACCGCCGGGCGGCCGCTCTGGTACATCAGCGAGAACACCAGCGGCACCAGCAGCACGAAGCCGACGTTGTAGTAGAGCGGAATCCCGGCCACGAAGCCGGTCAGGGTCAGTGCCACCGGCATGCGGGCGGAACCGAACACGCCGATCAGGTAACTGGCGATGCGCTGCGCCGCACCGCTGTCGGCGATCAGCTTGCCGAACACCGCGCCGAGGCAGACGATCACGATCAGCGATCCAAGCAGATCGCCAATGCCTTTGTCGATCGACTTGGGAATGCTGGCCATCGGCATCCCAAGCAGCAAGGCCGCCAGCAGAGCCGCTGCCACGAACGCCAGCAGCGGCTGCACCTTGGCCCACGCGATCAGCAGCGTGAGCGTACCGACTGCCAATGCTACGGCAATCAGCGCCCACGCTGCCGGTGTCACTCCGAGGAGCGCAGCCATCGCTTAGAAGTTGTAGCGCAGACCGGCACGGTACACGCGGCCAATCACGTCGTACAAGGCCGGGTTGATACCGAAGCTCAGGTTGGCCTGCGGTGCGGCCGCCGGATCGACGTTGCCGATGTTGTCGATCTTGAAGAACGCAGTCGCTTTGTCCGAGACCTTCCAGCTGCCGCCCAGGTCCACGTAGAAGGCGCCCTTCATGTGGTTGTCGTAGATGGTCGGGTGAATCACGGTCGATACCGGGCAGTTGGTCTGGCACTCGATAAACTCGTTGCTGTACTTGCCGCTGCTGATCCAGCGCTCGCTCAGCGTCAGGCTGTATTTGTCGGTGTCCCACGACTGCGAGAACAGGCCTTTCCAGCGCGGCGTGCTACCCAGGTTATTGCCCGCGCCTTCCGATGGAATGGTGCCCACCACGCCCGGATCGGTCAGGAAGCTGATGTTACGGGTCACCAGGCCGCGCACGGTGAAGCGGCCCGGCAGGTTCCAGTCCTTCAGGTTCATGCGGTACGACGCTTCCAGGTCGTAGCCCTTGCTGTGCAGCGACGCCAGGTTGAAGGCTTGCACGGTCACGTAGTTGTTGGTCGGGATCGGGTTATTGAGCGACATGGCGCCGCAGATTTCCTTGTTACCGGCCACGCACAGGTCCACTTCCTGCTGTGCGGTCAGCGACGAGATCACGCCATTGACCTTGATATCGAAGTAGTCGACCGAAGCGCTGAAGCCCGGCGCCCAGCTTGGACGATCGAGCACCACGCCGAAGATGTTGTTGCGCGCGATTTCAGGACGCAGCTTGGTGTTGCCCACGGTGCGCTGCTGGATGGTGACGGTGTTGCCCTGGTACTGCACCACGTTGTTGACCACCACGGCGGCCGCATACAGCTCGCTCAGGTTAGGCGCGCGCACATCTTTCGAGGTCACGGCGCGCAGGCGCAGGCCGTCGATGCCGGTCTTCCAGTTGGCGCCCAGCTTCCAGCTCTCGACGTGGCCGGAGGTGCTGTAATTGGTGTGGCGGTCGGCGACGTTGACGTTCGCCTCGCCCCAGGTGGCCGACTTCAGTACCGGCACGTTCAGCTCCAGATACGCTTCCTTCACGTTGTAGCTGCCGGAGGCGTTGTGGTAGTTACCGGCGTACCAGTTGTTGCCGACCGTGGAGTTCAGGATCGGGTCGGCCGGATACTGCGCGGTGTTCGGGCTATCCGCGAAAACGCCGTTGCCGTATGGGTCGCCGTTGACGCGGTACTGCTCGCGGCGCCACTCGGCGCCGGTCGCCAGCGCCACCGGGCCGGCCCACGATTCAAACGCTTCGCCGTTCATGTTGAAGCTGGCCACATCCTGCTGCTGGCGGGTGTGCTGCTGTGGACCGTTCTCCGGCGCGACGTAGTTCCAGGTCGCGGCGCTGACCGGCACATTGCCGATGACGTTGAGCGGCACGCAGCCCGACGCGCGCGCCACTTCGTTGCGGCAGACGATGCTGCCGTCGGCCAGCTTGACCGCGTCGATGGCGGCGTTGTAGCGCGCGTTCAGCGTCATGTCGTGGACGATGATGTCGGTGAAGTTGATGCCGCGTTCAGCGTAGGCGTCGTAGCTCCACTCTTTGCCAAGCAGCGGGAAGCGGCCGTTGGCGCCGACCACGACACGGCGCATTTCACGAGTCGGATGGACGTTGATATTTTCCGGGAACTCGGCGTTGGCCGTGCCGTACTGGAAGCTGGTGATGTTATTTGCCGCGCATGCCGCCGCGATCGACGCCGGCAGGTATGGATTCGAGCACTGGATGGTCAGGTTGGCATTCTTGGCCGCGCCGGGATTCGGCGAGAAGGCCGACTTCACCCGGCCGAAGTTGGCAGTGAAGTAAATCTCGTGATCGGGGTTGATATCAAAGCCCACGCGGGTGTACGCCACCTGGCGGGTCAGGTCCATCGCCAGGTTGGTGCCCGCGCCCACACTGCCGCTCAGGTCACCGCCAACGCAGAATGGATTGACGCAGCCAGTCACCGCGCCGGTGCCGGTCGGCACGCCGTTGGAGCCGTAGTTGAACTGATACGGCTGGCCGTTGGCGCCGAAGGCCGTGCCTTGCAGCGGGCCGCTGGTAATCAGGCCGTACTTGGCGTATTGGTACTGCTGCGCGTGTTCGATGACGGTGTACTGCGGCTTGCCGTCATTGGTCTGCGCCAGTGGGCGGATCTGGTAGGCCGGATTCTTGTACCAGCTGCGGCCATTCGGGCCCACTTCGCCGAAGCCCGGCGACTCGATGCCCTTCTCGCGGCCATACTCCACGCTGCCCGTGACGTGCAGGCGGTCGTCCATGAAGGCCTTGCCGAAGGCCGCTTGCAGCGTGCCGTTCTTGTCGTCGTGGTAGGTGGTCTGGCCGCCTTCGACGTTGAACTTGAAGCCTTCGAATTTTTTATCGGTGATGAAGTTGACCGCGCCGCCGATGGCGTCCGAGCCATACGAAGCGGACGCACCGCCGGTCACCACATCCACGCGCTTGACCAGCAGTTGCGGGAACTGGCTCACGTCCGTCACACCGGTGACGTTGGCGCCGACCACGCGCTGGCCATCCAGCAGGGTCAGGGTGCGGATCGGACCGAGGCCGCGCAGGCTCAGGGAGCTCAGGCCCTGGATGCCGCTGGAAGTGCTGTTGGTGCTGGTGGTGCGGCCGGTGCTGCCCTGCAGTGCCGGCAGTTCGGCGATGGCGTTGAACAGGTTGGGCTTGGCGGTCTTGGCCAGGTCGTCGGAACTCAGCACGGTGGTCGGCGTCGGCTGGGTGAAGCCGCGCGCCGAGATGCGCGAGCCGGACACGGTCACCACGTTGTCAACCTTGGCTTCCGGTTCGGTGGCCGCAGCGGGAGCCTCGGCTTGCTGCGCCTCGGCGACTTGCTGCGCGTGGGCCGCTGTGATGGCGATCCAGCTGCACGCGCTGGCGACGGCCAGGCGCATGATGGTGTTACGTGTGGTCAGTGTAGTCATTGTGAGTCTCCATCTAGTTATTGTGTTTACTGCGAGGGATTGCCCTTGATCCGCGTGACCAGATCAGCGGGCGGTGTTTCGATATCGAGCGTGAGGCCGGCTTCGTCGGGCTGCAGCGGTTCCAGGTCGCGGAACTGGCTGTCCAGCAGCGAGGCCGGCATGTAGTGGCCGACACGCGCCTGCATGCGCGCGGCGATCAATTCCTTGGGGCCGTTCAGGTGGGCGAAGCGCAGCGCCGGATCGCCCTGGCGCAGCAGGTCGCGATAGCGGCGCTTGAGCGAGGAACAGGAAATCACCAGGCCTTCGCCGCGCTGGCGCGCCGCGCTGATCTGCGCCTGCAAGGCCAGTAGCCAGTCGGCGCGGTCGTCGTCGTTCAATGGCTGGCCGGCCGACATCTTGGCCACGTTGGCGGGCGGGTGATACTGGTCGCCCTCGACAAAAGGCACGCCGTTCGCCGCCGCCAGCGCCTGCCCTACCGTGCTCTTGCCACAGCCGCTGACGCCCATTACCACCCAACGGATACTTTGCTGCATCCACATCTCCAAGTTTAGATAGCGCTAACATTTCGTTTCTAAAAAATAGATGCGAAATAGCTGCATCTATCGAGCGGTTTTTTTTGCCAGCGCTAAGATAGCGTTATCATTTTCTTGTTGACTTTAGCTTACCGCAGGAATTTGTAAAGGCAAATCCATATTGCAGTGCAGCACCTGAACCGCTGAAAAGCTTGATTGCGCATGCTGCTGCGACGCAGCACGACATGCGGCACAAAAGCCACACTCTGGATGCTATGCTACGTCTGCCCTACCTCCATCAACCGACAAGAACAACACATGACCCACACCGAGACCGCACGTCCGCTCACGCGCCAGGACTATAAAACCCTGTCCCTCGCCGCACTGGGCGGCGCCCTGGAGTTCTACGATTTCATCATCTTCGTCTTCTTTGCCAACGCCATCGGCCAGTTGTTCTTCCCGCCCGAAATGCCGGACTGGCTGCGCACCTTGCAGACCTTCGGCATCTTCGCGGCCGGCTACGTGGTGCGTCCGCTGGGCGGCATCGTGATGGCACACTTCGGCGACCTGCTGGGCCGCAAGCGCATGTTCACGCTGTCGATTTTGATGATGGCGGTGCCGACGCTGGCCATCGGCCTGCTGCCGACCTACGCCAGCATCGGCCTGGCGGCGCCGATGCTGCTGTTGCTGATGCGGGTGTTCCAGGGTGCTGCCGTGGGTGGCGAAGTGCCGGGAGCATGGGTGTTCGTCTCCGAGCACGTACCGTCGCGCTACACCGGCTATGCCTGCGGGGTGCTGACGGCCGGCCTCACCTTCGGCATCCTGCTTGGATCGCTGGTGGCGACGGCGCTCAACACCGCTTACAAACCGGATGAAGTGCTGGCCGGCGCGTGGCGCGTGCCGTTCCTGCTGGGCGGCGTGTTCGGCCTCGGTGCGATGTACCTGCGCCGCTGGCTGCACGAGACACCGGTGTTTGCCGAGATGGCGCAACGCAAAGCGCTGGCGGCCGAGATGCCGCTCAAGTCCGTGCTGCGCAGCCATCGCGGCGCGGTGGTCGTGTCGATGCTGCTGACGTGGATGCTGTCGGCCGGCATCGTGGTAGTGATCCTGATGACGCCTGTGCTGCTGCAAAAGATCTACCACATCGATCCGCGCACCTCGCTGGTGGCGAACACGATTGCGACCTTAGGGCTGGCGATTGGCTGCGTGGTGTACGGCGTGCTGGCCGATAAGCTGGGCGCCAAGCCGGTGCTGTTCGTGGGATCGCTGCTGCTGGCGATCTGCACCTACGTGTTCTACACCACCCTGCGCGCGCAGCCGGAACTGCTGCTGCCGCTGTACGGCCTGACCGGCTTCTGCGTCGGCGTAGTGGGCGCGGTGCCGTGCGTGCTGGTGCAAGCCTTCCCGGCGCAGGTGCGCTTCTCGGGGCTGTCGTTCTCGTACAACCTGTCCTACGCCATCTTCGGCGGTCTGACGCCGGTGGTGGTCACGCTGATGCTGAAGAACGATCCGCTCGGCCCGGCGTGGTACGTCATCGCCGTCTGCGCCATCGGCATGCTGACCGCGCTGTTCATCCGCCGCGCGCCGCAAGCCGCTTACTAATCTCTTCCGGGGACTTGCCGGACCGAGGGTGTTTGGGGGCCGACAAGTCTAACAAAGTCTAAAAGGAACAAATGCGCGCTAATCCGGTCTATAGCCCGCATACGCTCGTCTAGAACAGTCTAAAAAAATCGGCCAAAAGTCTAACTTGGTCGTATTTCTGGCGCCGAAAGTCTAAAACGAACCCAAAGTGCGGCATCGCTTGCGATTTTTAGACTACTTAGGTCCCTTTCGGCCCCCCCGCCTCCTGCCGACAATCAGAAGCACGTACCCAGCGGGTTTCGCCCGGAAAGCGTAGCCAGATGAAGCGCCACGCGTTGCGGCCTTGAGCGTGGCGGTTTGCGAACTGCGACGGAGTTAGCGATTCGCCGTCGTCGGACAAAATGTGGTCACCGATTACTTTGGCGAATTCGTTGGTGTGGTGGTAGCTGGTGCGCAGGTTAGTTCCTTCCGGCAGGAAAAGGCTCTTCCATTGGAAGCCGCGCATCGCGGGGCCATCTCTATGCATCGCTTGTCGCTCTTCGATGATCGCTAGCCAGCGTTGGACGAGCTCTATCACAAAGGTCTCGGGCGCGACTCCGGGGCGATTGTCCCTTAGGTAAAACTTCAAACTTAACGCATCGGCGATCGGCAGATAAACAGGATACTTCGGTTGATTGTCCATGATTGAGCCCTTCCAAGCGAGTCTAAAAGTTAGACCTTGGCCTTGGAATTTGGTTCGTTTTAGACTTTTGTCCCGAAAAATTGGTACGGTTTAGACTTCTGCGCGGATTTTATCGACTGCTTTAGACCTGTACCTGCGAAGTCTGGACTAAGTTAGACTGTTAGAGATGCGATTAGATCGAAATAGACTGGTGAACGGTTTTAGATGCCCCGCGCGGGGCATCCCTGCTGCGCTTACTGGTAAAAACCGGAACCGACGATGAGGTCGCCCTGGCCTCAGTCGATATATTTGAGTCCTGCCTGTTCCAGCGGTCCGCGCATGTTGTACATGTCCAGCCCCAGCACGCCAGCTGCCAGCCTGGCGCGCTTTTCGCCTTCCAGATCTTCGCGCTTCTGCGCTATGGCGGCCACGCGGGCAACATCTGCGGCAGGCACGATGACGACGCCGTCATCATCGGCGATCACGGCGTCGCCGGGATTGACCAGCGCTCCGGCGCATAGCACCGGGATGTTCACGGAGCCCAACGTCGATTTGATGGTGCCTTTGGCGCTGATGTTCTTGCTCCATACCGGGAAGCCCATCTCGGTCAGGAAGCGCACGTCGCGCACGCCGGCGTCGATGATCAGCGCCCTGGCGCCGCGCGCCTTGAAGCTGGTGGCCAGCAGGTCGCCGAAGTAGCCGTCGGTGCATTCGGCGGTGATGGCGGCGACCACCACGTCGCCCGGCTGGATCTGCTCCGCCACCACGTGCATCATCCAGTTGTCGCCGGGATGCAGCAGCACGGTGACGGCGGTGCCGGCCACCTGCGCGCCCGGATAGATCGGACGCATATAAGGCTTGAGCAGGCCCACGCGGCCCATCGCTTCATGCACGGTGGCGCTGCCGAACTGGCCGAGGTGCTCCACGTGTTCGCGCTCGGCGCGCACGATGTTGCGCTTGACGATGCCAAGTTGATTGATCAGCGGCGTAGTCACAGGCCCTTCTCCTTCAGTGCGCGGTCCAGGCGTGGGAAAAGGCGGCGCGCGTTGCGTTCGAAAATATCAGTGCGGTCGTCGGCGGTCAGGTTGGCCGCTTCGATGTAGCGTTTGGTGTCGTCGTAGTAGTTGCCGGTTTCCGGATCGATGCCGCGCACGGCGCCGATCATCTCCGACGCGAACAGCACGTTCTTGACCGGCATGACCTTGGTCAGCAGGTCAATGCCCGGCTGGTGGTAGACGCAAGTGTCGAAGTAGATGTTGTTCAGCAGATGCTCGGTCAGCAGCGGCTTTTTCATTTCCTGCGCCAGGCCGCGGAATCGGCCCCAGTGATACGGCACTGCGCCGCCACCGTGCGGGATCAGGAATTTCAAGGTCGGGAAGTCCTTGAACAAGTCGCTGGTCAGGCATTGCATGAAGGCGGTGGTGTCGGCGTTCAGGTAGTGCGCGCCGGTGGTGTGGAAGCACGCGTTGCAGCTGGTGCTGACGTGGATCATGGCGGGAATTTCATACTCCACCATTTTCTCGTAGATCGGATACCACGAGCGGTCCGACAGCGGCGGCGCGGTCCAGTGGCCGCCCGACGGATCGGGATTGAGGTTGATGCCGACCATGCCGTATTCCTTCACGCACTTCTCCAGCTCGGGGATGCTGGTAGCCGGATCCACGCCCGGCGACTGCGGCAGCATGGCCGCGCCGATGAAGTGATCCGGGAACAGCTGCGCCACGCGCGCGCACAACTCGTTGCAGATGGCGGCCCAGGTGGCGCTGGTGTTGAAGTCGCCGATGTGGTGCGCCATGAAGCTGGCGCGCGGCGAGAAGATGGTCAGGTCTGAACCGCGCTCTTTCATCAGGCGCAGCTGGTTGGTTTCGATTGAGTCGCGCAGTTCGTCGTCGCTGATTTTCAGGTCGGCGGCTTTGGGCCCGAGTTCCGGCGTGTTCAGGTTGGCGATTTGTTTGTTGCGCCATTCTTCCAGCGCCTTTGGTGCGGTGGTGTAGTGGCCGTGGCAGTCAATAATCATTGATGGTTCCTTTCAAAGGTGCGCGGAGATGAGCACTTCGCCGCGCATGATGGGACGGGCGGTGCGCAGCAGCGCCGCACGCGCGACCTGCCCGTCGTTGTTGGCTTCCAGTTCGACGCTGAATTCGCCGGTTGGGTGTTCGATGGAGAGCGTCTGGCAATGCGCGGCAGCCACCACGGCGATGCCGTCGGCGATGGTGCCCGGCAGGACGCAGGCCGTAGCCACCGTCACTGCGGCCAGCACGCCGATCGAATCGTGGCAAACGTGCGGGATGAAGCAGCGCGTGCTGACCGCACCGCCATCGCGCGGCGGCGCGATGAGGCACATCTTCGGATAGTTTTTCGCGGCGACGTCGCCAAGGCCCATGAGCGGGCCGGCGGCGAGACGCAGCGCTTCAAGGCGAGCGCGCAGCGCGTCGTTGGCGGTCAGCTCGGCGGCGGGCTCGTAGCCGGTGATGCCGAAGGCGGATGCGCGCACCAGCACCATCGGCATGCCGTTGTCGATCAGCGTTGCATCGACCGCGAATGGCGCGGCGGCCGGTCCGCCGACGTTGATGCGGTCGAGCGGACGGCCAGTCGGCAGCAGCGACGGGCACACCGAACCGGCGGTGTCGAGGAAGTTGATGCTGATCGGCGCGGCCGAACCGGGCACGCCGTCGATGCGGGCATCACCGCTGTATTGCAGCTGGCCGCCCGGCGTTTGCACCGTGACATCACACTGCATATTGGTGTTCAGGGTCAGGATGCGTGCAGTGGTGATGCCCTGCCCGACAGGCAGCAAGCCACGCTCCAGCGCGAACGGCAGCACGGCGGCCAGCATATTGCCGCAGTTGGGCGTGACGTCCACCGTGTCGTTATCCGGCTGCAGCTGGGCGAATAAAAAGTCCAGGTCCACGCCCGGCGTATGGCTGCGCCGCACGATGCCGACTTTGCTGGTCAGCGGATGCGCGCCGCCCAGGCCATCGATCTGGCGCGGATCGGGCGAACCCATTGCCGCCAGCAGGAAGCGGTCGCGCGCGGCGCGGTCGACCGGCAGGTCGGACTCGAGGAAGAACGGACCACGCGAGGTACCGCCGCGCATCAGCATGCAGGGAACGGCGCGCTGGTCGGAAACGGGATAGAGGCTCATGGTGGCAGATGTCGTAAGCAGTGTGAATGCCACAAGTATCTGCGCCGGCGCCATTTGCGTGGTTGCGTTGTGGGCGCTGATTTGTTCTAATCTGCTTATTGCAGCCCTCAAACCGTCATCATGTTCCTGGTCAGCCTGCGTCACCTTCATGCGTTTAACGCCGTCGCCGCCAGCGGCGGCATCCGCCGCTCGTCCGAGAGCTTATACCGCGCTTCGTCCGCTGTGGCACGCTCGGTGGCGGCGCTCGAACAAAGCCTGGACGCACAGCTGTTCGAGCGCAAAGGCCGCGGCATGCTGCTCACCGCCGCCGGCGACGTGGTACGCAAGCGCGCCGACCGCATCGAGGCCGAACTGCACGCGGTGCGCGACGACGCCGTGCGCCTGCGCGACCGCAACGGCGCCAAGGTGGGCGGCATCGAGGCGCTGCTCAACGAGCGCCGGCTGCAGGCGGCGTCGCTGCTGGCGGAGATGCATCACATGCCCAGCGTGGCGCACGTGATGGGCGTGTCGCAATCGGCGGTCAGCCAGGCCGTCGCGCGGCTGGAGGACATGCTGGGACAAGCGCTATTTCTGCGCACCGCGCACGGCATGGTGCCCACCGATGCAGGCCGGCGCTGGACCGAATCGTTCGAGCGCGTGCTGTCGGAGCTGCGCCACATCCCCGAAGATATTGCCGCGCTGGCGGGCGTGGTGCTGGGCGTGGTGACCATCGGCGCGCTGCCGCTGGCGCGTTCACAGCTGCTGCCGGTAGCGATTTCCTCGGTGCTGAAGCGTCATCCGCAACTGCAAATCCGCTCGCTGGAAAGCCCGTATGAAGAACTCACGGCCAGCCTGCTGAGCGGCCGCATCGACTTTATCGTCGGCGCGCAGCGCGCAGGCGCCAGCGATGCCTTCGAATCGCGTTCGCTGTTTGAGGACAAGGCGGCGCTGGTGGCGCGCGCCGGCCATCCGCTGGTCAAACGCGCGAAGCTCATACTCGCCGATCTTGCCGGCTACCCGTGGTGCCTGTCGCGCAGCGGCACGCCATTGCGCGAATCACTGGTGCAGTTCTTTGAACGCCACGGCCAGCAGGCGCCCTCGCCCGCCGTGGAAACCGGCGACCTCGCGCTGCTGCGCGGCCTGCTGGTTTCCAGCGACATGCTGACCGTGTTATCGGCGCATCAACTGCATCACGAGGTGCGCACCGGCCAGCTGGTGGTGCTGCCGTTCGCCATGCACGGAATGGAACGCAGCATCGGCGTCACCACCCGCAAGAATGCGCATCTGTCGCCCGGCGCGCGCGCGCTGCTCGCGGAAATCGAAACCGTCAGCCGGAACTGGCGATAAGCAGATTGAAACGGTTCGGCAAGCAAAAGCAATACATCCCCTCCTGTCCAAACGTACACTGGTGAAGCGGTGGCGGTAACAGCCGCCTTTACACCACTTTACAATAAACCCAGCTGCAGACAGGAGACTTAATGAATATAGGACAAACGCTCGACGTCCGGGCACACATCAACAGCCGGAAAATGAGCGGCTACCAGTGGCTGCTGCTGGCGCTCTGCTTCCTGATCGTCGCCACCGATGGCATGGACGTTGCCATCATGGGCTTCCTCGCACCGGCCATCACCAAGGAATGGGGCATCTCGCGCGCCGCCTTCGGCGTGGTGATGAGCGCCGCGCCGATCGGGCTGGCCATCGGCGCCATCCTGGTCGGCCCCATGTCAGACCGCTTCGGCCGCAAAAAACTGATGATGACTTCCGTCGCCTGGTTCGGCGCCTTCAGCGTGATGAGCGCCTTCGCCAACGACGTCACCACATTGTCGCTGCTGCGCTTCCTGACCGGCCTTGGTCTGGGCGCGGCCATGCCGAACACCACCACCCTGCTGTCCGAATACGTGCCTGAGCGTTCGCGCTCGACGCTGATCGCCATCATGTTCACCGGCTTTAACCTCGGTTCGGCGCTGGTCGGCTTTGGCGCGGCGGCGCTGCTGCCGGACTACGGCTGGCGCGCAGTGCTGATCGCCGGCGGCGCAATTCCGCTGGCCTGCCTGCCGATCTACCTGCTGCTGATTCCTGAATCCGTGCGCTTCCTGGTGGTGCGCAAATTCCCGGCCGAGCGCATCGGCCACACGCTGCGCCGCGTGGTTGGCGGCGAGGTGCCCGCCAGCGCGCAGTTCACCATCAGCGAACCGCAGGTGACCGGTTCGCAGCCGGGCAAAGTACTGTTGTCCGCTGCTTATCGCGGCACCACGCTGTCGCTGTGGGGCACCTACTTTATGGGCCTGCTGGTGATCTACCTGCTGAGCGGCTGGCTGCCGACCATGATCAAGGATGCCGGCCTGCCGATCGAACGCGCCGCCAATATCACCGCGCTGTTCCAGCTGGGCGGCACTGCGGGGGCGCTGCTGGTCGGCTACTTCATGGACCGCATCGCGCCGAACAAGGTGATCTCGCTGACCTACATCGGCGGCGCCGCGTTCATCCTGTGCCTGTCCGCAGGCAGCGTGGAAGCGTCGCTGTTCCCTGTCTTCGTGCTGCTGGCGGGCTTCTGCATGAGCGGCGCGCAAACCGGCCTGAATGCCTACGCGCCGTCGTGCTACCCGACCGTGGTGCGCGCCACCGGCGTCAGCTGGATGCAGGGCATGGGCCGCTTCGGCAGCATCTTCGGCTCCTTCGCCGGCGGCGTGCTGCTGTCGATGGGCTGGGGCTTCAGCGCGGTGATCGCCATCCTGGCGGGACCGGCCACGCTGGCGGCCATCTTCATCATCATGAACAAATACGGCCAGGGCGCCGTCGCAGCAAAAGCATAACTGAAGCTTAAACAGGAACCATCATGGCTAACATCATCGGCGCCATCGCCTCTTCGCACACCCCGACCATCGGCTTCGCGCTGGACGCCAACAAGCAGCAGGACGCAGCATGGGCGCCCATCTTCAAGGCCTACGAGCCGGTGCAGCAATGGCTGGCGGAGAAAAAGCCCGACGTCCTGCTGGTCATCTACAACGACCACGTGACCTCGTTCTTCTTCGACCACTACTCGGCCTTCGCGCTGGGAATCGGCGACAGCTACAAGGCGGCCGATGAAGGCGGCGGCCCGCGCAACCTGCCGCCGGTGGCCGGCCACGCGGCGCTGGCGCGCCACATCGGCCAGTCGCTGATGGCGGACGAATTCGACATGTCCTTCTTCCAGGAGAAGGCGCTCGATCACGGCTGCTTCTCGCCGCTGTCGATTTTGTGGGAGCACAAGGACGGCTGGCCGGGCACCATCGTGCCGCTGCAAGTGGGGGTGCTGCAGTTCCCGGTGCCGTCGGCGCGCCGCTGCTACAAGCTGGGGCAAGGCCTGCGCCGCGCCATCGAAAGCTATCCGGAAGACCTGAACGTGGTGCTGGTGGCCACAGGCGGCCTGTCGCACCAGGTGCACGGCGAGCGCGCGGGTTTCAACAACACGCCGTGGGACCACCAGTTCCTCGACCTGTTCGAGAACGATCCGGAAACGCTGCTCAACATGACCCACGCCGACTTCGCCCGCCTCGGCGGCTGGGAAAGCGCGGAAGTGGTGATGTGGATGGCGATGCGCGGCGCCATGTCCGACAAGCTCAATTGCGTGCACCGCGAGTACTACCTGCCGTCGATGACCGGCATCGCGGTGGCGCTGTACGAGAACGCCGCTGCGGCCGACAAGTCGCTCAACGCCACCGCCATCGAAGCGCACCGCGCCCATATGGCACACCAGACCAAGGGCGTGGAAGAACTGCCGGGCACTTATCCGTTCACGCTGGAGACCAGCGTGCGCGCGCACCGCATCAACAAGTATCTGCATCAATTGGTGAAGCCGGAATTCCGCGTGCAGTTCAAGGAAAATCCGCAAGCCACTTACGACGCCGCCGGCCTGACGGCGCAGGAGCGCGACCTCATCACCCGCCGCGACTGGCGCGGCATGATCCAGTACGGCGTGATCTTCTTCCTGCTGGAGAAGCTCGGTGCGGTGGTCGGCGTATCCAACCTGCACATCTACGCCGCCATGCGCGGGCAGTCGCTGGAAGAGTTCCAGAAGACCCGCAACGCGCCGGGCGCGCTTTACTCGGTCGGCTCCAGCGCCGCCTGGGACAAAAAATAAATACCAACGAGGAGACTTCAATGCAGAAAACCATCTATGCCGCCATCGCGGCAGCCCTGACCGTGGGCGCAGCACAAGCACAGAGCAACGTCACCATGTACGGCATCATCGACGCCGCCGTCGAGACCTACACCAACGCAGATGCCGCCGGCAACAGCGTGACCCGCATGCCTTCGCTGGGCGGCGGCATGTTCCCGTCGCGCCTCGGCTTCCGCGGCACGGAAGACCTGGGCGGCGGCCTCAGAGCCATTTTCCAGCTGGAGAACGGCTTCGCGCCGGACACCGGCACCCAGGGCCAGAACCGCCTGTTCGGCCGCCAGGCGTGGGCCGGCCTGCAGGGGAAGTGGGGCCAGCTGACGCTGGGCCGCAACTACAACATGCTGAATATCTCGACCTACGACGTGGACATCATCGGCCCGTCGCAGTACGGCCTCGGTTCGCTCGATTCGGCCATCCCGAACGGCCGCGTCGACAACTCGATCGCCTATCGCGGCACCTTCAGCGGCGTGACCATCGGCGGCACCTATAGCCTGGGCCGCGACACCTCGAGCGCCGGCGGCCCGGCCGGCACCAGCTGCGCCGGCGAAAGCGCGACCGATGCCGTGGCCTGCCGCGAATGGTCGGCGCTGCTGCGCTACGACGGCAACGGCTACGCGCTGATCAGCGCCTATGACCGCATCTACGGCGGCGCCGGCGCCGCCAATGGCCTGACCAGCAGCAGCAAGACCGACAGCCGCGCCCATGTGGCGGCCTTCATCAGGCAGGACGACTGGAAGCTGGGCCTGGGCATCATCAGCCGCAACAACGAGGGCTCGGCCAGCCAGCCGCGCAGCAACCTGCTGTACATCGGCGCCGCCTACAACGTGACGCCGCTGTTCACCATCGACGGCCAGATCGCCAAACTCGATTATCGCGCCAGCAGCAACGACAGCAAGCAGGTGCTGATTCGCGGGATCTACAACCTGTCCAAGCGCAGCGCGTGGTACATCGCCGCCGGCCATATTTCGAACGACGGCACGGCGGCACTGGCGCTGAGCACCGGCGGCTCGGCCGGCGCCGGCATGGGCCAGACCGGCATCATCACCGGCATCAAGCACTCGTTCTGATCAGCTGAGATCTTCGTGGTGCGCGGAAGCGCCCTGCTTCCAGTAGGCCGAGATACGGGCCGCCTCGCGCGGGTGGCCCTTATCGATAAACACGGCGTCGCGCACCTGCGCGGCCACCGACGCCTCCCCTGCAAACCAGAAGAAGCCTTCGCCCTGCGGCAACTGTAAGGCGCGGATGGCGGCCAGCAGCGCCTTGTCGTCGGCGTAGCGCAGCAGCGTCACTTGCGCCGCGCTGTCGAACGATAGCGCGGCCGCTTCCTCGCCCGCCACCAGCACCTGCACTTGCGTACCGGCCGGCAGTTCTTCCAGGCGGCGGCGGATGGCCGGCAGCGCGCTCGCATCGCCGGCCAGCAGGTGCCAGGTGTAATCCATCGGGATAATCATCGAGCCGCGCGGGCCGGCGATCACCGCCACCTGGCCCGGCGCCGCCTGGCGCGCCCAGTCGGAGGCAGCGCCGGTGGCATGCAGCGCAAATTCCACCGTCAGTTCGCGCGCCGCCTGGTCGACATGGCGCGGCGTAAAGTCGCGCCGCACCTCGTCGCTCAGCATGAATTTGACATGGTCGTCATAGGAGGCCGAGACGAAATCGTGTAAGGTCTCGCCTTTGAATGTTACGCTGACGTAGTCAGGAGCCAAGTGCTGCACCTTGACCACTTCCAGTTCGCGCCGTTTGATTTCATGCCGCACGCGTTGGATTCGATTGCTCATCACCCGCTCCTTAGTTGATAATGTCACCTATTATGATCAAACAAGTTAATAAAGTCAACCAATCGGATCAGGTGTTCGACGCCATCCATTCGATCATGCATCTGTACCGGGCGCGCCAGCTGCGCGGCCTGCGCGACAACCCGCATGAGCTGACCCACATGGAATACAAGGCGCTGGGCTTCTTCTCGCGCCATCCCGGCGCCACCCAGGGCGATCTGGTGGCCCACTCGGGCCGCGACAAGGCGCAGCTGGCGCGCCTGCTGAAAGGCTTGCGCGACAAGCAGCTGTTGGACGCGGTGGCGGACGAGCATGACCGCCGCATCACCCGCCTGACCCTGAGCGCGGCCGGAGCGAAAGTGTTCCGCAGCCTCCACGAGCTGGGCGTGCAGGCCTCCGGCGCGGCGGTCAGCGGCATGAGCGCCGACCAGTTATCGCAACTGCAAACGCTGCTCCAGCAGATTCGCCAGAACCTGGAAGCCGAAGAAGACACTAATGGTTAAACTCATCAGCCCTACCGCCTGCCAGCACTGTCTTACAGTGCGGCAGGTGCGTCACCGATAGGCTGCGTGCAGCGCCCGGCTTAGGATGAAGCGACCTACCCGTTCATCCAAGGAGAAGCCCGTGTTCGCTCACAACAAGCGTCTGCAATACACGGTCCGCGTCAGCGAGACCAATCCCGGCCTGGCCAATCTGATGCTGGAGCAGTTCGGCGGCCCGCAAGGCGAGCTGGCGGCCGCCCTGCGCTACTTCACGCAAGCCCTGTCCGAGGACGATCCGGGCCGCAAGGATATGCTGCTCGATATCGCCACCGAAGAACTGAGCCACCTTGAGGTGATCGGCAATATCGTCGTGATGCTCAACAAGGGCGCCAAGGGCCGGCTGGCCGAGGGCGTGGATGCCGAAGCCGATTTGTACCGCGCCATCAGCGGCAGCGGCAACGACAGCCATGTGACCCAGCTGCTGTATGGCGCCGGCGCGCCGCTGATCAATTCGGGCGCGGTGCCGTGGACCGCAGCGTACATCGACACCATCGGCGAACCGACCGCCGACCTGCGTTCCAACATCGCCGCCGAGGCGCGCGCCAAGATCGTCTACGAACGGCTGATTAACCTGACCACCGATCCCGGCGTGAAGGAAGCACTGGGCTTCCTGATGACACGCGAAATCGCGCACCAGAAGTCGTTCGAAAAAGCGCTGTACGCAATCCAGCCCAATTTCCCGCCGGGGAAACAGCCGGGGCGCGGCGAGTTCACCAGCGTGTACTTCAATATGTCGCAAGGCGGGCCGGAACGGCAAGGGCCATGGAATGACGGCGACAAATGGCGCGCCATCAGCGATCCGGACGCCCTGAGCGCGGTGGACGGCGGCGATGGTACCGCCACGGTCGAACTGGATCCCGAAGAAAGGGCGCTGCTCGACCGCATGGCCACCCGCACCATGTCCGATCCAGAGACCGATCCGCTGACCGGTGCGGAACTCGGCGCAGATGTGCTCACCGGGCCAGGCACCAGCGACGGCGACGCCGCGCCCAAGCCTTCGCTGCTCAGCTGACTACAGCACTTTCAGGGTTTTTATCAGATCGCTGAGACGATACGGCTTGGCGATCAGTTCGAAGTTGCCGACTTCCGGCATCTGTTCGCGCAGCGTGCTCTTGACGTAGCCGGAGGCCAGCACGATTTTCAGGTCGGGGAATTCGCGCCGCGCCATTTTACCCAGCTCCACCCCGCTCATGCCGGGCATGACCACGTCGCTGAACAGGATGGCGATATCGGGATGCTGCCGCAGCATCTCCAGCGCCCGCGCGCCGCTGTCGGCCGACAGGGTTTCGTAGCCCAGGTGGGCGAACAGGCTGATGGCCGTCTCCAGCAGGTCGACCTGGTCGTCCACCACCAGCACCTTGACCGCACCGGCGCGGGCGGCCACGCGTTCGCGCTCCGCCACCGCCTCCGTGCTCACCGCCGGGAAGTAGAGCGACACCGTGGTGCCCTCGCCCACGCACGAATCCAGCGCCAGCGCCCCCTGGCACTGCTGCATCATGCCGTACACCTGGCTCAGGCCCAGCCCCGTGCCCTTGCCGATTTCCTTGGTGGTGAAGAACGGTTCGACCGCGCGCGCGATGGTCTCCGGCGTCATGCCCATGCCGCTGTCGCGCACCGTCACGCGCACATAGCGGCCGGCGGGCAGGCGGTCGACCTGGTTGGCCGCCAGGGCGACGGCGTCCGCCGTCACCAGCACCTCGCCGCTCTCGTACATCGCGTCGCGCGCATTGACCACGAGGTTGAGCAGCGCCGACTCAAACTGGGTGGGATCGATCATCGCCTGCGGCAGCTCGCCGTCCAGCGCCAGCACCAGGTGCATGTCGTCCGGCAGCGCGCGCCGCAGCACCGCCTCGAATGCACGGATCACCGGCGCCACATCGTGCGCTTCCTGCTGCAAGGGCTGCTGGCGGGCGAAGGCCAGCAGCTGCTGCGTGAGGGCCGCGCCGCGCTGGGCGGCGCGCGTCATGGTGTCCACCGAGCGCGCCACGATGGCCGGGTCGCGCGAGAGGCGCAGCAGCTCCAGCCCGTTCATGATCACGCTCAGGAGATTGTTGAAGTCATGCGCGATGCCGCCGGTCAGCTTGCCGATGGCTTCCAGCTTCTGCGACTGGAACAGCGCTTCGCGCGCCCGCTCCAGCTGTTCCGCCGCCTCATGGCGCTCGGTGATGTCGCGCGTGATCTTGGCAAAGCCCAGCAGTTCGCCCTGCGGATCGACGATCGGATCGAGCACCACGCTGGCCCAGAAGCGGCTGCCGTCCTTGCGCACGCGCCAGCCCTCGTCCTCGAACTTGCCGGTGGTGCGCGCCACTTCCAGCGCAAACGCGGGGCGTCCCTGCGCGCGGTCCTCTTCGGTGTAGAACATGGAAAAATGGCGGCCGATGATTTCGTCCGGGTGATAGCCCTTGAAGCGCTGCGCGCCCGCATTCCACGTCACCACCACGCCTTCCGGTGACAGCATGTAAATGGCGTAATCAGTCACGCCCATGATGAATTGGCGGAAGCGCTCGGCCTCAATGGCGTGTACGCTGGACAGGACACTCTGCTGCATGGCTACCCTCACCGGTGGGTGGATCTGTGGCAAAGCCTCAGCATACACTGTCGCGGCCGCAGCCGGGCGCACGCAAGCAGCGCATCGGGACGCGGCCGCTGTACTTAGCCCCCCCACGCCGGATGCTGTTGCTCCCACGCCCACGCATGGGCGATGATCGTGTCGAGGTCGGCAAACACGGGCTTCCAGCCCAGCTCATCGCGCGCGCGCTGCGGATCGGCCACCAGCCGCGCCGGATCGCCGTCGCGGCGCGGCCCGATGACTTGCCTGACCGGACGCCCGGTCACCCGCTCGGCGGCGGCAATCACTTCCCGGATCGAATAGCCGTTGCCGTTGCCAAGGTTGTAGCGCAGGCTGCCGTTACAGCTCAGCAGTTTCTGCAGCGCCAGCAGGTGGGCGTCGCACAGGTCCTGGACGTGGATGTAGTCACGGATGCAGGTACCGTCCGGCGTCGGATAGTCATTGCCATATACGGTGACCGTGGCCCGGCGGCCGCCGGCCGCCTGCAGCACCAGCGGAATCAAGTGGGTTTCGGGCGTATGGCATTCGCCGGTCTGCGCCGCCGGGTCGGCGCCGGCCGCGTTGAAGTAACGCAGGCAGCAGCTATGCATCTGGTAAGCCTGCTCGAAGTCGTCCAGCATGTCCTCGACCATCAGCTTGGATTTCCCATAAGGATTGATCGGCGCCTTCGGATGGTGCTCGTCGATCGGCAGGTACTGCGGGTTGCCGAAAATGGCGGCGGTGGAGGAGAAAATGAAATGCAGCACCTCGTGCCTGGCCATCTGCTTGAGCAGCACCAGCGTGTTGGCGACATTGTTCTCATAGTAGCGCGCCGGATGCTGCACCGATTCGCCCACCTGGATGAAGCTGGCAAAATGCATCACGGCCGCGATCGGGTAAGCCTGAAACAGCACATCCAGCGCCGCTTCATCATGCAGATCGGCCACCACCAGCGGCCCCCCATCTACGGCCGCGCGCCGGCCCTGCGATAGATTGTCCAGTACAACCGGCTGGTAACCGGCGTGGCACAGGCGCCTGACCATGTGGGAACCAATATAACCGGCGCCGCCGACCACCAGGATGTGGGTTTGCATATGAGCTCCTTGTCATAAGCGGCCATCCTAGCAACGAAACCCGGGCTTGCCGTGCCCAATACGGCCAGGCAAGAATCGCGCGCGAAAGCCGGACCTTTGATCGGGCGCAGATCCGGCGCGGCGACGATGACTACACTGGTCAGGTTGCCGTTGCCGGGGGCATGTCATGCGCGTCTGCTTCACCATCGATACAGAGTTCAGCATCGCCGGGGCATTTGCCGATGCGGCGTTGCGCCCGGTCGGGGTGCCGATGGTGCGCTGCGAGGTCGATGGCGTTTCGCAGGGGCTGGAGTTTTTGCTCGGCTGCTTCCGGCGGCACGGCATGCAGGCCACTTTCTTTATCGAGACGCTGCAGCAGCACTACTTTCGCGATGATCCGATGCGCGCGCAGGCGGCGCGCATCGCCCAAGATGGCCATGAACTGCAGTTGCACCTGCATCCTTGCTGGGCGGTGTTCCAGCATGCGGACTGGCCGCAGCGGGTGCGTATGCAACCGCGCCAGGACGATCTGGCGGGGCGCGAGCCGGCGTCCACGGTGGCGCTGCTGCGGCAGGGACTGGCCACGTTTGCCGAATGGGGACTGCCCGCGCCGCAGGTGTTCCGCGCGGGGAGCTTGCAGCATGATGAGAACTTGTATCGTGCGCTGGCGGCGGTGGGGATTCCGTTCAGTTCCAATATCGGCCTGGGCGTCTACAACTGTGGGCTGCCGGATTACCAGTTGCGCGCCGGGCGCCATCTGCGGCACGGCGTGCTGGAATGCCCGGTGCTGACGTTTGCCGATTGGCCGGGGCATTTGAAAACAGTGTCGGTATCCGGCACCAGCTTTGCGGAGATGCGCCGGCTGCTGAATCGCGCACAGGCGGCGGGGCTGGAGCTGCTGGTGATCCTCAGCCATCCGTTTGAATATGTGCAGAGTTACGGCGATGGCTTCCGCGTGCTGCGGCGGCATGCGGTGAATCAGTCGCGGCTTGAGCGCTTGTGTGCATACATCGCCGCCAATCCCGGGCGCTTCCAGGCCAGCGGCATGGCCGCAGCGGCCAGCCAGCCGCTGAGCGCCGCATCATCCGCCAATCCGCTGCTGAGCGGCCTGCCGTGGCACACCGCCGCCCGGCTCGCCACGCAAGTGCTCTACGATCGCTACGGCCAGTGGACGCTGGCCCGGCTCGCCGCGAGGACGACATGAGGTGGCAGCACGGCACCTGGCGCGGGGCGGTGCGGGCGCTGTTGGCGCGGGCGGCGCTGCGCGGCGGGTTGCTGGAGGCTTATCGTTTGCGCCATCCCGAGCGTGTGCGGCGGGTGGTGTTTGTCTGTCTCGGGAACATTTGCCGCAGCGCGTACGCGCAGCGCGTGGCCGCGTCGCTTGGCATGCCGGCGGTATCAATCGGCCTGTCCACCAGCACCGGCGCGGCCTCTCCTGATGCCGCCTTGCGCGCCGCGCAGCGCTGCGGGGCGGACCTCAGCACGCATCGCGCCACCGACTTCCGCGATTTCGAAGCCCTGCCCGGCGATCTGTTCCTCGCGATGGAGATTCGCCACGCTCACGAACTGCAACGCCGCCTGATCGCCCGTACCGATGTGCAGATCGTCCTGCTCGGCCTGTGGTGCGAGCCGGCCATGCCGCACCTGCACGATCCCTACACATTATCCGACGCCTACTTCGACCGCTGCTTCGCCCGCGTCCGGCAAGCGGTGCATGGCCTGGACCGCACACTCTCCGGGAGCGCACCATGAACCGCTCGTTCTCCATCTATCTCGACCTGGTACGCGTACTCAGTGCGTTGGTGGTCGTGCTGTACCACTCCAACCTGCGCCTGCTCAGTACCGATAAGCTCCCGTTCAGCAACCACGGACATGCCGCGGTCATCGTGTTCTTCGTCTTGTCAGGCTATGTGATCTCGCACATCACCGCCACGCGCGAGAACACGCCGCTGGAATACTGGTCCAGCCGCCTGGCGCGTTTCTACTCGCTCGCGCTGCCGGTAGTGCTGCTCACGCCGTTGCTGGATCAGCTGGGCGAAGCGATGGCGCCGCAGTTCTACGGCGGCCGCACCACCCACGACCTGGCCTGGCTGCGTATTGCCACCAGCCTCGCTTTCCTGAACGAGGCGTGGACGCTGTCCATCATGTCGTTCTCCAACGTGCCATATTGGTCGCTGTGCTACGAGTTCTGGTACTACGTGCTGTTTGCGATCCTCGCCTTCACGCGCGGGCGCAAACGCATGCTGTGGTGCTGCGCTGTCATGCTGCTGACAGGCCCCAAGATCCTGCTGCTGGCGCCAGTGTGGGCGACCGGCGTGGTGCTGCATCGCTGGACAGCCTTGCAGCGCATCGGCCGCGCCGGCGGACTGGCGCTGCTGATCGCATCCTGCACCGCCTACGACTGGTTCCATCACGCGGGCCTGACCGAGGCAGGCAGCGCGTGGCTGCGGCAGATCGTCGGCGCGCACTGGCACCAGCAGCTGGCGTTCTCGCGCTACTTCGTCACGGACTATTTGCTCGCGCTGATCATTGCGGGCCATTTCATCGGTGTGCGTGCCACCATCGCCGCGCTACCGGTCGAGCGCATCGCGCCGCTGGTGCGGGCGCTGGCAGCCTACACCTTCAGCATCTACCTGCTGCACCAGCCGCTGATCCAGTTCTATGCGGCGCTATTCAACGGCGATCCGTCGGGGCCGGGCTTCTACCTCATCACCATGCTGGCGGTGTTTGCCAGCATCTTCGCAATTGGTTCGGTGACGGAACGGCAGCGCCACTACTGGCGGCGCGCGATACACGGTTGGCTGGCGCCGCCCGCGCCGCAGCCGCTGCCAGCCGTGGTGCTGGGCATCGATACGCCGATCGGGCTGGCCATCATTCGCGATCTTGGCCGGCATGGCGTGACGGTTTATGGAATCGCGCGCAGCGAAGGAGCGCTGGGCCTGAGCTCCCGCTATCTGCATCACGGCATGCTGCGTGCGAACGATGTGGTGGCGCAGTTGCGCCGCCTGACCGGCGACATCGGGCCGGCGGCGCTGTTCGCCATCGCGGAAACCGATATCCTTGCACTCAACAAAGCGCGCGGCCGGCTGCCCGGCTATCGCTTCATGTTTGCAGACGATGCGCGCATGGAGCGCGTGCTGCACAAGGACCAGACCTACGCCGCAGCGGCACAAGCCGGGGTGTTCGTGCCGCGTACATGGCATCCCGCCAGCATGGACGACGGCGTTCACGCTGCAGCACAGGCGCGCTACCCGGTGGTGCTGAAATGGGCCGATCCGAACGCGATGATTCCCCTGCTGCGGCATGCCGGCATGCGGCTCGAAAAGGCGCAGTACTGCGGCGATGCGGCTTCGCTGATGACGGCACTGCGGCGTTATCAGCTGCTGGCGCGGTTTCCAATGGTGCAGGAATACTGCGCCGGCTATGGCCTCGGGCAGTTTGTGCTGATGAAGGATGGGCAGGCGCTGTACCGCTTCCAGCACCGGCGCCTGCACGAGTGGCCGCCGGAGGGCGGGACGTCGACGCTGTGTGTATCGCTGCCCTGCTCCGAGCACGCAGAGTTGATGCGGCAATCGGTGGCGCTATTGCGCGAGTTGGAGTGGGAAGGCGTGGCAATGGTCGAGTATCGCTACGACCCGGCCACCGGGCGCGCGGCGCTGATGGAAGTGAATGGAAGGTTCTGGGGCAGCCTGCCGCTGGCCATCCAGTCGGGAGCGAGCTTCCCGTGGTACTGCTATCAAGCGCTGGCGCTGGGCCGGCAGCCTGCCGTCAAAGCATACGTGGAAGGCGTGCGATGCCGCTACATGACGGCGGAGACGCGCCGCCTGCTGCACGTTCTGGCGTGGCGCGAAGTAACGGGCTACGTTCTGGAATTCCTGCGCCCGCGCTCCGGTTACTTCGTGTTCGACTGGCGGGACCCGCTGCCGCTGTGGCGCGACTTGCGCCACAGCGTGCTGCAGCGGGTACGCCTGCGACGCTATCCCGCCAAGGCCAGGTGACTTACTTGCCGACCACCTTGACCGGCGCCGAACCGCCGCCAGTCAGCTTGCCGGCCGCGTCGTCCCATTTCAGCACGGTGACGGTCGACTTGCCCTTCTCGTAGTCGTAGCTCACGCCATCGTCATCATACAGACGGAACTCGCCGCTCTTGCCAGGATAAACGTTGATGCTGGCGATAGGCTGCTTGCTCGCAGTCGACTGCACGTCCGCACCCATCGGCACGATCGAACCGGCTTTCACGAACACCGGAATCTGGTCGATAGGCGCAGCCACTTTCACCCAGCGGCCGCCGGCCAGCTTCTCGTTGGTCCAGAAGTTATACCAGTCGGCGCCGGCCGGCAGGTACACATCCTTCTCGGTCTGGCCCTGCTCCGTCACCGGCGCCACCAGGAAGGCCGGGCCGAACATGTACTGCGTGCCGATATTGGCCACGTTCGGATCGTTGGCAAAGTCCATCCACAAAGGACGCATGAACGGCGCGCCGGTATCGTGCGTGTACTTGGCCTGCGAGTAGATGTAAGGGATCAGCTGATAACGCAGCGTGTCGAAGCGCGCCATCACCGCCTCCGCCTGTTTGCCGAAGGCCCAGATCTCGGCTGCCTTGCGCTGGCCGTGCAGGCGCAGCGTCGGCATGAAGGTCCCGTACTGGAACCAGCGCGTCATCAGTTCAGGATAATCGTGATACTGGCCCACCACGTCGCGCGCATCGGACGGATCGAGCAGCGGCGGCTTCACCGCCGACGACTGGCCAGGAGGGCTCTGCCAGCCGCCGATATCGTTGCCCCAGTAGGCGATGCCGGATGCCGTCATGTTCAGCCCAGTCGGTATCTGGCGTGCCAGCCCTTCCCAGGTCGGATGAATGTCCGAAGACCAGAACAAGGCGCCGGTGCGCTGCGAGCCCAGATAGGCGGCGCGCGACAGAATCAGCACGCGCTTGTTCGGCTTCCAGGCGCGCATATTCTCGGCGAAGCCCTCCACGTGCAGCAGCGGGAACAGATTGTGATAGCGGTCGCCCGAACCGATCGAGTAGAAGAAACCACTCGGCACCAGATCCGGCTCGGTCTCGTCCAGCCATGGATAATCGAAGCCCTGCGACAGGATATTGTCGCGCGACTTCTCCCAGAACCACTTGCGGGCCGCAGGATTGGTCGGGTCGATCAAGCCGCCGGTGCGGTCGGAGCGGAACGGCAGGCCGTCCACGGTCTTGCCATCCTTGTCCTTGAGCAGATAACCCTTGCTATCGAGTTCATTGAAGTAGCGGCCAGCGGTTTCGTAGCGCGGCCAGATCGAGATGATCGACTCCATGCCCATGTCGTGCAGCTGCTTGTTCATCCCCTTCGGATCAGGGAACTGCGCCGGATCGATATCCATCTGGCCCATGCGGGTCCAGTAGAACCAGTCGACCACCATCACATCCAGCGGATACTTCTTCTGGCGATAGGTATTCGCCACGCGCAGCACTTCCTGCTGGCTTTCATAGCGCGCTTTCGACTGAATCAGGCCGAACGCGGACTTCGGCGGGATCGGCGTCTTGCCGGTCACGCGCGCATAGCCCGAATAGATTTCTTCCGGCGTCGAGCCGGTGATGACGAAGAAGCTCACACGTTCGCCCACATTGGACTGGAACACCGTGTGGCCATTCACGCCGGCCACGAAGCGCGTGGCTGACGGGTTGTCCCACACAATGCCATAGCCCTTGGACGACACCATGAACGGCACGCACACGGTCTCGCCGGCTGGCGCATCGTACCAGTGCTTGCAATCGAGCGTGCGGCCGCGCAGGTCCAGCGCGCCGAGCGACTCCTGGTTCTGGCCCATGCCGTAGTAATGCTCATCGCGCGCCACCGAGAACGAGGCGCCGACCTGGAAGGTCTTCTCCGTGTTGACGGTCTGCGGCGACATCTCCCAGCCGTTCATGCTGACCACCTGCTCGCCCTTGGCGTTCAACACCTGCAGGCCGACCGGCGCCAGCGACGGCGCGAAGTACTTCTGGGCCTGGCTCGGTACCGACGGCGGCGGCGACGGATTGACGCGCACCGTCATGGCGGACGAGGTGAAGACATCGCCGTCCTTGCCGCCGCTGTGGCGGAAGGCGCTGTTGTCGCTATTCTTCGGCAGGATGCCGTAGCCAGGACCTTTCAGCACCTCGGCCTTGTCGACCGCGATGGTGACGTGCACCACGTTCGGGCCATAGGCCTCGATCGAGACGAAGGCGCCGTCGCGGTCCAGGGTGGCGATGGGGGCGGCAAAAGCGGTGGCGGAAAATGCAAAAATCGATGCGAGCGCGGTAAATACCGGCGTGTGGGCGAACAGTCTCATAAGCCTCTCTTATGGTGGAGATGTGTCCGCCATTGTGCTTGGTCATTTTCAGAATTTCAATTGCGAAAATCACCAAGTCCGGCAACGTTTCTGCCCGAGCGCCATTGCACTTAATTTCACGAATGTTGCAAATAAAACACATTTTTAGCAGCCGGCGCAAGGCATAATCTGTGCATACTGCGAGGTGCCCGATGTCCTACGAGATAGTGCATACCTTTGGTTTCACGGTGTATTTTGTGTTCCTGCTGTTCTTCCTGTGGGTCAGCCGGTTCGCCAAAACCAGCGCCGGCGCCGGCTGGTGGGCGCTGTCGCTGGCATTCGCGCTGTGCGGGCGGCTGGCCTTGTTCGTCATGCTCCCGTCCAGCAATGTCCATCCCGGCACCTTCATCTACGCCATCTTCATCGTGGCGGAAAAGCCCTTCCTGCTGACCGGCCTGACGCGCTTCCTCAATCTCGACCTGCAGGAGCGCTGGTTCTGGCTGGCCGCCGCCATCGCCGAACTGTGGGTGGTGCTGACCTGGCAGGCCGACGCGCCGACGCTGATGCGCAGCACCGGCTACACGCTGGTCAACGCCTGCTTCCTGGCCTACGTGGCGTGGCTGGCCTGGCGCCACCGGCGCGAGGTTCCCGGCTGGGCGCTGACCGTGACGGCCGCCGCCTCGGCCGCGCTGGGCGTGCACTGGCTGGTGGCGCCCTACGTCGTCGCCGCGCAGCCCTCGTGGTTCCGCAACGGCTTCGTGCTGGGGACCCTGCTGGTGCTGCTGCAGTATTCGTCGCTGCTGTCGGCCATCCTGCTGCGTTTCCAGAAACGGCTGGTGGACGCCGAGGCCAAGGCGCTGGGCCTGGCCTTCCTCGATCCGCTGACCGGCCTGAAAAACAAGCGCTACATGGAGACCCTGTTCGACCACGCGCTGCTGCTGGCGACGCGGCCGCACCAGGTGGTGGCGGTGTTCTACATCGACCTCGATAACTTCAAGCCGATCAACGACAAGGCCGGCCACGCGGTCGGCGACGAAGTGCTGAAGGAAGTGGCGACCCGCCTGCAAACGCACACGCGCAGCACCGACATCTGCGCACGCGTGGGCGGCGACGAATTCATCGTGATCGGCACCCAGCTGGAAAATCCCGACCAGGCCTACGGCATCGCCAAGAAGCTGCTGGACCAGCTGACCGCGCAGATCCCGGTGAGCGGCAGCAGTTATGCGCTGGGCGCCAGCATCGGCATCAGCCTCTATCCCATCCACGGCACCCAGCTGGCCGAATTGATCGAGCGCGCCGACAGCGCCATGTACCAGGTCAAGCGCAACGGCAAGAGCGGCTACGTAATTTATGACGCGCGCGAGAAATCCGAAAATCCTTGATGTGGATCAAAGTTTCGGGCTGGTGGCGAGTGGGAGAATACCAGCCAGCTTCACTCAAGGATCACCACGATGTACAAGATTTCAACCTATCTCGATCAGGACCACCGCCGTTGCGACGCCTACTTCGAACACGCCGACCGGCTGCGGGACCTGATGCGCCAGCACAGCATGAAAGAAGAAGGCAGCGAACTGTTTAACATCATCTGCAAGCGCGATGGCGTCCGTGTCCACCGCCTGATCGACGACACCCACTACGCCACACGCACCCGGCAACCGGAGATCCGCCGCGACCCGATGGTGGCGGCGCTATTCGGCAACGCGCCGGCATCGAGAGATGCCGGTGAAGCCGCAAGCGACGCCACCTCGTGAGAGACGCCTGCGGCTCAAGCCGGTGGACGCGCGCCATCGTTGCATTATTGAGTTGACATACACAGGGAGGCGCGGACACACTGTCCATATGACCGCCACCCTGTCCCTCTCTCTGCTCCGCTCAGGCCTGGTAAAGAACCTGTTGCGGGCAACCCTCGTCTTGCCGACCCTGTGCGCCGCCGACAACCTGGTGATCGACTACGTCGTCTCCAACAGCCCGCAGCGCAGCGCGTGGATAGGCCTGATCAACCAGTTTTCCGCCGCCAATCCCGACATCCAGGTCGAGCATTACGGCTACCCGCAAGAACAATATAAGCGCGAATTCAGCGCACGCCTGCAGAACGGTTCGGCCGACCTGGCCTTCTGGTATGCGGGCGAGCGCCTGCGCGACGCCGCGCGCAACAAGCTGCTCGCGCCGCTCGATGCCGATACCGTAGCACTACTGAAGAAAAAAAAGTTTTTACAAACGGCCATCGACGGCACGCGCATCGACGGCGAGGTGTATGGTTTCCCCCTGTACTACTACGCCTGGGGCTTCATCTACCGCAAATCGCTGTTCGAGCGCATCGGCGTGCGCCCGCCGTCCACCTGGAGCGAGTTCCTGACGGTCTGTGAACGCCTGCAGGCAGCTGGCGTCACGCCGCTGGGACTGGGCGCGAAGAGCACATGGCCGGCCGCAGCCTGGTTCGACTATCTCAACCTGCGCATCAATGGACTGGAGTTTCATCACAAGCTGCTGAACGGCGAAATACGTTTCAGCGACGCGCGGGTGCGCCAGGTATTCGATACCTGGGGCAGCCTGCTACGCAAGGACTACTTCTTCGAGCCCACGCTGGGCCAGGAACTGAACAGTGTGCTGCCCTACATCTATCGCAACCACGTCGCCATGATGTTGACCGGCAGCTTTGTCGCCGCGCGCTTCCCCAAGGAGATCGCCTCAGACATTGGTTTCTTCGCTTTCCCATCCATTACCCCGGACATGCCGGCCTATGAAGAGGCGCCGCTCGACGTACTGGTGGTACCGGCCAGAAGCGCTAATCCCGGCGCGCGCAAGCGCTTCCTGGCCTTCCTGGCGGAGAGCGGCGCGCTGCGCCGGATCGCCGATGCCGATCAAACCTTGGCCGCGCAAGCCGACCTGCCGTCATCGGGCGTGCTGCTGGCCGAGCCCACCCGAGCCATCGTGGCCGGCGCCGCCGGGCGGACCTTTTTTTTCGACCGCGACGCCAGGGCGGAACTGGTGGCGCCCGTGTATGAAGGCCTGCAGCGCTTCCTGAAAGCGCCGCACGATGCCGAGCAGGCCATCCGCCATATCGAGGAAGCGCGGCGTGCTAACCCGGATGCACCATCCACATCCACGCGCTGAGCGTGAAGAAGGACGTCACCATGCAGATCAGCAGCGCAGCGGCGCTGCGGTCCGCTTCGCCGTAGGCTTGGGCCAGGATCGGGTAGATGCTCAGCATCGGCATGGCCGCCATCAGCAGCGCGGCCGCGCGCAGCTGCGGCTCCATCGCCGCCACGCCGATCAGCGGCAGCAGCGACGCCACCAGCAGTACCGCCAGCGGATGGCCGATCAGCTTTGCCAGCACCAGCGGGATCACGCGCTGCCAGCCGCTGGTCAGCGGCAAACCAAACAGCATGCCGCCGATGGCGAACAGGGACACGCTGCCGCTGGCCTGAGCAAACAGGTTCACGGTGCGCACCACGGGCTGCGGCAGCTTCACTTCCGCGAGACTGATGATCAGGCCCGCCGTCACCGCCAGCACCAGCGGATTGCGCATCAAGCGCTGCGCCGACTGGCGCACCACCTGATGCCACGCTCCTCCGCTGCCACCGCGCGCGCTTTCGGCCATCGCCAGCAGCAGCGGCAGCATCACCAGATTCTCCACCATCACGTTGAGGCCCAGCGCCACGCCGGCCACCGGCGCCACCATCAGCAGCAAAATCGGAAAGCCGATAAAGCTGCTGTTGGAGCACGATACGCCCATCGCCAGGAAGGTGCTGCGGGTGCGGCTTAAACCGCCGACGCGCCGGCCGATCACATAGGCCAGGGTCAGCATCATCAGCGAGCCGAAAAGATAGGACAGCAGATAGGCCGGATGCAGGATTTCGCCGATGCGGCGCTGCGCCAGCGCGTTGAAGATCAGCGCCGGCAGTGCGAGATTGAGCACGAACTTGCCGAACACCTGCATGTCGGTGCGGGCGAAAAGTCCCATGCGGGTAGCGAGGTAGCCCGCAAGGACTACAAGATAAATCGGGCCGGTAATGGCGAGGATGTCCAGCATGTGGTGCCTGAAAACGCAAAAACCGACAGTGTGACAGATTTATCAGATTACGATGAGTGGCATTTACTCGCGGCACGCCTGCTGCATCCTGCCAGCGCCAGCGCGGCGGCGATGCCTGCGAGCCGGACCATTTACTTCCCTTGACTGGTTTGAAGTTCGTTCCGGTCCACAATCACATAGTGCTTGCGGACCGGCTCTACTACTTCGAACACGCCCTTGAAGCCGGCGGGGATCACCATGGCGTCGCCGGGGCCTGCCTCGGCGGCGTAGCCGTCTTCATCGATCACGCGGCAGCGGCCTTCGAGCACGCAGAAATATTCATCCTTGTTCGGCCCGAACGCAATGCGCCAGCTACCGCGCTCACACGCCCAGATGCCGGCACTGACTTCGCCGCTGGCGTTGGTGAAATGGTTCCACGTCGTCCGCTGCGGATTGCCCACCAAGCGCCGTTCCTCGCGCGGATGGTCATACTCAGGCGTCGGCGATTGCAGGCGGAATTCGGTAATGGCAGGTTTCATATTCAGCGCACGTCCAGCAGTTCAACGTCGAAGATGAGGGTGGCGTTGGGTGGGATCGGGCCGGCGCCGCTGTCGCCGTAGCCCATGTTGGCGGGGACGATCAGGGTGCGCTTGCCGCCGACCTTCATGCCTTTGACGCCTTCGTCCCAGCCCGGAATCACCTGCCCCGCGCCAAGCGGGAAGCTGAACGGGCCGCGGCCGACCGAGCTGTCGAACTGCGCGCCGTGCTGCGATGGCGCATCGGCCACGTACAGCCAGCCGGTGTAGTTGACCACGGCGGTGGCGCCGGTGACGGCTTCCTTGCCTTCGCCGACGGCGGTGTCGATTTTCTGGAATGGCACGGCGGCGGCAAGCGATGCCGATGCCGACTCAGGCGCCTTGGCGCGATCGCAGCCAGTGATTGCCAATGTTAAGCCCAATGCGCAAGTGAACAACAGTCGTTTCAAAATAATCCTTCGCGTGAAATGAAAAAAAGGGCAGCCCTGTCGGACTGCCCTCATTCTAAGCCTTAAAGCTTAGACCTTGACGGTATCCGCCACTTCGCGGAACTCTTCGATCTGGTCGAAGTTCATGTAGCGGTAGATGGAATCGGCATTTTTGTCGATCACACCGATGTGCGACATGTACTCTTCCTTGGTCGGGATGCGGCCCAGGGCCGAGCACACCGCTGCCAGTTCGGCCGAACCCAGGTACACATTGGTGTCGATACCGAGACGGTTCGGGAAGTTACGGGTCGAGGTCGACATCACAGTCGCGCCCTTGCGGATCTGCGCCTGGTTACCCATGCACAGCGAGCAGCCCGGCATTTCCATGCGGGCGCCGGTGCGGCCCAGCGTGCCGTAGTGGCCTTCGGCGGTCAGCTGTTGCGCATCCATCTTGGTTGGCGGCGCGATCCACAGGCGCACCGGGATATCCGACTTGCCTTCCAGGACCTTCGACGCTGCGCGGAAGTGGCCGATGTTGGTCATGCACGAACCCACGAACACGTCGTCGATCTTGTCTCCGGCCACGTCGGCCAGGGTCTTGACGTCGTCCGGATCGTTCGGGCAGGCCACGATAGGCTCGTGGATGTCGGCCAGGTCGATCTCGATCACGGCAGCGTATTCCGCGTCGGCGTCCGGCGCCAGCAGCTGCGGGTTGGCCAGCCAGGCTTCCATCGCCTTGATGCGGCGTTCCAGCGTGCGCTTGTCCTGGTAGTTATTGGCGATCATCCACTTCATCAGCGTGATGTTCGAGTTCATGTACTCGATGATCGGCGCTTTATCCAGGTGCACGGTGCAACCAGCGGCCGAACGTTCTGCCGATGCGTCCGACAGTTCGAATGCTTGCTCAACCTTCAGGTCCGGCAGGCCTTCGATTTCCAGGATGCGGCCGGAGAAGATGTTCTTCTTGCCTTTCTTGTCCACGGTCAGCAGGCCGGCGCGGATGGCGTACAGCGGGATCGCGTTGACCAGGTCGCGCAGGGTCACGCCCGGCTGCATCTTGCCTTTGAAGCGCACCAGCACCGACTCAGGCATATCCAGCGGCATCACGCCGGTGGCGGCGGCAAACGCCACCAGGCCGGAACCGGCCGGGAACGAGATACCGATCGGGAAGCGGGTGTGCGAGTCGCCGCCGGTGCCGACGGTGTCCGGCATCAGCAGACGGTTCAGCCACGAGTGGATCACGCCGTCGCCCGGACGCAGGGCCACGCCGCCGCGGTTCTCGATGAAGGTCGGCAGTTCGCGGTGCATCTTCACGTCCACCACTTTTGGATACGCGGCGGTGTGGCAGAACGATTGCATCACCAGGTCAGCCGAGAAGCCCAGGCAAGCCAGGTCTTTCAGCTCGTCGCGGGTCATCGGGCCGGTGGTGTCTTGCGAGCCCACGGTGGTCATCTTCGGTTCGCAGTAGGTGCCTGGGCGGATGCCCTGGCCTTCCGGCAGACCGCATGCACGGCCAACCATCTTCTGCGCCAGCGAGAAGCCCTTGCCGGTGTCGGCCGGGTTCTGTGGCAGACGGAACAGGGTCGATGCCGGCAGGCCCAGCGCTTCGCGCGCCTTGGTGGTCAGGCCGCGGCCGATGATCAGCGGAATGCGGCCGCCGGCGCGCACTTCGTCGAACAGCACTTCCGACTTGACGGTGAATTCAGCGATGACGGCGCCGTTTTTCAGCGCTTTGCCTTCGTATGGACGCAGTTCGATCACGTCGCCCATTTCCATCTGGGTCACATCCAGCTCGATCGGCAGTGCGCCGGCGTCTTCCATGGTGTTGTAGAAGATCGGGGCAATCTTGGTGCCCAGGCACACGCCGCCGAAACGCTTGTTCGGGATGAATGGAATGTCTTCGCCAGTGAACCACAGCACCGAGTTGGTGGCCGATTTACGCGACGAACCGGTACCCACCACATCGCCCACGTAGGCGACCAGGTTGCCCTTGGCTTTCAGTGCTTCGATCTGCTTCAGCGGACCGACTTTGCCCGGTTCTTCAGGGTTGATGCCTGGACGCGGGTTTTTCAGCATCGCCAGCGCGTGCATCGGGATGTCCGGACGGGTGGTCGCGTCTGGCGCAGGCGACAGGTCGTCGGTGTTGGTTTCGCCGGAGACCTTGAACACGGTCAGGGTCAGGCTTTGCGGCACTTCAGGACGCGAGGTGAACCACTCGGCGTCGGCCCACGATTGCAGCACGGCCTTGGCGCGGGCGTTGCCCTTGTCGGCCAGTTCCTTGACGTCGTGGAAGTAGTCGAACATCAGCAGGGTTTTCTTCAGGCCTTCGGCAGCGACGTCGCCCACTACGGCGTCGTCCAGCAGCTCGATCATCGGCTTGATGTTGAAGCCGCCCAGCATGGTGCCCAGCAGCTTGGTGGCCAGTTCGCGCGAGATCAGCGGCGAGCTTTCCGTGCCCTTGGCAACGGCGGTCAGGAATGCAGCCTTGACCTTGGCCGCATCGTCCACGCCCGCAGGAACGCGGTTGGTGATCAGATCGACCAGGAATTGTTCTTCACCGGCTGGCGGGTTCTTCAGGAGTTCCACCAGGTCAGTGGTCTGGGCTGCGGACAGCGGCAGCGGAGGAATACCAAGGGTTGCACGTTCTGCAACGTGGTTGCGGTAGGCAGCTAGCATGAAAGACTCTCAGTTAAGGTTGACTGCAGGACGGCAGGCCGAAGCCCGCCGGTACTGACCGCTATTGTACATCAACAAGTCTTATATAAGACATATAACCTGGGACTGCACCGACGTTTTTACCACGAATTACGCTCTGGCGCGGGCGGCGTGGAGTTTTTTGTAGCTGTCCAGCAGGCGCTGATGACGCTCCAGGCCTTCCAGCTTCATGCTGGTTTCGGTCAGGCCGTAGAAGCGCACGCTGCCGTCCACCGAGCCCAGCACGGCGTCCATGCGGGCGTCGCCGAACATGCGGCGGAAATTGACCACGTAGTCGTCCAGTTGCATCTCGTCGTCCAGTTCCACTTCCAGCACCACGTTCATGGCCTGGTAGAACAGGCCGCGATCGACGGTGTTATCGTTGTACTGCAGGAAGGCGCCGACCAGCTCGTGCGCCTCTTCCAGCTGGCCGAGGGCGAGGTTGATCAGCAGCTTGAGTTCCAGCACGGTCAGCTGGCCCCATTCGGTGTTTTCATCGAACTCGATGCCGATCAGGGTGGCGATGTCGCCGTACTCGTCCAGCTCGTTGTTTTCCAGGCGGTCCAGCAGCGCTTCCAGCTGGTCGTCGTCAAGGCGGTGCAGGTTCAGCACGTCTTCGCGGAACAGCAGCGATTTGTTGGTGTTGTCCCATACCAGGTCTTCCACCGGATAGACTTCCGAATAGCCCGGCACCAGGATGCGGCAGGCGGTCGCGCCCAGCTGGTCGTAGACTGCCGTGTAGACTTCCTTGCCCATGTCTTTGAGGATACCGAACAGGGTCGCGGCTTCTTCAGCGTTGGAGTTTTCGCCGTGGCCGGAGAAATCCCACTCGACGAATTCGTAATCGGCCTTGGCGCTGAAGAAGCGCCACGACACCACGCCGCTCGAATCGATGAAGTGCTCGACGAAGTTGTACGGCTCGGTCACGGCTTCGCTGGCGAAGGTTGGGCGCGGCAGGTCGTTCAGGCCTTCAAAGCTGCGGCCCTGCATCAACTCGGTCAGGCTGCGCTCCAGCGCGACCTCAAGGCTTGGGTGCGCGCCGAACGAGGCGAACACGCCGCCGGTGCGCGGATTCATCAGGGTCACGCACATCACCGGATACTGGCCGCCCAGCGAGGCATCCTTCACCAGCACCGGGAAGCCCTGCTCTTCCAGGCCCTTGATGCCGGCCACGATGCCCGGATATTTCGCCAGCACTTCCTGCGGCACATCCGGCAGCGCGATTTCGCCTTCGAGGATTTCGCGCTTGACGGCGCGTTCGAAAATCTCGGACAGGCACTGCACCTGCGCTTCCACCAGCGTGTTACCGGCGCTCATGCCGTTGCTGGCGTAGAGGTTCTCGATCAGGTTGGACGGGAAGTACACCGTCTCGCCATCCGACTGGCGGGTGAACGGCAGCGAGCAGATGCCGCGCTCCACATTGCCGGAGTTGGTGTCGATCAGGTGCGTGCCGCGCAGTTCGCCGTCCGGGTTGTAGATTTCGCGCGTGTACTCGTCGAGGATTTCCTTCGGCAGCGCATCCTTGCGGCCTGGCTTGAACCAGCGCTCGTTCGGGTAGTGCACGAACTCGGCGTTGGCGATGTCCTCGCCCCAGTAGGCGCCGGCGTAGAAGTGGTTGTTGCTGATGCGCTCGATGTACTCGCCCAGCGCCGAAGCCAGCGCGCTTTCCTTGGTCGAGCCCTTGCCGTTGGTGAAGCACATCGGTGAATGCGCGTCGCGGATGTGCAGCGACCACACGTTCGGCACGATATTGCGCCACGAGGCGATTTCAATCTTGATGCCGATATCGGCCAGCAGCGCCGACATATTGGCGATGGTCTGCTCCAGCGGCAGGTCCTTGCCCTGGATGTAGGTGGCGGTCTCCTGGCCGGCCGGCGCCAGCGTCAGCAGCGCCTGGGCGTCAGCGTCGAGGTTCTCCACCTCTTCGATGATGAAGTCCGGGCCTTCCTGCACCACCTTTTTCACGGTGCAGCGGTCGATCGAGCGCAAGATGCCCTGGCGGTCTTTTTCGGAGATATCTTCCGGCAGTTCGACCTGGATCTTGAAAATCTGCTTGTAGCGGTTTTCAGGATCAACAATGTTGTTCTGCGACAGACGGATATTTTCGGTCGGAATATTGCGCGTATTGCAATACAGCTTCACGAAATAAGCCGCGCACAGGGCCGACGAAGCGAGGAAGTAATCGAACGGGCCGGGCGCCGAGCCGTCGCCTTTGTAGCGTATCGGCTGGTCGGCAATCACCGTGAAGTCGTCGAACTTCGCCTCCAGGCGCAGCTTGTCGAGAAAATTGACCTTAATTTCCATGAGAGATCCAAATAGTGCTCAAAACAATGTGGCCGCTATTATCGCATCCATCGCTGCCCAATCTGTTTTACGCCACGAAAATGGGTGCTCGTCGCATGCCGCCACTTAAAAACAAGTCAACAGTTAAGCTCCTTGCACGATCAATTGATGGAGAAAAGTCTCATGCGTAAATTCCTTCCCGCAGCAGCCGTGATCCTCAGCGCCCTCACCTTCACCGCGGCACACGCGGCAGACAAGACGGCTGCGGTCGAGTTATTAGCCCAGCGCCTGTCCGACAAATATATTTACGCTGACGAAGGCAACAAGATGGCTGCAGCCGTCCGCGAGCATTTGCGCAAGGGAGACTACGAAAAGGTGGCAACGGACGCGGAATTCGCAGAACTGCTGACCACCCATATCCAGGCCGCCCATCCCGACAAACACCTGAGCATCCGCTTCGTTCCCAACGCACTACCTGACCGGCCCCGCCCCTCCCTCAGCCAAGCCATGCCTGCCGAGATGCGGCAGCATATGACGGAAGTGGGGAAATTCCTGAACTTCTCGTTTGAAAAGGTGGAGCGCCTGGAGGGAAATATTATGTACGTCAAGCTCAACGGCTTCTTTGAAGCGAGTATCGCCAGGGAAGCCGCGACAGCCGCCATGAATCTGGCCGCCAATGGCAACGCGATGATTATCGACTTGCGCGAAAACCACGGCGGCGATCCGCGCATGGTGGCGCATCTGGCAAGCTACCTGCTTGGCGATAAGAAGGTCCATCTCTCGGACATCTACTTCCGGGGCGATAATGAAACCGATTCTTTCTGGACCGATCCCGCGGTGCCGGGCGCGCGCTTTGGCGCCGACAAGCCTGTGTACGTGCTCACCAGCGGCGAAACATTCTCCGCCGCCGAAGACTTTACCTACAATCTGCAGGCGATCAAGCGCATCACTGTCGTCGGCGAAGCAAGCGGAGGCGGCGCGCACCCGATCCAGCCGTTCCGCATCGATCAGAATCTGGTCGCCGTCATCCCGGTGGGCCGCTCAATTAACCCGATCACAAAAGGCGATTGGGAAGGCGGCGGAGTGAAGCCCGATGTCGCCATCGCCGCCGACAAAGCCCTGACCAAAGCCAATGCCTTGGCCCTGCGTCAGGTACTGCCAAAAATCGACCATCCCCAGCAACGGGCGAGCCTTGAGAAAAAGCTCGCCGAGCTGGAAGCAGGTCTTTAAAGCTGCTTAGTGATCTGTATGCAGGTACGACGGCGTCTTCGGCAGGCGCAGGCTGACCAGGAAGGCGATCGCCATCATCACCGTCACGTAGATGTAGAACCAGCTCTCGTGCCCGGCGTTCTTGAACGACAGGCCGACGAATTCCGCCGAGCCGCCGAAGATGGCGTTGGAAATGGCATACGACAGGCCCACGCCCAGCGCGCGCACTTCCGGCGGGAACATCTCCGCTTTCACCAGGCCGCTGATCGAGGTGTACAGGCTGACGATGGCCAGTGCGATCGTGATCACAACGAAGGCGACCACGGGGCTGGTATTCCCATGCAGGATTTGCAGGATCGGATATGTCGCCAGTGCGCCCAGCGCGCCGAACAGCATCATCGAATGGCGGCGGCCAATGCGGTCGGCCAGCATGCCGAACACCGGCTGCATGCACATGTACAGGAACAGGCAGCCGGTCATGATCACGCTGGCGGTCTTGGCCGGCATGCCGGCCGTATTGACCAGGTATTTCTGCATGTAGGTGGTGAAGGTGTAGAAGATCAGCGAACCACCGGCGGTGTAACCGAGCACGGTGAGGAACGCGGCGCGGTGGTGCTTGAACAGGTTGGCCAGCGTGCCGGCACCCTTGCTGTTGCGGTCTTCGGCCTTGATGGTTTCATGCAGCGTGCGGCGCAGCATCAGCGACACCAGCGCAGCCACCGCACCTACCGCGAACGGCACGCGCCAGCCCCAGGCCTTGAGTTCGGCCGAGCTCAGGAATTGCTCCAGGATCACGATGGTCAGCACCGCCAGCAGCTGGCCGCCGATCAGGGTCACGTACTGGAACGACGAGAAGAAGCCGCGCTGGCCGCGCAGCGCCACTTCGCTCATATAGGTCGCGGTAGTGCCGTACTCGCCGCCCACCGACAAGCCCTGGAACATGCGGATGACCAGCAGCAGCAAAGGCGCCGCCACGCCGATGCTGGCGTAGGTCGGCAGCACCGCAATGGCCAGCGAGCCGCCGCACATCATCAGCACCGACACCAGCATCGATTTCTTGCGGCCGACGCGGTCGGCCAGGCGGCCGAACATCCAGCCGCCGATCGGACGCATCAGGAAGCCGACCGCAAACACGGCGGCCGATTTCAGGAATTCCGCCGTCGCATTCCCGCTCGGGAAGAACTGGCTGGCAAAGTAGATCGAGGCAAAGGAGTAGACGTAGAAGTCGAACCATTCCACCAGGTTGCCGGACGAGGCGCTGATGATGGCAAACACGCGCTTGCGCCGTTCTTCGGCGGTGTATTGCGGTTGTGGGGGTTCATGCATGTTCATGCTGTGCTCCTGTGAATATTATGGGTATGGAATCAGCATCGCACATCGCCGGCGCGGTGGCATCCGCAACATTGGCGCAGCGGCCTCCGTAAAATTACGGAGAAGCCCCAAATCGGCGTGCACAACTGTTATTGTTGCCCTATTTGGTCCCGGAGCATCCATGTCTTCCCTGTTCAAGCCGCACCACTGGCGCAGAGCCCTGGCCGTTGCCGGGGCGCTGGTGCTGATCGTGCTATCGGGGAACTGGGCCGAGCAGCGCGAGCTGCAAGCCAAGATGGCAGCCTTGCGCCAGGCCAGCGCGGCCCACGTGCTGGGCCTGCGTGGACTGGTCGAGAAGCACGACTTCCTGCCCTACGCTGCGGCGCGCCATCCAGAAGTGCAGCACCTGCTGCGCACGCCCGGCGATGCGGCCTTGCGCGCGCGCGTGAACAATTATTTCGAAGACCTGCAAACCACCACCGGCGCCGCCGCGCTGTATCTGGTCGACCGCAACGGCATGACGCTGGCGTCCAGCAACTGGAACACCCCGTCCAGCTTTGTCGGCGAATCCTACCGCCAGCGCCCGTATTTCGAAGATGCGCTCAAGGGCGGACGCGGCCTGTTCTACGGCCTCGGCCTGACCACCGGCCAGGCCGGCCTGTTCATCGCCGAGCCGGTACGGGTCGGTGCCGAGGTGCTGGGGGTGGCGGTGGTCAAGATCAGCCTCGATCCGCTGGAACGGGTCTGGCAGCGCAGCGGCTATCCGGTGGTGCTGCGCGACAGTCATGGGATCGTGTTCCTCAGCGCGGTGCCGGAATGGCTGTTCCACAGCATCGCGCCGGTCTCCGCTGCCGATAGCAAGTGGATCAGCGAACACGCCCAGTACGGCACGCGCGCCCGCTTCGACCTGCTGCCGTGGAAAATCCAGGCCAGCAAGGACTCGCCCGGCTTCGTGGTGCAAACCTCGCTACAGGAGCGCAACGCCAGGCTGCTCGCGCTTGACACATCGCTGCCGGAGCTGGGCTGGACCCTCACCGTCACCGAAGACATGCGCGACGTGCAGCAGGCGAAGCAGGTCGCCCTGACGCTGGCCACCCTGGCCGCCGCCCTGCTGCTGCTGGCCGTACTGTACTGGCGCCTGCGCGAACGCCGTTACGCCGAACAGCAGGCGGCCCGGCTGGAACTGGAACAGCGGGTCGAGGAACGCACGCGCGACCTGCAGGAAGCCCACACCTTCCGCAAGGCGATGGAAGACTCGCTGCTGGTCGGCATCCGCGCGCGCGACCCGGAGGGCAAGATCATCTACGTCAATCCGGCCCTGTGCAACATCGTCGGCTACAGCGCCGAGGAACTGCTGGGACGCCATCCGCCGTACCCCTACTGGCATCCGGAAGACCTGGAAAAACAGCAGCGCGAAAGCGACGAAGCCCTGCAGGGCCGTGCCGCACGCGGCGGTTTCGAATCGCGCATCCGCCACAAGGACGGCCACGACGTCATCACCATGGTCTACACCGCGCCGCTGATCGACGCCGAGGGCGTGAACCGCGGCTGGCTCAGCTCCGTGGTCGACATCACCGCGCAAAAGCAGGCCGAAGCCCGCCAGCGCGACCAGGAAGTGCGTTTGCAGCGCAGCGCGCGGCTGGCCAGCGTCGGCGAGATGGCCTCGACGCTGGCGCATGAACTCAACCAGCCGCTGATGGCGCTGTCCAATTTTGCCGTGGCGGCGCGCGCGCTGGCGGGCCGGGCCTCGCCGGAAATGCTGGCCGGCGCGCTCGACGACATTATTGAACAGGCCAAGCGCGCCAGCGAAATCGTCCGGCGCGTGCGCTCGCTGATCAATCCGCAGCGCGGGCATTTTGAAAGCTTCGCCATCGGCGACATCATCGCGCATGCGGAGGCGCTGCTGAAGCCCGAGCTGCAGCGCAACGGCGTCACCCTCAAACTATCGATGGAAAACCCGGCAGCGCAGGTGCGCGGCGACAAGGTGCTGCTCGAGCAGGTGCTGGTCAACCTGATCCACAACGCCGTGCAGGCCATGCAGGAGCAGCCGCGCAACCGCCGCTGCATTTCCCTGACCAGCCAGTGCGTGGGCGCCAGCCTGAAGATCGCCGTCAGCGACCAGGGGCCTGGCATCCCCGAAGACCAGCTGGAACAAGTGTTCGCCCCCTTCTTCACCACCAAGCCGGACGGCCTCGGGCTGGGCCTCAACATCTGCCGCACCATCATCGAAGCCCACAGCGGTATCATGACGGTCGAGAGCCAGGCTGGCGGTGGCGCCACGTTCTCATTCACTCTTCCTATCGTGCCATGAAAGAAGCTCCCCTCACCCTCTACGTTGTCGACGATGACGAAGCGCTGCGCCGCTCGCTGCTGCTCCTGCTGTTCTCGCAGGGGCTGGCGGTGCAGGCGTTTGAATCCGGCGAGGCATTTCTTGAGGCGGTCGACCTGCAGCAGCCAGGCTGCGTGATCCTCGACCTGCGCATGGGTGCCATGAGCGGGCTGGCCGTGTTCGAGCACATGCGCAGCAAGCATAGCCCGCTGGTGACGGTGTTCCTGTCCGGCCACGGCGACATTCCGACCGCGCTGGAAGCGGTGCGCAACGGCGCCTACGACTGGGTGCAAAAGCCGGACACCCAGCAGTTGCTGGACAAGCTGCCCGCCGCCATCGTCGAAGCCCGCGCCCGCGGCCAGGCGCTGCGCATGTGGCAAGAACTCACCACGCGCGAACGCGAAGTGGCGCGGCTGGTGGGCCTCGGCCAGCCGAACAAGGAAATCGCGCGGGTGCTGGTGCCGCCCTGCGGCCCGCGCTCGGTGGAAACGCACCGCGCCAACATCTTCAACAAACTGCAGTGCGCCAACGACAATGAGCTGGGCCGCTGGCTGGCGGCCCATCCCTGGCTGGGCTAAGAAGCTGTTTCAAAATGCACGCAACGAAGCTGCGGGATGTTTGAAACGGACGCTAAGTAATCTTCGGCTCAAAGGCAGCGTATGACGCCGAGATGGAATAGCTTGGGCCGCGTTATCGCCGCGTCGGTAAGGAAAATCGGTCCGGGTTGTTCTGACGTGAAGCCCGTGTAATCGGCCGCCCTATACAATTGAGGCAGTTTGCTGATGTCGGCGTCGGGATACAGCTTCAACAAATAAAGGCTACCAGTCTCGACCGTCAAAGTTTTCATCGGCCCCACAGCAGCGCCAGGCGTATTGCGAGGCCCTCCCTCCAAGGCATAGCGCAGTGCCACCGCGCCCAAGGTCGCCCCTCCGGCGGCAACGGCCTTCCTGATGGCATCCTGCTGTACTTCATCAAGGAGCGTCCTGGCGGCAGCCTTCTCAAGTTGGGTTCGGGCTGCCGCTTCAATTTGCCGCCGCGCCTGGGCCTGTAGTTCCTGTGCGACGTAGCGGCGCACGGCCTCGGGCGTCACTCGCGAGCTGACTTGCTCAGCCAGCGGCAAGGTCTCTTCGATGACGGGCAAGGCAGCTTCCGCCATCGTTTCGTTGGCAAGCGCTCGCACCAGCCCGTAGCCGAACTCCGACGCGCCAGCATCCAACAAGACGCTGCCGGAGAGGCCGCCCGCCGAAGCGCCGCCGGCCGGGGCCGCCAAGAGCGCACCTGAAGTCGCCAGCGTACCGACGACGAGCAGCGCGGTGCCCATGACCACGGTGCTGCCGATCACCAGCGATGCCGCCGGATTCAGCTCCAGCCACCGTTGTGCTTTTCTGAAATTCTCGACGACGTGAAACAGCTCGCGCGGATTCTCGGCCGCCTTGCCGACGACATACAAGGCAGCCAGCATGAAGCTCACCGGCACATTCATCATGCCGGCCATCAGCATACGGCCTTGGACCGGGATGGGCGGGCGTATTTGTAAGCGCCGCAGCAGCCGTCCTGCCTCGATCTTACCTGGCAGCAGGATCTCGTTTTCCAGATAGGTTTCGTCACAACAGACGATGAAACGCTCGCCCGGAAGCCCCCTCAATTTCGTGAACAAAGCCTGGCCAAGTGAAGCCAGCGAAGACTCCAGTTCAGGAACCAGCACCACTTTCTCCAGGAGGAACTGTTCTTCCGTATCAAGCGCCTTCAGGATTCTCTGCGTCGCGGCATCCGGTACTGGCTGAGGGAGCGGCTTACCTTGTTTGTCCATGACGCGATAGGTTTCCGCCAATTCCATTTCGCGCAGCCGGTCCTCTTCTTTTCTGGTCGCCGTAAGGGCTTGGTACAGGCGCCGGATAACCCGGCGCGCGACCGCTTCTGCGCCGTTGTAATCGAGTGTCATCCGGACACATAGCATGTAGTACAAAATGCCCGAGTAGCGGCGTTCGATCTCCAGGCTCACGTCGGTGATATCCAAGGTCGCGCCGAGCGCCCTCATGGACCGCTCCATGCGCCGCAGGCGATAGGCGAAACTGCCGGAGATGGACGGCATCTGGAAGAAGTAGACCCGCTTGTTTGCGATCACCTGGCCGCCGGGCGGTGCCGGATACCAGGTGCCGGCCCGGTACACATCCAGGCCCAGATCGTGCAAATTCTCCTCGATGGCCCGGAGTTTTTCGATGCCGGCAAGAATGCCCCAAACGGAATGGGGCTTGATCTCGTACAGCTCGCTACGAGCGTAGCGGCGTATGAAGTCGGGTACCTGATTGCGCAGGTAGGCCCCTCGCCAGGTGGAAATGTCCGGCACTTTGAGCCGCCGCATGCCACGCAGTTTCTTTTCGTCGATTGCGGGAAAATGCCGTTCCGACAAAATCGACTTGTAGCGCTCCTGCACACCGGTATCCCACCACTCCTCGGTGGTCGGTATGAGCGTGCCGAGCGGGTCAGGTGGCCTGCGCGAACATTCCGTCAGATAGTCCCGCAAAATCGCCACCTCGGCCACACCGCCCATGGTGGAAGCCTGGCGCCGGTCAAGCGCGACACTGGGCGCCATGCAGATCTCGACGTCGCGTTTCCGTCCCATTCGCGCTCGCCCCCTAAGCCATGTCCGCTATCGCTGTATTGGCCTCGATGTCCAGGCCACTGGTCGGCGTGTAGTCAAACCAGCTGGCGATCAGGGAGGCGCCGGCCGCCGATGAAATGTCGGCATCGAGTCCCTCGCCCCCAGCAAGGCCGTTCGCGCCATACGAAATCAGATCGTAGTCATTGCCGCCGCCCGGCAGCAAATAGACCAGCTCGTTGCCCCAGGCGTCGGTGATGTCCGGCGGGCCGGGAAGATCGCCAAGCTTGGCGGGGTAGGCGCCGTGGTCTGCTTGGTATTGCTCAATCGCCGCGATGATCACCTGCATTTTCTCCCAGGTCTTGCGCTGCTGCGGATAGAGCTGAGGGCGCGCATGCCGTTCGGGATTGGCCGGTGGAATACCGGCATAATTGGTCCGCGCAAAATTCGCAATTTCCTGGGCGACCGGTATATAGGGCGAGGCGCCAGAGCCATGGAGGACCCCGTGTTCCATCAGACTGGTGAAGTCTTTTTCAAATCCCGGACGGACGGTGACGACAACGCGCGCGTAGCCGGCCCGGATAAAGTTCTGGTGCTCGGGGTCCGGATGCTCGAACAGGAATTTCTCGCTCGCCTGCGTGTCCGATCCCCAAAAATAAGGATAGAGAAAGTACAGCAGGTTTTCCCATTCCACCGCCTGCTGCAGGAATTTGACGATCTCACCGTAGACCAGGCTGCGCGACCACTGCGGGCGGCTAATGCTGTCGAAACTGGACTTATTGACGCCGGAAATAATCTCCAATTCGTTCTGCAGCAAGCGGTCTATCATCAGTTCAACGTCGTCCGGCGCGGTGGAGATACCGGAGTTCGGACCCAGCAGCCACATGGTAATCAGGCGCAGCAATTCTTCGCGCTCCAACCGGCGCAGGGACAAGGTGTCCTTGCTGGCCAGCAGGCGATAGAGCTGCTCGCGCCTTTCCCTGACCCGTCCCATTTCCTGATCGTATTTGGCTTGCGCCGCGCTGCGCAGGCTTTCCCAGCATTTCAATTGCCAGGCTGCATGCAGGTCCGGGCGCCGCGTAGCGCCGGCCGAGAGGACCAGCCAAAGGGCATACTCGCGCTGCAAACGCAGGACTGTAAAAGTGACGTGTTGGCCGCCGATCACGCCTTCAAGATTGACGTCGATCACACCAGTGCCGGCGCTCGTTGACGTCACTTGGCTATTGAGTCCGCTCTTGGCGTAGATCATGGTGGGCGTGCCCGCCGGCCCGGCGTAAGTGATGCTGGCAATGGCGCCCGGCTCGGCCAAATATCCGTCGGGAAAGGCAAAGTCGAACAGGCCGTCGCTGTCTTTGCCAGCTTCAAAGTAACGTGTGATCTGCTGTTGTATGTGTTCAGGCAGGGGTGCCTCCAGAACTGCGCCGTATTGGGCCGCCAGTGGTATCCAGCTGAGGTCCGTAATATCGATTGGTTTCAGGGGAAAAGCAAATGGTGTCGCTATTTGCGCATCCAGAACCGCCAGGTGTTTCCACAGTGCCCAAAAGCGTTGACCCGGTGTCGGCAGCGTGATGTCATAGGTCATTCTGAGTCCATAGCGATACAAATCCGTGCGCCATTTGCGCATCATGCGGTAGTAATCGATCCGCACCGCCTGCTTGGACGGATTCTCAATTGTCTTGAAACTGCTGTCCTCGGCCCCCTTGGTCGAAGCGAGCTTCATGCTGACCTTATGTTCCTGTCGGGCTCGCGACGATGCCTTCTCGGTTACCTCGCGATTACTCGCCATTGACTGCGTGGCTGAGTGGCTTTGCTCATTCGCATTGCTCAGGCCCAGCGTCGAGGTCATCGCTACTGGTCCATACGACGCCGACAGACTTACGCCAAAGTTCAGGGTGTTGGAGTGTTTCGCCTGATTGGTGGTCGACATGGAGATGTCGGTCTTTTCAGCAACGCCGCGTTCGCTGTAACTTTCGAAATAGTCCTGCACGATTTCTTCATATTCCTGCGAACTGGTCGACCACTCCTTGTGCGACAAGGTCTGGATTTCGCCCGGCGCCAGCGGCACAGAATAAACCAACTCGCCACGCTGGATGCCCACCGGGTACATTTCAATGCGTTCAAGGTAGAGCCGGCCAATGGGCGCAATTGCCTGCTGGGCTTCGAACGCGCTGATCGCTTGTAGAGACAGGCTGATGCCGTCGATGCTGGCGGCTAGTTTCGCAAAGGCGATGAGGGCATGGTCCGGTACTTCAGCGGCCTCCTGTACTTTGTGCAGATATTGTCCGGCGTCGGTATGCAGGCTATGCGCCAACGTAAGAATGCGTTTTATGCTCGCGGAGTCGATGTCCTCCTGCTTCAGGCGGGGCAAGGAGGACTCGAGCCGGTGTAGCCGGTCCCGATCTATCGCGAGCGACTGCAAAAAGCCGGCTTTGCGAAACGCGCCGGTTGGCTGAGCAGCCTGAACCCGCAAATCGCCCGGCGACAGCTTCGTCGCCACATGGCAGGCGGTGTAGAGCAAACGCTTGCTGTTAACCAGGTCCATTGCGTTCTCCCCAAAGTAAATGGCCCGCCTATTGTCGCCCCGACCTGAAGCAGCACTGTTGATTTGGGTCGAAAACCCGCCAGCATTCGTCCACAATTTACAACTAAACAAACTTGCTTATTTGAAGCCATCCGCCTGATACATCACCGTGCCGCCAACGATGGTCTGCAGCACCTTGGTATTGGCGATCTGCTCCGCGTCGATGGTGAACACATTGCGGTCCAGGACGATCATGTCGGCCAGCTTGCCCACTTCCAGCGAGCCCGTTTCCTTGTCCAGGTTGAGCGTGTAGGCCGCATTCACGGTGGCGGCGCGCAAGGCCTGTTTGCGCGTCAGGCCGGCGTCGGCATTGAGCTTGCCCGGATACCGGTCCCACGTGGCGGGATCATTGGTGCGGGTCACGCCCACTTTCAGCGCGAACCATTCATTGAGCGGATCGACCGGCCAGTCGCTGCCGAACGCGACGCGCGCGCCGGCCGCCTGCAAAGCGCCTTCAGGCTCCAGCCGCGCAAAACGGTCCGGCCCGAGGAAGTCGCGCGTGGCCTCAATCGAATCGGGCGCCGGCTTGGCCCACTGGAACGACATCACCGGCGTCGCATCGAGCGCGGCAAAGCGGGCGTAATCGGCGGGATCGGTGACTTCCACGTGCGCGATCGCCGGCCGCACCGTGGTGCCGGGCGCCTGCGCGCGCATCGTCGCCACCGCATCCAGCGACTGCCGTACCGCGCGGTCGCCGATGGCGTGGATGTGCGGGTTGATACCCGCCTTGGCCAGCGCCGCCAGCATCGGATGCAGCACGTCCGGCGGCAGGTACAGCTCGCCCGAATTCATGCCGGGCACGTAGTGCGGATCCAGTTCCGTGCCCTTGTTCACCAGGTAAGGCTGCAGCAGGCCGGCCGTGAACGCCGGCGCCTGCACCACGCCGTCCATGAACAGCTTGGCATGGCGTACCGCGATCGTCGGCGCCACCGCCGGCTGGCCCTGGTCGTAGCGTTTGGCCAGATCCTGCAGCCAGGCGATGGCCTTGTCCGGCGCGCCGGCCATCTCGACATTGATCAGCGGCGCAAAGAAGCCGCGCGCACTCAGGCCGCCACTTTTCTGGACGCTGGAAAATGCCGCCAGTTCAGTCTCGCCGGACAAGGCGCTGAAGAAGGTGGTCACACCCTGTTTGCGCATGGCGTCCAGCGCGGCCTGCGCACTCAGCACGTCATCCCTGGCCGTGGCGGCAGGCACGGCGTTGCTGATCAGCGAACCCGCCTCGTCTTCGAAGATGCCGGTCGGAGCGCCGCCGGCATCGTGCGCGATGGCGCCGCCCGATAGCGGATGCATGTGGGCGTCGATCAGGCCCGGCATCAGCATGCGGCCGTTCAGGTCCGTAACCTGGGTCGCGGGGCCGATCAGTTTGCCCACGCCGGCGTCGCTGCCAACGTACACGATGCGTCCTTGCCGCACCGCCACCGCCTGGCCGACCGTATCGCTGGCATCCATGGTCGCGATGTAGCCGTTGCGGTACACCGCATCTGCGGGGTTGACATTGTCCCGGCCGCTGCAGCCGGCCAGTACCACTGAAAGAAGGATCGTCAGTCTCGTTATTTTCATTGTCATTTCCATCGGTTAGAGGGCGCACCGGGCCGATATCGCCAGTTGCCTGGGCCATCATATTGGGCGATACTGGCCAGATAAATCCCGCAGATGCGGGGGCAAAAATAGCGGGGGATGGAAAGATGGAGCTGCAGCAATACAGCCGCCTGGTGCTGGATTTGCACGAGGCCTCGCGCGCGCTGGCGCCTGCGGCGTTCCAGGACTGGGCCATCGCACGCCTGCGGCGCGACTTGCCGTTCACCTCTGCCCGCTGCAGCCTCGGCGCCCGCTCCGACGACGACATCCTGCACAGCGCCTGCTACGGCACACGGCCGGATTTCGACCGCGAACTGCACGCCATCCGCGATCACGATGACATTCGCCAGCGCATGATCAACGACGTCGGCGTGACCGCGATCAAGAGCGGCGACAGCGACGACCGCCTGTTGCGCCGTTTCGACCAGCGCCACGACCTGCATTCCCTGCTCGCCACCGCCGTGCCAGATGCGAGCGGCAAGCTGCGCCAGGTGCTGTCGCTGTACCGCAGCGAATCGGCGCCGCCGTTCACCGATGCCGACCGCATGCTCAAGCAAATGCTGGCGCCGCACCTGATGCAGGCCTGGCAAGGCAGTTGGTCCTATGCGCCGCTCACGCTGGACCAGCCGGCGGCGCTGCTGTCCCTCGATGGCTTGGTGATCGATGCCGATCCGCGTTTCAGCGCCATGCTGCGCGCCGCCTGGCCCGGCTGGTGCGGGCGCCGTATCGTGCTGACTCCGGACGGTTTCGAAGGCCCTGCCAGCGCCACGGCAAAAGTGTGCATCGTGCCGGCACCGGGTGGTGCGCCGGGCACGCGGCGCGCGCTGATCCGCGCCAACCGCAGCGGCGTGCTGACGGCGCGTGAACGGGCCGTGGCCGGGCACTACGCGGCGGGATTGTCGTACAAGGAAATTGCGAAGGCGCTTGGCATTTCGCCGGACACGGTGCGGTCCTACATCAAATGCTGCTATGCCAAGCTTGAGGTGTGCAACAAGGTGCAACTACAGGCAGCGCTGGGCGCCGCCTGATGATTGTCAGCGTCAGTACCGTTTAACGGCAATCGCCCAAAATACTACGGCCGCCAAAGCTGAGTATGCTGTCGCCATTAGCAGCGCCCCTTGTGAATGCTGAAGAACCGCCCACACCTGCCCGGGATATGCCGTTAGCACAGTGAATAACAAATAGAAGAGAAGTCCAATTACCCCACCGAATAGCAGGTAAGCCGAAAAACTGGCAATGCCTTTTTTCTGCATGGTACGGTAGACAGGAATACCCATCGTAATCGCCGCAATATACCCCAGCGGAGCCAGCAGAAACGGGCCAACTATTGCGCTGTCACCGTGCCCCATCATCCTGTTAAAAATATACAGAAGAATGGCGGGAACCGCTGGGGCCAAGAAGAAGCCTATCAGTACACGCGCCATTTGGTCGCTCTCCTATTATCTTGAACAAGTGCATGCTTTGATGGCTGCGTCGTTCGCTCTCTGCCAAACGTTATTGATCAAGCTATTTAGCGGATTGTACTCACTTTGCTTAAAGGCCGTGCCTTCGCCAAAATTATTCATCATGTTGCTATTGTTAGCCCCGCCGACGATCATTCGGGCCACGTAGCCGGGGAATAGCGGATGTCCCGGTTGCGTCACGTTGACGACCACTTGCTGTCCATTGACTTCTCTTGAGTAGCTATAAACCGGGCTGCTGCCGGGATACCATGACAAATAGTCTGGTGTCGCATCATTGAATGTGCCATTCGCCGCCGCCGGCTGGGGCTGCCCCGGCGTCGGATGGGTGCGAACATAGTCCTCGAGGCACTTCTTCGACTGACCCGCTGTATTTGTCCACTCGTTATAAAAGTGGTAGCCAAAGGATCCCGGCCCCATATAATCAGGCCAACCGGCTGGCCGGGGAAAGTCGATTTTCGGTCCACCGGGGACATTGCAGTTAACCGTCCCCCCAGACGCAACGCAATCCAATCCTTGCGGATCATAGCTGTTGACGGGACTGCCTTTGACATAGCTATAGGTATTGATCCCCCCGGCTAAACCGATCGGATCGGATTGCACATATCGCCCCGACTGCGGATCATAATCACGGAAGTAGTTGTAGTGCAAACCGGTTTCAGCATCGAAGTACTGGCCAGGGAAACGCAAATTAAAAACGAACGCGGCCCCAGCACCGCTTGGCACCGTACTAGCCATATCCGCGCCGAAACGGTCGCCGCTCCATTGCCAGACCATCTTCTTGTTTTCGTCCGACACAACACGCGGAGTATCAATTTGATCGGTGTGGATGTAAAACACATGTGCTTCCGGCTGTCCCACTGTCACCGTCACAACGTCAGTGGTAGCGGTCGCCCCCAGACTATCCGTGCCGATGGCGCTCACCGCGTACGTTCCCGGTGCAACGTTATTCCAGGCAAACGTAAACGGTGAGATTGATGAGACACCGAGCAGACTGGCACCACTGTAATACGCCATCTTTTTAGTCACACCAGCGGATCCGGCAAGCGTAGCTGACAGCACATACTGCGCCGGCGGCGCCGCGCTCACCGTGGCCACTGTCAGCGTGGCGCTCAAACCGCTGCTCGCCACCACCGTCACCTTGACCGGCGCGGTCGCCGTGACCACACCGTCCACATCGGTCACCCTGAGCGATAAGGCATAACTGCCGGCCGTGGTTGCGGCCCAGGTCGCGGCAAACGGCGCCTGCGTCCGGCTCGCTTGCACCACATTATTGACGAGGAAATCTACCCTGGACGTGGTCGCCGCAAGGCCATCGATGTTGGTGGCGATCAGTACATTGGTACCACTGTTGATTTTGGCGCCGGCTGCCGGCGACGCGATCAGGTAGGGCGTGCTGGCGACCACCCGGACCGGCAGCGCGGCGGATTTGGTCACGCCACCCGTGTTATCGACCGCGCGCGCAGAAAGCGAATAATTGCCAGCACCGACGTTCTCCCAGTTAAAGCCATAGGGCGGCGCAGCAGCCGATCCCAGCAGCGTGCTGCCGTTATAGAAATCGACGCGGGCGATGATGCCGTCGGCATCTGTGGCATCGGCCAGCAGCGGAATCGACGCCGGCGCCACAAAAGCATTGCCGTTCGCGGGCGAGGACAGCGTCACCGTGGGCGGGACATTCACCGTTACCGCGACCTTGGCCGAGGTGGCGGTTAGCCCCAGGCTATCGGTGGCGCGCGCGGTAATCGCATACTTCCCGGTCGCCGCGTTAGCCCAGATGAAGGTGTATGGCGGCGCCTGCACGCTCCCCAGCAATGTCGTGCCGTTATAAAAGTCGACTTTGCTGACCGTAGCGGCGCTGTCGGTCACATTCGCGGACAAGGTGATGGGCGCGGGCCAGACATATCTGGCATTGGCGAGCGGCGCAGTCAGGCTCACGGTCAGCGGATTGATCACGGTAAACGAAGCGCCCGCGGAGACGGTACGCGCACCTTTGTCGTCAGTTGCCCGTGCGGACAGCGTGTGCACGCCGGGCGCCGCGTCGGACCACACGTACTGATAAGGCGGCGCCGACAGCGTCGCGATGACTTTGCCATCCGCCAGCAATTCCAGTTTTTGTATCTGCCCATCGGGATCGCTGGCGTCCGCCGCCAGCGTGATGCTGGCCGGGGCAGTTGCACTGGCACCGTTTGTCGGCGCCGTCAGCACGACCGTTGGCGCGGCATTGACGGTCATGCCCAGTGCGGCGGAAGTGGTCGCAATGCCTTGGCTATCGGTAGCAACCGCAGTGACGCGGTAGCTCCCCGACGGCACCGCGCTCCACGTCATATTGAACGGCGCTTTCGCGGCAGTGCCCAGCAGTTGCCCGCTGCTGTAAAACTCCACCTTCTGGATCTCGGCCACACTGTCGCTGGCCGCTGCCTCCAGGAAGATATCGGCGCCTTGCGCGAACTTCGCATTCGGTGCCGGGCTGGTCATCGCGATGGTGATCGGACTGGTGACGGTGACCACCACCGGATCCGACGCCGTGGTTGCCCCATCGTTGTCTTGCGCCTTGGCCACCAGGGTATGCTTGCCGACCGGCGCGCCGGTCCAGGTCAGTGCGAACGGCTCCGCCGTCGCGGTCCCTATGAGCACCCCGTTATGCAGGAAGTCGACTTTCTTGATCGTGCCGCCGCTGTCCTGTGCGCTGGCGGCCAGCGGAATGGAGGCCAGGCCGACATAGCTGGTCCCTGCCAGCGGCGCCGTCAGGCTCACTGTCGGCGGCGAGTTGGCGATGACATTGACCGCCTTCGACGTCGCCGTCACTCCGTTGGCGTTGGTGGCGACAGCAGTAAAACTGTAATGCGCGGCAGGAATCCCATACAAGCCCACCTCGTACGGCGGTGCGGTGGCTACCCCCACCGACACGCCATGGTTGAAGTACTCCACCTGGGTGATGGCGGCATCCGGATCACTGGCACTGGCCCACAGGGTAATATCGGCCGGGGCCGAGTATCTGGCGTTTTGAGCCGGCTTCAGAATGCTGACGGTGGGACTGGCAAAAGCCGTTGCCGCGCTTACGCTCCACAGCAGGGCCAAGCTGAAAATGACACGTTTAGACACAAGCGACCTCTTATCTGTTATGGGTACGAATGAGTTCAGTCCGGCGCGCAAGCACGGCGCTTACTTCAGCACCGCGATCGGCGTCGCATCGAGGTAGACGTAATCCGTGATGGCTTCACCGGTCTGCTCAGAGATCAATTTTCCCTCGAGGTCGTAGTGATAAATTGTCAGCGCTGCCGGCGACTGCTTGACGACCCGCTGCCCTTGGCTATTGACTTTATACTGCACCAGACCGACGGTGGTCTGCGCCGACACCATGCGTCCGCGCGCATCGTAATTGAGCTTGACCGGACCGATAGCGCTAATGCTGCCGCTGGCATCGGTAGTGATCTGCGAGGTGGTCGGCCCGGCCATTTTCGTCAGCCGGTTGCTGGTCGCTTCGTAGGAATAATTGGTCTGCGCTGAGCCGATGCGCTTGCTAAGGCGATTGCCCACAGCATCATAGGCATACACGCGGCTGGTGGCAGGCTGCTGGTGGTTGATTAAGCGCCCGGCGCTATCGTAGGAGAACCCTTCAAGCAGAGTGTTATCCGCAGCCGTGATGCTGGTGATTTTTCCGCCCCCATCATAACTGACTGTTTGCAGCACGCCCTGCAGGCTGAAACCGGACACTAGCCCATCGCTCCCGTAGCTGCGCACGAATGGCTCGCCGTTGCCGAACGTGAAGGACTGTAGCGCACCAAATGGTGCATAGACTACATCCCTGGCTAGCGTCATGGCCTGTCCACTCACATCGGTGTTGACGCCGGTTATCCGCCCCTGCTGATCCCGGTCAAAGCTGACCGCCCTGCCGCCGGGATAGGTCATGCCGATCAACCGGCCGGCCTCATTGTAGCGGTAGCTGGTAGTGTAGACGGTACCGAGAATGGTGCGCGATTGTCGGACGATTTGCCCATATTGATCATATTCGTATCGCGTGATGCAGGCCGGGTCGCTGATCTGCGTTAGCCGGCCCACGCCATAGTCGCCTTGGTCATACAGATAGCTGGTCACGGCGCCGTCCGTGTAAGTCACGGACAGCACGCGATCCAGGGCGTCATATGCCAGTGTTGCCCCCTGCCCCCTGGCATCGGTGTAGCTGCGGACGTTGCCGTTTTCATCGTGAACGTAGCTGACGGTGCCGGTATCGGGACTGCTGACCTGCGACACGAAGCCGTCGCCTGACACCACATACCGGGTCACCAACCCACGCGGGTCCGTGACCGCCGTCAACTGCCCCAGGCCGTCATGGTCCATCTTGGTGATGGCCCCGCTGCCATCTTGCACCTGCACCTTATTGCCATAAGCGTCGTAACTGTTTTTTACCGACTGCCCCGCTGCATCGGTGATCAGCGTCAGGTTGCCTGCCGCATCGTACTGGAACGACGCGCCGCGGGTATCCGCCTGTGCGGCCTGCGGCAGTGCCAGCGCCACCAGCAGCCAGCCCGCATAAAGAGAGCGATCCATCATTGGGCACCTCCGGTAATTTGCTGCAGACGGTTCAAGGCATCGAACGCCCGCGTGATTTGCCGGGTCAGGCTGCCCTTAGCATCAAGCACGGTTTCACCGGTCCGGTTGCCGTACCCATCCAGCGTGTAGGTCACGCTGGCGCCGTCGGCCGCGATGATCTGCACCAATCGATGCGCATCGTCGTAGCGCAGTGCCAGCGCTGCCTCGCCTGCGGGAATAATCGCAGTACGGTTGCCGGCAGCATCGTAGGTATAACTGGTGGTGCGCCCGCCGGTGGTGGTCGACAGCAAGCGGCCACGCTCATCGTACACATAGTCGGTCGACACCCCATTCAGGTCAGTCAAGCGGCCCGCCAGGCCGTCGGGCGTGTAGTTCGACAGGGCGATGCTTTGCCCCAAGGGGTTCTTCACCGCGGTCAGGTTGCCCTGGTTATCGTAGGTGTACTCGTGGACCGCTGCCAGATCGGTGCGCGGAGCGCGAGAACTCAACAGCTGGCTCTGTGCGTTATAGGTGAAGGTCCATACCTTGGCGTCTCCTGCCGGCTGGGCCTGGAGGCCCTTGGCACCGGATTCATCCAAGGTATTGCGCTGCGTTTTTTTGATCATATTGCCGACTTCATCGTATTCGTAGGCAGTAAGCCGCTTGGGCTCGGCAATGACGACCGGCAGGCGGAGGGAGGCGTGCCACTGGGTCGTGACGGTGCGGGACGCGGCAGTCCCGTCCGCCTCGACCCGGCGCGTTTCAAGGTTGCGGCTCATGTCGTAGGTATAGGTCGTCGCGACGCCGCGGAAGTCCACTTGAGTAGCAACATTGCCGTTGGCATCGTATGTTTTGGAAAGCGATGCCGCCGAACAGCCGGCACCACCGGGCTGGGACTGCCCGGCATTCATCGACACCCCCTGGACCACTTGAAGCGTGGAGTTTTTTTCCACAGCATTCGCATCGGTCACCGTCGACTGGGTGGTGGACGAATAGCGCACGCTGAAGCGATCGGCGCCGGCCCCATGCTCCGAACTGATCGCCCGGCCCGCCTTATCGTAGCGCCAGGTGGCGTATCGCGCGCCATTTTCGTCACTGATTCCGGTCAAGGCAAACGGCAGGTTCGCACCGCTGGTCAAATTGGGTTCGTTATACCAGTACTGCCGTGTTCCGCCATCGGGATACCTGACCGAAGTCAGATTGGCCGCGCCCTCTTCGCCATAAGCATAGGAGTAACTTCTCCCCGCCGGATCCACCATCTGGACAAGCCGCTTGTGCGCATCGTAAGTAAACTGCAGCGCTCTCCCCGCCGAATTGGTCACACACTGTAAAGCGCCGGCTGGCACCGTCGAGCCATCGGCAGGGGGCAAGCATGAGGGCGCCAGGTAGCCGGTTTTACTGGGCGTGGCGCCGTACACAACGCCGCCGTGGCCATCGGCATAGCTCAGATTCTGGAAATTGCCGTGGTTGTCGGAGCGTCTGAGCAAGCGTCCGGTTTCATCGAATTCTTCCGTGACGTTATCAGCAGCGTTCCATAACTGCCAACCGGATACGCTACCGTCGCCGGCAAGGGATTTCGCCAACTTATCCTGCACGTCGGCATCGCTGATATACGCACCGCTTTGCAAGGAAAACCTGACCACCTTGCCATCCGGCCGGAACAGCTGGACGTTCAGGCCGTCAGATGCCAAGGCAAGCCGGCTGCTGTAGCTGTGACGCCAGTTGGCCATTGCACTCTCCAGTCCGATACCTCCAAGAATCAAAGAGGTGGTCGACGTTTGATCGCTGTTGTAGGAGCGCTCAAAGCGCAAGGGAAACAAGCCCGCACCGTTGTAGTCCAGTTCGGATTGGAACTTATTACCGGAAGCGATGTTGATGGGATTGGTGCCACCGGTGAGGTCGCAGGATGGCGGCCCCAGGTTTTTCTCCTTATCCGGCTCATTCTCAAAACGCCAGTGCGTGCACGCCAAGGTACCGATCAGGCCGGAGTAATAGCGTGCGCCGCCGCCGTTGTTATCCATTTTGCAAATCCCAACGCGGAAGTATTGCGGGGTCGGGTATTCCGCCCACTGTACGGTGCCGTCCTGAAGGACCTGTTCAGAACGGCACGTCCCCCCCATTGCAAAACCATCGGCGCTGATTTTGACTCCCTTAAAAAACGAGCCGGGCGCAATCTGGGGGCAAAAGGCGGCAAGATCCACCGAGTCGACTGCACCATCCGCGTTAATCAAGGCGCCCGAGGGCGTAATAAAGATCGTGCCTGAGTGGGGGGCCCATTTATAACCAAGTGGTGGTGTTTCCCAACTAATAATAGCCGAGGCGTCTGCACAGATCAGTGCAAGGAAAAACACAGCCATGCAACTACGCATGAGATATCGGAATTTATTCATAAGCCCGCTGAGATGGTGGACATCGAAGGTAAGTTAAACAGCAACTTATTGACTCATGGCAACAAGCCTACACCACCCAGCGTTTCCGTGTTGGAATTTTTTTTTACTAAAAGTGATAATGTTTGAGAATCCAGGCGAGCTTTACGTGGCACAAATCCGCCCGCCGCAGGCGCGCTTACAACGCCGGATTAACGCTTGGGCTGCAGGTAGCCATGCATGTCCAGCCAGCGCACGTAGCTGTCGAACCAGCCGGTGCTGGTGGTGGTTTTCGGGTACATGCCAAAGCCGTGGCCGCCCTGCTCGTACAGGTGGAACTCGACCGGACGCTTGGCGCTGCGCCAGCTGTCGATCAAGCCGTAACCGGCGTTGCCGAAGAACGGATCGTCAGCCGCCAGCGCCACGAACAGCGGCGGCGCATCGGCCGGCGCCTTCACTGCCCACAGCGGACCGTAGATGTTGCCGATGAAGGCGGGCTTGGCGTCCTGGCCGTACAGCGTGGTCGACATGGTCAGCATGGCGCCGGCCGAGAAGCCGATCATGCCGACGCGGTCGGGATCGATATGCCACTCTTTCGCGCGCGAGCGCACCAGCGCGAAGGCGGCGCGGGCGTCGGCGATTTGTGGCGCGTAGGCCACCGCCGGATCCGGCGGCGTCTCGGGACGCTTGGCGCCTGGCGAGAACAATTCCGCCATCGAGCGCTCGAAGCCTGGCATGTCGGCTGGGGTCTGGTTCAGACGATACTTCAGCACGAAAGCCGCCACGCCTTTCTTCGCCAGCGCCTGCGCCACCTGCCAGCCTTCGTTTTCCATCGACAGCGTGCGGAAGCCGCCGCCCGGCGCGACGATCACGGCCGCACCGCTGCCCTTGCCCGCCGGCGGCAGGAACGGCGTCAGCGTTGCCACCACCACATTGCGGGCAAACACGCTGTTGTACTGGCTGTGCCAGGCTTCCGGCGCGCTCGCTCCCGGCAGCTCGCCGGTGTTGAGCGTGATCGCGTTCGGCTGGGCCGGCGTGGCGATCGGCGTCATCTTGTCGTTCTGCGCCATCGCGGGTGCGGCCAGTGCGCAGGCAAGTGCCAACGCTGCAATGCGGATAGGTTTCATGGTATCTCCTTGTGGTGGTTTTTATTTATTGCGATTTATTGTGCCAGCGGCACGGTGCGGCTCAACACCAGTGGCGCCTGCTGCCCTGCTACTCCGGTTCCCGGCTGACCCGAGCCCACGCTCAGCTGATACTGGCCGGGCATCACTTGCCGTACGCCGTCGCGGCTGACGAAACTCAGGTCGCGCGGCGACAGGCGGAAGCTGATCTGGCGGCGCTCGCCCGGCTTCAGCGTTACGCGCTGGAAGCCGCGCAGCGCCAGCCGTGGCGCGCCTTCGAACGCTGGCGGCGCCAGGTACAGCTGCGCCACTTCGTCGCCTTCGCGGCTGCCGGTGTTGCGGATTTCGGTCGTGACCAGCACGCCGTTTTCCGGTCCGCCTTCCAGCGGCGCCACCTGCAGCGGTGCGTAGCTGAAGCTGGTGTAGCTGAGGCCGGCGCCAAACGGATAGACCGGCGTGCCGGTGTAGTAGCGGTAGGTGCGGCCTTGCATGCTGTAGTCGTCGAACGGCGGCAGGTCGGACAGGCTGCGGTAGAAGGTCAGCGGCAGGCGGCCACCCGGATCGACGCGGCCGGCCAGCACATTGGCCACGGCCAGGCCGCCCGACTGGCCCGGGTACCAGGCCTCGAGAATGGCGGCCGCATTATCCTTGGCCCACGACAGGTCAAGCGCGCTACCATTCATCAGCACCACCACCAGCGGCTTGCCCAGCGCCTTGGCGCGTTCCAGCAACTGGCGCTGTTCGGCCGGCAGGTCGAGCGAGGTCTTGTCGCCGCCGGAGAAGCCTTCCACCTTGATCGCCATTTCCTCGCCTTCCAGGTCCGAGGTCAGGCCGACCACGGCAACGATGACGTCGGCGTCGGCGGTGCCTTGCTGGAGGTCGGCGTCGGCATCGCTGGAGATGCGCTTCCAGAATAGGCCCGGCACGCCGGTGCTGCCGGTCTCGGCTTCGAAATGCAGCGGGTAGCGCTGGCCTTTTTCCAGCTGCACGGTGCGCAGTTGCAGCGGCTCGCCCCATTGCGAGTAAGCGGTGGCTTCCACCGCTGGCTTGCCGCCCACGGTCAATGCGCCCTTCACGCCGCTGACGCCCAGGCGGTACTGGCCGGATTCCGGCACGGTCAGGAAACCATCCCACGTCACCTTGTGCTTGTCGCCGACTTCCTTGAAGGCCAGCCCGCGCGCTTCCAGCCCTCGCTCGGCGCGCACCAGCACCGGCTTGCTGTCGTACTGCTCGCCGTTATGGTTGTAGTAGGCCACGCGCAATCCCTGCTTGCCATCCGGCGTGAGCAAGGCAGTGGCCGGCACCGGGTCGCCATCGGTGATCGAGGCGCCGGAATTCACCAGCTTGATCTGCGCTTTCGGCAGCACGCGGCGCAGGCCGTCCACCACCGAGACCGGCGGCGCCGACTGGGTCGACGAATAATTGCCGCGCAGGACGCGGGTGGCATCGGCCAGCGGACCGATCACCGCCAGCTTGAGGCCGGGCTTGAGCGGCAGCACGCCATCGTTCTTCAGCATCACCAGGCTGCGGGTGGCGGCTTGCAGCGCCAACTCCTGATGCGCCGGCGTGCCGATGGCACTCACCGGAACCGGCTTCACCTGCCGCTGCGTCAGGCCGGCCATGTCGCCAGTGCGGTAGCGCGCCGAGAACAGGCGCACCAGCGCCTGGTCAATATCGGGCATGCTGATCAGGCCGCGCTGCCAGGCTTCGCGGTAGCGCGCGCCGAGGCCCTTGTTTTCGCCGAGCGTTTTGGTGTTGCATTCGTTGTCGGTGCCGGCCTTCAGCGCCACCGCGACGGCGGCCGCTGGATCGGGCGCGTACTTGTGCTGGTCGGAGATATCGGTCACGGCGTCGCAGTCGGACACCACATAGCCTTTGAAGCCCCAGGCATCGCGCAGGTGCTGCTTCATCAGCAGCTCACTGCCGCAGGCCGGCTGGCCGTTGATGCGGTTGTACGCGCACATGATGGAGCCGGCCTTGGCGTCGACAATGGCGGCGCGGAACGCAGGCAGGTAGGTGTCTTCCAGGTCGTGCGCCGAAACGAATACATCGGCCACGTGGCGCGTCGATTCAGGCCCGCTGTGCACGGCGAAGTGCTTGGGCGTGGCCACCACGTCCGGCAAGTCTGGATTGCTGCCCTGGATGCCTCGGATGAAAGCGACGCCCAGCGTTGCCGTCAGATGCGGGTCTTCACCATAGGTTTCCTGCCCCCGCCCCCAGCGCGGATCGCGGAAGATGTTGATGTTGGGCGACCAGGTATCGAGGCCAGTGCCGATGCGGCCGAGATGACCGGTTTCGCGGCCCAGCGTGTGCAGCGCGCGCACCTCGACGCTGATGGCCGACGCCACCTGCTGCACCAGCGGCGCGTCGAAGCTGGCGGCCAGGCCGATCGGTTCAGGGAAGTTGGTGGTCGGCAGCGGCCCGAGCGCGCCATGCAGCGATTCGGTCCACCAGTTATAGGCCGGGACACCCAGGCGAGGCACGGCCGGCGCCACGTTCAACAGCTGGTCGATTTTCTCGTCCAGCGACATTTGCGCCACCAGGCTGCGGGCGCGCGCTTCAGCATCGGCGTGGGCATCGGCGCCGTGGGCGGCTACCGGAATGGCAGCGGCGGCGGCCAGCAGCCATGCGGCCCGCCGCAGCGCGCCACCTTGTTTTTCTGCTCGCATGTTAGTCTCCATGTTATAGACCTCAAAAATGTTTGCGGTAACATTTTCAGTACAAGGAATGTAATCCTTGCCTTAACACGGAACCAATAATTTTTTTGTCTCAGCCGATACCAAAAACGATATCGATAAAAATACCATTAACTTCCCAAGCGTTAAGATACCATATTGATAATTCAAAAATTATAACTTGGGGAATTTATGAAACTGAAACAGAAACTGCTCGTTCTCTTCGCACTGGCCTCATCCGCCCTGACCAGTGCAGCATCCGCTACGGTGATTGATTTCGAGTCTACCGGCACTCCCGACTACTACAATGATCTTAACTATGCCATTGATGGGTTTGTCTTTAACACCACAATGGACAACCTCGATGGTCCTTACTGGTCTGTTCCCAGCGCAGGCCACAGTGGCCGGTATGTGGCTCTCAATAACTACGGCGGCATGGGGGCAATTGGCAAGCAGGACGGTACTACTTTTTCGTTGTACCAGATGGGCTTCGCCAATTGGCCGTATAGCGCACCAGGCGGCACGTTCATCGTCCGAGGGTATCTGGACGGTGTTGAGGTCGGCTTCGCGCAGAAGGATACGTCCAACGGGTGGCAGACCATACTTGTCAACTTCGCGAAAGTCGATCGCGTAACCTTCCAAAGGGATGCGCCGACTGGCTCGGAAATTTTCGTGGTCGACGATATCGTGGTTAATGCCGTACCAGAGCCCGAGACCTACGCAATGCTGCTGGCAGGTCTGGGCTTGCTGGGCTTGGTCGCGCGGCGCCGTAATAACGCTTAATCGTCCGCCGCTCGGTACAGCAGCGGCAATAACAGCAGGGTTAGCGCGGTCGACGACAGGATGCCGCCGATCACCACCGTTGCCAGCGGCCGCTGCACTTCTGCGCCGGTGCCGGTCGCCAGCGCCATCGGCACGAAACCCAGCGACGCTACCAGCGCCGTCATCAGTACCGGGCGCAGGCGGGTCAATGCGCCCGTGACGATGGCCTGATCGAGACCCATGCCCTGCTCGCGCAGGGCGCGGATGCTCGCGATCATCACCAATCCATTCAGCACCGCCACGCCCGACAGGGCAATGAAACCCACCGCAGCCGAAATCGACATTGGAATGCCGCGCAGCGCCAGCGCGATGATGCCGCCCGTCAGTGCAAACGGGATGCCGGTAAATACCAGCAAGCCATCCTTGACGTTGTTGAACATGACGAACAACAGCGTGAACACCAGCAGCAGCGCCAGCGGCACCACGATCTGCAAGCGGCGCGTCGCCGACTGCAGCTGTTCAAACGTGCCGCCCCAGCTGGTCCAGTAACCGGCCGGGATCTTGACCGCGCCGGCCAGCGCCGCTTCGGCCTCGGACACGAAGCTGCCGATATCGCGCCCGCTCACGTTGGCGCTGACCACGATGCGGCGCTTGCCGTTCTCGCGGCTGATCTGATTCGGCCCCGGCGCAAAGTCCAGCGTGGCAACCTCCCCCAGCGGTATGAACGACGTGGCGCCGCCCGCTTTGCCCGGCAGCGGAATCGGCAGGCGGCGCAGCGCGTCGAGATCGCTGCGCAGGCTTTCCGGCAGCCGCACCAGAATGCCGAAGCGGCGATCGCCCTCGAACATGCGGCCGGCTTCGCGGCCGCCGGTGGCTATCGCCAGCGCCTCCTGCACCTCGCCGATGTTGAGGCCGTAGCGCGCGGTCTTCTCGCGGTCGATCTGTACCGTCAGCATCGGCAGGCCGCCGGTTTGCTCCACCTTGACCTCGGTGGCGCCGGGTATCCGTTGCAGCACCTCGGCAATCTTGTTGCCGGTGCCGGCCAGGACCTCCATCTCGTCGCCATAGACCTTGACCGCCACGTCGCTGCGCACGCCGGAGATCAGCTCATTGAAGCGCAGCTGGATCGGCTGCGAGAATTCATAAGCGTTGCCGGCGTACTTGCCGGCCTCCAGCTTGATTTGCGCCACCAGTTCCTCGCGCGTTTTCTTCGGCTTCGGCCACTGCGACTCGGGCTTGAACATGATGTAGCCGTCCGAGATATTCGGCGGCATCGGGTCCGATGCGATCTCGGCGGTGCCGGTGCGGGCAAACACGCGCTCGATTTCCGGGAACCGGGCTTTCAGGCCGGTCTCCAGCTTTTTCTGCATCTCGAGCGACTGGCTCAGGCTGGTGCCGGGTATGCGCAGCGCCTGGATCGAGATATCACCCTCGTTCAGGTTGGGCACAAACTCGCTGCCGAGCCGTGTCGCCAGCAAGCCGCACAGCACGATCAGCACCGCCGCGCCGGTCAGCACCGGCACGGCGTTGTCCATCACCTTGGCCAGCAAGGGCCGGTAGGCGTTGGCGGCCAGCGCCATCAGGCGGTTTTCCTTCTCATCCACGCGCTTGCCAATGAACAGCGCCACGGCGGCAGGGATGAAAGTCATCGACAGGATCATGGCGCCCAGCAGCGCCGCCACCACGGCAAAGGCCATCGGGTGGAACATCTTGCCCTCCACTCCCGCCAGGGCGAAGATCGGCAGGTACACCACCATGATGATCAGCTGCCCGAACAGCAACGGCCGGCGCGCTTCCTGGGCGGCGGCAAACACTTCCTGCAAGCGCTCGCGCAAGCTCAGTTCGCGCTTCAGCTGCGCCTGCGCATGCGCCAGGCGGCGCACGCAGTTCTCCACGATCACCACGGCACCGTCGATGATGATGCCGAAGTCCAGCGCGCCCAGGCTCATCAGATTGGCGCTGACTTTGTACGTGACCATGCCGGTGAAGGTGAACAGCATGGCCAGCGGAATCACCATCGCGGTGATGATGGCGGCGCGGATATTGCCAAGGAAGAGGAACAGGATCACGATCACCAGGATCGCGCCTTCGAGCAGGTTCTTCTTCACCGTAGCAATGGCCTTGTCGACCAGCACCGTGCGGTCATACACCGGCACCGCCTTGACGCCCGGCGGCAGCGAGCGGTTGACTGCTTCCATGCGTTTGGCCACCGCCTGCGACACCACGCGGCTGTTCTCGCCGATCAGCATGAACACCGTGCCCAGCACCACCTCGCGGCCGTTCTCGGTGGCGGCGCCGCTGCGCAGTTCGCGCCCGACTGCCACCTCGGCCACATCGCGCACGCGGATCGGCACGCCCTGGACATTGTTCAGGATGGTGTTGCGGATATCGTCCAGCGTGCGCACCTGCCCCGGCGCGCGGATCAGGAACTGCTCGCCCTGGCGCTCGATGTAGCCGGCGCCGACGTTATTGTTATTGCGGTCGATCGCGTCCACCACGTCCTTGAGCGTCAGGCCGTAGGCGCTGAGCTTGAGCGGGTCCGGCGTGATGTGGTACTCCTTGGCGTAGCCGCCGATCGCGTTGATCTCGGTGACGCCCTCCACCTGGCGCAGCTGCGGCTTGATGATCCAGTCCTGGATCTCGCGCAGGTCGGTCGGCGTGTACGGCGTGCCGTCCGGCTTTCTGGCGTCCGGCGCGCTTTCCACAGTCCACAGGTAGATCTCGCCGAGGCCGGTCGAAATCGGCCCCATCATGGGCGCCACGCCCGGCGGCAAGCTCTCCCTGGCTTCCTGGATCCGCTGGTTGACCAGCTGGCGCGCGAAGTAAATGTCGGTGCCGTCCTTGAAGATCACCGTCACCTGCGACAGGCCGTAACGCGACAGCGAGCGGGTCTGCTCCAGGTTGGGCAAGCCGGCCATCACCGTCTCGATCGGGAAGGTGATGCGCTGCTCGACTTCCAGCGGCGAGTACCCGTTGGCGCTGGTGTTGATCTGCACCTGTACATTGGTGATATCCGGCACCGCGTCGATCGGCAGCTTCTGGTAGCTGTAGACGCCGATGGCAGCCATCGCCAGCACCGCCAGCATGACCAGCCAGCGGTGGCCGATGGCCGCTTGAATAATCCGTTCAAACATGGTCGATCCTTTATCAGTCTGCATGGCCGGCACTGCCTTTGCCCTGCTCGGCTTTCACCACGAAGCTGCCCGCGGCGGCGTATTGCGCGCCGGCTTGCAAGCCGTCGACGATTTCAACCAGCTTGCCATCGTGGATGCCGGTCTTGACCGGCTGCGCCCTGAAGCCGCGCTCCACCTTGAGGTACACCACCGGCTTGCCGTCCACCGTGTGCACGGCATCGGCCGCCACGGCCACTGGCACTTTTTTCTCGCCACGGCCCAGCGCCGCATTCACAAACAGGCCGGGCCGCCATGCCATCTGCGGATTGGCAATCACCACGCGGGCCTTGGCGGTGCGGGTCTGCTCGCCGAGCAGGTTGCCGACGTAGCTGACCTTGCCGGTGGCGGCAGTGTCGTTGGCGGCCGAGGTGATGGTCACGCTGGCACCGACGCGCACCGCGTCCAGGTCCTTGGGCGTCACCACGATTTCCACCCACACGCTGGACAGGTCCGACAGCAGGAACACATTGGCGTCTTCCTTCACCGCCTCGCCCTGGGCGATGTGCTTTTCCAGGATCTCGCCACTGAACGGCGCGCGCAGCACGTAGCGGTTAAGCGCGCCCTCGGTCTCGCCGGCGCCCAGCGCGGCCAGCTTGGAGCGCGCGGTCTGGGCCTCGATCTCGGCTTCCTGCAGCGCGGCCTGGGCTTGCAGGTAGTCCTGCTCGGCGGAAATTTTGTCCTCCCACAGTTTTTTCTCGCGCTGGTGCGTGACGCGCGCCAGCCCCAGCCGGCGCTGCGCGGCCAGCGATGCGCTGCGCAGGTCGGCCAGCAGCGGGCTTGAAATCACCGCCAGCACCTGGCCCTTCTTGACGCTCTGGCCCAAGTCGGCCGAGACCGATTCAGCCACGCCCGGCGTGCGCGGCACGATGTGCGCGGTCAGGTCTTCGTTGAAGCGCACCTCGCCCGGCAGCTGGATCACGTTGCCCATGACGGCGCTTTCGGCCCGGGCGATAGCGATGCCTGCGGTCTGGATCTGCTGTGCATCCATCAGCACCAGGCCCTCCTCGTCCGCATGCGGCGCCTCGGCCGGCGTGGCGTCTTCTTTTTTCCAGAACAGGATGGCCGCGCCCAGCACCAGCCCGACCAGCACGATCACCAGTGCGGATTTTTGCGATTTCTTATCAGTGTTAAAAATCATGTTGAATTCCTTCGACGGCGACAAAGCGCTCGAGATCGGCGAGCGAGCGATAGCGGGCGGACAGCGCGCCCAGGTACTGGGCACGGCTCTGGAACAGCGTGCGCTGCGCATCGAGCACGTCGATGAAGCCGAACTTGCCCAGCTCGAAGCCGGTGACGGCGGCATTGAACGCGCTCTGGGCAGCCGGCAGGATTTCCTCGCGCATGCTGTCGATCTGCTCCTGCGCCACGGTGGCGCGCTGATGGGCGTCCGCCAGCGCCTGCGTCGCCTTGAGGTACTCGACTTCCGCGTCGGTCCTGGCCTTGTCAGCGCGGCGCAGCGCGGACAGCAGATTGCCCTGATTGCGGTTGAACAGCGGCAGCGGCATCGAGACACCCACCACGGTCTGCGCCGCAGTGCCCAGGCTGTCCGTCTTGCGGCCCAGCGTGAGCGTCACATCGGGCACGCGATCGGCCTTGGCAAGGTCGACCTGTGCCGTTTCCCGCGCCACCTGCAGGCGCGCGCGCTGCATCTGCGGCGATGCCTCCAGCCGCGCTTGCAGCGTCGGCAGCGGCGGGATGGTGGCCAGATTGAGGTCGGGCGTTACCAGCGGCCGCGCTTCCGGCTGCGTGCTGCCCCAAAAGGCCGCCAGCCGGCGCCGCGCCAGTGCGGCATCGGCCTGCGCTTGCGCCAGTTCGAGCCGGGCGCCGGCTTCCGCCACCCGGGAGCGGGTTTGCTCCAGCGGCGAGATCTTGCCCGCCGCCACACGCCGGCCGGCCGCGTTGGTCGCCTTGCCGGCCAGGTTCAGGGACTCGTTGGCCAGCTCGACGTGCTCTTGCGCCGTCAACGCATCCAGATAAGCAGCGGTAACGCTGGCGCGCAGTTCCGCCGCCGTGACGCCAACCTCACCGCGCGCCAGCGCTTGCTCCTGCTCCGCCAGCCTGATGCGGGCGCCGCGCTTGCCGCCGAGTTCAATCGGCTGGCTCAGTTGATAGGTGGAGGTGCGGCCGCTGCGCGAGGACGTGCCCTCGCGCAGCAGCGACAGCTCGGGGTTGGGCCGCAGGCCGGCTTGCAGGCACGCGCCTTCCGCGATAGCCACGGTGTATGCAGCGGAGCGCAGTTCCGGGCTGGCGGACAGGGTCAGCGCGACCGCCTGCTCCAGCGTCAGCGCTTCGGCATGGGCGTAACAAGGGAACAGCTGCGCCAACAGGACAGCCGCTCCCGCAACAAAAAGTCGGGATTGCATGGATCACTCCGAAATAAAAGACGAAGAAATCCGGCGGCGTGCAGAGAAAGATTGAGGACGACCGCCGGGCTTAAGCGGCGGCGGCCCACTGAGGGCGTTCTGGCGGAGCGGTGTAATACGGGGAGAGGAAGACGTCGGTCGACACCGGCGGCGCTTCCGCGATTGGCGGATGCGTGAGGCCGACAAAGCTGTCGATCGACAAGGTGCCGTGGGCGCACGAAGCGCAATGCGAATGCCCGGCGTTTTTAGCGCCGTCGGCCGGCTCGTCTTGCGATGCAGTGGTATCGGGATGGTGCCCCAGGTGCTTGGCGGCGCGGCCCGTCTCATGGGTGCAATACCCTGCCACCACGCTCCAGCTGAACTGCAGCGCCAACAGGGTAATCAACAGGATGAGGGATCGACGGACCATGTGGCAAGTATAGCATGACGCCCAATCTGGCCCGCATGGTAAGCTGTTGCCCACCTTAATTCTGAGAAAGAGCCGCAATGAAACCAGTTGAAGTTGCTGTTGCCATCCTCGCCTCCCTGCCCCTGCTGGCGCAGGCTGCCCCGGTCACGCTGATCCAGGCCGGCCATGTGCTGGATAAGCCGGGCCAGGCGCCGCGCGCGGCAACCACGCTGGTGGTGGAAGGCGGCAAGATCAGCGCCGTGCTGGACGGCTTTGTCGGCGTAGAAAAATATCCCGACGCGCGCATCATCGACCTGCGCACGCGCTATGTGCTGCCGGGCCTGATCGACAGCCACGTGCACCTGACCTCAGACCGTGCCGGCAACGACGGCGCGCTGGCCCAGGTCACCACTAGCCAGGCCGCCTGGGCCTACGAGGCCGAACTGAACGCCCACAAGACGCTCAACGCCGGCTTTACCAGCGTGCGCAACCTTGGCGACGGTCCCGAAGGCATCACCCTGGCGCTGCGCGACGCCATCAACAAAGGCTGGGTGCAAGGGCCGCGCATCATCGACGCCGGCACGCCGATCTCCGCCACCGCCGGCCACATGGACGGCCGCCTCGGTTACGCTGACTGGGTGCAGGAACACATCGCCGACGACAACCTGTGCGACGGCGTGGAAAGCTGCCGCCGCGCGGTGCGCAAGCAAATCGGGCGCGGCGTCGACGTGATCAAGATCGCCACCACCGGCGGCGTGAACAGCGTGGTCGGCGCCGGCGTCGGCAAGCAGATGTTCGACGACGAAGCCAAGGCGCTGATCGAAACGGCCCACCTGTACGGCAAGAAAGTGGCGGTGCATGCGCACGGCGAAGGTGGCATCAATCTCGCGCTGGCGGCCGGCGCCGACTCCATCGAACACGGCACCCTGCTCGATGAACAGGGCGTGAAACTGTTCCTGCAATCGGGCGCCTACTATGTGCCGACCCTGTCCACCATCAACGGCTACAAGGAGCGCCTGGCGGCCGATCCCAACGCCTACACGCCGGAAGTGCTGGCCAAGATCCAGTGGCGCATCGGCATCACCGGCAAGGCGCTCAAGCTGGCGCACGACAAGGGCGTGAAGATTGCGTTCGGCACCGACGCCGGCGTTTCCAAACACGGGCGCAATGCCGACGAGTTTGAATTGATGGTGCAGTTCGGCATGACGCCGATGGAAGCCATCCAGGCGGCCACGGTCAACGCCGCCGCCCTGCTTGGCATCGGCAACACCGCCGGCACGCTGGAGGCCGGCAAGAGCGCCGACCTGATCGCGGTCGGTGCCGACCCGCTGCGCGACATTACTGAGCTCAAGCGGGTGCGCTTCGTGATGAAGGCCGGCGCGGTGGCCGTATCAAGCTTCAGCCAATAGTGACCGCAACTGAGCGGTCTCTTCCCTGCTCCGCCTGGCGAGGCCGGCATAGTCCGTCTCCGGCACGTGGCCTCGAGCGGCCGACTCGGCAGCCAGTTGTTCGGCCAGCCGCTCCTTTTCATGCAGCGCGCGCAACGCGGCACGCAGCGATTCTTCGATGACCGTCTGCTGTTCCAGCAGCAACGACAGCGCAGTGAAGGCATGGCCGGTATGGCAGCGGTAGCGCGTCGGCCGCTGCTGCTTCATCTTGAACAGCACGCCGCCGCAGGCTGGGCATCCATAGCTTGATGGACTGGCGATCTGTTGCAGCTCGTTCATCCCACAGCCGCCGACGACGATCAGGTTTTCAGTGCGCAGCCATTGCGGTATCGGATGGTCGCTGGTCGCCGGCGGCGCCATCGCGTAGCGCGTCAGCGCTGCGGCGATGCCTTGCGGCGGTGCGCACAGGTCGACCTCGACATTGCTGATCGCGTTATGCGGCATATCCGGCGCCATGGCTTCGGCCGGGTCCTGCGCCACCGCCAGGCCACCGCAGGCTTTGATCGCCTGCAAACCGGCCACGCCGTCGTCGAGGTAGCCGCTCAGGATCACGCCTACCGCCAAACCGTCTGCGGCTTCGGCAACGGTGCGGAACAGGGGATCAATCGCAGGACGCGTATGGTTTTCCTTGGCGGCGCAACTCAGCACCACGCGCAGGCTGGCGCCCTCGCGCAACACCAGCAGATGCCGGTCCGGCGGCGCCACCAGCACTGTACCGGATATCAGTTCCTGCCAATCCCGGGCAAACGCCACCGGCATGGCGGAATGGCGTTGCAGTATCTCCGGCAATGCGCTAGGACGGCTGCCGATATGCAGCACCAGCAAAATCGCCGCGGGCAAATCGGCCGGCAGGTAGCTCAGCAGTACGCGTAAGGCATCCAGTCCGCCCGCCGAGGTGCCGACGACGATCACTCTGTTCACGATGCTCTCCCCTGCGGCGGCTGACGGTGTGCATCACTTGTACCATGCCAGCGAAAAGGGAGACGGACAATAGACCGGCAACTCAGGCCTCGCCAGCGCCCGACTAGAACTTCACGAAATTACCGTCGTCCGGTACGGCAGCCAGCACGCGATGGACGCCCGCCATCGGCCGCGACCGGACCGGGCTGCGCGCGACCGCGCGCGGCGCCAGGCTGCCCTCGACCCGGAAGAAGGACACGGTCTGCTGCAATTGCTCGGCCTGACTGCTCATCTCCTCCGCCGTGGCCGCCAGCTCCTCGGAACTGGAGGCGTTCTGCTGGGTGGTCTGGCTCAGCTGTGTCACCGCAGAGTTAATCTGGCCGACGCCGGCCGACTGCTCTTCCGATGCGGCCGTAATCTCCTGTACCAGATTGGACGTGCGCCGGATGTTCGGCACCATCTCATCGAGCAGCTTGCCGGCCTTCTCTGCCAGCTCGACACTGCTGGACGCCACCTCTTCAATTTCCTGCGCGGCGACCTGGCTGCGCTCGGCCAGCTTGCGCACCTCGGCGGCCACTACCGCAAAGCCCTTGCCGTGTTCACCGGCGCGCGCCGCTTCGATGGCGGCGTTCAGCGCCAGCAGATTGGTCTGGTAAGCGATATCGTCGATGATGCTGATTTTCTTGGCGATTTGCTGCATCGCCGCCACCGTCGATTTGACCGCCTCGCCGCCCTCCGCCGCTTCCAGCGCCGCTTTGCTGGCAATGCCGTCGGTGACTTTGGCGTTCTCCGTGTTTTGCGCAATCGACGCTGTCATCTGCTCGACCGAGGCACTGGTCTCTTCGGTACCGGCGGCCTGTTCGCTGGCCGCCTGCGACAAGGACTGGGCGGTCGCGCTCACTTGTTCGGAGGCGCTGCCCAGGGACTCGGCGCTGCTGCTCACCTCGCTCATGACCGAGGCCAGTTTCTCGACCATGGTTTTCATCGCATACAGCAGGCTGCTGGTGTCGCCGGGCCGCAGCGCCACCTTCACCGTGAGGTCGCCGTCGGAGATTTCCTTGACGATGCGCGACGCATACGCCGGCTCGCCGCCAATCTGCTGCAACAGCTGCTCGACCATTTGCTTCATCGAATACAGCAGGCTACCATGGTCGCCCTGCTTGAGCTGCACATCGACCGCATAGTTGCCCTTCGCGACCTCCTGCACAATGCTGGCTGCATAGTCCGGCTCGCCGCCCAGCTGCTGCAAGATGCGGCGGGTGATCAGCAGGCCGACCGCAATCACCACGATCAGCGTGATCACGGCCAGGATAATCGATTGAATCGTGGCGCGCGACTTGATCTCCACCGCCTCGTCCGCAGAACGCCTGCCGACCTCGGCGTTGTATTGGCGGTGCGCTTCGAACGCGTCCCACACCTTGGCCAGCAAGGCCTGATTAGCGAACAGGAACTCCTGGGCCTCGGCGCCTTTGCCGTCACGCGTCAGCGCAATCACCTTGGCGCGCACACCCTCATAATCGGCCAGCGCGGCGCGATCCGCGGCCAATAGCGCTTTGTCCTTGTCATCGGAGACGTATTCCTTCGCATACTGATTGAGCGCCGCTTCGATCGCCTGCAGATTGGCGCTCATCTTGGTCTCCCACTCGGCCATTTTCGCCTTGTCGCGTAACGCCATGTACTGCCACACCTGGGTGCGCAGCAAGGCCAGGGCCGAGAAGCCCTTGTCGAGCCCGATCAAGCTGGGGACCACATTAACGTTGGTGTAGTTTGCCGCCGTGAACACATTGGAGGTCTGGTACAGGCCCACGCCAGCGACCGAAAACAGACCAATGACGACAACGGAAATCAAGATAGACAGACGCTGCAATACGGTCATGGCGAACGCTCCTATGGCTATGAAAGCTACTACGCAGTTCGAATTGCGGTTGTCCAGAGTATCAGAGTCGAGAGTGCAATGGAATTGCCGATGGCAAAATTGGTACAGGGCGAAAACCGCCCGGGCGGAATAGAAACCATGAGAAGATGATGAAAACGAAAAATGGCATTTCTGGCAAACCGCTGTGCCGACTTGATTGGAAAACACATGACGAACACCATCACCCGTCGCCATTTTCTGCGCCGCTCCGCGCTTGGCGCGGCAGTAGCCGCATCGCCGGCCTTGGCCAGTACTGGCCGGCCCGACGACGAGGCTTACTGGGCGAGCGTTGCCAGCCATTACACCGTGAGCCCGGATTTCATCAACCTCGAAAATGCCTACTACGGCATCATGGCCCAGCCGGTGCTGGACGACTTCAAACGCAATATCGATTATCTCAACCTGGAAAACTCGCGCTATCTGCGGCAGGAATTCGACCGTGACCGGACCGAGGCGATCCGCGCCCAACTGGCGCAGCACATGGGCGTTGCTGTGGACGAGATTGTGCTGACGCGCGGCGCCACCGAATCGCTGCAAAACCTGATCGCCAATTACCGTTTGCTCAAGCGCGGCGACACAGTCATGCACGGCAATCTCGATTACGATGCGATGATCTACGCGATGGACGACCTGGCCGCGCGGCATGGCGCCCGCTCCGTGACGGTGCAGCTACCCGATGCGCCAACGCGCCAGGACGTGCTCGATACCTACGAGCAGGCGCTGCGGCGGCATCCGCGCACACGCCTGCTGCTGCTGACGCACATCAGCCACCGCACCGGCCTCGTGCTTCCGGTGGCCGAACTGGCGCGCATGGCCAAGCGCCGTGGTGTGGACGTCATCGTCGACGTGGCTCAATCGTGGGGACAGCTCAACTATCAACTGCCGGACTTGCAGGCCGATTTCATCGGCGGCAACCTGCACAAGTGGATAGGCGCGCCGCTGGGACTTGGATTTATCTACATCCGCAAACCGCGCCTGGCCGACATTGGCGTCCAGCTGGGCGACCGCGACTATGCCGCCAGCGATATCCGCTCGCGCGTGCATGCGGGGACCTTGAACAGTGCGGCGGTCATGACCATTCCCGCTGCGCTGGCGTTTCATGAGCACATAGGCACGGCGAATAAAGGCGCACGCCTGCGCCATCAGCGCGACCACTGGGTGCGCCAGTTACGCGAGCACCCCGGCGTGCAAATCCTGACGTCCGACGAACCCGGCATGGCCGGTGCGGTGACGTCGTTCCGGCTGCGCGGCCAGACCAGCATGGAGGACAATCAGGCACTGGTGCAGCGTCTCATGACGCAGTACGGCATCTTCACGGTGGCACGTCCCGGCCCGGTTGGCGGCTGCTGCATCCGTGTCACGCCGTCGCTATTCACCACGGCTGGCGACCTCGACCGTCTGGTACTGGCCGTGCGGCAGCTCGCTAAAGCGTGATCGCTTCCCGGAGGAACCGGAGCGCGTCACATCGAGGCGGGCGGCTGCTGCGAAATCAAAATGGAAGCAGCCAGGACGACGCCGATCAACACGACGCTTTCTATGCGTAACGCTGCACGTACCCGATGCAGCGCCTGTGCCGAACGGCTCGCGGCTGGCAGGCCCCAGAACTTGTTGTAACCGCCGAGCGCAATCGCCACCAGCACCAGCGCCACCTTGACCACCAGAGTCACGCCGTAAAACGTGTGCTGCAGGTGCTCGGCCGAGCCAACCCGATGCCAGGCGCTGTAGACGCCGGTCGCGAAAATGACAAGCACAGCCAGGGTGGCCACCTGCGACATCAGATCCAGATAGCGGTCATGACTGCTTGCGGCAGCGCGGGCAATTCTGCTGCCGCTCAGGGCCCACCAGGCTGACACCAGCACGGCGCCGGTCCAAACACCAATCGCGGCGTAGTGCAGCGCTTCGGCCGCCAACGCGACGGACAGCAAGCCTTCCTCGCCGGCGTGCCCCATCGATGCGCGGGTGATCGCAAATACCGACAGCGCGACGCCCACGCCGATATCGGATGCCCGGCCAGCTCCACCGCCCCAGCGCAGGGTCAGCAATCCCAGCATGGCAAGGACTGTGACGCCGCCGGCATGCCCATAATCGGTGCTGGTCAACATCATCCAGAACATCGGGCACGCTTCACGCAGGCCGACGTCCCCCATCACTGCGGTGGCAATCAGCAAGGCGAGCGCACTGGCCAGCGCGCTCAGTCCCGCCGCCCACAAGTCCAGCCGGCGTAGCCCGGCCTCGAACTCATGGCGGGCGGCGCCGTTGGCGTGCATCCAGTAACGTGCAAACCAAGACCCTACCAGCCAGGTGAATCCAAGGTTGAGCAAAAAAGCCGAACCGACCTGCAGCAGCGAGACAACGTCCATTTATTTCACCGTAAATTTGAAGTCGCCCTTGCGACGATGGCCGTCGTGCCCGGCTACCGCCCAGGTCACGGTATAAGTACCCGCCGACAGGCTTGGTACGGTAAGGCGCAGGATGGCTGGATTGGCTTCGTCCACCCTGGCTTTCTCGGTAACGACTTCCTTGCCGGCGCCGTCGGCGACCGTGATGTTGCTGAACGCCTGTTCCACTTTCTCGTTGAAGGTCAGCGCGATTTCCTTCGGCGCCGCGTCGACGGTCGCGCCGGCAGCTGGATTGGAGCTTTTCAGCGTCGCGTGGGCTTGCGCCAGAGGGGCGACCAGGGCGGCCACGGCCACCGTCATGGCGGCGATGGTGTTGTACAGTGCTTTCATGTGCTTTCTCCTTCCAATTATTTAGCGACTTCGATGGCGGTGACGGTCAGCGCACCGTTGACCTTGTCGGCCGCAAATTGCACCTTGTCGCCCTGCTTGACCTGATCCAGCATGGCGGGGTTCTGCACCTTGAACACCATGGTCATGCCAGGCATGCTCAGGTTCTTCAGCTCGCCATGCTTGATGGTCAGCTTGCCGACTGCCTTGTCCACTTTCATGATCTCGCCCTCGCTCATGTCGGCGTGGGCATGGGTCGCCTCGGCTTGCTGCGCATGGGTCAGCGATGCCGAACCGAAAGACATGCCGATGGCGGCGGCCAGGATGAATTTATTCAGGTGTTTCATGATGCTTCCTTCAGAGTTAAACAGAAAATTAATGTGCGTGGACGACCATCGGCAGGCGTAAGCGTTGCATGGTGGTCCTACGAAAATATGGGATACGGTCCGCCAGGGACGATCAAATGCTCTGGCGCGGCGGACGCTCAAGCGTCGCGGGGACATAGCCGGTCATTGCCGGCTCCGGCGCGGCAAAAACGGTGGTGGGGAGGTCGGCAGGCGTCACCGCCTTATCGATTGCCGGTGGCGCGGCTGCGCCGGTACAGCAGCTGGCGCATTGGCTGCACTTGCCATGTCCGCTTGCCGGGTGATGGTTCTGCTCGTCGCTGCAATGGGGTGTGGCCGCCGCACCCAGGTACTCAGGCGCGTCAGTCATCTGCTGGGACGCCGCAGTCCCTTGCCTCAAGCCGTCCTGACACGCCATGGCGGCAGCTGCCACTCCCTGCAAGGGGAGCGCGGCAATCAACAGCCACAGCAGATAACGGACAACAATGCGCATGAAGGACCAGGAAATAAAGACGAGCTGTGCATAGCCTACACCTTCCCACAACAGGAAGGTCAAGAAAAATATCACGCGCTGTGCCATGTCGCGCAACAGCCTTGCAAGCTGGGCTTGCGACTGATTTAATCGCGTCTTTTCAACCTCAGTTCTTCGACTGGAACCTCTATGCGCGCACTTGCCTTACTCTTTTCGTTGGCGACGATGACCTCGCCGGCCCTGGCCGCGTCCCCGGCCGAGACGCTTGCACAATTTCATGACGCCCTGGCAGCCGGCAAGTCCGAACAGGCCAGCGCGATGCTGAGCCCATCGATCCAGATTTACGAGTCCGGCTATGTCGAACGCTCGCGTGACGAATACGTGGGCCACCATCTCAAGTCCGATATCGAATTTGCCAAGGCGACCAGAAACAAGATCCTCAAGCAAAGCGAGCGGGTCGACGGCAAGCTGGCGGTGGTCATGCAGGAGAGCGAGACCACCGGCACGTTCAAGGGCAAGCCCGTCCATCTGTTCGGCACCGAAACAGCGCTGCTTGAGCAACAAGGCGACAACTGGCTGATCGTGCACATTCACTGGTCGTCGCGCAAAGGCAAGTAGGCGCGACAAACTGTTTATATCGACGCACTGCAAAGAAGGTATACGGGAGCAGCTAAATTTTCTTGATGGCCTGGTTAATCGCCTTCGTCGATGGCGCCAATCTTGACCAGCCAGCGTGTTTTGCGCTCCACACGATCTCCACATTCCCGCAATAAGACCGCCAAATCCGGCAGTTACCATCGTGTTTTATTTGACGGGGAAGGAATATGGATCTCAAGTACTGGCCGCTGGCGGCCGCCGCGTTCATGCTGGCGGCCTGTACAGGCCAAACGCAACACGAGGCGGCCGAGCCGCCGCCCGCCGTGACCGTCCTGCCGCTTGAGCCGTTACCCATTTTTTAACTAGCCAGGCAACGCCAATTGGAGAGATCGCGGAAAGCAGAACGGTGACGAGTGGGTTCTTTAAGATTTCCTGCAGCAGTTCGAAGGCCATGAGTGAGAAGTGGTGTATCTGAAAGGTTGATTTCAATGCGTGATTGTCATTTTTTGCATGATCACGCCGCATAACAAGAGGGGCTGCCCATCGTGATGCATTGTTGCGTCTTCAGCGTTCGAATGGGCGATGCGATCATGGCGCTCTGCTCCAAGGCAATGTGGCGTGATGAATTCCGGTCGTAAGCCAACGTGCGAGTAGTCCCCGTTTAGCAGTAACTCTCGAAAAACCAAGGCATTGTCCGATCACAGCAAGAATGGCGCTTCGCCTTGTCGCCATTTCGATCCGCGATTACAGGGAAGATGAGCCAAGCAAAATTACAAGTATCGCGCGTGGTAACGGCGGTAGAGGCTGAATGTTCACGACCACGCCATCGACGAGGTCATACGGCACGCGAACCATTGGCCCTGAGCCGCCGAAGTCAGCAGGGTTGCGGGTGACGACCATCCGATTTTGCGTTTCTGCGGTCGCCCTGATAATACAGTCAGCTACCGGAATTTTAGGAGGGCTGATGATACTGGCACCACGCAATTCCGATGCCAGATCCATGATCAGATCGTCCGGGTGAACGATCTGAATACCGGCGGCGGCGAGGAAGGCTTTGAATGCCTGCTTCTCCATAACGGTCATTTTGCAGGCCACTTCGATGTAGGAAATCGAGCAGATGATCGCGTCGTCGTAAGAGGCCAGTTCGACGGCCGCTGCGACATGTCCAGCAAGGTTATCGATCAGAATGTTGGTGTCAAAGAGAACTATCGCCATTCGGCACGCACTTCGCGCTGATACGCCAGGCCGTCTTGCGGCTTATCCTCCTTGCCCTTCCACATACCGTTGACGCTCATGGCTGCTGCAAGTCGCTTAGCGCGAACGTCTTCGGCGGACAACACCTTTTCGACTTTGTCCGTTATCATCGCTGCCGAAGCCAGCGTGCTGATAGTCACCGCCTGATCCAGTACTTTCTGAGCTACTCGCTCAACATCCCGATCCGATAGCTCCTGCTTCGCTTTTAAACGACGACTCATCGAAAGCTTATGCACGCGCGGGAGGGCGCGGCGTACTACTCCCAGCGACAGGGACGGCCTTTCGCTGACAACAAGGCCGACGGTCGCGTCGGTCGTCGCCATTATTGCCGTCTTCAAGCCACTAGTAGTTAGCGCTTCCACTAGCTGGCCAACTGTCAAATGCATGGGATCGACTTTGCGCAACCGTGCAGCGGCCTGGACCTTGCCCATTTCCTGCTCGCTTAGCTCTACTTTTAATTGATGCGTCATGACGAACCTCACGTCAATTATCATTAGCGGTAGTGTATAACATTTAGGCACGCATGACGCCCGACAAAGGCAACCTTCTTGCATAAGCATTACTGAAACGCAAAAAAGGCAGCCCAACGGGCTGCCCTTTTTCAATACTGGAGCGGGAGAAGAGTCTCGAACTCTCGACCTCAACCTTGGCAAGGTTGCGCTCTACCAACTGAGCTACTCCCGCTGAGGAGCTTTGGAGGCGAGGATCGGAGTCGAACCGACCTAGACGGCTTTGCAGGCCGCTGCATAACCGCTTTGCTACCTCGCCAGAGGAAACATTTACTACGAGATAACAGCTGGTTACGCGCTGCAATCCGAAATTCTGGAGCGGGAGAAGAGTCTCGAACTCTCGACCTCAACCTTGGCAAGGTTGCGCTCTACCAACTGAGCTACTCCCGCATGGAGTTTGTACTGCTTTTACTACGTTGTCCTAGTTTCCGGGGAAACTGGAGCGGGAGAAGAGTCTCGAACTCTCGACCTCAACCTTGGCAAGGTTGCGCTCTACCAACTGAGCTACTCCCGCATTTCGAGTCCAGCATCATAACAGGTGACTGTTGTTTTTGCTAGTACTACTTGTTACTGACTTCGCCGTGCTTGGAGCGGGAGAAGAGTCTCGAACTCTCGACCTCAACCTTGGCAAGGTTGCGCTCTACCAACTGAGCTACTCCCGCTTTGCTTCGTCGTCATCAACAACAGGCCAGCATTATAGAGGTTCTACGGAGCCTGTCAATGCTAAAAATTTGCCGAATGAAAAATATTGTTTATACGGTTAGATTTGACCCGATTTTTCCTTGATCAGCGGCCAGGCCAAACGCAGGTAGTAGAACATCGACCACACCGTCAGCACCGCCGCCACTTCCAGCAGGCGCGAGCCCCAGAACTGGCTGTCGACGGCGCCCCACAGCACGTCATGGAACAGCAGCAGCGGGATGGCGGTCATTTGCGCCGTGGTCTTGATCTTGCCCAGCGAGCTGACTGCCACCGATTTGGAGGCGCCGATCTGCGCCATCCACTCGCGCAGCGCCGAAATGGCGATCTCGCGGCCGATGATGATGAAGGACATGACGGCATTGGCGCGGTCGAGCTGCACCAGCACCAGCAAGGCGCCGGCCACCATCAATTTATCTGCTACCGGATCCAGGAAGGCGCCGAAGGCCGAGGTCTGGTTCCAGCGCCGCGCCAGGAAGCCGTCGAACCAGTCGGTGACGGCGGCGACGATGAACACCAGCGTGGCCGCCAGATTCTGGTCCGCCACCGGCAGCACGGTGGTGGGGAGGTAGTAGACGCCCACCACCAGCGGAATCAGCGCAACGCGCAACCAGGTCAACAGAATCGGAATATTGAAAGGCATAAGCTCAAAATAAAGTGCGGCCATGAAAATGTGTAATGCGCCGCTAGTCTACCTTGAGCACGCACATTAAACCAGCACCCTTGCCTGTCAATGTAGCTGCTTGTAGATTTCCTCGGCCAGCGCGCTGGAGATGCCTTCCACGGTCTTGAGGTCTTCGACGCTGGCGTTCATCACGCCGCGCAGGCCGCCGAAGCGGGCCAGCAGGCGCTGGCGGCGCTTGGCGCCGATGCCTTCGATCTCCTCGAGGCGCGAGGTCTGGCGCGTCTTGGCGCGCTTGGCGCGCATGCCGGTGATGGCGAAACGGTGGGCTTCGTCGCGGATCTGCGCCACCAGCATCAGCGCCGCCGATTCCTTGCCCAGTTCCTGCGATGGCCGGCCGTCGACGAACATCAGGGTTTCGAGACCGACGCGGCGCCCCTCCCCTTTGGCCACGCCGACGATCAGGCTGATATCGAGCCCCAGTTCGGCGAACACCTGGCGCGCCATTTCGATCTGGCCCTTGCCGCCGTCGATCAGCACCACGTCCGGCATCACGCCATCGCCGTTGGCGACCTTTTCGTAGCGGCGGTACAGCACCTGGCGCATGGCGGCGTAATCGTCGCCGGGCGTGATGTCGTTGATGTTGTAGCGGCGGTACTCGCCGTTCTGCATCTGGTGGTGATGGAACACCACGCACGAGGCCTGCGTCGCTTCGCCCTGCGTGTGCGAAATGTCGAAGCACTCCACGCGCAGGGTGTCGATATCTTCCGGCTCCAGCTGCAAGGCCTCGACCAGCGCGCGCGTGCGCGATTGCTGCGAGCCCTGCTCCGACAGCAGCCGCGCCAGCGAAATCTCGGCGCCCTTCTGCGCCAGCTCCAGCCATTTGCGGCGCTGGTCCTGCGGCTGGAACACCAGGTTGATGCGGTGGCCACACTGTTCCTGCAAGGCCTGGATCAACGCCGGGTGATCGAATTCGATATTCAGAATCAGCGTGCCGGGGATGAATTTGTCGGCGTAGTGCTGGGCGAGGAAGGCCGACAGCACTTCCACTTCGATGGCCTGCTCCGCAATCGCTTCCGCATCGCCGACGTGAGTCGGAAAGTAAGCGCGGTCGCCGAGGTGGCGGCCGCCGCGCACCATCGCCAGGTTGACGCAAGCGCGTCCGCCCTGCACCAGCACCGCGATGATGTCAACGTCGGCATCGCCGGTGGTCTCCATGCTTTGCTGATGCAGCACGCGCGACAGCGACTGGATCTGGTTGCGCACCGATGCTGCCTGCTCGAATTTGAGGTCGGCCGCGTAGGCGTGCATTTTCTTTTCGAGGTCTTCCAGCACTTCGCTCTGGCGGCCGCGCAGGAAGCGTGCGGCGTTTTCCACATCGAGCTTGTAGTCTTCCTTGCTGATCAGGTCCACGCAAGGACCGCTGCAACGGCCGATCTGGTTCAGCAGGCATGGGCGCGTGCGGTTGGAGAAGACGCTGTCCTCGCAGGTACGGATCTGAAATACCTTCTGCAAAATCTGCATCGATTCCTTGACCGCCCACGAGTTGGGGAAAGGCCCGAAGTACTGGTTCTTCTTATCCACCGCGCCGCGATAGTAGACCATGCGCGGCGCATCGCCGCCGGTGATCTTCAGGTACGGGTACGATTTATCGTCGCGGAACAGGATGTTGAAGCGCGGGCTCAGTGCCTTGATCAGGTTATTCTCAAGGATCAGCGCTTCCGCTTCGCTGTGGGTGACGGTGGTTTCCAGCCGCGCGATGCGCTCGACCATCATGGCGATGCGCGGGCTGCTCAGGTTTTTCTGGAAGTAGTTCGATACGCGCTTTTTCAGGTCGCGCGCCTTGCCGACGTAAAGGACTCTATCCTCGGCGTCAAAGTACCGGTACACGCCCGGCAGATTAGGCAGCTTGGCCACGGTGGCCAAGACTTGTTCGCGCGGATCGCTTACTTCTTCTGTCACTTTTCCTGCTCCACGATGACGAAGGCGACTGCGTAGTCCTCTTCGTCGCTGACGGTTACTTGTGCCGACAGCTTATGCTTTTCCATGAATTCCTGCAGCACGCCGCTGCACACGATCATCGGCTTGCCGCTCGGATGATTGAGCATCTGCGCGGCCGGCCACGTCATTGGCATGCGCATGCCAAGGCCGATGGCTTTCGAGAAGGCTTCCTTGGCGGCGAAGCGCGTGGCCACGAAGCGGATACCGCGCACCGGATGCTTGGCCTTGCGCGCCAGGTACTTCTCGAATTCCTGCGGCCCAAGGATCTTTTTCGCAAAGCGGTCGCCATGCCGCGCCAGCGCTGCTTCGATGCGCGGGATTTTGCAGATGTCGGTGCCGATCCCGTAGATCATTACGCGCCCCGGCCGAGGCGCGTTGCCACCATGATGGCCTTCATCTCACGCACGGCGTTTTCCCAGCCGACGAAGACGGAGTGCGCGACGATGGCGTGGCCGATATTCAGTTCCGCGATTTCCGGAATCGCGGCAATCGCCTGCACGTTGGTGTAGTGCAGACCGTGGCCGGCGTTGACCTTGAGGCCTTTGCCCACGCCATACAGCACGCCGCGCTGGATGCGCTCCAGTTCAGCGGCCTGCTCGCCGCCTTCGGTGTCGGCGTAGCGGCCGGTGTGCAGTTCGATCACGGGTGCGCCGATGCTGGCGGTGGCGTCCATCTGCGCTTCCTCGGCGTCGATGAACAGCGAGACGCGGATGCCTTCGGCCTGCAGTTGCTTCACTGCGCGTTCCACCGCGTTGTAGTTGCCCACGACATCGAGGCCGCCTTCGGTGGTGACTTCGGTGCGCTTTTCAGGCACCAGGCAGACGTCGGCCGGCTTGATCTTGCAGGCGAAGTCGATCATCTCTTGGGTGACGGCGGCTTCCAGGTTCATGCGGGTCAGCAGCTGCGGCGCCAGCGCGATCACATCGGCGTCCTTGATGTGGCGCCGGTCTTCGCGCAGGTGCAGCGTGATGCAGTCGGCGCCGGCCTGCTCGGCCAGCAGCGCGGCGCGGATCGGGTCCGGGTACTGCGTGCCGCGCGCGTTGCGCAGAGTGGCGACGTGGTCGATGTTCACGCCAAGGTCGATGATGGTGCCGGATGGTTGCAGGAAGCTCATACGTGTTCTCGTTATAACTGGGACAGATCTATCAAAATTTGGCGGGTGTTCAGCGGCGCGCCGTTCAGGTGGTGCGCGACCAGGAAGCGCATCAGCTGCTTGCTTTGCACTTGCGTGGCGACGTCTTCGTAATTTTCACACTCCATGTCGAGCAGCGTTTTGCCGGCCACGCGCGGCCACGGATCGGACGCGCGCTCGGGACGCGGACCGCGCTCGGGATCGACCACGTAGACCACCTCGGCCTGCACGGCGCGGCGCGTCTCGACGCAGCGCGTCAGGTCGGCGGCAACGCCTGTCTCTTTAAGTAAGGCCCGTTCGAATTTTCGCAAGACGATGGGCGCAGGTTCGTTGTGCGCCAGCTGGTTGAGCGTGGAGACGTAGTGGTCGAACAGCGCCGGGTGCGCGTCGTCGCGCGCCAGCAGTTTGACCAGCAGTTCGTTCAGGTAGAAGCCGCACAGCAGCGCGGTTTTCTCCAGCGGCAGCATGCCGCCTACCCACTCGGCGTCGGTCAGCGTGCGCAGTTCGGATTTGCCGACCCAGCTTGAAGATAAAGGCTGGAAGGTTTGCAGCACGCCGCGCAGCTGCGAGTGCGGCCGCTTGGCGCCCTTGGCGATCAAGGCCACGCGGCCGAAGTCGCGCGTGAACAGGTCGATAATCAGACTGGTTTCTTTGTAGGGGTAGCTGTGCAGGACGAAGGCCGGCTGGCCTGCGACCTTGGTGCCGATGGTGCGCTCGCGCGACGGCGCGCGCGGGCGTTTAGGTACAGCTGGTGCGGCAGGTGCGGCAGGTGCGCCAGTCTCCACCGGCGCCGCTGCTGGCGGCGCGTCCAAGGTGGCGTCTGGCGTGGTGGACATGCTGGTGAGGGCCGCCCGCTTACTCGTAACCGTAAGCGCGCAGGCCCGCTTCGTTGTCAGCCCAGCCGGATTTCACTTTTACCCAGATCTCGAGGTAGACCGGGCCGCCGAACAGCTTTTCCATGTCCTGGCGTGCCTGGGTGGAGATTTCCTTCAGGCGCACACCCTTGTTCCCGATGATCATGGACTTGTGCGTGTCGCGCTCCACCAGGATGGCGGCAAACACGCGGCGCAGATTGCCCTCCTGCTCGAACTTCTCGATCAGCACCGTGCTGGTGTAAGGCAGTTCGTCGCCGACGAAGCGGAACAGCTTCTCGCGCACGATTTCCGACGCCATGAATTTTTCCGAGCGGTCGGTGATATCGTCCGCATCGAAAATCGGCTCGTTCTCCGGCAGGAAGCGCTTGAGTTCTTTCTCCAGGCCGTCGAGCTGGAAACGCAGCTTGGCCGACACCGGCACGATGGCGGCGAAGTTGAACTTGGACGCCACCTGCTGCGCAAACGGCATCAGCGCCGCCTTGTCCTTCACGCGGTCAGCCTTGTTGATCGCCAGGATCACCGGCACTTCGGTCGGCAGCAGGTCCAGCACTTGCTGGTCGGCCGGGCCGAAGGTGCCCGCTTCGATCACGAACACGATCACGTCCGACGAGATCAGGGTGTTGGTGACGGTCTTGTTCAGGTTGTTGTTCAGCGCATTGGCGTGGCGGGTCTGAAAGCCCGGCGTGTCGACGTAGATGAACTGGGCATCGTCATAGGTCTGGATGCCGGTGATGCGGTGGCGCGTGGTCTGCGCCTTGCGCGAAGTGATGCTGACCTTGGCGCCGATCAGCGTGTTCATCAGCGTGGACTTGCCGACGTTCGGACGGCCCACAATAGCGATGTAGCCGCAACGGAAGTTGCTGGCGGAGGTCGTTTCGGTGGTCATGGTGTTCTCTTGTTATTTGTTGGCGGCCTTGGCCGGCGTTGCAGGCTGTTCCTGCACGGTGGCGATGCCGGCCAGCTTGAGCTGCGCCGCGCGCGGCTTGGACTTGCGGGCGGCGGCCGGGGCTTTCTGCACCGCTTGTTCGGCGGCGGCCAGGGCCAGCTTGGCGGCCGCCTGTTCGCCGGCGCGGCGGCTGCCGCCACGGCCGAACACCTGGATGCCCAGCTTGGGCACCAGGCATTCGATTTCGAATTCCTGGCTGTGCGCGGCGCCGTGGGTGGCAATCACGTTGTACTGCGGCAGCGAGATTTTTTTTGATTGCAGGAATTCCTGCAGCAGGGTCTTGGCGTCCTTGCCCAGGGTCTGCGGGTCGACCGAGTCGAGGATCGGGATGTAGAACGAGCGGATCACGTCGCGCGCGGCGTTGAAGCCGCTGTCGAGGTAGATCGCGCCCAGCAGCGCTTCCAGCGTGTCGGCCAGGATAGACGGACGGCGGAAGCCGCCCGACTTCAGCTCGCCCTCGCCCAGGCGCAGGAACTGCGACAGTTCCAGCTTCTGCGCGATTTCAAACAGCGACTGCTGCTTGACCAGGTTGGCGCGCAGGCGCGACAGGTCGCCCTCGTCGATTTCCAGGTAGCGGTCGTACAGAATGGAGGCCACCACGCAGTTGAGAATCGAATCACCGAGGAACTCCAGCCGTTCGTTATGCACACTGCTATGGCTACGGTGCGTCAGGGCCTGCTGTAGAAGACCAGCATCCTGGAACGTGTAGCCTAAACGAGTTTGCAATAACTGGAGATTCATTATGATTCTTTATTCTTTCGCGGGTTTGGCGCCGCCCTTGGCGGTGGTGCCTTCATATTCAAGCAGCAGGCTGGCCGGTCCGACCAGCGGGATTTTCTTTTCGTAGGCGAAGCTGATTTCAGTCTGGCCATCGATCTTCTCGATGATCAGGTCGCGGCTGTTGATCGAGCTGATGTAACTGGCCACGGCACTCGCGTCGAAGGACTTCTGGATCTCCACCACCGAACCGGCCGACTTGGCCGTCACGATGGCGTTCTGGATCGCCCGGTATTCGGTGTAGGTGGGGACGATTTTCAGCCCCAGCACCAGCACCGCGCCCAGCAGCGCCAGTACCACGATCAACCCCACCAGCGAAATGCCCTCTTGCCGTTGTTGCATCTTAGTCCCTTTCGAGCCAGCGCAGATTAATGGATGCTGCCAATGCGGCGCAGGTTACCCAGATTCATCCAAACGAAAAATGCTTTACCAACAATGTTCTTGTCCGGGACGAAGCCCCAGTAGCGGCTGTCCAGGCTGTTGTCGCGGTTGTCGCCCATCATGAAGTAGTTGCCTGCTGGAACTACGCAGGTAAAGCCTTCATACCGGTACTGGCAATTCTCGCTCTGCGGGAACGGGAACACGCTTTCGCGGCTGTAGGTCGGCTTGTTCTCGTCGTTCAGGATGCGATGGCTGACGCCGGTCAGGTTTTCCTCGAACTGCTTGTTGTACGCCATGCGCTCGTCGCTCAGGTAATCGTCCAGCGGGGTGTACTTCACTTCCACGCCGTTCACGGTTAAGCGCTTGTTTTCATACGTAATTTTATCACCCGGCACGCCGATCACGCGTTTGATGTAATCCTGGCTCATGTCCATCGGATATTTGAACACCATCACGTCGCCACGCTGTGGGTCGTTGATCTGGATGATTTTCTTGTTCAGCACCGGCAGGCGGATGCCGTAGGTGAACTTGTTCACGAGGATCAGGTCGCCCACCAGCAGGGTCGGCACCATCGACGACGACGGGATCTTGAACGGCTCGTACAGGAACGAGCGCAGGAAGAACACCAGCGCGATCACCGGGAAGAAGCTGCCCGAATACTCGATCCAGGTCGGCTGGCGCAGGATGCCTGCCTCCAGCTGGGCGCGGTTGCCGGTGTTGTCGGCCTTGATGCCATCCGCGGTCAGGCGGGCGTTGCGGGCGTCGTACTCGGCCAAGGCGCGGTTGGCCGCAGCGCGGCGCTGCTTGGCCAGGTAAAACACATCCAGAAACCAGATCACGCCCGTGACCACCATCAGCACGAACAGGATTAATGCAAAGTTACCTAAGATGACTTGCAGGTTCATTTCTCGTCCACTTGTAAGATGGCCAGGAACGCTTCTTGTGGAATCTCGACCGAGCCCACTTGCTTCATGCGTTTCTTACCGGCTTTTTGTTTCTCCAGCAGTTTCTTCTTACGGCTGACGTCACCGCCGTAGCACTTGGCCAGCACGTTCTTGCGCAGCGCCTTCACGTTTTCACGCGAGATCACGTTGACGCCGATCGCCGCCTGAATCGCCACGTCGAACATCTGGCGCGGAATCAGCTCGCGCATCTTGGCTGCCACCTGGCGGCCGCGGTAGGCCGAGTTGGAGCGGTGCACGATGATGGCCAGCGCGTCGACCTTGTCGCCGTTGATCAGCATGTCGACCTTGACCACGTCCGACGGGCGGTATTCCTTGAACTCGTAGTCCATCGAGGCGTAGCCGCGCGAGGTCGACTTCAGCTTGTCGAAGAAGTCCAGCACGATCTCGCCCATCGGCATTTCGTACACCAGCTTGACCTGGCGGCCGTGGTAGCTCATGTCCATCTGCACGCCGCGCTTGCTGATGCACAGGGTGATCACCGAGCCCACGTACTCTTGCGGCATGTACAGGTTGACCGTGACGATAGGCTCGCGGATTTCGTTGTACTTGGTGACTTCCGGCATGCGCGATGGGTTGTCCACCTTGATGACGGAACCGTCGCGCATCTCGACCTCGTACACCACGGTCGGCGCGGTGGTGATCAGATCCTGGTCGAACTCGCGCTCCAGGCGCTCCTGCACGATTTCCATGTGCAGCAGGCCGAGGAAGCCGCAGCGGAAGCCGAAGCCCAGCGCCTGCGACACTTCCGGCTCGTACATCAGGGCAGCGTCGTTCAGTTTCAGTTTTTCCAGCGCGTCGCGCAGCGAGTCGTACTGGTTGGCTTCGACCGGGAACAGGCCGGCGAACACTTGCGGCTGCACTTCCTTGAAGCCCGGCAGCGGCGCTGGGGCCGGCGCGGTCGCCAAGGTGATGGTGTCGCCAACCTTGGCGGCTTTCAGTTCTTTGATGCCGGCGATGACGAAGCCTACCTGGCCGGCGGTCAGCTGCGGCAGCGACACCGAGCGCGGCGAGAAGATACCGATATCTTCCACCAGCTGCACCGAGTCGGTCGCCATCAGCTTGATCTTGTCTTTTGGCTTGAGGGTGCCGTTGACCACGCGTACCAGCATCACCACGCCCACGTAGGCGTCGTACCAGGAGTCGATAATCAGCGCCTGCAGCGGCGCGGTGGCGTCGCCCTTCGGCGGCGGCACTTTGGCGATGATCGATTCCAGCACGTCTTCCACGCCCAGGCCGGTCTTGGCCGAGCACTGGACAGCGTCGCCGGCCTCGATGCCGATCACGTCTTCGATTTCCTTGATGGCGCTTGGCGGGTCGGCGTTCGGCAGGTCGATCTTGTTCAGCACCGGCACCACTTCCACGCCCAGGTCGAGCGCGGTGTAGCAGTTGGCCACGGTCTGGGCTTCCACGCCTTGCGAGGCGTCGACCACCAGCAGCGCGCCTTCGCAAGCCGACAGCGAGCGCGACACTTCGTACGAGAAGTCGACGTGGCCCGGGGTATCGATCAGGTTCAGGTTGTAGACCACGCCATCGCGGGCCTTGTATTTCAGGGCGGCGGTTTGCGCTTTGATCGTAATGCCGCGTTCGCGCTCCAGATCCATCGAATCGAGCACTTGCGCCTCCATCTCGCGGTCGGACAGGCCGCCGCACAACTGGATGATGCGGTCGGCCAGCGTCGATTTGCCGTGGTCGATGTGGGCGATGATGGAGAAGTTACGTATGTTATTCATTAACAAAAATTCAAGAACAAAGAGAGGCGCGCGGGCTGGCGCAATACAAAAAAAGCGCTCCGAGCGGGGCATTGTGCCCTGGCGAGCGCCTTGAAGACATTTTATACCCCCGGCATTTTACCGGATTTCAGAGGGGAAAGGCCGACTTAATTTATTGAGAACAGCGCGAACCTTGTCTTCGTCGAGGAAGTAATGACACAGTTCGGGCTCATCCAGGCCGGCAAACAGCACCGGCACCAGTTCATCGTACCTGGCCAGCAAGGCGGGATCGCCGGCCTCGTCAATGTCGATGACGTTGACGCTGAACGGCTGCTGCGGCGTTTGCAGCCGCAGCAGCGCGTCCAGCATGTCATGGCACAAATGACAATAACTGCGCGAGTACAGTGTGAATTGCATATCCGTCACTCCGGCGCAGGCGGACGGTCCGCCGCTGCGGTCCAAGTTGAGCAGGCGTTACATTGGATCCCGGCCTGCGCCGGGATGACGACGGCTTACTTCGCAGTTGGGCGCAGCGAAATGAAGCGGGTAGTGCCGTCGCGCAGCACCAGCACCACCGAGGCCTGCTTCGGATCGAGCTTGGCCACCAGCGCGTTGAACTGCTTGGCGTCCTTGATGCTGACGTTATTCAGTTGCAGCAGCACGTCGCCCTCATCCAGACCGGCGCGCTCGGCCACGCCTTCCGCGGCGGTCACCACCACGCCGCCATCGACGCGCAAGTCGGCTTTTTGCGCCGCCGTCAGGTCTTCCACCTTCAGGCCCAGCGCGTTGGCCTTGGCCGGTTCAGGCTCCGCCTTGCCGCCCTTGCCTTTGCCGCCTTTGGCTGGCTTGTCGCCGTCCAGCTCGGCCACCGTGACCGGCAGCGTCAGCTCGGCGCCTTTGCGCCACAGGGTGACATTGGCCTTGCTGTCGAGCGCAGTCTCGCCCACCAGGCGCGGCAGGTCGGACGAACGGTTCACCGGCTTGCCGTTGAACTTGAGGATGATGTCGCCGGACTTGATGCCCGCCTTGTCGGCCGGACCGCCCGGCTCCACCAGCGACACTTCCGCGCCCTGCGCCGATTTCAGGCCCAGCGATTCCGCCACTTCCTTGCTGACTTCACCGATCTGCACGCCGATGCGGCCGCGCGTGACCTTGCCGCTCTTCTTCAGCTGGTCCGATACGCGGATCGCCTCGTTGATCGGCACCGCGAACGAAATGCCGTTGGAGCCGCCCGACAGCGTGGCGATCTGCGAGTTAATCCCGATCACCTCGCCACGCATATTGATCAGCGGGCCGCCCGAGTTGCCCGGGTTGACCGCCACGTCGGACTGGATCAGCGGCAGGTATTCGCCGGTGTCGCGCGCCTTGGCCGAGATGATGCCGGCGGTGACGGTGTTTTCCAGGTTGAACGGCGAGCCGATCGCAATTACCCACTCGCCGGCGCGGATCTTGTCCGAATCGCCCATGATCAGGAACGGCAGCTTGTCGCCTTCGATTTTCAGCACGGCCACGTCGGTGCGGGTGTCGGCGCCCAGCACCTTGGCCTTGAATTCGCGCTTGTCGGTCAGGGTGACGAACACCTCGTCGGCGCCATCGACCACGTGGGCATTGGTCAGCACGTAGCCGTCAGCCGACAGGATGAAGCCGGAACCGACGCCGCGATTGACCGGCTCGTCGGACGGCGCCGGGCGGCGCTGGCCGCGGCCTTGCGGGCCCGGCAGCTGGCCGCCGAAAAAGCGGCGCAGCAGTTCCTGCATCTCATCGTCGCCCGGCAGGCCGTTGCCGCGGTTGGTTTGTTTAGGGCGCTCGGTGGTGCGGATGTTCACCACCGCCGGGCCGACGCGATCGACCAGGTCGGCAAAGTCCGGCAAGCCGATCACGGCGCCGGTGACAGCCGAGGCCGCCGTGGCGGGCGACATGCCCAGCGACATCCATAAGCTTGCGCCGAGGACCAGCGCGGACAGAGTTTTACTACCAGCAGAGAAGTTATTTTTCATGGAAAGTATTGATCTCTATAAAGTTCGGGATGCAAACGCCTCGCCCGTGGCGCGCAAGCGACGTGAGGCTAGCAGCATGGTAAGCGAAAAATCGCCTTGCCGTACGCGCAAAATAATAATTTCGATATGCCTTTTAAGGCAAGATGACAGCAGCGGTCTGCTCTTCGGGCTGGGCGCCGTGGGCCGGCTCGGCGGCCAGCGCCGTCGCCAGACGTTCGCTAAAGCCGTCACTGAGTGCGCCGCGCGGGCTGGCGCGCAGCACGTCGCCGGCCACGTGGTAGGCGCGCCAGGCGGCCTGCCCTTCCGGCGTGTCGAGCGCGGCAAAGGCCAGCTCGCGTTCGCTGTCCGACAGTTCGCCATCAGCCAGCGCGGAGATGTGTTCATGCAGTGTTTTGTGGGTATCCATCGCGTATCCCGCCATGTCAAAACCGTCCGCTTCTTTGCCGGACGCCAACAGCTCTTGCCATCATTCCCGCCTTACCAGCGCTTGTCAACCGGCATGTCGAGCAAAGGCCGCAATTTGTCTGCGATGACTTCGCGGGCGCGGAAAATGCGGCTGCGCACGGTGCCGATGGGGCAGGCCATGATGTCGGAAATTTCCTCATAGCTCAGCCCTTCGATCTCGCGCAGGGCAATGGCCGTGCGCAAGTCGACTGGCAAGGCGTCCATGGCCGCATTGACGGTCTGGGCAATCTGTTTGCTGGCCAGCATGGACTCCGGCGTATTGATGTCGCGCAAATGCTCGCCATCGTTAAAAGCTTCGGCCTGCTCGCTGTCGGCGTCGGTGGACGTGGGCGTGCGCCGCCCCTGCGTCGCCAAAAAGTTTTTGGCGGTGTTGATGCCGATGCGGTAGAGCCAGGTGTAGAAAGCCGAATCGCCGCGGAAATGCCGCAACGCCCGGTATGCCTTGATGAAGGTTTCCTGCACCACATCCTCCGCTTCAGCCGGGTCGTGCACGATGCGCGACAGCAGGCGCATGAGCCGGCGCTGATACTTCGCCACCAGCAAATCAAATGCCTGCTTGTCACCCTCGCGGACCCGATCGACCAGCAACTGGTCGCACTCGCGTTCTGTCGTCACTCCTGCATTCCTCGGTGGCCTGCAGCGATTCGTTTAGCCATATGCTATAGAGTTAGCTCGCTGCAAGAAGTTCACACTGCCGGCGTGTTTATTTGGGCGCGTGCCGCCGCGCGGCAAGCCACCGCCAGCGCGCGCCACTGCGGCGGCGCCACGCTGTCCGGCAGCAGCGCCAGCGCCTGCTCGCCGCCGGCCGCATCGGCCAGGCGCAGCACCAGCAGCCGCGGCCAGAAGGTCGAGCCGGCCAGCACGCGCTGCGGGACGCCGTTGTGCTGGTATACCGCCAGCCGCACGAGGCCGACACCGGATATATCAAGCTGGCGTGCAATACTTTGCGGACGCCCGACCAGCCAACCCAGCGCGCCCATCAGCAAGCACAGCAACGGCGCCGCCACGCCGGGGCAGAAGGCGGCGGACGCCATCACGCAACAGCACAAGCCGGCATGCGCAATGCGCAAGCCGCGCGAGGGGCGAACGATGACGGACACCGCAATCGACATGACAGCAGCACCAAATAAACACAAAGGGGATTACTACGTGGAAGCGCCGGCACAAGGCCGGGCAATTCAGGCGCCAGCGAGCGCCGGCGCCGAATTCTCGCTCACCCTGTTTGGACAGGGCGAGCAGAGAATTGGTTCAAACTTTTTTAGATCTTACCGAACACCAGGCTGCCATTGGTGCCGCCGAAGCCGAACGAGTTTTTCACTGCATACTCGATCTTCATCTCGCGGGCCACGTTGGCACAGAAGTCCAGATCGCAAGCCGGGTCCTGGTTGAAGATGTTGATGGTCGGAGGCGACATCTGATGATGCACCGCCAGTACCGTGAACACCGACTCCAGGCCGCCTGCGCCGCCCAGCAAGTGGCCGGTCATCGACTTGGTCGAATTGACCACCAGCTTCTTGGCGTGGTCGCCGAAAGTGCGCTTGATGCCCTGCACTTCCGCCACGTCGCCTTGCGGCGTCGAGGTACCGTGCGCATTCACATACTGCACCTGGTCCGGATTGATGCCGGCGTTGGCCAGCGCGGCTTGCGCCGACTTGCTGCCACCGCTGCCATCTTCCAGAGGCGAGGTCATGTGATACGCGTCGGCGCTCATGCCGAAGCCCACCACTTCCGCGTAGATCTTGGCGCCGCGCGCCTTGGCGTGTTCGTACTCTTCGAGCACCATCACACCCGCGCCTTCGCCCAGCACGAAGCCATCGCGGTCCTGGTCCCACGGACGGGACGCAGTGGCCGGATCGTCGTTGCGGGACGACAGCGCCTTGGCCGAGGCGAAACCGCCCAGGCCCAGCGGCGACACGGTCGATTCCGCGCCACCGGCCACCATCACGTCGGCGTCGCCGTACTCGATCAGGCGAGCGGCAGCGCCGATGCAGTGCAGGCCGGTGGTGCAAGCCGTCACGATCGACAGGTTAGGACCACGCATGCCGTACTTGATCGACAGGTTGCCCGAGATCATATTAATGATCGAGGCAGGCACGAAGAACGGCGAGATACGGCGCGGACCGCGCTTGTCGTAGTCTTCCTTCTGTTCTTCGATCATCGGCAGGCCGCCGATGCCGGAACCGACGATCACGCCGATACGGTCGGCGTTCGCTTCAGTAACGGTCAGGCCGGAGTCTTCCACGGCCTGGATGCTGGCCGCCATGCCGTAGTGGATGAAGGTATCCATGTGGCGGGCTTCTTTGGCCGAGATGTAGTTCTCGATGTTGAAGCCTTTGACTTCGCCGGCAAAGCGGGTGCTGAAAGCTGTTGCGTCAAACTTGGTGATGTTGGCGATACCGGATTTGCCCTCGATGGCAGCAGCCCAGGTGTCGGCAATGTTATTGCCGATCGGGGATACCGCGCCCAGGCCGGTAACGACAACACGACGGTTTTTAGAACCTCTCAAGCGATTCTCCTAAAGTCGATCGGGCAGAAATTACGCCTTAACGTGAGCGGTAGCGTAGTCGATCGCTTGCTGCACGGTGGTGATTTTTTCTGCTTGTTCGTCAGGGATTTCCATTTCGAACTCGTCTTCCAGTGCCATCACCAGTTCAACGGTGTCCAGCGAGTCAGCGCCCAGATCGTCAACGAACGACGATTCGGTTTTGATGTCTGCTTCGGCGACGCCCAGTTGTTCAGCGACGATTTTCTTTACGCGTTGTTCGATATCCGACATGTTATGGCTCCATTTTGTTTGTTACGGAAAGCGCGCATTTTATCAGGTTTGCGCGCTGAAAAACTAATTTCAGTGTCTGCTGCTAAATATGCTGAAATTACTACTAAAAGATTTGAATGGGCTTTATTTTAAGCCCATTCTCATCAGTTCATATACATACCGCCATTCACGTGGAGGGTGGTGCCGGTAATATAAGCGGCTTGCGGCGACGCCAGGAAGGCGACCGCTGCGGCGATATCCTCTGGCTTGCCAAGGCGCGCCAGCGGAATCTGAGTCAGCAAGGCGGCGTGCTGTTCTTCGCCCAGCGCCTTGGTCATGTCGGTGTCGATAAAGCCCGGCGCCACGGAGTTGACCGTGATGTTGCGGCTGCCGATTTCGCGCGCCAGCGCGCGGGTCATGCCTTCCACGCCGGCTTTCGCGGCGGCGTAGTTCATCTGGCCCGGATTGCCGGCCGAGGCCACCACCGAAGTGATGTTGATGATGCGGCCAGTCTTGGCCTTCATCATGCCGCGCAGCACGGCGCGCGACAGGCGGCCGACCGAGCTCAGGTTGGTGGCGATGACGTTATCCCACTCTTCATCCTTCATGCGCATGGCCAGCTGGTCTTGGGTGATGCCCGCGTTGTTGACCAGGATGCCGACCGCGCCGTAGGTCTTGCTGACGTCGTCGATGATGGCGGCGCAGGCTTCGGCGTTGGTCACGTTCAGTACCATGCCCTTGCCTGCTTCGGCGCCGATCTCGGCCAGGTAAGCCGAGATCGCTTCCGCGCCGGCTTCGGTGGTGGCGGTGCCAATCACTTTCGCACCCTGGCGCGCCAGTTCCTGGGCAATGGCCTTGCCGATGCCGCGCGATGCGCCCGTTACCAGGGCAACTTGATTTGCTAAAGTCATGTAAGTCCTTCTACAGTAAATTCCGAGTGTGCCTGAATGCGCAAGCAGTTATTTGAGTTCGCTCAATACGCGTTCCAGCGTGGCCTGATCGTAGATCGCGTCGCCCACCAGATTGCCGTCGATACGCTTGGTGAGGCCCATCAGCACTTTGCCCGGACCGCACTCTACCAGCTTGGTGATACCTTCGGCGCCCATCTTCTGCACGGTTTCCACCCAGCGCACCGGCGCCGCGGCCTGGCGCACCAGCGCATCCTTGATCGAAGCCGGGTCGTTCAGCACGGCCACGTCAACGTTGTTGATCAGCTGGATCTGCGGCGCCGAGAAGGTGATGTTGACCAGGTAGTCGCGCAGGCGGTCCGAGGCCGGCTTCAGCAGCGACGAGTGGAACGGCGCCGACACCGGCAGGCGCATGGCGCGCTTGGCGCCCTTGCCCTTGGCGATTTCGCAGGCGCGCTCGACGGCGGCGGTTTCGCCGGCGATCACCACTTGTGCCGGCGCGTTGAAGTTGACGGCCTCGACCACGCCACCAGCAGCGGCAGCTTCGGTGCAGGCAGCACGCACGTCGTCATCCGACAGGCCCAGCACCACGGCCATGGTGCCCTGCCCGACCGGCACGGCTTCCTGCATGGCTTGCGCGCGGAAGCGCACCAGCGGCACTGCATCCTTGAAAGCGATCACGCCGGCCGCGACCAGCGCCGAGTATTCGCCCAGGCTGTGGCCAGCCACCACCGACGGCACGGCGCCGCCAGCGGCGATCCATGCGCGGTAGGCTGCCACGCCGGCGGTCAGCATCACCGGCTGGGTGTTGGTGGTCAGGTCCAGCTCTTCCTTCGGACCTTCGGCCATCAGCTTGCCGAGATCGAAGCCCAGCGCGTCGGACGCTTCAGCAATGGTTTGTGCCACTACCGGATTGCCGGCAAAGCCATCCATCATCGCAATCGCTTGCGAACCCTGGCCCGGGAATACAAAAGCAAATTTAGTCATAACTCCGTCCATCTCTTTTATTATTGGCTGCAAAGCTAACATGCAAACATGACAGCCTTGCTACCGTTGAGTCCGTTAGAACTCTAATTCTAATTCAGCTTAAAACTTCGCCAGCACAGCGCCCCAGGTAAAGCCGCCACCGACGCCTTCCATCATGATGTTCTGGCCCGGCTTGATGCGGCCATCGCGCACGGCCGCGTCCAGCGCCAGCGGGATCGATGCGGCCGAGGTATTGCCGTGCTGGTCGACGGTCACGACCATCTTTTCCATCGGCAGGCCCAGCTTCTTGGCGGTGCCGCTCATGATGCGCAGGTTGGCCTGGTGCGGGATCAGCCAGTCGATATCGCTTTGCTGCAGGCCGGCCTTGTCCAGCGCTTCGTTTGCCACTTTTTCCAGTACCGTCACGGCCAGCTTGAACACCGCAGGGCCGTCCATGTACAGGTAGGCCTCGCCAGCGGTGGCGCCTGCGAAGGTGTTGGGCATGCACAGGATGTCCGAATGGCGGCCGTCCGCATGCAGCGCGGTGGCCAGGATGCCCGGCTCTTGCGATGCAGTCAGCACCACGGCGCCGGCGCCGTCGCCGAACAGCACGCAGGTGGTGCGGTCATTGAAATCGAGGATGCGGGAGAACACTTCCGAGCCGATCACCAGCACGTTCTTGTGCACGCCGGCGCGGATGAAGGCGTCAGCGGTCGACAGTGCGTACACGAAGCCGCTGCACACGGCTTGCACGTCGACGGCGGCGCCGTTGTTGGTGATGCCCAGCTTTTGCTGCACGATGCAGGCGGTGCTGGGGAAGCTGCCGAAGAAATCCGGCGTCGAGCTGGCCACGATGATCAGGTCGATATCGTTAGGCTGCAGGCCGGCCATGGCCAGCGCGTTGTTGGCGGCATTCACCGCCAGGTCCGACGACTTCTGTTCAGGCGCGGCGAAGTGGCGTGCCGCGATGCCGCTACGGCTGACGATCCACTCGTCCGAGGTCTCGATGCCTTTGGCGGCGAGTTGATCAGCCAGTGCCTGGTTGGTCACCCGCTTTTCCGGCAGGTAGCTGCCGGTGCCGATAATTTTGCTATACAAAGTCATGCCGTTCTACCGTCCACTAAATAGTTGAGCTGGGTACTTCCGGGGTCTCGGTGTTACGCGGCATCAGCTCGGTGATCAGGGTCGAGATATGCGGCAACACGTCATTTTTTGCAGCATCATACGCTCGTCGGATCGCCCATTCAAAAGAATATGCATCAGCTCCGCCATGGCTCTTGAACACCAGGCCGCGCAAACCCAGCAAACTGGCGCCGTTGTAACGCGATGGCGACAGGCGTTTCTTGATGTTGTTCAGGGCGCCGCGACCGATCAGGGCACTCAGGATGGTCAGCGGATTGCGGGTGAATTCGGACTTGACGGTGTCGGCGAAGAAGCGTGCCACGCCCTCCACTGCCTTCAGCGTGACGTTGCCGGTGAAGCCGTCGCACACCACCAGGTCGGTGGTGCCTTTGAAGATATCGTTGCCTTCGACGTTGCCGTAGAAGTTGAGCGCGCCGCGCTCATGGTCGGCCTGCAGCAGCTTGCTGGTGGCCTTGACCACGTCGTTGCCCTTGATGTCCTCGGTGCCCACGTTGAGCAGGCCGATGGTCGGGCGTTCGGTGTTTTCCATGGCCGACACCAGCACCGAGCCCATGATGGCAAACTGGTGCAGGTGGTGCGGTTCGCAGTCGACGTTGGCGCCCAGGTCCAGCATGTAGGTCGGGCCGCCTTTTTGATTCGGCATGATGCTGCAAATCGCCGGACGGTCGACGCCGCTCATGGTTTTCAATACGTAGCGCGCCACAGCCATCAGCGCGCCGGTGTTACCGGCCGAGACGGAGGCTTGCGCCTTGCCGTCCTTGACTTGCTCGATGGCGACGCGCATCGACGAATCCTTCTTGCGGCGCAGGGCCACTTCGAGCGGATCGTCCATGGTGACTTGTTCGGAGGCGTGGACCACGCTCAGACGCGGATGCGGGTCGGCATGGTGCTTCTTCAGTTCAGCGCGGATGACGTCTTCGAGACCGACCAGGATCAGTTCGGCATCAGGTTCGCGTTTGACGAAGGAGACAGCTGCGGGGATAGTGACCGACGGGCCGTGATCGCCACCCATGCAGTCGATAGAAATTTTGATTGTCATTGTTATGGCAAGCGGCAGAACCGCAACATCCGGAATCCGCGTTGGAACATGACGGTGTGCAAAACCAAATTGCAGCCGATGAAAAAAGAAAAAGCGATGCTACACAAGTCAGCACCGCCTGTTTCTGGGTCCAGCAAAAGCGATCGATTACTCGTCGTTTTTGGTTTTCAGGACTTTACGACCACGGTAGAAGCCGTTAGGGCTGATGTGGTGACGCAGGTGGGTTTCACCGGTGGTTGGCTCGATGCCCAGTTGTGGAGCAACCAGGAAATCGTGCGAACGGTGCATACCGCGCTTCGATGGGGATTTTTTGTTCTGTTGAACTGCCATGTTAATGACTCCTAATACTTAAGTTCTAAAATTCTAACACAATCGACCGGCATATACATGCAAATCGAGCCCTACTACTTTGCTACTGCTAACTTGCCAAGACTCGATTTACACGCGTATTGACACGTTCCTTACACACTACTTATTCGGATTTGAGGCCCTTGAGGGCGTCGAACGGCGAGATTTTCGCACTTTTCGCCTTGTCCAGCAGGCTGGAATCCGGGCAGACTTCGTGACGCGGCGATTGCGGCAGGGCCAGCAATGCTTCGTCTTCCACCAGGTACATCAGTTCCATGCTGCGACTGCCGACGATCACATCGATCGATTCGTCGTCAATTCGTTCTTCAATTTCATCTGCATCTGCATCATCCTTACCCAGCATCAGCACGGTCGACGAATCGAGGTGGTGAGCGTAAGGCTGCAGGCAGCGCTGGCAGACCAGTTGCACGGTGCCGGAAACCGACAGCGTCATCTGCGGGATGCCCAGCTTGTGGGTCGTTCCTACTGCGTTCCAGGTAATCTCGCCGGACTTGTCCGCGCATTCCTTGGCCAGGCGGGCCATTTCGGCCACAGGCGTGACGCCTTGCTGGCTGCTGTTGGTCCGACAGAATTCAAAGGTGTCGATCACAAGAGCATTCATTACAGAGTTTCCCCGGAAAACCTGCGATAATAACAGGGTTTTCGCATTCAAGTCAAAAACTTAGCGAATTTTTCGCCATTTCTGCCGCCAGCAACATCGGCGAGAGAGCATATAACATTCCCCTCATGACAGCAAGTTTACTGATCCTGGCCTCCAGCTCCGCCTACCGCAAAGAACTCTTATCGCGCCTGCAACTGCCATTCGAGGTGGCCGTGCCCGCCATCGACGAAACCCCGCAGCCGGGCGAAACGCCAAGCGCGACCGCCCTGCGCCTGGCGCGCGAAAAGGCCGCCGCCGTGGCCGCCCAGCACCCCGGCGCCATTGTGATCGGCTCCGACCAGGTGGCCACGCTGGACGATGAGCAAATCGGCAAACCTGGCAATCATGCCAACGCGCTGGCCCAATTGCAGAAAATGCGCGGCCGCGAAGTGATCTTCCACACCGCGCTGTGCGTGTGGGACGGCCGCAACAACGCGGCACAGGTCGAGAATATCCAGACCGTGGTCAAGTTCCGCGACCTGCCGGACGAGGAGCTGGACGCCTACCTGCGCATCGAGCGGCCCTACGACTGCGCCGGCAGCGCCAAGAACGAGGCCTTGGGCATCGCGATCCTGGAGCGCATCGACAGCAGCGACCCCACCGCCCTCACCGGCTTGCCATTAATCGCCCTGACAGGCATGCTGCGCAACCTTGGCGTCACCTTCTTCAAAAAATAATATGACCGGCACTCTCTTTTTAATCCCGAACACCCTGGGCGAGACCGAAGCGCTCGCCAACGTGCTGCCTGAGCAGGTGCAGCGCATCACCTCGCAGCTGGACTACTTCGTGGCGGAAAACGCCAAGACCGCGCGCGCCTTCCTGAAACTGGTCGGCGCCCAGCACCCGCTGTGCAAGACGATGCAGGAAATAAAAATCGCGGAACTGAACGTGAACACCCCGGCCGCCGCGCTGAACGACTTGCTGGCGCCGCTGCTGGCGGGCCAGGATGGCGGGCTGGTGTCGGAAGCCGGCGTGCCGGCGGTGGCCGATCCGGGGGCGGACCTGGTGCGGCTGGCGCACCAGCACAAGATCCCGGTGCGGCCGCTGGTGGGACCGTCATCGCTGCTGCTGGCCGTGATGGCGAGCGGCCTGAACGGCCAAAGCTTTGCCTTCAACGGCTACCTGCCAACCGATGCCGGCCAGCGCGACAAGCGCATCAAGGAACTGGAACAGCGCTCGCGCAAGGAAAAGCAGACGCAGCTGTTTATTGAGACGCCGTATCGCAACGCGGCCATGCTGGAAGCGCTGGTGGCGTCATGCGCGCCGGGCACCTTGATTTGCGTGGCGACCGACCTCAGCCTGCCGTCGGAAACCATCCGCACCATGGCCGCCGCGCAGTGGAAGAGCGCGCCAGCGCCGGACTTCCACAAGAAGCCAACGGTATTCCTTCTCCTCGGCCAATAACCGTCATCCCGGCGAAGGCCGGGATCCAAGCTGAGCAAGCGTTCCTTGGTCACCGGCCTTCGCCGGTGCGACGATCAGATGCCGCGGGTGTACTCGGTCACCCACTCGATGGCGGCCAGCTGAATGCTGTAGAGCTCGGCCGGCTTGAGGTCCAGCTGGTGCAGCATCTGCGCCAGCACCTTGCCGTCGCGCCCGCGCTCGATGTGCTCGATCAGGCTCAGCATCGCGCCGTAGTCGCCGGCGCGGTGCAGCAGCGCCGCCCTCACCTCGTCCAGCACGTTCACGCTTTCCAGCACTTCGCGCATATGGATCGAGAACAGCGTATCCATCAGCGACATCACGCCCACTGTGAAGCCGATATCGGCACCCACGCGCTGCCCCGGCTTGCGGTGCTCGACCATCAACTCCATGGTCTTGCCGCGCGTGGTGGCCAGTTGCAGCAGCGGCGAAGTGAATTCCTGCGTGCCGCCATTTTTCACGTACAGCAGGATTTGCAACCAGCGCCGCAGTTGACGACGCCCCAGCACCATCAGCGCATGTCCGACCGAGTTGATGCGCTGGCGCGCTCCCACCGCCGGCGTGTTCACCAACCGCAGCAGGTTCAGCGTGATCAGCGCATCATGCTTGACGCTGCGCTCGATCTCGGCGCTGCTGGCGTCGCGGTCCAGCAATTCCAGCAGGTGGAGCACGCTCATCTGCGACGGCGAGATCTTCTTGCCGCTCAAGATCACCGGCCGCGCAAAGTAATAGCCCTGAAAGTATTCAAAGCCCAGCTCCATGCACTCCTGGAATTCCTCGACGGTTTCCACCTTTTCCGCCAGCAGCTTCTGCTTGGGGTTCTTCAGCACCTTGGCCAGCGCCGGCAAGGTGCCGGGCTGCATGTCCTTGATGTCGACCTTGATGACGTCGCACAGCGGCGTGAATTTCTGCACGTCTTCCGACTGCCCGATCACGTCATCGAGCGCGAACTTGAAGCCCGCCTGCTTGAGCTCGTTCACGCGCGCCAGCACTTCCGGCGTGGCCTTCACCGTTTCGAGGATTTCGAGGATGACCTTGTCGTTGGGCAGGAAGCGGATGAAGTCGCTCATCAGCCCCACCGCATCGACGTTGACGAACGCCATCTGGTCGCCCACCACCTGCCCCATGCCCAATTCAGCGGCGTGGGCGATCACGGTGGCGGTGGCTTCGGTGTCGTCGGTAACGTGGGCGCTGGCCTGGGTGCCGGCGTCGCGGAAGAGAAGTTCATAGGCCACCAGCCGCTGTCCCCGGTTGAGGATGGGCTGGCGCGCCAGGAAGAAATTGTCAGCTAATTTGCTCGGTGCCAGTGGCGAGGCTAACATCATGGGACACTCCCATTGTCAATCTGCTTACCACCAGCCTATACCTTCTTATGCACTCTTGACAATATTTTTCTGCCGAACTGGTGGGCGGCGCTCGGCACTGTTGCGTCCAGCCGTCGTTTGGGTGCCGGTTTCCAGCGTGAAGCGCGCGCCGCTGTCGACACCCAGCGCCTTCACCAGCCACGGCATGACCTCTTTCAGCATCGGTTCCAGCGTGTACGGCGGGTTGAGAATGAACATGCCGCTGCTGTGCAGGCCGCCGATCCCGTCCGGCATCGGCTTCTTGATGGTCAGCACCACGTTCAGCCAGCTGGCGGCCGGCAGCTGCTTGAGCTTGTCCGCGAACTGGCGCGATTCCATGCGCTGCAGCAGCGGGTACCAGACCGCGTAAGTGCCGGTCGGGAAGCGCTTGAGCGCTTCTTCCAGCGCATCCTTGGTTTTTTTGTAGTCCTGCTTGTCTTCGTACGGCGGGTCGATCAGCACCAGCGCGCGGCGCGACGGCGGCGGCAGCAGCGCTTTCATCGAGGCGAAGCCGTCGGCGCGGTTGATGATCACGCGCTTGCCGCGCACGCTCGAGCGCACGCCCTGCGCCGCCTTGTGCTCTTCCAGCTTGCGGAAGTTATCGGCCAGTAGTTTGGCATCGGCCGGGTGCAGCTCGAACAGGCGCAAACGGTCCTGCTCGCGCGCCACCTGCTCGGCGATGTACGGCGAGCCCGGGTAGTAGCGCATCTTGCCGCTCGGGTTCATGGCGCGCACCAGGTCGACGTATTCCTTGATCGGGGCCGGCATGTCCGTCAGCTCCCACAGCGGGCCGATGCCGGTGTCGTATTCGGCGTTCTTGGACGCGAACGCGCCGTCCAATTCGTACAGCCCGGCGCCAGAGTGGGTGTCGATGTAGCTGTAGGCCACGTCTTTCTGGTTGAGGTACTGCAGCAACTGGATGGTGACGAAGTGCTTGAGCACGTCGGCGTGGTTACCCGCGTGGAAGGCGTGGCGGTAAGAGAACATAAGCTGGTGATCCTGAATGATTCAATCCGACATTATCCCTCAGAACGCGCGCGCCACCAAAAAAGCGTTCATATCGTTTGCATCAAAGCGTGCTCATTTAGCATGACTAAGATGGAACTGCCGCGTGCGCATCCGCATGCGCGGCACTCTTTCATGGAGGACATTATGGCTTTCAACAACGTAGGGCCGCTGACGTTCCTGGCGCCCGGTCAAACCGCGTTCTGGAGCTACACCTACGGCGCCGACCATGGCACGCAGTTCGCCTCGGCCGATGTGAAAGCGCCCAACCAGGGCGCGGTGCACATGGCCGACCAGCAGCGCAAGCGCAAGGACAACAACGGCAACGCAACGTACTTCGTCAACATCCATAACCAGGGTGTCGGCGGCTGCTTCCACAATCTGCAAGGCGGAGGTATGAAATGAAGATGACCATCGTAACCGACGTGCACGGCAACGTGCTGGGCGCCGTCCAGGGGCATAGCCTGACGGAGAGCAAGGACGGCGTGGAGGCCACCGTGTCGTTCTCGGCCGGTCATGCCACCCACATGGTCGAAGTCGACGACGACCTGGCCACGGTCGATGACGTCGATGAATTCCAGCAGCGCCTGCGCCGTCACCTGCAGCAGCATCAGCAACAGCAGCCGTAAACGGCAAAGCGGCAGCGATTGTGTCGCTGCCGCTTCTAGTTGAGGCAGTTGTCTCCCGCCCCCGCTATCTCACTCCCTTTTATCGTTACGCCACGCTGAAACCCCGTTCAGCGGCGGCAAATTCTGCTTCCTGCAATTCGACAAAGGCCGGCATCTGGCGCCGCGCATAGCCGTAGGCCAGGTTGAACATGCCGTAGTTCAGCGCGTGGTAGCCAGCCAGCGTGATGAACTGGAATTTGTAGCCCATCGCCCCCAGCTCGGTCTGGAAACGCGCGATGGTGGCGTCGTCCAGGTTCTGTTTCCAGTTGAACGATGGCGAGCAGTTGTAGGCCAACATCTTGCCCGGAAACTTGTCGTGCACAGCGTCGGCAAAACGCTGCGCGAAGGCCAGGTCGGGCTTGGCGGTTTCGCACCAGACCAGGTCGGCATGCGGCGCGTAGGCCAGCGCCCGGGCGATGGCTTGCTCCAGCCCGTTGCGCACCTGGTAGTAGCCTTCCACCGTCCGTTCGCCGGTGCAGAACGGCTGGTCGTTTTCGTCCACGTCCGAACTCAGCAGGTCGGCGGCCACCGCGTCGGTGCGGGCGATCAGCAGGGCCGGTACGCCCATCACATCGGCCGCCATGCGGGCTGCCGTCAGGCGCCCTACCGCTTCGCGGGTCGGCACCAGCACGCTCCTGGCCGACGCCGTCAACAACTGGTCGCCGCAGTGCACGCCTGCCACGCCGGCGGCAATCATCTGCTGCATCTGCCCGGCCGGCGCATCAGCCACGATGGGCGCGAAGTAGTCAATGTCCTGCTTGCCTTGCGCCCACTGCGCCTGGTCGGCGTGCTGCAAGGCGCTGTTGATGCGCTGCACCGCCACCGGCGCCGGCACCGTCTCGCCCGCCACTTGCCAGCGCGGCAGGTAGATCGCTCTCAGGCCGGCTTTGACTTGCTGCATGGCTTGCACACCGGTCAGCGCGCCCAGCGCGTTGACGAACGGCTCGTCGTTCAGCAGGCGCCACAGCTTGCCGGCGCCGCGCTGCGCCAGCGTGTGTTCGATCTTGAGGGAACCGCGCAAGCCCACCACCTCGGCCGCAGTGTAAGCACGGGTGATGCCCATCCAGCGCGGATTGGTGTCCCAGTCTTCCTGCAGTTCAGCGATTTGTTGCTCGCGCGTTGCCAATGATGTTCTCCTGTCCGATGGAGAAATCATAGTGGGTCTTCTATAAGACAAACAAGCAGAGAAAACCGCAATTAAATCAAACGCTTAAAAACACATTTCCATGATACGAAACAATATTTCTCACAATGGGAGTGCTTTCAAACCCCGGTTTTCACATTACGAAACCAGTTTTTGCTGTGCGATTAACACGCCGTCGGCGTCGGCGTACAGCCAGTCGCCGGGATTGACTGCCACGCCCGCGATGTGAACCCGCACATTGCGCTCGCCCACCCCCTTCTTGCTGCTTTTCTGCGGATGGGCGCCCAGCGCGCGCACGCCGATATCGCAAGCATTGATCTCGTCGGTATCGCGGATGCAGCCGTCGACCACGATGCCGGCCCAGCCATTGTCCTGCGCCAGCAAGCCCAGCTGGCCGCCTACCAGCGCCCGGCGCAGGCTGCCACCGCCATCCACCACCAGCACATTGCCATCGCCCGGCGTTTCCAGCATGGAGCGCACCAGCGCGTTATCCTCGTGCACCTTCAGCGTCACGACGCGGCCGGCAAAGCGCGCGCGCTGGCCGTAGTGCTTGAAAACCGGCGGCAGCACGGCCAGGCGGCCGTCATCCAGCAGGTTGGCGTTGTCGTCGCATAAATCAGTGGTGGCAAAGCGCATGGTCATCCTCTTGCATAGTTGTAAAGATGACGAAATTCTAAGCGGTTTTCGGCACGGCGGCCACGCGCCTGTTGCTGCCCACGCCCAGCGCGGTCAGGATCACCAGCGCCTGGAACAGGCCGATCACGACAAACACGCCAGCCGGATGGTGCGCATCCATCACCAGGCCGAACAGCGTGGCACCCACCGCCAGGCCGCTGTCCAGCCCGGAGTACACCACGCCAAACACGCGGCCGGTGGCATTGGCCGGCGCCGCGCCGCGGATCATCAAATCGCGCGACGGGCCGGAAATGCCAGTCACCAGACCGATCAGGCCCATCAGTACCACCGCCATCCAGGCCGGCACTGCCGCCGACGCGAGCACCAGCGCCAGCAGCGCCGCCGTGCCGAACGCGATCATGATGATGCGGTCGTGGTTGCGGCTGCCCGCGCCGAGGAAGCCGCCGTACACCATGCCCGCCGCCGACGCGAACATGAAGCAGGTGTAGGCCGAGGTGGCGGTCGCCAGCGACATGCCGTACAGGCTCACCAGGCTGGTCGAGGCAAAGGTCTGGATGCCTGCCAGCGCCACGGCGGAAATGAAGAAGAACGCAAAGCACAGCCACACCACTTTCAGCTTGAGGAAGCCGAAGGCGCTGCCTTCCGCCATCTTGCCGGCCACCGGAACGGCTGCCGGTTCAGGCCGCAGCGCGCGGCGGTTCAAGACCAGCAGCGCCAGCACCACCAGCGGCAGCAGCGCCGCGCACAGCAGCGCGGTACGCCAGCCGGTGCGGCCCGCCACAAAGGTCAGGAACAGCGGCGACAGCGCCCAGCCGATATTGCCGCTGATGCCGTGCACCGAGAAACCGTGCGCCAGCCGCGCCTTGGACACGCGCTGATTGAGCAAGGTGTAGTCGGCCGGGTGGAACACGCAGTTGCCGCAGCCGGCCAGGAACGCGCCCAGCATCAGCTGCGCGTAGGAATGCGCACTGGACAGCATCACCGCCGACAGACCCAGCAGTGCTATGCCGCTGAACAGCACGGTGCGCGCGCCCAGCCGGTCGACCACGAAGCCGGCCATCGCCTGCCCCACGCCGGACACCACAAAGAATATCGTCATCAGCAAGCCCAGCTCAGAATAGCTGAGGCCGAATTCAGGCTTCAGCCACGGAATCAGCGCCGCCAGGATCACGTGATAAAAGTGCGAAGTGCCATGCGCCAGCCCGACCAGCGTAATCACCCGGGCATCCTGGCGCAGCAAAGTTTTGTCGTTCATGCTGCTCTCCATATTGTTTGCCTAAGTCTAAGCAATTTGTCACCGGCTGATTTAAGATAGCAGGACAACTTTTATCGCATTTCCGCCATGCCCATTCCCATCGTCAGCCATACCGACTTCAACTGCGACCACGAGCCACCCGGCGCCACGCGGCCGATCACGCTGGCGGGGCGCGACCTGGGCGCCACCGCCGTGCTGGCGCCGCACTCCCACGACTGGGGCCAGTTCACTTACGCCGTGCACGGCGTGATGCGGGTCGAGGCCAACAGCAGCAGCTGGATCGTGCCGCCGCAGCGTGCGGTGTGGATACCGCCCGGCGTGGTGCACAGCGTGACGACGCTGGAAAACACCCACCTGCGGCCGATGCGCGTCTACGCCGGGCGCGCGCCCTTCCCCGGCAACGGCTGCAAGGTGCTGGAACTGTCCGGCCTGCTGCGCGAACTGCTGGCGGCGCTGGAAGCGCTCGACCGGCGCGAGCAATCGCCGCGCGAACACCTGCTGATGGAAATGATCCTCGACGAAATCCCGCGCTGCGCCGAGCACGCGCTGCGCGTGCCGCTGCCCAGCGATAAGCGCCTGAAAACCTTGTGCGACGCGCTGATCGCCGATCCCGGCGCCGAAGTCACACTGGCCGGCTGGTCCACGCAGGTCGGCGCTTCCGAACGCACCCTGACCCGGCTGTTCGAGCGCGAGCTGGGCATGGGCTTCGGCCATTGGCGCCAGCAGGTGCGGCTGGCGCACGCGGCGCCCTTGATTGCGGGCGGCATGCCGCTGTCGCAGGTGGCGGCGCAGCTGGGCTACGCCAGCCAGTCGGCCTTCTCTGCCATGTTCCGCAAAACCTTCGGCTGCTCGCCGTCAAGCTTCTTCAAATAATAGCAATCATGCATGACAGTCAAGTTTTCAATTTTTGTGCCGATAACGCAAGCTTGGAGAAAAGTACGGTACATTAGTGGAAACTCAACAATCAGAACATCAATATCGAATGGCGGACTTGTCCCTCTTCTCGAATGAACAAATTGCAGCGCTGTTGTCTGCGCTGCCGGACCCGGCATTCATCCTGACCCGCAGCGGCCGCTACGCCGCCATTTTCGGCGGCACGGACAGCCGCTATTACCACGACGGCAGCAGCCTGGTCGGCAAGTACATCGGGGACGTGCTGAACGAGGAAAAGACCGCCTGGTTCCTGGCCCAGATCAATATCGCGCTGGCCTCGCGCGGCCTGCATGTGGTCGAATATCCGCTGAGCGCGGAGGACGTCAAAGGCGTCGGCGCTCCCGGCCCGGCCGAACAGATATGGTTCGAGGGCCGGGTGCAGCCGCTGGGCTACCAGGTGCTGGACGAGGACGCGGTGCTGTGGGTGGCGAGCAATATCACCGCCAGCAAGAAGCTGGAAGCGCTGCTGCGCATGCAAAGCGAGACCGACGCCCTGACCGGCCTCGCCAACCGCCGCAAGCTGATGAGCGGCCTGACCGAGCACTTCGAACTGTTCGCGCGCTACAAGACGCCCACCTCGGTGTTGATTTTCGATATCGACCATTTCAAGGGCATCAACGACAAGTATGGCCATCTGGCCGGCGACAAGGCCATCACCACCACCGCCGACGTGTGCCGCCACGAACTGCGCGCGGCCGACTTCCCGGCCCGCCTGGGCGGCGATGAATTCGTGGTGCTGATGCCGCACACCGACAGCGCCCATGCGATGACGATTGCGGAACGGCTAAGGGAAAAAATTGCGGAAGCCTTGCGGCAGCTGGGTGCGCTTGGCAATGGCGCCACCATCAGCGGCGGCCTGAGCGAGATGACGGCGGGCGACACCTCGTATGAAGATGTGCTGAAACGGGCGGATGATGCGTTGTACCGCGCGAAACGCGACGGTCGCAACCGCATCATCCGCCATGGAGCGAAAGCTTAGCTGAAGGCCAGCTCGCCGTTGGCCACATCCACGTGGATGGTATCCTTCGGCCCGAACTTCCCTTGCAGGATCAGCTTGGACAGCGGATTTTCGATCTGCTGCTGGATCGCGCGCTTCAGCGGCCGCGCGCCATACACCGGATCGTAGCCCGCCTCGGCGATCTTGTGCAGCGCCGCGTCGGTCACATTCAGGCCGATCTCCAGCTTGCCCAGGCGCTGTTCCAGCGTCGCCAGCTGAATCCGCGCAATCGCGCCGATGTTCTTCTCATCCAGGCCGTGGAACACCACAATCTCGTCGATCCGGTTGATGAACTCGGGACGGAAGTGCGTGCGCACCTCGGCCATCACCGCCAGCTTGACCACGCCCGGATCCGAGTCTTCCATCGACTGGATCTTATGCGAACCAAGGTTCGAGGTCATGATGATGACGGTATTCTTGAAGTCCACCGTGCGGCCCTGCCCATCGGTCATGCGGCCATCGTCCAGTGCCTGCAGCAGCACGTTGAACACGTCCGGGTGCGCCTTCTCCACCTCGTCGAGCAGGATCACGCTGTACGGCTTGCGGCGCACGGCTTCGGTCAGGTAGCCGCCCTCGTCGTAGCCGACATAGCCCGGCGGCGCGCCGATCAGACGGGCCACCGAGTGCTTCTCCATGAACTCGCTCATGTCGATGCGGATCAGCGATTCTTCCGTATCGAACAGGAAGCCGGCCAGCGCCTTGGTCAGCTCGGTCTTGCCGACGCCGGTCGGTCCCAGGAACAGGAACGAGCCGTACGGACGGTTCGGATCGGCCAGGCCGGCGCGCGAACGGCGGATGGCGTCGGCCACGGCGCTGATCGCCTCATCCTGCCCGACCACGCGCTCGTGCAGCTTGTCCTCGATGTGCAGCAGCTTTTCACGCTCACCCTGCATCATGCGCGACACAGGAATACCGGTCGCGCGCGACACCACCTCGGCAATTTCCTCGGCGCCGACTTCGGTGCGCAGCAGGCGCTGCTTCGGCGGCGTATCCTTTTCCAGCGACACGCCCTTGGCCGACGCGGCTTCAGCCAGCTTGAGCTCGGCTTCGAGCTGCGGCAGGCGGCCATACTGCAGTTCCGACACGCGCTGCCAGTTGCTCTCGCGCGTGGCCTGCTCCATTTGCTGCTTGATCTGCTCGATTTCTTCCTTGATGTGGGTACTGCCCTGCACCACGGCTTTCTCGGCCTTGAGGATTTCCTCGTAGTCGTTGAACTCGCGCGTCAGGCGCTCGATTTCCTCATCGATCAACTCGAGGCGCTTGCGCGAGCCCTCGTCCTTTTCCTTCTTGACGGCTTCCTTCTCGATCTTCAGCTGGATCAGGCGGCGTTCGAGCTTGTCCATCACCTCCGGCTTGGAGTCGATTTCGATCTTGATCTTGGCCGCCGCTTCATCGATCAGGTCAATGGCCTTGTCGGGCAGGAAGCGGTCGGTGATGTAGCGGTGCGACAGCTCGGCCGCAGCAATAATCGCGGCATCCGAAATGGCGACCTTGTGGTGCAGCTCGTACTTGTCCTGCAAGCCGCGCAGGATGGCAATGGTGGCTTCCACGGTCGGCTCGTCGACGATGATTTTCTGGAAGCGGCGCTCCAGCGCGGCATCCTTCTCGATGTACTTGCGGTACTCGTCCAGCGTGGTCGCGCCGACGCAATGCAGCTCGCCGCGCGCCAACGCTGGCTTCAGCATATTGCCCGCGTCCATGGCGCCATCGGCCTTGCCGGCGCCGACCATGGTGTGCATCTCATCGATGAAGACGATGGTCTGGCCCTCGTCCATGGCCAGTTCCTTCAGCACGGATTTCAGGCGTTCTTCGAACTCGCCGCGATACTTGGCGCCGGCGATCAAGGCGGCCATGTCCAGCGCCAGCACGCGCTTGCCCTTGAGCGAATCCGGCACCTCGTTGTTGACGATGCGCTGCGCCAGGCCTTCCACGATGGCGGTCTTGCCGACGCCGGGTTCGCCGATCAGCACGGGATTGTTCTTGGAGCGGCGCTGCAGCACCTGGATGGCGCGGCGGATTTCATCGTCGCGGCCGATCACCGGGTCCAGCTTGCCCAGGCGGGCGCGCTCGGTCAGGTCGAGGGTGTATTTTTTCAGGGCTTCGCGCTGGCCTTCGGCTTCTTGCGAGTCCACTTTGGCGCCACCGCGCACGGTGTCGATGGCGGCTTCCAGCGCCTTGCGGGTCAGGCCATTTTCACGCGCCAGCTTACCGGCGTCGGACTTGTCGTCGGTCAGCGCCAGCAACACCATTTCGCTGGAAATGAACTGGTCGACGCGCTTCTGCGCTTCCTTGTCGGCCATGTTGAGCACGCCCACCAGCTCGCGGCTGGCTTGCACATTGCCATCGGTGCCGGAGACTTTCGGCAGGCGCTCCAGCGCGGCGGTCAGCGCCTTGGTCAGGCCGCCGACGTTGACGCCGGCGCGCTGCAGCAAGGAACGCGCGCTGCCGTCGTCCTGATTCAGCAACGCCGTCAGCAAGTGCACGGGTTCGATGTACTGGTTGTCATTGCCCACGGCCAGACTCTGCGAGTCCGACAGGGCTTCCTGGAGTTTGGTGGTGAGTTTGTCCTGACGCATGGTGATGCTCCGATAAATTTAACTTATCGCTTACATAGGAGCTACTTCCATTTATTCAAGGCCGCGTCGTCACTAACCCGTGCATCGACCCAGCGCGCGCCCTCGGGCGTCTGCTCCTTCTTCCAGAACGGCGCCTCGGTCTTGAGGTAATCGATGATAAATTCGCAAGCTGCGAACGCCTCGCCCCGGTGGGCCGAGGTCACGGCCACCAGCACGATCTGGTCCTTGGGCTTGAGCGGGCCAATGCGGTGAATCACCAGCGCGCCCATGATCGGCCAGCGCTGTTTTGCCTGATCGATAATATTACTGATCGATTGCTCGGTCATGCCGGGGTAATGCTCAAGCTCCATTTCCGACACCGAGGCGCCCTCGTTCAGGTCGCGCACGGTGCCAACGAAGGTCACCACGCCGCCGACCTTGGGATGGCCGGCGCGCAGTTGGGCAATTTCCGTGGACAGGTCGAAATCCTCGGCCTGGATCCGCACTTCATTCAAGCTCATGCACGCTCCGAGGCGCCGATGCGGCGGAACAGCTGCTCGATGCGGCTGGCGGTGCGGGCATCGGCCAGTGCCGGCATGGCGCACAGCTGCAGGTAAGCCTGCGAGGCCGACTGCGGCTTCTGACCCGACTTCAGCGACGATTGCAGCACTTCCACCTGCATCTTCAGGCGGTCCCGAGCGAACTCGGCGCCGCTGTCAACGCCGGCCACGATTTCCAGGCGCAGCACTTCATCCAGGAGCCTGGCGCGGTTGCGTTCCAGCTCCTGCGCGTAGGCGCTGCGCTTGCCATCCAACGCAGCCAGGGCGGCGTTGAAGCGGCCTTGCAGCGCGCGCTCGTAGTCGTTGCCCAGCGACGGCAGCGCCGCCCACTTGGCTTGCCATTCGGCGGCATCGATCGCGTCGCCATCGCTGCCGATCGCGCTTTCCAGCGACTGGCACAGGCGCAGCTTGTCGCGCAGCGCGTTGGCCTGGGCGGCGCCGGCGCGCTTCTTGATGGCGTCGGCCTGGGCCTGCACCTTGCCGACCGCGTTGTGATAGCGCTGGTTGATGCGCGGCTCGGCCGCGCGCGGCACCGTGCCGGTGGCGTGCCAGGCGGCAGCGGCATCCTTCAGGGCCTTGGCGATGGCGGCCAGCTGGGCCTTGTCGTCGCCGCTGAAAGTGGCTTCTTCCAGTTCCTTGCAGATCGCTTCGCGCGCGTGCAGATGGGCCTTGCGTTCGTGATCGGCGGCGTGGGCGCTCTCCTTGCGCTTGGAGAAGATAGCGTCACAGGCGGCGCGGAAACGCTGCCACAGCGCCTGCTCGATCTTGCGTTCCAGCGGCAGCGCCTTGGCTTGCTCCTGCCAACGTTCCTGCAGGCGGCGCAGCTTGTCCAGCGTGTGGCGATCGGCTGGGTCCAGCGCTTCGGCTTCCACAATCAGCTGTTCGCGCTTGGCGGCTTCGATCTTGCGCTGCTCGGACAGCGGCGCCAGCATGCCGGCCAACACTTTGTCGAAGGTCTGGTCGAGCTTGCGTTTTTCCTTGCGGTCGATGGTGCCGAGGCGCCCCCACATCTGGCGCAGGCGCTGGCCGGCGGCGGCCACGTTCTTCAGGTCAGCGCCGCCGGTGGCGACCGATGCGGCCAGCGCCTCGGTTTCGGTGATCAGGGCTTGCGCCTTGGCGGCGTTGGCGTGGCGCTCGTCGGCCAGGTGCTTGAAGTGGGCGGCGGCGGGGGCGTAGGCGCTGGTGCAGGCGGCATCGAAGCGCTCCCACAGCGATTTCGGCGCGTGGCCGGAGACGGCGTCCAGCTGCTTCCAGCGGTCGCGCATGCTGCCGACCTTTTTGGCCAGCTCGCTCATGGCCAGTTTCTGGCCCGGCAGGTCCTCCACCGCCTTGACCAGTTCCTCGCGCGAGACGTTGCCGCCCCAGCGCGCCCAGTCGCCCAGACGCTTGAGTTCGGCGCGGACGTGGTTCAGGTGTTCGGTCTGGGCGTGGCTGAGGCGGGTTTTGTGGTCGCGCAGCCATTTGTCGTGCTCGGCGGCGATGTGCAGCTGGCCTTGCTCCAACGCGGCTTCCAGCGCATCCATCGTTTCGAGGAATTTCTTGTCGACTTCCTTCGGCTGCGGCTTCGGTTGCTTGCGTGGTGCGGCCTCGCGGCCGGCGGCTGGCGCGCCAGAATCAGCCCCGCCCGGCGCAGCGTCATCGGCTACGTCCGGCGTTACGGCCTGGCCCGCCGCGCCCGCGGCGGCCGGCGCTGCGGCCGCATTGGCCGTTGCCGGGGCGGGCTTCGGCGGCGTCGCCAGCGCGGCGCGGGCTTGTTCGATCGCTTGGGCGAAGTCGCTCAGCAAGTGGCGCGGCAAGGCGTTGTGCTCCGGCGCTTCCTGGTAGACGCTTTGCTGCGCGGCGTGGCGCTCCAGCGCCTGCAAGGCCTCCTCCGCCGGCAAGCCCGCTTGCGGCAGCTTGCGCACCGCCGCCATCGCGTCGATGATGGTGCGCTGCAAATTGACCTGCGCTTCCAGCCGCGCCGCCAGCGCCGCGCGCGCCGACGCGTACGCATCCTTCAGCGACGGCACCTCGGCCACCACCTGCCACTGGCGGTCCAGCTCCGCCACCTGGTTGGGCGTCAGCTTCTCATCCTGCAACAGACGTTGCGCCAAATCCAGGCACGCCTGTGCTTTTTGTTGCTCCGCCTGCTGGTAGCGGATCGCATCCAGGCGCCCCTGCATCAGCTTGGCGACGCGGCGATCCGAGTTGCGCACTGCCTGCAGCACCTGTTCCAGCGCCGCCTGCGAGTGGACGTGCTCGGCCGCAGCCTGGCGCACGCCGGCAAATTCGCTTTCCAGGATCAGGGCGACTGCAGCCGCTTCATTGCCATTCAATGCGGCGGCGCGCTGCGCCTGCTCGTCACGGCGGCTGGCAGCCGCATCCTGCTCCGGCGCCGCCGCCGGGGAGGACGGAATGGCCGAAGTCTCATTGGCACGCTTAAAGAGGAATTCAAACATGGTGCGCTATGGTGATGGCTAAAACCACCATCATAGCAAAGCAGGAAGGTTTTGCCCTGCAAGTCCGCTACACGGTGGTTATTTCATAATGACATCGTCACGCGACAACTGCCGCGTGGCACGGGGTACTGGCTGCATCGGCTCCTCGTCCAGCTTGACGATGGGCAGCACTTGCAGGCCAGGGATGGAAATCTGGCCGTCGTCCACCTCCCCGCCCGGCAGCGCGCGGCGGCGCGCCGTGACCTGTGCCGCTTCGGCCGGCGGCAAGCCGGAGCGCTTCATTTCGTCCAGATGCTTGTCGTGCATCATCAGCTGATTGGCGATCGAGAACCAGGTTTCGCCGGCGATGGCATTGCGCGCCAGCGCGAACAGTTCCTGCTCCTCTTTTTCCAGCCGCTTGAGCAGGGACGCGCAGAAAGTATCGATGCTTTCGCACACTTCGCTGACCTGTTCGTCGCGCACATCGGCCAGCGCGCCCAGCTTGTCTTGCAGCAGGCGGATCGAGGTCAGCGCCGCCTGGTTTAAACGGTTGAGCTCATCCAGCAGCTGGTCGGCGCGCTCGGTGGCGTCGCGCAACGCAGGGATCAGATACATCTCGGTCTTGCGCCAATGGCAGGCTTGATACAGGGTATTGAGGTTTTCGCACGCGTATTCCAGCTGCGACAGAGTCATGCGGTTCTGCTGCATGAGCGTGCTGCGCATATACTTTTGAAACGATAGCAAACTCATGCGAACGCTGGCCTGTTCGACAGACAGAGCTACCAGAGTATATGTGGCGGTTAACATTCTTCTGACTCCCAAGGCTTGTATGGTGGAAGTAAAAGTGTAAATTTTCCCGACAGTGCGCGCTTTGACATAGCACAAACCCGCCCGCGCAACGCCTGCCCCAAATATATATCAAGCTTGGGCCGAATGCTATCGTAAAGGTAACTGCAGACGCACCATTCCTGCTTCGGGATGCGGCAATACCACGCCGCCGAAATGGCGTATCAGTTTTTGCACGCCGCCGTTCTCCGACAAGGCGTCGCCGACGATCTCGCGCGTGCCGCGGGCGCGGAAATAATCCACCAGTTTTTGGAACAAAATATAGCCGAGGCCCCGTCCTTTCAAATCGGAACGCACGATGATGGCAAATTCAGCGGACTGATTGTCGGGGTCCAGCACCGCCCGCACCACGCCCAGCGTTTCCGGTTCGCCAGCCGCGTTGGGGCGGGTGGCGATGAAGGCCATGGCGCGGTCGTAATCGATTTGCGTCAGGCGCGCCAGCTGGGCCGGCGGCAGCTCGCGCATGGCGGTGAAAAAGCGCAGGCGCACGTCGTCCGGGTCCAGTGCACTGAAGAAGGCCTGGTGCTGGGCGCCGTCTTCAGGACGGATGGGGCGCAGCAGGATCTGGCCGCCGCCCCAGTCCACGCGCTCTTCCAGTTCCTGCGGATACGGGCGGATCGCCAGCGCAGCGCGGCGCGCCCTCGCCTTGGCCAGCTGCATGCGCGCGCCCAGCGCCACCACGCTGCCGCCGATGGCCAGCAGCGGATTGAGATCGAGTTCGGTCAGCTCCGGCAGATCGGCCACCATGTCCGCCACTTGCACCAGCGTGCGCGTCAGCGCTTCGGCGTCGGCCGGCGTCTGGCTTTGCGCCAGCAGGCGCGAGACGCGGGTGCGGCTCACCATGTCGCGCGCCAGCGCCATGTTCAGCGGCGGCAGGCCGGCCGCGCGGTCGGCCGCCACATCGGCCGCAATTCCGCCCTGGCCGAAAAACACCACCGGCCCGAACACCGGGTCGTGGCTGATCTGGATGCGCGCCGCCGCCAGCGTGGCGCCGGCCAGCGCAGCTTGCTGCGGCGTCGCCAGCGCCAGGCCGTAGGCCGCCATCAGCGCGCGCGCGTCGGCGTCGGATAATTCACTACGGCCGGCCGCCAATGCTGCTTGCACCAAACCACGCGCGCTTGAGCGCTCGCCGGCGCTGGTGGCCGGCAGCCCGGCCGGCACCTCCATCAACAATTCCTGATTGCGGCGATACTGGGCGATTTGCAGGAAGCCGTTGACGGCTTTTTCCGGCGTGTCGTAAGTCGGCAGGCCGGCATCAGCAAACACCTGGCGCGCCCGCGCCACCGAGCTGCCGCCCAGCCAGCACGACAGCACATTCTTGTTCGCCGCTTGCATGATGGGCGCGACGGCGGCGGCGATCAGGTCGCTCGCCACCATCGCGGTCGGCGCGTGCAGGAACAGCAGCGCATCGGCCTGCGGTTCGCGCAACAGCGCTTCCACCGCGCCGGTGTAGTGCTCGACCGGTGCATCGGCCAGGAAGTCGAGCGGATTGGTTTGCGGCGCGCCGGCCTGCATCAGGCGCTTGACAGTGTCGATCGACAGCGGCGCCAGTTGCGCGCCGCTGCATGCCAGTGCGTCCGCCGCGATCAGGCCCAAACCGCCGCCGTTGGTCAGCACCGCCAGCCGCTCGCCACGCTGCGGACGTTGGCGCGCCAGCGTTTCCACCGCGTCGAACAAATCCTCGGTCGAGTACACGCGCAGCATGCCGGCGCGGCGGATCGCCGCATCGAATACCAGGTCCGCGCCCGGCGCCGCATCACGCCCTACTTTCAGGACGATGACCGGCTTTCCGCGCGCCGCCAAGCGCCCGGCCGACATGAATTTGCGCGCGCTGCTGACTTTTTCTATGCACAGCAGGATGGCTTCGGTGTCGGCATCGGCGGCCAGGTAGTCGAGCAGATCGCCGAAATCGACGTCAACGCCATCGCCCATCGCGACAAAGCGCGAAAAGCCGATGCCGCGCTGCCCGGCCCAGTCCAGCACCGCCGTCGCCAGCGCGCCCGATTGCGACACAAACGCCAGCCGCCCGTTGCCGGCCGCCATCTGCGTAAAGCTCGCGTTCAATCCCAGCGACGGCGATTGCAGGCCCACGCTGCCGGCGCCGAGGATGCGCAGCAGATGCGGCTTGGCCGCTTCCAGCATAGCCTCGCGCAGGCTGCGGCCACCGCTGTGGCCAGGATCGGCCGTCATCACGATGGCGGCCTTGGTGCCGGCCTGCCCCAATTCGTTGATCAGGCCAGGCACCGTGGCCGGCGGTGTGCAGATGATGGCCAGGTCGGCTGGCGCCGGCAGCGCGCTCACGCGCGAGTAGCTCGGCAGGCCGCGCAAAGTGTCGTGCTTGGGATTGAGCGGCCACACCTTACCGCCGCTCTTTGTGAATTCGCCGTCCAGCAAATTGGCCAGCACCCGCGTGCCGATGCGCTGCGGATTGTCCGACGCGCCGATCACGGCCACCGAACGGGGTTGGAACAGGCGGTCGAGATTACGGATGCTCATGTAAATTACCAGCGCGATGAATGGTCTTCAGTCACGCCCATCAGCTGCGTGACCATGCGTTTAGGCTGATCCGGCGCGCTGCGCACCCAGCCGCTGAACGTGCCTATCGGTTGCAGGTAGCGGCTGGCCGCCACCACCATTCTCTTGTCGTCGCGGCGCGCGCCTTCCGGTATGAAGGTCAGGTCCAGCATATCGTCCTCGGTAAAAATATGCCACTGCGAGAGCGGATCCTTTTTATCGTACAGGAAGTGGGCCGGAGCCAGCGCAATCAAGTCGCCGTCCAGCCACAGCGCGTTTTCATGCGCGCCGAAATAGCCGGCCTGCAAGTTGAAGCCGACTTCCATATTATGTGCCGACGCCCAGCGCCAGTCGGTGTTCCGCGCCAGCAGGCCGTTGGAATAATCGAAGCTGGCGATGCCGCCATCGAGCTTGTACTCTTCGCGGAAAGTGCGCACCTCGCCGCTCAGCGGCATGGCCGACGACTTCTGCGTCGCGTGCACCGAGCCTTGGGCGATCGGCCCGGTGGCCAGCAGCAGCGGCGCCGGCGCAGGGCCAAAGCTGGCATCGATTTCCAGATAATCGCAGCGCAGCGTGAGCTGGTAGCTGCCGTCGCCATTGGCGTCCACCGCGACGCTGCAGCCCTTGGCCTTGAAGCTGCTCGATTCGCCCGCGTGGTTGGCCAGTTTGGCCGACACCAGCGGCAAGCCGTCCTGCGAGAAGTTGGCCAGCATGTCGCCGTCGCTGCGGTCGAAGGCATAGGCGAAGGTGGTGCTGATCCAGCCCAGGTCCACGATCGCCACCGCGCAGAATACCTGCTCCGTGCACAGCGCCACGTAGTGCCAGCGCTTGTGATGGAAGCGCCGCCACAGCGGGCTGCGGGCGAAGGGCTTGGCCAGCAGGCTCCAGTCGATGTTGCCGACCTGGCCGGCGAAACGACCAAACAGCGGTTGACCGTCTGCGGCCAGCAGGCTGGCGGGGGCGGCGGGCAAAGTCATGCAGCTTCCTTTTGCGTTATTTTGATGTCAGGGCACTCATGCCAGTCGGCCAGCCGCTGCAAGGCGCCGTTCACGTCACTCGTGAAGCGTTCGCTGATGCGGACTCCCGGCTCCAGCACCAGCGACTTCACTTCGAATATTCCTTCGCGCCGGTGCGCCTTGGCGTCGATACGGCCGACCAGCGCGCCACGCCGCAGGATCGGCAGCGTGAAGTAGCCGTACTTGCGCTTCTCGGCCGGCGTGTAGCATTCAAGCCGGTAGTCAAAGTTGAACAGTTCCTGCGCGCGGCGGCGGTCCCACACCACCGGGTCGAACGGCGACAGGATGGTGGTCAGGGTCGGCGTCAATGCGCCAGCCGCCGCCTGCGCCAGCAGGTCAGCATGGTCGGGATGAACGTAGACCGGATCGTCCCAATCGTCCACCCACGCGCGCAGCAGGGCGCCCTGCTCGACCAGTGTTTCGGGATCGAGGCGCGGCGGCTTGGTGCGGAAGTAGTCGCTGATCCACGCTGCGCGCGCGCAGCCCATGGCCCTCACCGCCTTGAGTACCAGCTCGCGCTGCACCTCTTCCTTTGAGCGCAGCTGGCTGTCATCCCAATGCGGCAGCACGCGCTCCGCCAGATCGTAGATGCGCTGGAAGTTGTGGCGCGCGGCGATCATCAGTGCGCCGGTGGTGAACAGCACTTCCAGCGAACGCTTCTCCGGCTTCCAGCTCCACCAGCCGCCGCTCTGTCCATCGGTGCGTTCAAAATCCGAAGACCGCGTCGGGCCGTTGACGCGGATATGCTCCAGCACCGCCTCCACCTCAGCGCGCCGTTCCTTCATCCACGTGGCCGAATACTTCCAGCCCATCGCCTCCGGCTCAAGCATGCGATGGCGATACAGGCCGTAATCCTCGACCGGCACGAAGCAGGCCTCGTGCGCCCAGTACTCGAACAATTCGCCGGCGGCCAGCGCCTGCTCCAGCCATGCTTGCGGATAGTCGCCCAGGCGGCTCCACAGCACCAGGTACGGGCTGCGCGCCACCACGTGGATGGTATCGATCTGCAGCACGCCCATTTGGCGGATCGCCTCCAGCAGGTCCGGCTGGCGCGCCTTGCGGCGGCGCGGCTGCAACAACCCTTGCGCCGCCAGATGCAGCGCCCGCGCGGCGGACAGGCTCAATATTGGTTCGGTCATGAACGCTATTCTAATAAAGAAATCAACATTGCCTGTGATCGGAATACGACTTTTTTCACGCCATCCACGCCAAACACGGTATTTCCGTGCAGAATAACCGCAGAGTCTTCCGCTTCGAGAAAAGGACCGTCATTCCATGCGTGCTTTCCTGCTCCGTTTGTACCGCGCCATCCTGCTGCCCGCCTTCGCGGCCGGGCTGCTGGCCTTCATGTGGGCCGCGCTGGTGTACCAGGTGCAACAGGAGAAAATAACCGCCCGTCACGAAGCAGTCTTGCAAAGTCAGTCGCTGGCGCGCACCCTGGCCGAGCACACCAACCACCTGCTGCGCCAGACCGACCACGCCACCCAGCTGTTCAAACTCAAATACGAAGAAACCCACGGCGCCCTGCGGCTGGCCGAATTCGCGCGCAAGAACGGCTTGCTCGATTCGCTGCTGCCGACCAAACTGGATCTGCCGCTGGCCATCCTCGACAGCAAGGGCCAGGTCATCGACAGCATGAACGGCTACTTCGCGCCGGAGCTGATGCAGGCGCCCTTCTTCCAAAAACACGCGGACAATCCGGCCGACGTCTCGCTGGTCTCGACGCCGGTGGTCGACAGCCGCACCAAGAAATGGCAGATCCAGATTTCGCGCCGCCTGAACCACCCGGACGGCAGCTTCGCCGGCGTGATCGTGGTGATGATGGACCCGACCTACTTCGTGGAAGACTACGACCGCCTCGACGTCGCCCCCGGCGGCGCAGTGATGCTGATCAGCCGCGAAAACGGCATGTCGGCCGCGCGCGTCGACGACCAGGTCATCATCAGCGACAGCATCGACTTCAGCGTGAAGCAACTGAGCGGGGTGCCGCCGCAGGATGAACTGCTGCTGAAGCGCCCATTCGACGCCACTGAGCGCATCTACGGCTACACCGAGATGCCGCGCTTCCTGCTGATGGCGGTGGTGGGCAATCCGGTGGGGATCGCGCTGGAGCGCTTTGAACGCCGCCGCACCATGTACTACGCCGCCAACCTGGTGGCGTCGGCGGTGGTGCTGCTGTTCGTCTACCTGCTGATACTGCAGACGCGCCGCCTGCGCCGCAGCGCCAGCATGGTGATCGAGGCACAACTGATGCTGCGCGCCGCCACCGACGCGAGTCTCGATGCGGTGTTCCTGCTCAAGGCCTGCCGCATGCGCGGCGCACAGCGCGAAATCCTCGACTTCACCATCGCCGACCTGAATGAGCGCGGCGCCGAGCTGCTGGGCCACCCCAGCGATGAACTGAAAGGCAAGCGCCTGCTGGAAGTGATGCCCGAGCTGCACTCGCAGGGCTTCGTCGACAAATTCCGCCAGGTGCTGGAATCGCGCCAGCCGATGCAAGAGGAAAGCGAGGCCGACTTCCTGCCCAACCGCGACATGCACTGGCTGCACCACCAGATTGTGCCCATCACCGACGGCGTGGCGGTCACGGTGCGCGACATCACCTCGCGCAAGGAAACCGAGCTGGCAATGCGCAAGAACCAGGCGGAACTCGCCGCCGTCAACGACGCCTCGCCGCTTGGCCTGCTGCGCGCCGACGCCACCGGCCACTGCACCTATGTCAACCGCACCTTCGAGCTGATTACCGGGATCACCCGCGAGGAAGCGCTGGGCGATGCGTGGATGCGCGCAGTCCATCCGCATGACCGCCCGGTGCTCAAGGCGGCGCTCAACCACATGGCGCAAACCCGCGCGCCCTACCAGGACACCATGCGCTGCGTGCACCCGGACGGCATGATCGTGTGGGTCTCGTTCAAGATCGCGGCGATGGTGGTGGACGGTAAAATCTACGGCTACGTCGGCACCGTGGACGACATTACCCACATCCGCAAATCGGTGATGGCGCTGCGCGAAAGCGAGGCGCGCCTGCGCACCATCGCCGACACGCTGCCGGCCATGGTGGCCTATATCGACGCCGGGCAGGTCTACCGCTTCCACAACCTGGCCTACGAACGGGAATTCAACCGCACCGGCACCACGGTGCTGGGCCGCACCATCCTCGAAACCATGGGACCGGAACGCCACGCTTTCCTCGAACCCTACGTGCAGCGCGCGCTGGCCGGCGAAACCCTGACCTTCGAGGAAGACGACAACAGCGACACCAGCGACCGCACCTTCGAAGTGGTCTACATCCCGCAGATGGACGAGGAAGGCACGAAGGTGATTGGGGTTCACGTCATGCGACAGGACATCACCTCGCAGAAGCGCGAGAAGCAGCGCTTGTTGCGGCTGTCGCAGGTGGATGCCCTCACCGGCCTGACCAATCGCGCCGGCTTCCTGCAAAAACTGCACGACGCCATGGTCGGCGCGCGCACCGACGGCAACCTGATGGCGGTGATGTACATGGACATCGACCGCTTCAAACCGGTCAACGACACCTTCGGCCACGCCGTCGGCGACGCCCTGCTGAAAGCTTTCTCGGCGCGCCTGACCCACACCATGCGCGCCAGCGACACCATCGCCCGCCTCGGCGGCGACGAATTCACCATCGTCATGGACCGTATCCACCGCATCGACGACGCCACCGCGCTGGCGGCCAAGATCGTGGCGGCCATGCAGGCCGACTTTGACCTCGACGGCACGGTGGTCTCGATTTCCACCAGCATCGGCCTGACCTTCTACCGCGACGAGGATCTGAGCCCGGCCGAACTGCTGAACCGCGCCGACGTGCTGCTGTACGAGGCCAAACAGGCAGGCCGCAATACCTTCCGCGCAGGGCCGGCCATCCCGCCACCAGCAAGTAACGCGGCATAAATCAAACCGGGGACGGCCGGCTTGCGCTATATTGAGCGCTTTCCGGCTGTTTGTTGATTTTTTCTCATGCGTTTGCTGCACACCTCCGACTGGCATCTCGGCCAATCCCTGCATAATTTCGAGCGTCATTACGAGCACCAGCGCTTCCTCGACTGGCTGCTGGACGCCATCGTCGCCGAACAGGCCGACGTGCTGCTGATCGCGGGGGATGTGTACGATAACGCCAATCCGTCGGCGGCGTCGCAGAAGCAGCTGTACACATTCCTGCGGCGGGCGCGCGAGCGCGCACCGCACCTGAATCTGGTCGTCATCGCAGGCAACCACGATTCGCCGGGCCGGCTGGATGCGCCCGGGCCTTTGCTCGAAGCGCACGGCACGCGCGTGATCGGCGCCGTGCAGCGGCTGGCCGACGGTTCGATCGACGTCGAATCGCTGGTGCTGCCGCTGACCGGCCGCGATGGCGCGGTTCAGGCGTGGTGCCTGGCCGTGCCCTTCCTGCGTCCCGGCGATGTGCCGCGCGCCGCCTCGCCGGACGGCGCCGATCCTTACCTGGCCGGCATCGCCCTGCTTTACCAGCAGGCGTTTGAACTCGCGGCGAGCAAGCGGCAGGACGGTCAGGCCATCATCGCGATGGGCCACTGCCATATGGTCGATGGCCAGATGTCCAGCGACTCCGAGCGCCGCATCGTCATCGGCGGCACCGAAATGCTGCCGGCCGGGATGTTCGATCCGGCCATCGCCTACGCAGCGCTGGGCCATTTGCATCTGGCGCAGAACGTCGGCAAGCAGGAACATATCCGCTATTGCGGCAGCCCACTGCCGCTGTCGTTCGCCGAGGTGAATTACGCGCACCAGATCCTGCGCATCGACCTCGATGGCGCTGCGGTGCGCGAGATAGTACCGGTGCCGGTGCCGCGCGCGGTGGAGCTGTTGCGCATACCATCCAGGCCCGCGCCGCTGGCGCAGGTGCTGGAGGAACTGGACGCGCTGTCGCCGCCCGATGCGCCACCCGAACAGCAGCCCTACCTCGAAGTGCGCGTGCTGCTGGAACAGCCGGAGCCCGGCCTGCGCGCGCGCATCGAAGCGGCATTGGATGGCAAAGCCGTGCGCCTCGCCAAAATCGAAACCTCGACCGCTGCCCGCGCCTCGTCCATCGACCAGGAGGTGATGACGCTGGACCAGCTGGAGAAGCTCAAGCCCGATGACATATTCAAGCAGCTTTACCAGCAGCGCTTCGGCAACGATGCGCCGGCCGATCAATTGAGTGCCTTCGCGGAGTTGATGCTGCCATGAGAATTCTGAAAATCAGCGGCAAGAACCTGGCCTCGCTGGCCGAGGAATTCAGCGTCAATTTCGAATCCGAGCCCCTGGCCTCGACCGGCCTGTTTGCCATCAGCGGCCCGACCGGCGCCGGCAAGAGCACCTTGCTGGACGCCCTGTGCCTGGCCCTGTACGACGCCACGCCGCGCCTGCTGCGCGTGGCCGGCCGCAATTATCTGGCCGACGTCGGCAACGAAACCGTCTCCACGCAAGACCCGCGCACGCTGCTGCGCCGGGGCACGGCGGAAGGCTACGCGGAAGTGGAATTCGTCGGCAGCGACAACGCCAGCTACCGCGCGCGCTGGAGCGTGCGCCGTTCGCGCAACAAGGCGGAAGGCGCTTTGCAGCCGACCAGCATGTCGCTGTTGCTGCTGCCCGGCGAGCAGCCGATAGGCGGCACCAAGACCGAGGTGAAGGCGGAAATCGAAAAGCGCATCGGCCTGTCGTTCGAGCAGTTCACGCGCGCGGTGCTGCTGGCGCAGAACGAGTTTTCAGCCTTCCTCAAGGCCGAGGACAATGAGCGTGGCGAACTACTGGAAACGCTGACCGGCAGCACGGTCTACTCCGAGATTTCGATGCGCGCCTTCGAGCGCAACAAGCTGGAACAGGCGGCGCTGCAAAAACTGAATCTGCGTCTTGCGGACCAGAAGCCGCTCACCGCTGACCAGCGCGCCGACATCGAAGCGAAGCACGCCGATGCCGGCGTAGCGCTGCAAGCGCTGGATCAGCAAAAGGCGGAACTGGAGCAGGAACTGCGCTGGCACCAGCAAGCCGAAAAACTGGCGCACGACGAGCAGGCCGCGCAGCAGGCCGTCGCCGCTGCGCAGGCCGAGGTGGCAGCCGCCGCGCCGCGTCATGCTGCACTGGCGCTGATCGATGCGGTGCAGCCGGCCCGCCCGCTGGTGGATGAGATTCGCCGCATCGACAGCGAAATCGCAGGCACGCAAGCGGCCATCGTCACCAGCACGCAGAACCTGCAGCAGGCCGCGCAGGCACTGGAAACGGCCAACGCCGCCCTCACGCAATCGGCCGCCAGCCAGCAGGAGGCCGAAGCCGCACAACGCGCCGCCGCGCCGCAGCTGGATCAGGCCAAGGCGCTGGATGCGCGCATCGAGGCGGTGCTGCCTGCCTATCGCCAGGCCGCAGCCGCCAACGAGAAAGCGTCACAAGCGGATGCCGCCGCTAAAGCTGCGCTGCAAGCAAAGCAAAACGAGCAAGCCCGCGTGGCGGCACAGCAGCAGGCCGGCGTGGCGTGGCTGCAGCAACACAAGCACTGGAAGGCGCTGGCGCTGCAATGGGAACGCTGGGACGTGCTGTTTGTGCAGGCCGGCCAGGCTGCCGCAACGGCTGAACGGCTGGCGTCCGGCCTGTCGCGCGTGCAGCGCAACGCGCAGATGCATCGCGATGAAGAGGCTGACGCCAGCACCAGGCTGGCCGCCGCCGTGGCGGCGCTGCAATCGCTGGACGCGCAGCGCCAGCAAGCGGCGCAGACGATGGCCGCGTATTCGGTCGAAGAGTTACAGGCTTCACGCCGCAGCCATGAGCAGCGCCGTGACCTGCTGGCCGGCGCAGAGAAAATCTGGCTGGAACTGGCATCGCATCAAGCCCGCCACAATCAAATCGAAACGCAGTCAGCACAGCTGCGCAGAGACATGACGGCCGCCGAGGCGCAGGTGGCGACAGCGCAGCAGGAAGGCATCGCCATCATGGCGGCGTTCTCGCAAGCCGAGCGCGCGCTGCGGCTGGCGGAAGCGGCGTGCGCCGCAAGCGTGGAATCGCTGCGTAAGTCGCTGGAAGACGGCACGCCCTGCCCGGTATGCGGTGCGCTCGATCATCCGTATCGCCACGACGACGACAACCTGCAAAACATGCTGCGCGAGTTCCAGGCCGATGTGACCAAGTGCCGCCAGCAGATGGAGGCTAACGTCAATCAGCAGGCCGCGCACCGCGCCACCGCGCAGGCGAGCGCCGAACAGCTGAACGTCCTCGCTATCGAACAGCGCACAGTCCAGCAAGCGCTGGAGCACGTCACCGCCGCATGGTCGGCACACGCGCTGCACACGCAGTATGCGCCGCACGACCTGCGAGCCGACCTGCCGCCGGACGCCGAGCGCGCGGCATGGTTCGTCTCGCAGTTGGCCGAGACGCGTCAATCCCTGCAAGCCATCGAGCAGCAAGAACGCGCCCTGCACGCAGCGCGCACCGCCCGCGACCAGGCGCAAGCCGCCTACGACCGCGCTGCGGCCGAGCACACGCGTCTGCAAACCGTGGCCGCCGCTGCCCGCACCGCACTGGCGCAATCGAGCACCGAATACAAGGCGCTGGAAGACCAGCGCATCGAAGTCGCGCTGACCTTGAGTGGCCTGCTATCCGATCTCGATCCCGCCTTCAGCGGCGGCGAGATGCCAAGCGAAGAATGGAAAGAAGACTGGCGCTCCGGCCCGGCGCGATTCTACGAAGCGCGTCAGGCAGAGAGCAAACAATGGCTGGCCTACCGCGCCGCCTACGACGAACGCGCAGCCTTGCTGGCCGGCTTTGAAGTCGAACTGAATGCGCTGAACGAAGCACTGGCAAAAACCAGCCGTGACGCCCACATCGCCCGCGAGACCTTCGCCGCCGCCGACGCCGCGCTGAAGGCCAGCCAGGACCAGCGCATGGCCATGTGGGGCGGTAAGGAAGTCCGCGACGTCGAAGCCGCGCTGCAAGCCGCCATCGACAACGCGAAAGCCCGCCACGCCGCCGCACAAACCGCAGCCCAGCAAGCCGCGCAAGCCAAAGTGCGTAACGACGAAGCGCTGGCGCAGGCAGGCAAACAGCTCGCAGCACTGCAAGCCGCAAGTGCCGCCGCCGCTGCGCGACTGCACGACTGGCTGTCCGCATTCCAGCAGCGCCAGCCCGACGCTGGCCTGCAGGACCTGCCGCAGCTGCACCACCTGCTGGCCCGCTCCGCCGACGAGATCAACGCCGAGCGCCTTGCCCTGCAAGCCCTGTCCCGCGCCGCCGACCACGCCGCGACCGTCCTGCAAGAACGCCAGCGCCAGCGCGAGCAGCACCAGCTCACCGCCCCGCCGCCTCGTGCCGCGGGCGGCAAGCAGCTCGAAGCCGGCGCGCAGCACCCATCGGTGCACGCAGCCGCCACGGACGGCCGCACGCAGGCCGGCCGCACCGATGCCGCTCCCGCCACGGCCGACCTGTGGGCCGACGACGCCCCGGCGGACACCGGGCCGCTCGCCGCCGACAATGCCACGCCAACCGAATCGCCCGTGGCCATCATCACCTCCCTGCTCAACGCCTTGCTGACTGAACGCAAAGCCGCCAGCGACCAGGCCACCGCGCTGCAACTGGCGCTGGCGCAGGACGACGAAAAGCGCCACCGCTCCGCCGCCATGCTGGCCGAAATCGAGCAGCAGGAAGCCATCGCCCAGCGCTGGGCGCGCATGGATGACCTGATCGGCTCCGCCGACGGCAAACGCTTCCGCAACTACGCCCAGCAATTCACGCTCGACGTCCTGCTCAGCTACGCCAACGCCCACCTTAACCACCTGTCGCGCCGCTACCAGCTGGAACGCATCCCCAACAACAGCGCGCCGTCACTGGCCCTGCTGGTGCGTGACCAGGACATGGGCGGGGAAATGCGCTCGGTGCACTCGCTGTCCGGCGGCGAATCCTTCCTGGTCTCGCTGGCACTGGCGCTGGGCCTGGCCTCGTTGTCGTCCAACCGCGTGCGGGTCGAATCGCTGTTCATCGACGAAGGCTTCGGCAGTCTCGATGCCGACACCCTGCGCGTGGCCATGGACGCGCTGGACGGCCTGCAGGCCATGGGCCGCAAAGTCGGCGTCATCTCGCACGTGCAGGAAATGACCGAACGGATTTCGGCCAAAATCCTGGTCCAGCCCTCCGCCGGCGGCCGCAGCACAATTAGCGTCATGTAAAAAGCGCCGGTGCTATGATGTAGCCTCCGCGAGGCACAAACATGAGTATCGGCGCCCTATCACCGAGTCCCATCACCGCCACGCCGGCGCGCAGCGAGCCGCCGGCGCAGGTGCCGTCGTCTCCTGCGGCCGACAAATCGTCCGCCTCGCCCTCCAGCACCACCCAGCTATCGCCCGAAGCCCTGGCCCTGATCGACAAGCTCAAAGCGCGCGACCTCGAAGTGCGCCAGCACGAACTGGCCCACCTGGCTGCCTCTGGCGGACTGGCCACCTCCGGCGCCTCCTACACCTACCAGCGCGGCCCGAACGGCGTCAGTTACGCCATCGGCGGCGAGGTCAATATCGACACCTCGCCCGGCGCCACGCCAGAGGAAACCATCCAGCGTGCCCGCACCATCCAGGCGGCGGCGCTGGCCCCGGCCGAGCCATCGGGCCCGGATCGCGCCGTCGCCGCCCAGGCGCAGCAGATGGAAACCCAGGCCCGCGCCGAACTGGCGCAGCGCGCCTACGAGACCGGACCGGCCGGCAGCCCCACCGTCGACCTGTATGCCTGAGTGATAAAATCCCGCCTTTGCCACATCCAGCGGTTGATAGAAACATGTTAAAAGCACCACGTACCCTCACCTTCAAATGCGCCAAGTGCGCCAAAGCCGTCCAGGTCCGCCTGCAGAAAGTCTCGGCCTGTTCGCACATCCAGCCTTACGTCGGCGTTTGCGCCTGCGGCGAAGTGCGCCACCACGCCATTGGCCAGAAAGACGCGGTCGAATCCTACCTGGCCGCGCCGGAAGGCTGGACCCACCACCACTAATTTGCGCGCCGCCCTCAAGTAAACGGGTACGATACCGTTAAAGAGTTGTAGAAGTTTCATCAAAACGGAATCCATCATGTCTACCATCTCGAACTTGGGCGGCCGCTGGCCCTCTCTTTACACCGGCCAGCAAACCAGCAACAAGCCGGGCGCCGTGCAGAAAATGCCGGACGCCGCACCGGCTGTCAAATCCAGCAATGCGCTGGACCTGGACAAGCGCGTCGCCGCCGTCGGCAACGCCACGGTGGATTTCGCGCAGGATTTCGTCAGCAGCTTCGCGCAAGCGCTGTTCGGCGATAACGCCAAGGGCGCGGTGATCGATTTCGACTCGGCCAGCCTGGAGACCTCTTCCAGCTACGCCGCCGGCTACCAGCACACCGAAGGCGCCAACGGCGTCACCGATGCTGCCGCATTCAGCCTGTCCGACAGCTCGCACTTCATCGGCAAAGGCACCATCACCACCGCCGACGGCCGCAAGTTCGACTTCGAAGTGGAAGTCCAGTACAACTACGAACTGAATGCCGCCGCCAGCCAGACCAGCAGCGCAGACAGTCTGCCTGCGCCGGATCAGGACAGCGGCGACAAGCCGTCGACCAAGGACCTGCCAACCGTGCAACTGCCGAACATCGACTTCCCGGGCACGCTGGCGGACCTGTTCAAGTTGATCGGCCGCGACCTGCAAACCGCGCTGGCCAACAGCGACAACAACAGCAAAACCACCGACGGCATCGACCGCAACACGCTGCGCAACCTGTCCCTGCGCCTGCTTAATCTGGTCGACAGCAAGGACGCCAACACCTACGCGCCGCCATCGAACGCCGACAAGGCCAAGGCTGCAGCCATCGAGGCGCCTGCCGCCAGCGACAAGCCGGCAGCGGCCGAAACGCCAGCCGCCGCCGATGCCGCCGCCCCGGCTGCAAGCGACGCTAAGCCGACCGGCAGCCCCGCCGCGTAACCACGACCGGGCATTTCCCGGCGCCCGGTATAATAGCGACACTCTCCGCTACGCGGCCCGCGCGTAGCGCGTCACTATTTTCTGTCGATTGCCCAAATGTCCGTACATACTTCCGCCTCGCCTGTCCCCTCGCACATCCACTGGGAGGAAAACGGCGAACAGCGCTCCGCGCGCTGGCGCTCGGAAGCCGGCATGCCGCCGCCGAAGCGCGTGGTCATCGCGGACGACCGCACCAACGCCGATGTGGCCTACCGCCTGGCCTGCGAAGGCACGGCCCTGCTGTGGCGCGGCGACTTCCAGAACGCACGCCAGCTGCTGCAAGCGCTGGCGCGCCGCGCCGACCACAAAGGCGGCAAAGGCAAAAAGGCCAAGCCGGCCAAAGTCCCGGCCACGCCCACCGAAGCCTTCCACCTGCATCGCCAGGCCCAATCGCAGCGCGCCCGCACGCTGGCCATGCTGCTGATTCCTTTCGACGAGGGCTACACCATTCCGCTGCGCCGCGCGCCGGACGTCAAGCTGGCGTGCAATGAAGCGTATGGCCGCTACGAAGAACCATTCGTCGCCTCCATGCGCGAGCTGCTTGGCCTGATTGGCGCGCACGAATGGCGCCGCACCGGCGTCGAGATCCCGGCGCTGGGTGCGCGCATCCATCCGCACTACGGCGTGTTCTCGCCAGTGCGCGGTGAATATGTGCAGATGGTGGCCGATGCGCCGCTGCCAAAAGACACCTCGCTGGCGTTCGATATCGGCGTCGGCACCGGCGTGCTGTCGGCGGTGCTGGCCAGGCGCGGCGTCAAGCGCGTGATCGCCACTGACCAGGACCAGCGCGCCCTGAGCTGCGCGCGCGAAAATCTGGCGCTGCTGGGTCTCGACCAGCAAGTCGAACTGCAGGTGGCCGACCTGTTCCCGGAAGGCCGTGCGCCGCTGGTGGTGTGTAATCCACCGTGGGTGCCGGCGCGTCCGAGCTCGCCGATCGAATATGCAGTCTACGATCCGGACAGCCGCATGCTGCGCGGCTTCCTCAGCGACCTGTCGGCGCACCTGACGCCGGGCGGCGAAGGTTGGCTGATCCTGTCCGACCTGGCAGAGCACCTGGGCCTGCGTCCGCGCGAACAGCTGCTGGAATGGATCGCCGCCGCCGACCTGAAAGTGGTGGACCGCATCGACGTCCGCCCAGTCCACCCGCGCGCCTCGGACGCCACCGATCCCCTGCACGCCGCCCGCGCCGCCGAGGTCACTTCGCTGTGGAAGCTGGCAGCGGCGTAAAGCTATTGATCCATCTCAAAGTCATCAGGTGTGGCGTTTGACTCCGTCGAACCGGCGGAGCAGACTTCCTTAGCGGGAGCCACATCATGCACTTATCCGAATTACAGCAAGCAATAAAGAAACTCGTGGCACTTGGCGCCTCGCAGGACACCTTACTTCGCCTCGGCTCCATGCGCGAAACGCTCACGGCACTTCTCGCGCGCCTGGAGGGGAGCGACACCAGGCAGGCACGAGATCCCGATTTCCACATTCAGGACGAGCTCACCAACCTCTGGGAATTCGCCCGAGATACTTACCGCAAGAGTACAGCCCCCGCCATCAAAGAATCCGCCAGCGCCGCCTACACAGCAGCGGTGAGACTGCAATGGGCGCTCGCCGAACATGACGTCCCCTTCATCCCGCGCAAATCAGGCTACGAAGCCAGTAGCGTAGAAGAATTGGAAAAAGTTCTGGATCGAATCATCTCAGAGCAATGACAGCTAACCGCACCATCCGGGCGCTGGACGGCTGCACCTGCATGCGCAACTGTGGTCCTCATGACGAAGTGGACAAAACTCCATGAAGAAGCTTGCTGCAACCGCCCTTGCGCAACGCAGCAAGCTTGTATATAATTATGGCCTCAGACGCGGGGTGGAGCAGTCTGGCAGCTCGTCGGGCTCATAACCCGAAGGTCACAGGTTCAAATCCTGTCCCCGCAACCAAATTCGATAAGCCGTTGATTTTCATGGGAAAATCAACGGCTTTTTCCGTTCTTGGCTTGGGAACCTATGAACTTGCGGCAATTCCCAGACTAAGCAAGCCTGCATGGCTTGCATGACCTGAATCGAACTAGCCATCATGCGAAGATAGATTTTTGACCGAATCGCAGACAGTCGAAAGGACTTTGCAAATGATTGATATCTCAGCGCCAGTAGCGACAATCATCGCCTCCCTTATGGGTGTCGTCGTTGCAGGCCTTACTGCTGTCACCACATATGCCACGACGAAAAAGCGCGATAATGTCTGCCCTCATCTACTCGATGCGGGATGATCTTGGGCTGCGCAGCAAAGATGAAAACGGCAGTCTGATCTATGGCCTGTGGGCTTCCGGCGTGCCAAGCACAACACCGCAGGCAAAGGAGTAAAAGATGGCGAAACCACGTCGCGCACTCATGTCTCGTGCCATCGGCCAGACGCCTCAACGCAAATCCCAGACCCATAGAATTTTGCTGAAACCCCCATTGACAAACCTGGACGAGCTTGTCGCTCAGATCACGCCCAAGAATTGTCACACGCTTCTGCTTGACGATGCAGCTCAAGGATGTGAAGCTTGGTGAAAGGCAAGCATTGCGGCAAAATCAGTAGGCAACACCCCTCTCACGTATAGTGAAATTACACTTTGACTACGGGCCTATTGACTGTGCAACTGCAGATAGCACTTAGAACGTGTTACTCCTGACTACGAGGTTCAATTCTTGCACCCACAACCAGATTCGATAAGTCATTTATTTTCGTGAGGAAATTAATAGCTTATCGCTTCACCAAGGCCTCAGAGAGTCCAGTTCTCAACCTTAAGGCCAGCCAGACGGAAGAAATCACCGGTATTGTTTGTAATCACGGTCAGTCCACGCTTTTTGGCTTGCGCAGCAATCATCACGTCGCGATACATAGTCTTGTCTTTAATTAGGCCGAACTGAGTGATTAATCTTCCGGTCTCATAGCCGTCCTCAGCGTCAAACTTCAGCACCGGATAATTACGAAAAAGCGTTCTCACCTCGCCCTTGGCTGCCTTGGTGGTGGAGTGTAGTGTGGCGTGATACCCAATGTAGAACTCCGCAGCAACAATGGCGCTGAGTGTAACACCCGCTGAACTACAAATCGCCACCGCCAGCTTGGGGTGGCCGCGCAAGTAGTCGATTATTGTGTTTGTATCTAGTAGAAACTTCATTTCGCACCTGTTTTTTTCATTATTTTCACGGCAGCAAGACGGCGCTTCCGAGTATCACGATCCAATTCATCCATAAGCGAAAAGAACTCAGCAGGAAGAGCTGACGGTGTACCTGCTTTTTTGGTCGCACCTCTTGCGGCATTCTTTTTGGTTTTCAGCAGCATGATGGCCTCCTTCTTGAACCTTCAAGCTACTTCAGATATCTGCGATGGGCAAGCAGCCTTATCAACCTAGTGCCATACCCAAGCCGTCGCAAAGCTGTCACAATTGATCTTTTAGTCCAGTCAGGGAGGCGTGCGTGAAGGATCAGGTACCAGCAGCAGAACAACAAGAGCAAGACGCTCCAGAGAATCCTTCGCGCCGACGTATTTTCCAGGCGGCCGGCGCCGCCGGGCTGGCGACTACCCTGCCGACGCTGACCGAAGCCGCGCCGGCCAAGCCAGTCGCAGCATCCAAAGGCTCGCTCGACGATAAGCTCAAGGCCAACATCAAGAACGTGGTGGTGATCTATCTCGAGAACCGCAGCTTCAACAACCTGTTCGCCAACTTCCCCGGCACCGCCAGCCCGCTGTCGGCCGCGCCGGCCGCCGCTTGCGTGCAGCGCGACCGCGATGGTTCGGTGCTGCCGTCGCTGCCGAAAATCTGGGGCGGCATGGTGCCGAATACGCAGGATATCGGCGGTAAAAAATACGCGATCAAGGAAGACGACATCAAAGGCCTGCCGAACGGCCCGTTCAAGCTGGTCGACACCGAAGGCAAGCCGCTGCCGGAAGCCATCATCACGCGCGACCTGTGGCACCTGTTCTACCAGAACCAGATGCAGATCAACGGCGGCAAGAACGACGGCTTCGCCGCCTGGGGCAACACCGGCGGCATGGTGATGGGCTACTACGGCGAGACCAATAAAAACCTCGGCCTGTGGAAGATCGCCGAACAGTACACGCTGTGCGATAACTTCTTCATGGCGGCCTTCGGCGGCTCCTACCTGAACCACCAGTTCCTGATCTCCGGCCGCGTGCCGGAATACTTCAACGCCAAGGACACCGCGGCCAAGAAGAAGATCGCGGTGCTGGACGACGGCCCGACCGGCTTCCGCCTGTCCACCACCCCGGACTCGCCGGCATCGGCGATGGACGGCCAGCCGCACTTCGTCAACAACGGCGCCATCACGCCGGACGGCTATGCGGTCAACACCATGGCCCCGCCCTACCAGCCAAGCTACATCCGTCCGGCCTTCGACGGCGACCCGCTGCACGCCGATCCGGCCGATGCCGGCACCCTGCCGCCGCAAACCTACGACACCATCGGCGACCTGCTGTCGCGCAAAGGCGTGAGCTGGGCGTGGTATGGCGGCGCGTGGCAAGCGGCGCTCGATGCACGCGGCGGCGGCGAGAAGCCGAACTTCCAGTACCACCACCAGCCGTTCAACTACTTCAAGCAGTTCGCGCCGGGCACCAAGGCGCGTGAAGAGCACCTGCGCGACGGCGGCATGGGTGACAGCCCGATCTCGAACAAGTTCATCGCCGACGCGGTGGCAGGCAAGCTGCCAGCCGTGACCTTCTACAAGCCGCAGGGTAATCTCAACCTGCACGCCGGCTACTCGGACATCGAATCCGGTGACGCCCACATCGCCAACGTGATCGAGCATTTGAAGAAGTCCCCGCAGTTCAAGAACATGCTGGTGGTGATTACCTTCGACGAAAACGGCGGCTGGTGGGACCACGTGGCGCCGCCGCAAGGCGACCGCTGGGGCCCGGGCTCGCGCATCCCGGCCATCCTCGTTTCGCCATTCGCGAAAAAAGGCCACGTCGACCACAACTTCTACGACACCACCTCGATCATGCGCTTCATCACCCGCCTGCATGGCCTGCCGCTGCTGGAAGGCCTGAAGACGCGTAACGAAGCCTTCGCCGCGCGCCACGCCACGCCGCCGGGCGACCTGACGGGAGCCCTGAGCTTCCGCTGATATTGCGCTTTGTGTTAAACTGCGCGCAATTCTGTAAGTTCACGAAGCCCGACTCATCCAGCCGGGCTTTTGTTTTTTCCCGATGAGAGATAAAAAAGATAACGCTACGTTCGACCTGCCGGGCTTTGCCCCTGCCGAGCCGCTCGAACCGGAAGCAAAGCGTCCGCCGCCGCCGCGCGTGCGTCGTCCCGCCCTCAAGCAGGAGCAACTGGAACTGCTGGAACCGACCGACACCACCGGCCTGCCGCTCTGGGTGCGCGACGACAATCTTGACCTTACCGGTTTGCCGGTATGGAAGCGGGATTGATCCGGTACAGCACCGGTACAACATCCGTACACCTCTCAACCACTTCCTGCACAGTGAAGGCCACACGCCTGTTAGACTGTGCTGACCTCCTTTTTAAACAGGGACCGCCACCATGACTTCCACCTCCTTCGCCAGCCTGCCGCTGAATCCCGCTTTCCTCGATAACCTCGACTCGCTCGGCTACAAGGAGATGACCACGATCCAGGCGCAAAGCCTGCCGTCGGTGCTGGAAGGCCGCGACCTGATCGCCCAGGCCAAGACCGGCAGCGGCAAGACCGCCGCCTTTGGCATCGGCATCCTGCACAAGCTCAATCCCGCATGGTTCGCGGTGCAGGCGCTGGTGCTGTGCCCGACCCGCGAACTGGCCGACCAGGTGGCCGGTGAACTGCGCCGCCTGGCCCGCTCCACCGGCAACGTCAAGGTGCTGGTGCTGACCGGCGGCTCGCCTATGCGTCCGCAAATCGCTTCGCTGGAACACGGCGCCCACATCATCGTCGGCACGCCGGGCCGCGTGCGCGACCACCTGGGCCGCAACACGCTGGACCTGTCAAAAGTGAATACGCTGGTGCTGGATGAAGCCGACCGCATGACCGACATGGGCTTCTACGACGAAATCGCCGGCATCGTCAGCGCCTGCCCGAAACGCCGTCAAACCCTGTTGTTCTCGGCCACCTACCCGGACGATATCCGCCGCGCCACCGACGATTTCCTGGTCGATCCGATCGAAGTGACGGTGGAAGCGCAGCACGACAACAGCCAGATCGAACAGCTGTTCTTCGAAATCGGCTTCGACCAGCGCAACGACGCCGTGGCGCGTCTGCTCGGCCACTACAAGCCGGTATCGGCCATCGCCTTCTGCAACACCAAGGTGCAGTGCCGCGAGCTGGTGGAATCCCTGCAGCAGAAAGGCTTCTCGGCACTGGCACTGTACGGTGAGCTGGAACAGCGCGAGCGCGACGAAATCCTGATCCTGTTCGCCAACCGCAGCTGCTCGGTGCTGGTGGCAACCGACGTCGCCGCGCGCGGCCTCGATATCCCGAACCTGGAGGCGGTGATCAACGTCGACGTATCCAAGGACACCGAGGTGCACATCCACCGCGTAGGCCGCACCGGCCGTGGCGGCGAACAAGGCATGGCGCTGTCGCTGTGCGCGCCGAACGAGAAGAAATGGGTCAAGCTGATCGAAGAATATCAAGGCCAGCCGGTTGAATGGTTCGATCTCGATAGCCTCGATGAAAACGACTACGGCGTCGATCCGGCGCCGATGATGACGCTGGTAATCTCGGGCGGCAAAAAAGACAAGCTGCGTCCAGGCGACGTGCTGGGTGCACTGACCGGCGACGCCGGCCTGGCCAAGGAACAAGTCGGCAAGATCAACGTGACCGAGTTCCAGACCTACGTGGCCATCGACCGCCGCGTCGCCTACGACGCCTACGCGCGGCTTAACAAAGGCAACCCGCTGGGCGGCGACTTCGGCGCCATCAAGGGCCGCAACTTCAAGATGCGCTTTATCGGCGAGTAATCCCCATCAATGGCGGTGCTGCTCAATGTGCGGCAGCAGTACCGTCAGAATACCCAGCAACGGCAAGTAAGAACACAGCTGGTACACATAGGCTATACCGTTGACGTCCGCGATATGGCCCATCGCTGCCGCACCGATGCCGCTGACGCCGAACATCAGGCCGAAGAAGATCCCGGCGATCATGCCGACCTTGCCCGGCACCAGCTCCTGCGCAAACACCACGATGGCGGAGAAGGCGGACGAAATCACGAAGCCAATCACCACCGTCAGCAGCGCGGTCCAGAACAGGTTCACATACGGCAGTGCGAGCGTGAACGGCGCGGCGCCGAGGATGGAAATCCAGATCACGCGCTTGCGGCCGATGCGGTCGCCGATCGGGCCGCCCAGGAAGGTGCCGGCTGCAACGGCGGCAAGGAACAGGAACAAGTACATCTGCGCCGACGATACCGACACGCCGAATTTGTCGATCAGGTAGAAGGTGTAGTAGCTGGTCAGGCTGGACATGTAGATGTACTTGGAGAAGACCAGCAGCGCCAGCACCACCAGCGCGCCAATCACACGACCTTTAGGTAAAGGCGAAACGGCCGGCGCGGCTGCCTTGCGCGGCTGCGCGAGATGATGGCTGTGCCAACGGCTCACGAACACCAGCACCGCAATCGCCGCAGCCACCAGCAGCGCAAACCACGCGATATTGCCTTGTCCACGGCCGATGATGATGGCTGCTGCCAGCACCGGGCCAAGCGCCGAACCTGCATTGCCACCGACCTGGAACAGCGACTGCGCGAAGCCGAAACGTCCGCCCGATGCGGCGCGCGCCACGCGCGAGGCTTCAGGGTGGAAGGTCGAGGAGCCGACGCCGATCAGCGCCGACGACAGCAGCAGCGACGGGAACGACGATGCGAAAGACATCATCAACACGCCGATCAGCGTGGCCACCATCCCCATCGGCAGCAGGAACGGCATCGGACGGCGGTCGGTGTACAGGCCAATCCATGGCTGCAGCAGCGAGGCGGTGCACTGGAAGGTCAGCGTAATCAGGCCGACCTGCGTGAAGCTCAGGCCAAACTCCGCCTTCAGCATTGGGTAGATCGAGGGCAGCATGGCCTGCGTAAGATCGTTCAGCAGATGGACCAGCGCGACGGCGCCCAATATCTGCATGACGGTTTCGCCGTGAGGGCGATTGACGGAGGTGGCGGTAGTATTCATGCGGCCCAGTGTAATATAGCGAGTAAAGCCTGATATTCCAACTTTCGTCGAATAAGTGACAATGACCACACCCCACCGCAGCAGCGATCACCGCGACTACCAGCGTGTGCCGCGGGTCGTCACGGCCATGGCGCGCGACGAGGTGCACGGCGTGTCGGTCGCGCCGCACAGCCACGAACGCGCGCAGCTGCTGTATGCCACCGAGGGTTTGATGCGGGTGCAGACCGACGCTGGCGTGTGGATCCTGCCGCCGCGCCGCGCGCTGTGGATTCCGCCCGGCGTGGTGCATCACTGGCATTCGCTCAGCAAGGTCACCATGCGCACCATTTATGTGGAGGCCAATGCTGCCAAGGCGTTTGGCGACGGCTGCCGCGTGATCGAAGTCAGTCCCCTGCTGCGCGAGCTGATACTGGCGCTGCTGGCCGAGCCAATTGAATATCCGATTCCCGGACGCGGCGAACATGTGGCGATGCTGATTCTGTCCGAACTGGCGGCGGCGGAGACGGTGCCGATTGCGATTCCGTGGCCGCGCGACCGGCGGCTATTGGCAGTGTGCAGCGCCATCATGGACGATCCGGGCAGCAGCCGGAATATCGAGCAATGGGCGGATGAAGTGGGCGCCAGCGCGCGCACGCTGATCCGGCTATTCCCCAAGGAGACTGGCCTGCATTACCGCCAATGGGTGCAGCAGGTGCATCTGGCCGAGGCGTTCGGGCGGCTGGCGCAGGGACAGGCCGTTGGCGAGATTGCTGCGGCGCTGGGCTATGCCAGTCCAAGCGCGTTCAGCGCCATGTTCCGCCGCATCCTCGGCAAGACGCCGCAGCACTATCTGACTGAGTGGCGCACGCCACTCACGCTGCATCCAGCGTAAAACGGAACACCGCACCCTGCCCCTCTTCGCTCGCCAGTTCGATCTTGCTGCGGTGGAGTTGCAGGATGCGGTTGACGGTCAACAGGCCCAAACCGCCAACGCGGTATTCGCCTTGCAGCGCGACCGGACGGCGGAACAGGTTGTCGCGCAGAGCGGCCGGTACGCCGGGGCCGGTATCGGCGACCGTCACGGCAACGGCGCCTGCGGCTGCCGGCTGGACGGTGATTTCCACCTCACCGCCCGACGGCGTGTGGCGGATCGCGTTGTCGAACAAATTGGTGAGCACACGCTCGATCATGCCGAGGTCCGCACGCACCATCGGTGCCGGATGCGGCAGCGTCGCCATCAGGCGAATGTTGCGCGCCTGCGCTTGCAGTTCGAATTTCTGGAACACGTCCTGTATCAGATCGGACAACGAGAACGGCTCCAGCTCCGGCGTTACCGAGCCGTGTTCAAGGCGCGCCAGCTCAAACAGGGCTTGCGCCAGCCGCCCTACTTTCTGGCTTTGCGACAGCGCGATGCCAAGGTAACGCTGGCGCTCCGCAGTACTCAGTGTTTCGTCCTTCAGCGACAAGGTTTCAAGATAGCCGTGGATGGAACCCAGCGGCGTGCGCAGGTCGTGCGAGATGTTGGCTACCACTTCGCGGCGGTCGTGATCCAGCTGGCGCATGGTCTTCCACTGTTCGTTGATGCGCGCGCCCATGTCAGCGAAGGACTGTTCAAGAATCGCGATCTCGTCACGCGGGCCGCCGCGCTGCGGTTCGGGCAGCACCAGCTGGTCGGCTTGCGTGTCCAGCTGCTGCATGGTGGTGGTGAGGCGATGCAGCGGCCGCGTAATCAGGCGGAAGGCGATCAGGCCGGCGGCCAGCACCAGCGCAGCCACCACCGCCATCGACCACAAGGTGGTGCGCAGCACCGAGCTGGCCGTGGCGCGTGCCGCCAGCCGGTCATGTTCCTCGCTTTGCAGGATCACGTAGATGTAGCCGATTTTCTGTTCGCCCGAGCGCAGGATGGCCGCGCTGAACACCTTGCGGCCACGCTGGCTGCGCGGATCGTCGCCCTGGATCGGCAGCGGTTCGTTGTTCAGCAAGCGGCGGATCGGCGCGAGGTCGACACGGTCGCGTTTCAGGTGGCCGGCCGGCGCGGCATGACCGACTACGCGGCCGTCGTTATCCAGCAAATAGACTTCCACGCTGGGATTCACCGACATCAGCTTGTTGAACAAGCGGCGCACGGCCGCAGGCCCGAGGCCGTCGGTGGACGGCTGACCGCTGCTTTCTTCGTCAGCCTGCATCAGCTGCGCATCGAGCGCGATGCTGCGCGCCAGTCCGCGCGACAAGCCTTGCACCACTTCCTTCTCGTGCATAATGTTGGCGCGGATTTGCAGCCAGGCCGATGCGCCGCAGCACACCAGCAGCAGCAGGCAAAACGCCAGCGACAGGCGCTGCGACAGTGTCAGGTTCATGATCCGGCACCGCCGGCGTAGCGATAGCCCTTGCCCCACACGGTAAGGATACGCGTCGGCTCGGCCGGATCGGCTTCGATCTTGGCGCGCAGGCGGTTGATGTGGGTGTTGACGGTGTGTTCGTAGCCGTCGTGCTGGTAGCCCCACACCTGATTCAGCAGGTCCAGCCGCGAGAACACTTTTTCGGGATGCTTGATGAAGTGGTACAGCAGGTCGAATTCGCGCGGCGTCAGATCCAGCGCGGCGCCGTGCAGGTGGGCCTGGCGCGTGATCGGATCGACGCGCACGCCGTTCAGTTCCAGCAGGCCGGCTTCGGCGCGCTGGCTGCGCGACATGGCGTCGGCGCGGCGCAGCAGCGCCTTCACGCGGGCCACCAGCTCCAGTACGGAGAACGGTTTGGGCAGGTAGTCATCCGCGCCCAGTTCAAGGCCGAGGATGCGGTGCACTTCGCTGGAACGCGCGCTGGTGATGATGATGGGCGTGTAAGTGGTCATGGCGCGCGCCTGGCGGCAGATCTCCAGCCCGTCCACGCCGGGCAGCATGATGTCGAGGATAAGCGCATCCCAGCCGCCGGTGCGCACTTGCGCCAGCCCTTGCGCGCCATCGGCGCAATGGGTGACTTGATACCCCTCATCCTGGAGGTGCATGCGCAGCAGGTCTGCGATATGAATGTCGTCTTCGACGATGAGTACGCGTTTGCTTGGTTCCATGACCGTCATTGTGCAGGATTCTTGCGCTGAAAAGTATCACAAATCGTTTAAGTTTTCGTGAGGATTTCGTCAGCACTACGGGCGCAGAATGGCTTCATCGTTATTCCACTTATGGAGACCACCATGACCAGCAGACGTTCTTTCATCCTGACCAGCGGCGCCGCCCTGCTGGCGGGCATCGCCTACCGCGCCACGCAGGCTGCCCCTGCCGTCGCCTGGGAAGTCACCCACACCGACGCCGAATGGCGCGCCCTGCTCTCGCCGGCCCAGTATGAGGTGCTGCGCAAGCATGGCACCGAGCGGCCGTTCAGCAGCCCGCTGTACAAGGAGCATCGCGGCGGGAAGTTTTTCTGCGCCGGTTGCCAGAATCCGCTGTTCTCGTCGAAGAATAAGTTCGACAGCGGCACCGGCTGGCCAAGCTTCTGGAAACCGCTCGATCGCGGCGTTTATACCAGCCGTACCACGTCGCTCGGCATGTATGGCGTGGAGGTGGTGTGCCGCCGCTGCGGCAGCCATTTGGGCGACGTGTTCGACGATGGCCCGGAACCGACCGGCCTGCGCTACTGCATCGACGGTGTGGCGCTCAACTTTGTTCCCGGCGAAGCCTGATTGGAGGTCATCATGTTATTGATTCTGCTTTCTTATCTTGGCGGGGCGCTGACGATTCTCAGCCCTTGCATCCTGCCGGTACTGCCATTTGTATTTGCCCGAACCGGTCAGCCGTTTGTGCGTAGCGGCTTGCCGCTGTTGCTCGGCATGGCCCTGACCTTTGCGCTGGTGGCGACGCTGGCGGCGGTCGGCGGCGGCTGGGTGGTGCAGGCCAACCAGTATGGGCGCTGGATCGCGCTGGTGTTGATGGCGTTCTTCGGCTTGACGCTGCTGCTGCCGCATCTGGCGGATCGTTTAACCAAGCCGCTGGTGGCGCTGGGCGACAAGTTGTCCAACAAGGCGCATGCCGATGGCGAAGGCTCCGGCGCGCGCTCGTCGCTGCTGCTGGGCGTGGCGACCGGCTTGCTGTGGGCGCCGTGCGCGGGGCCGGTGCTGGGCCTCGTGCTGACTGGCGCGGCGCTGAATGGCGCCAGTGTCGGCACGACGTTGCTGCTGTTGGCGTATGCGGCTGGTGCGGCGACTTCGCTGGCGTTGGCGTTGCTCGTTGGCGGGAAGGTCTTCAGTGTGATGAAGCGCTCGCTGGGCGCGGGTGAATGGGTGCGCCGTGGTTTGGGCGCAGCCATGCTGGCCGGTGTGGCGGCAATTGCGACCGGGCTGGATACGGGCTTGCTGACGCAGGTGTCGACCATCGCCACCGCTGGCGTGGAGCAAAAGCTGATCGATACGCTGGCCCCGCGCGGCGGCCAGCCTGAAGCCCCGGCTGGCGGTGCAATGATGCGCAGCGCAGCGGCGGCACGCGGCGACGCCGAAGGCGAGCAGCCAGGCGGTGCGATGATGGCGCGGACCGCGATGAGCGGTGCGGCCGGCGCCGGTGGCCCAGCCATGATGGCGCGCCGTGCGATGGCGCCGGCCGCCGACACGCTGCCGGTCGAAGGCAAGCTGCCTTCGCTGGGCGGCGCTGTCGAATGGCTGAACTCCGCCCCGCTGTCGGCCGAACAGCTGAAAGGCAAAGTGGTGCTGGTCGACTTCTGGACCTACTCCTGCATCAACTGCCTGCGCAGCCTGCCCTACACCAAAGCCTGGGCCGAGAAATACCGCGACCAGGGCCTGGTGGTGATCGGCGTGCATGCCCCGGAATTCGCCTTCGAGCGTAACCTGAACAACGTGCGCAAGGCCGTGAAAGACCAGGGCATCACCTTCCCGGTGGCAGTCGATAACAACTACGCCATCTGGCGCGCCTTCAATAACCAGTACTGGCCAGCGCACTACTTCATCGACGCCAAAGGCCAGATCCGCCACCACCACTTCGGCGAAGGCGACTACGCCCAGTCCGAGCAAGTGATCCAGCAGTTGCTGGAAGAAGCCGGCCGCAAAAACGTGACCAACACCGTGGTCAGCGCCGAAGACGCGCAAGGCATCCAGCAGCAGTCGGACATGGGCCAGGTCGGCTCGCCGGAAACCTACCTTGGCTACGAGCGCGCCGAAAACTTCGCTTCGCCGGAACGGCAGGCAGCCAACGCCGCCCGCCAGTACACGGCGCCCGCCAAACCGGCACTGAACCAGTGGGGCCTGGCCGGCAACTGGCTGTCGCAAGCGGAGCAGATCACGCTGAACCAAGGCACCGGCAGCATCGTCTACCGCTTCCATGCCCGCGACCTGCATCTGGTGCTGGGACCCGGCAAGGACGGCAAGCCAGTGCGCTTCCGCGTCACCATCGACGGCGCTGCGCCGGGCCAGAACCACGGTGCCGATGTTGCAGCCGACGGCACCGGCAAGATCGATAGCCAGCGTCTGTACCAGCTGGTGCGCCAATCCGGCCCTGTGGCCGACCGCACCTTCAGCATTGAATTCCTCGATCCCGGCGTACAAGCCTACGCCTTCACCTTTGGTTAAAAGGAGCATCATCATGAAAAACATCGCATTCAAACTGGCCGCACCGCTTGCCCTCATGGGTGCCCTCACCGCCTGCGCGGCGGAACCGGCAACCGTCATCGCCCCTCCGGTCGTCGACGAACCGGCAGGCACCGAACATACTGCCACCGCCATCTTTGCCGGCGGCTGCTTCTGGGGCGTACAGGGCGTGTTCCAGCACGTGAAAGGCGTGACCAGCGCCGTTTCCGGCTACACCGGCGGCGACGCCCGCACCGCCAACTATGAGTCGGTCGAACAAGGCGACACCGGCCACGCAGAATCCGTGAAGATCACCTACGATCCGACGCAGATCAGCTACGGCAAGCTGCTGCAGGTGTTCTTCTCGGTCGCGCACGATCCGACGCAGCTGAACCGCCAGGGACCGGACCGCGGCACGCAGTACCGCTCTGCCATCTTCCCGCAAACCGCGTCGCAGCGGACGGTGGCAGAAAAGTACATCGCCCAGCTCAACGCCTCGCATGTGTACAAAAAACCACTGGTGACGCGGATCGAAACGGACAAGAAATTCTACGCCGCGGAGTCCTACCACCAGAACTACCTGACACTACACCCGAACGATCCCTATATCGTCTACAACGATGCGCCTAAACTGGTGGACCTCAAGCGCATCGCACCGGACCTGTACAGGGCCGAAGCTGTACTGTTACGTAATATCATGTAGTACAATTACAGTAACAATACGGTGGAAGAGACACGCCATGCACAATTCTGAAGTTGATTCGCCCCTGCGCCGCCAACTATTGGGAGGCATGCTGTCCGCCGCCGTCCCGGCGCTGCCGCTGCTGACGTCTGCCAGCGCGAGCGCCGCCGAATCCCCGATCCAGGTGGGCGGCCTGCCCGTCACCTGCAACCTCACCCTGCCGGTGGCCTGCATGGCCAAGGCAGCCTCCGCCGGCAAGCCCGGCTCCCTGCCGCGCGGCTTTGAATACAGCAAATACAACGGCTGGCCCGAGGTCAAGGAATCGCTGATGACGGGCCGCATCCAGGCTGCCTACATGCTGGCGCCGCTGGTGATGGACCTGGCCGACAAGCGCATCCCGGTCAAGATCGTCTCGCTGGGCCACCGTTCCGGCGCGGTCATCATGGTCCGCACCGATTCCACGTACAAGAAATTCGCCGACCTGAAAGGCAAGCGCATCGCCATTCCGAGCCGCTTTGCCGTGGACTTCCTGTTCCTGCGCAAGATGCTGGCGCGCGAAAACATGTCGCCGAAAGATATCGAGATCGTGGAGATGGCGCCGCCCGACATGCCGGCCGCGCTGTACGCCAAGGCGGTCGACGGCTACTGCACCGGCGAGCCGTTCGGCGCCGCCGCGCAGCGCGCCGGCTATGCCCGTCCGCTGGCCATGACGCGCGACGAATGGCGCAATTACATCTGCTGTGTGCTGACGGTGCGCGAAGAACTGATCAAGGAAAACCGCCCGCTGGTGCAGGAACTGGTCAACTACGTGCAAGCCGCCGGCAACTGGCTGGACTCGGCCCCGGCCAGCCGCGAGAAAGCCGTCACCATCGCCGCAGGCCGCAAGTACTTCAACCAGGATCCCAACGTGCTGCGCTTCGTGATGCAGAACCCGGCCGACCGCGTCACCTACGGCGACCTGCGCATGATCCGCGCGGAGTTCGACGAATTGATGCAGCTGTCGATTGAAGCCGGCACCATCAAGCGCCCCATCGCCTACGAAAACTACGTCGACGACAGCTTCGTCAAAGCCATCAAACCCGTGACCATCAGCCTGTGAAGACCGTCCTTGCCACATTGCTGCTGGCGGCATGCACCGCCGCCACCGCCGCAGAAAACCTCGGCCTCAAAGCGGGCACCTTCGATCCGCCGCGCATGGCGCCCGACTTCACCGTCAAGGGTTCGGACGGCAAGCCGCTGAAACTGAGCCAGTACCGGGGCAAGCTGGTGCTGCTGGAATTCGGCTACACCTCTTGCGTGGACGTGTGCCCGGTATCGCTGGCGATGCTGGCGCAGGCCCGCAAGCAGCTGGGCGCTCAGGCCGGCGAGCTGCAAGTCATCTACGTCACCGTCGATCCCGAACGCGACACCGAAGAACGCATGCGCACCTACCTGCGCAACTTCGACCCGACCTTCATCGGCGCCACCGGCACGCCGGAGCAAATGGCCAAGGTGCGCCAGAACTACGGCATCACCGCGACCAAAAAGCCGATTGAAGGCAGCAGCAGCTACCTGATTGGCCATTCGTCCTACCTGTACTTTGTCGACCGCGCCGGCAAGCTGCGCGCGCTGCTGCCCTACGGCCGCACCGCCGACGATGTGGTGCACGACGTCAAACTGCTGCTGAAGAATTGAAGACGCTGCGCCGCCTCCTGCTGCTCCTGGCAGGCGCCGTGGGCGCCTTCGCTGCGTGGTCGGCATTTGCCCCCGTCAGCCTCGCCTCGCGCGACGAACTATTCGAAATCCCGGCCGGAACCTACGCGCGCCGCATGGCCGGCGACAAGGTCGAGATCCTGCCCGCTGAAATCCACCTGACGCACGGCGCCAACGATGTGCTCCTGCTGCGCAATCTGGACAACGTGCCGCAGATCTTCGGACCGGTGCTCATCATGCCGGGCCAGAGTTTCCGGCTGCCGTTTGAAACCGTCTCGGTCAACGACTTCGCCTGCACCGCGCACGCCAGCGGGCAAATGCGCGTAATCGTCGACGAGATGCCCGCCGCCGGCTGGCCGCGCCTGCAGTGGCGCGCCGCGCGCGCATGGAAAAAGCTGAAAAGTTAAAGGAGCGATATGGAAAAACTCAAGACCATCCTGCCGCCGCTGGCGGTGCTGATCGCACTGATCGCCCTGTGGTGGGTGATCGTGATCCAGACCGAAAGCGTGATCTTCCCCACGCCGGGCCAGGTCGTCACCGGCACGCTGGAGCTGGTGGAAGACGGCACGCTGTGGGAGCACATCGGCGCCTCGCTGTTCCGCGTCGGCTGCGGCTTCGGCCTCGCGGCGCTGGTGGCCATTCCGCTCGGCCTGTGGATGGGCCGCGTGGACGGCGCCTACATCACGCTCAATCCCATCTTCCAGATCCTGCGCCCGATCTCGCCCATCGCGTGGATTCCGATTGCGATCCTGTGGTTCGGCGTCGGCAACCTGTCGCCGGTATTTCTGATCTTCATTGCGTCGGTGTTCCCGATGATCGTGCAGACCGCCGCCGGCGTCCACACCATCGAACGCCGCTACCTGCGCGCGGCCGAGAACTTCGGCGTCTCGCGCTACGTGCTGTTCCGCCAGGTGATTGTTCCCGCCGTGCTGCCGGAGATTATCGTCGGCATGCGCATCGCGCTGGGCGTGGCGTGGCTGGTGGTGGTGGCGGCCGAGATGATCGCGCTGCGCTCCGGCCTCGGTTATCTCATCATGGATTCGCGCAATGCCGGCAACCGCTACGACCTGGTGGTGGCCGGCATGATCATCATCGGCATCATCGGCCTGATACTGGACGTGGTGATGCGCAAGCTCGAAGGACTCAAATCGGTAAGGTGGCGCTATGGACGCTAAGATCGTCGTCAACAACATCAAGAAGCAATTCAAAGGCATGCCGGTGGTGGACGGCGTGAGCCTGTCCGTGAAGGACGGCGAATTCGTCGCCATCGTCGGTCCGTCCGGCTGCGGCAAGTCGACGCTGATGAAGATCATCGCCGGCTTTGAAACGGCCAGCGAAGGCGATGTGCGCATCGACGGCGCAGTACGGCACGGCCCGAGCCCGAAAGGCATCGCCATCTCGCAGCACGGCTCCGTATTCCCGTGGCTGACGGTGCAGCAGAACCTGATGTTCGGCCTGACCGGCGACGGCCACGGCGATAAGGCCGCGCTGGCCGACCACTACGCCGAGATGGTGGGACTGAAAGGCTTCGAGAACAGCTACCCGCACGAACTATCGGGCGGCATGCTGAAACGGGTGGAGATCGCGCGGGCGCTGGTGGTCAAGCCGGAAATCCTGTACATGGACGAACCCTTCTCCGCGCTGGACGCGCTGATGAACCTCAAGATGCGCAACGAACTGCTGCGCATCCTGGGCGAAGAACGCCACACCGTGCTGCTGATTACGCACGATGTGGAAGAAGCGCTGTTCATGGCGGACCGCGTGCTGGTGCTGTCGCCGCGTCCGACCCGCATCCAGGCAGTATTTGAAGTTCCGCACCCGCATCCGCGCAAGCTCTCCAACCCCGAACTGCAGCAGATGAAGGAGCGGATCCTGCAGGAGCTGGGCGTTACAGTTTGACCTGCTTCAGCACTTCCAGCACCGCGTCGACCACCGCTTCCGGCTTCTCGGCCTGAATCACGTGGCCGGCGCCGGCCACCACGCGCTGCTTGCTGCGCGTGGACAGTTTGGTGAACTCGGTCTGCACCGCGTAGTTCTCGTCTTCAAACGCCTTGTTCATCGCGCTTTGCGGCTGGCCCGGCACGGCGTATGGACTCACACCGCGCGTCAGCACCACCAGCGGAATATCCCCGAACGGGCGGCGCAGCTTACGCAGCTGTTCGTCGCTGGTGGAGATGGCCGCGTATTCGGCCACGTTGGCCTGCCAGTATGACAGCTTGGATTCGGATGCCAGCATCGCGGCACCCAGCGACGGTCCGAAAGTCTTCAACGGTTCGCCAATACAGTTCTTCTTCGCCTCGGCGTTTTTGGCAAAGCCTTTTTTCGCGGCGTCCAGACAGTACTTGCCCTGCCCTTCGACCATCGCGTAAATCTGTTTGACCTTGCCGTCGGTGACCTTGTCCAGCCGCGCGGTTTCGTCTTCATGCTGCGCTTCGACCAGCACCAGCCCTTTCACTTCGGCCGGATAACGGTAGGTGAACACCTGCACGTTGGCGCCGCCGAGCGAATTGCCGACCATGATGTACGGTCCCTTCTCGCCCGCTGCGGCCAGCAGTTTGTGCAGGTCCGCCGCCACGCTCTCGGAGGTGTTCGGCGTTTTAATCGGATCGCTGAAACCGAAGCCGGCGCGGTCGAACACGCAGGCGCGCGCGTGCTTCGCCACTTCCGGCTGCACCCGATACCATGACCAGCCGGCATCGCCGGACGGCGCGTCGAACACCACGGTCAGCGGGCCATTGCCGCTGCAGTACATATGCATTTTGCGGCCGCCGCCCACATCAAAGAGATGCGGTTTGGCGAACTCGCTCGCCATCGTTCCACCTGCACTCAAAGCCAAAACTGCAAAAACAGCGTTACGCATCAAGACTCCCTGGGTGATGCGGCTCCACGGCCGCGACAAGCCGCATAGTACAATGTAAACATGCAAAAATTAACATCTGAACTACAAAGACTTTACCTGTTCGCGGATCAGCAGCGCGACGCGCAGTCGATTGAGCTGGTCAGGGACGGCATGGTGCGCACGCTGGTAATCGATTTCCACAAGGCCGCCGAGGAGCGGCATTGGGCGCATCTGTGCGACGTCGCCAACGCGCTGCAAACGGAGCTTGGCTTGCCTGCGCCGGCCGTCAGCGTGTCCGGTGGCGAGTGCTATCGTTTGTGGCTGTCGCTGGCGCAGCCGGTGACGGAAGCGCAGGCCAAACAATTCCTCGCCTTGCTGCATAAGGCTTACTTTGAAGATGAGGAAATTGACTTCGGCCGCAGCCGGGTTGATTTGCCGCCGGCGCAGAACCGCACCACCGGCTTGTGGGCCGCGTTCATCAACCCGAGCATGGGTGGCGCGCTGGCCGAAGATCTGGGATTGGAAATGGCGCCGCCGGATGCCGCGCAGGCGGCCTTTCTCGAAGGCCTGGTCAGCATCAGCGAAGAGGAATATCAGCAGGCGCTGGCGACGCTGCAGCGCAAGCACGCCGCAGTTCCGGCGCCGGCGCTCAACGTCAGCACAACCACGCCGGCAGGTCTGCTATTGAAGGATGCTACGCTGGAAGACATCGTCCGGCACTTGCACGCGATGGGCATCGAGCCCACTTTCCGCCACGTGCTGAAACACTAGCGCGCTGATCGCGCGGTCGGCCAGCTGCACGCCGCGCGCCTTCAGATCCAGCAGCGCCTGTTGCGTCCCGGCGTCCGGCTCGCGCATGATCGGATCGCTCATCTCCACGCCCAGAATGGCCGACAGCGTCAACGACGCCAGCTGATCCTGCCGGATGGTGCCGATGACGACCGCACCGGCCTCGCGCAACTGCACGGCTACCACGCCGGCGCCCTCCTTGAGCAGCACGGGAATCCCATGCAGCGGACCGCGCACCCGCTTCAGGTTGCGCTCACGGTCCATGTCCAGCGCGTTTTTCAGCGCATGTGGATGAATCTCAATGCCGGACTTGCCAGCCAGCTTGATGCGGGTCAGGTACTGCGACGTCAGCCAGTGCGACGTCAGTTTGCCCACCTCCATCAAACGCTGCTGCTCGCCGACACCGGCGTCGAGGATGCCGCCGGTGCCCAGCTGTTTGACCGGCGGATTGCCGAGTTTTACGAAATCCCTGCGATTCATGCCATCCTCGTGAGTGGTGTGTTGCGCTGCATAAATAAATATAGCAGCAGCTTGCCACTTGTACCACAAAAATGGTGAAAAAAAAACACGCCGGCTTGCGCGGGCGTGCTTTTTTTAGAGAAAGTGTCGCTTAGCCGCGAACAACTTTCTTGAATTCGTTGGTACGGGTGTCGATTTCGACGATGTCGTCTTGCGACACGAACAGTGGCACCTGGATCGAGAACTGCTTGGCTTCGATCGCGTTTTCGATCTTGGCTTCCTTGGTCACGTTGCCCGAGGTGTTGCCTTTAACTGCTGGCTCCGAGTAGATCACCTGACGCTGGATGGTGGTTGGCAGTTCAACCGAGATCGCCTTGCCGTCGTAGAACACGGCTTCGCATTCCATGCCGTCTTTCAGGTAGTTCAGGGCGTCGCCCAGGTTTTCTTCTTCGATTTCGTACTGTTCGTAGTCAGCGTCCATGAACACGTACAGTGGGTCGGCGAAGTACGAGTAGGTCACTGGCTTCTTGTCCAGAACCACTACGTCGAACTTGTCGTCGCCGCGGAACACGCTCTCGAATGGAGCATTGGTCAGCAGGTTCTTCATTTTCCACTTGTAGGTGAAGCCGGTGCGGCTCGAACCGTTGACGTCGGAACGCAGGACGATGAATGGCTTAGCGTCAACCATGATGATGTTGCCGACGCGAATTTCTTTTGCTGGTTTCATAGCGATTTTACTTAATAAGGTGGTTGCGTAAAGATCATCGTCGCCTGACGTTTGATCGAAAAAAGCCGTACAGAGCTAAACCCGGCATTGTACCTGTTTTTTGGCTAAGCGCCTATCTCAGCGTGGCGGCAAACGCCAGCATATTGGAGGCCAGGTCGCCATGCGACAGGATTTGCTGCTGCCAGGCGGCGGCGCGGGCCGTGGCAGCGCCGGTTTCGGCCGCCAGCGCGCCCCAGGAGGCGGCCCAGTTATCAGGTTCACCATGCACCGGCGCGCCGTTCCAGCGCAGCGCGAACCCGGCCAGGCCCGGCAACTCGCCAGCGTAGCGCTCGAGGAAAGCGCGCAGTTTTTTGTGGTGCAGGTTTTCGTCCTGCGGGTAGATGTGCCAGATGAAGGGCTTGCCCGCCCACTGCGCGCGCACGAAGGAATCTTCGCCGCGCACGAAGTTCAGGTCGCAGGCCCACAGCAGCTTGTCGTAATCGGGCTGCGGCACGAACGGCAGCACGCGCACCGTCAGCGCGCCGCGCGTGGCAACGTTGTCCGACTCGCCAAGGAAAGCACGCACCGCATCGGCCGCCACGCCTTCCGGCACTAGGCAGGTGATCGGCTCGGCGCTGGCTTGCCACACCTCGAACAGCGCCGATACCGGCGCGTGCGGATAGCAGAACAGCGAGATTTTGGTCGACGCGATCTCGGCTTCGCTCAGGCCCAGCTGCCGCAGGAACGGCGGCGCCTCGAATTGCAGGCGCTGCTGCTCCAATGCCGCCTCGCGCAGCAGGCCGCCGGTCTGGGCGGTAAAGCCGGGGAAGAAGAAGTACTTCATCATCGAGCGCGGCTGCATGGATGGCATCCGGTGGCAGCCCTCCACCCACTCTTCCGCCGTCAGGCCCTCCAGGTTGAACCACACCGGGCGCGGCTCGCACTGCGCCATCGCGTCGATGTAGCCGGGCGGGATATCGACTGCAAAGAACTCGACCACGATATCGGCCACCTCGTCTTTGCTGTAGACGCCGTCCTGATCGCGCCAGTGGCGCACGGTCACGCCATCCACCTGCTGGCATTCAGCCGCGGTGTCGACCGGCGGGCAGATGCGATGGAAGCTGGCCAGGTCGTCCACGAACAAGGTCACCGCCAGCCCATGCTCGCGCACCAGCTGTTTGGCCAGGCGCCAGCAAATACCGATATCACCGTAGTTGTCGACAACGCGGCAGAACAGATCGAGGCGGCGGAATGGGGTCATGGCAGGCAAGCAGAAAAATCGAGGCTGGATGATACCTGATTAACGCGCGGCGGCCACCAAGAATACCAAAACTTCGCGCGCGCCTGTCAGTCCAATCCTACCAGCGCGGCCCATCGGCCCGCTGCTAAACAACACAAGGAGATGTCATGAATGAATTCTACCCACAACAACTGATGGCCCAACAATATGGCGAACTGGCGCCGCAAGGCTTCCTCGGCGGCTTGCTCGGCGCACCGCTCGGCGGACTGATCGGACGCGGCATCGGCGGCCTGTTCGGTAACGCCAATCTCGGCCGCCAGATCGGCCAGGCGGCCGGCGGCATCGGTGGCGGTCTGCTGCCGTTCGGCGTTGATCCGGTGACGGCGGCCTATGCCCAACAACAGCAGCAACAGCAGCAACAGCAACTGCTGCAGCAAGCGCAGATGGCGCAAATGGCGCAAATGGCGCAGCTGGCGCCGCAGGGCTGGTTCGGCAACATCATCAAGAGCGTAGGACGGCCACTGGGCGGCGCGATTGGCGGCGCGTTCGGTAACGCCGGCCTGGGCGGCACCATCGGCGGCATTGCCGGGCAACTGGGCGGCATGCTGCCGTTCGCGGCCGACCCGGTGACGGTGGCCTACCTGCAGCAACAGCAGCAACAGCAGGAACTGGGGCCGCAAAGCCTGTTCGGCGACCTGTTCCGCAAAGCCCACCCGTACACCAGCATTTACAACCCCTTCATTCCACAGCAGCCCAACCTGCTGCCATTCGGCGCCGATCCGGTGACGGCGGCCTATGCGCAGCAAGGGCTGGCGCCGCAAGGCTGGTTCGGCAACTTGATCCGCAATGTGGCGCAGCCGCTGGGCGGCGCGATCGGCGGCGCGTTTGGTAACGCCGGCATCGGCAACACCATCGGCGGCATCGCCGGCCAGCTGGGCGGCATGCTGCCGTTCGGCGCCGATCCGGTCGCCGCGGCTTACGCCCAACAGCAGGCGCAACTGGCGCAACTGGCGGCACAGCAAGGACAAACCCTGCATTGATGGCATCCCTGCCCTCCGGCGGCTGCGGCAGCCGGAGGGCACTGTCACGAGGAGAACTCCCATGCCTGAGACCAAGTCCCGCTTCCTGATCCACGCCGCGCGCGGCGCCCCGCTCAACGATTTCCTGGCGGTGGCCGGCAGCGACGCCGACATTTCGGTGATCGACATCATCGGCCCGCGCGAACGGCCGCACACGGCGGTGGTGGATATCACGCCCGAGAAAGCGCGCCTGCTGGAGCAGCATTTCCGCCTGACCGGCACGCCCGACCACCAATTGACGATAGAACCGGACCGGCCGCTGTCCATGTTCGACAGCGGCCCGTTCGATCCCCTTTGAAAGGAAGATTATGCCTAAAAATCCGAATGGCGGCGGCAGCGCGCCGCCAGACCCCACCACGTCCGCTACCGACGTTGAAGCGACGCCGGTGGAAAGCGGCAATCCCGGCCGCCGTACCGGTGGCAGCAGCGCCAGCAGCACCAGCAGCAGCGACACGCGCACGGCCAGCCCGGCCGCCGGCAGCGACGGCAGCGAAAGCGGCGAACCGGCAGCGCATACCAACGGCCGCGCCGGCAGCAGCGGCCGCAACGTCGGCGCCCGCAAAAAGCAGTTCGTGATCGCGCCGCGCCAGACAGCAGACAGCTTGCAGACGCTGGGCCTGCAGCCCTTGCAGTTTGCCGCGCTCGAACAGGCGCTGCGCAACAGCAGCGATATCGAAGTGGTCGACAAGGTCGGCCCCAAATCCGTGCTGGGCGCGCTGGCCGATGGCATGGGCGGCGGCCAGGGCGTGCTGGTGGCGCGCATGACCGAGCAAAAGGCCACCGCCCTACACCAGCAGGGCCAGGGCCGCCTGCTGGTCGAGCCCGATCAGCATCTGAATTTGATGGAGCCGTCGCTGCGCCAGCCGGCGCTGGTGACCGGCGTGGCGCCCACCAGCGGCGCCGGGCCGGTGCTCAACGCCGTCATCAGCGTGATCGGCAAGGATGGCGCGCCGCAGGCCAATGCGGAGGTGTCGCTGTTCGGCAGCATGCTGCCGGCCAGCGGCGTGACCGATGCCAGCGGCCAGGTCACGCTGTCGCTGTTCGGCGAAACCGCCGACACCGTGCGCGGCCTGTACGTCAAGCCCAAGGCCGATTACTGGAGCTTCTATCAGCGCGATCCCGACATCAGCAGCGATGAAGCCAACGTGGTGGTGCTGCGCGCACTGTCCGACTGGCCGGCGCTGGCCGGCTTCCCGCGCCAGCGCGCCTACGGCTGGGGGCAGAAAGCCATGCGCCTCGGCCAGCTGCCCGGCACCTATCGCGGCCAGGGCGTGAAGATTGCCATCATCGATTCCGGCGCCGCCACCACGCACGACAACCTGCACGGCATCCACGCCGGTTTCGATGTGCTCAACAAGCAGACCAATCCCAACGGCTGGGACCAGGACACGCTGGGCCACGGCTCGCACTGCGCCGGCGTGATTGCGGCGGCCGATATCGCCTCCGGCATCCGCGGCTTTGCGCCCGACGCGGAAGTCCACGCCTGCAAGCTGTTCCCCGGCGGCCAGGTCAGCCAGCTGATCGACGCGCTTGAATACTGCATCGACAAGCAGATCGATGTGGTCAACCTGAGTTTGGGCGGCGCGGAAGTGTCGGAAGCGCTGGAGCAGCAAATCATCCGCGCCAAACGGGCCGGCATTGCCTGCATCGTCGCAGCAGGCAATTCGGGCGGGCCAGTACAGTATCCGGCCTCCTCGCCGAATGTACTGGCGGTGGCGGCCATCGGCAAGCTCGATGAATTCCCGGCCGACAGCTACCACGCGCAGACGCTGGACACCAACGTCGACGCCTACGGCTACTTCTGCGCCAAGTTCAGCTGCTTCGGGCCGCAGGTGGCGGTGTGCGCGCCGGGCGTGGCCATCACCTCGTGCGTGCCGCCGAATAATTTCGCCGCCTGGGACGGCACCTCGATGGCGACGCCGCACGTGACCGGCCTGGCCGCGCTGTGCCTGGCGCATCATCCGGACTTCCAGACGCCGCAGTACAAGGCGCGCGGTGCCGAGCGCGTCGAGCGGCTGTTCCAGATCATCCGCAGCAGCGCGCGCCGCGTCAGCCTGGGCGACCAGAGCCGCACCGGTTTTGGCTTGCCGGACGTGCTGGTGGCGGTGGGCTTGCAGACGCAGCAGGTCGGCGCCACGCCGGCCGTGCAGCCGCAGTCGATGATGATGCCGATGATGGCGGCGCCGGTCTACGATCCGTACGCGCTGGGCGTGATGCAGTACTACCGGCCGCCGGTGCCGTACGCGCCAATCGCATGGTAGCGCCGGAAATGCAAAAAGCCGCACAAGGCGGCTTTTTGCATGATTTGGCGTCCCCACGGGGATTCGAACCCCGGTACTCACCGTGAAAGGGTGATGTCCTAGGCCTCTAGACGATGGGGACAGAAACTGTCCGTACTGGCCTGTGCTGCTTAATCCGAAAATGTCGGCTGGCGTCCCCACGGGGATTCGAACCCCGGTACTCACCGTGAAAGGGTGATGTCCTAGGCCTCTAGACGATGGGGACATTTCCAAGGCGCGTATTATGGCAGCGACCTTCCCCGAATGCAATAGCAAACCCTTGTTTTTGCTGAAAAATCGCCGCAACATTGGCAGCCCTGCAACGGATCTCAGTCCAGCAGCGCTGTCAGCCGTTCAAGATTGGCCGGCTTGACCACCAGTGCGTCGAAACCAGCCGACATGGCCTGCTGGCGATCCTGCTCCTGGCCATAGCCGCTGACCGCGATGATGCGCGCATCCCGCGTGGCCGGATGCTCGCGCAGGCGCCGCGCCAGCGTGTAGCCATCCATCACCGGCATGCCGATATCCAGCAGGAAGGCTTCGGCCGGGGCGGCCACCGCCTTGTTCAATGCCGTCACCGGATCGTTTTCGACCGTGACCTCGTGCCCCGAGGCGCGCAGCAAGGCCGCCAATGCCTGCGCGGCATCGTCGTTATCGTCAACGATGGTGATGCGCCTGGCCGGGGTGGACGCCTCGGGCCGCGCATCGGCGCCGGGCTCGACAGCCAGCTGCGCCAGCGGCAGCGTGACGGTGAAGCGGCTGCCCTGACCGGGGCCGGGGCTGTGCGCGGCAACCCTGCCGCCGTGCAGTTCGGTCAGGCGCTTCACCAGCGACAAGCCGATCCCCAAGCCGCCCTGCTGCCGGTCCACCGTGCGCTCGCCCTGCACGAACAAATCAAACAGATGCGGAATCAACTCCGGCTTGAGGCCGATGCCGCTGTCGCACACTTGCACCACCACCTGCCCATCCTCGACCGACAACAGCAAATCGATCACGCCGCCTTCCGGCGTATAGTGCGCCGCGTTGGTCAGCAGGTTCACGAACACCTGCACCAGGCGCTTGGCATCGCCGCACACCACCGCGCGCTCCGGCGCCAGACGCATGCTCAACCGGTGGTTGCGCTGCTTGATCAAGGGCAGAACCTGTTCGGCCGCGTCGCCCACCGCAAGGTTCAAGTCGACCGCCGCCTGATCCAGCACGATTTTGCCGCGGGTGACGCGCGAGACATCCAGCAAATCGTCCAGCAGCGCGGCCATGTGCTTGACCTGACGGTCGATCACCTGGCTCATGCGCTGCAATTGTTCATCGCCCTGGCGGCTGCGCATCAGCACCGTCGCAGCCGAGCTGATGGGCGCGAGCGGATTGCGCAGTTCGTGCGCCAGCATGGCGAGGAAGTCATCCTTCTGGCGATTCGCCGCCTGCAGCGCGGCCTCCGCTTCCTTCTGCTGCTGGACGTCGATGGTGATGCCGTCGAAGCGGGCCGGCACGCCGCTGTCATCGTGATAAACGCGGCCTTTGGCGCGTATCCAGCGGGTGCGCCCATCCGGGGCCTGGGTGCGGTACTCGACGTCGTATTCCTCGCCGTCCTCCACCGCGCACCGGATGGCTTCCGTCACCTTGGCGCGATCGTCGGGGGTGATCAGGCTGTAGAACAGCCCGGCGTCCACCTCGGCCTCCGGCGGCAGGAAGAACTGCGCCTTGCAGGTGTCGTTCCAGTAAATATGATTGAGCGGCAGCGGGCAGTAAAACACCCCGAGCCCGGCCGCGTCGACCGCCAGCTGCAAGCGTTCATCCGCTTCCATGGCCTTGGCGTCCGCCACCCGCAGTGCGTCGCGCATGTTCTGCTGCGCGGTAACGTCAAAGCCCTGCACGAAAATGCCGCTGACCTGCCCCGCCTTGTCGCGCAGCGGCTGGCACACGAAATCGATGTACAGCTGATCGGGCTCGGCGTCCGGCCGGCGGCGCAACTGCAGCGGCACGCCCGAGACGGTGCGAGGCACGCCAGTGCGGTACACGCTGTCAAGGATCCCGAGAATTCCCTGTCCGACCAGCTCAGGGAAAGCCTCTTGGACCGGCTTGCCGATAACATCGCGCTGACCATGAAACTGACGATGGGATTCGTTCTCCAGCACGTAGACGTGGTCCGGCCCGCGCAGCATCGTCATGAAACCGGGCGCCTGGTCGAACATCTCCTGAAAGATCGCCAGCGTATCGCGCTCGCGGTTCATGCGCTCCGCGGACAAAGCCACTTCGGCCAGGCGGGCGCGTTGCGAAATGAGCCGGACACGGTCACCGAGATAGCCAAACAGCGTCCCCACCAGCGCAAACGCCAGCAGCGCACCGCGGTCGGCGGGGTCATCGATCCAAAACTCATAGGTTGGCCCGAGGATGTAGACGCCATACACGATGCCGGAACACAGCACCAGCACCGTGGCCAGCCGCCCCAGCAGCGCAGCGGCTAGCGCAATGGAAGGAATAAACAGCAGAAACGGCGCACGCGCGCCGATGAACACGCTGAGCAACAACTGCAGGCCGGTAGCCACCGCGACCACCGCCAGGGCAATCGGCAACTGCCGGCGCAACGCCACCTCCCGGATATTTGTAAGCATGTCCACTCCTTTGCAGTGGATCATACAGACAGTGCCCTCAGTAGCGCGCGCGCTTCAGCTGGAACACATCGACTACCTTCGCCAGCCCGACCGCCTGCTCGCGCATCGCCCCCGCTGCGGCGGCCGACTGCTGAACCAGCGCTGCATTCTGCTGCGTCACCTGGTCCATGTCGCCGATGGCCTGGTTGACCTGCTCGATGCCGGCACGCTGCTCCTGGCTGGCGTGGCTGATTTGCGCGATGATGCCGCTGACGCGGCTGACGCTGCCCACCAGCTCAGTCATGGTGGCGCCGGCACGGTCGACCAGCACACCGCCCTGCTCGATTTGCTCGCTGGACGCCTCAATCAGTTGCTTGATCTGGCGCGCCGCTTCGGCGCTGCGTTGCGCCAGCGTGCGCACTTCACCCGCCACCACCGCAAAACCGCGCCCCTGCTCACCGGCACGCGCCGCTTCCACTGCGGCATTGAGGGCCAGAATATTGGTCTGGAACGCGATGCCGTCAATCGTGGCAATGATGGTTCCCATCTCCTGCCCGGCGCGCTGGATGCCGGCCATGGTCTGCACCACCTGCGCCACCGCCTCGCCGCCGCGCTGCGCCACGTCGGCAGCGCCGGCCGCCAGCTGGCGCGCCTGATCGGCGTTATCGGCATTCTGGCGCACGGTGGCGGTGAGTTCCTCGATCGAAGCGGCGGTCTCTTCCAGCACGCCGGCCTGCTGCTCGGTGCGGGCGGACAGATCGGCATTGCCGGCTTCGATTTGCGCCGACGCCGACACAATCGCTTCGGTGCCGCCGCGCACCTGGGTCACGATGCGGTGCAGGCTGGCGGTCATCTCCCCGAGCGCGCTCAGCATCTGGCCCAGTTCGTCAGGACGCGGCGGCGGCTTGCGGCCGCTGAGGTCGCCGCGCGTGATCGCCTGCGCCACCGCCAGTGCGTTGTGCAGCGGGCGGATAATGGCGCGGCTCAATGCCAGACTGGCCGCCACGCCAACCGCAGCCACCACCAGCATCAGCACCGTCGTGATCGTGACCGTGCGCGAACCGCTCGCGGCGGCCTGCTCGGTAATCGCGGCGCTGGACTTGCTCAACAGGCCGATACTGTCCTCCAGCAGGCTGGACGGCTCAGCATCGATGCCGCGCACGCTGGCGTCCGCTGCCGCTGCCCCGCCATCGGCCAGCATGGCGCGGGCCGCCGCGTAGCGCGGCTTCTGCTGCGCATGCAGTTCAACAAAGCGCGCCATGGTGCGGCGCGCATCGCCATCCAGTTGCGCCAGCACAGCGCGGGCCTTGCTGTCGACTTCCGTCTCGGCCGCCAGGTAGGCGTTCCACTCCTGTTGTTGGGCCGCCGCATCGGCAGCGCGCACCAGCATATTTTTCCAGTGCACCACTTCCACCTTGTAAGCGACAGCGATGTAGCCGACCGCGCGCTCGCGCGCAAAGTTGTCCTGCACGGTCTTGCCGGAGTCGGCCACCACGTGGTTAAGGCTGTAAATACCGGCCAGTCCGGCCACCAGGGCGACTAGCAGGACGGCAATGAAAGCGAGAGGGAGTTTCAGGCTGAGTTTCATGACGAGCGCTGCGATGGAAAAACAACAAGTATGACGGCGAGCTCAACAAGAAGGAAGGGGGAAGCAAAAAATTCCAATACCATCGAAACACGCACGTATTTCCGTGCTCGCTGGGAGTTCGTCATGAAAAAAATAATGCTTTCTGCCGTACTTGCTGTCGCATGCTGCTTCTCTGCATTCGCCCAAACACCGCCTGCCAAAGCGGACGCCGTCACTGCCACCTGTATAGATGGCACGCCCTACTCTGGCGCGACCTTGAAAGGCGCATGCCGCGGACACGGCGGCGTCGACAAAAAAGCCGGCGCAGCCGCACCACCCGCAACCCCAGAGCCCGCCGCGAAACCGGCAAAGGCAGCCAAAGCCGAGGCGCCAGCCCAAGCCGCTGCCGGTGGCGGCGCGGGCAAAGTCTGGGTCAATACGGATTCGAAGGTGTATCACTGCCCCGGCGGCCGCTGGTACGGCAAAACCAAGACCGGTGAATATATGAGCGAGTCGGAGGCAAAGGCCAAAGGCAACCGTGCCGATCACGGCAAAGCCTGTGCTTGAGACGTAAAAAAAGCCGCTTCCGGGCGGCTTGATCATTTCTTTACGCTGTTTTGGCGTCCCCACGGGGATTCGAACCCCGGTACTCACCGTGAAAGGGTGATGTCCTAGGCCTCTAGACGATGGGGACCAAGGAACTTCTCTATCTGCATTCTACGCGATTGGTGGAGGTAAGCGGGATCGAACCGCTGACCTCTTGCATGCCATGCAAGCGCTCTCCCAGCTGAGCTATACCCCCCGGGCGTAGAAAACATTTACTGCAACCGACCAGCGCTGGCATCGCTGGCGTCCCCACGGGGATTCGAACCCCGGTACTCACCGTGAAAGGGTGATGTCCTAGGCCTCTAGACGATGGGGACCTCGGAACTACCTTAACTACTCTCCTGTGCTTGTTGGTGGAGGTAAGCGGGATCGAACCGCTGACCTCTTGCATGCCATGCAAGCGCTCTCCCAGCTGAGCTATACCCCCTCAGGGCACAGAAGCTTTACTACCAACCAGCCTTGGCGAAGCTGGCGTCCCCACGGGGATTCGAACCCCGGTACTCACCGTGAAAGGGTGATGTCCTAGGCCTCTAGACGATGGGGACCCTGGAACTACCGTACTACACTTCCCTGCAAACTGGTGGAGGTAAGCGGGATCGAACCGCTGACCTCTTGCATGCCATGCAAGCGCTCTCCCAGCTGAGCTATACCCCCGTTTGCGCGAGAGACAAGAGTATAGCAGAGGCTCCGTATTATGCAAATACCCTTTTGCAACTTTGCCCCCGCTTCAATGAAAAACTTAGAGGAACTTTGCCAGGCGCGCCACAACGGTGTCGCGGCCGAAGATTTCCAGCACGGCGTCGATGGCCGGCGTTTGCAGCTGGCCGGTAATGAACAGACGCAGCGGCATGGCGATCTGCGGCATCTTCAGGCCGTGCGCAGCCAGCACCTCTTTAATCATGGCGGCCAGCGCCGCCTTGTTCCACTCCACCGTTTTGCAACGCTCGGCGAAATCGGCCAGGGCCGGCTTGACGGCATCGGTGACGTACTGGGTCAGCAGCGCGGCGTCCGGCTGCGGCTCGCGGTAGAACAGCATGGCAGCGTCGGCCAGTTCGTTGACGGTGTTGGTGCGCTCTTTCAGCAGGCCCAGCACCACCGGCAGCGCCGGCGCGCCGGCGAACACGGCGCCGTTGGCTTCCATCCGCGCCTTGGCCAGGCCGGCCAGGCGCTCGTTGTCGGCCTGCTTAATATAGTGGTTGTTCAGCCAGTTCAGTTTTTCGATGTTGAACTGCGCGGCCGAATTGGACAGGTGCGAACCGTCAAACCACTGGCACACCTGCTCCATCGAGAACACTTCGTCGTCGCCGTGGCTCCAGCCCAGGCGCGCCAGGTAGTTCAGGATAGCTTCCGGCAGGTAGCCTTCGGCCGGGTATTGCATCACGTTGACCGCGTCCTTACGCTTGGACATTTTCTGGCCGTCCGAACCCAGGATCATCGGCAGGTGGCCGTATTCCGGCAGCGCTGCGCCGATGGCGCGCAGGATGTTGATCTGGCGCGGGGTGTTGTTGACGTGGTCGTCGCCGCGCAGCACGTGGCTGATCTGCATGTCGAGGTCGTCGATGGCCACGCAGAAGTTGTAGGTCGGCGTGCCATCCGGGCGGGCGATCACCAGATCGTCCAGTTCTTTATTGGCGATGGTGATGGTGCCTTTGACGAAGTCGTTCCAGGTCACTTCGCCATTGAGCGGGTTCTTGAAGCGGACCACCGGCTTGCGGCCTTCAGGGATAGCCGGCAGCACCTTGCCCGGCTCTGGACGCCAGGTGCCGTCGTAGCGCGGCTTTTCGCCGGCCGCGGTGGCGCGGTCGCGCATCGCCTGCACCTCTTCCGGCGACGAGTAGCAGTGGTAGGCGGTGCCGGCTTCCAGCATCTGGGCCACCACTTCGCGGTAGCGGTCCATGCGCTTCATCTGGTAGAACGGGCCTTCGTCGTGGTTCAGGCCCAGCCATGCCATGCCCTCGATAATCGCTTGCACGGCTTCCGGAGTGGAGCGTTCCAGGTCGGTGTCTTCAATCCGCAGCACGAAGGTGCCGCCGAAGTGACGGGCGAAAGCCCACGAATACAGCGCCGTGCGGGCGCCGCCGAGGTGGAGGTAGCCGGTCGGGCTAGGTGCGAAACGGGTGCGGACTGGCTTGGCTGGTGCGTTAGTCATCGAAGTAATAAAGCTGAGATATAAAAGCAGCTATTTTACCGCGTCGGCGCGGGCTTGGCGTTCAAAGCTGGCCCGGTAGCGCTCCTCGGCGTCGGCGCGGGTATTCATCTCGAACAGCAGGCCGCCCGGCGCCTCGCAGAAGAAGCGCGAGCCGCGGGCATGGTGGAAGAAGCCGGTTTTCATCGGTACACCTTGCGCTTGCAGGTGCTGGTAGAGCTGGCTCACCTCTTCCACCGTCGGCAGTTCAAAGCCGAGGTGGAAGTTGTGCGGCCAGACTACGGTGTGGTCTTTGGCTTCGATGACGAGGTCGAAGCCTGCGCGCTTGAGCACAGCCGCGTCGGTGCCGATGTACTCGAGCGAACAGCCGAGGTGCCGCACGAAGAAGTCGGCGGTCGCGCGCACGTCGCTGGATGGGAAGCTGATATGGTTGAACTTCATGTTTTTCTCCTGTTGTGAAGACAACAGAATACAAACCGCGAGTGTCCGCCTCAACTCGCTTTCGGACGCCGAAAAATCCTTTGCGTTCAAGGACTTAGCGGCGCCACTGCCGGATTGCTCGCGTTTTACCAGCCGTTGAAGCGCGGCCAGACCGGCCACTCGCCGCCGTTTTGCGAGATCACGTGGTACTGACCGTGCTGCGCGGCCGTAGCGCAAGCGTGGTTGGGCAGGATGCGCAGGCTGCTGCCGACCGGGAAGCGCTCCGTGATATCGACACCCGCCGCGCCGCGCCATTGCAGCACGCCGTGTTCCTGGTTGGCCTTGCCGAAACCCAGTTCCGGCACCGGCTTGCCGTCGCCATCGCAGACCATGCCGTAGCCGTGGTGGTCGTGGCCCAGGTCGCGGCTCATCGCCATCCAGCCGCCGTCGGTGATGACCCAGCCCTGATCGGCCTGGTGCCCAATGACCGTACACAGCACGCTGATCGCGACTTCATCGGTACTGCACACGCCTACATCCACCATCACCATGTCGAAGAAAATGTAGACACCGGCGCGTACTTCGGTCACGCCTTCCAGATGCTGGGCGCTGAGCGCGGTCGGCGTGGAGCCGACGCTGACCACTTCGCATGCATGGCCGCCGTTGCGCAGCAGCGTGGCAGCGGCGACGCAGCGCGAACGCTCCTGCTCGGCCATCGCCTGTAGCGCCTCCGGCGTGGTGCAGTCATACGAAGCGCCAGCGTGCGTCATCACACCCTTCAGACGCGCCCCGCCCTGCAGCGCGGCGGCAATTTGCAGCAGCACCGGATCGTCGGGCTTGACGCCGGAGCGATGGCCGTCGGTATCGATCTCGATCATCACGTCATAGCAGACGCCGTGCTCAGCGCCGTGCCGCACCACCTGCTCTGCCATCGCCACCGATTCCAGCAGCAGCGTCAGGCGCAGCCCTTCGCGGATCAGCTTGAGCGCATGATCCAGCTTGTTCGGCACGATGCCGACCGCATACAAAATATCATTGATGCCGGCGCGGAAAAACTCCTCCGCCTCCTTCAGCGTGGACACCGTAATGCCACGCGCGCCCGCAGTCATCTGCCGCTTCACCACTTCAAGACATTTACTGGTCTTCACATGCGGCCGGAACGCCACACCCAGCTGATCCATGCGCGACTGCATGCGCGCCACATTGCGCATCAAGCGCGCCTCATCCAGCAATAGCGCCGGCGTCTCCAGAATCTCCTGCATATCCGCTCCCATGTAAACACCGTACATTCTATCTACTTCAATACAGACATGTCTGCATCCGCCTACTCTGCTCTAAACGAACAACGAGGAGGCGGCGCCAATGGATGCCATCTATAAAAAATGGTTTGACGCAGATTCCGTTGAGGTCACTATTGAGTTAGACAACCATGAGGGATTCCTTAGCTCGCAAGATATTGCTGCCTTAACTGGAGCCCCCAAGAACAGCAAAGTACTAGTTCGAAGAGAGGAACAGTCGATTGCATTCATCGTTAGCAACGATATTTTTGACGAAGATATGTACCGTTATCTGGTCAGCGAAAGCGACGGCCTTTCTCTTTACATAAACAACGCTGTTATGGCTCTCAAAGAGCAGTTCACCAATCAAGGCATCGGGCCGCGTTGCGTTATCAGGAAAATTTTCGCCGCAACAGTGCTCGCCCACAGAGTTCCAATTAAATTTATCAAAGTGGAAGCTGTAGGGAACTTTGACTCATTTCACTGGGTCAAACATCCTTTGCGGGGCTATTATGTATGGGCGAGCATGGGATTTGATGGCAAGATCCCCGAAAACGTGACACACAAGCTCCCCCACAAATATCGCCATTGCCACTACGTGAGCGAATTGATTCAAGAGGATGGCGGTCTTGAGCAGTGGAGATTGCTTGGTGATACAGTTAAGTTGTTTTTTGACCTGGCACCGGATTCTACGAGTTGGCGCTTGCTTACTGCATACATGAATGCAAAAGGTATTGAACCATGAAACGGAACAGACTCCTCGAGATCATTCAAGCCAATACCTCGCCAATTACGGAAGAGGAATTCAACGCATTTTTATTGCGCCGTCACGGCACTACGTCACGAGAGAACGCCAGCGCTGATCTCTCTATTCTGGACGAGGAAGAGAGAAAATTCTTGAAAATCGAGGTCAAGACACAGGCTACCGAGTCGCGTGAACAGGCGGTCGCAGCTCAGGAAACTGAATCCAAATAACCGAAAACGGCGGCGTTGATGCGGCGGGCCAGGTCGGCGGGATCGCGCTCGCCACGTTCGCCGGCGGCGTCGGTCATGCCGCGGATGATGGCCAGCAGGTCGGCGGCGGCGCGTCCGCTGTCGCTGCGGCCGGCGCGGGCCAGAATCGCCGCCATCAGGACGATAAAGCTGTGGCCTTTGTCGAGCGCGGCGCGGATGTCGGGACGGCCTTCTTCCTGATCGAGCAGGCGCGCCAGATTGGGCCGCTCAAGTTGCTGGCGGGCGGAGACTTCGATGAAAGTGCGCAAGGCTTCACGCCCATCGGGCAGCGCGGCGGCAGCGGCGGCGGCTTCACGGTAGGCGCCCTCCTCGCGCTGCAAAAGCGCCAGCGTCAGCGCATCCTTGCTGGGGAAATACTGGTACAGCGTGCCGATGCTGGCACCCGCGCGGCGGGCCACCGCATTGGTGTTGAAACCTTCCAGCCCATCCGCCTCCAGCACCAGCGCGGCCGCTTCCAGAATCGCCTCCACCGTGTGGGCGGAACGACGCTGACGCGGGGCTTTGCGGATGCTGAGGACGGCCGGCCGTACAGGCATTACTTGACGGTGATCTTGATTTCCTTGTTCATGGCAGGACCGTAGGCCTGGTGCAGGCCGTTGGCAAACTGCATGGTCAAGGTGTAGTTACCCGGCGGCAGATTCAGCTCGGTTTCGGTCTGGCCTTTGCCGAAGTGGATGTGCTTTTCATCGGCCGGGATCACTTCGCCGGCCTTGATCGGCGCGGCGTTGACCAGCAAATGATGGTGACCGGTATTGGCCGTCATGTCGCCGGCGGGCTTGACGTCCATGCCGCTGACAGCAAACTTGACCTTGAACGGGCTGCTCACGGTCGCGCCATTCGCCGGCTCGACGAACGAGACCGATTGCTGGGCGAACGCCGCAGCGCTCAGGGTCATCAGGGTTGCAGCCAATACCGATTTCATCATGGTGATTCTCCTGTTTAGTCGTTTTTGACGACGATGGTAGGGAACTTGCTGGTCATATCCTTGGCTTTTTCAGCCACTTGCACTGCAACCTTGCGGGCGATTTGCTTGTAGATCGCCGCTTCTTTGCCATCCGGGTCGGCGACCACGGTCGGCTTGCCGGAATCGGCCTGTTCGCGGATGGCCATGGTCAATGGCAGCGCGCCGAGGAAGTCGACGCCGAAGTCCTTGCACATTTTTTCACCGCCGCCGTGGCCGAAGATTTCCTCCGCATGGCCGCAGTTGGTGCAGATGTGCACGCTCATGTTTTCCACCACGCCCAGGATCGGGATGCCGACTTTCTCGAACATCTTCAGGCCCTTGCGCGCGTCCAGCAGCGCGATATCTTGTGGCGTGGTCACAATCACGGCGCCGGTGACCGGCACTTTTTGCGACAGCGTCAGCTGGATATCGCCGGTGCCCGGCGGCATGTCGACGATCAGGTAATCGAGGTCGCGCCAGTTGGTTTGTTCCAGCAGTTGCTGCAAGGCTTGCGTGACCATCGGGCCGCGCCACACCATCGGCTCGTCCGGATCGATCAGGAAACCGATCGACGAGACCTGCACGCCGTAGTTCTCCAGCGGCTCCATCGACTTGCCATCCTTGGTTTCCGGACGACCGGACACGCCCAGCATCATCGGCTGCGACGGGCCGTAGATATCGGCATCCAGCAGGCCGACCGAAGCGCCCTCGGACGCCAGCGCCAGCGCCAGGTTGACGGCGGTGGTCGACTTGCCGACGCCGCCCTTGCCCGAGGCCACGGCAATGATGTTTTTCACATTGACCATCGGCTTCAAGCCGCGCTGCACGGTGTGCGCAATGATCTTGCTGTACACGCTGACGCTGATATTGCCGATGCCCGGCAGGGTTTTCAGGCCGGCGATCACGCTGCTGCGAATGCCGTCGATCTGGCTGTTGGCCGGGTAACCCAGTTCGATATCCAGCGACACATCGCTGCCATCGACCTTCAAATTCTTTACGGACTTACCGCTGACGTAGTCTTTCGTTGTATTTGGGTCAACGATTTTCGACAGGGCGGCCTTGACGTCTTCTACTGCGATGCTCATGTAACTCTCCGTTAATTAGGTGCTCATTCTAGCGCAACATGCGCACTAGCCGCATCCGCTGTTAAAATGCTTCTTTTCCACCCACAAAGTGCATTAACCATGACTCGCAAGCTGTTCGTCACCACTGCCCTGCCCTACGCTAACGCCGCTTTCCATATTGGCCACATGATGGAGTACATCCAGGCCGACATCTGGGTCCGGTTCCAGCGAATGCAGCGCGACAACGGTGCCGCCCGCGAAGTCCACTTTGTGGGCGCCGACGACACCCACGGCACCCCGATCATGATCGCCGCCGAGAAGGAAGGCATCACGCCGCAGGAGTTCGTGGCCAAGATCGCGGCCGGCCGCGCCCAGTACCTGGACGGCTTCCACATCGCCTTTGATAACTGGTACTCGACCGATTCACCGGAAAACGTGGAGCTGTCGCAAGGCATTTACCGCAAGCTGCGCGATGCCGGCCTGATCCAGACCAAGACCGTGGACCGCTTCTTCGACCCGGTCAAGGGCATGTTCCTGGCCGACCGCAACATCAAGGGCGAATGCCCGAAATGCGGCGCCAAGGACCAGTACGGCGACAACTGCGAAGTGTGCGGCGCGGCCTACCAGCCGACCGACCTGGTGAACCCGTTCTCGGTATTCACCAACGCCACCCCGGTGCTCAAGCCGTCGGAGCAGTATTTCTTCAAGCTGTCGGACAAGCGCTGCTACGAATTCCTGCGCGACTGGCTGAACACACCGGGCCGCCTCCAGCCTGAGATGGTCAACAAGGTGTCCGAATGGCTGGGCGAAGCCGGCGAAAAGCTGGCCGACTGGGATATCTCGCGCGACGCGCCGTACTTCGGCATTCCGATTCCTGACGCACCGGGCAAGTACTTCTACGTCTGGCTGGACGCGCCGGTCGGCTATCTGGCCTCGCTGAAAAACTACTTCGGCAAGAAAGGCTGGGACTACGAGGCCTTCCTGAAAGATCCGAACGCCGAGCAAATTCACTTCATCGGCAAGGACATCGTCTCGTTCCACCTGCTGTTCTGGCCGGCGATGCTGAAGTTTGCCGATCACCCGACCATCGAGCGCATGCGCGTGGCGGTGCACGGCCACCTGACCGTCAACAACGAGAAAATGTCCAAATCGCGCGGCACTGGCATCTCGCCGCTGCGCTACCTGAACCTGGGCATGAACCCGGAATGGCTGCGCTATTACATCGCCTTCAAGCTGAACTCCAAGGTGGAAGACCTGGACTTCACCGGCGAAGACTTTGTGGCCCGCGTGAATTCGGACCTGATCGGCAAATACGTCAACATCGCCTCGCGCTGCGCCGGCTTCATCGCCAAGAAATTCGACGGCAAGCTGGCCACCAGCCTGTCGGCCAACGCGCAGGAATGGATCAAGCGCGCGCTGGTGACGGCCGATGGCGTCGAGCGCCAGGCCAACATCGCCGCCAACTTCGAGTCGCGTGAATTCGGCAAGGCGCTGCGCGAGATCATGGAGATCGCCGACTTCGCCAACCAGTACGTGGATGAGAACAAGCCGTGGATTCTGGCCAAGGACGAGTCGAAAGTCGCCGAACTGCACGACGTCTGCACCACCGCGCTGATCCTGTTCCGCCAGCTGTCCATCCTGCTGTCGCCGGTGCTGCCGGGCGTTGCCGCCAACGTCGCCAAATTCCTCAACGACGAACAGTTCGACTGGGCGCAAACCGATGTGGCCAGCGGCGTGGTATCGAGCGCCCTGCTGGGCCGCACCATCGGCGCCTACTCGCATCTGATGACCCGCGTTGATCCGAAGATGATCGAAGACCTGTTCGATGCACCTGCCGCTGCGCCGGCAGCAGCACCGGCCGTCAAGGCAGAGAAGCCAGCCAAGGCCAAAGCCGCGCCAGCCGTGGCCGTGACCGAAACCGGCATCGAAGTGATCGCACCGGAAATCTCGGTGGACGACTTCTTCAAGGTCGACCTGCGCATCGCCAAGATCGTCAATTGCGAACACGTGGAAGGTTCGGACAAGTTGCTGCGCCTGACGCTGGACGCCGGCGAAGGCCGCCTGCGCAACGTCTTCTCGGGCATCAAGTCGATGTACCAGCCGGAAGACCTGATCGGCAAGCTGACCGTGCTGGTGGCCAACCTGGCGCCACGCAAGATGAAGTTCGGCGTGTCGGAAGGCATGGTCATGGCCGCGTCGGCAGTGGATGAGAAGAAGAACCCAGGCATCTACATCCTGAATCCATGGCCGGGCGCTGAGCCAGGCATGCGCATCAGCTAAGGACTGCCGGCATGAACCTTGTGGTGCGAGAAGCAACGAAGGACGATGCCCAACTGATCGCCGGTCTCACGCGCGCCGCGTGGGCCGGCAAGGTCAGCGTCACATCCAGCGGCCACCGCGAAACCGCCGTCATCGTTGCAGAACACCTGCGCGATGGCGGCGGTTTTGTTTTGATGGTCGACGATCAGGCGGTGGGCTCGGTGCGCTGGCTACCGCTCGATGCGGAGCCGGACGTGTGGGAAATCTGCCGCATGGGCGTGCTGCCCGAGTACCGCGGCAGCAATCTGTCGCAGCACCTGCTGGAAGCGGTGATCCATCACGGTCTCGAGTCCGGCGTGGAAGAGGTCCGCCTCGCTGTGCGCGCAGACCAGCCCAAGCTGATTGACTTCTACACCGCCTACGAGTTCGAACTGGCTGAGGAACTCGAATACTCCCACGCCAATCCGCTTGAACCGGCGCCGCTGGTGATGCGCCGCTCGCTGCGGCACTGACATCCACACAAGAGATCGTCCTACAAGAGCACGCCTGCCTGCGTGAAATAATGACTCCATAACTATGGAGGCAATCATGAATTCTACTTGGGCGATATTCATGCTGGCAGGCGCTCTTGGCTCAACGGCCTATGCCCAGCAAACCGATCCCGACCCATCGGCCAAAACCAGCCAGGACAAGGCTAAGAAATCGGGCAAGAAGGACTGCGCCGGCATGCAGGGCGGTGTTGACGCCAGCGGCGGCGAGAGCGTGGAAGCTCATGCCAAGAGCAGCAAGGCGACTGCTGCCAACAGCGCCAACTGCGGCAAGCACAATGGCAAAGCATCCACTCCGGAAGCGGCGCCCACCACGCCGCATCCGGAGATCAAGGATCCGGTGCGCGCTCGCTAAGACACTGACAAGCACACGGGGCACACTCCTACGCCGCCCAGTGCGTCGGCGTGAAAGAATGTCTGCTCACCATCCAGTTTCAAAAGGAGACAGACATGAACACTCGACTGATCGCACTGATCGCCGCAGCCTGCATGAGCAGCATCGCGGTAGCGCAAACTACCGGCACGCAAGGTCAAACCACCTCGGGCACCGGCACGACCACCACACAGCCGACTGACCGCAACGCCGCAAACAGCGGCGAGCAAAACTCCGCCACCATGCAAAACAACAGCACCAAGCAAAGCAAGTCCAGCAAGGACCGCCGGGCGCACAAGAACAATAAAAACAAGGCCGATTGCAACGAAGCGCACACCGACGGCAACGCCACCACGCCAGCGACCGCGCGCGCCGATTGCGACAACACGACCAAGACGCAGCAGCGCTAGGTCCTCCCCCAGGCTGGACGGCGCGAACTACTGGTAGATGCCACAGCCGATGATCACGTCGTCGACACGTTCGACGTACGTGCGCTTGGCATCGATGGTGCCGGTGCTCGGGTTAGGCCATTTGTAATCGACCCAGCCTTTGCCTTCTTTGCCCATGCCGACGGCAAGTATGTCCTTGATGAGGAACTTGCCGTCCGCATCTTTCATCTCCTTGACATTTTTACCGACCAGCTTCTGGTTGGCGCCATTGGCCGTCTCGATGCCGTCGCCATTGGCGGAGAAGGTGAAGATGTACAGGTCCTTGTGAATGAACTGCCCCTTTGGATTATTGAACTCGGCGTAAGCCTTCTCTTTGCCATTCTTTTTCAGGAATTCGCCCGCTTTTTTCACCATGGCCACCGCCTCGTCGGCCGTGCCCTTCTCCGCCGCACCCGCAAGGCCCGCCCACACCATCAACAACACCATCAAAATACGCTTGAACATAGCTGTCCCTTAGAAGATATGGCGAATGCCAAGGTTGACCGCGCGGTTGCCGCTGCCGCCTTCAATCGAGCTGCCGACCGTGTAGCCGGCGCCGTTCTTGTTGCGGATGTAGCCATACACACCGTACAAGTCGGTGCGCTTGGACAGGTAGTAGCGATAGCCCGCCGCGAACTGCTCCGCATCCTGATTGAAGCCGGTCTTGTCGTTCTTGCGGATGTAGGATGCCAGCCAGGTGCCCACGCCTGCCGGCACGGTCACGCCCAGCAGCATCACATCGCTGTCGGTGGATGGCGTCGGCGCCACCGCCGCGCCAAACGGATTGGCCAGATTGCGCGGCAAGGCGCTGTTTACGCCTTTGTCGACGCCGTACGCGAAGTGCGCCTTCGCCACGCCGAAGTCATACAGCGCCGTGAACACCGAGTTACGCGCGCTGCTGACGTTCTTCACGGTCGCGGTCTCGTTGTTGCGATAGTGCGAGGACAAGCGCAGCGTCAAAGGTCCGCTCGCATATGCCAGCGTACCGCCGAACTGGCGGCCGGCGCTGCTGTTGCCCGCCACCTCACCGGCGCCATACACCACCTCTCCACTGAAGCCATGCACCACGGGCGAGATGTATTTGACAGCATTGTCCATGCGGCTGGCGCTATTGCCGGTCGACGCCATCAGGTTCTTGGTATCGCCCGCCGTACCCGAGCCGAAAGGATCGACCGCCGCCACCGCCAGATACTGCGGCGTGTACTGCCGGCCGATCGCCACCGTGCCGGCGCTGCCTTGCAGCCCGACGTACGCCTGGCGTCCGAACAGCAAGCCGCCCTGTCCCATGGCGCCGGTATCGCCCTGGAAGCCATTCTCCACCAAGAAGATCGCCGACATGCCGCCACCCAGATCCTCCGTGCCCTTGAAGCCGATGCGCGATCCGGACTCCACGCCGCTGGTCACCTTGTTAATGGACGCGGTGCCGCCACTCTCGTGCACCAGCGCCATATCGAAGATCCCGTACACGGTCACATTGGATTGTGCCGCAGCCATCCCTGCTACCGCGCTCAGAGCGAGCGCCATCATGGTTTTTTTCATTGTCATTCCCCTGTTTTGGTTATTAAGCGCCGAAGCCGCCGCCCCCCGGCGTTTCAATCGCAAAGACATCTCCTGCCTGCATCTCGGCGGTGTGGGTCGCGCCGAACTCCTCGACCGAGCCATCGCCACGCTCCACCCAATTGCGCCCCAAAGCGCCGGGCTGCGCGCCCTGCAGGCCAAACGGTGCGATGCGGCGGTGACCGGCCAGGATGTTGGCCGTCATCGCCTCCAGGAAGCGGATGCGGCGCAGCGCACCGTCACCGCCGCGATGCGCACCGGCGCCGCCACTGCCACGGCGGATCGCATGCGTCTCGACCAGCACCGGGAAGCGCCACTCCAACACTTCCGGATCGGTCATGCGCGAGTTGGTCATGTGCGTTTGCACGGCGGCCGTACCATCGAAACCCGGACCTGCGCCCGAACCACCGGCGATGGTTTCGTAGTACTGGTGTTCGTCGTTTCCGAAGGTGAAGTTGTTCATCGTCCCCTGCGAGGCGGACATCACGCCCAGCGCACCGTACAAGGCATCGGTGACGTACTGCGATACCTCCACATTCCCCGCGACCACCGCAGCCGGATAGCGCGGATTGAGCATCGAGCCTTCAGGCACAATCAGGTGCAATGGCTTGAGCACCCCTTCGTTCATCGGAATGTCGCTGTCGATCAGCGTGCGGAACACGTACAGCACGGCCGCCTTGCACACCGACAGCGGCGCGTTGAAGTTGGTCGGACGCTGTTCGCTGGTGCCGGTGAAATCGACGATGGCGCTGCCGTTGTCGCGATCGATGGTCAGCTTCACCTGCAACAGCGCGCCGTCATCCATCTCGTAGGCGAAGCTGGCGTCGCGCAGCTTGCGGATGGCCTTGCGCACCGCCTGCTCGGCGTTGTCCTGCACGTGCTGCATGTAAGCCAGCACCACATCTTCGCCGTAGGTGGTGGCGGCTTTCAGCAATTCGTTGGCGCCGGTTTCGCATGCGCCCAGTTGCGCGATCAGGTCGGCGATGTTCTGGTCGATATTGCGGCTCGGCCAGGGGCCGGCTGCAAACAGCGCGCGCACTTCCTGTTCGAGGAACACGCCCCGGTCGACGATCTTCACGTTATCCAGCAGGACGCCCTCCTCCAGGATGCTGGTGCTGTTCGGCGGCATGGAGCCCGGCGTGACGCCGCCCACGTCGCCGTGATGGCCGCGCGCCGCAACGTAGAACAGCGGCGCATCGGCGTTTTTGCCGTAGACCGGGCAGACCACCGTAATGTCCGGCAGGTGGGTGCCGCCGTTGTATGGCACGTTAAGCACATACGCGTCGCCCGGCGCCATGCTGGCGGCGTGCTGGCGAATCACGCACTGCACACTGTCGCTCATCGAACCCAGATGGACGGGAATATGCGGCGCGTTGGCGATCAGGTTGCCGTGGCGGTCGAACACGGCGCAGGAGAAGTCCAGCCGCTCCTTCATATTGACCGAGTACGCCGTGTTCTCCAGCGTCGTCCCCATCTGGCGTGCAATCGCCATGAACAGGTTGTTGAAGATTTCCAGATGAATCGGATGCACGGCGGTGGTCATCTTGTGCGCCGCGCCGGCCGACACCACGCGCTCCAGCAGCAGCGTATGGTCGGGCAGTACGCGTGCGCTCCAGCCGGCGTCCACCACGGTGGTGGCGATGGCTTCGCGGATCAGCGCCGGGCCGGCGACACGGCTGCCCACCGGCAGTTCGGCGCGCACGTACAGCGGAATCGGCACGGGGTGGCCGTCGACATAGCTGTAAACGCGGCCATCCGTCACGCTCTCGCCGCCGGCTGGCACCGAGATTTCAAATCCAAGGCCGTCGCTGGCGCCGATGGCCTCGGCGGAAATGGATTCGATGACCAGCGGCTGGCCTGCCATCACGAAGCCGAAACGGCTGCGGTACAGGGTGGCGAAGGCTTCGGCCATGACCACTTCGCTCCCCAAGGCGACGACGAAGGTGGAATCGCTGTCCTGGTATTTCACGCGGGCGCACAGTTCAACGCTGATGTCAGCCTGGGCGACCTGCTGCGCCAACAGTTCATCGGCGGCCTGCTGCGCCAGCACGGCCAGTTGCGGCTCCAGCGCGGTCAAGGTCGCGGCGTTCAGCGGCTGCTCGACGGCGGCTTCGCGCATCGCGCGGATGTCCGCCAGGCCCATGCCAAATGCCGACAGCACGCCGGCAAATGGATGGATCGCGATCTTGCTCATGCCAAGGACGTCCGCCACACGGCAAGCATGCTGGCCGCCCGCGCCGCCGAAGCAGCACATGGCATACCGGCTGACGTCATAGCCGCGTTCCACCGAAATCGACTTGATCGCCTGCGCCATGTTGTCGACAGCGACCGCCAGGAAGCCATCCGCCACAGCCGATGGCGACAGCTGTGTTCCGGTCTCGGCGTAGATCTGTTCCGCCAGTTTGCTGAAGCGGCGCACCACCACATCACGGTCCAGCGGCTGATCGCCGTTGGGGCCAAACACGTGCGGGAAGTGCTCGGGCTGGATACGGCCCAGCATCACGTTGCAGTCGGTGACCGTCAGCGGCCCGCCCTTGCGGTAGCTTGCCGGCCCCGGATTGGCGCCCGCCGACTCCGGGCCCACCTTGAATCGTCCGTTCTCGAAGCTGCAAATCGAGCCGCCGCCCGCCGCCACCGTATGAATATGCATCATCGGCGCACGCACGCGCACACCCGCGACGACGGTCTCGAATACGCGCTCGTAGGCGCCGTCGTAGTGGGCGACGTCGGTTGAGGTGCCGCCCATGTCAAAGCCGATCACCTGTTTCAAGCCTATTGCTTCGCAGCTTTTGACCGCACCAACGATGCCACCGGCGGGGCCGGACAGGATCGCGTCCTTGCCCTGGAAGCGGCTGGCGTCCGTCAGTCCGCCGTTGGACTGCATGAACATCAGACGGGTATCGCCGGTGTCGGCGGAAACGCGCGATACATAGTCGCGCAGCACCGGCGACAGGTAGGCATCCACTACCGTCGTATCGCCGCGGCCGACGATCTTCATCAATGGGCTGACCTGGTGGCTGACCGATATCTGCGTGAAGCCCGCTTCCGCCGCCAGTGCTTGCAGGCGCTGCTCGTGCTGAGGGTAGCGGTAGGCGTGCATCAGCACAATCGCAATCGCATCGATGCCGCGTTCGCGCAGCGCCTGGAACTGGCGGCGCAGCAGCGCTTCGTCCGGCGCTTGCAGCACTTCGCCGCGCGCGCCGATGCGCTCGTCGACTTCAATCACTTCTTCGTAGATCAGATCCGGCAGCGCGATGTGCATGGCAAAGATATCAGGCCGGTCCTGGTAACCGATGCGCAGCTGGTCGGCAAAGCCGCGCGTGATCGCCAGCGCCGTGCGCGCGCCTTTGCGCTCCAGCAGCGCATTGGTCGCCACTGTGGTGCCCATCTTGATGACTTCAATTTGCCCGGTCGGCAGCGGGTCATCGGTTTTCAGTCCCAGCATCTCGCGCATGCCTTGGGTGACCGCGTCGTCATAACGCTCCGGGCATTCCGACAGCAGCTTGTGCGTCACCAGCTTGCCGTCCGGACGGCGCGCCACGATGTCGGTGAAGGTGCCGCCACGGTCGACCCAGAATTGCCAGCGCAGTTGTTGAGCGGGGATGTCGTTTTTCATGATGATGCCTTTACGTCTGTATGTTTAATCTGTGGTTCAGGATTCGAGTTGCTTGCCGGCGGTTTCGGGCAAGGTCAGGGCCGCGAGGATCATGACGCCGTAGGCCGTGCCGGCGAAGATGCCAATGGCCTCGCCAAGCGCCATCGACTGGCTGCTCATGCCGATCATCAGCGGGAACAGCGAACCTACCGCGCGGCCCATGTTGTAGCTGAAGCCCTGGCCCGAGCCGCGGATGGCGGTCGGGAACAGCTCCGTCAGGAAAGCACCCATGCCACTGAACACGCCGGATACGCAGAAGCCCAGCGGGAAGCCAAGGAACAGCATCACGCCATCGGTCACGGGCAAACGGGTATAAGCCAGGGCAATGCACATCGAGCCGGTGGCAAACAGGATGAAGTTCTTTTTGCGGCCCAGGTAATCGGTCAGGAAGGCGCTGACGATGTAGCCGACGTAGGAGCCGACGATCACCATGGCCAGATAGCCGCCGGTGCCCAGCACGGTCAGATGGCGCTCGGTCTTGAGGAAGGTCGGCAGCCAGGTGGTGATGGCGTAGTAGCCGCCTTGTGCACCGGTGGTCAGCAGGACGGCGCGCAAGGTCACGCTCAGCATCTTGGGCGAGAAGATCTGCCAGAACGATGGCTGCCCCTCGGCGCGCACCGCTTTCTTCTTTTCGGCCACGTACACTTCCGGCTCATCGACAAAGCGGCGGATGAAGATCACGAACAGCGCCGGCAAGATCCCCAGCAGGAAAAGCGAACGCCACGCCCATTCCGCCGGCAGCAGCGAGAACATCAAGGCGTACAGCAGCGCGGATACGCCCCAGCCTATCGCCCATCCCGCCTGCACCATGCCGACCGCTTTGCCGCGGTCCCGGGCGCGTATGACTTCGCCGATCAGGATGGCGCCGGCCGTCCACTCGCCGCCCATGCCAAAGCCCATCAGGCCGCGCGCCCACAGCAGCTGCGTAAAGTTCTGCGCCAGTCCGCACAGCACGGTGAAGAAGGCAAACCAGAGGATCGTGATTTGCAGCGCTTTGACGCGGCCGATGCGGTCGGACAGAATGCCGGCGATCCAGCCGCCGGCGGCGGAAGTCAGCAGCGTCACGGTGCCGATCAGGCCCGCGTCGCCTTTGGACAGGCCCCAGGTGGCAATCAGCGTTGGGATGACGAAGCTGAGGAACTGCGTATCCATCGCATCCAGCGCGTAACCGATCTTACAGCTCCAGAAGGTGCGGCGCTCCTTGCCCGTCAAGGCGAAGAACCAGGAAAAGAATCCTTCCCGCTGTTCGGTACTTAGTGCTTGTGTGTTCATCGTGTTCCCCCTTTTTGAAGGCGTAGCCGTCCCCGTTCGGCCCAGTGGTGCTGGCCCGTCGTGGCGCTGCGCTGTTTTAGATTAAAAAGCTGCGAGTGAAGAATTGAGTATGTCGGTCACCAGCATGTAGCCCGGCTGATGGGTGATCACCAGCGGCAGGCGCGCATGGCGTATGGCTTCCTGCGGCGTCACGCCGCAAGCCCAGAACACCGGGATTTCATCGGGCATGATCTCGACGGCATCGCCGTAGTCGGGTTGCATGATGTCGGCAATGCCGATCAGGCGCGGGTCGCCCAGATGGACCGGCGCGCCGTGCACCGCCGGATAGCGGCTGGTGATCTGAATCGCGCGGATGGCGTCGGCCGCTTTCATCGGCCGCATCGACACCACCATCGCGCCGCCGAACGCACCGGCGGGCCGGTTGCGGATATTGGTGCGGAACATGGCGACGTTGCGGCGCTGCTCCACGTGGCGCAAGCGGATGCCCGCTTCCAGCAGCATGTGCTCAAACGAGAACGAGCAGCCGATGGCAAACACCACCAGGTCATCGCGCCAGACCTCATGCAGCGCATAGGTTTGTTCGGCCAGCTGGCCTTCGCGGTAAATGTTGTAGCCTGGGGTGTCGCTGCGGATGTCGAGGTCCGCCCCCAAGGCAGGCAGGTTCCACTGCCCCGGCTCGCCCACCGCCAATAACGGACAGGCGCGCTGGTTGCGTTGGCTGAACTGCAGGAAGTCATGCGCATGCGCTTGCGGCAGGATGACCAGGTTGGCTTGGGCGTAAGGACCGCAATACCCGGCGGTAGGTTGGCGGAAGGCGCCGCTACGGACCTGCTGGCGCAATTCGAGTGGTGTCATGGCTGGCTCGCTAATCATATTAAAACTGCATGAGGTAAGAATAATCTCGAATAACCACACAAGCTATCTAGTTATTGTTGCTGTTGTTGTTTAGTTTTTCTTACCACTCTGCGCTATCCTGGTGCATAAGGTTAAGGTATTCTTGTTGCATGAATACCCGCTTCCTGGAGACGTTCGTCATCCTCGCCCAGCTGCGCAGCTTCCGCGCGACGGCGCAGGCGCTGCACGCCACGCCCGCCGCGATCTCCCTGCGTATCAAGACGCTGGAAGAAGAACTGCAAACGGAGCTCATAGACCGCAACAGCAAGGACTTCCGTCTCACCGCCAATGCCGAATACCTGCTGGGCCACGCCAAAGCGGTCGTCGACGCGACCCGGCGCCTGCAGGCTGCGGCGCACAAAGATAGTGCAGTGCGCGGCCGCTTGCGCGTGGGCGTGATTGAATCGGTGGTGCACAGCTGGCTGGCGCAGTACATCCGCGAGCTGAACGCGCTGTATCCGGACATCGAAGTCGACCTCGCGGTCGATATGAGCAATGTGCTGGAACGCCGGCTGCGCGCCCGCGAGCTGGATCTGGTGATTCAGGTGGAAGGTGTGGAAAGCAGCGATATCGTCTCCGAAGCGCTGGCGGCCTACCCACTGCACTGGATCGCGCGCAAAGGCTTGCTTGACCCGCGCAAGGAAGGATTGAATCAGCGCCTGTTGCAGCTGCCGATCCTGACTTTTGGCCGCGGCACGGCGCCGCACCGCATGCTGGAGGAAATCGTCAGCAAGATGGCGAATCTGGCGATGGTCCCATTGGAGCAGACACGCATCACCTGCTCGCCGTCCGTGGCGGCGATCGTGCAGCTGATGAAAGACGGTTATGGCGTGGCCGCGATACCCAGCCTGTTCGTGGCGAGTTTGCTCGACAGCGGCGAATTTGTCGAGCTACCGGTGCAGCCGGAGCCGCCGTCGATTATCGTCTCCATGTGCTTCCACTCCAACGCCGAGATGCTGGTGCATGCCGCGGCCAACGCGGCGCGCCAGTCCTGCGCCAGCTATTGCGCGCAGGTCGATCCGCGCTACATCAAATCGCTGGGCTGAGGCGCCGGACGACTCGGACCAAACGCTTCGAAGCGGATCCGCTGGTCAGGGACATTCAGCTCGCGCAGGGCGGCGTACATCGATTGCATGAAGCCGGACGGACCGCACAGGTAGTAGTCGTAGTCGTCTCGTGGCAATTCGCGCAGCAGGTTAATATCGATACGCTTGCGCTGCACATGCACTGACAGGTTGCTGTGGCTGGCGGCCAGCGTCTGCAGATGCACGGCAAACGGATGCGCCACCTCGCGCGCGCCGTGGACGAAGTAGATCGGATGGCGGTGGCGCGTGCGGCTGCCGTTCACCAGCACGCTGTTCAGCATGGCGATCATCGGCGTGATGCCGATACCGGCCGACAGCATCACCACTGGCCGCTGCGTGCCTTCTTCAAACACGAAGTCGCCCGCTGGCCCCATCAACTCGATTTGCCCGCCGGGCGCGAGATGGTCATGCAGCCATGATGACACCTTGCCGGCGCGTTTGACGCTGATGCGGTAGCTGCGGCCATTGGCGGCGTCGGAGATGGTGTAGCTGCGCTCCTGCAAAGCCGCATCGCCCTCGGCCCAATCAGGCACGCGCAGCGAGATGTATTGGCCTGGCTCGTGTGCGGCCACGCCGAGGCCATCAGCGGGCTCGAGATAGAACGAGCGCACATCAGCGCTTTCCTGCTCCACTTTCACCACGTTGAATGGACGCCAGCTTTGCGACAGCTGAGCAGCCGATTGCGCGCGGTCCGCTTCGCTCCAGCTGCCGGTGCGCGCCACTTGCATGGCGGGCTGCGCATCGGTCCAGCGGAACGGTAGCGCGGCGACGTTGCGCACCACTTCGCGCACGTGAAAACGCAGCAGTCGTTCAGCGCCGGCGAAAGCTTGCAGCTGCGGGCCGTCCCAGATGATCTCCGCATCCACCGCGATGTGCAGCATGTCGCCGCGCTCGAAGTCGATGAACAGCAGGCCGGCGCGCGGATACTCGTTCACATTGCCCAGCGTGTTGAAGAAGAAGTTGCCGACGAACTCTGGCGAAGTCAGCGTACGCTCGTCGTCGATGCGCACGAAGCCGGGACGGCCGCCGCGATGCGACACGTCAACGCCGCGGCCACGGCCCGCTTCCTCGTTCATGTTGGCGGTGGCGATGAAGAAGGTGTCGGCGCGGGCGATCAGCTCGCGGTCCGCCGCCGTCAGCGCCACGCCGCGCAGCACTTGCACTTTGTGGCCGTCATCCGGCGCGGCGCTGTGCTGACGGTGCTGGATGTACTGCGGGCAGTTGCCGAAGCTTTGCGTGACGGCGATGCGCAGGCCGCCCTCGTCCGCCGCCACGATCTCGCCGTTGACGCGGTTGCGGCGGCGTGTGGTCGGCTCCAGCCCGAGGCCGCCCACGTGGCCGCCAACGCGCAGTTGCCCTTCCAATGGATCGCCCGCCAGCATGCCGCCGTTGATGTGCAGCGTGCGCTCGTCCGGCGCGCTGACGAAACCGGCTTCGGCCGCCAGCATGGTCGCCCACGGCTGCCCCGCCGCGTCCAGCGCGCCGAGGAAGAAGAACGGCAGCTGGCCGTAGAACTGGCGGTGCTGCTCCGGCATGTAGTCGCGGATGAAGGCGGCGGCGCCGGCCATATGGTCGCGTACGCCGACGCGTTCCTGCACCGCCAGTTCACCGGCATGGAAGGGCGTCATGATTTATTCCTCCTCGGGAGCGAGGCCGGCTTTGGTGGCAGGCATCGGCACAAAGCCCGGCAGCGCGCGCACGTTGGCCAGCCAGGCGCGGATGTTCGGATACGGTTTCAGCGACACGCCGCCTTCCGGTGCGTGGGCGATGTAGCTGTAGCCCGCGACGTCGGCAATGCTGGCGTGCTCGCCCACCAGCCAGCGGCGGCCTTGCAGTTCGCGCTCCATCACGTCGAACAGACGCACGGCGATATCCTTGGCTGCCTGGTGATCGCGCGGCGCGCCAAACACCGTCACCAGCCGCGCCGCGGCCGGGCCGAAGGCGATCTTGCCGGCGGCGATAGACAGCCAGCGTTGAACGTTGGCGGCGGCGACCGGATCGCGCGGCAGCCAGCGGCCGCTGTCATCGTATTTGGATGCCAGGTAGACCAGAATCGCGTTCGAATCGGCCAGGGTGACGGCGCCGTCTTGCAGCACCGGGATTTCGCCGAAGGCGTTCATGCCCAGGAACGGCTCTTTTTTATGTTCGCCGTTTTTCAGGTCGACCGCGACGTACTCGTGCGGCAGGTTCAGCAGGTTCAGGAACAGGTGCGCGCGGTGGGTGTGGCCGGAAAGCGGGATGCCGTACAGTTTCATGATGACTCCTTGGTTGGTTAGTGAAGCCAGTATAGGGAGATCACATCGTGCTGATAAGCCGGACAAAACCGGAATCAGAGTCCACTTAAAGTGTACAATCAAGGCATGATCGATCTCAACGCTATCAACCTGAACCGCCTGACCACCTTCGTTGCCGTCGTCGAGGCCGGCTCACTGACGGCTGCCGCCGAGCGGCTCGGCTTGGCCAAGTCGATGGTCAGCAAGCACATGCAGCTGCTGGAACAGGAAATCGGCGTTGGCCTGCTGCTGCGCTCGACCCGCAAGCTGAGCCTGACCGAGGCCGGACGGGATTTTTACGAAGCCTCCCGCCTGTTGCTGCAATCGGCCGAGCAGGCCATCGAGCAGGCGCGCACCGGCCGCCACAGCCCGCAGGGCACTTTGCGCGTGGCCTCGCCCATCGACTACGGGGTGCTGGTGGTGGCGCCGCTGCTGTCGGCGCTGCGGGACAAACATCCGGCATTGAAGGTGGATCTGGTGTGTGCCGACCACCGCATCGACCTGATTGCGGAAGGCATCGATGTGGCGGTCCGTCTCGGCAAGCTGGGCGACTCGGGCCATCAGGCCAGCCGGGTCGGCACCTTGCGGCGCTGGCTGGTGGCCAGTCCGGCCTTCATTGCAAAGCACGGCATGCCTGCGCACCCGCAGCAACTGGCGCAGTTGCCTTCGATTGCGCTGACGGTGGTGGCGCAACCGAACTTCTTCACGCTGGAAAACGCGGCTGGCGTCACGCACGAGGTGCGCCTGCAGAACATCGTATTCTCCACCAACACCGCCTACGCCAGCCGCGCCGCCGCGCTGGCCGGGGATGGCGTGCTGCGCGCCACCACGTTCTCGGTGCAGGACGACGTGGCGGCTGGCCGGCTGGTGCGCGTACTGCCCGAGTGGTCGCTGTCGGAGAGCGACATTCACGCGCTCTACCCTGCCACCGCGCACTTGCCGCAAAAAGTCCGCGTCTTCATCGACGCGCTGAAGGCCGCAGCCGACGATTAGCTGCGGCGTGCGGACACCACAATGCCGCCCACGATCAGCGCAAACGCGGCCACGTGGTAGCCGTGCGGCGCCTCGCCGAGGAAGGCTGACGACAGCACGGCCGTGAACAGCGGCGTCAGGTTCACAAAGAAAGCGCCCACCGACGGCCCCGCCTCGCGCACACCGGCGCCCCAGCAGCCGAAGGCGATGATGGCCGGACAGGTGGCCACATACAGCAATGCCGCCGCCAGCGTCCAGCTCCATTGCACCGGGATCGCGCCCAGCACCTGCTCGCCCAGCGCAAAACCGCCCGACCACACGGCGCCAAACGCGACTTGCGCCAGCAGGAAGCTGGCCCAGTCGGCGCGGATCGCGGCCGGCTCCCTGGCCCGCAGCAGCAGCCAGCTGTACAGTGACCATGCGATGGTCGCCAGGATCATGAACAGATCGCCCGCCACCAGCCGCAGCTCCAGCACGTGGCGCCATTCGCCGCGCGCCAGCACCAGCAGCACGCCGGCAATCGACAGCACGGCGCCGGCCACCTGCTTGCGGCTGACCGGCACGCCGAAGAACAGCCACCCGGTCAGCATCATCCACACCGGCATGCCGGACGCCACCAGTGTGACGTTGATCGGCGTCGAGCTTTGCAGCGCCATGTATTGCAGCGCGTTGTACATGCCGATGCCGAGCAGGCCGAGGATGGCGTACATTTTCCAGTGCGCCCACAGTCCGGCCCCGCGCCGGAACACCGGCCCGGCCAGCGGCAGCAGAATGAAAAAGGCGATGCCCCAGCGCAGGAAATTCAGCAGCACCGGCGGCAGCATGTCGTGCACCAGACGGCCGACGATGGCATTGCCGGCCCACAGCAGCGGCGGCAGGGTCAGCAGGAAAACGGTTTTTGGTGTGAGGCGCGCAGTCATTGGGAATTCATTTTTACTATTCGTGCAACATTATCCGCTAGAGCATACCCCATCGTGAGCGATAGAAATAGCGCGGGAACGCTGCGGCGCGGTAAAATACCCGTTGCTGATCCACCCACTTAGATAATATGAAACTTTCTAAACAACATTCGATGTACGAATCCGAGCACACCCTGTTCATCAAGGCGTTGAAGGAAAAGAACCCAGGCATTGAAGCCGGCCAGCAACAAGGCCGTGCGCTGCTGTGGGATCGTCCACCGATCTCGCTGGACGAGCAGCAACGCCAGCTGGAATCGGCCGTCAAGCAACAAGCTTACGTCTACCAGAACAAGGTCTAAGACGCACACGGGGCGGCAAGGATGTTGCCAGACGATACGGCTGACCTGGAGCCGCCAGTGCCGGAAGCCGAGGACGGTCTGCCGGCCGCTGACATTGCTGCGCTCGACGCAGCCGGTGTCGCCGTAGCCGACGACGCCGAGGCCACGCCAGAGGCAGCCGAAGCCGCTGCTGCCGAAGCCGCCGTCGTCACGGAAGAAGCCGCCGCCCTCGCCCGCCTGTACGGCGAACCGCTGCTCAAGCTGCCCACCGACCTGTACATCCCGCCCGACGCGCTGGAAGTCTTCCTCGATGCATTCGAGGGTCCGCTGGACTTGCTGCTGTACCTGATCCGCAAGCAAAACTTCAACATCCTCGACATTCCGATGGCGCAGCTGACGCTGCAATACCTGAAGTACGTCGACCAGATCCGCCTGTCCAACCTTGAGCTGGCGGCGGAATACCTGTTGATGGCGGCCATGCTGATTGAGATTAAGTCGCGCATGCTGCTGCCGCAGCGCCAGGCGGATCTCGACATCGAGGCCGACGACCCGCGCGCCGAGCTGGTGCGCCGCCTGCTGGAATACGAGCAGATCAAGCTGGCCGCCTACGACCTCAACACGATCCCGCAGGTAGACCGCGATTTCGTCCGTACCCAGATCTTCATCGAGCAAAGCCTGACGCCGGTCTGGCCGGAGGTCAACGCCAGCGATCTGCAGCAGGCCTGGCTGGACGTGATGAAGCGCGCCAAGCTGACCCAGCATCACAAAATCAGCCGCGAGGAATTGTCGGTGCGCGAGCACATGACCGGCATCCTGCGCCGCCTGCAGTCGAGCCGCTTCGTCGAGTTCGCCGACCTGTTCGACATCGCCGGCGGCGTGCCGGTGGTGGTGGTGAATTTTGTGGCGCTGCTGGAGCTGGCCAAAGAAACCCTGATTGAAATTACCCAGGCCGAACCGTTCGCACCGATTTACGTGCGGCTGGCCTACTCGCCGGCGTGAGCCGGCACCAAGAATGAGTACACCACCATGAAAATCATCACCTCGATTGAAGAATTGCGCGACCAACTGAGCGGCCAGCTGCGCACCGCGTTTGTGCCGACGATGGGCAATCTGCACGAAGGCCACCTGTCGCTGATGCGCCTGGCGCGCAAGCACGGCGACCCGGTGGTGGCGTCGATCTTCGTCAACCGTCTGCAGTTCGGCCCGAACGAGGACTTCGACAAATACCCGCGCACCTTCCAGGCCGACGTGGAAAAGCTGGAAAAGGAAGGCGTGTACGTGCTGTTCGCGCCAACCGAGAAGGATCTGTATCCGGAGCCGCAGGAGTACCGCGTGCAGCCGCCGGATGGCCTCGGCAACACGCTGGAAGGCGAGTTCCGCCCGGGCTTCTTCAACGGCGTGTGCACGGTGGTGACCAAGCTGTTCTCATGCGTGCAGCCGCGCGTGGCGGTGTTCGGCAAGAAGGATTACCAGCAGCTGATGATCGTGCGGAATATGACGCGCCAGTTCGCCATGCCGACCGAGATTATCGCGGCCGAGACTTACCGCGCCGATGACGGCCTGGCGCTGTCGTCGCGCAATATGTACCTGTCCGAAGCGGAGCGCGCGGAAGCGCCGGCGCTGTACCAGACCCTGAACTTCGTCGCCAACGAGATGCGCTCGGGCCATCTGGACGTGTTCCAGCTCGAGCACAAGGCGATGGACGATCTGGCCAAGCGCGGCTGGAAGCCGGATTACATTTCGATCCGCAAGCGCAACGACCTGCAGCCGCCAAACGCCGGCGACCTGGCGCAAGGCACGCCGCTGGTGGTGCTGGCCGCCGCCAAGCTCGGCACGACCCGCCTGATCGACAACCTCGAAATCTAAGGCTTGCCCGCAGGCGGCGCGGCCGGCACCACGGTCGCGCCCTGCGGCGATAGCTGGATGATGACCGCCGGCGTACTGATCGGCTGGACCGGCGCTGCTGCAGGCGGTGGTGGTGACGGCGGCGGCTCGCGCAGCACCACATGCAACACCAAGCTGGCCAAAGCGACGTTCAGCGCGATCGTGGTAACAAACAGCCCTACCACCCACTTAATTACCTCAGCAGTGCCCTTCGCAACCGCACTATCGATCTTGGCGTCAGTAGCCTTGAAGCGCGCGTCCATCGTCATGCGTAGCGCATCGAAACGCTCGTTCATAGTGGCGCGCAGGTCGTCAACGGCGGTGCGAACGTCGCCCAACTTGTTGTCGATGTATTCTCTGTCGGAATTGGCGTTCATGATGGAGCCATCATGCGCCACGCAATCCTGAGCGTCAATCAGCGCGCCTGCGGTGTTTGAGATAGCTCAAGCGGCGACGTTTTGGGCCCAGGACAGGGCCGATAGGTGGGCTTTGTTGACGTCCAGCGGGCTCAACTTGAGCGCCGCGGCCAGCGAGGCCACCAGGTTGGAATTCAGTTCGCAGGCTTCGGCCAGAGCCAGATAAGGGCCGTACTTGCCGCTGCGCGTCAGCAGCGCGGCGACCACGTCATCGGACAGCTGGATGTTGTCCAGTACTTCCTTCATCGGGATGCCCAGCAGCCGGTCCAGCAGCGAGAACATGCCCGCCACGAACACATTTTCCGCCTCGCTCTTGCCCAGCGCCGCTTGCGCCAACAGCTCGGCCAGGCGGCCGCGCACCACCGCCGTTTCCAGTAGCACCGGCGAGTAGCCCGAGGTGCTGGCGGTCGCCAGCAGCAGGGTCAGCCAGCGGTACAGCGGCGTGTAGCCGAGCAAGGTCAGCGCCTGGCGCAGCGACTGCACTTCCCTGCCCGCGCCAAAGCCGGCCGAGTTGATGAAGCGCAGCAGCTTGTAGGACAGCGTGGCGTCGCGCTTGAGCACCGCCTCCAGCTGGGCGATATCGGCGTTCTGCCGCACCATCTGCATCAGCTGCATGATGATGGTCTGGGCCGGATTCAGGCCCTTGGAATCGGTCGAGGGACGCGGCGTCAGGTGCAGCTTGCCGACAAAGGCGTTCAGGCCCAGCGCCGCGCAGGCGTCGAAATCGGCCCAGTTGCTGACCGGGCGCGCAATCATGCCCACCGCAGAAGACTGCTTCAGGGCCGCATAGACACGCGCCTGCGTGCCCACGTCGGCGCCGGTGAAACGCATCTCCACGTATGAAGCCATACTCGGCAGACGGGCGCCGATGCGGGTCAGGTCGGCCTCGCGCAGCAACACGCCAACGCCGCCCGCGCGCAAGCCTTGCACGGCAGCCAGGGTATCGGGATTCGCCAGTTCAGCCGCCTTGATCGACAGCACGGTGTGCTGTGGCGGCAATGCGTGCAGCGCATCGGTCGAGAGCATCGCCGGCACTGCTTCGAGGAAAAGAATTTTGTCACGCAGCAGCCAACCGCCATCCTCATCGAGGACTTGGCTGGCCACAAAGCCCACCAGCGACTCCAACGTTTCCAGCGTAGAGTCGCCAGCCGAGGCTTGTTGCCATGAAAGTTCGTAGCCTACGACCCGTTGTTTCGGGTCGAGCAAGGGCTCACGGACGAGAAAGTTAGTTTCGTGCATGGCCCTTGTTACTTAACGCTATCAAGCTCCGAGTTTTTCGAAGATCTTGTTCAGTTTTTCGTCCAGCGTAGCAGCGGTGAATGGCTTCACCACGTAGCCGTTGGCGCCGGCTTGCGCCGCCGCGATGATGTTTTCCTTCTTGGCTTCGGCAGTCACCATCAACACTGGCAGCTTGGCCAGAGCTGGATCAGCACGGATGTTTTGCAACATGGTCAGGCCGTCCATATTCGGCATGTTCCAGTCGGACACGACAAAGTCGAACTGCTCTGCACGCAGTTTGGCCAGCGCCATCACGCCGTCTTCTGCCTCGTCCACATTGGCATAACCCAGTTCTTTCAACAGATTCCGGACGATGCGGCGCATCGTCGAAAAATCGTCTACTACTAAAAATTTCATCTTTGGATCAGCCATGAATTGCTCCGTTGATTCTCTACGCGGTTGTTAATAGTGCCTACAATTTGGCATTAAGTTGTAGGATAGCATTTTCGTTGCTTGAAGGCGAACAAAGTAGCAGTAAAACGTCACAGTTAGTGATTTAAACACGCAGTGCGCGCATACCGTGTTGCGCCAGATAACCTAGTACCATGCCCGGCAGGGCCTGCAGGGCGCCAACTTCATGGGTCGCCCCGACCGCAATCGCCTCGCGCGGCATGCCGAACACCACGCAGCTGGCTTCATCCTGAGCAAAATTATACGCCCCGGCGCCCTTCATCTCCAGCATGCCGGCCGCGCCATCCTTGCCCATGCCAGTCAGGATAACCCCAACCGCATTTTTACCGGCGCACTGCGCGGCGGAACGGAACAGCACGTCCACCGACGGGCGGTGGCGGTTGACCGGCTCTGCCTGGTCGATGCGGGTCATGTAGTTGGCGCCGCTACGGGTCAGGTACAGGTGCGAGTGGCCGGGCGCGATGTAGGCGTGGCCTGGCAGCACACGCTCATTACCCTGCGCTTCCTGCACCGAGATCTTGCACAGCGAGTCCAGCCGCTTGGCAAACGAACGGGTGAAGCCTTCCGGCATGTGCTGGGTGATCAGGATACCCGGGCAGTCGGACGGCATTTGCATCAGGAACTCGCGGATGGCTTCGGTGCCGCCGGTGGAGGCGCCAATGATGATCAGCTTTTCCGACGACAGCAGCGGGTTGCGCAGCGCCGACAGCTGGGTGGAGACGCCCCCCTCGGCGCCCGGCTGCGGCAGGCGGCGCGCCTGCACGCGCGCCTTGGAGGCGGCGCGGATCTTGTCGGTGATCAGGTCGGTATATTCGCGCATGCCGGCCTGGATCGAGATCTTCGGCTTGGTGACGAAGTCGACCGCGCCCAGTTCCAGCGCGCGCATGGTGATCTCGGAACCGCGTTCGGTCAGCGAGGACACCATCACCACCGGCATCGGCCGCAGGCGCATCAGTTTTTCGAGGAAGTCGAGGCCGTCCATTTTCGGCATCTCGACGTCGAGGGTCAGCACATCAGGATTGGTTTGCTTGATCAGTTCACGCGCGACCAGCGGGTCGGGCGCCACGCCGACCACTTCCATGTCGGGCTGGGAGTTGATGATCTCGGTCATCACGCTGCGGATCAGTGCGGAGTCATCGCACACCAGGACTTTGGTCTTCATGGCAGTACTACCTTATTCTTCATTTAAAACAGATCGATCTCACCAGCCACAGGCGCCACTTTAAGGCGGCTGGCGTATTCGATTTCGCGTTTAACGAGGGTGTCGTTATGGCTTTGCATCAGCTTCTTGACCAGCACCTTGCCGGTGCGCGGGAAGAAGTAGACCTTGCGCGGGTAAATGTCATTCAAGTCTTCCGCCACCACGCGGATCTTTTCCACCTTGAGGAAGTTCAGCACGAAGGCAGCGTTGCGCTCGCCGACGTTGATGGCAGTGAAGCCCTTGAGCACCGCGCCGCCGCCGAACACCTTGGCTTCCAGGTTCTCGCGCTTGGCGCCGGCCTTGAGCAGGTCGTTGATCAGGATCTCCATCGCATAGGTGCCGTAGCGCGCCGAGGCCGACACCGGGCTGCCCGCATCGCCGCCACCGTCCGGCAGCATGAAGTGGTTCATGCCGCCCAGGCCGGTCGTGCGGTCGCGGATGCAGGCCGACACGCAGGAACCGAGCACGGTCACGATCAACATGTCCTTGTTGGTGTGGTAATACTCGCCCGGCAAAATCTTGGCGGCCTGGCAGTCGAACGTCCTATCGTAATAAACGTTCGTGGCAAATTGTTCGAGGTCCATGTTTTATTCTCATGTGCGTTGCGGTGCTTTACGGGCCGCAGCGTTGTCGTCCAGTTCGTAGACGGTTTTGCCGCGCAATTTCAACGACTCCGAGACATACAGGAAGTTCTCCGAGTGCCCGGCAAACAGCAGGGCATCCGGTTTCATCAGCGGCACGAAGCGCGACAGGATCTTGCGCTGGGTCGCCTTGTCAAAGTAAATCATCACGTTGCGGCAGAAGATGACGTCGAACGGGCCGCTGATCGGCCAGCTGTCGGCAAGCAGGTTCAGCTGCTTGAACGTTATCATATTCCGCAATTCCTGCCGCACCCGTGCCTGGCCTTCGCGGTCGCCCTTCCCCTTCAGGAAAAAGCGGCGCTGGCGCTCGGGCAGCATCTTGTCCAGCCGGTCCATGGTATAGACGCCGTTGGCGGCGTGGGCCAGCACATTGGTGTCGATGTCGGTGGCGATGATCTGGCAGTTGGGCGTGAGCGTGTTGAACGCTTCGCACACGGTCATGGCGATCGAGTACGGCTCCTCGCCGGTGGAGCTGGCGGAGCACCAGATGGTGAGCGGCTCGCGCTTGTTCTTGATGTGCTCGGCCAGCAGCGGGAAGTGATGGGCCTCGCGGAAGAACGAGGTCAGGTTGGTGGTGAGGGCGTTGGTGAACGATTCCCACTCTTCGCCCAGGCGGCCGGCCTCGAGGTCGTCCAGGTACTTGGCAAACGAATCGATGCCGGTGGCGCGCAGACGGCGCGCCAGGCGGCTGTAGACCATCTCTTGCTTGCTGTCGGCCAGCGAGATGCCGGCACGCTTGTAAATCAAGCCGCGAACGCGTTCGAAATCCTTGGCGTTGAAGTCAAATTCCTTGACTGTGTCTTTAGATGGCGGCATACGTTAAATCCTTTTTTGCCACGTTGCACCGGCTTTCGCCGGTGCGACGGGTTAAAACTCTTCCCACTCGTCGCCACCCGAGGCAGCGGGAGCGGGAGCTTTTTTCGGTGCGGCTGGTTTCGGACGCGGTGCGGCAATCGCCGGCGCTGGCGCCGGGGCCGGTGCAGCGGCCACCACTGGCGCGCGGCGCGGCGCCGGGGCCGCGGCCGGACGGCGCACATCGTCATGCGACAGCTTGAAGATGCTGACCGCCTGCGACAGCAGTTCGGCCTGCTCCTGCATGCTCTCGGCCGCCGCAGCGGCCTGCTCCACCAGCGCGGCATTTTGCTGGGTCATTTCGTCCATCTGCGTGATGGCCTGGTTGACTTCCTCAATGCCGTTGCTCTGTTCCTGGGTGGCGGCGGTGATCTCGCCCATGATGTCGGCCACCTGGCGGATCGAGGTCACGATCAGGTCCATGGTCTGGCCGGCTTCGTCCACCAGCTTGCTGCCGGCGTCGACCTTCTCGACCGAATCGGTGATCAGCTCTTTGATCTCTTTGGCCGCGCCGGCCGAACGTTGCGCCAGATTGCGCACCTCGGACGCCACCACCGCGAAGCCGCGGCCCTGTTCACCGGCACGGGCCGCTTCCACCGCCGCGTTCAGCGCCAGGATGTTGGTCTGGAAGGCGATGCCGTCAATGACCGAAATAATGTCGGCAATCTTGCGCGACGATTCGGTGATCGAGCCCATGGTGTCCACCACTTGCGCCACCACGGTGCCGCCCTTTTCCGCCACCGACGACGCCGACACCGCCAGCTGGTTGGCCTGGCGCGCATTGTCGGCGTTCTGCTTCACGGTCGAAGTCAGTTCTTCCATCGACGACGCGGTTTCTTCCAGCGAGCTGGCCTGCGATTCGGTGCGGGCCGACAGGTCGGCGTTGCCCGACGCGATTTCCTGCGAGGCGGTCGAGATCAGCTCGGTGCCGGTGCGCACATCGCCCACGGTCTTGGCCAGGCTGTCGTTCATGTCCTTGAGCGCCTGCAGCAGTTCGCTGGTTTCATCCTTGCCTTCGACGAACACCTGCGAAGTCAGCTCGCCGGCCGCCACTTTCTGCGCCACGCTCACCGCGCCCGACAAAGGACCGGTGATCGAGCGGGTAATCACGGCCGCACAAATCACGCCCAGCGCCACCGCCACCGCGCCCAGCACGAACAGCACCACCATCAGGCTGCGGTCGGCGGTCACGGAACCGTCCATCACTTCCTTGGACGCCGCCTGCTGCATGTCGACCAGCTTGTTGATCAGCGCCAGGGTCTGGCTGTTCAGGGGGTCGATGCGGCCGGAAATCACCTTGGCGCCGCCCTCGCTGTTGAACGCCAGGATCTGGCCGATCGCTTCCTTGAAGGCGGCGTCGGTATCGGTATCGAGCGCGGCCAGGTCGGCCAGCACCTTCTTCTCGGCGTCGTTCAGGCCCTGCGCCTTCAGTTCAGCCAGCGCCTTGTCGTAGCGGGCGCGCTGGTCCTTCACCTTCTGCTCTTCCTTCTGCATCAGGCTGACGTCCGATTGCAGGCCGATATTGCGCATGGCAATGCCGGTTTCCAGCATCGCGCTCTTCATCGCGCCCGCTTGCAGATTCTTGGCAGTCGCCGTGGCCAGCCCCTGGGTCAGCTTGCTCTTGTTGCTGTAGTTCAGGTAGTTGGTCATCAAAACGATGGCGACCAAGATCAGCAGGATAATGCCGAAACCGATACGCAGCCGCGCGCCGATTTTGAAGTCGCGTAAATTCATGGTGAATCTCCCCTCTTTTCTATACTGTGTCGTGATGTGGCGGCGCGGCCTTCTTTTTGGGACGCGTCCGTGGTATTGCGCGTATTGCGAGGCCGGCGCGGGGTTGCGGCGCCGGCGCGGCAGCTTAAGCTGCCAGTTGTTCGATCAGGCCCATTTCCGGGCTGGACATCAGTTTGTCGATGTTTACCAGGATCAGCATGCGCTCATCGATGGTGCCCAGGCCGATCATGTAATCGCTGCTGAAGGCGGTGCCCATTTCCGGCGCCGGCTTGACCTGGTCCGGCGTCAGGGTGGTGACGTCGGACACCGAATCGACCACCATGCCGACGATGCGGCCGCTGATGTTCAGAATGATGACCACGGTGAACTGATCATACACCGGCGAGCCCAGGTTGAACTTGATGCGCATGTCCACCACCGGGATGATGATGCCGCGCAGGTTGATCACGCCCTTGATGAACTCGGGCGCGTTGGCAATGCGGGTCACCGCCTCGTAGCCGCGGATTTCCTGCACCTTCAGGATATCGATGCCGTACTCTTCCGAACCGAGCTTGAAGGCCAGGTACTCGTGACCGGCGATATCATTGGCTTGCGCCGTGGTTTGTATCTCTGCCATGTTGGCCCCCTATGAAGAAAAAATCGATTCGTCGGCCAGCTGGCGCGACGAGCGGATCAGCGCGGCAACGTCCAGAATCAGGGACACGCCGCCGTCGCCCAAGATCGTGGCGCCGGAAATGCCGGCCACCTTGCGGTAATTCGACTCCAGGTTCTTGACCACCACCTGCTGCTGGCCGACCAGGTCGTCGACGAACAGGCCGGCCTTGCGGCCGTCGGTCTCGACGATGATGACGATGCCCTGGCACGGATCGGTAAAGCGCGGCGTGATGTCGAACATCTGGTACAGCGGCACCAGCGGCAGGTATTCGCCGCGCACCTTGATGACGCGGCCCTTGCCGCTGATTTCCTTGACGTCTTCCGGCACCGGCTGCAGCGATTCAATCACGAAACCGAGCGGCAGGATGTACACCTCGTCGCCGACGCGGATCGACATGCCGTCCAAAATCGCCAGCGTCAGCGGCAGCGAAATCGAGATGGTGGTGCCGAAGCCCTTGGCCGAGCGGATCTCCACCACCCCGCCCATGGCCTCGATATTGCGCTTGACCACGTCCATGCCGACGCCGCGGCCGGACACGTCGGTCACCACCTCGGCGGTGGAGAAGCCGGGCGCGAAGATCAGCTGCCAGACTTCGGCGTCGCTCATGGTGTCGCTGACCGCGAGGCCGTTCTGCGCCGCCTTGGCCAGGATGCGCTCGCGGTTCAAGCCGCCGCCATCGTCCGACACTTCAATGATGATGTTGCCGCCCTGGTGAGAGGCCGACAGGAACAGGCGGCCGGCGTCGCTCTTGCCGGCGGCGCGGCGCACCTCCGGCATTTCGATGCCGTGGTCGATCGAGTTGCGCACCAGGTGGGTCAGCGGATCGACGATGCGTTCGATCAGGCCCTTGTCCAGTTCGGTGGCGGCGCCGTTGGTGATGAAGTCGACCTTCTTGCCCAGCTTGGTGGCGAGGTCGCGCACCATGCGCGGGAACCGCGAAAACACGAAGTCCATCGGCATCATGCGGATCGACATCACCGCTTCCTGCAGGTCGCGGGTGTTGCGGGTCAGCTGGCTGACGCTGTTGAGCAGGCGCTGGTGCACCATCGGGTCCAGCGTGTCGACGCGCTGCTCGATCATCGCCTGGGTGATCACCAGCTCGCCCACCAGGTTGATCAGCTGGTCGACTTTCTCGATCGAGACCCGGATCGACGACGATTCGGCGCCCGCTGCCGGAGCCTTCTCTTTTTCCTTCTCTTCCTTCTTGACGACTTTCTTTTCTTCTTCCGGCGGCGTTTCGATCACGATGCCGGCGGCGGCGCGGATCTGCTCCACCGGCTGGAAGAAACCATAGCCCTGCGCATCCTCGGAGGCGGCAGTGGCGTTGGCGCGGATTTCATCGAGCGGCTGGAAGAAGCCGTAGCCCTCGCCGCCGGCGCCGGCCGGTTTCAGTTCGGCGACATCGAAGAAGCCGTAGCCCAGCTCGTCCTCGACCTTGGCGCGGGCGGCGTTTTCCAGCCTGGCCTGGTCGTCGCTCAGCGCAGGCAGTTCGGACACCTTCATCTCGTCGGCATTGATCACGAACGAGCAGATGGCAATGACGTCGTCCAGGCTTTCATGCGTGGTGACCACCATCGCATTGCGGTCCTTGTCCAGCGGCGTGATCGAGACGTGGCCCATCAGGCCCAGTTCCTCGCCCAGCGCCGTCACTTCGCGGTGCTGCATGGCCGGCAGTTCGAGCCGGTAGCGGCGGCCGCCGCTGTGGTCGACGTGCTTGGGATCGGCCGCGTTGTAGGCCGGCGCAACCGGTGCCAGCGCCACCACCGGCACGTCCTGCGCCAGCGATTGCAGCATCATGCGCACGTTGGCCACGGCGTCCTGGTCGACCTCGCTGCCGAGACGGTGGCCGTCCAGCTGCATCTTGAGGATGTCCTTGGCGGCCAGGAAGGCGTCGACGTGCTCGCCGGTGAGTCGCATCTCGCCCTTGCGGATGCGGTCCAGCAGGGTTTCCAGCACGTGGGTGACCTCGGTCATGTCGGTCACGCCAAACGTGGAGGCGCCGCCCTTGACCGAGTGGGCGGTGCGGAAGATCGCGTTCAGGTCTTCCGCGTCGGGCGCGTCAACGTTCACGGCCAGCAGCAGCCGTTCCATTTCAGCCAGCAGTTCTTCGGCCTCATCGAAAAAGACCTGGTAAAACTGGCTTATATCGATGGTCATGGCGAGACTCCAATAGGTACGCTATGTACAGTCAGCATCATTGCGCGCTCTCTAGATCAACCAATGACCTTCTTCACTACCTCGATCAGCCGCTGTGGGTCGAAAGGCTTGACCAGCCAGCCGTTGGCGCCGGCGGCGCGGCCCTTGGCTTTCATCTCGTCGGACGATTCGGTGGTCAGCATCAGGATGGGGGTCTTGGCGTAGCTGGGCAGTTCGCGCAGGAGCTTGATCAGTTCCAGGCCATCCATGCGTGGCATGTTCTGGTCGGTCAGCACCATGTCGACGTTCTGCAGCTTGGCTTTTTCCAGGCCGTCCTGGCCGTCCACGGCTTCCACCACTTGATAGCCCGCAGCCTTCAGGCTGAAGGCCACCATCTGGCGCAGGGAACTGGAATCATCAACCGCAAGTATAGTCTTAGCCATCTTATTCTCACTCTGTAAATCAAATAGTTATCTGGTTTTAAAACAGCTCGATGTCGCCGCTTTCAAGGTGCTGCTGGCTCACTGCCTTGCGCAGCACGCTGCGCAACTCCAGGCTTTGGATGGCCAGCGCCATGCTGACCTTGCCCAGCAGCTCGACGATTTGCTCGTTGTCGCTGTCGGGCAGCATTTCCGAACCGTGCGCGCCCAGCGTGCCGAGGAACTCGCGCAAGCCGGTCACGCGCTTGAGGGTGCGGTCCAGCAGCTGGCTGGTCATGTCCTGGAACTGCAGGCTGGTCACCGCGCCGTTCACATAAGTGCCGATCTCGGCGGGCAGCGCCTCCAGCCGCGCGCGCTGCTCGGGCGTGGCCGTGCCGCCGTCCAGCAGCAGCTCGATGGTCGGCTGCACCGCTTCCACCGCCTGGTGGATGGACATGAAGTTGAAGGACAGCTTTTCAATCGCTTCCTCCAGCAGCAAGCCGGTCTGGATCACATCGGTCTCGACTTCGGTCAGATGCCGGCGACCGTGGTCAGACACGCCCGACAACAGGCGCTTGACGTGGGAACCCAGAATTTTTTTTCTCGTCATAACAGTCTCGTTCTACATCATTTTCGTACTGGCGGGCCGGAGCGCGCGGCCGGGGCAGCAGTTGAGGCCGGATCGGAAGCCGCTTCCGCGCCTTCCTCTGCGCCGACTTCCATCTTGCGGCCGTCGCGCAGCACACTCTCTTCAGCGCGCTTGTTCATCACCACAATGCTGATGCGGCGGTTGATCGGGTTGAACGGGTCGGCCTTGTCGAGATTGACGGCCGAGGCCAGCCCCACCACCCGCAGCACCTTGGCGTCGTTCATGCCGCCGGCGATCAGCTCGCGGCGCGAGGCGTTGGCGCGGTCGGCCGACAGCTCCCAGTTGCTGTAGCCGGTCTCGCTCATGTAGGGGGTGGAATCGGTGTGGCCGGACAGGCCGATGCGGTTGGGCACGTCGTTCAGCACGAAGCCGATCTCGTGCAGGATTTCCTTGGTATAGGGCTGCAGCTCGGCCTTGGCCAGTGCGAACATCGGGCGGTTCTGTTCGTCGACGATCTGGATCCGCAGGCCGTCGTTGGTGATGTCGAGCAGCAGCTGTTCCTTGTACTTCTTGAGCAGCGGGTTGGCGTCGATCTTGTTCTCGATCTTTTCCTTGAGCGCTTTCAGGCGCTGGTTCTCTTCCGCTTCCATGGCCGCCTTGGCGGCGGTCAGGTTGAAGGTTTTCTTGACGGTAGGGTCGTCGCTGGCCTTGACCTGGCCTTCGGTGCGGGTCAGGTCCTTGCCGCCGCCCTTGATGATGGACGAGCTGTCGCCGCTGCCCGAGCCGCCTTCCAGCGCCACTTTCAGCGGGGTTTTAAAGTATTCGGAAATGCCGTTGAGGTCGCCCTTGGTGGTGGAGCCGAGCAGCCACATCAGCAGGAAGAAGGCCATCATGGCCGTCACGAAGTCGGCATACGCGATCTTCCAGGCGCCGCCGTGGTGTCCGCCGCCGCCCTTTTTGATGCGCTTGACGATGATAGGCCGCAAGCCCTCTTCAGCCATGATGATTCCTTAAACGATGAGTAGTGCGCTGCATGGCTTACTTCGACTTCGATTTCTTGATGTGGTCTTCCAGTTCAGCAAAGGTTGGGCGCTCGGTCGAGTACAGCACTTTGCGGCCGAATTCCACCGCCAGCGCCGGCGCATAGCCGTTCAGGCTGGCCAGCAGCGTGACCTTCACGCATTGGTACATCTTGGTCGACTCTTCCAGCTTCTGTTCCAGCAGGCTGGACAGCGGTCCAACGAAACCGTAGGCCAGCAGAATACCGAGGAAGGTACCGACCAGCGCGTGCGCGATCAGGATGCCCAGCTCGGCCGGCGGCAAGCCCACCGATTCCATGGTGTGCACCACGCCCATCACCGCCGCCACGATACCGAACGCCGGCATGCCGTCGCCCAGCTTGGCGATGGCGTGGGCCGGGGCGGCGCCTTCGTGGTGGTGGGTCTCGATCTCGATATCCATCAGGTTTTCGATCTGGAACGCATCCATATTCCCGGACACCATCAGGCGCAGGTAATCGGTCATGAATTCCACAATGTGGTGGTCTTCCAGCACACTCGGGTACTTGCTGAACAGCGGGCTTTGCTCGGGGCTGTCGATATCGCCTTCGATCGACATCAGGCCTTCCTTGCGCACCTTGGACAGCACGTCGAACAGCAAGGACATCATCTCCATGTAGAGGTCCTTGGTGTAGCGCGAGCCCTTGAACAGGGTCGGCAGCGCGGCCAGGGTAGCCTTCAGGGTCTTGGCGTTGTTACCGACCAGGAAAGCGCCGGCAGCGCCGCCGCCGATCATGACCAGCTCCAGCGGCTGCAGCAGCGCGGCAAGATGCCCGCCGTTCATGGCAAAGCCGCCGAACACGCCGACGCAGACAATTACATATCCGATGATGACTAACAAGTGTGCTGACTCCCCAGTACGAAAACCGGTCAAAAAATTTACATTACAGAACTAGAACTACAATAGCCTGAGTAGGGGTAGACGGGCAAGAGAATAACGTCAAATGATGCTTAAAAGTACCATATGTAGAGTGGAACGTCTCCCTCTTTGGCCTGTACGACACGATCCGGCGCTCGCTCCGGAACGATAAATTCGTAGCTCGCGAGCATAGCTCCGGGACACATTTCGGCGGCCGCCTTGCGCCACAGGCCAGGCATGGCCGCCGGGGACAGGTAGGCGAACACCAGGTCGTAGCGGCTGAAGTCCAGTTTTTCGTAGTCGCCGAGCCGGAATCTGGCGCGGCCACCGGCCAGCCGCGCGCGCAGCCAGCTATATAAGAACGGCAGCGGCGCCAGCTCGATGCCCTCCACTGCCGCATTCGGCCGCACGCGCGATAAATACAGGACAAAGCCGCCGAGGCCGCTGCCAATATCGATTACACGCAGCGGTTTGTCGGCCGGCAGCAGCTGGCGCACCGCATCCCACACCGCCGGACCGGACGGGTAGTACGGCACTTGCGTACGAAAAGTCGACCAGTACCAGCCAAGCAGCAGCAGGAAGGCCGCGCCAAACAGCCAGGACGGCAGCTGCAGCGCCAGCGTGGTCAGCACCGCCAGCGGGAACAGCAGCTGGATGGCACGCCACCAGCCGGCCAGCGCCAGCTTCCAGGTCAGCAAAGCCGCGAGCAGGCCCTGCACCACGGCCACGGTCAGGTAATCGACGGGATAACGAAAACTGGCCATCACATAAATGACGGCCAGCGTGAGCGGCATGGCGCCGCACTGGATCAGCATGGCCCGCACGGCGGGCGCGCGGACAAGGCGTTGAAGATAAGATAAGGTCACGCCGCGTATTTTACGCAGCCAGCGCCTCGGCGTCGCGGGATTTTTTGGTCTTGCCGGCACGCGAAGGCATGTGGCACAGGCCGCAGACGTAGCTGCCGTTCAGGTCCATGGCGTTGACCACGTATTTGCCCTGGCACTTGGTGCAAGGCGCGGTTTCCAGCATCTTGCTGCTGAAGAAGCGCACCAGGGTCCAGGCGCGGGTCAGCGACAGCAGCGGCTCTTCGCCCGGTTCCGGCGGCATTTGTTCGAGGTAGAGCTTGTAAGCCTTCATCACCGCTTCGATGCCGGTGGCGCCGGCATGGGTCACCAGGAAGCTGTGGATGTTGATGAACAGCGAGGAATGGATGTTCGGCTGCCAGGTCAGGAACCAGTCGGTCGAGAACGGCAACATGCCCTTCGGCGGCGACACGCCTTTCAGCTCCTTGTACAGCTTGAGCAGGCGTTCGCGCGACAGCGACACTTCCGACTCCAGCAGCTGCAGGCGGGCGCCGAGCTGGATCAGTTCGATGGCCAGCTGGATTTCCTGGGCTTCCGATACGACGCTTTTCTTGGCGGCCATGATCTGTGCTCCGGTGCTAGTGAGGTTCAACGACCGCGATTAAACGATCTCTTCGACCGGCTGGCCGGCCATCAGGATGGCGGCGTGCGACTGGGCCAGCACGCGATCCTTGTTGTAGTTGGTCAGCATGGAGAGGATGGCGCTATCGTCGAAGCGGAAGCGGGCCAGCATCATGTTGCCGCCTGCCAGTTTCAGAATTTGCGCGTTGCTCATGCCTTCGATCAGGTCGGCGATTTCGGCAGCGATGCCGAGGCGGAAGATCGCGGTGACTTTGTCGGCGCGGATCATTTGCTGAGCCAGCATCAGGTAGCTCAGGTTGGCGTCGCGGATTTCAGCCATCATATCGTTTGCGGTCATTTTCCCACTCCTTGCAGTTTTTCTCTCTGTCGGAACACTTTTGCGTTTCCGTTGAGATACATTCTGCTCGAGCAACATCCGCACGAGAAGAGGCAACTCTCCGTATTTTAGGTCGGGAAATAGCGGGCGCGACCTGTCGGTGTTTGTCTGACAAACACTCGCAGATCACTCATCCACGCCCTTGCGGCGCGGGTTTCAAGCAATTTGGAAGTTTCAAAAAACCTCTGTTCTGATCGAAAAAATAAAGCGTGAAAACGACTCTTTTTTGCGACATCTAACTCGGTAACGGCAGCTCTTTTGAGAACTTTAGGGTTTTTCGAAAATATTTTTAAAATTTTTTCGAGCAACCCGATGCACGGTTTTCTGCACATCTAAGAACGGTAACGGCAGCGATTTTGGGAACTTTAGGGTTTTTTTGAAAAAAATCGAAAAATTTTTAAAAAAGTGCTCAAGTCCAGCATTCATGCGGGTTTGCGGTCGATAGCGCCAGCGAAAAAGCGGCTCAAGCCGCAGTTTTTCAGGTTAAACTCGCTACTTTAGACCTCAAGCATCGACCAAAATGACCACTCGCAACGACTGCCTGGAGCGCGACGCGCGCGATCCGCTCGCCCCGCTCCGCGATCAATTCGACCTGCCGGCCGGTGTTATTTATCTGGATGGCAACTCTTTGGGCGCGCGGCCAAAAGCCGCCCTCGCCCGCGCCCAGCAAGTCATCGCGCAGGAATGGGGCCACGACCTGATCCGCAGCTGGAACACGGCCGGCTGGTTCGACCTGCCCAAGCGCCTGGGCAACCTGCTGGCCCCGCTGATCGGCGCCGCCGAGGGCGAAGTGGTGGTCACCGACACCACGTCGGTCAATCTGTTCAAGGCGCTGGCCGCCGCCCTGCTGATGCAAGCCGACGACCCGGTACGCGCCGGCCGCCGCGTCATCGTCACCGAGCGCTCCAACTTCCCGACCGACATCTATATGGCACAGGGCCTGACCGCCTGGCTGGACCGTGGCTACAGCATCAAGCTGATCGACAGCCCGGAAGAACTGCCGGCCGCCATCGGCGCCGACACCGCGGTGGTGATGCTGACCCACGTCAACTACCGCACCGGCCACCAGTACGATATGAAGGCCAGCAGCGCCCTCGCCCACGCGGCCGGCGCGCTGGTGATCTGGGATCTGGCGCACTCGGCCGGCGCCGTGCCGGTCGACCTGCATGGCGACGGCGCCGACCTGGCGGTGGGCTGCACATATAAATACCTGAACGGCGGCCCGGGCGCGCCGGCCTTCATCTGGGTGCCGAAAAAGCACCAGGCACGCTTCCAGCAGCCGCTGTCCGGCTGGTGGGGCCACGCCAGCCCGTTCGCGATGGCGCCCGACTTCCAGCCTGCCGACGGCATCGCCCGCGCCCTGTGCGGCACCCAGCCGGTGGTCTCGCTGGCTTTGGTGGAGTGCGGCCTGGACGTGCACCGCCAGACCAGCATGGAAGCCATCCGCGCCAAGTCGCTGGCCCTGACCGACCTGTTCATCGAACTGGTGGAAGCGCGCTGCGCCGCCCATCCGCTGGGCCTGGTCACGCCACGCGAGCACGCGCAGCGCGGCAGCCACGTCAGCTTCACCCATCCGCACGGCTACGCGGTGATGCAGGCGCTGATCGCGCGCGGCGTGATCGGCGACTACCGCGAGCCGGCCATCATGCGTTTCGGCTTCACGCCGCTGTACACCAGCTATGCTGATGTATGGGACGCCGTGGAAATCCTGCGCGATATCCTCGACCGCCAAGACTACAACGTCGACGCCAAGCGCGATGCCGTGACCTAAACGAGATAAACAGTATGAGCGAAAATAAATGCCCAATGCACGGCGGCGCCAAGGATGCCGAGTGGCACGGCGCCCAGATGGACTTCAGCAACGACATGAGCTACGGCGACTATCTGGGTCTGAACCAGATCCTGCACGCCCAGCACCCGCTGTCGCCCAACCACAATGAAATGCTGTTCATCATCCAGCACCAAACCAGTGAACTGTGGATGAAGCTGATGCTGCACGAGATGCGCGCGGTGCGCACCCATCTGCAAGCCGATGATCTGCCGCCGGCCTTCAAGATGCTGGCACGCGTGGCCCGCATCATGGACCAGCTGGTGCACGCCTGGGACGTGCTGGCCACCATGACGCCGCCCGAATACACGGCGATCCGCCCTTACCTCGGCGCGTCGTCGGGCTTCCAGTCCTACCAGTACCGCGAGATCGAGTTCATCCTCGGTAACAAGAATGCGGCCCTGCTCAACGTCCACGCCGCCACGCCGGAATTCCCATTGCTACAGGAAGCGCTGAACACGCCGTCGATCTACGACGAAACGATCAAGCTGCTGGCCCGCAACGGGCTACCGATTTCCGCTGAACGCCTCAGCGCAGATCCAACGCAACCGACCGTGGCCGACGACTCGGTGCAGCAAGCCTGGCTGGAAGTCTACCGCGACCCGACCCGCTACTGGGCACTGTACGAGCTGGCTGAAAAGCTGGTCGACATGGAAACCGCGTTCCGCTTCTGGCGCTTCCGCCACGTCACCACGGTCGAGCGCATCATCGGCTTCAAGACCGGCACCGGCGGCACGGCCGGCGTCAGCTATCTGCGCAAGATGCTGGACGTGGTGCTGTTCCCCGAATTGTTTGCACTCCGCACCGCGCTTTGATCCGGAAACGCCGGGAACTTGTTCCCGGCATCCCTCTCTAAGTTAAACACTAACAAAGGGAGGGAATATGAAACCAAGCATCCGCAAATCGGCAATGGCAGCCATGGCGGCAGCAGGCCTGCTGCTGGCCGCCACGGCAAGCGCCGCCACTTACACCACCATCCTCACCGGGGCCAAGGAAGCACCGCCGAACACATCGGCTGGCATCGGCGCAGCGGCGGTCAAGTTCGATGCCGGCACTCACGTGCTGGAAATCAGCACCGCCTTTTCCGGCCTGCTCGGCAACAGCACCGCCGCCCACATCCATTGCTGCACCACCGTATCGGGCGACGGCACTGCCGGCGTAGCCACCGAACTGCCCAGCTTCAGCGGTTTCCCGCTAGGTGTGCAGACCGGGGCCTACAGCCATATCTTTGATACCTCGCTGACAGCGACATGGAATCCTGCCTTCCTGAGCGCCAATGGCGGCAACACCGCCGGCGCGGAGGCTGCCCTGCTGGCTGGGCTGAATGCGGGCCAGGCCTATCTCAACATCCACAGCAGCGCTTACCCGAACGGGGAAATCCGTGGCTTCCTGGCGCCGGTTACGGCGGTGCCCGAGCCGGCCAGCATCGCCATGCTGGGCCTGGGCGTGCCGGCGGTGCTGATGATGGCGCGTCGCCGCCGCAAATCTACTTGACGGTGGCGCCGACCAGCGGCAGCTCGATATAGCTGTCGTGATAGATGCGCTGGGTCGCTTTCTTGTAATCCGCAGGCTGGGCGTTGAAAATATTCGGCACGAAGGTCTGCGGATTGCGGTCATACAGCGGGAACCAGCTGGACTGGATTTGCACCATGATGCGGTGCCCGGGCAGGAACACGTGGTTGGCGTTCGGCAGCGAGAAGCGGTAGGCCAGCGGCGTGTTGGCGGCAATCGGCTTGGCCGTGGCCCAGCTTTCGCGGTAGCGGCCGCGAAAAATATCGGCCGAAATCATCAACTGGTAGCCGCCCATTTCGGGCTGCGCTGCCACCTGGTCTGGATACACGTCGATCAGCTTGACCACCCAATCCGCATCCGTGCCGCTGGTGGAAGCCAGCAGGTTGGCAATCGGCTCGCCGCTGATCTTGACCGGCGCGGTCAGCACGCCGGTGGTGTAGGTCAGCACGTCGGTGCGGCCAGAGGCTTCGCGCTGATCGTCGACCAGCCAGCGCGGCCAGGTCTGGCCCTTGGCTTCGTCGTAGCCGAACTGCGGGATCGGGCGCTGGCGGAACGGCACCGGCTTGGCCGGGTCGGCGATGTACTCGTCGTAAGCGCTCTTCTGCGCTGGCGCACCTAACGGCGTTGGCGTGGTGTTGGTCAGGTTCAGTTTGGCATTGGCGGCGAGGCGCAGCGTGGCCGGCGCAATCGCGCAGCCGCTGGTGCAGCCTGCCGGCCAGCTGTTCAAGGCACGCCACTTGTTGGTGCCGGTTTCAAACGCCGTCACTGGTGCGATTGGCGGCGCGGACGCGTCATCCTTCAAATAGCGGTCGAGGAAAGGCATCAGGATCTCCTCGCGGAAGTGCAAGCCCGTGTCGCTGCTGAAGCGGATCGCTCCGAGCTTGCTGCCATCGCCATCCTGGCCGCCGTGATTCCAGGGGCCCAGCACCAGGAACACCTTGTTGTCCTTGTCATTCGGCTTGATGGCCTTGTAGACCGCGATGGGACCGTAAATATCCTCTGCATCCCACAGGCTGTGTACGAGCAGGGTCGGCACCGTGACCGGCTGTTTGGCCAGGATTTTATCGACGGCCTGGCTTTGCCAGAATTCATCATACGAAGGATGGGCGACCACCTTGCGCCAGAAGCCGCTCTGCTCCACGCCGCGCTGGCGCGCCAGCTCGCCGGCCGATCCGGCGCGCAAATACATATCGTAGTCGTCGTAATGACTGGTGAACCAGTGCGCGTCGTTGCGGCGCGTGACCACCTGTTCCAAGATATAGGCCAGGTTAATCTGGCGGAACGCACCGTGGTGGAACCAGTCGTCGCCGCGCCAGCCGTCCACCATCGGGTTCATGGGCACCGCCACCTTCAGTGCCGGATGCGGATTCACCAGCGCCATCAGCGGCGTGAAGCCGTCATACGAACCGCCGATGATGCCGACCTTGCCGTTCGACTCCGGCACGTTTTTGCTGAGCCACTCGATGGTGTCCCACGCATCAGTGGAGTGATCGACCTCGGTCGGATTGAAAGGCGTGCCGGCCAGCGGGCGATTCATGACATACGTGCCCTCCGAGCCGTACTTGCCGCGCACGTCCTGCACCACGCGAATGTAGCCGCCCTTCCCGATCACGTCCGGCAGGTTATCGTAGCCCTGCAACATGACGTCCATCTGCGAGCTCTCGGCGTGGCTGGTCATGTCGGCCGCGTTGTACGGTGTGCGCGTGAGCAGCATGGGCGCGTTGCGGGCCTTGCGCGGGATGACGATGACGGTATTGAGCTTGACGCCATCGCGCATCGGAATCATGACCGAGCGCTTGACGTAATCGAAGCTGTCGACCGGCGCCTTGAATTCATCAGGCGTATCGCTGGGCAGCGGTGTTTGTGCGTATGCGGAGATGAGAGCGCCGGCCAGGACGGCCAGCGCGAGTGCGGATTTCTTCATGAGCGCCCCGGTGTGGTGTGATGCGTAAAAATATCACAACACGCCGGGACGTTGTACAGCTTATTTCGCCAGCAGCAGCTCGTTCAGGCGCTTCACGAACGAGGCAGGATCGCTGAGCGAGCCACCTTCGGCCAGCAAGGCCTGATCGAACAGCAGGTTGGACCAGTCGCTGAACGAGCTGGCCACGTCTTCGGTCTTCAGGCGCTGCACCAGCGGGTGGTCCGGGTTGATTTCCAGGATAGGCTTGGATTCAGGAGCGGCCTGGCCTGCGGCTTTCAGCATACGCAGCAGGTTGCCCGACAGCTCGTGCTCGTCCGCCACCAGACAGGCCGGTGAATCGGTCAGGCGGAAGGTCACGCGCACATCCTTGGCTTTATCGGCCAGCACTTCCTTCATCCTGGCGACCAAATCCTTGTACGAGGTTTCGGTTTCTTCGTGTTCCTTCTTCTCGGCTTCATCTTCCAGCGCGCCCAGATCCAGACCGCCTTTGGCCACCGACACCAGTTCCTTGCCTTCGAACTCGGTCAGGAAGGACAGCATCCATTCGTCCACGCGATCGGTCAGCAGCAGCACTTCGACGCCCTTCTTGCGGAAGATTTCGAGGTGCGGGCTGTTTTTCGCAGCGATGTAGTTATCGGCGGTGACGTAGTAGATCTTGTCCTGGCCTTCCTTGGCGCGCGCGATGTACTGCTCCAACGAGGTGATTTGCTGGTCATTGTCGTTGGCGGTCGAAGCGAAGCGCAGCAGCTTGGCCAGACGATCCTTGTTGGCCGCGTCTTCGCCGATGCCCTCTTTCAGCACCTGGCCGAACTCGGTCCAGAAGGTCTGGTACTTGTCCTTCTTCTCTTGCTCATCGGCGTTGGCCAGTTCTTCCAGCATGCCGATCACGCGCTTGGTCGAACCATCGCGGATCACTTTGACGTCGCGCGACTCCTGCAGGATTTCGCGCGAGACGTTCAGCGGCAGGTCGGCCGAATCGATCACGCCTTTGACGAAGCGCAGATAGGTCGGCATCAGCTGCTCGGCGTCGTCCATGATGAACACGCGCTTGACGTACAGCTTGATGCCGCCACGCTTGTTACGGTCCCACAGGTCGAACGGCGCTTTCGCCGGGATGTACAGCAGCTGGGTGTATTCGCTGCGGCCCTCGACGCGGTTGTGGGTGTGGGTCAGCGGCGGCTGGAAGTCGTGCGAAACGTGTTTGTAGAATTCGTCGTACTGTTCGGCGGTGATGTCGGACTTGTTGCGGGCCCACAGCGCGCTGGCCTGGTTGACGGTTTCCAGTTCGTCTTTGAGGACGGTTTCTTTCTTCTCTTCGTCCCACTCTTCTTTCTGCATCACGATAGGCAGCGAGATGTGGTCCGAGTATTTGCGGATGATGGACTTGATCTTCCACGACGACAGCAGCTCGTCCTCGCCTTCGCGCAGATGCAGGATGATGTCGGTGCCGCGGTTGGTTTTTTCGATCTGCTCGACCGAGTAATCGCCTTCGCCGGTCGATTCCCAGCGCACGCCTTCCGAGGCGGCGGCGCCGGCGCGGCGCGATTCCACGGTGATCTTGTCGGCGACGATGAAGCCCGAGTAGAAGCCCACGCCGAACTGGCCGATCAGGGCCGCGTCCTGCTGCTGGTCGCCCGACAGCTTGCCGAAGAATTCCTTGGTGCCCGACTTGGCGATGGTGCCGAGGTGCGAAATCGCCTCGTCGCGGCTCATGCCGATACCGTTGTCGGAGATGGTGATGGTGCGCGCCGCCTTGTCGAAGCTGACTTTGATTTTCAGTTCGTGGTCGTTGCCATACAGGGCGTCGTTGTTGATAGCTTCAAAACGCAGCTTGTCCGATGCGTCGGAGGCGTTGGAGATCAGTTCGCGCAGGAAGATCTCTTTGTTCGAGTACAGGGAGTGGATCATCAGCTGCAGCAGCTGTTTCACTTCGGCCTGGAATCCAAGGGTTTGTTTTTCAGTATCAGCCATTTTTAAATAGTCTTCTGGTTAAGATTTGGTTGAGATTTAAACAAGATGGGGATTATAAGGGCTATTTCAAGAGCTCCTTTTCGAGGAAGCGCCAGATGGCCGGCTCCTGCATCGCCGCCACGTTGAGCCGCATGCGGGTGGACGGCAGCTGCTTGGGCGAGAACAGGCTGCCCGGCGCCAGCAGCAGGTTGTGCGCCATGGCGCGTTCGGTCAGCACGTTGGTGTCGCAGCCGGCATCGACCCAGACGAACATGCCGGCCGGCGGCGAGGCGTCCACCTTCAGGCCGACGCGCTCCATCTGGCGCAGGGTCTTGGCGCGGATGGCGTCGAGCCGGCCGCGCATGCGGTCCGCGTGCTTGCGGTAAGAGCCTTCGGACAGCACCTTGTACACCACGCGTTCGCCGATATCGCTGGTGGTCAGCGTGGACAGCATCTTGCGGTCGGCCAGCCGTTCGGCGCGTTCCACCGAGGTGGCGATGTAGCCGACGCGCAGGTTGGCGGCCATCGTTTTTGAGAAGCCGCCGAGGTAGATCACGCGCTGCAGCTGGTCCAGCGCCGCCAGCCGGGTGGCCGGCTGCACCGCGCTGCCGGGATGCAGATCGCAGTAGATATCGTCTTCCACGATCAGGAAGTCGTGTTCTTCGGAGAGGCGCAGTACCTGGAACGCCTTGGCCGCCGACAGCGAGGTGGAACTCGGGTTGTGCAGCACGGAGTTGATGATGTACAGCTTTGGCTTGTGCAGCGCCGCCAACTCGGCCAGCCTTGCGATATCCGGCCCGTCGGCCAGGCGCGGGATGCCGATCACTTTCGCGCCCAGCGCGGCAAAGGAGCCGAACATCAGGAACCACGCCGGATCGTCGACAAAGATGGTGTCGCCGGGACGGGTGAATTCGCGCGCCACCATATCCAGCGCCTGCGTCACGCCGGCGGTGGTGACGATTTGTTCTGGTACGGCGGCGATTTCCAGCTCCGCCAGTTTGTGCTGCAACTGCTGGCGCAGCGGCAGGAAACCTTGCGGCACGCCGTAGCTGAGCAGCAGGTTGGGATTCTGGCGGCTGACGGCGCGCAGCGCGTTAGCGATGGCCGGGCCGTCCAGCCATTCGGGCGGCAGCACGCCGGAGCCAGGCATCTGCTGGTGCGGCATCTGGCGGAACATATTCCGCACCAGCCAGACCACGTCGATCGGCTTGGAATCGAAGCCGGAATGCGCGGCGCGCAGCGGCGCTACGGCGGCGCCGCTGTCGGCGGCGTTGAGCGCCATCGCGGGCCGCTCGCGCACGAAGAAGCCGGCGCCGCGGCGCGATTCCAGGTAGCCGGTGGCCACCAGCTTGTCGTAGGCCGCCACCACGGTAAATGCCGATACGCTGTGCGAAGCCGCAAACGCGCGGATCGACGGCATGCGCGCCCCACCGCGCAGCAGGCGGTCGTCGATGCGCGCCGCCACCGAGCGCACGATCTGGTCGATCAGCGTTTCACCCGATTCGCGCAGCAGCAAACCAATCATCGGCCCCGCTGCGCCCCGCCCGGCCGGCGGCGCAGGCGCGGGCTCCGGCGCGCGGGCGGCGCGGGCCGCAGCGCTGCGAGGAGCGGGACCGGACACCGGCACACTTGCCACCGCCGGACCGGGCGCCTGTGCGGCCATCGAGCGCGCGTGTGCGGCGGCCAGCGCCTCATTGACTGCCTCCGCTGCCGCAGCTGCTGCGGCACCCAACAGGGAAGTGCGTGGTCGTGTATTGGTCATTTTACCGTCACAGTATGATGAATTATGTTGTTAAGTGTACTGGCACTGTACTGGTTTTGTCACGTAGGATGAAGCCATGAACCCTATCGTCTCCACTATTAGCACCCAGCGCCGCATGAGCGACGAAACCACCGGCATGCTGCTTGGCCTGATCGGTGTCGCCATCTTCAGCCTGACGCTGCCTTTCACCCGGCTGGCGGTCGGCGGCACCGATGGCTTGTCCCCCATGTTCGTAGCCCTCGGCCGCGCACTGGCAGCGGCTGTACTGGCCGGCGGCTGGCTGTACTGGAAACGCGCCCCGCTGCCGCCGCGCAGCACCCTGCCCGCACTGGCGATGGTGGCCGTCGGCTGCGTGATCGGCTTCCCGTGGCTGACTTCCGTCGCCATGCGCAGCCTGCCGGCCGCCCACGGCGCGGTACTGGTCGGCGTGCTGCCGCTGGCCACCGCCATGTTCGCTGCCCTGCTGGCCGGCGAAAAACCGTCCAAGGGTTTCTGGATCATGGCCATCTTAGGCTCTGTACTGGTGGCCGGCTTTGCGCTACGGCAGAGCGGCGGCAGTCTGCACATGGCCGACCTCGCCATCTTCCTGGCTGTACTGCTGGCCGCAATGGGCTACGCCGCCGGCGGCCGCCTGTCGCAAACACTGGGCGGCCAGCAAACCATCTGCTGGGCGCTGGTACTGGCCGCGCCGCCGCTGCTGCCGCTCGTCGGCTGGCTGGCGTGGCAGGAAGCACCGCAAATCGCCCACGCCGGCGCCGCCGCATGGACCGGCTTCGCCTACGTTTCAATCTTTTCAATGTTTATTGGATTCTTCTTCTGGTATCGCGGCATGGCGCTGGGCGGGGTGGCGCGGGTCGGACAAGTACAGCTGGTGCAGCCCTTCCTGTCTGTACTGGCGGCTACCGCGGTACTGGGCGAGACGCTGGAATGGCAAACCGTCATCTTCGCAATTGCCGTCATCGTGGTGGTGGGCGCGGGGCGTAAAATGCAGGTAAAACGCGGCTGACACCATACAGTATCTTGATTTTGCCTCTATTGTGAGCATCCCCTGCGGCAAGAGTACAATATCGGTCTTAACACATAACATCTAATAACATTCAACAACTGGAATCCACATGTCTGTTTACGAAAAACTGAAAGCGCTTGATATCACCCTGGCAGCACCGGCTACTCCCGCCGCCGCCTACGTCATGTACGCCCAAACCGGCAATCTGGTATTCCTATCGGGCCACATCGCCAAGCGCGCCGACGGCAGCGTGTGGGTTGGCCAGTTGGGCAAGAACATCGACACCGCTGAAGGCAAGGCCGCCGCGCGCGCCATCGCCGTCGACCTGATCGGCACCCTGCAAGCGGCCGTCGGCGGCGACCTGACCCGCGTCAAGCGCATCGTCAAGGTCATGAGCCTGGTGAACTCGACGCCAGACTACACCGAACAGCACCTGGTTACCAACGGCGCTTCCGAGCTGCTGGGCGAAGTCTTCGGCGACGCCGGCAAGCACGCCCGTTCGGCCTTCGGCGTGGCGCAAATTCCGCTGGGCGCCTGCGTTGAAATCGAATTGATCGCGGAAGTCGCGTAAAAAATAGCATCCATAGTGAGACAAGTATGAAAATCGAAAATCCAAACCCGATCCAGTGGCGCTTCGCTGAACGCGCCGAGCAGCTGCAAGCTTCCTTCATCCGCGAGATCCTGAAGATCACGCAGCAGCCGGAGATCATCTCCTTCGCCGGCGGCCTGCCGTCGCCTGCCACCTTCCCGGTCGAGGAAATGAAAGTCGCCTACGACAAGGTGCTGACCGCGAACGGCAAAGTGGCCCTGCAATACGGCCCGACCGACGGCTACACCCCGCTGCGCCAGTGGATCGCCGATTCGCTCTCCACCGGTGGCGCCAAAATCGTCCCGGAACAAATCCTGATGACCTCCGGTTCGCAACAAGCGCTGGACCTGCTGGGCAAAGTGCTGATCGACGAAGGCAGCCGCGTGCTGGTCGAGACGCCGTCCTACCTGGGCGCACTGCAGGCGTTCTCGGTCTACCTGCCGGAATTCAAATCGGTGGCCACCGACGACCACGGCCTGGTGCCGTCGTCGATCGACGCTGTGGCCGAAGGCGCGCGTCTGCTGTACTCGCTGCCTAACTTCCAGAACCCGACTGGCCGCTCGCTGTCGGTGGAGCGCCGCCAGGAACTGGTGGAAACCTGCGCCCGTCTCGGCCTGCCGCTGATCGAAGATGATCCTTACGGCTCGCTGAGCTACAAGGGCGAGCCATCGCCGAAGATGGTGGCGATGAACCCGGACGGCGTGATCTACATGGGCTCCTTCTCCAAGGTGCTGACCCCTGGCATTCGCCTCGGCTACGTGTGCGCCCCGCTGCCGCTGGCGCGCCGCCTGGAGCTGGCCAAGCAGGCGGCCGACCTGCACACTTCGCAGCTGACCCAGATGGTCGTGCACGAAGTGGTGAAGGACGGTTTCCTCGACCAGCACATTCCAAAAATCCGCACCCTGTACGGCAACCAGTGCCAGGTCATGCTGGACGCGATGGCGCAGCACTTCCCGGCCGGCGTCGAGTGGACCAAGCCGGAAGGTGGCATGTTCATCTGGGTCACGCTGCCGAAGCACATCAACGCCATGCAGCTGCTGGATGAAGCGATCGCGCAGAAGGTCGCCTTCGTGCCAGGTTCGCCGTTCTACGCCAACGAACCGGCCACCAACACCCTGCGCCTGTCGTTCGTGACGGTGCCGCCGGAACGCATCCGCCAGGGCATCGAGATTCTCGGCAAGCTGATCGCCGCCAAGATCTAAAGCATCCTCCGTGGGCGGCGCTCGCCGCCCACAAAAATACAACAGCCTCGGCAGTGACTTTATCACCAATAGTCACAAAAATCGCCAAATTCTTTAACATCCCGCCAACATTACTTATACCAACAGGCGCTAGTCTGGCTGCGCCCTGATGCAACCGAGACAACCCTCGAAAATCCCTAAATTATTTTTCCCCGGCAACCCTTGCAAAGCGGTATGATTTGGACGGATAGTCACTTTCATATCAGGCCTGCCTTTGTTGAAACGCGCACCCATCACCCTCGTTCGCCACCGCCGTTGCCCACCCGCGCAACTGCCGGCACACGCCAATGCGACCCATCAGGTTAAAGGCGATTCCCAATGAATCCTGGAAGTCTAAGCTACGCTACGCGGCGTGATGCCGCGATTTTGATCGTTGACGATGCACCCGAAAATCTGGGGGCGCTGCGCAAGATGATGGTCCAGCAAGGCTATCAAACCTTTGTCGCCACCTCCGGCGAGCGCGCGCTGAAAATCGCGCAGCGCGTCCATCCCGATTTGATCCTGCTCGATATCATGATGCCGGGGATGGACGGCTACGAAACCTGCCGCCAGCTCAAAAGCCAGGCGGCGACACAGCGCATCCCCATCATCTTCATGAGCGCGCGCACCGGCACCGAGGACGTGGTGGCCGGTTTCGATATCGGCGCCGTGGACTACATCAGCAAGCCGCTGCGCATGCCCGAAGTGTGCGCGCGCGTGCGCACACAACTGCAAATCCGGAACAAGAGCGAGACGCATGAGGAACAGGCGGAGCGCCTGCGCACCATCGTCAACAACATGGCCGAGGGTTTGCTGATCATCGAGGCCGATGGCCGCATCCAGATGACCAACCCGGCCTGCGACAAATACCTGGGCTACCAGCTGGAACCGCTGGCGGGCCGCAGCATCAACGATTTGTTGAATCCTTTGGTGGCGCAGGAATACCTCGACTACTTCGCCCGCTACGCCGCCGCGCCGCACACGGCGCACAACCACGGCACGCGCGAAGTGATCATCCGTCACCGCAACGGCAGCTCGGTGTGCATGGACCTGACGCTGACGCCGATGTATCTTCGCCAGCCGCTGTTTATCGGCCTGCTGCACGACATCACCCACCACAAGCAGTCGGAAGATGCGCTGCAGCGCGCGGCCATGGTTGATCCACTGACCAAGATCGCCAACCGCCGCCACTTCGACAGCTTCCTTGAAAAAGAATGGCAGCGCGCCATGCGCAGCGGCCAGCCTTTGTCGCTGGTGGTGCTGGACGTCGACCACTTCAAGCTATACAACGACACGCTGGGTCATCCGGCCGGCGACGCCTGCCTGCAGCAGGTGGCGCAGGCCATCGCCTCGCACGCGCTGCGGCCGACCGACCTGGCGGCGCGCTACGGCGGCGAGGAGTTCGTGCTGCTGTTCGCGGAGACCGACCGCGACTCGGCCTACCTGTTGGCGGAGTCGATCCGCGCGCACATCGAGTCGCTGCAAATTCCGCATCCGCGTTCGACCACGTCGGCATGGCTGACGGTGAGCATCGGCGTGGCGACCATCCACCCGCACCAGCTGGACAACACGGAATCGCTGTTCGTAGCCGCCGACCGCGCCATGTACGCGGCCAAGGAAGGCGGCCGCAATCAGGTGCAAGTCACCCAAACCAATGGCGCCTCGCTGGCCGCGATCAAGTCCCTGGTCAGAGCTGCTCCGGGTAGCCGGTGATATCGGCGATCTGCTGGTACATCGGCTGCAGCTGCTTGTACATGCCGAGGTAGACGCGCCGGTATAGCTGGTCGTAGATTTTCTGGTTGGCGGCGATGGGATGGAACACGCGGCCCGGTCGCGTCATGGCGCGGGTAGCCGTCTCGAAGTCCTTGTGCAGGCCAAGGCCTGCGGCAATCGCGATCGCCGCACCCAGCCCCGAGGTTTCGTAGACGTGCGCGCGGGCGGCCGGCAAGCCGAAGATATCGGCCGTCAGCTGCATGGCGGCGTCGCTTTGCGAGCCGCCGCCGGCGATGCGCAGTTCCGTCACCGTCACACCGCTACGCTTTTCGATGCGCTCCTTCCCTTCCCTTAATGCGTAGGCCAGACCTTCCAGGATCGCGCGGTACATGTGTGCACGCGTGTGCACGTCGCCGAAGCCGATCATCGCGCCCTTGGCTTCCGGGCCGGGGATGCGGATGCCGGGACTCCAGTACGGCTGCAGCATCAGTCCCATCGAACCGGGCGGCACCTCGTTCACCAGCTGGTCGAACATGGCTTCCGGCGCCATGCCCTGTTCCGCGCCCGCCATCTGCTCGAGGTGGCCGAACTGCTCCTTGAACCAGTTGACCATCCAGTAGCCTCGGAAGATCTGCACTTCGGTGCTGTACGCGCCCGGCACCGCCGCCGGATATGGAGGGATGAAAGGCGTCACTTCGACGTACTTTTTGCTGGTGGTGTTGATGGTGGCAGTGGTACCGTAGCTCAGGCAGGCGATGTGTGGTTCAAGGCTGCCCGCGCCGATCACTTCACAGGCCTTGTCGGCGGCGGCGGCTACTAGCGGCGTGCCTTGCGGGATGCCAGTCGCTTCGGCTGCGGCTTCGGTGATGGCGCCGATGACGGCGCCCGGCTCCACCAGCTCGGGCAGCATGTCGGCGCGGACTTTCAGCGCTTCCCACTTCCAGTCGCGCGGGCCGGCCCATTTGTGGCGCTTGTAATCGAATGGCAGATAGGCGACTTGCGAACCGGTCGAGTCGACGTGGCGGCCGCACAGGCGGAAGTTGAGGAAGCCTGACAGCAGAAGGTATTTGTGCGTCTGCTGCCAGATTTCCGGCTGCTGTTCGGCGATCCAGTTGATCTCTGCTTCGCGGCGGAAGTATTCGATGGTGCTGTCGACGCGTGCCAGCTTGAAGGCGGCGCGCCACAGCAGGCTGAGTGGCTTTTGCTTGCCGACGCGGCGCTGATCCAGCCAGGTGATGGCGGGCCGCAGCACCTTGCCGTCGCGGTCGAGATTCACCACCGTGCCGCGCTGGGTGGTCACGGCCACGCCTTTGACCGCGCTCCGAGGAATATCGGTGGCTTGCCACAGCTGCTGGCAGGCGGCGCAGACGGCGTCCCAGTAGCCATCGGCGTCATGCTCGGCCCAGCCGGGATGGTCCGAGAAGTAGGCTTGCAGGTGGATTTGCGATTTGGCGGCAAGGTTGCCGTTCAAATCGAATAGCAAGGCGCGCACGCTTTGCGTGCCGTTGTCGATGGATAGAAGATATTCGTGTCTCATTATTATTTTGGCAGATTGTAATGCGTGGCCCACAGGGCCAGGTAGTCGGCTTGCTCGGCATCCCATCGCTGGTCGCTCCAGCCTAGTTCCGGCTGGCAGATGCTGCGGATGCGCGGCAGGATATCGATGCCGCCGCCGCGCAGCTGAATACCGATGCGGGTGCGGCGCAGCAGCAGGTCTTCCAGTTTGCACACGTCTTCCTGGCGTGCGGCCCAGCGTAGTTGAGCCCAGATGGTTTCGGTGCCGGGAATGCACTCCAGTTCACCATTATGCGCCGCGTCCACCAATGCTTGCGCCGCCGCGCCATAGCGGCCTTGCAGACGCTGCGCCTGGCCGGGCGGCAGCTCGGGCATGTAGCGCAGTGGGGGCGCTGCGGCGAAAATTGGCAGCGGCGCCAGTGGCCCGCGCATCGCTGGCAGATCCTGCAGCCGCGTTGCCGCCAGCTTGAGCGCATCAAGCGCAATCACGCGGAAGGTGGTCAGCTTGCCGCCGGTGACGGTGAGCAGGCCGTTCTCCAGCCACAGCGCATGGTCGCGCGTTTCCTTCGACGGATCGGCTTTGCCGCTGTCGATGACGGGGCGCACGCCGGCGTAGGTGGCGATGATATCGTCGTCGGTCAGGTTCAGTTGCGGGAACTGGGCGCGCAAGGCGGTCATCAGGTAATCGCATTCCGCGCGCGTGATGGCCGCCTCGCGCGACAGGTCGCCGGCGTGATCGACGTCCGTGGTGCCAACCAGCGTGACGCCTTCCCACGGATATGCGAATACCGGGCGGCCATCAGCAGGATGCATCAGACTGATGGCCTGCGCCAGCGGCAACCGCCATGCGGGCAGCACCAGATGGCTGCCCCGCAAAGGCCGCAGCCGGTGCCCAGCTACCGCCCCCGGCACGCTTGCGCCACCGCGTCGTGCAGCCGCGCCCTCGCCCTGCCCGGCCGCGCCCCGCTGGGCGTCGGCAGCGGACGCACGCAGGCGGTCGGCCCATGCGCCAGTGGCGCTGATCACGAGCCGCGCGTGCACCTCGTGCTGTTTGCCGCTCAAGCCATCGCGCAGCCGCACGCCGCACACCTCGTCGCCCTCGCGCAGCAACGATTCGACCGCCATGTAGTTCACCGCCACGCCGCCATGCTGACGTGCTTCCTGCAGCACGCGCAGCACCAGCCGTGCATCATCGGTCTTGGCATCCGTGTAGACCATCCCGCCTTGCAGGCCATCAGTCGCCACATTCGGCGCCATCGCCACAAACTCGTCGCGCTCAAAATAATGCCGACCGCGCTGTCCGGCCATGCGATCATAAATCGCCAGTCCGACCAGGAACGCCCGCTTGCCCGGCTTGCGCCCCACATAATCGCCGAACGCAAAGCTCTGCGGCTCCACCAGCCCCGCCGCCTGTCGCAGCAAATGCTCACGCTCATGCACCGACTCGCGCGTCAGCCCGAACTGGCCTTCCTTCAGATAGCGCAAGCCGCCATGCACCAGCTTTGAAGACCGGCTCGACGTCCCCCAGGCAAAATCCCGCTGCTCCACCAGCAGCACGCGCAAACCGCGCCGTGCCGCCTCCAGCAAAATCCCCGCGCCGGTAATCCCGCCGCCGATCACGACCAGATCCCACGGTCCGGCCAACAGCGCCTGCCTGCTCATGGCAGCAGCTTCCCGGGATTCATGATCCGCTGCGGATCCACATGCTCAAACAAAGCCCGCAACGACGACATGCCCAGCCGCCCCTTCTCCGCAGCCAGATACGGCGCATGGTCCGTGCCCACACCGTGCTGGTGGCTGATGGTCCCGCCATTCTCCACAATCGCCATCGACACCGCCTTCTTCAGCGACTTCCAGCGCGCCAGGTCCGACTCATAATCGCCGGCCAGCCGATACACAAAAGTCGTGTAGACACTGGCCCCCTGCGCATACAGGTGCGACAAGTGCGTGTACGTATGCACCTGTTCTCCGTGATGCCCCAGCGCCGCAGTGGCGGCAGCCTCCACCGCCCGCATCATGATTTCGACACGCGGCCAATCAACCGCCGTCTCCACCGTATCGATGGCATAGCCATGCTCCCAAGCCGCATTGCGCAGATAGACATTGCGGAAGCGGTTCTGCTTCCATTTGTCGCCCATGTAGCGCCCGACATGAACGCCGCCGTGCGGCGCGGCCAGCGACAAGGCTTCGCGCAGTGCCGCACGCGCTTGCGACTTGCGGCCGCTCACGCCGATCATCAGCATGCACTTGCCCTCACCGCATCCGCGCAGCGAGAGATATTTTTCCAGCAGCGAGATCAACTTCTTGTGGCCCGCCAGCGCCAGCATGGTGGTGGTCTCCAGAGGATTCGACAAACGCAGCATCGACAGCGACAACCCCGCCTGCACAATCTGCCGCACCGCCGTCTCCGCAGCGCTCCAATCCGGGAAGAACACCGCGTGAAACGCCTCGTACGCAGGTACAGGCGTGACCCGCACTGTGGCCTCGGTCAGAATGCCGAGCCGCCCCTCGGAGCCCAGCACCAGTTCACGCAAATCCGGTCCCGCCGCCGACGCCGGGAAAGTCGGCAAATGCAGCGTGCCCGAAGGCGCCTCCAACGAACCACCACGGAACATCTGCTCGATGCGCCCATAGCGCAAGGACTGCTGCCCAGAAGACCGCGTCGCAACCCAGCCGCCCAAGGTCGAATATTCAAACGACTGCGGGAAATGCCCCAGCGTGTAGCCGCGTGCCCGCAACTGCGCCTCAAGGTCAGGCCCCAGCACACCAGCGCCAAACGTCGCCAGTTGCGACTCCGTGTCCAGATACTGCAACTGCCGCATGCGCGTCATGTTCACCGCCAGCGACGGCAAGCCGCCCGGCGCCGTCAGATGCCCGGCCACGCTGGTGCCGCCGCCCTGAGGAATCAGGGCCACGCCAAACTGTTGCGCATAATCGATCAGATCACGCACGTCCTGTGCGCTCTCCGGATACGCCACGCCATCCGGCGCCGCGCCGATCACGCCGTAGCGCAAGCGCAGCCAGTCCGGCAGACTCTGGCCCAGCGCATTGCGCAGCCGGACCTCGGGCGAGGTATCGATCAGCCGATGCGGCGCCAGGCGCGATTCCGCAATCTGCGCACAAGCCTGCTCAAAACCGGCATCCTCCACCGGCTTGCCCGCGCCGACGCGCTGCGCGAGAAAAGCCAGCGCCTCCTCATTGAGCGCAAACTCCACCGCATCATCTCCCCAACCGTTCCAGCGTCTCATAGTCGTGCCATCTCCGTTATACTGAGTATCCAGCCCTTGAGATTAAAACAACGCCGCCCGGCGGTATTGCGCATTCATGACACCAGCCTTGTTCGATCGTGCCAGCCGCGTGGCGGGCTCCTACCTGCAGCCCTTGATGGAAGCCGCCGCCCAGCGCGGCGTGACGGCGCAAGCACTGGAACACGCGGCAAGCCTGCCGGCCGGCGCGCTCGAGCCGCTGCCCGACTCCCTGCCCGCCGACGACTATGTACGCCTGCTCGACATCGCCGCCGAGCTGGCGAACGATCCGCATTTCGGCTTGCACGTGGGCCAGTGCGTCAAGCTGGGCACCTACACTGTGTACGGCCTGATTCTGTTGAGCTGCCGCGACTTCGGCCAGGTGTTCGAGCAAACCATGCGCTACGAGCAGCTGGCGCATGACCTGGGCCGCTCAAGCATCACCATCGACGACGATACCGCGCACTACACCTGGCACAGCAACTACGGCAGCGCACAGCGCCATTTGGTGGACAGCGTGTTCTCCGGCATCCGCGTGTTCAGCAACTGGCTGGCCGGGATCACCCTGCCCGCCAATGAACTGCGCCTGATGCACGATGGAGGCCCGTCAGATCTGCGCGAAGAATATGTGCGCGTGCTGGGCGACATGCCGGTATTCGGCGCGGAAGCCAATGTCGCCAGCTTCAACGCCGCCATGCTGACATGGCCGGTGCCGAACGCCGACGTCAGCTTGTACCCTGTGCTGCAGCAGCACGCGGAACAACTACTGCAACAGCGCGCAGTCAGCCAGCCGGCCATCACGCAGCAAGTCCATGCAGCCATCGTGGCGCGCCTCGCGCACGGACAGGTGCGGCTCGCCACGATTGCAGATGAACTGAAACTCTCCCCACGCACCTTGCAGCGCAAACTGAGCGAAGCCGGCGCCACCTTCCAGCAGGTACTGGATCAGGCGCGCTTCGCACTGGCCAAGGATTATTTACGGCGGCCGGAGTTAAGCCTGATCGACATTGCCTTCCTGCTCGGCTACCAGGAGCAGAGCGCCTTCAACCACGCTTTCAAGGAATGGGCCGGCGTCAATCCCGGCGCCTACCGCAACGGCTAGATGGCGTTGCCGCGCACGCGGATAAAGGGGCCGATGCAGCGGTCCAAGCTGCGCTCAACGCACATCACGAACATATTGCCGCTGGGGTGGAACTGCAGATAATTGGTGACCGGCTTGCCCGGCGTGGTGACCTGGCCGCTGCAATCGAGCTTGCCGTTATCCTTGACGATGGTATCCGTCTCTTCGTAGAAGCCATCCTTGTCCGGCTGGTCGCTGACGACGAAGGTGGACTCGGCCACCTCCTCGTGGCTGAACACCAGTGATGTGCCGTCAGCACGGATGCGGTAGGTCTCGCTGCACGAGCCGTCCGGCAGCGTGATGCGCCAGGTACCGATCAACGGATGGTCGGCCCGCAGCGGCGCGCCCGGCGCAGCAGCAGCAGCAGCAGCAGCAGCAGTGGCGGCAGCAACCGCCAGCATCAAAGCACAGCCTCCCGCCGCATGCATTCTCATGACACACCTCCATTTATTTTTCCGCCACCGCCTTCATCTGCGACAGGCCGCTCTCAAACGCCGGGCCGATCATGCTATCCATGCTGACAAAGACACCCATCATCTTGGCCATGAAGTCGGTCTTGCCGGACATGGTCCAGGTAACCGTGGTGGTATCACCCTTCGGGTCCAGCACAAAGTCCGTCATTGCGGCCGATTCCATCGGCACGTAGAAATTCAGCTTGATGCCAACCTTGGTCGGCGGCGTCAGACTGACCACCTCCATGCGGCCGCGACCCACGTCCTTGTTCCCCTCCCAAGCATAGACCGCGCCCAGATCCTTGGTCGCACCGCTGAAAGTGCGCTTCATGGCCGGGTCCAGCTTTTCCCATGGCGACCAAAGCGGCCAGTTGTGGAAGTCGCTGATCAGCGGCTGGATTCTCTCGGCTGGCGCCTTGATGGCAATCGAGCGCGTCACGCTGTAGGTGGCGGGCTGCATCGCTGCCATTGCCAGCACGATCAAAATCAAAACCGACAGGCCAATGATGATTTTCTTGAACATGGTTCCTCCTCGCTTAATTATGCGCCAAACGGACCGGCAAGGCATCCGGCGTCATGGTGAAAGTAAAGCACTCGCTGGCCGGCGGCGCGCCGGGCACGCGCTCCAGCGTGAAGTTCCGGGCCAGCATCGACATCGCCATTTTGATCTCTGCCATCGCCAGGTAGCGCCCGGGGCAGAAGCGCGGCCCGCCACCGAACGGGAACAGCTTGCGGCCCGGATCGTCGCCCTGCCCGTTCGCACCCTCCAGCCAGCGCTCCGGCATGAAGCGCTCCGGCTGCGCCAGTTCGCAATCGCGTTCGGAGGCATGGCGCAGCAGCATAAAAATCACCGTCCCCGCCGGCACCGCCAGGTCGCCCAGCACCACATCCTGATTGGTCTCCGCCGCCATGAACGGCGCCACCGGCTTGAGGCGCATGGCTTCACGGGTGACGGCATCGAGATATTTGAGCTGGTCCAGCAGGCGATAGTCATCCAGCACCGCGCGTTCTCCCAGCACCTGCCTCGCCTCCTCGCCCATGCGTGCGGCCGCCTGCGGATGATCGCCGAGGAATTCGAGCAGCCACGCCATGGTGTTGGAGGTGGTGTCCTCGCCGGCAAACACCATCGTGATGGCGTTGCCCACCACTTCTTCATCGGTGAAGCCAGAATTGGGTTCGTCGCGCGCCACGATCAGCGCTTCCAGCATATTGGACGGCTTCTGGCGCAAGGCCGGATTATCGGCGATGCGTATGCGCGCCTCGGCGATGAAACCGAAGATGGCCTGCTGGATGCGCGCCGACGCGGCGTCGGCCTCGCGGTCCTGCGCACGCTTCAGCACTGGCACCCGCCAATAGGTGAAGGGAGACGTGAGCCGACGCGCCACCAGCTTGAACAAAAATTCAATATCGCGCTGCAGCGGATGCGCTTCCAGTTCCAGCGTGTTGATATCCTGCCCCATCGCCAGCCCGATGGTCACGTCCAGCGTGTAGGCCTTGAGGTCGCGCAGCAGGTCCACCGTGCGGCCGGCGGCGGTGGCCGCCTCCCATCGCAGGCGCAGGCGCTCCGTCATCGCCACCAGCGTCGGGAAGAAGTTATGGATCACCTCCGGCGTCAGCGCGCGCATCACCAGCTTGCGCTGGCGGCGCCAGTCCTCGCCCTCGGCGGTGAACAGGCCGCGCGTGCCGACTTCGTTCAGCATGTCGGCCGAACGGGTGGAACGGCGGATCAGGTCCGGCCGGTCGCGCAGCAGCGTGGCGATCAGTTCGCGGTCGGCCGTGGCCAGCATCTGCCGGCGCATGATGTTGAAGCGGTACAGCGGACCGTGCTCGCGCGCCCAGCCCTCCATCACCTGGTGAAATGGCCGCGCGCGGATATCGCGCACATTGCCGAACAGCGGACGGCCTTTCGGCCCCGGCAAATCGGCGATGCGGCGCGGCGGCGGCGCCATGTCCGGCGTCAGTTGCATGATGTTTTTTTCCATATTGTGCTCGTCTCCGCGTACACTATATCTCCCAAATGTTGACGATATACTCACTCGCCGGAGGAAGCAAATGCTGTCGCACGTTTATGTGGGAATTAACAACTTTGAAGAGGCGCTGCCCTTTTACACCGCAGTGATGGAGGAGCTGGGTGCGCGCCAGCGCTTCGTCGACAAGCACCGGCCGTGGGCCGCATGGCAGCCGGCCGAAGGCGGGCGCCCGCTGTTCATCATCGGTGCGCCGTACGACAACCAGCCGGCGGCATGCGGCAACGGCCAGATGCTTGCGCTGCTGGCGACTTCACGTGAGATGGTGGACCGCGCCTATGAAGCGGCACGGGAACATGGCGGCGCCTGTGAAGGCGCGCCCGGACTGAGGCCGCAATATCACGCCAACTACTACGGCGCCTACTTCCGCGACCCGGAGGGGAACAAGCTGTGCGTCGTATGCCATGATGCACATCACGACGCACAGCAGGAGTAACTAAGCCAAGGCTTCCTTGGCCGCTTCTTCAGGCGTGAGTCCTTCGTAGAACTGGTCGGTAAACCACTCGACCTGTTCTTCAATGTGTTCCTGCGCCTGCTCCTGCGTGGCGCCGCCCTTCACCAAAAATCCTTCCACTTCAATACACCAGTTAATCAGCTCCAGGGTTTCCGGATCCAGTTCTTCCTTCTTCTTTGCCATGATGACTCCTTACTTCTCAGGGTACAGCACCACCTGCAGGTAGTTACTCGTGTCGAAGTAGCGCTGGGCGGCCTCTTTCAGGTCCGCCACCGTCATGCTATTGACGCGCGACTCGTAGCTCAGTATATCCTCTGGATTGGTATTGTTAAAGAACGCGTTCTGCAGGGACGCCATCCAGTAGCCGTTCTCGCGCAAGCCCTTGCGGTAACCCTTGATCCACGCCGCCTTGACCTTGTTCAGGTCTGCCTCTTCCGCGCCGCTCTGCTTGATCTTCTCGATTTCGGCAAAGGTGGCGGCCAGCACCTTGTCCACGTTCTCCGGCGCGCACGGCAGGCTGGCGTTGATGGTGTAGTTCCCGTACGGGATGCGGTTCATGCTGCCGCTCATGCCGCCGCTGTACATCGCGCCCATCTTCTCGCGCAGGGTTTCAATCAGCTTGATATTCATGACTTCCACCAGCGCCTGCAGGCGCATGCGCGCGGCGCGCGAGTATTCCACTTCGCCGGTAAACGACAGCGAGATGGTGCTCTTCGGCTCCGAGCCCGCATGCACTTCCTTCTTTACTACGCCCTTGATCGGCCGCACGCCTTCATCCTTGAAGGCGACCGGGATCTCCCCCACCGGCAGGCTGGCAAGATAAGTGGCAAGCAGCGGCTTGATCTTCTCGACATCGAAGCTGCCAACGACGAAGAAAGTGAAGTCGCGCGCGCTCGACATGCGGCTGTTGTAGATATCGAGGACACGGTCCAGCGCCAGCTGGTCGAAGTCGGCCGGCTTGGCGGCGCGCAGCACGCGCGGGCTGTTGTTGTACAGCGTGGCGGTAACGGTATCGGCAAACACCGACTCCGGCCGCGCGAGGTTGTTCTGCGCCAGTTCGCGCTGGCGGTCGACGTAGGCGCTGTAGATGGCGGCATCCTTGCGCGGCTGCGTCATCTGCAAGTAGACCAGTTGCAGCAAGGCTTCCACGTCCGAGCTGCCGGAACTGCCGCCCACCGATTCGTTGAGCGAACTGACGCTGGCGGCGGAACTGACGCTCTTCCCGGCCAATACTTTCACCAGATCGTTAGGCGTGTAATTCAGCACGCCCATCTGGCCGACGATGCTGCTGGCGTAGTGTGCGGCAAAGACGTCGCTGTCCGGCAGCAGCGACCAGCCGCCGTAGCGCACGCCGCCGAGAATCACCTGGTCGTTATTGAAGTCGGTCGGCTTGAGCACCACCTTCACGCCGTTGCTGAGCGTGAGCTCCGTGGTGCCGATTTTGGCGTTGATCTTTTCGCTGACGATGCTGCCGGCCTTGGGCAGGCTAGGCATCAGCTGCGTGGCGTAGACTTTTTCTTCCAGCGGCTTGACGTCGATCTTTTCGGCCGCGCCAGCGATGGCCACCAGTTCATTGGCTTTCGGCTGTGCCACGCCCGGCTTGTCGACGCCGGAATAGATCACCAGCTTGCTCTGGTTTTCCGGAATGGCGGCGCGCGCGGCGTCATTTACTTCCTGCAGCGTGATACCGGGTATCAGCTCGGTGGCATAGCGGTATTCGGCGGCGGTACCGGGTATCGATTCCTGCTCGAGGAAGTTGCGGATGTATTCCGCCGCAAAGCCGGACGAATCGGATTTATCGCGCTCGTTGTACATGCGTTCGTAGTTGCGCAGCATACCCTTCTTGGCGCGCTCCACTTCCGACGCGGTAAAGCCATACTGGCGCGCACGCTGGTCTTCCTGCACCAGCGCGTTGATGGCCGGCGTCGCGCCGCCCTTGCCCAGCACCGCGCCGGCGCCGAACGAACGGTAGCCGCGCACGATCTTGTTCATGCCACTGCCGCCCTGCAGGAATGGCGGGTTGGCTTGCTGCGTCAGCTCGTACATGCGCTGGCTGAGAATAAAGCCGTACATGCCCTCGATCAGCTTCTGGCGATAATCGCCGACGGTCTCGCCAACCGGCTGGGATTGAATCGGGTAGCGGATGTAGACCGTGTTGGCGCTGACTTCCTTGTCGGTGAAGACGATGCCTTCTGAATCCTGGCGCTCCGGGATTCTCGTGTACTCGCGCGGACGCGGGTTGGCCGGATTTTTCAGCTTGTTGAAATGCTGTTCGATCAGGCGCTGCGCCTCGGCCGGCTCGATATCGCCGACCGCCACCACCGCCATCAGGTCCGGGCGATACCAATCGCGGTAGAAGCGCTTGATAGCGTCATATTTAAAGGTCTTGAGAATATCCTCTTTACCGATCGGCATGCGCTCGGCATAGCGCGAGCCATTCAGCACCTTGGGCAGCACGATCTTATTCATGCGGTCGTCCACGCCTTTACCGAGGCGCAGCTCTTCCAGCACGATACCGCGCTCGCTGTCGATATCCTCGTCGTTGAAGGACAGGCCGTGGGCCCAGTCTTCCAGCACCTGGAAGCCCTGCTCCACGACTTCCTTTTTGTCAGTCGGTATCGGCAGGATGTAGACGGTTTCGTCGAAGCTGGTGTAGGCGTTGAGGTCCGCGCCGAATTTCACGCCGGTCGATTGCAGGTAGGAGACCAGCTCATTGCGTTTGAAATGGGTGGAGCCGTTGAAGGCCATGTGCTCGGTGAAGTGGGCCAGGCCTTGCTGGTCTTCGTCTTCGAGGATGGAGCCTGCCTTCACCACCAGCCGCAGCTCCAGCTTTTTCTCCGGACGACCGTTGTTCTGGATGTAATAAGTCAGGCCATTGGCCAATTTGCCAACTTTAACCTGCGGTCCGACCGGGATTTTGTCACTGAGCTTCAAATCACCGGCGAGCGCCGGGAAAGTGCAGGCCAGAAGCACAGCGCCGCACAGGGTACGCAGGTTAATCAACTTCGTCTCCGGATACTTGGAATTTTAGAGAATAGCTACCATACACTGATTTTCTTAAATTAGGCTAGAATCCTTGCTGCCTGCCGCTTGGCAGGTACTAACAACGTCTTCGGGGCGGGGTGTAATTCCCCACCGGCGGTAAAGCCCGCGAGCGCAGAAATGCGCAGATCTGGTGAAACTCCAGGGCCGACGGTTAAAGTCCGGATGAAAGAAGATGTGCGCTGTACGCATCCTGCTCGCCATTTGTGGCGCGGCTGGCTGCGCGTATTCGCTTGCCCTGTCGCGTTCCTGACTTTTACAAGGAGCGTCTCACTATGCTGGACCAAACCGCAGTATCCCCCTACTCCCTCGTATCCGACGACCTGGAAGGCCGCATCCACGCCGCGCTGGAAGCCATGCGCGCCGGCGTGCCGGTCATCCTGCTCGATGACTTCGACCGCGAGAACGAAGCGGACCTGATCGTCGCCGCTGAAAAAATGACCGTCCAGACCATGGCCATGATGATCCGCGAATGCAGCGGCATCGTGTGCCTGTGCCTGAGCGCGGACAAAGTGCGTGAACTGGAATTGCCGATGATGGCGGCGAATAACGGCAGCCGCTACGGTACGCCGTTCACGGTGTCGATTGAAGCGCGCGATGGTGTGACCACCGGCGTGTCGGCGGCGGACCGCGTGACCACCATCCGCGCGGCGACGGCGGCGAATGCCAAGCCGTCGGACCTGGTGCATCCGGGCCACGTATTCCCGCTGCGCGCCACGCCGGGCGGCGTGCTGGCGCGCAAAGGCCATACCGAGGGTTCGGTTGATTTGGCCACAATGGCCGGCCTGAACCCCTCGGCCGTGCTGTGCGAACTAATGAACCCGGACGGCACCATGATGCGCGGAGCCGATATCGAGCGTTTCGCCGAGCTGCACCAGATGCCTATCTTGACCATCGCCGAGATGATCGAATGGCGTAAAAAGCACGGCGTTTAAACCGGCTTACCCAGCTTGACGTAGCGGTAGACCAGGCACAACGCGCCTGCATATGCCGCTGCGATCAGGGTGAACGCCATCGGCAGTCGCAGCCCCCATTCGAGCGCGACGTGCATCACAGTGCCCATCATCGCCACGCCGACCAAGGCGCCGACCTGCCGGTTGGCGTTTAGCGCAGCAGCGGCACTGTTGGCGTGCGCCTTCCCCGCTACCAGCATCACCGTCGCCGTCATGCCCGGAATCGCAATCCCGATAGCGACGTTCATCACCACAGCCAACGCCACCAGCAGCAAATACGGCGTATCGGGACGCAGGCCAATCAGCATCAACACCGCCATTGCCAGCCCGGCCATCAAACCGTACATCATCGGCGGCCGCGTACCCACGCGCGCCGTGATCCGTCCCGACGTCAGATTACCGGCCGCGAACGCCGCCATCATGGGAATCAGCTTGAGGCCAGTCTGCAGCGCATCCGCCCCGCCCTGCTGGATAAATAAACTCAGCAAGAACAACTGTCCGAATACCGCGAAGTTAATCAAGAAGCCCACGCCGTTCGCTGCCGCAAACGCCGGCGTCTCGAACAGCGCCTTGGGCAGCAAAGGATGCGCGCCGGCGCGCTCACGCCGCACCAGCAGCACAGCCGCAATCACCGCCGCCGCAACAGCCACCAGAACGCCCATCGAAGTCCATCCCAGCACCGGTCCCTCGATCAGCACAAAGCTCAGCGCCGCCAACGCCGCCACGCCCAGCGCATGGCTCCACAGCGACAGATCACGCTCATGCCGCGCGGTGGCCGGGGCCAGCATCTGCGTCAACACGATGCCCAGCAAGCCAATCGGCACATTCACCCAGAACACGCTGCGCCAGCCGAATGCATGCACCAGCACCCCGCCCACCAGCGGCCCCGCTGCCGACGAGCAGCCGACAATCGCCGACCAAGTCCCCAGCATGCGTGCACGCGTGGCCTGATCCTCATAGGCGTGCGTCAGCAGACTCAGAGAACTCGGCATGAACAGCGCCGCGCCGGCGCCTTGCAACAGACGCGCCGCAATCAGTGCATGGCCGCTGGGCGCCACCGCGCACAGCACCGAGCCAAGTATGAACACGCTCAAGCCGCCTTGGTAGACCGCCTTGGGGCCAAAGCGGTCGGCCAGCGCGCCACCTGCCATCAGCAGCGCGGCAAAGGTCAGCGTGTAGCCGTCCACCACCCACACCAAGCCGGTAAGCGGCACCGCCAGGCTGACCGAAATATCGGACAGCGCAGTGTTGACGGCGGTGACATCGATCATCGCCATCACAAAGCCGATGGCCAGCGTCATCAGCATCAACAGGGGAGGCACCGGGCGCGCTGGCGCCGTCAAGGTAGAAGTATTCATGCGCACATGGTAGGCCGCTTGCGTGATGCAGTAAATACGCATAACATCAGCACTCTGATGCAAAAATGCATCACGCCGGAGACCCTCATGGACTGGGACAACGCCCGCATCTTCCTCGCCATCTACCGCAAAGGCACGCTGCGCTCGGCCGCCGCGCTGCTCGATATCGACCAGGCCACCGTCGGCCGCCGCCTCAACGCGCTGGAAAGCTCGCTCGGTGCGCGCCTGTTCCTGCGCACACCGTCCGGCTACATGGCCACACCGGCCGGCGAACTGGCCGTCCACGCGGCCGAGAAAATGGAACACGCGGCGCTGCAGTTCCAGCGCGAGATGCAGGGCATCGACAACCGCCTGTCCGGCGTGGTGCGCGTCACCACGTCCGACACCATGGCCGCGCATTTCGTCATCGGCGCCATGCAGCGGCTGCACAAGCAGCATCCCGATATCCGCATCGTGCTCAGTACCGGCACCGAAATCACCAGTCTGACGCGGCGCGAGGCCGATCTGGCGGTACGCACGCTCAAGCCCACCAGCCCGGACCTGATCTCGCGCCACCTGACCAAGCGCAGCATGGGCCTGTACGCCACGCCGGGCTACCTGAAATCGCATGGCATGCCGGAGCAAGGCAACGGCCTGGCGGGCCACCACATCATCATCTACCAGGCGTCGGTCGCGCCGCGCCACCAGGAAAAGATCTGCCTCGAGCCGGTGCACAACGCACGCGTGGCACTGGAAGTGAACAGCGGGATGGCGATGCTGGAAGCGGCGCGCCAGGGCATCGGCATGGCCGAACTACCTTGCCACATGGCCGACGGCGACAAGCGGCTGGTGCGCATCTGGCCGGAGCGCGTCGATCATTACGACGTCTGGCTGGTGATGCATGCCGACTTAAGCCGCAGCGCGCGCGTGCGGGCGGCCGCCGACGCCATCATCGCCAGCTTCCCGGACCAGTAGCGTGCACCTGCCGTGCCCGTGACGGTGCTAATATGCCAACATGAATACTCAGGCATCCACACCGGGCATCCTGCAAAGACTGCACCAGGGCGTCGTCGCCGCGCTGCACGGCTGGTGGCGGCTGCTGCATTTTGCGGTGCTGATGTTTTCGATGGCACTGACGCCTGCCAGCTATGGCCGTGCGCAGCGCCCCATCCTCGCGCGCCATCTGGTGGCGGACACCGTGTCCAACCTGGCGTGGTTTGGCGTGCTGTCCGCACTGGTGAGCCTTGTGCTGATCCGCATTGTGGTGGTGACCTCGCAGAGCTACGGCCTGTCGCGCTTCGCGCTGGAGATGGTGGTGCGGGTGCTGGTGCTGGAGCTGATTCCGCTGAGCGCCGCCGCCTTCGTGGCCCTGCGCACCACCCTGCCCGCCGGGTTGGAACTGGCGCAGCGCCGCCATGCGGCAAGTGACGCCAGCGGCGGCGAACTGCATCGCGAATTCTTCCCGCGCGTGGCGGCCGGTGTATTTGCGGTGTGGATGCTGGCGGCAGTCAGCTGCGTGCTGACGCTGATCCTGGCCTATCTTTCGCTGTACGGCTTCACGCCATGGGCGCTGGCAGGCTATACGCGCGTGGTCGGGCAGGTGTTCAATCCGGCGGTCTCGCTGATACTGGTGCTGAAGATTGTGTTCTTCAGTTTTGCGGTCGGGCTGATACCGATGGCGACCTCGAACCGCATCTCGCACGGCCTGGGGGATATGGTGCGCGTGTTTGGCGTGATGCTGCTGATCGAAATCGCTTCTCTCATGGGGAATTACTACTGATATGACAGAACAGGAACATGAAGCCGCGCCGGTGCGCAATGCCGAATTCAAGGCCGCCGTGCTGCTGGTGCTGCTGGCGGTGCTGGTGCTTGGCTCGGCGTTGTATCTGCTGTATGCGCGCGGCGCATTCGAATCGACGCAGACGCTGATCTTGCAGGCCGACGATTCCGACGGTGTAGTTGTCGGCATGGACGTGACCTTCGCCGGCTTTCCTATCGGCCGCGTGCGGCGTATCGAATTAAGCCCGGAAGGCAAGGCGCGCATGGTGGTTGATGTGCCGCGCAAAGACGCGCACTGGCTGCGCAGCTCCAGCATCTTCACGCTGGAACGGGGGCTGGTCGGCGGCGCCAAGCTGCGCGCGTTCAGCGGCATTCCCACCGATCCGCCGCTGGAAGATGGCGCGGCGCGCACCCTGCTGGTGGGCGATCCGGGTGCGGAAATTCCACGCCTGCTGGCGGCGGCCAGGGACCTGCTGCAAAACCTGAACGACCTGACCGCGGAGAACTCCGCACTGGCCTCATCGCTGGCCAACGTGGCCGGCGTGACCGGCAAGCTGAATGGCCCTCACGGCGCCATGGGCCTGATCGCCGGCGACGAGAAAGGCGCGCAGCAGCTGGCGGACCGCGCCAACAAATTGCTGGTCACGGTGAACGCGCTGGCCACCAAGGCCGATAGCCTGATCGGCCATGCGGACGAACGGGTCTTCGGCCCGGCAGGAGTGGCGACGGATGCACAAGCCACCATCCGTCAACTTAACGGCCTGCTTGCCGACGCGCGCAACTCGCTCAAGAAAATGGATGCGGTGCTGGTGGAAGCGCAGGCGGTGGCGTCCAACACCAAGGAAGCTACGGCGGACCTGGGCGCGTTGCGCGGTGAGGTGGAAAGCAGCTTGCGGCGGGTGGAGCAGCTGGTGAATGAGATCAACCGCAAGTGGCCGTTCAAGCGCGATACGGAGATCAAACTGCCATGAAGAGGACCATCGCTATCGCCGCAATGCTGCTGGCCGGCTGCGGCAACAATCCACCAGTGCCGGACTGGCAGATGAATGCGCACAACAGCATCGAGCGCGCCACCACCGCCTACATGTCCGGCAACGCGCGCGTGGAAGCCGCCGAATTCGCCCGCGCCCGCGAGGCGCTGTCCAGCACCGGAAAGGTAGACCTGATCATCCGCGCGGAACTGATCCGCTGTGCTGTGCGCGTCGCATCGCTGGTGTTCGAAGACTGCACCGGCTACGACAAACTCTCCCAGGACGCCAGCCCCGCCGACCGTATCTACGCCGCCTACCTCGCCGGCCGCCTGCCTGGCCCAACGCCCGCGACGCCGGTAGCCGGTCCAGGCGCGGCGGATATCGCGCTGCTGCCGGAGCAGCATCGCACGGTGGCAGCTGCGACTAGCGATACGGTGGCAGCGGGCGCGGTTCAAGCTATCGCCGATCCGCTTTCCAGGCTGGTCGCCAGCGGTGTGCTGCTACGCGCCGGCCGGGCCACACCACAATTGCTGGAAAACGCAGTTGACACAGCATCAGCCCAAGGCTGGCGCCGGCCGCTGCTGGCCTGGCTGGGCGTGCAAGCCATGCGCGCCGAACAAGCCGGCGACAGCGCCGAAGCCCAACGCATCAAGCGCCGCATCGCCTTGATCACAAACCAGAGATAAACCCATGGCCATCACCGCAACCGCCATCCCGCCACAAAGCGAAATCGCGCAACGCCTGCCCGGCGCCGACTTCCACGACTGCTACACCATGGACACCCAGCCCAACCAGCTATCCGCCCTGGAGACCTACTTGAAAGTAGCCGCCACCACACCGCGCTGGGTTAACCTGGCCATGGCGCTGCGCAACCGCATCGTCAAGCTGTTTGGCCTGAAAGACCTTGGTCTACTCAATGCCATCGATCCCGCCAAACCAGTCAGCGCCTATCAGGTAGGTGACCGTGTCGGCATCTTCCGCATCCTCTACCTGAGCGAACAGGAAGTCATCCTCGGTGACGCCGACAAACACTTGCGCGTCGAACTCTCCGTCTGCAAAACGCCGCAGCAAATCGCCATCAGCACGGTAGTCCACATCCACAACGCGTTGGGACGCATCTACATGCTCTTTGTGGCGCCTGCCCACCGCTGCATCGTCCCAGCCACGATGAGGACAGCCAGCTTCCTGTAAAATCCCGCTTCCAACGCACCAAGGATTTACATGGCATCCACTCTCTCTCGCCCGTTGCGCGGGCTTTTCGCGCTCGCCGCGCTGTCCTGCGCTCTGATCGCACAGGCCGCGCCGCAAAAGGTCATCGTCGACATGGATATCGGCGATGACATCGACGACGCCTTCGCCCTCGGCCTGCTGCTGCAAAGCCCGGAGATTGAAATCGTCGGCATCATCACCGCCTGGGGCGACACCGCACTGCGCGCGCAACTGCTGGAGCGCATGCTGCGCGAGACTGGCCATAGCCGTATCCCGGTGGCGCAAGGCATCCGCACCACCGGCAATCCACAGCCGTTCACGCAAGCGCGCTACGCGCAGCGCGGCGCATTACCTGCCAGGATCGACGCGGTCGATTTCATGCTCGACCAGATTAAAAAGCAGCCCGGCGAGATCACACTGCTGGCTCTCGGCCCGCTGACCAACGTCGGCGCAGCGATCGAGCGCGACGCTGCCACCTTCGTCAAGCTGAAGCAGGTCGCCATGATGGGCGGCTCGGTGCGCAGCGGCTACCGCAAGTCGCAGTACGTGCCATCGCGCCCTGCCGACAAGGAGTACAACATCGTGTCCGATATCGGCGGCGCGCAAAAGCTGTTCACCTCCGGCGTGCCGATCGTGATGATGCCGGTCGACTCGACCCAGATCCGCCTCGATGAAGTGGAACGCAACGCCCTGCTCGGCCACGGCTCGGCCATCACCGACCAACTGGCGCTGCTCTACCATCAGTGGATTAACGCCTACCAGCCGTGGTCCAGCAATATGCCGTCGCTGTTCGACGTGGTGCCGGTGGCGTGGATGATCGATCCTTCCGTGTGCCCAACCACGCCGCTACGCATCGTGGTCGACAGCGAAGGCTACACCCGCGAGCAGCCCGGCAAACCGAACGCCAATGTGTGCCTGGCCTCAGACCAGCAGCGCTTCTTCAACATCTTCATGGCGCGACTGTTAAAGGATTAAATCATGGCCCTCGTCTATTCCACTGAAACGGGCCGCATGTGCCCGGACTGCCGCAAGCCGCTCAGCGACTGCACTTGCAAAGCCGCCGCCAAGGCCAAACCGGTTGGCGACGGCAACATCAAGGTGTCGCGCGAGTCCAAGGGTCGCGGCGGCAAGACCGTCACGCTCGTACGCGGCCTGCCGCTGGCTGCCGATGAACTGGTGGCGTTGGGCAAGCAACTGCGCAGCGCCTGCGGTTCCGGCGGCACCGTCAAGGACGGCGTACTGGAAATCCAGGGCGACCACTGCGAACGCGTGATGGCCGAGCTGACGAAACTCGGCCACAAACCGAAGCGCGTCGGAGGTTAAGCTTTCAGAGTTCGCTGGACCGACAGGTAGACATTGTCGCGCTCCAGAGCCTTGCCTTCGCGTGCGGCGGCAATCCATTCGTCAGTGCTGGTCACGGCCGCGAAGCCCGAGTGGAACACGGTGCTGAACACCCGGTGTATCTCTTCCGCGCTGGCCTTGCCGGCCGCGTTCTCGTAGGACGGCGAACCGCTGGCGTCCGGCAAAAACTCCACCGACAGGCCCTTGTGCGACGCTTCGTAGATGGTGGCCGCGTCGCAGTTGTGCGTCATATAGCCGACGATGGACAGCGTGTCGATGCCGTTATCGGCGACCCACTGCGCCAGATCGGTGCCGGTGAACACGCTGGCGTAGGTCTTGTTGATATGATGGCTGGCCGGGCGCTTCGCCACTTCCTCATGCAGCTGCCAGGACGCCGAGCCCTTGGCGAAGATCGGCGACTGTTCCGGCGCATCGTGCTGCACCACCACGACCGGGATACCGGCGGCGCGGGCGGCATCCATCGCGCGGGTGATATTCGGCAGCGAGGTAGCCAGCGGTGGGTATTCAATCTTCATATTGCCGGTGAAGTATTCGTTTTGCACGTCAATGACGATCAGGGCACGGCGCATGATGATTCTCCTGTATTGGGTTACGATGAGAGACATTGTGCGCTTCCACGCCTCCGGCCAACAGCGGCCCGAAGGCATACAAACGATATAATCGGGCCATGCATACATCTCGCTTAAAAATCGCTGTAATTGCCTTTGACGGCATCACGCCCTTCCACCTCTCCGTGCCGGGCATGGTGTTCCGCGACGCTGGTTTCGAGCTAAAAATCTGCTCGACCGATCCGTCACCGCTCAGCACCACCGGCGGCTTCGATATCGCCGTGCCGCACGGCCTGCAGGCGCTGGGCCGCGCCGATATCGTGATCCTGCCGACCTGGCACGACGACTGCCGCCCTGCACCGGAAACCCTGCTGCAAGCGCTGAAGCGTGCCCACAAGCGCGGTGCGCGCATCGTCGGCCTGTGCCTCGGCGCTTTCCCGCTGGCGGAAGCGGGCCTGCTGGACGGCCGCCGCGCCACCACGCACTGGGCGTTTGCCGATACGTTGGCCGAGCGCCATCCCGCCGTCTGCGTGGACCGTGACGTGCTGTATGTGGATGACGATGTGCTGACTTCCGCCGGCGTGGCGGCGGGGCTGGATTGCTGCCTGCACCTGCTGCGCCAACTGTGCGGCGCGGAAGCCGCCAATCACGTGGCGCGGCAGCTGGTGGTGGCGCCGCACCGGCAAGGCGGACAGGCGCAATTCATCGAACGTCCGGTGCCGGTCAGCGGCAGCGATGACCGCTTTGCGCAGGTGCTCAACTGGGTCAACCGGCATCTGGCCGACAATCACAGCATCGACGCGCTGGCCGCGCGCGCCGCCATGAGCCGCCGCAATTTCACGCGCCACTTCCGCGACGCTACCGGCACTTCGTTCAAGCAATGGCTGCTCAACCAGCGCGTGGCGCACGCGCAGCGGCTGCTGGAAACCAGTGATGTGTCGATTGAAGTGGTGGCGCAGGACGCTGGATTCGGCTCGGCATTGTCGCTGCGCCAGCACTTCCGCACCGCGCTGCGCACCTCGCCATCCGTCTATCGCCGGCAGTTCAGGGCCGGCGGCGAATAAAGCTTATTTGCCGACGGCAGCGGCGGCAGCTTCGCGCAGCTTGTCCTTCTTGCTCTTGCGCTTACCCTTGATGCCGCCGTTGACGGTATCCGTGACGGAGCTGACCACCGGCGCAGTTTCAGTCGGCTCAAAGCCGGCAATTACCTCGCGCTCCACGCGCTGCCCCTGGCGCTTTTCGATCAGGCGGAAATGCTGCTCCGCTTCGGCGGTAATAAAGCTGATCGCCACACCACTCTCCCCTGCGCGGCCGGTGCGGCCGATGCGGTGCGTGTAGTCGACGGCAGAACGCGGCAAGTCGTAGTTCACCACCGCCGGCAAGCGTGCGATATCGATGCCGCGCGCCGCCACGTCAGTCGCTACCAGTACTTGTAGATAGCCGGTGCGGAAATCGGTCAAGGTCTGGGTGCGCGCGCCCTGGCTCAACTCACCGTGGAAGGACGCAGCGTGAATACCATTGCGGTTCAATTTGTCCGCCACGTGATCAGACGCGTACTTGGTGGCGACGAACACCATCACACCACGCCACTTGTGCTCAAGGATCAGGTGCTTGAGCAGCATGGTACGTCGCGGCACATCCACCTTGATAGCACGCTGCGTGATATCCGGCTTGTTGGCCGGCTCGGACGGCACCTCGATGCGCGTCGGTTTATTCAGCAGGCTGTCGGCCAGCTTCTGCACCGCCGGTGGGAACGTCGCCGAGAAGAACAAGTTCTGGCGCTGCTTAGGCAGCAGCTCCAGAATGCGGTTCAGCTCTTCGCTGAAGCCCAGGTCCAGCAAGCGGTCAGCCTCGTCCAGCACCAGCATGGCCGTTTGCGAAATCTTCACCGCGTTGTGGCCGATCAGATCCAGCAGGCGGCCCGGCGTGGCAACCAGAATATCCGTACCGCCGCGCAGCGCCAGCATCTGCGGATTGATCGACACGCCGCCAAACACCACCTGCACCTTCAGCGTGGTCGGCAAATGCGACACCAGCAGGCGTATCGAATCCGCCACCTGCGACGCCAGCTCGCGCGTCGGCACCAGGATCAGGCCATGCAGCTGGCGATGGCTGCCGCGCTTGTCCAGCAGCGATTGCAGCAGCGGCAGCGCGAAGGCGGCCGTCTTGCCGGAGCCGGTCTGCGCCGCGCCCAGCACGTCCTCGCCGCGCAGGATGGCAGGAATCGCGGCGCTCTGGATGGCCGTGGGGTCCTGATAGCCGATTTCAGTAATGGCGTTAAGCAGCGAGGGTGCGAGGCCCAGTGTAGAGAAAGACATGTCGGCCTTCGGGTAAACGGGTGTAAAGCCGCCAGTATAAAGCATGCCACGGAATTGACCCCGCGCGGCCGTTCATGGGAATATAGGCTTTTCGACCTCGCCGACAATCATGATCAACTGGGATGCCCACGCTTGCCTGCCGCAACACCCGCTGGCCGATTTCACGCCGGTGCGCCGGCTGCATGCCGCCGGCGTGAATTACGTGTCGCTCAACGTCGGCGCGGATATGAATCCAGTATCGCAAGTCATGTCGGTCATCGCTGGCTATCGCGCCACCATCGCTGCCGATCCGGAACGCTATGTGCTGGTGTCGAGCGTGGACGACATCATCCAGGCTGCCGCCGACGGGCGCATGGCCATCACCTTCGATCTTGAAGGCGCCATGCCTCTGATGGAGCAGCCGGACATGGTTGCCTTGTACGCGCAGCTGGGCGTGCGCCAGATCCACTTCGCCTACAACCGCAACAACAGCGTCGCCGATGGCTGCCACGACGTAGCGCGCGGCCTGACGCCGCTCGGCCATCGCATGGTGCAGGCGGTAAACGACAACGGTATCCTGATGGACTGCTCGCACACCGGCCGCCTTTGCAGCCTGGAGATCATGAACGCCTCGGCGCAGCCGGTGATCTTCAGCCACGCCAATCCGTACACGCTGGTGCAGCATGGCCGCAACGTTACCGATGAACAGATCCGCGCCTGCGCCTCGACCGGCGGCGTGGTGTGCGTCTCCGGTCTGTCCTTCTTCCTTGGCAGCGAGCAGCCGAGCGCGGACGATGTAGCGCGCCATGCCGCCTACGTGGCGGAGCTGGTCGGCGTCAGGCACGCCGGCATCGGACTGGATATCTGCTTCCAGCAGCCCGGCCTTGACGACACGCCACCGGGCGCTTTCGATCCGTCGCACTGGTGGCCCGCATCGGCAGGCTACGACATGAACCACCCGCCGAGCTTCACGCCACCGGAAGTGTGGCGCGAGTTGCCGGCCGCGCTGCGCAGGGTCGGCATGAGCGACAGCGAGGCGGAGCTGGTCCTCGGCCGCAACATGATGCGCGTGGCGCAGCAGGTATGGAGCGCGCCGGAAGCGGTACTGGCCAAGGCGGCGTAATCAAGCGCTGAGGGCCGCCATCTCGCTGTAGAGATTCGATTTGCCCTCGAAGCCGATGCCCACCAGGTCCGGCATGGTGATGCAGCCGTTATCGACTGTCACGCCATCCGGGAAGCCGCCGAACGGCTGGAACAGATCCGGGTACGATTCATTACCGCCCAGCCCCAGGCCGGCCGCGATGTTCAGCGACATCTGGTGGCCGCCATGCGGGATGCAGCGCGTGCGCGACCAGCCGTGTTGGTGCAGCATTTCCAGCGTGCGCAGATACTCCACCAGACCGTAGCTCAATGCGCAGTCGAACTGCAGCCAGTCGCGGTCCGCACGCATGCCGCCGTAGCGGATCAGGTTACGCGCGTCCTGCATCGAGAACAGGTTTTCGCCCGTAGCCATTGGCTTGTCGTAGTAGTTGCGCAGCGTGGCTTGCAGTTCGAAGTCCAGCGGGTCGCCTGCTTCCTCGTACCAGAACAAATCGTACTGCGACAGCGCCTTGGCGTATTTGACGGCCGTATCGAGATCGAAACGGCCATTGGCATCCACCGCCAGCTTCTGGCCGTCGCCCAGCACACTCAGGATGGAATCGATGCGGCGCAGGTCTTCGTCCAGTGAAGCTCCGCCGATTTTTTTCTTCACCACCGTGTAGCCGCGATCGATGTAGCTGCGCATTTCATCTTTCAGCGCGTCGTGGCTCTGGCCCGGATAGTAGTAGCCGCCGGCGGCGTAGACGAACACCTTGCGGTCCGGCGTGCCGCTGCCGTAGCGTTCCGCCAGCAGCTGGAACAGCGGCTGGCGCTCGATCTTGGCCACCGCATCCCAGATCGCCATGTCGATGGTGCCGATGGCAACCGAGCGTTCGCCGTGGCCGCCCGGCTTCTCGTTAGTGAACATGCAGTCCCACACCTTGTGTGGATCGAGGTTGGTGCCGGCGTCGTTCATCAGCGCGACAGGATCGGCTTCGAGGATGCGCGGGATGAAACGTTCGCGCATCAACTTGCCCTGGCCATAGCGGCCGTTCGAGTTAAAACCGTAGCCGACCACCGGCTTGCCGTCGCGGATCACGTCCGTGATGACCGCCACGAGGCTCAGCGTCATCTTGCTGAAATCGATGTAGGCGTTGCGGATCGGGGAGCTGATAGGGATGGTTTTTTCGCGTATCTCGACGATTTTCATGCTGCGGTCTCCGTTGAAGAATGGTTGACAGCTTACTCTTGAAAGATAGTCGTATAATTTACCGATATTCATTCCTTTATTAACTTTCAGTGAATAACGATCTTGCATTCTTCGTGCTGCTGGCGAAACACGGCAGCCTGGCCGCCACCGCGCGCGAGCTGGGACTGACGCCACCAGCCGTCACCAAGCGCCTGATGCAGCTGGAGCAGCGCCTGGGCGTGCGCCTGCTGAATCGCACCACGCGCCGCGTCAGCTTGACCAGCGAAGGCGAAACCTACCTCGCCCAGGCGACACGCATCCTGGCCGACATTCGCGACATGGAGGAATCGGTATCGAGCAGCCGCGCGGCGCCAAAGGGACTATTGCGCGTGAACGCCACGCTGGGTTTCGGCCGCACCACCATCGCGCCGCTGGTGTCGGCGTTTGCACGGCGCTACCCTGATGTAGAGGTGCAGCTGCAGCTGACCGACCGCGCCATCAATCTGGTGGAAGACGCTTACGACCTGGGGATACGCTTCGGCGAACTGCCGGACACGCGGCTGGGCGCGCGCAAGATCCTGTCCAACCACCGCTACCTGTGTGCCTCGCCGGCCTACCTGAAGCGCAACGGCATCCCGCGCACGCCACAGGAGCTGGCGCAGCACCGCTGCATCCTACACCGCCAGAACGACGACAGCTACAGCACCTGGAAGCTGCAAAAAGGCCGCAAGCACGAAACGGTGAAAGTGCACGGCAGCCTGTCAAGCAACGACGGCGACGTGGTGCTGGGCTGGGCGCTGGACGGCCACGGCATCCTGCTGCGCTCCGAATGGGACGCAGCCAAGTACCTGGACAGCGGCCGCCTGCAGGTGGTCCTGCCTGACTACACCCTGCCCTCGGCCGACCTGTACGCCTACTACCCGAGCCGCCAGCAACAGCCAGCCCGGGTACGCGCCTTCATTGATTTTCTGGTTGAGAGGATACCGGCAGCCACTGCGCCACGCCCCAGGAGAATTCCGGGATGATGAAGAGCCACAGCAGCGGCGAGCCGGTGGCGGTGAACGTCCAGACCATCCACGTGGTGAACAGGAACCGGGCGACGCCGTCGTAGCGGCCGAAGCGCTGTTGCGGGTCGCGCAGGCGCAGCACCGACCACACCAGCACCACGCTGCCCAGCAGGCACGCGAACAGGATGTGGAACGGTGTGAAGTCCGGCAGCGGCGCGCCGCCCAGCGCGTCGTTGACGGCGCCCAGCTGCTTGTGCGCGAAGGCGAAGCTCCAGGGAGTTGCGAAAGGCGCGGTGACGATGAGGTCATACAGCGCGCTACCCAAAACGATTTTACGGAAAGTAGTAGTTTTCATGCAGCCATGCTAAAGGCTGGAGTACACTCCAGGGTCAAGCACTTTTTGGAGACCATGCATGCAGATCGGGGAAATCGCCGAGGCCACGGGCCTGAGCCGCGACACGCTGCGCTTTTACGAGAAGCGCGGCCTGCTGCGCGCGCGCCGCAGCGCCAACGGCTATCGCGACTATCCAACGGAAGCGGTGGACCTGCTGCGCTATATCCGGCTGGCGCAAACGCTGGGCTTCACGCTGGCAGAGATCGAAGCCGACCTGCCGCTGCTGGCGCAGCCCGGCGCCGAAGTCACCGCGCCGCAGCTGCGCTCCGCGCTGGAACGCAAGCTGGCCGATATCGACCAGCGCATCAACGGTTTGCAGATGCTGCGCGGCGAACTCTCGCGCCGCCTTGGCGAGGACGCACTGGCCTGCCCGCTGCAGGGCAACGCTACTTGATCTTGTCGCAGGCCTCTTCCTCCGGCTGGAAGACTGCATCCAGCTCCACGCGCCGCCCTCCCACGTGCAGCTCCTTGAAGCGCGGCGCCGCCAGCGTGAACTCACCCTTGCGCAGTTTTTCCACCACCGGCTTGCAGTTGATATCGCGATAGGCAATGTTGGCGGCGACCGCCCAGCTGCCAGTGGCGCCTTCCGCAAACACCTGGCCGCCGCCGACGTGCTGTTTCTCGATCAGCAGCACTTCCGGCTTGCCGTCGCCATCGGCGTCGATCAGGAAGGCGTCGCACTTGCCTTCGCGCTTGCTCAGGCAATCGGGCTTCAGGCTATCCTGCATAGTTTCCCACTTCTGCGCGAGGAAGCTGGCCGGCAGCTGTGCGCCGGCAGGCCACACTGTCAGATTGTCCGCCACCGAGACCGGTGCGGTGGCGCTTTTCGGCTGCTTCCAGCGATCCTTGTCGTCCAGCGCCAGCATGGCAGCGGCTTCGCGCTGCAACAGCGCTGCATCCGGCCCCGTGTTGCGCTGTTTGAGTTCTTCCAGCGCGGCGCGGCCATAGCGGCCGCCTTCAAAGCGCAGATAGCGGAAATCGAAATCGGCCGCTTTGGTCTTGCCCTTTTCCAGCCGCGCCATCTGGCTGTTCACGCCGATGCGTGCCGGATCGGCGATGGGTGTGAATAAAGCCAGCAGCACCGCCAGCACCAGGAACGCCGCCCATACGTTGACGGTGGTGACGGGCCTGAGCCAGGTGTCGTACTGCGAAGCCGCCCACAGATAGCCGGCCGCATAGAACAGCGCCACCAGCAGACAGGCAGCGGCGATCACCCGGTCCGCCGTCCAGCCATACTGCGCCACCCGCAGGCCAAGCGCGTAGATACCGACCAGGACCACCGGCAAAATCAGCAGCGCCGCCGTCCGCGCGCCCACTCGCAGCGGCAGGGCCACGACCGCCTCGCCGTTCTGGAATGCGGCGTTGATCAGCACCAGCAGCGACGCCGCCGCGGACAGCAGCACCGACGTGGCGTGACGCGTCTCCCACAGCGCCGCCAGCCCGGTGAAGGGCAGCGAGCAGATGAAGCCAGCCACCAGCACCACGGCCACCGGCAGAATCCACGACATCAGCACCAGCAGCAAAGTACGGATGCCACGCACGATGGCCGGCCGCACGTCCGTCACATGCATGGCGCAGGAGAACGCGGTGCAGATCACAGGCACGTTGAACCACGATTCGCGCAGCAGCTCCTGCAAAAACTTCAGCTTCACCAGCATGAACAGCTGCGATCCCATGAACAGCACGAAGAACAAGGCGCCGACAAAAAACGCAGAAAACAACAGTTGTATAGCCAGCTTCCATCCGGTTTCGAAGTAAGCGTTATAGCTGGCGATGCGCCGGCCTTCCTGCGCGCCGGCCAGCACCAGCGTGTGGGCGATGAAGAAAAATACGCCGCTGTAGAACACCATCAGCACCGACGGTGAATAGATGGGCTTATGCTCCCAGTTGCTCAGCAGCGGTTGCGAATTCAGCCCGCGCCACGCATCGTGCAGCGACAACGCCAGTAGCACGGCCAACGCCGCCAGCAGCCACACGGCGGCCTGGCGCGGCTTCAGGTGGCCCAGGCTGGAGATCAGCAGCACCGGCAAAATCAGCAGCACGGCGGCCAGCGGCACCATGGCATACGGCGCGGTCGCCGGCCACGCCACGTCGCGCGCCGACGCATACAGCCAATACAGCAGCAGCCCCTGTAGCAGGCCGATGGCCAGCCGTGCCGCCATCACCTTGCGGCTGACCTCCGCTTCCAGTGCGATCTGATTTTGCTCCATAGTCCCGCCCATCATTGATAATTCGATTATTTTAATAATTTAGCATGGATGACCGGGCAGGCGCGGAGGCGCTATAATCAAAGACTATGAATCCACTTCTCGACAAGCTTCATCCCTACCCGTTCGAAAAACTGCGTCTGCTGTTTGAGCAAGTCACCGCCAGCCCGCAGCACAAGGCCATCAGTCTGGGCATGGGAGAACCCAAGCATCCTACGCCGAAATTCATCGAGCAGGCGCTGATCGACAATGTCGCCGGCCTGGCCATCTATCCGACCACCATCGGCTCGCCCGAAATGCGCGGCGCCATCGCCAGCTGGCTGGAACGCCGCTACAACCTGCCGAAACTGAATCCGGCCACGCAGGTGCTGCCGGTGAACGGCTCGCGCGAAGCGCTGTTCGCGCTGGCGCAGGCAGTCATCGACAAGGATGCCAAGTCGATCGTGGTCAGCCCGAATCCGTTCTACCAGATTTACGAAGGCGCGGCCTACCTGGCCGGCGCCGAGCCGTACTTCGTCAACTCCGACCCGGCCCGCAATTTCGGCTGCGACTACGACAGCATCCCAGAGGAAGTCTGGAAGCGCGTAGCGCTGCTGTTCGTCTGCTCGCCAGGCAATCCGACCGGCGCGGTGCTGTCGCTGACCGACTGGGAACATCTGTTCGCGCTGTCGGAGCGCTACAACTTCGTCATCGCCGCCGACGAGTGCTACTCCGAGATCTACCATGGCGACCAGCCGCCGCTGGGCGCGATGGAAGCGGCCCACCAGCTGGGCCTTGCCACCATCGAGCGTCCGTATGCGCGCCTGATCGTGTTCAGCAGCCTGTCCAAGCGCTCCAACGTGCCGGGCATGCGTTCGGGTTTCGTGGCCGGCGACGCCGAAGTGCTGAAGAAATTCCTGTTGTACCGCACCTATCACGGCGGCGCCATGAGCCTCGCCGTGCAAGCTGCGTCGATCGCGGCGTGGAACGACGAAACCCATGTCGAAGCAAACCGCGAACAATACCGCGCCAAGTTCAACGCCATCACGCCTCTGCTGAAGGAAGTGCTGGACGTGGAACTGCCGGACGCCGGTTTCTATCTGTGGGCGGACGTCAGCCGTACCGGCCTGTCCGACACCGAATTCGCCCAGCGCCTGTACGCCGAATATAATGTCACCGTACTGCCGGGCAGCTACCTGGCGCGCGAAGCGCACGGCATCAACCCTGGCCGCAACCGCATCCGCATGGCGCTGGTCGCCGAGACGGCGGAAGGCCTGGAAGCCGCGCAGCGCATCGTCCAATTCTGCAAGTCCCTTAACAAATAATTGAGTCCATCATGAGCCAACAACTCCAGAACATCATCGAAACCGCTTGGGAAGACCGCGCGAACATCAACCCAGCCAACGGCTCCGCCGAACTGCGCGACGCCGTCAACCACGTGCTGGCCGGCCTCGATAACGGCAGCATCCGCGTGGCCGACAAAGCCACCGGTACCTGGGTTGTGAACCAGTGGGTCAAGAAGGCCGTGCTGCTGTCGTTCCGCCTGGAGAACAACGTCGTGCTGCCATCGGACGGCACCATGCAGTTCTACGACAAAGTGCCAACCAAGTTCGCCAACTACACCGCCGACGATTTCGCCAAGGGCGGCTTCCGCGTGGTGCCGCCGGCTGTGGCGCGCCGCGGCTCGTTCATCGCCAAGAACGTGGTGCTGATGCCTTCCTACGTCAACATCGGCGCCTACGTCGATGAAGGCGCGATGGTCGACACCTGGGCCACCGTCGGTTCGTGCGCGCAGATCGGCAAGAACGTCCACCTGTCGGGCGGCGTAGGCATCGGCGGCGTGCTGGAGCCAATGCAAGCCAATCCGACCATCATCGAAGACAACTGCTTCATCGGCGCGCGTTCGGAAATCGTTGAAGGCGTGATCGTGGAAGAGAACTCGGTGATCTCGATGGGCGTGTACATCGGCCAGTCGACCAAGATCTACGACCGCACCACCGGCGAAATCACCTACGGCCGCGTGCCTGCGGGTTCGGTCGTGGTTTCGGGCTCGCTGCCATCGGACGACGGCAAGTACTCGCTGTACTGCGCGGTGATCGTCAAGCGCGTCGATGCGCAGACCCGCTCGAAGACCGGCATCAACGAACTGCTGCGCGGTATCTAAGAAGCTGTAAAACCAACCGGAGAGGTCATCATGGCAATGGATCGTTTGTTCCAGCTGATGAAGGAAAAGAACGCGTCAGACATGTTCTTCGCGGTGAACTCTCCGGTTCACATCAAGATCAACGGGAATCTCATCCCGATCAACCAGCAAAAGCTGGAGCCCGAGAACATCCATGCCCTGCTGGCGGAAATCGCCACGCCGGAGCAGATGGAAGAACTGGCCAATACCAATGAATTGAACATGGGCGTGTCGGTGCCGAACCTGGGTCGCTTCCGCCTGTCCGCGTTCAAGCAGCGCGGCAGCATTTCCGCTGTTTTCCGTTTTGTGCCGGCCACCATTCCGCTGCTGGCTGATTTGCAGCTGCCGCCGGTACTGGCGGATCTGATCATGGAAAAGCGCGGCTTGCTGCTGCTGGTGGGCTCCACCGGCTCCGGCAAATCGACCACCATCGCGTCCATGCTGGATCACCGCAACGAGCTGCGCTCCGGCCATATCCTGACGCTGGAAGATCCGATCGAGTACCTGTTCCGGAATAAAAAATCCATCGTCAATCAGCGCGAGATCGGCAGCGACGCCAAAGATTTCTACACCGCGCTGCGCAACTCCATGCGCCAGGCGCCGGACTGCATCCTGATCGGCGAAATCCGCGACAAGGAAACCATGGCCGCCGCATTGGCTTACGCGCAGTCGGGCCACCTGGTTCTGGCAACGCTGCACGCCAATAACAGCTACAACGCCTTAAACCGCATCATCAGCTTCTACCCGATCGAGAACCGCGCGGCGCTGCTGCAGGATTTGTCGAGCACCGTGAAAGCCATCGTGTCGCAGCGGCTGGTCCGCTCGATCAATGGCGGCACGCGCTCGGCGGCAGTAGAAGTGATGGTCAACACGCGCTACATCGCGGACCTGATCGAGAAAGGCGAAATCGGCCAGATCAAGGAAGCGATGGAGAAGAGCATGTCGCCCGGCTCGCAATCGTTCGAGCAGGCCTTGCTCAAGCTGGTGCAGGATGGCCTGGTCAGCCAGGACGAAGCGCTGGCCAACGCGGATTCCGCCACCAACCTGCTGTGGCTCCTGAATAATGGCCCGGACAGCAAGCTGGCCAAGGCCGACGAGCCGGAGGCACCGAAGGCCCCGTCGAGCGAGGCCTCCTTCACCGAGTTCACACTCAACACCTGAGCGGCTCAGGCAATCGCGCCGCCGCCGTCCACCAGCACCGTGGAGCCGGTGGCGTATGGCGTGGTGACCAGATAGACGATGGCGTTGGCCACGTCTTCCGCCTGCCCGATGCGCTGCACTGGCAAACGTGCCGCAACCGCTTCGAACTTCGCCGCGCGCGTCTCATCACTGCCAGCCCACATCGGCGTGGCGATCATCCCCGGCGACACTGTATTTACACGCACCGGCGCCAGCTCCAGCGCCAGTCCACGCCCCAGCGATTCCAGCGCGGCATTGATCGGGCCTTGCAGCACCGAGGTTTTGCTGGGCCGCGTAGCGAGAAAGCCCGACACCAGCGTCAGCGAGCCGCCGGCCGCGATCTTAACCGCACGCGCCACGCGGTATGCGCCCCAGAACTTGCTGTTCATGGCCGCATACGCATCCACCAGCGGCAGCTGCTTCACCGGCCCGGACGCCGTCTGCGCCGCCGAGATCACGACGTGGTCGTACTCCCCTTGCACCGCGAAAAACGCTTCAACGGCGGCATCGTTGGAGGTATCGAGAACAGCCGTGCTCACGCCGCCGCCCAGCCGTCCGGCCGCCGCCTGCAATTTGGCCGGATCGCGCGAGGCGATCGTCACTTGTGCGCCCAGCGCCGCCAGCGCTTGTGCCGACGCTTCGCCAATGCCGGAGCTGCCGCCTACTACCAGTACTTTTTTGCCTTCGAGTTTGCTCATGATGACTCCTTAAATCGTTTCGGTTTCACGCAACGTGTTCGCACTGCCCGCTGCAAAGCGCGCTATTTCATCCTTGCGCATGAAGACCACGCCGGGATGCGACTTCGCATAGCGCAGGAATTCATCCAGCGCCCGCACCATCTGCGGCGAGCCGCTGATGCGGTCATGGGTGCTGACCGACATCATGCGGCGGCGCGTGGCGCCTTCTTCGTACAGCTGGTCGAACTCCAGTTTGATCTGTTCAAGGAACTGGCTCGGCGAGTAGTTGCGGCCTTCGATCAGCAGAATGTCGTTGTTACGCAGCGTGTACGGCACCACCACGAAGTCCTTACCGTTGACCTGCTCGATGAACGGCTCGTCGCGGCTGAGATCATCGATGTGATAGGTGTAGCCCAGCTCCTGCAGCAGCGACAGCGTGTTCGGACCGCGGCGCAGCCAGTTGGCGTTGTAACCGGTGGGGCGCTGGCCGGTCACCTCCTCCACCATGCGGGTGCCGTCGATCAGGAACTTGCGCTCTTCCGCGCGGCTCATCGCATACTGCGAACTCCAGCGCGGCCCGTGCGCCGCCGCTTCGTGTCCGCGACGCACGATCTCGCGCGCCAGCTCAGGATGGCGGCGTGCCGCCTCGCCGATCATGTGCGACGTCACTTTGACGCCATGCTTGTCCCACAAATCCAGCAAGCGCGGGATGCCTTCGCGGTAGCCGTAGGCGAACCAGGTGTTGGCGGTGTAGTCTTGCGGCACGCTGGCGGGGAAGTCCACTTTCGGGAATGGGCTGTCGGTTCCCTTGAGCGGCTGGCCGCCGGCTTCAAACTGCATGGACAGCGAAATCACCAGCCGCGCGTCGCCCGGCCAGAAGCCGGAAGCCGGCGCCGATGCCGGCGCAGTTTGCGCTCCGGCCGCAAGCGGCAGCATTCCGGCGGCGGCCAGCGTGCCGGCCTGGCCCAGAAATTGACGGCGTGCGCTGCTCGCCGGTTCATTAGATAGCTTCATCATCTCTCCTTTAGCAATAGTGAGGTGGTCGATGTGGCTATAATAGGAGCCGGACATGCACAGAAATAGCCCCTTTCGGGTGATATATATTTTCCATTTCGCGAATAATCGACCGCCATGCTAGACGACCTGCCCGCCCTCTCCGCCTTCGCCCGCATCGTCAGCGCCGGCAGCATGTCGGCCGCCGCGCGCGAACTGGACCTGCCACTATCGGTCATCAGCAAGCGCATGGCGCAACTGGAGAAAAGCCTCGGCGTGCGGCTGCTGCAGCGGACCACGCGCCGCCAGGCGCTGACCGAAGAAGGCGCCCTGCTGCACGCGCGCGTCCTGCGCATCCTCGACGAAATCGAACAGGCGGAAACGCTGCTGTCACACAGCCGGCGTGAAGTGAGCGGCTTGCTGCGCGTGACCGCGCCCGGAGAATTCGGCCGCCAGCACATCGTCCCCATCGTGGCGGACTTCCAGCGGCAGCACCCGCAGCTGGCGGTGCAGCTGGACCTGAGCGACGCGGTAGTGAACCTGCTGGAGAGCGGCCACGATCTGGCCATCCGTTTCGGCAGTCTTGAGGATTCCACGCTGGTGGCTCGCCGGCTGGCGCCCAACTACCGTGTGGCCTGCGCCGCCCCGGCCTACATGGCGCAACACGGCACGCCGAGCCACCCGGCCGAACTGACGCAGCACCGCTGCATCCTGATCGGCGAACAACGCCGCGCCGAATGGCGCTTTCACGGTGACGAACAGGTGTCGGTGCGCGTGACCGGCGCGCTGATCACCAACGACGGCCAGGCGGCGCACGCCCTGGCGCTGCAGGGCGCGGGCATCGTGGTCAAATCGATCTGGGACGTGGGCGACGACATTCTCGCCGGGCGGCTGCAGCGCGTGCTGCCCGCCCACTCCATGCCGACCGCACCGTTGCACGCCATCTTCCCGCACAGCCAGAACCTCGCCCCGCGCGTGCGCGCCTTCATCGACTATTTGCAGGCCAGGCTGCAGCAAGCCTGGCGTTGGGACGCTTAGCCCTTGCGGCGGCGCGCCAGCAAGCCCAGTACCGCCAGGCCTGCGCCCAGCATGGCGTAGGTTTCAGGTTCCGGCACGACGCGGGCCATCTCGTAGGCGATGTTGTCGATGCCAACGTTGTAGGCGCTGTCTTCCCACTCGATGCGGATACCGTCCTTGCCCAGCCACATACCGCTAAAGCTGGTCGGCATATTCGGGCTGGAGGTGCCCACGCTCCCCTTGAACGCATACAGCACATTGCCGCTCAGGTCCGAGATGGTGATGTGCGTATCCCTCGTGGTGTTCGAGTAGGCGCCCATGTCGAAGTGCGTCAGCAATACCCCCATGCCGTTCAGCGGCTTGAGGTCGATGCGGCCTTGCGAATTGCCGTCGCTGCCGTTGGCAAAGGCCACGCCGCGCAGCGTGTTGTAGTCGCCATCCCACCAGTTGAGCGAGGTGCCGGGGATGCGCGGCGCAGAGTACTGCGCGTCGATCATGCCGGCCATGTCCCCGTACGACTGGGACAGATACGCCCAGTTGGCGCAGGCCGTCAGGGCTCCGTTGCCATCGGCGTCGGCGTTGCAGACACCCGGGCCGTTGAAGTCGATGATGGCAGCGTGGGATGCAGGCGCGGCGAGGACGAGGCTTGCCAGCGCTGCGAGCAGGGTTGATGTTGTTTTCATTTTTTTCTCCGATTATCCCCAGAACAGCCTATTCAGTATCGTGCCTCCCATAAGAATAGCCATTTGATAATTCCTGCTCGGCGAATTTGGCGGATAGGCCGAAGCTATCAGCTATCAGCCGGGCCGCGCGGCGTGGTATCCTACCGGGTCTAACTTTCCCGACTTATCATGACCATTACCGTCTACGGCATCCCTAATTGCGATACCGTCAAAAAAGCCCGCACCTGGCTGGCTGGCCAGCAGCAGGATTTTGTCTTCCACGATTTTAAAAAGCAGGGCCTGAGCCGCGAGATCGTCGCCGGCTGGCTCCAACACCTGTCGCGCGATGTGCTGGTGAACCGCAAGGGCACCACCTGGCGCGCCCTGTCCGATGAACGCAAGGCGTCCATCGTCGACGATGAAGCGGCCATCGCGCTGATGCTGGAAAATCCATCCGTGATCAAGCGCCCGGTGCTGGACAAGAACGGCACGTTCGCAGTCGGTTTCTCCGACGCGCAGTACCAACAAATTTTCAATAGCTGATATGACTCCTTCCAAGACCCTGGCGCTGACCGAAAAGCTGATCTCCCTGTCTTCCGTAACGCCGGACGACAAGGGCTGCCAGCAGCACCTGATCGACCTGCTGACCCCTCTCGGCTTCAACTGCGAAACCATCGAATCGAATGGCGTGACCAATCTGTGGGCGCGCCGTGGCACCACTTCGCCGGTGATGGTCTTTGCCGGCCATACCGACGTGGTGCCGACCGGCCCGGTCGAACAATGGCGCTCGCAGCCCTTCACCCCGACCCACCGCGACGGCAAGCTGTATGGCCGCGGCGCGGCCGACATGAAAACCTCGATTGCCGCGTTCGTGGTGGCCTGCGAGGAGTTCATCGCCAAGCACGACGACCACAAAGGCTCGATCGCTTTCCTGATCACCAGCGATGAAGAAGGCCCGGCCACCGACGGCACCGTCATCGTCTGCAATATGCTGAAAGAGCGCGGCGAAACGCTGGACTACTGCATCGTCGGCGAACCGACTTCGGACGAAACGCTCGGCGACATGATCAAGAACGGCCGCCGCGGCTCGCTGTCCGGCAAATTGACCATCAAGGGCGTGCAAGGCCACATCGCCTACCCGCAGCTGGCCAAGAACCCGATCCACCTCGGCGCCCCTGCACTGGCCGAACTGGCGGCGGAAGTCTGGGACCACGGCAACGAGTACTACCTGCCGACCTCCTGGCAAATGTCGAACATCCACGCCGGCACTGGCGCCAACAACGTCATCCCGGGCGAGATGGTCATCGACTTCAACTTCCGCTTCTCCACCGCCAGCACGCACGAAGACCTGAAGCGCCGCGTGCACGCTATCCTGGACAAGCACAATCTGCACTACGACCTGAAATGGGCGCTGAGCGGCCTGCCGTTCCTGACCCCGCGCGGCACCCTGAGCGACGCGCTGTCCTCGGCCATCAAATCGGAAACTGGCGTGGAGACCGAACTGTCGACCACCGGCGGCACCTCGGACGGCCGCTTTATCGCGCAGATCTGTCCGCAGGTGATAGAATTCGGCCCCCCGAATGCCAGCATTCACAAGATCGACGAGCATATCGAACTGCGTTTCGTCGATCCGCTGAAGAATATTTATCGCCGTACGCTGGAAAACCTGCTGACCTAAAACGCCATGACCACAACGCCATTCACCACGCCGCGCGACCTGCTGCGCTACGCCGTCACCCGCTTCAACACCGCCCAGCTGTTCTTCGGCCACGGCAGCGCGGAAGCCTACGACGAAGCAGCCTACCTGATCCTGCATACGCTCAAGCTGCCGCTGGACCTGCTCGATCCGTTCCTGGACGCGAAGCTGCTGCCGGAAGAAATCGCGGCGGTGATGGCGGTGATCGACCGCCGCGTCAACGAGCGCGTGCCGGCGGCCTACATCACCAACGAGGCCTTCCTGGGCAGCTACAAGTTCTATGTCGACGAGCGCACCATTGTGCCGCGCTCCTTCATCGCCGAGCTGATTCCTGAATACTTCGCGCCGTGGGTCAACGAGCCTGAGAATGTGTCGAACATCCTCGAACTGTGCACGGGCTCCGGCTGCCTCGCCATCATGATGGCGGACGCCTTCCCGGATGCGCACGTCGATGCAGTCGACATTTCGGCCGATGCGCTGGAAGTCGCCAAGCGCAACGTGGCGACCTACGAACTGGAAGAGCGCCTGACGCTGATCCAGTCCGACCTGTACGCCAATGTGCCGAACAAGAAGTATGACCTGATCATCACCAACCCGCCGTATGTGAACTCGTCCTCGATGAGCAAGCTGCCGATGGAGTACCGCGCCGAGCCTGAACTGGCGCTGGACGGCGGCAAGGATGGCATGGACATCGTGCGCCGCATCGTGGCCGGTGCAGCCGAGCGCCTGACCGACGACGGCCTGCTGATCGTCGAAATCGGCAATGAAAAAGAATTCGCTGAAGCCGCATTCGGTGAAATGGGCCTGACCTGGCTCACCACCAGCAACGGCGACGACATGGTCTTCCTGCTGACGGCTGACCAACTGAAACTCTAAGAAGAACACGAATGATCCGCTTCAACCAAGTAAGCCTGATGCGCGGCGTGAAGCCGCTGCTGGAACAAGTCGACGTTACCCTCAATCCCGGCGACAAAATCGGTTTGATCGGCGCTAACGGCGCCGGCAAATCCAGCCTGTTCGCGATGATGCGCAACGAGCTGCATCCGGACGCGGGCGACATCGACTTCCCGGCCAAATGGCGCGTTGCTTACGTGGCGCAGGAAACCCCGCCGCTGGAACGCGCGGCCCTCGACTACGCCATCGACGGCGACGTCACCCTGCGCAAACTGCAGGCTGAATTGGAGCGTCTCGAGTCCGAACCGGAATCCACCGAGAACGGCATCGCCATGGGCGAGATCTACAGCGCCCTGGCCGATGCCGACGCCTACACCGTGCAGTCGCGCGGCGAACAGCTGCTGCTGGGTCTTGGCTTCTCGCTCGACCAGATGCAGCAGCCGGTAGCCAGCTTCTCGGGCGGCTGGCGTATGCGCCTGAATCTGGCGCAAGCGCTGATGTGTCCTTCCGACCTGCTGCTGCTGGACGAACCGACCAACCACCTGGACCTGGACGCCATCATCTGGCTGGAAGACTGGCTGAAACGCTACACCGGCACGCTGCTCATCATCTCCCACGATCGCGACTTCCTCGACGAAATCGTCAACGTCATCGTGCACATCGACGAGCGCAAGCTGAAACGCTACTCGGGCAACTACTCGGCGTTCGAACGCCAGCGTGCAGCGCAGATGGCGCTGGCCGCCGGCGCGCTGGAAAAGCAGCAGCGCAAGCGCGCCCACCTCGAGTCTTTCATTGAACGCTTCAAGGCCAAGGCTTCCAAGGCACGCCAGGCACAGAGCCGCATGAAGGCACTGGCCAAGATGGAAGAACTGGCGCCGCTGCGCGCCGCCGCCGAATTCTCGTTCGAATTCCGCGAGCCGCTGAACGCGCCGAACCCGCTGCTGGTGATGGAAGACGTCAACGCCGGCTACCGCAGCGAGAACGAGAAGACCGGCGAGATCGCCGAGAAGACCATCGTCCGCGGCATCAACTTCTCGCTGCAGATCGGCCAGCGTATCGGCCTGCTGGGGATTAACGGCGCCGGTAAATCGACGCTGATCAAGACCATCGCCGGCGAGCTGGCGCCGCTGACCGGCGAATCCACCACCGGCAAGGGCCTGAACATCGGCTACTTCGCCCAGCACCAGGTGGAGATGCTGCGCCACGACGAATCGCCGCTGTGGCACCTGGCGAAGATTGCGCCGACCACGCGCGAGCAGGAGCTGCGCAACTTCCTCGGCGGTTTCAACTTCCCCGGCACCATGGTCACCAGCCCGATCGCACCGTTCTCCGGCGGCGAGAAAGCACGCCTGGCACTGGCCCTGATCGTGTGGCAGCGCCCTAACCTGCTGCTGCTCGATGAACCGACCAACCACCTGGATCTGGAAACCCGCGAAGCGCTGACCGAAGCGCTGGCGCAGTTCGAAGGCACGCTGGTGGTGGTATCGCACGACCGCCACCTGCTGCGCGCGACCACCGACCAGTTCATCATCGTCGCCGACGGCAAGCTGCTGCCGTTTGACGGAGACCTGGATGACTACAAGGATTGGCTGTTCCAGACCAAGCTGGGTAAAGGCACCGACGTGCTGCCCGCTGCGGGCAAGGACAACAAGACCGACTATCCGGTGCAGTCGCCGGTGGCGCCGCCCAAGCCTGTGGTGGCGGCACCGCCTGCGAGCAAGGAGCAAAAGCGCAAGGAAGCGGAAGATCGCCAGCGCTTGTCCGCGCAGCGCAAGCCGATCGAGCAGAAGATCAAGAAGCTGGACGAGCAGATGGCCAAGCTGACGGCGAAGAAAACCGACGTCGACGCCCAGCTGGGCGAAGAGTCGATCTACGACGCCGCCAACAAGGCCAAATTGAAACAGCTGCTGGCCGAGCAGACCTCCATCACCAAGGAATTGGGCGATCTGGAAATGGAATGGCTGGACCTGAACGAGCAGCTGGAGGCTTTGGCTTAAAGCTAAGCCGCCTGGCGGGCGCCGAACTGCACTTTGCGGATCGACATCAGCTTATCGATGTCGACCACGATCAGGCGGCGCCCGTCGAGATCCCCCAGCCCGACCAGGTAATCGACGCCACCGGCGCCGGCAATCGGCTCGATCTGCTCGGGTTTGAGCGCGACGATATCCGTCACGCCATCCACCACCATCCCCATCACGCAGCTGGACAGCTTGAGGATGATCACGTCCGTCAGTGGATCGTGCTGCTCCGGGCGCGGCCCGAAAGCGATGCGCATGTCGACAATCGGCATGATCACTCCGCGCGACACCACCACGCCGGTGACGATTTCCCCATCCGACGAAAAACGCTCCAGTGCCTGCAAGGGCCGCAGCTCCTGCACCTTGTTGAAGTCCAGCGCGTAATCGAGTCCGCCCAGCCGGAAAACCAGGTACTGGCACGCCTCGCCGGCGGCGGCTTGCGTTATCGAAGAAGACATGATGATCCTTTCGTTCGGAGAACAGCAAGTGCAATCCTAACCGCGCGCCAGCCCGCCAGCGTTGAGGCGTATCAAGCTAACCGGGCGCATGCCGCATGTTTGCTACAATCGCCACATGAACATCATCGATCCCAACGAAGTGGAATTCAGTGCCATCCGCGCCCAGGGGCCGGGCGGGCAGAATGTGAACAAGGTATCGAACGCCGTGCACGTGCGCTTCGATATCACCGCTTCGTCCCTGCCCGACCACATCAAGGAGCGCCTGCTGGCCCTGCGCGACGGCCGCATCACGCGTGAAGGCGTGGTGGTACTGAAGGCGCAGCAGTCGCGCAGCCTCGGCGCCAACAAGGCGGATGCCTTGCGCCGCCTGCAGGAACTGGTCGACAGCGTGGCCGTGCTGCCGGCCGTGCGCCGTGCCACCAAACCGACACTGGGCTCGCAACGCCGCCGCCTCGAAGCCAAGGCAAAGGACGGCGAGCGCAAACAGCTGCGCGGCAAAATCACATTCTGAACAGCTGGTGCACGCCCAGCGCCAGCAGCGCGATGAAGAAGCAGCGGCGGAACACGTCCGGCCGCATGCGCTCGCGCAGCCACTGCCCCAGTTGCATGCCGATGACGGCCGGGATCAGCGCCAGCAGCGAACTGCCGGCCGCCGACGCGTGCCATTCGCCGCGCGCCGCCAGCATCGCGGCCAACGCCAATGTGGCGACGGTGAAGGCCATGCCCATTGCCTGTATCAGGTCATCCTTGTCCAGATTGAGGGCTTGCAGATAAGGCGCGGCCGGCATCACGAACACGCCGGTCACGCCGGCCATGACGCCGGTGGCAGCGCCAGCCAGCGGCCCGGCCCAGCGCTCGGCCGACGGCGGTACATGCATGCGCCAGCCGGTCAGTCCAAGCAGGCCGTAGCCCGACAGCGCCAGCCCGAGCACAGCCCCGCTCCACGCCGCAGCACCGAGCAAAGCCGCGCATGCCGTACCGGCGCACACCGCCAGCAGCAGCCAGCGGAAGCGCAACCATAGCGGATACAGCGCCGGTCCCGCCGCCAGCTGCAGTACATTCGTTACAGACGAAGGCACAATCAGCAGCGCGGCAGCTTCCAGCGGCGGCATGCGCAAGGTGAGCAAGGCCACAGCCACGGTCGGCAAGCCCATGCCAGTAATGCCTTTAACAACACCGGCCAGCACGAAAACAAGAGCAATAAACAAGGTATCCATATTCACCATTGTGCCGTGCCGGCCCGCCGGGCGGAATCTGGCATATACTGAGTCAGACTTCGGATAAAGCATAGGCTATGCGCTTCGACCTGACCGACCTTAAACTGTTCGTCCACATCGCCGACAGCGGCAGCATCACCGCCGGCGCGGCGCTGGCGCACCTTGCGCTGCCCTCGGCCAGCGCGCGCGTGCGCGGCATGGAGGAAGCGTTGAACCTGCCGCTGCTGCAGCGCGGCCGGCGTGGCGCCGAGCCTACCGAGGCAGGGCGCACGCTGTTGCAGCACGCCCGCACCATCCTGCGGCAGGCGGAAGACATGCATGCCGACCTGGCGCAATTCGCCACTGGCCTCAAGGGACAGGTGCGCCTGCTGTGCAATACCTCGGCCATGACCGAATTCCTGCCCGACGCACTGGCCGCCTTCTTGGCTGCGCACCCACAGCTGAGCATCAATCTTGAGGAACGCCTGAGCCGCGACATTGTGCAGGCGCTGGCGGACGGCGCGGCCGATATCGGCATCATCAGCGATGCCGTGGACCGCGCGGCGCTGCAAGCCTTCCCCTTCCGCGACGACCCGCTGGTGCTGGTGATGGCACGCAGCCATCCGCTGGCACATGCGCTGGGCCACAAGCGCCACGCAGCATTCGAGGCGGCGCTGGATTACGACTTTATCGGCCTGGCCGGCGACAGCGCCTTGCAGCAGTACGCGGCGGGACAGGCGGAACGGCTGGGCCGCCGCCTGCATTGCAAGATCCGCCTGCGCAGCTTTGAAGCCATCTGCCGCATGGCCGCCAGCGGCGCGGGACTGGCGCTGCTGCCCGAAACGGCCGCGCGCCGCAGCCCGGACGATCTGCGCATCGTGAAGTTGAGCGATGAATGGGCAGACCGCAAGCTGCTGATCTGCATGCGCGATGAAGCCGCCCTGCCGAGCTATGCGCGGGAATTGGTGGCGGCGCTGCGAAGGACTTAGTCCGCCAACTTAATCGGCTAAATAAGGCGCCCAGTTGATCGGGCCCACAGGTCCGCTGTGCAGCACCGTCATGCCCGGCACCGCCGTGCGCACCTTGGCCTTCACCTCCTTGGCCGGCCGGTCATACGGCGGCGGCTCGCCCGGCACGAAACTCATGGTCCGCAGCAGCACGTCGCCGGTCAGCAGCTCCACCACGCAGCGCGAGCCGCGCTGCACCGCGCTCTTCTGCCGCTGCACCTGGTTGACCTCTTCCTGCGCCTGTTCCATCTGCACCTGCGCCGCCTTCAGCTTCAGCGAAATCTTGGCCACCTGCCGCAGCGAAGGGCCGACCGCTTCCGCCATCTTGTGGAACAAAGGCTCCTGCTCAGCCGTCAGCATCACCTCGCGCTTGCGCACGCGCGTGGCCAGCGTCAGATAGTTGCGGACTTCGGTCTGGCTGGTGATGGCGTCCATCTCCGCCTTGTGCGTGTCGGCGTCGCGCGCGGCATGCTGCACCCTGGGCTGGAGCTCGGCGATCTTCTTGTCGAACTTCGAGGTATCCGGCACCAGTACGTACAGCAGCATCTCGTTCTGTTTGCGCGGCCCGGCGTGCACGATCTCGATCTTGCGCGCTGCGATGGCGCAGCCCTCAGCCACCTTGATCACCACTTCCTCGGCGATGATCTCGCAGTTGCTGGCCTCCCCGATCACCACGCGGGTGCCGGTGATGATGCAGCTTTCGGCACGCGACAGCGCGATCTCGCCGCGTTTGGTCTGCAGCACCGCGCCCGACGCCACACCCTGCACGCGGATGCCGCCGTCGGCGTTGGTGGCGGTGCCGCCCATCAGGTTCTTGCTCAGCACAATATCGCCGCCGCGCGAGATGATATTCCCGAACACGTCGCCGTGGATGGTGATGTTCCCGCCTTCCACCGAGCGCTGCTCCTGCACATCGCCGAATTCCTCGTACTCGCCGGTGAGCTGCAGATTGCCGGTGGTGCGCGCGCTCACGCCTTCGCGGCTGATGATCTTCGGCCCGATCGACAAGCGCCTGGTGCCAGGGTCCAGGCTCAGAAAACCCTCCACCGCCGACACCAGGAATTCGCCATCGCGCAGGTTTTCAATCACCGTGCCTTCGCCGGCCACGCTGGTCAGCTCAATATCCTTGGGCACCGGCGGCTCCAGCACCAGTCCTGACAATTCGTAGCCGCGCACACCCGGTGTGCGCGGCACCTTGCGCAGCAGCTTGACGTTGGGCTTCACTTGCGGGAAGCGATTCTGGAAGGTCTGCCAATCGAGCTTGCCGTCGGCCTTTTGCAGCGGCGCGTTGCTGCGATGGATATCCTGCGACACTTCAGCGATAGAAGCGTCCTTGCCCGGCGTGGCATTCAGGCGCCGCGCCACCACAATGCGCGCCAGCCGTCCGGTGCCGATGACGTCGCGCACCGCCGGCGCATCGATGCCGAAGCGGATGCCCTTGACCCACATGTCGGATACGAATTCGTCGAAGTTCAAACGCGCCGGTTGCGGCGGCATATCCGGCACCTCGAAGAACACCGGCTCGAAGTAGTACTCCGCTTCGCCGTTGATGATCTTGACGTTCTTGTACAGCGCGCGGCGCGGCGCGTGGAAAGGCTCGATGCTGTCGGCAAAGCGCAGCAGCGGCTTGTTGCGCAAGTTCTCGGGTAAATCGGGACCGACGTTATACAGCACTTTGCTGAACACCGCGTAATCGAGGCCGGCAAAATAGGCGCTGCTCATGAACACCTGGCTGACCGCCGACAGGCAGGCCACAGCGGCGACATCGGTTGAAAAATAAATGCCGTCACCGCGCTTGACGATCGCTGCAGGCAGATCGCCTTCTGCGTTTTGTTCCATCGCCGTAGCGTCGTCTGACACGGTCTAATCCCCAGGTAGTTGTAAGCCCAAGATTAGCACTTACGCCGTGCTTGCGCCAGCCGCTTCAAGGCCGTGCAAACCGCTGGCGCGGATTCAAATGCCAGTCCAGCGTACCGGCGCTGTCGGCGAACAGCACTTCGCCGCCGCTCGGCGTGCCGCGCAGGCGCGCCTTGAGATCCTTGGCCGGCAACGCACGAATGGCGCTGGTGTCGCCGGCAAACGGCATGGTGCGCACCATCGTCTCGCCGTTCACCAGATGCAGGCCGCAGCGCGCAATGCCGGCCGCCTCCATCTTCTGCTCGATCACGCGATCCAGCCGGTCGCTGAGCAGCTTGTGCTGCGTCTGGCCCGCCTGCAAATCCTGCTGCAATTTGTGGACCGCCCTGATTTCTTCCGCCACCGCGTCGGCGATCTTGCGCAGGTGCTGGCCCTGCTCCGGCGTCAGCACCAGTTCCTGCGTGCGCAGCTTGGCGGCCAGCGCCAGGTAGCGGCGCACGTCCGGTTGCGACGAGATGCGGTCAAGTTCTTCCTTGCTTGCCTCATTGGCCTGCGCGAAGGCGGCCACGCGCTGTTCCAGCTCGGCGATCTCCGCATCGAACTGCGTCACGTCTTTCACCAGCACGTAAATCACCATTTCGGTACGGCGGCGCGGGCCGGCGCTTTCCAGTTCCACGTTGCGGCCCGCGATGGCGCAGCCTTCGGCCACTTCGATAAGCACTTCATCGGCGACGATCTCGCAGTTGGAAGCCTCCACCAGTTTCACGCTGGTGCCGGAGATGACGCAATTCTCGGCGCGGTTGATGGTGACAGCGCCATTGGCCGCAACGATCACCGCGTTGGATGCCACGCCGTCGATCTTGATATCGCCTGCCGCGTTATGCACGCTGCCGCTGACCAGGTTCTTATCCAGCACCACCTTGCCGCCGCGCGAGCTGATATTGCCGTACACATTGCCGTGCACCGTGATGTCGCTGCCGGTGACGTCGCGCTGTTCCTGCACGTCGCCGAATTCTTCATAAGCGCCGGCCAGTTCCAGGTTGCCGGTGGTGCGGCCGCTCACGCCCTCTTTGCTGACGATGCGGTCGGTGATGGAGATGCGGTTCGATTTCGCGTCCACGCTGAGGAAGCCTTCGCGCGTGGACACGAGGTATTCGCCGTCCTCGAACATTTTGGTTTGCGTGCCGTCGCCAGCGTAGAAGTCCAGCTTCAGATCCTTGGGCGGCTCGGGATCGGTCTTGCGGCCGGCCAGGTCGAATCCCGGCAGGCCGGGGACTGGCGGCAGCTTTTTCAGCAGCCGCATATTGGCCTTAATCTGCGGGAAGCGGTTCTGGAAGCTTTGCAAATCGACGCGGCCGTCGGCGCGCTCTTTCGGCGCATCGCTGCGGTGCAGGTCGGACGAAACCTCCACCACGGTGGCGTCCTGCCCCTTCTCAGGTTCGAGGTCGGTGGCGAAGGTGATGCGGTCAGGCTTGGTCGACGTCATGGCCGCCTTCACGGCCGCCACGTCGATGCCGAAGCGGATGCCCTTGTTCCACATGTCGGCGATGAATTCATCGATGTCGAGATACACCGGGCGTTCCGGGATCACGGTGCCGTCGGGCAGCGTCATCTCTTCCTGGTACAGCTGCTGGAAGTAGTACTCGGCGTAGGAGAGGCTCATCTTCGGCGCCTTGTACAGCGACAGGCGATTGGCGTCGAACACGCGCACATCATCGGCCAGGCGCAGCGACTGCTGGCCGGGCGCCAGCGCCGGCCCCACATCGTACAAGGCTTTCAGCAGCGCGGGATAACTGAGGCCGACCAGGAACCAGCCCGATTGAAACACGTGCGTGATCGCGGCAGCCAGCGCCGACTTGCTCATGCCCAGATCGATGTAGATTCCGTCCGCCAGTTTTCCCAAACCTATAGGCAAGCTTGGACCTGAAGCTTCTGGCTCCCGGTCGGCGGCAAGCGCTGCGGATGCAACGTCATGAACCACGGTCTTCCTCCAAACGGCACGCTCGGGCCGAAAGGCGTTGCGTGTAATTAATTTATCTTACACGCAGACCATGCTAAATAAACGAAAAAAGGTGGCGAAAACGGCACAACTGTGAAGTTATTGATACAAATCAATACCAATAAATTAATATTTATGCCTTCTTGATATCTTTAATTGAAAGATAATTAACGACGCGGCGGGTTGGCGTAGAGGTCCTGGCCGACTTCGTTGATCTGGCGGCGCAGGTCGCGGCGCTCGTCCGGCGTCATACGGCCGACGCGGCGGTTGAGTTCCGCATTGCGGCTGGCTTCCTGCATGGCGCGGCGCTGCTCTTCGGCGCGCGCCTCGTAGCTGCGCGGATCGAGCTGGCGATTGTCGTTGGCGCGTTGATCGTTGCGCGGGCCGCTCTGCTGGTGCTGCGGCTGTTCGCGGCGCGGACTGTCGCCCCCATCGGCATGGGCCAGCGCGGCACAGCAGGCCAGCACGGACGCCGAGAAAAATCGAACGCAAAAAGATGCGCTTGCTGCCGCGGATATTTTTTTGTGATCGATGAACATGGCGTTCCTAAAGAGCTGAATCTATGCCCGCAGTGTATGATGCTTTGACCGAGGGGGTAAGGCGTTTTGGGTAAAGTTTGTAATAATTTGTAATGGGTTGTCCCGCACGCGTTTTCGCAGGACGAATATGACGTTACCATAGCAACATGAATAAGACAAATCTGGCTGCCAAATGACTAGCACAACGACCGAATCCGGCAACAACAACGCCAACACCAGCGGCCACGCCGCCAAGATCATGGTGGTGGACGACGACGTCCGCCTGCGCGACCTGCTGCGCCGCTACCTCACCGAACAAGGCTTCAACGTCTTCACCGCCGAAAGCGCAACCGCCATGAACAAACTGTGGCTGCGCGAGCGCTACGACCTGCTGGTGCTGGACCTGATGCTGCCGGGCGAAGACGGCCTGTCGATCTGCCGCCGCCTGCGCGGCGCCGGCGACCAGACCCCGATCATCATGCTGACCGCCAAAGGCGAAGACGTCGACCGCATCGTCGGCCTGGAAATGGGTGCGGACGATTACCTGCCCAAGCCATTCAACCCGCGCGAGCTGGTGGCCCGCATCGGCGCCGTGCTGCGCCGCCGCGGTCCGGACGAGATTCCGGGCGCGCCGTCGGAAACCCCGCAGACCTTTGAATTCGGCCAGTTCGTGCTGGACCTGGGCACCCGCACGCTGAAGAAAAACGGCGAGACCGTGCCGCTGACCACCGGCGAATTCTCGGTGCTGAAAGTGTTTGCACGCCACGCACGCCAGCCGCTGTCGCGCGAGAAGCTGATGGAACTGGCGCGCGGCCGCGAATACGAAGTGTTCGACCGCAGCCTGGACGTGCAGATCTCGCGCCTGCGCAAGCTGATCGAACCGGATCCATCGAGCCCGCTGTACATCCAGACCGTGTGGGGCCTGGGCTATGTGTTCATCCCGGAGGGACAGCCGCGCTGATATGAAGTCGCTGTTTCCCCTCCGCCTGGCCAGCCTGAAAAGCGGCTTATTCTGGCGCACCTTCTTCCTGCTTGGTGCGCTGACCACGACCAGCATGACGGCATGGGTTGGCATGATCAGCGTGGTGCAGCACGAGCCGCAAGTGCAGCAAATCTCCGCGCAGGTGATCTCCGTGGTCACCATCACCCACGCCGCCCTCACCCACTCCGCGCCCGAGCTGCGCAAGGAACTGCTGTTCGAACTGGTGTCCAACGAAGGTATCCGCGTGTTCCCGCTGGAGGACGACGACAAGGTCGAGCCGCCTGCCGACAACGCACTGATGCCGGACATCGAGAAACTGGTCAAGGCCAAGCTGGGCGCCGAAACGCGCTTCTCGTCCAAGGTGAACGGCGTGGCCGGTTTCTGGGTCAGCTTCGATATCGACGGCGACCAGTACTGGCTGATGCTCGAGCGCGAGCGCATCCGCGGCCTGACCGGCATCCAGTGGCTGGGCTGGGCCAGCGTGGTGTCGCTGGTGTCGCTGCTGGGCGCAGCCTTTATTTCGAGCCTGATCAACCGCCCGCTGCGCCGCCTGACGCAAGCCACGCGCGATTTCGCCCAGGGCAAGCGCCCGGCCCCGCTGCCGGAACAAGGCCCGCTCGAAATCATGGAGGCCAACCGCAGCTTCAACCAGATGGTCGAAGATCTTCAACAAGTTGAATCCGACCGCGCCGTGATTTTGGCCGGCATCTCGCACGACCTGCGCACGCCGCTGGCGCGCATGCAGCTGGAGGTGGAAATGGCCAATCTCTCGACCGAAGCGCGCGAAGGCATGCAGTCCGACATCGGCCAGATGGATGCCATCATCGGCCAGTTCCTCGACTACGCCAAGCCGACCGAGGCTTCCAGCTTTATCAACGTCGATATCAGCGAGCTGCTGAGCGACACCGCGCACGAAGCATCGCGCCTGCAGGATGTGCGCATCAACACCGACATCGCCCCCGGTGCCCATGCGATGGGCAATGCCACCGACATCAAGCGCGTCATCAATAACCTGATCGAGAACGCACGCCGCTACGGCAAGACGCCGGGCGAGGAATTTACCGAGATCGATATCAAGTGCAGCGTCAAGGGCATGCACACCGCGAAGCGCGTGACCATCGAAGTACAGGATCACGGCAACGGCGTGCCGCCGGAGCAGATCGAACAGCTGCTCAAGCCTTTCACGCGGCTCGATGCGGCGCGCGGCCAGGCCAACGGCGCCGGCCTCGGACTGGCGATTGTCGACCGCGTGATGACGCGCCATAACGCCGAGCTCACTGTCCGCAACCGCGAAGGCGGCGGCCTGCAAATCAAGATCGTGATGAAGGGACTGTGATGCGTCGCGTCCTCCTGCTTGCCGCCGCTTGCGCCGGCGCGGTCCATGCTGCGCCGGCGCTACAAACCCGCGAACCAACGGCTGTCGAGCGCAGCTCCTTCGATGAATACTACCGTGAACAGGTGCCGGCACAGGTCAGCGGCGGCCCGTCGCTGTTTGCGCCGGCCTTCGATATCCAGCGCCGGCGCGGCGAGCCGTGGCAGGTCATCGCGCGCGTCGACTCCGCACCGCGCCACTACACGCCGGAGCTGTGCCGCCAGATCCGCACCAGCTACATCTACGACGCCAAGGCGCCCAAGGGCCAGCGCTGGACGCCGTCGGCCGCCACACCGGAATGGTATATCTGGCTGGCGACGCCGAAAGTCATCTGCACCGCCGCGCAGTACACGGTGCGCATGGACCCTGCCGTGTCCAACGCCGACGCCACCGCGCTGCTGCGCCAGCACCGCGAGCTGCTGCTGCGCGCACGGCTTCTGTTCGCTGGTAACTCAGGCTGCGCGCGCCAGCGTGCCCTGACCTTCCGCCTGAGCGCCATCGAACCGGCGCCGCCGGCCAACGGTGCGCCGCAAATGGTGGGGATGGTGTTTGAGAGCGACCGCGACACGCGCGTGCGTGTCGCCGTGCGCAAAAGCCGCGGCGAGTACGCGGCCTGGAACGTCAACTGCCAGTAGAGGACGAGCGATTAATCGGATGATCGGGCGCTTCCAGCAGCTTGGTCAGCAATAGCTCGGCCGAGCCGTAGCCGTACAGCGAATCCGTCTCCAGCCCTTGTGTATCATAGGGTACGGACTCCTCGCGCTCCGAGCGGCTGGGGTCCGCATCGGAATACGTGACGCGCCACGCACGCTTGAGCGCATCGGCGCGGCGCAGGAATTGCGGCACAGGCCACATGGCCGGGTCCCAGATATCGATCTCGCCCAGCACGCGCCAATGGCCGCTGGCCAGCGCCATGTCGCCGCAACGCAGCACCTTGACCGCATCCTGCGGACGCAAGGTATTCAGTTCCTCCAGTGACGGCAAGCGCGCCAGCTTGGGACCGAACAAATACGCGAGCATGATTTTGCTGCCCGGCGACAGCCGTGCCACCAAACCCCAACCGTAGCCACCGTCCAGCAATGGCACGGCAAACCAGCTCCCTTCTTGATACGACTGCTTCATTCAAACCCTTTCATCAGCAAGACCGCAGTGTAGCCACGCCGCGCAAAACGCGGCGCACGGGTGTTCATGACACTTGTGTTACACTGGCGCCTCGCTAGGGGTCCTGGGAACGTCGTTTCCGGGTGAGAGATACCCTTCGTACCTGATCTGGATAATGCCAGCGAAGGAAAGCGCAAAAGTGGTTCTCCCCTCCTTTGATGGCTCTCTTCGCCGGCTCCCAGCCGAACAAGTAGAGAGCAGATATGTCCACACCAAACTTTGCAGTGTCCGCCATCGCATTGGCGGTTTTACAGATGACTTCCGCCGCCGCGCGCGCGGAAGATGCCGCAGCCGCGCCTGAACAAGCCATGCAGGAAGTCGTCGTCAACGGCGTCAAGCTGCGCGCCACCTCGGCCAGCGTGGCCGGTTTCTCCAACGCGCCGCTGCTGGAAACGCCGGCCTCGGTCAGCGTGCTGACGGCCCAGCAGATGCTGGACCTGCAAATCCGTTCCACCACCGACGCCGCCAAATTCGACGCCAGCCTGAGTGACGCCTACAACGCCGTCGGCTACGCCGAGCAGTTCTCGATCCGCGGCTTCAAGCTCGATAACGCGTCGAGCTACCGCAAGGACGGCATGGCCATCGCCGGCGACACCCAGATCCCGCTGGAGAACAAGGAACGCATCGAAGTGCTGAAAGGCCTGTCCGGCCTGCAGTCCGGCGTATCGGCGCCAGGTGGCGTGATCAACTACGTCACCAAGCGCCCGACCGACACGCCGCTGCGCAGCGTGGTGCTGGAAACGCGCGAACGCGGCACGCTGTACGGCGCCGTGGACCTGGGCGGCCGCTTCGACAACAGCGACTTCGGCTACCGCATCAACGCCGCCGCCGAGCGCCTGCGCTCCTACGTCAAGGGCGCGGACGGCAACCGCAAGTTCGTCTCGGCCGCATTCGACTGGCGCATCTCGCCGCAAGCTTTGCTGCAGATCGACGGCGACTACCAGCGCAAATCGCAAATCACCGCGCCGGGCTACCAGTTGCTGAACAACGCCACCCTGCCGGTGGTCGATCCCGACGTGCTGCTGAACGACCAGCCGTGGAGCCGTCCGGTGGAGACCACCAGCACCAACATCGGCGCGCGCTTCACCTACCAGTTCTCGCCGGAGTGGAACGCCACCATCAGCGCCAACCAGCACCAGTTCAAGCGCGACGACTACACCGCCTTCCCTTACGGCTGCGGCGCGCAGGATCTGTATCCGGGCTACTGCGGCAATGGCGACTACGACGTCTACAACTACATCAGCCGCGGCGAAAAGAAATCGCCGCTGACCGCGCAGGCGCTGCTGCAGGGCCGCTTCGCCACCGGCTCGGTCAAGCACGAACTGACCGTCGGCGCATCGTTCTTCAAGAACAGCGAAAAATGGGGCGACTACCTGTACGACTGGTCGGGCGTGAGCAATATCTACCATCCGGTGGTGGTGGCGCCAGCGCCGGGCGATAGCGGTCCCGTGTCGGAACGCCGCCGCGACAACGAGCGCGCCCTGTTCGGTCAAGATATCGTCAGCCTGAACGAACAACTGAAACTGCATGCCGGCGCGCGCTACGTCAAGGTCAAGCGCGATGAGCTGACCGATGGCGGCGACTTCGCCCACACCGATATCGGTTTCTGGCTGCCGAACGTGGCGCTGGTGTACAACGTACGTCCTAACGTGGCAACCTACGTCTCCTACGCCCAAGGCCTTGAGCACGGCGGCGTGGCGCCGATGGGCACCAGGAACGAGCACCGCGCGCTGGAGCCGGGTAAATCGAAACAGGTGGAATTGGGCGTGAAGGCTGACCTGCGCCAGGACCTGAGCGCCAGCGTATCGCTGTTCCAGATCCGCAAAGGTCTGGAATACACGGACGCCAACAACTTCTTCGTGCGTAATGGCGAGGCGCAGAACCGTGGTCTTGAAGTAGCGCTGGCAGGCCGCGCCACGCGCGAGCTGACGGTCGGCGTATCGGCCACCGCGCTGAACACCCAACAGCGCGACACCGGCTCGGTGGAACTGGACGGCAAGCGCGTGACCGACGTGGCGGCGTTCAAATCGTCGGTGTACGCAAGCTACGCGGTGCCGCAAGTGGAAGGTCTGGAAGTTGGCGCCAACTGGCAGTACTCGGGCAAGAAAGCCTTCGACACCGCCAACACGGTGTTCGTGCCGAGCTACCACGTGGTGAACCTGACCGCGTCGTACGCCACCCGCATCGGCAACGTCGGCACTACGCTGCGCGCCGGCATCGACAATGCATTCGACAAGTTTTACTGGCGTGATGTGACGCCGGACCTGGGCGGCTACCTGATGCCGGGCGCTTCGCGCACCTTCCGCATCTCGGCGCAGTTCGACCTCTAAAGCTTGTCCAGCGCGTCCGCAACCTGCGCGACGCGCTGTTCAACGCTGCCGCTGACCGGCACGTAGGAGATTCCGCGTGCCGACAGTTCTTCCAGCAGCATGCGGTTGATCGTGATGCTGACTTCCTCGTTCTCCCGCATCAAACCATCCGCTTCCCACGGGATATCGGCGGCCGTCACCAGTGTGAGGTCGTAGCGCTGCGGATGTGCATCCGCCAGCGGCGCAAGCTGCGCATCGATGCCGCCGAAGTAGTGGCGGCTGTAGACTGCCGTCATCAACGGCGTGGTGTCGCAAAACAGAAAGCGCTGTGCACGCGGCGCGGCTTCGGCCTCGCGCTCCAGCTGCGTGCGGGCGATGTGGATCTGGTCCGCCTCCACCGGCACGCGTTGCACCGTGTCGACGAACTCCCGCAAATATTCCGGCACCCACACGGTGCCGTAGCGCTGCGCCAGCGCGGCGGCCAGCGTGGTCTTGCCGGAGGACGCCGTGCCGAGGATGGCGATGCGTTTCATTGCGAATTTATTCCAATGCCAGGCGGCGGCCGCCGGCATCGGAATCGCCGCTCCACGCGCGCAGGCCGACAATCGCCATGCCGACAAAGACGCCGTAGAGGATAGCCGTCAGGATCAGATGCTTATGCAGGTAAAGCGCGACGTACAAAACGTCGACAACAATCCACACATGCCAGTTCTCGATCTTCTTCCGCGACAGCAGCAGCTGGCCGACCAGCGAGCCGGCAGTGAGGAAGCCGTCCGAGTTCGGCACATCGGTGTCGGTGTACGTCTTGAGGAACCACGCCAGCACGGCAAAGCCGCCCAGCCAGGCGGCAGCGGCGATCCAGCGGCCGCGCGCGTCGAGCGAAGTGACGGGCAGCTTGTCGTGGCTATCGTCGCCATGCAACCACTGATACCAGCCGAACACCGACACGGCGATGAACACCAGCTGCAAACCCATGTCGCCGTACAGGCGCGAACCAAAAAATACCAGGCCGTAGGTGGCCGACGAGATGATGGCAAACAGCCAGCCCCAATGGCTCTGGCGAATGTTGAACCACACCGTCGCCACCGACAGCAGGAACGACAGCAGCTCCAGCGGAGTCGTGGCAAATACTGCCAGATGCAATGGCATATTTGCGTAACTGAGAAGGAGCGTCAGCGTATTCATTTTTTAGGGTACTTGATGGTCATTTCTTTGAGCAGGTTGTCGGCATGGTCGACTTCCGCCATCACCCACAGCATATACCGGATATCCATGTGAATGGCGCGGGTGATATCGCGATCGAAGTACCAGTCCTTGGTGATGGACTCGTAGGTCGAATCGAAGTTCAGGCCAATCAGTTCGCCGTGCCTGTTCATCACCGCCGAACCGGAATTGCCGCCGGTGGTATCTGCGCTGGTCAGGAAGTCGACCGGCACCGTGCCCAGCACCGGGTCCTTGAACTGGCCATAGCGCTTGGCCTTGATGGCTTCCAGCAGCTTGGCCGGCGCGTTGAACGGCTCCTTGCCGGTGTTCTTCTCAACGATGCCTTCGATGGTGGTGAACGGGCCTTTGACGATACCGTCCTTCGGCGAGTACGGCGACACCGTGCCATAAGTCACGCGCAGCGTCGAATTCGCATCAGGATACACCGGTTTGCCCTGCGACTTCTTCCACGCGATCACGGCCGCCATGTATTGCGGGATCACGCGTTCCAGATTGCCGTCCAACTCCTTGCGGCGCTCCTTCAGCGACTGCGCCACGCCGTCGATCTTCACCGCCAGCTTGAGGAAGGCGTCGTCCGACGATGCGATGGCGGCGGCATCCTTACCCAGCCACGCCAGACGCTGCGCGGTGTCGCCCAGCTGCGACTGCGCGAACAGCGCAGGAACGGCATCCACCGGCGGCAGCAGCGCATCGAGGCCATTCACGTGCATCGACTTAGGCAGCCTGGCATAACGCTGCAGGGCCGCCGTAAAGCGGGCCTGGTCCACACTGCCCACGTACGATTGCTCCAGGCGGTTCAGACGCGCCTTGATGAAACTCAGGTCGCGCTGCTGATAGCCGGTTTCGCGCTCCGCATCCGGTTTGGCGCTTTCCAGCGCCAGGCGGTACAGCGTGCTGCCGCTCTTCAGCAGGTCACCGGTGGTGGCGACGCCGAAGCCGAATTCCTCGTCGCTCAGGGCAATATCGGCGGCGATCAGCGCATCCAGCTCCGGCAGCAGCGCCTTGTTGGCGTTGGCCTGCTTTCCGTACCACGCACGGAACTCGGCGTCCTGCACGTCCTTGATGGCGGCGATGTCCTTGCGCGCAAAGCCGTCCATCAGGCCGCGCGTTTTCTTCATCACGTTATTGAGGCTCTTCACCACGCTGGCGTAGCGCACTTCATTGGTTTCGCTGCCCTTGGTGGCGGCGGCGATCACGTCCAGGTCAGACTGGATCTCCGCTGCCTTGACCGGATAAGCGGCGTCGCGCGCATAGCGGATTTCAGCCGGCAACTTGTAGCGGCTGGTGCGGCCCGGATAACCGGCCAGCAGCACCGGGTCGCCGTTCTTCAGGCCTTCGGCCGAGACGACCAGGAAGTCTTTGGATTTATACGGCACGTTGTCCGGCGACGGATCGGCCGGACGGCCATCCTTGCCGACGTAGGCGCGCAGGAACGAGTAGTCGCCCACGTGGCGCGGCCATTCGTAGTTATCGATATCGCCGCCGAAGTCGCCCAGCGAGTTGGCCGGCGCGTACACCAGGCGCACGTCGCGGATCATCATCTGGCGGATGCGGTAGTACTCAAGGCCGCGATGGAAGGCCGGCACCGAGCAGCGATAGAATTTGTCGCTCTCGCATTCGGCGATCAGCGCCTTGATGGAGCGTTCCACCGCTTCGCTGCGCTGCTTGCCGCTCATGGATGGCGTCACATCTTTCAGCACGCGGCTGGTGACGTTTTCCACCTTGTCGGTCACGTACACCAGCGTGTTCGGGCCGCCCGGCAGCTCTTCGGCGCGGCTCTTGGCCAGGAAGCCGTTGGCGATGTAATTATGTTCCGGGGTCGAATTGCGCTGGATGGCGCCATACGCACAGTGGTGATTGGTGACTACCAGGCCGGCGTCCGACACGAACGAGGCGGAGCAGCCGCCCAGCGACACAATGGCGCTCATCGGGTGTTTGGACAAATCGGCAAGCTTCTCCGCCGGGATGGCGATGCCTACGCGTTTGAGTTCGGATTTCAGTTGCGGCAGCTGGTATGGCTGCCATTGGCCTTCGTCCGCGTGCGCGCTTGTGGCGCACAGCAGCGCGGCTGGAATGACTAAGTATTTTAACAAGATAAGGCCCCGGTTGAATAACGGCGCCGATATTATAGATCGAAGCTCAATGTCAGCCTACAACCGCCGCCCGCCGGACTGGCGATATCGAGCCGGCCGCCCTGCGCCGCCACCCGCTGCCGCATGCCGATCAGGCCAAAAGCAGCGTCGTCGTCGCGCTGCACGGCGCCCGCCGTCGCCATGCCGACACCGTCGTCCGCCACGCTCAGCACCAACCCGCCGTTGCCGGCCACCAGTGTGATCTCGACACGGCGTGCGCGCGCATGGCGGCGCACATTGCTCAGCGCTTCCTGCACCGCGCGAAACAGCACCGTCGCCAGCTCCGGGGACACGCCGGCCAGCGCATCCTCCCCCGGCAGTGCCAGCACGCATGCCAGGCCGCTGCGTTTGCGGAACTCGGCGGCCTGCCATTCCAGCGCGGCCTGCAGGCCAAGGTCCAGCACCGGCGGCCGCAGCTCGTTCATGATGCCGCGCACGCTGCGAATGGTGGCGTCGACATTTTCCAGCGCCGCGTTGACGCGCCGGTGCAGCAGTCCGTTCCGCCCGCTGGTGCGCGCGCTCAGCATCGACAGGTCGATGCGCAGCGCCAGCAGGTTCTGCCCCAGTTCATCGTGGATATCGCGCGCGATGCGCTTGCGCTCTTCTTCCTTCACCACTTCCAGGTGCTGCGCCAGCTTGCGCAGCTGCTCGCGCGATTCCAGCAGCTCGGCGGTGCGTTCCGCCACCCGCGCATCCAGCTCTTCCGACCAGCGCCGCAGCGCCGTCTCGGCCTCGCGCTGCGCCGTCACGTCCGAGAACACGCCGATGAAGTAGCTGATGGCGCAATCGTCGCCACGGATCACCGTCAGCGATATATGGGCGACGTAGGGCGTGCCGTCGCGGCGGCGATTGAATACGTCGCCTTCCCAGCCGCCGGCGGTGCGCAGCTGCTGCATGGCGGCCGCATGGTAGCCAGGCGGGTGCGCGCCCTGGCGGCCAAGGAAGCGCGGATTGCGGCCCAGCGCTTCTTCCACCGGGTAGCCGGTCAATACGGTGAAGGCATGATTGACCGAGACAATGTTGTTGTCTGCGTCGCACACCAGCACCCCCTCGCTGATGTTGTCCAGCACCCGCATGGCGCGCAGCCGGGCCGCATCGCGCAGGTCGGGCGTGCCCATGTCGGTCAGGATCATGCGGCAACGGGAGATTTCGCCATCCAGGTTGGCCTCGATGTGCACGCGCCGCTGCGCCGATGCCCCGTCCGGCGCGGCCGGATCGAACAGCGGCAGCTCCAGCGAGGCGCGCTCGCCGTCACCGAACAGCCGCTCCAGGAAGCGCCGCAAGCCGCCTTGCGCCTGCGGCGCCACGAACTGCTCGAAAGGGCGGCCGATCAGCTTATCGCGCTCGCGCTGCAGCAGTTCGGCCGCTGCCACGTTGGCACGGACAATCCGGCCCTCGCTGTCGAGCGACACGTAGCCGGCCGGCGCCAGATCATACAGCGCCGCGTAACGCAAGTGCATGGTCTCGGCTTCATCGCGCTCGCTTTGCAGCTCGGCCAGCGCCTGCTGCTGCATCGCCAGCTCGATCTGGCTGACCTGCAGCTCGTGCCACTGCTTGAGCCGGTCGCTGTCGGCATCGGCCGGCGGCTCCGACGGCAGCAACGCCGCCGTCCGCTCCGCAATCTCGCGCAGCTGGCCGGGGTCCAGCTCTGGGCGCGCCTGCCTGGTCATGAGCTGCCGCCGTCCTTGGGCTGCGCCAGCAGGCGCGCTTCCATTTGCTTCAACTCGGTGATGTTGATGAAGGTGACTACCACGCCGTCGATCACGTTATCTACGGTGCGGTACGGGCGGATGCGCATGGTGTACCAACCGCCGCTGCGGGTTCCGATCTGCTTTTCGCAGAACACCAGCGTGCGCAGCACGTTTTGCGCATCCTGTTCCAGGTCGTCGTACACCAGTTCATTGACGATGTCGCCGAGCGGCCGGTTTACGTCGCTTGGTATGAGCTTGTAGATCTGCGTGGTCTGGTCGGTGAAGCGCCGGATGCGCAGCTCGCTGTCGAGGAAAATGGTGGCCACATCGGTGCTGTTGAGCAGGTTCTTCATGTCGCCATTGACCAGCGACAGGTCGTCCACCTTCGATTGCAGCTCGGCGTTGACCGTGTACAGCTCCTCGTTCAGCGACTGCATCTCTTCCTTGGAAGTGGTCAGTTCCTCGTTGGTCGACTGCAGCTCTTCGTTGGTCGACTGCAGTTCCTCGTTGGCCGACTTGAGCTCTTCGCGCGAGGCCTGCATCTCGTCGCGCACCGCCTGGATTTCCAGCCGCGCCTGCGCCAGCTGCTGCTCCAGCTCCAGCTCATAGGGATTGGCGGAGCGGGTGCGGCGCTTCTTCGGCGGCAGCGGCGCGCTGGCAAAAGTGAGCAGCACGGTGCCGGGCAAGGGGCCGCTTTCGGACATGGCTTCCGCCGTCAGGTCCAGCGCGTGCGAGGCCTTGCCGTGCTCATCGCGCTGGATCAGGCCGCGCACCGTGATCATGCCGGACTCCTGGGTGGCGCGCTTGAGCAGCTCTGCCATCTCGTGGCGCAGGCCGTCGCGCGCCATCGCGTGGATATTCCAGTTGGCCTTGCCGGCCGCCGGTTCAAGATAGGCGCCGGTACGGCCGTGGATGTACAGGATGTCGCCGTGCGCGTTCAGCAGCACCGCAGCCGGCGCATGCTTCTTGAGCAGTTGTTGCTCGACCTGGTTCTGGAGATTGCCGTTCATGGATGGATTGGTGGGTTCGGTGACAGTGGGAAGCGAAGCGCTGCTGACGCGGGTCGGGAAGTAGTTTGCCACGCGATGGATGGATGCGTCCAGCCGCCGGTAAATGCGCCCGGCGCCGGCGATGGGCACGAACAACTCGCTGAAGTGGCCGGGCGTGTCGGCGCTGCCCAGCATCAGCAGGCCGTCCGTGCGCAGGGCGTAGTGAAACAGCGGGATCAGTTGCTCCTGCAGCTTGGCGGTAAAGTAGATCAGCAGGTTGCGGCAGCACAGGATATCGAGCTTGGTGAACGGCGGATCGGAGATCACGTTCTGGCGCGCGAAAATAATCATGTTGCGCACATCCTTGCGGATGCGGTAGCCGCCCTTCTCGGCCGGCATGAAGTAGCGGTGCAGCAGGTCGGGCGCGACATCGGCCGCGATATCCGGACCGAACACCCCCTGGCGCGCCTGGTCCACGGCGTCGTCATCGAGGTCGGTGGCGAAAATCTGTAGCGTGTAGCGCGCCTCCGGACGCAGCCGCTCCAGCACTTCGTTGAAAGCGATCGCCAGCGAATAGGCCTCCTCCCCAGTCGAGCAAGCCGCCACCCAGGCCTTGAAGGTGGCACCTTCCGGATGCTCGGCGATCATCTGCGGCAGCGCGGTGTGCATCAGGTACTCCCACACCTTGGGGTCGCGGAAGAAATTGGTCACGCCGATCAGCAGTTCGCGGAACAACAACTCCACCTCGGCCGAATTGGCGCGCATGAATTTCACGTACTCGGCGAGCGAGCCGCACTGGCGCAGCTTCATGCGGCGGTCGATGCGGCGCAGCACCGTGCTCAATTTGTAGTCGGAGAACTTGGCGCCGGTCTGCTTGAGCAGCAGTTCGAACAGCTGCTGCAAGCCCTCGCGCTGGATCTGCGCCTGTTCCGGCAGGCCCGATTCCTGAGTGCTCCACCATTCGGCAATGCGTGTCGCCATCTGGCCTGGCAGTTCCACCATATCCACCGCGCGCGCGGCGATGGCGTTGGACGGCATCGGATCGAAACGCGCCGACGACGGCACCTGCGCCAGCGTCAGGCCGCCGTTGTCGCGGATCGCCTTCAGCCCCTGCGAGCCGTCCGCGCCCATGCCGGAAAACAGAATGCCAACCGCGATATCGCGGCTGTGCAGCGCCAGCGACTTGAAGAAGATATCGATCGGCAGGCTATGGCCGCGCCGGGCGCTGGCCGGATGCAGCACAAAGTGATAGTGCTCGATGCTCAGCTCACGATCGGGAGGAATGACATACACGCGATTGGGCCGGACCGCCATGCCATCCTCGATCTCGCACACGATCATGGTGGTCATGCGCTGCAGCAGTTCCGGCAGCATGCACTTGTGGAGTGGGTCGAGATGCTGCACCACCACGTAGGCAAAGCCGCTTTCCGGCGGCACGCTGACCAGGAATTCACAGATGGGATCGAGCCCGCCGGCGGACGCCCCGATACCGGCGATGGGCATCAGGTAGGGGGCGACAGGACGTGCACTTTTATTGGTCATCGCGGCATCGGGTTAATCTTGCCAGATGATTATAACAGCCTGCCGCTGCGCCCTACTCCTTATCCGCATGCCAGCCGCCGCCCAGCGACTGGATCAGCGCAATGGCCGTGGTCTGGCGGTCGGCCTGGGCCTGCACCAGCGCGCGGCGCGCGCTCAGCGCGGTCTGCTGGGCCGTCACCACATCGCTATAGCTGACCTGTCCCGCACGGTAGCGGTTCAGCATCTGCACTTCAACCTGGTCGGCCGCTTCCGACGCAGCCTTGCGCAGGTCCTGCTGCTGCGCCAGCGTACGGGTGGCAGTCAGCTGGTTCTCCACATCGGCAAACGCCGTCAGCACAGTCTGGCGATAGTTGGCGATGGCCTGGTCGCGCTGCGCCTGGGCGCCGCTGACGCGGGCCTTGGTGGCGCCGGCGTCGAACAAAGTCTGCGCCGCCGACAGGCCGAGCGACCACAGATTGTTGGAGGCATTGAACAAGCCGCCGGTGGACGCCGCACCATAGCCGTAGGCGCCAGTCAGGTTCAGGCTCGGGAAGTAGGCGCTGCGGGCGATGCCGATTTGCTCGTTGGCGGCGGCCACGCGGCGCTCGGCGGCGGCAATGTCGGGACGACGCTGCAGCAGCGTCGATGGCACCCCGGCCGGCACGTCGGGCACCACCACCTTCCACTCGGCCGGCGCCAGCGAGAAGTCGCCCGCCGCCTTGCCCAGTAAAACCGCAATCGCATGTTCCAGCGTGGCGCGCTGACGCACCAGCGTGATCTGGTCGATGCGGGCGCTGGCCAGCTGGGTTTGCGCTTGCAGCAGGTCGGACTTGGCGGCGATGCCGGCGTCGAAGCGGTTCTGCGTGATTTGCAGCACGCGCGCGTAGCCCTCCACCGTGGCGTCCAGCAGCGCTTTCTCGGCGTCGGTCTGGCGCAGCGAGAAGTAGTTGGTGGCCAGTTCGCCTTGCGCCGACAGGCGCGCTGCGGCCAGGTCGGCGGCGCTGGCCTGCAGACTGGCGTTGGCGTTGCCCACGCCGGCGCGCAGCTTGCCCCACACGTCCGGCTCCCAGCTGGCGCCGATGTTGGCGCGGTACTGGTTGGCGGTCTTGGTGTCGCCACCGCCACCGCTGCGGGTGGCGCTGCCGTTCAGGTCCACGCTCGGGAACAGCGTGGCGCGCTGCTCGGCCACCAGTGCCCTCGCCTGCGCATACGAAGCCACGGCGGCGGCCACGTTCTGGTTACTCACCTCGATGCTTTCGGCCAGCTGGTTCAGGATCGGATCGCCGAACAGCTGCCACCACGGGCCACGTTCCAGCGTATCGGCCGGCGCGGCGGCGGTCCAACCGGCGGCGGCGCGGTCGGCGTCGCCCAGCGCTTCCTTGAAGGCCGATGGCTGCGGCGTGGCCGGCGTCTGATAAGTCGGCGTCACCGAGCAGGCAGTCAGCAGCGCTGCCGCGGCGATCAATGAATAACGGGTTGGAGATGCGTATTTGCTCATGGTGCTCATTGTGTGATCATGCGGCTCAGTTGTTGTTCGGACGGGCTGCGGCGACGCAGCTTGTCCATCAAAATGTAGACGACGGGAGTGGTCAGCAATGTCAGGCACTGGCTGGCAATCAGGCCGCCGATGATGGCGACGCCCAACGGCTGGCGCAGTTCCGAGCCTTCGCCGAAACCGATCGCCAGCGGCAGCGCGCCCAATGCGGCGGCCACGGTGGTCATCAGGATGGGACGGAAGCGCAGCAGGCAGGCTTCGCGCACGGCTTCCAGCGGCGGCAGGCCGCGCGAGCGCTCCGTCTCCAGCGCAAAGTCGATAATCAGGATGGCGTTCTTCTTGACGATACCGATCAGCAGGAAAATGCCGATCAGCGAAATGGTCGAGAACTCCATCTTGAAGATCAACAGCGCCAGCACCGCACCCACGCCGGCCGACGGCAGCGTGGTCAGCACCGTCACAGGGTGCACCAGGCTTTCGTACAGGATGCCCAGCACGATGTAGATCACCACGATGGCCGCGAGGATCAGCAGCGGCAAGGACTTGTTGCTGTCCTGCGCCGCTTTGGCGGAGCCGGCGAAACTGCCGCGCACATTGTTCGGCATGGCGATTTCCGCCTCGGCCTGGGCGATCTGCGCGGCGGCGTCGGACAGGCTATAACCTTCGGCCAGGTTGAAGGCGATGGTGGTGGCCAGCTCGCCGTCCTGGTGGTTGATCGAGGTGGCGGCCGAGCTTTCGGCGAACGAGGCCAGCGTCGACAAGGGCACCATGGTGGTAGCGGTGGTGCTCAGCGCGGAGCCGGACGACGCATCCTTCACCGCCGGCGCAGCCACATTGGCCGCCGTGCCGCTGCTGGAGGTCGGCGCGCCGGTCGGATTGGCGGCCGTCGGCGCCGGCAGCCCCTTGGCCGGCACATACACATCGTTCAGCGCTTCAGGGCTCTTCGCGTACCAGCGCGGCACTTCCATGATGACGTGATACTGGTTCAGCTCATCGTAGATGGTCGCCACCTGGCGCTGGCCGAAACTGTTGTACAGCGCATTATCGATATCCTTGGTCGACACGCCGAGCCGCGATGCGCTTTGCTTGTCGATGGTGACAAAGGTTTCGACGCCGTTGTCGGCCTGGTCGGAGTCGACGTCGATCAACGCCTTCTGCCCTTTCATCGCTTCAGCCAGGCGGGTGGCCCACTTTTTCAGGTCGGCCTGGTTGTCGGACTTCAGCGTGTACTGGAAGTTGGCGTTGGCCGAACGCCCCCCCGCGCGCAAATCCTGCACGGGGCTGAGGAACAGGCTCACGCCGGTCACCCTGGCCAGCTTGGGCCGCAGGCGCGCAATCACGGCCTGCCCTGCCACCTTGCGCTGGCTGGCCGGCTTCAGGTTGATGAACATGAAGCCGCCGCCGGCGCGGCGGCCGCCGGTAAAGCCCACCACCGTGGCTACGTCCGGATCGTCCTTGATAATGTTGACCAGCTGGCGCAGCTTGCCCTGCATGGCCTGGAACGAGATGCTCTGGTCGGCGCGGATGCCGCCGCTGATCTGGCCCGTGTCCTGCTGCGGGAAGCCGCCTTTGGGGATGGCCGCGAACAGGTAGAAATTCAGCCCGATCACAAACACGAGGCTCAGCATCACCAGCCACACGCTGTGCAGCGCCCAGTCCAGCGCATGCTCGTAGCCCTTGAGGAGCATGTCGAAGCCGCGCTCGAAGAAACGCGCCACGCGGCCCGGCGGCTTGGCATGGTGCGCATCCGGCGACAGCAGCCAGGCGCACATCATCGGTGTGGTGGTCAGCGAGATCACCAGCGAAATCATCACTGCAGCCGACAGCGTGACCGCGAATTCCTTGAACAGCGCGCCGAACTGGCCGCCCATGAACAGCAGCGGAATGAATACGGCAATCAGCGAAAGGCTGATCGACAGCACGGTGAAACCCACCTCGCGCGCGCCCAGCAGCGCCGCCTTGAAGCGGTCCATGCCGGCCTCGATATGGCGCGTGGTATTTTCCAGCACCACGATGGCGTCATCGACCACGAAGCCGGTGGCCACGGTCAGCGCCATCAGCGACAGGTTATTCAGGCTAAAGCCCAGCAGGTACATCACGCCGAAAGTGCCGAGCAGCGAAACAACGGTCGCCACGGTCGGCACAATCGTCGCCCGCACATTGCGCAGGAAGACGCTCACCACCAGCACCACCAGCAGGATGGAGATAATCAGCGTGACCTCGATTTCGTGCAGCGAGGAGCGGATCGAGTTGGTGCTGTCGCTGGCCACCTGGATCGTCACGTCCGGCGGCAACTGCGCCTGCAAGGTGGGCAGCTGCGCGCGCACGCTGTCCACCGTTTCGATGACATTGGCGCCCGCTTGCGAACGCAGGATCACGATAATGGCCGGCTCGCCGTTGAACAGGCCGAGGTTATTCTGGTCTTCCACACCGTCCACCACGTCCGCCACGTCCTGCAGGCGGATCGGCGTGCCGTTGCGGAAGCCGACGATTAGATTGCGGTAATCGGCGGCGCTGCGGCCGCCGATTGCGTTGGCCGATTCCGAATAGATCTGCAAGCGGCGGCCGTCGCCCTGGATCGCGCCGCGCGGACGGTTGGCGTTGGTGGCCTGGATGGCGGCGCGCACGTCCTCCATCGACAGCCCCTGCTTGTTCAGTGCATACGGATTCAGCTCCACACGCACAGCGGGCAGCGAGCTGCCACCCAGTTCCACGTCGCCCACACCGGTCACTTGCGACAGGCGTTGCAGCACGATGTTGGACACGGAATCATAAATCTGGCCCGGCGTGCGGGTTTTGGACGTCAGCGCCAGGATCATGGCCGGCGCGCCCGAGGTGTTGGCCTTGCGGTAGGTCGGATTGCTGCGCAGCGTGGCCGGCAGGTCGACCCGGCTGGCGTTGATCGCCGCCTGCACCTCGCGCGCCACCGAGTCCACATTGCGGTTCAAGTCGAACTGCAGGATGACGTTGGAGGTGCTGGTGCTGGACTGCGAGGTCATTTCGTTGACCCCGGCGATGGTGCCGAGGTGGCGCTCCAGCGGCGTCGATACGCTGGTCGCCATCGTGGACGGGCTGGCGCCCGGCAGCGTGGCGTTCACCGAGATGATCGGGAAATCCACCTGCGGCAGCGGCGCCACCGGCAGCACAAAGAACGCGCCGATGCCGGCCAGTGCCACGCCGATCGTCAGCAGGACGGTCGCGATCGGGCGCTTGACGAATGGGGACGACAGATTCACAGCGCACCACCTTCAGTTTGTGCCACCGGCTTGCCGCGCAGGCGGCGCGCCAGGCTGTCGAAGCCGAGGTAGATCACCGGGGTGGTGTACAGCGTCAGCATCTGGCTCACGATCAAGCCGCCGAAGATGGCCAGGCCCAGTGGACGGCGCAACTCCGCGCCCTCGCCCCAGCCGAACATCAGCGGCACGGCAGCGAACAGCGCGGCCAATGTCGTCATCAGGATCGGACGGAAACGCAGCAGCGCCGCCTGATGGATCGCCTCGCGCGGCGGCTTGCCTTCATCGCGCTCCGCTTCGATGGCGAAGTCGATCATCATGATGGCGTTCTTCTTGACGATACCGATCAGCAGGATGATGCCGATGATGCCGATCACGCCCAGTCCCTGCCCCGTGACCAGCAGCGCCAGCAAGGCGCCGACGCCGGCCGACGGCAGCGTCGAAAGAATGGTCAGCGGATGGATATAGCTTTCATACAGCACGCCCAGCACGATGTACACGCAGATCACGGCCGCCAGGATCAGCCACAGTTGGTTCGACAGCGAGTTTTGGTACGCGCCCGCCGCGCCGAGGAAGGTCATGGTGACCGAGGCCGGCATCTTGATCTCGGCGGCAGCGTCGCGGATGCTGTCCACGGCGGTGCCCAGCGAGACGCCCGGCGCGGTGTCGAAGCCCAGCGTGGTGGCCGGGTACTGCGCAACGTGGGTGACTTGCAGCGGCGCCGGACGTTCGGTCACGGTGGCCACCGCCGACAGTGGCGTGGCCTTGCCGGAGCCGGTCTTCAGCTGCAGGTTGCCCAGATCGGCCGGCGAGGTGATGTCGTCGCGGCGCGCTTCCAGGATCACGCGGTACTGGTTGGTCTCGGTGAAGATGGTCGAGACAATGCGCTGGCCGAAGGCGCTGTACAGTGCATCGTCAATCGCGGCGGCGGTGACCGACAGGCGCGACGCCGTGTCGCGGTCCACGCTGACGTAAGCCGCATTGGCGCTGGCGCCGACGTCCGACACCACATTGCGCACCTGGTGCTTGGTGCGCATCTGCGCCGCCAGCTTGGTGGCCCATTCGTTGACGGTGGCGTTGTCCGCACCTTCGATCGACACGCGGAACTGGGTCGGGCCGGTTTCGGCGTCGATGGTCAGGTCCTGCGTCGGTTGCAGGTACAAGGTCAGGCCAGGAATCTCGGCCACGCGGGCGCGCAGGCGGTCCATCGTCTCCTGCTGACTGCTGGTGCGCTTGTGTTTCAGGTTAATCAGCATGCTGCCGGTATGGAGCATGGTGTTGTTGGCTGCGTCCACGCCCACCACGGAACTGAGGTTGTTCACGTCCGGATCGTCGAGGATCACCCTGGCCGCCTGCTGCTGCAGGTCCGCCATCTTCGCGTACGAAACAGCCTTGCCGGTTTCCAGGCGCGCTTGCAGCTGGCCGGTATCCTGCGTCGGGAACAGGCCTTTCGGAATCACGATGTACAGCACTGCGGTCAGCACCAGCGTGCCCAGTGCCACCAGCAGCGTCAGGCCGCTATGCTTGATAACCCAGGTCAGCGAGGTATCGTAGTGATAGATCACCCAGTCGAAGAACTGCTGGAAGCGCTGCGCGAAGCGGGTCGGCTTTTCATCGGCGTGGTTCTTCAGCCAGCGGCCCGACATCATCGGCACCAGCGTCAGAGACACCACGGCGGAGATCAAAATCGTGATCGCCAGCGAGATCGCGAATTCGCGGAACAGGCGACCCACCACGTCGCCCATGAACAGCAGCGGGATCAGCACCGCGATCAGCGATACCGTCAGCGAGATGATGGTGAAGCCGATTTGCTTGGCGCCTTTCAGCGCGGCGGCCATGGGCGTTTCGCCCTCTTCGATGTAGCGGGCGATGTTCTCGATCATGACGATGGCGTCGTCGACCACGAAACCGGTGGCGATGGTCAGCGCCATCAGCGATAGATTGTTCAGCGAGTAGCCGAGCAGGTACATTACGCCGCAAGTACCGATCAGCGAAATCGGCACCGACAGCGAGGCAATCACCGTGGCGCGCAGGCTATGCAGGAAGGCGAAAATCACCAGCACCACCAGCACCACGGCCAGCACCAGTTCCATCTCCACGTGTTCGACCGAAGCGCGGATGCCGGTGGTGCGGTCGCTCAGCACTTCGACGTGCATGGCCCCCGGCAGGCCGGCTTGCAGCTCCGGCAGGCGGGCCTTGATGCCGTCCACGGTGGCGATGACGTTGGCGCCGGGCTGGCGCTGCACGTTGAGGATGATGGCTTGCTTGATGCCGTTCGTGTTGCCGGACCATGCGCCCAGCTCCACGTTTTCGGCGCTGTCCACCACTTGGGCGACGTCGGTCAGGCGCACCGGGGCGCCGTTCTTGTAGGCCAGGATCAGTTCTTTGTAATCCTTGGCCGTCACCAGCTGGTCGTTGGCGTTGATGCTGTACGCACGGGTCGGGCCGTCGAAGGAGCCCTTGGCGCCATTGGCGTTGGCCGCCGTGATGGCGGTGCGCAGCGTGTCGAGGCCAAGGCCGTAGGATGCCAGCGCATTGGTGTCGGCCTGAATGCGGACAGCCGGGCGCTGGCCGCCGCTCAGCGTCACCAGGCCGACGCCGGATACTTGACTGATTTTCAGCGCCAGGCGGGTGTTGACGATGTTTTGCACTTCGGTCAGCGGCATCGTGTCGGAAGTAATCGCCAACGTCAGCACCGGCGCGTCGGCCGGATTGACCTTGGCGTAGACCGGCGGTGCCGGCAAGTCAGTCGGCAGCAGCGAATTGCCGGCGTTGATCGCGGCCTGCACTTCCTGCTCGGCCACGTCCAGCGACTGGCCCAACCCGAATTGCAGCGTGATGATGGAAACGCCGGCGGCGCTGGTGGAGCTCATGCGCGACAGGCCGGCCATCGCGCCGAACTGGCGCTCCAGCGGCGCGGTCACAGTCTGCGCCATCACTTCCGGGCTGCCGCCCGGGTACAGCGTCTGCACCTGAATGGTCGGGAAGTCCACCTGCGGCAGCGCCGACAGCGGCAGGAACTTGAAGCCGACGATGCCCGCCAGGACGATGGCCAGCATCAGCAGCGAGGTCGCTACCGGGCGCTGGATGAATGGTGCGGATGGACTCATTGTTGTGCCGCGCCTTCTTTGTTGCGACGGCGATGGTGTTCACCAGACGGCGCCTCGCCGGCCGGCGCCGATGCCCCGGCGCTGGCCGCGGCCGCGCCATCGCGCTTGCCTTTCCAGCCGCCGGGGCCATGCTCGCCGCCGCCCTTGCCGCCGCCCTGTCCCGGCAACGTTACTTTCGCGCCTTCCTTGAGACGGTCGGCGCCTTCGGTAATCACTTGCTCGCCCAGCTTCAGGCCTTCAGCGATCTGCACCTTGTCCACGGTGGCCGCGCCGCGCTTGACCGGACGCACGGTGACGGTCTTGTCTTCCTTGAGCACATATACAAAGTCGCCGCTGTTACCGTGGCGCAGAGCCGTCACCGGCACCATCACCGCATCCTTGATGGTGCGCAGTTCAAGGCGCACGTTGACGAACTGGCTCGGGAACAGGTTGGACTTGGCGTTGGCAAAGCGCGCCTTGGCCTTGACGGTGCCGGTCTGCGTATCGATCTGGTTATCCAGCGCGTAGAACTTGCCGCTATCGAGCGTATTGGTGCGGGTGCGGTCCAGCGCCAGCGCCGCCAGGCTGGCGCCATCGTTCACGCGCTGCGCCACATCCGGCACACTGTCTTGCGGGATCGCGAACTCCACATCGATCGGCGACAGCTGGGTAATGGTGGCGATGCCGTTGGCATCAGTGGAGCCAACCAGATTGCCGATATCGACCGCGCGCAAGCCCACTCGGCCGGAAATCGGCGCCACCACCTTGGTGTAGCCGAGATTGAGGCGCGCCGTGCCTTCGGCCGCCTTGTCGGTCATGACCGTGCCTTCCAGCTGCTTGACCAGCGCCGCCTGCGTGTCCACGTCCTGGCGCGCGATCGAGTCCTGGCTCAGCAAGGTGCGATAGCGATTCAGGGTCAGCCTGGCGTTTTCCAGTTGCGCCTCATCGCGCTGGCGGTTACCGGTGGCCTGCATCAGCGACATCTCGAACTGGCGCGGGTCAATCTGCGCCAGCACCTGCCCTGCCTTCACCATCTGGCCTTCTTTAAACAGCACGGTTTGCAAAATGCCCGATACCTGCGGGCGCACCGTGGTGGTAGCCGCCGCCGTGACAGTGCCCAGCGCTTCCAGCGTCACCGGGATATCAGCCTTCTCCGCCGTCGCCACGCCGACCGTGGTGGCCGGTGCGCGGCGCCCGCCGCCACCTGGGCCACCCGGACCACCAGGACCGCCGGGACCGGGACCGCCCGGACCTTGCGCGCCAGGCGCACCGCCGGCGCTTGGCGGCTGGTGCGTCAGATACCAGGCCAGACCGCCCAGTCCCGCCATGGCGGCGACGGCGATCACACTGCCCAGGATCTTGCGGCTGCGTTTAGGTGGGTTGGCATTCAAAGTCGGCTTGGCTTGCGAATCCATCGTTATCCTTTTTGTAGACGTGCGAGGTCATGGCAAACACGCCATGACGATCAATGCGAGGACTCTAGCATAAGGTTTTCACGATGTCTGTCCGCAGCGGCACGTCGATACAAACTCGCTACAAATCAAGGACTTTGCGCACTGTTCGTTAATCTGGCTTTACATATCTTTACCCACGCGACATGGCAGCTCAACGTGCGGCTTGCATACTGATTCCACTCCAACCAAACAAGGACGACATCATGAGCATCTTCAACCGCCAGACCATCGCCGCTTTCGTACTCGGCTCCACTTTAGCCGTGGGCATCGGCGCCTACGCAGTGGACCGTCAACATGAAGGCCACGGCTCGCACATCAGCCGCCTGTACGCCGAAGTGCAAGCCACCGACGCGCAGAAAGCCAAGATCGACCCGCTGGTGAAAGCCGCCATGGCCGACCTCAAGCCGCTGCACGAACAGCTGCACGAGTTGCACAAAAAGCTACTGGAACAAGCCAGCGCGCCGACCATCGACCGCGCTGCGCTGGAAGCTACGCGCCAGCGAGGACTGGCGCTGGCCGACAAAGCCTCCAAACGCATCCTCCAGCTGGTGGCCGACGTGGGCGACGTGCTGACGCCCGAGCAGCGCAAGAAACTGGCGGAACACCTGAGCCGCCGCCACGGACGCCGGATGCACGGCATGTAATAAAATAAACCGCATGAATCCTGTAGACCGCATACTGTTAGTAGAAGACGATCCTCGCCTGGCCGAGATGCTCACCGAGTACCTCAGCCAGGCGGGCTTCCGCGTCACCCACGCGCCGACCGGCGGCGCCGCGATGGAGCACATCGCCGCCGCCGAGATCGACGCCGTGATCCTCGACCTGATGCTCCCCGATATGGATGGCCTGGACGTGTGCCGCAAGCTGCGCGCCACCTCCGACGTGCCGGTGCTGATGCTGACCGCGCGCGGCGACGCCATCGACCGCATCGTCGGGCTGGAAATCGGCGCCGACGACTACCTGCCCAAGCCATTCGAGCCGCGCGAACTGCTGGCCCGCCTGCGCGCCATCCTGCGCCGCCGGGTCGATGTGCGCCATGTTGAAGCCCAGCGCGGCGCAACCGGAACGCCGGCCGGCGAGGACTTCCTGCGCTTCGGCCGGCTCGAAATCGATCCCGCAGCCCACGCCGCGCGGCTGGATGGCGTGCCGTGCGAGCTGACGGCCTACCAGTTCGACCTGCTGCTGGTGCTGGCCAAACACGCCGGCCGCGTGCTGTCGCGCGACGCACTGATGGACCTGCTCAAAGGCGAACCGCTGGAAGCCTTCGACCGCTCCATCGACGTTCACATGTCACGCATCCGCGCCGCCGTGGAAGACGATCCTAAAAAACCGCGCCGCATCATCACCGTGCGCGGCGCCGGCTACCTGTTCGCCAAGGTGCAAGACTGATGGCACGCTTCAGCATGGGCCTTCCGCGCCTCTACTTCCGCTTCTACGTCGCACTGCTGTTCATCCTGGTGCTGTTCACCTTCGCCGTGGTGATGATCTGGAACCGCACCGGCAGTCCGCTGGAACGCTCCAACAACACGCTGGCGCAAGTGATGCAAAACGTGCTGGCGCCAATCGACGCGCCGCCCGAAGTGCAGCAGGCGGCGCTGGCCCGCGTCGCCGCCGGCCTCAACGCCCACATGACGCTGTACACGCGCGACTGGCGCCCGCTGGCCGTGGTGGGCGAACAAATCCCCGCGCGCCACTGGCGCCGTCAAGGCATGACCGGTCCGCCGCCGGAATCCTTCGTGCGCCTGCCGGACGGCCGCAAGCTGCTGTCGAGCGAACCACTGGGGTTCACGCGGCCAAAAGCGATGCTGCACAACGCCTTGCTGCTGCTGGCGATCGGCATTGGCGTGGCGGCCTTCCCGCTAGTGCGCCACCTGACCAAGCGGCTGGAGCGCTTACAGATGGGCGTGGAAAAACTCGGCGCCGGCGACTTCACGGCGCGGGTGCCGGTGGAAGGCAAGGATGAAGTGGCGCGGCTGGCGCAAAGCTTCAACCGCGCGGCCGACCAGATCGAACAACTGGTGGGCGCGCACAAGACGCTGCTGGCCAACGCCTCGCACGAACTGCGCACACCGCTGGCGCGCATCCGTCTCGCGCTGGAGCTGATCCCGGAAGGGATCGATCCGAAACGCCGCGCAGGTCTTGAGCAGGATATCGCCGAGCTCAATCACCTGCTCGATGAAATCCTGCTGGCCAGCCGGCTCGGCGCGATCCAGGAAAACACCGACACGGAAGAACTGGACCTGCTGGCACTGGCCGCCGAAGAATGCGCACGCTATGACGATGTGGAGCTGGACGGCGAGTCGGCCGTGATGCAAGGCGATCCGCGCCTGCTGCGCCGCCTGCTGCGCAATCTGCTGGAGAACGCGCACCGCCACGGCGTGGCGCCGGCCAGCGTGCAAATCCGAAGCGCGGAAGGCGTGGCAACGTTGAGGGTGTGGGACAAGGGACCGGGCGTGCCGGATCCGGAATTCGAGCGCGTGTTCGAGCCCTTCTTCCGCCGTCGCGGCACGCTGGATAACACGGGCGCCGGACTTGGTTTGGCGCTGGTGCGCCAGATTGCCCGCCGCCACGGTGGTGAAGCGCGCTGCGCCCTGATGAAAGATGGGCGCAGCTGCTTCGAGGTGACGCTGCCTTTAATCTAAGGCTTTAAGGCGATTCGCACAGGCAGTGCGTGATCGCGGTGAACGGTTTTTTCTGCGCCGTGATATCCGACAGCCAGCCAAAGTCACTCGCGATACCGGCTGCCGCACTTGGCGGCAAACCGGTGGTGGCGGTAGCGCCCAGCTTCAGCTGCGCCGCCACGGCCTGGGCCACAGCTTGCGCCGTGCCGCCGCCCACCATCTCGATAAAGCGGTCAAACTTGCTGATCTCGCGCTCCACGTACACCACGCGATAATCGGCCGGCAGCTTGGCGCGCGCCGCTGCGGATTTCAACGCATCGCCATAGCTACCAAGATGGTCGACCAGGCCGCGATCCTTGGCCTGAGCGCCAGTCCAAACACGGCCTTGCGCCACTTCGTCGATCTTCTCCGGCGTAGTCTTGCGCGCCGCTGCGGCCTTGGCGGTGAACTCCGCGTAAATGTGATTGATGCTGCCCTGGATCACCTGGCCGAAGCGCGGATCCAGTGGGCGCAGCGGGTTGCCCGCATCACCGAGCCAAGTGGTCGGCTGGCCGGCGGTGTGGATGCCCAGCTTGTCGATCACCTTGTCGGCGGTCGGCAGGATCGCGAACACGCCGATCGAACCGGTGATGGTGGTCGGCTCCGCAATCACTTCATCCGACGACATGGAAATCCAGTAGCCGCCCGATGCCGCCACGTTGCCCATCGAGACCACCACCGGCTTGCCGGCGGCGCGCGTCAGTTCCAGCTCGCGGCGGATCAGCTCCGAAGCGAACGCGCTGCCGCCAGGCGAGTCGACGCGCAGCACCACCGCCTTGATGTTGTCGTCCTCGCGCGCCATGCGAATCAGCTTGGAGGTCGAATCGCCGCCGATCGAACCCGGACCGGCCGAGCCGTCGCTGATTTCGCCCTGCGCCACGATCACCCCGACGGCGTCGCCGGTCAGCTTGCGCGGCACGCGGTTCAGGTAATCGTCGAAGCTGACCTGGCGGAAGCTCTTGTTTTCCGCATCAGCCACACCGCGCTTGATCATCATCTGGCGCAGTTCATCCTTGGTCTTCAGGCCATCCACGAACTTGGTCGACAGCGACAGCTTGGCCAGGTCGCCATTGACCGCCGCCACTTGCGCCGGCAAGTCGTTGATGGTCTTCATGATCTGGCCTTGCGGCAGCTTGCGCGCCTTCTCGACGTTGTCGGTGTACGCGGCCCACAGCGCGTTGTTCAGATAGGCCTCGGCCTCGCTGGCCGCCGGCGACGGGCCGTTGGCGATGAACGGCTCGGCAAAGCTCTTGTAGGTGCCGACGCGCAGCAGGTTGACCGTCACGCCCAGCTTGTCCAGCGCGTCGCGGTAGTAATTGCGATAGCGGCCGAAGCCCTCGATCAGCACCATGCCCATCGGATGCAAGTACACCTCGTTGGCATGCGCGGCCAGCAGGTACTGGCGCTGGTCGTAGCTCGAACCCCACGCCACCACCGGCTTGCCGGAAGCCTTGAAGCGGTCGATGGCGCTCGCCACTTCGCGCAGCGAGGCCTGGCCGGCGCCTTGCAGCTCGTCGGTCAGCAGCACCGCTGCGCCGATGTCGGGATCCTTGGCCGCGTGGTCCAGCACGGCCAGCAGGTCGCGCAACTGGATCATCTTGTGCACATCGCCGCCGCGCAGATTGGTCACCAGCGCATCGCGCGCGTTGACGCTCGATTGTTCAACCAGCTGCCCTTTCAGTTCGAGCACCAGCGTGGTCTTGGGCTGCAGCGGCTTGGCGCCGCCGCCGAAGATGGCGTACAGCAGCACCAGCACAATGACCAGGAAGATCAGGTTGAGGACCGTACGGCGGCTGGCGTCCAGCGCACGCCAGAAAAAGCGGAAGCCGTTACGGATGTAGGAAATCGGTGATTGGCTCATCAACACTCCAGTGGTTGCGTTATTTGCAAGGATAATACTGCTTTTTCGAGATGAATAGCAGCCCCACGAACACCAGCAGGCCATTCAGGATAAGCAATTCAAGTCCGATACGGTAGCTGCCGAACAGCAATTGTTGATTGTAATCAATCACATAGCACGCAGCAGGACCGGCCAGCGCCACCAGCGGCACCCAGCGGTCGCGCACCGCGCGGCGGGTCAGAATGCCGAAAGCGAACAGGCCAAGCAGCGGGCCGTAGGTGTAGCCCGTCAGTTTCAGCACCAGGCCGACCATGCTGGCGTTGTCCACCCATTTGAACACCAGCACCAGCCCCAGGAAGATGGCGCAGAACACCAGGTGCACGCGGTGGCGCAGGCGCTTGCGGCCCTCTTCCGTCAGGTCGTCGCGGCGCTGGATGCCGAGGATATCGATGCTGAACGAGGACGTCAGGGCGGTCATGGCGCCGTCCGCGCTGGGGAACAGCGCCGAGATCAGGCCGATGAAGAAAATCAGTTGCAGTACAGCGGGCATATGCGCCATCACGACAGCCGGGAAGATCTTGTCGCCCACCGCCGATACACCTGCAGCCGGGGCGTACAGGTACAGCAGCCCGCCAAGGTACATGAACAGTACCAGTACAGCTGTCAGTACAGCGGTCAGCAGCAGCATGTTCTTTTGCGAATCGCGCAGGGTCTGGACCGAGATATTCTTCTGCATGGTTTCCTGGTCCATGCCGGTCATGGCCAGCACGATGAAGAAGCCGGCCAGCAGCTGCTTCCAGAAATAGGCCGGGCTGTCGACCGACGACGTGACCACGCGGGTCAGGCCGTGCGCCTGCATTTGCGCGATGCTGTCCAGCGGCGACAGGTTCATCTCGTGCAGCAGCCAGCCGGCGCAGATCAACAGCCCCAGCACCATGCCGCTGGTTTGCAGCGTGTCGGTCCAGACGATGGTTTTCACGCCGCCCTCGTAGGTGTACAGCAGGATCATGGCGAGGATGACGGTGGTGGTCAGCCAGAACGGCACGCCCATGCTGTCGAGGATGGTCAGTTGCAGGATGTTCACCACCAGGTACAGCCGCGCCGATGCGCTCAGCGTGCGCGAGATGATGAAGAAAGCCGCACCGCTCTGGTACGAGCGCGGGCCGAGGCGCTGCTCGAGATAGGTGTAGATGGAGGTGAGCTTGAGGCGGTAGTACAGCGGCAGCAGGATGAAGGCGACGGCGATGTAGCCCAGCACATAGCCGAGGATCACCTGCAGGTAGCCAAAGCCGTCGCGGCCGACCGCGCCGGGCACGCTGATGAAGGTGACGCCGCTCAGCGTCGTGCCCACCATCCCGAACGCAACCAGCATCCAGTTGCTGCTCTTGTTACCGATGAAGAAGCTGTCGTTATTGGCGTTGCGGGAGGTGCGCCATGCCACCACAAGCAGCAAGGCGAAATAGGCGAAGACGAGGCAAAACAGGGAGACTGCGGACATTGGATATTGGCGGCGAGTGATTCAAATCGCCGCCAATATACCTCAATCAGTGCGCTGCGGCGTGGATCGACCTGGAACCGCCAGCGCTGGCCGGGCGTGGATTCAGGCGATCCAGCCGGCCGCTCAGCGCCGTCAGGCCGAAGGCGCCCAGCACCACCAGGGCGCCGATCCAGCCGGTGTGCACCAGGCCCAGATGCTCGACGATCAGGCCACCGCCCCACGCACCACCAGCGATGCCGAGGTTGAACGCAGCGATGTTCAGGCCCGAGGCCACGTCCACGGCGCGCGGCGTGTAGTGTTCCGCCTGCTGCACCACGTACACCTGCAAGCCGGCCACGTTACCAAACGCCACCGCGCCCCACACCAGTACAGTTGCCAGCACCAGCCATTTGTACGGCGCGGTGAAGGTCAGCACGAACAGTACAGCGGCCAGACCGAGGAAGATGATCTTCAGCGCGCCCACCGGGCCGCGCTTGTCGGCCAGCTTGCCGCCCCAGATATTCCCGACAGCGACCGATACACCGTACACCAGCATCACCAGGCCGACCGCGTTTACGCTGAAGCCGGTGATATCGGTCAGGATCGGCGCCAGGAAAGTGAAGGCGGTGAACGAGCCGCCGTAGCCGATGGCGGTCATCGCATACACCAGCAGCAGGCGCGGTTCGGCCAGCACTTTCATCTGCTGCATCAGCGAGGCGGGCTTGTTGTGAGCGATGGTCGACGGCACAAAGATGGCGCTGCCGACAACGGCAATCACGCCCAGCGCCGACACAGCGAGGAAGGTCTCGCGCCAGCCAAAGTGCTGGCCGATGAAGGTTCCCAGCGGCACGCCGGTGACCAGGGCCACAGTCAGGCCGGTGAACATGATGGCGATCGCGCTGGCCGCCTTCTCCTTCGGCACCAGCGAGGTGGCGATGGTCGAGCCGATCGAGAAGAACACACCATGCGCCAGGCCGGTAAGGATGCGGGCAATCACCAGCGATTCATAGCTGGGCGCCTTCCAGGCCAGCAGGTTGCCGAGGGTGAACAGCACCATCAGCGATACCAGCAGCAGCTTGCGCGGCAGCTTGCCGGAGAGCGCGGTCAGCACCGGCGCGCCGACGGCCACGCCCATCGCGTACAGGCTGACCAGCAGGCCGGCCGACGGCAGGTTCACGCCCAGATCGGCGGCGATAGTCGGCAGCAGGCCGACAATAACAAACTCGGTAGTCCCGATGGCAAACGCGCTGATGGTCAGCGCAAGCAGTGCAATTGGCATGACATAACTCCTGAAAAGTTGACGTCATGCAGTATCGGGGTTCTCGTTAGTGAGAAAAAGACATGAAATCCGAAAACATCCTTGCTTTGGACTCAAATATCGGAAGAGATGATCGCCAGCCGGCCATTGCCCGTGTTGTTCGCCAGCAGGTTGGCGGCAATTTGCTGGATATCCGCTTCGTATTGCTGGAACGCCTTCAGCCCGGATATCCTGGCGGAGCCTCCCAGCATCGCCAGCGCCGTGCCCGAGATGCGGCACTGGCGCCAGGAATCGACGACCCGCAGGTCAAAGTCGATAAAATCACCATACGCGCTCTTATGCACATTGCGCACACCACACTCTTGTTCCATGTTAGCTCCAGATCAGGTGACTAATTTCCAGAAACAAAGGTTATTATCAAGAATAATATCGTTATTTTCAAGCAAAAATACTATCAGATTTCCACATCCATAAATTTATGACGAGCGGCACACCGGGTACCAGCCGCGTAAAATAAGCTAACCGATATCAGGAGGATCCAATCATGTCGAAGTCGTTGCCGGAAATTGAAAAACTGGCGCACGAACTGGCCCATGATGACCGCGCCAAGCTAGTAGAGAGCTTGTTGCAATCGCTGCAGTCATCGCCAGCCGCCGAGATTCAGTCAGCGTGGGACGTAGAAATTGCGACACGGTTAGCTGCTTATGAGCGCGGCGAGATGGAAGTCTTCTCTGCCGAATCAGTCTTCGCCGAATCCCGCAGCAAACCAAAGTGAGCACCGCTCGCTTCCTCGGCCCTGCGCGACAAGAGTTTCTAACGGAGGTCGCGTACTATGACCAAGCACAGGCCGGTTTGGGGCAGCGCTTTGCAATCGCAGTTGAAGCGGCAGCCTCCCGCGCCCTGGCCTTCCCTCATGCCGGAGCCCTTACGGCGTCCGGCGCCCGCAAAGTGACCGTGAAGGGATTTCCGTACTCCGTCATTTACCAGCCCGAGCCGAGCGGAATTGTGATTCTCGCTGTCGCTCATCATGCTCGCAAGCCTGGGTACTGGAAGCTACGAAAGTAAGATAATCACCACTGCCTGACTTGTTGGCTAAGCCTTTTACCCAAGCGAAAACAGAACATGGTTTGCCATTTCGCGCGTCGACGTAAGTACCTGTGAAACAGGTGGAACGTCTTTCCGCATCACGTAACCATGACCTTATTCCAATCAATAGTGTGGCCAGCCGCTTGAAGCTCACGAGCTAACGATTGTTTCCAACCACCATTCGCGTCCATCGATTCCCAGACCACGCCAGCAAAATCGCTGGGGATTTCCATAGTTCCACGTTTTAACGCGCAGACCTTATCCCGGCCCAGTCGCCCTATGAAGTAACCTAGCTCCAGAAGCACGTTTTGCCTGGCACGAGGCACAGGTACTCCACCTTTCTGGCAGCCCTCATCATCGGGCGTGAGTAGCACTACCGCAAACCCTACGTCGCCGTGAGCCACTACCTTTTCAATTACCGTTCTCCCTTGATTCGCCTGCTCATGCAGGATGATTGGCTCAAGCCCAATCCGTTCGAGAAATCTAGCAACCGACTCACGTGCTCCATCGTCGTGACCGTGCACAATAAAGACCTTACGCGAAAACGACTGCTTAAGAACTGGCTGCATAGTGCCTTTTGATTGGATGAAAGTTTTGTAATCACGAACAAATGGAATAATCAATTGCCCAGTCAAGGAATGTATTCCTGCAATTACCTTATTATTGCCCGTGTAAAAGAAATGGCGGCCGAACGCGATCGCATAGCTAGGGGTTGGGCCCAGTTTTTCTATAAGCAGCAGGGTCATACCCAGCACTTGCTTTGGATCTTCAGGCCAAATCAGCGTGGCGCTTCCCACCATGCTACCGCCGGTCTTTTCACTATCTGCTATGAATGCCTCTAAATCCAGGTCTTTTGTGAGTTCATTATTGTGACGCTCAAGATCAGGATGTTTCAATAATTGAGCAAGTCTTTTTAAAGGACGTTCATAAGTTTGGAGTTGCGAAGATTGTAAATCCAATACTGCATTATTGATTTCAGCAAATAAGTTTTGGCTCATTCATCACTCTCTTTACTTTGCAAGCGAGCGTCAGTAGCTTTCTGAAGAATATTCTCACGACACGCGGCTTTCATTTGTTCTACTAGCGAACCAACGAGTGGATGCGACGTATAGCTCCCAGCACGATCATCGACCATTTTATAAGCTGTTTGAATGGCTACCTCTATACTGGAAGGATCGTGAGGATCAAAGCTTACGGTTGCGAGTTGTCCCTCCAAGGTTCGCAATGCCTGCTGTACCGCATTAAGCTGATTTTGCAAATTATCAAGTCCAGTGATTTTTAACATAAATGGATCGACCAAAAATGAATGAGCATTCGATGGCAAAATTTGCTACTGAAAGTCAATATACACAACACTGTATGGATATACAATACCTGAAGGTAAACCCGACTCCCTCTCAGTCCGTCGTTTCCTAAGCCCAAACACATGAACTCAGAAAAACTCGCCCTGCTGCTGACGCGGGAAATGCCTTACGGGAAGTACAAGGGGCGCAAGATTGCGGATTTGCCGGGGCATTATCTCGGCTGGTTTGCCCGCGAAGGCTTTCCTTCAGGCGAACTCGGCATGCTTATCGCCCTCATGTACGAAATCGATCACAACAACCTGCGCATGCTGCTCGACCCGCTGCGCCAGGCACATCGGCAACAGTGACGTCCTGGCAATGCAAATCCGTGTATAAATACGTTATTGCATTGTTTAGGAGAAGGTCATGAACCAGCATGCGCATGGCTGCACGTGCTTCATCATTCCATCGAAGATGCTGCGCAAGCTGGCCGACGACGCCGCCGACGCTCACGAACGCCACTGTCTGCTCGACCAGGCCGAACTGTCCGCCCATCTGCGCGGCCAGCGCTCGGTCGCGCCGCTGGTGATGGGGCTGGTCGCCGCCACCGGCGAAAAACGCCGCACGGTGTATGACGCCCAGAACAAATCCGCCCTGCCCGGCAAGCTGGTGCGCAGCGAGGATGGCAAGCCGTCCAGCGACAAGGCCGTCAACCAGGCCTTCGACGGCGCCGGCGCCACTTACGACTTTTTCCGCGAAGTCCTGAAGCGCAACTCCATCGACGGCAAGGGGCTGCGGCTGGACTCCACCGTGCACTATCAGCAAAAGTTCAACAATGCGTTCTGGAACGGCCAGCAAATGGTGTACGGCGACGGCGATGGCAAGCTGTTCCTCGGCTTTACCGGCGCCATCGATGTGATCGCCCACGAGCTGACCCACGGCGTCACCCAGTACGCGGTGCCGGGCGGTCTGGTCTACGCCGACCAGAGCGGCGCGCTCAACGAATCGATTTCGGACGTGTTCGGCAGTTTGGTCAAGCAATGGACGCTCAAGCAGAACGTCGAGCAGGCCGACTGGCTGATCGGCGCCGGCATCATGGGCGCCGAGGTCGGCAAGGCGCTACGCTCGATGGCCGACCCCGGCAACAAGGAGCTCACCTGGTCGGGCGACGACCAACCGAAAACCATGGCAGGATATGTGGAAGGCGGCGATGTGCACACCAACTCCGGCATCCCCAACCACGCCTTTTACGCGGCCGCCATCGCGCTCAAGGGCAATGCCTGGGACAAGGCCGGACCGATCTGGTACAAGGCACTGTCGCTGCTGACGCCCAACGCCACCTTTGCCGACATGGCCAAGGCCACCTCGGAATCGGCGGCGATACTGTATGGGACCAACTCAGCCGAGCAGCACGCCGTGCAGGCGGCGTGGAAAGTGGTCGGCGTGGCATAAAGGAAGCATCATGCGTTTGACCTTGAAGTGCACCGGCGGCTTTGCCGGACCGGCCGGCGCGCAAACGCGCACGGTCGACCTGGCGCAGCTGCCGCAACAGCAGGCCGACGAACTGCAGCAACTATTGCACGCCAGTGACTTTTTTGCGCTGCATCCCAAGCTGGTGAAGGAGGCGCCCAAGTCCTGGGACTTCCAGTATGACCTGAAAGTCGAGGACGACGGCCAGTCGCACTGCGTGAGCTACCATCTGGACGAAGCGCCGCCCTCGCTCAAGGCGCTGACGGAAAAACTCAACGACGAAGTGGCGCCCGACTAGGCTATCTTCAATTCGGGATAGCCAGTACGCTCGTCATGCTCGCGCGTGAAGCGCCGGCCGGGCAGCAGAGCCAGCAACAGTTCAGCCGTGGTGCGCACCATGCAGCCCGCGCACACGTGACCGCCCCATACCCTGCCCTGCGCATCCGATACCGACATGTGCAGGTGCGCCCCATCCAGCGCCAGCGTGCCGGCCAGCGTCAATATCTCCAGGTCGCCGCGCAACTCGCTGGCCTCCGGCTGCCCCGCATACCGCAGCTGCGCCACGCTCAGGCTGCCGATGCCCTGCAACACAAAGCCGGCCTCGTGACCGCTGGCCTGCAGCGCCGCCACCAGCGACGCGCGCAGGTCGTCGCCGGGCAGCAGGCGCAGGGGCAGCGGCTGCATCAGCCCGCCAGCATGCGCTGCAGCTCGCCGCTGGCGATCAGCTTCTGCAAATCGATGGCGCCGCCGATCAGCGTGCCGTTCACGAAGACCATCGGGAAGGTCGACCAGCCGCTCCACAGCTTGAGCGCCAGGCGCGGCCGCCAGGCTGAGAAGTAATTGCCGTAGCTGAGGTATTGGTAGGGAATGCCTTGCGCATCGAGCAGCTTGCGCGCCTTGGCAGGAAAAGGATTCAAGCCCATGCCGACCACCACCACCTTGTTGGCGGCAATGGCGGCTTCCACTTCAGCGATCAGGCCGTGGTGATAATTGCTGATCTGCGCCAGGGCGGCAGGATGAATACGGGCTTGGTCCAGGATGTGACGGGTCATTATTGCCTTATAAATTGAGTTTGGTGATCTTGGTGCCTTCAAGATTGAGGTTTGCCATCAGGCCGGCATTGGTTAAGACGAATGCCTGTACCGGATTATTGGCTGTGGTGGTATCTATTTCGCCATTGGCGCCAATTTTAATCAAGGCCACCGAACCATCGACACCGGCGGTCCAGCCTTTGCCGTTGCGGAATTTGTCCAGCGCCTCACGGCTCATGAACAACAGTACCACCGCCTTCGATTGCGCGCCAGCCTGGAAACCGACCGACAGCGAGGCCACACTGTAGTAATCGGCCGTCTGGCCGCCGGTGCGCAGCACGCCCTTGCCATATTCGCCGCCAACCACCAGCCCGGCCGCCACCACGTTCGGGAACACCAGCACGCCATTGGCCTTGTGCACCAGCTCGCGCGAGCCCTTCACTTCCCGGTACAGGCGCTCCAGCGTGTTGTACGCGCCCTGTTCGATCTCAGTCTTGACGGCGGCGTTGCTCGGCTTGGCCGCGCCGGTGGTGGTGGTGCAGCCGTTGAGCGCCAGCCCGGCGCACGCCAGAGTCAGTACTGCAAAGGTACGTTTAAGCATGACAGTCTCCTAAAAGGTTGTTAGTCGATGATAAACTCGCGCCGCGCTTCGTCGTCGCACTGTTGAGCGCTCTGCCCGGCCTGCTCGAAGGCTGCACACAAGCGGTTGCCCTGCGGGTCTTCCAGTTGCGGATGCACCCGCAGCACATAACTGCCGGCACGCCATGCCTGCGCCGGCGTGAAGCGCCATTCGGTCTCGCCGGCGGCCAGCCGCGCCGTTCCTGCCACGCGCCGGCCATCCGGTCCTTGCAGCGCCAGCAGCGATGCGGCGCCGGCATCCAGCGCGGTTGATAACAGCACCCGCAACGGCGCCCGGCTGCCGCGTTTGACTGCCTGCACAGTCCACTGCTGCGGCATGATGGCCTGCCGCAGCGGAGGCTGCACTTGCCAGCGTTGTTCCACCACCCGGCCCAGCTGCGGATCGTCGATGCGCAACAGCACGCTGTGCCCCGCCCGCAGCGCCGTCCCCAGCGCCACATTCGGCCCCACACCGGTCTTGATGCGGCCCGGATGCAGCAGCAGCGTCAGCGACTTGCCGTCGCGCCCCACCAGCGGCAGATCGAGAAAAGCGCCGTCGATCGCCACGCCATCGCTATCCAACAATACCACATGCCGCATATCGAGCGGTGCTTGCAGCGGCGCGTCCGGATGCAGCACGACGCGCAGCAGGTTCTCCGGCACCGCCGGCCCGGATGGCGTCACCAGCGGCGATGCCAGCGTCGCCAGCGGCAGCAGCAGCACCGCACCCAGCCTAGCGCGCCAGCTCAGGATAGCCTTCCAGGCTGCGCGCATATTTGTGGAAGCCGCGATACCGGTCGCCATCCGGGTATTGGTAATCGGCGAAGTCATATTCGTTCACAAAGTCGCTCAGGCGCAGGTAGGCGCCCTTGATGACCGACACCAGCTGCATCTGCCCGCTGGCGTCGTCGCGCCGCAGCGCCAGCAGCTGTTCCGGATTCAGGTTATCGATGCGCATGGCGGCCGCCATCGGCGTCATCAGCGCCCTCACGCCCGAGTAAGGCTTGGCCGGCACTTCGATCGGCTTGTCCAGACCCGGCGCGGCGGCACCGGCACCCAGCTCGGCAGCGCTCAGCAAGTCCGCCGACCGGCTGGAATTGACCAGCAGCGCATATTCCGCATCGCCCTGCTTGAAACTCACCAGCCCGTTCGGTGCGCTGCCCCAGCCCAGTTCGCCCACCGTCTTGGCGGCGATGTGCGCGCCGTCCTTCAGGTCCTTGAGCGGAATCAGCACCAGCGGCGTGCACGTGTACGCCGCCACCAGCGTCGGCTCGCCGGCGATGGTCATCACCGTCATGCTGCGGATCGGCGCGCGCGTCTCGATCTGATTGTGCACCGGGTGATACATCTCGATGGCGGTGGCACGCGCCGCGCCGCTGAATGGATAGTCGTACACCCGCAAGGTCGAGGCAAAGTGGCGGTCGGACAGGCCCGCCACGTACAGCTTGCCCTGGTAGAAGCGCATGTCGGTCACGGTCAGCGTCTGCGCCGGCAGGTCGCGCCAGAAGGCCGCATCCGCCTTGGGCGCATCTGTGATGGCGGCCGATCCGCTGGTCTTCGACAGGTCCAGCCGCTGCACCTTGCCGTTGGCGTCGATGGTGACCACAGCCGGCGAAGCCTTGCCCTTGGCGGCCTGCACCGTCAGCGCCACAAACGCCAGTTCGCTGCCCGGTTGCACCGCCAGGTCCTCGAAACGCAACGCGGTCGGCGCCACGCCCAGCGCCCTGGCGATCGGCGCTTGCACGTCTTTCAGGTTGAATGGCTTGCCGGCCGCCCTTGCCGGCGCCGCCACCGGCAAGGCGTAAATGCGCGCGCCCTTCCAGTCGGCCACGAACAGGGTCTGGGCATCGGCAAAGGTCAGCTTGGTGGCCGACTGCATGGCCGGCATTGGTGCGGCATGGGCAGCGTGCAGCGCGCCCAGCAGAAGCGCCGCCACGAGACGGGCGCGCAAGGAAATCGATGTAGCCATGTCGGGGTACTCCTCCTGATCGGTGTCGCCAAAATCGGCTCACTGACAGTAGCACCGGGGTGGCGACAGCGTCTTCACCCCTTCGGGTGACTAGCGATTGGCGAATGCCAGCCGCTTCCCTTCGCGCAGCATGGCGGCGAAGTCGGCCGCCGGCACCGGCTGGCTGAACAGGTAGCCTTGCAGCTGGTCGCAGCCCAGCTCGCGCAGGAAGGCCATCTGCTCGGCCGTCTCCACGCCCTCGGCCACAATCTCCTGCCGCAGCTGCTGGGCCATGGTGACGATGGCGCGCGCGATGGCGCAATCGTTTTCTTCGTACGGCAAGCCGATCACGAAGGAGCGGTCGATCTTCAGGGTGCTGATCGGGAATTTCTTCAGGTAGGCCAGGCTGGAATAGCCGGTGCCGAAGTCGTCCAGCGCCAGCGCCATCCCCATCGCCACCAGCTGGTTCATGATGGCGACCACCTTGTCGGTGCCGCGCACCAGCAGGCTTTCCGTGATTTCGAGATTGATCTGGTCCGGCTGCACGCGGTATTTTTCCAGCACCGCCGCGATGCGCTTGGGCAGTTCGTTGTCGAACTGGCGCGCCGACAGGTTGACTGCAATCGGCGGCATCAGCAGGTTGGCGTCGCGCCACTCGCGCACCTGGCGGCACGCTTCTTCCAGCACCCAGGTGCCGAGGTCGAGGATCAGTCCCGTCTCTTCCGCCACCGGGATGAACACGCCCGGTGACACCAGCCCGCGCACCGGATGGCGCCAGCGCAGCAGCGCCTCGGCGCCGACAATGCGGCCGCTGCGCAAGCTCACCTTGGGCTGGTAGTACAGCTGCAGCTCGTTGTTCTGCAAGGCTTGTCGCAGCTCGCTCTCGATGCGCAAGTGCTCTTTTGCGCGCTGGTTCATCTCTTCGCTGTAGAACAGGAAGTTCGATTCAATGCTTTGCGCCGCCTTGGCCACCGCCACGTCGGCGCAGCGGATCAGGGTCGGCACATCGAGACCATCCTCGCTGTACGAGGTGATGCCGATGTGCGCGCCCACCTGCAGGCTGTGCGAGTCGATCGCAATCGGCGCCGAGAGCGCGGCCAGCAGCTTCTTGGCGACGATGCCGGCGTGCTCGCGCTTCTCCAGGTGCAGCAGCGCGATGGCAAAGCGATGGCCCTCCAGCCGCGCCAGGATATCGCCCTCGCGCAGCGAACCGCGGAACATGCGACCGATTTCGCACAGCAGCTCGTTGCCGATCTCATGGCCCAGCGTGTCGCTGATCGCGCCCACGCGGCTGATCTCGATCACCATCAGCGCCCCCTGTTCGCCGGAGCGCTTGCTCTCGGTCAGCGCCTGCTCCACCAGCTGCGACAGCAGGCACAGGTTGGGCAGGCCGGTCAGCGGATCGTAGTTGGCCATGCGCTGCATGCGCGCCTCGGCATCCTTGTGCACGCTGATATCGGAGAATAGCGAGAAGGTGTGGCTGATCTTGCCGCTGTGGTCGCGCACCGCGCTGATGGTCACCGACTGCGGGAACAGCTCGCCGTTCTTGCGCTTGCCGATGATCTCGCCGCGCCATGGCCCGCCGCCCTGCATGGCTTCGCGCACCTTGGCGCGGAAATCGGCGTCGTGCACGCCGGAGCGCAGCAGGTCGGGCGTCTTGCCGATCGACTCGGCCGGGGTGTAGCCGGTAATGCGCGTGAACGAGGAATTGATGGAGACGATGCGTTCGTGCGCATCGGTAATCAGCACGCCCTGCTCGCTGTCCTCGATGATGCGCGCATGCAGGTTGACCTTGTCGAGGTCCGACAAGGTCTGGTTGGCTTGCGACAGCCGCACCAGCATGCCGGCCGGCTCGCCCTCGTCGTGGCGCAGTTCGATATCGAGATGGACCCAGATGATCTCGCCGTTCTTCTTGCGGCGCCGCACCTCGGTGCGCGCGGCCGGCTCGCCGGGGCTGTGCTCGAAGAACAGCTCGGCGATATTGCCGTCGTCATCGTCCTCGGCGTACAGGAACAGCACGTGCTGGCCGATCACTTCCTCGGCAGTGTAGCCGAACATCAGCTGGGCGCCGGCGCTCCAGGCGGTCACATAGCCGGTGAGGTCAAGTTCTAAAGTCGCATCAAGCGGCGGCATGTCGGCCGGGCGCAGCGCCGAGTGCGCTTCCTTGAGGGCCGCATCGAGGGCGGCGAGGGTTTGTGCCAGAGCGTCGCCTTGTTCACTCCGGGCTTGGCGGCTCAGGGCGAGACAACGTTCGATGGCATCACGCATGGGGGCTTCCTGCCTTGCCGGCCGCCACGCTTTGCATCCACAAACTGGCGTCGACGGCGATGCGGTTAAAGACGGCAATGTCGATCTGCAGCGCCGCCAGGCAGCCGGTCAGCGCGTCGTAGTCCTCGCGCTCGGCCGACTCCACGACACACAGCAACTGGCCCAGCTCACCATCGTGCGACAGCAAGGCCTGCTGCACCGATTCGCTGATGGTCAGCGGCTTCAACACTTCTTCCAGCGGCATGCCGAACAACACGCCCAGCAGCGAGAACATGCCGACCATGAAGGCTTGCTCCTGGTGGTGCTTGTCCTCGCCCAGCGCCTTCGACAGCAGCTCCATCGAACGGGCCCGCACCGCCACCCGCGACAGCAGCATGGCCGAGCGCGGATCGCCCTCGCGCGACGAGAACAGCATCAGGTTCAGCCAGCGCCGCAGCTGCGAGCGGCCGAGAATCAGGATGGCTTGCGAAAAACTGGTGACGCGGCGGCCGGTGCCCATGCCCAGCGAATTGACCAGCCGCAGCAAGTGATACGACAGCGTCGGGTCCTGCCGCAGCAGCGCTTCGATTTCATGGGTGTCGGCATCGGCGGAGACCAGCTGCACCAGCTGCAGCGCCAGCGCGCGCGAGGCGGCTTGCGCGCCGACCGCCTTGGCCGGCGGCGCCAGGAACCAGTCGCCCTCGATCCATTGCACGGCGGGTTCGAGGTCTTTGGGCAGTGCGGCGTCGGCGCGGACCAGCTTCTCCGGCAGCAGCGGCTTCCAGCCGGCCTGGCCGAGCGCAGCATTCAACTCTTGCGCGGCGCCGGCGCGGTAGAAGCAGGTCATGCTGCCGTTGGCCAGTTCTTCCAGCAAGGCCAGCGGCAAATCAGTGACGCCATCAGGCAGGCGCGCGGCGTCGAACAGCAATGCCGCCGGAGTGCCGTTGCGGTCGGCAAGCGGATGCAGGAACACGGGCGGCGCGGCGGTCGATACGGTCATGGAAAAATTCCGGCGAGAGACAGACGATTATCCCGCTATGGTACTCCGAAATTATTGGCCTTAGTCAATATTATGATGGAAGGTGACTGATCAGGCGCTCGAACAGGCCGGGCCGGCGCATGCGGTCCAGCCACCAGTTGAGCGCGGCGCCGTTTTCACCGCTGCGCCAGGCCAGGTAAAAGGTCTCGGCGGGCTTGGGCTCTTCCACCTGCTTCTCCACCAGCAGACCGGCAGCAATGGCCGCACGCGCGCACGGTTCGGGCAGGAAACCGAAGCCCATGCCGGCCAGCTGGTACTGGTATTTGGTCTTCATGTCGGGCACGGTCAGCGTGTCTTGGCCAAGCAACAAACCCACCGTGCGCGGCGCCATTTGCCGCGCCGAATCGGCCACGCTGATGGCGCGATGGTGTTGCAAATGGGTGCGTCCCAGTCTGTCCTGAACAGCAGCCAGCGGGTGCGATGGCGCTACCGCAAACACGAAGTTGATCTTGCCGATCGGCTCGGAGACGTAGCCGCCGCCGGCCGGGCCATCGCCGGCCGCGCCCACCAGCAGGTCAGCGCGCCGCTCCAGCAGAGCTTCCCAGGTGCCCGACAGCGCTTCCTGCACGATGCGCAGGCGGGTCTGCTTGGCCACCTCGTAAAACGCCGGCACGTCGTCATGGAACAGGCAGGCCGAGAACATGGAATCCATCGCCACCGCCAGTTCAGTCTCCCAGCCGGAGGCCACGCGGCGTACCCGGTGTTCGAGGTCTTGCGCGGCTTTCAGCAGGTAGCGCCCCTCTTTCAGCAATTCGGCCCCGGCCTTGGTCAGCTCGACGCGCGGGCCGTTGCGTTCGAAAACTTGCACACCGAGGTCGTCTTCCAGCTTGCTGACGGTGTAGGAGATGGTCGACGGCACGCGGTGCAACTCTTTGCCGGCGGCGGAGAACGAGCCGCGCCGGTCGATGGCATCCACGATTTGCAGGGCTTCCAGGCTTAATCTGAGCATTCGAAATTTTCGATAGTAGAGGGGTAATTTTTCCGTTTTTTTATTTCGAAACGGGGGTCTACAATGTGTCCATCGCTTTCAAAATTATCGCACATTCAAGGAGCTCACCATGTTACAAGTACGTCATTCCGATTCCCGCGGCAAAGCTAACCACGGCTGGCTGGATTCCAAACATAGCTTCTCGTTCGGCCACTACCACGACCCTGAACACGTCGGCTTCGGCCCGCTGCTGGTCATCAACGAAGACAAGGTCATGGGCGGCCAGGGCTTCGGCACCCACGGCCACCGCGACATGGAAATCATTTCCTACGTGCTCAGCGGCGCGCTGGAGCACAAGGACAGCATGGGCACCGGCTCGGTGCTGCACTACGGCGACGTCCAGCGCATGAGCGCCGGCACCGGCGTGCGTCACAGCGAGTTCAACGGCGACCGTACGGAACAAGTGCACTTCCTGCAAATCTGGATCCAGCCTAACGAGATCGGCATTCCTCCCAGCTATGAAGAGAAACACTTCACGCCGGAGAGCAAACAAGGCAAGCTGGCCCTGATTGCCTCGAATGACGGCCGCAACGGTTCGGTGCTGATCCACCAGAATGCAGAGATCTACGCCTCCATCATGGCCGAAGGCGACCGCCTGACCCATGAATTGAAAGAAGGCCGCATCTCGTATGTGCACCTGATCCGCGGCGCGGTGACGGTCAACGGCGTGCACCTGAAAGCGGGCGACGCCCTGAAAATCACCGACGAAGCGCTGGTGACGCTGGAACAGGCGGAAGACGCAGAGCTGCTGGTATTTGACCTGCCGAAATAAGTTTCTTCCGTTTTTGGTATCATGAAGGGTGCGCCGGGTCTGTTGGAACAGCCCGGCGCACCTTTTTTACTTGATCTAAACAGAATAATGAGCAAAACCATGTCGCAGTCCCAAGACGAAGTGAATTACGTCACCTCCTGCGCCCTGCCAACCCCGTGGGCCCAGTTCACCCTGCACGCCTTCGTGGAACAGGCGACGGGCAAGGAACACCTGGCCATGGTGCTGGGCGATATCGGCAACGGCGAACCAGTGCTGGCGCGCGTGCACTCGGAGTGCCTGACCGGCGACGTACTGTTCTCGCAACGTTGCGACTGCGGCGCCCAGCTCGAAGGCGCACTGAAGAAGATTGCCGACGAAGGCCGCGGCGTGCTGCTGTACCTGCGCCAGGAAGGCCGCGGCATCGGCCTGCTGAACAAGATCCGCGCCTACCGCCTGCAGGAAGCCGGCGCCGACACGGTGCAAGCCAACGAACAGCTGGGCTTCAAGCCCGACCAGCGCACCTACGGCCTGGTGAAACCGATGCTGGCGCAATTCGGCGTGAAAAGCTTACGCCTGATGACCAATAATCCGCGTAAGATCGATGCCATGACCAAACTGGGCGTCGAGGTTGCCGAGCGGGTACCCCTGCTGGTGAACCGCAACGCCTTCAACCAGTACTACCTGGATACCAAGGCCGCCAAGCTGGGCCACATGATGACGCCGCTGACCCCGGCGCCGGTGGAGGATGGCGCGCTGTAACGTTTTAAGGACTGCATGAAAGTCATCAAGCTCGCTTCATTACTTGCATTGACCTGGGCCTGCGCCGGTATCGCGCAGGCCGGATCGAACACCGCTGCGCCCCAGCAGCCCGCTGCCGCCCCCGCCGCGTCCGCCGATGCGGCCAACGCCGAAACCGCCCCGCTGCCGCCGCCCTCCAGCGCGGCCCAGCATTTGTATGCCTCCGCCAAGAACGACATCCTGCAAGTGCGCTCGCTGCTGAAAAGCGGCCGCACCCAGTCTTCCGTCGGCTCCGGCTTTTTGATCGGCACCAGCAACCTGGTGCTGACCAACTACCACGTGGTGTCCCAGTTCGCGCTCGATCCCGACACCTACGTCGGCGAATGGGTCGACACCGGCGGCCAGCGCGGCAATGTCGAACTGCTGGCGGTCGACGTGCTGCATGACCTGGCCGTGCTGCGCGTCAACCGCAGCGGCACCGGCTTCTTCAAGATGCCGGAACAGCTGGCGCGCCTGACCCAGGGCCAGTATCTGTACTCGATGGGCAATCCGCTCGACCTCGGCTTCGCGATTTCCGAAGGCGCCTACAACGGCGTGATCGCGCGCAGCTTCTACGACCAGCTGATGTTCACCGGCCCGATCAACTCCGGCATGAGCGGCGGCCCCAGCGTGACGGCCGATGGCTCGGTGGCCGGCGTCAACGTCTCCAAGCGCCTCGATGGCGAACTGGTCAGCTTCCTGGTGCCGGCCCGCTACGCCCAGGACTTGCTGAAAAAAGTCGAAGCGCAGCAGAAAGCCCCGGCCGACTTCACCGCCGTGGTGGCCGGCCAGTTGCTGACCCACCAGACCGCGATGGTCAACCAATTGCTGTCCAGCCCGCTGAGCCTGAAGCCGATGGGGCCGTACCAGGTGCCGGTGCGCGAGTCCGAACAGATGCGCTGCTGGGGCCGCTCCAACGTCAAGGCCGACAAGCCGTTCACGGTGGACGACGCCAGCTGCGCGATGGAATCGGCGATCTTCGTCAGCGGCTCGCTGCAGACCGGACAGATCAGCATCCGCCACCAGTTCCTGCGCAGTACCAGCCTCGACAAGCTGCGCTTCGCGCAACTGGCCAGCGCCTCGTTCAAGAACGAGCACTTCGGCAGCAACAAGGATGCGCGCCTGACCGGCCCCAACTGCACCGAAGATTTCGTGAAAAACAAAGACCTGCCGCTGCGCGCCGTGCTGTGCGTGCGCGCCTACCGCAAGTTCGCCGGCCTGTACGATTTCGCGCTGCTGACCGCCACGACCGACCAAGGCCTGATGAGCTTGCAGAGCCGGCTCGATGCGCGCGGCGTCTCGTATGAAAACGGGCTGCGCCTGTCGCGCGTGTTCCTCGAGTCGCTGTCGCTGAACCAGAAGCAGAAGAAAGGAGGCGCGAAATGAAAGCCCCCTACTTCGTTGAAATCCTGGCCCGCAATGGCGACGTGCTGCACCGTCACAAGGTAGCGCAGCTGCCGATCCGCATCGGCCGCGGCTACGACAACGAGATCATCCTCGACGACGCCCACAGCGCCGCCAGCCACGCAGTGGTGGAACTGGACGAGCACAGCCAGATTGTGCTGCGCGACCTCGGCAGCAAGAACGGCACCATTTACAAGGGCCGGCGCCACGCCAGCGTCACGCTCGATGGCGACACCGTGGTGCGTCTCGGCCACACGCGGCTGCGGGTGCGGCCGTACGACTTCCCGGTCGCGCCGGAAATCGCCGACACCACCATGCACGGCTGGGAAGGCACAACGCCCGCCACCATAGGGCTGGTGCTGATCGCCGTGTTCAGCTGCCTGGAAACCTGGCTGTCCGACGTCGAACCGTTCGCGCTGATCCGCTACCTGCTGGTGCTGGCCTCCAGCCTGGCGGCGGGCTTGCTGTGGGCAGGCGTGTGGGCCTTGGCCAACCGCCTGTTCGGCAGCCATGCGCGCATTGGGCGGCACCTGTTCATCCTCGGCAGCGCACTGGCGACGGTGGGCTTATGGCGCGCCGGCAGCTCGGTGCTGGCCTACGCCTGGTCGGCCGAATCGCTGACGCGCTACGGCAATCTGGTGACGCTGGCGATCGCCTGCGGCATGGTGTTCTTCCATCTGCTGACGATCAAGCCGCACCATCCGCGCCGCTTCCTGATCACGGCGACCGTGATGCTGCTGGCGGGATCGGGACTGATGGTGATGGCCAATCTGCAAAGCACCGGCCGCGCGGCCGATGAACTCTACATGTCGGTATTGCTGCCGCCGGAAGTGCGGCACAGCGAGGAGCGCAGCGTCGACCAGTTCATGGCCAACGCCGGCAAACTAAAGGCGGCGCTGGACACCGCCCGCAGTGAATCGGTCAAAAACGGCATACCCGAAACCGATGACGACGATGACGACAGCACGACCGACTAGGTCCGCTTAAACCGGGGGATCAGGCCGGCCAGCCGCGCAGCACCTGATCCACCACCTCCTGCAATTGCTGGCGCGTGGCGCCGGCGGCGGCCTGCACTGCCATGCCGTTCGACACCGTCATCACATAGCGCGCCATCTGGCTGGCGCAGAAATCGGCCGGCAGATCCCCCTCTTCCTTGGCGCGCTCGAAGCGCTCGCGCAAGCGCACCTCGGCGGCGGCACGGCGCTCGATCAGCGATTGGCGGATTGGCAGCGCATCATCGCTGCATGCCAGCGCGCCATTGATGACCAGGCAGCCGTGCGGCGCCTCCTCCTCGGTCTGGGCATTGGCGTTACCGCGCAGGAAATGCTCGACCACGGCGCGCGCGGTTTTCAGCTCCAGCGCGGCGTCGAACAGCGGATCGTGGGTAGCGCCGTAACGCTCCAGCGCCATGCGGAACAAGTTTTCCTTGTTGCCAAACACCGCGTACAGACTGGGGCGGTTCATGCCCATCGCCTCGGTCAGCTCGGGCAGCGAACTGCCTTCGTAGCCCTTTTCCCAAAACACCTTCATCGCCTTTTCCAGCGCGCTGTCCGCGTCGAAGGTGCGCGGGCGGCCGATTTTTCGCTCTTTCATACCGTTCGGTTAAAAATTCATTGACAAAGTATTTCGCAGACGACATTATGAACCGACCAGTAAAAAACTCAAGCATTTTTACCGCTCAAAGGAATTCGTCATGCAAAATCAAAATACCGCCGTCCGCGAAGACGCCCCCTCCCCTAAACCCAAACCGCACGGCTCGCCGTGGCTGGCCGTACTCTCGGTTGCCACTGGCGCGTTCGCGCTGGTGACCACCGAGTTCCTGCCGGTCGGCCTGCTGCCGGCCATCGCCGCCGAACTGGGCGTGACCGAAGGCGTGGCCGGCATGCTGGTCACGGTGCCCGGCATTGTCGCGGCGCTGGCGGCCGTGCTGGTCACCGTCGGCGTCGGCAAAACCGACCGCCGCTACGTGATCTGGGGCCTGACCGCCACCATGGTGCTGTCCAATGCGCTGGTCGCGCTGTCGCACTCGTTCCCGCTGATCCTGGTCGGCCGCGCCCTGCTGGGCATCGGCGTGGGCGGCTTCTGGGCCATCGGACCGGCGCTCAGCACGCGGCTGGTCTCGCCCGAAGCGGCGACGCGCGCCACGGCGGTGGTGTTTGCCGGGGTTTCGGTCGGCACCGTGGCCGGCGTGCCGGCTGGCGCCTTCCTCGGTGAGGCCTTCGGCTGGCGCACCGCCTTCGCGGCGGCCGGCGCGGTTGGCCTGCTGGTGCTGCTGACGCAGATGTATCTGCTGCCCAAGCTGCCGCCGGAAAAAGCCATCACCTTCCGCCAGCTGCCGGAACTGCTGCGCGTGTCGAAAGCGCGGCTGGGCATCCTGGCAACCGTGCTGGTGTTCCTCGGCCAGTTCTCGGCCTACACCTACATCTCGCCCTTCCTCAGCCAGGTGACGCATCTGAACGCGACCACCATCAGCACGCTGCTGCTGGCGTATGGTGCAGCCGGCTTCTTCGGCAACCTGATCGGCGGCGCACTGGTGGCGCGCAGCGTGCGCACTTCGCTGATCGTTACCGGCATCACGCTGGGCGTGGCGATCGGCGCACTGCCGCTGCTGGGCGCGAATGCGTGGACGGCGACCGCGCTGGTGGTGCTGTGGGGCGTGGGCTTCGGCATGATGCCGATCTCGGTGCAGACCTGGATCTTCCAGGCGGCGCCGCATGCGATGGAAAGCGGCGGCGCGGTGTTCGTCTCCATCGTGCAGGTTGCGCTGGCCAGCGGTGCGCTGGTGGGCGGCTTGACGGTGGATCACACCGGCGTGTCGGGGGCGATGGCGCTGGGTGGCGGATTGGCACTGGCGATGGCTGCCCTGGTCGCCGTGCGGGCCAAGGATGACGGCCAGCCGTCAGTCAAACTGCACGCCGTGCATTAAAGCCGTACGCGACGGTAAGCGCCGAGGAACACCTCGGCCTCGCTGTCGCTCAGTACCTTGACCTCATCGCCGTGCCAGACGTACAGGTACTGCTCGCCGCCGAGGCGGTCGGTGAGCTTGGCGTTGACCAGGAAAATCGTCCCCAGCGGATAGACGCTGGTGTCGCTCAGGTGGCGCGAGCAATGCACATTGAGGTCAGTTGCATACGCCTGGCCGGACACCGGGCGAATCGCCACCCGGCCGCTCTCGTCCACTGACTCCACCGCCAACTGCCGATAAGCATAAATATCGCGCGCCATCTTCATTTCCCAAAGTTGTTATCGTAGCAGAGACTGGGCAAATTCAAGAAAGGCCTGCGTCTTGGCCGGCGGGTGATGGCGCGATGGATACAGCGCGTAAAGAGGAAAGCGTTCGTCCGGCCACGCGGTCAGTACCGGCACCAGCGCGCCGGAGCGCAGCAGTGGTTCGACGGCGATGTCGATCACTTGCGCCAGGCCGTAGCCCGACAACAGCACGCTCTCCATCGTCCCGGCATCGTTAAGGGTCATCTGGCTGCGCGGATAAACGATGGTGACCTTGCCACCGCGGTGGAACTCCCAATCGTAGGGCCGCCCGGTGGCCGGATTGCGGAAGTGGATGCAGACATGGTCCGGGCTTTCCAGATCGATGGGCTTTTTCGGCGTGCCGTGCTTGCGCAGATAGGCCGGCGTGGCGACGGTCAGCACGCGCGTGTCGGTCAGCTTGCGGGCGATCAGCGATGAAGTCTGCGGCTGGCCGAGACGAATGGCGAGATCAAAACCATCGCCCACCATATCGCCCAGGTGATCGCGCACCACCAGGTCCAGGTCCAGCTCCGGGTAGCGCTTCAGAAAGCCGCCCAGCCTGGAGCCGAGCAGCAGCCGCGCTGTGATCGGATCGGCGTTCACGCGCAAGCGTCCGCGCACCTTCACCGCGCCCTCGCCCGCCGAGGCGACGGCTTCTTCCAACCCAGCCAGCAACGGTCCGACCTGCGCGTAGAAGCGGCGGCCTTCGTCGGTCAGCGACACCTTGCGCGTGGTGCGGTCGAACAGGCGGATATTCAGCCGTTCTTCCAGTTTTGCGACAGCGCGGCTGACACCGGACTGCGACATATCCAGCGCTTCGCCGGCACGCACGAAACTGCCGCTGTCCACGATGGCGGCCAGCACCCGCATGCCATTCACTACCCGTTCATCAAAAGCCATATATGACAAATATTCATTAATGATATGCATCCCATGCTATCGGAGTATGGGACGGTTTGCAGCAAAATTCTCTCTATCGTTTTAAAAGGAGAACACCATGTATGCAATTACCGGAATTACGGGACAAGTCGGTTCGGGGCTGGGAGCGCAATTATTGGCAGCAGGCCTGCCAGTACGCGCGGTGGTGCGCGATGCGGCCAAGGGAGAAGCATGGGCCGCGCGCGGTGCCGAAGTTGCGCTGGCCGATATCAACGATGCAGCGGCCCTGACGCGCGCCTTCCACGGCGCCGAAGCAGTATTCGTGCTGCTGCCGCCGACCTTCGATCCGAGCGAAGGTTTTCCTGAAGCGCGGCGCAGCATCGCGGCCTTGCGTGAAGCGCTGATGGCGGCCCGTCCCGCACGCATCGTGGTGCTGTCGACCATCGGCGCACAGGCGACGCAGCCCAACCTGCTGAATCAACTCGGCATCATGGAGCGCGAGCTTGGCGGGCTGGATCTGCCCATCACCTTCCTGCGCGCGGCGTGGTTCATCGAGAACAGCCTGTGGGATGTGCCGACTGCCCGGGCCGAAGGCCGCATCGCCAGCTTCCTGCAACCGCTCGATCGTCCGGTACCGATGGTGGCGTGCGCCGACATCTCGACAGTGGCGGCGCAGCTGCTGCAGGAAACATGGAGCGGCGTGCGCGTAGTGGAACTGGAAGGCCCGGTACGCATCAGCCCTACCGACATTGCGGCCAGCTTCAGCCGCCTGCTCGGCCACCAAGTTCGCACCGAAGCCGTCCCGCGTGAAACATGGGCAGAACTCTTCACAGCACAAGGCATGAACAACCCCACGCCACGCATGCAAATGCTGGATGGCTTCAACCAAGGCTGGATCGAATTCGAATCCACTTCGCGCAAAGGCACCACCACCCTGGACTCCGCCATCGCCGCCCTGCTAGCGCGATGACTATTGATCTAATCGAAGGACACATCAGATAAGCCGGTCCAGGATATCAAAACGATATCCCGGGCCTGTTCTTTTTTTCAGTGCCGCTTGAAGGATATCTTTAAGCCACTAAACTGAAATGACTACCTACACTTGGGACGAAACCAAGCGCAAGCACAACCTTCGCAAACACAGGCTGGACTTTGCCGATGCACATTTAGCGTTTGACGGACAGCCAATGACCTACGAAGACACCCGCTACCAGTACAACGAGCAGCGCTTCAACACGCTTGGCATACTCCACGGCGAAGTAGTGATAGTGAGCTATACCGAACACGACGACGAAATCCATGTCATCACTTTTCGAAGAGCAAATAAGCATGAAGCCATCAGATTTTATCGACAACAAGGCTAGTTGGGCTGACGTGATGCCTATGTTCCGTCGTGCCGTTCCCTACGATGAAGACTGCCCCCCGTTGGATTTCGATACGCTGCCCCCGCCGGTTAAGCGATTTAATGGACGCATTGTTCCCGCGCGTACATCGCCTCGTGATCCCGTCGATCCTGATGTGCTGAAGTTTATGCAATCACTGAACCCATTTGTTCAAATGGAACCCGACATTTTAGGCGGAATGCCAGTCTTCAAAGACACGCTGGTGCCGATCAAATGTATGTTCGATTACCTGCTGGCTGGCAAAACAGTAGATGAATTCGCTCAGGACTACCCTACCGTTCCTCGCCGTATCGCAAACAAAGTGCTCGCAACTCAGGCGACATTGTTTTATGAGGCAATCAGCAACGCGATTGATTCTGCGGCGATGCCTTCTTCGCGGCCGAGGTAGCCCAGCTTTTCGTTGGTCTTGGCTTTGACGTTGACCTGGCTGATGTCGACACCCAAATCTTCGGCGATGTTGGCGCGCATGCTCATGATGTGCGGCGCCATTTTCGGGCGCTGGGCGATGATGGTGCAGTCGATGTTACCGATGCTGTAGCCGGTCGCCAGCACGCGCTTCGCCGCTTCCTTCAGCAGCTTGCGCGAATCCGCGCCTTTGAATTCGGGATCGGTATCCGGGAAGTGTTTGCCGATATCGCCCAGCGCGGCCGCGCCCAGGATCGAATCGGTGATGGCGTGCAGCAGCACATCGGCGTCGGAGTGGCCCAGCAGGCCAACGTGGTGCGGGATATCGACGCCGCCGATAATCAGTTTGCGGCCTTCCACCAGCGCGTGGCAGTCGTAGCCTTGGCCGATGCGGAATGGGAGCTTGGTCATGTTTAGTCTTCCTTGTGAGCCAGGTACATTTCGGCGATGCGGATGTCCGCTGGCAGTGTTACTTTCAAATTCCGTGGATGGCCTTCGATCAGGCGCGGTGCGTAACCGAGCATTTCGACGGCGCTGGCGTCGTCGGTGATGGCGTTGGCGTCCGGCGCGCTGCCCAGGGCGCGCAGCAGCAGCGCGTAGCTGAACATCTGCGGCGTCTGCGCAGACCACAAGCCATTGCGCGGCACCGTCGCTGCGCTGACGCTGGCGCCATCGGCGCCGGGCGCGCTGCGCTTCATGGTGTCCACCACCGGCAAGGCAAGCAGGCCGCCGGCCGGATCGTCGCCGACGCCTTCGATCAGGCGCGCGATCAGCGCTGGCGTCAGGCCGGGACGCGCGGCATCGTGGACCATGACCATGTCGCCCTCGGCGAGCTGACCGTCCAATGCGCGCAGGCCATTCAGCACGGAGTCCATGCGCGTCGCGCCTCCACAGCGCAGGACGGTCACGCCATCCAGATCAGCGGGCAGCACGGAATCGATCACCCCATCCTCCGGGCTGACCACGACATAGGTGTGCGCCACCAGCGGCGAGGCGCGGAACGCATCCACCGCATGACGCAGCATCGGCTTGCCCCCAACGGTCAGATACTGTTTCGGCCCATTCGCCGCCATGCGCGCGCCGACACCGGCGGCGGGCAGCAGTGCAAAATATCTCTTCATAACTCTCTTCTACTTGCGGCGGCGCGAAATGATGTCCGCGATCTCGCCATTACATGCCTTGCCCAGTCGGGCGTATTCTTCCGGCGTGTCGATCCTGGCCTGTTCGGCCTTGCCCTTATCGAACTCGTTCTGGATGAACGGGAACCAGGTGCTGTTGATCTCATGCTCCAGCGCCGACATGGCGGTGCCGGACGGCGCATACATCGGCTGCCCGGCGAAGCGCTTGTTCAAGGCATCGGTCACCACTTTCTCCACGCGTGCCAGATTGTCCATGTAGGATTTCAGGTGACGCTGTTCGTGCTCGAGGATTTCCTTGTAGGCGCAGGTGCCCGGCGCGAACTCGTTGCCGACGTAGATCAGCACTGGCGAATAATTCAGCGAAACGTCTACGCGCGGCGCGATGCACTCGTAGCCGCTGGCCGCATCCTGCAGCACCGGCCCGCCCAGCTTGACCTTGTACAGGCCCTTGGTCACTGTCAGGCCCAGCGTCTCCATGCGATTATCCATGCTGCCCGCCTTGACGGTCAGCGCGCGATACGGCAGCTGGTTATTGATGGTGAAGCCGTTCTGCTGCGACGACAGGACCGATACGGTCTTGCTGATCGAGTCCTCGCAGCGAATCTGGAACGGCGTGCGCTCCGCCGCCTGCGCGCCGCCAAAGGCAAGCAGGCCAACGAGCGCCAAAACGATTTTCATAGCTTCCAGTCGCCTGAACGCAGTTTGTCGAGCCAGAACACGCCGATCACGGTTTTCACGTCGGTGATTTTGCCGACGCGGACCCATTCCAGCAGTTCGTCGATGGTGGCGGTGAAGGTCTCCAGGAACTCGCCTTCATCCAGCTTCGACGGACCTGCCTTCAGCCCGCGCGCCAGGTACAAGTCGAGATGCTCGTCCGAATACGCAATCGCGTTGTGGATCTTGGTGACGAACTGCCACTCGCCGCCGCTGTAGCCGGTTTCTTCTTCCAGCTCGCGCTTGGCCGCGAGCAGCGGATCTTCGCCCTTGTCGATTTTCCCGGCCGGGAATTCAATGAACACGTCGCGCAGCGGATAGCGATACTGGCGCTCCATCAGCACCGTGCCGTCATCGAGCAGCGGCAGAATCACCACCGCACCGGGGTGCAGGATGTATTCGCGCGCGGTGCGCTTGCCGTCGGGGAGTTGTATGGTATCGCGCTGGACTTTGAGGAAGTGGCCCTGGTAGACCAATTCACCGTCGACATGCGTTTCTTTGAGATTGTCCATCACTGCTCCACATCGTTGAAGAACGATAGTGTATCAGCCGTGGGCCTTGCGCAGGTAGCGGACGATGAAACCGGGGAAACCGAGGACGAGGAAGGTGCAGGCGGAAATCGCGTAGAACTCCCACGTCTGCGGGAAGCGTACGCCGATATTGGCTTCAAGGGCGAAACCAACCGCGCCAACGACAAGGTACAGCGCCGTCATTTCCAGCAGCCGAATCACCAGCGGCTTGGCCGCCCATTTGGCCGGCACCAGAGCGAATAACTTGTCGTTGAAGAACGGCAGGTTGGCAGCCGCGATTGCGATCGCGATCACCAACCAGCCGGCGGTGGAGGTATCCATCAGGTAGCCAGGGTTACCTTGATGGCTTGCAGGCAGGCTGCCAGCAGCGGGCCAGGCAGCACGCCCAGCGCGACGATGGCCAGGCCGTTCAGGCTCAGCACCAGCTTCACGTCGCCGAAGGCGGCGATAGGAGCGCTGTCTTCCGGCTCATCGAACCAGATGTGCTTGATCACGCGCAGGTAGTAGAACGCGCCGATCAGCGAGAACATCACTGCAAACACGGTCAGCCAGATCTGGCCGGTGCCCAGCACCGAGTTCAGCACGGCGAACTTGGCGGCAAAGCCCATCATCGGCGGCACGCCGGCCAGCGAGAACAGCAGGATGGTCATCACCACCGCAAACCAGCCGCTACGCTTGCTCAGGCCCTTGAAGTCGCTGATCTTGTCGGCGTCGAAGCCGGCGCGCGACAGCAGCATCAGGGTGCCGAAGGTGCCAACGGTGGTCAGCACGTAGGTGATCACGTAGTACATGGCGCCACTGTAGGCAGCGGCGATGCCGGTGCGGTCGGTGGTGCCGGCCACGCCCGACAGCAGGCCCAGCAGCACGAAGCCGATTTGGGCGATGGTCGAGTATGCCAGCATACGCTTGATGTTGGTCTGCGCAATCGCGGTGAGGTTACCGATGGCCAGCGACAGCACAGCCAGCACCAGCAGCATTTGCTGCCAGTCGAACGCCAGCGGCAGCAGGCCTTCCACCAGCAGGCGGATGCAGATGGCGAAGGTCGCGATCTTCGGCGCGCCGCCCAGCAGCAGGGTCACGGCCGTTGGCGAACCGTCGTAGACGTCCGGCACCCACATGTGGAATGGCACGGCGCCCAGTTTGAAGGCCAGGCCAGCCACCAGGAACACGATACCGAACACCAGGATGGTCGGCTTGATGGTGCCGGCAGCCACAGCAGCCGAAACGCCACGGATATCCAGCGTGCCGGTCGCACCGTACAGCATCGACATGCCGTACAGCAGGAAGCCCGACGCCAGCGCGCCCAGGATGAAGTACTTCATCGCCGCTTCGGTCGCTTTGACGTTATCGCGGCGCATGGCCACCAGCGCGTACAGCGACAGCGACATCAGTTCCACGCCCAGGTAGATCGACAGGAAGTTCGAGCCCGAGATCATGATCAGCTGGCCCAGCATGGCGAACAGCGCCAGCACGTAGAACTCGCCGCCCAGGTTGCCGCTCAACATGCCGCGGTCATCGGCGTACTGGCGCGAATACACCAGGGTCATGCCCACGGTCAGGTAGGTGAACAGTTTCAGCAGGTTAGCCATCGGATCGGCAACGAACATACCGTGGAAGGTATAGACCGTTGCGCCCGAAGCGAAGTCCGCGTAGCTGAAGCCGGCGCAAACCAGCAGCGTCAGCAGGGACAGCACGTAGGTGATCGAACGCTGTGCCTTGGACAGGAACATGTCGATCAGCAGGATGGCAGAAGCACCGATCAGCACCGCGATCTCGGCATATGCCGGGATCAGGTTGACGGCCTCTTGAGTCATAGGTGTAGTCATTTATGTGTTTCCGTTCTTCTTAAGGCAGCTTGCTGTGTGCTACGTGCGCCAGCAGGTCAGCGACCGAGGTTTGCATCGTGTCGGTGAATGGTGCTGGGTACAGGCCCATGTACAGCGTGGCAACTGCCAGAATGCCCAGCATGAAGAATTCACGGCCATTCAGGTCAACCAGTTCTGCCACGTGGTGGTTGGTCACTTTGCCGAAGATGACGCGCTTGGCCATCCACAGCGAGTACGCTGCGCCGAAGATCAGCGCGGTGGCAGCCAGCAGGCCGATCCAGAAGTTGTACTGGGTGGCGCCCAGGATCACCATGAACTCGCCCACGAAACCGGAGGTCGCTGGCAGGCCGCAGTTGGCCATCGAGAACAGGATGAAGAAGGCGGCAAACTTAGGCATCTTGTTGACCACACCACCGTAGTCGGCGATCTGGCGCGAGTGCGCCTGGTCGTACAGCACGCCGATGCACAGGAACATTGCGCCCGACACGAAGCCGTGCGAGATCATCTGCATGATGGCGCCCTGCACTGCCATGTTGTTGAACACGAAGAAGCCCAGGGTGACGAAGCCCATGTGCGCGATCGACGAGTAGGCGACCAGCTTTTTCATGTCTTTCTGTACCAGTGCCACCAGGCCGACGTAGATCACGGCGATCAGCGACAGGGTGATCACAAAGCCCGACAGGTAGTGCGATGCGTCCGGGGTGATCGGCAGCGAGAAACGGATGAAGCCGTACGCGCCCAGTTTCAGCATGATCGCGGCCAGCACGGCGGAACCGCCGGTGGGCGCTTCCACGTGGACGTCCGGCAGCCAGGTGTGGACCGGGAACATCGGCACTTTCACGGCAAACGCCATGAAGAACGCGAGGAAGATGAAGATCTGCTCTTTCATCGTCAGCGGCGTTTTGTGCCAGTGCAGGATGTCCCAGCTACCGGTCACGTTGTACAGGTAGACGATGGCAACCAGCGTCAGCAGCGAGCCGAAGAAGGTGTACAGGAAGAACTTGAACGACGCATACACGCGGTTCTCGCCGCCCCAGATACCGATGATGATGTACATCGGAATCAGGGTCGCTTCAAAGAAGAAGTAGAACAGCAGGCCGTCGGTGGCCGCGAACACGCCGATCATGATGCCGGACAGGATCAGGAAGGCGCCCATGTACTGGGCCACGCGGTTCTGGATCACTTGCCAGGCCGAGATCACCACGATGATGGTGATGAAGGCGGTCAGCGGAATGAACCACAGCGACAGGCCGTCGATGCCCAGCGCGTACCAGATGTTGAAGCGCTCGATCCACGGCGCTTTTTCGACGAACTGCATGCCGTGGGCGGCATTGTCAAAGTTGGTGATCAGCGGGATGGTCGCGCCGAAGCTGACGATCGAGCCGATCAGGGTCAGCACGCGGGTGAAGCCCGCGTTGCTGTCGCGGCCTACAGCCAGGACGATCAGACCGAAAATAATCGGGAGCCAGATCGCCAGGCTCAGGTACGGAGGTAGTGTAGATATGGTTGACTGCATCATGGTTATCGTTATCTCTTTGCGTATCAGCTAATTAAGCGTGCCAAAACGGCAGGAAGTAGACCAGGAACCCCAGAATGCCGAGGATCATGACGAACGCATAGTGGTAGATGTAACCAGTCTGCGCCAGGCGGGTCAGCGTCGAGAACCAGCCGACCAGTTTGGCGCTGCCGTTCACCAGCAGGCCGTCGATCAGGGTCTTGTCGCCAACGTTCCACAGGCCGTTACCCAGCACGCGTGCACCGGCTGCGAATACTGCCTCGTTGAACTTGTCCATGTAGTACTTGTTGTCCAGCAGGGTGTGCAGGAACTTGAACTTGTCGTAGAACCAGGCTGGTACGCGTGGATTGATCATGTAGCAGTAGTACGACGCAGCCACGCCAGCGATTGCCAGCCACAGCGGCAGCGAAGTCAGCGAGTGGATCGCCATTGCGACAGGACCGTGGAACTCGTGTGCCAGTTCTTCCATTGCGTGGTGGTTTTCACCAACAAAGATCACGCCTTTGAAGAAGTCGCCGAACAGCATAGGACCGATTGCCAGGGCACCGATGATGACCGACGGGATCGCCAGCGCAACCAGCGGGAACCAGACCACGAATGGCGATTCGTGCGGTTTCTGGCCTGGGGCCAGGCCGTGGTGGGCGTGGTCGTCGTGGTCTTCGTCGTGGCCGTGGTCATCGTGACCGTGGTCGTCGTGAGCAGCGGCAGCGTGGTGATCATCGTGTGCATGCGCTTTGCCGAAGCGCTCTTCACCGTGGAACACCAGGAAGTACATACGGAACGAGTAGAACGCGGTCACGAACACGCCAGCCAGTACGGCGAAGTGTGCGAAGCCGGCGCCTGCAATGTGGGTCTCTGCCACGGCTTCGATGATCGAGTCTTTCGAGTAGAAGCCCGAGAAGAACGGCGTACCGATCAGAGCCAGCGAGCCCAGCAGCGAGGTGATCCAGGTGATCGGCATGTATTTACGCAGGCCGCCCATGTTGCGGATATCCTGGTCGTGGTGCATACCGATGATGACCGAACCAGCGCCCAGGAACAGCAGTGCCTTGAAGAACGCGTGGGTCATCAGGTGGAACACGGCTACCGAGTAAGCCGAGCAGCCCAGCGCCACGGTCATGTAGCCCAGCTGCGACAGCGTCGAGTAAGCAACCACGCGTTTGATGTCGTTCTGGATGATGCCCAGGAAGCCCATGAACAGCGCGGTGATCGAACCGATCACGATGATGAACGACAGCGCGGTGTCCGACAGCTCGAACAGCGGCGACATGCGCGACACCATGAAGATACCGGCGGTAACCATGGTTGCCGCGTGAATCAGTGCCGAGATCGGGGTTGGGCCTTCCATCGAGTCAGGCAGCCACACGTGCAGCGGGAACTGTGCCGACTTACCCATCGCGCCGATGAACAGGCAGATACAGGCAACGGTCAGCAGCATCCAGTCGGTGCCCGGCAGGGTCAGTACGGCCAGCGCTTCGCGCTTGGCAAACACTTCCTGGTAGTTCATCGAACCGGCGTAAGCCAGCAGCAGGCCGATACCCAGGATGAAGCCGAAGTCACCCACACGGTTGACCAGGAAGGCCTTCATGTTGGCGAAGATCGCGGTTGGACGGGTGTACCAGAAGCCGATCAGCAGGTAGGACACCAGACCCACGGCTTCCCAGCCGAAGAACAGCTGCAGGAAGTTGTTCGACATCACCAGCATCAGCATGGAGAAGGTGAACAGCGAGATGTACGAGAAGAAGCGGTTGTAGCCCTCGTCTTCCGCCATGTAGCCGATGGTGTAGATGTGCACCATCAGCGACACGAAGGTCACCACGCACATCATCATCGCCGACAGCGAATCGATCTGGAAGCCGACTTCCATCTTCATGCCGGCCACGGTCATCCAGTTGTAGATGGTGCCGTTGAAGCCTGCGCCGTTGATGACGTCATTCAGCGTGAACGCCGAAATGATGAATGCTACCAGCACGCCCAGGATGGTCGCCGCGGTTGCGGTCTTGCGACCGACCACGTTGCCGAAGAATTTAGTTCCCAGCAAGCCGGCCACTGCCGCACCCGCGAGGGGCGCCAGTGGAACAGCTAGCAAGAGATTAGCGTTAAGTGTACCCGCCATGATGAACCTTAATCGTTATTTTTCGGAGGTTAAAACTTAGCCCTTCAGGCTATCCAGGTCTTCTACGTTGATGGTGTCCAGATTACGGAACAGCACCACCAGGATCGCGAGGCCGATTGCCGATTCGGCAGCAGCGACGGTCAGGATAAAGAAGACAAAGATCTGCCCTGCCGCATCACCGAGGTAATGCGAGAACGCGATGAAGTTCATGTTCACTGCCAGCAGCATCAGTTCGATGGCCATCAGCAGGATGATGATGTTCTTGCGGTTCAGGAAAATACCAACGATCGAGATCGCGAACAGGATCGCGCCCAGGACGAGGTAGTGAGCCAGGGATAAAGTCATGGTGCCTCCTTAACTTCGGTTTCGGCCTGGCCACGGGTAGTAACCGGATCGATCTTGACGATCTTCAGGCGGTCATTACGCTTGACGCGTACTGCGTCGGCTGGGTCGAAGTGTTTGGTGTCCTTGCGCTTGCGCAGGGTCAGCGCTACAGCTGCAATGATCGCGACCAGCAGGATGGCGGCGGCGATCTCAAAGCCGTAGATGTATTTGGTGTAGATCAGCAGACCCAGTTCCTTGGTGCCGCCGATGTGGGCGGTGGCCGCAGGACGCGGGTCGAACGACAGGAACGAGCGCCACAGCACGGCAGCCATTTCCAGCACGATCACCACGCCAACCAGCGAGGCGACCGGCAGGTAGCCCCAGAAGTTTTCGCGCAGTTTATCGGTGTCGATATCGAGCATCATCACCACGAACAGGAACAGCACCATCACGGCGCCAACGTAGACCAGCACCAGCACGATGGCCAGGAACTCGGCCTCGAGCAGCATCCAGATGCCGGCGGCGTTGAAGAACGCCAGCACCAGGAACAGTGCCGCGTGCACCGGATTGCGGGCCGTAATTACGCGCGTCGAGGCCAATACCATGATGGCCGCGAAGACGTAGAACAAAATAGTTTTAAATTCCATAACTAACCCAAGAGACGTACAGTTTGTTGATCAGATCGCTTTGAAGGCGGCCGGTACGGCGCCGCCCTCTTCCATCAGCGATAAGGAGCGTCTGCCGCGCGGGCTTCGGCGATCTGGTTTTCGTAACGATCGCCAACGGCCAGCAGCATCTCTTTCGTGTAGTACAGATCGCCGCGTTTTTCGCCGTGGTATTCCAGCACGTGCGTTTCAACGATCGAATCAACCGGGCACGACTCTTCGCAGAAACCGCAGAAGATGCACTTGGTCAGGTCGATGTCGTAACGGGTGGTGCGGCGCGAGCCGTCATCACGCTGTTCCGATTCGATGGTGATGGCCATCGCCGGGCACACTGCTTCGCACAGTTTGCAGGCGATGCAGCGCTCTTCGCCATTCGGGTAGCGGCGCAGCGCGTGCAGGCCGCGGAAGCGAGGCGACATCGGGGTCTTCTCTTCCGGGTACTGCACGGTGATCTTGCGCGAGAACATATACTTGCCCGTCAGCGCCATCCCTTTGATCAGCTCGGTCAGCATGAAGCTGCTGACGAAATCTTTTAAACGTTCCATTTTCTTTAATCCTTACTTCCAGATATTCCAGGACGTCTGCATCCAGCCTGCGACGAGGACCAGCCACACCAGCGTCAGCGGGATAAAGACTTTCCAGCCCAGACGCATGATCTGGTCGTAACGGTAGCGAGGGAAAGTACCACGCACCCAGATGAAGACGGACACCAGGAAGAACGCTTTCACGAACAACCAGAAGAAGCCGCCGAAACCGCCCCAGAATTCCAGGAAGGCAAATGGCGCCGACCAGCCGCCCAGGAACATGATCGATGCCAGGGTGGCGATCAGGATCATGTTGGCGTATTCGGCCAGCATGAACATGGCGTAGGCCATGCCCGAGTATTCGACCATGTGGCCGGCAACGATCTCGGACTCGCCTTCCACCACGTCGAACGGGTGACGGTTGCACTCTGCCAGGCCCGAGGTCAGGTAGACCACGAACAGCGGCAGCAGCGGCAGCCAGTTCCACGACAGGAAGTTCAGGCCCTTGTCGGCGAACATGCCGTGCTGTTGACCAGCCACGATGTCGCCGAAGTTCAGCGAACCGGACACCATCAGCACCACCACCAGCACGAAGCCCATGGCGATTTCGTAGGAAATCATCTGTGCCGAAGCGCGCATCGCGCCCATGAACGAGTACTTCGAGTTCGACGCCCAGCCGGCGATGATGATGCCGTAGACTTCCATCGAGGTAATCGCCATCAGCAGCAGCAGGCCGGCGTTGACGTTGGCCAGAACGGCTTCCGGACCAAACGGCACCACCGCCCAGCAAGCCAGCGCCGGCATGATGGTCATGATAGGACCGATCACGAACAGGCCAGGGTTGGCCTTGGCCGGGGTGATGATCTCTTTGAACAGCAGTTTCAGCGCGTCAGCGATCGGCTGCAGCAGACCCATCGGACCAACGCGGTTAGGACCGACGCGGATCTGGATCCAGCCGATGAACTTACGTTCCCACAGGGTCAGGTAAGCAACCAGACCCATCAGCGGCAGCAGCACCACAACGATGCGGATCAGGGCCCAGACGGCCGGCCACACAGGGGCCAGCACGCTGGTCGCGCCCAGGTTGTTGATGGTATTGACGAATTCAGGCAGAGCCATTATTTCACCTCTCCTGCTTTTTCTACGGTGATGGAACCGAACATGCCGCCCAGTGCTGCGGTCGATGCATGAGCAGCGGCCACGCGCACGGCGTTGGCTGGCAGTTTGGCGTCAACAGCGGCGACCAGGATCGCGCTGCCGGAACCTTGGGTCACTTTGACCTTGTCGCCGGCGGCAACACCCAGTTGCTGCGCCAGGGTGGTCGACAGGTGCGCTTTCGGCGCAGCCGCATCGGCCATCTTCTGCAGCGACTCGGCGCGGCGCACGATGGCGTCGGCAAAGTAGATCGGTACATCGGCGATACGCTCAGGACCGGTAGAAGCCGCAGTAGCGGCGACGAGCGCAACTTTCGAAACGTTGTTCAGCTTGGCCGACACGTCGGTCACGCCGGCGCCCAGCACTTCGTCGCGGATCGCTTCCGAGGTGTCGTAGTCGAAGCCTTGCAGGCCCAGGACGTTGCCCAGTACGCGCAGCACTTTCCACGCAGGACGGGTTTCCAGCAGCGGCTTGACGGTGCCGTTGAAGCTTTGCGCGCGGCCTTCGGCGTTGACGAAGGTGCCCGAGGTTTCGCTGAATGGCGAAATCGGCAGCAGCACGTCGGCGTAATCCATGCCGTGCTTGTAAGCCGACATGACCACAACCATCTCGGCTTTTTTCAGCGCGGCGACGGCGGCTTGCGGGTTGTACGAATCCAGTTCCGGCTCGGCGTTCAGCAGCAGGTAGGCTTGCTTCGGCTCGGTGAAGGCTGGAGCCTTGCCGCCGTTGGCGTTGACGATGTACGAACCAACGGTGTTGGCCGCTTCGGTCAGGTAGCCCAGCTTGGCGCCGGTCTGCTCAGCGATCCATTGTGCGGCTGCGTGCAGCGCGGCAGCTTGTGGGTGCTGGGTTGCAGCGTTACCCAGGAACACGCCCTTGTTCTCGCCCGACAGCAGCGAAGCAGCGATCGCGGTGGCCGCGTCCGAAGCTTGCACGCCTTCGAAGCCGGCAGGAACAGCGATTTCCTTGGCTTTGGCAACAGCCACTACTACTTGCGACAGCGCCGACAACCACTCCGATGGAGCAACGATCAGTTTGTTGGCGACGTTCATCAGCAGGTCGTCGTCGGTCGCGTGCAGGATCGACAGCTTGGCGCCGCCCTTCACTGCGGTACGCAGACGGGTGGCCAGCAGCGGGTGATCCTTGCGCAGGAACGAACCGATCACGAAGGCGCGGTTCAGCGCGCCGAATTCGGTGATCGACATGCCCAGCCAAGGGGTCACGTCCAGCGAGAAATCGCTCTGGCGCAGGCGGGTTTCCACGCTGTCCGAGCCCATGGCGCGGGTCAGCTTTTGCAGCAGGTGCAGCTCTTCCAGCGTCGAGTGCTGGGTAGCGACCGATGCCAGCGCGTTGGCGCCGTGTTCGTGCTTGATGTTCTTCAGGCCGTGCGCCACGTATTCCAGCGCGGTCTGCCAATCGACTTCTTTCCACTCGCCGCCCTGCTTCAGCATAGGCTGGGTCAGACGGTCGGCGGTGTCCAGGCCTTCGTACGAGAAGCGGTCCTTGTCGGAAATCCAGCACTCGTTGACGGCGTCGTTTTCCAGCGGCAGCACGCGCTTGACCTTGCCGCCTTTGACCTGAACGATCAGGTTGGCGCCCAGGCCGTCGTGCGGCGAGACCGATTTACGGCGCGACAGTTCCCAGGTACGGGCGCTGTAGCGGAATGGCTTCGACGTCAGTGCGCCAACCGGGCACAGGTCGATCATGTTGCCGGACATTTCCGAGTTCACGGTCTGGCCGACGAACGCGGTGATTTCCGAGTGTTCGCCGCGGCCGATCATGCCCAGCTCCATCACGCCGGCCACTTCCTGGCCGAAACGCACGCAACGGGTGCACTGGATGCAACGCGCCATTTCCTGCATCGACACCAGCGGGCCGGCGTCTTTAGGAGCCACCACGCGCTTGTCTTCTTCGTAGCGCGATTCGCCCTTGCCGTAGCCCACGGCCAAGTCTTGCAGCTGGCATTCGCCGCCCTGATCGCAGATCGGGCAGTCCAGCGGGTGGTTAATCAGCAGGAATTCCATGACGGACTTCTGAGCCTGTACGGCCTTGTCCGACGAGGAGCGCACAATCATGCCTGCCGAGACCGGCGTGGCGCATGCTGGCAAAGGCTTAGGCGCCTTCTCCACTTCGACGAGGCACATGCGGCAGTTCGCAGCGATCGACAATTTCTTGTGATAGCAGAAGTGCGGAATGTAGGTTCCCAGTTTGTTGGCGGCGTCCATCACCATGCTACCAGCAGGGACTTCGACTTTTTTGCCGTCTATTTCGATTTCAACCATGATGATCGTTACCTGACGCAGCTTAGATATATGCGGGCACGCAGCATTGCTTGTGCTCGATATGGTGTTCAAATTCTTCGCGGAATTGCTTGATGAACGCACGCATAGGCATTGCTGCCGCGTCGCCCAGCGCGCAAATCGTGCGGCCCTGGATGTTGTCGCAGATCGAGTTCAGCACGTCCAGGTCCGACTTGCGGCCCTGGCCATTTTCGATGCGGTGGATCATGCGGTACATCCAGCCGGTGCCTTCGCGGCATGGGGTGCACTGGCCGCACGACTCTTCAAAGTAGAAGTACGCCAAGCGTTCCATCGCCTTGACCATGCAGCGGGTCTCGTCCATGACGATGACCGCGCCCGAACCCAGCATCGAACCGGCTTTCGCGATCGAATCGTAGTCGAGGTCGGTTTGCATCATGATCTCGCCGCGCACCACTGGAGCGGACGAACCGCCAGGGATGACTGCCTTGATCTTTTTACCGCCGCGCATGCCGCCTGCCAGTTCCAGCAGTTTGGCAAACGGGGTGCCCAGCGGGACTTCGTAGTTGCCCGGACGCTCAACGTCGCCCGAGATCGAGAAGATCTTCGAGCCGCCGTTGTTCGGACGGCCAATCGCCAGGTACTTTTCCGGGCCCATGTTCAGGATGAACGGAACCGCGGCGAAAGTCTCGGTGTTGTTGATGGTGGTCGGCTTGCCGTACAGGCCGAACGACGCCGGGAACGGCGGCTTGAAGCGTGGCTGGCCTTTTTTGCCTTCCAGCGATTCCAGCAGCGCGGTTTCTTCGCCGCAGATGTAGGCGCCGTAGCCGTGGTGCGCGTGCAGCTGGAAGCTGAACTCGCTGCCCATGATCTTGTCGCCCAGGAAGCCGGCAGCACGTGCCTCTTCCAGCGCTTCTTCAAAGCGGGTGTACACCTCGAAGATCTCGCCGTGGATGTAGTTGTAGCCGACGGTGATGCCCATGGCGTAAGCGCCAATGGCCATGCCTTCGATCAGCGCGTGCGGGTTGTAGCGCAGGATGTCGCGGTCCTTGAAAGTGCCCGGCTCGCCCTCATCTGAGTTACATACCAGATACTTCTGGCCCGGGAACTGGCGCGGCATGAAGCTCCACTTCAGGCCGGTAGGGAAACCTGCGCCGCCACGGCCGCGCAGCGACGACGCTTTCAGGTCGGCGATGATTTGTTCCGGCGAGATTTTCTCTTCGATGATGCGGCGCAGGGCGCTGTAGCCACCGCGCTTGACGTAGTCTTCCAAATGCCAATTCTCGCCGTCGAGGCCGGCGAGAATGACTGGATCAATGTGACGGTTGTGGAGTGACGTCATTTCTTCAATTCCTCCACCAGGGAGTCGATCTTATCGTTGGTCATGAAGCTGCACATGCGGTGATTGTTCACCAGCAGCACCGGTGCGTCGCCGCAGGCGCCCATGCACTCGCCTTCCATCAGCGTGAACTCGCCGTCTGCCGTGGTGTCACGGTAGTCGATGCCCAGCTTCTGCTTCAGGTGGTGCGCCGCGCGCTCGCCGCCCGACAAGGCGCAAGGCAGGTTGGTGCACACGGTGATCTTGTGCTTGCCAACTGGCTTCAGGTTGTACATATTGTAGAAAGTCGCGACTTCCTGCACGGCGATGGCCGGCATGCGGATGTAGTCCGCCAGTTCCTGCATGACTTCCGGCGACACCCAGCCCAGCTCCACTTGCGCGTGGGCCAGCGCGGCCATCACGGCCGACTGGCGCTGATCGTCTGGGTACTTGGCCAGCTCGCGATCGATTTTTTTGTAGCACTGCTCAGATAACAACATTCTTTTTGCCTCTCGGACTTAGCGGTCAATACTGCCGAACACGATGTCTTGCGTGCCAATGATGGTCACAGCGTCGGCAATCATGTGGCCACGCGCCATTTCATCCAGCGACTGCAAGTGTGCGTAGTCTGGAGCGCGCAGTTTCACGCGGTATGGCTTGTTGGCGCCGTCGGACATCAGGTAGACGCCGAATTCGCCCTTCGGATGCTCAACCGCCGCATAAGCTTCGCCTGGAGGCACGTGGAAGCCCTCGGTGAACAGCTTGAAGTGGTGGATCAGCGATTCCATGTTGGTCTTCATGTCCACGCGCGATGGCGGCGCCACCTTGCGGTTGCTGGTCATGACCGGACCTGGATTGTTACGCAGCCATTCAACGCACTGCTTGATGATGCGGTTCGACTGGCGCAGTTCTTCCACGCGCACCAGGTAGCGGTCGTAGCAGTCGCCGTTGGTGCCGATAGGAATATCGAAGTCCATCAGGTCGTACACTTCGTACGGCTGGTGCTTGCGCAGGTCCCACTGGATGCCCGAACCGCGCAGCATGGCGCCGGTGAAGCCCATTGCCAGCGCGTCTTCCGGCGCCACCACGCCGATGCCGACGGTACGCTGTTTCCAGATACGGTTGTCGGTCAGCAGGGTTTCGTATTCGTCGACGTAGGTCGGGAAGCGGTTGGTGAAGGCTTCGATGAAGTCCAGCATCGAACCCTGGCGGTCTTCGTTGAGCTTGTCGATAGCCTTGGCCGAACGGATGATCGATGGCTTGTGCTGCGGCATCGCATCCGGCAGGTCACGGTAGACGCCGCCCGGACGGTAGTAGGCCGCGTGCATGCGCGCGCCCGACACTGCTTCGTAGCAGTCGAACAGGTCTTCGCGGTCGCGGAAGCAGTACAGGAACGGGCCCATGGCGCCGACGTCCAGCGCGTGCGCGCCCAGCCACATCAGGTGGTTCAGGATACGGGTCATCTCGTCGAACATGACGCGGATGTATTGCGCGCGCAGCGGCACGTCGATACCCAGCATCTTTTCGATGGCCATGACGTAGGCGTGCTCGTTGCACATCATCGACACGTAGTCCAGGCGGTCCATGTATGGCACCGACTGCAGGTAGGTCTTCTGTTCCGCCAGCTTCTCGGTGCCGCGGTGCAGCAGGCCGATGTGCGGGTCGGCACGCTGGATCACCTCGCCGTCCAGCTCCAGCACCAGGCGCAGCACGCCGTGCGCGGCCGGGTGTTGCGGACCGAAGTTCAGGGTGTAGTTCTTAATTTCTGCCATGTTCTTACTTCCCGTAGTTTTCTTCGCGGATCACGCGAGGCACGTTTTCACGCGGCTCGATGGTGACCGGCTGGTAGATCACGCGCTTCTGCTCGGGGTCGTAGCGCATTTCGACGTAGCCCGACACCGGGAAGTCTTTGCGGAACGGATGGCCGATGAAACCGTAGTCGGTCAGGATGCGGCGCAGGTCGTTGTGGTTCTCGAACAGGATGCCGTACATGTCGAACGCTTCGCGCTCGTACCAGTTCATCGCGCGCCATAGCGGCGTGATCGATGGCAGCAGCGGCATGTCGTCGTCGGCGCAGAACGCGCGCACACGGACGCGCCAGTTGTGCTTCACCGACAGCAAATGGACGACCGCAGCAAAACGCTGGCCGTCCCAGGCGCCGTCGCCATAGTTCAGGTAGTCGATACCGCACAGGTCGATCGCCTGATCGAAGCCCAGCGACGCGTCATCGCGCAGGGTCTGCATGACGCCGTAGTAGTCGGCGGCTTTCACCGTCAGGGTGATTTCGCCCAGCGCAACGACCGTAGTAACGCGATCGCCCAGGGCAGTGCCGAGGGCGGTTTGGAGTTTTTCCAGATGAGTAGTCATTTCTTGTAGCGCCCCCGTTAGCGTGCGATGGTGTTGGTGCGCTTGATCTTGTTCTGCAGCTGCATGATGCCGTACAACAGGGCTTCAGCAGTTGGAGGACAGCCTGGCACGTACACGTCGACCGGCACAATGCGATCGCAACCGCGCACGACGGAGTAGGAGTAGTGATAGTAGCCGCCGCCGTTGGCGCAGGAGCCCATCGAGATGACCCAGCGCGGCTCCGGCATCTGGTCGTAGACCTTGCGCAGTGCCGGGGCCATCTTGTTGCACAGCGTGCCGGCCACGATCATCACGTCGGACTGACGTGGCGATGGACGGAACACCACGCCGAAGCGGTCCATGTCGTAACGGGCTGCGCCCACGTGCATCATTTCGACTGCGCAGCAGGCCAGACCGAACGTCATCGGGAACATCGAACCCGTACGCGCCCAGTTGATCAGCTTGTCGGCCGAGGTGGTGATGAAACCTTCGTTTAATACGCCTTCAATAGCCATGGCTTATTCCCAATCAAGGGCACCTTTCTTCCAGATATACCAAAAACCGACCACGAATTCGGCGATGAACACCATCATCGTCACGAAACCCTGCCAGCCCAGTTCGCGCATGGATACGCCCCACGGGAAGAAGAATGCCGTTTCCAGATCGAACAAAATAAAGAGAATTGCGACGAGGTAGTAACGCACGTCGAATTTCATGCGCGCGTCTTCGAACGCTTCGAAGCCGCATTCATACGGGGAGAGCTTTGCTGCGTCAGGCTTTTTTGGACCCAGGATATGGCCCAGCACTTGGGGAGCGATACCTACGCCGAGACCGACGAGGATGAACAAGAGAACGGGGAGATAATTTTCGAGGTTCACGATTGATGAGCTTAAGTTGAACGGTCAGTTGAAAGGACACATCGCGGTGTTTTGCGGTGCGCTTAACGTTCGCCCCAATCGTATTACTACTAAGACCAGGATCGAACGACACATCCTCGTAAAAAAGCCAGCTTGGTACCACCCTTGCTGGCCTATGTTCTGGTGCCGACGACGAGACTCGAACTCGTACAGCTTGCGCCACTACCCCCTCAAGATAGCGTGTCTACCAATTTCACCACGTCGGCATAAGGCCGTTATTTTACTTCGTCTTCACGCGGTTGTTAATACCGTATTGCGTCAAAACAAGAAGAAACTCGATAAATCTTTAACTATTTTGGTCAATGTCACGATACTGCTAAAACAATGAGCAAACAACTTAATTATTTATCAACAACGACAGATTTACTACAGCGATTATATTACTTCGGGATCGAGTTTGCAGGAGCCGGGGTCGAAGCGGCTGGTGCAGCCGGCGCGGCCGGTGCGGTTGCAGGTGCTGCGGCAGGTGCTGCAGGTGCGGCAGGAATCGCTTTATCCATCACGCCGCCGCTGACATTATTGGTCTGGTGGGTGGTGATGTACGACAGGGCCAGAGTGGCGCTGAAGAAGATCGCCGCTGCTACGCCGGTCGACTTCGACATGAAGTTCGAGGAGCCGGTAGCACCGAACAGGCTGCCGGAAGCGCCGGAACCGAAGGCCGCGCCCATGTCGGCGCCCTTGCCGTGCTGCAGCAGGACCAGACCAATAATGGCGATTGCGGAAACCACCTGCACTACGATAACCAGATTGAACAAGCTGCCCATGTTATTCCATTCCAAAATAAAAGTTTTGTATCGTTTTGTTTCTACTGCTTAAATCAGTGCTTTAAACGGCCTGGATAATCCCGAGGAAATCAGTCGCCTTTAATGCCGCACCGCCAATCAGGCCGCCGTCGATATCCGGCTGCGCCATCAATTCTTTTGCATTCTCCGGCTTCATGCTGCCGCCGTACAAAATCTGCATCCCTTGCGCCACTGCCGCATCCTTCTGCGCCAGGCGGGCACGCAGGAAACTGTGCGCCGCTTGCGCAATCTCCGGCGTGGCAGTCTTGCCGGTGCCGATCGCCCAGACTGGCTCGTAAGCCACAACGACCTTGCCCACCTGCTCCACCGTCAGCACATCCAGCACCGCTTGCAGCTGGCCGCAGATGACTGCTTCCGTTTCGCCTGCTTCGCGCTGCGCCAGCGTTTCGCCAACGCACACCACCGGGGTCAGGCCGGCACCCAGCGCCGCCACGGTTTTCTGCGCCACCAGTTCGCTGCTCTCAGCGTGGTAAGCACGGCGCTCCGAGTGGCCGCACAGCACGTAGGTCGAACCGAAGTCCGCCAGCATCGCCGCCGACACTTCACCGGTGTAGGCACCCGAGGCATGCACCGACACGTCCTGGCCGCCCCACGCCACCGGCGTACCGGCCAGTTCAGCCTGACACTGGGCCAGGTAAGGCGCCGGCACACACACGGCGCAATCGGCGCCAAAGTCATTCAAACCGGCCACAATGCCGGACAACAGTGCCGTGTTAGCGGCGCGGTTGCCGTTCATTTTCCAGTTTCCGATGACGAGTTTGTGACGCATAGCTAGCCTAAAAATTAATCAACCCGCCATTTTACCGCGTGCAAAAACGCACGGTCAAACAGGCAAAGCGAATCCCCGGCTAGCGAAAACCGTAAATTTACTACGCATTTTACAACGGATTGGCTATCAAATCACCTGCAACATGATTTTTCCGACATGGCTGCTGGACTCCATCAGCGCATGCGCGGCGGCGGCCTGCTCCAGCGGGAAGACGGTGTGGATCACCGGCTTGAGTTTGCGCTCAGCCATCAGCGGCCAGACTTTTTCTTTCAGGTTGCGCGCGATCTCGCCTTTGAATTCGGCCGAGCGCGGACGCAGCGTGGAGCCGGTCACGGTCAGGCGGCGGCGCAGCACCTGGCCCATGTCGAGCGTCGATTTGCCGCCGCCGAGGGTGGCGATAATGACCAGGCGGCCATCGTCCGCCAGGCAGGAAACCTCGCGTGGCAGGTAGTCTCCGGCCACCATGTCCAGAATCACGTCGACGCCGCGGTCGTTGGTGAGATCCTTCACCACGGCGCCGAAGTCCTCGGTTTTATAGTTGATGCCGCGCTCGGCGCCGAGCGCCACGCAGGCCGCGACCTTGTCGTCCGAGCCGGCGGTGGCGAACACGCGGTGGCCCATCGCGGTGGCCAATTGAATGGCGGTGACGCCGATGCCGGAGCTGCCGCCCTGCACCAATAAAGTCTCGCCGGCGGCCAGTTTGGCGCGGTCAAAAACGTTGCTCCAGACTGTGAAGTAATTTTCCGGAATTGTGGCCGCTTCGAGCATGGACCAGCCTTTTGGGACTGGTAAAACTTGCTGTATGGGCGCAACAACATACTCGGCATAGCCGCCGCCCTGCACCAAAGCGCAGACCTGGTCGCCGATATCGAGGGTGGTGTAGTCGAGGTCGCCGTCGACGATTTCGCCGGCCACTTCCAGGCCGGGAATGTCGGAAGCGCCCGGCGGCGGAGCGTAATTACCCATGCGCTGGAACACGTCCGGGCGGTTGACGCCGGCAGCGTGCACTTTAATCAACACTTCGCCGGATTTGAAGACCGGCACCGGGCGTTCGCAGAGTTTCAGGACATCGGCCGGGCCGGGTTGGGTGATTTCAATCGCGCGCATGCTGTCGCCCTCTATACAAAAGGGCGATTGTACGCCAGCCTTTATTTAGCCGCCGCCAGTCCGGGATTTCTGAGGCAGCGGAGTATTCACCCGCCACGAGGCCGACAGCGCCTGCCCTTCCTCGATCTGCTCCTGTGTCATGGTCTTGACCACCGCCGAACGCTGCTCGGCCGCATTCATCGAGCCACCGGCCGCCGCCAGGTTCCACAACATATAAGCAATCACGTTATCCTGCGGCATGCCGCCGATGTGATACCGGTACATCAGCCCCAGCACCTGCTGCGCATCCGGATGCCCCTGCTCGGCCGCCTTGCGGAACCACGACACCGCCTGCTTGTGATCCTGGATCACCGCATTGCCGGTGTAATACATGGCGCCAACCACGTACTGCGCATCGGCCTTGCCCTTGAGCGCGGCCTTGCGGTGCCATTCCAGCGCCGCCTTGTAATCCTGTGGGACGCCGCGGCCCATGTAGTACATCAGCCCCAGTAAATGCTCGGCATCGGCATTGCCAGCTTGCGCCAGCGGCCGGATCTCTTTCAATGCCACCGCGTAGTTCTTGTTGTTGTACGCCGTGGCGCCCTCGGTAAAACCAGCCATCGCCGCTTGCTGCCAGCCGAGCGCCATGGCCATCGCTAGTAGGATTTTTTTCATCGTTATTATTTCCAGCTGACTTTGCCCAGACCGTCAACGCTGACGTTACGGTTCAGGGGCTTGCCATACACAATGACCGAACCGAGGCCGCTCAGGTTCAAGGTCGCGTTGGTCTTTGCGGTGACGGTGGCGTTGCCCAGCCCGCTCAGCTCGACATTGACCGACTCCGCCTGGAACTGCTGCGCATTCAGGCCGCCAACGCCGCCCAGGTTGGCCTTGAGCAGCTTGCTGCGCCCACCCAGCGTGATGTAGCCGGCGCCATGCAGGTCGAGGTCGACACGGTCATTCTCGCTCACCCACAGGTTCATGCTGCCGACGCCGCCGAGATTGGCCTTGAGCACCTTGTAATCACAGACCACCTTCATGCTGCCGGCGCCGTCCATCGTCAGTTCCAGCTCGTCGCCACTGAAACCGTTGATCTCGGTCGAGCCCACGCCTTCCGACACCACTTCGCGCAGCATCGGCAGCACCAGTTCGGCACGGGTGGCGCCACGGCCGATCTTGACGCCGCGGCCTTCGGTTTCCAGATGCAGGGTGTCGCCGCTTTGCGAGGCGGTCAGCTTGTCCAGGTAGCGCTTTTCGCCGATCAGACGCAGCGAGGCGACGTCGCCCTGGCGCAGCTTGAGGTCGATCACGCCATCCAGTTTGACGCGCACCACCCGGGCGTCGATGGGGATCGAGCGGGTTTCGGTGTCATCGGCGGCATCCGCACGGCCGAACAGGGCACAGAAGGCGGCAAACAGCAGGCCAAACTGGAAAAGCTTCTTCATGGGGAATCCTCGGATGTTAGTCCGAATATCATACTACCGCCCCGCTGACCGCCTGCCGCGAATTGCGACGAACTGCATAAAATGACGACTGGACGACCAAAATGCCGGAACATCCCGTCATTCCGGCGTAGGCCGGAATCCAATTGACGCTACTCATGCGTTCCATTAGGTTCCGGCCTTCGCCGGAACGATGCTGCTAACGGTTCACAATGCGCGCCACCAGCCCGGCGCGGCCGGTGCGGTCGAAGGCGGCGGTCTGGATCACGCCCCTGGCGGTAATCGGCCCGGTGACGGGCTTGCTGCGCACCGTAGGCGTGCTGCCGTCGGTGGTGTAGCGCAGCGTCAGGCCGGGCAGCGCATGGTTGACCAGCACCTTGCCGCCCTCCACCACCATGCCCGGCGGCGCGATGCGGTAGCGCACGTCGCCGCGTTCCAGATCGAGGCGCGGCAGCACGCGCTGGCCCAGCACGTTGACGAAGCCGGACCATGCGGCGCGGTGCAGCGCGGCGGCGCGCGCGGCGTCCGGCTCCTGCGCCCATGCCGGATCGGCGGCCCAGGCGCGCTCCGCCACTGCCAGCAAACGCGGCATCATCAGGTAATCAAGGCGGCTGGTGTCGCGGATAGTCTCCGAGAACAGCGTGGCCTCGATGCCGCGAATGTGGCGGCGGCCGGCGTCGCTCAGTGCGGCGGTGGACATGGCGAGCGGCTTGAAGTCGTACACCGTGTCCAGCTCGACGTAGGCGCCCCAGTTGACGCCAGGTTCCTCGGGGTTGGGATTGGCCGCCATGTCGAGATACATATTGGTGACCGGCGCCAGCACAATGTCATAGCCTGCGTTGGCAAGGCGGTAGGCGAAGTCCTCGTTGCCCGGCGTGTTATTCCACACATAGAGACTGAAACCGCGCTGCGTGAAGCGCGGATTCGGCAGCTGCTGGCCACCCTCCTTTTCCGAACGCCGCGCGCCCATCTCCTCCCAGCCCGACGCATACAAACCGTGCTTGCGCAGGATGCCATCGACACGGTTGTAGAAGTAGTCCCACAGGTCGGCGGTACTCGCCAGTTTTTCCTTCTGCATCAAGGCGCGGCTGACAGGGGACTGCTCCCACGCGCCGTGCGGCAGCTCGTCGCCGCCCATGTGCATGGTCTTCAGCGGCACGCCCGCCTCGCGGTGCAGCGCCGCCACTTGCGACACTACCTCCTCAATGAATGCGTAGCTCGATTCGAGCCCGGGATTGATCACGTGGTCGGTGTACTCCTGCGGCGACTTGTACACCGAGCGGTCGTCGAAGTCATTAAGCAGGTATTTGGACGCGCCCTGCTCGCCCGCAGCCTGCATGCGGCGGTAGCGCGCTTCCATCGCCTTGACGGCGGCGCGCGCGTGACCCGGCATTTCGATTTCGGGAATCACGTCGATGTGGCGCGCGGCGGCGTAGCGCAGGATCTCGATGTAGTCGGCGCGGGTGTAGAAGCCGCTGCCATGCGGATCGTCGGCGCGCGGGCCGGAGCCGTAGGTCGGCGGCAGGCGCACGCCCTCTTTCGCGCTGTGGCCACGCACCGCGCCGATGGTGGTCAGCTCCGGCAGGCCGGCAATCTCCAGACGCCAGCCTTCATCGTCGGTGATGTGGAAGTGCAGCTTATTCAGCTTGTACGCCGCCATCAGGTCGAGCGTCTTGAACACCACTTCTTTCGGCTGGAAGTTGCGCGCTACGTCCAGCTGGAAGCCGCGATAGGCGAAGCGCGGAGCGTCGGTGATGTCCAGCTCCGGCAGTTCGATCTGCTTTGCATCGGACGGCAGCGGCAGCAGATCATGCAGCGATTGCAGGCCGCGCGCCACGCCGGCCGCGGTATTGCCGGTAATATTGATGCCGTCGCCGGCATCGATGCTCAGTTCATACGCTTCCGGCGACGACTGGCCATCCACCGCGCCGATGCGCAAACGCAGCGGCACTGGCGCGTGATTGGTGTCGCCCTGCGGCAGGTAGCGCGCGAACAGCGAGCGGGCGTACATGGTTTCGTATTGCAGGCCGGCGCCGGAGATCACCTGCGGCGCACGCGCCAGCTGCACGCGGCCGGCGCCGGCCTTCAGTTCCAGCGGCGTCGGGAACACCTGTGGCAGCGCACTCGCCGGCAGCACATCGGCGCGGGCGTTGCGCAGGTAGACGTCCTGCGGCGTGACCAGCGTATGCTGGCCCGCCGGCCGCTTGAGCTGCTCGGGTCGCGTCGGCAGCTGCAGCTGGAAGTCGCTGATCGCGTAGGCCACATCCGGCGCTGCATCGAACACCAGGTAAGGACCGGCGGGCGCGCGCGCCATCTTGATGGTCAGGCCGGGATAGTCATAGTCGATGTTGAGCGTGCGGCCGGCTGGCAGCCCTTTGAAGCCGGCCGCCGGACGCACGCGGAACAAGCTGCCGCCGACCACCTGCTCCAGTACCAGGCGGCCGGGCAGCGCTCCGGTCACCACGCCTTCCATGCAGTTGAAGTACAAGGACCAGCCCTGCGCCGGCAGCGACTGGCCGCGCGGCACGGTCAGGCTCAGTCGCGCCTTCGAGCGTTCGCCTTTGGCCGTGACTTCATTGCGCAGCACTTCCCAGCGCATCTTGATTTGCTCCGGCGCGGCTTGCGCGGTGAGCGTACCGCAAGCCAGCAACAGTGCCGCGACGGATTTGATACTCATCGATTTCATTGTCTCTCTCATGCCGGAAGCCGAATGGTGGCGTGCAGGCCTCCCTCCGGATGGTTCTCCAATATCAGTTGTCCGCCGTGCGCCTCGATGACGCCGCGTGCGATGCCCAGTCCAAGTCCCATGCCATTATCATTCTGTTCGCGCCCATGCTCAAGCCGGACGTAGGGATCGAACAAGCTGGCCAGCGCATCCTCCGGCACGCCGGGGCCGTGGTCGCGCACCGCAATCGCCACCGCACCGGCTTCCGCACGCGTGCTGATTTCAGCGCGCTTGCCATAGTACAGCGCATTATCCAGCAGGTTGCCGATGGCCCGCTTCAGCGCCAGCGGCTTGCCGCGCACCGTCAGGCCGGATGCTTCATACCCAACCTCGTGCCCCGCCAGCCGCGCGCTGCGTACCATGCGTCCCAGCAGCGCATCGAGCTTGATCTCGGCCGGGTTCTCGTGGATGTCGCTGTCTTTCACGCATTGCAGCGCCCCTTTGACCATCATATCCAGTTCGTCGAGGTCTTCTTCAAATTCGTTACGCAGGGCTTCATCGTCCAGCAGTTCGGAGCGCAGCTTGAGGCGCGTGATCGGCGTGCGCAAATCATGCGAGATGGAGATAAACAAACGCTCGCGATCTTCGATATAGCGCTGGATGCGTTCGCGCATGGCGCTGAAGGCGCGCGCCGTGTTGATGAATTCCTTGCTGCCCGTTTCCGGCAGCGGCGGCGCATGCTCGCCCTGCCCGAACGCGCCCGCCGCATCGGACAGCGCCGCCAGCGGCCGCGTAATCCAGCGCACCACCAACAGGCACAGTAGCAGCACCGCCGCCAGCGACAGGCCTTGCAGCGCAAGCCGGTCCCACGCCCACGGATCGTTCCCGCTCAGGAAATACGGATTGGGCATCAGCGCCGCCATATACAGCCAGTTGCCCGGTTCGAGTTCGGCCTGGATCACCAGTATCGGCGCGGGCTCCGGTTTCACCAGCAGGATGTGCTGCACCCACGCATCCGGCAGGTCGCTCAGGTGCACCTCTTCCGACACCGCCAGCTGGTCCGGCCATGCCAACGCCAGGTGCGCCGCCGGCAAATGCGGCAGGTCGCTTTTCAGCGTGGAGGCCAACGTCCGCTTCACGCTCTCCGCCAGCGGGTGCTGCGCAATTTCCTGCACCGGCACGTAGGCATGATTGAGATTGACGAAGAAGCGCGTGCCTCCCATCTCGCGCATCTGCTGGATCACCAGCACACGGTAGCTGAGCGGCAGGCTGCGGTAAAAGCGGATTGCGGCCGACGCGCTATGCGCCACATATTGCGCCGCCGATTGCGCCTCCACCTGCGCCTTGGCGCGCAGCTGGGCCGACCAGATGGCATTGGCCACCAGTTGCGTCACCAGCAGGCCAGCCACCATGACCAGCGTAAGGCGGCCCAGCAGCGAGGCTGGCCACAGTCGCTTAAGCATGCGATACGTTCACTTCAGCCGAAAACACATAGCCGGCGCCGCGCACTGTCTTGATCAGCGCCGGCTGCTTGCCGTCATCGTTGAGACGCAGGCGCAAACGGCTGATCTGCACATCCAGCGAACGGTCCAGCGGGCCGGAATCGCGTCCGCGTGTCTCTTCGCACAACACGCTGCGGTCGAGAATCACACCCGGATGCTCGACGAAATACTTCAGCAGCTGGAAGTCCAGTCCCGTCAACGCCAGCGGTGCGCCGGCGCTGTCCACTACCTTGCGTTCTTTCAGATCGAGCGTAAAACCGACGAAGCGATAATAGCGCACCGACGGCGCTTCCACCGCGGAGCGGCGCAGAATCGCCTTGATGCGCGCCAGCAGTTCACGCGGGCTGTATGGCTTGGCGATGTAATCGTCCGCGCCCAGCTCCAGGCCGACGATGCGGTCCGTCTCGTCCGAACTGGCGGTCAGCATGATGATCGGCACATTGGAGCGCTGGCGCACCTGCTTGCACAGTGCGAAGCCGTCGGTATCCGGCAGCATCACATCCAGAATCACCATCGACAGCTGCTCGGCGTGCGTGTGCAGCTCGGCCAGGAAGCTCTCGCCGTCATGCGACAGCACTACCTCGTACTGGTTCTTCTCCAGGTAAGTCTTGAGCAGAACACGGGTCTTCTGGTCATCGTCTACGATCAGTATCTTGCGCACTGAATGCTCCTTGGCCTCTCAGGTTAAACAGCCGGAATAACACGCCGAGGCGGCGCTGCGCCTCGGCTGGCGTGGTCCGGTCGTCCAGAAAATAACGATGTATCTCGGCGATGATGGCGTCGCGGCTGGCTTCGTCGGTCGCCATGCGGTGCACGAAACTGGGCGCCTGCACCGCCGCGCCCTGCGCGAACGCGCTCCACGAAGCGCGCGCGCAACTGTCCATGCGCGCCGGGTCGGCATCGCGCCGCACCGGCACCGAGCCTTTCAGGCTGTTGTACTCCAGCTGCACCGGCATCGACACCAGCAGCCTGGCCATCTTCTCCTGCGCCGGCATGTGACGGTAGTCGCCGGCGAACATGGTGAAGCTGTCCACGCTGTACAGGTGGTACTTGCCGGTGCCCGGCGCCGCGCCGCAGGCAAGGTCCTCGTCCAGCGACATGCCCTGGTCGCGCAGCTCGGGCTTGGCCCAGTCGCCCATGATCATCATGGCCGCTTCGCGCCGCGCGAACTGGCGCGCCACGTCCGGCCACGAACGCTCGTCGATCGGGCCGTTGGCCCAGCCTTTGATGATGCGCAGGCGCCGCAAGGCTTCGGCCGTGCGCTGGTCGGCGGCGGCGGCCGGATCGCGCTTGACGAACAGCTGCCGGTAGAATTCCGGCCCGCTCTCCGCCAGCACCAGATTTTCAAACAGCGTTGCCACCTGCCAGGCCTCGCTGCTGAGCGCCAGCGGCGTGATGCCGGCCGTCTTCAGCTTCTGCGCTGCGGCCTCGAAGTCGGCCCAGCTTTGCGGCGGCGCGATGCGCAACTGCGCAAACAGGGCGCGGTTGTAAAACAAAGTGTTCACACGATGAATGCCGACCGGCGCCGCCACCACGTGCTTGCGGTGCGTGATCAGCGTTTGTATGGTCGGGAACAGCGCGCTGTTCCAGTTGGCGGCGCTGGCGACGTTGTCGATTTCCAGCAGCAGGCCAAGGTCGGCCCACTCCGCGATCGACACGCCGATCATCTGCGCCACCTCCGGCGCATCGCCGGCCAGCACGCGGCTCTTGAGCACCTTGCCGGCGCCGATGCCCGCGCCGCCCGGAATAGCGGCGTCCTTCCACTCGATGCCCTCGTCCGCAGCGCGCGCCGCCAGCGCATTGGCGGCCTTGCGCTCCGACGGCGAGGTCCACCAGTGCAGCACCTGCAAAGTCGCCGCGGCCTGCACCGATGGCGCCAGCAGGCACGCAGCCAGCAGGCCGCAGATGGAACGAACACGTAAGCGGATCACTCAACATCCCGAAATGGAAATAGTGACACGATTGTAATAGAAAAAAGCCCGACGCCAAACAGGCAATCGGGCTCCCGTTACAATGAAAACGCTATCAGAACTTGGCTTTCAGGCCGATGCTGTAGCGGGCGCCGTTTTCATACACGCCGACCGGCAAACCGTCGGTGGTATTGGTGCGGATGACTTCATTCCCGATGTTCACCGCCGTCAGGTACAGCGAGATTTTCGGCGTCACGTCCCAGCTGGCCGAGGCATCCCACTGGCCATAGGCGCTGGTCACATCCTGGCCGCCTTCATCCAGCGCGCCGTAGGACTTGGAGCGGTAGTTGTACGACAAACGCGCGCTGTAGCCGTTCTTTTCCCAGAAGCCGGTAACGTTGGCCTGGTTGCGCGAGTTGCCGATCACATTCAGCTTGCGGCCGGCCGCGTTGGCGCCGGTCTTGGCATCGGTGAAGGTGTAGTTGACGATGGCGCCGAAGCCGTTGCTGAACGCCTGCTGCCACTGGATTTCCAGGCCGTTGACCGTGGCGCCGTTATTGGCGTTGTACGGACGGGTGACGGAGCGCGTCACGCCGGCCACGTTTTCGGTCGCGGTCTGGGTGTAGATGAAGGTGTCCAGCTTTTTGGCGAACACCGTGGCCGACAGCAGCGACGCATCGGCGTAATACCACTCGGCGCCGATCTCGCCCTGATTGGCGTGGAATGGCTTGAGCAGTGGGTTGCCTGCGGTAGCCGCGTTGGTCGTACCACTTACCTCGGTGCTGGCGCTCAAGTCGCTGTAGGTGTTACGCGCCATCACGCGTGCCACGGCGCCGCGTATCAGCAGGTCCTTGCTGACGTTGTAGACCGCGTTCAGGTTAGGCAGCACGTCGGTGTAGCTGCGCTTCACATCGCCCAGCACGTAGTTGCCCTTGCCGCTCAGGTCTTGATACGCCTCGGAGGTCTGGTCGGTTTTCACCACGCGGGCGCCAAAGTCGCCGCGCCACTGCCCCACCGCGAAGTCCGCACGCACATAGGTGGCGTAGATTTTTTCCTTGATCTTGTAGTACTCGCCCTTGGCCTCGGCGTAGGTCATGGCCTTGTCGTACATCGGGAAACCTTTGGAGTAGGCCAGGCCATCATCCACCCATGCGTACTGCGTCAGCGAGCCGGCGGTGGCGGCTTCCTGGCTCAATAGCGGCGACGGGCCTTTCGACAGATCGGCCAGCGAATACGAAATCCAGCCAGGACTGCCCGGACCGGCGGTGCCGATGATGCGGCGGTTCTGCACCGTGGTGTCGCGCAGCTTGGCGCCGACCTTGACCGACTTGAAGAAATCGCCGTTCAGGTCCAGCGTCAGGTCGCCCTGCGCGTAGTTTTCCTTGGTCTCCATGCGGCGGATCCAGTCACGTGCGCTTTGCAGCGTCAGCTTGCTGGCGTCGAGCGGGCTGATATAGAGGTATTTGACCTCGTAAGTGTTGGGCGAGATGTTGAAGGTGGTGCGGGTATTCCCAACAAACCAGAAATTGCGGTCATGGCTGCTGCCGCCCGAACCCTTGGTGGTGCCAGCCTGGCCGTGGAACTTCCAGTTGTCCCCATCGTAGGTGCCTTCCAGGTCCAGCACTTGCGACTTCACATAGGACTGGCGGAAGATAGGCTCGAACGACACGCCGCCGGCCGGGCCGACGGTGCCGCCCACCAGCGCCTTGGTGCCGTCCGAGGTGGTGATGAACTTTGGATTGGTGACCTGGATATTGCCCTTGGCATCGGCCAGCCCGCCCGCTTCCCACAGGTAGTTCTGGTTGCTGTTGTCCATGTCCATATCGGAGTTCATGTAGTTCAGCGTGAGATCGGTGTTGGCGTTGGGGCGCGCCTGCAAGGTCAGGTTGCCGGTGGTGCGCTCGCGGTCCTGGCGGAAGATGGCCGAGCCGCCGCCCCACGAGGCGTAGGCGCCTGGAGTCACTGCGCCGTTCTGGTCGACGATGTTGTACTTGGTCGAATCGGTGAAGTTTTCCAGGCCGTCGCGGCGCATGGTGCGTTTCTGTTTGCTGATTGCCAGCAGCGCGCCGAAGGTCTTCTCGTCATTGGTCCAGCTGATCAAGCCGGACAACTGCGGGTCGGTTTTCTTCGGCAGTTCGCTGTAGGTGGCTTCCACCGAAGCCTGCGCCACGAAAGGCTTGAGTTGGAATGGCTTGCGCGTCTTGACGTTGACCAGGCCACCGATCGAGCCTTCATCCAGATCGGCCGATGGGCTCTTGTACACGTCGATGCTGCCTACCAGTTCCGAAGCCAGGATATCGTAGTTGAAGCCACGGCTTTGCGAATCGTTCTTCCACCAGTAGCCGGAAGCCACGGCCTGCCCATTCAGCTGCGTGAGGTTGAGATTCTTGTCGGTGCCGCGTACGAAAATGTCGCGGCCCTCGCCCCAGGTGCGGTCCACGGAAATGCCCGGCACGCGCTGCAGCGAGTCGGCCACGTTCTTGTCCGGGAACTTGCCCACTTCTTCAGCGGTGACGGTGTCGATCACATTGCCCGAGTCGCGCTTCTCAGCCAAGTTGCGCTTGAGGCGTTCGCGAATGCCGCGCACTTCCACGGTGTTCGATTCCGCAGAAGGCGCGGCGTCGCCGGCTTGCTGTTCTTCGGCGACGGCTTCCGTCGCGTGGACCTGCACCATGACGCCGCCGCTCAGGGCCAGCGCAACCAGGTGAGGCAGTAGTTTTTTCTTCAATACCGGCTTGTTCATTCAACTCTCCCAATTATTTTAAAAAGTAAAAGAACTCCTGTGATATCAGGCGCTGCGCATCATGCCGCGCGTTGCAGACACCATATTTCCGGGGCGGAGGCGCCGCCGCGCCTCGCCCTTTTCATCAAACACGTGGAAAGCAGTACTCTCGGCCGAGAAGGTGATGGACTGTCCCGGCGCGACATGGCGTTCGCCATCCCCGCGTATTACTACGTCTTCCCTGCCTTCGCGGCTGACGTAGATGTAGTTGGCTTCGCCCAGGTGTTCGACCACACTGACCTCGCCGCTGAAAACTTCCGAACCGCTGCGCGATTCGCTGATGTGCTCCGCCCGCAGGCCAAGCGTGACTTTTTCGCCGACGCGCATACCGCTGCCATCGACCGCCGCGCGCACCGTCTCGCCGCTGTTCAGCAGCGCGGTAACACCGTTGGCATGCGCCTCCAGCACCTCGCCCGCCATGAAATTCATCCTGGGGGAGCCGATAAAACCGGCCACGAACAAGTTGCGCGGCTGCTGGTACAAGTCCAGCGGCGAACCGGCTTGCTGGATATGCCCTTCATGCATGACGACGATCTTGTCGCCCAAGGTCATCGCCTCCACCTGGTCGTGCGTGACGTAGACAATGGTGGCGTCCAGCTGCCGGTGCAGCTTGGCGATTTCGAGCCGCGTTTGCACCCGCAGCGCCGCGTCGAGATTGGACAGCGGCTCGTCGAACAGGAACAGCTGCGGCTCGCGCACGATGGCGCGGCCGATCGCCACGCGCTGCCGCTGGCCGCCGGACAGCTCGCGCGGCAGGCGTTCCAGCAGATGATCGATCTTCAGGATGGCCGCCGCGTCGTTGATGCGCTGCCTGATCGCCGCCTTGTCCTTGCCCGCGACCTTGAGGCCGAACGCCATGTTCTGGTACACCGTCATATGCGGATACAGCGCGTAGCTCTGGAACACCATCGCAATGCCGCGCTCCGCCGGCGGCAGATGGTTGACCGTGCGCTCGCCGATCTGCATGGTGCCACTGGTGATGCTTTCGAGGCCGCACAGCATGCGCAGCAGCGTCGACTTGCCGCAGCCGGATGGACCGACCAGTACCACAAATTCTCCATGCGCGATATCCAGGTCAATGCCGGCCAGTACATCACTCTTGCCGTCATACGATTTGCGCAGTTCTTTCAGACTTACACTTGCCATTACAGGGCCTCTCCTTATTTCACAGCACCGGCCGTGAGGCCGCGTATCAATTGGCGCGAGAACAGCGCGTACAGAATCAGCATTGGAATCACCGCCAGCGACAGCGCCGCGAGCACCGAATTCCAGTCCGTGACGTACTGCCCGATAAACTGCTGCACGCCCAGCGTGACCGTCTTGGTGCGGTCCGACGGCGCCAGGATCAGCGGGAACCACAGGTCGTTCCACGCCGGGATCATGGTGAACACCGCCACCGTCGCCATCGCAGGCCGTATCAGCGGCAGGATCACCTTGAAGAAGATGCTGATCTCACCAACGCCGTCGCAGCGCGCCGCATCCTTCAATTCAGACGGAACCTGGCGCATGAATTCAGACAGGATCATCACCGCCAGCGGCAAACCCTGCGCCGTGTACACCAGCACCAGCGCCGTCAGCGTGTTGACCAGCTCCAGCTTCACCATCAACTCCAGTATCGACACCGTGCCAAGCCGGATCGGGATCATGATGCCGAACGCGAGGAACAGGGCCAGCAGGCGGTTGCCCATGAAGCGGTACTCCGACAGCGCCCACGCAGCCATAGCGCCGAACAGCAGGATGAAGAACAGCGCCAGCAGCGTCACGATCAGGCTATTGCCGAAGTAAAGCAGGAAGTTGGTGCTGGCCAGTACCTTCTGGAAGCCGACGAACGTCAGCGATTCCATGGTCGGTAGCGCCAGCGGATCGTCGAAGATCGCTTCGCGCGTCTTGACCGAGTTAATCAGAATCAGCGCAATCGGGAACAGCGCCAGCACGGTGTACGCCATCAGGGCACCGTGCACCATCAAGCGGTTCTTCATAATGCGAACCTCGTCAGGCGGCGCTGCACGCCCACAAAATAAACGCCGACGCCTGCCAGGATCACCAGGAACATCAGGGTCGCCACCGCCGAACCGAGATAGGCATTGCCCACCTGCGCCTGATAGCCGAAGAAGGTCCGGTAGAACAAGGTGCCCAGGATATCGGTCGAATAATTCGGCCCCGCCAGCGCGCCCTTGATGGAGTAGATCAGGTCAAACGCGTTGAAGTTGGCCACAAAGGTCAGGATGGTGACGAGGCCCAGGGTCGGATAAATCAGCGGCAGCTTGATTTGCCAGAAGATGCGCATGGCGCTGGCGCCTTCGACGTGCGCCGCTTCGACGATTTCGTCCGGCACCGCCAGCAGCGCCGCGTAGATCAGCATCATCGGCATGCCGATGTACTGCCACACCGAGACCATGGAGATGGCGGCCAGCGCGCTCTCCTCCTCGCCCAGCCACGGCGCAAAAAAATCCGCCAGACCGGCAAAGCCCATCAGCTTTTCGCCCACTCCCCACAGCGGCGACAGGATCAGCTGCCAGATAAAACCGATGATCACCACCGACAGCAGCGTTGGCAGAAAAATCAGTGTGCGATAGGTGCGCGCGCCACGCAGCCCTTTCAGGCTGAATAAAGTCGCCAGCAGCAGGCCGATCGGATTTTGCAGCAGCATGTGCAGACAGAAGAACTTGGCGTTGTTGATCATCGCATTCCAGAAACCGGCCGACCAGTCGGGGTCCAGCAGCACCGTGCGGAAGTTTTGCAAGCCAGCGTAGGCCGCATGGCCGTTGTCGTCGGCGACGAAGAAGCCCTGCCCCAGCGTCTGCACCAGCGGCAGTGCGCTGAACACGCCGTAGACCAGCACCGCCGGCCCAAGGAATAGCAGCAACTGCCAGATTTTTACTTCATGCTTCAAAACCACCTCCAGAATTCGAACAAAAAAAACCGGCGCCGCGCCCGGCGCCGGCCAAACTGGATCACACGTAATCAGTGGGAGGGATTCAGTGTGACGCTACTTTTGCTGTGGTTTGTACCACTTGGCAAAACCGTTTTGCAGCCGTGCCGCAGCATCCTTCGGCGCCAGCTTGCCGTTCAAAACCTGTGCATTGATATTCCAGAGTTCACTCTCCATGCTGGGCTGCCCGCGATTCAGCACCTGGGCGTTGAAGCGGATGGTCGAGGCGCAGCTGTTGCGCCATTCCGCCATCTGCTTGGCCACCGGATCACGCACCGAAATCAGGTGGTTGGACAGCGAGAAGAAACCGGTCACGCGGTTGGTATAGATATCGGCAAACTCCTGCGAACCTACCCACGCCAGGAACTTGAACGCATCATCCTTGTTGCGCGACTTCTTGTTGATGCCGATGCCAATGTCCATATGGTCCGAGATGAAGCAGGCATCTCCCGCCTTGCGCACCGGCGGCGCAAACGCGCCCAGTTCCAGGCCCGGCGTCTGGCTGAAGTAGGAGATATCCCAGGAGCCGCTCGGGTAAATGGCGGCGCGGCCCAGCGCGAACTGATTCTGGCTATCGCCATAGGTTTGCGCGCTGGCGCCGCGGCCAAGGTAGCTGCCCATGCGCTGCTCGAACTGCAAGGCATCGACGAACGGTGCATCGGTCAGTTTGGCCTTGCCGGCAATGAGCGCCTTGCGCCCTTCCTCGCCGCGCCAGAAATTGGGGCCGATATTGGTATAAACCATTTGGCTCGATTCCCATTGATCGGCCGTGCCCAGCGCCAGCGGCGTGACGCCGCCTTTCTTCAACGCTTCCAGCAGCGCGAAGAATTCATCCACCGTCTTGGGCGGTTGCAGATTGAGCTTTTTGAAGATCTTTTTGTTGTACAGGAAGCCGTGGATCACCGAGGCCACCGGCATGCAGAAGGTGTCCTTGCCATCGTCGGTCTGCCACGCCACGGTGGCGGTGGCCGGGAAGTTCTGCATCCCCGCCTTGCCATCGAGTTTTTCGAGCTGGCCCTTTTTGTACAACGACAGCGACACGTCGAACGGACGGCAGGCGATCAGGTCACCGGCGGTGCCGCCGGCCAGGCGAGCGGCCAGGCTGGAGTCGTACTCGGTCGGCGCGGTCGGCGCGAACTTCACTTCGATGCCGGGATGGTTTTTTTCGAACGCGGGGATCAGCACCTTCTCCCACAAGGTCTTGTCGTCCACGCGCCAGCTTTCGATCACCAGCGTGCCGGCATGTGCGCTTGTTGCGCAAAGCATGGCAAGCAGCAGAGCATTTTTAACCTTGCGACGGAATGGCATTGATGTCCCTTTCATTACAGCGATGGGACGATCTTAGCTTGCACTTTCCGTAACAGCACCTGCGCCACACGCAGGCCTAAGCCTTTGATTTTATTGGACCAGCTGCCTATGGCGATTACATTTCCTAACGCCGCAAGCGACGTGCGTCCGGCGCGCTGTAACACTACGCAAGGTACGCTTACAAAACTTAACAAAAAGGTTGGCGCCGGTGTTGTAAAGCTGCCCGTTTAGTAAAAACCGAGAAACTGAAGCCCGTTTTCTGGATTCGTTTGACCCCTTTTGCGCAGCCGATAAATACTAAATTGGCAAAATAACCAAAAAGGAGACATACGATGTATCAGTCGAAACGGACTCTCATGAGTCTCGCCGTGGCCAGCGCTTGCGCGTTCGTCAGCGTGGCATCGCACGCGCAGGAAAGCGATGCAGCGGCAAATTCGGATCAGATCCCGGAAGTGAAAGTGACCGCCACCCGCTATTCCACCTCGCTGCTGAAAACCCCGCTGGCGGTGACGGCCCTGAGCCAGGACCAGCTGACGCGCAAGGGCGCGACCAGCCTGCGCGACTTGAGCGGCGAGATGCCTAACGTGGTGATCGAAAACACCGGCCTCGATTCCGCCGTGCAGATCACCATTCGCGGCATCACCTCCACCAACTTCACCGAGACCGGCGACCCGGCAGTTGGCTTCCACGTCGACGGCATGTACTCGCCGCGCCCGCAAGGTGCGCAGGCGCTGATGTTCGACCTTGACCAGGTCGAAGTGCTGCGCGGCCCGCAAGGTACGCTGTTCGGCCGTAACTCCACTGGCGGCAGCGTCAACGTGATTCCAGCGAAGCCCGATTGGACCGGCAACTACGGCAAGGCCGATCTGGACCTCGGCAACTACAACAAGAAGCAGGTCAACCTGGTGCAGAACGTGGTGGTGAACGACGCGCTGGCACTGCGCGGAACCTTCATGAAAGTGAAACGCGACGGCTACGCGCACCAGAGCCGCGATGTCAGCGAAGCCAATGCGCCTGCCCTGGGCTGGGTCCCGAACGGCAAGCCGGACGTCGACCAGCGCTTCAACCGCTATGTTGGCCCGAGCGAGTATTACACCAATCAAAACGAATGGGCCGGCCGCCTGACCGCGCTGTTGAAAGTGAACCGCGACGTCACCGCCAAAGCTTCGTACGAGGAGTTCCAGGACTCCAGTGCCGGCGGCGCCGCTTTCCGCGACTGCGAGGCCGGCGCAGGCACGCGCTACGCCTGCACCGACCAGGGCAAGTGGGATATCAACGTCAACGTGCCGGGCCACATCGACATGAAGATCCGCACGCTGCGCACTGGCGTGAACTGGAACCTCAACGACCACACCAACTTCGACTACACCTTCCAGGTCGCTGATCAGCGCCGCAATGAGATCACCGACGACGACAAAGGTCTGCAGAACGCCGCGCCGTTCCAGATCAACGGCGCCTACCCCAACTCGAAGGACGGCAACTGGGGCACCTGGCCGCTGACCGATTCCTTCCACCGCACGCTGGACTCGCGCTACCTGTCGACCGTGCACGAAGCGCAGCTCAAGCAGCAGCTTGGCAGCCTGAAATACGTGGCCGGTTTGTTCTGGATGCACGAGCGAAATAACATCGACTACGAAATCACCAACACCATCCAGAAGCCATACGGCGATGTGGGCAGCGTGCTGTATCACCAGCCGAACCGCCAGGTCGACGCCAAGGCCGCCTTCGCGCAGGCTGACTGGCAGTTCATGCCGACATGGACCGCTACCGCCGGCGCGCGCTACAGCGTGGACAGCAAGGAAGACAAAGGCGGCGAGGTGTATGGCGCCAACTGGATCGGCAATGCGGCTTATTACAACGGCTGGTATTCCCAAGGCACGCCGGGCACACCGGGCTTCCACGTCCACGACGGCACCGACCTGTCGCCGGGCATGGGCGGCAGCGTGGCGGCCTATCACCTGTATGGTTCGCCGACCTCGAATGACCACAAGCAGACGTGGAACAAAGTGACGTGGCGTCTCGGCCTGCAAAAGCAGATCGATACCAACAAGATGATTTACGGCTCCATCTCCACCGGCTACAAGGCCGGCGGCTTCGCCGACAAGACCGACAGCTGCAACTACCACAAGTGCGCGGACGGCAAAATGGGCGTGGTCACCTTCCTGCCTTACGATCCGGAGACGGTGACTAACTACGAGCTGGGTTTCAAGGGCAAGTTCCTCGACAACACGCTGAACCTTTCCGCCACCGCCTTCTTCATGAAGTACAAAGGCATGCAACTGACCGGGACCTACTTCGTCAACCAGATCATCCCGGACAACGGCTTGCCCTGCCCGGCCGACCAGCCGAAGTGCGATGTGTATGAAACATGGCGCACCATCAACGTCGGCAAGGTGAATATCCCTGGCCTCGAACTGGAATGGGATTGGAAACCGTGGCGCGGCGGCCGTATCGGCGGCGGCTTCGCTTACATCAACACCAGTGTGCACGACTTCAATTCGTACAGCGACGACTATCAGTGCGACGTGCGCACGGAGCTTGGCCTGCCTGCTTGCCCTTCCGTGTACAACGGTCCTGACAAGACGCTGCTGGGCCGCCGCCTCGCCAACATCGAAGGCAACCACCTGCCGAACACGCCGAAGTACCAGTTCAACATCAACTTCTCGCAGGAGTTCGGACTGGAAAACGGCTACAAGCTGATTCCTTACTTGAAGGTGAACTGGCGCGACAAGGCTTACTTCGATTTGCTGAATTCGGACTTCGCTCACATCGGCCGTTACCAGAAGGCCTACGCGATGACCGATGCGTCGGTGCGATTCGAAGCGCCGGAAGACAAATGGCACGCGGAGCTTTATGTGCGCAACCTGTCGGACACGCACGCCAAGACCAGCACCGATTCGGCCTTCGGCGGATTTATGCGGGCCTACTACGTAGAGCCGCGCATGTACGGCTTCCGCATCGGCGCCAACTTCTAGGCTTTACTCTTCACCAGCTCCAGCCAGGCGCGCGCGGCAAACGAGAGGTGTCCGCCGCGCCGCCAGGCCAGCATGAGCTTCCAGTCCAGGGCCGGTTCATCGAGTTTCGCGATGGTGAACTGGTCCTGCGCCAACGTATCGCAGAACACTTTTGGCAGCAGCGTAATGCCCACGCCCAGCCGCACCAGCGACGCCACGAAATCCCATTGGCCGCTACGGCTGCTGATGCGCGGCGTGAAGCCAGCGCGCTGGCAGGCGTCGGCGATAATGTCGTTTAGAGCGAAGCCTTCGCCGTAGAAGATGAACGCGGCATCGGCCAGTTCATGCAGCTTGACCCGCTTGCGGCCTCGCCATGCGGAGTCCTTCGGCGCCAGCAGGCAGATGGGCGAGCGCACCAGCGGGAAGGAATCGAACTCCTGCCAGATATCCTGGTTGGCCGCGTGGTCAAGCAAAGTGCCCATTTCCAGCACGCCGCTGCGCAGGTCTGTTTCGATGCCCCGTGAGCCGCCTTCAAACAATTTGAGTTCGATCTGCGGATGGCGGCGATGGTAAGCGGCCAGCAGTGGCGCCAGCGGCGCGTGCGCCTGCTGGGTGACGCCGATGCGCAGATCGCCGCGCCGCAGCTGCTGCAGGTCTTGCAGCTCCACGCCCATTTCTTCATGCATGGCGAGCAGCGCGCGGCCGCGTTGCAGGACGATGTTACCCGCATCGGTGAGGGTGAAGCGCTTGCCGGTGCGTTCCAGCAGAGTGAGGTCCAGCGCTTGCTCCAGCTGCTGGATCATCTTGCTGACCGTGGGCTGGGTGACGTACAGCGCCTCGGCCGCGCGGCTGAAGCTTTGATGGTCTACCACGGCAACGAAATAGCGCAGTGCACGAATGTCCATCATTTATTCCATTCTCGAATCATTTTCATGATTTTAATTCATTTTATATTTAGCTCACCGATGCCTAGAATGGCAGCATGAAACGGATTCTCTTTACACTGGTGCAGGTGCTTGGGCTGATCGCAGCTTGGAAGGCGGCCGACAGCGCGGCGGCCTGGCTCGGATTGCCCTTCTCCGGCGGCGTGGTCGGCCTGATCGTGATGGTTGCGCTGCTGCTGGCTGGCGTGCTGCGGCCGGCCGCGATCGAGCATGGCGCGGACTGGCTGCTGTCGAATATGCTGCTGTTCTTTGTTCCGCTGGTGGTGTCGGTGGTGCAGTTCACCGGTTTGCTGAAAGAAGATGGCTGGCGGCTGTTCGCCGCCATCGGCATCGGCTTCACCTGCGTGATGGTCGCTACCGCGCTGACCGTCGAGTGGGCGTGCCGCTTTGAGCGCGGCCGCGCACTGCGGCGCATCCGCCGTGTGCGCAACGACCGACATTTGCGCAGCCCACGCGCCGCGCGCGGCGGCGCCGGGGCCGCCGCGTGATGCCGCTGCTGTTCCTCATGCTGACGCTTGGCCTGTTCTCCGCGAACGTCGCCTTGCATCGCCGCTTTCCACGCTGGTGGCTGACGCCTGCCATCGCCACATCGGCGGTGCTGATCGCTGTGGTGCAGCTATCGTCCACACCCTTCCCTGTCTACTTCAGCGACACACGCTGGCTGTCCTGGCTACTCGGCCCGGCGACGGTGGCGTTTGCGCTGCCCATCTATCAGTATCGCGAACTGGTGCAGCGGCACTGGCTGGCGCTGACCCTGGGCAGCGCGGCCGGCATCGTCGCATCGCTGGGCAGCACGCTGCTACTGGATCGATTGCTTGGCCTGCACGGCAGCATGGCGCAAAGCCTGCTGGCGCGTTCGGTGTCGACGCCGTTCGCGCTGGAAGCCACGCGCCACCTGGGCGGCTCGGCGCAACTGACCGGCATATTCGTGATCATCACCGGCTTGTTCGGGATTCTGCTTGGGCAGGTGCTGCTGGCGCTTCTGCCGCTGCGGATGCGGATTGCGCGCGGTGCACCCTACGGTGCGGCGGCGCACGGATTCGGCTTGAGCAAGGCGCGCTCGATTGGCGCGCAGGAAGGCGCGGTTGCCAGCCTGACCATGATCTTCAGCGGAGTGCTGATGGTGCTAATGGCGCCACTGTTGGGACACCTGCTTACCAGCGCATGACAGCGCGCACCTGCGGCAGCAAGTCGTTGGCGATGCTGATGCTTTGCTCTTTGGTCGGGTGTGCGTCGACGACGTCGCCGGGGTAGCTGGTAGACGCGATGGCGTGCACACGCTGGTTGCCGACCACACGCACCGTCTCTGCGATGTAGCTGCGCAGCGCCGCCTGTTTTTCATCGTGCAGCATGCCGCCTTCGGTCAGCATGATCTGCGCTTGCGGATGGTCCTGCAGCAGCGTGCGCACCAGCTTCACGTAGGCTTGCACGTACTGCTCGCGCTCCGGTATGCCGACGGTCATATCGTTGGTGCCGATGGCGACCACGATGGCGTCCGGACGGTAGTCGCGCTGGTTCCACGGCACGGCGACCGGCTGAGTGGGAAGCGCCATGTTGTAGTAGTCCGCCAGATTGAGGTCGTTGGTCTTGCCGTCCCAGGTGCGGATCAGGCCACGGCCGCCGTAGCACACCAGCTGAACCTGGGCGTTAAGCTGCCTGGCCATCAGCATACCGTAGCTGGCGCGCGGGTTGGCCCAAGACGCACCGGCCTTGGTTTCACCGGCCACGCGGTCAACCGCCGCGCCGCAGGTGATGGAGTCACCCAGCAGGAGCAGCTTGCGGGCAGGCAGTGCCGGCGCGGCACGCCAGGCGCCATCGGTGTCAAAGCTGAGCAGCGCCGCATTGCCCTGCCACGTTTCGGAGCGGTTGACGATTTCCACCGTGTGCGGGCCGGCCGGCAGCCCGTCGGCCAGCGCCAGGGTCTGGCGGCCGGCGTTCAGGCGTATCCTGTGCTCCTTGCCGTCGACCACGACGTCGAGATAGGTCTGCTCACCGCTGGCCTGCGCCACAGCGCCGAGGCGCGTCCCTTCAAAGTTCAGGAAGAAGCTGACGCCGGGATAGCTGAACCGCACACCGCCATCCGCCGCCACCTCCGTGCGCCCCATGCGGGCGACGCGCGGATCGGCGGCAGTCATCGAGGCAACGGGCACGCTGCCCGGCTTGAGGCGCAACAGCAGCACGCTGTGCGGCGCCAGTTTGGCCTCCAGCTTCTTGCTGGTATCGCCCGACTTACCGCCCCAGATATCGCGCCAGTTGTAGACCTTCCGCTTGAAGTCCGCCTCGCGCTTGGTCAGGTCATCGCTCAGCAGATGCGCCTTCCAGTCGTAGCTGATGTTGGCCGCCTTCTCGCCGCGATTCAGCACCATGATCGCCCACTCGTCGTTCGCCAGCGGTTTGGCCCAGTATTCCAGCGGGCTGGCGTCCATGAACTTCCACGCCTGGATGCCCGCCTTGTCCTGGTTAATCGCGATCACGTCCTTGTTGGACAGGATGCGGCGCGTGGATTCCGGCATGCTGCGCAAGTCATTACCCAGAATGAGCGGCGACGCCATCATGGCCCAGATGGCAAAGTGCGCGCGGTCCTCGTCCTCGGTCATGCCCATGCCGACTTCCAGCATGTCCATGTCGTTCCAGTGGCCCGGTCCCGCGTACTTGCGCAAGCCCGCCTGCTTGTCGAGAATGCGCATCACGCCAAAGCGGGAGAAGTTACTGTGACTAAGCTCGCAATCCCAGCAAGGATAGATATCGCCGGTGGTCCGCCACGAATGGCCCACGTCCGCCGCCCACTCCCACGGCTTGTTATCGCCCCACTCGCACATGCTGAACAACATGGGCCGGCCGGCACTGCGGATGGCGTCGCGCATGGTGGTGTAGGCGCCGACCGGGCTTAGGCCTTTGCTGTCACACCAGTCATACTTGACGTAGTCCACGCCCCACGCAGCGTAGGTGATCGCATCCTGATACTCGTGCCCACGGCTGCCTGGATGGCCGCCGCAGGTGGTGGCGCCGACGTCCGAATAGATGCCCAGCTTGAGACCTTTGCCATGCACATAATCGGCCAACGCCTTCATGCCGGACGGGAAGCGCTGCGCGTCAGGATGGATCACACCATTCTCGTCGCGCTTGCCGTGCCAGCAATCGTCGATGTTGACATACTCGTAGCCGGCATCCTTGAGCCCTTGCTTCACCATCGCATCCGCCGTGTCGCGAATCAGCTGTTCGTTGATATCGCAGGCGAAGGAGTTCCAGCTGTTCCAGCCCATTTGCGGCGTGGCGGCCAGCCCATCGAACTTCTGGGCATGGACGCCGGCGCTGGTGGCGACCAGCGCCAGCATAATAAGGAAGCGCTTCATCGCTTGATCGCGTGCAGACGGTCGGCATACTCCTTGATCAGCAATAGCGAGCTGACGTCGGAATCGAACACCGAATACAGGCCCTGCTCTTCCTGCGGCGGATCGCCGACGAAGTCATTGCCCGGCTTCCACCAGTAATCCGCATTGGCCGCGCGGCCGGCGCCGCCCCATGCCCAGAAATTGAAGCCGGCAATCGGATCGCCTTTCGCTGCACGGGTGTAGACCACATCGAACACTTCGCGATAGAAGCGGTCGCGGATCTTGGTGGTGGCCTTGATGCTGAACGATGGGCCGTCGCGGTCGAGACCAAATTCTTCCAGCACGATAGGCTTGCCCAGTTTCTTCGCCAGCTCGATGTGCGAGTTCAGATAGTCGCGGCTCTTGCCGATGGCGTTATCCCAGGTGCCGCTCGGATTATTGGAATCGAACCAGCCCCAGTTCTTCGGCCACAGGTGATAGGTCAGGTAGTTGATGTTTTTCGTGCGGTGCGCGTCAAGGTACAGCTGCGCATCCTGCGCCGAACCGGCCAGGCCTTCGCTGCCGCTGCTGACCATGTGGTTCTTGTCGAGGCTATGAATGTAGCCCGCCACCTCGTCGACCCACTTGACGTAGACGGCCTTCTCTTCCGGCGTCGATTTGCTGTTGCCCGGACGCGGCTCGTTGGCCAGCTGCCACGACAGGATATGCGTATCTTCGGTGTACGGCTTGCCGGTCACGGTGTTCACGCGCTTGACGATTTTGGCGATCACGTTGCGGTACTCGGCCTGCGCGGCGGCGTTGCGGTAGAAACCTGCGGTCTTCTGCATGTAGGTCTCGTAGTCCTTGGTCACATTCGGGTCCAGTGCCGGCGTGCCTTCGAACCAGTTCAGATACTGCGTCATGCCGCCCGACCATTGCCAGAAGTTGTTCAGGTAAAGCACCACGGTCATGTCGCGCTTGGCCACTTCCGCCATCAGGAAGTCCAGGCCGGCCAGCAGGTTTTCATCGTACTGGCCCGGTGCGGCGGTGGTGGCCGGGCTGACGGCGCTCTTCATCTCGGTCTTCTCGGACACCGCCAGCACGCGCAGGTTGTTGATGCCGAGAGCCTTCATGTTATCCAGTTCTTTCAGCAGGCGCGCGCGTTCGCCCACGCCGCTGGGTGCGCCGAGGTAGCCGCCGTACCAGAAGTTGGCGCCAACGATGTAGTACGCCTTGCCGTTGCGGGCGAAGTGCGTGTTCTTGACGGTGACGAAGTCGTTGTTCGCAGCAGGTGCGGCTTCCACCATGCCGGCCGCGCCGATCATCAGCGCGGCTGCGCAGAATTTGTACAGTTGTTTCAAGTTTCGCTCCTTGTTATTTATTTGCCTGCCACGTTCAGCGTGCGCTGCGGCAGTTGAATGGTGATGCTTGCTGCCTTTGCATCCGCTGCGTCTTGCGCCAGCAGGACTTTGTAGCCGCCCTTGGCGATACGCCATGTCTTGCTGCGGCTGTCGTACACGCCCAGCAGGCGCGGGTCGACAGTTACGCTGACTTCCTTGCTTTCGCCCGGCGCCAGTTCAACCTTGTCCCAGCCGGCCAGGCGCTTGGGTGCTTCCCACCTGGCGTTCAGTGGCGCCACGTAAAGCTGCGGCACGTCCTTGCCTTTTACTGCGCCGGTGTTGGTGATCTTGAAGCTGACCGACAGCTTGCCATCTTTCTGGCCGGCCGCAAGCCCCGAATACGTGAACTGCGTGTACGACAAGCCGTGACCGAACGGGAACAGCGGCTTCAGTCCTTTCAGGTCGAACCACTTGTAGCCGACCGCCGCGCCTTCGTGATAGTTGACGGTGAAGCGCACCGCTTCGTTCTTTGGATCGCCGTCCAGCTTAGGACGCGGCAGTTGGCTTTCCGATGCCGGGAAAGTCGCGGGCAAGTGGCCCGACGGATTCACTTCGCCAAACAGCACGCGCGCAATCGCCTCGCCGCCGGCGGTGCCCGGATACCACGCCTGCACAATGCCCGCCGCCTGATCCACCCACGGCATCAGCACCGGACCGGAGGTCTCCAGCACCACCACGGTTTTCGGATTGGCTTTGGCCACGCTGGCGATCAGCGCGTCCTGGTTATCCGGCAGCGACAGCGATACTGCGTCCAGCGCTTCGCCCACCCACTGCTGGGCGAACACCAGCACCACGTCCGCATCCGCTGCGGCTTTCGCGGCGGCGGCAGGATCCTTGCCGTCGTTGTAAGTCACGGAGGCACCCGGAGCACGTGTCTGGATGGCTTTCATCGGCGACGATGGGTGATACACCACAGGCCCCGGCCAGACGGTTGGCTCGATGCCCGGCACGGCGTTGCCGCCGATCGGGTACACCAGCGACGAGCCACCGCCAGCCAGCACGCCCACATCCGCATGCGCGCCGATGATGACGATTTTCTTGGCGCCGGCTTTCAGCGGCAGCACGTTACCCGCGTTCTTCAGCAGCACCATGCCCTCTTCCGCGGCGGCGCGGCTGACCAGATTATGCGCGGTGAAATCGATTGCACCGCCTTCCGCAACAGGGTTGTCGACCACGCCCTTGGCAAACATGGCGCGCAGCACGCGGAACACCATGTTGTCGAACCGCGCCTGCGGCACGTGCCCGTTGGTCACCGCCTCTTCCAGCGCGCCGCCGAAGTACTGCGACTTGTCGAATTCCCAGCCGGACTGCTGGTCCAGGCCCGCATTGGCCGATTCCACCGTGCTGTGGGTCGCACCCCAGTCGGTCATGACGTAACCCTTGTAGCCCCAATCCTTCTTCAGCACTTGATTCAGCAGGTAGTCGCTCTCGCAGGCGTACACGCCGTTCAGGCGGTTATACGAGCACATGACCGAACCGGGATCGGCCTGCTCCATCAGCAGCTGGAAAGCCAGCAGGTCGGACATGCGGTTGCTGGCGTCATCGAGACGCGCGTCGAGCACAAAGCGGCCGGTCTCCTGGTCGTTGACGGCGTAGTGCTTCATAGTGGCGATGATGTTGTTGGACTGGATGCCCTTCACCTGCTGCGCCACCATGGTCCCGGCCAGCAGCGGGTCTTCTCCCGCGTATTCGAAGTTACGGCCGTTGCGTGGTTCGCGCAGCAGATTGACGCCGCCCGCCAGCATGACGTTGAAGCCGGAGGAACGCGCCTCGGCGCCGATCATCGCGCCGCCCTGGTACGCCAGCTCGCGGTTCCAGGTCGCCGTGGTGGCAAGGCCGGACGGCAGCGAGGTGCGCTCCCGCGGCGTCTTGGTCGCTTGCGTCGCCACGCCCAGACCTGCATCAGTCTCGAACAGCGCCGGCAGGCCGAGACGCGGCACGCCCTCGATGTAGCCTGCCGACGAAGGCAGCGCCGCCGGATGCTTCTTGGTCTTGTTGCCGAAGTCCGAACCGAAGTGGCCCAGCACGTATTTGAGCTTCTCCTGCTGCGTCATCGCTTTCAGCGCGAGTTCGGCGCGCTGGTCGGCGCTCAGCGATTTATCCATCCACGGTTCCGCCGCCTGTACCGACATGGCGGCCAGGGCGAGCGTGATCGCCAGTTTCAACTTCATACAGTCTCCTTGTTGTTATACATGCCGGCATATTTGACGCCGAAATACAGGATAAAGGTGTAGCAGGCGGCAGGCACGAAGAACGACCATTGCAGGCCGATGGTGTCCGCCAGCAGGCCTTGCGCGAACGGCACCAGCGCGCCGCCCACAATCGCCATGCACAGAATGCCCGAACCCTGGCCGGTCTGCTTGCCCAGCTTGTGCAGCGCCATGCTGAAGATGGTCGGGAACATGATGGAATTGAACAGCCCCACCGCGATGATGGACCACATGGCCAGTTGGCCGCTGCCGAAGATCGCCAGCAAGATCAGGATGATCGAAGCGGCCGAGTTAAAGGCCAGCGCCTTGCCCGGGCTGACGTAGCGCATCACGCCGAAGCCGATGAAGCGGCCGACCATGGCGCCGCCCCAGTAGTAGCTGACGTAGTGCGCAGCCGCGCCGGCCGGCAGGCCGGCGACATTGGCTTCGCCAAGGAAGTTAATCAGGAAGCTGCCGATGCTGACTTCACCGCCCACGTACAGGAAGATGCCGATGGCGCCCAGCAGCAGATGGCGATGCGCCAGCACGCCGGTTTCCACGCTGGTGGCCACTTCATCGTCAGCGGCATGGCTGATCTTCGGCAGGCGCACCACGGCAAACAGCATAGCCAACGCCAGCAGCGCGCCCGCCAGCGCCAGGTAAGGTCCCTGCACCGCCGCCGCTTCCTCGGCCTTGGTGCGCACCACATTGGTCACGCCTTCGGACAGGATCAACACGCCACCCAGCGCCGGGGCGATGGTGGTGCCAAGCGAATTGAATGCCTGCGTCAGCGTCAGGCGGCTGGACGCGGTGGCCGGTGCACCGAGCACCGTCACGTAAGGATTGGCCGCCACCTGCAGGATGGTGATGCCGCTGGCCAGCACGAAGAACGCCAGCAGGAACAAGGCGTAACCGCTCACCGAGGCCGGGAAAAACAGCGCGCAGCCGGCAGCAGCCAGCACCAGTCCACTGACCGCACCGCGCTGGTAGCCGATCCGCTTGATCAGCATCCCAGCCGGCAGCGACACGATGAAGTAGGCGCCGAAGAAGCAGAACTGCACCAGCATGGCCTGCACATAGTTCAGTGTGTAGATCGATTTCAGGTGCGGAATCAGCACGTCGTTTAGTGACGTCAGCAGGCCCCACATGAAGAACAGCAGCGTGATGATGACCAGCGGGACGGTGTTCCCGCCCTCCGTATGGCCGTGCGGGCGCACAGCTGCGGATGCAACGTGTTCCATCGTGTCTCCTCGTATGGATGGTTTTTGTAATGTTGAAAAGATTCTGCATAGTTGCTGCGAGCGGGTCAAACGGCTTGCGAAATTTGGTCGCAGTTTAGCCCCATTCACTAAACGCAGCGCGTTTAGTAAATTGCGCTAAACTCAAAGGCCAAGTCGACAAGCTGTTTGACCGTCAATAGACGCCTATGCAAGACTTCAATCACACGAGGAGATACAAGAAAAATGGCCACCAACGTAACGATCAGGGATATCGCCCGCGTTGCAGGCGTGTCGGCGGGGACGATTTCGCGTGCATTGAAAAATGAACCCGGCCTGACCGAAGCCACGCGACAAATGGTACTGGAGACGGCGCGCGGCCTGGGTTACGACTTTTGCAAGCTGCGCCCGAAACGCCTGCGCCGCCTGACCTTCCTGCTGCACCGCCAGCACAACACCGCGTCGAGCAGCCCGTTCTACTCGCCGGTGCTGCACGGCGCGGAAGAGGCTTGCCGCAAGCAGGGCATCGTGCTGTCCTTCATGGCAGTGGGACCGGCCGATGGACTGATCGACCAGATTCGCATGCATGCGCCGGACGGCATCGTGTGCGCCGGTTTCTTCGAGCCCGAAACATTGAGCGCCCTGCGCTCGACCGGCAAGCAGCTGGTGCTGATCGATATGAAGCTGCGCGGCTACAGTTCGGTCAATCCGGACAATATGATGGGCGGCTACCTCGCCACTAAACATTTGATCGACACCGGACGCACGCGAGTCGGCTTCATCTCCGGCCCGCTGGCGCACTACTCGATCCGCGAACGCGCGCGCGGCTACCGCCAGGCGCTGTTCGAAGAAGGCATCCTGGCCGATCCACGCCTGGAAGCGCAGCTGCCGGACGGCGTCGAGCTCGAAACCGGCGCATGGGAAGCGATGGAGCAGTTGCTGGACCTGCCGCATCCACCGGACGCGGTGTTTTGCTACAACGACAGCGCCGCGCTGGTGGCGATGCGCTGCTGTCTCGCGCGCGGCCTGAAGGTGCCGCACGATATTGCCATCGTCGGCTTCGACGATATTTCGACCGCCGTGCTGGGGCACCGTCCCCTGACCACGCTGCGCATCGATAAAAAGACATTGGGTGCGTTGGGCGTGGAACTGCTGCTCAACGGCCCGCATGAAGAGCCGGTCGAGAAAGTCTCGCCGGTGGAGTTAATTGTCCGCGCCAGCACCGTCACGGAAGGCTGGCGCCCCAAGAACCTGGTAACTTTCAAACGGACCTGAAGATGGCCCCTGATTTCCGATCACGCACCACCCTGCTGAACCACATTCGCCACACCAAGCAATTCTACGATGCCCGCTGCACCGACCCTAGCGGCGGCCTGTATCACTTCTACAAGGACGACGGCACAGTCTACGATACGCACACGCGCCATCTGGTCAGCAGCACGCGCTTCGTCTTTAACTATGCGATGGCGTGGCGCCAGTTCGGTGAAGAAGCGGATCGGCAGCGCCTGCGCCACGCGCTGGCCTTCCTGCGCGATGCGCACCGCAATCCGGCCACTGGCGGCTACGCATGGCAGCTGGAATGGCATAACGGCGAAGGCCGTGTCACCGACGGCACCAACCACTGCTACGGCCTGGCCTTCGTGCTGCTGGCCTACAGCCACGCGCTGATGGCCGGCGAAACGCAAGCCGCGCCTTGGATCGCCGAAACCTTCGAGTTGATGGAGCAGCGCTTCTGGGATGCGAAGTATGGCCTGTATGCCGACGAGGCCAGCGCCGACTGGTCGCACCTCGACGGCTATCGCGGCCAGAACGCCAATATGCACGCCTGCGAAGCGCTGATCGCCGCGTTTGAAGCGACCAAGGACCGCGCCTACCTGCTGCGCGCCGAAACGCTGGCGCACAACATTGCCGTGCGCCAGGCCGCGCTGGCCGACAACATGGTGTGGGAACACTATCATTCCGACTGGTCGGTCGACACTGAATACAACCGCCACGACAAGAGCAATATCTTCCGCCCATGGGGCTACCAGCCGGGCCACCTGACCGAGTGGGCCAAGCTGTTGCTGCTGCTGGAGCGCCACGGCGAGCACCTCGCCAGCAAGCCTGACTGGCTGCTGCCGCGCGCAGTGGAACTGTTCGACGCTGCGCTGGCGAAAGCATGGGATCATGAACACGGCGGCATCTACTACGGTTTCGCGCCGGACGGCAGCATCTGCGACGACCTCAAATACTTCTGGGTGCAGGCCGAAAGCCTGGCCACCGCCGCCTTGCTGGCGGCGCGCACCGGCGAGGCGCGCTACTGGACCTGGTACGACAAAATCTGGGCCTACAGCTGGGAGCATTTCGTCGACCACCAGCACGGCGCGTGGTATCGCATTCTCAGCGCCGACAACAGCAAGCTGACCGACGAGAAAAGCCCGGCCGGCAAGGTGGACTACCACACCATGGGCGCCTGCTACGAAGTGCTCAACGTTTTGACGAAGGACTGAGATGAGCTTTCCCTTGTTTGTAGCGGCGGGCGAAGCGCTCACCGATCTGGTGGTGCAGGACGCGGCACAGCAGAACTGGGCCAGCCTGACCGGCGGCTCGACCTGGAATGTGGCGCGCACGATGGCCAGGCTGGACGTGCCGACCGCGTTCGCGGGCGCCATCAGCAAGGACGTCTTCGGCGACGCCCTGTGGCAGGCCAGCGAAGCGGCCCGGCTGGACATGCGCTTCCTGCAGCGCTACGACCGCGCGCCGCTGCTGGCCGTCGTGCACCGCACCGATCCGCCGGCCTACTTCTTCATCGGCGACGACAGCGCCGACCTGCACTTCGATGCGGCGCAACTGCCGGAAGGCTGGCGCGCGCATTGCAAGTGGGTGCACTTCGGCGGCATCAGCCTGGCCCGCGAACCGCTGGCCGGCAAGCTGGTGGCGCTGGCCGAGCAGCTCAAGCGCGACGGCATCCGCATCAGCTACGACCCGAACTACCGTCTTCTGATGGACCAGCGCTACGACGCCACGCTGCGCCGCATGACGGAACTGGCGGACGTGGTCAAGGTGTCGGAAGAAGACCTGGAAGGCCTGTTCCGCACCAGGGATATCGACGGCGCATTCGCCACGCTGCGCAGCTGGAATCCGGCCGCGACCTACCTGTACACCAAGGGCGGCAATGGCGCTTCGCTGCACATCGGCGAGCAGTCATGGTCGCAGGCGGCGCCGAAAATCACGGTAGTCGATACCGTGGGTGCGGGCGACGCCAGCATCGCCGCGCTGGCGTGGAGCATGATGTACCAGGCCGACGCCACGCCGCTGCAGCACCTGCAATTCTCGGTGGCGGCCGGCGCGGCGGCCTGTCTCGGCGCCGGCGCATCGCCGCCATCGCTGGCGGATATCCGCAACCTTACGAACTTGTAATGTCGTTCGTCACAGAGCTGTAACATGGGATCAATACGATGGCGGGCTTTACCAGCTCACCATCGTCAGGTTTCCATGTCTTCGAAAACTCCGTTCGCTCCCTCCCGTCTGCAAATGGCGCTAGCCGCCGCCGGCCTGTGCGCCCTCCACTTCTCCGCGCTGGCGGAAGACATGGGCAGCGCGCTGTCCACGGTTGAAGTCAAGGCCACCGTCGAAAAGAAAAAGCTTGGCGATGCGGTCAGCAGCGGCGCGCTGGGACGCAAGTCGGAACTGGATACCCCCTTCTCCACCAAGGCCGTCTCCAGCGAAGAGATCGAGGACCGCCTGGCCACCAGCATTTCCGAAGTGCTGAAGTACGATGCCTCGGTGACGGCCATCTCGCCGCCGATCTCCACCCACCCTGCCACCATCCAGATGCGCGGCCTGCGCCTTGATGACCTGAACGGATACAAGATCGACGGCCTGGCCAACATCAATCGCGGCACCGAGATGCCGCTGGAGATGTTCGAAAGCGTGGAAGCGCTGAAAGGCCTGACCGGTTATATGTACGGCTTCGGTTCCCCAGGCGGCATTGTCAACTACGTGAGCAAGCGCCCGACCACCAGCCCAAGCTTCAGCGCGGCGATGGGCTATCAGGAAGGCGGCGCAATCAAGGAACACATCGACACCGGCGGCCGTCTCGGCGAGGAAGGCGAATTTGGCTACCGTTTGAACCTGCTGCATGAAGACGGCGACCTGAAACAGGAAAGCGGCTCGATCAACCGCAACGCCGCCGGCCTGAATCTGGAGTGGCGCGTGACCAAAGACCTGGCCCTGACCTATGATGCCATCTATCAGCGCCGCGCCAGCGTGGGCGGCACCGATATCATCATCGCCCCGGCCTACAAAGTACCCACGCCAATCGACGGCGAGAGCAAACTGAATAGCGTCGGCGCGGGTAGCGACGTGGAATACACGCTGGCCACCACCGGCATCGAATACCGCATCGCACCGCAGTGGGTGGTCAACGCCTCCTATCGCACCTCGGATTCCACCCGCGTGTACAAGAAGGACCAGTACTACATCACCAGCAACGCCGGTGACTACAAGGACCGCGTGACCTCGGAGCTGCATGGCTATCACTTCGACCAGGTGCAAGCCACCATCAACGGCAGCTTTAGCGGCAACGACGTGGTACTGGGCGTGATGTCGCAGAGCCTGACCTCGACCTCCTCGGTGGTGACGCCGAAAAACTACCTCGGCACCGGCAACCTGTACGCGCCGGTCATCATCAACGTCTGGGGCATCAACTACAGCGGCGGCATCTATCGCGACGAAACCACGCGCCAGGAAGCGGTGTTCGCCAGCGATACCTTCAAGTTCAACGACAACTGGTCGGTGCTGGGCGGCTTGCGCCACACGCAGTTCGTCGACAACGCCTACTCGACCAAGGGCGCACTGAACGCCCGCTACACGGCCGACAAAACCACGCCGACCGTGGCGCTGATGTACAAGCCGGCCGCCGACACCACGCTGTACGCCAGCTACGTGGAAGCGCTGGAACAGGCGGCCAATGCGCCGACTTCCACCGTCAACGCCAACCAGACCTTCGCACCGATCAAGAGCAAGCAGACGGAAGTCGGCGTGAAGACGGAACGCAGCTGGTGGAACGCCACCGCATCGCTGTTCCGCATCGAGCGCGGCGCGCAGTACACCAACGCCGCCAATATGTATGTACTGGACGGCCAGACCAAATATCGGGGTGTGGAATTCAACACCGTGGTGCAGGCAGCGAAGAACATATCGATCGAAGGCGGCGTGATGCTGCTGGATGCAACGCTGGAAGACGCGGCGCCGGGCTACAGCGGCAAGCGCGCGGTGGGCGCACCGCGCCGCCAGGCTTCGGTGCAGGCGACCTGGCGTGAAGTGGCACCAGGCCTGGCACTGCACGTCGGCACCCAGTACCTCGGCGAACTGGCGATGGATGCGGCCAATGTGAACACGCTGCCGGCGTACACGCTGTTCGATGCGGGCGTCAACTACCGCCACCGCTACTTCGGCAAGATGATCAGCGTGCGCGCGAATATTTCGAACATCGCCAACCGCAAGTACTGGACCTACTATCAGGAGAACTACCTGAACATCGGCGCGCCGCGCACTGCGAGCGTGAATGTCCGTGTCGACTTTTAATCTCGCACTGGCCCTGCTGCTGTCCACCAAGACGCCGTACGCACCGCAGCAGGACAGCGCCAGCTATGAAGCGCCACCCGCCGGCTACACGGCGGTCTACACCCAGATGCTGGCGCGCCACGGCTCGCGCGGTCTCACCAGCCCAAAAGGCGCGCAATCGCTGCACGCCCTGTGGCAGCAGGCCGCCGATGCCAACGCACTGACGCCGCTCGGCCGCCAGTTGGGGCCGGACCTGGTGCAGATGATGCAGGCGAATGCATCCATCGGCTACGGCAACGAGACCCGCCAGGGCATGGAGGAGCACACGCAGCTGGCCCAGCGCCTGCAGGCACGCCTGCCATCCCTGTTCCGCGAAGCGGCGGACAAGGGCCGGCGCATAGCTCTGGTCAGCTCGGGCAAGGAGCGCGCGGTCGACAGCACGGAATTCTTCCGCAACGCGCTGGCGCAGCAGCAGCCCGGCCTTGCGCCGCTGTTCGACACCAGCATCGACCGCAGCACCCTCTACTTCCACAAACAGGAATCAAGCGCCGATTACCAGCACTGGCTGAAAAGCGATGAGCTGCAAGCGCGCGAGGCGGCCATTCACGCGCAGCCGCCATTGCAGGCCGCCGCGCAAGCCTCGCTGGCGCGCCTGTTCACGCCCGCCTTCATCGCCACGCTGGACGCGAACCGCAGCACCGAAGCCGCGCTAACGCTGTACGCGATGTACGCCGCTGCTGCCGACATGCGGCACGAACTCAAGGCCGACTTCACCAAATACATCCCGCCGGCCGAAGCCCTCGTCTACGCCGAAGCCGAAGACGCCGAGGCCTTCTACGAGAAAGGCCCCTCCATTGCGGAAAACGGCGACGCCACATGGCGCATGGCCGCGCCGCTGGTCGACGATTTTTTCAAGGAGACCGACGCCATCGCCGCCGGCGACCTGTCGCACGCCGCCAAGCTGCGCTTCGCCCACGCCGAAATCATCATCCCGCTGGCCAGCGCCTTCGGCCTGCGCGGCATGTCGGAACAGCTGCCGCGCAGCGCGACTTACAGTTACCAAAACAGCCCATGGCGCGGCGCGCTGGTGGCGCCGATGGCGGCCAATCTCCAGTGGGACGTATATCAAAATGCCGCCGGCCAGACGCTGGTGCGCATGCTGTACAACGAACAGGAAAGCGACTTCAAGCCGGCCTGCGACAGCGCCCGCATCGCTCCGTCCAGCCACTTCTACGACTACAAGCAGTTGAAACGTTGTTATAAATAACACCAAGATTATCAAATGCTCTATACCAAAAGGCGCTTCTGGTCGAATAGCAACAATTAATACAAATCTACACTCGCGAATCGCAAGTTGCCGGTGCTACACTCATAAGGTCACCAGACCTAAAAGAGAGGACGACACCATGAACCAGATGTCGAGACGCCAGTTCCTTCGGGTGACTGGCGCGACCATCGCGGGTTCGAGCATCGCGCTCCTCGGCTTTGCTCCGGCAACGGCTTTGGCCGAAGTCCGGCAGTACAAGCTGGCGCGCAGCACCGAAACCCGCAACACCTGCCCATACTGCTCCGTCGGTTGCGGCATCCTGATGTACGGCCTTGGCGATGGCGCCAAGAATGCGGCGGCCAGCATCATTCACATCGAAGGCGACGCCGACCACCCGGTCAACCGCGGCACCCTGTGCCCGAAAGGCGCCAGCCTGATCGACTTCATCCACTCGCCGAACCGCCTGCTCGCGCCGCAGTACCGTGCGCCGGGTGCGACCGAATGGTCGCCAATGTCGTGGGATGAAGCGCTCAACCGCATCGCCAAATTGATGAAGGCGGACCGTGACGCCAACTTCGTCGAAAAAACCGAAGACGGCAAAACCGTCAACCGCTGGACCACCACCGGCATGCTGTGCGCGTCGGCCAGCACCAATGAAGTAGGCTACTTAACCCATAAAACGATGCGTGCCACCGGCATGCTCCCATTCGACAACCAAGCACGTGTTTGACACGGTCCAACGGTGGCAGGTCTTGCCTCGACATTTGGACGTGGTGCGATGACGAATCACTGGGTCGACATCAAGAATGCTGATGTCATCCTGGTCATGGGCGGCAACGCAGCAGAAGCACACCCTTGCGGGTTTAAATGGGTCACGGAAGCGAAGGCGCATCGCGGCGCCAAGTTGATCGTGGTCGATCCGCGCTTTACCCGGACTGCCTCGGTGGCGGACTATTACGTCCCTACCCGCACCGGCGCGGACATCGTTTTCCTGGGCGGTATCATCAACTACCTGCTCACCAACGATAAGATCCAGCACGACTACGTCCGCAATTACACCGACATGCCGTTCATCGTGCGCGAAGATTTTGCCTTTAACGACGGGCTGTATTCGGGCTGGGACAACGAGAAGAACAAGTACACCGACAAGAGCAGCTGGAACTACGAGATCGGCGATGATGGCTTTGCCAAGGTCGACCCGACGCTCGAGCACCCGCGTTGCGTGTACCAGCTGATGAAGAAGCACTACTCGCGCTATACGCCCGAGATGGTGGAAAAAGCCTGCGGCGTGCCGCCGGAGAAATTCCATCACGTCGCGGAACTGCTGGCGTCGACCGCGGTGCCGGGACGAGCTGCGACCATCCTGTATGCACTGGGCTGGACCCAGCACTCGACCGGCGCGGAAACCCTGCGTACCGGCGCCATGGTGCAGCTGCTGCTCGGGAATATGGGCATCGCCGGCGGCGGCATGAACGCGCTGCGCGGCCACTCCAACATCCAGGGCCTGACCGACCTTGGCCTGCTGACCAATATGCTGCCGGGCTACCTCTCGCTTCCGGGCGAGGCCGAGCAGGATTGGGATGCGTACGTGGCCAAGCGCGCGCTGAAGCCGCTGCGTCCTAACCAGTTGAGCTACTACAGCAACTCGAAGAAATTCCTGGTCTCCTTCATGAAGGCCTGGTGGGGCGACGCTGCGACCGAGGAAAACAACTACGCCTTCAACTACCTGCCCAAGCTCGATAAGCCGTACGACATGATGCAGGCGTTCGAGCTGATGATCCAGGGGAAAATGACCGGCTACATCTGCCAGGGCTTCAACATCCTGGCCTCGGCGCCGGACAAGCAGAAGACCACCGATGCCTTGTCCAAGTTGAAGTGGCTGGTGATCATGGATCCGCTGCAGACCGAAACGTCCGAGTTCTGGAAACCGCACGGCGACTTCCACAAAGTCGATCCGACGAAAATCCAGACCGAGGTATTCAGCCTGCCGACCACCTGCTTCGCGGAAGAACGCGGTTCGCTGGTCAGTTCCTCGCGCGTGCTGCAGTGGCACTGGCAAGGCGCTGAAGGTCCGGGCCAGTCGCGCAGCGACCTGGAAATCATGTCAGGCCTGTTCCTGCGCATGAAGAAGGCTTACCAGACCGAAGGCGGCAAGTTCCCCGATCCGATCCTGAACCTGACCTGGAACTACGCCAACCCGGCCTTCCCTAGTCCGGAAGAACTGGCGATGGAGTACAACGGCAAGGCGCTCAAGGAGATCACCGATCCGAAAGACCCGACCAAAGTTATCCTGAAGAAGAACGAGCAGCTGGCGGGCTTCGCGCAGTTGAAGGATGACGGCAGCACGGCTTGCGGTTGCTGGATCTTCGCCGGCTCGTGGACGGCTGCCGGCAACCAGATGGCACGCCGCGACAACAGCGATCCATCGGGCATAGGCCAGACGCTGAACTGGGCCTGGGCCTGGCCGGCCAACCGCCGCGTGCTGTACAACCGCGCTTCCTGCGACCCGAAAGGCAAGCCGTGGGATCCAACCCGCAAGCTGGTGTCGTGGAACGGCACGGCGTGGGGCGGCTACGACGTACCGGACTTCAAAGTGGATGAACCGCCTGAAAACGGCATGGGTCCATTCATCATGCTGGCCGAAGGCGTGGCGCGCTTCTTCTCGCGCGACTCGATGGCGGAGGGACCATTCCCCGAGCACTACGAGCCGTTCGAATCGCCGATCGGGCATAACCCGCTGCATCCGAACAATCCGAAAGCGTTCAACAATCCTGCCGGCCGCATGTTCCCGAACGACCGCAAGAAGTTGGGCAAGAAGGACCAGTTCCCGCATGCGGCGACCAGTTATCGCCTGACGGAGCACTTCCACTTCTGGACCAAGCATGCGCGCCTGAACTCCATTATCCAGCCGGAGCAATTCGTCGAAATCGGCGACGCGCTGGCCAAGGAAATCGGCGTGGTGCACGGCGACCGCGTGAAGGTGACGTCGGGGCGCGGCTACATCATCGCGAAAGCGGTGGTGACCAAGCGGATCAAGCAATTGACCATCGACGGCAAACCGATGCACCACGTCGGCCTGCCGATCAACTTCGGCTTCAAGGGGCTCACTAAACCGGGCTACCTGGTTAACACGCTGACGCCTGTTGTGGGCGACGGCAATTCACAGACACCGGAATCGAAGTCGTTCCTGGTGAAAGTGGAAAAAGCCTGAACGCCGGAGGAGAACAACTATGTCATTACAATCACTTGATATCAAACGCATGTCGGCCACCACGGTGACGCCGCCGCAAGCGCGCACCCCGGTGACCGGCACTGTCGCCAAACTGATCGACGTCTCCAAGTGCATCGGCTGCAAGGCTTGCCAAACGGCCTGCATGGAGTGGAACGATCTGCGCGACGAGGTGGGTGAAACCACCGGCGTGTACGACAATCCTTTGGACCTGACGCCGCAATCGTGGACCGTCATGCGCTTCTCGGAATACGAGAATCCAAAGGGCGACCTCGAATGGCTGATCCGCAAGGACGGCTGCATGCACTGCGAAGATCCGGGCTGCCTCAAGGCCTGCCCTTCGCCGGGCGCCATCGTGCAGTACACCAACGGCATTGTGGATTTCCATCAGGAGAACTGCATCGGCTGCGGCTACTGCGTTGCCGGCTGCCCGTTCGACGTGCCGCGCATTTCCAAGCAGGACAGCCGCGCCTACAAGTGCACCTTGTGCTCGGACCGCGTGGCCGTCGGCCAGGAACCTGCCTGCGTCAAGACCTGCCCGACTGGCGCCATCATGTTCGGCACCAAGGAGGACATGAAGGAGCATGCGGAAGAGCGCATCACGGACCTGAAGTCGCGCGGCTTTGAGCAGGCGGGCTTGTACGATCCGGCCGGCGTGGGCGGCACGCACGTGATGTATGTGCTGCACCATGCGGACCAGCCAACGCTGTACCACGGTCTGAAAAAGGATCCGAGCATCAGCGCCACGGTCGGTTTGTGGAAGGGCCTCACCAAGCCGCTGGCACTGGCGGGCATCGCCATGACGGCGCTGGCAGGCTGGTTCCACTACTCGCGCGTGGGTCCGAACGAGGTGTCGAAGGAAGAGGAAGCCGAAGCAGTGGCGGAAGCTAAACGCATCAGGGAGGAAGCACCATGAGCTCACCCAATCGCGATAAGGATGGCAATCCACTGATCCAGCGCTACACGCCCAACGAGCGCAGTAATCACTGGATCACCGCCATCTGCTTCATCCTGCTGGCCGTTTCGGGCCTGGCCATGTTCCACCCGGCGACGGCTTGGATGGCCGTGTTCCTCGGCGGCGGCCAGTGGACCCGCATACTGCATCCGTTCATCGGGCTGGTGATGTTTGTGTCGTTTGCGATTCTGGTGCTGCGCTTCTGGCACCACAACCGCATGGACGCCGCCGACAGGCAATGGCTGAACCAGATCGGCGATGTGCTCAACAACCACGAAGACAAGCTGCCCAAGATCGGCATGTACAACGCCGGGCAGAAGATCCTGTTCTTCGTGCTGATCGCTTCGATGTGCGGGCTGCTGTTGTCCGGCATCGTAATCTGGCGCGCTTACTTCGCGTTTTACTTCCCGATCGAGATCGTGCGGCTGGCGGCCTTGCTGCATGCGTTTAGCGCATTTGTGCTGATCTGTTCCATCATCGTGCACATTTACGCGGCGTTCTGGGTCAAGGGATCGATCGGGGCGATGGTACGGGGCACCGTCACTTACGGGTGGGCGCGCAAGCACCATCCGCGCTGGTTTGAAGAAGTCGTTCGCAAGACCCGCGACTAGGATAGAATGCTCCTTGCGCCAGGAGCATTCACCATCCGCTAATTGGAGAATTTTTTGGTACAACGTTTGTTAGAACCAGGTGAGATCGAGGCGCTCGATCACACCGCCATACCTCGCCTGCTGCTGCCGGACGCGCGCAGCCTGTTCCCTGCGCGCGCCGCGCGTTTGCGCCAGTTGGCGAGTAATCAGATCAAAGGCATTCCGGTCGGCGAGACGCTGTCCGGTTATCTCAACATGATGGCGGCGCTGGTGGACGCGCAGGCAGCGGTGCTGCGCGCCCTGCCCGCCGACACCTTCGCCCTGCCGGATGCCGCCGGCATCCAGCTTGCCATCGACCACCACATGCCGCCGCTGCCGGTCAGCGGCCAGCGCCCAGCCACATGGCGGCGCGTGTTCGACGCCATTCTCGATCAACTGGATGTGCATGCGGCGACGCAGCCGCAGCTGGCCGCCGTGCTGGCCGAGTTGCGCGCGCTCGACGCGGCAGAACTGGAAGGCTGCGCCGATGCGGTGCTGGGCGAGCTGACCGAAGGTGTACATCCGCTGCACGCGCCATTCGTGGCCGCTGCCCTGCAAGTGATGTGGACTGCGCGCGCCAGCCAGCTGGACGGCCGTAGCGTGCAGCCGCTGGTGACCAATACTTTGTGCCCGGTGTGCGGCGCGCATCCGGTGGCATCGGTGATCCGCATCGGTGGACAGTCGCAAGGCTACCGCTATTTGCAGTGCAGCTGCTGCGCCAGCGAATGGCACATGGTGCGCGTGAAGTGCTCGTGCTGCGAGGGCACATCCAAGGTGGCTTACCAGAGCATCGCGCCGGAGGAGGAAGCGCCGGAGCCGGCCAACAAGGCCAACGATCCAAGCAAGGTGGCGCGCGCCGAGACTTGCGACGACTGCCATACCTACCGCAAGATCTTCAACCAGGAGCACGACTTCCACGTCGAGCCACTGGCCGACGACCTGGCCAGCCTGGCGCTTGACCTGCTGGTCGGCGAAGCCGGCTACGCCCGCGCCAGCGGCAATCCCCTGCTGTGGTTCAACGCAGAATGAGCAAGCAGCCCAACGCCAACGCTGCCGACGCCACCGGCACGAGCGGCCACGCGGCCGCTCGCACCGCAGCGGATTCGCCCGCCGCCGGAGGCACTGGGGGCGCGATCCGCCTGCCGGCCGTCCACCTGATCTTGTCGGACGCCGACTGCGAAGCGCTGATCGCCGAATATGGCCGCGTGCAGACGCTGGAAGCCGCCCGCGCCCTGCTGGCCGAACTGCGCGCCATGCTGCTGGCCGCCCGCGAAGGCGGCGCAGCTGCGACGGCGGCTGGCGCGCCGGACACCAGTATCCCATCGCTGCTGACCATGCTGTCCGCGCGCCTGAAAGAACAAAACACCTCACCGCTGCGTCCTGTCTTCAACCTCACCGGCACCGTCCTGCACACCAACCTTGGCCGCGCGCTGCTCCCCGACAGCGCAGTGCAAGCCGTGGTGGAAGCCCTGCGCTGGCCGATGAACCTCGAATGGGACATCGACACCGGCAAACGCGGCGACCGTGACAACCTGATTGAAGACCTGCTGCTCGAACTGACCGGCGCAGAAGCCGCGACCATCGTCAACAACAACGCCGCCGCCGTGCTGCTGATGCTGAACACCGTGGCATTGGGCAAAGAGGTCATCGTCTCACGCGGCGAACTGGTGGAAATCGGGGGCGCCTTCCGCATCCCGGACGTGATGACGCGCGCCGGCGCGGTGCTGCGCGAAGTCGGCGCCACCAACCGCACGCACCTCAAGGACTACGACGAAGCCGCCGGCCCGCAGACCGCGCTGATGATGAAGGTCCACACCAGCAACTACGCCATCACCGGCTTCACCAAGAGCGTGGAGCTGGATGAACTGGCCCCGCTGGCGAAGAAGCACAACATCCCGGTAGCGGTGGACCTGGGCAGCGGCACGCTGGTCGATCTGGAACAATACGGCCTGCCGCACGAAACCACCGTGCGTGAAACCATCGCCGGCGGTGCCGATCTGGTCACCTTCAGCGGCGACAAGCTGCTGGGCGGCCCGCAGTGCGGCATCATCGTCGGCCGCAAGGACCTGATCGCGCAGATTAAAAAGAACCCGCTGAAACGCGCCCTGCGCGTCAGCAAACTGACGCTGGCCGCACTGGAGCCGGTGCTGGCACTCTACCGCGCCCCGGACCTGCTGCCGGAACGCCTGACCACCCTCAAGCTGCTGACCCGCCCCGCCGCCGCCATGCACGCGCAGGCGCAAGCCATCCTGCCGCCGCTGCAGGCCGCGCTGGGCACAGGCTATGTGGTCAGCGATGAAGCGATGATGAGCCAGATCGGCAGCGGTGCGCTGCCGGTCGACCAGTTGCCGAGCCACGGCCTCGTGGTGCGCGCGGCGGCGGAAGGCCGCATCAGCAACGCGCTCGGCGTGCTGGAACAGCGCCTGCGCGCCCTGCCCCTGCCGGTGATCGGCCGCGTGGCGCAGGACGCGCTATGGCTGGACCTGCGCTGCCTGCAGGAGCATCAACAGCAGCGCTTCATCGAACAACTGTCCCTGCTCGCAGCATGATCGTCGGTACCGCAGGCCACATCGACCACGGCAAGACTACACTCACACGCGCACTCACCGGCGTCGATACCGATCGTCTGAAGGAAGAAAAGGCGCGCGGCATTTCGATCGAACTCGGTTACGCCTACACGCCGCTCGACAACGACATACTCGGCGTGATCGACGTGCCGGGCCACGAGAAATTCATCCGCACCATGGCGGCCGGCGTCACTGGCATCGACGCCGCGCTGCTGGTGATCGCGGCCGATGATGGCATCATGCCGCAGACACTCGAGCATCTCGCCATCCTGCGCCTGCTGGGCGTGAAGCGCGGCGTGGTGGCGCTGACCAAGATCGACCGCGCGGATGGGGCGCTGCTGGAACAGCGCGAGCAGGAAATCCATGCCCTACTGGAGCCTACCGATTTCGCCGGTGCGCAAGTGTTCCGGACCAATGCCACGCAAGCGGGCGATGTAGGCGTCAAGGCGCTTTTACATCACCTGTCGCAGATGGCGGCGACGCTACCGGCCAATGACGAACGGCGCTTGTTCCGTCTTGGCGTGGATCGCGTGTTCACGCTGGCCGGGAAAGGCACCATCGTTACCGGCACAGCGCTTGCGGGCAGTGTGCGCGTGGGCGATGCTTTGCAACTGGCGCCCGGCGGGCAGCAAGTGCGCGTGCGTAGCATTCATGCGCAAAACCGCTCGGCAGATGTGGGACGCGCGGGACAACGGCTGGCTTTAAACCTGAGCGGCGCAAGCAAGGACGATATCGCACGCGGTACGTGGGTAGTGGCGCCGGCGCTGGCCGAATGCTCACCGCGCGTGGATGTGGAACTGACGCTGATGCCGGACTGCGGCCTCACGCTGAAACCGTGGTCGCCGGTGCACGTGCACCTCGGCGCGGCGCATCACACAGCCAACGTGGTGCCGCTCGATGACGAAGTGCTGGCGCCCGGCCACACAGGCCGCGTGCAGTTGGTGCTGGACGCGCCGGTGCACGCCGTGCCGGGGGACCGCTTCGTGATCCGCAACGCGCAAGCCACTGCCACCATCGGCGGCGGCGTGGTGCTCGATCCATTCGGGCCAGCCCGCAAACGCCGCAGCGAAGCACGCACCGCTTGGCTGCAAGCGCTCACCGATTTCATCGATCAACGCAGCGCCATGACTGGCGCCGCTGGCGCAGGCGCTGAGGGCGCCGCCGTCCACAGTCGCGTCGATGGCGGGCGCATCGCCGGTAGCGGCAACATCACAGCCCTGTTGGCACGCGGGCCGCTCGGCTTGCGCGCGTCGATGCTGGTGCGCCTGTCGCAGTTGCCCGCATCGGAGATCGTCGCGCCGCCCGGCACGGTGGAAGTACCGCTGCAAGGCGGCGACACGCTGTTGATCGCGCAGGCCGAAGTGCAAGCGCTGCAAGCCCGAATCCTGTCCGCGCTGACCGACTTCCACGCCCGCGCGCCCGACGACGCCGGCCCCGAACTGTGGCGCCTGAAACGCATCGTCTCGCCGGACATGGAAGACCGCCTGTGGAGCCGCCTGATTGACACCCTGCTGGCCGATGGCACCATCCAGCAGCGCGGCCGCAGCCTGCACCTGCCAAGCCACAGCGTGGAGCTGAGCGCCCAGGAACAGGCAATGGCCGCACCGCTGCTGGCCTCCCTGCTGGCCGGCGGTTTCGATCCCCCCTGGGTGCGCGACCTGATGCGCGAACACAGCATGCCGGAAGCCGAAGTGCGCCGCCTGCTGCTCAAGCTCTCAAAAACCGGCGAATTGAACCAGGTGGTGAAAGACCTCTTCTACCACCCGCAGCGTCTCGACGAACTGGCGCGCATCGTCGCCACGCTGCCCGAAGTGCAGGCCGCCTCGTTCCGCGACGCCACCGGCCTTGGTCGCAAGCGGGCCATACAGGTCTTGGAATTCTTCGACCGGGTCGGCTATACTCGGCGGGTCGGCAATATCCACCTGATACGACCGAACGCAGCCTGGTCGTACAGCGCCAGCTAAACCAAAGGAAGGCATACTCATCCGGTGATGGGGCCGGGCTTCAAACCCGGTGGGGGGCGTCAGCCGCTCCCTCGTAAGTTCGACTCCTACTGCCTTCCGCCATCCACCGTTCCCGCCACCAGCTCCAGCGCCGCATTGAAGTCGGCCGGCGTTTCCTGCAGCAGTGACCACAGGCGATTGTGTTCAGCGCCGCGCACGATGTGCAGTTGCCGCGATTCGGCGCGAGTGGCGGCGGCTACCAGGCGTTCGGAAATCTCAAGCGGGATCACGGCGTCATGCTCGGCGTGGATCACCAGCAGCCGCCCTTCAAAGCGCGACAGGATCTCCCACACATCGCTGTCGGCCCAGCTGCGCTCGCGGCGGATCACGGCCGAGAAGTCCGGCCCGAACGGCACCTCGTAGGCGGACGGCGTGTAAACGCCCGGCACGATCAGCACCAGCGCATCGATCCGGTGCTGCTGCGTCATGCGGATGGCGTTGTAAGCCCCCATGCTGGAGCCGAACACCACCAGCGGCTCCGACAACGGACTCGCCGCCAGCACCGCCTGCGCTTGCCGCGTGCGGCTGGCCACCGACGATTGTGCGAACGTGCCACCGGTGTCGCCATGGCCGATGGCGTCGAAACACACACTGCCATGCCCGCGCTGCTGCAAGGCGCTGCGCAACAGGTGGTGGCCGCGCCGCGTGCTACCGCCGGCGCCGTGCAGGTACAGGATGCGGTTGCTGTCGCGCCCCACGTAGTGGTCGGCCTTCAGCGCCATGCCGTCGAACGGCACCTCGAAATCAAGAATGGTAGACATGCCCGCAGCGTACCACAGCCTGCTGTTGCGCCAGCGGTGCGCGCTGACTGTACAATGGCGGGCATCATTCACCAGGGGACATAAAAAATGCAAAAGATCGCTCTGCAAGCCGCCGCCATCGGCATGGCGTTCGCCTCCTTCGCCGCCCACGCGGCACCGGCGCAAACCGCCGAGCAACTGTACCAGGCCAACTGCGCTGCCTGCCATGGCACCAAGCTGGAAGGCGCGGTCGGTCCGACCTTGGGCCAGCACGCCTGGATTCACGGCGCGCCAACCAAGGCCAATCTGATCAAGGTCATCAGCAACGGCGTGCCGGAGAAGAATATGCCAGCCTGGTCGCCTGCCCTGAACAAAGAACAGATTGCACTGCTGGCCGACTACATCGCCGCCAACGCCAACAAGAAGCTTGCGGCGGCGCCGGCCGCTGCGGTGCCCGCCGTGGCCAAGCCGGTCGCCGCCAGCCTGCTGGACGGTTTCAAGCTGCCGAAGGGTTTCCACATCAGTGTCTATGCTGAAGGCGCAGTCACTGCGCGCAGCATGGTGGTGTCGGACAGCGGCATCGTCTACGTCGGTTCACGCAAGGCCGGCAAGGTGTACGCGCTGGTGCCGCGCGCCGACAAGCAATCGGCCGAAGTTGTTACCATCGCCGAAGGCCTGGAGAATCCGATCGGCGTCACCCTGCTCAATGGCGCGCTGTACGTGGGCGAAATCGGCCGCGTGATCCGCTTCGACAACATCGACAAGCGCTACGCGCAGAAGCCGTCGTATGAAGTGGTGAAAGTCAGCCTGCCGAACGACAAGTGGCACGGCGAGAAAGTCATCAAGGCCAGCCCGGACGGCAAGCTCTACATCCCAGTCGGCGCGCCGTGCAATGTCTGCGATACCGACGACACCAAAAGCGCCAAGATCTACCGCATGAACGCCGACGGCAGCCAGCTGGAAGAAGTGGCGCGCGGCGTGCGCAACACGGTGGGCTTCGATTTCCACCCTTCGACCAGGCAGCTGTGGTTCACCGATAACGGCCGCGACGAAATGGGCGACAACACGCCATCGTGCGAACTGAATGTGCTGACCAAATTCGGCCAGCACTTCGGCTTCCCGTACTGCCACGGCGGCGTGGTGCCGGACCCGCAGTTCGGCAAGGGCCATACTTGCGAAGAGTTCGTCGAGCCGGTCGCCAAGCTGGGGCCGCACGTAGCGCCGCTGGGCATGGGCTTCTACACCGGCAAGCAGTTCCCGGAGGCCTACCGCAACAACATCTTCGTGGCCGAGCACGGCTCGTGGAACCGCAGCACCAAGATCGGCTACAGCGTGCGCTTCATTACGCTGTACGGCAACAAGCTGGTGAGCGACACCGCCTTCATCGACGGCTTCCTGCGCGGCGATGAGGTGGTGGGCCGTCCGGTGGACGTGGCCCAACTGGCCGACGGCTCGCTGCTGGTCTCCGACGACTACGGCGGCCGCATCTTCCGCGTGACTTACGACGGCAAGTAACCTTCCTTCAAAACCTGCCCAAAGGCCCATTCGCGGTCTTTGGGCAAGTCAGTCAGATTGGCCTCACGCCCGGCAAGCTCGACTGCATCGCGCCAGACCTCATCATCCCATTCCGCTTCGTCCAGCAAGTTACGTAAGCTCGGCATTTTTCTGAACAGCCTGGCGATTGCTTCACGCTGAGTTCGTATTGTGTTGAGCCAGCTTTTACCTCGTCGATCCGGCTGATATTTCCACTTGAGCATATGCGCCATCAGAATCGCCATCCGGTGCGCCAGCTGATGGCGATGGCTGATGTTCATATCCTCGATTTCCTCGGCGATATGCTCCACATCCAACAAAGCCCACTGCCCCGCCCGCAACAAGGCCACCTGCTCCTTGGCCCAGGCGGCAACATCGTCGTCGTATAGTGTGCTCATGGCGACCTCCTCTATAGTTAGACCAGCAGTACAACCAAAAAGTTCAGAGGCCGAAAGGAAGAACCTTGTTCACGGAGCTGCAGGATTGCGGATTGATTTTCACATTTGTGGCAACGCCAACGGAACAATGGAACGGCTAACGCATGCGCCAGACCAAGTTTAAAAAGGCCGAAGAACCCTCATTTCCTGGCACCGAGTTCGGTGATAAGGTTCGCCACGTTTTTCAATGGCGCCGAGTTGCCACAACTGTCGACAGAGTACATCCGCCCCTCTTCGCTCAAGAACAGCAAGTAGTCTTCACCTGCATCCATTGGAAAGCGCGAAGATGTGTTTTCAGATCGTACCTGAATGATTTGAGCGGCGGCACCTTTGAAATGGCGGAGCACTTCAATTTTATACACGGTGGCGGTTAGCCCGTCGGGATCGGCGGAATCTTCTTTCAAGTCGCTATGATCCAACACGCGGCCGACCACCACCACGCGGCTCGAGCGAAACTCCTCTTGCGGAGTTGGGTGCCGTGGATCCAGGCAGACAGCCGAAGCCCCTGCAGTGACCAGGAAGATGGATCCAAACAAAAGTAATTCGCGAATAGCCATTGGTTTGTCTCGTACGCTAATATGATTGCTCAGCGGCGCCGGCCGTTCATTGGGTGTACTCATTTCGCATGGTGCGTCGCTCCATAACGGCAATGAGCTGGTACAAGCGTCTCTTATTGTATTGCTGAAGCAAACACGGATAGAGGTTGCCGATAATATTGAAGAAGACAAAGCTGAGACCTGTCTTCGATCCGTAGAAACTCCATGCGTAGACCGTCACTACCATCATCACCGCAAACCCCACCCAATGTGATACCTCCGCAGTCGCAATGTGTTTGCGTATATCCTTCAGCAATTGCAGGTCGCGCTGCTTCGGCAGTTTGATGTTGGTATTAAACATCCGCAGCGGCGTCGCCAGTAGGATTTTCCGGAACCACTCGACGCCAAGACTTTCATACGTCTTTGCATCGGCAAACAAATAGCGTGCGCTGATCCAGCCATAAAACGGCATCCGACGCAGCACGAGATCCGCGACGACTCCGATGATAAATGACAGGAACATCACGGCAATCGGGTTGTTTAGCAGTTGCATTCGTGCTTCCTCCAGTATTCTCGCATGTGTGGGAACCGATTCCGGATAATTGTCGTGTAACGAACGGAAAATCTCATTGATCAGCGGTGCCGTCAGGGGGCCGCCGGATTGAGTTGTTGGGCAAGGTGGCTGCACGAATGGAGCTCACGAGCGCAGTAATTGCCAACAGGTAGAGCACACCCTTAACGACGATGACAAAACCGTTGGAGTAGCCCGACACGTCAACGGTCGCGGTGTTAAGGACTTGATAGAAGAAACTGCCGTAGAACCCGCCGCACAGCATGGCCCAGGCAGCTACCAACAAGACCTTCCCATTCGGCCGCCCTCGCACGACCGCCCTAGCAGAGAACAATAGGAAAGCCCCAATCAGAAAATCATCCAAGTAAGCCGGGATGTTGTCGAAATTGGCTCCTCTCCGAATGGTCTCGAGCACGGGAAGTGCCACTCCCATTACGAAGGCAGTTTTAACTTCAAAACGCGAATTATTCATTTGTTCTTGGAGCCCAACGTTTCACTACTGTGATGGAATCAATTTGCCTGGGATGAGCCATGGTCTAACATTTGACGTGAGCGGCAGCCAGCGGGCGCAGCCCGTTGGATTTCCGCTCGACGGAATCGTTAAGCATTAACGGCATAGTTGTCTCCTAACTTTCTCCAACGTACGTAGGGTGGGAATGGCCGACCGTTTGAGAATGCCTCAAAGACCTCGACGACCTGCTTTAGCAGGAACCATTCATCTTGTGCCAGATTGAAGTTACCTGCGCTGGACTGCAGAACTGTTCCGTCCGAGTGAACGGCGACAGGATGATCTTGATACGCACGGCTATGTGACCCGGAAAGCTCTCTGCGTTCCAATAAAAATAAACCAGGCCCACCCGCCACTTGAACAAAGGAGCCATCCTCCGCAACTAAATTAGCAAACGATTGCTTTGTCCGCGACAAATCAAGCGCAAGCTTCTTTACGCTAGGAGCAGTGACGGATTTGCAGTTTTCGCGAGTGAAGATCATCGAGGCTAACCTGCAGGATAGCCGGCGGCTGGAGCGCGTAGGGCCGATTTAAACGCATGATCCATAGTTGGCCGATCGTAGTCGAGAAGCATTGAGTTGAAGCGAACGTATGCGTCCGCAAGAAGATTTATGTTTGGGCCGATAACGTCCATTCCTCGATCGTCATACGGATGGGCAAGCAGTCGTTTTTCAACATCCAAGAAATAGATAGAACAATGTGGATTGGGACGAAACGGACCGAAGTCAGTCGCGACGGCGCACCATAGCAGTGTTTGTAATCGCGAAATCGGGAATTCAAACAGTGCAAAGGCGGTCCATTCCTCAATCGTTTCATCCCACCTATCGTCCAAGGCGACAGGCTCCAACCAAGTCTCTCGCTCCTTCGGTATCGTTACACCGGCGAGCGCAAGTTCGCGGAGCGGGTGGCGAAGTGAAAACGGACTCGTTCCCATAAATCGCCTCAAACAGACCACTATTGTTCCTTCTGGAGGGAAGAAGTGTTCGAGAATCGTGGTTGCTTTTCGCACAGCAGTTAAGACCTGATCAAGGGCCGCTCCGCCTTCAGACAACTCAAAGCGAAGCCCACCAGGTACGCGATAGAACAATGCGTCTCCAAGCGCGTCCGGACCAAACGTTTCACTAATTCGATTTCTGTAATTCATGAGGGCCGACGTAACAAGTAACTGGCTGCCTGAACGCGCAGCGTGGAGGCAGGCCCGTTGATTGCAAGGTTGGGCACTATCTGAACCAAACTAGCCATTCCAGTACCCCTTTCCAAAAACGATCACCCAAGTAAAGGGCCATTAAACCGCACCCTACCATTGGCATAACAAAGGTAAAGGCCGCTCCGACAAATGACGAAACTCCAAATACAAAAATGACCGCAATGCCGACCACAGCGCCGAGAATAGCACCGCAGACAAACCGAGTAATCTGCTCGGGTTCTTCAACTTCGTGGTCATCGTGTATCTTCATGCAGCCCAACGTGCTTGAATTAACTGACATGCGTCAGCGCGTCCGTGTTGAATGAGTTGTTAGCAAAAACTACATACTCAACTCGTGTAACCATCGTATTCCCATTCAAAATACTTACACAATTGGTTTGCAGCTTCTTCCCAAGTATTGGCGTTGACGCTTGCAATAACTCGGGAGACCATTCGGTCGACTTCGGCCCACGAAAACTCCGGCACAAACAAAGTTCCGCGCCCCCAGCGGACTTCGGCCCGGTGTGCGAGGAAAGCAGGGGTAACCACCTGAAAATGGAAAATACTCGCCGCAGGAGAACCACATTCGCCGATATCCATAGTTACGAGAACGCAGCAATTTTTAGGATTATCCGGAAGGCCCGGTTTATCGAACTGAGTGGTGAAAAGATTCTTCACTTCGATCTGCATGAATGTATCCCTGCTAACGTATCGAGATCAGCGGAGCCGAAGGCGTCCGCTGGAGTGCATGGTTGGGCCGGTTCGGCGATTTGATACCTACCATTCATGGGCCTTTTGTAGAACGCCGAGCACGACAGAATTATCCTTGTAGCGTTTCCGCAGCGCGGCTTCGTCTTTGTCCAATTTTTCGCATCTGTATTTCTTCATAGCCGCAGCAATTTCCTTTCGACGCCCAGCGTCGTAGGGTTCTTCGCCAGCAAAATGCGCGCATATCGCAATTCGCTCAACCACCGCCGCGACGTCTTTGGGTTGTCCCTTTATCAGATCCGCCATTGGGTCAACTTCTGCGCATGTGGCGGAAGAAATCAGGATCAAGCCGGCAAGCAAAGATAGCCGCATTTCACTCTCAAAGTTAGACGTAACCGGCCGCAGCAGCGAGTGGCGATGCGAAGGTCAAGTTGACGGAATTGTTGGGCAAAAAAATCGGCCGGCATGTGCTGCACCTTGTACGAGCTTTTCGGCAAATGGACGCTGCGCTTCATCAAAAAACGAAACCCAAAACGAGCACAAGGTGTTTTTTGCTGCGAGAGTCGCCGCTAGCCGATACACTGCCTTTCCAGAATCCTCTTCCGCCAATATGGCTAGCTCCCCGATCCAGCCAGGCCCACTTGAATTTGCAGTTCGATCAGGGCCAAGCATTTTTTCGGCTACTACAGGATGCCCATTCGAGTCACCAGCAACCTCAATAATTTGAACATCAAGAGCCCAATCCGCCCCCCAGGAAGCCCATGATCCATCTGGGTTTTGTTCGTAGTACGAAGGCGGTAGCGTAGCCGACCAACCGCTACCGAGTTCAATCTTTCCGCCGTGTTCGAGTAGTGTCGCCATTTAGTTCATAGCCCAACGTGTCAATTCAGCCGCGCCGAAGGCGTCGGCTGGAATGCATTGTTGGGCGCATGTGCGACTGCGAAATTACGCCCAGCTATTAGCGCTTCAACCAACCGAGCGCGTCTCTTGGGTGCTTTCAGTTCAGCAGGAAGGCGGCTAAGCCAATGTTGATTTGGGCCCCACCCTGTGCCGCTCAATCGCGAAAGCAATCGCGAAGTAGGCAGCGGTTTGCGCGAAAGCACGTCAATGTAGTGGTCGAGATGAGCGAGCGAACAGAATTGAAGCTCAAAAGTATCAAACGCCACAGTCAGTACCGAGAAGCCCTTGTGAGGAATCTCAGGCGGCGCCGGTGGAGAGAATTCACCTGGGGCATTTGCAATAGGCATGTGAACCCAATAGGCACCATGCACCCAGCGCCAGCCGCCACAGTAGGTAAATTCAAATTTAGTACTCATTCGTGCTCGGCCCAACGGTCAGGATAACCGGCGGCTGGAGCGCGCAGCGCGGAAGCCGTCCGGTTGATTAGATGGTTAGAGCTTTTACGCATGTTCGATCCAGATCGTTTCACCAGGGTGATGTTCTTCGATGGTTTCGACTGCGCCAGCTAATACCTCCGGTCTCTCACCACCGAGGGGGTAGGAAAATCGAGTCAAAGAAGTACATTCCGAATTTTCAAAGTCGGACTCGGAGATTGCATCGGAGCCGCACCAGACCGGAGCCGCACACTTTTCAACAGCACGCAGCGCGTGCTTCAGTCCTTGCGAAGTAATGGCGAGGTAGACCATAGCTGTGCTCTAACGTTACGATTTCAGCGGCGCCGCAGGCGTCCGCTGGAAAGACTGGTTGGGCACAGATTTAGCACCGAATAGTTCAAGCAAGCTCACAATTTCAAGTAATCCGAAGTCCTCCTTCGCATGCCAGTATGGTGTCGCGAATGCCCCCTCAGAACTTGGCATATTTGGATCAGCTCCGAATTCCAAGAGAAGCTTTACGGCATCAATGCGTCCGGTCATCACCGCCCAATGTAAAGGGGATTGTCCGTCGGAGTCCAAGCAATTAATTTCATCCGATGACTTTTCAAGTTCGCGTCGGATCGCATCAAGATCCAGAGTTCGTACAATATCGTGCAGCATTATGCAGCCCAACGTTGGACGTAACCGGCCGCAGCAGCGCAAAGCGATGCGGAGGTCCGGTTGACGGAATTGTTGGGCGAATCTTTCATAATTCTTTAACCTCGATGCTGTTCGCGTGAATGGTGATATCTCCGAAGTCACCCTCAAGGATCACGCCGTTACCAAGAATACCCACACTTTCGAGCTCGCCCAAGCTTGGAACATTTTCAGGAGTTGTGAAGTTACTTATCAAGCGAAGCTGACCAAAATCGGCGCCAATCTCAGAGCCATCGGAATTTCGCGCGTGCACCTCGTAACGTGCCCCATCAGGCGCAAGTACTCTCATCTCGAAGAAAGCACGACGCTGCTCCAAGAAGAAGGAAAGGACGTAAGTCTCAGCGAGGTCTTCGATTCTCATGTGGCCTAACAAAAAATAGGCCCCCTATTTGTCGCAATTCTTCCCGCCTAAGGCTTGAAGTTTCGCAGAGTCCGACGCCGGGGAACCAATATTATCAATACATTATGCCAATTTAGCACACCCTAATGACTTCCGGCAAACCCACCTGCGGAGTAGCCATGACCACATCCAAACCCAAACTACTCGAGCAGGTGCGCGAGCGCATTCGCCTGAAGCACTACAGTATCCGCACAGAGCAAAGTTATATCGGCTGGATTCGCCGCTTTATTCTCTTCCACGATAAACGCCACCCTTCCCTCATGGGAGCCACGCAGGTGACACAATTCCTAACCCACCTGGCCATAACCGCAGGCGTTTCGCCATCAACCCAGAATCAGGCGAAGGCTGCCCTGCTCTTTCTGTACAAGGAGGTTCTGGAAGCCGAACTGCCTTGGCTGGACGAGATCGTCACAGCCAAGTCGTCACAACGCTTGCCGGTAGTGCTGACCAAAGACGAAGTACAACGCCTTCTGAGCAGCACCGGGGGCACCAATGGCTTGATACTGCGTCTGCTGTATGGCACGGGAATGCGGATAATGGAATGCTTGCGGCTGCGGGTAAAGGATGTTGAGTTTGCACGTAGCGAGATCATCATCCGCGAAGGCAAAGGCGGCAAAGACAGAGTAACAATGCTGCCGCAAACTTTGGTGGCGCCATTGCGCGAACACCTCGGCCGTGTTCAGCTACTGCACCAGCGAGACTTGGCAGAAGGCTTTGGCGATACGTGGCTGCCTTACGCGCTGGCCCGTAAGTATCCTAATGCGAACAAGGAGTGGGGCTGGCAGTATGTATTCCCGTCCAGGCAGCGCTCGACCGATCCGCGCTCCGGCGCCATCCGCCGACATCACGCTGACGAGAAAGCCATCCAGCGCGCCATGAAACAGGCTACTCGCGACACCAACATCAATAAACCGGCAACGCCTCACACGCTGCGACACTCTTTTGCAACCCACCTGCTGCAAGCGGGCTACGACATCCGCACGGTTCAGGAGCTGCTCGGCCATAAGGATGTCGGCACCACGATGATCTACACCCACGTTCTGAATCGCGGCGGCCACGGTGTGGTTAGCCCGCTGGATCAAACGCCGCCCCCGGCGGCTGACTGAGTGCTCAATTTCATTCCACGTATTGATTGTTTTTGGAATTGCTGCGCGAGGCGTCCCCACTGCAGAATGCATCGCAGCCGATTTGGCAAACCATGAGGAAGGTTCATGAAAGTCAGAAAATGCATTCTTGGGGCGGCCATGATGACCGCCATGACAGCAATCAATGCCACTGCACACGGCACCGCGCAGTCGGTGTTTAACTGGACGTCGAGCGCGCCGCTCATCTCGCCTCAACCCACGCCAGGCCAGACCATCTATGGGGTGAAAGATCCTTCGATTGTCCACGTGGACGGCAAATATCATGTGTTCATGACGACTGCCGGATCTGCTGGCTGGGGACTCGCGTACACCAGCTTTGACAAGTGGTCGGACGCAGCCTCGGCGAAAATCGTCCCCTTGGATAAATCCCCGATGGGACCGGGCTATCGCGCCGCTCCGCAAGTATTTTATTTCGCTCCGCAAAAAACGTGGTATCTCGTTTATCAAGGTGGTGATCCGCTCTACTCCACCTCCAAAGATATCGCTGATCCAACGTCCTGGAGCGCACCGAAGCCGTTCTTCCCCGCGCCCCCGGACATCATCAAGCAGCCGCAAGGTCATGGCTGGCTGGATTTCTGGGTGATCTGCGATGAGAAGAAATGCTACCTGTTCAATACTGATGACCACGGGCGTTTGCTGCGGTCCGAAACCGATCTCCGCCAGTTCCCGCATGGCTTCCATAACACGGTCGCGGTCATGAACGAAAAGACGGAAGACCTGTTCGAGGCGAGTAACACCTACCGGATTGCGGGCACCAGCAGCTACGTCACGCTGGTGGAAGCCATGTCACCGAAAGGGCGCTACTTCCGCATCTGGAAAAGCGATAGCCTCGATGGAAAATGGGAGCCGTTCTCCTCCTCCCCCATGAACGCTTTCGCCAGCCGCGATAACGTCAAGCAGTCGTGGTCGCACGATATTTCACACGGCGAGATGGTGCGCACGAACGCCGACCAAACCATGACCATCGATCCCTGCTGGCCGCTGGAGTATCTGTACCAAGGCAATGACCCGGCAGTGAAAGTGGACGACTACATCAAACTCCCGTATCGCCTGGGCCTCATCACCGCACAGGGCGACAATCCAGTAAGCGCGCTCTGCCGCCGCTAAAACAAAAAGCCCCCGCCGGCACTGAGCAAGCTCAGGCGGGCGGGGGCTTTTCAGCGGACTACCAGTCGATTACTGTGCGTTGGCAGCAGCAGCGGCAGCTTCTTCAGCAGCAGCTTTCATCGACAGCTTCAGGCGGCCGCGGTCGTCGGTTTCCAGAACCTTGACGCGCACTTGCTGGCCTTCTTTCAGGTAGTCGGCCACGGCGTTCACACGCTCGTTGGCGATCTGCGAGATGTGCAGCAGGCCGTCTTTGCCTGGCATCACTTGCACGATGGCGCCGAAGTCCAGCAGCTTGAGCACGGTGCCGTCGTAGGTCTTGCCCACTTCGACCGATGCGGTCAGCTCTTCGATGCGGCGCTTGGCTTCCTGGCCGGCAGCAGCGTCCACGGAGGCGATGGTGACCACGCCTTCGTCGCTGATGTCGATCTGGGTGCCGGTCTCTTCGGTCAGGGCGCGGATGACGGCGCCGCCTTTGCCGATCACGTCACGGATCTTCTCCGGATTGATCTTGATGGTGATCAGGCGCGGTGCGAAGTCCGACAGTTCGGTCTTCACGCTCGGCACGGCCTTTTGCATTTCGCCCAGGATGTGCTCGCGGCCTTCCTTGGCTTGCGCCAGCGCCACTTGCATGATTTCCTTGGTGATGCCCTGGATCTTGATGTCCATCTGCAGCGCGGTGATACCGTTGCGGGTACCGGCTACTTTGAAGTCCATGTCGCCCAGGTGGTCTTCGTCACCCAGAATGTCGGACAGCACGGCGAACTTGCCGCCTTCCTTGATCAGGCCCATGGCGATACCAGCGACGTGCTCTTTCATCGGCACGCCGGCATCCATCAGCGCCAGGCAGCCGCCGCAGACCGAAGCCATCGACGACGAACCGTTCGATTCGGTGATTTCCGATACCAGACGCACCGAGTAGCTGAACTCTTCCGGCGATGGCAGCGCTGCAACCAGTGCGCGCTTGGCCAGACGGCCGTGGCCCACTTCGCGGCGCTTCGGCGTACCGACGCGGCCGGTTTCGCCGGTGGCGAACGGTGGCATGTTGTAGTGCAGCATGAAGTCGTCGGTGTACTCGCCCATCAGCGCGTCGATCTTCTGCGAATCACGGGCAGTGCCCAGGGTCGCTACGACCAGGGCCTGGGTTTCGCCACGGGTGAACAGGGCCGAGCCGTGGGTACGCGGCAGCACCGAGGTGCGGATCGAGATTGGACGCACGGTGCGGGTGTCGCGGCCGTCGATACGTGGCTCGCCGTCCAGGATCTGCGAACGAACGATCTTCGATTCCATCTCGAACAGGATGTTGCCAACTTCAACCGAGTCAGGGGCAGCGGCGCCAGCGGCGGCAGCTTCAGCCGCCAGGTCAGCCGAGATTTCAGCCGACGCAGCGCGCAGTTTTTCGGTACGGGCTTGCTTGTCGCGGGTCTGGTAGGCTTCGCGCAGCTTGGCTTCGCCGAAGTGGGCGACGCGGCTGATCAGCGCTTCGTTCTTGGCTGGCGCGGTCCACACTTGCTCTGGCTTGCCGCCGTCGCGCACCAGGTCGTGAATCGCATCGATCACGACTTTCATTTGGGTGTGGCCATAGACCACTGCGCCCAGCATGATTTCTTCCGACAGCTGCTGCGCTTCCGATTCCACCATCAGCACGGCGGTTTCGGTACCGGCAACCACCAGATCCATCTGCGAGGTCTTCAGTTGTTCAACGGTCGGGTTCAGGATGTACTGGCCGTTGGCGTAACCCACGCGGGCGGCGCCGATCGGACCATTGAACGGCACGCCCGACACGCACAGCGCGGCCGAAGCACCGATCATCGAAGCGATGTCTGGATCGATTTCTGGGTTGACCGACAGAACGTGCACAATCACTTGCACTTCGTTCATGTAGCCCTCTGGGAACAGCGGACGGATAGGACGGTCGATCAGGCGGGATGTCAGGGTTTCTTTTTCCGAAGGACGACCTTCACGCTTGAAGAAACCGCCCGGGATTTTACCGGCTGCGTAGGTTTTCTCCAGGTAGTCGACGGTCAGCGGGAAGAAGTCCTGGCCTGGTTTCGCGTCTTTACGCGCCACCACGGTGGCCAGCACGACGGTGTCTTCAATCGACACCATCACCGCGCCGGAGGCCTGGCGAGCGATCTCGCCAGTTTCCAGCGTGACGGTGTGTTGACCGTACTGGAAGGTTTTCGTAACTTTATTAAACATGGGTAATCCCTTTCTATTTGCCGACAGATTTTCAGGAGCTGTCGTTCACCTCACCACAGGCAGCCAGATGGCCACCTTTACTACATTACTGCATGCTGCTTAGCAATTTTTCAACCCATGAAAAGACAAAATGCCCGCGACAGCAAACTGGCGCAGGCATTCTGTTTAAGCCGGACGGCGCAAAAATTACTTACGCAGGCCCAGTTTGGCGATCAGATCGCGGTAACGGGTTGCATCTTTGCCCTTCAGGTAGGACAGCAGCGATTTACGACGGTTAACCATCATGATCAGGCCACGACGCGAGTGGTGGTCTTTGCTGTGTGCTTTGAAGTGGGCGTTCAGTTCGTTGATGCGGGCGGTCAGCAGTGCAACTTGCACTTCTGGGGAGCCGGTATCTTTTTGGCCACGGGCGTTGTCAGCGATGATCGCTGCTTTGTTGATGTTTTCTACGGTCATGATATTTACCTTTAACATGCGGTGCGCGGAGTCGTAACCCTGCTCACCGTGATTACAAAAAAGCCTGGTCGCAAAGACCAGACCCGGAAGTATAGCGGAAAACCCCGCCCGTGTATCCTTTTTTGATGCCTGCCGTTTTTGATGTAGCGCAAATACAAAGAAAATCGATGATTCTCTGTAGTCAAACTACTTTTAAGTAGATAATACGCCAACAAAAAAACAGCAGGAGACCGCAGATGCACGCAAAAGTTCACGCCGCCGGGGCGCCGGTGCCCGTCAGTAAACCCCGCCTGTCGTTCTGGGCCATCTGGAACATGAGTTTCGGCTTCCTCGGCATCCAGGCCGGGTTCGCGCTTCAGCAGAGCAATGTGCCGCGCATCTTCGAGACCATGGGCGCCGAGCTGGACAAGATCGGCTACCTGATGACCGCCGCCCCGCTGGCCGGTTTGCTGGTGCAGCCCATTCTTGGCTACATGAGCGACCGCACCTGGGGCCGCTTTGGCCGGCGCCGTCCCTATTTCCTGCTGGGCGCCATCCTCACCACGCTGGCCATGTTCGGCATGCCGAATGCGAGCGTGCTGTGGGCCGCCGCTGCCATGCTGCTGGTGCTGGACGTGGCCATCAACATCTCGATGGAGCCATTCCGCGCCTTCGTCGGCGACATGCTGCCGAAAGAGCAGCTGACCACCGGTTACGCGGTGCAGACCTTCTTCATCGGCGTCGGCGCGGTGACGGCGTCCGCCCTGCCCTACGTGCTGCAAAACTGGTTCAACGTCGCCAACATCGCTGCCCCGGGCAAGACGCCGGACTCGGTGATGTACTCGTTCTACATTGGTGGTGCGGCGTGCTTCGGCGCGGTGCTGTGGACCGTGCTGCGTACGCGCGAGTACCCGCCGGAGCAGCTGCAGCAATACCATCCTGAAGTACAGCATGCGCCGGCCTCACCGTCCGGCCTGCGAGGCTTCGTGCACGACTACCTGCATATGCCACGCATCATGGTGCAGTTGTCGCTGGTGCAGTTCTTCACCTGGTTCACCTGGTTCTCGATGTGGACCTACGGCACCGCCACCGTCACCCAGCACATCTACCACGCCACCGACACCCACTCGGCCCTGTACAACGATGGCGCCAGCTGGTGGGGCGTATGCGGCGCGGTCTACAACGCCGCCTCGATCGCGTTTGCCTTCGTACTGCCGGTAATCGCGCGCCGCACCAGCCGCAAGACCGCGCACGCGCTGGCACTGCTGGCCGGTGGCCTGAGCTTCCTGTCGATCTACTTCGTCAGCGCGCCGGGCTGGCTGCTGCTGCCGTTCGTCGGCATCGGGCTGGCGTGGGCCAGTACCTTGTCGATGCCGTATGCGATTTTGGCAGGGCGCATCCCGGCGCACAAGATGGGCATGTACATGGGCATGTTCAATATGTCGATCGTGATTCCGCAAGTGATTTCGGGTGCCACGCTGGGCTACTTCCTGACCAACGTCTTCCACGGCAGTGCCGTGATGATGCTGGTGCTGGGCGGCGTCTCGATGCTGCTGGCGGCCGCGCTGTCGCTGCGCATCAAGGAAACCCGGTAGGACCAGTCCCACGCGCATGGCGGACGTGCGCCGACGCGCTAAGCGGCCTGTGGTTGCTATGATTTTTGCATCGCAACCACAGGAGGCCACATGTCTCGCAACCTTATCACCGCACTCGCACTGAGCACCGCCGGCACGCTGGCTCACGCCGCGCCGGCCGAGCCGCTGGACCGCGCCAGCCTGTCGCTGGGCGCGTTCTACACCGAACCGAAGATCGATTACCAGGGCGACACCAACTACGGCCGCATCGACACTGGCACCTACAAGACCGATCACGTCACCCTGCCACGCGTGCGCGCTCAACTGCTGCTCGGCGACACCCAAGGCCTGGACTTCGACTACTACCGCTACGACAAGACCTACAGCCCCACGCTAAGTGGCAGCACCAATATGAACGGCCTGCCGCTGACCGGCAGCGGCAAACTTAACGCCAAGCTCAAACTCGATCTGGCCAACCTGGCCTACAAATGGTGGATCGGCAGCGGCAAGGACGTCTTCGGTATCGGTGTGGGCGCGGCATGGTATCGCGCGCGGCTCGACGGCACCGCCAGCGGCGTGTTGAACGGCGTGTCCGGCAGCGCGGCCTACAACGAAAGCGAACATGCCTACGCACCGCTGCTGGAACTGGGCTGGCGTCACGCCGCATCGGACACGGTGCGCGTCTACGCGGACGCTTCCGGCATCAAGAAAAACGGCGGCAATATACGCGGCCATATCTACGGCGGCGCGCTCGGCGTCGAGTGGTACCCGACGCCAGCGATCGGCGTCGTTGCCGAATACACCACCAACAAAATCAGCCTGAATCGCCACCGCGACAACAGCGATCTGAATGTGCGGCTGAACGGGCCAGCGGCTTACGTCAAGTTCCGCTTCTGAACAATGTCGTCAATGCTTGCTGGCCACCATGCGTCACTTCAAGCGCACGCGAGTCGGCGCTGCGGCGCAGCCATCCGCGTTTGATGAAGTTATCCAGCAGCGCCACCGCCAGCGGCCCGGCAAAATGGTCGCGGCGTTCGGACCAGTCGACGCAGCCGTACAACTGGCGTGGCGCTTCGTCGAGCGTGATGCCTAATTCACTTATCCGCTCGGCGCCGGTGGTGGTCAGGGTATATTCATGCACATCGCTTTGCACCCAGCCGTTTTCGACGAAGCAGCGGCACAGGTCCACACCCAGCACCCCGGCCAAGTGGCCGTAGCAGCTGCGTGCATGACGCAGGCCGCGCATCGACGGCGCTTTCCAGCGCGTGGTTTCCGGCAGTGCGCCGTCGGCGACGCGCAGCAGCGCTTCCAGTGCATGCGCCACATTTCCATCGGCCAGCATGTAGTAGCGATGACGGCCTTGCGCGCGCACGCGGGCAAGGCCCTCATCGAGCAGTAGCCGGAGATGCTGGGAGGCCGTCGGCGCAGCCACGCCCGCATGCTGCGCCAGTTCGGAGGCCGTGTAGAAGCGGCCGTCGAGAAGGCGCGACAGCATCAGCGCCCGTGTCGGATCGCCGATCACTGCGGCTACGCGGGCAAAACGCGGCTGCGCTCCTTCGATCATTAAACGGTCTCCGTAAAAGTGCGCTCCTCGCGCAGGATGAAACGCTGCTGCTGGGCGAAGGCGAAGTTGTCCTGCGCCTCGCCGTCTGCACGCAGGCGTGCGCGGTAGGCTTCGTACTCGGCCAGCGAGTCAAAGCCAACCAGTCCCCACGCTTCGTAGTTAGTGCCTTCCAGCGGCAGGAAGTAGCCAAGCAGCCGGCCGCCGAGACGCGGAATAATCCGCCCCCAGTTTTCGGCATAGCGGCGGAACGCCTCGCGCTGGAATGGGTCGATTTCGTAACGAATAAAGCATGTGACGGTCATTGCAAGCCTCCTGTTGAAAACACCAGAATAGCTATTCGTCACCGCACATGCTTCGGCGCGTAGCGAAGTATCAGCCCAGCGCCGCGCGCACCTGGGCTGCCGTTGGAATCGGCGCTACTGCACCGTGGCCCAGCGTGGACAGGCCTGCGCTGGCATTGGCGTAGCGGACGGCATCGGCCAGTGTGTCGCCGGCGGCGAGGCGGGCCAGCAGCGAGCCGTCGAAACAATCGCCGGCGCCGGTGGCGTCCACGGCTTGCACCGCGCGGGCTGCGGCCAATTGCGGCTCGACGCCCTGTTCCGCGTACCACGCGCCGGATGGACCGGCCTTCAGCACCACGGTGCGAGCGCCGTACGCACGCGCCCAGGCGAAGATGGCCGGCACGTCATCGGTGCCGGCCAGCGCGACTGCTTCATCCAGGCTGGGCAGGAACAGGTCAGTCATGCCGATGGTGGCGCTGATGGTTGCGTGGGCGCGTGCCAATGGCCACAGGGACAAACGCAGATTCGGATCGAAACTAACCTTGCCACCCGCCGCGCGCGCCGCTTCGATGGCCGCGAACACGGTGTCGCAAGCGCCTGCCGAAATGGCTTGCGAAATGCCTGACACGTGCAGCCAGCGGGTGCGCGACGCAGCGCCCAACTCCATCGTCTGCGGCAGCATGCGGCTGGCCGCGGAACCGGCGCGCAGGTAGCTGAAGCTGTGCCCCTGCGGTCCGTGATTCACGAAATACAAACCGGTCGGCGCCTGCGCATCGCGCGCCACCGCGCTCACGTCCACGCCTTCGGCCTGCCACAGGTCGAGCAGCATGCGGCCGAAATGGTCTTCGCCAACACGGCTCAGGTAAGCCGTGCGTGCGCCCTGCCGGCTGGCGGCAATCACCGCATTGGAGGTATCGCCGCCGAAGCCCTGGCGGTACAAAGGCTCGCTGGCCTTGGCCTGGTTGAATTCCACCATCGCCTCGCCCAGCGCGACTACGTCAAAATCTTTGGTCATGGTTGCGGGTTCACTCGCTCAATCTTGGAATGCAGTTTGTTCAGCGCGGACAAGTAAGCCTTGGCCGATGCCACGATAATGTCCGGATCCGAGCCCACGCCGTTGACGATGCGGCCCTCTTTCGACAGGCGCATGGTCACCTCGCCCTGCGACTGCGTACCAGTGCTGATCGCGTTCACCGAGAACAGCACCAGCTCCGCGCCGCTGCCTACTTCGCCCTCGATGGCGTTGACGGTCGCATCGACCGGACCATCGCCGCGGCCTTCGCTGACATGCTCTTCGCCGTCGACGAGGAATGCCACCTTCGCGGTTGGCGTCTCGCCAGTAGACGAGCGCTGTTCCAGCGAGACGAAGCGATAGAACTCGCTCTCCTGCGATTGCTGCTCGTCCGACACCAGCGCGAGAATGTCTTCGTCAAAAATATCGGCCTTACGGTCGGCCAGTTCCTTGAAGCGGGCAAAGGCGGCATTCACTTCTGCCTCGGATTCAAGATCGATGCCCAGCTCCTGCAAGCGCTGCTTGAAGGCGTTGCGGCCGGATAGCTTGCCCAGCACGATCTTGGTGGCGGTCCAGCCCACGTCTTCGGCGCGCATGATCTCGTAAGTCTCGCGCGACTTCAGCATGCCATCCTGGTGGATGCCCGATGCGTGCGCAAACGCGTTCGCGCCGACCACCGCCTTGTTCGGCTGCACCGCAAAGCCGGTAATCTGCGACACCATCTTGGACGCCGCCACGATCTGCGTGGTGTCGATGCCGCATTCGAGATTGTAGTAACCGCCGCGCGTGCGCAGTGCCATCACCACCTCTTCCAGCGCGGTATTCCCTGCGCGCTCGCCGAGGCCATTGATGGTGCATTCGATCTGGCGCGCGCCGCCGATCACCACGCCGGCCAGCGAGTTGGCCACCGCGAGGCCAAGGTCGTTATGGCAGTGCACCGACCACACAGCCTTGTCGGAATTCGGAATCCGCTCGCGCAGGCGGCGGATGGTTTCGCCGAACAGCTCAGGCACCGCATAGCCCACCGTATCCGGGAAGTTGATGGTGGTCGCGCCCTCGGCGATCACGCCTTCCAGCACGCGGCACAGGAAATCCTCATCCGAACGGCTGCCGTCTTCCGGGCTGAATTCAATATCGTCGGTATGCTGGCGCGCGAAGCGCACGGCGTTGCGGGCCTGCTCCAGCACCTGCTCCGGCAGCATACGCAGCTTGGCCTCCATGTGCAGCTTGGAGGTGGCGATGAAGGTGTGAATGCGCTTGCGCTCAGCCGGCAGCAGCGCCTCCGCAGCCCGTGCGATATCGCGGTCATTGGCACGCGACAGCGAGCAAATGGTCGACTCGCGCACCGCCGTGGCAATCGCCTTGATCGATTCGAAATCGCCAGGCGAGGCGGCCGCGAAACCGGCTTCGATGACGTCCACGCGCAGGCGTTCGAGCTGCTTGGCGATGCGGACCTTTTCGTCCTTGGTCATCGAGGCGCCCGGCGATTGCTCGCCGTCGCGCAGCGTGGTGTCGAAAATGATAAGACGGTTGGATGAGTTGCTCATGATTGCTCCCGGAATCTGCTGCTCAGGGCCTACCGCCCTCTCGATTAATGACGCTCGCTTGGATCGTCACTGTCCATATCAGTTTGAATCAGGCTGACCTTCTTGCCCTTGGCCGCGCGCCACGCGGCGACCACGTAGCCGGACAAGCCATACACCGCAAACAAAGGCCATAGCGTGGCGGCCGGCTTGATGGCGATCAGCGCCAGGCCGAGCGCAATCAGGAACACGCCGATGAACGGCACCGGCTTGCGGAAGTTAACGTCCTTGAAGCTGTAGAACGGCACGTTGCTGACCATGGTCAGGCCGGCAAATACCGCGATGCCCCACGAGACCCAGGCCATATCCAGTCCCGAGATATCCGCTTCCAGATCAATGATCATCAAAATAAAACCGGCCATCAGCGCAGCTGCCGACGGAGAAGGCATGCCCTGGAAGTAGCGCTTGTCAACCACTTCGATATTGGTGTTGAAGCGCGCCAGGCGCAGCGCAGCGCCGGCGCAGTACACGAAGGCGGCGATCCAGCCAAGCTTGCCCAAACCGCGCAGCGACCACTCATACATCACCAGCGCCGGCGCGGCGCCGAACGACACCATGTCCGACAGCGAGTCGTACTGGGCGCCGAATTCGCTCTGCGTATTGGTCAGGCGCGCGACTCGGCCGTCGAGGCCATCGAGCACCATGGCGATGAAGATGGCCCAGGCGGCGTGCTCGAACTTCTGGTTCATCGCCATGACGATGGCGTAGAAGCCGCAGAACAGCGCGGCCGTGGTGAAGGCGTTCGGCAGCAGGTAAATGCCGCGATGGCGCGGCCGGTCCAGATCCTCTCCGCGAGCGCGACGCGCAAAACGGCTGAAGCGTGACGTTTTGGGCAGCTTGGCTTGGGCCGCGACATTCTTGGCGCGGCGGCGGGGGAAGTTGGGCATAGTGGTCCGTTTCTCGTTATCGGGATTGCGCCATCATTATAGTGGAGCCGGCCGCAAGCTGGCACCTACTTGAAGCGCACCTTTCCCACCAGGCGCATGGTCAGCGTGGTCTCGCCTGGCTCGAAACTGGGCTCGGCCACCTGCGGCGGCGGTGGCGGTGCGGCCGCCATCATCACGCGCGATCCGGCGACGCTGACGCGGTCGGTGTAATTGCCCGAGCCCTCGAAGTCGACCGTATCGAGCACAGCGTCGCCGAGCTTGCGGCCCATGGCCTTGGCGATCGAGACCATGCGCTCGTTCAGGTTTTGATAGGTGGCGGCAATGCGCTGGTCTTCCAGCTGGCGCGTGGCGTCCGGCGACAGGCCGAAGTGCAGGCTGTTCAAACTGAGGATGGACTGGGCGGCGGCGACGGTTTTCGGCAGGCCGTCGAGATTGGTGGTCACCACCTGCAGCGACTGGCCGACGCGCCAGGCGGTCGGCACACGCGGCTTGCGCGGCTGGCCCTGGATCTGGGCCGGCTCATCGGGATAGACCGGGTAGGTATAGTAATTGAGGGTTTTCAGGCTGGCTTGCGGATCGGCTTTCTTGACGATATCCAGTCCTTGCTTCATCTTGGTGTTGACACGCGAAGCGGCGGCGGCCTTGTCCTTGTCCACCTCTTCCACCGACAGCGTGGCCGTGGCCTGGTCGTTGGCGCGCTTGACCTCGCCGTAAGCGGGCACCACCACCAGCGTGCCGGCGGTGGACAGCGTTTGCGCGTGGGCGGAGAAAACACAGGCCGCGAGCGCGGCCATCGCAAGGTATTTCATTGCAAGCTCCCGTGTTGAGGTAAAGACAATACTTTACCTCAAACACCTGGCGCTTACTTGAATCGGACCTTGCCGACCAGTTGCATCTGCAGCGTAGTTTCACCCGGCTCGAAACTTGGTTCGGCGACTTCCATGCTGTCGGCGGATTTCGACATGCGCATCATCATCGGCGCGGCGGCCGGCGCGCGCTCGGCGTAATTGCCCGAGCCTTCGAAGTCGACCGTCTCCAGCACCGCCTCGCCGACCTTGCGGCCCATCGCGTTGGCGATCGAGGACATGCGCTCATTCAGGTTCTTGTAAGTGGCGGCGATGCGTTCATCGTCGAGCTTCTTGGTGGTTTCCGGCGCCAGGCCGAACTGGATACCGTTCAGCGTCAGGATCTTCTGCGCGGCGGCCACGGTTTTCGGCAGCTTGTCGAGGCTGGAGGTAGTCACCTGCAGATACTGGCCGACACGCCAAGCGGTCGGGATGCGCTGCTTGACGGGCTGGCCGTTCGGCAGCACGCGCTCTTCCGGGTAGACCGGATACGTGTAATAGCCCTGGGTTTTCAGGCTGGCTTGCGGATCTTCCTTCTTGACGATCTCCAGCCCCTGCTTCATCTTGGTATTGACGCGCGAGGCGGCGGCGGCCTTGTCCTTGTCCTGTTCCTCGATTGCCAGCGTGACGACCGCCTGGTCGTTGGCGTGTTTGACTTCGCCGTAGGCCGGCACCACCACCAGCGTGCCGGTGGTCGGCAGCGATTCAGTCGGAGCGGCGTGCGCGGCCAGCGTGATCGACGTGACGGCAGCAACGGCAGCGAAGTTTTTCAAGATAGTCATACGGGCTCCAAAGTTAAAGTTACAACAAGCCGCACTGTACCCGAATTTCCTCAACGCACCTGTAAGACATAGTGACCGTTTGTAACATTTGCTGCACTGCTTCACATCACAACGCCAGAGATATCGCCGATGTTTTCACGTAGTTGCGAAGCGTCCCGCTTCGGCGGCCGCCCGAACAGCCGCGCATATTCGCGGCTGAACTGTGACGGGCTTTCGTAGCCTACCGCGTAAGCCGTGCGGGTCGCATCCATGTCCGACGCCAGCAAGCGCCGCGCAGCTTGCAACCTGAGCGTCTTTTGATATTGGAGCGGACTGGTTGATGTCGCTTCGCGGAAGTGGCGATTGAAAGAGGACACGCTCATGCCAGCAATGCCGGCCACCGTCTCGATCGCGAAGGATTCGTCGTAGTGCTGCCGCATCCAGTCGATCGCCCGCCTGATTTGCGCCAGCCTGCCCTCTTCGCGGCCAATCTGGCGCAGCAGGGGACCGTGCGGACTTTGCAGCAGGCGGTACATCAGCTCGCGCTCGCGCGACGGACCGAGGATGGGAATGTCGTCAGGCGTATCGAGCAGCGCCAGCAAGTTGTCCCACGCTTCCAGTACCTCGCGCGAGACGCGCTCGACGTGGAAGCCCAATGTTTCTTTCTTCGATGGCGCAGCCGGCATCTCGGCGATCAATGTCGCCAGCAGTTGCGGGTCCAGCGTGATGCCGGTGCCGATGTAAGGCTGGTCGCCATCCATTTCGAAGATACAGCAGGTGGTCGGCAATTCAATCAGCGAAGCAAAGCAGCTGCCGGCGCTATAACGCAGCATCTTCTGCCCAACCATCATCTGCTTGGCACCTTGCAGCACCATGCACACGCCTGCAGCCACCGCCGTCATGGTCGGCTCAGGATTGCGGAATGCACCGATGGCCACGCGTGGAATCGCGCTGTCCAGATGGTTTTCCTGTGCATGCCGCATCACCCTGCGGCTCATCTGGTCAAGTAAATCTTTCATCAGCCCAGTGTCGCACCACTTGCCACGCATCACAAGCCTTTTGAGCGGATCAGGCAAGAAATTGACTGGTTTTGGCCAATTCATGCGCAAGCTGCGGCGTATCTTAGGCAAGATAGACGGGTTCATTGGGAACCGCCTCTGCATACAGGAGAAACCTTAGCATGAATAAATTCGGAGCAAATTCGACCACCGACGAGGTACTGGCTGGCATCGATCTGCGCGGAAAACGCGCTTTTATCACCGGCATTTCGGCTGGGCTAGGCATTGAAACCGCCCGCGCACTGGCCGCGCGCGGCGCCGACGTGATCGGCACGGCGCGCGATCTGGACAAAGCACACACCGCCACCAAAGTCGTGCGCGACGCCGCAGAACAAGGCGGCGGCTCACTACAAATCGTCGCACTGGACTTGGCCGACCTGAGTTCGGTGCGCGCAGTCAGTGATGTCATGGTGGCCACGGGACAAGCTTTCGATCTGGTTGTCGCCAACGCAGGCATGATGGCGACGCCTTTTGAGCACACCAAAGACGGCTTCGAAATGCAGTTCGGCACCAATGTGCTGGGCCACTTTCTACTGGCCAACCGGCTGGCGCCATTAATGCGCGAAGGCGCGCGCCTCATTGTCCTGTCCTCGAACGGCCATCGCATGGCCGACATCGATCTCGCTGATCCCAACTTCGCGCACACGCCTTACGATCCCTGGGTTGCCTATGGCCGCTCGAAAACCGGCGACGCGCTGTTGGCCGTGGCATTCGATGCACGCCATCGCCACCGCGGTGTGCGTGCCGCCAGCGTCCATCCCGGCGTCATCCTGACCGAGCTGACCCGCCACATGGAGCCGGCCGCCTTCCAGGCCGCGTTCGCCGCGATGCATGAACAGCATGTGGCACTGGGCCTCCCCCCGTTTGAAGTCAAGACCCCCGCACAAGGCGCCGCGACAACGGTTTGGGTTGGCATCACCGCTGACGCCAGTACCATCGGGGGACAGTACTGCGAAGACTGCCACGTGGCCGAAGTGCTGACGGACGACGCCGTGGTCAGCGCCTTCAGCGCCGGCGTCCGCCCCTACGCCATCGATCCGGCACGGGCGGACGCCCTGTGGGCCCTGGCCGAAACCCTGGTTGGCGAGCGATTCTAAACATCGGGCTTAAGGAAACGCTAATGGAGGGCGGCGGAGAGCTTGCTATCATGCGATTTCACTATGGAGGCTATCGATGGCGATCCTGGAATTTTTTATGCCGCTGCTGTTCGAGGTCGTGTTCTACGGCGTGGGCCGGGTCCTCATCCCGATCCTCTCACTAGGACAGGCCCGTGCGGAGACGCCGAAGGAGGCCATCTACAGCTCAACCGTCATCCACACTCGCACCGACGGCAAGCTGGTCATCTCCGCCTTCATCACTACGTTCCTCGGCGTGATTTGTTTGATTCTGTTCGCTATCCTCGCTTATCACTTACAGAAATAAAAAAGCCGGCGCAAGCCGGCTTCAACTGCCCCTGAAAAAATGCTCTAATGCGTTGCTTGACGCCCGAAGAAATCCAACTGCTTAGATCCGCATCAAAACTCTATGCAGGATGCTGGCGACAATTGAGTTTCTACGTCAACCTTCATAAAATGAAACGATGCGGATCACGTTCGATCCAGTTAAGCGTGACCAAACGCTTGCCTTGCGTGGGCTCGATTTCGACCACGCAGCGGCAGTACTGAGCGGCAAAAACGTGACCATCGCCGACATGCGCAAGAATTATGGCGAGCCACGCTTCATCTGTTACGGCATGCTGCAGAATCGCATGGTGGTTGTCGGCTACACGCCGCGCGGCACGGACTGCCACGTTTTTAGCATGAGGAAAGCCAATGAACGCGAAAAGAAACGCTACGGCGCTGCTCTCCGAAACTGAGCTGGCACAGATTGATGCTCATGAGATTCAGCCCGAGGAGTATGAGGAACTTCCCGACCTCACCGATGAGATGCATGCGCGGGCGGAGTTGCGGATCGGCGACCGCACAGTTTACTCTTTCCCCCATCAGCAAATTACGCTGCAACTCCCTACCGACATATTCGAGCGTTGGGTAGCGTCCGGCCCTGACTGGCTGGCGCGCATGGAAAAGCTGCTGCGAGATAGCGTGAGCCCAAAATAAAAAGCCGGCGGGAGCCGGCTTTTTATTTGCGGAAGAGACTGATTAGTTCTTCGACTGGTCAACCATTTTGTTCTTGGCGATCCAAGGCATCATGGCGCGCAGTTTGGCGCCAACTTCTTCGATCTGGTGCTCGGCGGTCAGGCGACGGCGCGAGATCAGGGTCGGTGCGCCTGCTTTGTTTTCCAGGATGAAGGACTTGGCGTATTCACCGGTCTGGATGTCTTTCAGGCACTGACGCATGGCGTTCTTGGTGTCTTCGGTCACAACACGCGGGCCGGTCACGTACTCGCCGTACTCGGCGTTGTTCGAGATCGAGTAGTTCATGTTGGCGATGCCGCCTTCGTAGATCAGGTCGACGATCAGCTTCAGTTCGTGCAGGCACTCGAAGTACGCCATCTCTGGCGCGTAGCCGGCTTCCACCAGGGTTTCGAAACCAGCTTTGATCAGTTCAACCGCGCCACCGCACAGCACCGCTTGTTCGCCGAACAGGTCGGTCTCGGTCTCTTCACGGAAGTTGGTTTCGATGATGCCGGCTTTGCCGCCGCCGTTGGCCGATGCGTACGACAGGGCGATGTCGCGGGCGATGCCCGATTTGTCCTGGTACACGGCGATCAGGTGCGGCACGCCGCCACCCTGGGTGTAGGTAGCGCGCACGGTGTGGCCTGGGGCTTTAGGGGCAACCATGATCACGTCCAGGTCGGCGCGCGGCACGACTTGGCCGTAGTGCACGTTGAAGCCGTGAGCGAAGGCCAGTACCGCGCCTTGCTTGGCGTTCGGTGCGACGTTTTCGTTGTACACCTGGGCGATGTTCTCGTCCGGCAGCAGGATCATGATGACGTCAGCGGCTTTGACTGCTTCGTTCACTTCAGCGACCTTCAGGCCGGCTTTCTCAACCTTCTGCCACGAAGCGCCGCCCTTGCGCAGGCCGACGGTCACGTTCACGCCCGAGTCGCTCAGGTTTTGTGCGTGGGCGTGGCCTTGCGAACCGTAACCGATGATGGCAACGTTTTTGCCTTTGATCAGGGAGAGGTCAGCGTCTTTGTCGTAGAAAACTTTCATGATAATTCCTATGTATTTTGAGTGTGAGGTACTAACTGCACGAAGCTGGATAAGCCGTGCTTAAACTTTGAGGATGCGTTCGCCGCGTCCGATGCCGGAACCGCCGGTACGGACCGTCTCGAGAATCGAGGCGCGGTCGATCGAATCGATGAACGCGTCGAGCTTGCTCTTGGCGCCGGTCAGTTCAATCGTGTAGCTCTTTTCGGTGACGTCGATGATGCGGCCGCGGAAGATGTCGGCGGTGCGCTTCATTTCTTCGCGTTCCTTGCCCACCGCGCGCACTTTGATCAGCATCAGTTCGCGTTCGATGTGCTGGCCTTCGGTCAGGTCCACCACCTTCACCACCTCGATCAGGCGGTTCAGGTGCTTGGTGATCTGCTCGATGATGTCATCCGAACCGGTGGTGACGATGGTCATGCGCGACAGGGTCGCGTCTTCGGTCGGCGCCACGGTCAGCGTTTCGATGTTGTAGCCGCGTGCCGAGAACAGGCCCACCACACGGGACAACGCGCCGGCTTCGTTTTCCAGCAATACAGAGATAATGTGTCGCATATTAGAGATCCTCCGAACCCAGCAGCATTTCGGACAGACCCTTGCCTGCTTTCACCATCGGCCAGACGTTTTCCGATTGATCGGTAATGAAGTTCATGAAGACCAGCTTGTCTTTCATGGCGAAGGCGTCGCGCAGCGCGCCGTCCACGTCACCCGGTTTTTCGATGCGCATGCCGACGTGGCCATAGGCCTCGGCCAGCTTCTCGAAGTTCGGCAGCGAATCCATGTAGGACTCGGAGTAGCGCGAACCGTAGTCGATCTGCTGCCACTGGCGCACCATGCCCAGGAAGCGGTTGTTCAGCATGATGATCTTCGGCGTCAGGTGGTACTGCTTGCAGGTTGCCAGTTCCTGGATGCACATCTGGATCGAACCTTCGCCGGTGATGCAGGCCACCGTGGCGTCAGGGTTCGCCATCTGCACGCCCATGGCGTACGGCAAGCCCACGCCCATCGTGCCCAGGCCGCCCGAGTTGACCCAGCGCTTAGGCTTGTCGAACGGGTAGTACTGCGCTGCCCACATCTGGTGCTGGCCAACGTCGGAGGTGATGAAGGCGTCGCCTTTGGTCACTTCCCACAGCTTTTGCACCACCGATTGCGGCTTGATGACCAGGTCCGACGTCGCGAAGCCGAGGCAGTCCTTGCCGCGCCATTCGTTGATCTGTTTCCACCAGTCCTTGAGCGCAGGCGCGTTCGGCTTGGCTTCGGCTGCATCCAGCTGGGCCAGGAACTCCACCAGCACGTCCTTGACGTTGCCGACGATAGGAATGTCGACCTTCACGCGCTTGGAGATCGACGATGGATCGATGTCCACGTGGATGATCTTGCGCGGATTGGAGGCGAAGTGTTTCGGGTTGCCGATCACGCGGTCGTCGAAACGCGCGCCGATGGCGATCAGCACGTCGCAGTTCTGCATCGCCATGTTGGCTTCGTAGGTCCCGTGCATGCCTGGCATGCCGACGAATTTCTCGTCGCTGGCGCGGTAGGCGCCCAGGCCCATCAGCGTGTTGGTGACCGGGAAGCCGAGCTTGTCGACCAGCTTGTTCAGTTCCGGCGAGGCGTTCGCCAAGATCACGCCGCCGCCGGTGTAGATCATCGGACGTTCGGCTTGCAGCAGCAGTTGGACTGCCTTGCGGATCTGGCCGGAGTGGCCTTTGTCTACCGGTTTGTACGAGCGCATCTCGACCTCTTTCGGGTACGAGAAGCTCGTTTTGTGCATCGAGATATCCTTCGGAATATCGACCAGCACGGGGCCTGGACGGCCGGTACGGGCGATGAAGAAGGCTTTCTTGATGGTCTCGGCCAAGTCCTTGACGTCCTTGACGAGGAAATTGTGCTTGACCACTGGACGGGTAATGCCGACCGTGTCGCATTCCTGGAACGCATCCTGGCCGATTGCGTGGCTAGGCACCTGGCCCGAGATCACGACCATCGGAATGGAATCCATGTACGCGGTGGACAGGCCAGTCACGGCATTGGTAACTCCCGGACCGGACGTAACCAGCGCGACACCGACCTTGTTCGACGAGCGCGAGTAAGCATCGGCAGCGTGAATCGCAGCCTGCTCGTGGCGTACCAGAACGTGTTGGAATTTGTCTTGCTTGAAGATGGCGTCGTAGATGTAGAGTACGGCACCGCCAGGGTAACCAAAGACGTGCTCGACGCCCTCTTCGGCCAGGCAGCGCACTACAATTTCTGCGCCAGTAAGTTGTGAACTAGATGCTTCGGTATTCATGAAACATTCCTTTCAAGGTCCATAGGAGATTGATCGGATGCTCTGTCCTGACGAAGTACGAATACCGCTACAGCTCTGCCCAGCGTCCCTTTATTTATGCGGTCGCACTGCCTCTTCCGCCAACCGTAGTGACGTGCAAAGCGATGCTAGCGCAAACTCTCGTTTGGCCGGGGTTTCCGTAGTGGTGTTGCATACCTCTCACGCTTGTGGCGTGGGCGAGAGCAAACTGCCTACTAAATGAAAGCGCGTCGTGTCGTTTGCGGCGTTGTGTGCCTGCGGCGACCAGACCATAGAGCTTCGGGGTTGTTCAAAGCGTCCCATACGGTAACACCGGTATCCCCTGTTCAGCAAGGGATAATTTGGAAAATGATGGTTTTTGACGCGAAACCATGCAAAACAGGTGGTTTTTTGCTAGGATGCGCCACAGTTCAAAACATCCCGACGCATGGCAACAGACAAAGAATTATCCGACTTCCTCGAAAACGTCGAACGCCGGGCCTTCAAGCAAGCCGTCTACGCAGTACGCAAGGACGAATCCGCTCTCGATATCGTGCAGGACGCGATGATCAAGCTCGCCGAAAAATACGGCGACAAGCCGGCCGCCGAGCTGCCGATGCTGTTCCAGCGCATCCTGCAAACGACCATCCTCGACTACTTCCGCCGCGAAAAGGTGCGCAACACCTGGGTCAGCCTGTTTTCCAGCATGGGCCCCTCGGGCGACGAGCATGAGGACTTTGATATACTCGAATCGTATGCTGGCAGCGACGGCGAGGCCGGCGAATCGAGCGCCGATCAGGTCGAACGGCAGCAAACGCTGGCCATTATCGATGCAGAAGTACAAAAGCTTCCGGCACGTCAACGCGAAGCCTTCCTTATGCGTTATTGGCAGGATATGGACGTGGCCGAGACGGCCGAAGCGATGGGCTGCTCGGAAGGCAGCGTCAAAACGCATTGCTCACGAGCAACACATGCGCTGGCCGAGGCGCTGGCAGCCAAGGGAATTAAATTATGAACACCGACGATCTGAATTTCGCTTACAAAGTGCGCCACGCGCTCAATGAGCAGCTGGACGACCTGCCGGCGTCGACCACAGACCGCCTGGCCAAGGCGCGCCAGATGGCGCTCGCGCGCAAGAAAGCCCATGTGGAGCAGCCGCTGTCCGTGCGCGTTACCAAGGCCGAGCTGGCTGTCGCCGGCGGCGGCATCAGCGGCTTCTTCTCGCAGTTTGCCTGGCTGGGACGCGTCAGCATGGCGGTGCCGGCCCTGGCGCTGGTGATCGGCATGATCGGCATTTATCAGTACGAACAGCAGGAGCGCATCGCCGACCTGGCGGAAATCGACGCCGCCGTGCTGTCGGACGAGCTGCCGCTGGACGCCTACCTGGACCACGGCTTCAACGCCTATCTGTCGCAAAGCGAGTAAGCGTATGGCATGGAGCGGTCGCGCCAAACTGGGCGCTGGAGCAGTAGCGGTGATAGCGGTAGCAGCGGCGGGCGCGGTCTGGGTCGGCAATCAGCCGGACGCGCCGGCGCTGGTCAAGGCCCCGGTGGCTGCCGTGCAAGGCAAGAACGCCGCCAAGGCGCCAGAAAAAATCCTGTGGAAAGACCTGTCGCCTGCGCAGCAGCAGGCGCTGGAACCGCTCGCCGGCGAGTGGGACCAGATGGAGCCGGTGCGCAAGCAAAAATGGCTGGGCATCGCCAAGCGCTACGCCGGGATGAAGCCGGACGAGCAAATGCGCGTGCAGGAACGCATGCGCGAATGGGTCCGCATGACGCCGGAAGAACGGCGCCAGGTGCGCCAAGCCTACGCCCGCGCGCAGAAGCTGAACCCGGCGCAGAAGTCGACCTCGTGGGAAAACTACCAGCAGCTGCCGGAAGAACAGAAGAAAGAACTGGCGGCCAAGCCGGCCACCAAGAAACAGGTTGCCAATCTGCCGACCCCGGCGCAAGCCAAGGCGGCCACCGTGGCGCCGATCAAGCCTGCCGTACCGCCCGCCTCGCCTGGCGTGGCCACGCCGGTGGTGCCGCCTATCGTGCCGGTGGTGCCGCCTGGCGCCGATCCCAACGCGCCGCTGCCAAATGCCACCAACGTGACGCCGATGCCGGCGCCCCAACCTGCCCCGACCGATGTCAAATAACCCGACCATCAAGCGCCGCCTGATTTCGATGGTGTACGAGTCGCTGCTCGGCTTTGCCGTGCTGTTCCTGCCGTTCCTGGTGTTTGAAATCGTCACCCGCGCCAGCCACACGCCGCTGGTCGAGCACTTGCGGCAGGCGCTGGCCTTCCTGGTGCTGGGCTTCTACTTCATCCACCAGTGGAGCCGCGACGGCCAGACGCTGGCCATGAAAACCTGGCGCATGAAGCTGCTGGGCGCAAATGGCGGTGGCGTGTCGCCGCGTGTGGCCGCCGTGCGCTACCTGCTGAGCTGGATGTGGATCCTGCCGGCTCTGATCGTCGCGCTGGCGCTGGACCTGCACCGCTGGCAGGCGCTGGGTGTGATCTTCGCCGGTATCCTGCTGTGGTCCCTCACCGCTTTCTTCGACAAGGACCGCCAATTCCTGCACGACAAACTGGCCGGCACGCGCATGGTGCAGCTGCCGCCGCCGGAAAAGAAGAAAAAAGTATAAATTTCACAATCTTTCATGGCAGAATATGTTTTTCTGCCTTGAGGGACCGAAATGAAACCTGCCATCTACGGCGCGCTGTTTGCGCTGATCTCCAGTGCAGCCGCCGCTGCCGATATTCCTCCCGCCCCCGTCGCCCGCGTCGCTCCCGTCACCGACACTTACTTCGGCGAAGCCATCGTCGACCGCTATCGCTGGATGGAGAACGACAAAGACCCGGACTGGCTGCCCTTCCTCAAGCAGCAAAACGCCCACGCGCGCGGCGTGCTGGATCAACTGCCCAAGCGCGCTGAAATCCTGAAGCGCATTGAGCAACTGTCCGGCGATATCGCCAGCCCGGCCGATGTGCAAAAAGCCGGCGCGCGGTTGTTCTACCTGCAGCGTCCGGTGGGCTCCAACAACTTCAAACTGTTCGTGCGCGAGTTGGGCAAAAACGCCGGCAAAGACCGCGTGCTGGTCGATCCGACCAAGCTCGATACCAAGACCAGCCACGTCTCGCTGGACTGGTGGCGCGCTTCGCCGGACGGCAGCAAACTGGTGTACGGCCTGTCGAAAGACGGCAGCGAAGACTCGGTGCTGCACATCATGGACGTGCGCAGCGGCGCGGTGCTGAAAGAACGTATCGCCGATACCCAAGCCGCCAACCCAAGCTGGCTGGCCGACAGCTCCGGCTTCTTCTATAACCAGTTGACCGGCAAGGTGAACACGCCGGACCGCTTCCTCGATTCGCAAGCGCGCTTCCACAAAGTCGGGACGAATCCGTCGAAAGATCCGGTGCTGATGAAGCGCGGCCTGGACGCCGCCATTCAGTACGAAAAAATCCAGGCGCCGCTGGTAATGGCGTCGGCACAATCGAACATCGCGGTGCTGATGCTGGCCGATGTGCGCCAGGAAAAACGTCTCTACACGGCGCCTCTGCAAGACGTCTTGCGCGGCCAGGCCAAGTGGCGGCAGGCCGCCGGCTTTGCCGACGAAGTGACCGACTTCGTTCTGCAAGGCGATGATCTCTATCTGTTGTCTAACCATAAGCACCCGCGCGGCCGCCTGCTAAAAACCTCGGCATCCGCACCAGCGCTGGCCAGTGCGCAGGAAGCGGTGCCGGAATCCACGCTGGTGCTGCAAGCCGTGACGCGCGCCAAGGACGGCTTGTACATTCGCGCAATGGACGGCGGCATCAGCAAGCTGCAACGCCTGGGCGCTGACGGCAAGGTGACCGACATCGCCCTGCCCTTCGACGGCACGCTGCGCGCGCTCGATACTGACGGCGATGCGCCAGGTGCGCTGATTATCTTCACTGGCTGGCTGCAACCTGCAGGCATCTGGTCGGTGAGCGCGGATGGCAAGGTGGCCGATACCGGCATCACGCCGAAGCCTTCGATTGACGTCAGCGCTTACACCACCGAACGCCGCTTCGCCACCGCCAAGGATGGCACGCAGATTCCATACTCGCTGATTTACAAAAAAGGCCTGAAGCTGGATGGTAAGAACCCAGCCTTCATTTCGGCCTATGGCAGCTACGGCGCAGCGGCCTACACGCCGGCGTTTGCGGGCCGCACGCTGGCACTGGTGGATCAGGGCGCGGTGGTCGGCTACGCCAATGTGCGCGGTGGCGGCGAGTTTGGCCGCGAGTGGCATCGCGCCGGCCAGCTGGAAAACAAGCCAAACACGTGGCGCGATCTGATCGCGGTGTGCGAGGACATGCAGGCCAAGGGCTACACCTCGCCGGCATATCAGGCCATCGGTGGACGTTCAGCTGGCGGCATCACCATGGGCCGCGCACTGGAAGAACGCCCTGACCTGTTTGCGGCCGTGGTGTCCGGCGTGGGCTGGCACAATCCGCTGCGCTACGTGGCGGAGCAAAACGGCTATGGTGAAGAACCTGAATGGGGCGCGATCGCCGATCCGGCCGGCTTCAAGGCACTGAAGAGTATCGACAGCTACCAGCAAGTGGTGGATGGCACCAAGTATCCGGCGATCCTGCTGACCACCGGCGTGACCGATCCGCGCGTGGCACCGTTCCATCCTGCGAAGATGGCGGCGCGCCTGCAAACGGCGACCGCCAGCGGCAAGCCCGTGTTGCTGCGGGTGGATTTTGACGCCGGCCACGGCATGGGCTCGACGCGCGCGCAACAGGATGCGGAGGCGGCGGATACTTACGCCTTCATCCTGTCGCAGGTCGGTAAATAGTCAGAACTTCTCGTAGTCCTGCAGGTAGCGCCATTCGCCTGCAGGAAGACTGGACATGGCGATGCGGCCGATGCGGATGCGCTTCATGCTCACCACTTTCAGGCCGACTTCCTTGCACAGCTTTTCGATCAATCCCAGCTTGGCGTTCTTCATGGCGAAGCGCAGGCGCGTTTCGTTTTGCCAGCTTACCTTGCCGTTGATCTGGTTCAGCTGCTGCAGGCCGCCTTCGATGATCTGGCCGGAGACTTCAACGATGATTTCCTGTTCCAGCGCCTCCTCGCTCAACTTGCGGTTGACGCGGAAGTCTTGCGTGAATACGACCAGTCCACTGGCCTTGGCATCCAGCGGCACCATCTGCTCCTGCCCCGTGATGTGACGCTTGAGGAAGCGCTTGCCCGGCACGGTGCGGGTGAGCGATTCAGCGTTCACCAGATGCAGCGGCTGCGCTGCGCCCGCAGGCTTGTGCAGCAGGATGGTGACCGGTGTGATTTCCAGCAGCGTCGCATCTTCCGCGACGCTGACTTGCTGTTCCGGCGTCACGCGCGCGCCCACTTCTTCCACGATCTTGCCGTCGACGCTGACGAAGCCGCCCTCGATGTACATCTCGGCCTCGCGGCGCGAACAGCCGCGTTGTTCGGCAACGCGCTTGTTGAGACGGATGCTGTTGTCGTCGTTATCCAAAGAAGTCTCCAAACACGGTGATGGCGCGATCGATATCATCGCGCTTGGCGTCCATGTGGGTGACGATGCGCAGGCGCTGCGACATGGAGACGCGGATGTGCGTCAGCTCCAGCACATCGGCTAGGCCTTGCATGACGAACGACGGAATGTCGACGTAGAAGATGTTGGTCTGCGGCGTGCTGACTTTGAGGCCCTTCATCTTCGCCAGCTCGCCGGCGAAGTAAGCAGCGTTGTCGTGATCCTCCTGCAGACGCGGGATGTTGTGCTCCAGCGCATACAAGCCACCGGCCGCGATCATGCCGGCCTGGCGCATGCCGCCGCCCAGCATCTTGCGCCAACGCTTGGCTTCCTTGATGAATGGCTTGCTGCCCAACAGGACCGAGCCAACCGGCGCGCCCAGGCCTTTCGACAAGCAGACGGAAACGGAGTCAAAGCCTTTCGCGATCTCACGCGGGCTCACGCCCAGCTTCACCGCAGCGTTGCAAACACGCGCGCCGTCAAGGTGAGTGGACAAGCCGCGGCCGTGCGCCAGCGTGGTCGCCTGCTGTACGTATTCCATCGGCAGCACGCGGCCGTTGATGGTGTTCTCCAGCGCGAGCAGCTTGGTGCGCGCAAAGTGGAAATCATCGGGCTTGATGTAGGACTCGATATCGGCCAGCGCAATGCTGCCGTCGGGCTGATTGATGATGGGCTGCGGCTGGATACTGCCCAGCACCGCAGCGCCACCGCCTTCGTAGCGGTAGGTATGCGCTTCCTGGCCGACCAGGTATTCGTCGCCACGGCCGCAATGCGCCAGCAGCGCAAGCAGATTGCTCTGCGTGCCGGATGGTGCGAACACCGCGTCTTCAAAGCCGAACAAATCGGCCGCATATTCCTGCAGGCGGTTGACGGTCGGATCGTCGCCGTAGACGTCATCGCCTACTTCGGCAGCGTTCATCGCAGCGCGCATGGCGGCGCCTGGGCGCGTAACGGTGTCGCTACGCAGGTCAAGCCATTCCATCATGCCACCTCTTCTTCAGCAAAGAAGCGCGTGCCCATTTCCTGCAGGCCCACGGTTTCAAGCACTTCCTTCAGACGTTCGGCCGGACGCTTGCGCGGCAGGTTCTTGTAGGTGGCGATGATGAGTTCATTCTTCATCGAGTGCTCCCAGCCCACCAGCTCAGTCACGGTGACGCTGTAGCCGTGCGCTTCCAGCTGCAGGCAGCGCAGCACGTTGGTGATCTGGCTGCCGAATTCACGGGTGTGAATCGGGTGGCGCCAGATTTCCGTCAGCGCGGATTTGCCCAGCGACTGGCCTTTGTTTTTCTTCAGGACCGAAGCCACTTCGGCCTGGCAGCACGGCACCAGCACGATGTGCTTGGCCTTCTTTTTCAGCGCGAACTGGATGGCGTCATCAGTAGCCGTGTTGCAGGCGTGGAGCGCGGTGACAACATCGATCTGTTCCGGCAGCAGCTTCGATTCGGTGGACTCGGCCACCGACAGCGGCAGGAAGGACATGCCCGGGAAGTTGAACTTCTGTGCCAGTTCCTGCGAACGCGCCACCAGCTCTTCGCGCGTCTCGATGCCGTAGATGTGCGAATCCTGCAGCGCCTTGAAGAACAGGTCGTAGATGATGAAGCCGAGATAGGACTTGCCCGCGCCGTGGTCCACCAGCGTGACGTTGTCCTTGGACTCCAGCACTTCCTTCAGCAGCGGCTCGATGAACTGGTACAGGTGATAAACCTGTTTCAGCTTGCGGCGGCTGTCCTGGTTCATCTTGCCGTCGCGCGTGAGAATGTGCAGTTCCTGCAGCAGCGCCACGGTCTGGCCTTCACGGATTTCCGGCATGTTGTCGGCGCTGGTGACGGTGGCGCCGATCTTCGCGGTTTGCTTATTTTGCTTCATCGATCCACGCCTGCTGAATCGCTTCCAGGACCTTCTCACCGCCGCGCGTGTGGTCGTCGTCGAACTCTTCGAGATCGACGATCCAGTTGTGCAGATCGGTGAAGCGGATGGTAAGCGGATCGATATCCGGATACTTGTCGTACAGCGCTTCCGCAATCGCGGTGATGTCAGTCCATTTCATATCAGTGGCCGCCTTCGCTTGCGTGATTGATGGTGTACTTCGGAATTTCGATCACGAGATCCTCATCCGCCACCACGGCCTGGCACGACAGGCGCGACACGGCTTCCAGGCCCCAGGCTTTATCCAGCAGGTCTTCTTCGGTTTCGCTGGCTTCGTTCAGCGAATTGAAGCCCTCGCGCACCAGCACATGGCAGGTGGTGCAGGCGCAGGATTTTTCGCAAGCGTGCTCGATGTGGATGTCATTGTCCAGCATGACGTCGCACAGGGTCCTGCCGGCTGGGGCTTCAACAACGGCGCCGTCCGGGCACAGTTTTGCGTGAGGGAGGAATACGATTTGTGGCATGTTGAGCTCTATGTTTATTTAAACGACCTGGTCGAGCGACTTGCCCGCCAGTGCACTGCGCACGCTGCGATCCATGCGGCGCGATGCAAATTCTTCGGTGCCGTGAGCCAGCGCTTCAACCGCCGCCTTCACTGCCTGATGGTCCACCGCGCCGGTCTGCGATTGCGCGACGATCTCGCGGGTTTTAGCGATCAGTGCATCGACGACGGCGCGCTCTTCGTCCGACAGCAGCTCGGCATCTTCATCCAGCGCTGCTTGTGTCGCCAGCAGGATGCGCTCTGCTTCCACCTGCTCTTCACGCAGAGCGCGCGCTTGCATGTCAGCTGCGGCCGACGAGTGCGAGTCTTGCAGCATGCGCGCGACGTCATCATCGCCAAGGCCATACGATGGCTTGACGGTGATGGAGGCTTCCACGCCCGAACGCAGCTCGCGTGCCGATACCGACAACAGGCCGTCAGCATCGACTTGATACGTGATGCGGATACGCGCCGCGCCAGCCGCCATCGGCGGAATGCCACGCAGCTCGAAGCGCGCCAGCGAGCGACAATCGGCCACCAGCTCACGCTCGCCTTGCAGCACGTGCACCGCCAGCGCGGTCTGGCCGTCTTTAAACGTGGTGAACTCTTGCGCGCGGGCGCAAGGGATGGTCGAGTTACGCGGGATGATTTTCTCTACCAGACCGCCCATGGTCTCGATGCCCAGCGACAGCGGGATCACGTCCAGCAGCAGCCAGTCATCGCCCGGTGCGCGGTTGCCGGCCAGCAGATTGGCCTGGATCGCCGCGCCCAGCGCCACTACCTTGTCCGGATCGATATTCGCGTGCGGCGTGGTGTGGAAGTATTCGCTCACTGCGCGATGCACGTGTGGCATGCGCGTCGCGCCGCCGACCATGACCACGCCATCGACGTCGTCCGCATCGACATTGGCGTCGCGCAGCGCTTTCTTGATGGCCTTCATGGTCTTTTCGATCAGGTGCTTGGTGATCTCCTGGAATTTCTCGGCGGTGATGGTGATGTGTACCTGCTCGCCCGACTTCAGCGCGGCGTCCACGATCACCTCCGATTTGGTGGACAGCAGTTCTTTCGCTTCGCGTGCTTTCACCATCAGCAGCGCGGTGTCTTCGTCCGACAGCGGCGCCAGTTTTTCTTCCTGATGGATGTAGCAGAACAGTCGGTGGTCGAAATCGTCGCCGCCCAGCGCAGAGTCGCCGCCGGTGGACAGCACTTCAAACACGCCTTTGCTCAATTTCAGGATCGAGATATCGAAGGTGCCGCCGCCCAGATCGTAGACGGCGTAGATGCCTTCCGAGCCGTTATCGAGGCCGTAGGCGATGGCCGCAGCAGTCGGCTCGCTCAGCAGGCGCAGCACGTTCAGGCCGGCCAATTGCGCGGCATCCTTGGTCGCCTGGCGCTGCGCGTCGTCGAAGTATGCAGGCACGGTGATGACCGCGCCAACCAGATCATCGCCCAGCGAATCTTCCGCGCGCTGGCGCAGCGTGGCCAGGATCTGTGCCGACACTTCCACCGGGCTTTTCACGCCGGCGACGGTCTTCAGCTGCACCATGCCCGGAGCATCAACGAATTGATACGGCAGGTTTTCAGCGTAAGCGATATCCGCCAGGCCGCGCCCCATGAAGCGCTTCACGGAGACGATGGTGTTTTTCGGATCGGTAGTCTGCGCAGCCTGCGCCTTGTAGCCGATGTTGGCGTGGCCATTGGGCAGGTAGCGCACCACGGACGGCAGCAGCGCGCGGCCGTCTTCGTCGTTCAGCACTTCTGGAATGCTGTTGCGCACAGTCGCCACCAGCGAATTGGTGGTGCCCAAATCAATCCCCACCGCCAGACGATGTTGATGCGGTGCGGTGGACATGCCTGGTTCGGAAATTTGCAGAAGTGCCATGAGACGAGACCTGTATTTTTATAGAACTTGCAGCGGCGCCGGCGCGGGCGCCAGCTGATCAAGCTTCGATTGCTTCAAAGGCGAAGCGGACTTCTTCGCCGAATTTTTCGAGGAACATCAGCGCGCGCACGCCTTGGGCGGCGGCATGGAAATCACCCGCGTCGATCTGCTGTTCGATCTGCGCCAGTTGCTGCTTGCGGGCTTTACGCAACTGGTCGTCCAGCGACTCCAGCGCGTCGCTGTCCTTGGCGGCGCGGGCATCGCCCAGCTCTTCACGCCATTCCATCTGCTGCATCAGGAACGCCATCGGCATGGCCGTATTCGACTCGGTCTGCAAATCGACGCCATTGAGCTCGCACAGGTACTGCGCACGCTTCTGCGGATTTTTCAGGGTCTGGTAGGCTTCGTTGGCGCGGGTGGCCCACTGCATGGCGACGCGCTTTTCGGCGTCGGTGGCGCTGACGAATTTGTCGGGATGGACGCGGCTTTGCACGTCGCGGTAGGCGCTGTCGAGCGCCGCCGCGTCTACGGCAAACTGCTTGGGCAGGTTGAACAGTTCAAAGTGATTCTGCATGACGTGTCAGACGCGGAAGCTTTCACCGCAACCGCAAGCGTCTTTCTCGTTCGGGTTGTTGAACTTGAAGCCTTCGTTCAGGCCTTCGCGCGCGAAGTCCAGTTCCGTGCCGTCGATGTACGGCAGGCTTTTCGGATCGACGAACACTTTCACGCCGTGCGATTCGAACACGCTGTCTTCAGCGGTCACTTCGTCCACGTATTCCAGCTTGTAGGCCATGCCCGAGCAGCCGGTGGTGCGCACACCAAAACGCAAACCGATGCCCTTGCCGCGGCGCTCGATGTAGCGGTTGATGTGTTTTGCTGCTTTTTCGGTCAGGGTGATTGCCATTTGTTTCTCCGTTGTCGTTCCGGCGCAGGCCGGAACCCAATTGGATTCCGGCCTGCGCCGGAATGACGGTTTTACGCTGCGTGCTTGTTCTGGTAGTCCTGAACAGCTGCCTTGATGGCGTCTTCCGCCAGGATCGAGCAATGGATCTTCACTGGCGGCAGCGCCAGTTCTTCTGCGATCTGGGTGTTCTTGATGGCCAGCGCCTGATCCAGGGTTTTGCCCTTGACCCATTCGGTCACCAGCGAGCTCGATGCAATCGCCGAACCGCAGCCGTAGGTTTTGAATTTGGCGTCTTCGATCACGCCATCCGCGCCCACCTTGATTTGCAGCTTCATCACGTCGCCGCAAGCTGGCGCGCCGACCATGCCGGTGCCTACGCTGTCGTCGCCTTTTTCAAACGCGCCGACGTTGCGTGGGTTTTCGTAGTGGTCCAGTACTTTATCCGAGTAAGCCATTTTGATGCTCCTGTATCTTTAAGAATTTAGTGGGCTGCCCATTGGATCGAATTGATATCGATGCCCTCTTTGAACATATCCCACAGCGGCGACAGTTCACGCAGTTTGTTGACCTTGGACTTCATCAGTTCAATCGCGAAGTCGATATCGGCTTCGGTGGTGAAGCGGCCGATGGTGAAACGGATCGAGCTGTGCGCCAGTTCGTCGCTGCGGCCCAGGGCGCGCAGCACGTAAGATGGTTCCAGCGAGGCCGAAGTGCAAGCGGAGCCCGACGATACCGCCAGGTCTTTCACTGCCATGATCAGCGATTCGCCCTCAACGTAGTTGAAGCTCACGTTCAGGTTGTGCGGCACGCGGTGTTCCATGTCGCCGTTGATGTAGGTTTCTTCGATCTCTTGCAGGCCTTTGGCCAGACGGTCGCGCAGCGCTTTGATGCGGGCGATTTCGGTGTCCATTTCCACTTTCGCCAGGCGGAACGCTTCGCCCATGCCGACGATCTGGTGGGTTGGCAGCGTGCCCGAACGCAGACCGCGCTCGTGGCCACCGCCATGCATCTGTGCTTCGATACGCACGCGCGGCTTGCGGCACACGTACAGCGCGCCCACGCCTTTCGGGCCGTAGGTTTTGTGCGCGGTGAAGGTCATCAGGTCGACTTTGGTTTTTTGCAGGTCGATCACCACTTTGCCGGTCGCTTGCGCGGCGTCGCAGTGGAAGATGATGCCTTTCGAGCGGCACAGTTCACCGATCTGGTCGATCGGCTGGATCACGCCGATCTCGTTATTGACCAGCATGACGGAGATCAGGATGGTGTCCGGACGGATGGCGGCGGTCAGCTGTTCGATGGTGATCAGGCCGTTGTCCTGCGGCTCCAGGTAGGTCGCTTCAAAGCCCTGGCGTTCCAGTTCACGCACGGTGTCCAGCACGGCTTTGTGCTCGGTCTTGACCGTGATGATGTGCTTGCCCTTGGTTTTGTAGAACTGCGCCGCGCCCTTGATGGCCAGGTTGTTCGATTCGGTGGCGCCCGAGGTCCAGATGATTTCGCGCGGGTCGGCATTGACCAGCGCCGCGACGTTGGCACGCGCCTCTTCCACCGCTTTTTCCGCGGTCCAGCCGTACATGTGGCTGCGCGAAGCTGGATTGCCGAACTGCTCGCGCAGGTATGGAATCATCGCATCGGCGACGCGCGGATCGATCGGCGTGGTGGCCGAGTAGTCCATGTAGATCGGGAAGTGCGGCGCGGTCTGGAATTTCACGTCAGCGATGTTTTTTTCTGGGGCGTTCATCTGGTTACTCCGTTAGGGCTTACAGCGCGGCGTGGTTGCCGTTGCGCGGCAGGGCTACGACACTCTGTTCAGCGTTCTTCTGCTTTTGTTGATCGACCAGATCCTGCAGCGATACGGAATCCAGATAATCAACCATCTTTTCATTCAGCGTGGCCCACAGTTCGTGGGTCATGCAGCGCGCGCCACTGGCTGCATCGGCGCCGTGGCAGTTTTCCTTGCCGCCGCACTGGGTCGCATCGAGCGGCTCATCCACGGCAATGATGATGTCGGCCACGGTGACTTTGTCGGCGCGGCGCGCCAGGCTGTAGCCACCACCCGGGCCGCGGATCGATTCGACGATCTCGTGGCGGCGCAGCTTGCCAAACAGCTGCTCCAGGTAAGACAGCGAAATCGCCTGACGCTGGCTGATGCCGGACAGCGTGACTGGACCTTTGCCTTGGCGCAAAGCCAGATCAATCATCGCAGTCACAGCAAAACGGCCTTTGGTGGTCAGACGCATCACTACCTCGGTTAGGTTAAAATATCGACCTTCTCGCTCAGCCTTCAAAGCCTGATTAGTTGATCGAATTAGTCAAGTATATCAAACTTTCACAAAGCTTGCTGGCTGCCCCTCAGCAACTGCATGGGCTGGAACAGTGTGTGCATATCCTTATTACCAATGAAGCTAAGGTTGTAAGGGTGCTCGGCAGTGATTTGCGGGAAATCTTTCATCACTGGCAACTTGGCCAGCAATTCGGCGATTTTTCCCCATAGCACCATCGTCGGCACGGTCGCCGCTTGCGCCGCGAGCCCCGCCATCACGGTTTCGAAGAACGGCAGCCACGCTTTCGCATCTTTCGCCGGGGCAACGTGGCTGCGGAAGACCAGCGAGGCGTTGAGCAGCAGGAAGCCCTGTTCGGTCAGCTTGCGCTGCATGTCGGCCAGGGTCAGGATGTGGGTGCCGCTGCGGGCCTGGGCCGAGACGGCCGCCATCGCCTCGCCGGCGGTGTTTTCCAGCTGCAGCTGGCCATCGGCCACCAGCAGCATCTTCATGAAGTTGCGCAGCGAGGTGGCTTTGTTGACCGGCTTGGACAAGCCGCCGCCCGCCTCTTCCGACCACAGGCTGCCAACCGCCCCATCCATGAAACAGACGCCAGTGGCGCTCTCTGCTCGCGGATATGGCCCTTCACCGACTAGTACATACTTCACTTTATTGAGCGGCAGTGCGAACGCGGCAAACAGGCGCTGTTCGGTCGGCAGGTACTGGTCCTGCGCCAGTTGCGGCAGGTAGTCCGGTGTGGCGGCCATCATGGCTTCCAGGCCTTTGACCAGCAGCGGGCGCCAGGACGCATCGGCGCGGTCCAGCGCCTCCAGAATCGTGCTCGGGATCGTCATTGAGGAAAAAGCTTTCGGGGAAAGGTAAGATTGTAACTTATGGGGAATGATTTGAAACGCTGGATGGCTGCCGCCGCCTTCATTGCCGCTGCGGGCGCGCAAGCACAGGCGCTGGACGAGGCGCTGGACGCGCCGGCTCGCGCGCACGTGATCAACGAATATGCGCGCCGGCTGAGCGGCCAGCACGTCGATGCGGCACGCGGCAAGATGGCGGCCGACGATCTGCGCCAGCGCTTGGCGCGCGGCGAGTACGACCGCGAGACTACGGCGCGCGCGCTGGCGGCCCGCGTGTCGCGCGACGTCGCGGCCATCATGGGCGACAAGCATACCTATCTCGAATACGTCCCCTACGATCTCGGCGACGAGCGCCAGCGCCCGCAGCCGGCGTCGCAGACGGCCGACAACTACGGCCTCGGCAAGTTTGAAACGCGCGGCGACAGCATCGGCTATTTGCAAATCAACCGCTTTGCGCCGCTGGACCGGGGCGCTGGCGAGGCTGCAGCCCGCTTCATGGCGCAAGCCGCCGATTGCGCCGCCCTCATCATCGACCTGCGCGACGCCAGCGGCGATGGCCAGGCGATGGCGGCGCTGCTGACCAGCTACGTGCTGGAAGACAAGCGCAGCTACGTCTTCAAAGACAAGCAATTGCATCTGCACGACCAGATCGACCGCGACGGCAAGGTGGTGGCTGAATTCTGGACCAGCGCCGACGCGCCCGGCAAGCGCTTCGGCGGCAAGAAGCCCTTGTATTTGCTGGTCAACGAGCAGACACGCGGCGCGGCCGAGGCGTTTGCGTTCGATCTGCAGCAGTACGTGAAGCGCGCCGTGGTGGTCGGCGCGCCGACCGCCGGTGATGCCCGCGCGGGCGTCAGGCAGCGCGTGTCGCGCCAGTTGCAAACCTCAATCGCGGTCACGCGGGCCAGCAACGTCATCACCCGCACCAACTGGGAAGGCGCCGGCGTCCAGCCGGACCGCATGGTGACGCCGGAGGACGCGCTGGAAACCGCAGTGGCGCTAGCCCAGGCCGCGCTTAAGCCGAAAAAATAACTATTCGGCGTCCGGCTGCTGCGACGGGTGCGCCTGCTGGAAGGCAGGCAGTTCGCTGCACGCGGCGTGGATGCGCATCACGGTGGGATATGCGCTGGTATCGACATTGAAACGCTGCGCGTTGAACACCTGCGGCACCAGGCAGCAATCCGCCAGCGTTGGCGTATCGCCGTGGCAGAACCGGCCAGTGCGCTGATCGTTGGCCAGCAAGTCTTCCAGCGTTTGCAGGCCACTGCGCAGCCAGTGCTGCTGCCAGCCCAACTTCACCTCTTCCGCCACACCGATCTGGCCAGTCAGATACTTCAGCACGCGCAGATTGCCCAGCGGGTGCGCATCGGCAGCGATGCTCAGCGCCAGCGCACGCACGCGGGCGCGTCCCGCCGGGTCTTGCGGCAGCAGCGGCGCTTGCGTGTGCGTCTCTTCCAGGTACTCGATGATGGCCAGCGACTGGCCAATTACGTTGCCGTCATCTTCCAGCGCCGGCAGCAGCGCGGCCGGGTTGACTGCGCGGTAGGCGTCGCCCAGCTGCTCACCGCCGTTGCGCAGCAGGTGCACCGGCACCGCATCGTAGGCGATGCCCTTCAGGTTGAGCGCAATCCGCACGCGATAGGCTGCGGAGCTGCGGAAGTAGGTGTAGAGCTTCATCAACCGCGCTCCTTGTAGTGCGTGACGGTCTGCTCGATGGCGCCGAAGATGCTGGCGCCGTGCTGGTCGTTCATCTCGATACGCACGCTGTCGCCGAATTTGAGGAACGGGGTTTGCGGCTTGCCGCTCTCGATGGTTTCGTACATGCGCACTTCGGCCAGGCAGCAGTAGCCCACGCCGCCGTTGGCGATGCTCGATCCATGCAGGCTGCCCTGCTTGTTCGACACGGTGCCGGAGCCAATAATGGCGCCCGCGCCCAGCTCGCGCGTGGCGGCGGCGTGCGCCACCAGTTGCGCGAAGTTGAAGGTCATGTCTTCGCCGGCGTTTGGCTTACCGAACGGCTGCTGGTTCAGCTGCACCAGCAGCGGCAGGTGCACTTTGCTGTCGGCCCACTGCGCGCCCAGTTCATCCGGCGTCACAGCCACCGGCGAGAAGGCGCTGGCAGGTTTGGACTGGAAGAAGCCGAAGCCTTTCGCCAGTTCGTTCGGGATCAGGTTGCGCAGCGAGACGTCGTTGACCAGCATGACCAGGCGGATGGACTTGGCCGCTTCTTCCGGCGTGGCACCCATGCGCACGTCGCCGGTGATGACCGCCACTTCGGCTTCCAGGTCGATGCCCCAGTCTTCGCTCAGCACGAAGATCGGATCGCGCGGGCCGACGAAGCTGTCGGAGCCGCCCTGGTACATCAGCGGGTCGGTGTAGAACGAGGCTGGCACCTCGGCATTGCGCGCCTTGCGCACCAGCTCGACGTGGTTGATGTAGGCCGAGCCATCGGCCCACTGGTAGGCGCGCGGCAGCGGCGAGTGGCAATACTGCTGGTCGAACGGTTTGGCGTCAACGGCATCGCCGGCGTTCAGGGCGGCGTAGACCGCTTCAAGGCGCGGCGCCACCAGTTCCCAGTTGTCCAGTGCGTGCTGCATGGTGGCCGAGATTTTCGGCACGTGCTGGTAGTGCGACAGGTCGCGGCTGACCACCACCAGGCGGCCGTCGCGGCTGCCGTCTTTCAGGGTCGCGAGCTTCATGCTTCACCTCCGTGCATCCACGCCGCGTGCTTCGGCGCTTTTTTGGTTTGCGACCATTCTTCCAGCATCGCCCATTTGACGTCGTCCAGCTTCTGCATCATTTCCGGCGTGCCGGTGTTGCACGCCAGTTCCAGGCGGTGGCCGTTCGGATCGAAGAAGTAGATCGACTTGAAGATGGTGTGGTTGACCGGGCCGATGACGTCGATACCGGCGGCAACCAGGCGTTCCTTGGCGGCCAGCAGTTCGTCCATGCTGGCCACTTCCATTGCCAGGTGCTGAACCCAGGCGGGGGTGTTGTGGTCGCGGTCCATCGGCGCTTGGGTCGGCAGCTCAAAGAAGGCCAGCACGTTGCCGTTGCCGGCGTCCAGGAACACGTGCATGTACGGGTCCGGCGCCTTGGTGGACGGCACTTCGTTTTCGGCAATGGCCAGCACGAAGTTCATGTTCAGGTGTTTCACGTACCACTCGACGGTTTCTTTCGCGTCTTTGCAGCGGTAGGCGACGTGGTGAATTTGCTTGATTTTCATAGGTGTCTCCAACTCGATTCCGCCATTAGACGGCAGTTTCAGATATCATACAAATCGTATTTATCTTCTTATTTATCAGAATTTCCAATGAATCCCAGCCTGCGGCAAATGCGCGCCCTGGTGGCGCTGGCCAAGACCGGCAGCTTTACGCTGGCCGCCGACCACCTGAGCGTGACGCAATCGGCCCTCAGCGGCCAGATCAAAGAGCTGGAACAGCTGCTCGGCATGCGTGTGGTCGAGCGTACCACGCGCAAGGCCCAGCTATCCGAACTGGGACGCGAACTGTATCCGCTGTTCGACAAGATGCTGCACGACCTCGACCGCGCGATGGCCGATATCGCCAGCCGCAAGGCGCTCAAGCAGGGTTCGGTGCGGGTGGCGGCGCCGCAGATGCTCTCCTGCACCATGCTGCCGGAAGTGATTGCCGCCTACCGGGCGCGCCATCCCGAGGTGCAGGTGCGGCTGACCGACTGCCCGCTGGAGCAGGTGTCGGCGCGCGTGTTCAGCGGCGAGGTCGACTTCGGCATCGGCCCCGAGCGCGACGCCACGGCCGAGATCGAAGCCCAGCCGCTGTTTGAAATGCCGTTCGTGGTGGTGTACCCGGACGGCCACGAACTGGACAAGCGCAAGCGCATCACTTGGAGTGACGTGAACCGCTACCCGTTCATCTCGCTGCAAGGCCAGTTCACCGAACGCCTGCTGCGCGATGTGCACGTGTCCTTCCGCGAGCTGTCGCGCAGCCCGCACAATGAAGTCACCTTCATGACCACCGCGCTGGCGATGGTACACGCGGGCCAGGGCATCACGGTGTGCCTGCCCTACGCCGAGAAAATGGTGCAGCTGTACGGCCTGAAAATGCGGCCGCTGGAAGCACCAGCCGTGACGCGCCGCTTCTTCGTCTATACCCGCAGCGTGCGCGCGCTATCCCCTGCGGCCGACAGCTTCGTGACCTTTTTGCACGAGTTTGTAGCAGCGCATGAGTGGAATATGCCGCATTCTTAGTTACACTTTATTTCAGACCAGAAAATATAGTTGCCACAAATCCATTGTGGGGAATGTATCGTATTGTGTATCCTTTATTGATGAACATTCTGCACATCGATTCCTGCGCGCTCGGTGACAGCGCCACGTCACGCCAGATCACCGCCGCCGCGGTCACAGCCCTGATGGCACAGCACGCACAGGCCCAAGTCCTCTACCGCGATCTCGCGGCCTCGCCGCTGTCGCACGTCAGCGGTCCCTTGCTGCAAGCCATCAGCCAGCGCTGGGATGCCGGCATCCCGATGAACGCCGAGCTGCGCGCCGAAGCACTGCAAAGCGCTTCACTGCTACAGGAATTCCACGACGCTGACGTGATCGTGCTGGGCGCACCCATGCACAACTTCCTGGCGCCGTCGACGCTGAAAGTGTGGATGGACCGCCTGCTGGAATTGCAGGGCACCACCACCGGGGAGCCGCGCCGCACCGCCCAGTTGCTGTTGGTCACCGCCGGCTGCGGCGTGCCAGGCGGGGAATCCGCCGAAGACCTGATGCACAACTATGCACGCCAACTCAAGGCCGCCTTCGAGTATCTCGGCGTCAGCCGCGTGGACGTGGTGCGCGGCCTGGCCGACCTGCAGCAAGCGCTGGATGTCACGCAGGCCGCCTGATAGCGCTATCGTTGGCTATAATTGCAGCATGACTGCGAACACCATCGCCATCAATCAACAGATGGACAAGTTTGACGGCCACCACAGCGTCTGGCTGTTTGGCTACGGCTCCTTGATCTACAAGGCGGACTTCCCTTATCTGCAACGCCGCCCGGCCAGCATCGCCGGCTGGACGCGGCGTTTCTGGCAAGGCTCACACGACCATCGCGGCACGCCGGAAGCACCGGGCCGCGTGGTGACGCTGATCGAGGAAGCCGGCGCCGTCTGCCACGGCATGGCTTACCTGATCACGCCGGAAGTATTCGCCCACCTCGACCACCGCGAAAAAAACGGCTATCTGCGCCTGCCCATCGCTATCGCGTTTGACGGCAGCGACGCGGTCGAAGGCCTGGTCTACATCGCCACGCCGGACAACACCGCCTTCCTCGGCGCTGCCTCGGAGCAGGAGATTGCCGCCCACATCGCCCGTTCCGCCGGACCGAGCGGACCGAACAGCGACTACCTCAACCACCTCGCCGAAGCGTTGCGCGAGCTGGGCCGCCACGACCAGCACGTGTTCGAGATCGAGCGCCACCTGGCCGCTTTAAAATAAATCCATCTGCCCCGCATCAGCCGCAGCCTTGGCGCGTGCGCCCAATGGCGGCACCACCAGCGGCCTGGTGAACTGCGAGCAGTCCATGCGGTGGAAGCGGCTGCCATGTCCCGTCAGCCCTAACCGCTCGCTGGCGATTTTCACGCGCTGGCGGATCAGCTCGGCCCATACGCCCTCGCCTTTCATGCGTGTGGCGAAGTCGCTGTCGTAGTCTTTGCCGCCGCGCATCTCGCGCACGCGGTTCATCACCCGCTGCGCCCGCTCCGGGAAGTGCGCCTGCAGCCACTCCTTGAACAGCGGCGCCACTTCCCACGGCAGGCGCAGCACCGTGTAATGCGCGCTGACCGCACCGGCCTCATGTACCGCTTCCAGTATCCGCTCGATTTCCGGCTCGGTGACGAACGGGATAATGGGCGCGATGCTGACCGCCACCGGAATGCCGGCCTCGGTCAGCGTGCGGATGGTGCGCAGGCGGCGCGCGGGCGACGTGGCGCGCGGCTCCAGCGTGCGGGCGATGGCAGGGTCCAGCGTGGTCAGCGTGATCGCCACGCCGGCTTGCTGCTTGGCCGCCATCGGCGCCAGAATGTCGATGTCGCGCTCGATCAGCGAGGATTTGGTGATCAGGCCCACCGGGTGCTGGCATTCCTGCAGCACTTCCAGCACGCGGCGCGTGAGCTTGAGTTCGCGTTCGCAGGGCTGGTAGGCATCCGTATTGACGCCCAGGGCGATCGACTCCGGCTCGTAACCGGGCTTGGCCAGCTCGCGCCGCAGCATCTCCGGCGCGTTGACCTTGGCGAAGATTTTGCTCTCGAAGTCCATGCCCGGCGACAGCCCGAGATAGCTGTGCGTAGGCCGCGCAAAGCAGTAAATACAACCATGCTCGCAACCGCGATACGGATTGAGCGACACGCTGAACGGCAAATCCGGCGAGGCGTTGCGGCTCAAAATGGAGCGGCAGATTTCCTCGGTCACTTGCGTTTTCCACGGCCTGACCTCCTCTTCCTCGCGCTCCCAGCCGTCGTCGTAGGCCTCGCGCGCGTTCACTTCGTACCGACCCTGTATATTGGAGACTGCGCCACGCCCTTTTTGCGCTTTGAGCGGGGGCGGCGGCAACATCACCTGCTCTTGATTGTTTTCATCGTGGGACATGGTGCACCCAAATACTGTATAAACATACAGTATTCTAGCACCTCAAACTGCCATATCAAGGGAAATATCAAGTATCATGCCGGGCTTCGCCTGAAACGCGCTCCTGCGCTGCGTTCGGCCACCTTACACAGTGAGTAAAAACATGACGAATTCCAATCAACCCCTGCCGTCTTTCTTCAGCCGGATTTCCATCGCCATCGGTGCGTTCTTCCGCGCCCTGTCCGACGCTGAGTACGCCGCGCGCCTGAGCCGCATCGATGAGGCGCCGCAACCAGCCGCCGCACCGGTCGCTCCGGCTCCGGCTCCTGCCCCAACTCCGATCACTTTGCGCGTCGCCACCCCGGACGCAGCCCTGCAACTGCTGTCGCTGTTCCAGCGCGAGGCACGCCTGATCGACTTCACGCAAGAAAACCTGTCCGCCTACTCCGACGCCGACATCGGCGCCGCTGCGCGCGTGGTGCACGAAGGCTGCGCCAAGGTGCTGAAAGAACACTTCACCATTCAGCCGATCCGCGACGAAGCGGAAGGCAGCCGCATCGAACTGCCGGAAGGCTTCGACGCCGCCGCCGTGCGCCTGACCGGCAACGTGGTCGGCAAGGCGCCGTTCAAGGGCACGCTGAGCCATCGCGGCTGGCGTTCGGCCGAAGTGCGCCTGCCGAAACTGGCGGAAGCGCATGACGCATCGATCCTGGCGCCGGCGGAGGTGGAACTGTGAGCGATCCACGTTACGCCATCGGCATCGACCTTGGCACCACGCACAGCGCGCTGTCGTATGTGAACCTGCAAGCCAGCGACGGCGAGAAAACCCAGCACGGCGTGCTGGCCATCCCGCAGTTGACCGCACCGGGCACGATTGAAGAACTGCCGCTGCTGCCGTCCTTCCTCTACCTGCCGCACGCCGACGAACTGGCGCCGGGCGAGAACAATCTGCCGTGGCAGCAAAGCACGGAAGAGTTGCGCGGGGTCGCCGGCGAAATGGCGCGCAGCCGCGGCGCGACCACACCTATCCGTTTGGTCTCCAGCGCGAAAAGCTGGTTGAGCCATCCCGGCGTCGACCGCCGCAGCGCCCTGCTGCCGAACGATGCGCCGGAAGAAGTGGCGCGCGTATCGCCGCTGGAAGCCTCGACCCGCTACCTGAGCCACCTGCGCAAGGCGTGGGAACAGGCACACCCTGATGCGCCGTTCGGCGAACAGGCGGTGACGGTAACGATTCCTGCCTCCTTCGATCCGGGCGCGCGCGAACTGACCGCTGATGCGGCACGCGCCGCCGGCTATACCAATCTCACGCTGCTGGAAGAACCGCAGGCGGCCCTGTACAGCTGGATCCAGGGCAGCGAAGGCCGCTGGCGCAAGGAAGTGAAGCCTGGCGATATTATTCTGGTGGTCGACGTCGGCGGCGGCACCAGCGACTTTTCGCTGATCGCCGTGCTGGAACGCGACGGCGTGCTGGAACCGCACCGCATCGCGGTGGGCGACCACATTCTGCTCGGCGGCGACAATATGGACCTGGCGCTGGCGCACCTGGTCGCACGCAAGCTGGCCGCCAACGGCACGCAACTCGACGCATGGCAAATGCGCGCGCTGACCTACGGCTGCCGCACCGCCAAGGAAAAACTGCTGGCCGATGAAACCGTGGCGACTTGGCCGATCGTGGTACCGAGCCGTGGCTCGAAACTGATCGGCGGTTCGATCCGCACGGAACTCACGCGCGACGAGGTGTCGACCTTTATTCTCGACGGCTTCTTCCCGAAAGTGGAAGCGTCGGCGCGTCCGGCGGTGCGCCAGCGTGCGGGCCTGACGCAGCTTGGCCTGCCGTATGCGCAGGACGCGGGCATCACGCGCCATCTGGCGGCGTTCCTGGCGCGCCAGGTCGGCGCGACGGCGGAACTGGAAGGCTACGCGGGCAAGCAAAACGCCGATGCGACGTTCCTGCATCCGACGGCGGTGCTGTTCAACGGCGGCGTGTTCAAGTCGGACCTGCTGGCGCAGCGCATCATGGGCACCATCAAAGACTGGCTGTACATGGAAGGCGCGGAGCCTGCGCGCATGCTTGGCGGCGCGGACCTCGACCTGGCTGTGGCACGCGGCGCGGCTTACTACAGCTACGTGCGTCGCGGCAGCGGCGTGCGCATTCGCGGCGGTACGGCGCGTTCGTACTACGTGGCGATCGAGTCGGCGATGCCGGCCATTCCGGGCATGGAACCGCCGATTCAAGCGCTGTGCGTGGCGCCGTTCGGCATGGAAGAAGGCAGCGAGATCGAATTGCCGAACCAGGAATTTGGCCTGGTGGTGGGCGAGCCGGTGCAGTTCCGCTTCTTCGGTTCGTCCGTGCGCCGCCAGGACCAGATCGGCGATCTGCTGGACTTCTGGGGTCCGGATGAGCTGATCGAGATGAACGAGATTCAGGCCAACCTGTCGCCGGAAGGCCGTCAGGCCGGTGATGTGGTGCAGGTACGTCTGCATGCGATGGCAACGGAATCCGGCACGCTGGAACTGGCCGCCGTGGCCAATGATGGCCAGCGCTGGAAGGTGGAGTTCGACGTTCGTAACGCATGATGAGCAAATACGTCGTCAGCATCGATCTGGGCACCACCAACACGGTGATGGCCTACGCGGAAGCCGGCAGCGCCGAGATTCGGTTGTTCGATATCGATCAGCTGACGGCGCCCGGCGAGATTGGTGCGGCGGCGTTGCTGCCGTCCTTGCGCTATCACCCGGCGCAGGGTGAATTGGCCGACGGCGAGTTGCAGCTGCCGTGGCCTTCCAGCGAGCCTGCGGTAATTGGCCGTCTGGCGCGCAAGCTCGGTGCGCAGGTGCCGGGGCGTTTGGTCGCCAGCGCCAAGAGCTGGCTCTCGCATCCGCAGGTGGACCGCATGGCGCCGATTCTGCCGTGGGGCGCGGAGGCCGATGTGGCCAAGGTCTCGCCAGTGGCGGCCAGCGCGTCATATCTGGCGCATTTGCGCAGCGCGTGGAATGCGCGCTTTCCGGCCCAGCCTTTGGAGCAGCAGCAGATTGTTCTGACCATTCCCGCGTCGTTTGATGAAGGCGCGCGCGCGTTGACGCTGGAAGCGGCGCGCCTGGCGGGCTTGCCGTCGTTGCGATTACTGGAAGAACCGCAGGCCGCGTTCTACGATTGGCTGTTCCGCCAGCGCACGTCGCTGGGCGAGCAGTTGGCCAACACTCGCCTTGTGCTGGTGTGCGACGTCGGCGGCGGCACCACTGACTTCAGCCTGATGAAGGTGGATGCCGGTGAACAGCCGGCCATCAGCCGCATCGGCGTCGGCAATCACCTGATCCTCGGCGGCGACAATATGGACCTCGCCCTCGCCCACCTCGTCGAGTCGCGCATGGGTGGTGGCGAAGCGGCGCGGCTTTCGGCGGGCCGGCTGTCGCAGTTGGCAGAGCGCTGCCGCGCGGCCAAGGAGTTGTTGCTGGCGGCGGATGCGCCGGAGCGCACCACCATCACGCTGCTGGGCTCCGGCTCGAAACTGATCGGCGGCTCACGCTCCGCCGAGTTGACGCGCAATGAAGTCGCCGCGCTGGTGGTGGATGGCTTCTTTCCACTGAACGAATCGCGGGAGCCGGCCAAGCGCGGACGCGGCGCCATCGTCGAATTCGGCCTGCCCTACGCCGCCGATGCTGCCATCACACGCCACCTTGCAGACTTCCTGCGCCAGCACGCCGCCGCCGCGCGCGAGGCCCTCGGCCTGCCCGCCGACAGCACTGCCGTCCCGATCCCGGACACGCTGCTGCTCAACGGCGGCGTATTCCGTGCCGATGCACTCGCACGCCGATTGGAAGCCGCACTCGCAGGCTGGCGCCAACAACCGCTGCGCGTCCTGCACAACGATAATCCCGACGTCGCCGTCGCACGCGGCGGCGTGGCCTACGCGCTGGGCCAATCCGGCCAGGCGCCGGTGATCGGCGGCGGCTCCGCGCGCAGCTACTTCCTGCTGCTGGACGCCGCCGGCCCGGCCGACAAGCCACGCCGCGCCATCTGCATCCTGCCGCGCGGCGCCGCCGAGAACAAAGAAGTCCTGCTGGCCGGCCGCACCTTCGCCCTGCGCCTCGGGCGCCCGGTGCGCTTCCATCTCGCCTCCTCCACCGCCGATTCACCACAAGCCGGCGACGTGGTCGAACTGCAGCCGGGCGATTACATCGAGCTGCCGCCGATCGCCACCGTCCTGCGCGATAGCAGCGCCGTTGACGCACGCAAGGAGATCCCGGTGCAACTGGCCGCCATGCTGAGTGAAGTCGGCAGGCTGGAAGTCCACTGCGTCGCCAAGGAAAACGCGCAGCGCTGGCTACTCGAATTCCAGCTGCGTGGCGAAGCGGAACCGGAAGCGGCTGACGAAACACCGATGCCCGCCGGCCTCCCCGCCGCTCTGGAAAAAATCGACCGCATCTTCGGCAGCCGCGCGCAGCAAGTCGAGATCAAGGAAGTGAAGCAGCTGCGCACCCAGCTCGAACACCTGCTGGGCAGCCGCGAAAACTGGCCGACCGCCGTGCTGCGCCGCCTGTTCGACGCACTGCTGGAACGCGCCAAGGGCCGCCGCCGCTCCGCCGAACACGAACGCGCATGGCTTAACCTCAGCGGCTACTGCCTGCGTCCCGGCTTCGGCCATCCGCTGGACGAATGGCGCATCGAACAGCTGTGGGCCATGTTCGACACCGGCGTGCAGCATCACAAGGACAGCCAGGCCTGCGCCGAATGGTGGACCATGTGGCGCCGCGTCGCCGGTGGCTTAAGCGTGGAAATGCAGCTGCGCGTGCTGGACGATTTTGCCTTCAACGTGCAGGCCGATGCCGCAGAACGCGGCCGCCGTCCCGTCACGCTGGTCAACGGCAGCGAGGAAGACATGCTGCGCCTGGGCGCGTCGCTCGAACGCATCCCTGGCAGCTACAAGGCAGAAATCGGCGCGTGGATGCTGGAGCAGCTACAGAAAGAAAAGAAATCCGAAGCCGCGCGCGGACGATTGCTGTGGGGCCTGAGCCGGGTCGGCGCGCGCCAGCCTTTCCACGGCAGCGCGCACGACGTGGTGGACACCGCTACCGTCGAACAATGGCTTAGCGCCGTGCTGGCACTGGACTGGAAAAAGGTCGAACCAGCCGGCTACACAGCCGCCCATCTCGCCCGCATGACCGGCGACCGCTCGCGCGACATCAACGACACCCTGCGTGCCGACGTGCTGCGCCGCCTGAACGCATCCAGCGCCCCCGCCAACTGGAGCGCGATGGTGCGCGAAGTGGTGCAGCTCGACCAGGCCGACGAAAAACGTATGCTCGGCGACGCGCTGCCGCCGGGCCTCAAGCTGATTTCTTGACGTAGCTGGTCTGCTGCGCCACAAACCCATCAAAGGCGGCGATCAGCGGGTCGAATTTATTTATATCGTTTTCCAGCTGCGCCAACGCGTACACCGTGGCCTCCAGCGTCGACAGTTGGTCCGGCAGATGCGCCTTGCGAATCAGGTAGTGCGACGGCGGCGTGTCGCGCAACGGCATGCGCGGCAAGGCTTGCAGCAGCGGATTCAGATACAGCATCTTGCGGCTCTTGCGCCAGGTCCCGTCCAGCACCACGAGGCGCAACGGTTCCCGCAACCACGCCGCATCGAACGGCTGCGGCCGGGCCAGTCCCAGCGAGGCATCTTCCGTGTCGGGATACAGCAACACGTTGCGACGATCGGGCGAAAGCAGTGCTTGCAGATGCTGCGGCTCGAACGCCTCGCCCACTTCCAGCCGGCTACTGGATAAACTCAGATGCAGCAGACGCGCGCTGCCCTTGGCGTTGCTGACTTCCAGCGGATGTTGAAGAATCAGGACATCCACCTGATTGGACAGCGCTGTCACCCTGTGGCAGATGCAGGTCTGCTGCGGGCGCAAACAAACGGCGCACATGGTGCGCCGCGTTGACTGGTTGGCGGTATTCATAGACCGCCATTGTACAGTGGCTTAAAACTCTTCCCAGTCGCCCGATTCGCTGGCAACAGCGGCAGCCTTGCGCGGCACGGCCGGTGCGGGCGCAGGTGCAGCGGCAGGTGCTTTGGCCGCAGCAGGCTTCGGCGCGGCCACGGCCGGAGTACGGCGCGGCAGCGTGGCACGCACTGGCGCCGCAGGACGCGCCAGCGCAGGCACGCCGCTCACGCCATCGAGCTTGAACACGCTCACCACATCCGCCAGCTTGGCCGACTGCTCCTGCATCGATTCCGCCGCAGCAGCAGCTTCCTCGACCAGCGCCGCATTCTGCTGCGTCACCTGATCCATCTGCGTGATCGCATCATTGACTTGCGCGATGCCGATGCTCTGCTCTTCGCTGGCATGGCTAATCTGCGTCATGATCTGCGTGACGCGGCTGATGCTCTGGACGATTTCCTCCATCGTCTGGCCGGCCTTGTCCACCAGTTCGGAGCCCATCTGCACCTTCTGCACCGAATCGTCGATGAGCCCTTTGATATCCTTGGCGGCCGATGCGGAGCGCTGCGCCAGGTTGCGCACCTCCGACGCCACCACCGCAAAGCCCCGGCCTTGTTCACCAGCGCGCGCCGCTTCCACCGCCGCATTCAGCGCCAGAATATTGGTCTGGAACGCGATGCCATCGATGACCGAAATAATATCCACGATCTTGCGCGACGAATCGTTGATCGATCCCATCGTGTTCACCACCTCGCCCACCACCGAACCGCCACGGCTGGCGATTTCCGATGCGCTGATCGCCAGCTCATTGGCCTGGCGCGCGTTCTCCGCGTTGAAGCGCACGGTGGAAGTCAGCTGCTCCATCGAGGATGCTGTTTCTTCCAGCGAGCTCGCTTGTTCCTCCGTGCGCGAGGACAGATCCTGGTTCCCTGCCGCGATCTGCGTGGACGCCGTTGCAATCAGGTCGGTGCCATTACGCACCTGGCCAACGATGTTCACCAGATTGGTGTTCATGGTCTTCAGTGCGTTCATCAACTGGCCGGTTTCGTCGTTGCTGCTGACTTGGATATCGCTGGTCAGATCCCCCGAAGACACGGTCTCCGCGACCTTCACCGCCTCGTTGATCGGCTGCGTGATGGTGCGCGTGATCCACCACGCGGCAGTCACGCCCAGCACGATCGCGGCCAGGCCAAGCATGACCAGCAAGGTGCGGCCGCTCTGGTACTGCTTCTGGATTTCGAGCGCGGTGGCGTCCAGCGACGCGGCCTGCTTGTCGGAGAAAGCCTTCAGCGCCGCGAGGTAGCGAATACGGCTCTGGGTCATCTCGCCTTCATAAATTTTGGCCGCTGTTTCCAGGTCGCCGGCGTTCTTGGCGGTGAATACGGCCTTGCGGAAATCGGTGTAAGCCTTGCGCGTGTCCAGCACCTGCTTGAATACTGGCTTGAGTTCCTCGTCATCGAGGTTGGCGCCGATCTGGTCCTGGATCTGCGTGGCGCGCCCTGAGGATTCGGCCATCAGCGCTTCGAGTTTTTTCTGGTCGGCGGAATCACGCACCATGAAAGCGCCGGTGGTGCGTGCGGCGTTCACCTCGATGATCTTGCCCCATTCCGCGATCATGCGCTCATCGCGAATTTTCACGTTGATCATCTCGTCGGTCTTGGCGCTCGCGCTGCTCAGGCGCAGTATGCCGATGGCGGTCATTGCAACCAGCAGTAACAAAATCAGCGAGAATCCGACACCAAGGCGGGTACCGATCTTGAGGTTGTTCATGGCAAACTCCCTAGCAATAAGTCTGAAATGTCCAGTTCATGCTAGCACTATTTGTCCACAATCTATAGCTTCAAAGGAAATATTTTGCGCTGCATCGCAGCAATTACTCCGCCGCCGGCGCGGCCCCGAGTAGCTCCTCAACGCCCGCAATCGCTGATGGATCTTTGATGACCGCACGCAGCCAGACATGCAGCGGCATCTCCCCCCAGCTGGCCGCCCTCTCGGCCAGGTAGGCGACCGGGCTGTGCGGTTCGGTGCGGCGGAAGAACTCGGCCACAATCCGCAGTTGCTGCAGGGCTTGCACGCGGTTTTGCGGCGCGCCAGACGGTAAGACGCCTGTGTGACCAGAAGTGGCCTGACCACCATCCGTCAGCGCCACCAGATGGCTGTGGGGCGCCAACTGACGAATCACCGCTTGCAAGGCATCCTTGGCCGGCGAAAATCCAGGACCGTCGGCGCCCAGTTGTGTATCCACCACGCGTTCCAGTTGAATCAGCGCGGTGAGGCAGAATTCGGCGTCATCCAGCGATGGGGACACGCACGCCTGCACCAGCGCCGGCGTGCGTGCGAGCAGCCAAAACAGGTTGCCGATGCGCTGGTCGTAGTCGCCGTCATCTACCAACGGATACAAATCGGTCCAGTATTTTTCGCACAGGCCGGCCAGCAATGCGTAGCCTTCACCGAGGCCGTGCAGGCCCTGCGTCTGCGACTGCGCTTCGGCCAGCCAGACGGCCAGGCGCAGGTCCTTGCTGCGGGTGGCGATCAGCTGCGCGCAGCGGCTGGCGACGAACGGCCAGTCGGCTTCTTTCAGCGTGGTTTCCCATTCGCCCTGGTCCAGCGTGGGGTCGTCATGCTGGCGCGCTTGCGCAATTTCGTCCACTTCGCGGCTGAAGGACATATCCTCGCCGCAGGGCTGCTCCGCGCTGACCGGCTGCAGCAGTTGATCAATGGTGGGCATGTGCGCCTCCTATTTGACGGTGTATTTGAATTGACCTTTGCTGCTTGCGCTGACTTTGATGCGGCTGATGCTCTGCTCTTGCGCCATCTTTTCCAGCACCGCTTGCGCGATCTCCGGCAGCAGCGTGCCGTTGAGGATATGGTCGACGTTGCGCGCGCCGGAATCGACTTCGGTGCAGCGCGCCAGCACGGCGTCCACCAGCGACGGCTCGTAGGTGAATTCAGCGTGGTGATGCTCGCGGATGCGCCGCGCGATACGGGCCAGTTTCAATTCGATAATCTGTGCCAGCACTGCGTCCGGTATCGGGTAGTACGGCGTCACTTTCACACGGCCGAGGAAAGCGGGCTTGAAGTGCTTGAACAATTGGGGGCGCAGCAGTTGTTCCAGTTCTTCCGGCGATGGAGGCTGCTTGTTCACGCAGGCCTGCATGATGGTCGCCGAACCGGCATTGGCGGTGGCAATGATGATGGTGTTACGGAAGTCGATCTCGCGGCCTTCGGCGTCATCCATCACGCCTTTGTCGAACACCTGGAAAAATAGTTCGATCACGTCCGGGTGGGCCTTTTCGATTTCATCCAGCAGCACCACGCTGTAGGGATTGCGGCGGACGGCTTCGGTCAGCACACCGCCCTGCCCGTAACCGACGTAGCCGGGCGGCGAGCCTTTGAGGCCGGACACACTGTGCGCTTCCTGGTACTCGCTCATGTTGATGGTAATGAGTTTGCGCTCGCCGCCGTACAGCAGGTCGGCCAGCGCGAGTGCAGTTTCGGTTTTGCCGACACCGGATGGGCCGACGAACAGGAATACGCCTTTCGGCTTGTTCGGATCATCAAGGTTGGCGCGGGCGGTGCGCACCCGCTGCGCCACCGCAGCGATCGCATGGGGCTGGCCGAGGATGCGTTCTTCCAGTGCTCCTTGCAGCGACAGCACGGTGCGGATTTCGTCCTTGACCATGCGGCCGAGCGGGATGCCGGTCCAGCCGGAGACGATGGCCGCTACGCTGGCGCCGTCCACTTCCAGCGGAACGAGAGGCGATTCGCCTTGCAGTTCGGAGAGCTCGGTCTTCAGAGCGAGTACCTCTGCACCATCGCTGCCGCCGCTCCGCTTGCGCACGACAGACGCGACAATGGCCTGCTCGCGCTGCCAGCGTTGCGCGAGTTGCCCGTGTTCCTCCTTGCACACTGCGAGACTGGCTTGCAGATGCTGCATGCGCTGGTGAAGCGCAGGGCTGCCATCTTCGCGCTGCAAGGCGGCGATTTCGGCGCAGATGCGCTCCATCTGTTTCGCCGCATCTTCCAGCAAGGCCGGCGTGCCGCTTTGCGCCAGCGCCACGCGCGCGCAGGTCGTATCCAGCACGCTGACCGCCTTGTCGGGCAACTGCCGGCCGCTGATGTAGCGATGCGAAAGGCGCACGGCTTCCGTGACCGCCTCATCGCGGATGCGCACACCGAAATGGTTCTCCATCAGCGGCGCCATCGCGCGTAGCATCGCACTGGCTATGTCTTCGCTGGGCTCTTCTACCTTGACTACCTGGAAGCGCCGCGCCAGTGCAGCATCCTTCTCGAAATACTTCTTGTACTCGCCCCAGGTGGTGGCTGCGATGGTGCGCAGTTCTCCGCGTGCCAGTGCTGGCTTGAGCAGGTTGGCAGCATCATTCTGCCCAGCCGCACCGCCGGCACCGATCATCGTGTGCGCTTCATCGATAAACAGGATGATGGCTCGCGGGCTTTGCCGTATTTCGTCGATCAGATTCTTCAGGCGATTCTCAAACTCGCCCTTGACGCTGGCGCCGGCCTGCAGCAGCCCCATGTCCAGCGTGCGGATCTCCACTTCCTTCAACGCTGACGGTACATCGCCTGCGGCCACGCGCAGCGCCAGACCTTCCACCGCCGCGGTCTTGCCAACGCCCGCCTCGCCGGTCAGGATCGGATTGTTCTGCCGGCGGCGCAGCAGGATATCCACAACCTGCCGTATCTCCGCCTCGCGCCCGATGACCGGATCGAGTTTTCCCTCGCGCGCCATGCGCGTCAGACTGGCGGTGTATTTGTCCAACGCCGGCGTGCGTGCGGTGTCGGCAAGCGGAGCGGCGGCGGTTGCGGGGGCTGCGGTCGTCTCTTCCTGCGAGCCATGTGTGTACCTCTCCAGTTGATGTTTGACTTCATCGATGGGAATTTTGGCGAATTGGCGCGATGCCCGCAGCGCCAGTTGTTCCAGCTCAGGATCGGCCAGCAGCGCCACCAGCAGATGCGCGCTGCGGATCGAGTCCGGCGGCGTCGCCAGCGAGGCAATCAGCCACGCATGCTCCAGCAGCACCGGCAAATCACGCGCGAACACCGGCGTGCGCGTGCTGCCGTTCTTGAACTGGCTAATCTCCTGATGCAGATCGGCTTCCAGCGCTTCCACGTTCACGCCGCACTGACGTGCGATCAGCACCAGGTCGCAGCGCTCCTGCTCCAGCAAGGCCAGAAGCAGATGTTCAATCTCCACCTCGTGCTGCCCTAGCGCCACGCAAATGCTGGCGGCGCGGGTGGCAGCCAGGCGCGTGGTGTCATTCAGTTTTCCGATCAGGGATTTCAGGTTCATTTGCGGCCTCCGCGTGCGCTGCGATTGATCGAGTAATGCAGCGATGACGGTTGCAGCACCGCGTCAAAGCTGACAGCTTCGGTATGAGGCATTCCGGCCAGCGTGCCGTAGATCGCAATCCTCACGCGATTGATGGAGCCGGGTTCGTGTTCGAGGCGGGCCTGCACGTTGCGCAGGCGCGGTTCATGACGTTCGATGGCGGCTTTCAGCGCAGCGCAGATACGGCTGCGGTCTTCATCGCTGCCGAAGCACATGCCGGCAAAGTCCACCAGTCCGTAATTGGCGATCGAGCGGGCGCACTCGGGATAGGCGCGCATCACCTCGTCGGCGATGGCGCAGCGGGTGTTCAGCAGGTCTTCCAGATCGCGCGCCACGCTGTCCTTGTACTGTTCCAGCGACAGCCGGGGCGCGGCTTCGCCGAGCAAGCGGTCCAGCAGGCCGGGAGTAAAGCCGTTCATGCCAAACTTTCAAAAAGAGCCAGGCCGGGGAGGCCTGGCCAAAGGCGCGCCGCGCAGACTCGCCACGATATCCGCGCGGGCGCAGGGGAGTGTTCAGACGATGCGGTTGGTGGCCAGGTCCCAGCCGCCGGACGTGTTGCCACCGGCGCCGCCGCTGATTTTTTGCTGGGTGTACTTCCACTTGATTTTGGAGAATTTGAACGCGACTTCCTCGCCCAGAATGTCGCCCTCTTCCACCGCCGGCGAGACCGCGCCGATCAGCACATTCTCGATTTCGATTTCGTAGTACTTCACGCGCTCGCCCTGGGCGTCGGCGCGCATGAATTCGAACTTGGCCTTGGGGATGGTGCGGCCGGCCGAGCAGGTTTGCAGCAGGATCGGCGACGACAGGTCGGCCAGCTTGGAGATCACGATATCGCGATGCTCGCAGCGCTCGGCCGTGTGGCCGCCGCCGGTGGAGGCGGTGGCCGACTTGGGCTGCTCTACGCCGAAGCTGACGGACCGGCACTCGATCCAGTCCTTGTGGCGGTCGTCATTCGATTCGCCCTTGATGCCGTCAATGTACAGATATACGTCGATTGCCATTGGAATGCTCCTCTCAATTTGTTGGGGTTCAGTAGTTGGTCGGTTGTGGCAGCTCCGCGACCAGGCGGAGTGAAACGGACAGCTCATCGAGCTGGAAATGCGGACGCAGGAAGGACACGGCGCGGAACACGCCCGGCCGTCCTGCGACTTCGTGCACCTGCACCGAGGCTTCGCGCAGCGGGAACTGCGCCTTCTGCTCCTGGCTGGCGTTGTCGTCCAGCAGAACGTATTTCATCAGCCAGCGGTTGAGAAAGTCTTCGACGTTGGAAGCGGAAGCAAAGCTGCCGACTTTATCGCGCATCATGGCCTTCATGTAGTGGGCGATGCGCGACACAGCGAAGATGTACTGCAGCTGCGAGGACAGCACGGCGTTGGCATTGGCCGCTTCCGAGTTGTACTTGCGCGCTTTCTGCGCGGACTGCGCGCCGAAGAAGGCGGCGTAAGCGGTGTTCTTGCAGTGGACCAGCGAGATGAAGCCAAGATCGCTCAGCTCCTTCTCGCGGCGGTCGGTGATGGCGACTTCGGTCGGGCACTTGAGCGCCACTTCGCCTTCGTCGGTCTTGAAGGTGTGAGTGGGCAGGTCGTCCACCAGGCCGCCGCCCTCCACACCGCGGATTGCTGCGCACCAGCCGAAATCGTCGAAAGCCTTGGTCAGCTTGGCGCCAAAGGCGTAGGCCGCGTTACACCACAAGTACTTCTGATGATCGGTGCCGTCCACTTCCTCCACGAAGTTGAAGCCCTCCACCGTGGTGCCGTCGACGGGATTGAACGGCAGGCGGCCGAGGAAACGCGGCAGCGTCAGGCCGACGTAGCGCGAATCCTCGGATTCACGGAACGCCTTCCACTTGGCATATTCCACCGTGTCGAACACTTTGGACAAGTCGCGTGGTTTGGACAGGTCGCCGTAGGTTTCGAGCCCGAACAGTTCCGGCGAGGCCGAGGCGATGAACGGCGCATGCGAAGCCGCCGCCACGTGCGACATTTGTTCGATGAAGTAAATGTCCTCCGGCTGGCGCGAGATTTCGAAATCGCCCAGCAGTGCGGCATACGGCGCTCCGCCGAAGGTGCCGAATTCTTCTTCGTAGATTTTCTTGAACATCGCGCTCTGGTCAAATTCCAGCGCCGACTGGAAGTCCTTCACCAGTTCGCGCTTGGTGGCGTTGAGCATGCGGATTTTCAGGCCTTGGCCGGTGACGGAGTTCTTCACCAGGTAATGCAGGCCGGTCCAGCTCTGCTCCAGCTTCTGGAACGCCGGCGCGTGCATGATGGCGCTCAGTTGGCTGGATATCAGCTTGTCCAGCTCCGCCACGCGAGCATCCAGCGTCGCGGACAGGTTGTTGGACACCACCACTGTGCCGTCCAGCACCTGGTTCACCAGCTCCGTGATGATGTCCTTGGCGCGTTCGTGCTCCACGCTGGATTTGGCGACCTTGCTCTCTTCGACGATCTGGTCCAGCAGGCTGGCGCCTTCCAGCACCGGCGCCGCTTCCTGCGCTTGATTCAGTTGTGCGGACATATCAGTTCCCCTTGGCGGTCTTCAGGCTCGCCAGCTTGTCGGTGTTATTCAGTACGTCGCTCAGGATGTCTTCCAGCTTGTCGTTACCGGCCAGCTTGTTGCGAAGGTCGGCCAGCTTGCTGCGTGCCTCCAGCAGCTTGGACAGCGGCTCCACCTGCTGCACAATGGACTCGGGCCGGAAGTCATCCATCGCCTTGAAGCGCAGTTCCACATTGAAGCTGCTGTCGTCGCCGGCCAGCTGGTTCGGCACCTGGAAGCGCGCCACCGGCTCGACGCCGCTCAACACCTCGTCGAAGTTGCCGCTGTCGATGCTGACGAACTTGCGGTCCTTCAGGCGCTTCTTCTCCAGGTCCGAATTGCCGCCGAAATCACCGACCACGCCGATCACGAAAGGCAGCTCTTTGTTTTCCATCGCATCGCCGATCTCCACGTCGTAAGTCATCTGCACGCGTGGAGGACGCACCTTGGTCAGGCGTTTTTGAATGCTGTCGCCGTTAGCCATACATGCTCCTTATTTCAATCCGCCAAAGGGATCGGTGTTGTTGGTCTGGTTGTTGTTCTTCGACGCAGGGCCGGTGGCGGTGGTCTTCTTCGCCGGCGCCGCTGGTGCAGGCGCTGGCTTGCGCGCGCCTGGTACCAGCACGTCTTCACCAAGGCTGCTGCGCAGCAGCTTGGCCAGGTCCTGCGCCTCGGAGCGCAAGGAACCATTGAGATTGTTTTGCTGGCTCAGGTCCGCCAGCGCCTTGGTCGACAAGCGCAGGCCGCTGACGGCCACGATGCTGTTACCCAGCTTGTCGTTCGGATCACGCAGCAGTGCTTCTTGTGCGTTGATGATCGCTTCGCCGTAGCTGGCGCGGTCGAATTTCATCTGCGCCATGTGCAGCCACGGCGTCTTGTCGGCCGGGTAGTTGGCCGCAGCGGATTTCAGGATGCCCTGTGCCTTGTCGACCTGTCCGGCAACCAGCGCCGCATCTGCATCGGCAAGCGCGCGGTCGAGCGTGACGACTTGCGGCTTTTCAGCACGCACGCTGGCGCCGTCTGTTGCGCAGGCCGACAGCAACAGCATGCTGGCGACGCAAGGCAGCCATGTTCTTGGTGTACTCATTGGTTTCTCCTTTTGCGTAACCGTTCGGAAGAAGGCCATTATTCATGAACGCTTTTTTCACCGATTGCGCTTGCTCAAGCGCCGTGCTGTTTTCTCTTTGCTTGAGGCGACGCAAGGAGATGCGGCGCGGCTTTCGTTCTAATGCATGGATATCCAACAGGGAGACCGTATGAGCATTCCATCCAAGGTATTGTGGGGAGAAGGCCTGTTCCTGCGCCCGCAGCACTTCCAGCAGCAGGACCGCTATCACGAAGCACGCCTGCGCCAGACTGCACAAGCGCTCCATCCTTACTTGTGGGGCGTACGCGAAATCGCGTGGGACCACGACGCGCTCAAGGCTGGCAAGCTGCGGCTGGAGGCGCTGTCGATCATTTTCCGCGACGGCGAAATCGTCGATGCGCCAGCCAGTGCGCCGCTACCACCGACAGTCGACCTGTCGCGCATTCCACCCAGCGTGCCGGAGGTGACGTGGCATGCCGCCTTGCCCTCGCTGGCCCCTGCCGGCGGTAACGCGGCACCGATCGGCGAACAGCACAACGGCGCGCGCTACAGCCAATCCAGCCGCGAGATGGCAGACCTGTACACGCAAGCGGTGGGCACTGAAGTCAGCTTCCTCAATGGTGCTGTTCGACTGCTGTCCGACCTTGAGCCGCTCGGTGCTTTCGAATGCGTACCGGTGATACGGCTGCGGCGCGTGGTCACCGGCGGCTTCGAACCGGATCCCACATTCATCCCGCCTGGCGTGGCCATTGCCAGCGCACCGGCGCTCAAGGCCATGCTGGATCGCCTGCTGGACGCATTGCAGGCAAAGGTGCAATCGCTACAAGGCCACATGCGCGAGCCTAGCCGCAATGTGATTGAGTTCCGCTCCGGTGACGTCTCGTCATTCTGGCTGCTGCACACTGTCAGCACCTCGGCCGCTGCGCTGATGCATTACGTGCGCAATCCGCAGCTGCATCCGGAGCGCCTGTTCGAAACGCTGCTGGCACTGGCCGGCGCGATGATGACTTACTCCAAGCAGTATGCATTGATCGACCTGCCAAGCTACCAGCACGACGATCCGGCACAGTGCTTCTCCGCGCTGGACGCCGTCATCCGCGACTTGCTGGACACCGTCATCTCCAGCAGATACTTCTCCATCGCGCTCACCGAGGACAAGCCGAGCTACCACCTCGGCAAGCTCGATTCCGGCAAGATCGACCAGCGCACCACGCTGTACCTGGCCGTCAGTGCCGCGCTGCCTGCACTGGAGCTGGTGGATGTAGTGCCGCTGCGCGTCAAGGTCGGCGCGCCCGACGACGTCGAGAAATGCGTGCTGTCTGCCATGCCGGGCGTGAAGCTGACGCACGCACCGCAAGTGCCGGCGGCCATCCCGGTCCAGCCGGACACTTACTACTTCGCATTGGAGGGCAAAGGCATGTTGTATGAACAGATGCTGAAAGCGCAGTCGATCTCGATCTACGTGCCGGCCGGCATACGCGACCTGCGCCTCAACCTGATCGCGGTGGCAGCATGACGCGCCCGGTCGAACGCCGCGCAGTGCCCACGCTGATGGGCGGCCAGCGCAAGCAGATCCAGCCTGGGTACGGCCATGTGCAAACCCTGCTTGATCTTCTGCAGGAAGGCTTCTACCTGCTGTTCATGCTGAAAAACGGCAGCACGCCGCCGGGCGAAGCGGAGTTCCTCGATACCGTCACCGCCTACCTCGCGGAATTCGATCGCGAGGCGCGCAAGCTGCGCGCGCAAGGCGAGGATATCGATGCCGCCAAATATGCCTTCTGCGCGGCGCTCGACGAAATCATCCTGTCGTCGCAGTTCCCGATGCGCTTTGCGTGGGAGCGCAGGCCGCTGCAGCTGGTGATCTTCGGCGACCAGCTGGCGGGCGAACACTTCTTCGATCGGCTCGAAGCGCTGCGCAGCATCGGCGGCGCGCGGCTGCCGGCGCTGCAGGTATTCCATATGTGCCTGCTGATCGGCTTTCGCGGCAAGTACGCACTGGATGCCAGCGACAAACTGGCCTACCTGACCGCACGCCTCGGCGACGAAATCGCTCACATGCAGGGTAAGAGCAAAGGCTTCGCGCCGCAGGCCGAACGGCCCGACCTGATCGTGCACAAGCTGCGCTCCAACACGCCGCTGTGGGCCGTGTCGGCGGTGTTCGGGGTGATTGCGCTGACTGCCTACATCGGGCTGGAGTCGTCGCTGTCCAGCGCTACGCAGGACACGCTGGCTGCGTATTCGGACCTGGTGAAGCTGGCGCCGCGCCCGGCCTACGTCACCATTACCCTCCCCTAGCCTTACTGCGCCACGCGGAACTCGATGCGGCGGTTGCGCGCGCGGCCTTCCGCGCTGGTGTTTTCGGCCACGGGACGATCCGGTCCCTGGCCGGACACCATCACCATATCGGGATTGATCCCCTTCCCCGTCAGGTAAGTCCGCACTGCTTCGGCGCGCGCCTGGCTGAGCGCCAGGTTGCTGTCGCGCAGACCGATGTTGTCGGTGTGGCCGATCACTTCCACCTTCTTGCCCTTCACTTTTTGCAGCGCCGCAGCCATCTCATCGAGGATCGCCTTGCCGGATGTGGTGAGCGTGGCCTTGCCACTCTCGAATTCGATGATGCGCTTGTCCAGTGTAGTATCGAGCAGGTTCTGTTCAGCGGCGCTCACGCGCAGGCCGTTGTTGACGGTGTAGCTGGGATTGAGGCTGGTGGCGATATCGCTGGCGATCTGCTGCCGCTGCACCTCGTTCGCCACCTCGCCACGCACCGTGACGTTGGTGCCGTCGATTTTCAGTTCGCCCTTGCTGATCAATTTTAGATTGGGCGTAATCAGCTTTTGCACGTAGCCGTTCCAGTTTGGCGGCAGCGAGACTTGGGCAATCGTGACCTGATCGACCACGCGTTCGGCACCGTACAACGCGCGCACCTGCGCCAGCATGGCGGCTTTGCTGGCTTCATCCGGCACCGCGCCGGTGACCACGATCTGGCCCGGTGTCTGCGCCGCGGCCCATCCGGTCGCCAGCAATGCAATCATCATGACTTTACGCATGACGTGACTCCTTCATACAAAGGTTTCATGGAATAGCGCTTGCACAGAGCGCAGCGATAACTGGCCTTGCTCAAGATAGGCCGACAGCTTCTGCACGCAGGCGTCGCCGGTAATCAGTTCGTCCACCCAGCCTGTGTAATCGAAATGGATCTGCTGCTCGGCGGCGCTGTGCGGATCGATGATGGCCGCCAGCGTTTCCGGCGCGGCGCCGCTGAAGCCAATCACCAGCGAAGGCTGCCCGCGCAGGTCGGCGATAAACAGGCTCAGTTCAAAGTCTGCATGCTGCAGGAATGGCGCAATCAGGTCCAGCCAGAATGCCGCCACCAGGTTGCGCTGGCGTGACGACAGCGGCAATGGCAGCACCAGGCTCTTATCGAGACGCTCAGCGCCGCTGCGGCGCACCGGTTGCAGCAGCAGGCCGACCGCCAATATCGTACGGCGCACGCAAGCGCTGCCCAACAGCGCCTCCAGCGCCGCCACGTTGTGCCGTTCGAGGAAGTCCGTAAACTCCGCCGCATGCTGATCGCCGGTGGGATCGATGTCGACGCGGGCATTCGCCAGCGCCTGCAGCGGCGCTTCGGGATCGGCCGCGTCCAGCACCTGGTCCGCCAGCAGGTCCAGCTCATGCCACAAGGGCGACAGGATCAGTGGGCTGCGCGGTACGAAGGCGGCCGGCGCGCCGACTTCGACGGCGCTCATGCTGAGAAAGGGATAGCGCCGCCGCGAGCTGTCGCTGCTGGCGGCGAGATGGCCGGCAATGGCGCGCCGGCTGCGCGTGCCGACGAAGGCAAAGTGCAGCGGGCGCATGGCGTCGTAGTTCAGCTTCCAGCGTGGCTCTGCGCTGACGAGGTTCATCACCTCGGCCAGCCATTCATCCAGCAGGCTGGCCAGCGCCAGATTGTCAGCGGCCTTGATGAAGTCACTGCGGCTGGGCAGCTTGCCGAAGTAACCGATGCGCGCCGACTGCGGCCCGCGCTTCATCGTACCGCCTCCGTCCGCGTACCGGCCGGCGCCGCGCCGTCTGCTACGGCGGTGGCAGGCGGTCCGCCGCCTGTCGGCATCAGCGGCGTCGCGGTCGGCGATGGCGATGCGCCCGGCGCTGACGTGGCGAGCGGCGCGCCGACAATGGTCTCCGGCAGGCGCAAGCCACGGAAGCCCTGATCAGGCGGCGCACTGCCGCCGCTTTCCGGACTGCTGACGATCTTCAATCCCATCGCCACCGTAATCCCGCCGCTGGTCCAGCGCAACTCAAACACCCCGCCGTCGCGTTTCTGCTTGGCCGCGGCATCGATCATGCGCTTCAGGCCAAGCTGCCCGGGCTCATTGAACACCTCCACACTGCGCCCATCAAACGCCACTGCCGTGATACGCGCTCCGGGCGCGCCCTCCGGGCTCGGATGCACCATGCTGGCCCACTGCGCGGGTGTATTCCGATAGCGAAGCTGCTGGCCGTCGATCTCCACCGTGTATTCCTGTGCGCCCGGCGCCGGCATGGGCTGGATCTGGAACACCGTCTGCACGCTGGCCGGCGACGCAACACCGCCCGCAGCGATCGGCGCCACCCAGCCCGGAAACCGCGCCACCATCTGCGGCGCCAGCGTAATACCCATGTCCGCCCAAGTGCGCGGCGCCAGCACGTCGCCGCGCCGCAGCACCAGCGGTCCCATTGCCGACGTGGCGAATTTGGCGATCACCCCATCCGGTCCAAAGAACTGTGCAATCTCCGTGCTGGCCGCCTCCACGCGACCATTCGGTGCGAACGGATACTTGTTCGCCAGCGACTGCTGGAACGGCTCATACACCTGCGCCAGCCAGGTCTTGTTGATTTCTGCTTCGGCCGCGGGAATCAGCACGGCAAAGGTCTGCATCAGCGGCCGCACCAGGATCGGACGGATGGCCTGCCGCTGCGTATCGCTCATCCCGATCAGCATTTGTTCGTCGACGTAGCGCAGCGCGTCGGCCAGTTCCGAACCGCTGCCGTCCAATGTCTGCTGCATCAGTTGCCGCGCGCCGGGGCCGGGATCGCCCTGGTTCTTCAACTGGTTCAAGCGGCCGCGCAGCTTGGACAGCGCATCCATGTAGGCACGCATCAGCGAAGCATCCTTGTCGCCGGAGGCCACCAGCTTGGCGATGCCGGAAAACTCGCGCCCCACCGTCCCCGTCGCCACCGGCCGCTCGGCCGGCAGGTTGATATTCACCTGCGCCGGTGAGCGCCGCAGCAGGCTGTATTTGATCCAGTTGATGAAGCCCGTCCGCGCCTCCTTCACCTCCGCACTCATCACCGATGGATTGTCCCACGCAGTCTGCTGGTGAATCGCCACCAGCAGCCGGGATAAGGGCGAGGCTTGCGGATCGCCGAGCCGGTTCATGGCCGTCACCGCCGCATCGAAGCCATTCAGGTTGGCGATGTTCACGCCCTGCACGAACTTCTGCCATTCGCGCGCGTAGTCGGCCTTGTACAACTCCGTCAGGCCTCTCTGGATTTGTTCGGGGCTGCCTTCCAGCGTGAGGTCGTCGCGGGCGGCTGTCTTCAGTACCCAGTCGGTGCTTTGCAGCTCGCGGCTGGCGGCATTGCGGAAAGCCTCCTGCACGAACTTCTCCCACGCCTCGCGTGTGTAAGCGCCGGGTACCGCATGGCTGCCGGTGACCAGTGCCTGATCCTGCTCGCCCACCATGCGCGCCACCGTCGCCGATGGGAAGCGCGTGTTGGCGCGGGCGCGGATGTCGGCATACACGCGCTCCCGCGCCGGCAAGCCACGCACCACGCGGCGCAGGTTTTCGCGCGATTGATCCACCAGCGCCAGCTTCAGGTCGATGCGCGGCCAGGCCGGATCGGGAATCTGCGCGAGGTAGAACGTCATCAGGCGCTCGGCGCTGTGAATCATCTGCTCGCGCTGCATGGCCCCGCGATTATTCTCCAGCCACGCCCGCCAGTGACGCGGCAGCTGGTCGTTGAGGTGACTGGCTTCGGCGTGCGATTTATCGGCCAGCATCAGATAGCTTTTGAGCGCGTTGTAGCCGTCGTCCACGTTGGCGATGGGCGCTTCCGCCGCATGCACGTTCATCTCCGACAGCTGTGTTTCGAGGTTTTCCACCACCGGCATCAGCATCACATTCCGCACACCGGCGAAGTATTCCTCGCGCAGCTTGCGCTCCAATAGCTCACCCTGATAAAGCCCCATGCGCAGCGACCACGGACGCGCATCGCGGTACTTCTCCAGTTGCGCGATGCGGTCCTGGATGATCTCCAGCGCTTCCAGCCGCGATTGCAGGTCCAGCCGCCTGGCCTGCAGCTTGATCACCTTGTCGAGATCCGCCTGCACATTGCTGACCAGCTGGCGGTTGCCCATGTAAGCCCAGCTCCATCCGCCCAGCGATGCGCCGAGCAGCAGCACCGCGCCGAAGAAGGCCGCATACTTCAAGCGCACTTTGGTCTTGCTGGCGTACTGCGACACCAGGTCCTTGTCCTCGAAGATCACCTTGCGGAATAAGTTCAACAGGAAGAAGCCGGAATTGCCGCTGCCTGCGACCGGCGCCGCCTCGCCGCCCGCCAACGCAAAGCGCTTGGCCACGCTCAGCGATTGCTCGCTGAGCGGCATTCCTTCCTGCAGCGCGCTGGTGAAATAAAAGCCGCGAAACACGGGCTTGAACTGGAATGGATTTTCTTCAAACAGCGTCACCAGAAAAGCGCGCAGCGGCGCGCGGATGGTCGAGAACTCCAGCGGGAAGGTGAATACGCCGGGCTCCATGCGCTCGCGCCGCTGCTGTCCCATGATGGCGAGACTCATGGCCTTCAGGCCGTCGCACAGCTCGTCGAACGCATGATCGAAGAACGCCATCACCTGCTGGCTGCTGGTCTTGCGCTGATACGGCATGGTCGCCCCCCACACGCGCTCGCGCTCCGTGCGCTCGGCCTGTGCGAAGAATTCGCCAAAGCCCGCAATCAAATCGGCCTTGGTGAACACCACATACACCGGCGCGAAAATCTCCAGCCGCTCGATCAGATCCTGCACCCGCTTGCGCAGGCTGCGCGCCAGCTGGATGCCAGCCTCGGGATCTTCACCACGCAGCTCCGCGATGCTGACCGCGATCACAATGCCGTTGACCGGCGCGCGACGGCGGTACTTCCTCAGCAAATCCAGAAAGCCGAACCACTCGGCGCGATGCTCGTCCAGCACCGAGTAGCGCCCGGCCGTGTCGAGCAAGATGCCTTCGGTGGTGAAGAACCAGTCGCAGTTACGCGTGCCGCCCACGCCCTGCAGCACCTTCCCGTCCGCAAACGGAAACTGCAGGCCGGAGTTGGTGATGGCCGTGCTCTTGCCCGCCGCCGGATTCCCGATGATCATGTACCACGGCAGTTCGTACAAGGCGCGTGCACCGGAGACCATGCCCAGCTTGGAGCCCTTGATGGTGTCGATCGCCTTCAGCATGCTGTCGCGGATGGCCTTCACCTCCGCCACCGATGGATCGACGATGGCCTCGCCCAAACGCTCCGACGCGCGCCGGGCGCGCCAGCGCCGCCAGCCCCACACCGCGCCGGCCAGCGCCAGCATCACGGCAATGGCGGCCAGAGCCCACACCAGCGCCAGCTCCAGCACTTGCGCGCCAAGGTAGAACAGCGCCGCCATAGCCGTCAGGCCCATGATGGTGAGATTGCGGCTGTCGGTCAGGAAGGTCCAGATTCTGCGCATCATAGATGGTGTCCGGCGAAGACGGCGGCGCCCAGACGACAGGCGGACCGATCAATGTTGCCACCAACAAAGCCGGGATTTTTTGCGCCAGAACAAGCCCGCTCACTTCTTTACCGTGCCCGCCACGCGCAATTCGGTGTGGCCGAAGTCCATCATGGTCCAACGGCCGCCCCAGGTCAGGCCGGCCGCTTCGGCGGCGGCGCCGTAGAGCTGGTAGCCGCGCATGGCCCACGGATCTTTTTCCGAGATCACCAGTTTGCCGTCGCGCAGGAAGGCGCAATCGGCGGCCAGCCCGAACTGGTGATAGCTCTGAAACGCCTTGGCGTTGGTCACGCCGGGACCGGCGGCGGCCAGCGAGTTCTGCCGCTCCGGGCTGCGGTAGCCCTCGAGGATGGCCATGTCGTAGCCATGGCGCTCCTTCATGATCTTGAACACCAGCAGCAGGCGCTGCGCAAACGCCGGATCGAGCAGTTGCCAGTTGCGGTTGGCGCTGTCGAGCATGGGCCGCACCAGCGCCACCTCGGCGGTGGTGAATGCCAGCGGCGGCAACGGCGCCGGCGCGGCCAGCTGTTCGCCTTGCAGCACGCCGGCGATCTGATCGTTGATGGCTTGCGTGTCGCTGTCGTAACCGGACAGCATGCCGCGCCCGCTGAGCATCAGCGCCAGCAAAGGAGGCACTGTCACCAGCACCGATGCAGCCAGCAGCAACAGATAACGCCGCCGCACGAAGCGCAGCACCCGATGCAGCGAGCTACCGGCCCCGCGCCCCATTCCCGTCGCGTGCACCACGCCCTGCCGGTAGCCGCCGCGCACATGCTGTCCGACGCTGCGGCTGATGGCACTCAGCGACAGCACCACCACCTCGCGGCCGGCAGGAAACAGCAACAGCCAGGCGCAAAAACACGCCGCCACGAAGAACAACAGCACAGAAAAGAGAAACATGGTGCGCTCCATCAAAACGGGCCGATGCGTCAGACCGGACACTGCATCGTAGGCCGTTCGCAGCGACGCGACCTCGGCCAGATCAAATGGAGGGGGAATACCGTGGAAAAAACCAAACCGGATTTGATGGCAGCCGTCGGCACGCAACGGCCGGGTAGCAGCAGGCGCATTCTGGCGCAGCTCGAGCATGGCCCGCACCAGCCCACCCATCCGGCGCGCGCCGCCAGCTGGACCATCGATGGCTGGACCATCGGCTTGTTTGCATTGTTGCTGTTGATGTGCGGCGTGGCGTGGTTGATGCACGACCAGACCATCACGCCCAAGACTTTCCGGCGTGATTACAGCAGTAGCTCGTCGTCCGGCGTGGTGCGGCGCGCGGTCGAGGGCACGCCAGCGCAAGAGCAGCCTGCCATCATCGTGAATGAAGCCGTGCCACGCGCCGGCCCGGTGATCGCAGCCGAGCCGATGGCCCGATCCGCCTCCACGGCGGCGACGGTGCCGCAACCAGTTGCGCCAACAACGCGGACGGCACCGGCGACTGTAACGCCAGCCTCGCGCGCGGCCACAACGGCAGCCGCCACGGCCGGTGCGCCGGCCCCAACCGCGTCCAGCAGCGACACCGACGTCACCCTGCTAACAGCCTTGATGGCACACGCCAGCAAGCCCGCCGCCGTCACGCCCGAGCGGCCGCGCGATGTGGTCGAACGTCAGGAAGGCGACACCACTGCCCAGCTGCTGGCGCGCTGCAAGCAGCTGGGGCTGATCGAAGGCATGCTATGCCGTTCGCGCATCTGCTCCGGGCGCTGGGAGGCCGATGCAGCCTGCCGCGCCCCCAGTCACTGATCAGCCGCGCTTGGGAATCTCCAGGCCGCGCGCCACGGCCGGGCGGTCGAGGAAGGCCGCCAGCACGCGCTGCACGTTGGTGAACTGGTGGAACGCCACCAGCTCGCCGGCGCCGTAGAAATTCACCAGGTTGCGCACCCACGGGAAGATGGCGATATCGGCAATGGTGTACTGATCGCCCATGATCCACTTGCGATCTTGCAGGCGCTGCTCGAGCACAGCCAGCAGGCGCCTGGACTCGTTAATGTAGCGGTCGCGCGGGCGCTTGTCCTCGTACTCCTTGCCGGCGAACTTGTGGAAGAAGCCGACCTGACCGAACATCGGGCCGATGCCGCCCATCTGGAACATCAGCCACTGGATGGTTTCGTAGCGGCCGGCCGCATCCTTCGGGATCAGCTGGCCGGCCTTGTCGGCCAGGTACAGCAGGATGGCGCCGGACTCGAACAGCGGCAGCGGTTTGCCGTCCGGGCCGTTCGGGTCGATGATGGCCGGGATCTTGTTATTCGGATTCAGCGACAGGAATTCCGGCGACATCTGGTCGTTGCTGTCGAAGCTGACCAGATGCGGCTCGTAGGCCATGCCAGTCTCCTCCAGCGCAATCGACACCTTCACGCCATTCGGCGTCGGCAGCGAGTACAGCTGGATGCGCTCAGGATGCTGGGCCGGCCACTTGCCGGTGATAGGGAAGGCAGACAAATCGCTCATGGGATACTTTCAAAAGAAAACATCCGCCGATTATCTACGAACCGCGCGAAACGTGCTGGCGCTGCCCCAAAGCCGGAATCAGACGGTTGGTGCGCGCCTTGTAGGCGGCGTACTCCTCGCCAAAGTGATCGAGCATCATCCGCTCCTCCTGCTCGATGCGGGCAAAGTACAGGATCGAGAACGTCAGCAGGAAGGCCGGGCCGACCACGAAGTTGGCCAGCAACAGCAGCTGCGCGGTCGCGTTCAGGAAGACGGCGCTGTACATCGGATGACGCACGCGTTTGTAGACGCCCTCGGCCACCAGCGCGTGCCCCTCCTGCATCTCCAGCTTGGGCGAAAACTGCCGTCCGAGGTCGTGATGCGAGCGCCAGAACAGGTACACGCCCAGCACGGCAGCCACGCTGCCGAGCACACCCTGCAACAGGCTGCCCTGGTAGTTGGCAAAGTCGAACCACGGCGTAGCCAGGTACAGCACCGGCATGGTCACCGAGCCGGTGAAGACCAGCAGCAGGTTGAAGCGCTCCTTGCCGCTGTCGCGCGACTCCACCGGCTTGAGCTTCTTGTTGCGATACTCCCACGGCCCGCGGATCAACAGGCACAGGACAATCATGGCGATAAAGATGTAGTCGAACACTCCCAAGTGATGCATGCGCCCTCCTTGTCAGTTCAGGCGCTTAGCATAACACCAACACCGCGCCCTAGCGCTGTTCCCCAGCCGGAAGAACGAGATCGCCTCTTGCCGCTCCTCCGCACGGAGGCTCATGTCCTGCGCGGTGGAAGCCAGAAGTATCGCGTCACGTCTTTCCGCAACGCGCGCAAGGTGCTGGGGCCCGCTTACGTTGTGGCGACGGCGGATCACCCGAACTATCGCGAAGCCGTCACCATCGCGCAGCTGTATGCCAGCGGCGAGATCGACCGCATTCTGACACGCTACGGCAAGCAGCAACTTCGCAACAATGGGTGGATCACCGTAACGGAGCCATTCATGGAACCTGTGCCAAGCGAAGCGGGTCCAACACCAGTGCAAGACGATACCGAATCCCATCTTGAGAAACTGGAGAAAGCTGTGATGGATCTGCAGTGTGACAATGCCCTGCTCAGGCAGCAAATGGATAGCGGCTTTGCGGCGGTTCAAGCACAATTTGCGCTGACCGAAGAAAAGCTGCGACATGAATTCCAGGAAGGCTTGCACGCCTTGGAGCAACGTCCTATGCAAAGATCGAGTCCGAATCAAGACGACTGGAAGACAAGTTCAGCATCGAAATTCAAGTCCTGATCGCCAGGATGGATCGGCAGGATGCGTGGATCGACCGGCTGGACGCCAAGCTGGACCAGCTCGCAAAATGGCTGATCGGCGCGCAAGTGATCACACTCGCTTTTGTGACGGGCATCGCCATCCAGCTGTTCCTGCGCTGAAAAGCAAAAAAACCCAACCGCTAATAAAAGCGGCCGGGCCCGCAACCGAGAGACATCGTGATTGAGAGGACTGATTTGAATAGCACTGATACTCTTCAGTGCCAAGTCACCTAAAATTTTTACGCCTAAGTTACTGACTGTAATTCGCTGCGAAGTGACGCATCTCCATCGCCTGTATGGCTTGCTCATCAAATGAAAAGTGCAACGTGGCATCGTAAAAATCCGAGTAGTCGGTCACCACATCATGAACCCACTTACCATCACTGGCGCGAAAGCTCACGTACACCGGTGCCTGCCCGGCATCGCTACCCTTACGCCTTCCCGATGCCAGCAATACTGTGCCTCGCACATTATCTTTGCTCACTCGGCCAAATCTCTCCGTCATCAAGGTTGCTCCGCCAAGCTCAGCACGAATGCCAAATATCTCCTGACCAGTTCCCTCGAGCGTCAACGCAGAAACCAATTTTGCGGGATCATATTTCTTTTCCCGCGCCAGCCTCACAACTTCAGACAGAACAATGTCGTTTTTGAATAGAGCCTTTGGCCTATTCAGGCTATACGATGTGCGTCGGATTTCAAAACATAGATCAATCGCGCCAGAGAACGAACAGTCCATTAGCTTGGCACCATGTTCGATTGCGACAAAAAGATATTTGCCACTTCGCTTGGCGCGCTGTGACTCCTCAAACTCGTTTTGCGAAAAATCCCTGCTTGGCACCACTTCCTCTGCAATCGAAATCCAGCTCAATGCGCCACGGTCCACTTTTAATTGTGATGACAACCAGAGGTCCAGGCTTGGGCTTTTTTCCTCATGTGCTAGCAAATTCGCCATCTTTTGCTGAAATCCTACGCTCTCTGTTTTCAACAAGTTAGCTTCTGCATAGCTGACTGCTTCCTTACTTTGAAATCTGACGACCGTCTCGAACGCCGCAGCACGCCAACTATCCGGAGCATCACTGGATTTCAACGTTTGCAAGGCATAGCCATATACACCGGGATAGCCCTTGAGGGACTCTAGTAATATGTATCGCTTTTCATTGTCGAAATCCTTGTCGCCCATAACAGCTTTCAACATTTGATCGATTTCTGGAAGCGAATACTGAACACCGAATATCCCGAATGATGCAGAGAGTATCCGTGCACAGTCTCTGAAATCGGTCATGGCAGTTTCTGGATCCCTCATATAAGCCACCAGTCTTGACCGTTCAATTCCACTAAGGGCGTAATTCATGTCCGAATGGCCGTCCGTCTTTTCGCGAGCCAGTCTAACCACGAGTGAGTCTAGAACAACACGCATGCGAATTTTTTCTAGCGACATTTTTACAATGGAGTCCTTACTTTCCACCGAAAGCCAGTCATTGACCTTACTATCAACTGCCTGCTTCACTGAAGAGGACGCCGTGAAATACCCGATGCCACCTAATCCCCCAAGAATCACAAGGGCAGCTCCCACGCTCTTGTATAGCAAACCTATGGCTGCTGACATCCTCTGGACTGCAACTTCACCTATATCGACCTTGGCCTGAGCAACCATCATTGAAAGCTCAGATTTGAATTTTTCGAGATCTGCTTTGACTCTCTCTTGGTCACGCTCAATCAGGACTCTGGATAATTCATTGCTATCTTGTGCCACTACGTTCTCCCATGTGATTTCCATTAAAACATATTGATTCTGGGAAATAATATCGGAAACGCTGAGGCGAGGAACTCAAAATTTTTCGCCTGAAAATGAAAAAAGCCTCGTGATTTCTCACGAGGCTTTCTATATTCTGGCTCCCCGACCTGGACTCGAACCAGGGACCTGCGGATTAACAGTCCGTCGCTCTACCGACTGAGCTATCAGGGAAAAGAGGCCGCATTATATACGGCCCTTTTTCAGCTGTCTAGGCTGAATGGCGATTAATTAAAAACCGCCGCGGAACTGTACGCCAAACTGGCGCGGCTCATTGACGAAACCGGTACGGTTGTTGAAGTCAATGCCGCCGATGATGCGCGCGGTGTTGGTGATGTTGCGGCCAAACGCAGCCACTTCATACTTGCCGCCATCCCAGTTGTAACCCACGCGCAGGCCGCCTTCCAGCAGGGCCTTGCCGGTGAACTCCTTCGATTCGTACAGGAAGAAGTTGATCTTGCTGCGGTACGACCAGTCGGTCAGCACGAACAGGTTGCCGTTCGCCAGCGGCCAGTTGTAGCGCGCGCTGGCGTTGACGATGTACTTGGCCGCTTGCGGCAGCGGGTTGCCGTTGATCGAGGCCAGGCCGTTGACGATCGGATCGGTCACGGTGCACACCGACGGTACGCAGGTCGCCGCGTACAGGCTAGGATCCTTGATCTCGGTGAAGTTGTACGAACCGCTCAGGCTGACTTTGAAGTCCGGGGTCACGAAGCCTTCGATCTCGGCTTCCACACCACGGCCCACGGTCTTGGCAGCGTTGATCAGCTTGGTCACGTTGGAGGTGCCGCCAACCACGGTCAGCTGCTGGTTCTTGACGTCGTAGTCGTACACGCTCACCGATGCGCGGGCGCGGCGGTTGAACAGGTCGGCCTTGATGCCGGCTTCGAACGAGGTGATGGTCTCGGCATCAGCCACGGTGATCGGCACCGAAGCCGAAGCAGCAGCGATCGACGGAGCGCGGAAACCGGTCGCGACGCGGCCGTAGGCGCTGATGTCCTTGTTGATCTTGTAGGTGCCGCTCAGGTCCCAGTTCGCCTTGTTCTTGCTCACGTCGACCGACTTCGGACCGATCTGGGTCACGTTCCACGCGTTCACGGTGCGGAAGTCTTTCTGGTCGTGGGTGTAGCGCAGGCCGCCGCGCAGGGTGAAGTCGCTCGACACGTCATAGGTCACCGAACCGAACACCGCGTAGGCGGTATTGTTCTGGTGGCTGGTCAGGTCCGAGGTTTGCGCCTGGGTGGTGCTGTCGAAGTTGTCGCTGAAGCCGGTGCCGCTTTCCTTGAAGTAGTACACGCCGGTCTGCCAGTTCAGCGGACCTGCGTTTTTCGACTCAACACGGAATTCCTGGCTGTACTGTTTCAGGTCGGTGATGCCGCCGGCGGTCTGCACCGGGAAGCGTGGCGGGTTGGCTGGCGAGCCGCCGTCGATGTCGCCGCGGGTGTAGTAGTTGTCCACGCCTTCGTAGCCGGTGATCGAGAACAGCTTGACCGAACCCAGGTCCCAGGTCAGGCGGGCGTTGGCGCCGTTGGTGCGCAGGTTCTGGAAGTTCAGGCCGTCGGTCGAGATCTTGGTGAAGTCGTAGCCATCCGCGAAGTCGTTGGTGCCCTTCTGGATCAGGTTGCCGCGGAACAGGCGCGCGCTGCCGGTGGTGCTGCGGGCGTGCACATTGAACAGGGCGTTGAAGGCCGCGTTCGGCTTGTACAGGAACTGCACGCGCTCGGCGTGTTCGTTGTAGCCTTCCAGCGCATCGTTCTGTTTGGTGTAGGTGTTGTCGACGAAGTCGTCGCGGTGCTGGCGCAGGGTCGAGACGCGCATCGCCCACTCGCTCGACAGCGGCACGTTGGCGGCAGCTTCCACCGAGCTGGTTTTGTGGGTGGCGATCGAGGCGCTGTAGTAGCCTTCGATCTTGTCCAGGTTCGGCTTGGCCGATTCAAACTTCACCACGCCGGCCGGGGTGTTGCGGCCGAACAGGGTGCCTTGCGGGCCGCGCAGCACTTCCACGCCAGCCACGTCAAAGACCGGGAAGCCTTTCAGGATGCCGTTCTCTTGCACTACGTCGTCGTACACCAGCGACACTGGCTGCGAAGCGAAGGTCGAGAAGTCGGTGTTGCCGTAGCCGCGGATGTAGAAGCGCGGGAAGGTGCGGCCGTTCGACGATTCCACGTTCAGCGACGGCACTTTGCCTGCCAGGAAACGGATGTCCTGGCCGCCGGACAGTAGCACGTCCAGTTTTTCATCCTTCAGCATGGTGACGGACACTGGCACGTCCTTGATGTTTTCCGCGCGGCGCTGGGCGGTCACGGTCACGGTTTCCAGCTGTGGCTCGGCGGTTTGCGCGATGGCGGTACCGATAGGCAATACGGCGCTCAGCGCCAGAACGCGCTTGTGCATCTTCGACAGTTTGATCATTCCAATTTCCCGATTAGGTAGTGTGCAAAGAGTTAAAAACAGTGTCTCCTGCTCTCTCTTTTTTGTGCGTGCAGCGCTTGTAGCAACTATCAATAATGCACTGACTTTTTTGAAAGGCGATATTGTCTTAGATTGATACCATGTATTGCAAGCCGAATATATCTGAAAGCCGATTAACGGTTAGAAATTCGGTTTCACCTAGGTAAAAGCTGAATATTCAGTGGCGCAGGGGCAGATGGGAGAGGCGGCAATTGTAGGAAAATTGCCACAAAACAGCGCGGCCAGCGCGAGGCTGGCCGTGGGATGGCGGGCTTACATGCCCAGGGATTTCAGCAATTCGTCGGCATCGGTATCGAACGACGACGGCGGCGGAGCCATGCCACCACCCTGTTGGGCGGCGCGCTGCTGCTCGAGCAGCGCATCGGGATCGGTGATTTCGCTGGAGTCGAAATCGCGCAGGCGGATGAACTCGGTGCGGTCGATGGCCAGTTCCAGGTAGAACACATTGCCGGTCTCGGTGTAGAAGCTGACGCGGCGCATCTCCGGGCGGTCCAGCGGGGTGTCGACGCTGAGCACGATCTGCTTGTTCAGCACCAGCATCTTCGGCTGATTCTGGGTGATGTTGGTTTGCAGCTCGCGCCGCACCTTGCCGGTGAAGTCGCCGACGATCTGGTTCATCAGCTCGCCCATGATATTGGCCACTTCGTCCGAGGTGTGCGAGCTGGCCAGTTCCGATTTCGGCATGCCCATGTGCAGCATGTAGCGCTCGTAGATTTCCATCGCCGTGCTGGCCGCGAAGTTCAGGACCACCAGGCCGGTGAAACCGCCATCAAACAACACGAAGCAGCCGATGTCGGGCTTGAGGCCGATCTTGGTAATGCGTTGCACCATGCCGGCGAAGTTCACCGGGCTCTGGGTGGCGGCGTTCAGCACCTTGGTCACCGAATTGCACAGGCTTTCCAGCAAGTCCTCGGTACCGTAGACCACCGCTTTGTTTTCGCTGCTCATAATCTACCTCTACTTATTTTTCTAAAAGATGAAACGTGGTTTCCCATGATTCAGAATACCGAGTGGCAAGATTCTCGTCCATAGGAATCGCGTTATTGTGTGAGATTTCAGCGCAAAATGCGCACTGCGACTACTGCCCGAAGCAGATGATCTTGGTCGCGTAGTCGTGCGCCGCGCTTTTCTTCTTCGTGGCCCAGGCAATCGCCTCCTCGGCTTCGGCAATCGTCATCACCGTGGCTTTTTCCTTGTTTTTGATGAAGGACACGCCCTCAAACACGCCTTCCTTGCTGCGCATGACCCTGGCGAACACGGGCGGCTTGCTGCTGTCGCTGATTTTGTTTTGCTGCACCAGATAACGCTGATCGTTGTTTTCCATTTTCGGCTCCTCAAACGCAAAAAGCCCAGCCATTGAAGGCTGGGCTCTCTGCTTAACAATTCTGGCTCCCCGACCTGGACTCGAACCAGGGACCTGCGGATTAACAGTCCGTCGCTCTACCGACTGAGCTATCAGGGAAGTGAGGCCAGAATTATAGCCGCTCAAATTGGATTTGGCTAATCTTTTTACGCCCCCGATAAAAAGATCGCGCTTGACGCCCTTCGCCGGAAAAGTGACAATCGAATGGTTGCGCTATTCATTTCATAAAAAATCTGATGGTATTACCATCAAGGGACGCCGCGGAGACAAGATGACCCAAACCCCAACCAGCCCGTCGGGCAAGCTTTCCCCTCTGGAAAAGATCGGCTACAGCCTGGGCGACCTGGCCGCCAACCTGATCTTCCAGACCCTGCTGACCTTCATCGCCTTCTTCTACACCGACGTCTACAAGATACCAGCCACTGCCGCCGCCACCATCATCTTCATCGGCGGCCTGGCGGGCGCCTGCTTCAACCCCATCATGGGCCTGATCGCCGACCGCACCGTCACCCGCTGGGGCAAGTTCCGCCCGTGGCTGCTGTGGACCGCCATTCCGTTCGGCCTGATCGCCATCCTCGCCTTCAGCACCCCGGACCTGGGCGAGAATGGCAAGATCATCTACGCCACCCTGACCTACCTGGCGCTGCTGCTGATCTACTCGGCCAACAACCTGCCCTACTCGGCCCTGAGCGGCGTGCTGACCGGCAGCATGCAGGAGCGTAACAGCCTGTCATCCTACCGCTTCGTGGCGGTGATGGTGGCCCAGCTGATTATCCAGGTGCTGCTGCTGCCGCTGGTGCTGATCTTGGGCGGTGGCGACAAGGTGGTCGGCTTCCGCAACACCATGATGCTGTTTGCCGTCGCCGGCACCATCTGCTTCCTGATCGCCTTCGCCACTACCCGCGAGCGCATCGTGCCGACCGCCGAGCAGCGCTCCAGCATCGGCCAGGACGTGCTCGACCTGCTGCGCAACAAGCCGTGGGTGGTGATGCTGCTGCTGACCATCATGGTGTTCATCACGCTGGCCCTCAAAGGCGGCCTGTACATCTACTACTTCAAGAACTACCTGAGCGAAGCCGCGCTGGCCGCCTTCCTCAAGGACATCGGCTTCATCAGCTTCATCGACCACCTGAACGCGGCGCTCAACAGCGTCGGCCTGACCAAGTTCCAGTGGCCGGAAGATCCTGCCACCTCGGCCTTCAGCCTGTTCAACGGCGCCGGCATCATCTGCATGATCATCGGCATCGGCTTCTCCAAGCCACTGGCCGACCGCTATGGCAAGCGCGACGTGTACGGCGCGGCGCTGCTGGCGTCCACCCTGTTCATGCTGGTGTTCTATGTGTTCCCGCCATCGTCGATCGGCCTGGTGTTCGGCGCGCAAATCCTGCACGGCTTCTTCTACGGCATCACCATCCCGCTGCTGTGGGCGATGATTGCCGACGTGGCCGACTACTCGGAATGGAAAAACAACCGCCGCGCCACCGCGCTGCTGTTCTCGGCCATGATCTTCGGCCTCAAAGCTGGCCTCAGCATCGGCGGCGCGCTGGTTGCGGCACTGCTGGCGGGCTATGGCTACGACGGCGCCCAGACGGTGCAGCCGCAGACGGTGGCGGAAGGCATCCGTGTCTCGATCAGCCTGTACGCCTCGCTGCCGTTCCTGGTCGGCGTGGGCCTGCTGTACTTCTACGAAATCAACAAAGCGGCTGAACGCACGATCGAACTGGATCTGCAAACCCGCCGCGCCCAACCTACTGCATAAGGCACACCATGTCCGAACAACTGACTCCAGCCGAAGAACAAGCCCTGCTGCGCGCCATCTCGCAGCCGCTGGTCTCGCATATTTACACCGCCGACCCATCGGCCCACGTCTTCAACGGCAAGCTCTATATCTACCCGTCGCACGACATTGAAGCGGGCATTCCGTTCAACGACAACGGCGACCACTTCGGCATGGAGGATTACCACGTGCTGTCGATGGACAGCCCGGACGGCGCTGCCACCGATCACGGCGTCGCACTGCACGTCAAGGATGTGCCATGGGCCGAGCGCCAGATGTGGGCGCCGGATGCGGCCACCAAGGACGGCAAGTACTACCTGTACTTCCCGGCCAAGCGCGCCGACGGCATCTTCCAGATCGGCGTGGCGGTCGGCGACCAGCCGCAAGGCCCGTTCACGCCGGAGCCCACCGCTATCGAGGGCAGCTATTCGATCGATCCTGCGGTGTTTGAAGACCAGGGCGAGCACTACATGTACTTCGGCGGCATCTGGGGCGGCCAGCTGCAGAAGTACCGCAACAACGAGTACGCCGCGTCGAACGAAGAGCCGGCCGACGACCAGCCGGCCCTGACCGCGCGCGTGGCGCGCCTGACGGCCGACATGAAGCACTTCGCCGAGGCACCGCGCGACGTGGTGATCCTGGACGAGCACGGCAAGCCGCTGCTGGCCGGCGACCACGACCGCCGCTACTTCGAAGGTCCGTGGATGCACAAGTACCAGGGCAAGTACTACTTCTCCTACTCGACCGGCAACACCCACTTCCTGTGCTACGCGGTGGGCGACAATCCGTACGGCCCGTTCACCTACCAGGGCAAGATTTTGACGCCGGTGATCGGCTGGACCACTCACCACTCGATCGTGGAATTCGAAGGCCGCTGGTTCCTGTACTACCACGACAGCAGCCTGTCGAAAGGCATCACCCACCTGCGCTCGGTGAAAGTGACGGAACTGTTCTACGACGAAAACGGCCGCATCAAGACCATCGACCCGTACGGCAAGTAAGCGGCTTACTCCGCTTCGTGCGGGGCCACGCGCGGTATGCGCAGGGTGAAGCAAGCGCCATGTCCGGGCTCGCTATCGACCCGCACATGGCCGCGCAGGGCCGTGGTGACCTGGTTGTAGACCACATGCAGCCCCAGGCCGCTGCCGCCCTGCCCCAGCCGCGTGGTAAAGAACGGATCGAACACCCGCTCCAGGTTATGCGGCGGGATACCGACGCCATCGTCGCTGACACTCACCTCGACCCAGTCATCGGCCTCCAGCCGCGCCACAATGCGGATCCGCCCCGACATGCCGACCGGGAAGGCGTGCAGCAGTCCGTTGTTGACCAGATTGAGCAGCACCTGCTCCAGCGCCCCGGGATAGCTATCCATGACGATCCCCTTGGGCACATCACAATGCACCTGATGGCCGCTCTGGCGAATCACATTGCCCAGCGTCGCCAGGGCATCGGCAAAAGTCTGCTGCACATCGAATTGCCGCCGGCGCGTGCTGGACTGGTCCACCGCCACCTGCTTGAAGCTGTCCACCAGCTCTGCCGCCCGTCCCAGGCAATGCAGCAGGATATCGCTACCCTGCCCGATGCCGTCAATAAAGTCATGCAGGTGCTTGCGCGTCACGCCCGTTTCCAGCCGCCGGCTCATCTCCTCGGCATTACCCTTGAGCGTACTGGCAGCCATCAGGCCATTGCCGATCGGCGTGTTGAGTTCATGCGCCACGCCGGCCACCAGATTGCCTAGCGCCGACATTTTCTCCGCGCGCAGCAATTCCCCCTGCATGGCGCTGACCTGCTCGAGCGCCGCCCTCAATTCCTTATTGCTTTGCGCGAGCGCCTGGTTGGCGGCGGAGAGATTGGCATTGCTGACGACCAGCTTCTGCTGCTGCACGATGATCTGGAAATCAGCCTCAATGGCGCGCTTGATTTCCCATAGCAGCTCGACGTAGCGCTGCTGGAACTGGCGCTTCTTGTTGTCCAACACGCAGATCGTGCCAAACACTTCGTCATCCGGCCACAGCAGCGGCACCCCGAGATAGGAAATCATGTTCAGCGCCACGTCGGGATTGCTTTCCCAGTGCGCGTCTTCCAGCGCATGGGGCACCTCCAGCAGGGAGCGCGTGGCCATCACTGTTTCGCAGTACAAGCCGGTATTGAGGTTGGCTTTTTCGCCCTCCTCGTAAGGATTGCCCTGCGTGTGACTGGCGACCAGTACCTCGATCTGCTCCGGCCATACACGCATGATCAATCCGGCCGGCACATCGAAGATGCCAGCCATGACATTCGTCGTTTGCTGCCACTTACCCAAAAACTCGTCGGGAACAACACGTTGCTGGACCAGCATGGCGCACTCCTTGTCAGAGAAGCCTCGATGTTATGCCTAATTGGGCAACATTTGTGGAATATTATGGCGGTCGGCCGGTCGCCAGTATGACAAAATACCGTTTTTCAAACCACATGAGCACTAGCAATGCAATTACCAAGCTTAAGCGATAAATTCTCCGACAACCTGGCCCAGCTTCCCGTCCTGGATGCAGTAGCCGCCATCGAACTGGTCGACCAGTCCGGCACACCAGTGGCAAAGATTGAAAATAAACCAGGCCAGGCCGGCTCGCTGCGCGTTTATGGCTGGCTGGGTGAAACGTTCGGCGCAATTACGCCCGAAGCGGCAGAACTGGGCCTGAAGATTTACGCCGAACACACGCAAGATGCCATCACCAATCCTGGCAAACACCCCAACATTGACCGTTTGTTCAACATCAAAACGGCAGAGCAAACCTTGCAGGTAAAGGGCCTGTAAGACCTGCCTTGGCAGCCGACATCCGGCTACTCCTTCCCCATCAGCAAAACTCGGCCAGAATGCAAAAAGCCCAATCTCTAATGACTGGGCTTTCTATACTCCAACTCCCATGCACACAAGAAAACAATGAAAACTTGCTCTGAAATTTTCCAAGAACATGCTAATCGCATTAATGCTTTTAGTAAAATTGGTCAAATTGCAATTGAGGGCTTATCCCAGATAAACAAGGACAGCACATCTGCATTCGCCCCTTTGTATCAGTTTATGGCAAGCCGTATTCCAGATCATTTCCATAACCATAAGGAAATTAAAATGCCAGAGTATAAGGTAGTTGGTTTTCTAGATGGAATGACGCTCATAGCAACCATTTCTGAGATCGAAGCATATTTCCAAGCCACTGTGACGACGATTCTACTTAAACATCCAGAAAAAATTGGAAAATCGTTATTCGATCTGAAAACACTGCTAGAGTTAACATCGATAGATGATGTAAAGCAGCTCGCCGCAGAAAGATACGTGAGTGATATGCTCTTCAAAAAACCTAATGAATATAAAAAAGATTTGATTTCTGTATTATCAATTAACGAAAACGCGATCAATACAACGTGGCCGATATTTGTTGAGGCAAAAGCACGTCGTGATCTTGGCGTTCACAACAACTGGTTTATTAACGATATCTATAGAGCCAAAGTTCGGGAAGTAGGCATCCCCGTGCCCAACGAAAATATACTGTCGGCGGATGGCCGTTATCTTGAAAAAGTTCGCATGAACTGCATTGATTTGATGATTAAAATCAAAGACCATTGCGAACTGAATTTTAAATAGATTTTGTTTATTTTATTTTAGATCTTTGATCCAACCGAATACCTCAGCAACACTCTTCATTACTCGTAAGGCAACCAGGAATATCATCCAAAATGGCCAAAGGCTGGTCTTTTGATGCCATATTTCAACATTCTCTTTATCCTTTAATACGGGAATATCTTCAGAATAAGCCACATATCCGGCCTGAATGCACACTTCGATCAGATTCCCTGAAAAAGCACGAGGTGGGCTACTCAAATCAATTGGGCGAGGACACAAGGATCCTATCAATATTGGTGATAAATATCCACCAACATCAAGTGAAATTCTGATCCTGTTCAGCACTTCACATTGACTTCCACTCAATAAAGATGGACGAACGCATTGCTCCTGAAAAGCACGATAGGCGTGACCCTTGGCCTTCTCCCGCGCCAAGTCGACATTTCTGACGATACTCGCCCTTTCAGCGTCGGCGTAAAGTTGTGCAACTTGGATCACAGAAAATACAACTGCAAGCGCTGATGCCAATACCCAGACAAGATCAATAATCTTTAAGTGTCGCGAGGTTAAATTTCCGTAGGCTGGAATCGCAGCAAATGCAATGAGCGCGGATGCAGTCATACCAAAGGCCCACTTAGCCATCTCAAAAACCAACGAATAATCACTCGGCATCTCTTTTGTGAAATAGATCATTCCAGAAAAGCCACTAACTGTAAGCATTACAGCAATTGCACGTCTTCTTATATCAATGCGCGATGGCTTCACGTCGCTAAGATGTTCGGAATATGGTACTAGGTGCGAAGTGAATCTGCGGACTCTTTGTAATTCAACGCCAATCCAAGTTAACACTTCTCTGAATACAAGCAGCGTGATAGCCAGTAAAGATCCGTACAACGCAGTTTTGAGTGCATTATCATTGTCGGAGCCCCACCAATAAAAAAAAGCGGCAATCACGACACCCAATATCACTACTCCGGCTCGCAGCAATCCTGGGTAAATAAGCCTACAGATATTTACAAAGTCCCCATGAGCGAGGCGCCCAATTCTTCCGATTGATATAAAGGCAATAGAAGATAAAAGAACCGCCGTGAGGAGCATTATGACCAATGGGGCTCCAAAGCCCGAGACGAGGATGAGCGCCCAAACGGGTATCGAAGACGCCCCTTGCACCCACCCTCCAATGCCGATCACAATACCTACTGCAAGCCACTTAAAACCAGCTTTTACTTCAGAGCCAGGCGGCGTGAAATTTAAAGTTGAAGCATCTTGCATGAACTTGATGTTGTTTCTCCATGGAAATTCCAGAGAATACATCAGCAATAAACAATGTGCAATCAAGATTGCTGCGCAAATTCGCGAATCTCAAAACGCAAAAAGCCCAATCTCGAAAGATTGGGCTTTTTTGTATTCTGGCTCCCCGACCTGGACTCGAACCAGGGACCTGCGGATTAACAGTCCGTCGCTCTACCGACTGAGCTATCAGGGATTAGAGGCAACATTTTAACCTGTTTCTTTCGTACCGGCAAGGTCCGATTTACTGCGGTATTTCATGCTGCCTTTCGCGCTTTACTTTGCAGCTCAGCGCGAAGAACCAAGATTTTAGAGGACTTCGGCGATGGCGTCAATAACGATATCGATGTTGCGCGAGTTCAGCGCCGCGACGCAGATGCGGCCAGTGTCCACAGCGTAGATCGACTTGGCGCGCAGTTGCTCCACTTGCGCCTTGCTCAGGCCCGAGTACGAGAACATGCCCACCTGGTCGCGCACGAAAGCGAAATCGTGGCCCTTGGCTTGCAGCTTCACAACAAACGCCTCGCGCATTTCCTTGATGCGCACGCGCATTGCGGCCAGCTCGTCTTCCCACATCTGGCGCAGCTCAGGGGTGGTCAGCACGGTCGCTACGACCTTGCCGCCGTGGACCGGCGGGTTGGAGTAGTTGGTGCGGACTACACGCTTCAGTTGCGACATCAGGCGGGCCGCTTCTTCCGCGGTGGCAGCCACCACGCTCAGCGCGCCCACGCGCTCGCCGTACAGCGAGAACGATTTGGAGAACGAGTTCGATACCAGCAGCGGGCCGCCGGCCGCAGCGAAGCGGCGCACCACGGCGCCGTCTTCCGCGATACCCGCGCCGAAGCCCTGGTAAGCCATGTCCAGGAACGGCACCAGGCCGCGCGAGGTGACAGCAGCAATCACTTCATCCCACTGGGCCGAAGTCAGGTCGGCGCCAGTCGGGTTGTGGCAGCAGGCGTGCAGCAGCACGATGGAGCCGGCTGGCATGGCTTTGATGTCGGCGATCATGCCGGCGAAGTTCACGCCGTGGGTGGCCGCGTCGAAGTAGGCGTAGTTGTTGACTTTAAAGCCGGCGCTTTCAAACAGCGCGCGGTGATTTTCCCAGCTTGGGTCGCTGATGTAGACTTCCGCGTTTGGCGCGAAGCGCTTGAGGAAGTCGGCGCCGATTTTCAGGGCGCCGGTGCCGCCGATGGCTTGCACAGTGACGGCGCGCTTCTCTTGCAAAACAGCGCTGTCGGCACCAAATACCAGCTCTTGCACCGCCTTGTCGTAGGCAGCCAGGCCTTCGATCGGCAGGTAGGTGCGCGGTGCTGGCGCCGCGATCAGGATTTCCTCCGCTTTCTGCACGCACGATAGCAGCGGCACTTTACCGTTGTCGTCATAATAAACACCAACGCCCAGATTGATTTTCTGTGGGTTCTGGTCGGCGTTAAAGGCTTCGGTAATACCCAGGATAGGGTCGCGTGGTGCCATGTCGATGGCGCTGAACAAGCTAGGATTCGTCATGATAAGATTGGATTCAATTGGAAGCGGTTCGCAGCAGAGATGTATAGACAGCGCCCTTAAAATAACGACTTCAGGCCGCTGGCAGGCCATTATTCTAACAAAGGTCTGAGCAAGATGGCTGATTTACCTGTAGCAGATACCCCGCAAGCGACCGTGGTCACGTTCCCGGATTCGCCGTTCAAATTGCACCAGCCCTTCCCGCCCGCCGGCGATCAGCCGGTCGCGATTGACCAGCTGTGCGAAGGCATCAACGACGGCCTGTTTTTCCAGACGCTGCTCGGCGTGACCGGCTCCGGCAAGACCTACACCATGGCCAACGTCATCGCGCGCCAGGGCCGCCCGGCCATCGTGTTCGCGCCGAACAAAACGCTGGCGGCGCAGCTGTATTCTGAGTTCCGCGAATTCTTCCCGGAGAACGCGGTCGAGTACTTCGTCTCGTACTACGATTACTACCAGCCGGAAGCCTACGTGCCGCAGCGCGACCTGTTCATTGAAAAGGATTCGTCCATCAATGAGCACATCGAGCAGATGCGCCTGTCCTGCACCAAGTCGCTGATGGAGCGGCGCGATGTGGTGATCGTGGCGACGGTGTCGGCCATCTACGGTATCGGTAATCCGAACGAGTACCACCAGATGATTCTGACCTTGCGCCAGAAGGACCGCGTGGCGCAGCGCGACATCATCGCGCGCCTGATCCAGATGCAGTACACGCGCAATGAAGTGGACTTCGGCCGCGGCACCTTCCGCGTGCGCGGCGATACGCTCGATATTTTCCCGGCCGAGAATGCGGACCTCGCGGTGCGCCTGGAGCTGTGGGACGATGAGCTGGAATCGATCCAGCTGTTCGATCCACTGACCGGCCGCGTGAAGACCAAGATCCCGCGCTTCACCGTGTATCCAGGCTCGCACTACGTGACGCCGCGTTCGACCGTGCTGCGCGCGATCGAGACCATCAAGGAAGAGCTGCGCGACCGTCTCGAATTCTTCCGCAAAGAGAGCAAGCTGGTAGAAGAGCAGCGTCTCGAACAGCGCACCCGTTTCGATCTGGAGATGATGGCCGAAATCGGCTTCACCAAAGGCATCGAGAACTACTCGCGCCACCTGAGCGGCGCGAAGGCCGGCGAGCCGCCGCCAACGCTGGTGGACTATCTGCCGAAAGACGCGCTGATGTTCCTCGACGAGTCGCACGTGCTGATCGGCCAGCTGAGCGCCATGTACAACGGCGACCGTTCGCGCAAGACCAATCTGGTGGACTACGGCTTCCGCCTGCCGTCCGCGCTGGACAACCGCCCGCTCAAGTTCGAAGAGTTCGAGCAGAAAATGCGGCAGACGATTTTCGTCTCGGCCACGCCGGCGGAATACGAGAAGTCGCACGCAGACCAGGTGGTGGAACAGGTGGTGCGTCCAACCGGCCTGGTGGACCCGCAAGTGATCGTGCGCCCTGCCCTGTCGCAGGTGGATGACCTGATGTCCGAGATCACCGACCGCGTGGCCAAGAACGAGCGCGTGCTGGTCACCACGCTGACCAAGCGCATGTCGGAACAGCTGACCGAGTACCTGAGTGACCACGGTATCAAGGTGCGCTACCTGCACAGCGATATCGAAACCGTGGAGCGCGTGGAGCTGCTGCGCGATCTGCGTATCGGCACCTTCGATGTGCTGGTCGGGATTAACTTGCTGCGCGAAGGCCTGGACTTGCCGGAGGTGTCGCTGGTGGCCATCCTCGACGCCGACAAGGAAGGCTTCCTGCGTTCCGAGCGTTCGCTGATCCAGACCATCGGCCGCGCAGCGCGTAACCTGAACGGCGTGGCGCTGCTGTATGCGGACCGCATGACCGATTCGATGGAGCGCGCCATCGGCGAGACCGAGCGCCGGCGCGCCAAGCAGATCGCCTTCAATGAAGCCAACGGCATCGTGCCGCGCGGCGTGAAGAAGGTGATCAAGGACATGATCGACGGCGTCTACAGCGAGAGGACCGCGAAGGAAGACCTCGAGGTAGCGCAGGAGACGGCCAAGTACGAATCCATGAGCGAGAAGCAAATCAGCAAGGAGATCAAGCGCCTCGAAAAAGCCATGCTCGATCACGCCAAGAACCTGGAGTTCGAAAAGGCCGCGCAAGTGCGCGACCAGCTGCATCACCTCAAGCAGCAGCTGTTCGGCGCACCGGGCGCCGACAACATCGCCTGATTCCTTATCGCGCCTTGACGAAGGCGCTCACGGCGTCGAGCAGTTGCGGAGCGACCGGCAGCTCCGGGCTGGCGTAGGATTTTTGCTGGAGCGCTTTGTCGTCGCCGACGATTTTCAGCAAGTGGTTCATGCCGGGCACGATCACCAACTTCGCCTTCGGCGCGGCGGCGGCGAGTGCTTTCGCTTCGTCTTCCGGCACCTGCACGTCCGAGGTGCCCTGCAGGATCAGCACCGGCATCTTCAGCGCGGCAATCGCCTTGCGCGGGTCGTGCTGGAAGGTCGAGATCAGGTAGGGCTGCACGTCGGGGCGATACAGCGACAGCAGCGACGGCGATACCTTGTCCACGGTCTTGCCTTCCTTGAGCGAGTCGAGGATGCTGTCGCTCTCGCTCATCAACGTGGGCGGCAGCTTGTCCTTCAGCTGGCCGCGCAGGATCTCGTCCAGCGGATGACCGGCGCCGGCGATCAGCACGCAGGCATCCGCCCCGCCCTGCGCGCACGCCTCGGCGGCGATCTGTGCGCCTTCGCTATGCCCCGCCATCACCACACGCGAGAAGCGACCATCGGCACGCAGCTTACGCAGCCACGCAGCCGCATCGCCGACGTAGTCATCGAGCCGCAAGTCCTCTTCCTTCCACACCGGCAGCGCGCTGGAACCGATACCGCGCTTGTCGTAGCGCACTGACGCAATCCCTTGCCGCGCCAGCCCTTCCGCCAGCAGCTTGAGCGAGTCGTTAGGGCCAGGCAGCATGTTGCTGTTGCCATCGCGGTCAGTGGGGCCGGAGCCGGAGTGCAGCAGCACCACCGGCACCTTGCCGCTCACGCCATCGGGCGTCAGCTCGGTACCGTACACCGTGCCGCCGCCCACGTCGAGCGACACCGGCCGCGACGCGGCAAACACGGACGAAGACAGCATCATCAGGGACAGCAACAGCTTCATACTTTTCTCCATTCATTGAGGAAGACGTTTGTACAGCAGCAGCGAGTAGCCGACAGGCACCGGCGTCCAGGCCATCATCAGTACCAGCAGCAGCCAGTGCGGCGCACCCAGCCACAAGGCCAGCAAGCCCAGCACGCCGCTGCCCACCATGAGCTTCCCCGCCAGACGGTGCGTGGCATGCCATACCTGTTCGCTGGCCAGCGTCCACGGCGTGCGGACGCCGATGAAGAAGTTACGCCGCACCTTGCCCATCGGGTTGCCCATCAAAATCAGCACGACAAATACCAGCGCCGGCAGCACGCGCGCCACATCCAACTTCACGCCGAGCGCGCTGCCCAGCATGAATAATTCAATCGCGGCAAATAACGCCACCGGGATCACCATCAGGTAGCTGTAGGTGGCGCCGGAATTCTGTACCTCGAACTGCCGGGGCGACAGCCACGGCAGCGCAATCGCAAACAGCAGGAAGGCGCTCATGAGCACCGGCCCGACCAGCCACAGCTGCCAGCGCGCGCCGTAGCCGTCGACCTGCCCGGCGTAGTTCCAGTGCGTCGGCATTATCTCCGGCAGCGCCGGATAGTAGTAAGCGGTGATGGCCGTCATGGCCAGGATCATCAGGATGCACAGCAACAAGGCACGAGGCTTCATTTCCTTCTCCCTTTTGGTTGATCGCCGGCCAGGTCCATCATCCATGCCAGCACGTCCTGCAGCACGGTCGTATTGAGGCCGTACCAGATGGTCTGCCCTTCGCGCCGGCGCGTGATCAGATCGGCTTCGGCCAGCACGGCGAAGTGATGCGACATGGTGGGCTTGCTCATGTCGAAGTGTTGCGCCAGGTCGCCCGCCGTCATCTCGCCGCCGCGCAGCAGGCGCAGGATTTCACGCCGCGCAGGATCGGCAATGGCTTTGAAGGCGCTGTTGGAGGCGGTCATTAGGTCATCATCTAATTAGACGGTTATCTAAATATAAGCCTGAACAAAGCGGGCGTCAAGCGCCCGCCTTGGCTGTTACAAAGTCTGCACGAACTCGCGGATGCCGCCCAGCAGCATCTCGACCGACATGGCGGTCAGGATCAGCCCCATCAGGCGCTCGAAGGCGGTCATCACTTGCGGGCCCAGGACCTTCTGCAGCTTTTCAGCGCTGAGGAACACCGCCAGCCACACCACGCCCACCGCCGCCAGCGCCGCCACGTGCACCAGCACTTCGCCGGTGCTCTCGCGCGAGAACAGCAGTACCGTGGCCAGCGCCGACGGTCCGGCCAGCGCCGGGATCGCCAGCGGCACGATGAATGGCTCGCCGCCGTCAGTGCGGCCCAGCACGCCGTCAGGATGCGGGAAGATCATGCGGATCGAGATCAGCAGCAGGATCACGGCGCCACCGATGCGCAGCGACACTTCCGACAGGTGCAGCGCGGTCAGGAAGTGGCGGCCGAAGAACATGAAGATCAGCAGCAGCACGAAGGCGATCGCGCATTCGCGCACCACGATGCGCGGGCGGCGCGCAGGCGGCACCGGGTTGAGGACGCTGGCAAACAGCGGCACGTTGCCGAACGGGTCGGTCACCAGCAGCAGCAGGATGAAGGTCTGGAAAAAATCCTGGGTCATGGAATCCCTAAGTGGAAAAGAAAAACGGGAGCCGAAGCTCCCGTTTAAGTGTACCACCAGATTCAGCTTATGCCGACTTCCGGCGGCGGGCGATGGCGCCTACCAGGCCCAGGCCAGCCAGCAGCATGGCGTAGGTTTCTGGTTCTGGAACTGGGGCGGCATCATAGGTATAGGTTACTTTGGCGTAGCCATCCATGTACACGTACGGGGTGTAGGTGGCATTGCCGCTGCCGCTGGTGTCGGCGGTCGACCAGCCGGTCAGCAGTGCGTGGTAGGTGCCGCCGGTGCCGGTGAAGGCAGCCAGTGCGCCAGCCGACGACAGGGTCAGCGAATTGCTCACGGTCCATGGGGTCAGGACGACCGAGCCGCTGGTGCCGGCCGGCAGATCGGCGAAGATCTGGGTCGACGAACCATTTACGCTCAGCAGCGTGCCCAGCACGTCACCGCTTACCTCGCCACCGGCGATCACGGTGAAGGTGTCCGTGCCCGGGCCATCGTTGGATACGAAGACGTTGCCGTACAGGCTGTTGAACAGTTCGAATTTCACGCTGGTCAGGGTGCCCAGCGAGCTGTCGAACTTGGCAATCGCCAGATCGCCATCGAATTCTTCAATATTGACGGCGGTGTTGGAGGTAACTTCCACCGTGCCTGCCTGGGCAGCCAGGGCAAAGGTCATGGCCGCAGCGGCGAAGATGGTTTTCGAGTAGTTTTTCATAGTGAGATCCAGATTCTTGGTGGTCGGGTTGGCGTATCAGGCTTGGGCCGAGCGCGCTTTGCGCTTGGCGGCGAATGCCACAACACCCAGGCCCAACAGCAGCATGCCGTAGGTTTCTGGTTCTGGCACTGGCGCAGCGTCGTAGGTGTAAATCACTTTGCCGACGCCGTCAGCGTAGGTGTTGAACTTGGAAGTGATGCCGGACTGGCCGACCGAGGTACCGGTGGCGTTGATCGCCAGCGAGGCGCCCACGTTGCCGAGGCCCTGGAACACCGCGAAGTTGCTGCTGTCGATGACGACGCTGCTGAACAGGTTGGCGCTGCCGCTGGCCACTACCACGCCGGCGGTATTTTTCACTGCGGTGGCCAGAACGCCACTGAACAGGGACTCGGTATCGCTACCCAGCGCCAGGGCGCCAGGACCGGTCAGGGTCATGGTCGACGACAGGCCGACGGTGGTGGTTTTGTTTTTGGTGAGGCTGGTATTGCTCAGTGCCACTTGGCCGGTCACGTTCGAACCGTATTCGATGGTGATGCCGGTCAGGGTACCCAGCGCGGTATCGAACTGCTGGATATCCAGATTGGCCAGAATATTGGTCAGCGAGGTAGGCACGCTGGTGATGGCATATTCCTTCACCGCAGCCATCGAGGAGGTGCTGAAAGCACCAGCTGCAACAAACAGCGAAGCGGCAGCAAATTGTTTGAGTTTCATGAGATATCCTTATTGTTTGGCTAAGATTGCAGGCCTTGGGTGTCGGCCCCAGAGTTCGTGCTTTGCTGCCTTTTTCTTACTTAAAGCAATCTTAACATACAATAAGGAAATGTCATTTCATTTCGTGCATTTTTTGATGAAAATTTGGAATTAGAGTTTCCATAAAGTAATTCCAAAAGAAAAACGACCCGATGGGTCGTTTTTTTTGCTACAAACTACGAAAAGCCCTTACGGGCCGCCCCGGAGGGCTTAGTTGCTGGCCTCGCCTTTTTTGATCCAGGCCGCCAGCTGATGCGGGCGCAGGCCGTCGTAATCTTCGAACGGCTGATGGATCCACGGGTTGTGCGGCAGTTCTTCCATCTGGTAGTCCGGACGGAAAGCCGAGCTGCCCTTGGTCCAGATCACGGCCGATTTCACCTCGGTGACGCCTTCGAAGTTGTCCTTCAGGTGCTGCATGACCTTGATCAGGGTCACGCCCGAATCGGCCAGGTCGTCTACCAGCAGGATCTTGCCGCTCAGCGGGCCCTTGGTCATGGTCATGTACTTGGCGATGTCGAGGTCGCCCTGCACGGTGCCCTTGTCTTCGCGGTACGAGCTGGTCGACAGGATCGCCAGCGGCACGTCGAAGATGCGCGAGAACACGTCGCCCGGACGCACGCCGCCGCGCGCCAGGCACAGCACCATGTCGAACTTCCAGCCCGACTCATGCACCTTGAGCGCCAGGCGCTCGATCAGGCGGTGATACTCGTCCCAGGAGACCCAGAGGTGTTTTTCGTTGGTTTGTGGGGTCGTCATAACTTTCCTTACTTAGGCAAATGGATGACGCAGCACGATCGTTTCTTCGCGATCCGGGCCGGTCGATACCATGTCGATCGGCACGCCGACCAGTTCTTCAATACGCTTGATGTAGTTGCGGGCGGCAACCGGCAGGGCTTCCATGGTCTTGGCGCCGACGGTGCTTTCTTTCCAGCCCGGCATTTCTTCGTACACCGGCACGCAGCGGGCCGCTTCTTCGGCGCCCGATGGGAAGATGTCGACCGCTTCGCCGTCGATGGTGTAGCCGGTGCACAGCTTCAGCGATTCCAGGCCGTCCAGCACGTCCAGCTTGGTCAGGCACATGCCGGTCACGCCGTTGATCTGGACCGAGCGGCGCAGCAGCGCGGCGTCGAACCAGCCGCAGCGGCGAGCGCGGCCGGTCACGGTGCCGAACTCGTGGCCCACTTGCGCCAGGTGGTGGCCTACGCCGGCATCGGTTGGCAGTTCCGAAGGGAACGGGCCCGAACCCACGCGGGTGGTGTAGGCCTTGGTGATACCCATGATGTAGTGCAGCATGTTCGGGCCCACGCCGGCGCCGGCGGCGGCATTGCCTGCCACGCAGTTCGACGAGGTAACGAACGGATAGGTGCCGTGGTCCACGTCCAGCAGTGAGCCTTGCGCGCCTTCGAACAGCAGGTTGGCGCCGGCCTTGTGCGCTTTGTACAGGGCGCTCGAGACGTCGGTCACCATTGGGCGCAGGCGCGGCACGTAGGCCAGCGCGTCGTCCAGGGTTTTCTGATAGTCGACCTTCGGTGCCTTGAGGTAGTTCTCCAGCACGAAGTTATGGTAGTCCAGGTTTTCCTTCAGCTTTTCAGCCAGGCGCTTTTCGTTCAGCAGGTCGGCGATACGGATGGCGCGACGGGCCACTTTGTCTTCGTACGCAGGGCCGATGCCCTTGCCGGTGGTGCCGATCTTGGCATCGCCGCGCGCCGCTTCGCGAGCGTGGTCCAGTGCCGAGTGGTATGGCAGGATCACAGGGGCTGCGTCCGACACTTTCAGGCGCGAGGCGACTTCCACGCCCACCGCTTCCAGCTTGTCGATTTCGCGCAGCACGTCCGGCACCGACACCACCACACCGTTACCAATGTAGCAGGCCACGCCTGGGCGCATGATGCCCGACGGGATCAGCTGCAGCGCAGTTTTCACGCCGCCGATGACCAGCGTGTGGCCGGCGTTGTGGCCGCCCTGGAAGCGCACCACACCCTGGGCGTGGTCGGTCAGCCAGTCGACGATTTTGCCTTTACCTTCATCGCCCCACTGGGTACCGATGACGACGACGTTTTTTGCGTTTTTGTTTGACATCACATTAACCTAAGTTTTTAAGAATCCAGTTACTACCATTCTCGTCGAGGACCAGCGCGCGGTCGCACTCGAACTCGTCCAGTTCGTGGCTATGACCCGGCATACTCTGGATCACCACTTCGCCGGACTTGCGCAGTTCGGCGATTTTTTCCTTCAACTCTGGCGCATTGCCCCACGGTGCGCGGATCGAATGCTTGCGTTCCGCGGTCGGCAGCAAACGCGCCAGTTCCCGCAAATCGAGCGAGAAGCCGGTGGCGGGACGTGCCCGGCCAAAAGCCTCGCCGACGTGATCGTAACGGCCGCCGCGCACCACTGCGTTCGGCAAGCCTGGTACATACAGCGCGAACATCGCGCCGCTTTCATACTGATAACCGCGCAGGTCCGCCAGGTCGATGGCGATCTGGGCGCGGCCGAGGGCCGATGCCGCCAGCGCGGCCAGTTCGGCCAGCGCCTTGGCGATGCCCGGCAGGTCCGGCAGCACCGCGCGGGCTTTCGCCAGCACGTCGATATCGCCGTACAGCGACGGCAGCGCCAGCAGCGCATCGCGCACCAGCGGCGCGTAATCTTTCGTCAACGCCTGCAGGTCCGGCACATCCTTGGCGCGCAGCGCAGCATGAATTTTAGCCTGATCGCGCTGGGCGGCCGGGCATTGCTCGAGCAGCGCGCGCAGCACGCCAACGTGGGTCAGGTCCAGCCGCACTTCAGTGAAACCAGCCAGTTCCAGCGAGGCCAGCGCCAGCTCCTGGATTTCCGCGTCGGCTTCGAGGCCGGCGTGGCCGTACATCTCGGCGCCGATCTGCAGCGGCTCGCGGGTGGCGTGCAGGCCCGATGGACGGGTATGCAGCACGCTGCCGGCGTAGCACAGGCGCGTGACCGAGGCGCGGTTCAGCAAGTGGGCGTCGATGCGCGCCACTTGCGTGGTCATGTCCGGACGCAGGCCCAGCATGCGGCCCGACAGCTGGTCCACCAGCTTGAAGGTGCGCAGGTCGGTGTCTTCACCGGCGCCGGTCAGCAGCGACTCCAGGTACTCCAGCAACGGCGGCATCACCAGCTCGTAGCCGTACAAGCGGAAATTATCCAGCATCAGACGACGCAACTCTTCAATCTTGCGTGCTTCCGACGGCAAAACGTCGGCGATATTCTCGGGCAGCAGCCAATTCGGCATGGGTCTATTAATTAAGAAATGAACAATGCGGCGCGCACGCCACGGCCACCTGACTGGAAGGCCGAACCTGATATTTTACGCGAAAACGCGTCTTTGGAGGGGAAAAAGATGCGATCGGGACACCTTATGAGTGTCCCGATGCGGGGTCCCTGCTGTTACTTCTTGGCTGCAGCTGGTGCGGCGCCGGCGGCGCCCGAGCCTTTGAAGTATTTGAAGAAGTCGGAGCTGGAATCCATCACCATCACGTCGCCGTGGTTCTTGAAGGTGGCGCGATAGGCTTCCAGGCTGCGGTAGAACTTGTAGAACTCCGGATTTTTGCCGAAGGCTTCCGCGTAGATAGCCGACGCTTTCGCATCGCCCTCGCCGCGAATCTGCTCGGCGTCGCGATAGGCTTCCGCCAGAATCACGGCGCGCTGGCGATCAGCATCGGCGCGGATTTTCTCCGACTCCGCCGAACCGGTCGAACGCAGTTCGTTGGCCACGCGGGTACGCTCGGCCTTCATGCGCTCGTACACCGAGTTGTTGATCTGCTCAACATACTCGACGCGCTTGAGGCGCACGTCGATGATCTCGACGCCGATCTGCGCGGCTTCCTGCACCACCTTGGCGCGGATGCCTTCCATCACCTTGCCGCGCTGGCCCGAGATCACTTCGGCCACGGTGCGCTTGGTGATTTCCTCGTTCAGCGCCGCCTTGATGATCTGCGACATGCGGTCGCGCGCGCGGCCCTCATCGCCACCGAAGGTGACGTAGTAGAGCTTCGGCTGGTTCTCGCCACGGCCGATGCGCCACTTCACGAAACTGTCCACCAGGATGTTCATCTTCTCGGCGGTGATGAAACGCTCGGCGTCCGGCGATTCAATCGTCATGATGCGGTTATCGAGCAGCAGCACGTTCTGGAACGGCGGCGGCAACTTGAAGTGCAGGCCCGGCTCGCGGATCACTTCCTTGATCTGGCCCAGCGCGAACACGATGGCGTACTTGCGCTGGTCGACCACGAACACAGTCGACGACAGCAGCATCAGCCCGATAAAGGCCAGGACGACGGTACTAGCTATGCGATTCATTAACGGCTCTCCCGGTCACGTAAGGATTCGCGCGAGCGCGGATCGCGCGTGCGGTTCACTTCCACCGACGGCATCAGCTCCGACGGCAGCGTGGTGCTGGCTGCCGGCGCGCTGCCCGCAGCTTGCGCGGCGCGCGCGGCGGCGGCTTGTGCATCGGTGGCTGCCGCCTGGGCGATCAGCTTATCGAGCGGCAGGTACAGCAGGTTGCTGCCGGTCTTGGCGTCCACCATCACTTTGGAAGCGCTGGAGAAGATTTGCTGCATGGTGTCGAGGTACATGCGGTCGCGGGTGACGCCCGGCGCCTTCTGGTACTCCACCAGCACCTGCTTGAAGCGCGATGCGTTACCGGTGGCGTTCTCCACCACCATCGAGCGATAGCCCTCGGCTTCCTGCAGCAGGCGCGATGCGGTACCGCGTGCTTTCGGAATCACGTCATTGGCGTAGGCCTGGCCTTCGTTCTTCTGGCGCTCGCGGTCCTGCCCTGCTTTCACTGCGTCGTCAAAGGCGATCTGCACCTGCTCCGGCGGCTGCACGGCTTGCAGGGTGACGCTGGAAATCAGTACGCCCGAGGCGTAGCGGTCCAGGATCTGCTGCATCAGCTGCTGGGTTTCGAAGGCAACCTTGTCGCGGCCTTCGTACAGCACGAAGTCCATCTTGTTCTTGCCGACGATTTCGCGGATCGAAGTCTCGGCCACCTGGCGCACCGTGTCTTCCTCGTCACGGTTATTCATCAGCCATGCGACCGGGTCTTTCAGCTTGAACTGCACAGCAAACTGGATGTCGATGATGTTCTCGTCATCAGTCAGCATCAGCGATTCGCGCGTCTGCTTGTTCTTGATATTGCCGCGGTAGCCGATTTCCACCATGCGCATCTGCGACACCTTGACCGTCTCGTCGCTCTGGAACGGATACGGCCAGCGCCAGTTGAAACCGGAGCCGGTGGTATGGCTGACTTTACCGAAGGTGTAGACCACGCCGGTCTGGCCTTCCTGCACGATGAAGGAACCGCTGGCCAGCCAGATCAGCGCGACCACCGCGCCGATGGCGCCGGCGGTGGCGCGCACGCCGCCGCTCATGTCAGGGCGATTGCTGCCACCGCCGCTGCCATCGTTGCCGCCGTTGTTATCGCCGTTCGGACGCTTTTGCCCGAACAAGCCATTCAGGCGCTGATTGAAGTCGCGCCACAGCTGTTCCATATCGGGCGGGCCTTCGCCGGGCTTCTTGCCTTCATTGGCCTGCGGCTTGTTGTCCGTCCCCCAGCGAGGGTCGTTCAGCGACAGCTTCAGGCCGAGTCGTTTCATAAGTGAGGAGACACGCATTAGTGTGATCCAACGTCAGTGAGGGTGGGACTGCTCTCTACTTCTTCTAATTCTTCTTCGATCTGGTACGGCTCATTCAGGCGCGCGTTCGGCGCGGCCTTGGCCCACTCAGTGATGGCGTCGCGCAGCAGGTCCAGTCCTTCGCCGGTGCGCGCACTGAGGAATACCCTGGAAATCTTATCATATTCATCTCGCTCAACCGACGGCTCCAGACCTGCGGCGTCGATCTTATTCCACACCAAAATCTGCGGAATGTGATCGGCGCCGATTTCCTGCAGCACCAGGTTGACCTGCTCGATCTGTTCCATGCGCACCGGCGACGCGGCGTCCACCACGTGCAGCAGCAGATCGGCATGAATCGTCTCTTCCAGCGTGGCGCGGAACGCCGCCACCAGCTGGTGCGGCAGCTCGCGCACGAAGCCGACGGTATCGGACAGCACCACGTTGCCCACTTCCTCGCCCATGTAGACGCGGCGCGAAGTCGTGTCCAGCGTGGCAAACAGCTGGTCGGCCGCATACACGCCGGCCTTGGTGACCGCGTTGAACAAAGTGGATTTGCCCGCATTGGTGTAGCCCACCAGCGAGATCGAGAAAGTCTGGGTACGGTTGCGCGAACGGCGCTGGGTCTCGTGCTGCTTGCGCAGCTTGGCCAGGCGCGAACGCAGCATCTTGACGCGCTCGCCGATCAGACGGCGGTCGGTCTCCAGCTGAGTTTCACCGGGACCGCGCAAGCCGATACCGCCCTTCTGGCGCTCAAGGTGAGTCCAGCCGCGGATCAGGCGCGTGGCCAGGTGCTGCAACTGCGCCAGCTCGACCTGCAGCTTGCCCTCGTGGCTCTTCGCCCGTTGAGCAAAGATGTCGAGAATCAGACTGGTACGGTCCAGCACCCGGATATTCAACCGCTTTTCCAGGTTGCGCTGCTGCGCCGGCGACAGCGCGTGGTTGAAGATGACGATTTCGCAGCGGTCGGCCAGCACGGCCTGGCCGATCTCGTCGGCCTTGCCGCTGCCGACGAAATAAGCCGCATCCGGCGACGAGCGCTTGGCCGTGATCGTGGTCACCGGCTCGGCGCCGGCGGAACGGGCCAGCAGCTGCAACTCCTCGATGCTGGCGGCAAAATCGCCCTGGCCGAAATCGATACCGACTAAAGCTGCGCGCATAAGACGGTCAGGCTAGGTAAAAAGAAGCGGTGTTGCAAATGCTTATTCCGCGTCGTTTTCAATATTGAGGTTGACGGCGCGTGCCGGTACCACGGTGGAGATGGCGTGCTTATAGACCATCTGGGTCACGGTGTTACGCAGCAGGACGACGTATTGGTCGAATGATTCGATGTGGCCTTGCAGCTTGATGCCGTTGACCAGGTAGATCGAAACAGGAACGTGCTCTTTGCGCAAGGCATTGAGGAATGGGTCTTGTAACAGTTGCCCTTTGTTGCTCATAACAGCTCCATTTTATGTTGTTGTGTTGGAAGTGGAGGCGAAACGCTTGATTTCAAGTACGTGGCTCAGCGAAAACTCTCACAAAAGTCAAATTATTTTCGCTGAAACACCGCTCGCCACGCTAAAAGTGGTGCTTCTAAGCCACTGTACCTTGTTTTTGCTTTTTTTGCAGGGAGTTCCTGCAAAAAAACGGTAAAAAAATCGCTGTCATTCCGGCGTAGGCCGGAATCCAAGAATGCAGGCAGCTCATGCGCAGCATTGGATTCCGGCCTGCGCCGGAATGACGTCACTTTTCCGACGATTTGGCGAACGGGTTTTTACCGGTGCGCAGTTCGATGCGCAGAGGCGTGCCGACCAGGTTAAACGTTTCGCGGAAATGCTTCTCCAGATAGCGTTTGTATGGTTCGCTGATGGCGTCCAGCGCGTTGCCGTGGATGACGATGACCGGCGGATTCATGCCGCCCTGGTGGGCGTAACGCATCTTCGGACGAATCGAACCTTTGCGCTTCGGCTCCTGCTTCTCCACCGCTTCAATCAGCGCGCGGGTCAGCTTAGGCGTCGACAGGTCGGCGAAGGCGGCGGCGTAGGCCTGGTCCAGGGATTTCATCAGCGGACCGATGCCCTGCGCCTTCAGCGCCGAGATGAAGTGCATCTTGGCGAAGCCGAGGAAGTCCAGCTTGCGGTCGATGTCGATTTTGATCTCGTCGCGCTGCCACGATTCCAGGCCGTCCCACTTGTTGACGGCGATGACCAGCGCGCGGCCGGTTTCCAGCACGAAGCCGGCGATGTGGGCGTCCTGCTCGGAGATGTCCTGCTGAGCGTCGAGCATCAGCACCACCACGTTGGCTTCCGAGATCGATTGCAGCGTCTTCACCACCGAGAACTTCTCGATCGCTTCGAAGACTTTGCCGCGGCGGCGGATACCGGCGGTGTCGATCAGGGTGTACTTCTTGCCATCGCGCTCGAATGGAATCTCGATCGAGTCGCGGGTGGTGCCCGGCATGTCGAAGGCGATCACGCGCTCTTCGCCGACCAGGGTATTGATCAGCGTCGACTTGCCGACGTTAGGACGGCCGACCAGCGCGATCTTGACGCCGCGATCGGTCTTCTCCAGCTCTTCCGGATCTTCCGGACGCTGTTCAAAGGCGGTATCGAGCGCCAGGTCCACCAGGTCGTGCACGCCGTCGCCGTGTGCCGACGAAATGACAGCCGGTTCGCCCAGTCCCAGTTCATAGAAGTCCGCCACCACCGAGGTGTAGCGCATGCCCTCCGCCTTGTTCACGACCAGGATCACCGGACGGCCGCTCTTGCGCAGGAAGTCGGTGATGGTCTTGTCGTGCGGCGTCAGGCCCTGGCGGCCGTCGACCAGGAAGACGACAACGTCGGCTTCGGCCACGGCTTGCTTGGTCTGCTTCGCCATCTGGTGGAGGATGCCTTCCTTGGCCACCGGCTCAAAGCCGCCGGTGTCAATGACGAGGAAGGGACGTTCGCCGACACGGCCCTCGCCATAGTGACGATCTCGCGTCAACCCAGGCAAGTCCGCCACCAGCGCATCGCGCGAGCGGGTCAGACGATTGAACAAGGTCGATTTCCCAACGTTGGGTCGACCCACTAATGCGATTACCGGCTTCATTTTATTATTCGACTGCTAGCGCAGTCACTGTCCCTGATTGGGTTTGGAAAATCAAATTCGTGCCGGCGATGACAGGATCAGCGTTGATTGCGCTGCCGTCGGTCGCCACACGACCTATAAATGCACCATCTTCCCGCGACAGGAAGTGGATGAATCCCTGGTAGTCGCCCACTGCCATCGCGCGGCCGTACGACACGGGGGTCGACAGTACACGGTACGACAGCTTGTCGTTCTTCCAGGCGTTGGCGCCGTTTTCACGGCTGTAGGCGCCAACTTCGCCTTTGTCGTCGGAGACGAATACAAAACGCTGGTCCACCGCCACGCCCTTGTCGGACGAAGTGGCTTTGCTCCAGTGCGGCGCGCCGGTGGTGGCGTCGAAGCAGGCCACACGGCCCTGGTACGACACGGCGCATACATCTTTTTCATAGATCACCGGGGCGCCGGCGATGTCGGTGACGCGTTCCAGTTCGGTGGCGCCGCGCGGCTCACCCACCACTACTTCGAAGCGCTGCAGGCCGCCGGCCAGGTTCAGCGCCAGCAGCTTGCCACCCGGCTGTGCAATGTAGGCATTCTGGCCGCTGATCGCCATGCCCGGCGCATTGCGCAGGGTCAGGGCCGGCGTGGTACGCGCCACGTTCCACTTCTTCGCACCGGTCTTGGCATCAAAGCCAGTGATCATGTTGTCGACGCTGCGCACCACCACTATGCCGCTGCCGGCTTCCGGCGACGACAGCACTTCGCTCGACGCCTGCGCTTTCCACAGCTGCTTGCCGTTGCTGTCGTAGGCCAGGATCTGGCCTTTGACGCCGCCGACCACCACCACATCGCCATCGGCGCCCACGCCGGCGGTCAGGTCGACGCCGGTGCGGATGCGCCAGATTTCCTTGCCGGTGGCGGCGTTCAGGCGCGCCAGCGTGCCATCGGCATCGGCCACGTAAATGCTGTCGCCGGACAGCGCAGGCGTGAACACCGCGTTGCCCGATTTACCTACCGAATACTTCCACACCACCTTGGGATTCAGCGATGGATTTTTCAGTTCCACCAGCGGCGCCGGCTGGTTCTTGGTTTCCTTGGAAGAGAACAAGGAGCAACCGGCCAACATCGCAAACACACTTGCTGCCACTACTTTTTCGGTAATACGCATAGTCATGAACCTTGCTACTTGGTGAATTAGGCGGCGCCGCCGATGGCTTCCAGTTTCATCTGAATCAGCTGACGGCCAGGATTTTTCTTGTCGGTGGCGTCCAGCGCGGCCTTGTAGGCGGCACGGGCTTCGGTCAGCTTGTTCTGCGCGGCCAGCACGTCGCCCTTGCGGTCGGCAACGGCGCCGGCAAATTGCGCAGGCACGTCGCCGGCCAGCACTTTCAGCGCTTCGTCGTAGGCTTTTTCGTCCAGCAGCACGCCGGCCAGACGCACCTTGGCGACGGCCTTGAACTCGTCGGCGCCGTGATCCGCTGCCCATTGCAGCTGGGCCTTGGCCGATTTCAGGTCATTGGCTTCGAACGCGCTTTTGGCGGCGACCAGCGCGGCCATCGGCGCGTAGGCCGTGCTGCCGAATTGCGATTCCATGTCGCCGGCGGCGCGCAGCACCTTGGCGTTGTCCTTGGCTTCAACGGCGGCTTGCAGCTGGTCGTACAGCGCCGAAGCCTTGCCGGCCTGGTCGCGCTGGTAGTAGTTCCAGCCGTTCCAGCCAGAGTACGCAGCGAGGGCCGCGATCAGCACCCAGGTGGTCGCATTGCCGTACTTGTCCCACCAGGCTTTGAGGGACGCTATCTGTTCTTGTTCTTCAAGATCGTATGCCATGGTATTCGTCTGCCGTTATCGTTTGGTTGAATTAATGGTTGCAGTGTTCGTCGTGCACGTGGTGGTGGTGATCGCCGCTGTCGGTGATCTGGTCCACCACAAAATCTACTACCTGGTCGAACGGCACCGAGGTTTGCTGCTGCTCGCCTTCCGCCGCGCGCATCGCTTTGACGCTGGCGGTGTTGTTGGTGACTTCATCTTCACCGATGATAACGGCGAATGCGGCGCCCGCGCCGTCGGCCTTCTTCATCTGTGATTTGAAGCTGCCAGCGCCGGCCAGAGTGGAGCCGTGCATGATCACGTCGAGGCCAGCGTCACGCAGGCGCTCGCCCAGCACGAAGGCTTGCAGCTGCGCCGCTTCGCCCTGATGCACCAGGTAGACGTCGCACTGGTTAGGCATTTCCGGCTCGCCGGCTTCCTTCATCAGTTCCAGCAGACGTTCGATGCCCATGGCGAAACCAACGGCGGGCGTCGGCTTGCCGCCGAACGAAGCGATCAACGGATCGTAACGGCCGCCGGCGCACACGGTGCCTTGCGAGCCCAGCGCGTCCGTCACCCATTCGAACACGGTGCGGTTGTAGTAATCGAGACCGCGCACCAGGCGGGTGTTGATCACGTACTGCACATTGGCGTGGTCAAGGATCTTGCGCACGCCGTTGAAGTGCGCCAGCGATTCTTCGCCCAGATAGTCCATCAGCTTCGGCGCGGCGTTGACCATGTCCTGCATGGCAGGGTTCTTGGTGTCCAGAATGCGCAGCGGGTTGCTGTGCAGGCGGCGCTTGGCTTCGGCGTCCAGCAGGTCTTCGTGCTTTTCCAGATAGGCGATCAGGTCGACGCGGTGGCGCGCGCGCTCTTCGGCGTCGCCGATCGAGTTGATCTCGAGGCGGATCTCCGGCAGGCCCAGGTCGTCCCACAGGCGGCGGCACATGATGATCAGTTCCGCGTCGACGTCAGGGCCGGTAAAACCGACAGCTTCGCAGCCGAACTGGTAGAACTGGCGATAGCGGCCGCGCTGCGGACGCTCATGGCGGAACATCGGGCCGGTGTACCACAGGCGCTTCGGACCTTCGTAGACCAGATTGTGCTCGATCACCGCGCGCACTGCGCCGGCCGTGCCTTCAGGGCGCAGCGTCAGCTGGTCGCCGTTCATCGAGTCTTCGAACGAGTACATCTCTTTTTCGACGATGTCGGTGACCGCGCCAATGGCGCGCTTGAACAGCGCCGTGTCTTCCACGATCGGCGTGCGGATCTGCTGGAAGCCGTAGCTCTGCACCACCGACTGCGCGGTGTTCTCGAACAGCTGCCACAGGTGCGAGTCCTGCGGCAGGATGTCGTTCATGCCTTTGACGGCGGTGATTTTTTCTTGTTTAGACATGTTTGCTGTAATTCTTCTTCACGTAATTCAGTACGATTTCCTGGAACTCTTCCACGATGCGTTCACCGCGCAGCGTCGCCACCTTGGCGCCATCGACGAACACCGGCGCGGCCGGCGATTCGCCGGTGCCCGGCAGGCTGATGCCGATGTTGGCGTGCTTGGATTCGCCCGGACCGTTGACGATGCAGCCCATCACGGCCACGTTCATCGCCTCCACGCCCGGATAAAGCTTTTTCCATTCCGGCATCTGCTCACGCAGGAAGGTCTGGATGTTGTCGGCCAGTTCCTGGAAAGTGGTCGAGGTGGTGCGGCCGCAGCCCGGGCACGCGATCACCATCGGGGTGAATTTGCGCAGGCCCATGGTCTGCAGGATCTCCTGCCCCACCACCACTTCCTTGGTGCGGTCGCCACCCGGCTCCGGGGTCAGCGAAATGCGGATGGTATCGCCGATGCCTTCTTGTAGCAGCACCGACAGCGCGGCGGTCGAGGCTACGATGCCCTTGCTGCCCATGCCCGCTTCGGTCAGGCCGAGGTGCAACGGATAGTCGCAGCGCTTGCCCAGTTCGCGGTATACGGCAATCAAATCCTGCACGCCCGAGACTTTGCACGACAGGATGATCTTGTCGCGGCCCAGGCCCAGTTCTTCGGCGCGCTGCGCGTTCTCGATGGCCGAGGTAATCAGCGCTTCATACATCACCTGCTGCGCGGTCCACGGATTTTCGCGTACGGCGTTTTCGTCCATGATGCGCGCCAGCAGCGCCTGATCCAGGCTGCCCCAGTTGACGCCAATGCGCACTGGTTTGTCGTAGCGCGCCGCCACTTCAATCATTTGCGCAAACTGCGTATCGCGCTTGGCGCCTTTGCCCACGTTGCCCGGGTTGATGCGGTACTTGGACAGCGCTTTGGCGCACTCGGGGTAGTCGTTCAGCAGCGTGTGGCCGTTGTAGTGGAAGTCGCCGACCAGTGGCACGTCCACGTCCATCTTGTCCAGCTGTTCGCGGATGTACGGCACCGCTTCGGCGGCTTCCGGACGGTCCACGGTCAGGCGCACCAGCTCCGAGCCGGCGCGCGCCAGGTCGCGGATCTGGATCGCGGTTTCGATGGCGTTGGCGGTGTCGGTGTTGGTCATCGACTGCACCACCACCGGGGCGTCGCCGCCCACCCAGATTTTGCGCTCGCCGTGCGAGATCAACACGCGGCGGCTGGCGCGGCGGTCGGTTGGTCCCGATGGAATAGCAGTTTGCGTCATGGCTCTAACTCTGTTCTTACTTGATATTTACGCGCGAGATCGTGCCGCCCGGGATAGTCGGCAGCGGCAGCGGCTGACCACCCAGCGTGGCTTCCACGCCCGACGGTTTGCCGATGATCAGCAGCGCCGGGTCCTTGATGTCAAAGGTCTCGGTGCTGCCGGCCTTCACCAGCCTGGAAATCAGCGGCGTCGTGCCTGGGCGGCGAATCTCTACCCACGAATCCTCGTTCAACTTCAGTACCAGCTGGTGGCCGGTGCCGCTGACCGCAGCCGGTGCAGGCGTCGGCGCAGGCGTTGCGGCCACTGGGGCTGGCGCAGGCGCCGGAGCAGCGGCCACCGGGGCCGGCGTCGGCACTGGCACCGGTGCGGCCGCAGGTGGCGCAACGGCGGCCGTTGCGGGCGCGGGCGCTGCAGGCGCGGCCGCAGCAGCGGCTTGCTCGCCTTGCGGCGGCACCGAAATCAGCGGCACGCTGGTCGATGGCACTGGCGCCGCAGCGGCGTTTTCCTGGCCCGGTTTGAGCAGCGTGGTTTCAATCGCCGGGGCTTCTGCCGGCTTGGCCTCTTCCGCCTTTTGCTCGAACAGCGACGAAGGCAGCAGGCCGCTCTGGTAAGCGTAGGCGCCGGCGGCGCCGACCACCACTACTGCCGCCAGGCCAACCAGCCAACCCGCTGGCGCCGACGAACGGCCCGTCATCGACGGGAAGCGCGACTCGGAGAACGACTGCGCCAAATCCTTGCGCGGCGCAACGACGACCTCGGGGCTGATCGGCTGCGCTGCATCTATCATCGCGACCAGCGGGGCCGCGTCCATCTTCAATACCTTGGCGTAGGCGCGCACGAAGCCGCGCGTGACCGCCATGTTCGGCAGCGCGTCGTAATCGCCGGCCTCCAATGCCTTCACCTGGCGTACCGCCAGTTTCAGTTGGTCTGCAATTTGTTCAACCGTCCAACCCATCGCTTCGCGCTGGGCGGCCAGCAATGCTCCGGGCGTAGCCTTGCCAGTGTTGCCCTGCTCCTGCGGCGGTTCTGCCCACTCAGAATTCATTGGTACCCCTGTTTCACTCATCAAACGCCCCACGTTGATAAGCAGCATATTCGGTCGAACCGGCGTGGTGGCGGCGCAATTGCGTCGCCCAACCCGCTTCCGCGTCCTTATCGCCCAGCTTATGCTGCACCTTAATCGCGAGCCACAGCACATCGGCCGTCAGGCTCTCCATCTTTGCCACCTTGTTCAAACGGGTCACAAAGAAATTGGCGCGCACATAATCGCCTTTTTCAAAGTAGACCCGCGCCAGATTGGCGTTAGTGGCCGGCAGGTCGGGCGTCAACTGCAAGGCTTGCAGCAGATAACGCTCCGCGCTGGCGTAATCCTTGATCTTCAATGCGCACGAACCGGCGTTGTTGGCGGCACTGGCCGGCGAACGGTAAGCACGGTTAGTCAGGGCCGCATCAAACAGCGGCAAGGCTTCCTTCACGCGCCCTTGCTGGCACAGGAAGGAACCGTAGTTGTTGGCCAGGTCCGGGCTGTTCGGCGCCAGCTTGCGGGCTCGCACGAAGTTGTCTTCGGCCAGACCGGTCTCGCCCATCTGCTGGTAAATCAGGCCGCGCATGCCGTAGCCGTCGGCGTAGTTCGGATCGGCGGCCAGCGCCAGCTTGACTTCGTCCAGCGCCACCGGGTACTGGCCCTGCTCGAAATAGCCGATCGCCAGCTGCATGCGGATATCGACCTTGCGCTGCACGGCGGTGGCGTCGGAAGTGGTGGTCAGCTCGGCCTTGCCGCTCTTGCCCGGACCCGACGAGGCGCAACCGGCCAGCGCCCCTGCCACGCAAAGCGCGACGAGACTGAGCCGGCTACGCTGCGCCAGGAAGGTCATCAGGAACGGATCTCCACGATCTTGCCGAAGTTGGCGCCGAACTTGTTCTGGTATTCGGCCATTTTTTCCATGCGCTGCTGAACCTTGGTGCGGTCCTGCACTTCGCCGGCCAGCTGGCCGCACGCCGCATCGATATCGTCGCCGCGGGTTTTGCGGATGGTGGTGACGATGCCGGCGTCCAGCAGGATTTGCGCGAAGGCCGTGATGCGCGGGTTCTTCGAACGCAGCAGGCCTGATTCCGGGAAGGGGTTGAACGGAATCAGGTTGAATTTGCAGTTCACGCCGAATTCTGGGTGCTGCACCAGCGCCACCAGTTCGCGCGCGTGCTGGTCGGTGTCGTTGACGCCGTCCAGCATGCAGTACTCGAAGGTGATGAAGTCGCGCGGCGCAAACTCGATGTAGCGCTTGCAGGCGGCCATCAGCTCCTTGAGCGGGTATTTTTTGTTCAGCGGGATCAGGCCGTTGCGCAGCTCGTCGTTGGAGGCGTGCAGCGAGACGGCCAGGGCCACCGGCACATCCTGCGACAGCTTGTCGATCATCGGCACCACGCCCGAGGTGGACAGGGTCACGCGGCGGCGCGACAGGCCGTAGGCGTTATCGTCCAACATCATCTTCAGCGCGGTCGCAGTCGGCTCGTAGTTGAGCAGCGGCTCGCCCATGCCCATCATCACCACGTTGGTGATCTGGCGCTCGCCTTTCGGACCCGGTTCGATGCCCTTGGTGCGGCGCAGTTCGAATTCGGCCATCCACAGCTGGCCGATGATTTCGCCCACGGTCAGGTTGCGGCTGAAGCCTTGCTTGCCGGTCGAGCAGAAGCGGCAGTTGACGGCGCAACCGGCCTGGGTCGAGATGCACAGCGTGCCGCGCGTTTCTTCCGGGATGTACACGGTTTCCACGGCGTTGCCATTGCCGACGTCGACCAGCCATTTGCGGGTGCCGTCGGACGAGGTATGGTCGCTGATGATCTGCGGCGCCACGATCTGGGCGCGGGTTTTCAGTTTATCGCGCAGCGACTTGGCCAGATCGGTCATGCTGTCGAAGTCCGACGCACCGAATTGGTGGATCCAGCGTTGCAGTTGCTTGGCGCGGAACGGTTTCTCTCCCAACTCGGCGCAATAGGCGGTGAGCTGCGCGGGATCGAAGTCCAGCAAGTTGGTCAGAGGAGCGTTCATAGTGTGGTTCAAAACAGTACTAATCATTTAAATTCCGTTTCCGCACCGCAGTGCGGGAACGGAATCCTTACATCAATTACTTACCGAAGAAGTAAGCGATTTCAACAGCAGCGGCTTCAACAGCGTCCGAGCCGTGAACTGCGTTGGCGTCGATCGAGTCAGCGAAGTCAGCGCGGATGGTGCCTTTTTCTGCTTTCTTAGGATCGGTAGCGCCCATCAGTTCGCGGTTTTTCAGGACGGCGTTTTCGCCTTCCAGGGCTTGGATCATGACTGGACCCGAAACCATGAAGTCCACCAGATCTTTGAAGAAGCCGCGCTCTTTGTGCGCAGCGTAGAAGCCTTCAGCTTCTTCACGGGTCAGTTGCTTCATTTGAGCGGCAACGATCTTCAGGCCAGCTTCTTCGAAGCGGGTGTAGATTTTGCCGATCACATTTTTTGCAACTGCGTCTGGTTTGATGATCGACAGGGTGCGTTCGATTGCCATTTGAAAAACTCCAATAAAAAGAAAGGTTTAAAACAAGAATTGATAATCCAATCAACCTTTGATTTTACCATAGAACACCCCATATTCCGAAAAGCCCGGCCGTGAAGGTGCTTTAAGTCCGGATTAAGTGCCTTTCTGGCAAGTTTTTGCGCATTTTCGGCCCGCCATGCTATGCTTTTAGCAAGCGGTAACCTTTACCCCGCATTAGGAGGTATTCAACTATGATCAACATGCAAAAAACTTACGATCTGACGGAAAGCCGTCGATTGGTCCAGCACAACGTGCTGCGCAATACGTACTGGCTGCTGGCCCTGTCGATGGTGCCGACCGTGTTCGGCGCGGCGCTGGGCGTGGCCCTGCACCTGCCGCTGGGCGGCGGCCTGATGGCCCTGCTGTTCCTGGCGGTGGCGTTCGGCTTCATCTGGGGCATCGAGAAGAACAAGGATTCCGGCGTGGGCGTGGCCCTGCTGCTGGGCTTCACCTTCTTCATGGGCCTGATGCTGACGCCGCTGCTGTCGCGCGTGCTGGGCTTCTCGAATGGCGGCTTCCTGATCATGGCGGCGTTCGGCGGTACGGCCAGCGTGTTTGCGGTACTGGCGTCGGTAGCCACTGTGTCCAAGCGCGATTTCTCGGGCATGGGCACCTGGCTGTTCGCAGGCGTGGTGATCCTGCTGCTGGCATCGGTGGCGAACATCTTCCTGCAGATTCCAGCGCTGGCGATTGTGGTGTCGGTGGTGGCGATTGCCATCTTCTCGGCCTACATCCTGTATGACGTGCAGCAGATCGTCAACGGCGGCGAGACCAACTACATCCGCGCCACCCTGGCCCTGTACCTGGACGTGTACAACATCTTCACCCACCTGCTGTCCCTGCTGGGCATCTTCGGCGGCGACCGCGACTAAGCGTCCCCTGCCCCATCCAAAAGCCGGCCTCGCGCCGGCTTTTTTATTGTTGGCTCGCGCCGCGGACTTGAAAGCGGGTGGTGGCGATGGGGGTGGCGTTGGCGTCGATCAGGGCTAGCTGATGCTGACCCGGCGTGGGACGCCAGGCGTAATCGGTGCTGGCTTGTGCCAGCGGTTCGCCGTCCAATTGCCAGCGCAGGCCCTCACCGCCTTGGGCGAGGAAGAAGACGCGCTGGGTGGCGTCGGGAATATCGGGATCAAGGGCAATGATGCTGGCGTCTTCGGGGTAGAGGATTTTTGGCGTGCGATGATCGTCCCGCACCAGTGCGATGAGCGGGCTCTCGGTACCGGCGATGAACCACTCGCTGCGTGCCGGCTCCAGCTCCGGCTGATACGCGACCTGCTGGCGCACCACGCCCGCCGGCGCCCTGGGTGCGCGGCTGCCGGTGCTGCGGTGCATGTAGTCCATCACGTCGCGCCACACCGGCGCCGCGCCGCTGACGCCGGAGACGTCCCACATCGATTGGCCATTGAAGTTACCTACCCAGACGCCAACCGTGTATTTGTCCGAATAGCCCACGCACCAGTTGTCTCGCATGTCCTTGCTGGTGCCGGTTTTGACGGCCGCCCAGAAGGTGGTCGCCAGTTCGTTCTTCAAGCCGAAGGTCAAGCTACGCGCCGCGCGGTCGGCGAGGATATCGCTGACGATGAAGGCGGCCCGCGCATCGAGCACGCGGCGCTTCTGCGCGTTGGCGGCATTCGGCGCAAGCGTGGCCGCACTGTACATGCCGCCATTGGCCAGCGTGCGATAGGCGTTCGTCAGTTCCAGCAGCGACACCTCGGCCGAGCCTAACGCCAGCGAGTAGCCGTAATATTCGGCCGGCTGCGTCAGGCTGCTCAGGCCCACATCGCGCAAGCGTTCGTGAAAACGCTCCATCCCCGTCATCATCAGCGTGCGTACGGCCGGCACGTTGAGCGAACTGGCAAGGCTGGTGCGTGCGCTGACGTAGCCTTTGTAACCCTTGTCGTAGTTCTGCGGCGCGTACATGCCCGAGCCGGTCGAGATATCAATCGCCGAGTCGTCCATCAGCGAGGCCGCCGTGATCTGCTTGCGCTCCAGCGCCAGCTCGTACAGGAATGGCTTGAGCGTCGACCCGGCCTGGCGCAGCGCGGCCACGCCATCAACGTCCGTGCCGCCTGCATTGCCGACGTAGGCGAGGATTTCACCGCTGGCGTTATCCAGCACCACCACCGCGCCGTCGTTCACATTGCGGCCATTCAGCGCCGCCAGTTGCTGACGCAGCACGGCTTGCGCGTGACGCTGCAAGCCCGCATCCAGCGTGCTGCGCACCGCCTGCCCGCTGCGCGTCAACAGCTGCTGCGCCACTTGCGGCGCAGGCGCCAGCTTGCCCGCCAGTTGTGGACGGTTCCACGCGATGACGATGCGCAGCTGGATCTCGCTGCAGGTCGAAGGCAATCGCAATTCATGCGCCAGCGAGCACGCGCGCTGCGTCACCATCTTCTGCCCCGCAGCCGGCCCGCGCAGCAGGCTCGCAAGAATCACCGACTCGCTCGAATCCAACCCCGACGGCGCCTTGCCGAACATGCCGCGCGCCGCCGCGCCCACACCTTGCAGCTCGCCGCGATACGACACCATGTTCAGATACGCTTCCATGATCTGCTGCTTGCTCCACTGCGCATCGAGCTCGCGCGCGGCCTTCACCTGATCCCATTTCTGCCCCCAGCTGCGGCCCTTGGCGGCCGGCTGCAGCGCCGGATCGAGCAAGGCTGCCAGCTGCATGGTGATGGTCGACGCGCCGCGCGGCCGCGTGCGGAATAGGTTGTCCCACGCCGCCTTGGCCGCCGCGCTCCAATCGACGCCATTGTGCTCGTAAAAGCGCTGGTCTTCCGCCTGCAAGACTGCCGCCGGCAGCGCGGGCGAAATATCGCCCAGCGCCACCCACGGCAAGCGCCGCACCGTCATGTCGATGCGCAGCGACTGGATTGCTTCGCCGTGCCGGTCCAGCAGTTCCGCATCCGACGAGCGATACGCCGCGCGCACCTCATCGAACGCCGGCACGGCGTGGGCGGCGGCGCTGGCCAGCGCCAGCACGATGGCGGAGCATATCAGTTTCATTTCACGCTCATCGCTGCATTGGGAGATGCACCAAACATCTCCGGGCTGTACATGGCCTCCACCCGCGTCGGCGGCAGGTTGAACTGGCCAGGGTTATTCAGGCGCACCGTGTACTCCACGCTCCATTTGCCTTTCGGGACGAAGCTGTAGAACGCGCGGTAGCCTTCAAAGGTGCGCTCCTGGAACGCTGGATCGACCCAGCCGGTAGCGCGTTCGCCGCTGCTGGCAATCTTCGAATCGCCGCCCAGGCCCGAGCCCAGCACCGTAGCGCTAGCCGGAATCGGATCGTCCACCACCACCCACGTCATGTCCGACTGCGCTTCCAGATCCAGATGCACGCGGTAGGTATCGCCGCGCGACCAGGCGCCCTTCACTTTCTGCTCCAGCGGTGTAATGGTCTTGGCGATCTTGTAGCCGCTCGACAGCGAAGTCTTGAGCGGCACCGCGGACAAGGTTTGCACCGTCACCCACGGCTTGCCGGTGCCGCCGTGTTCCAGTTCCAGCGGACCGGCGCCGCCGCGCGGCCATGGCAACATGGCAGTGCCGCCAGCCGGATCGCCGCCAAAGGCGATGCTCTTGCTGGCATTGCCCAGCGTGGCGCCGGCGGTGCCGCTGACCTTTTCACGCTCGAACAGCTGCGAAAATTTGTCGATCGCCAACACGCCCCACGCGTTGGCGACAGTCGTGCCCCAGCGGCCTTTCTTCTGCCGTCCCAGCGCACCGCGCGCGAGACGACCGATATCATCCTTCCACGCCGGATTGTCGGCCATGACCAGCAACAGGCGATTGGCGTTGCTGTCAGCGGACGACATCAGCCACCACCAGTCATCGTTACGCTCGGTCGAGAAGGTCATGGTCGTGCCTTGCAGGTTGAGGCGCGAGCGCAGGATCTGGTCCGCCTCCTTCAAACGCTGCGCGTGCTGCGGCAGCTTGGGCGAGCGTTGCAGGATCTGATACCAGTCGATGACGGCGGACGTCGGCCACAAATTCGGCTGCACCGTGAACGACTCCAGCTCACTGGCATTGACAGCGCGCGAACGCGATAACGCTTCCAGCGCGGCGAGCTTGCGCACTGCCAGGTCGGCCGTCGGCAGCGACGAGTAGCGCACCACTTTGCCCTGCACGAAAGCCAGCAGCGCCGATTCCATGCGGCCTTTCAGCGCATCGGGAATCGCGTAGCCGGCTTCGTTGGCGGCGGACAGCACGTAGGCCGTCAACGTATCACTGCCCAGCTCCATCATCGAGAAGTATTTGACCAGGCCATCCGCATCCAGATAGTTGGGCAGCTTTTCCACCGCCGCGTTCCACATTGCCTCGTCGTGCAGCGCGATCGAACGCGAGGTCACCTGCTCGAAGCAGCGATACGGATATTGCAGCATGTAGTCGCGCACGCCCGGCAATTCGCCGCCCAGCTTGGGGCTGAACTGCACTTGCACGCCGCCGCGTCCCGGCACCGCGTCTTCGGGTGCTTTGACAGTAATGCTCTGTTTGCGATCCAGTTGCAGCAAGGTCGCCTGCATTACCGTCACCGGGACGGCGGGCACCACCTGCTGCCTGATCTTGATGCGGTCCGTCGACGCAGGCCCTCCGCCCTCCACTGCCGCGCTGACGTCCCACGCCAGCGTGGCGGAGGAAAACGGCACCTGCACGTCCCAGCCCACTTCGCGCGCCTGCCCCGGTTCCAGCGCCACGGTCTGCGGCGACAAGGCTTTACCGCCCGCGTTGGCATTGAGCGTGGCTTTCACTGCAGCCTCGGTCGCGTTCCTCAACGTGAAGGTGGCGCGGAAGCGGTCGCCCTCGCGCACCAGCGACGGCAGGCCGGAAAGCAGGATCAGATCCTGCGAGCTGCGCATCTCGGTGCGGCCGGTGCCGAACAAATCCGCCTCGGCGCTCGCCACCGCAACGATGCGGAACGCGGTCAGCGAATCGTTGATCGGCACCTGCACCGTCGCTTCGCCATTGGCATCCAGCGTGACACGCGCCTTCCAGAACAGCAGCGTATCGAACAGCTCACGTCCCGCGCCCTTGCCGCCGCCACCGCCGGCCGGCACTGCCTTGCGGCCAAAGTGTCGCTTGCCGACCACCTGCATCTGCGCGGTGGCCGTGGTCACTTGCAGGTTACGCTGCTCCATCATGGCCTCCAGCAGATCCCAGCTGGTGTTCGGCATCAGCTCCAGCAGGCCGACATCGACAGCAGCCAGCGCCACCTCCGCACCGGCCGGCGGCGCCGAGCCGTCGGGGCGCGTCACTTTTACCGCCACCGTGGCTTTGTCGCGCACCTTGTAGACTTCCTTGTCGGCCTTGACCTGCACCTTCAGTTCATTGGCCGACCAGCCCACGCGCAGCGGCGCGATGCCCAGTTTGTAGGCCGGCTTGCCCAAGTCGACCAGCGCGGTCGGCTGCACGCCGCTCACGCGGCCGCGCACCACCATCGCCGAGACGTAGACATTCGGCGCGTACTGCTTCTTCACCGGAATCGAGAATACCGGCTCGCTGCCGCTGAGCGGACGCACATACGCATCGATCACGCCCTCGCGCTCCACCGTGATCAGCGCGGTCGCCTCGCGGAACGGCATGCGCACCTGGAAGCTGGCGGTGTCGCCCGGCTCATAGCGTTTTTTCTCCGGCAGCAGATCGATGCGGTCGTTATCGGTTGCAGCGAACCACCAGTCTGCGCCATCGGCCACCCACACTTCGCGATGCGCGACGCTGGCGTGCTGCTGCGCGTCCTGCGTCTTCGCGCGCAAAATCAGGTTGCCCGATGCAGGCGCCTTGGTCTGGCAGATCAGCAGGCCCTTGCTATCTGTCTTGCCCTCGCAGGCTGTACCGAGCTCTTTGACCTCGCTGCTGTTCTCGTAAGCGTAGAAGCCGCCAATCAAACGGCGGCGATGCGAGTACGATTGGCGCTGGAAGAAGTCCACCGCCACCGGCGCGTCGGCCACCGGCCTGCCTTGCAGGTCCAGCACCGCCACCGTGAATTTGAGCGCGTCCTTGCTGGCCACCCAGCCATCCGGCTGTATGCCGATCACGTAGTTCGACGGCCACAATGGAATGCGCGTGGCGGCGGACAGCGTTTCGCCGTTGGCGTCCTGCCACGTCATCTCGGCCATGACCTCGCGCGGCGTTTGTACTTGCGGCAGCTGGTCCAGCGAGACGCGCGCGCCGCCAGCCTTGTCCAGCGTCAGGTTGCGGGTGCGGACCGCGCCCGGGCTGGCGCCGTCGTCGCCCTCTTCGAACATGCCTTCGTCATCATCGAAACTACCGCCGCGCTTCTCTACACCGACCTTGACGTCGCCGTTGCTGAAGCTGAAGTCCGCATAGTCCTCGAAGCTCACGCTCTTGTCCTGCACCACGGTGCGCAGCTGCACAGCAGCGTCGCCCGCACCGCCGCCGGACAGGTAGCTCAGTTGCATATCCAGATCCACCGCCGACGCCTGCACCGCCGGCGTCTTCGGCCCTTGCAGTAGCGCCTTCATGGTCGGCACGCGGAACTGCTCGACGCGGAAGCGGCCCGACCCGCGACCGCCTATCATCAGTTGATACCAGCCCTGCTTGGCATCGGCCGGAATGGCCCAGGTGTTGTCGGCCGAGCCGCTGGCGCTCCACTTCAGCGGCAGCTCGTACTGCTGGCCGCTGCCTTCGTGGATGATGAACATGCTGCTGGCCTGCTCCTTCGCTGCACGCACCAGCCCTTGCTCCACATGGCGGCGCAGGAAATGCTTCATATGTACGGTCTCGCCAGCGCGTAGCAGCGTGCGATCGAATACCGTCGACGCAATCACATTGTCCGCGCCGTAGTAGCCGGTCGGCAGATTGAAGCGCCACGTCTCGATGCCGCGATCCCAGTCGGACAGCGTGAAGGTCATATCGCCACCCTGCCGTGCGCTGATGAAGAAGCGCTGCTCGTCCTTCTGTATCAGCTCCTGCCGGATGTGCGCCAGGCCGCCGCTATCGGTCATGCCCTGCCACAGCAGATTGCCTTTGTAGTCGCGCACCGCGACCTGGGCCTGCGCCACCGGCTTGCCCTTGTCGAGCGACGTCACCCACACCAGCGACGACTCGGCGCCGTGCTTGAAGTGCGCCACCATATTGGTCACCAGCGCGGCGCTGCTGACGTAAGCCGGCCCTTTGCCCAGCGCCAGTCCGGCGCCCAGCTTGGGACTCGCCAGCTCCACCACGTAGAAGCCCGGCTTGCGCAGCGGGATACCCACCACTTCAAACGCTTTACCGCCGCCCGGCTTGGGCATGGTAAAGCGTTCGACCTTGCCGGACTTGGCGTCCAGCAGCGGCTTGGTCATCTTGGTCGCGTAGAGTTCTTGCGGCTCCCAGCTGTAGCTACTGCCCATGCGCTTGAGCCATGCGATCACTTGCTGATCCTGCTGCTCGGCCGATACAGCGGCGTCGTTGACGCGCAAGGCTGCACCATCGACTTTGGCACCGGCCACTTGCGCCTCCACGTTGCGCACCGTGACCGGCAGCAGTTTGTCGCCCTTGGCTTCGATGATGCCGAAGCGCGCCGGGAATTTGACCAGCGGCGGCTGCGCGTCGGTGCGGATCGCCATCGGGAAGCGCGACTGATTGACCAACGCGCGGCCCGCATCGTCCTTCAAACCGGCCGGCAGCGAGACGCTCAGCTTCGCGCTCTCCGGGAATGGCCCCTTGAAGGTCAGCCATTCAAGGTACTCGTTTTTTTGTTCCTCCTTATCGAGCACCGGTTTGAAGACTTTGCCGCCCGGCCCTGTGATCTTGACCGCCAGCGCGTCGGCGCGCTTGACCGGTGCCGAGAACTGCACCCGCATCGGCAGGAACGGCACGCAGCCCGCATCGGCGGACAACCTGTCGCAGCTGAAGCGCGCGGTGAAGTCAGGCCGCGTCTTGTACGACAGCGTTTGATCCTGGGTCGTCGCGATGCCACTATCGGCCTTGATGCCCGTGCCCCACACCAGCGTCACCTCGGTCGCCGCCGGCAAAGTGCGCTTGCACTGCAGGACCGCCAGCGGCAAGCGCTCCAGCTTCTTGTTGTTGACCGAGGCGGTGGCGCGCCACACAACGCCGCGCGCCTTGAAGTACACCGACAGATAGCGCTCGGTGAACGCCTTGCGCATGTCCAGCACCTGCTGGCGTTCCGCGCCTTGCAGCACGCGCACGCCGATTTTCTCGTTGATGCCATCGGCGCGACACCACGCGTGCGCGGCCACGGTTTCATCGCTGGCCGGCGCGTCGAGGCCCAGCACGAAAATCTGCTGCTCGTCGATGTAGCTTGAGCCTTCGCGCGGCGCCACTTCCACCACGGCCGGGCCGCCGGTATCAAACGTGAAGCGGCGCTCGCCCGTCAGCGGCTTGCCGCTCAAGTCCTTGAGCTCATCGCGCAGCGTGAAGCGGCAAGCCACGCCGGCCGGCAGATCGCGGACAAAATCGTAGCTCCAGTTCTGGCCATCGATCCAGCGGCCCTTGCCCTCCTCAGGACAATCGATGGTGAACGGATCGCCGAGCCGCATGTCGCCCAGCGGGACCATCTGCCCGCCGAAGCGCGCGGCCACCTGGCGCACACCTTTCACGGTGCCCGATGGCGAAAACGAAGTAACGGAAGTATCGGCCAGGACGGCCAGCGGGCTGCAGAATGCAGCCAACGCGATGAGGCGGAACAGGAGGCGCATGCCAACTCCAGGCGCTGATAATGGATCAGCTCAGTGTTGCGCACGCCTCCTGCAAAGTCAATAACATTAGAAGAAAAACACTTACACCAGATCGAACACCGCCATCGACTCGACGTGCGAGGTGTGCGGGAACATGTTGACCACGCCGGCTTTATCGAGCTTGTAGCCGGCCACGTTGACCAGCACGTTGGCGTCGCGCGCCAGCGTCGACGGGCTGCACGAGACGTAGACGATACGCTTCGGCAGGAATTCCGGATTGGTCTTGCGCAGTTCGCCCAGCGCCAGCGACAGTTCCATCGCGCCGTCGCGCGGCGGGTCGATCAGCATGCGGTCGAATTTACCGAGATCGATCAGGTCCTGCGGCGTCACTTCAAACAAGTTGCGGTTGTAGAAGGTGGTCTTGCTATCCAGGCCGTTGGCCTTGGCGTTGCTCAGCGAGCGGTCGGTCAGCGCCTGGCTGCCTTCGATGCCCACCACTTCGCGCGCCAGCGTCGCCAGCGGCAGGGTGAAGTTGCCCAGGCCGCAGAACAGGTCGGCCACGCGGTCTTCCGGCTGCACGTCCAGCAGGCGCAGCGCCTTGTGCACCAGCACGCGGTTGATGTGGTGATTGACCTGGGTGAAGTCGACCGGCTTGAACGGCATGCGCACGCCGTACTCCGGCAGCAGGTAATGCAGCTGCGGCTCCAGCGGGTAGAACGGCGCAGCGGTTTCCGGGCCCTTGGTTTGCAGCCAGAACTGCACTTTGTACTGGTCGGCGAAGGCCTTGATCTTGGTTTCGTCGTCGGCGGTCAGCCCGTCCATGATGCGCAGCACCAGCACGGTGACGTCTTCGCCGATCGCCAGTTCGATTTGCGGAATCTGGTTGTACAGCGACAGCGAACCAACCAGCGCGCGCAGCGGCATGAACATGTCCGACACGTGCTTGGGCAGGATCTGGCAGCTCTGGATATCGGCCACGAAGATCGATTTTTTCTCCTTGAAGCCGACCAGCACCGTGCCCTTCTTTTCCACCCAGCGCACCGACAGGCGCGCGCGGTAGCGGTAGCCCCAGGTCGGGCCGTACATCGGGCGCATGATGTTTTCGGCCGTGACTTTGCCGATGTGCCACAGGTTATCTTCCAGCACGCGCTGCTTGATGGCGACCTGCGCGCTCGGCTCGATGTGCTGCATCGAGCAGCCGCCGCAGTAGTCGAAGTGTTCGCACTTCGGCTTGACGCGCATCGACGATTCGCGGTGCAGCGCGGTCATCTTGGCCGCTTCCCAGTTCTTTTTCTTCTTGAAGGTTTCGAAGCTGACGCGCTCGCCCGGCAAGGCGCCTTCCACGAACACCACTTTGCCCGGCGTGCCGTCTTCATTGTCCTGCAGGTGGCCGACGCCGCGGGCGTCCATGTCGAGCGATTTGATGTCGATGGTATTTTCTTGCATAGCGTTCAATATTGGAAAGGAATGGCGCGGCCGGCCCGCGTGCAGGGGCGTTATGATAGCAGAACAGGCAGGGACTACAGCAGGGAATCGCGGACCACACCGCGCGCGGCCATCGCCCGCTTGAGCTTGACGAGCGCTTCCTGCTGGATCTGGCGCACCCGCTCCCGCGTCACGCCCATCTCCTCAGCCAGGGTTTCCAGCGTGGCCGGGTCATCGTTATCGAGCCCGAAGCGGCGCATGATGACGATGCGCTGCTTGTCCGGCAGCTTGGTCAGCCAGTCGCGCACCAGCACCGTCATTTCGTGGTGTTCGGCGCGGGCGTCGGGGCTGTCGTCGCTGTCGCCGGGCAGCATGTCCATCAGTGACGATTGCGGGTCGTTGTCCAGCGGCGCGTCAAGCGAAGTGGCATGCTCGGACAGGGCGAGAATATCCTGCACCTCCTCCACCGGCCGCCCCACCAGTTCGGCGATATCCTCGGCGGTGGCGTCCTTGCCGTTGTGGTGCTGGGCTTCGAGGTGGTATTTACCGCGCAGGATCTGGTTCAGCTCGCGCACCATGTGCACCGGCAGGCGCACCGTGCGCGCCTGGTTCATGATGGCGCGCTCGATGCTCTGGCGGATCCACCAGGTGGCGTAGGTCGAAAAGCGGAAGCCGCGTTCGGGCTCGAACTTGTCGATGGCGCGCATCAGGCCGATGTTGCCCTCTTCGATCATGTCGAGCAGCACCACGCCGCGGTTGATGTAGTGCTTGGCGATCGACACCACCAGCCGTAGGTTGTGCTCGATCATGGTCTGGCGGGCGCTGAAGTCGCCGGCCTTGGCCAGGGTGGCGTAGTGGACTTCCTGCTGCGCGGTCAGCAGCGGGCGGGTGCCGATCTGGTTCAGGTAGTGCTGGGTGGTGTCGGTGGACAGCTCGGCGGCCAGCACTTTTTTCAGTTCGTCGACGCTTTCGAGGACCGCGCCGGCTTCCGGCACGTCGGCGTCGTCCGCTCCATCGATGACCACATCATCGCCGGCATCGTCCCGGAAATCGTCCGGGAGGGCATCGTCATCCATCTGATCGTGCGGCGTAGAGGTCATCTCATCGGCTCAGCTAGCGGTTAGGCAGGAAACGGGAAGGATCGACCGGTTTGCCCTGCTGCCGTATTTCAAAGTGCAGCTTGACGGCGTCGGTATCGGAATCGCCCATTTCCGCAATCATTTGTCCCTTGCTGACGCTCTGCCCTTCCTTGACCAGAATGGTCCGGTTGTGCGCGTAAGCCGACAACAAATTATTACTGTGCTTCACAATAACGAGATTACCATATCCGCGGATGCCGCTACCGGCATACATCACTTTTCCTGCGCCGGCCGCCACGACTTGCTGGCCTGCCTTGCCGGCGATATCCACGCCCTTGTTCTTGCCCTCGTCAAAAGTGGCCACTACCTTGCCCTCGGCCGGCCACACCCAGCTCAGGCTGGCGTCGTCGGCGTTCAGTGCAGGGGCGGCTGGCGCGGCCGGGGCGGGCGCTGGCACATTGGCGCGCGCCACCGTGGTGGCCGGGGCCGGCGCCGGGGCTGGTGCGGCCGCGGCTTCCTTGCCGTTGTCGGCGCGCTGCATTTCCGCCAGGTTGGCTTCGGAATACGGCTTCTTCTCGCCTTTCGGCGTGGTTTTCTTCACCACCGGCGGCGCTGGCGGCGTCCTGTCGGACGGCGGCATCACCACGGCGGCGGTTTCCACGCCATTGCTTTCCGGCGGCAGCACGCGCAGCACCTGGTCCACCTTGATGTCGTTCGGGTTGGACAGGTTATTCCAGGCCACCAGGTCGCGGTAATTCTGGCCGAATTCCAGCGCGATGCGGATCAGGGTGTCGCCCTTTTTCACGGTGTACAGGCCGCGCTCCTCGCGCGGGGCGGGGGCGGATTCACTCGGGGCGGGTGGCTTGACGGCCGGCGGCGTGCTGCGCTCGGCGACCGGGGCCTGGTTGGGAGTGGTAGTACAGGCGCTCAATAAAGCGAGCGCAAAGCTCAGGGCGAGCAGATTGCTTTTATTCGTCATTCTCATCTTAGTGTCTGTGTGGTTCGGGCATTACACCACGCCCGGACGCAGCGGCACGAAATGGCAGTCCTCCAGCGTCTGGCTGGCCCATTCCGTCTTGCCGAGGCGTGTAATCAGTTCCAAATGCTGCGTGCGCGTGCCCACCGGCGCGACCAGGCGGCCGCCGATGGCCAGCTGTTCCAGCAACGCCTGCGGCACCTCCATCCCGGCGGCGGCCAGTATGATACCGTCAAACGGGGCGGCCTGCGGCAGGCCAAGCATACCATCTCCGTAGTGCAAGCGCAGGTTCGGCACGCGCAGCGGCCGCAGATTGGCCTTGGCCAGCTCGTGCAACGGCTTGATGCGCTCGATTGAATACACCTCCTGCGCCACGCAGGACAGCACCGCCGCCTGGTAGCCGCAGCCGGTACCGATCTCGAGCACGCGCTTGAGCTGGCCGCCGTTGCGCATCACCTCGATCATGCGGGCCACAATATAAGGCTGCGAGATGGTCTGGTGGTGGCCGATCGGCAGCGAGGCGTCGACATAGGCTTGCGGCGCCAGCCCCTCGTCCATGAACATGTGGCGCGGCACCGTGTCCATCGCGTTGAGCACCACCTGGTCCTTGACGCCCTGGTTGGCAATGCGCTGCACCATGGCGCGGCGCACGGCGTCCGACACCAGCGGGTTGGAGCGCGGCGCCACGGTCTGGACCGGCTGGGCGCGCTCCATCGCATAGCTGTGCGACTTCGATGGTGTGGCCACCGGGCGCGGCGCCGGATACTGGGGCGGCGCATGGCGCGCGGCGTTTTGGGTGGCGGTTTGCGGCGTCGCCACCGGCGCGAAGACCGTTGCCTTTTTGGCCCCCTTGTCTACTACCGAGGACAGCGGCAAAGGAAAGGTACGGTTTTTTTCGGTCATGCCAAGGCCTTTGCCAATGCACTGAGTTGGGAGGTGTGGGTCAGATCGATCTGCAGCGGGGTGATCGAGGTCTTGCCGGCGGCCAAGGCGTGGAAATCCGTGCCCTCGCCCGCATCCTTGCAGGCGCCGGGCGGGCCGATCCAGTAAATATCCCTGCCGCGCGGATCCTTGGCCCTGATCACCGGCTCGGACTGGTGGCGCCGCCCCAGCCGGGTCGCCACCACGGCATTAAGTTGCTCATAAGGACGATTCGGTATATTCACGTTCCACAGGCAGGGACGCGGCAGCGTGTCGTAATAGCGTTGAATCAGGTCGCGCGCGTGGCGGGCGGCATCGTCGATATGCTCCCAGCCGTAGGCCCCCTGCGAAAAGGCGATGGACGGGATGCCAAACAGGAAGCCCTCGGTGGCGGCCGCCACGGTGCCGGAGTACAGCGTGTCGTCACCCATGTTCGGGCCGTTATTAATCCCGGACACCACCAGATCGGGCTTGGTGTCGAGGATGGCCGTCAGCGCCACGTGCACGCAATCGCTGGGCGTGCCGTTGACAAAATAAAAACCATTGGCGGCCCGCTGCACCGACAGCGGCCGGTCCAGCGACAGCGAGTTCGATGCGCCCGAGCGGTTGCTGTCCGGCGCCACCACCACGATGTCCGCGACGGGTGCGAGCGCCTCGGCCAGCGCATTGATGCCGGGCGCCAGGTAGCCGTCGTCATTGCTTATCAGGATTCTCATACGGGAGATTTTACCTGAAGCAATGGCAGGACTGCGCATGCCGGCAGCCCGGAAAACATATAAATTTCGGTCAACGTTGCGGCGGCCGCGGCGCGGACAGATAACCGTCCAGCGCCATCAACTCATCGGCACTGCGCGCCCAGAGGCTGGCGCCCTGATTCTGGCTGCGCCCGCGCCCCGGCGGCCGCACCAGCGCGTCGCCGTAGTCATCCATCGCCGCGTTCTGGTGCAGCTCATGCGCCACCGGCGGCTCGCCGCCCGGCAAGCCCAGCTGCATGTGCACGTCCATCAGCTGTTCGCGCGCCTTGTTGGTTTCCGGATGATCGGGGCCGAGCCGGCGCAAGTGCGCGTGCAGCACCGCTTCCAGCAGGCTGCGCGCGGCCTCCAGTTCCTGCATGTGCAATAAAGTGTGGGCCAGCGCCGTCTTGCTGCGCAGCGTGTCGGCGTGCTCCGCCCCCAGCAGGCGCTTGCGCGCGGCCAGCACCTGCTCCTGCACGCTGCGGGCATGCTCGACGTCGCCGCGCAGCAGCAGCAGGTCGGCACGCGCCGCCTTGGCGGACAAGGTCAGCAAATGTTCGGCGCCGAGCAGGCGCATGTCCGTGTCGATCACCGCATCCTGTATGGCCAGCGCCTCGGCCAGCCGGCCCTGCTGCCCCAGCGTGACCGCCAGGCTGCTGCGCGCGGCCAGCGTGTCGAAATGCTCTTCACCCAGCAGCCGCTCGCGTGCCTCGATCACGCATTCCTCCAGAAATTGCGCCTCTTCCAGCTTGCCCTGCTGGCGCAGCGCGGCGGCGAGATTAAGCTTGCTGGCCAGCGTGTCCGGGTGATCCTCGCCGAGACCGCGCTGGCGCAGGGACAGGCCCTCTTCCAGCAAGGCCAGCGCCTGCCGCAGCTTGCCCTCGCGCCGGTACAGCTCGCCGAGCAGATTAAGGTCGCGTGCCAGCGTTTGCGGCATGGCGCGTGCCGCGCCGCCGCCCTCGTCCAGCGCGCGCCGCGCCTCGCTGATCGAGCCCAACAGATGGATTTCACGGTTGGACTGCCAAGGGAAGTAGCCGGGCGCCAGCCAAGCCAGAAAAGCGTCGAAGGTGCGCGTCAGCGAAAAGCGGTCGCCGCCCTGATCGAGCCGCACCGCCACCTGCTCGCCATAGGCAAAGGTGCGGGTCTGCTGCAGCTGCACCTCGTCGAAATAACTTTCCAGCGACACCTGCGACAGGCCGTAGCAGTCGCGGACCAGCTCCTCAAAGCTGGGCTGGTAGCCGAGGATGCGCTGGCGCTCGTCGCCGCGCCGCCACTGCGAGCGCTGGGCACTGTCGCCCATCTCGATGCGCGACGGCAGCGGGTACACCAGCAGCGGCCGTTGCTCATCCTCATGGCTGCGGCGGTAAGTGGTGGCGCGCGCGACCAGCGCCTGCACTCCTTCCAGGCTTTGCCGATTGGGCGTGAACACCACCACCAGCTTGCGCGGCAGCAAGGTGGTGCAAATGCCGGCGCTGTCGGTGCGGCCGGTGCGCGAATCGACCAGCACGAAGCGGAAATGGCGCGACAGGCGATCGGCAAAGCAGCGGAACAAGGCCGGGCAACTGTAGAACAACTCTTCCCAGTGCATATTGGCCAGCCGTTCGCCGTAACTGTCGTCGAAGCGCCCGGCGCGCATCAGGTAAAGCTGGCTGCTCTGGTCGACGCGACTCACGTATTGCTCCCAGCCAACGGCCGCCAGCACTTCGTGGGCCAGTTCTTCCTCGTCCCGGGCGGCGGCGCCATTGCGGCGGCGCTGGAGCTGTTCGCGGCAGGCCTCGAACAATTCCAGCACCCCGGGCTTGGCATCGACATGCTGGTCGGCAAAATAATGATGCAAGCCCGGCGCCTCCAGATCCCAATCGATCATCAGCACCGGCGTGGTGGCGTTCTGCTGCCGCGCCAGCAGCACCGCTATATTAGAGAGCGCCATCGTACGCCCCGTGCCGCCCTTGTAGGAATAGAAAGTAATGACCTCGCCGCTGGCGCTCAGCGGCGGCAGAGTTACCGGTGTGGGTTCCATGACAAACCTTTATCGTGGGAAATGTGGAGGAGGAATGACACGCCATTCGGGCGGAATGTCCGGCATGACAAACCGGCTGCAGTCATGTCCCGGCGGCGTGCTTCGTTTTAGACAGTGGTAGTGCTCGGCGATGCGATGGACGATTTTTTCTATGTCCGGAAGAAACTCTGGATTGGCCTTCAAGTCGCCGCTGGCCAGGGTGTAGCGGGAAAAGTCGACATACATGCCAGGCCCGGCAATTTGCGGCGGCAGGCCGTCCGGGTGGCGGGTCATGATGACGGGGATAATCAAATGGCTGGGCAGCGTGTACCACTGTTTGCGCTCCCGCTCGATAAGTTGCATGGCAGCAAACTCACGGCGGGTGTAGCCGTGGGCCTCGTACTTCGGTGTATAAATGGCAATCATGCACACGCTCTCGCACAAGGCGCGGGCGATCTTCTCGTCGAGGTCATCGCCGCCGCCGAGTTGCTCACTATCAACAAAAAGCTCTTCCTCATTGTCGAAGTGAGGTTCGAGATAACACTTCAAGGCATCGACCAGGTCGTCCTTGAACTTGCTCATGTAAGCATGCTGGCCATGGGCATAACTGAAAAAGCAGCCGTGACGGATAGTCATGACATCCTCCCTGCGTTTAACCAACTCTAACAAGCCTTTTTGCAGAGACTTTGAGGCAGCACAAAGGTGCGACAGACAGAAGGTTGCGCAAACGGCTGGCAATTTCAGGTAAGATAAAAATATAACGATCGTTCTTTTTTATAACCAAGGAGACCAGGATGAAAGCTGTCGTATGTGAAGCGTGGGGCGCACCGGACACGCTCAAAGTAAAAGAATTGCAAGACCTGCAAGCCGGCCCGGGACAGGTCGTGATCGACGTGCAAGCGGCCGGCGTCAATTTCCCGGACGTGTTGATCGTGCAAGGAAAGTATCAATTCAAGCCCGAGTTGCCATTTGTGCCAGGCAGCGAAGTGGCCGGCACAATCCGCTCGATTGCTGATGATGTGACAACTTTCAAGCCTGGCGACCAGGTCATCGCCTTCGTCCCGACCGGTGGTTTTGGACAACAATTATTAGCTCCGGCACAAGCCCTGATTCCGATGCCGCCCAGCATGGATTTCGAGACCGCAGCGGCCATCACCCTCACCTACGGCACCTCGTATCATGCGATTGTGGACCGGGCCATGCTAAAAAATAGTGAGAACATGCTAATTCTTGGCGCGGCTGGCGGGGTGGGCCTGGCGGCCATCGAGATCGGGAAAGCCCTTGGAGTCCGCATTATTGCTTGTGCTTCGAGCGACGAGAAGCTGGAAGTATGCCGCCAGCATGGCGCCGACGTCCTGATCAACTACAGCAAGGAAGATTTACGCGAGGCAGTGAAGGCAGCGACCGGCGGCAAGGGGCCGGACGTGATTTACGACCCGGTCGGCGGCGAATATACCGAGCCGGCGTTCCGGTCAATTGCCTGGGGCGGGCGTCACCTGGTGGTGGGATTTGCCAACGGCGAGATTCCAAAATTGCCGCTCAATCTGACCTTGCTCAAAGGTGCGTCATTGATGGGCGTATTCTGGGGCGAGTTCACCAAGCGTGATCCAAAAGGCAACATGGCCAACATGCGCCAGCTGCTGCAATGGTTGCACGAAGGCAAAATCAAGCCGAGGATTTCAGGGCGCTACAAACTGGAAGAAGCGGCGCAGGCGCTGAACGACATGGCCGCCCGCAAGGTCACCGGCAAAGTGGTAGTGTTGCCACAATAGTCATTCCCGCGCAGGCGGGAACGACAGGATCGTAACCAGAAGTTACTGATCGGAATTCTTGTTTTTGAAGAATTCGATCACAACTTCCTGCTCGCGGGTGCGTTTGAACGGCGGCAAACTCTGCCAGATGCGCCGGCCATACGGCTTGGAAATCACGCGCGGATCGCACAACATCAACACGCCGCGGTCTTTTTCGTCGCGGATCAAACGGCCTGCACCTTGCTTCAGGTTAATAATTGCCTCTGGCAAGGTATGGCTCATGAAGCCGTTTTTGCCCTGTTTTTCCATCACTTCGATGCGCGCGGCCAGCACCGGATCGTCCGGCGGGGCAAACGGAAGTTTGTCGATGATAACTAATGACAGGGCATCGCCGCGCACGTCCACGCCTTCCCAGAAGCTTTGCGAGCCGATCAGCACGCCATTTCCGGCTTTGCGGAACTGGTCCAGCAGCTCGGTCCGGCCCTTGTCGCCCTGTACGAACAGCGGGAATGGCAGACCCCGTTTCTCGAATTCATCGCGCAGGCGCTCGGCCGCGCGCTTCACGGCGCGCAAAGTCGTGCACAAAAGGAAAGTTTTCCCGCCCGCCGCCTCGATGACCGGCAGCGCCAGATCCAGCACCGCGTCGGTGTAGCCGAAGGAATTCGGGTCCGGCAAGCCGGTCGGCACGTACAAAATGCCCTGCTCTTCGTAGTTGAACGGGCTCGGCCACGACATTGATGGCTCGTTGCCCAGGCCCATTTGCTCGGAGAAGTGGCTGAAGTCGTTCTTCACTGCCAGCGTTGCCGAGGTGAAAATCCAGCTGCGCGGCACGCCCTCGCGCTGGCCGTTGAAGATCGGCGCGATCGACAGCGGGGTCTTGTGCAGCTGCAAGGAGGACGCGTAAGCCTCGACCCAGAACACGGCTTCCTCGCCCTTGGCCACTTTGGCTTTGGGATCGAATTTCCACGCGGCCAGCCGCGCCACCAGATCGACGCCGCGCTGGCGGCATTGTTCCAGCGTTTCAGCCCGCTCGGCCTGCTGTTCGAGCACGGCCATCATGCCGTCCAGCTCGTCCTTCAGCGTCTCCAGCGCCGGGAAAAAGTCGCTCGACGGCGCGATTTGCGGCAGGGACAGGCGCACGATGTCTTGCGGGAACGTCAGGCGCAGGTCGCGTGCCGCCTTTTCCACCACGGTCACGACCTTGCCCCAGTCGGCACCATCGCGCGCGTTCGACAAGCCTTCAGCCAGCACGTCGCGGCACAGTTCCAGCACCTGGGAGGTGGAAAAAGTGTCGCCGAAGAACAGGGTGGCGGTGTCCGGCAGCTGGTGCGCCTCGTCGAAGATAATCGTGTTGGCCGACGGCAGCAGTTCGGCCACGCCGGAGTCCTTCAGCGCCACGTCGGCGAAGAACAGGTGGTGGTTGACCACCACCACGTCCGCCTGCTGCGCCTCCTTGCGCGCCTTCATGATGAAGCAATCCTGGTAGTACTGGCATTCCGTGCCCATGCAATTGTCACGGGTCGAGGTCACCAGGTTCCAGATCAGGGCGTTTTCCGGCACCCGGGCCAGCTCGGCCTTGTCGCCGGTCTTGGTCATTTTCAGGAAGCGCGAGATTTCACGCAGGTAGCCGACGTCGTCGCGCGAGGTCATGCGGCCGTTCTGCAGCGTGCGTTCCAGGTGGTAATGGCACAGGTAGTTCGAGCGCCCTTTCAGCAGCGCCACCGACACCGGCGCCTGCAAAGCCGCGCGCACGGTCGGGATGTCGCGCAGGAACAGCTGGTCCTGCAAGTTCTTGGTCCCGGTCGACACGATGGTCTTGCCGCCCCACATCAGCGCCGGCACCAGGTAGGCAAACGTCTTGCCCGTGCCGGTGCCCGCCTCGGCAATCAGCGTGGTCTGGCTGGCGATGGCCGAAGCAATCGCCTTGGCCATCTCGGTCTGCGAGCGGCGCGGACGGAAATCGCCCACGGCCGGCCCCAGCGGACCGCCGGCGCCAAACAGGCGCTCGATCTCGGAATCGTACTTGCCGGGAGGCTGTTCTGGCGTGGCGCCGATGACGGCAGGGATGGCGTCGGATGCGGGTGGAAGGTGTTCGGTCAAAATAAGTGGGTGTGCGTTACGCCGGGACGTCGGGCACTAATTGCATTTTCAGCAGAGTGATATGGTCTTTCAATTGCAGCTTGCGCTTCTTGAGGCGGCGCAATTGCAGTTGATCGTGGTGTCCGTCCAGGGTGAGCATGTCGATGACCGCGTCCAGATCGCGGTGTTCTACGTCCAGTTCAATCAATCGACGTTGGATATCTTGTACATCAGCCATTTTTCTCAACCAAATAGTTTCACCGGAACAACAACGGTATTGCACACAAACTGCGACACGGTGCATAGTTTAATCTACGGCGGCCCAGCCGCCAACAGAATGATCGCTCACCCGCCGTTCAGGATACAGTGTCGCTTATGAGCGCTTACAAAATCGAGGCCGGGACTGCCCAGCATATCGGCAGCCGGCCACAACAAAACGACCGGGTCGCCCTGTACACGGCCGCGCAAGCGCCGGGCTATGTCATGGCCGTGCTGGCCGATGGCGGCAACACGCCCATCGCTGCCGACCAGGTGCTGTTGACCAGCAAGCATCTGTTCGACGAATACCGTGTCGGCGTCGGCGACACCGCCAACCTGCCCCGCCTGCAGGAGCTGCTGCGCAATATCGCCCACGAGGTGCACCAGGTCATCACCATGAATCCGCTGGCCGCCAGCGCCGAGCCGCAAAGCGCGGTCGCCCTGATGATCCTGACGCCGCAGGCCCAGGCTGTCTGGGCCCACGTCGGCGACGCCCGCATTTACCGCTTCGCCGGCGAGACTTGCGCCATGCGCACCAACGATGCGGCCTACGTGGCCCACCTGGTTGAACATGACAAGCTGCCGCCGGAAGCGGCCAAGCGGCATCGCGGTCCGCGCCTGCTGAACAATGCGCTCGGCAACAGCCTGAAGGAGCCGTTCGTCACGGTCGGCTACCACGAGGGTTTGCAGGCCGGCGATGCGCTGATGCTATGTTCGGACGGTTTGTGGCAGCTGTTCCGTCCCGAAGAGCTGGCGGCGGCAGTGGCCCGCAACACGCCGCGCCAGGCAGCGGAGCGCCTGATCGGCAAGGCCGGCGAACGGGCCCAGGGCAAGGGCGACAACTGCTCGATGGCGATTATCAAGCTGGTGGCCCCGCCGCAGCAAGCGCCGGGCTACACCGTGGAGAAAATGCGCCGCGCCGTGTAATTACTTGGCCGGCTGCTGGGCGGCCTCGGCTTCGGCCTTGCGCTTGGCCTTGGCTTCATTCTCGGCTTTCTTGCGCGCGACTTCGGCCTGGCGGCGCTCGGACTCGGCCTTTTTCTGTTCAAACGCTGCGACATTGGCCGCGCGCTTGCCGGCTTCAGCCGCTTCTTGCTGCGCGATGCGCTTCATCTTGGCTTCATGGGCGGCTTCGCGATCGGCCACGCGCGGGCCGGTAGGCGCCGGTGGTTCGGCCTTCTCCTCGTGCGGCGGCTTGGGCGGCTGGGCCGCGCGCAGCGCCGCCTCTTCCGCATCCTTGCGCGCACGCTCGGCCAGGTCGGCATCGCGCCTGGCGACCGAATCGGCGCGCTTGAAGTGATTCGCCTCGACCTCGGTGGCACGTAACGTGGCCAGCGCCGCACGGCGCTTTTCCTTGGCCTTGTCCAGACAGTTATTGACGAAGAATTTGGTCGAGCATTCGCGCTCGCTGGCGGCGAATTCCTCGTGCACGGCGGCGCGGTCCTTCGCCACTTTGACCAGCGCGGCGTCGGCCTGCTCGACCGAGGTGATGTTCTGTGCCTGGGCCGTGATGGCCAACGCGCCCAGCAATGCGATGAGTGCTTTCATTTTCTGATCCAATTACGCCAGCGACGCTGCAGCGCCGCGCTGCTGGCGGTTCATGTATTCCTGCGACTGCATCTCGACGATGCGCGACACGGTGCGGTGGAATTCGTTAGCCATCGCGCCAGTGGTGTACAGCTCTTCCGGCTCGACTTCGGCCGACATCAGCAGTTTCACGCCCTGATCGTAGAACACGTCGATCAGCCAGGTGAAGCGGCGCGCTTCCGACGACATCGATGCCGACATCATCGGCACCCCGGACAATATCACGGTATGGAAGCGGCTGGCGATTTCCAGGTAATCGTTCTGCGACCGCGGGCCGCCGCACAGGGTGTTGAAGTCGAACCAGATGATGGTGCCGGCGCGGCGCAGGGCGCGGATTTCACGCGCTTCGATGCGGATCACCGGGTCTTCATCGGCGGTTTCGGCCACGCTGGCGTAGGCGTCGCGCAGCGCCTTGTCGGTCTGGGCGTTCAACGGCGTGTAGTAGGCCTCGACCTGCTCCAGCGCACGGCCGCGGTAGTCGATGCCGGCGTCGATATTCATCACGTCCAGCTTTTCGTACAGCAGCGCGATGGTCGGCAGGATGCGGTCGCGGTGCAGGCCGTCCGGGTACAGCAGGTTCGGATCGTAGTTCGAGGTCATGATGAAAGACACGCCGTTGTCGAACAGCGCCTTCAGCAGGTTGTACATGATCATGGCGTCGGCCACGTCGGAGATGTGGAATTCGTCGAAGCAGATCAGGCGGTATTTCTTGGCCACGCGCTTGGCCACTTCGTCGAGCGGGTCGGCCACGCCGCGCAGCTCGTCCAGCTGGCGGTGCACGTCGCGCATGAACTCGTGGAAGTGCAGGCGCGTCTTGCGCACCAGCGGCACTACCGAGAAGAAGCTATCCATCAGGAAGGACTTGCCGCGCCCCACCCCGCCCCACATGTACACGCCCTTCGGCACGGCCGGGCGGTTGATCAGGCGTTTGAAGGTGCTGGAGCGCTGCCCCTTGTACTCCACCCACTCGTCATAGCATTGCTGTAGACGGGTGATCGCGCGCTGCTGCGCCTCGTCGGGCTTGTAGCCGCGCTGGGCCAGCGCGTTGTTGTAGTACTCTTGGACGTTCATAGTGTTCATTCTGCACAAACAAAAACGGCGGACCATGACGGTCCGCCTTGTGACAAGCTACAGCATCAACTTAGAAGTTGAGGGTACGCTTGTCGATAGCCAGTGCGGCTTCTTTGGTCGCTTCAGACAGCGATGGGTGAGCGTGGCAGATACGCGCGATGTCTTCAGCCGAAGCCTTGAACTCCATCGCCACCACGGCTTCCGAAATCAGTTCCGAAGCCATAGGGCCGATGATGTGCACGCCCAGGATTTCGTCGGTGGTTGCATCAGCCAGGAACTTGACCATGCCCGAGGTATCGCCCAGCGCGCGTGCGCGGCCGTTGGCCAGGAATGGGAAGGTGCCGGCTTTGTACGCCACGCCGTCGGCCTTCAGTTGCTGCTCGGTGCGGCCTACCCACGCGATTTCCGGCGAGGTGTAGATCACCCAAGGAATGGTCGCGAAGTTGGTGTGGCCGTGCTGGCCAGCCATGCGCTCGGCCACGGCAACGCCTTCTTCTTCCGCTTTGTGCGCCAGCATCGGGCCGCGCACCACGTCGCCGATTGCCCACACGCCTGGCAGGTTGGTCTTGCAGTCGTCGTCGACGGCCACGAAGCCGCGCTCGTCCAGCGCCAGGCCCACTTTGTCAGCGGCCAGGCCGTTGGTGTTCGGGGTGCGGCCGATCGAGACGATCAGCTTGTCGAACACGGCGGTGTTGGCTTCGCCCTTGGCGTTGTCGTATTCCACCGTGACGTTGTTGGCGCCCTTGGTGACTTTGTTGATCTTGCAGCCCAGGTTGATGCTCAGGCCCTGCTTGGTGAACAGCTTGTTGGCTTCCTTGGCGATCTGCTCGTCCACGGCGCCCAGGAAGGTTGGCAGACCTTCCAGCACGGTCACTTCCGAACCCAGGCGACGCCATACCGAACCCATTTCCAGGCCGATCACGCCGGCACCGATCACGCCCAGCTTGGCTGGCACGTCGCCGATGGCCAGTGCGCCTTCGTTCGACAGGATCAGTTTTTCATCGAACTCTGCGCCTGGCAGAGCACGGGCGTTCGAACCGGTGGCGATGATGACTTGCTTGCCGACGATGGTTTCGTTGGCAGGCGCCGACACGGTCAGCGGGTAGCCTTCAGCGGTAGCGGCGCCAGCGAAGGCGGCGCGGCCGTGGAAGAAGGTCACTTTGTTTTTCTTGAACAGGAACAGGATACCGTCGTTGTTTTGCTTCACAACGGTGTCCTTGCGCTTCAGCATTTGCGGCAGGTTCAGCGACAGGCCGGCAACGTCAATGCCGTGATCCTTGAACGCGTGGCCGGCGTGCTCGTAGTGTTCCGACGATTGCAGCAGGGCTTTCGACGGGATGCAACCGACGTTGGTGCAGGTGCCGCCTGGTGCAGGACCGCCCTTTTCGTTCACCCATGCGTCTACGCAAGCAACCGAGAAGCCCAGTTGTGCAGCGCGGATGGCGGCGATGTAACCGCCAGGACCGGCGCCGATAACTACTACGTCAAATTGTTTACTCATTTTTTAATTTCCAATCAGTTCGTCTTCTGGAACGAAGATCCAAAGCAGGATGTAGATGGCGAGGCCGAAGCCGAAGGTCAGCACGAACAATACAAACAGCAGGCGCCAGATCCACGAATCGACACCGGTGATGCGTCCGAGCCCGCCACACACGCCGCCTAGCCAGCGGTCGGTTTGCGAGCGGCGCAAACGGGTGATGTCGTTGGAGACGCCAGGAGACTGGCTATTCAGCAAACGGGCTTTGGCAGCCGCGAACTCTTCGTCCGACAGCGCACCAGCCTGATGCAGTTCGTGCAACCGCTTGATTTCTTCAGCAACGCTCATGCAAGACCCTCTGAGAAATCTCCGGGCCGGCACTTGGGCCAGCCCGGAGCAACGCGATGAATTACAGGTCCAGCAGCAGACGTGCAGGATCTTCCAGCGCTTCCTTCATGGCCACCAGGCCCAGCACGGCTTCGCGGCCATCGATGATACGGTGGTCGTAGGACATCGCCAGGTAGTTCATAGGACGAACAACGATCTGGCCGTTTTCAACCACAGCGCGGTCTTTGGTCGCGTGCACGCCCAGGATCGCCGATTGCGGTGGGTTGATGATCGGGGTCGACAGCATCGAGCCGAAGGTGCCGCCGTTCGAGATCGAGAAGGTGCCGCCGGTCAGGTCGTCCAGGGTCAGCTTGCCTTCTTTGGCTTTGGCGCCGAATTCGCCGATTTTCTTCTCGATTTCAGCGATCGACATTTGGTCGGCGTTGCGCAGGATAGGCACCACCAGGCCGCGTGGCGAACCGACAGCGATACCGATGTCGAAGTAGCCGTGGTAGACGATGTCGTTGCCGTCAACCGAAGCGTTCAGGATTGGGTATTTCTTCAGCGCTGCAACAGCGGCCTTGACGAAGAACGACATGAAGCCCAGCTTGACGCCGTGCTCTTTCTCGAACTTGTCTTTGTACTTGTTGCGCAGGTCCATGACCGGAGCCATGTTCACTTCGTTGAAGGTGGTCAGGATGGCGTTGGTCGATTGCGACTGGATCAGGCGCTCAGCGATACGGGCACGCAGACGGCTCATCGGCACGCGCTCTTCCGGACGGTCGCCCAGGTTAGGAGCGGCTGGAGCGGCAACTTGTGCCAGTGCTGGCTTGGCGGCTGGAGCGGCCAGCGGCGCAACGGCTGGGGTCGACGAAGCCGAAGCGGCCAGGGCGTCGCCCTTGGTCACGCGGCCGTCTTTGCCCGAACCGGCTACGTCGGAAGCCGACAGGCCTTTTTCCGACAGGATCTTGGCGGCGGCTGGCATGGCCACGTCGCCTTTGTTACCACCGGTAGCGGCTGCAGGAGCAGCGGCAGCGGCAGGTGCGGCGGCCGGAGCAGCAGCGGCAGCAGGGGCGGCAGCAACAGCAGCGCCACCTTCGGTATCGATAATAGCGATCACTTCGTCAGCAACAACGGTGCTGCCGTCGCCCTTGATTATTTGCACCAGGGTGCCGGCGGCAGGCGCTGGCAGTTCCAGAACCACTTTGTCGGTTTCGATATCGATCAGGTTTTCGTCGCGGGAGATGGTGTCGCCGACTTTTTTATGCCAGGTCAGCATGGTTGCTTCTGCGACCGATTCCGACAGCTGAGGAACTTTGACTTCGATTTGTGCCATGAAAAAACTCCGTATATTTGTTTGTGCGGCGCCCCGCCGCGTAGCAGCGAGGCGCTCCGTTCTATCGTTAAGTGATGCTTATTTGGTCAGGATGAAACCTTTGAGCTTCGAGAAGGCGGTTTCCAGCAGCTCTTTCTGTTGAGCGTAGTGCTTGTCGTAGTAACCGACGGCTGGCGATGCCGAAGCTGGACGGCCGGCGTAGGCCAGGCGCTGGCCAGCTTCCATGCTCTCGAAGAGGTTGTGCTGAATCTGGAACCATGGGCCCTGATTCTGCGGCTCGTCCTGCGCCCACACCACTTCGGCCAGCGCTGGGAACTTTTTCAGTTCGGCAGCGAAGGCTTTGTGCGGGAACGGATACAGCTGCTCGATACGCACGATGGCGGTATCGGTCTGGCCGCGCGTCTTGCGTGCGTTGACCAGGTCGTAGTAGACCTTGCCCGAGCAAGCGATCACGCGTTTGACTTTCTTGGCGTCGATCTTGTCGTCCACTTCACCGATCACGGTCTGGAACGCGCCTTTGGCCAGTTCGCTCAGCGGCGAACCTGCGTCCTTGTTACGCAGCAGCGATTTCGGGGTCATGATGACCAGCGGCTTGCGGAACTGGCGCACCATCTGGCGACGCAGCACGTGGAAGATCTGCGAGGCGGTGGTTGGCTGCACCACTTGCATGTTGTTGTCTGCGCACAGCTGCAGGAAGCGTTCCGGGCGAGCCGACGAGTGCTCTGGGCCCTGGCCTTCGTAGCCGTGTGGCAGCAGCATGACCAGGCCGGAAGCACGGCCCCACTTCACTTCGCCGGAGCTGATGAACTGGTCGATCACAACCTGGGCGCCGTTGACGAAGTCGCCGAACTGGGCTTCCCAGATGGTCAGGGTGTTCGGCTCGGCGGTCGAGTAGCCGTATTCAAAGCCCAGCACTGCCTCTTCCGACAGCACCGAGTCGATCACGGTGAATGGCGCCTGGCCTTCGGCGATGTTCTGCAGCGGCACGTAGGTGCCGGCGTCCCAACGCTCGCGGTTCTGGTCGTGCAGCACAGCGTGACGGTGGGTGAAGGTGCCGCGGCCGGCGTCCTGGCCGGTCAGGCGGACAGCGTAGCCCGACGAGACCAGCGATGCAAACGCCAGGTGTTCGCCCATGCCCCAGTCCAGGTTCACTTCGCCCTTGCCCATGTTGGCGCGGTCGGCCAGCACTTTTTCCACCAGCGAGTGGACTTTGAAGCCTTCAGGGATGGTGGTGATGCGGCCGGCCAGGCGTTTCAGTTCGGTCAGCGGCACGGCGGTGTCGGCAGCGTCGGTCCACTTCTTGTTCAGGAACGGCAGCCAGTCGACGGCGTACTTGTTCTTGAAGTTGGAGATGACAGGATCGACGGTGTGCTTGCCGGCGTCCATGGCGTCGCGGTAGGCCGCTTGCATTTGCTCGCCGCCGTCGGCAGGGATCACGTTCTGGGTAGCCAGCTTGTCCGCGTACAGCTTGCGGGTGCCTGGGTGCTTGCCGATTTTCTTGTACATCAGCGGCTGGGTCAGCGCCGGGGTGTCTTGCTCGTTGTGGCCCAGTTTGCGGAAGCAGATGATGTCGACGACGATGTCCTTGCCGAACTGCGTGCGGTAGTCCATCGCGATCTGCGATGCCAGCACGGTCGCTTCAGGATCGTCGGCGTTCACGTGCAGCACTGGCGCTTCGATCATCTTCACCACGTCCGAGCAGTAGATGGTCGAACGGGCGTCGCGCGGGTCGGAGGTGGTGAAACCGATCTGGTTGTTGATCACGATGTGCACGGTACCGCCGGTGCCGTAGCCACGGGTCTGCGCCAGATTCAGGGTTTCCATCACAACGCCCTGGCCTGCGAAGGCGGCGTCGCCGTGGACCAGGATCGGCAGCACTTGCTTGCCGCCGTGGTCGCCGCGGCGATCCATGCGGGCCTTGACCGAACCTTCAACCACTGGGTTGACGATTTCCAGGTGCGACGGGTTGAACGCCAGCGACAGGTGAACCGGGCCGCCAGTGGTCGAGATGTCGGACGAGAAGCCCTGGTGGTATTTCACGTCGCCGGCAGGCAGGTCTTCCGCGTGCTTGCCTTCGAATTCTTCGAACAGGTCCTTAGGCGCTTTGCCCAGGGTGTTCACCAGCACGTTCAGACGGCCACGGTGGGCCATGCCGATCACGATCTCTTGCACGCCTTTTTCGCCGGCGCGCTGGATGATTTCATCGATCGAGGCGATGAAGGTTTCGCCGCCTTCCAGCGAGAAGCGCTTCTGGCCGACGTATTTGGTGTGGAGGTAGCGTTCCAGGCCTTCGGCCGCAGTCAGGCGCTCCAGGATGTGCTTTTTCTTTTCCGGGGTGAAGTTCGGGGTCGAGCGGATCGACTCCAGACGTTCTTGCAGCCAGCGCTTTTCGGCCGGGTCGGAGATGTACATGTACTCTGCGCCGATCGAACGGGTGTAGGTGTCGCGCAGGAAGTTCAGCAGGTCGCGCAGGGTCGCAGTCTCTGGGCCGAAGTAGGTGTTGCTGATGTTGAACACGGTGTCCATGTCCGCATCGGTGAAGCCGTAGAAAGCCGGGTCCAGCTCAGGGATGCTTGGACGCTCCTGGCGCTGCAGCGGGTCCAGGTTTGCCCAGCGGGAGCCCAGGTAACGGTAGGCTGCAACCAGCTGGGTAACGGCGACGCGCTTGCGGCCCATTTCGACGTCGGCGGCGGCGCTTACGGTACGGATCGGGCCGGCCTTGGCGCGCTCGGCGAACGAGGCGATGACGGAAGCGTGGGCGACGTCGGGTTTGTTGGTGCCATCGACGGCCGGGACGTGTTGCATGGCGTCGAAGTAGGCACGCCAGTTGTCTGGCACGGAACCTGGATTGTTCAGATACGCTTCGTACAGTTCTTCAACGTACGGGGCGTTCCCACCAAACAGGTAGGAGTTGGACGTATATTGTTGCATCATTCTTGCTCACCTTTCTTCGCGCTTCGCGAGGAATTAGCGGGTTAGTCTAACCTTCCGCGACACGGCCTGACCGGTTAGCGGATTGCACATCAAGTTGTGGGGGAAGGGCTATTTGTTCGGTATTACCTTAAACGGGTCCTTCAGCATAGCACCGGTATTGTATCTCAACAATCATTTACGCGACAAAATCCGGCTAAATCTTTCCGCATTAATTTTAACTTAAGCCGCATGAATGCTGGTCTGGAGATCAATCTTGCCAAACCATGTTAGCAATAAGTCCAGCATTGCCCGCAGCGCCGGTGACATATGTTGGCGCGAGGTGTAGATGCCGTAAATCCCCATTCGGGAGGGGGTGTAGCCGGGGAGCAACGCCACCAGCTTGCCGGCGGCGATCAGCGGCGCGGCGCTGTACAGCGGCTGCAAGGCGATGCCGCTGCCCTGCTCCGCCGCCTTCAGCAGGATCAGGTCTTCATTGGCCGACAGGTTGCCGCTGACCGGCACCGACACCACCGCGCCATCCTCGGCGCTGAACTGCCACAGGCTCTTGCCGAAATAGGTGTAGGTCAGGCAGTTGTGGCCGGCCAGGTCCTGCGGCCGCTGCGGCATGCCGCGCTCCTGAAGGTACGACGGCGCGGCGCAGACCACCGAATCGCAATGCCCCAGCTGGCGCGCGATCAGGTTGGGCTCCAGCGCGTTGGTGATGCGCAGCGCCAGATCGATGCGCTCCTCGATCAGGTTGACGGCGCGGTTGTTCACCTGCAGATCCACTGCGGTGCGCGGGTAGCGCTTCAGGTATTCACCCACGGCGGCGGCCAGCTCGGCCTGCGCCAGCGATTGCGAGCAGGTGATGCGCAGCAGGCCTTGTGGAGTACCGGCATCGTCGCCGGCGGCGACCGCCATGTCGTCGGCCACCTCCAGCATGCGGCGGCAGCGCGCCAGCGTGATATCGCCTGCGTCGGTCAGGCTCAGGCGGCGGGTGCTCCGGTGCAGCAGGCGGGCGCCAGCCCATGCTTCCATCTCGGCCAAGTAGCGCGTGACCATCGCCCGCGACATGTCCAGCGCATCGGCGGCGGCAATCATGCTGCCGCGTTCGGCAATGGCGATGAAAACGCGCGCGGCGGTGATACGATCCATGATTCATCCGATTTATGCAATTAATAAATGCAGATTACCGTATTTTTCTATCGGATTGAGAAATTTAAGATGGCGTCATTCCAACTTCATTTGAAAGACCCATCATGATCAAGCAAACCGTGCTGTCCGCCGCCCTCGCCGCTTCCGTTGCCGCCCATGCCGCGCCGCTCAAGCTGGACGTGTTCAATCCGGGCGAAGCCGCCATCTTCCCGGTCGCCTCGGTGATCGTCAGCGGCGACAAGGACGCAGTGCTGATCGACGCCCAGTTCTCGCGCGGCGAGGCGATCAAGCTGGTGGAAAAGATCAAGGCCACCGGCAAGCACCTGACCACCATCTACATCAGCCACGACGACCCGGACTTCTACTTCGGCCTGGACGTGATCCACGCTGCTTTCCCTGATGCGAAGATCGTCGCCACGCCAGCCGTCATCGCCGGCATCGAGCGCAAGAAGGCGGCCAAGGTCGCATTCTGGGGCCCTATCCTGAAGGACAACGCGCCGCATGAAGTGATCGTGCCGCAGCCGCTGCAGGGCGACACCATCACCCTCGAGGGCCAGGCGCTGCAAATCAAGGACGCGCCGCGCGGCTACGTGTGGATTCCTTCCATCAAGGCGGTGGTGGGCGGCGTGGTGCTGTTCAACGACCTGCACGTGTGGACGGCCGACACGCAAACGCCGGAATCGCGCCGCCAGTGGCTGGCCACGCTCGACGGCATCGCCGCCCTGAAGCCAACCACGGTGGTGCCGGGCCACTTCAAGCCCGGTTCGCCGCTGACCACCGAAGCCATCGGCTTTACCCGCAACTACCTGGTCAGCTTCGAGAATGAAACCGCCAAGGCTGCCGATTCGACCGCGCTGATCGCCCGCATGAAAGCGCTGTACCCAAGCGCCGGCCTGCCTGCCGCACTGGACACCAGCGCCAAGGTCGCAAAAGGCGAAATGAAGTGGTAAGCCTGTGCACGATGAAGTGATACACTGCGCCGTCGTTGTTTATCGCTTCTTCCCATGCACACCCTTGAGCAGTTGCGCAGCGGTGCACTGGCAGGCATCACCCGCCTGACTCTGCGCTGCGGCCTCACCGAATTCCCGCCTGAGATCTACACGCTGGCCGACAGCCTGGAAATTCTCGACCTGTCCGGCAATGCGCTGTCGGCCTTGCCGGACGACCTGTCGCGCTTGCACAAGCTGCGCATCATCTTCTGCTCGGACAACCGATTCACCGAACTGCCGGCAGCGCTGGGCGCGTGCCCGGCGCTGTCCATGGTTGGCTTCAAGGCCAACCGCATCCGCCACGTCCCGGCCGCCGCCCTGCCGGCGCAACTGCGCTGGCTGGTGCTGACCGATAACGAGATCGAAGAACTGCCGGCCGCGCTCGGCGAGCGCCCACTGCTGCAAAAGCTGATGCTGGCCGGGAACCGCCTGCGCGCCCTGCCCGAATCAATGGCGCAGCTTCACAAGCTGGAACTGCTGCGCATCGCCTCCAACCGGCTGGAAGAGCTGCCGTCATGGTTGCTGTCGCTGCCGCGCCTGACCTGGCTGGCCTACGCCGGCAATCCGCTGTGCGACCAACTGGAAGACACGCTGGTCCACACTCCCTCGGCCACCATCCTCTGGCCCGAGCTGACGCTGGGCGACAAACTGGGCGAAGGCGCCTCCGGCGTGATCTACCGCGCCAGCTGGCAGCCAGCTGGCGCCAGCGCGCCGGTCGCCGTGGCGGTCAAGCTGTTCAAGGGCGCGATGACCAGCGACGGCTCGCCGCTGAGCGAAATGGCAGCCTGCCTCGGCGCAGGCGCGCATCCCAACCTGATCCCGGTGCTGGGCCACATTGAAGACCATCCCGACGACGCGCACGGCCTCGCGATGTCGCTGATCTCTCCGGACTTCCACAATCTGGCCGGCCCGCCCAGCCTGGACAGCTGCACCCGTGATATTTACCCGGACGGCAAGCGCTTCTCGCGGGAGGCCACGCTGTCGATCGCGCGCGGAATCGCCTCGGCGGCGGCGCAATTGCACAGCCACGGCGTCATGCACGGCGACCTGTACGGCCACAACGTCCTGCACGACGACCACGGCCACACCCTGCTGGGCGACTTCGGCGCCGCCTCGTTCTACGATCCGGCCGGCCCGCACGCGGACGCCATGCAAACGCTGGAAGTCCGCGCCTTCGGCAACCTGCTGGAAGAACTGCTGGACCGCTGCGATACACCGCTGCCGCGCCTGCGCCAGCTGCGCGAGACCTGCCAGCAAGGCGGCCCGCGCTTCGCCGCGATCAAAGAACAGCTAGACAATCCGTTCTAGATATTTTATTCTACATCCATGAGCACCTTACCCAAGCCAACCGCCGCCGAACTGGAAATGCTGCGCCTGCTGTTCGCGCTCGGCCCCGCCACGGCGCGTCAAGTGCACGAAGCGGCGCTGGAAACCCGTCCCGACACCAGCTACGCCAACGTCCTGCGCGTGCTGCAAGTGATGCACACCAAAGGCCTGCTCAAGCGCGACGAAAGCCAGCGCGCCCACATCTACTCGCCGGTGCAGGAACAGGACTCGGTGCAAACCAGCCTGTTGAAAGACCTGATCCAGAAAGCCTTCGCCGGCTCCGGCAAAGCCCTGGTCCTGGCCGCCCTCCGCGGCGGCCACGTCAGCAAAAAAGAACGCGAAGAAATCCAGGCCCTGCTGGACCAAGAAAAGTAAGCCCCGCCGATGATCAACCGTTTTCAAGCCTGGCCTGAACAGGCCCACCCCGTTATTGCCGTCATGCTCGCGGTGGCAATTTGCGCCGTGCCGGTCGTGCTGCCGCATTTTGATCTGGCTAACCTGCCGGCCAACCTGTTTGCCTACGTTTTCTGCTGCGTGCTGGCGTATCCGATCGCGGCACTACTGCGCCACCGCGTTACCAGTCTGCCTGCGATTTGGGGCGTTGCCGCGCTATTCCTGCTGGCGGCCTGCTTCTACCACACCAACATCATCGCCGAAACCGCCAACAGCGCGTGGCCGCAGCGGCGCGATATCACACTCGACAAATTTCTCTACAACCTGCCGCAGCTGACGCTGGGGGTGCTGGTCTGGTGGTGGCTGGTGCAACGCCCTGATCGCCGCAATCGCGCAGGATGAATTCTGTGCATCAGGCAGAGGTATCAATCACCGTCCCAACAGTGGCGCTAACCGGATCACTGGACTTGCTGGGCTGATCCTCATCCGACTTCGGGATGGTGACCGTGCGGTCGGCATCCTCTTGCAGCAAAGCGATTTGTAGCGCCTTAATCTGCTGCTCGATGCCGTCAATCTGCTGCTGCAATGCGATCCTTTGCTGGATCGCGCCCGAACTGCGATCGCCCGCCAACTGGGCCAATTTCTCGCCGAGCCCTGCTTCCAGCTTTTGCAACTGGCGGATTTGCTTCAGGATCGCGGCCCGTGCCGTGGTGTTCTCCGTGGCGCCTGAAGCCCCTGGCGCGCCGGTGGCGATGGCCAACTGCGCAAGGTAAGCGGGAGCTACATTCGATGTGCTCATAATCAACGGCCTTCCCATTCCTGTCCCTACCATCGTTAGCGACAGACTTCAGAAGAACATTAGCAAGCAGTCTATTGCCTGACCTCAGTTTTTCCGCTATATTGAACACAGGTTCGCTATAGCGGATATTTTTTATGCATCAAGAGTCGGTTAATCCGACGCCAACCTGCCTTCCCGGGCAAGGTGGAAGCCTCTACGGCGATGCGGCCTTTTAACGGCAACGAAGCGGGTGCACATGGTGATGCTCCGAATCGGGCCAGGATTTTTGGAGCAACCATGACCAATCAGACGACCTTCCCTCAAGACGCCAGCGTCCTCGACCGCGAGTTTCGCATGACGCATACCTTCCACTTGCACGTCGGCGCCAGCCAACCTGCGGCCGGCCAGCTCGAATCGACGCTGAAGGAATCCAACGCACGCATCGACAAATGGCTGATCCTGCGCCGCGGCGGCAACTACGAGCACAGCATCACCGTCGGCGGCATTGGCGAAGCCGCCGCCCGTACCCTGCGCAAAGCCCTCGCCAGCCTGAACAACGAAATCAAAGTCCACGTCGAGCACATGCTGCACTTCGACAGCGCAGCAGCGCGAACTCGTTGACTCAAGTCGCGAGAATCGCTATCGCTCCACAGCAAGAGCAAGACCACGAATTAGACTCAAGACTCGCAGCATTCCCCTTCACTGACTAAATACCGAGCTGATCGAGTTTTCCATTTTCTAGCGCTAGATAGTCCTGCTCTTCCCGAGCTACGCTTGGAAGTCCACACATCCGTCGCTGAGATATAATGCTGCGCTTCAGCTGTACATTAAGTCCCAAGACGCTAAAATTAATGAAACTAAGTTAATGCATAAAACAATAGGAATGCAATTTAAATTACTCGAAGTCTTTGAGGAATTATTTTTGCCTATATTTTTTAATTGTCGCTTGAACATAACCTAAATAATTACTGCCTTCCGGCAAAATAGCAAATCCAGGTCTTTCGGTGCGAAGATTTATTACATCATCCTTAATGGTGTCTGTTTTATAATGTAAATCTTGCTTGGGAAGCCACTTCAGAGATGACATCCAATCATAAAACTCCGAAATCTTCGAAAATCTTTTCAAACCCTCCAGAAATACTTTTTTTGTAATTATTGGGAAAGTCTCATCAGAACTTTCCACTCCTCCATAACCATCAATTACAATCACCCCGACCACACGCCATTCGTCAGCATTGATATTTTTATCAAAAACCACATGGGCAAATTCTTTTACATTTCCCTGTAAAGCCTTCACTTTTGTTTTAATTTTTCCAACCTTCTGAATACAAGCCTCTGCTTTGTTTATGATTTCAACTGGATCACCAGGCTGAAGCAGCCACCTAAGTTCACAAGTTAACATAGTTTTTGATCGTTCATCGCAAAAGATTAAATCAATATCCCCAGCCTCATGCGCACTAGGAATATGAACATTTTTTCTAAAATTGAATTTCCGTTGAATTGCAATCTTTTCGATATCGAAAATCATTTTCTCTTCAAATACCCCGCTTTGCTTGTCGAACAGTTTTGATTCAATACGTGCGTGAAGTGACAATAAATTTCTATCCTGTCTATTACTCAGAATATTTAAACAGCCAATAATCAGTCCATCCTCATGAAGAGGAAAAATAGGCTGCAAAGCCGGATCAGCATTTTTTGTCTTGCGTCCAAATATCAAAGCTTCAACAAATTTTTTGCTCACAATTGGGCCAACCTCCGCCAGCTCCGCAAGTTGGCAAATGAAGTCGTCCTTTAGTATTACTAAAGAAATACTTTCAAGCCCTCCACCAGTGACAGAGTATTTACTTGCACCAGAACGAATTGAAAATATATGATAGGCACACCTCACAGTAAGCGCCCATGATAATTTACGAGTTTCATCTCCCGCTCCCCATGGAAAAATCCATTCATCAGGGAAAATCGATGGAAGAAAGGGAACAAAAGAAGAAAACAGCTTAGCATTTTGGTACGAATAGGCATAGCTCACATAGCCATCGCCCGAAACAGTAGTTTGTTCAGATACAGTTTTGTAGAGGCTATGTAAATTAGGATTTGCAGCTAAATTTAGTATCTTAATTAAAAACTCAACCTGAGCAGAAGGCTCAAGCTCTATCATCTCCAACGCCGAGTAACCTGCATTGCGCCAAAGATCACCACTATCTATTTTCACAACACCATCGTCTCTCGTTAATCGCGATATTCCTTTGTGCGCAAATATGCAAATCTGTGTAGCACTAGCGTAGTCCACTCCTGCATTGAGCAAATCGGTACTCGCCGTATAAGGAAGCCTTCCCAAATAAGTGGGCAAGACCACTTCGCTTTCATCTACAGTTTCCTTGTGCATCCGATTAAAAGCGTGCTTAATAGAATACTTGAACTTATCGGCCATTATAGTAATTTGCATCGGATTTCTTGATTTTCTCCATACATTCAATATCAAATCTTCCGATACGGAAATGACAAACCACAATGCTCTATGCCTGTTAACATCAGGAAGCTTGAATGACAAATATCTCTGATCGAACTCGCTTTCCAATTCACCAATTATGTTTTCCACATCATGCTCCTCTAACTTCACAATTGTTCTTCCCAAAAGAAAAAACGGGCCGAAGCCCGTTTTTGTTTGCTGCGTAAAACCGTGGATTAACGCTTGTCCAGCGGTGGTACGTCGCGGGTGGTGGCGCCAACGAACAGCTGGCGTGGACGGCCGATTTTCTGTTCCGGGTCGGCGATCATTTCGTTCCACTGGGCGATCCAGCCGATGGTACGCGCCATCGCGAAGATACCGGTGAACAGCGACACTGGAATGCCCAGCGCCGACTGCACGATGCCCGAGTAGAAGTCGACGTTCGGGTACAGTTTGCGCGAGACGAAGTATTCGTCGTTCAGTGCAATCTTTTCCAGTTCCATCGCCAGCTTGAACAGTGGGTCGTCTTGCAGGCCCAGTTCGTTCAGCACTTCGTAGCAGGTTTCGCGCATCAGTTTTGCACGCGGGTCGAAGTTCTTGTACACGCGGTGACCGAAGCCCATCAGCTTGACGCCGGAGTTCTTGTCTTTCACCTGAGCGATGAAGGCAGGAATGTTCTCGACGGTGCCGATTTCTTTCAGCATGTTCAGTGCCGCTTCGTTGGCGCCGCCGTGGGCAGGGCCCCACAGGCAGGCGATACCGGCAGCGATACAGGCGAACGGATTCGCACCCGACGAACCGGCCAGACGCACGGTCGAGGTCGATGCATTCTGCTCGTGGTCCGCGTGCAGGATCAGGATACGGTCCAGGGCGCGCACCAGCACGTCGTTGACTTTGTATTCTTCGCACGGATTGCCGAACATCATGCGCATGAAGTTGGCGCTGTACGACAGGTCGTTGCGTGGGTACACGAACGGCTGGCCGATCGAGTATTTGTAAGCCATCGCCACCAGGGTAGGCATCTTGGCGATCAGGCGGATGGCCGATACTTCACGGTGCTTGGCATCGTTGATGTCCAGCGAATCGTGGTAGAACGAGGCCAGCGCGCCGACGGTGCCGACCAGCACCGACATCGGGTGCGCGTCGCGACGGAAGCCGCGGAAGAAGAATTGCATCTGCTCGTGGACCATGGTGTGCTTGGTCACCGTTTCGACGAACTTCTCTTTTTCGACCTTGTTCGGCAGTTCGCCGTTCAGCAGCAGGTAGCACGATTCCATGAAATCGGCGTTCACGGCCAGTTGCTCGATCGGGTAGCCGCGGTACAGCAGCTCGCCCTTGTCGCCGTCGATGTAGGTGATCGACGAGTTGCATGCCGCGGTCGACATGAAGCCTGGGTCGTAGGTGAACTTGCCGGTGCCGGCGTACAGTTTGCGGATGTCGATCACGTCAGGACCGACGGTGCCTTTGTAGATCGGGAATTCTACCGATGGGCTGCCATCGGAAAACGATAGGGTGGCTTTGTTATCAGAGGTGTTCATGGACTCTTCCTTCTTGGAGAGATGCGACAAATAAAAAAAACGAAACTTTTCTGGGTGTGTCTTTACGCGAGACGCAGCCGCTGCAGCAGTGCGTGCACATGCGGCAGATCGACCTCGCCTTCCGGCTCCTTGCGGGCCAGTACCAGATCCATCAGGGCATTGTCCGACAAATCGAGGAGCCGCGTGAATGCGTCCACTTCTTCGTCGGTCAATTCGGTTTCATGCGCATCGAGAAAACGGGTCAGGATAATGTCGTTTTCCAGCAGGCCCCGGCGGGAACGCCACCGCAGGCGCGCTCGGTTGGCGGGGTCGGCCTGATGCGCTGAGCTGTTCGGTTCAGTCATATGGATGTGCTACTTTATACGAAAACGGGCGACGAGATCGCCGCCCGTGAAATGCAGCTTAGATCGCGCGGCGTACCATCAATTCCTTGATCTTGCCGATCGCCTTGTTCGGGTTCAAACCCTTAGGGCAAACGTCGACGCAGTTCATGATCGAGTGGCAGCGGAACAGGCGGTACGGGTCTTCCAGGTTGTCCAGGCGCGCGCCGGTGGCTTCGTCGCGCGAGTCGGCGATGAAGCGGTAGGCTTGCAGCAGGCCGGCCGGGCCGACGAACTTGTCCGGATTCCACCAGAACGACGGGCACGACGTCGAGCAGCACGCGCACAGGATGCACTCGTACAGGCCGTCGAGCTCTTCGCGCTCGGTCGGGGTTTGCAGGCGTTCTTTTTCAGGACGGATCGAATCGTTGATCAGGTAAGGCTTGATCGAATCGTACTGCTTGAAGAACTGGGTCATGTCGACGATCAGGTCGCGGATCACCGGCAGGCCTGGCAGCGGACGCAGCACGATAGGCTCGGTCAGCTCGTTCAGGTTGGTGGTGCAGGCCAGGCCGTTCTTGCCGTTGATGTTCATCGCGTCCGAACCGCACACGCCTTCGCGGCACGAGCGGCGCAAGGCCAGCGAGTCATCCACGTCCGACTTGATACGCTGCAGTGCATCGAGCAGCATCTTGTCGGTGTCTTTCAGCTCGACGGTAACGTCTTGCATGTACGGCTTGGCGTCCTGGTCAGGATCGTAACGGTAAATCTTGAGTTTGAGAGTGCGTGCCATTTTGTATAGCCTTAGAAAGTACGTGGTTTCGGTTTGAAGGTATCAACCGTCAGCGGCTTGGTCACGACAGCCTTGTAGTCCAGGCGGTTGCCTTCCGAGTACCACAGGGTGTGCTTCATCCAGTTGTCGTCGTCGCGCTGCGGGAAGTCGTTGTGGGCGTGGGCGCCGCGCGATTCCTTGCGGGCCGCTGCCGACACGATGGTCGCTTTTGCGGTTTCGATCAGGTTGTCCAGTTCCAGTGCTTCCACGCGGGCGGTGTTGAACACTTTCGACTTGTCCTTGAACGAGACGTGCTTGCGGCGCTCGTCCAGCTTCATGATCTCTTCGACGCCCTTGTTCAGCATCTCGTCGGTACGGAACACGCCGCAGTACTTCTGCATCGAAGCGCGGATGTCGTTGGCGACGCCCTGCACTTTTTCGCCGCCGGTCGAGGTTTCCAGCTTGTTCAGGCGGTTCAGCGCGAAGTCGGCCGCGTCTTTCGGCAGCGGCTTGTTCTCTTTCTGCTTGAGGTTCGAAGCGACCACGTGGTTGCCGGCCGCGCGGCCGAACACCACCAGGTCCAGCAGCGAGTTGGTGCCCAGGCGGTTGGCGCCGTGCACCGATACGCAGGCGCATTCGCCGATGGCGTACAGGCCGTTGACCACTTTCTGGGTGCCGTCGCCGTTAGGCGTCACAACCTGACCGTGGATATTGGTCGGGATACCGCCCATCTGGTAGTGGATAGTTGGCACGACCGGGATTGGTTCCTTGGTCGCGTCGACGTTGGCGAACTTGTGGCCGATTTCCAGAATCGACGGCAGGCGCTTCTCGATGGTGTCCTTGCCGATGTGGCGCAGGTCCAGCATGACGTGGTCTTTGTTCGGACCGCAGCCGCGGCCTTCCTTGATTTCCTGGTCCATCGAACGGGACACGAAGTCGCGAGGCGCCAGGTCTTTCAGGGTCGGTGCGTAGCGTTCCATGAAGCGCTCGCCTTCCGAGTTGATCAGGATACCGCCTTCACCGCGTACACCTTCGGTAATCAGCACGCCCGCGCCGGCCACGCCGGTCGGGTGGAACTGCCAGAATTCCATGTCCTGCAGCGGCAGGCCGGCGCGTGCCGCCATGCCCATGCCGTCGCCGGTGTTGATGAAGGCGTTGGTCGATGCAGCGAAGATACGGCCGGCGCCGCCGGTGGCGAAGATGGTGGTTTTCGCTTCCAGCATCATGACTTCGCCGGTTTCCATTTCCAGTGCTACCACGCCGACCACGTCGCCTTCGGCGTCGCGGATCAGGTCCAGTGCCATCCACTCGACGAAGAAGTGGGTGCGGGCGCGCACGTTGCGCTGGTACAGGGTGTGCAGCAGGGCGTGGCCGGTACGGTCAGCTGCGGCGCAAGCGCGCTGCACAGCTTTTTCACCGAAGTTGGCGGTGTGGCCGCCGAATGGGCGCTGGTAGATGGTGCCGTCCGGGTTACGGTCGAATGGCATGCCGAAGTGTTCCAGCTCGTACACGACCTTCGGTGCTTCGCGGCACATGAATTCGATCGCGTCCTGGTCGCCCAGGTAGTCGCCGCCCTTGACGGTGTCGAACATGTGCCAGAACCAGTTGTCTTCGGCCATGTTGCCCAGCGAGGCGCCGATGCCGCCCTGCGCTGCCACGGTGTGGGAGCGGGTCGGGAACACTTTCGACAGCACGGCCACGTTCAGGCCGGCTTCGGCCAGTTGCAGCGATGCGCGCATGCCGGAGCCGCCGGCGCCGACGATTACCGCGTCAAAGCGGCGGGTAGGGATTGCAGATTTGATAGCTGCCACGATTACACACTCCAGATAATTTGAATCGACCACACGGCGCAGCCGATCAGCCAAGCGATGGTGGCGATTTGCAGAACGAGGCGCAGGCCCAGGGCGCGCACATAGTCCATCCAGACGTCACGCATGCCTACCCACGCGTGGTAGAACAGGCCGATCAGGGTGACAGCAGTCACCAGTTTGAACCACTGCTGGGCGAACAGGCCGGCCCAGCCTTCATAGGTGAAGTTCTGGCCGGTCAGGAACGCCAGCACCAGGGTGGCGGTGTAAATCACCATGATGACTGCGGTGACGCGTTGCGCCAGCCAGTCACGCATGCCGTAGGACGCGCCTACTACGCGGCGCTTAGGGCCGATACCGTTATCGTTAATGGACATTTCAGAAGACTCCAAACAGTTTCAGGGCGATCAGGGCGGTCAGCACCAGGCTGATGACCAGCACGGCGGCGGACGATTTGCGCGCCGAGTGCTTGTCCAGGCCAACGTGCAGGTCCATCACCAGGTGACGGATGCCGGCGCACATGTGGTGCAGGAAGCTCCACACCAGGCCGAGGATGATGATCTTGACCAGCGGGTAGGTCACGAAACCTTCGTAGTACGCGAAAGAGATCTCGGAGCGCAGCGAATTCTGCAAGAGATACAGCACGAATGGCAGCAGCACGAACATGCCGACGCCCGAAATACGGTGCAGGATCGACACGATGGCAGCCAATGGCATGCGGTAGTTGGACAGTTCGGTAACGTGAATGTTACGGAACTCCGGCCGTTCTTTTTTAGGGGCTTCCCTTACGGCTTCTGACATAACAAGACCTCCTCAGGCTTATACAAAAATTTGGTGAGACTGCGATTTTCGCCGATTTCCACTCTCATAACCAATATCTATTGTTACATATAATAAAAATAGTAGTGGGCGACAGCTTGGGAACCTCGGCCAAGGCTACTTTCCGTAGCTCAACGTATTATCAGCGCAACAATGCTACAGCCGTATGACTGCCGCGCCCTGTCTCCTTCAATTCAACTCATTATGGTAGTGATGGCGTTCGGTCAGGTACAAGCCGCGGCGCAGCTCGACCGCCTTGTCGCCATAGGTAAACGAGACCCGCTCGGACGCCAGCAACGGCGTATTGGCGGGAATTTTCAGCAGCGCGGCGTCGTCTTCGGTGGCGCACACGGCGCGGATTTTTTCGGTCGCGCGGATCATGCGGGTGCCGAATTCGGATTCGAACAGGCCGTACATCGGTCCCTTGTACTCTTCCAGGCGCTCGGCGGTCAATCCCTTGAAGGTCAGACCCGGCAGCCACAATTCTTCCACAATGGTGGGCACGCCGTCGAACGACTGCACGCGCTTCACGAAGATCACCGCATCGCCGGACTTGAGGTCGAGCAGGCGCGCCACATCGGCCGGCGCGCGCATGCGCTTGACTTCAATGAACTTACTTTCAGGGTAGTGCGGCACGCCTTCGTCCGGCATCAGGCGCAGGAAGCGGAAATGGGCGCGCGCCTCGTGGTGGGTGGACACAAAGGTGCCCTTGCCTTGCTTGCGCATCACCAGGTTCTCGGCCGCCAGCTCGTCGATCGCCTTGCGCACGGTCCCCTGGCTGACCTTGAAACGGTTGGCCAGTTCGACTTCGCTGGGGATCAGCTCGCCCGGCTTCCACTCGCCGGACTGCAGGCTCTGCGTGATCAGGGCCTTGATTTGCTGGTACAAAGGGGAGAAAGTAGGAGACGAGCCACCCGCGCCGCCAGCGTTCGCGGCAGCAGGATTGTTGTTCGGATTGGTCGGGGTGGAACTCATAGGCCAAGATTTCACCACAAAAGACTGGTGCCGTCCAGAAAAAACGGCAATGACTGATCTGTCTTATATAAGACATAAGATAGAATTGACAGATAGTGGCGGCAGGCCTACACTCCCGAGGCGCCGCTTAGCGATACATGATTATAAGCGTTGCATTTTGCAGTATGATTACGGTTTCCCGGACCGGCCGCCGGTCCTGCTTCACGAACGATTCACTTCCCACTTTGGAGATTCATCATGGCTAAAACCCCACTGCGTGTTGCTGTCACCGGCGCCGCCGGCCAAATCGGCTACGCTCTGCTGTTCCGCATCGCTAACGGCGACATGCTCGGCAAGGACCAACCAGTTATCCTGCAACTGCTGGAAATCGCTGACGAGAAAGCACAGAAAGCGCTGAAGGGCGTGATGATGGAAATCGACGACTGCGCGTTCCCGCTGCTGGCCGGCATGACCGCCCACTCCGACCCGCTGACCGCATTCAAGGATGTGGACTACGCAGTGCTGGTTGGCGCCCGCCCACGCGGCCCAGGCATGGAGCGTAAAGACCTGCTGGAAGCCAATGCCCAGATCTTCACCGCCCAAGGCAAGGCCCTGGACCAGGTGGCATCGCGCAATGTGAAAGTGCTGGTGGTCGGCAACCCAGCCAACACCAACGCCTACATCGCCATGAAATCGGCGCCTTCGCTGCCAGCGAAGAACTTCACCGCCATGCTGCGCCTGGACCACAACCGCGCCCTGTCGCAAGTCGCTGCCAAGACCGGCACCCAGGTGAAAGACATCGAGAAGCTGACCGTGTGGGGCAACCACTCGCCAACCATGTACGCCGACTACCGCTTCGCTACCGTGAACGGCAAATCGGTCAAGGACCTGATCAACGACCAGGAATGGAACGCCAACACCTTCCTGCCAACCGTGGGCAAGCGCGGCGCCGCCATCATCGAAGCGCGCGGCCTGTCGTCGGCTGCTTCGGCCGCCAACGCCGCCATCGACCACGTGCACGACTGGCACGTCGGCACCAACGGCAAGTGGACCACCATGGGCGTGCCATCGGATGGTTCGTACGGCATCCCTGAAGGCATCGTGTTCGGCTTCCCGGTGACCACCGAAAACGGCGAATACAAAATCGTCCAGGGCCTGGAAATCGACGCCTTCTCGCAAGAGCGCATCAACCTGACCCTGAAAGAACTGACCGAAGAGCGCGAAGGCGTCAAGCACCTGCTGCCATAATTCTTCTGTCTTCCGCACGTGGAACCGGTTAAACCACCGATCCGCCGCACCCGCCGCGCTGCCGAGAGCAGCGCGGTTCCCGTTTCACCTGATTCTGTCTGCATGCACCCATCCGAGGTTTTATTCCAGGGTAACCGCCAGCCTTTGCTGCTGCCCGCCTGTGATCACTACGCCGGCTCCGAAAAGCTGATGCGCAAGTCGATCGCCCTGCAACAAGAACTTGGCCCCCTGTTCGATATCACCCTCGACTGCGAAGACGGCGCCAGCGCCGGCAACGAGGAAGCCCACGCCCGGCTCATCGTCGAGCTGCTCAATTCCGAAGAGAACAAATTCAACCGCATCGGCGCCCGTGTGCACGACGTGGAGAGCCGGTTCTTTGCGCGCGATGTGGAAATCATCTGCGCCGCCGCCCAGCGCCTGGCCTACATCATGGTGCCCAAAGTACACAGCGTGGCCGAAGTCGAACGCGCCATCAAGCTGATCAACACACACGCCGCCAAGGCCGGCCGCAAGGACCTGCCGGTGCACGTGCTGATCGAAACCCACGGCGCCCTGCGCGACGCCTACGCGATTGCCGCCCTGCCCCAGGTGCAGAGCCTGTCGTTCGGCATCATGGATTTCGTCTCCTCGCACTACGGCGCGATTCCCGGCAACGCCATGCGCACGCCGGGCCAGTTCACCCATCCGCTGGTGACGCGCGCCAAGCTCGAGATTGCCGCCGCCTGCCACGCGCACGGCAAAGTGCCGTCGCATAATGTGACCACCGAAATCAAGGATACCGCCGTGGCAGCCAACGATGCCCAGCGCGCCGCCGCCGAATTCGGCTTTACGCGCATGTGGAGCATCCATCCGAACCAGATCAAGCCGATCATCAAGACCTTTACGCCGCGCCTGTCCGAAGTCAGCGAAGCGGCCGCCATCCTGCACGAAGCCGCCGCCGTGCAATGGGGGCCGATTGCCCAAAATGGCCGATTGCACGACCGCGCGAGCTACCGCTATTATTGGACCGTTTTGCAGCGCGCCAAACTGGCCGGGCTCAGCTTGCCCGAGTCGGTTGCCGCGCTGTTCAACGGCAGCACCACCGATCACCCACAGGAAGCACACTGATGTCCATCTCCAAATTGTTCATGGCCTGCAGCCTCGCGCTGGCCTCGCTGACGCTGGCCGCCAGCGCCCACGCTGAAACCGACACCAGCAAGAAAGTCGTCAAGAAAGCCGCCGCCAAGCCAGCCAAGAAAGCTGCAGCCGCCAAGGCCGCCGAGCCGAAAGCCCCGGATGAAGAAGCCGACGAGCCGTCCATCACCGATTCCGCCGTCACCGAGTTCGACTGCGAGCTGGGCAACAAGATCACGATCTACGCCAACACCAACGACGAAGCGCACATCGCGCTGCGCTGGAAGAAGCGCCTGCACCGCCTGACCCGCGTCGGCACCACCACCGGCGCCAACCGCTTCGAAAACAAGTTGTACGGCCTGATCTGGATCGGCATCCCGGCCAAGGGCATGCTGCTCGACTCCAAGCAGAACCGCCAGCTGGCCAACGAGTGCCGCAACGCCGAACAAATGAAACCCGTATCGACCGCTGCGACCGAACCATCCAGCACCAAGATCACGATCCAGTAAGCACGCTTCACCTGAGCTGCATATTATTCAATAGACGATACCCACCCGAAGGAGAGGTCATGTCCCACAACACGCTTAACACGCTTCAGGAATTCAATATTTCGGGTAAAAAGGCGAAGTTCTACTCGCTGCCTGCCCTGGAAAAGAGCCTGGGCGCCAAAATCTCCCGTCTGCCGATCTCGATCCGCGTGGTGCTGGAGTCGGTTCTGCGTAACGTCGACGGCAAAAAGGTCACCGAAGAGCACGTCAAGCAGGTTGCCAACTGGGGCGCCACCGCCGAGCGCACCGACGAGATCCCGTTCATCGTGGCCCGCGTGGTACTGCAGGACTTCACCGGCGTACCGCTGCTGGCCGACCTGGCCGCGATGCGCAACGTCGCCTACAAGATGGGCAAGAACGCCAAGAAGATCGAGCCGCTGGTGCCGGTTGACCTGGTGGTCGACCACTCGGTCACCATCGACCACTTCCGCGAACCAAAAGCGCTGGATCTGAACATGAAGTTGGAATTCCAGCGCAACAACGAGCGCTACCAGTTCATGAAGTGGGGCATGCAAGCCTTCGACACCTTCGGCGTGGTGCCACCGGGCTTCGGCATCGTCCACCAGGTCAACCTGGAATACCTGGCGCGCGGCGTCCACAAGGACAACAACGGCGTCTACTACCCTGACTCGCTGGTAGGCACCGACTCGCACACCACCATGATCAACGGCATCGGCGTGGTCGGCTGGGGCGTGGGCGGCATCGAGGCGGAAGCCGGCATGCTGGGCCAGCCAGTCTACTTCCTGACCCCGGACGTGATCGGCGTCAACCTGACCGGCGTGCTGCGCGAAGGCTGCACCGCGACCGACCTGGTACTGACCATCACCGAAATGCTGCGCAAGGCCAAAGTGGTCGGCAAGTTCGTCGAATTCTTCGGCGAAGGCACCGAGACCCTGTCGGTCACCGACCGCGCCACCATCGCCAACATGGCGCCGGAATACGGCGCCACCATGGGCTTCTTCCCGGTCGACGATGCCACCATCGAATACTTCGAAGGCACCGGCCGCACCAAGGATGAAATCGCCGCCTTCCAGGCCTACTTCAAGGCGCAGGGCATGTACGGCGTGCCGAAAGCCGGCGAGATCGACTACACCCGCGTGCTGGAACTGAACCTGACCGACGTTACCCCGTCGCTGGCCGGCCCTAAGCGTCCGCAAGACCGTATCGAAATCGGCAACGTGCGCAATAACTTCATTGAGCTGTTCTCGAAACCGACCTCGGAAAACGGCTTCAACAAAAAACCGGAAGACCTGACCAATAACTACACCACCAGCAACGGCGTGAACGTGAAGAACGGCGACGTACTGATCGCCGCCATCACCTCGTGCACCAACACCTCGAACCCGAGCGTGATGCTGGCCGCCGGCCTGCTGGCCAAGAAAGCGGTGGAAGCCGGCCTGACCGTGGCACCGCATATCAAGACCTCGCTGGCCCCTGGCTCGCGCGTGGTGACCGAGTACCTGACCGCCGCCGGCCTGCTGCCCTACCTGGAAAAACTGGGCTTCGGCGTGACCGCTTACGGCTGCACCACCTGCATCGGTAACGCCGGCGACCTGACGCCTGAGCTGAACGCCGCCATCACCTCGAACGACATCGTCGCTTCGGCTGTGCTGTCGGGCAACCGTAACTTTGAAGCGCGTATTCACCCGAACATCCGCTCCAACTTCCTGGCATCGCCGCCGCTGGTGGTCGCTTACGCCATCGCCGGCAACATGACGGTCGACCTGATGACCCAGCCAGTCGGCAAGGGCAAGGACGGCAAGGACGTTTACCTGGGCGATATCTGGCCGACCTCGAAAGAGATCGGCAAGCTGTTGAAGTTTGCAATGGATTCGAAGGTCTTCAAGACCAACTACGCCGACGTCAAGGGCAACCCGGGCAAGCTGTGGGAACACGTCTCGTCGACCGAAGGCCAGGTCTACAACTGGCCAGCGTCGACCTACATCGCCGAGCCGCCATTCTTCGACGGCTTCGAGATGACCCCGAAAGTGACCGATCCAAACATCAAGGGCGCACGCGCGCTGGGCGTGTTTGGCGACTCGATCACCACCGACCACATCTCGCCTGCCGGCTCGATCAAGGAAGACGGCCCGGCCGGTAAATGGCTGAAGGAAAACGGCGTCTCGAAAGCCGACTTCAACTCCTACGGCTCGCGCCGCGGCAACCACGAGATCATGATGCGCGGCACGTTCGCCAACGTACGTATCAAGAACAAGATGATCCCGCCGAAGGCCGACGGTTCCGCAGTCGAAGGCGGCATCACCATCCACCAGCCATCGGGCGAACAGCTGTCGATCTACGACGCGGCCATGAAATACGTGGCAGCCGGCACCCCGACCATGGTGTTCGGCGGCGAAGAGTACGGCACCGGCTCGTCGCGCGACTGGGCGGCGAAAGGCACCCAGCTGCTGGGCGTGAAAGCGGTCATCGTACGCTCGTTCGAGCGTATCCACCGTTCCAACCTGGTCGGCATGGGCGTGCTGCCGCTGCAATTCATCGGCAACGACTCGGTCGAATCGCTGGGCATCACCGGCAAGGAAACCTACGACCTGAAAGGCCTGGACGGCGAGATCAAGCCTCAGCAACAAGCCACCCTGGTGATCCACCGTGCAGACGGTTCCAGCCAGGAAGTGAAAGTGCTGCTGCGTATCGACACCCCGATCGAAGTGGACTACTACAAGCATGGCGGCATCCTGCCGTTCGTACTGCGCCAGCTGCTGGCTGCTTAAGTTTTCAGCGTTTGCTGAGTAAAAGCCGGGTTCGCCCGGCTTTTTTTATGCACGTTTGCCGAATCATCTACAATAGGGTCATAATCCGTTTTATTCACCTTTCATAGAGACTCTTCGCGCGATGCGTCGTTCAAAACAAGCTTCACCTCACAAGTTGTCCGCCGAGAGCCAGCGCCTCGCCACCTATGCCCAGGCAGTCGGGCAGGCGGCCAGCCGCATTGAAGAACGTGCATGGGAACACTCCCTCGATGCACAGCTCCAGAAACTCCTGAAGACCGGCCACCAGGACACCATCGATGCCACCCTCAACGCGCTGTTCAAGGAAGACCTGAACGCGTACGACGTGCTGATGGACAGCGTGGAAGCGGTCAGCGAATCGGGCAGCTTCAACATCGACACCGCCGACGGCGTCAGCAAGCCGTATGACGTGCTGCTGGTGGCAGCGCCTATCCTGGCGTGGACCCGCTTTGCGATTGCCTCGGGTGCGATTCCGTCCGATATCCTGCAAACCCTGTCGGCGCATTTCTCCGCCCACCTGCTGGCCGATGGCACGCAGATCGCCATGTCCCCTACCCTGTTCTCGATCGACCAGCTGCCGCGCAGCCATGTCGAGACCTACGGCAAGGTGCACAAGCTGGCGCAAGCGGCGATCAAAGGCTCGGTGCTGAAAGCCGACACCAAAGTGCCGGAGACCGCGCCCTTCCTGGCCGACACCCGCTACCTGCTGGTGGCCGTGGTGGCGCCGGCCGGCGCGCCGCTGTTCCGCTGGCAGATGGCCGAGCATCAAGCCAACTTTGCCGAAGAGCGCGCAGCCGCGCTGGAACAATGGCGCGTGCAGGCCACGCCGACCGTCAACCGCCTGCTGCCTGGCTGCGGCGTTGAACTGCTGCTGCCGGAGGCCTACTACATGGCCTGCCGCGAAGCGGACAAGCTGATTCGCCCGGTCTCGATCCGGGCGGCGGTGCACTACCTGACGCACACGCTGATGATCGAACCGTCCGACCTGCGCGCCGTGATTGCCGGCTTTGGCGAAGAGAACGCCGACGGCCAGATCGACGAATACCGCGTAGCCTTCACCCAGCGTTCGTCGCCGGATGTGATCTACGGCGTGGTGTGGCCGCTGTACGGCCAGGAAGATGAGGAAGGCACACCGCCGGAAGGTCCGGGCGCGCTGACCGCGCTGCAAAAGCCAATGACGCCGGTGGAAGACATCATCTCGCACCTGAACGCGGCGGGCGTCACGCAGATCAAGAAGCACAGCGAGCGTTACGTGGTGGAGTTCTGCGACGACTGCGGCGCCCCGTTGTTCGCCGACCCGCAAGGCGAACTGGCCCACGCCGAAATGCCGGAAGACACACCAACCGGCACGGAGCACTTCCACTAACGACAAAGCCCCTGTTCAACAGGGGCTTTTTACTTGAGCGGTGGGATATTGATGATGATCGTCGGCGGCAATTGCTGCTGCGGGGCTTGCGCCGGCTGCGCCTGCACCACCACCGGCGCGGCGGGCTGAGGCGGCTTGATCAACTGCGCCAGCGCGCCGGCCAGACCGCCAAAGCCGATGAACAGGCCAAGCATGCTACCGACCATCCACTTGTGTATATCGGCGCGCAACGCCTCGACGTCCGCCTTGGTAGCCAAGGTCGGCAGTATCGTAGCGAAGCGCGCCTCAAGCGCCGTTTGCCGTTCGTTGTCCATTCATACAGCTTAGGACAAACGAGCGTTTTTACCAAGCGGAGTACGGGTGCTTAATCAGGCTTGAGTTGAAGTAGCGCAGATCATCGGTGACTTCCTCACCGACCCAGTCCGGCTTGTCGAACTGCTGGTCTTCCGACTGCAATTCAATCTCAGCCACAACCAAGCCGGCATTCGCGCCGAGGAACTCATCGACTTCCCACACATTGCCAGCAAACGTGATGCGGCGGCGGTACTTCTCGATCAACGGCTGCTCGCACAAACCGTCGAGCAGCTCGGCCGCATCGGCGACGGGTATCTCGTACTCCCACTCGCCGCGCATGGCGCCCTTGTTGGCGCCCTTGATCGTCATCACCGCACGCTCGCCCTCGATGCGCACGCGCACCACGCGGTCCTTGTGCGACGACAGGTAGCCCTGCTTGAAGAACACCGGTTCTCCCAGCGTCATCCAGTCGTCGCCGCGCACCAGGAACTTGCGCTCGATCTCGACGCCCACGATCAGTAATCGTCCAGCGACAGCAGGATAGGCTGCAGAATCGCAGCGCCCAGCGCCGCACTGCGCGCGCCGTTCCAGCCGACGGCAGGATCCGGCAGATCAGCGTTGTCCTTGAACGGCATCTCCAGCGTCAGCGCCAGGCAGCCGAAGTGGTGGCCGACGTACTTGGAGGCCAGCGTCAGCATGTCTTCCTTGTACTTGCTGGCGGCGTAGCCCACCTTGTCCTGGAAGTCCGGCGAAGCATTCTTGTAGCGATCGATGAAAGCCTGCTGCTTCAGGCGGCGTTCTTCGCTGAAGTTCTCCAGCATCTCGTTGCCGGCCACGAAGTTGTACGGCAGCGCTTCATCGCCGTGAATGTCGAAGAACATATCGATGCCGGTTTCGTGCATCTTCTGCTTCACATACAGCACTTCCGGGCTGCGCTCGACGGAAGGCGTCATCCACTCGCGATTCAGGTTGGCGCCGGCCGCGTTGGTGCGCAGATTGCCGCGCACCGAGCCGTCCGGGTTCATGTTCGGCACGATGTAGAACACGCAGCGCTGCAGCAGCTTGCGCGCGATCGGATTGGCGTCGTCCAGCAGCGAATCGATCAGGCCTTCGATGAACCATTCGGCCATCGACTCGCCCGGATGCTGGCGCGCGATGAACCAGATTTTCTTTTCCGCTTCCGGCTTGCCGATGACAACCACGTTCATGTCGCGGCCATCGATGGTGCTGCCCAGGTCATGCACGCGGGCCAGCGGGTGCTCGCCCACTTCGCCCAGCAGGCGCAGATGGCGCTCGAAGGAATACGGCTCGAAGTAAGCGTAGTAGATGCTGTCGGTATCCGGCATGTGCGCGATCGTCATGACCTCGCCATCGAAGCTGGTCGGCACGCGGAACCAGTTCTCGGTGTCGTAGCTGGCGACGGCCTGATAGTCCTCGTAACCTTTGGCGTAGGTGGCCGAGCCGGCATTCAGGAAACGCATGTTCAGCTTCTGGCCGCGCGCGCCCTGCACGCGGAAGTGGAACCACTGGTGAATGTCAGCGTGCGAATCCTTGCGCAGGTTCAGTTCAATCGTGGCTGCACTGTCGGCGCGCAGCACTTCAATAGCGCCCGAGTCGAAGTTCTGGCTGATTTTGATGGTCATGTTAATCCAATACTAAGTGAATTTTTATGACCGTTATTTTACCAGCATGCTACCTTCGCGTTTATAGCGGGCGTGCCAGGACAAGGCTTTCTCCAGCACGTGCGGCGTCTGTCCGCCGCCCTGCTTCGCTTCCTCGAAATAGGCGCGCAGTTGCGGGCGATAATCGGGATGGGCGACGTTCTCGATAATGAGCGGCGCGCGCTCGCGCGGCGCCAGTCCGCGCAGATCGGCCAGGCCCCATTCGGACACCACCACGTCCACATCATGCTCGGTGTGGTCGACGTGCGCCGCGAACGGCACCACGCTGGAAATCGCGCCATCCTTGGCCACCGACTTGCTGACGAAGATCGACAGCTGGCCGTTGCGCGCAAAGTCGCCCGAGCCGCCGATGCCATTCATCATGTGGGTGCCGCCAACGTGGGTCGAATTCACGTTGCCGTAAATGTCGAATTCCAGCGCCGTGTTCAGCGCGATGATGCCGAGGCGGCGCACCACCTCCGGATGGTTGCTGATTTCCTGGGGACGCAGCACGATGCGTTCGCGGTACTTTTCAAGGTTGTTGATGAACTTCTCATGCATGGCAGCCGACAGCGTGATCGACGACGCCGACGCCATCGACAGCTGGCCTGAATCCAGCAGCTCAATCGCGCTATCCTGCAGCACTTCCGAATACATGGTCATGTCGTGGAACGGTGAATCGATCAGGCCATGCAGCACCGCATTGGCGATGGTGCCGATGCCCGCTTGCAGCGGCCGCAGCGAAGGGTCCATGCGCCCTGCCTTCACCTCGCCTTCGAGGAAGGTGATGACGTGGCGCGCGATGGCATCGGTCTCGTCGTCCGGCGGCAGCGCGTTGGACGGGCTGTCCGGGCTATCAGTAATCACGATGGCGGCGATGCGGTCCGGATGCACCGGAATGGAGGTCCAGCCCATGCGCTGCCAGGGCGTCAGCAGCGGGATGGCGCCGCGATGCGGGCGTTTGCCAGGAATGTAAATATCGTGGAAGCCTTCCAGCGCCAGCGGCGCACTGAGGTTAATCTCGACGATCACCTTGTCGGCCTGCTGCGCGAAGTTGGCCGTGTTCCCGACCGACATAGTGGGAATGATGCCGCCATCGGGCGTAATCGCCACCGCTTCAATCACCGCAATATCGATGGATTTCAGATCGCCGGAACGCAACTGCTCGGCGGTCTCCGACAAGTGCTGGTCGATGAACATCACCTCGCCGGAATTGATCTTGCGGCGCAGCGCGGCGTCGGCCTGAAACGGCATGCGGCGCGCCACCACGCCGGCGTTGGCCATCAAGCCATCGCTGTCGTTGCCGAGCGAGGCGCCGGTCAGCAAAGTGAGATGCAAAGGCGACTGACGCGAACGTTCAACCAGCGCTAACGGCAGTGCCTTGGCGTCTCCGGCTCGGGTAAAGCCGCTCATACCCACAGTCATGCCATCCTTGAATAAAAGCGCGGCTTGTTCGGCGGTTATGACTTTGTCCATGAGCGCCGGGCGGCGGATGCGATCTTCGTACATGATTGTTCTCCTCATTCTTTGATCCAGTATAGAATCTGAGGAAAGTCGTTTCATGACTTAAATTCTCAACTTTCAGTCGTTTTATTCATGGATCTGCGATCGCTGCGCTACTTCGTCGAAACCGTCCGCCTGAACAGTTTTACGCAGGCGGCGGAGTCGCTACACGTCACGCAATCGACCATCAGCAAGATGGTGCGGCAGCTGGAAGAAGAAGTCGGCGCACAGTTGCTGCTGCGCGAAGGCCGCAAGCTGACGCTGACCGACACCGGTCAAGTTGTCTACGCGCGCGGCGTGGAAATGCTGGCCACCATGCGCCAGCTGGCGGCCGAAGTGCGCGACACGCAAGCACTGGAACGCGGCCACCTGACGGTCGGCATTCCGCCGATGATCAACCTGCTGTTCACGCCCGTACTGAAAGCCTTCCGCCAGCGCCATCCCAACATCACGCTCACGCTGCAGGAAGACGCCGGCCAGGCGATAGAACGCCAGGTAGCGCAAGGCGATCTGGAAATCGGCCTGACCGTGCTGCCGGCCGATCCTGCATTGGGATTGCAATCGTCGCCGATCGCCAGCTACCCGATCTGGGCACTGGCCGCGCGCAACACCTTCCAGAAAAACCGCACCATGCTCAAACTGAAGTCGCTGGCGAAGACGCCACTGGTGCTGCTGAAAGACGATTTCGCCATGACCCGCGCGCTGCGCACGGCCTTTGCCGAAGCGGGCTTCGAGCCGCAGATCGCCGCGCAAAGCGGCCAGTGGGACTGGCTGGTGGCGATGGCCTCCGCCGGCATGGGCGTGGCGCTGCTGCCGGAGCCATTCATCCACCGCCTGGCAATCGGCCACCTGGACGCCGTCAAACTAGTCGACCCCGAACTCCCCTGGCAACCAGCCCACGTCTGGCGCGGCAACTACCTCTCCCACGCCGCCCGCGCGTGGTTAGAAGTCTGCCACGATGTGCTCAGTGCTCCGGCAATTCGTGGATCGCAATCCCCTCGATAGGATCGATAGGCTGGTCCCACGGTTTTAGTTTGATGAAGCGCTGGGTGTCGTCGTAGCCGGCTTGCCAACGGGCGCGGATGCCGGATGCGCTGAAGTCGATGTCTTTGGTGTGGTCCTCGTTGCCGATGCGCGGTGCGCGCAGTGAGACTACGTGCATGTCGGTGCCGCAGCCCCATGACGCCAGATCTCGCACCTCCTGCGATGCCAGTTCTTCCGCCGGCAGGTGCTTGGTCAGTTCGCGGATCACGTGGCGCAGGCGGTGCAGCTTGCGCTGTTGTTCGATGTTGCTGGCGCGGCTGGCGTACTGGATTTCCTTGTGCTTATCCAGCACATCGAGCACGCTTTCCGGCTCGCTGCCGTCCGGGTTCCACACCTGCACCGAGAAGATCACCGAACTGCGGCGCGGCTCATCATCGAGCACCGCCTCGATCGGCGTGTTGGAGTAAATGCCGCCGTCCCAATACGGCTCGCCGTCGATGCGCACCGCAGGGAAGGCCGGCGGCAACGCGCCGGATGCCATCACATGCTCCACGCACAGCGGCTCGCGCCGCGTATCGAAGTAGCGCATCGCACCATTGCGGGCATTGACCGCGCCAACCGTCATGCGCATATGCTTCGCGTTGAGGTAATCGAAATCGACCAGGTCCAGCAGCGTGCTGCGCAAGGGCGTGGTCTGGTAGAACGACGCATGCTCGACGCCGACGCGCGCGTCGGGATTCCACCACGACGCCAGGTTCGGCTCAAAGAAAGCCGGTATGCCCTGCCCCACCGTGATGGCATTCGCCACCGCGCGCGGCATGGCGTCGAAGCCGAAGGAGTTGCGCTCCATACGGTGCCAGAATTCGCGCAGCCGGTCCAGCCGCTGCTCCGGCGGATTGCCGGCGATGATGGCGCCGTTGATGGCACCGATGGAAGTGCCGATCACCCAGTCAGGCTCGATGCCCGCTTCATGCATGGCTTGATACACGCCCAGTTGATAGGCGCCCAAAGCGCCGCCGCCCTGCAGGACCAGAACGATCTGGCCCGGCAGGGACGGCGATTGCGAACAAGCTGGTTGAGACTTCAAGTCTGGCCTCCACGGTGCACTGCAACGTGGAGATTGTAAGCCATCTTTACGCCACGTTGACGCCGCGTGCTTTTAAAGCTGCGCGCACGCCAGCGCCGTAAGCGGCATCGGCCTGGTCGAAGTGCGCCAGCTGACGGGCGATGATCTCGGCGCTGACCTGGCTCAGTGGACCGGCGATGTTGTTGAACAGCGCTTGCTGCTCGTCGGCCGGCATCAGGCGGAACAGATTACCGGCTTGGGTGTAATCGTCCTCCTTGCCGCGACCGTCGTAGCGGCCGGCCGCGCCGTCCAGCGCCAGCGGCGGTTCGCCGTGGCCCATGCCGTGCGGATTGCTGCCTTGCGCCTGCACCGGATCGTAATTGATCGCCGCACCACCGTTGGCGCCGGCCATCGCGCCGTCCCGCTGCTGGTTGTGGAACGGGCAGCGTGGCGCGTTCACCGGCAAGTGCTGGTGGTTGGTGCCGACACGGTACAGCTGCGCATCGTGATAAGCAAACAGGCGCGCTTGCAGCATCTTGTCCGGCGAGTAGCCCATGCCCGGCACCACGTTCGATGGCGACAGCGCGGCCTGTTCCACTTCCGCGTGGTAGTTGACCGGGTTGCGGTTCAGTTCCAGCACGCCGACTTGCAGCAGCGGGAAATCCGCGTGCGGCCACACCTTGGTCAGGTCGAACGGATTCCATCCGGTGCGCGCTTCCCACGCGGCCAGTTCGGCGTCGGTGGCCACTTGAACTTTCACGTCCCAACGCGGGAAGTCGCCGTTGGCAATCGCGTTGAACAGGTCGCGCTGCGCGTAGTCAGGATCGGTGCCGGCAATGCGGGTGGCTTCTTCTGCGCTCAGGTTCTTGATGCCTTGCTGCGTCAGGAAGTGCCACTTCACGTAGACGCGTTCACCGGCGGCGTTAATCAGGCTGTAGGTGTGGCTGCCGAAACCGTGCATGTGGCGGTAGCCGTCCGGCGTGCCGCGGCTGGAGAACAGCGTGGTCACCTGGTGCAGGCTTTCCGGCGTGCGGCTCCAGAAATCGAACATCGCGGTTGGCGATTTCAGGTTGGTTTGCGGATCGCGCTTTTGCGTGTGGATGAAGTCCGGGAACTTGATGCCGTCCTTGAGGAAGAATACCGGCGTGTTGTTCCCGACCAGATCCCAGTTGCCTTCCTCGGTGTAGAAGCGCAGCGCGAAGCCGCGAGGATCGCGCTCGGTATCGGCGCTGCCCTTCTCGCCGCCCACGGTGGAAAAGCGCAAGAAGGTTTCGGTCTGCTTGCCCACTTCGGCGAACAGCTTGGCCTTGGTGTATTTGGTGATGTCGTGGGTGACGGTAAAGGTGCCGTAAGCGCCGGAGCCCTTGGCGTGCACCACGCGCTCAGGAATGCGCTCGCGGTTGAAGTGCTGGAGTTTTTCGATCAGGTGGAAGTCTTGCAGCAGCACCGGGCCACGTGGGCCTGCGGTCAGGGAATTCTGGTTGTCGGCGACGGGAATGCCGGAGGCGGTGGTGATTTTCATGACTATGACTCCTCGTTGTTTGATAGCGTAGAGCTATTCTAAACAACGAGAGTCATAAATAAAAACTATAAATATCTATTAAATCGATAGATATTATCTAAACTTCTTTGATGCGCTTGGCGATGTGGGCCAGCGCGTCTTCCACCTGGTCGATCAGGATCAGGCACAAGTCCCCTTCCTGCAGGCGGGCCAGCGCGGTGTCGATGGCCTTGAACTCGCCGTAGATCTCTTCGATATGCGACGTGCGCGGCGCGCCGTTCAGACCAGAGCGCAGCAGCGCCACCACCTCGCCATCGACGCGGCCACGCTGGCAGGCATCTTCGTACAGCAGCACGTCGTCAAACGCGCGGCCGAGGATTTCGGTCTGCTGGGTGATGTCCTGGTCGCGGCGGTCGCCTGCGCCCGAGATCACCACCACGCGGCGCTTGGCCGGCATGGTCTCCACGGCTTTCACGAGCGCGAGGATCGCGTCCGGATTGTGGCCGTAGTCGGCGATCAGCGTCGCGCCCTTGTAGTCGAACACGTTGAAACGGCCCGGCGCATTGTCGGAATCGTTGGCGAAGGTTTTCAGGCCGAGACGGATCGCGTCCCAGCTGATGCCCACGCCCCAAGCCGCTGCCACCGACGCCATCACGTTCTCGACCTGGAAGCCGATGGCGCCATTGCGGGTGATCGGCACGGCCGACAGTGGAATGGTGTGCTGCTCGCGGCCTTCCGCTGCAACGATGTGGCCATTTTCCACGTACACGGTGCGGCTGCCCTGCGCCAGATGCGTAGCGATGACAGGATGCGTGCGGTCGGCGCCGAAGAAGATCACCCTGCCGCGGCAATTCGCCGCCATGCCGGCAACGATAGGATCAACAGCGTTCAGCACCGCGAAGCCGCTCTCCGATACGTTTTGCACGATTACGCGCTTGAGTACCGCCAGGTCTTCGACAGTGGTGATGTAGTTCAGGCCCAGGTGGTCACCCATGCCGATGTTGGTCACTACCGCGACCTGGCAACGGTCGAAGGCCAGGCCTTCGCGCAGGATGCCGCCACGCGCGGTTTCAAACACCGCCGCATCGACGTCAGGGTGCAGCAGCACGTTGCGTGCGCTGCGTGGACCGGAGCAATCGCCGCTGTCGGTCTGGCGGCCTTCGATGTAGACGCCGTCGGTGTTGGTCATGCCGGTGCGCAGGCCGCTGGCGGTCAGCAGGTGCGCGATCAGGCGCACGGTGGTGGTCTTGCCGTTGGTGCCGGTCACTGCCACCACAGGAATGCGGCCGTTCTCGCCCGGCGCAAACATGGTGTTGACGATGGCCTCGCCCACCGCGCGGCCTTTGCCGAACGATGGCGCGATGTGCATGCGCAGGCCAGGTGCGGCGTTGACTTCCACCACGCCGCCGCGCTGGTTTTCAATCGGCTGCAGCACGTTGTCGCAAACGACGTCCACGCCGCACAGATCGAGGCCGATCATTTGCGCCGCTTCCACCGCGCGCGCCGCCACTTCAGGGTGCACGTCGTCGGTGACGTCGGTGGCGGTGCCGCCCGTCGACAGGTTGGCGTTGTTGCGCAGGATGACGCGCTGGCCGTGGGCCGGCACCGAATCAGCCTCCAGTCCTTGCAGCGCCAGGCGCGCCAGTGCGATATCGTCGAAGCGGATCTTGGTCAGCGAAGTCGAATGTCCCGAGCCGCGGCGCGGATCGGCGTTCACGATGTCGACCAGCTGGCGCACGGTGTGCTTGCCGTCGCCCACCACGTGCGGCGGGTCACGGCGTGCTGCGGCCACCAGTTTGTTGCCGATGACGAGCAGGCGATAATCGTGGCCCGGCAGGTAGCGCTCGACCATCACATCGTCGCGGAATTCTTTGGCGGTGCGGAAGGCGGCTTCGAGATGTTCCTTGGTCATGATGTTGACCGTCACACCCTTGCCCTGATTGCCGTCCTTCGGTTTCACCACCACCGGCAGGCCGATTTCCTGCGCGGCTTTCCACGCATCGGCTTCATCTTCGACCGAGCGGCCGATAGGCACCGGCACGCCCGCTGCGTGCAGCAGCTTCTTGGTCAGTTCCTTGTCCTGCGCGATGGTCTCGCCGATGGCGCCGGTGGTGTCCATTTCAGCAGCCTGGATGCGGCGCTGCTTCGAACCCCAGCCGAACATCACCATCGAACCTTCGGTCAGGCGGCGGAACGGAATGTCGCGCGCCACGGCGGCGTTGACGATGGCGCCGGTGGACGGGCCAAGGCGCACGTCTTCATCGAGTTCGCTCAACTCGGCCAGCGAGGCAAACAGGTCGAACGGCGCATCGGTCAGCGTGGCGTTGATCAGCGCTTCCGCCAGTTCCACGGCGCGGCGGCCGACCGCTTCTTCGGTGTACTCGACCACGGTCTGGTAGATGCCGTTTTCCAGCGTGGCGGTGGTGCGGCTGAAAGTAACCGGGCAGCCGGCTTGCGCTTGCAGGCTCAGTGCCGCCACTTCCAGCACGCGCGCCAGCGATACCGGGTCCGAGGTGCCGCTTGGTTGCAAGGCGCCGATGGTCGGGAAGCGCGAGCGCAGGCGCTGCTCAAAGCCGGCCAGCGTGGAGATCGATTGTTCTTCCGGCGGGCACGAGACGATGACTTCCACCGCCGTGTGATGGCTCCACAGGTTCGGGCCGCGAAGGGCGCGGGTGCGTATGACTTCCATATGACTCTTCTGGTTCTTTCAGTGATGTGTTTTTTTCGGTGCTGCCTCGAAGGTGCGCAGGCCGGCGCCGATCAGGTCCGGCGTCAGGCCCAGCGCCCAGCCGGCGGCAATCGCGGCCAGCACGGCTTCCGGCGGCACCAGCGGCGACAGCGGCAGGCTGGCCACTTCGGCCGAACCCTGCGCCATGACGATGCAATCCTTGCGCTGGAACACCACGCGCTTGTCGTCCTTGCGGTGCGCGGCGATAGCTTCCAGGTGCTCGTCGGCGCCGTAGAAAATCACTTCGCCGTCGCACAGGTCGGCCATGTCCACCACTTGCGGATCGGCCGCGTTCAGCACCGCGGCGCCGCTTGGCAGCACCACGTCCACCTGCGTGCGCAGCACGTTGTACAGTTTGTTGCTGCTGTCGATGTAGAACTCGCCCAGCTCTTCAAAGCCGGTAACGTCAGTCACCACGCCGACCGCGCATTTGTCGTAGGCCAGGCCTTCGGCCAGGATCATGCGCGCGCTCGATTCGAACACGCCCGCTTCCACGCTCTTGTTGAGCAGCAGGCGTTCGCCGGTTTCCCATTCGCTCAGGCCATCGAGCGGCAGCTCGCGGCCATTGACGAACAGGCCGTCGGCGCAAGTGAGGCCGGTTTTCTTGCCGCTGATTTGCAGCAGCCAGGCGATCAGGCGCGCGGTCATGGTGGTGCCATGCTTGCCGCTGACGCCGACGATCGGCATGCGCCCGGTGGCCTCGCCAAACAGGTGTTCAACGATCGCTTCGCCGACGTTGCGTGGTTCGCCCACGGCCGGCTTCAGGTGGGCCAGCAAGCCAGGACTGGCGTTGACTTCGATGATGGCGCCGCCGGTTTCGTCCAGCGGACGCGAAATGTCGGAAGTCACCAGGTCGATGCCGGCGATATCCAGGCCGACCACGCGCGCCGCCAGCGCGGCCGCTGCGGCCACTTGCGGGTGCACCTTGTCGGTGACGTCGACGGCCACATTGCCATTCGGCTGGATCAGCACTTTCACGCCGTCGCCCGGCACGGAATTGTGCGTCATGCCCTGGCGCTGCAGCTCCAGCACGATCTCGCCCGATTCATGCGGCTTGACCCGGCCCAGTGGGAACTCTTCGGTTTCGCCACGGCGCGGATCGGTGTTGATTTGCGAGTCGCACAGTTCCAGCACGGTGGATTTGCCGTCGCCGGTCACCCACAGTGATTCGCCGGCAGCAGCGGCCACCACGCGGCGGCCCACCACCAGCAGGCGGTGCTCATCGCCGACGATGAAGCGCTCGACGATCACGCTGCTGCTGTCGCCCTCTTCTGCAGCCAGCTTGTAGGCGGCAGCGATGTCGGCTTCGGTGTTCAGGTTGAGCGAGACGCCGCGGCCGTGGTTGCCGTCGTACGGCTTGACCACTACCGGCAGGCCGATATCCTGCGCGGCTTCCCAAGCCTGTTCGGCGCTGCGTACCAGTTCGCCTTCCGGCACCGGCACGCCGCAGGACGAGATCAGGGTCTTGGTCAGGTCTTTGTCGCTGGCGATGCCTTCGGCAATGGCCGAGGTGTGTTCGGTTTCAGCGGTCCAGATGCGGCGCTGCGCGGCGCCGTGGCCCAGCTGCACCAGGTTGCCGTCGGTCAGGCGGATGTGCGGAATCTTGCGCACGCCGGCCGCATCGACGATGTTGCCGGTGCTCGGGCCCAGGCACAGGCTTTCGACCATGTCGGTCAGGTTGGCAACGGTGGCGGCCAGGTCGTACGGTTTGTCTTCGATCATGGCCATCAGCAGATCGCGGCCAGCGGCCAGCGCGGCGCGGCCGACTTCTTCCTGGCGGGTGCGGAAAGCCATCTTGTACAAGCCGCTATCCGGAATGATTTCGCGGGTCTTGCCGAAGCCGGTTTTCATGCCGGCCAGGTTTTGCAGTTCCAGTACCACGTGTTCGAGGATGTGGCCGGCGTAGGTGCCGTCGCGCAGGCGTTCGAGGAAGCCGCCATGCTCGCCCACACCGCAGCGGTGGACGATGAGGCCCGGCAGGATCGCCGTCAGGCGCTCAAACAAACCGGGCAGCAAATTCGAGGGGAAACTCTCCAGCTCGCCGATATCCAGCCACGCCTCGATCACCGGGCGGTAGGTCCAGATATTCGGTCCACGCAAATAGGTGACGCGGAGAACTTCAATGTCTTTCTTCTTAGTCATGTATTGATTCTTGTAACTTTGTTATCGGCCTAGCCAGCCCGCGCCGTATTGTAAACCCTGTACCCTTGGCCTGCTGCTGTGCGGTATACTTGCCGCCATCGCAAATCGCTATTTTTATTGTTCTCTGTCAAATGTTTAATCACTGACAGAATACCGTAAAGTGGCCGTTATATCAGCCCTTTTCCCCTCCGGAGTCCGCCTCACGATGACAACTGAACAACTTCCTACCGTATCCAGCCCTGGCGAGCTCCCTGAACGCTGGCGTTCCGAGATACAGGCACAACTTTCCCAAGGGGAAAACGTTGTAAGTGCCCTGGAGGTTGACTTGGATCAGCAACTTCGTTTTTCCAAGGGTATCGTGGTGGTGACGCCGGGCCGCGTGCTGGCGCGTGCACCGGGTGCGGCGACCTGGGAAGCGTGGCCGTTTGCGCCTGATCTGGTACTGAAACACCACGACCACGCCGGTGTCGGCCACCTGGAACTGGTGAATGCGCGCGGCCGCCTGGCTGCCTGGCGCTTCACGCTGGGCCAGAACCTGGCTGCGATCCGTCTGGTCGAACAGTTTGACGCCCATCTCGACAGCCATTCCACCGGCCAGCCTGTGGTGCAGGAAGAGAAAAATGTCTGCCCGAGCTGCAAGGCGCCGCTGGAGCCGGATCAGGAAGAATGCCCGGTCTGCACCAAGGTGGTCTACACCCCGCCGTCGACCTGGACCCTGTTCCGCCTGTGGCGCTTCGCCAAGCCCTACAAATGGCAGCTGGCGCTCGGCTTCTCGCTGATGCTGCTGTCCACCGGCGCGCACATGATTCCGCCCTACCTGACCATCCCGCTGATGGACAATGTGCTGATCCCGTACCAGAACGGCAAGGACGTCGATCCGATGCTGGTGGTGAAGTACATGTCCGGGCTGGTTGGCGCGTCGGTGCTGGCGTGGATTTTCGGCTGGGGCAAAACCTATGTGTTGGCGCTGGCCTCGGAACGCATCGGCGCCGACCTGCGCACCACCACTTACGAGCACCTGCTGCAGCTGTCGCTGGAATACTTCAGCGGCAAGCGCACCGGCGATTTGATGTCGCGCATCGGCTCGGAGAGTGACCGCATCTGCGTGTTCCTGTCGCTGCACCTGCTGGACTTCCTGTCCGACTGCCTGATGATCATCATGACCGGCGTGATCCTGCTGAATCTCGATCCGTGGCTGGCCATCTGCACGCTGGCGCCGCTGCCGTTCATCGCATGGATGATCCATCTGGTGCGCGACCGCCTGCGCACCGGTTTTGAAAAGATCGACCGCGTGTGGGGCGAAGTGACCAACGTGCTGGCCGATACCATTCCCGGCATCCGCGTGGTGAAGGCGTTTGCGCAAGAGTCGCGCGAGGCGAACCGCTTCCGCACCGCCAACAAGCACAATCTGGCCGTCAACGATAAGCTGAACAAGGTGTGGTCGCTGTTCTCGCCGACCGTGTCGTTCCTGACCGAATTGGGCCTGCTGGTGATCTGGGTGTTCGGTATCTATCAGGTCTCCAAGGGCAATATCACGGTGGGTGTGCTGTCGTCGTTTATCGCTTACGCCAGCCGCTTCTACGGCCGTCTGGATTCGATGAGCCGCATCGTGTCGGTGACGCAGAAATCGGCGTCGGCGGCCAAGCGTATTTTCGACATCCTCGACCACGTATCGTCGGTGCCGGAGCCGGTGAACCCGGTCAAGCTGGGCAAGATCGAAGGCAACATCAGCCTGCGCGAAGTCGGCTTCCGCTACGGGAACCGCGCGGTCAATCGCGGCATCAATCTGGATATCAAGGCGGGCCAGATGGTCGGCCTGGTCGGCCACTCGGGCTCCGGCAAGTCCACGCTGGTCAACCTGATCTGCCGCTTCTACGACGTGGCGGAAGGCGCGATCCTGCTCGATGGTACCGACATTCGCCAGTTCGCGGTGTCGGACTATCGCCGCAATATCGGTCTGGTGCTGCAGGAGCCGTTCCTGTTCTTCGGCACCATCGCCGAGAACCTCGCCTACGGCAAACCGGATGCGACGCGCGAGGAAATCATCGCCGCCGCGCGCGCCGCGCATGCGCACGAATTCATCCTGCGTCTGCCGCAGGGTTACGACTCGATGGTCGGTGAGCGCGGCCAGGGCCTGTCGGGCGGTGAGCGCCAGCGCATCTCGATCGCGCGTGCGCTGCTGATCGATCCGAAGATCCTGATCCTCGACGAAGCCACCGCCTCGGTGGACTCGGAAACCGAAAAAGAAATCCAGCGCGCGCTGGACAACCTGGTGCAAGGCCGCACCACCATCGCGATTGCGCACCGCCTGTCCACCTTGCAGAAGGCGGATCGACTGGTGGTGCTCGATCGCGGTGTGGTGGTGGAAGATGGTCCGCACGACGAACTGATGGCGCAAGAAGGCGCCTACTACCGCCTGTATCAGGCGCAGGCGCGCAACGCGGAACTGGGCAAGGAAGAATAAGATGACGACGCAATTTGAACTGATCCGCAATCCCTTCGGCAAGCTGGTGCTGACCACCAGCGAAGGCATGGTGCACGAAGGCGTCTCGCCGGTGCGTGCCTTCCCGGTGCAGGCGCCGGAAGACGGCATCTCGCTGCTCAACACCGACGGCAAGGAAGTGGCATGGATCGACCGGATCTCCGATCTCCCTGCACCGATAGGTGCTTTAGTGAGCGAAGAACTGAGCGGCCGCGAATTCATGCCGGAGATCGCCCGCATCAACAGCGTGACCAGCTACGCCACGCCGTGCACCTGGTCGGTGAAGACCGACCGCGGTGACACCGAATTCGTGCTGCGCGGCGAAGAAGACATCCGCCGCCTGACGGTGGACACCCTGCTGATCACCGACATCCACGGCATCCACTACCTGATCCGCGACCTGCGCGATCTGGACAAGCATAGCAAAAAAATCATCGACCGCTTCTTGTAACGTGCCCAGACGAATGGTGCGCTCGGCTTGAGCGCACCAGATGTACCCTGCTCCGGTAGCGCAACGGCTTGGAGCAGATCGTGGATGACGACAAAGATGAGTTGTATTTCACCTTCCGCTACTCTCAGCGCCTGTGCCAGCGTACAGCCCGCTTCTATCGGCGCATTCAAACTTCACTCACCTTCATGAGCCTGCTTGCCGGCAGCAGCGCGGTAGCCGCTTTGGCAGCTCAACTGCCAATACAGTCGGCCTGGCTTCTGGCGGCATTTGCCGTGTTCGGCTGCATCAGCCTTGCCATTCGGCCTGCAGAACGGATTGCTGCCAACGAGGCCGACGTCAGGAAATATGGCGCACTGCTCGCAAAACTCAACCAACTGGAACCGCCAGCGCTACAGCAACTACTCGACGAAGCTCGGCAATCAGATACCGCCGAGGTCGAACACCTACGTCCAGTGGCATACAACGATGTGGCGCTGGAAATCGATGCGCCAGATGCCGTCATTCCGCTGACGCCGGTGCAAAAGTTGATGGCCGTTCTGGCATAAAAAAAGCTCCCGAGGGAGCTTTTTTGTTGGCAGTGCGGCGGCTTATTTTTCGTTGTACATATTGGCGTATTTCAGGCCGAAGTACAGGATGAAGGTGTAGCACGCAGCCGGCACCAGGAAGGACAGTTGCAGGCTGATGTTATCCGCCAGCAGGCCTTGCGCGAACGGCACCAGTGCGCCGCCCACAATCGCCATGCACAGCAGGCCCGAACCCTGGCCGGTCAGCGGACCCAGTTTGTTCAGCGCCATCGAGAAGATAGTCGGGAACATGATGGAGTTGAACAGGCCCACGGCCAGGATCGCCCACATCGCCAGCGTACCGCCGCTGAAGATCGCCAGCAGCACCAGCACGATCACCGCCGCCGCATTGAAGGCCAGTGCCTTGCCCGGGCTGATGGTGCGCATCACGGCAAAGCCGATGAAGCGGCCGATCATGGCGCCGCCCCAGTAGAAGCTGACGTAGTGCGCCGCATCGGCCGCCGTCAGGCTGGCCACTTTCGGATCGCCCAGGAAGTTGATCAGGAAGCTGCCGATCGACACTTCACCGCCAACGTACAGGAAGATCGCAATCACGCCCAGCGCCAGGTGGCGGTGCTTCAGCACTTCGCTGTAGCCGCCTTTCACAGAGCCGTCTTCCGCGTCGACGATTTTCGGCAGGCGCGCCAGCGCGAACAGGATGGCCAGCACCAGCAGCGCCGCTGCCAGCGCCAGGTAAGGCCCCTGCACGGTAGCCGCTTCCTTGGCGTGATACGCAGCCTGCTCCGCCGCCGGCAGCTTGGCCAGGTCGTCGGCGCTCAGGACCACGCCGCCCAGAATCAGCATGCCGCCCAGGGTCGGCGCCACGGTGGTGCCCAGTGAGTTGAAGGCCTGGGTCAGGGTCAGGCGGCTCGACGCGGTGCGCGGGTCGCCCAGCACGGCCACGTAAGGATTGGCCGCCACCTGCAGGATAGTGATCCCACCGGCCAGCACGAAGAAGGCAATCAGGAACAGCGTGTAGCCGCTGGTCGCCGCCGGGTAGAACAGCGCGCAGCCGGCCGCCGCGATGGTCAGGCCGGCCACGGCGCCATTCTGGTAGCCGAGCTTTTTAATCAGCATGCCGGCCGGCAGCGACACGATGAAGTACGCGCCAAAGAAGCAGAACTGCACCAGCATCGCCTGCACATACGTCAGCGTGTAGACCGCCTTCAGGTGCGGGATCAGCACGTCGTTCAGGGAGGTCAGCAGACCCCACATGAAGAACAGGACGGTGACGATAATCAGCGGCGCGGTATTCCCGCCCTCCTGCACCTGCCCGGACGCTACCGGGGCAGTTTGCGAATAGTGTTCCATACTTTTACCTTCTCCTCGTTTTTATTTAAAGTCCCCACACGCCAGTGCATCCTTGTCCTTGGCGGCGCCGCCAACGATCTGGATGTTGGCGAACGTCGCGGCGAACGGTGCGTCGGCGCTCACGCTGAATGGCGTGCTCAAAGCAGCCAACGGCAAACCTTTGGCGCTGAAGCACGACAGAGGGATTTTGACCGTCTGCTTGCCCTTGCCGGCCAGCTGCTGGAATACAGCGCTGGCGTCCAGCTCCACCGTTTCGATACCGATGGCGACCTTGCCCTGCGGCGCAGCCGACACGATGGCATCAAACTGCAACGCGCCGTCCGCGCTGGCGTAAGCCGGCAGCTTGATCGCCTTGCCGGCCTGCGCCTCCAGTTTCGCCGCGCCGGTCCAGGTCAGGCGCTTGGCGTCCTGCTGGGTGTTGATCTGGGCGGTTTCCACTTTCACGGTCGGCAGGTTGAACACGGCGTTCAGGTCCGCCCCCAGCGCCACGCGCTGGCCGCCGCTGCTCACGTATAAGCCATAAGTCGCGCGGTCCGTGGGATTGTACACCGGTACTGCCGTAGTTTTGCTACAACCACCATCAGGATAGCTGGTATCGAGCTGTGGCAGTGTGGTTTTGCTGCTGTAGTTCAAGCCAAAACCGTATTTGAACAGCGGGTCGTAACTGGCGTCGCCCACGTTCAGCGGGGTCTGGCAGGCAGACTTCGGCCACGAGAACGACAGCTTGCCGCGGAAGTCCTTGTTGATCTTGCCGTTGGCCTTGCGGAACAGGACGTCGGTCACGCCCTTGCCCTCGGTGCCCGGCAGCCATGCGGCCACAAAGCTGTCCGACAGGTTGAGCAGGTCGTTGGTGTACAACGGACGGCCGGTGATCGCCAGCGTCACCACCGGCTTGCCCTTGCCCGACACGGCTTGCAGCACCGCCAGGTCTTCAGGGTGGCGGCCGCTCAGGCGCAGCGTGCCGGCCGGGCCGATATCGCCGTCGCCTTCCGCGTAAGGCGTTTCGCCAATCACCGCGATTACCGCATCGAACTTGCTGACGTCCACGCCGGCGGCGTTTTCGCTGAAGGTGACGTTGTCCTTGCCGGCGACGTCCTGGATGGCGGCAAGAATGGTGTCACTGTACGGATAGTCGCTATTCTTGTTGTCGGTGCCCTGCCAGGTCAGCGACCAGCCGCCCGACTGGTTGGCCATGTTGTCGGCGCTCTTGCCAACCACGAGGATCTTTTTGCCGCGCGCCAGCGGCAGCACGTTGCCGTTATTCTTCAGCAGCACCAGCGATTCCGATACCGCCTTGCGCGCCAGCGCGCGGTCCTGCAGCGCCTCCTGCTTGCCGGCGTAGATGTTCTGCGACGGCTTTTTGCCATCGAACAGGCCTGCGCGCATTTTTACGCGCAGGATGCGGGTCACAGCATCGTCGATGCGCGACATCGGAATCTCGCCCTTCTCCACTTGCGCGATGGTGTTGGCGATGAAGGTCTTCCATTTTTCCGGCACCATGATCAGGTCGACACCGGCGTTGATCGAGGCGGCGCAGCTGTCTTCGGCACAGCCCGGGACTTCGGTGATGGCGTTCCAGTCGCTGACGATCAAGCCATCGAAGCCCATCTTCTCTTTCAGCGCTACGGTCAGCAGCTCGCGGCTGCCGTGCATTTTGCCGTGGTCCGTTACGCCCTTGACGTCGTTCCAGCTGTTGAAGGACGCCATCACGGTCTGCACACCCGCTTGCAGCGCCGGGTAGTAGCCCTGTGCGTGGATGTTGATCATTTCCGACATGGTGGACTGGTTGACGCCACGGTCCTTGCCCTCGTGCGTGCCGCCGTCGCCGACAAAGTGCTTGGCGGTGGCCACCACGGTGTTATCGGATTTCAGATCGCCCTGCAGGCCCTTCACATAACCGGCGGCGTACGATTTGACGATGGCAGGATCTTCCGAGAAGCTCTCGTAAGTACGGCCCCAGCGATCATCGCGCACCACGGCCAGCGTTGGCGCGAATACCCAGTCGATACCAGTGGCGCGCACCGCTTTCGCCACCGACTTGGCCATATCCTCCACCAGCTTAGGATCGCGCGCGGCGCCCAGGCCGATGTTATGCGGGAACAGCGTTGCGCCGTACATATTCGAGTTGCCATGCATGGCATCGATACCCCAGATGACCGGGATCTTTACCTTCATGTCGGTGCTCATGGAAGCGTCGTAGTAGGCGTCGGCCAGCCTGACCCAGTCGGCGGCGCTGGCGTGCTTGTTATTCTGCGGCCAGCTGCCGCCGCCATTCAGCACGGAGCCGATGTAGTACTTGCGGATGTCTTCAGGCGTGCTGAATTTGATTTCCGGCTGTGTCATCTGGCCGATCTTCTGCGCCAGCGTCATGCCGGCCACGATCTGCTTGATGCGCGCCTCCATCGCTTTATCCTGCTTGACGGCGCTGGTGATGTGCGGCCAGTCGCTCAGCGGCTTTTCTGCCGGCGCAGCGACGGCGTTGATGCCAAGCGCCAGCGTAGCAGTTGCAGCGATGACGGCGCGGCGCAGGATGTGGTTATGCGAATTCATTTACGTGTGTCTCCGTTGTTGGTGTTAGTTTTTGCCGCGCACGAAGGCGCTGTACCACTCGCCGCTTTGCTTGACGATGCGGCGTTGCGTTGCGTAGTCGATGTAGGTCAGGCCGAAGCGGCGCAGATAGCCTTCCGCCCACTCGAAGTTATCCAGCAGGCTCCAGGCGAAGTAGCCTTTGATCTTGCCGCCCGCCGCAATCGCGTCGCGCATCGCTGCGAGGTGGCGAATCAGATAATCGCGGCGTGCGGTGTCGGTCACGGCGCCGTCCGCGCTCAGGTGGTCATCGTAGGACGAGCCGTTTTCGGTCACGTACAAATCGCCGGTCGGGTAGTCGCGCGCCACACGCTCCAGCAGCGTGATCAAACCCTCCGGCGACACTTCCCAACCGAAGTCGGTGCGCTGGCGGTCCTGCGGATAAACGATGCGGGTGCGCAGCGGATACTCGTCCGGCGCATCGACTACCACTTCCGGGAAGTAGTAGTTCACGCCGAGGAAGTCGCACGGCACGGCGATGGCTTCCATATCGCCCGCCTCCACCACCGGCGCGTCCTTGCCGACCAGCGCCAGCGCTTCCGCAGGATAGCCACGGCCATACAGCACATCGAGGAACCAGCGATTGCGCAGCGCGTCGTGGCGCGACACGGCGGCGATATCGGCCGCACTGTCGCTGGCCGCTTTCACCGGGTGCAGGCTCAATGCGATGCCCACCTTCGCGCCCGGCACATTGGCGCGGATCAGCGGCACGGCGCGGCCGTGCGACACCAGCACGTTGTGGCAAACCTGCAGCGCCAGCGGCAGCGACTTGTTGCCCGGCGCGTGCATGCCGTCCCAGTTGCCGTGCATTGCGGTGCACCACGGTTCGTTGTGCGTGATCCAGTGCTTGATGCGGTCGCCCAGGTGCCTGGTGATGACGTCCACATACTGCAGGTAGGCGTCGATGGTGGCGCGGTTGTTCCAGCCGCCTTGATCTTCCAGATACTGCGGCAGATCCCAGTGATACAGCGTGCACCACGGCTGCAAGCCGCGCGCCAGCATGCCGTCCACCAGCTTCGAATAAAACGCCAGCCCCTTCGCATTCGGTTCCGCATCCACGCCATTGAAGATGCGCGTCCACGCGATCGAGAAGCGGTAGGAATTCAGCCCCATAGCCTGCGCCAGGTCGAGATCCTCCTCCCAGCGGTGATAGTGGTCGCACGCGACAGCGCCGGTAGAGCCGTCGCGGATCTTGCCCGGTGTGGCGGCAAAGGTATCCCAGATCGACGGCACGCGGCCGTCTTCGGCGGCGGCGCCTTCAATCTGATAGGCCGATGTGGAGACGCCCCACAAAAAATCGCTGGCAAAGTCGGAGCGCTTGATCGCCGTTGGCAGGTCGGTAAGAATCATGGTCATAGTTTTTATTTGGCGAATGGAGTCGGCGGTACGGTGGAGTTCATCCACTTGATGGCGGTTTGCTGCGGTTGATAAGGCACGCTGCCGAACAGCCGGAATAAATTCTCGATGTCGGCCAGCGAGGCCTTGGTGAAATCCAGTTTCGGAATGGCGGCGCCGGGCGCATTGGTGACCAGGCCCCAAGTGCCCTTGCCCTGCCCGCCCTTGTTGGTCACCACTTTCCAGGCCCACGCGGTCGAGGCCCAGCCGTTGGCGACGTAAGTGTCGTAAGTGACGCGCATGACTTGTCCGCCATACTCTGCGCCCATGAAGGCCCACGGCTGGAATTCGCCGACGAAGAAAGCAGTGTTCAGGCTTTCCAGCCTGGTCTTCCATTTGCAAACGTTGTCACCTTCACCCGTGCATTGCAGCCAGCCCTGATGCACGGCCAGTCCCGGCTTGCCCCAGCCGAAGTGGCCAGGATAGGGATGCATTTCGAAGGCGACATTCGTCATGCCGTGCTCGGACGGCTTGCCGTAGCCATCGATGCCTTTGACATGGCCGGGCAGGATGATGACGTGATTCTGGTCCACTTCACGGATCGCCTTGTATAGCGTCCCCATGACCACGGCCAGGTTTTCCGGCGTGGTGCCCCACGGCTCATTCAAGATGCTGTAGCCGGCCACCGCGCCGCGGTCCTTGTAGCGCAAGGCGATCTGCTGCCACAGCCAGATGGTGCGTTCCTGGTACTCGGCGCTGTCCCAGTATTTGTTCTTGCCGGCGCAGCCGCTGTGATGCTCCCAGCCCTGGCTGCCGACGGCGCCGTGCAAATCGAGGATGACGTAGATGCCGCGCTGCTCGGCTTCGTCGATCACGCGGTCGAGGTACTTCCACGCATCGGCACGCAGATGGCGCGGATTTTTTTCATCTTCAATCACGCTGTAGATGAACGGCAGGCGCACCAGGTTCAGATTCATTTTGCGCAGCAGATCCCAGTCGCGCGGCTTGATCCAGTTATCGCGAAACAGGCCATATAAACGCTGGCGTTCTTCGTAGCCGAAGCGCTGGTCGAGCACCGCCTCCAGCTTGCACTGGTCGTCCACCGCCTTGGTCTCCTGCCCCATCATCCAGAATTCCTGGATCAGGTAATTGCCGAGATTGACGCCGCGCAGTGCCGGCTGCTGGCCGTCGGCCGTCAGCCATTTGGTGCCCTCGGTATGCAGCATCGGCAACGCAGCCTGCGCCTGCGCAGCGGCAGCCAGCAGCAAGGCGGTACTGAACCATCGTTTTATGTACATGCCATCTCCATCTGGAATCGTTTCCAAGTCACTTTAAAAAAAGAGCAGGCGACCCGCGCATGCTCTTTCCATCTTTACTTCGTTTTACCTGCCGCCGGCGCGATCGAGGCCCGTTGCGCCACATGGATCCGGTACTCCCGCTCCACCGGGCGCTTCAAGTCGTAGCACCGGTTGAGCAAATAATTGAGCCCGTTCATGGTCATCTCGCTCCACGGGATATGCACGCTGGTCAGCTGCGGCGCGGTGAATTCCGCGCTGTGCGTATCGTCGTAGCCGAGCACCGACACCTGCCCCGGCACCTGCACGCCGGCCTTCTGGAACATCGACAACGCCCCTACTGCCATTTCATCATTGGCGCAAAAGACCGCCGTAAATTCCTCGCCCGACTTCAGCAATTTATCCGCGCAGGCCAGGCCGCCTTCCGGCGTGAACTCGCCGTCGGCCATCCACATCTTGCCGCTGTCCACACCCGCCGCTTCCAGCTCCGCCTTGAAGCCGGCGATACGCTGCTGGTTGTCGGGCGCCGCCGCACGGCCGGCAATCACCGCGATCTTGCGGTGCCCCAGTTCCAGCAAGGTGCGCGCCGCCAGCCGTCCGCCGGCCTCGTGGTCCACCGTGAAGCACTGCTCGCTGATGCTGGGGAAGTCCTGATTGATCACCACCACCTTGGACTGGAACGGCCCCAGCGCCACAAAGTCTTCATCCTCCATCGCGTTGCTCATCACGATCAGGCCGTCGCTGCCACGCTCGATCAGGAAGTTCAAGCCATCGATGGCCTGGTTGCGCGCATCGCCGTCACCGACGCCGAACGCCACCACCATGTTCAAGCCGGCCTCGCGCAGCGCCGTGTAAATCGACTGCAGGATCGGCGTGTAGAACGTCCCGCTCAGGTACGGGATGTACACGCCGATCATCTGCGAGCTCCCCGACAGCAGCGAGCGCGCCGCGTGCGACGGCCGGAACTCCAGCTCTTCGATCGCCTTGCGCACCTTGTCCACCGTGGCCTGCGATACCGATCCCTTGCCGCTGATAACGCGCGAGGCGGTGCCCAGTCCCACGCCCGCCAGCCGGGCTACGTCTTTGATGGTTGCCACGAGTTCCCTTATCCGTTCTGTCTATGCGGCGGCAAGGATAACGCGCGCCCGTCAATCTTGCAACGCTGCGGCGATCCCCTTCTGCGCCCGCTCCACCGGCATCTTCGTGTTCCAGAAGGTGGTCAGCACGTCCTGCAATGCACCGTTCTGGTCGGGTGTCAAAAACACTTCGATCATGCCAACCGCGCGCGACTTGTCCTTCAAAATCGCCATGCCGGCCTGGGCGCAGATATCCATGCCCGAGGCGTCGACATTGCTCAGGATAGGCAGCGAACCCTTGATCTTGTTGAACTCCAGCTGCGCGCCCGGCGTGAGCATGGTGGTGGCCAGCAGCTTCTGCGCGCGCACCGCATCCGGCTGGCTGGTTTTCGGGAACACGAAGGCATCGCCCTGGATCAGGTACGGCACGTTGGCGCCGAGACCCGGAATGCAGCCGAAGTCCTTGCCCGCCGTTTGTTTGGCGGCGGCGAATTCGCCCTTGGCCCAGTCGCCCATGATCTGCACCCCGGCCTTGCCGCTGATGAGCATGGCGGTCGCGTCGTTCCAGTTGCGGTTCGGTGAACCCTGGTCGACATAGCCTTGCAGGCGCTTGAAGGCCAGCAGCACTTTCTTGAACGGCTCGGAATTGATCGCCTTCGGATTGCGGTCGCGCAGCACTTGCAGATACAGCTCCTTGCCGCCGACATTGGCCAGCATGGCCTGGAACAGGATGTTCTCCTGCCACGGCTGGCCGCCGTGCGCCAGGCCAACCAGGCCGGCGGCTTTCAGCTTGTCCAGCGCGGCAAACAGTTCATCGGGCGTGGCCGGCTCTTGCGCAATGCCGGCCTTCTTGAACGCGGCCTTGGAGTACCAGATCCAGGTCGACATATGAATGTCCACCGGCACCGCGTAGAAGTGCCCCTTGACCTTGATGACGTCCAGCACCGGCTGCGGCATCAGCTGGTCCCAGCGGTCGCGCACGGCGATGTCGTCGACGTTGTTGAGCGAGCCCTGGTCGATCAGGTCGCGGAATTGCTTGGTGGTGTTGAACTGGGCGGCGGTGGGCGGATTGCCGCCGACGATGCGGTTGATGGCCACCGCCTTGGCCTGGTCGGCGCCGGCAATCGCGGTATCGCCCCAGACCCCGCCAGCGGCGCGGTAGGCGTCGGCGAACTTGCGCACCGCCGCCGACTCGCTGCTGGAAGTCCACCAGTGCATCACTTCCGCCTTGGGCGCGGCAGCGGCATGCGCGGCGCCAGCCCGGGCCGCGCCCAGCGCCAGCACGGCCAGCAAGATCCCTGCGCGGCGCACTGCGCCTGTGGTGTGCTTGTCCATCCAGTCTCCGTCGGTTTTTTTATGGATCACCCAATACTACCGTCTTCTTGCCGGCAAAAAAACCGGCGCCGCCCAAGGCGCCGGTAACTTCGCGGGGCGAAGAGACGAGGGTGAGATTGGAAACGTTACCAATCCTAGGCGAAAATATAGCACCCCTTGTTTTTGAGTGTCAACGGAAAAGCAAATTCGGGGTCAGAGCCGACAATCGGACATTTCGCAACGCAAATGTCCGATTGTCGGCTCTGACCCCGAATTTCTACATTTCCAGCGCCAACACGCGCAGGCGGTGGCCGTCACGGTCCAGGGCGACGAAGGTGTAGCCGAAGTCCATCGCGGTCGGCTGCTGGGCGATGGCCAGGCCGCGCCCGGCCCAGTCGGCATACAGGTCGTTGACCACGCTGCGGTCCGGCACCGAGAACGCCAGCTCGCTGCTGCCGCCATAGGCCATTACCTTGGGCTCGGCCGTGTGGCGCGACCACAGCCCCAGCTTGAGGCCGGACGGCAGCACAAACAGCACAAAAGTCGGCGACGATTCGACCGGTTGCAGGTCCAGCAGGTCGGCATAAAACGCGCCGCTGGCGGCAGGATTATCGACAAACAACAGCACGTAATCAGGGCTCATGTGGTTCTCCGTTCAAGATTGACAATGAAGCCAGTGTAAGCACCCGCTGCGACAGTTTCTGTCAGGAGCATGCTTGCGCCGCATCAAAGGCCGATATTTCCCGCTGGATAGAATCAAGCGCATGCACACCCGCCATTCACCATCGCCAGTTCGCCAGCGCGGCGCCATCGCCATCATGTTCGTCCTGATGGTGCTGACCTTGCTCAGCATGGCCGGGCTGGTGCTGGACCTGGCCCAGGCCCAGAACCGCAGGCTCGAATTGCAGACAATGGCCAATGCCGTGGCGCTGGCCGCCGCGCGCGAGCTGAACGGCACTGCGGCCGGCGTCAGCAATGCAGTCACCGCGGCCGCCGACACCGCCGCCAATTTTCACTACCAGTACAACCAGCTGCCGATTCCGTGGTCAGCCGACGCCCTGCGCTTTGCCGCCGCTCCCGGCGCCGGCGACAGCGGCTGGACCGACGCCGCCGGCGCCAGTGCCGCGCCGGCCACCATGCTGCACGCCCGCGTCGACAGCGGCGACCTCGACAGCGCTGTCGGCCATATCGCCACGCTGTTCTGGCGCCTGGCCGGCAATGCGCCGGCGGCCCTGCAGGTGAGCGCGCGCGCGGTGGCCGGACGCCAGACCATCCCGGTGACGCCGCTGGCCATTTGCGCCCAGTCCGCCACAGCGGCCGCATCGCGCGCCAACACGGCCAGTCCGACCTACAACGAGCTGGTGGAATTCGGCTTCCGGCGCGGCGTCAGCTACAACCTGATGAACCTCAATCCGAATGGCGCCACGCCGGAAAATTTTCTGATCGATCCACTGTCGGCACCCGGCGTGGCTGGTGCTCCCGGCAATTTCAGCACGGCCGTGGTGGGACCGTTCGTGTGCGCCGGCGTCATGCTGATGCCCAGCGTGACGGGCGGCACGCTCACTGTGCAGCGCAACTTTCCGCTGGCGGCGCTGTATCCGCACCTGAACTCGCGCTTCGACGACTACAACGGCGGCTACTGCCAGTCCGAGGCTGCGCCGCCCGACCGCAACATCAAAGCCTATGCCGTCGGCAGCATCAACTGGATGACGCCGGCCACCGCCACCCAGAGCGCCGCCAGCTGGACCAGCGGCGGCACCAAACTGTGGACGCGCGCCGATCCGCTGCCCGGCGACGCCACCAACACGGCGGCCCAGTACGGCCCGCTGTGGGCCTACGCCAGGGCCGTGCCCTACTCGGCCTACACCGCCAAACCGGCCGAACCGGCGGCCGGCTACACCACCTTTGCCACCAGCACCTGGAGCAGCCTGTACACGCCGGGGCCGCCGGCCGCCAGCGGCTACCCCACCGGCGCCACCAACGCCACGCCCTACAGCACCGGCTCCGGCAGCAATTTCCAGGCGCCCGCCCCGGCGCGCCAGCCGGGCCTGGCCGGACGCCGCGTGCTCAATGTGGCGCTGCTGGCCTGCCCGGTGCCGGCCGGCGCCACTGCCACCGCAACCGTACTCGGCGTCGGCCGCTTCTTCATGATGGTACCGGCCACCGCCACCAGTCTCAGCGCCGAGTTTGCCGGCGTGGCGCCCGCCGCCTCGCTGCTGGGCACAGTGGAGTTGCAGCCATGAAGCGCCAGCGCGGCATCGTGGCGCTGGAACTGGCGCTGGTCCTGCCCTTCGTGCTGACCTTGCTGACGGCGGTGCTGTTCTGCGGCCGCCTGAGCTATCAATACGAAGTGGCGAGCAAGGCCGCGCGCGACGGCGCCCGTTATCTGTCCAGCGTGGCCGCGGCCAACATGAAAAACCCGGCGCTGGCAGGCCAGGAAAGCAACCTGGCGCTGGCCATCGTGCAGGCGGAGCTGAGCGTACTGGGCGCCAACCAGCCCTCGGTGCTGGTGTCTTGCGATAACTTCCCGTGCACGCTGGTGGGCGGCACGCCCAACGAGGTGTCGATTACCGTGTTCGTCGAGGTGCCCGCGCTGTTCGTCGGCTACATGCCGGCCCTGCTCGACCAACGGCTGGTCATCACCAGCCGCGCGCGCTATGTGGGCAACTAGCCGTCAGCGGCAGCGCGGCGCCACCGTGGCGGAATTCGCGCTGAGCGTGGTGATCTTTTTTGTCGCGCTGTTTTTCGTGATGGAGCTGGCGCGCGTGCTGTACCTGTGGAACACGCTGCAGGAGGCCACGCGCCGCGCCGCGGCGGCGGCGGCCGTCAGCGATTTCAGCAATGCGGCCACGATGAATGCGATCCGCCAGGCGGCGGTGCTGCGCGACAGCGCCGGCACGCTGCCGCTGGGCACACCGGTGACCGACGCCCACATCCGCATCGACTACCTGTCGCTGACGCGCAATGCCGACAACAGCCTGAGCATGACGCCGATCCCGGCCGCCAGCCTGCCGGCCTGTCCGGCGCGGGCGCACATCAACTGCATTGCCAACCCGAACGGCGCCAGCTGCATCCGCTTCGTGCGCGTGCGGCTGTGTGCGCCGGGAACGGACGCCTGCGGCGACGTGCAGTACCAGCCCCTGTTCCCTTTGACCGGCATCAATCACGTGCTGCCGCAGGCGACTACCATCACCAAGGCCGAGTCGCTCGGTTACCAACCGGGGAGCACATTATGTCCGTGATATTTGACGATGAAAAGCCAGAGGCCTACCATTGGCGGATGGATACTGAGAAGCGCATTGACAAGCTAGAGGTGGACGACGAGTCTCACAAGGCGACGCTCGTCTACCTGAAAGCCAATTGCGCTAGCAAGGACGACATTCGTAACCTTGAAGTCGCGCTTGCCGAGTTCAAAGGCGAAGTCAGAACAAAGATCGCTGAGGCCAAGAATTCGATCATCATATGGTCGGTCACAGCAATCTTTCTCGCGCAACTGTTGCCAGCGCTGCTGAGGCTGTTCATTCCAGGATGACATTTGAAAGTGTTGGTCGGGGCGAGAGGATTCGAACCTCCGACCCCATGCACCCCATGCATGTACGCTACCGGACTGCGCTACGCCCCGACTAACCAAATAATTATAGCAGCGGGTTTAAGTATTTGTCATGTTTGCTTTGCGTCGTTATGATGGCGGCATGAATCCTGCCGATCTTGAACACGCCGCCGATCTTGTTGCCCAGGCCGATCTGCTGATTGTGGCCGCCGGCGCGGGCATGGGCGTGGATTCCGGCCTGCCCGATTTTCGCGGCAACCAGGGCTTCTGGAAGGCCTATCCCGCCCTCGCCAGGGCGCGCATGGAATTCACCAGCGTGGCCTCCCCCGCGACTTTTCATGAAGACCCAGCCCTGGCCTGGGGCTTTTATGGGCATCGGCTCAACCTCTATCGCACCACTGTGCCGCATGCCGGCTTCGCACTGCTGAAGAAATGGGGCGAGCGGATGGCGCATGGCTATGCGGTCTTTACCAGTAACGTGGACGGGCATTTTCAGGCCGCAGGATTTGACCCGCAACGCATTTATGAGTGCCACGGTTCGATTCATCATTTGCAGTGCCTGGAGCCATGTAGTGCCGATATCTGGAGTGCCGACGGCTATGTGCCACAGGTTGATAACGAAGCGTGCAGGTTACTGAACCAGCCGCCAACCTGCCCGCACTGCGGCGGCCTGGCGCGGCCGAATATCCTGATGTTCGGCGACTGGGGATGGAACGAGCAGCGCGCCGCTGCGCAGGAAGCCCGTTTGCAACGGCTGTTGAGCAAAGCGGAACGGCCGCTGGTGGTGGAACTGGGCGCCGGCACGGCGATTCCGTCGGTGCGCCACTTCGGCCAAAGCGTCATCAACCGCCACAACGGCCGCATGGTCCGCATCAATCCGCGCGAACCGCAAGTGGCCAGCCCGGACGATGCCGGACTGGCTGCCGGCGCGTTGGAGGCGCTCAGCGCCATCGACGCTTTGCTATAAACGGTTTATACCAATTTCACGGTAATCGGCGACAGGCCGGCCACCTTGCCTTCCAGGACCTGGCCGCGCACCACCGCGCCCACACCTTCCGGCGTGCCGCTGAAAATCAGGTCGCCCGGCGCCAGCGTGAACAAGGTCGAGAGATTGGCAATCGTTTCATTGATCGACCAGATCAGGTGCGCAATGGTCGACGACTGCCTGGTCACGCCATCCACATCCAGCTGGATCGCGGCGTTATTAATATCGCCCGCATCGGCCGCCGGATGAATCAGGCCTATCGGCGCCGAGAAATCGAACGCCTTGCCGATCTCCCACGGACGCCCCGCATCGCGCATCTTGAATTGCAGATCACGGCGCGTCATGTCGAAACCAACCGCATAGCCGTAGATATGCGACGCCGCATCCTCCACCGCGATATTCGCGCCGCCCTTGCCGATGGCGACCACCAGCTCGCACTCGTAGTGCAGATTATTGGTCGCCGGCGGATATGGCAGCTCCAGCACGCGGTTCGGCGCGGCCGGTACCACGGCTTGTGCATCGCCTGGTTTGCAGAAGAAGAATGGCGGTTCGCGGTCCGGGTCGGAGCCCATCTCGCGCGCGTGGCCGGCGTAGTTGCGGCCGACGCAGTAGACGCGGCGCACCGGGAACAGATCGGCAGTACCGGCCACCGGCAGGCCGACGATATCGTGGGCGGGAATTACGTAGGAAGTCATGATGCTCCAGTAGGCGGAAAAGAGACATCAATCATGGTACAACAGCAGCCGCCCGCGTGCAGCGGCCGGATACATTAGGAGACAAATCAGCTCAGCAGCAGCGCCTTCATGGCGACCCGATAACCTTCCACAAGGGAGTTGCGGTCCATGTTCGGACGATGCAGGGCGCGGATTGGCAAGCCATGGAACAGCGCCACCATGGTGTTGATGCGGCCATCCAGCAGCGCATCGTCCACCGGCAGGCCGCGCCGTTCGCGCTCACGCTTGATGATGGGCCGGAATTCCGCCATGGCTGCGACGTCGGTGGCGCGCAGCGCTTCGGCAATCTTGGGATTGCGGGCCGCCTCGGCAAACATCTCCATCGGCAGCTGGAAGAACTGCGGGTCCAGATTCTCATCGATGTGGCGCGGCGCGTCATCGATCATCGACTGCAGCGGGTCGTCCTTGCTGCCCAGTTCACGCAACTGCGCTCCCACGTGCTCCGACTCCAGATCGACGAAGGCCATGATGATGGCTTCCTTGCTCTCGAAGTAGTTGTAGATGTGGCCCGCGCTCATGCCCGCTTCTTTCGAAATTTCGGACATGCTGGCGCCATGGAAGCCGGCACGCGCGAAGCACACCGCAGCCGCCTGCAAAACCTGGTTGCGGCGGTTTTGCGCGCGTTCCGGGTCTGTGCGCCGCTTGACGTCGAATTTCATGGAGCGATTCCTGGAGTGAATATGAAACCATTATAACGGCGGGCGCACGACAATGCACCCGCCGCACCGTTTAGCCGCGCGGTTGCGGCAACTCCGGCTGCCAGCCGCCGCCCAGCACCTTGTACAGGGTGACGGCGTTGCTGCTTTTTGCAAGGCGCGTAGTGATCAGGCCCTGTTGGGCCGAGTATAACGCGCGTTGCGACACCAGCGCATTCAGGTAGGAGTCCGCACCTTTCTGATAACGCGCTTCGTTGATGGTGTAGCTCTTCTGCGCCGCATCCACCAGCGCCTGTTGCGAAGCCAGGCGTTCGTCCACCGTGCCGCGCGTCGCCAATGCATCGGCCACTTCGCGGAACGCGGTCTGCACCGCCTTCTCATACTGCGCCACCGAGATATCGCGGTCGGCCTTGGCGATATTCAGGTTGGCGCGATTGACGCCACCGTCGAAGATCGGCAGGTTGATCGCCGGCGCGAAGGTCCACGCCGACGAACCGGCCTTGAACAAACCGGACAAGGTCGAACTGGCGCTGCCGCCCGACGCCGTCAGCGAAATGCTTGGAAAGAAGGCGGCACGCGCCACGCCGATGTTGGCGTTGGCGGCACGCAGCGCGCGCTCCGCGTCCTGCACGTCAGGACGCGATTGCAGCAGGTCCGACGGCAGGCCGGCCGGAATCGCCGCCAGCTGGGTCACCTCGCCGAGGTCACCGCTCGGCAGCAGTTCTTCCGGCACGGCGCTGCCGACCAGCAGCGCCAGCGCGTTCTGGTCCAGCGCCACTTGCGCGGTGTAGACGGCGGCGTCGTTGCGCGCCGACTCCAGCGTGGTCTGGGCATCGTACATGTCGGTGCCGGCCACCACGCCCGAAGCGAAGCGCTTCTTGCTCAGGTCATAGCTGGTCTGCTGGCTTTTCAGCGTTTCCTGCGCCAGCTTCAAACGCTGCTGGTCCGCGATCAGCGTCAGATAGGCATTGGCCACTTCCGCCACCAGCGTAATCTGCTGCGTGCGGCGTGCTTCCTCGGTGCCGAGGTAACTCTGCAGGCCAGCTTCCGACTGGTTGCGCACCTTGCCGAAGAAATCCAGCTCGTATGAAGACATTACCAGGCCGCCGTTGTACTGGCGGTTGATCTTCGCGTCGCCGGTGCCGGTCATGTTGGACGGCGTGCGCGAGGCGCTCTGGTTCACATTGGCCGACAACTTCGGCAGCAGCGCCGCCGTGTCGATGTTGTACTGCGCCTTGGCCTTTTCAATATTGAGAACCGAGACGCGCAGGTCGCGGTTGTTGGCCAGCGCCAGCTCAATCACCTTGCGCAGCTTGTCGTCGGCGAAGTATTCGCGCCACAGGATTTGCGACACCGGCTTGGCATCGGCAGCGGCGGCAGGCACGCCTTGGTAGGCGTCGCCCGTTGGCCATGCTTGCGTCACCGGCTGCGCCGGGCGTTCATACACCGGCGCCAGGCTGCAGCCGGCGAGCATCGCCAGCGCAGCTAAAGTAATGACAGACTTTTTCATATCAATGCACCTCTACAGTTGCAGGAGCAGCCTTCTTCGGCGCGAAGTAACCGCGCACCAGCACAAAGAACAGCGGCACGAAGAAGATGCCCAGGAAGGTCGCGCTCAGCATCCCGCCCAGCACGCCCACGCCGATCGCGTTCTGGCTGCCGGAACCGGCGCCGCTGCTGATCGCCAGCGGCAGCACGCCGAGGCCAAACGCGATGGAGGTCATCAGGATAGGACGCAGGCGCAGTTTCACCGCTTGCAGCGTGGCCTGTTTCAGCTCCACGCCCTGTTCCTGCAGCTCCTTGGCGAATTCCACGATCAGGATGGCGTTCTTCGCCGCCAGGCCGATCACCGTCAGCAGGCCGACCTGGAAGTACACGTCGTTCGACAGCTTGAACACAAAAGTCGCCAGCACCGTGCCGACCACGCCGAGCGGCACCACCAGCAGCACCGAGAACGGCACCGACCAGCTTTCATACAGCGCCGCCAGGCACAGGAACACGATCAGGATCGAGATCGCATACAGCTGCGTGGTTTGCGAACCGGAGTCGCGTTCCTCGGTCGACAGGCCGGTCCACTCGTAGCCGATACCCGGCGGCAGTTGCTCCGCCAGTTTTTCGATCTCCTTCATGGCCACGCCTGAAGACTGGCCCGGCGCCGGCATGCCGAGAATTTCGGTCGATGGCAGGCCGTTGTAGCGTTCCAGGCGCGGCGAGGCGTAAATCCACTGGCCGGTCGAGAAGGCCGAGAAAGGCACCATCTGGCCGTCGGCGTTACGCACGAACCATTTGTTCAGGTCTTCCGGCGTCATGCGCGATTCGGCCGAACCTTGCAGGTACACCTTCTTCACGCGGCCACGGTCGACGAAGTCGTTGACGTAGGAGCTACCCCACGCGGTCGACAGCACCTTGTTCACATCCGCCACCGTCAGACCGAGGGCAATCGCCTTCTGCTGGTCGACGGTGATCTTGTACTGCGGCGTGTCTTCCTGGCCGTTCGGGCGCACGCCCACCAGCACAGGGCTCTTCGACGCCATACCCAGCATCTGGTTACGCGCTGCCATCAGCGCATCGTGACCGACGCCGCCGATATCCTGCAGCTGCAAGTCGAAGCCGCTGGCGTTGCCCAGTTCCAGCACGGCTGGCGGCGCAAACGCAAACACCATCGCGTCTTTAATCTGCGAGAACTTGCCCATCGCGCGGCCGACGATCGCATTCACACGATTCGCTGCGCCCGGACGCTCGGCCCAATCCTTCATGCGTACGAAGGCGATACCGCTGTTCTGGCCATTGCCGCTGAAGCTGAAGCCAGCCACCGCGAACACCGAAGCGACAGCGTTCTTCTCGTCGTTCATGAAGTGGTCTTCGACCTTCTCGATCACTTTCAGCGTGCGTTCCTGGGTCGCGCCGGTCGGCAGCTGGATTTGCGAGAACAGCACGCCTTGGTCTTCTTCCGGCAGGAAGGAAGTCGGCAGGCGCACGAAGGCCACAGCCAGCACCATGACAATGATGCCGTACACCGCCAGCGAACGGCCGCCGCGATTCAGGATCGAACCGACGATGCCCTGGTACTTGTTGGTGCTGCGCTCAAAAGTGCGGTTGAACCAGCCGAAGAAGCCCTTGTTGGTCAGGTGATGGCCTTTTTCCACCGGCTTGAGAATGGTAGCGCACAGCGCCGGCGTAAAGATCATCGCCACCAGCACCGACAACACCATCGCCGACACGATCGTGATCGAGAACTGGCGGTAAATCACGCCGGTCGAACCGCTGAAGAAGGCCATCGGCACGAACACCGCCGACAGCACCATGGCGATACCCACCAGCGCGCCGCTGATCTGGCTCATGGACTTGCGGGTCGCTTCCAGCGGCGACAAGCCCTCTTCCGTCATCACGCGCTCGACGTTTTCAACAACAACGATCGCATCGTCCACCAGCAGGCCAATTGCCAGCACCACAGCAAACATGGTCAGGGTATTGATCGAGTAGCCCAGCGCCGACAGGATGGCGAAGGTACCCAGCAGAACGACAGGAACCGCCATGGTCGGGATCAGCGTGGCGCGGAAGTTTTGCAGGAACAGGTACATCACCAGGAACACCAGAATGACCGCTTCCACCAGCGTCTTCACCACTTCTTCAATCGACAGCTTGACGAATGGCGTGGTGTCGAAAGCGACCACCGCTTTCAGGCCGTGCGGGAATTGCTTCTCCAGCTGAGCCACTTTGGCTTTCACCGCATTGGCGGTATCCAGCGCGTTGGCGCCGGTGGCCAGCTTGATCGCCATGCCGGATGCAGGCTTGCCGTTGTAGCGCGCCAGGATGTTGTAGGTCTCGCTGCCCAGCTCCATGCGGGCCACGTCGCGCAGGTGCACGGTGGCGCCATTGGCGGAAGTCTTGAGCAGGATGGCGCCGAATTGTTCTGCGGTCTGCAGGCGGCTTTGCGCGGTCACGGTGGCGTTCAGCTGCTGGCCGGCGACGGCAGGCAGACCGCCCAGTTCACCGGCCGAGACTTCGGTATTTTGCGCCGTGATGGCGGCCGACACGTCGGCTGGCGTCAGCTGATAGCTTTGCAGCTTGGCCGCGTCCAGCCAGATGCGCATGGCGTACTGCGAACCGAAGTTGGTCACATCGCCCACGCCTTCCACGCGCGAGATCGGATCGATCACGCTGGCAGCCACGTAGTCGCCAATATCGGCCTGCTTCATCGAGCCGTCTTCGGACACGAAACCGAGCACCATCAGGAAGTTCTTGGTCGCTTTCGCCACCACCAGGCCTTGCTGCTGAACGGCGGCAGGCAGCAGCGGAGTCGCCAGCTGCAGCTTGTTCTGCACCTGCACCTGCGCGATGTCTGGATTGGTGCCGCTCTTGAAGGTCAGGGTGATATTCACGCCGCCGGTCGAATCGGACGACGAGGACATGTAGCGCAGGCCATCGATACCCTTCATCTTTTGTTCGATGATCTGGGTGACGGCGTCTTCCACCGTCTTGGCCGAGGCGCCTGGATAGGAACCGCTGATCGAAATCGACGGCGGCGCAATGCTAGGGTACTGCGAGATCGGCAGGCCGAGAATCGCAATCACGCCCGCAAGCATGATGACGATCGCGACCACCCACGCAAAAATCGGGCGATCAATAAAGAAACGGGACATGGGTCAGCTCCTTATTGCGCGCTCTTTGGCGCCGAGGTGGCGGCGACAGCGGCGGCAGGCTTGGCAGCGTTGGCCGGTGCGCCCGGCTTCACTTTCTGCACGCCTTCCACGATCAGCAGATCGCCTTCGTTCAGGCCCGATTTCACCAGCCACTTGTTGCCCAGCGTGCCGCCGGTGACCAGCGTGCGCTGTTCAACCTTGCCGTCCTTGTTCAGCACCAGCGCGGTGGCTTCGCCTTTCGGATTGCGGGTCACGCCCTGCTGCGGCACGGCGATGGCGTTTTCATTCACGCCCGATTCGACCACGGCGCGCACGAACATGCCAGGCAGCAGATCGTGCTTCGGATTCGGGAACAGCGCGCGCAGCGTCACGTTGCCGGTGCCCGGATCAACCGTCACGTCGGAGAATTGCAGCTTGCCTTCCAGCGCGTACTTGCTGCCGTCCGACAGCAGCAGCGACACCTTGGCCTGGCCGCCGTTTTTCTTCAAGCCGCCGCTTTCGATTTCACGCTTCAGGCGCAGCATGTCTTCGCTGGTCTGGGTGACGTCGACGTAGATCGGGTCCAGCTGCTGCACGGTGGTCAGCGCGGTGCTCTGGTTGGCGGTCACCAGCGCGCCCGGCGTCACGGCCGAACGGCTGATACGGCCGCTGATCGGCGCATCGACGTGGGTGTAATCGAGATTGATCCTGGCTTGTTCCAGCGCGGCGGTGGCCGATTCCACGTCGGCCTTGGCCTGCTCGTGGGCGGCGACGGCGTCGTCGTAATCCTGGCGGCTCACGCCTTCGATGGCGACCAGGTCTTTGTAGCGCGCCACTTTCGGCGCGGCGGCCGCCAGGTTGGCCTTGGCCTTGGACAGGGCCGCCTTGGCCGAGTTGTACGCGGCTTGATACGTGGCCGCATCAATCTGGTACAGCGGTACGCCGGCTTTGACGTCGGCGCCTTCAACAAACAGGCGTTTCTGGATCAGGCCACTGACCTGCGGGCGCACCTCGGCCACTTGATAAGCGGCGGTGCGGCCCGGCAGTTCGGTGGTGATTTGCAGCGCTTCGGGCGCCACCTTGAATACGCCCACTTCCGCCACCTGCTGCGTGCGAGGTGCTTCGGTCGTGGATTTGGAGCAGCCGGCCAGTACGGCCAGCGCGGTGATCATGGCTGCGGCGCCAGCGCTCCGCAGCAGAGGTTTTTTGCAGAAAAAGGCTTCCATGTGATTGGGCTTTCTGTATAAAAATTAAGCACAGCCTATAGAATGAACGATCATTCTAATTAAGTCAAGCAACTTTTTGCTGCGACGCCGCATGCTTAAACGTGGTTTAAGGCGGCAAAATTGACGGCCAGCAGGCGGGAGCGAAGACATGCGGTGCTACAATGAATCAATTTCTTTTTGACACTATTTTGGTCCGCCAGTGCCGCCCATGCCCCCGCCGTCCCCGCCCACCCGCCCCCGGCTGACCACGCTGGTGACGGTCGGCGTCAGCGCAACAGTGCTGCTGACCGTGCTGTCACTGCTGATCCTGGTCGACCATTTCGCCATCGACTACGCCCGGCGCGAAGCCGAACAGCGCCTGCAGCAGCTGTCCTGGCAAATGCGCGACGCCCTGAACGGCATGGTGCGCAAGGCTACCGGCGACGTCCAGCTGCTGAGCGAACTGCCGCGCCTGCGCGAAGGCGACGATCCGGCCCTGGTGCGGCAAGTGCTGGAAAGCCTGCAAAAAACCTTCCCGGACTATGCCTGGATCGGCCTGGCCACCATGGACGGCAAGGTATTCGCCGCCACCCAGGGCGTGCAGGAAGGCGTGGACGTCAGCACGCGCGACTGGTTCAAGGCCGGCCGCGACAAGATCATCGCGGCCGACTATCCGCCGGCCACCCTGCCCGGCAAAAAGCTGCCCTACAGCGCCGCCCCATGGCGGTTCGTCGACGCCTCCGGCCCGGTGCTGGGTGCGGACGGCAAGCTGCGCGGCGTGCTGTGCGTGCGCATGAGCTGGGGCTGGACGCGGCGCATGGTGCAGACCGTGTTCGCACCGGCCAGCCAGCAATATGCGGCCGACATCTTCGTGGTGCGCAGCGACGGCGTCGCCATCCTCGGCCCGCAGGGCATGGAAGACCAGGTCATCCGCAGCGAGAGCATGGCGCTGGCCGCCGCCAGCGCCCATCGCGCCAACGGTGCGCTCAAGGAAACCTGGCCCGATGGCCGCGATTACCTGACCGGCTACGCCCGCACCGGCACGCCCGGCGATCCGGCCACGCTGAGCTGGACCATCCTGGTGCGGCAGCCGGAAGCGCTGGCCCTGTCCGCCGCGCGCGCGCTGGAACACCAGATCCTGCTGCTGGGCGCCATCCTCGGCGCGGTGATGGCGCTGGGCGCGGCGGTGGTGGCGCGCCGCCTGACGCGGCCGCTGAACGCCCTCAGCCACGCCATCGAAGCACGGCTGGCGGCGCCGCCCGACGCGGCCGTGCTGCCGGACGTGCGCCAGAACGACAGCTATCACGAAGTGCAGGTGCTGTCGCGCGCCCTGAATGACATGCTGCGCACCGAGCAGCAGCATCTCGACGCGCTGCGCGGCATGAACGAGAAACTGGAATCGACGGTGGGCGAGCGCACCCGCGAAATTGCGCGCAAGGCGCTGCAGCTGGAGCGCGCGCTGGCGCAGGAACACAGTACCCAGGAACTGCTGCAGGAACGCGCAGCCGAGCTGCGGGCGATTCTCGACAATGCGCACGATGCCTTCATCGCGCTCGACCCGGGCGGCGTGGTGCGCGAGTGGAATCTGCAGGCGGAACGCCTGCTGGGCTGGAAGCGCAGCGAAGTCATCGGCCAGCCGCTGGCGGCCATGATGCTGCCGCCGCTGCTGCGCCGCGCCTATGAACGCGACATGCGCCAGCTCGCCGAGGGCAGCGGCGCTGCCCCGGTGCTGAGCCGCCGCGTCGAGCTGATGCTGCACAACCGCGCCGGCCAGGAGCTGCCGGTGGAAGTGTCGCTGGCCTATGTGCCGCGCAGCAGCGGCCATTTGTTCATCGCCTTCCTGCACGATATCAGCGAGCGCAAGCAGCTGTTCGCGTCGATGGAAGCGATGGCGCTGAAAGACACCCTGACCGGCCTGCCGAACCGGCGCGCCCTGATGCAGGCCCTGCCCGAGGCGCTGCAGCGCGCCAGCCGCCTGCGCCAGAGCTGTGCCGTGCTGTTCCTCGACCTCGACCGCTTCAAGCAGGTCAACGACCGCCACGGCCACGAGGAAGGCGACGAGCTGCTGCGCCAGTTCGCCGAGCGCGTGCGCGGCGCGGTGCGCAAGACCGACACCGTGGGCCGCCTGGCCGGCGACGAATTCGTGGTCATCCTCGAAATGCTGCACAGCGACGCCGACGCCCAGGAAGCGGCCGACAAGCTGCTGCCGGCCCTGCAGCAGCCGTTCGTGCTGAAAACCACCACAGTCTCGCTCAGCGCCAGTATCGGCATTGCCCTGCATCATCCGGACGATCCGCAGGATATCGAAATGCTACTCGGCCGCGCCGACCGCGCCATGTACCGCCACAAGCAGCAAGGCATGCAGTTGCGTGCGCGCCGTTAAAACTGTTTCGGGTAGGATCTAAGCAACCTCTTTTTCCGTTGCAGATCCTGTCTATGAAAGAACAAAACAGCGCTACCAACGACTTTCTCTCCAGCGGCATACCGGGCCTGGACGAAGTGCTGGGCGGCGGCCTGACCAGCGACCGCCTCTACCTGGTGGAAGGCGAGCCGGGCACCGGCAAGACCACGCTGGCACTGCAATTCCTGAACGAAGGCGTGCGGCACGGCGAGCCCACACTGTACATCACGCTGGCCGAGACCACGGTGGAACTGCGCAGCGTGGCCGAGTCGCACGGCTGGGACATGGAAGGCATCCACATCGAGGAAATCATCCCCGATGAAAAAGCGCTCGATCCCGACCAGCAGTACACCATTTTCCACCCGTCGGAAATTGAACTCGGCAACACCACCCAGCGCATCCTGGCCGCCGTCGACCACCACCGGCCGCGCCGGGTGGTGCTCGATTCGCTGTCCGAGCTGCAGCTGCTGGCGGAAAGCCCGCTGCGCTACCGGCGCCAGGTGCTGGCGCTCAAACAGTACCTGAGCAGCCGCAACTGCACCACCATCTTCCTCGACGACCGCACCGCCCTCAGCACCGACCTGCAGGTGCGCAGCGTGGCGCACGCGGTGATCACGCTGGAACTGGCTTACCAGGCTTACGGCGGCGAGCGGCGCCGCCTGCGCGTGGTCAAGTACCGCGGCGTGGCCTTCCGCGGCGGCGCCCACGACTACAACATCCTGCGCGGCGGCCTGTACGTGTATCCGCGTCTGGTGGCAGCCGGCCCGCGCGACAGCTTCGACCGGCGGCAGCTGTCGAGCGGCCTGCCGTTACTCGACACACTAATCGGCGGCGGCCTCGAAGAAGGCATGAGCACCCTGATTTCCGGACCGTCCGGCACTGGCAAGTCGTCGCTGGCGGCGCAGTTCGTGCATGCCGCCAGCGAGCGCGGCGAGCGCTGCGCCATGTTCCTGTTCGAGGAGTCGCGCAGCAATATGCTCCACCGCAGCCGCAACCTGGGGATGGACCTGCAGGCGGCGATCGATGCGGACCGGCTCACGGTGCAGCAGATCGATCCGGCCGAGCTGTCGCCGGGCGAATTCAGCAGCACCGTGCTGCGCGCGGTCAACGACGGCGCGCGCATGGTGGTGATCGATAGCCTGAATGGCTACCTGAACGCCGTGCCGGACGAGCGCTTCCTGGTCACGCACCTGCACGAACTGCTGACCTACCTGGGCCAGCGCGGCGTGGTCAGCATCATCGTCGGGGTCCAGCAGGGCATGCTGGGGAGCAGCATGAGCAACGCGGTAGACGCCAGCTACCTGGCCGACAACGTTATCCTGCTGCGCTACTTCGAGGCCAACGGCGAAGTGCGGCAAGCCATTTCGGTGTTCAAGAAACGCGGCAGCAGCCACGAGCGCACCTTGCGCCGCTTCGAGATCACGTCCGGCGGCTTGCGCGTGGGCGAGGTGCTGAAGGACTTCCACGGCGTGCTGACCGGGGTGCCGACCTACCACGGCGACAGCGCCGCGTATGGCAAGTGACGCCATGGAAACGCGCATCCTGATCTACGCCCCTACCGGCCAGGACGGGCCGCTGGCCGCGCGCATTTTGGGGCTGGCCGCGCTCGACAGCCATGTGTGCGCCACGCTGGCCGAGCTGGGGCAGGAACTGGAGCGCGGCGCCGGCGCCGTGCTGACGGTGGAGGAAGCACTGGCGCCGGGCGGCTTCCAGCTGCTGCAGGCGTGTGTGGCGCGCCAGCCCGACTGGTCCGACCTGCCCATCATCCTGCTGACCGGCCGCGGCGCCGACTCGGCCACGGTGCGCCAGGCGGTGGCGGGGCTGGGCAACCTGGCCCTGATGGAACGGCCGGTGCGCACCCTGGCCCTGGTCACCGCCCTGCACGCCACGCTGCGCGCGCGCCACAAGCAATACCAGGTGCGCGAGGCGGCGCGCCGCAAGGATGAATTCCTGGCCGCCCTCGGGCATGAGCTACGCAACCCGCTGTCGCCGATCCGCACCGCGGTGTCCCTGCTCACGCATTTGTATCCGGACGCGGCGCCAGTACTGCGCATCCGCGACATGGTGGAGCGCCAGGTCAGCCTGCTGACGCGCCTGGTCGACGACTTGCTCGATGTGGCACGCATCACCACCGGCAAGATCACGCTGCAGCGCCAGCACACCACGCTGGCTGCGGTGATGAGCCACGCCGGCGAACTGTGCCAGCAGGCCGCCGACGCCAAGCGCATCCAGATCAGCTGGCAGCTGCCAGCGCAGGAAGTACTGCTGCATGTCGACTATGAACGCGTGGTGCAGATCATCGCCAACATCGTCTCCAACGCCGTCAAGTTCACGCCGCAGGGTGGGCGGGTGACGGTGCGCGCCGAGGTCGACGGCAGCATGCTGGACATCAGCATCTGCGACACCGGCATCGGGCTCGATGCAGAGACCATCCCGCGCATCTTCCGCATGTTTGAACAAAGCCACACCGTCAGCGGCCAGATTTCCAGCGGGCTCGGGATCGGCCTGAGCCTGTCGCGCCAATTCGCGGAAATGCACGGCGGGACAGTCGAGGCGTACAGCGATGGCATCGGCTGCGGCAGCGAATTTATCATCCGCCTGCCGGTGCTGGATCAGGATCAAGCGCAACACGCCGCGCCGCTACGGCAGCTGCCCAGCGGCGATGGCCGCAAACTGCAAGTGCTGGTAGTGGACGACAACCACGATGCCGCCGACTCGCTGGCCGCCTTGCTGGAACTGGACGGCTTCGCGGTACTCACCGTGTACGACGGCGCCGCCGCCATCGCGGCGGTGCAGCGACAGGCGCCGGACATGGTCATCATGGACCTCGGCATGCCAGGCATGGATGGCTACGAAACGGCGCGCGCGCTGCGCCGCCTCGAAGGCGCCGAGCGCATCCTGATGCTGGCCCTGACCGGCTGGGGCCAGGCCGACGCGCGCCGCCGCACCATGGAGGCCGGCTTCGACCATCACCTGGTTAAGCCGGTGGAGCTGGATCAGATCACCCGCCTGGCCGCCCCTCTGATTACTGCGGCTTGACCTTGGCTACGGCGCCCAGCAGATACAGGTCGTTGGTGCCCTCAAAAGCCGAATCGGTGCCCAGCACGATCCAGAACTTGCCGTCCTTGTCGGCGGTGAAGGCAATCGTCTCGTCCGACTTGCGGGTGGCCTTGGCAAACTCGGTGCCGCCGCAATCGAGGCCTTCGATGCCCTGCACGCCCAGCACCTTGCCCTGCTTGCCGGAGTTGGCCTGGTCGCCGTGGTCGAAGTTCAGGCGATAGCGGCTGTCGCTGCTTTGCTTGACCACCTTCGGTTCGTCAGTGGTGGCGGCGGCCACCATGTAGACGCTTTCGCCGCGCGAGCCGCCGACGCCGAAGCAGCCGGCGGCGGCGTTGGTGGCGTAGGTCATCTCGAAGGTCACGCTGTACTTCGCGTTCGGCACCAGGCCGCTGAACTGGCGCTTGGTGAAGGTGAACAGGTCGTCGCTGTTGTTGTGCGAGATCAGGTAGTAGCCCATGCCGCCTACCGGCGGCGCCAGCTTGGACCAGCCGGCCCCGGTCTCGGTCGGCTCGGTGCCGTCGGTGTAATCGGCCACCCCGGCGGTCCAGCCGTCGATGCCCTTGCTGAAGTCGATGGTGATGGTGGAAGCCACCGGCGTTGGCGGCGCCACCGGCGCGGCTTGCGGCGGCTGTTGATGGTTATCGCCGCCGCAGGCGGTCAGCGCCAGCAGCGCAGCCGCTGCCAGCGTGGAGGTCAAAGTTTTTTGCATTATGAGTTTTCCCCTGGTTATGTACGACGCTCTCGTGACGCGCCGCAGGGCAGTCTACGGAAAACTTGTAAAGACAAAAAAGTAATTTGTAAGCGGTGGTAAGTTACATTTTTTAACCACTATGACATGGACATTCAGCCCGAAAGGCTTTATCTCCAGTCGCCGCGCAGTGCCGCCACGCGCTGCTTCAAATCGTCCGGCGACACGTCTTGCGGCGCCACCGGCGTGCCCACCGCCAGCGCCAGGCGCGAACGCAAGCCTTTGCGGAACACGCGCTCAAACACATTGTCCTTGCTGCGGCTCAGCAGATGGCCCCACAGGCCGCGCAGCGCCATCGGAATCACTGGCACCTTGGTGCGCTCGATGATCTTGGCGACGCCGCCTTTGAATTCGTTGATATCGCCGGTACGCGTGAGCTGCCCTTCGGGGAAGATGCACACCAGCTCCCCTTCATGCAGCGCCTGCGCGATATCGACGTAAGCCTTCTCCATCAGCCACGGGTCCTCCTTGGCCGGCGCGATCGGGATGGCGCGCGCGGTGCGGAAGATCCAGCCCAGCAGCGGCAGCTTGAAGATGCGGTGGTCCATCACAAAGCGGATCGGACGCGGCGCCGCCGCGACGATCACGATGGCGTCGACGTACGACACGTGGTTACACACCAGCACTGCCGCGCCTTCGGCCGGAATACGCTCGGCATCGACCACGTGCACACGGTGGATGGTGTGGATCAGCAGCCAGGCCAGGAAGCGCATCAGGAATTCCGGCACCAGCGAGAAGATGTAGATCGCCACCACGGCGTTCAGCAGCGCGGTGACCAGGAACAGCTGCGGAATGGTCAGGCCCTGCCCCAGCAGCACGATAGCCAGGCCGGCCGCCGCCACCATGAACAGCGCATTCAGGATATTCATGCCGGCGATGGTGCGCGAGATGTGCGCCGGGTCGCAGCGCAACTGGATCAGCGCGAACAGCGGCACGATGAAGAAGCCGCCGAACATGCCGATCATCAGCACGTCGAACAGAATGCGCCACATGCCGTGCTGCGCCAGCAGCGCGAACGCATCGAGGTGAGCACCTGCCACTGCCGTGCTGCTGAAAGCGAGGCTGGCGAAATACAGGTCGATGCCGAACACCGTCAACCCGATCGAACCGAACGGCACCAGGCCAATCTCCACCTTGCGTCCCGACAGCCGTTCGCACAGCAGTGAACCGCTGCCCACGCCCAGCGAGAAAATCGTCAGCAGCAGCACAAAGGCGCCGTGGTCGCCGTGCAGGTAATCCTTGGCATACACCGGGAACTGCGCCAGCACCAGCGCACCGTAAAACCAGAACCACGAGTTGCCCAGCATGGACAGGAACACCGTGCGGTTCTTGCGCGAGAAGTTGATATTGCGGATCGATTCGCCGACGAAGTTCCAGCTGATCTTGAGATCAGGCGCCGGCGCCGGCGACCATGGAATACGGTAGGCTGCGGCCAGGCCCAGCGCCGCCACGCAGACGGTGGCGGCAGCTTCCAGCAGCAGGCCATGCGGCTGCTGCACCACCAGCACCGCGCCAAGCACCTCGCCCATCAGGATGCCGACGAAGGTGCCCATCTCGGTCACGCCGTTGCCGCCGATGAGTTCTTCCGGCTTCAGCTGCTGCGGCAGGTAGGCATATTTGACGGGACCGAACAGCGTCGAGTGCACGCCCATGCCCACCACGGCGGCAATCAGCAGCCACAGATGATGCGTGACCCAGCCGATGCCGGCCACGCACATGATGCCCACCTCCAGCCACTTGACGAAACGCGTCAGGCCGGACTTCTCGAACTTATCGGCCAGTTGGCCGGCGGTGGCGGAGAACAGCACATACGGCAGGATGAACAGGCCGGGAATTAAATTGGTAACCAGCGATGGCGACATGGTGGTCCAGCTCAGCGCATCGAAGGTGATGATCACCACCAGCGCCGTCTTGAACAAATTATCGTTGAACGCGCCAAGGAACTGGGTCCAGAAAAACGGCGCGAAACGGCGCTGCTTCAACAGCGAAAACTGATTGGGCTGGCTCATGAGGACATATCCGTTCAGGAAAGATTGAGCGGATTATAACCGCATGCCCAGCCACGGCGGCATGCTGAAAAGCAAGCAGGATGCGAAGCATCAATCACTCCACGTGCCCAATTCGTCCTCCCCGCCATTGCTTGCAATCGCATAGGCAGCGTGGGCAGCGGATCCGCGAATGGCGGTTGCGCGATCGAGAATTGCCTCTGCATCGGCGATCAGTTTGCGCCGCTCCAGACCGTGCAAGAAGGTGGATGTAGAGAGGACCAGCACATTGTCTGGCAAGCGCACCAGGAAATTGGCTTTGCGGATATCCGTGTCTTCAAACAGCAGCAGGCCGGCATCGGTGCCATCCAGCTCATTGGCAAGCACCTCGGCTGCTGCGATTTCCCCACGGTTGCGAGTACGCAATGCCGGGTTCAACGCCAGCAGTTCAGAGAACTCCGCAAACTCTTCGGTGACGCCAATCTCTACCGTTCCACGACTTTTCTCCAGCCACGCCATCAGCATTTTTGCTCCCGGCTTCTCAGCATGCCTGGTAACTTCGAACCACACCATATCCGGAATAATGACGCGAGCACCTAACAGCCCCAACGTGTCCAGCGCATCAGCCAAGGCGAGCGTAATCAATGGTCCGGCGTCGGTGACGATAAGGGTGATGCTCATCCGAACACCCGTTCAAATAAGCGCTGCTGCGCTTCGTTGAAATGCACGCGCGTATCCACGCGCGGCAACGGCAAGTGACGCACGGCCATCTCGGACAATATTTCGCCAAACCACAAGCCTGTGGCACGCTCCAATTCGCGGCGGCTCACTCTGCCTTCAGAATAAGCCGCCAACAATGAATCCAGCTTGGTTTCCATATTAACCTCTCATGGATTCACTATACACCCGTTTATGCGGCTCTATTTGGCACTGCAATGATGATACGCGTCCCAGCTGCCAGTCCGGCGTCGATGCTGATCCGGCCGCCAGCCGCGTACACCCGCTCACGCATGCCGATCAGCCCAATCCCGGCTGAGGCCTGCGCCGGATCAAAGCCCACGCCGTTGTCGGCGATCTGCATCCGCAACTCGCCCGCCTCCATCGACAAGCTGACCGTCGCCTGCGTTGCACGTGCATGCTTGACGATGTTGGACAAGGCCTCCTGCACAATGCGATACGCGGAGATAGCAATACCGCTTTCCATGCCAGAGAAGTCGCCACGCGTGTGTAAATCGAAACGGCAGCCGCTGCGCGCGCTGTCATAGTGGCGCACCATCTCCTCCACCGCCCCGTCGAGGCCCAGCATATCCAGCACTTCAGGCCGCAAACGGCGCACCAGTGCCCGTCCGCTGTTGTACAGCCCCAGCGTAAGCTTGATGATGGATTGCGCCTTCTCGCGCACTTCGCCTTCCGGGGTAAGATCGGCAATCCGCTGCGCCTCCAGCCGCGCCGCGATCAGGGTCGCGTTCAACTGGTCGTGAATCTCCAGCGCGATACTCTGGCGCTCGTCCTCCACTGCTGTATTGACCTTGCCGATCAGGCGGCGCTTCTCGGCATCGGCCTCGCGCAGCGCCTGCATCGATGCCTGCAGCGACGCATCGAGTCCCTTGGCCAGCTGCCACGCCAGCAGCACGCACGCCAGCAAGCCGAGGCTGGCGACCAGCAGTTCGACATAAAACCGGCGCGTCTGCTTGAGCAGCAGCGCCGACGGCGACATGGTCACCCTTACATAGCCCATCGTCTCCACCGTCACGCCGCTGGCGCCGGCCGGCCGGTCCTTCTGATAGGGCTTGCCATCCGGCCCCAGCATGGCGACCCACATCAGGCGCTTGAGCACGGGCGCCTCGTAGTAGCGCGCCTGCGGTTCGCCGGCGACACGGGCAGCAGCGTGCACCAGCTCGCGCCGTTGCGCGTCCAGCACATCGATGCGATAAATGCTCGGATCGGCGCGCAGCAGGCCGTTGATGGTCAGCTTCAAATCATCGTAGCGGTGCGACACCAGGCTGAACTCGCTGCTATCGGCCAGCACCTTGGCCACCAGCGGGCCGCGCTCGGCCATCTCCTCGTGCACTTCCGACAGGCGCGACTGGTAGGCGTACCAGACAAAGCTGGCAAACAGATAGGCCAGCGGAATCGCGGTCATCGCCATCAGCCGCGTGCGCACGCTCCAGCCGCGCCAGACTTGCCAGCGCATCAGGGCTCAATCAAGCCATGCTTGACCGCCAGTCTGGTAATGTAGGCCGGACGATGCACGCCCAGCTTTTCCTTCACCGCCTGGCTGATATTGCTGATGGTCTTGGTGGAGACATCGAGCTTCTCGGCGATTTCGGCGTTGGTCAGGCCCTCCGCCATCAGCGTAAAGATTTCCAGCGCACGCTCGTCCAGCTGCGACTGCGGCGAGACGTCGCCGCGCACCGATAAATTGGCCAGCCGTTCGGCGATATGCGGCAGGAAGTACAGCTCGCCGCCATGCGCGCGCCGCACGGCGGCGGCCAGGTCGGACGGATCGCAATCCTTGGTCATGAAGGCGCGCCCGCCGAGACGGTAGGTCTCCTTGATGAGACTGTCCTGGTCGAACTGGCTGAGGAAGACAATGGCGGCCGATGGTGTGCCGGCGAGAATCTGCCTGGCCACATCCAGCCCCGTCAATTGCTCGCCAAAGCGAATGTCGAGCACGATCACATCCGGCTGCAACTGGCGATACTGCGCCAGCGCCTCGTCCGGCGTGCGCGCCTGCGCCACCACTTCCAGCCCCTGCCCCTCCAGCGACATGGCAAAGCCGGTCATCACAATCGGATGGTCGTCCGCCAGCATCACGCGTATTTTCTTCATTTTGCTACCTCTAAGTGCAATGAATTGCTCGATGGTGGAAGCATAACACACCATGACTGCGCAAAAATCGCTTTGTTTTTGCTATTCTATGGAATAGTATACTTCCAATGCATAGCAATATTTCCCACCACAAAGGAGTAGTCATGAATCAAAAGAAGAACCTGACGGGCATGACGACGGTGGTCGTGCTGCATGTACTGCTGCTGGCCGCCTTCTTGCACGGATCGAAGTTGGCCGTATTCCATTCAGCGCCGCCGGTGATCGACCTGGTGCCCAATCTGGATCCGCCCCCACCCAAGACGCGCGACCTGCAAGTGGATGAACCGGTCTTGTCGCCGCCGCAGAAAATCTTCGTTCCGGACCCGGTTGTGGACGTCATCACCGATGCGCCGCCGCTCAGCCGAACCACCGAGCGGCCGCCCGAACAGCCGCCGGCCGTGGCGCCTCCCGATATCGGCCCCGTCAAGGTGGCGCCCGTCAAGGCCGCCCCCGCAGTGGTCGCCGCCGTGGTGGACGCCAGCGCCTGCGCCAAGCCGGACTACCCCAAGACGTCCCTGCGCAATGGCGACACCGGCACCGTGCAGTTGGCCTTGCTGATCGGCGCCGATGGCAAGGTGGCCGACTCCCGCATCGAGCGCAGCAGCGGCTTCCGCGACCTCGACCGCGCCGCCCAGGCCGGCCTCAGCCTGTGCAAGTTCAAGCCCGGCACAGTGGACGGCGTGCCCCAGCAATCCTGGACCCGCATGCAATACGTCTGGAGCCTGAACGACTAGCCGCGCGGCTGATTTGCTTAATTTGCCACGTTTCCGTATAATGTTGCCCCTGCGAAACGAAAATATATTTCGTTTCGCTTTTTTGTTTCACTTCAGGAAAAGAGCAACATGAAAAAAACTATCTTTGCAGCACTGATCGCAGCCCTGGCTGCTCCACTGGCAGCCCAGGCTGAAGGCGCCTACATTGGCGCCAACGTTGGCCGCGCCGAGCAGAAAGTAGAAGTTGAAGGCTACAACTTCAAAGAAAGCACCACCGCGTACAAACTGTACGGCGGCTACAACTACACCCAGAACTTCGGCGTGGAAGTCGGCTTTGCCGACCTGCGCGAAGCAGAAAAATCGGGCAACGGCGCGCGCGTCGCTTCCGAGCCTAAATCGGTGTACGTCGCCGCCACCGGCACCCTGCCACTGAACGAGCAGTTCTCGGTGTTCGGCAAAGTCGGCGTGGCCTCGACCCACGTGAAGGTATCGGCTTCGGCTGCTGGCTTCTCGGACAGCGCTTCGAAAAACCGCACCTCGCCATACATCGGCATCGGCGCATCGTTCGCGCTGAACAAAAACGTGAGCTTCGTGGCTGAATACGAAAACTTCGGCAAGATCGCCAAAGATGGCGGCGACCACATCAAGGCAGACTTCGTGTCGGCCGGCGTACGCTACGCTTTCTAAGCAAAAAAAACCCATCGGCCTGAACGCGCTCAAGATCGCGCTCAGTGCTGATGGGCTTTTTTGCAATCAGGGGAGTGTCACCACCTCGATCAACGGTGGCTTCTCCAGCGGCTTGTCGGTGCACAGCACCATCGACAATTCGGCATGCGGCAGCACCAGGCAATGGCCGCCGCCCGTGATGCCCAGCTTGAAGCGCGCCTCCTTCTCGCTCCACAAACGGTAGAAGCCTTCCACCCGCTCGTCGCCCGCCAGGCCTTGCAGGCGCGCCCACTGCGACATCTCGACGCTGTCGAAAGCCTGCGCCGCCAGCGCGTCAAGATCACGCGCGCCATCCTTCATTTCGATATCCAGCCCCAGCGCCGTCTGCGCGCTGACCGCGCACGCCACCCAGCGTCCGCTGTGGGCAATGCTGAAGCCGGGCTGCACACCCTTGATCACCGGCGCGGCCAGGCGCGGCGCCTTGCCCACCTGCTCTTCCAGCTTGATTTCCTGCGGCGTGACACCGAGTAGGCGGCCCAGCGCCATGCGCAGCAGCACCCGGCCCACCACGAACTGGCGCTGCCGCTGCGCGCGCACGAAGCGCTGGTGGCGTGCCATCTCGCCCGGCGACAGCCAGCCGCGCAAGCGCTGCAGCTCGGCGTCGCTGACCGCGTCCGCATCCACCATCCAGAAAGAAGCCTTGGTCATCTTAAAACTATTGCCCTGAACCAAAAGCCCATTATAAAGCAGGTTTAACGGCGACCAGATTGATCAGCGTTTCTTCCCGTACCTGCGGCGGCTTGATGCGCAACACGGTTTCCATCATGCCCAGGTCCTCGCGGCTCCACCACAGGAACGGATAGGAGACCGCACTGTCCGGCACCGCAAAGCCCGCCGCGCGCACCATCGCCAGATACTCCGGCGCCGTCTTCTGCACATCCATCGGATGCCGGAACAACAGCCGGATGATCCACGAATGGATATAGCGCCTGGTCGATTCCGCAAACAGCAGCACGCCGCCGGGTTTGAGCACGCGGAAGAACTCCTTGATTGCGGCTTCCTGGTCGATCAGATGGTGGAAGGTCTGGTGGCAGAACAGCAGATCCACCGAATTATCCGGCAGCTTGATGTTCGAGCTGGAGCAGCAGATAAACTCCGCCTTCACGCCGTGGGCCTGCACTTCGCTGGCCGACGCCTGCAGCATCTCGGGGTCGATATCCATGCCGATCAAACGCTGCGGCGCAAAGCGCTGCTGCAGTTTGGGCAGCGAGCGCCCGTAGCCGCATCCGACGTCTGCCACCACCTCAAACGAGGTGCGCCCGGCAGGCAGCAACCGCTGCAAATCATTCAGCGCGCGCTCCAGCACATGGACCGTCCAGGTCTCGGTCCGGAGAAACCATTTGCCAAACTCCGTTTCCGGCACATGCGGTTCGCCGGTGGGCTGGGTCAGATCTAGATTGGCACTCATCAATTCTTCTCTATAGTTAAATTCACGTACAATGTCGGACTCGCTTTTTTGATTGATTGAGTCCGTGATAGCACTTCGTCCACGCCTGCTGCTTGCCGCCATATCGCTCGCGCTATGCTGCGCCACTGCGACGGCTCAAGCAGATCCTGCGCCGGTGCGCTTCCTGCTCACTTTCGATGACGGCCCGGCGTCCGCGGTCAACGACAATCCCACTGTCCACATCCTCGAAGTGCTGGCGCAGAAAAACATTAAAGCGGTCTTCTTCACCCAGACCCGCGCCTGGAACGGCGGCGGCACCGAGATGGGACGCTTTCTGATACGGCGCGAATACAATGAGGGCCACATCGTTGCCCTGCACTCCGCTACCCCGATGCACTCCAACCACCGCTTCATGAGCCGCGAAAAGCTCGACCAGACCATGCAGCTCGGCGTCGATGATTTGCGCGCCGAAACCGGTGCCGCTCCCAAGCTGGTACGCCCGCCCTTCTGGGCCTACGATGCCGAGACACTGGCGTCCTACCAGGCGCACGGCCTGCACATGCTGCTGACCGACCTCAATGCCAACGACGGCAAAATCTACGGCGTCAACTTCAGCTGGCACAAGCGCTCGAACATGCTCAAGCACCTGGCGGAAACCCGCAAGCGCTGGGCCGCCGGACAGATGCCTGCCATCGATGGCTACACGCCGGTCGTGGTCACCTTCCATGATGTGAACACCTACACCTCGCGCCACATCGAGGAATATCTCGACATCCTGCTCGACGTCGCCCGCGAACTCAATGTGCCGCTGGCCGACAAGCCGTTCTACGACCAGCACGACGAACTGGAACGCGCCGCGCTGGCCGCCACCGTCAGCAGCCCGGACGCCAAGCCGCATTTGCCGGGACTGTGGAACTGGCTCTGGCAATAATCCGACCGACTACGGCGCAACCTTCACGAAGTCGCCCTTCAGCGCGACGCCCGCCATGATGGCGCCGTCGGCACATTCGAATTCGGTCGCGCTGGCCATTTCAACGTTATTGAAATTGCTGACGATATTGACCACCGCATTGGCGCCCAGGTCTTGCGCGCGCTTCTGCAATGCCAGCATGGCCGACAGGAACACCCAGTTGCAGGCCTTCTCCGCCGATTTGCCGAAACCGTTGGTGCGCTGGCTGGTTTTATCGGTGGTAATCACGGTATAGTTTTTTGGCGCAGGCTGGCCGGCGAAATAGAATTTCACCGAATCGCCCAGGCGCTTCTCGGCATCGTTGAAGGCCATCGCGCCAGCGATCGGGAACTTCAACATGGTGTCCGCAGCATGCGCCTGGAACGACGCCAGCGAAGCAGCCAGCAGTGCAGCGACAGAAATCATTTTCTTCATGATGGTTTTCCTATTTGGCGTAGCGTTTAAAAATAAGCGAAGTGTTGATGCCACCGAAGGCGAAATTGTTCGACATGACGTAATCGCAGTCCAGCTTCCTGCCCTGGCCGGCGATGTAGTCTAACGGTGCGCACGCTGGATCGATTTGTTCCAGATTAATGGTCGGTGCGAACCAGCCTTCACGCATCATCTCAATGCTGATCCAGGCCTCCAGCGCACCGCAAGCGCCCAGTGTATGGCCCATATAGCTTTTCAGCGAACTGATAGGCGTGTGCGGACCGAACACCGCCAGCGTCGCCTGCGATTCCGCCACGTCGCCTTGCGCGGTGCCGGTGCCGTGGGCATTCACATAGCCGATATCGGCCGCCTGCAAACCTGCGTCCTGCAAGGCCAGTTGCATGGCCTTCTGCATGGTGGCCGCATTTGGCTGCGTCACGTGGCAGCCGTCGCTGTTGGTGCCGAAGCCGACCAGCTCCGCGTGGATGGTGGCGCCGCGTGCAACTGCATGTTCCAGGTCCTCCAGGATAAGGCAACCGGCGCCCTCGCCGATCACCAGGCCATCGCGGCCGCCGTCGAATGGACGCGGCGTGGTGTGGCCTGCATCGTTGCGGGTACTGGTGGCGAACAGCGTATCGAACACCGCCGCCTCGGTTGCGCACAACTCTTCTGCGCCGCCGGCCACCATCGCTACCTGCTTGCCACTCTTGATCGCCTCATATGCGTAACCGAGGCCCTGGCTGCCCGAGGTGCAGGCGCTGGACGTCGTGATCACACGGCCGGTGATGCCGAAGAAGACGCCGATGTTCACCGGCGCGGTATGCGCCATCATCTTGATGTAGGTAGTGGCGTTGATGCCCTTGGTGGTGCGCTCCTCCATCATGCGGCCGAAGTCACCGATGGCGCTTGGCGTACCGGCCGACGATCCGAACGACACGCCCATGTCGCCACTCTTGAGCAGCGGGTGTTCCAGCAGGCCGGCATCGGCCAGCGCCAACTCGCTGGCGCGGGTGGCCATCAGCGCCACGCGGCCCATGCTGCGGATCGCCTTGCGGTTGTAGCGCTCACCCAGCTCAAACGGCGCAGCCGGCGCGCCGAGGCGCGTGTTGAGTCCTTCGTAGTCTTCCCACTCGGCCATGCGCACCACAGCATTGCGGTACTGGCCCAGGCGTTCGCGGATCGCCGCCCAGTCGTTGCCGATCGGGCTGATGCCGGCCATGCCGGTGACAGCGACGCGGCGGCTCATGCCAGACCGCCATTAACGGAAATGACCTGGCGCGTGATGTAGCCCGCGTCCTCGCCGATCAGGAAACTGACTGCCGCCGCCACCTCTTCCGGTTTGCCGACGCGGCGCGCCGGAATCATTTTCAACGCTTCTTCCATCGGCACGTCCTCGATCATATCGGTTTCAATCAGGCCTGGCGCCACGCAGTTGACGGTGATGGCGCGCTTGGCCAGTTCCAGTGCCAGCGCCTTGGTGGCGCCGATGATGCCGGCTTTGGCCGCGCTGTAATTCACCTGCCCGCGATTGCCGATCAGGCCAGAGACCGACGCCAGCGTGACGATGCGACCCGGCTTGCGGCGCTGTACCAGCGGCATGATGAGTGGATTCAGCACGTTGTAGAAGCCATCCAGGTTCGTTTGCAGCACGATATCCCAGTCCTCTCCGGACATGGCGGGGAACGCGTTATCGCGCGCCACGCCGGCGTTGCACACCACGCCGTAATAGCAGCCATGTTCAGCGATGTCCGCTTCCAGCGCACTGGCGGTGGCGGCGCGGTCGCTGATATCGAACTGCAGCACGCGCGCGGCGCGGCCCATGCCGCTGATCTCCTGCGCCACCACATCCGCCTCCGCGCGCTGGCTGCGGCAATGAAGCACCACGTCGTAGCCATCGCGCGCCAGGCGCAGCGCAATCGCCTTGCCAATACCGCGCGATGATCCCGTCACCAGTACGCTCATGGATTTATTCTGACTCATCCTACATTTCCATCTTTGAGAAATTGATTGACATTGTGAGGCTGGAACACCGTCACGGTGGCATTCGCCGCATTGGCCGGGCCATCGACAACGTCGATGCGGCACTCGAACGCTCCAAGGCCATTATCGCCCTGCAGTACACGCTGCACGTGGACACGCAGCATGCTACCGAGCGCGAACTCCGGCACACTGGCCTCATATTTGCGGGAGCCGAGCAGGAAGCCCACCTTGACTTCCTCGCCCCGCTGCAGCGCCGACCAGCCGGCATGTGCCGCCACTGCCTGCGCCATGTATTCAATACCGACCCACGACCCGACACCGGTTTCACCGGCCAGCACGCTGCCGGCATGAATGCGCACTTCCGCGCACAGGCGATCGGTATCGGCATAAACGGCGCGGTCCAGCAGCACCATCTGGCCGGAGTGCGGAACCAGCTCGCGGATATCCGGCAGCGTCATGCCGCTCTCCCCAGCACCAGCGCCGCATTCGAACCGCCGAACGCAAAGGAACTGCTCAACACATGGCGCAGCGGACGGCCCAGCGACGCGCCGGCCGGCACCAGATTCAGCGCAGGCAGCGCTGGATCAAGCGCGCCATCCCACAGGTGCGGCGGCAGCTTGCCTTGCGGGTTATCGTCCTGCATGGCCAGCCAGCACAGCGCCGCTTCAATCGCGGCGGCCGCGCCCAGCGTATGCCCGGTAAATGGCTTGGTTGAGCTGACCGGCACCTCGGCACCAAACAGCCGCGCAATGACGTGGGATTCCATCGCATCGTTCTGCGGCGTTGCCGTGCCATGCATATTGATGTAATCGATCTGCGCGGCCGCCACGCCGGCGCGCTGCAAGGCCTGCGTCATCGCCAGCTCCGCGCCCACGCCGGCCGGATCGGGCGCCGACATATGATGGCCATCCGAAGACTCGCCCCAGCCCATCAGCCGGACCGGCGACGCGCCTTTCGCTTCGGCGCTCATCAGGAACAGCGCCGCGCCTTCGCCGATATTGATGCCCTTGCGATTTGCACTCATCGGATTGCACCGCGCCGCGCTGACCGACTCCAGCGCCGCGAAACCGGCCACCGTGAAAGCGCACAGCGAATCCACGCCGCCCGTCACCACCGCATCGCATAGGCCCATGCGGATCAGGCGCGCCGCGCTGGCCATCGCCTTGGCACTGGACGAACAGGCACTCGAATGCACATAGGCCGGGCCGCTCAGGTACAGCTGCTGCGCCAGCATCTCCGCCGGCGAACCCATCTCCTGCACGCTGTAATGGAAGTCCGGCGGCAGCGCGCCCTCGGCTGCGTGGCGCGCAATCGCTTGCTCAGTCTCGCCAATGCCGGAAGTACTGGTGCCGATCACCACGCCGACCCGATGCGCGCCGTAACGTGCGACCGCCGCCTCCACCGCAAGCCGGATCTGCGCCAGCGCCGCCAGCGCCAGCGCGTTATTGCGGCTGCGCTGATGCGGCGGCAGATGCGCCACCGATGGCAGCGCGGCCTGCACTTCGCCCAGCGGCAGTTCGCGCCCCGCCGACCAGCGCGTGGCCGGCACCACGCCGGATTGTGCGGCGTACAGGCGTGCCTTCACCTGTTCGTGGCCATCGCCAAGCGCGCATGTGATACCGCAGGCATTCAAATAAAAATTCAGCATTCCTTCATTCCGTCGCTGCGAACTGTATCGTCAGCTTATAGTGATATCGCAAGTTATCCAAGACCACCGTGCCACTCCAGCGTGGCGCGCCGCTGTAGACTATCCGCATGATAGGTTCACCGGCCAGCGTCAGCGTCCGCACCTTGTCCTGCTCCGTCACCTGCCAGCCTGGCGGCAGCGCTGCTGCCACGGCATCGGCCGGCCACAAGGTCAGCTGGATATCTTCCAGCACGTCTTCGGCCCGCACCTGCGACGGCAACATCAGGTGGCGCCACGAGCTCAGTTCCTTGCCATCGTAATGCAAAGTCAGCACGCGCTGGCCGAATGCCAGACCTACCACGTCGACCGCATCCGGCTCGACCTGCAGGGCCACGTCCAGATCATCGGTGCGGCCATCGCGCTCCACCTTCAAATGCTGCTGCACGCTGATGGACGTGCCCAGCGCCGCCGGCGCCAGCTTCAGTCCGAGGCGTGCTTCCGGCTGGCGCGGTGCGGAGGCGCAGCCGGCCAGCACCAGCGCCGCCGCCAGCGCAGCGATACGTGTCGTCAGGCGGGTGTGCATAAAGCCTCCAGCGCCGCCAGCCGGCGCGGCGTTTCCTTGACCAGCGGATTGGTCTGGTCCCATGCGTAGCCAGCCAGGATCGACGAAATCATGCGGCGCACCTCCGGCTGTTTATCTTCATGGAAGATGATCTGCTGGAAGCCGCCCTTGTACCAGGACTCCACGAAAGCGCGGAAGGTATCCACGCCGCGCCGCAGCGGCACGCCGTAATCGGCCTGCCAGTCCACTGTCTCGCCCTTGAACTGGCGCTCCAGCGCCGCTGCCGCCAGGCTGGCCGACTTGAAGGCGATGGTCACGCCGGACGAGAACACCGGATCGAGGAACTCGCCCGCGTTCCCCAGCAGCGCATAGCCCTCGCCCCACAGGCGTTCCACATTGGCCGAGTAGCCGACGATCTGGCGCGCCGGCGTGTCCCATTGCGCGTTCGCCAGCAGTGCATGCAGCGATGGCTCTTCCGCAACGATGGCCTGCAGACGCTCGGTCGGCGTGCCCTGGTAGCGTTCGAGGAAAGACGTCTCCGCCACCACGCCCAGCGAACAGCGGCCGGCAGCAAATGGAATGGTCCAGAACCACACATTGCAATGCTGCGGATGCACGGTCACGCGGATCTTGTTGCGGTCAAAGCCGCTGGCGCGGATGCCATCTTCAATGTGCGTGAAGATCGCGCCGCGCACCGGGAAGTTCGATGGCGTTTCCAGTTTCAGCAAACGTGGCAGGATGCGGCCAAAGCCGCTGGCGTCCAGTATGAATCCTGCGTTGACTTCATACACCGCGCCATCCGGCGCCTTGACGGTAACGCGCGCGCCGCCGCCGACCGCCTGTCCCAGCGCGATATCGAGCACCTCGTGGCGATAGCGGATCTCGGCGCCGAAGCGCTCCGCTTCCTTGGCCAGCACATGGTCAAAGTCGGCGCGCTGCACCTGGTAGGTGGTGCCCCAGCCCGGCGTGTGCTTGTCGCGGAAGTCGAAGTCCGTGTAGCAGCCGTTGCGCATGAAGGCCGCGCCGTTCTTGAACTGGAAGCCGGCTTCCACCACCGCACGCAGCATCCCGGCCTGCTCAAGATAAGCCATACTTTGCGGCAGCAGGCTTTCGCCGATGGAGAAACGCGGGAACTGCTCGCGCTCAATCACCAGCACCTGCCTGCCCTGCTGGCGCAGCAACGCGGCAGCGACCGAGCCAGCCGGCCCGGCGCCCACGATCAGGATTTCCACGCTTTCGCTCTTGATTGCTTCAGTCATGCGCGCTTTCTTTGATAGAACCAAAACAGGGAACAAACAGCCAGACCAATGCAGTCCCCATCAGCATCGTCAGGCCGAACGCCCGCAATGCCGGGGTTGAGCTCAGGCCCAGCAAGCCAAAGGACAAAATGGTATTCGCCGCCGACATGCCCACCGCCAGCCACGGCGTATGATCGCTACGATCTGGCTGCTCCTGCATGAAGATGCCGTAATCAACGCCCACGCCCAGCAACAGCATGAGCGCCAGCACATGGAACAGCTGCAGGTTCTGGCCAGTGTAGCCAAACACCGCCAGCGTCACCACGCTGGCCAGCGCGGTCGGCGCCAGCACGCGCCAGGTGCGCCCGCGATAACGCCGGAGCAGCATCGCAGACACCACCAGGTAGGCACCCAGCACCACCCAGCTCATATCCTGGCGATAGCGGCCGAGCACCGACGAAATCTCCGCAACCTTGTCCACCCACTGCACGCCGTCCAAGCCTTGGGCCGCGAGAAGCACCTGCGATGCCGAGGCATTGCTCATGCCGCGCAAGGCGACAATGCTGGCGTAGACGCCGTTGCTTTCACCCAGCCACAGATGGCGCCAAGGCTCGCTAGCCGGCGATTGCAGGAAAGCGTCCAGCGACAGCGGCGCGGCAGCAGCCAGCAGGCCATTGCGCGTCGCCGCCACCCATTGCGCATCTTCGCCGGTTTGCGCTGCAATGTCCTGCAGCGGACCACCATCGGCCAGCAGCTTCTCTTCGATCAGCGCACGGCGCGCGGCCTGCGTGCGCGCGGATGGCACCCAGTTCGACATCGCCTGGTAACCGCTAATGCGCTTGTCGGCGATGAAGCTGTCCAGTCGCGCCTTCAGCGCTTCTTCACGTTGCAGCAGCTCTTCCGCCGAAGCGCCGCGCACGAGGAAGTACTGCACGGGCGTTGGCGCGTCCAGCAATTTGCTTAACTTGATTTGGTCGTCGATCAAATGCTTGGGCGGATTTTGCAGCAGGCGAATGTCGTCATTGGCGCCGAGCCGGGTCACGCCGTAGCCGGCCACCAGCACAAACGCCGTCGCCAATAACAAGGTCGCGCGGTTCGGGCGCAGCAGCGGCCAGCGCGCCAAGGCCGCCCCGTAACGGCGCACCAGGCCACCACTCTTCAGGGTGCGGCTGCCGATCAATGCGGGGAACCAGCACACTACCGTCAGCCATGCAAACACCAGTCCCAGCGCCGAGAACACCGCCATCTGGCGCAAACCCGGGAATGGCGTCAGTGCGAGTCCCATGTAGCCGATTACCGCCGCCAGCAGCGTCAGGCCGAGGCTGGGCAGCAGGCGCTTGAGCAGCGTTGGTGAATCCAGTTTCTCATCGGCCGCGAGACGGTTGCACAGAAAGTAGATGCCGTAGTCTTGCGCCACGCCGATCAGGCTTGCGCCAAACACCAGCGTCATTAAATGGATACGGCCAAACAGCAGCCAGCACACCGACAGCGCGCCCAGGCAGCCAATGCCGATGGACAGCAGGATCAGCGAAATCGGTTTAAACGAATGGAAGGCAAACCACATCAGCAGGATGATGCCGAGCAGCGAACCTATGCCGATGGTCGATACTTCGCCACTCGCCTGCGCGCTGGCGTTGGCCGCATGCAGTATCACGCCGGCCTGGATGATTTCCGCTTGCGGCGCTGCCTTGCGCGCGGCGTCGCTTGCTTGCTGCAGCAGCGGCAGCACCGTCTCCTGCGCCGTCATCGACAACGCCGGCACTTTCAGCGTCATCGGCAGCAGCACGTACTGGCGCTGCGCATCTGCGACAAACAGGTGGCCGTCGCGCGGACGCACCGGCGTCTCCTGCGCGCGTTCCTGCACCCAGTCGCCGAACAGGCCAAATGGATCGTCCTGCCACGCGCCGAGTTTCGGCCCACCAAACGGCGCATACAGCTTGGCCAGCGCGGCCTCCAGCCAGAACTGCGCCGGCTGCTCACGCAGCTGCCGCTCCTGCTGGGCCGTCAGCAGCACCAAACGATGCTGCTGGAATAGTGACAGCCACTCGCCCTGCGTCTGCTCGCTGGCGGACGATATCTCCAGCATGTCCTGATGCGCCGCCAGCACCTTGGCATACGCCGTGGCGGCGCGTTTGGCATCGTCCCACTCCGTCGCACCAACCAGCACAATGACCCGCTGCTGCGCCGCGTCCACCATATGGTTGAACGACGCCTGCAACACCGGGTCGCGCTCCTGCACCGGCAGCAGCGCCATGATATCGGTATCGGGTACGATGCGCTTCACTGCCCACAGCCAGGCGTTATGCCCCAGCAGCAGGCAAACCGCCAATAGCCACAGCAGCGCGAGTTGTCGGGTGCGGGTCAAAACAGCGCCGCCTCTTCCTTGCTCATCGCGCCTTCGCCGGTTTTAATCTCGGAGAACACGATGGTGGTGCGGTCGCCGCTGCCATCGTTCATGACGATGGACTTCACATACGCGCCGCCTTCCAGCTTGATGGTGCCGATGGCTTTTTCCAGCGCCGCCTGGCGCGGCTTGAGCGCCACGTTCCAGCTATTGGCATCGACCGTGCCGTCGCCGTCGAACAAGGTATCGAGCTGGCCCAGGTCTCCGGACAGCAGCGAGAACAGCACGTTGTTAATCATGCGTACCGTCGGTTCGGTCTTGGCGTCCAGGCGCATCGCCACGCGGTCGCCCTGGTAATTGACGATCTCGTCGCGCGTCAGGCGCAGCGTGCTGGGGAAAGGCTTCAGCGTGCGCCACAGCACGCCCTTGCCGGCGATGACGCAGAAGCGGCCTTCGGAAGCGAGCGGCTTTTTCATGCCCGCCAACTGCTTGCTCTGGTCGAAGCGGCCACACATCAGCGCGGGCTTGGCCAGCATGGCCTGGATTTTCGCGGCAGGAATGGCGGCTTGCGCCGACGCGGCGCCAGCCAGCAGTGCCGCGGCCAGCAGATATTTAAGCTTGTTCATCAAGACTGATCCCCAGTTTTTCAAACAGCACCGGCGGCGAGACGTAGCACATCTCCTTGGTGGCGATATCCACTGCCACCATCGTGGTGGTGGCGCGGTTCAGGCGCTTTCCGGATTCCGCATCGGTGATGAGGTAATCGATCTTCAGGCGGTTTTCCCACTCGACGATATCGGCGCGCAGCTTGAGCTTCTGGCCAAAGGTGGCGGAACCGATGTAACGCAGCTGCATGTCGATCACCGGCCATGCGTAACCGGACTCCTTCATCTGCGGGTAGTTGTAGCCGATCTTATCGAGCAAGGCGCAGCGCACCACTTCCAGGTACTTGACGTAGCGGCCGTGCCAGACAATCTCCATCGGGTCCAGATCAAAGAACTGGACCTGCATTTCGACTTCGGCAAACCAGCGGCTCTCCTTGTGCTTACGCATACAGATCCCATTTCTGCGAACGGATACGCTCCAGCATCAGGCGCAGGTCCGGTTCCAGGCGGCGGTCTTCTTCCACCGGCGGCAGGTCGGATGCCAACGCGTCCTGCATGCCCGCCAGCGCGGCGTGCAGTTGCAGCTCCGGGCTGACTTGCTGGCGCAGCCACACGCCCTGGCGCACGGTGATCAGCAACGCCGCCACCACTTGCTCGGTCAACTCCAGCACGCGCAGGCAGTCGCGCGCGGCGATGGTGCCCATGCTGACCTTGTCCTGGTTGTGGCATTCGGTCGAACGCGAGAACACCGAGGCCGGCATGGTCGCCTTCAGTGCTTCCGCCGTCCACGCCGAGGCGCTGATCTGCAAGGCCTTGAGGCCGTGGTTAATCGGCGCCCGTTCGCCTTTGGCGCCGGACAGGTTGGCCGGCAAGCCATGGTTGTAGCGGCTATCCACCATCAGCGCCATCTGGCGGTCCAGCAGGTCGGCCAGGTTGGCGACCGCGTTCTTCATGCCGTCCATTGCGAAGGCGATGTGACCGCCGTAGAAATGGCCGCCGTGCAGTACGCGCTCGTTGTCGGCATCGATCAGCGGGTTGTCGTTGGCGCTGTTCAGTTCATTCTCGATCATGCCGCGGAACAGCGGCATGGCGTCGGCCAGCACGCCGATCACGTGCGGCGCGCAGCGGATCGAGTAGCGGTCCTGCAGGCGCTTGCCGTTGCGTTCCCATTGCTCGGTCGGCAGATCGCTGCGCAGCCATGCAGCCACTTGCTGCATGCCCTGGTGCGGCTTGGCCGAGAACAGCACTTCGTCAAAGTGATGCGCGTTGCCGTCCATCGCAAACGACGCCATGGCGGTAATGCGGGTGACCAGCTTGACCAGATAATCGGCGCGGTCATACGCCAGGCAAGCCAGCGCGGTCATCACGGCGGTGCCGTTCATGATGGCCAAGCCTTCTTTCGGGCGCAGGCGCAGCGGCGTGATGCCGGCTTCCTGCAAGGCTTGCGCCGCCGGCACCTGCACGCCATCGCGCCACACTTCGCGCTCGCCGCACAGTACAGCCGCCAGGTAGGACAGCGGGGTCAGGTCGCCGCTGGCGCCGACCGATCCCTCCGACGGAATCAATGGCAGCAGGCCGGCGTCCAGCAGGCGGGTAATTTGCAGCAGCAGCTCGACGCTGACGCCGGAATAGCCTTTGCTCAGCGACGCCAGGCGCGAAGCCAGGATGGCGCGCGTTTGCGCTGGCGTGAAGTACTCGCCAAGGCCCACGCCGTGATAGGTGTACAGGTGATGCGGCAGGTCCGGCACCAGCTCCAGCGGCACGTTCACCGTGCAGGAATCGCCATAGCCGGTAGTCACGCCGTAGATGGTGCCGTCCTCGCGCAGCAGGCGGTCGAGGAAGTCGGCGCCACGCTGGATGGCGGCGCGGAAGGCCGGATCATCAGACAGCGCGGCGTTGGCGCGCCCCTGCGCGATATCGACGATGTCGTTGATCGTCAGCCGGCCCTGGTCGAAGCGCACGGTGCGCGGCGTGTTGTTAAGTTGAGCGATGTCAGCGAGGTGCATCGGTTTTTTCCAATTGAGGTAAATGCCAGAAATCGTAATAGTTAAACCACTGCAGCGGCGCTTGCCGCGTGTAGTGTTCGAGACGTTGCGCGTAGTCGGCGGCCAGCGCATGCAGCGTAGCGTCGCGCTGCTGGCGCGGAATGCGCACCTGCTCGCGAAAACGTTCAAAGTGCACGTGCGATTTGCCGTTGCGGCGGATCGAGAACAGCAGGAATACCGGGCATTGCAGCACGCTCGCCAGCACGTAAGGGCCGATCGGGAACGCCGCCGGCGCACCGATGAAGTCCGCCAGCGCTACGCGCGGATTATGCGAAACCGGAATACGGTCGCCGGCGATGACCACGAACTCGCCGCGCGCTACGCGCTCGGACAACACCATCGCGGTCGCCGGCGACATCTCGGTCACCTGCATCAGATTCAGCTGGCTCTCGGGGTTCAGGCGCCCCAGCATGTCATTGAAAGCCTGCGCGTGTTTGGTATGCACCAGCACCGTCAGTTTGATATCGCGGCGCTGGCGCGACAGCACCCGGCACAATTCCAGGTTGCCGAGGTGTGCGCAGATCATCAGGCCGCCCTTGCCGTCCGCCACCGCCTCGGAAATCAGCTCGCTGCCATGCAGCTCGACCTGATCGAGCGGATACAGGCCGCCCCACAGCAGCATCTTGTCCAGTATGCTCTCGCCAAACGCAGCGAAGTGGCGCATCACGCCGGGCAGCTTGACGCCGGCATGAGCCGACATGCGGCGCAGGTATTCACGCGATGCACTGCGCGGCAAAGGCTTGGTCAGTACGTACCACGCCAACACCGGATACAGCACCACGCGAAACGGCCAGCGGCCGAAGATGCGGCAGATCCAGAACAGCAGGCGCATGCCGGCCACGAAGCTGATCTCGTTGATGGAGGCCCAGTGCAAACCGCGGGTGCTCATTTGGCTTGCCATTTTCGCGCCAACAGCTTGGGGATACGCGGCAGCATGCCGAAGAACAGCACCGTATGCATCCATGAAATCAGCACATTGTCGCGCCATACGCGGAAGTGCGATACGCCGTCGCTCGGGTAGGAGACGCGGGTGCCGACATTCATCACGCGCAGGCCGTCCCAGAACAGGCGCACGATGATGTCGGTGTCGAAGTTCATGCGCACGCCGATGGCGCGGCGCGCGGCAAGCGCATTCACCGGTGCGACCGGGTAGACGCGGAAGCCGCACATGGAATCACGGATCTCCAGCGACAGTGTATTGATCCACACCCAGACATGCGTGGCATAGCGGCCGTACAGGCGCGCTTTCGGCACCGATTCATCGTAGACCGGGTGGCCGCAGATGATAGCGGCCGGATTGGCTACGGCCAGCGCCAGGAATTTCGGCACGTCGGCCGTGTCATGCTGGCCATCCGCATCAATTTGCAGCACGTGGGTGTAGCCGCGCACGGCGGCCTGGCGGAAGCCTGCCAGCACGGCAGCCCCTTTGCCCTGGTTGTGCGGCAGCCGCACCAGTTCAACCTGTTCCGCATGCTCGCGCGCCAAAGCGTCCAGCACCGCAGCGCAAGCGGCCGAGCTGCCATCATCCACCAGCATGCACGGCACGCCATGGCGCAGCAGGCCGGCCAGCACGGCGCCGATGGCGTGTTCATGGTTGTACACCGGGACCACGATCACGGGCTTAAACATCGGCGTCCCCAAACAGAATACGGCCGCTCGCGTGCTGCCCTGCTTCCGACACGTAGCGGAATTGCAGACTGCCTTTGACGGCATCATGCGCCAGCTCCAGCCGCACCGCGGCTTCCGGCGCCACCACTTGCTGGAACTTCAGCTGCTGCATGCCTTTGAAGACAGGCGGCAGCATGAAATACTGGCGGCCAAAGTGAATCGCCCAATTGATCTGCACCACGCCGGGCAGGATGGGCGCTACGTCGAAATGGCCATCGAAGTACAGCAGGTTGGCCGGCGCGGTCACTTCCAGCACCACGCGCTGCGGCTCGCGTTCCAGTTCACGCATGTGCGGGAATACCGGACGTTCACCGTCAAGTAACGCCAGCAGCGATGCCATGGTGGTCTTGCCCTGCGCATTGACCGGCATCTGATCCAGATAGCGCCAGCGGCGCGGCAACGCCACGGCTTCCACCACCGTTGCCAGCACGGCGCGCAGACGGTTGTTGAGCGCCACCTTGCCATCGCGTTCCAGCACCGTGCGGCCTTCCGCCGTCGGCACGACGAAGGCGGCCAAGCGCTGGCGTTCGCCAGCCACCGCTTCGGTCATCAGCACGCGCGCCTCGGCGGCCAGGCCTGATCCAGTCAGCGCCGCTTCCATGACACTGAGCGAAATGCGCTTCTCTTCAATTTTAACGATCCGGTCGCGGCGGCCCAGCAGCAGGAAGCCGTGATCGCCGATGCGCTGCGCGCGGTCGGCCAGCGTCAGCCAGTTATCATCCGCCAGATGCGGCGACCGCACTTCCAGCGCGCTGTCTTCTTCGTCGAGGCGCCAGTCTACCGTCGGGAATGGGGTCCACGCGTTGTCGTCGATATCTGCGCGCTGACGCCATGCGACGCCGCCCGTCTCCGAGCTGCCATACACTTCCAGCGGTACAGTGCCGAGCAAGTCGCCCGCCGCCAACGCGGCATCCGGCGCCAGCGGAGCGCCGGACGAAAACACCGCGCGCAGCATGCCAGCCGCCGCGCGCCAGTCCAGGTGTTCCGGCAGGCGCTTCAAATGCGCAGGACTCGCCACCAGCACGCAAGGCGCGGCGGCCAGGGCCTGCGTCAATTCTTCAGGATAACTCACGCTCAATGCATGAATGGCGCGGCGCGTGGCAAGAGGCCACAGCACCTTGAACAGCAAACCGTAGATGTGCTGGTGCGATACCGTCGCCCACACCGCTGCATCGCTCGCACGTTCGCCAAACAGCACTTCCAGCGTGGCGACTTCACTGGCGAGCTGCGACAGTTTTTTCGGAATCGCTTGCGCCGCGCCGGTACTGCCGGAGGTGAACACCACCAGCGCCGGCATGCCGCCGTCCAGATCCACAATCGGACCGCCAACCGACGGCGCCGGCAACACGGCATGCGGCTGCAAAGGCGCCAGATCGGCCGGGAACTCGCCCAGAAAACCGTCCACCGATGCGCGCAACGACGCGCACGTGGCAGGCAGCGTGTCCGCGCTCAGCCACACGGTTTTTCCGGCATGCCAGGCGCCCAGCAGCGCCGCGCCGAACTCGATACTGTCATCCAGATACAGCGCGAAGTTGCGGCCTGTTTGCACGACAAGCAGGGCATGCCACGCATGCACGCGCGCCAGGAACGCCGGGTTGCTGACAGCTTCCGCGCCGCGCCAGCCGATCACGCCATCCGCTCGCCGGGCCGCAATGGCGCTGCATACGTGCTCGATACGATCAGACATGATGCAAGCGTTTAAAGCGCAGCCGCACCAGGTACTCTGCGCCGAATAAAATACCCATCAGGGCATACGACACGACGCCGGTGTACAGCGACCATACCGCCTCCGACGCCCACAGTGCGGTGCCCAGCGCAATCGCGCCATTCAGCACGAAGAAGCCGCACCATACCTGCGTCACCCGGCGCATATAGGCTTGTGCCACCGGCGGAAAATCCTGTCCGCCCAAACGCGCCATGCGTTCGACCGCCGACATCGGCGTGGTCAGGCTGTAGCCGAAACCGGCCAGCAGCGCCACGCTCACCAACACGGGATAAAGCTTCAACGGCAGCAGCAGATTGCTCCAGATGGCGCAGCCGACCAAAACCAGTGCGCCGGCCACCGACCAGCGCGCAACGCCGCTCAGTTTCAGCGCGGGCAGGCGCGTGGCCGCCGCCAGCAACAGCAAGGCCGCCAGCCAGCGCGGCTCCACTTTGCCGTGGCCGAACCAGATCGCTAATGGATACAGCAGCGTCACCACCACCGTTAAAACAGTCATCGGCATGGTGCTTACGCCGCCTGCTCCGTCATGCCGGCCAGCGCGCTCACTACATCGCCAATGGTGCGGATGTTCTTGAACACTTCCGGCGCCAGGCGCTTGCCAGTCATCTGCTTCAGTTTCACTGCCAGGTCTACCGCATCGATGCTGTCGATATCCAGGTCCGCGTACAGATTGGATTCAGCGGTCAGTTTGGACTTGTCGAGTTCAAACATCTCCGCCAGCAGGTCAACCACCCAAGTTTGCAGCTGGTCTCTGCTCATTTCATTCAACTCGATCATTTCTACATACCCCTTCTTTTGTTACTTAGTTCTTTTTATGTTGCTCAATCATGGCCGCCAGCGCCTGTACGGAAGCGAAATGGCGGCGCGTATCTTCCGAGTCGGCCGACAGGGAGATACCGTACTTCTTCTGCAGCGCCACGCCCAGTTCCAGCGCATCGATGGAATCGAGTCCCAGGCCTTCGACAAACAGCGGTGCTGCGCTATCGATATCGTCAGGCGTGATGTCTTCCAGTTGCAGGGCATCGATAATCAGTTGTTTCACTTCCAGTTCAAGCATGGCTTTGGCACTTCCCGGTAAAATAATCTTGTAAAAACTCTGTCAGTTGACGCGCCGCCAGCACTTCGCTGACGCCGTTGTCGATAAACTGTGCGATGGCCAGATCATCCTGCACATCAATCTGTATCAGCACCCGGCGCGGCGGTACGCGCCACCACTTCTCTCCCTTGCCCAGCGTCGCCGGTTCGCAGCGGATCAGCACCGGCGTCATGTCGCGCGCCCCGCGCACGGCGATGTTGGCCGCACCGCGCTTCATGCTGATGACGCCATTGCCGGGTGTACGCGTCCCTTCAGGGAACACGATCAGGTTATTGCCCCGCTCCAGGGAAGCGATGCAATCGTCCACCAGTCCCGCACCGCTGTCGTTGCTGATATAGCCCGCCGCCCGCACCGGCCCGCGCGTGAACGGGTTATTCCATAACGCGCTTTTGACGATGCAGTCGGCATTCTTCACAAACGCCATCAGGAACACCGTATCGATCAGCGTGGGGTGATTGGCCAATATCAGCAGGCCGCCGCGTTCCAGTTTTTCCAGGCCGCGGACTTCATAGCGCAGCACGCCCAGGGCACGCATCAAATCCACATACGCCCGGAACGCACGGCGTATCACCGTGCGCGCCGCCGTCACGCGCTGCGCCGGCTGCCGCACGAAGAGATTCAGCAGCGGGAACACCAGCACGCGCAGCAGCACCCCGCCGATCCCGAACACCGCAAAACTCAGGCCGGTGGCAAACACCCGCCAGTACAGCGACAAACGCGATTTCACATCAAGCCTCTCGGCTCCAGCGCCAGCGCAGGCGGCCATCGCAACGCTCCATGCTGCGGGCTTCCCCCAGCTGAAACGCCGCGACCTGCAAACCGCCGGGCATGCCGGCGGCAGGCGTTTTATCACTCGCACTCCAGCTTAACGACACCGCATCCTCGCCAGCGGCGGTGATTAACCACGACCACGCGTAGGGCTGCTCTTCGCAATCCTCGAAAGGCGTGAACAGCTCCGGCAACGGGCAATCGCACGCTACCAGCAGCACCGACTGCGCGCCGTCCGCCAGCAGGCCGCAGGCCTCGATCACCGCGTGCTCGATGGTCGCCGCCCCCGATGCCAGCGCGATGTGATTCGCGCGGTCGCCACGGGCGATGGTGAACAGGCCGGGAATGGCATTGTGTACCGCCATGCCGAACGCCGTAGGCGACAGCGCTTCGCCGCGCGCCAGGTCGGTCAGCAAATCCACCGCCCGCGCCACGTCGCCGTGACGCGAACAGAACACGGTAGGGACATCGCTGCGGCCATCAAGGCATTGATAAGCCACTTCCAGTGCCATCTTGCCAAGGAAGCCGGCGCGCCGGCGCAGCATGGCCGGCATCGCCTTTACGCCCGGCTCTTCGCCCGGCATGATCGCTTGCGGCGCCTGCGCCCAGGCCGTCCACGCCTCGGGCGTGCTCAAACCCGGCGCCCAGTGGGCATGCCTGACAATAGAAAACCGAACGCCTTGAGTAAGCATGTGTTATTAATTTATACAGAAAGAAGCCGACAGGCGTACTTTTCAGATTATAAACTAGCGGTCACATGACCCCGATAAAAAAAGGCGGCTCGCGCGATTGCGCGGCCGCCTTGCAAAGGGCTGAGGAAAGCCGTTTAGAACACCCAGAGCTTGTCCGCAGGCAGTTGGAGCCAGTAGCGACTGTCCGGCTCCAGACGGAAGCGCGAGTAGGCGCGCAGGTTGGTCTGGCCGTCGGCGCTCTTGAACAGGCATTCGAAGCGGTCGCCCAGGTACATGCAGGTCAGCAGCGGCAACTCGATGGCGTTGTCGACCTGCGTGGCGCTGATCTTCACCTCCTCCACCCGGATGATGGTGGTGCCCTCGGCCGCCGCGCCGCGCGCCGTCGCTTGCAGGCGAGTGCCGTTGACTTCCAGCTGCACCTGCTGGCCGTCGCGTTGCACCACGCGTGCCGGCAGCTTGTTGTTACTGCCCATGAACTCCGCCGTGAACAAGGTCTCCGGCGTTTCGTACATGCTTTGCGGCGTGCCTTGCTGTTCGATCTTGCCGTTATTGAGCAGCAGGATGCGGTCCGAAATCGCCATCGCCTCGGCCTGGTCGTGGGTGACCATCAGCGCCGACAAGCCCAGTCGCACAATCAGCTCGCGCAGGAAGGCACGCGCTTCCTCGCGCAGCTTGGCGTCGAGGTTGGACAGCGGCTCGTCCAGCAGAATCACCGGCGGGTTGTAGACCAGCGCGCGCGCGATCGCCACGCGCTGCTGCTGGCCGCCGGACAACTGGTGCGGGAAGCGCTCGCCCAGATGGCCCAAGCCCAGGTTCTTCAGCACGTCGTTGACCTTGTCCTTGATTTCTGCCGCGCCCATTTTGCGCAGCTTGAGGCCATACGCCACGTTGTCGAACACGGTCTTGTGCGGCCACAGTGCGTAGGACTGGAACACCAACCCGAGGTTGCGCTGCTCGGCCGGCATCTCGAAGCCCTTGGCGCCGTCGAACACATTGCGCTCGCCGATGCTGATGGTGCCGGCCTTCGGGCTTTCCAGCCCGGCCACGGCGCGCAGCAGCGTGGTCTTGCCGCTGCCCGATGGGCCGAGCAGCGCCACCACTTCACCTTTTTGCAGGTGCATCGATACGCCCTTGAGAATCGGATTGGCGCTGGCACCGGTGCCGTAGTCCAGGTGCAGATCATTGACGGTCAGTTCGTTAGTCATGATGTCTCGTTTCATGTTATGTACTCAGTTATGCAGTTTGACGCCGAAGCGCAGCGCCACGCCCAGGCCCACGGCCACCAGCGCAACATTGATGAACGAAAGTGCCGCCACCAGATCGGTGGAGCCGCTGGCCCACAACGACACCAGCAGCGCGCCTATCACTTCGGTGCCCGGCGACAGCAGGTACACGCCGGTCGAATATTCGCGCTCAAAAATCAGGAACACCATCAGCCACGCGCCCAGCAGGCCGTATTTGATCAGCGGGACAGTCACATCGCGGGTGACACGGCCACGGGTGGCGCCCACCGCGCGCGCCGCTTCTTCCAGCTCCGGTCCCACTTGCAGCAGCGCGGTCGAAATCAACCGCATGCCGTAGGCCAGCCACACCACCGAATACGCCAGCCACAGTGCGAAGATGGTCGAGCGCATGGAGCGCAGCAGCGGAATCGCCTGCTCGCTGAGCCACAACGCCACGCCGTTGTCCATGCCCTTCAACATGCCATCCAGCCAGCTGGGCACGAACAGGAACACCCACAGGAAGGACAGGCCGGCCAGCAGGCCAGGCACGGCACGCGGCACCAGCACGCTGTAGTCGAGGAAGCGGGTGATCATATCCGGCTTGCGGTGCATGGCCAGCGCGATGGCGCAGTAGCAGATCACCGCGCAGCCGCCGCCGATCACGCCGATCAGCACCGTGTTGAAGATACCGCGCACCAGCGCCGGCTGGTCGAGGATTTCGCGGAAGTGCTGCAGGGTCAGCACGTCGGCCAGCTTCACGCCCTCGCCCCAATACTGCACGAAGGAGCGCAGCACAATGCCCGACATCGGCATGATGATGGTGAACATCAGCCAGCCGAAGATCAGCGCGAACGCCAGCCACTTCCAGCGGCCCAGCGGCATCGCCTTGGAACGCGCACCCTTGCCCTTGATCGACACGAATTTGTTGGACGACTTGAGCAGCCAGCGCTGCACCATCACCAGCGGCAGCGTCACCATCACCAGGCACACCGCGACGGCGGCCATCAGGTGATACGACGGCGTGCCAAGCTTGTTGGTCAGCTTGTACAGATAGGTCGCCAGCACCATGTGGCCTTCCGGATCGCCCAGCACCAGCACCAAACCGAATACTTCAAAGCCGAGGAAGAACACCAGCACGCCGGCATAAGCCAGCGCCGGCGTAATCATCGGCAGCGAGACGTTGAACATCACCTGCAGCGGCGAGGCGCCGGTAACGCGCGCCGCTTCTTCCACGTCCGAGCCGAGGCTCTTCAGCGCCGACGAAGCGTACAGGTACACGTGCGGCACGTGGGTCAGGCCGGCGATCACCACGATGCTGGTGAACGAGTAGATATTCCACGGGATGAAGCCGAGAAGATCCTTGGCCCACAGCGAGTAAAAGCCCACCGGCCCCATGGCCACCACGTAGCCGAAGCCCATCACCATCGGCGAGACGAAGATCGGCACCAGCAGGCACGGTGCGATGAAGCCCTTGCCCGGCAAGTCGGTGCGGATCATCAGGAAGGCCAGCATGCCGCCCAGCGGCACGGCGATCAGCGCCAGGCCGCTGGCCAGCAGGAAGGCATTCTTGAACGCCACCGAAAAATCGGGATCGTCAAAGATGAAGCGGTAGGCGTCCAGGCCCAGCTCCTTGGCCGGCATGAAGAACGGCGCATTCAAAAAGCTTTGATAGAAAATCAGGAACAGCGGCAGGAAGATGGCGCAGGAAGCCAGCGCCACGACCACACCGCGCGGCCAGTTGATGCGTGGCCGGCTGGAGTGAGCGAGTGTTTGCATGTTGATTGCCTCTTACTTCTTGCCTGCGGTTTCTTTCCACTGCTTGAGGAAGGCCATGCGCTTGGCCGGTCCCAGGAACTGCAGCAGGATCGGATGCACCGGCACCGGCTTGATCTTCTCGTTGCCGATTTGCTTGATCAGCTCCGCCGACGTGGTTTCGCCGGTGACGTCGGCACGGATCGCAAACAGCTTGGAGTCGTTGGCGATGATGGTCTGGCCGCGGTGCGACAGCATGTAGTCCAGCCACAGCTTGGCGGCATTGACGTTCTTCGCAGCCTTGTTGATGAAGAACACGCGCGACATCACCAGCGTGTAATCCTTCGGCAGCACCACGCCGATCGATGGATCGGTCTTGGCGCGCACCAGCGCGTAGGAACCCAGCACGTTGTAGCCGATCAGGTTCTCGCCCGACGAGATACGCTCCATCATGGTGCCGGTGGACGACTGTACACGCACCTTGGCCACGCCGAAGGCGTTTTCCATGTCGAGGAATTTCGGATTTTCGCGCGCGTCCTGGGTCATGAACATGAAGCCGACGCCGGATTTTTCGATATCGTAGGTGGTGACCTTGTCTTTGAACTTGGGCTGCTGGATCAGCGCCGTGAAATCGGCGTGCGTCTGCGGCACTTCCTTGGCGTCGACCAGGCGCTTGTTGTAGACGATGGCGGCCGGCTCGAAAGTGGTGCCGTAAGCCTTGTCGTCCCACACCGCCCAGCCGGGGATCTTCGACACTTCTACCGATTTGTACTGCAATGCATAGCCGTCCGAGGCCAGGCGCATTTGCAGGTCCATGGCGGACGACCACATGGCGTCGGCGGTATTGCCGCCGGCTGCCACTTCGGAGATGAAGCGGTTATACACCTCGGTCGAATTCATGTCGTTGTATTCGACCGTAATGCCTGGATACAGTGCGCTGAAATCCTTGATCAGCGGCTGCGTGGCCTTGCTGTCGGTAGCGCCGTAGATCACCAGCTTGCCCTCTTTTTTCGCGGCGTCGATGATCTTCTGGTAGTCGGCCGGATAGCCGGCAGGGACTTGCGCAAAGGCCGATCCGGCAAAAAGCGCGCATGCGGCAGCCACAGTAGGTTTAAACATCATCGTAATCTCCAGTTAGTTATTTGGTTAGCGTACAAGGCCTAGTTCAGCCGCCCGCTTGCCGTAGTCATCCACGGCTTTCTTGACATAGGCCGCCAGCGCATCGCCGGTCAGCCCGAATGGATACAAGCCCGATGCCGCGCGCATCTGCGCAAACTGTGGGCTGGCCAGCACACGGTCAAAGGCTGCGACCCAATGGCGGTAGTCCGCATCCGGCACATTAGGCCCCATCCATACACCACGGATGACGGGCCACACCACATCGAAACCCTGCTCGCGTGCGGTCGGCACATTCGCCAGCACGCCGGGCAGGCGCTGCTCGGACAGCACCGCCAGCACGCGGGTGTTGCCGCTGCCCGCATACAAGGTAGCCTCGCTGGCGTCGCCCGACACCACGTGCACGAAATTGGCGTGCATGGCGGTGAAAGCTTCGCCGCCGCCTTCCAGCGCCACGAAGCGCAGCGCTTTCGGGTCGATGCCGGCGCTCTTCGACAGCAGCGCCATCTTCACCCAGTCCTGGCTGCCGATGGTGCCGGAGACGCCGATCAGCACCTTCTCCGGATTGGCTTTCAACGCCGCCATCAGGTCGCGCAAGGTCTTATACGGCGAATCCTGGCGCACTGCGATCATGCCGTAGTCCGCACCCAGTGCCGCCACCCAGCGCACATCCGACGACTTCACCTTGCCGAACTTGCCCTGCGCGAGATTCAGCAGCGAGCCGCCGGAAAACGCCACCAGGGTATTCGGCTCGGTGCGGCGGCGCTGCACCAGCGAATGCCACGCCACCGCGCCGATCCCGCCCGGCAGATAGCTGATATGCATGTCGGACGGCGGCGGATTGGGCGTGTCGCGCAGGCCGGCCAGGCCTTTCTGCGCCAGCTTGCAGGTCAGGTCCATCGCGCCGCCCGGCTTGGACGGCACGATGCACTCCAGTCCCGCCGCCTGGGCCACCGCGCCGGACAGCAATGCGCAGATGAGGAGCAGCAGGGTTTTCATGCTCAATAGCGGTGTTGCATGCCGATGGTCAGACCGTGCTGGTTGCTGCCGTAGCCGGCGTCATCGCGCGACAGGCCGGTGAGCTGGCCGTTCTTCGCTTTGGCGTAGGCGGCCGTCACGTGCAGGTCGGTGCGCTTGGACAGCGCGTAGCGGTAGCGCGCCACATACATGGTCGGATCGGCGTCCTTGCCGGCGGCGACGTTCTTGACGTTGACGTGGTAGACCGCTCCGGTCAGCGTGGTGGCGCCGGTTTTGTACGCCACGCCGGCCCAGGTGGTGGTGGCGTCGACGTCGGCGGTCAGGGCTTTGCCGGCTACCAGCTTGTAGTCGCGCAGCACTGCCCACATTTTCCAAGGGCCGGTTTCGTAGTTGCCGCCGATGTGCCACACGGTGTTCTTGTCACGGTTGCCCGTGGCCAGTACGGTGTTGCCGTTGTTGCGCTCCCAGGTCGCCATCAGATTGGCGTCGCCAATTTTGTAGACGGTGCTGAAACCGGTCTTGGCGCTGTCCTGCGTACCGGTGGTCTGCTCGCCGGCCGCGTAGTTGGCGCCGACCTTCCAGTCGCCGAAGCTGCCGGCGTACTTGATGATGTTGTCGTACTGGGTGGTGAAGCCGTATTTGCTTGGGCCGGTGGCCGGGCCGGAAGTGGCCCACGAGTAGAATGGCGCGAAGCCCATCGGATCGAAGGCGATGACGGTGTCGTACACGGTGGTGAAGGAGCGGCCGATCACCACGCGGCCGTAGGCGCCTTCCAGGCCGACGGTGGCCTGGCGCTTGAACAGCGCGCCGTCCTGGGCGCCGGTGTCCATCAGGATGCCGCCTTCGAGGTTGAAGACTGCTTTCAGGCCGCCGCCCAGATCTTCGCTGCCACGCAGGCCCCAGCGCGAGGTGTTCATGCCGCCGGAGATCACGCGGGTCATGCTGCCACCGGTCGGAGTCTGGTTGTTGGCGGTTTCCATGCCGACGTCCAGCAGGCCGTAGACCTGAACGTTGGATTGAGCGGATGCGCTACCGGCGGCAAACAGCGCCATGACCGCGAGGGCCAGGGAGGATTTCTTCATGAGTTGTCTCCAGATGTAGTTATATGTGTGCCTGATTTCTCAATCAGTACTGCCACTATAGGAGCATCAATCTTTCAATTGCCTTTCAATGTCTCCTACTGACCACAAGTGCAGCGGGGACTTCCTTTTTCTCTGCACCGGGGCGATGATGCAGGCCTTACCCTGCTCTTATTTGAATGAACTGGCAAGTCCTCATGCGCATACTGTTAGTTGAAGACCACACTGAATTGCAGCATTGGCTGGCCAAAGCCCTGCGCGACGCCAATCTGGCGGTGGAATGCGCCGACAACGGCGCCGATGCGGACGCGCTGCTGCACACCCAGGATTACGCGCTGGTGATCCTCGACCTGACCTTGCCGCGCATGGATGGGCTGGATGTGCTCAAGCGCCTGCGCGCGCGCGGCGGGCCGCGCGGCAAGACGCCGGTGCTGATCCTGACGGCACGCGGCGGGCTGGAAGACCGCGTGCAGGGGCTGAATCTGGGGGCGGACGATTACCTCGCCAAGCCGTTCGAGCTGGCGGAACTGGAGGCGCGCGTGAAGGCTTTGCTGCGGCGCAGCGTCGGCAGCGCGGTGGTACACAGCTGCGGCGCGCTGAGTTTCGACACGGTGACGCGCATGTTCAGCTACGCCGGCAATCCGATGGCGCTGACGCCGCGCGAGCACGCGGTGCTGGAAACGCTGATCACCCGCAGCGGCCGCGCCGTCGCCAAAGAAAAGCTGTTCGACGAAGTATTCTCGCTGGGCGATGATGCGGCGATCGATGCGATCGACCTGTACATCCACCGCGTGCGCAAGAAGCTCGATATCCCTGGCCCGGACGCCGCCGTCATCACCACCCTGCGCGGCATCGGCTACGTTCTGCAGCCGCGCAGCGCGGTCGGCACGGCCTGACCCGCATGCCGCTGCTGCCCGCCCTCGCCCACCGCCTTGGCCTCGGTCCAGGCGCAGCGCCGGGCAGCTTGCGCGGACAGCTGCTGCGATGGCTGCTCGGCCCCTTGCTGGTGCTGGTCGCGCTCAACACCTACTCGGTCTACCGCAACGCGCTGGACGCCGCCGATACCGCCTACGACCGCTCGCTGCTGGCCTCCACCCGCGCGCTGGCCGAACGCGTGTCGGTGGTCGACGGCAAAGTGGTGGCCGACGTGCCCTACGTCGCGCTGGACAGCTTCGAGACCGACACGCTGGGGCGCATCTACTACAAGGTCACCGGCATCGCCGGCGAGACCGTGTCCGGCTACGCCGACCTGCCGCCGGTGCCGGCCAACGTGCCGCGCTCGGAAGCCTACCCGGCGCTGGTGCGCTTCTACCACGCCAACTACAACGGCCAGCCGGTGCGCATCGCCGCGCTGCTGCAGCCGGTGTACGACGATTCCATGCGCGGCATCGCGCTGATTCAGGTGGGCGAAACGCTGGAGGCGCGCCGGGTGCTGTCCAACCAGATCCTGTTCGATACCTTGCTGTGGCAAGCGCTGTTGCTGGCCGCTGTGGCGCTGCTGGTGTGGTTTGCCGTGCGGCTGGTGCTGCAACCGCTGATGCGCCTCAAGATCGCGGTCGAAACGCGCGATCCGAACGACGCCACCGACGTCGATCCCACGCTGGTGCACAAGGAAGTGCGCCCGCTGGTGGCGGCGCTGAACAGCTCCCGCCTGCGCATGCACATGCTGATCAACAGCCAACGCCGCTTCATCGCCGACGCCTCGCACCAGCTGCGCACCCCGCTCACGGTGCTGAAAACGCAAGCGGAGCTGGCCCTGCGCGAATGCGACAAAGCTGGCAGCGATCCCGATGCCTTGCGCGACATCGTGCGCAGCATGGCCGCCACCACCGACTCCACCGTCAACCTCGCCAACCGCCTGCTGACACTGGCGCGGATCGAACACCGCGGCGACGACAGCGGTGCGCCGGTGTCGCTGCGCGAGATCGCGCGCCAGGTCGGGCTGGAACTGGCCATCGCCGCCGTCAACGGCAACATCGACCTGTCGCTGGAGGCCGAGCATGAAGGCATGGTGCAAGGCCAGGCCTTGCTGCTGCACGAGCTGCTGGCCAACCTGGTCGACAACGCGCTGCGCTACACGCCGTCCGGCGGCGCGGTCATCCTGCGCGTGCAGGAGCGCGACGGCAAGGTCGCACTGGAAGTCGAAGACAACGGCCCCGGCATCGCCGCCGCCGAGCGCGAGCGCGTGTTCGCGCCCTTCTACCGCGCCGCCGCCACGCTGGAACGCAATCCGGGCGGCCACGGCCTGGGCCTGGCCATCGTGCGCGACATCGCCACCCTGCACCACGCCACCATCACCCTCGACGATGCCAACAGTGGCGCCGGCCTGAAAGTACGCATCTGCTTCGACGCGGTAAAATAACGGCCTGACTGTCAAGGATTAACACATGATTACCAAAGAAGACATGGTCGGGCTGTTCGCCGACATGAAGCAAAACGCCCCGTGGGATATCAACAAGCCGCTGCTGTGGGGGTATTTCTTTGCCGATGCCGACAAGGCCAAGCTGGAAGCCGCGTCAAAAGCGCTGCAGGCCAAGGGCTACCAGTTCGTCGGCATCTACGACTCCAAGCCGGAAGCCGGCAACCCTGCCCTGTGGTGGCTGCACATCGAAAAGGTCGAGAAGCACACGGCCGATACCCTGCACGCCCGCAACCAGGAGTTCTACAAGCTCGCCGAAGAACACCAGCTGGAATCCTACGACGGCATGGACGTCGGCCCGGGCGAATAAAGCCGCGCCATCAAAACCGCAAGATCGGTCGAGTATGTCACTTCTGCGCATGTGAAACTGGCGCTGCTACGGAGAATCGACAATGACGACGGCGGTTGAACACTATCAAGCACGGATGCAGCGGGTACGCGATTACATCGATCAGCATCTCCATGACGATCTGAGCCTGGAGACACTGAGCGGCATCGCGGCCTATTCGAAATACCACTTCCACCGGCAATTCACGGCGACCTTCGGCTTGTCCGTGCATCGCTACATCCTGCTCGCCCGCATGAAGCGCGCTTCCTACCGCCTGATGCGGGATACGCACAGCGTCACCGACATCGCGCTGGCTGCCGGCTACGATGCGCCAGACGCCTTTGCCCGCGCCTTTCGGCAGCAATTCGGACAATCGCCCTCGTCATTCCGGAAGTCTCCCGACTGGGAGCCGTGGCATTCCGCCTTTACCCCTCTCGACGATGCCAGGAGCAAACTCATGCAAAAGACCTTTACCGCTGATGATGTGACGATACGCGACGTACTGCCCACACCGGTCGCGATCATGGAACACCGGGGCGACCCGGCAACGCTGGCTGCCACCATCCAGCGCTTCATCGCGTGGCGCCAATCATTCAATCTGCATCCGAGGAACCACCCGACCTTCAATGTCTGGCGCTCCGAAAGGCGCCCGGAATCGCCGGCCGACTATAGCGTCGACCTGTGCGTCGGCGTGCCGTCATCGTTCGAGGTGAAGGGTGAACAGATGAAAGCCGGCGAGATTCCCGGCGGGCGCTGCGCAGTGCTGCGTGTTGTCGGCAACACCGACAATCTGGAACCCGCCGCCCTTTACCTTTATCGCGACTGGCTGCCCGCCAGTGGCGAGGAGGCGCGGGACTTCCCGCTTTACTGCCAGCGACTGAGCCTGTTCCCGGAAGTGCCGGAACATGAAGCGGTTGCGGAGCTGTTCCTGCCGTTGAAATAGCATCGCGGCCGCTCCGGCTTGAACACGCTCACCACTTGCTGCAGGTTGGCCGCCAACATCCGGCGCCAATCGAACAGGGGAGCGAGGCTGTTTCGCCATATGATGCGCTCAATACAGACTCATTCATTCCCGACAATGCTTTCGAAACTCTCGTTTCGCCAGTTGTTGCTGGGCGTCTTTTTGCTGATTGCCGTGTTGCTGAGCGCCGCCTCGCTGCACGCCTTGTGGACGCTGGACCGCCTGGCCGCCCACAGCCGCGACAGCGGACGCCACGCGCTGGCCCTGACCGAACACACCCAGCAACTGGCCGAGCGCAGCATCGCCATGACCCGCAGCGCGCGCCAATACCTGGTGCTGGACGACCCCGCCTTCCGCAAGCGCTACGCCGACGCTTGGCGCGACGCCCAGACCTCGCTCGACGCCGTGGCCGCCGCCCTGCCCTACACCCCGACCGCGCTGTTCGAACGCTGGCGCACGGCCGGCGCGCAAGCGTGGGATATCCTGCAAACCCCGCCGCGGCCACGCAGCGCGGCGCGCCAGCAGGCGCTGGAAACCGTGCTGGCGCCACTGCCGGACGTGAACCAGCAGCTGGAGGAGGAAGTCAAACAGGAAGTCGAGCGCCGCAACGGCGAGCTGCTGGCCGAGCTCGACCAGCGCCGCGCCGTGCTCAAGGCGCAGGTGATCGCCTCCATCCTGCTGGCCGCGCTGCTGGCCAGCGGCTTTGGCCTGTGGCTGTCGCGCCCGCTGGAACAGATCGAGCACGCCATCGACCGCCTCGGCGAAAACCGCTATGACCAGCCGATTGCGGTGCACGGCCCGAACGACCTGCAGCGCGTGGGCCAGCAGCTGAACTGGCTGCGCCAGCGCCTGGCCGAGCTGGAAGCGGACAAGGCGCGCTTCCTGCGCCACATCTCGCACGAGCTGAAGACGCCGCTGGCGGCGCTGCGCGAAGGCGTGGCGCTGCTGGAAGACGGCGTGGCCGGCGCGCTGTCGCCCGACCAGCGCGAGATTGCCGCCATCCTCAACCAGAACACCGCCGCCCTGCAGTCGCAGATCGAAGCGCTGCTGCGCTACAACGCCGCCACCTTCGACGCCCAGCACCTGCACCTGCAGGCGGTGGACGTCAACAACCTGCTGGCGCAAGCGATCGACGGCCAGCGCCTGCAATGGCAGGCCGCGCGCCTGACCGTGGTGACCGAAGGCGCAGCGCGCCCGATCAGCGCCGACGCCGACAAGCTGGCCACCGCCATCGGCAACCTGCTGTCCAACGCCGTGCGCTTCAGCCCGGAAAACGGCCTGGTCAGCTTCCGCCTCGGCGAGCTGGACGGCAAGCTGCTGCTCGAATGCGCCGACCAGGGACCGGGCGTGGCGCCGGAGGACGCGGGCCGCATCTTCGAGCCGTTCTACCAGGGCCAGCGCCAGCCGCCCGGCGCGCGGCGCGGCAACGGCATCGGCCTGTCCATCGTCAACGATTACGTGGCCGCGCATGGCGGCGCCCTGAAACTGCTGCCGTCCACCCGGGGCGCCCACTTCCGCATCGAGCTGCCATATGAAAGCTAATTTTATTCCGCCCGTGCTGGCCAGCCTGCTGCTGGCGGCCTGCACCCTGAACTCGCCGATGCCGGACGACCCGGTCCCGGCGCCGCCACCGCCGCCGGTGGTGGAAAAAGTTGTGCCCCCGCCGCCCCCTCCCGACGAGGTCGGTCCGCTGCTCAGCTATCACCAGTCGCTGCGGCGCATGAGCCAGGGCGAGCTGGTCAAGGAATTGAGCGGCCTCGGCCTGCAACAGCGCAGCCCGCGCGTGGCGATCCAGATGGGCATGGCCCTGATGCTGACGCGCGGCGGCGGCGACCTGGCGCGCGCGCAGGCGCTGCTTGACAGCGTGGCCACCTCGGCCGAGCCGGACGCGGCGCCGTTCCGGCCGCTGGCGCAGCTCTTGTCCAGCAATTGCGCCGAGACGCGCCGGCTGTACGAGCATGCCGACCGGCTGGCCGCGCAGCAAAAAGAGGCCCAGCGCCGCATTGACCAGCTCAACGAAACGCTGGAAGCGCTCAAGGCCATCGAGCGCACCCTGCCGGCCCGCCCGGCGCCAAGCTCGCAGGTGACCAAATGAGCCCGTCGCAAGGGCAAGGCGCCCACCTGCTGCTGGTCGACGACGACGACGACCTGCTGCGCCTGCTGTCGATGCGCCTGAGCGCCAACGGCTACCGCGTCACCGCCGTCAGCAGCGCCGAGGCGGCACTGGCGCGGCTGTCGATCGAACTGCCTCGTCTGGTCATCAGCGACATCCGCCTGCCGGACCGCGACGGCATGGCGCTGTTCCAGGAAATCCGCCGCAGCCACCCGGCCCTGCCGGTGATCCTGCTGACCGCGCACGGCACCATCCCCGACGCGGTGGAAGCGACCACGCTGGGCGCCTATGCCTACCTGACCAAGCCGTTCGACGCCAAGCTGCTGCTGGAGCGCATCGCCCAGGCGCTGAGCCTGGCCGCGCCGGCCGCGCGCGCCATCGACGGCGACGAGCAATGGCGCGCCGCCATCATCAGCCGCAGCCAGTGCATGGATGAACTGCTGGCCGAAGCGCGGCTGGTGGCCGCCTCCGACGCCAGCATCCTGATCCGCGGCGAAAGCGGCACCGGCAAGGAACTGCTGGCGCAGGCCATCCACCGCGCCAGCCGGCGCGCGCAGGCCCCCTTCATTGCCGTCAACTGCGGCGCGATTCCGGAAGCGCTGCTGGAGTCCGAACTGTTCGGCCACGTCAAGGGCGCCTACACCGGCGCGCTGGCCAGCCGCGAAGGCCTGGTGCAGGCGGCCGACGGCGGCACCCTGTTCCTCGATGAGATCGGCGACATGCCGCTGCTGCTGCAAGTGAAGCTGCTGCGGGTGCTGCAGGAGCGCGTGGTGCGCCAGCTCGGTTCGGATGTGGGACGGCCGGTCGACGTGCGCATCCTGTCCGCCACCCACCGCGACCTCGACGCCGCCATGCGCGAAGGCCAGTTCCGCGAAGACTTGTACTACCGCCTCAACGTCATCACCCTGACCTTGCCGCCGCTGTCGCAGCGGCGCGAGGACGTGGCGCCGATGGCCACCCAGTTCCTGCAATCGCTGGCCGCCAAGTACGGCAAGACCGTGCACGGCTTCGCACCCGACGCGCTGGAAGCGCTGACCACCTCGGCCTGGCCCGGCAATGTGCGCCAGCTGTACAACGTGGTCGAGCACGTCTGCGCGCTGGCCACCGCGCCGCTGGTGCCCTTGTCACTGGTGCAGCGCGCGCTGCGCGTGCCGTCGCTGGAAGTGTTGAGCTACACCGAGGCGCGCCGCCGCTTTGAACGCAATTACCTGGTCCAGCTGCTCAAGCTGACCGATGGCAGCGTGGCCGACGCCGCCCGTCTGGCCGAGCGCAACCGCACGGAGTTTTACCGCCTGCTGCAAAAGCACGAGCTCGATGCCAGCCTGTTCCGTAACGATGTCGCCACGGAGCGACAGGACGAAACACTGAAAAATCAATGACTTAGCTCAAGGCGGCCCGAGCTTGTCGCCATTTCCCGACAAATTTCCGGCAGTCTGGCCGAAAGATAAATATAAGTCTTTGAATATTAAGGTTAAATTTTCCTGGCACGCAGTTTGCAAAGGGGTAGGTACCCTCAACTGAAATAAGGAAGCAAACCATGAAGACGAACCAACTGATCGCCCGCCTGATGATTGCCGCCGCCGTAGGCGCAACCGGCATTGCCTATGCCCAGCAGGATGCTGCACTGGCCGGCGCCGCCAAGGCCACCGCCACCGCCGACGACGCGATCACCAGCAAGATCAAGGCGTCGTTGGCCGATCAAAAGCAGATTGGCGTGACCACCGCTGACGGCGTAGTGACGCTGACCGGCACCGTGGCCAGCACCGATGCAGGCACCAAGGCTATTCAGGTAGCGTCGGCTGTGCCAGGTGTGAAGGAAGTGAAAAGCGAACTGACCGTCGCTTCGAAGTAACTAGCAAGCTTTAGCAGTAACCGGTATCAGGAGTACCGTTAACCCTTTTTGCCCGGACAGTGTGCGTAGACACTGTCCGGCTTTTTTTTGCCCGCTTGATTAGCTGAGGTTTTCCAGGCGGATCTTGGTGACACTGCCGCACACCGTCGACAGGCCTTCCATCTTGGCGATGGCGGCGCTGACGTTCTTCTCCTGGGTCTGGTGGGTCAGGAAGATGATGTCGGTGCGGGTTTCGCCGTCGGCCGGCTCTTTCTGCAGCATGGCGTCGATCGAGATGCCGGCATCGGCCAGGATGCGGGTCAGGTCGGCCAGCACGCCCGGCTGGTCGCTCACGTTCATGCGCAGGTAGTAGCTGGTGGTCACTTCCGACATCGGCAGGATCTCGATGTTGGTCATCTCATTCGGCTGGAACGCCAGGTGCGGCACGCGGTGCTCAGGATCGGCGGTGGCCAGGCGGGTGATATCGACCAGGTCGGCGATCACGGCCGACGCGGTCGGCTCCGAGCCGGCGCCCTTGCCGTAGTACAGCGTGGCGCCGACGGCGTCGCCCTGCACCAGCACCGCATTCATCGCACCTTCCACGTTGGCGATCAGGCGCTTGGATGGAATCAGGGTCGGGTGCACGCGCAGCTCGACGCCTTCCTTGCCACCCACCTTGGCGCGCTTGGCGATGCCCAGCAGCTTGATGCGGTAGCCCAGCTGTTCGGCGTACTTGATGTCCACCGCGTTCAGCTTGGAGATGCCTTCCACGTGCGCCTTGTCGAACTGCACCGGGATGCCGAACGCAATCGCAGCCAGAATGGTGGCCTTGTGGGCCGCGTCCACGCCTTCAATGTCGAAGGTCGGGTCGGCTTCAGCATAGCCCAGTTCCTGCGCCTGCTTGAGCACGGTGGCGAAGTCCAGGCCCTTGTCGCGCATCTCGGACAGGATGAAGTTGGTGGTGCCGTTGATGATGCCGGCCAGCCAGTCGATGCGGTTGGCGGTCAGGCCTTCGCGCAGCGCCTTGATGATCGGGATGCCGCCGGCCACGGCCGCTTCAAACGCCACCATCACGCCCTTGGCCTGGGCCGCCGCAAAGATTTCGTTGCCGTGCACGGCCAGCAGCGCCTTGTTGGCGGTGACCACGTGCTTGCCGTTTTCAATCGCCTTCAGCACCAGCTCGCGCGCCTGCTCGTAGCCGCCGATCAGTTCGACGACGATGTCGATGTCGGGGTTGTTGACGATGTCCATCGGGTTGGCCACCACGGCCACCTTGCCGCCGGTGCGGGTCTTGGCGCGCTCGAGGTTGCGGGCCGACACGGCCACCACTTCGATGCTGCGGCCGGCGCGGCGGCGGATTTCTTCCTGGTTGCGTTCCAGTACGTCAAACGTCCCACCGCCGACATTGCCGACGCCTAACAAGCCTACTTTGATTGGTTTCATATTCGTGTTTCCAGAGATCGGTACTTAGAAGCTGGCGCCGTGGCGCTTGCGGTAGCTTTCCATGAACTTGGCCATGCGGCCGAAGGCTTCCACCATATCGTCCGAGTTCGGCAGGAACACCACGCGGAAGTGATCCGGGGCGATCCAGTTAAAGCCGCTGCCCTGGACGATCAGCACTTTCGTTTCGGCCAACAGCTCGTATGCGAACTGCTGGTCATCCGCGATCGGATAGATCTTCGGATCAAGACGCGGGAACATGTACAGCGCCGCTTTTGGCTTGACCACGCTGACGCCCGGAATCTCGGTCAGCAGCTGGTAAGCCAGGTCGCGTTGCTTCAACAGGCGCCCGCCCGGGCCCACCAGATCGTCGATCGACTGGTAGCCGCCAAGCGCAGTCTGGATCGCAAACTGCCCCGGCGCGTTGGCGCACAAGCGCATCGAGGCCAGCATGTTGAGGCCTTCGATATAGTCTTTTGCGTGCGATTTTTCGCCCGACACCACCATCCAGCCGGAACGGTAGCCGCAGGCGCGGTAATTTTTCGACAGGCCGTTGAAGGTCACGAACAGCACGTCGTCGGCCAGCGAGGCGATCGAGACGTGCTCGTTGCCGTCGTACAGCACCTTGTCGTAGATTTCATCGGCGTAGATGATCAACTGATGCTGGCGCGCCAGTTCAATGATTTGCAGCAGCAGCTCGACCGGGTACAGCGCGCCGGTCGGGTTGTTCGGATTGATGACCACGATGGCGCGCGTGTTCGGCGTGATCTTGCTGCGCATGTCCTCGATGTCCGGATACCACTCCTGCTGCTCGTCGCAGATGTAGTGCACCGGCTTGCCGCCCGACAGCGACACGGCCGCGGTCCACAGCGGATAGTCCGGCGCCGGCACCAGCACCTCGTCGCCGTTGTTGAGCAGCGCGTTCATCGACATCACGATCAGCTCGGACGCGCCGTTGCCGAGGTAGATATCGTCAATCGCCACGCCACGGATATTCTTGCCCTGGGTGTAGTGCATCACCGCCTTGCGCGGCGCGAACATGCCCTTGGAATCGGTGTAGCCGGCCGCGTTGGACAGGTTGATTTTCATGTCCTGCACGATCTCGTCCGGCGGATCGAAGCCGAATACGGCCAAGTTGCCAATATTCAACTTGGTAATCTTGTGGCCTTCTTCCTCCATTTGCCGGGCTTTTTCCGGCACCGGGCCGCGGATCTCGTAGCACACTTCCGCCAGTTTGTTCGATTTTTGAATCGGTCGCAAAATAAAATCCTGTTTATGTAAGGCAAACTTCTCTGACCTGCCAAAACGCCGGCGACGGCCCGTGCTGCAATGCGAAAAGAACCATTCTGCCGAAAGGCCCTGATTTAATCAACCTTTCATCTTTAAAACGCTACAATGATGCTTCTTTTGCTGTTTATATACCGTTTTCTGCCATGAAGCTCCACCAAAGCGACACCCAAAAATACCAGACCGTGACCGGCTATGACGACACCGGCGTGGAAATCAACGCCGAGCGCTTTAACTACAGCCTGGTCGTGCTGCCGGAAACCCCGCCGCGCGCTTGGGACGCGCCTTCCTTCGAATCGCTGACCGTCGCGCACTTCGACCTCATCGGCCAAGAAAACCCGGACGTGGTCATCCTCGGCACCGGCGCGCGCCAGCGCTTCATCCATCCCAAGCTGACCGCCGCGCTGACCATGCGCCGCATCGGCGTGGAATGCATGGACAGCCAGGCCGCCTGCCGCACCTACAATATCCTGATGGGCGAAGGCCGCAAGGTCGCCCTGGCTTTGGTCATTGACGCCAACGAGGGCAAAAGCGCCTGATGAACGACCTGTATAACTCTAAAAAATTTACCTGGGGACTGTTTGCGGCGTTTGCCGTCGTGTGGCTATACGTGCTGGGCATCCGCACGCTGGTGCCGCCCGATGAAGGCCGCTACGCCGAGATGGCGCGTGAAATGTGGGCGACCGGCGACTGGATCACCACCCGCCTGAACGGCATCAAATATTTCGAAAAGCCGCCGCTGCAAACCTGGATGAACGCGCTGTCGTTCGGCCTGTTCGGCTACGGCGAATGGCAGGCGCGCCTGTGGACCGGCTTGTGCGGCCTGGGCGGCGTGGTCTTCACCGGCTACGCAGCCACCCGCGTGTTCAGCGCCCGCGCCGGCCTCTACGCCGCGCTGGTGCTCGGCTCCAGCCTGTTCTGGGTGGCTTCCGGCCAGATCGATTCGCTGGACATGGGCCTGTCGGGCATGATGACGCTGGCCCTGGGCAGCATGCTGATCGCCCAGCGCGACGGCGCCACGCCAACCGAACGCCGCAACTGGATGCTGCTGTGCTGGGCCGGCATGGCGCTGGCGGTGCTGGCTAAGGGCCTGATCGGGCTGGTGCTGCCGGGCGCCGTGCTGGTGCTGTACAGCCTGCTGTCGCGCGACTTCGCCATCTGGAAGCGCCTGCATCTCGGCAAAGGCCTGCTGCTGTTCTTTGCCATCGCCACGCCGTGGTTCGTGCTGGTGGCGCAGAAGAATCCGGAACAGCCGTACTTCTTCTTCATCCACGAGCACTGGGAACGCTTCCTGCTCAAGACCCACCACCGCGAAGGCCCGTGGTACTACTTCCTGCTGATGCTGCTGCCGGGCCTGATGCCGTGGCTGGGCGTGTCGCTGCAGGCGCTGGCCAACGGCGTCAAGCGCGACCAGCAAGCCGTATTCCAGCCCAGGCTGATGCTGCTGATCTGGGCGGTGTTCATCACCTTCTTCTTCAGCGCGTCGAGCTCCAAGCTGCCCGGCTACATCGTGCCGGTGTTCCCGGCCGTGGCCATGCTGGTGGGCGTGTACCTGGAACACGCCTCACGCCTGAACCGCAGCCTCGCTGCCGGCGTGCTGATCGTGGGCGGCCTGATTGCCCTGGCCGCCGTGCCGCTGATGGTGGGTTCGGCCGAGCGCCATCCGGACGAGCGCGCACTGCTCGAAGCCTACCAGCCGTGGGTGCTGACCGCCGCCATCATCGCCACCGCCGGCGGCGCGCTGGCGCTGCTGCATGCGCGCCACCTGCGCCGCGACCTGGCCGTGCTGACCATGGCGATTGCCGGCTTCCTGTCGGTGCAGCTGATCCTGACCGGCTTCGAACCGTACGGCAATCTGCGCGCCGGCAAAACGCTGGCCCTGAAAATGCTGCCGGAACTGAAACCAGATACCCCGATCTATTCGGTGCGCACCTATGAACAGTCGATGACTTTCTACCTCAAGCGCACCGTGGTGCTGGTCGATTACTGGGACGAATTCACCTTCGGCCTGCGCCAGCAGCCGGAGCTGGCTATCCCGACCATCGAGGGCTTTGTCGAGAAGTGGCAGCAGCACAGCGCCGCCCAGGTCAAGGCCGTGGCCATCGTGAGCTACGAGGCCTACGAAGCGCTGAAAACCAAGGGCATCACCATGCGCGTGGTGACGGAAGACTCGCGCCGCATGGTCATTACCAATCTGTAATGAACAAAACCATAAAATGAATATCGCAACTTTTAGCTTCATTGTTTTCGGCGTGCTGCTCAACGCGGTGGCGCAATTGCTGCTCAAGGCCGGCGCGCGCAACGTCGGCGAAATCCACCTGACCTTGAGCAATCTGTTCAGCGTCGGCTGGCGCGTCGCCACCCAGCTGCCCATTATTGGCGGGCTGACTTGCTACGTGCTGTCGGTGGTGCTGTGGATTATTGCGCTGTCGCGCGTCGATGTTTCCGTGGCTTATCCGATGCTGTCGCTGGGCTACGTGGTGACCGCCATCGGCGCCTGGTACCTGTTCGGCGAAGCGCTGTCGGTCCAGCGCCTGCTTGCCATTTTCGTCATCCTGGTCGGGGTGGCATGGCTGGCGCGTACCTGACGAACAATTTAAAATTGCGGCCAACCGTTTTTATATAAAACTACCTTCACGACTTAGCGAGCACACCACCTCATGAGTGACCTGCCCTTCCTGCCATTTTCCAAGCCGACGATAGACGAGGCCACCATTACCGCCGTGGGCGAAGTCCTGCGCTCGGGCTGGATTACCAGCGGCCCGAAAGTGGCTGCCTTCGAAGCCCGGATGTCGGAATACTTCGGCGGCCGCCCGGTGCGCACCTTCAATTCCGGCACCTGCACCATGGAGATCGCATTGCGCATCGCCGGCATCGGTCCGGGCGACGAAGTCATTACCACCCCGGTGTCGTGGGTGGCCACGGCCAACGTCATCATTGAAGTGGGCGCCACGCCGGTGTTTGCCGATATCGATCCGGTCACCCGCAACATCGACCTCGACCAGCTGGAAGCGGCCATCACCCCGCGCACCAAGGCCATCATTCCGGTCTACCTGTCCGGCCTGCCGGTCGACATGGACCGCCTGTACGCGATCGCGCAAAAGCACAATCTTCGGGTAGTTGAAGATGCAGCCCAGGCCTTCGGCTCGGAATGGAAAGGCAAGCGCATCGGTTCGTTCGGCGACTTCGTCTCGTTCAGCTTCCAGGCCAACAAGAACATCACCACCGGCGAAGGCGGCGCGCTGGTGCTCAACAATCTGGAAGAAGCCAGGCTGGCCGAGAAGTACCGTCTGCAAGGCGTGACCCGCAGCGGCGTGGACGGCATCGACGTCGACGTCCTGGGCGGCAAGTACAACATGAGCGACATCATGGCCGCCATCGGCCTGGGCCAGTTCGCCAACATTGAAAACATCACTGCGCACCGCCGCGCACTGGCGCGCCGCTACTACGAGCAGTTCGGTCCGGACTTCGAAACGCAATCGGGCGCGCAGCTGCCGCTGCAGGCTTTTGACTCGAGCAATTACCACCTGTTCCAGATCATCCTGCCGGACCACGGCCCGGGCACCCGTGCCGACTTCATGAACGCGCTGAAAGACCAGTTCAACATCGGCACCGGCTACCACTACGCGCCGATCCACCTGTTCACCATGTACCGCGAGCGCGGCTTCAAGGAAGGCATGTTCCCGGTCGCTGAAAAGATCGGCCGCCTGACCGTGACCCTGCCGATGTTCTACGCCATGACCACTGCCGACGTCGACCGCACGGTCGCCGCCGTGAAAGCGATCCTGATCAAATGACCGCAATGCTGATGAAACCTGAGATTTCCGTCGTCATCCCGATCTACAACGAGCAGGCCGGCCTGGCCGCCCTGTTCGCCCGCCTGTACCCGGCGCTCGACAAGCTGGGCACCAGCTACGAGATCGTGTTCATCAACGACGGCAGCCGCGACAACTCGGTCTCCATCCTGGCCGAGCAATTCCGCCAGCGCCCGGACGTCACGCGCGTGGTGCTGTTCAACGGTAACTACGGCCAGCACATGGCGATTCTGGCCGGCTTTGAAGCGGCGCGCGGCGAGATCATGATCACGCTCGACGCCGACCTGCAAAACCCGCCCGAAGAAATCGGCAACCTGGTGGCCAAGATGCGCGAAGGTTACGACTACGTCGGCTCGATCCGCCGCAAGCGCCAGGATTCAGCGTGGCGCACCTACGCCTCCAAGGCCATGAACCGCCTGCGCGAGCGCATCACCAACATCAAGATCACCGACCAGGGCAATATGCTGCGCGCCTACGGCCGCAACATCGTCGACCTGATGAACCAGTGCGCCGAAGTCAATACCTTCGTGCCGGCGCTGGCCTACCGCTTCGCCCGCAATCCGACCGAGATCGTGGTCGAGCACGAGGAGCGCTCGGCCGGCGAATCGAAATACTCGCTGTACAGCCTGATCCGCCTGAACTTCGACCTGGTCACCGGCTTCTCGCTGGTGCCGCTGCAGTTCTACTCGATGATGGGCATGTTTATGTCGATCATCTCCGGCCTGCTGGTGCTGGTGCTGCTGGTGCGCCGCCTGTTCCTGGGCGCGGAAGCGGAAGGCGTGTTCACGCTGTTCGCGATTTCCTTCTTCTTCATGGGCGTGATCTTGTTCGGCATCGGTTTGCTGGGCGAGTACATCGGCCGCATATACCAGCAGGTGCGCGCGCGTCCGCGCTACGTGGTGCAGACCATCCTGCAGCAGAAACCTGGCGAGGGCATGGACCTGCCGCCGCCGGGCGTGGAAAAACGTACCGTGGGCCGTCCGCATGAATGATCTGGAAAACCGCAAGCGCGCCGTCGTCTTCGGCTACCACAATGTCGGCGTGCGCTGCCTGAAAGTGTTGCTGGCGGCCGGCGTCGACGTCGCGCTGGTGGTCACCCATGAAGACAGCGCCAGCGAAAACATCTGGTTCGAATCGGTGATCTCGCTGTGCGAGACCGAGGGCATCCCCTACATCACGCCGGCCGACGCCAAATCGCCGGAACTGCTGGAACAAGTGAAGGCGGCCCGGCCGGACCTGATGTTCAGCTTCTACTACCGCCACATGCTGCCGGCCGAGCTGCTGGCGGTGGCGCCGGCTTTCAATATGCACGGCTCGCTGCTGCCGGAATTCCGCGGCCGCGCGCCGGTCAACTGGGCGGTGCTGCACGGCGCCACCGTCACCGGCGCCACTTTGCACGAGATGACCGTCAAGCCGGACGCCGGCGCCATCGTGTCGCAGATGGAAGTGCCTATCCTGCCCGACGATACCGCGCACGAAGTGTTCGGCAAGGTGCAAGTGGCAGCCGAGCAGGCGCTGTGGCGCGTACTGCCCTCGCTGCTGGACGGCACCGCGGTGCGCCTGCACAACGACCTGAGCAAGGGCGGCTATTTCGGCGGCCGCAAGCCGGAAGATGGCCGCATCGACTGGAGCCAGCCGGCCCAGCAGGTCTACAATCTGCACAGGGCCGTGGCCCCTCCTTATCCGGGCGCCTTTACCGACCTCAACGGCGTACGCTACGTGATTCAGCGCGCCCGCCTGAGTAAGCAATTAAACAACGTTATTTGTCTCAGTTTGCCACCGGGCTTGACCGTGATAGATAATTGCATCTTTGGCGTCTGTGGCGATGGCCGCATGCTGACGATTTCCTCGCTGACGGCTGGTGGTGAACCGATCACCGCGCAACAATTGCAAGCCCGCCTGGCGGCATAAGAAACACACAACTGGAAAACCAACATGAAAAAAGTACTCATCCTGGGCGTTAACGGCTTTATCGGCCATCACCTGTCGAAGCGCATCCTGGAAACCACCGACTGGCACGTGTACGGCATGGATATGAGTACCGACCGTATCAGCGACCTGCTGGCCCATCCGCGCATGCACTTCTTCGAAGGCGACATCACCATCAACAAGGAGTGGGTGGAGTACCACGTCAAGAAGTGCGACGTGATCCTGCCGCTGGTGGCGATTGCCACGCCGTCGACCTACGTGAAAGCGCCGCTGCGCGTGTTCGAGCTGGACTTCGAAGCCAACCTGCCGATCGTGCGTTCGGCCGCCAAGTACGGCAAGCATCTGGTGTTCCCGTCGACCTCGGAAGTGTACGGCATGTGCCACGACGAAGAGTTCGATCCTGAGAACTCGGAACTGATCTGCGGCCCGATCAACAAGCCGCGCTGGATCTACTCCAACGCCAAGCAGCTGATGGACCGCGTGATCTGGGGCTACGGCATGGAAGGCCTGAACTTCACCCTGTTCCGTCCATTCAACTGGATCGGCGCCGGCCTCGATTCGATCCACACGCCGAAAGAAGGTTCGTCGCGCGTGGTGACCCAGTTCTTCGGCCACATCGTGCGCGGCGAGAACATCTCGCTGGTCGACGGCGGCCACCAGAAGCGCGCCTTCACCGACATCGACGACGGCATCGACGCGCTGATGAAAATCATCGAGAACAAGAACGGCGCCGCCACCGGCAAGATCTACAACATCGGCAACCCGGTCAACAACTACTCGATCCGCGAGCTGGCCAACATGATGCTGGAACTGGCGCCGAAGTACCCTGAGTACGCCGACGGCGCGGCCAAAGTCAAGATCGTCGAGACCACCTCGGGCGCCTACTACGGCTCGGGCTACCAGGACGTGCAAAACCGCGTGCCGAAGATCACCAACACCTGCGACGAGCTGGGCTGGAAACCAACCACCACCATGGCCGACGCCCTGAAGAAAATCTTCGACGCCTACCGCAGCCAGGTGGCCGAAGCACAGAAACTGATGGACTAAGCATTGAATCAAAAACCACTGATGGTGTTGAAGATCGACGTCGACACCTACCGCGGCACCCGTGAAGGCGTCCCCAACCTGGTGCGCATGCTGAAGGCGCACCAGGCCGGTGCGACCTTCCTGTTCTCGCTCGGCAAGGACCACACCGGCTGGGCCATGCGGCGCGCGCTGCGTCCGGGCTTCTTCAGCAAGGTGTCGCGCACCTCGGTGGTGGAGCACTACGGCTTCAAGACCCTGATGTACGGCGTGCTGCTGCCCGGCCCCGACATCGGCAGGGAATGCGCGGCCGACATGCGCGCGGTGCAGGACGCCGGCTTCGAATGCGGCATCCACACCTGGGACCACGTGCTGTGGCAAGACAACGTGGCCAAGCGCGACGCCGCCTGGTCGCAGGCCATGATGCGCAAGGCTGCCGCCCGCTTCACACAAGTATTCGGCGTGGCGCCGCGCACCCATGGCGCGGCCGGCTGGCAGATGAACAATGGCGCCTTCGCCGAGCACGACAACGCCGGCTATGGCTACGCTTCCGACGGCCGCTGCATGCTGAAGGAAGACGGCACCCTGGCCAATCCGGCCGACGGCCCGCACCGCCTGGCCGATGGCAATAAAGTGCTGTCACACATCCAGATGCCGACCACCCTGCCGACGCTGGATGAAATCCTCGGCTGCGAGATCAACGGCGTCACCATCACGACCGGCAATATCGCCGCCTTCCTGCTCAAGCTGACCGAGGGCGCCACGCGCGACCACGTTTATACTTTGCATGCAGAGCTTGAAGGACAGAAACTCGCCCCCATATTCGAGCAGCTATTGGCAGGATGGCAAGCGCAGGGATACCAGCTGGCGTCGATGGCCGACTACTATCAGAAGATCCAGCACCTGCCGCTGCCGGTTTGCCCCATCACCTGGGGCGAACTGCCGGGACGCTCGGGCACGCTGATCATCCAAGGTCCTGCCCTAGCCCATTGAACCGCTTCAGGAGACGCCTGTGACCGACGTAGTAACCGATTTTTCCGCGCCGATGACCAGCGGCCAGACCTTCCAGCTGTCCGGCCGCCCGGCGCGCTACACCGTGCTGTTCTTCTACCCGAAGGACAACACGCCCGGCTGCACCACTGAAAACATGGCGTTCCGCGACCTGCACGAGCAATTCGTGGCGGCCGGCACCGAAATCTACGGCATCAGCCGCGATTCGCTGCGCTCGCACGAAAGCTTCAAGACCAAGCTGGGCCTGCCATTCGAGCTGATTTCCGACCCCGAGGAAGCCGTCTGCCAGCAGTTTGGCGTCATGAAGATGAAGCAAATGTATGGTAAGACTGTACGCGGCATCGAGCGCAGTACGTTTGTGATTGACGCTAACGGCCAATTGGTGAAAGAATGGAGAGGCGTGAAGGTGGCGGGTCACGTCGACGAAGTGCTGGAATTTGTAGCGCGTCAGGCTTGAACGGTGCGTTGCAGTTCCGGTTTGCTCAACCAGCAGGAACCTAAGCACATTTTGAGTCATCACTGTACCTCTTACCCTCCTCGGTGGCCAGCCGGCCACCTTGCGGTACTCATCGGGCTGAAACTATGCCCATCGGCAGTCTTTCACCTGTTTTCCCCTAAAGCATCCACCCCATGCGGCCGTGCGCCCCATGGCGGATTCCTCCTTTATTTTTCCAATTGAGATCCTGATGCCACTGCCAAAAATACCAAGTAAGCCAGCGACTATACTGCTGGCAAAAGATTACCCCAAGGCCAGCGGCCGAGTAACGCCTGCCCTCGCGGCAGTTGCCGATATCGCCCCCGTGCCTGCACCAGCGCCGAAGAAAGCGGCGACCGTCAAGAAACCTGCAGTAGCCAAAACCCCGGCCAAGGGCAAAGCCGTGGCCGCCGTACTGAAAGCGGCGCCGGCCGTGCTGAAAGCCGCCGCCGAGACTGTTGAAGCCAAGGGCAAGAGCTCGCCGCGCGGCAAGGTCACGCCAATCACGGCCGAAGCGCCGCATCCGGCCAAGCACAAGCTCAACGAAGTCACCATCAAGTCGTCCACCAGCCGCCACGCCGACCAGACCGGCGCCACCAAGATGTTCGTGCTGGACACCAACGTGCTGATGCACGATCCATCCTCGCTGTTCCGCTTCGAGGAACACGACGTCTACCTGCCGATGATGACGCTGGAAGAGCTGGACAACCACAAGAAGGGCATGACCGAGGTGGCGCGCAATGCCCGCCAGGTCTCGCGCACTTTGGATGCACTGGTCTCCAACACCGACGACGACGCCATCGAGAACGGCATCCCGCTGTCCAAGCTGGGCAACAAGGACGCCAAAGGCCGCCTGTACTTCCAGACCCGTTTGCAAACGGCGGAACTGCCGGTCGGCCTGCCATCGGGCAAGGCTGACAACCAGATCCTGTCGGTGGTGCGCTCGCTGGAAGCGGAACAGGAAGGCCGCGCCATCGTGCTGGTGTCGAAAGACATCAACATGCGCATCAAGGCGCGCGCGCTGGGCCTGCCGGCCGAGGACTACTTCAACGACCACGTGCTGGAAGATACCGACCTGCTGTACTCGGGCATCGTCCAGCTGCCGGACGATTTCTGGAACAAGCACGGCAAGGACCTCGAATCGTGGCAGGAAAATAAAAACGGCCAGAGCGCGACGTTCTACCGCGTCACCGGGCCGTTCGTGCCGTCGATGCTGGTCAACCAGTTCGTGTTCCTGGAGCCGAAGAATGGCGAAGCGCCGTTCTATGGCCAGGTCAAGCAGATCAACGGCAAGACCGCCGTGCTGCAAACCCTGCGCGACTTCAGCCACAACAAGAACAACGTGTGGGGCGTCACGGCCCGCAACCGCGAGCAGAACTTCGCGTTGAACTTGCTGATGAATCCGGAATGCGACTTCGTCACCCTGCTCGGCCAGGCCGGTACGGGTAAAACCCTGCTGGCCCTGGCGGCCGGCCTGGCGCAAGTGCTGGAAACCAAGCTCTACAACGAAATCATCGTCACCCGCGTGACGGTGCCGGTCGGCGAAGACATCGGTTTCCTGCCGGGTACCGAGGAAGAGAAAATGTCGCCGTGGATGGGCGCGTTTGACGACAACCTCGAAGTGCTCAACAAGTCCGATTCGGACGGCGGCGAATGGGGCCGTGCGGCAACGCAGGACCTGATCCGTTCGCGCATTAAGATCAAGTCGCTGAACTTCATGCGCGGCCGTACCTTCGTCAATAAGTTCCTGATCATCGACGAGGCGCAGAACTTGACGCCGAAGCAGGTCAAGACCCTGGTGACGCGCGCCGGCCCGGGCACGAAAATTATCTGCCTCGGCAACATCGCGCAGATCGACACGCCTTACCTGACCGAAGGTTCGAGCGGCCTGACCTATGTGGTCGACCGCTTCAAGGGCTGGTCGCACAGCGGCCACGTCACCCTGGCGCGCGGCGAACGCTCGCGCCTGGCGGATCACGCCAGCGATGTGCTGTAATTAGCTAAACCGTTTAGCTCGTTTCTTCAGCCCCGCCCGCAGCAATGCCGGCGGGGCTGATTTTTTATGGCTGTCGGACAGCGGCAACAGCCACGTGCAGCGGCTTGCAATCCGATCTCATAGCGAAATATGATTTCCGTCAGCAACAATCGATAGCAATCACGCAAATTGACGTTTACGCCACCCAAGAAAATGCTTGAAACCGGCGGCGACCTGTATAACACTAAACGTCCAAGTCATTGATTTTGCCGGTCTTTCGCGTGAGCCCATCATGGACATTCCTATCCTGATCCAGAAGACGGTAGGCGCCAAAAAGCAGTACGGCGTCACCGTGCCGGACCTCCCGGGCTGCGTCACGACTGGCGAGACGGTGGACAAAGCGATGAGCAACGCCGCCAAGGCCATCTACGGCCACGTCGGGCAATTGCTGGAGCAAGGCAAGCCCTTCGAACTGCGCGCCTCGGAAGTGGAAACCCTGTCGCAGGAGCCCGACTACGCCGGCGGCATCTGGGCCCTGGTCAGCCTCGACTTCGCCAAGCTGGACGATCCGCCGGACGACTAAGCGCCGGCCCAGATGACGCCATCGGCACGCACCGTAGTACGGTTCAGGATGCGACGCGTCCTGGGCGTGATCGGCGTCGCCTTGTGGGCGACATGCAAATTGTCGGCCACCACCACATCACCTGGCAGCCAGTGATGGCGGTAGCTTGCGCCGGGCCGCGAGTAGTGCCGGTCCACGGCCTCCATCAGCGCCTTCGAATGCTCAGGGCTGTAGCCGAGGATGCCAGCAGTCAGTCCCATGTTCAGATACAGCGCGGGCACACCGGTTTTCGGATGGCGCAGCACCAGCGGGTGGACCACCCCGTTCCGGTGCGCCGTGTTCAGCGTATCGAACTCCTGCCGGATATCCGGCTGAAGCTCCGCGTAGGCTTGCTGCAGATCGGTGAACAAGGTATCGCCGCCCTCCTCCGACTGCACTTCCGAATACCAGAAACTGATCGGTGTCGGGTCATCGCGGAACGAGCCGTCCGAGTGCCAATAGCGGCCCACCTCGACATGTCCGTCTTCGGGGCGGCTGGCGACGCGGAAAATTTCTGGCCACGACGCAATCTGCCCGCGCATGGAGGGAAAGACTTCCGGTTTGCCGAACAGATTGGTCGCCCGCACTTGCTCTTCCGGCGTCAGGGATTGGCCGCGTATCACCAGCAAACCATGCGCCAGCAGCGCGGCACGCAATTGATCCCCCATGCCGCTATCAGCCTGCCTGAGGTCAATGCCGTCGATGACGGCGCCAAAACCAACTTCCAATGGGGTGACTTGCATGATTTCTCCTAAGGAAAACGTCTGCAATCACTATAATCCCAGCACTGGATACTGATAATATAGCCAAAATCATGTACACCTTTGCGCAGGACGCAACACGATGGATAGATTCGCTGAACTGAAAGCCTTCTGCCTCGTGGCAAGCAACGGCGGATTTTCGGCCGCCGCGAGGCAGCTGAACGTGGCCACCTCGTCGGTGACGCGCCTGGTTGATGCACTGGAAGCGCGGATCGGCGCGCCGCTGCTCAACCGCTCCACCCGCAGCATCACCCTCACCGATAGCGGCCGCGACTACTTTGAGCAGGCCACGCAGATTCTCGCCGCACTGGACCAGGCCGACGACGCCGCCTCGGGACGCGGCGCCGCCCCCTCCGGGGTGCTGCGCATCACGGCGCCCGTCACGCTGGCCAACCGCTACATCGCGCCCCTGCTGCCCCGGCTCGCGCAGCAATATCCCAAGCTGGAACTCGACATGCGGCTCAGTGACGCCATGGTCAACATGGTGGACGAAGCGATTGACGTTGCCATCCGCATTGGCAGTCCCGAGCGGCAGCCCAACCTGATCGCTCGCAAGCTGGCAGGACACAAACGCTATGTTTGCGCCAGTCCCGCCTATCTGGCGCGGCACGGAACGCCGCACCGTCCCGAGGAGCTGGCTCATCACAACTGCCTGCTATTTGACTATGGCCCTGGCCGATCCAGCTGGCGCTTCCGCAATGCCGATGGTGCGACGGCAGTGGAGGTGCGCGGCAACATCAGCGTCAACAACGGCGAGATGTTGCGCCAGGCAGCGCTGGATGGCCTTGGCGTGGTCATGCTGGCGGATTGGCTGATTCAGGACGATCTGGATGCCGGCAAGCTGGTCGCGGTGCTGACCGGCTACCAGGTCAATCCTGGCGACATGGACGTCGGCATCTACGCGGTGTACCCTGCCAATCGGCGCGGCGCGAAAAAGATTCAGGTATTCACCGATATGCTCGCAGCAGGCCTTGACCTTGCCATGGGAGGAAGGATTAAAGTGCAGGTATCGTAACTGTTTGAGGAGTTCATGATGTACCAGCTTCAAGTAGAAAACATGAGCTGCGGCCACTGCGTGGGCGCGGTCACCAAGGCCGTGCAAGCGGTCGACGCGGCCGCCAAGGTCGAGATCGACTTGGCCACCAAGTCCGTCAAAATCGACAGCGCAATGCCGCTGCCCCCACTCAAATCCGCCATCGCCGACGCCGGCTACCCCGTCACCAGCGCTGCCTGATCAAACAACGTCGGTAAATCAGCGCCCCATTTCGCCTTACTTGATCGGGATTCAATCACGCGCACGCAACCCGCTCTAGTGTTGAGCTCAGTTGACAACCTAGAGCGTCAGCGCGAATATGAAAAAGCCGCAAGCAAAATCGATTATCAACACGCGCGTATGGTACACCCCTGATGGTTTCGCTGAAATCCGCCATTACGGCACATCACAATACCCCTATTTTTTTCGATCGCTTCGACAACTTCTAAAAGTCTTCAAGGCAGATATAGCGAGGTGGAACAGTGAAAACCGTAACCATTGAAGTTCGGACGGCAGATGAAGCCTTTGATGATACGCTTAGGCAGCTGGAGTCCGGCTTACCGGCTGAGTCTGCCATGTTCACCTTTGTTTCGCAAGAGCTGCTGGACCAAGTTCTCACCGAGGACCGTTGGCAAATCTTGGGACAGCTTTGTGGGGAGCGCCCGCTCCCCATCAAAGAGCTGGCGATTCGCCTTGGGCGCGATGTTAAAGCGGTCCATACCGATGTCGCTGCGCTTGTCATGGCTGGCGTTGTCGACCGAAAAACAGGCGGCGGCATCAGCTTCCCTTACGATGAGATTATTTATTCAGCTGAAGATGGCAGCCAAAGACACCTATTTCGTTGAGATGCATAGCTGCTAGCATGAATCCACTATGTTGTTCCAGCTACTTATCCAACTCGGGGTAGTGGCGGAAGATGCCGGTTTCGTTGAAGGGGATGCGGCGTTTGGATTGCAGGTAGGCGGCGATGTTGGGGCGGGCCGCTACTTTGTCGTGCAGGGCGATCAGCCTCGGATATGACGGCTCCAGCCGCGCCATCGCTTTCGGGAAAGCGTAGCGCAGGCCTTCGATCAGCTGAAATAGTGACAGGTCCACGTAGGACAGGCGCGGGCCCAGCACATACGGGCCGCGCACCACGCCTTCGAAATAGTCCAGGAACTTCGGTATGCGCTGCTCGCGGAAGTCCTTGGCGCGCGCCTTGGCTTCCTTCTTCTGATCTTCGTAGTACAGATTGGTCGAAATCGGATGGTGCGTATCGTGCGCCTCGTTGACGATATCGGCGATCGTCAATTGAAGCTGGTTGGCCCACAAGCGCCCTGCTTCCGCGCGCGGCGCCAGCTTGTGCTTCGCGCCGAGGTACATCAGGATATTGGCGGTCTGCCCGATCAGCAGCTCGCCTGCCAGCAGCACCGGCGGCGCAAACGATGGATGCTCATACCGCTCGCCATCGAGCGACGCCATCATCTCCGGCATGCCGCCGCGCTGCCGCGCCACGTCCACATATGGCACGCCCGCCTCCTCCAGCGCCAGCCGGACGAATTCACCACGCCCCTGCAGGCCGGGCCAATAAAATAGTTGGTAGGGAGTCGTCATGCGGAACATGGTAACACCTTACCAAACCAAGCTAGAACACTGCTTTGAGCGTCAGGCGGAAACTGCGGTGCTCGGCAGGATGATAGTGGATATCGTCCACGCCTTCCGCCGGCTCGCCCGGCAGGCGCGAGGCGTAGTAGTAGTCCACATCGCTCACCTTGCGGTCGAACAGGTTGAACGCATCCAGCTGTGCCGTCCAGCGGCGATTGAACTTGTAGCCCACGCGCGCATACGCAATCGCGGTGCTGGCCGAGCGCTGGCTGTTATCCTCGATCAGCGGACGCGGACCGAAATAGCGCATCTGGAACGCCGCCGACCACGGACCAAGATCGGCGATGGTCGCGCCGAACGAGGCCACCTTGCCCACCGCCCCAGGAATGTAATCGCCCACCGCGTCATGCTCGGTGTAGTGCGCACGCGAATACGCCACATCGAGATCGAACAGCAGCCACTCGTTGGCGATGTAGTGGTTGTTCCACTCGATGCCGGAGCGGTAGCTGCCGCGGCTCGGCGAGGTGTCGCCCGCATCGCCCGAGAACACCAGCTCCGACTCCGAACGCAACTTCCACAGCGCGAGAGAGCTTTGCAGGCCCGGCACGATCTCGGTGCGCGCGCCAAGTTCAGCACCGCGCGTCTTCACCAGCGGCGTGACCGGATCGATAGGCTCGCGCTCTTTCGGCGTCAGATGCACCGTGGTGCCGCGCGCATCGTTGCTGTGGAAGCCCTCGCCGTAATTGACGAAGAACTCGGTCTTGGCCCAAGGCCCCAGCACCACCGAGAATTTCGGTGACGTGGTGCCGGCGCTGATCTTGCCCGAGTTCTCGGCGATATTGCTGTCCACATCGAAGCGATAGCGGTCATAACGCAAGCCCGCCGTGGTGCGCAGCCATTCGCGCCACTGCACTGTGTTCTCCAGATACGCGCCGATGCTGCCCTCCTTCACACGCGATTCGGAAATCGTGCTCAGGGTCTGCTGGTTGCGCGTGGCGTGCAGCGACAGCGGCGACAGATAGTCATAGCGCCCTTGCACACCCACCTTGTTACTGACGCTGAAGTCGCCCCAGTGGCTGAACCACGTCTGCGCCACATCGAAGCCGCCCATGCGGCGCTTCTCGGTCTGGCGCGACTGGTCGCCGTTCACCGGATCGTCAAGGAAGTAGGTGAAGTTGTTAAACAGCGTCAGGCTCGATTGCACCAGATAGGCGTTCGCCTGCAGCAGCGTATCGCTGGTGCGCTTGCGCATCGAGGCGGACAGGCTGTAACGTGAGGTCTCGCCACCATCGCTCGGATCGACCGCGCCATACGGATCGAGCTCACCATTCTCCACCGCGCGCAAAGGAATCTGTGTGCTGGCATGCCACGCACCCTTGTAGAACATGCCGGTCACGCTGAACTCTCCCTGCGAGTAGCGCAGCACACCGAGATTTTTATGGAAGGCCTCCGGCGTCACCCACGGCCCGTTGTTGTGCGCCAGCTCCGCACCGTACACCAGGTTGCCCGGGCCCAGCGGCGTCGAGCCGGTGACCACCGAACGCACGAACTGGTTCTCGCCCAGTGTGACGCTGGCGGTATTCTCTTTCAGCTTGTTCGCCAGCGTCATGTGCGCGGCGCCAGCGGACGCGAAGTCGCCTTCGTCCGCGTAGTATGGTCCTTTCTTGTAGTTGATGCGGTCCACCAGCTCGGGAATCAGGAAGTTCAGATCCGTGTAGCCCTGTCCATGCGCGTGCGTGCGCATGTTGACCGGCATGCCGTCGACAAAGGTCGCGAAGTCGGTACCGTGATCGAGGTTGAAGCCGCGCAGGAAGTACTGGTTCGCCTTGCCGTCCCCGCTGTGCTGCGTGACGATCACGCCCGGCACAAACTCCAGCAGCTCGCCCGGACGCAATGCCGGGCGATTGGCAATCAGCTCCGCCGTGACGGCGCCCTGGCTGGCAGCGCCGGACGTGCCAACGCCGTTGTCGTAGTGACCGCGCACCTCCACCGTCGTATCTACAGTTTCCGAAAATGCCGCCAGCGGCATGACAGCCGCCAGCGCGACGAGGGACTTACCGATCATACAAAGCCTTTCAATTGACGAAGTTTGTTACGACGAGCGATATAACCGATGCCCACCAGTGCAGCGGCCAGCGCCAGCAGCACAAGCGTGCCGACTGTCTTCTGGACTGTCGTCAGATTGGACAAGGATTGCATTTCGAAGCCGCTGACTTTGGCGTCGGCAGCTTCCGGTTTGGCCTGCGGTGGAGGCTTCGCCCTGGCCTGTGGTGGCGGCGATGGCGGGAGTTGAGTGTCGGCCTTGGCCTGCAAGGCGCGCAACTCGGCGGCGGCATTGACTGCGCCGCGCACAATACTAGCATTGGAGCCGACGTTTGGCGCGAAGTCGGCATTGAATTGCGGCGCTATTTTTAACGTCGCCTTGCTGCACGAGTCGGCGCTGCACGCCACGCCCGCATCTTTGATGGCGATAGCATTCATCTGGCTCAGTTTCCTGAACACTGCGTCGCCCGGCTTCCAGTAACCGCGTTCGATGGCGCTCAGCATGCGGTCGGTCACCGCCTGGAATGCGCGCAGGTTGCCGGCGGCAGCAAAGCGCTCGCGCACCTTCAGACCGTGACGGTCCTCGACGTAGGTATCGTACATGCGCTGCCACTTGCCGTTGTCGACCACCTCCGGGACCGTGACCTGCCACGCCCACAGATAATCGACCACACGGTTGATGTAGCGCGCGCCGGAATAGCCTTCCTTCAGCATGCTGTCGGCCCAGCGCGGATTCAGGTAGCGCGCCTGCATCTCCTGTCCCATGTACTGTTCCAGCGTCTTGTGCGAAGCGCGGCGCGGGTTGGCCAGATCGCTGACCATCACCTCCGGCGTCTTGCCGTCCACGCTGCGGATCGCCATCGCGGTGCCGCCGAGGTACTGGAAGAAGTCGTCGTTATCGAGCGTCGCAAACAGATTGCTGGAACGGCTGTGCAGCGCGATCTGGCTGCCCGACAGCGCCTGCCTGAACAACTCGCGGCGCTGCTCCGGGCTGGCCTTGTCGTCGCCCCAGTAGCCGGCGCCGAACGGATGGCTCATGCGGTTGATGAACACGTCCGCCACTTCTTTCTCGTTCTGCCACGCGTTGGTGAGCGGGATCAGTTTTTCGATCTGGGTGCCATACGCGCCGCTCGGCACACCGAAAATGCGCACCGATGCCATGCGCTGCGCCTCTTCCGCCGAAATGCCGCGCGCCGTCAATGCGGCAGCGACCTTGCGGCTGTGCGCCGCCATCACGTTGCCGCCTTCATCGTCCTGCTTCTGCGCCAGCTGCGCCGCCTGGTCCATCAGCGTGAGCAGGTTCGGGAACAGGTCGCGGAACAGGCCGGACGAGACCAGCGTGACGTCCACGCGCGGACGGCCAAGCTGCTTGCGGCTCAGGGCTTCCACGCCGGTGACGCGGCCACGTTCATCCCACGTCGGACGGATGCCCATCAGCGACATGGCCTGCGCTTCCATCACACCTTCGTGGCGCGAGGTCTCAACGCCCCACAAATTCATGCTGAGTTTTTCCGGATACGCGCCGTGACGCTTGCGGTAATCGTCCACCAGTTGCTGCGCCAGTTTCGCGCCGGCTTCGTAGGTGGTCTTGCTCGGAATGCGCGATGGATCGAGGCCGAAGAAGTTGCGCCCGGTCGGCAGCGCGTTCGGATTGCGCACCAGATCCGCGCTGGCGCCGGTCGGGATATAGCGGCCCGACAGCGCCTGCATCAGGCGGTCCAGCTCCAGCTGCGCGCTTTGCTCGATATCCGCTTCCAGCTGCGCGATGCGCCTGGCCTTCTGCTCCGGCGTGGAAGTGTTATCGAGACTGACCACGGCGCGAGCGGTGGCGTTGCGCTGCGCGGCCGCCGGCGCGATGCCGAAAGTATGCAGGCCGAATGGCGTCAGCTTGTTGCCGGTATCGTCGAGGTATTCCTCGAGACCTTCCATATCGGCTTCCGATTTCAGCTCGCTCTTCTTCATGTCCTTCAACACGCCGCTCTTGGCTGCGAGGCGGTTGATGGCTTTCAGATGGCTGGCCGCCAGCAACGGACTTTTCTGCTCGGCGACGCGATAGTCGTTGAGCAGCGCGCCCAGCTCGCGCAAGTCGGGATTCAAGCCTGCCACATCGAACGGCGGCGTCATATGGTCAATGATGGTCGCCATGCCGCGACGCTTGGCCTGGATGCCCTCGCCCACATCGTCCATCACGTATGGATAGATGTTGGGCATGGCGCCGATCAGCGCTTCGGTCGGATCGCTGTCGGACAGGCCGGCCTCTTTACCGGTCAGCCATTCCTGCGTGCCGTGGGTACCGATGTGCATGACCGCATGCGCGTTGAAGTCCTTCTGCAGCCATAGGTAGAACGCGATGTACTCGTGCGATGGCGGCATGCTCACTTCATTGTGCAGCTTCTCCAGATTCTGTTCCCATGCGCGCCCCGGCTGAGGCGCCATCAGCACATTGCCAAAACGGCGAGCCGGATACACGAAGAAGGCGTCGCCCTTCGCATTGCGCCACAGGACCGGCGCTTTCTCCGGCTTGCCCCACGATTGCTCGATCGATGCACGCAGCGGCTGCGGCAATTTGGCGAACCACTGCTGGTAGTCGGACAGCGGCACCAGCAAGGCCTGCCCGCTCTCTGCCAGATGCTTCAGGCCCGCCATGTAATCACCCTTGGACTTGCCGGGATAGTTGCCCCACTTCTGGATCTCGCCTTGCAGTTCGCCTTCGCTGCCGGGCAGCGTCTCACCGGTGCGATAGCCTTCCTGCTTCAGGCGCTGGACGATCTGCCACAAGCTCTCCGGCAGCACGTTCAGGTAAGCCGCGCCGATGGTCTCCGAGCCGTGCGGATAGTTAAAGTAGATCATGGCGACACGCTTGTCGCCATTGGCCTGCCTGCGTAGCGCCAGCCACGCAGCCACGCGTTCGTTGAGGCGTTCGATGCGTTCCGCAATCGGCGTCTCTTCAACATAGGCCAGGCCGGTCTGCGCATCGCTGATGCGTTCGCGGCTGGCCACCACCGTTGGCTGGATCAGGCCTGCCGCTTCCGCGCCAGCCAGCTGCCAGGTGCGCTCGATAATGTCGAGGCCTATTTTGGACTCCTGCCACTGCGCGTAAGTCTGCTGGCTCAGCGTAATGGCGTTGATCGCCGGGACGCCGATCTGGTCAAGCAGCGCGCCTACGCTGGCGGTGCCGCCCACCTTCATGCCCAGTGCGACGATCAGGTCGACGCGGCTCTTGCCGTTTTCGTCCAGCAGCAGCTTGAGCGGCGTCTCGTACGGATAGCCAAATACCGGCACAACGTTATAGCCGCTGGCCTCCAGCCGCGCCACGATGGCGGCCAGCGGCAGCGTTTGACCCGCCACCAGGCTGGCACGATAGAACGGCACGGCGATCCACGGTGCGCCCGGCTTGTGATGTGCGTAACCACGCACGTAATCATCCCAGCCGCCCAAGGTGCGGTTGGCCTGCACGTCATACAGGCCCGCTTCCGGCATCGCATGCACCGGCGCCACGCTCACTTGCGAGCCAAAGCTGGTGCGCAAAATGTAGCGCAGCAGGTTGCCGATGTTTTCCACACCGCCTTCGGCGTGATAGGCCTGTATGGTTTTATCGTCGCTCACACCGAGTTCGCGCAGGCTATCGTCGATCGCTCCAACCGCGAATACCGGCTTGCGGGCTTTTTGCAGCGCCTGCAGTTCCGCGGTGAGACCGGCCATCGCCTGGCGGCCCTTGACGCTGATAACTGCCACGTCGGCAGAAGCCAGCGCATTGCGGTCGGCCGGCGTCAGGCCGTTCACTGGAATGATGCGGATCGAGAGATTCAGCGCCTTCAGCTCATCCTGCAAACCGCGCACCGCCAGCACCGTGGGACGCGACTCCACATCGCCCAGCATCAGCGCCAAGGTGCGTGGCGACTGCGCCGAGTGTACGTAACCGCCAAGGCACAGCAGCATCAAGGCAAAGGCCCATAACTTATTCCGGAACATAGACCACCTTCCCATCCGGCAGCTGATACGCCGTGCCCAAACGTTTGCCGGAGCCGGACAGCGGCTTATCGCTTACCTTGCTCACCTTGATCTCAGCGCCCTTCTTGGTCAGCACTTCGACGCGGCCATCGGCGGTTTTCTTGGCGATGGTGACTTCCGAGTTCGGGTCCAGCAGATCCATCATGTTCCAGGCCGAGAACAGCGCCAGCATCATCGCCACGATGAACACGATGCTGGCGTCGAACAGATTGGCCACGCCCGATAGCGGATCCTCGCCATGCTCGCCGTGGCGGGAATAGCGGTGTTTGTTCAGGTAGCGCATGTCAGCCCTCCGACGCCAGCAGCGCTTCGGCGGCGAACGCGATTTCGGTCAGGTCGCTGCGCAGCCAGTGCTCACGCACCAGGGCCAGCACGTAGGCGCTGATACTGCACGCGAGGCCGACCACGGTGGCGGTGAAGGCGGTGGTCATCGACTCGGCCATCTTCGGCAGGTTGCCCTGGGCGAGGCCTGCCAGCGAGATGCCCATCGGGATCAGGGTGCCCATCAGGCCCAGTGCGGGGCCGACACGCACCACGAAGCGCACGCCGTCGAGGCGGCGCACGCCACTGGCGTCGGCGCGCTGCACCACGCGTTCAAGGCGGGCGTCCAGCGCTGGCTCGCCTTCTTTTGCCTGGAGCGTTTCGGACATCTCCTTGCGCGCGGTGGCGACCAGCATGCGCACGCCGCGGCGGCGTTCCAGCGCTTCAGCAGCAAAGGTGCCGAGGCACACCAGCATGTGCAGCACCAATGCGGCAATGCCCAGCAATACCGGCAGGTAGAGCACGTTGGAAATGGAGTACAACAGCGTTTCAATAGAATGAATCGCTGCGTCAGCAGGCAGATTTTGCATAACGGATTGTGAAAAACGGAGCGCAAACCACTCACCTCCCCGTGAGTGGATTGAACAGAAGCGCTTGCGGCGCTTCCACCTGTTTGGCCGGTATCCGGGCTCGCAAGCAGATCCGCCTGACCTTCCCATGCACGAAGCACAGTGGTTTAGCGAAGCGGATTGTCGTCGTGGGACGACGCTTGTTTACCGTTGCGGGGGCAGCACAGGTTAGCCGGTGAAGGCTCCTGTTTCCCGTTTAACTGCGCATCTGGACAGACGCGCGGGCACCAAAACGTGGCGCGATTATACGTTAGTCCGCGAGGCTTTGGAGAATTGGGCAGTCCGGGCGGTCATCGCCGTGGCAGCAGCTGGCCAGGGTGTGCAGGGTGTCGCGCATTTCGGTCAGTTCGGCGATGCGCTGGTTGAGCTGCGCCACGTGGCCCTGCGCAATGGCTTTGACGTCGGCGCTGGCGCGCTCTTTGTTCTGCCACAGCGACAGCAAGTCGCGGATCTGGTCCAGCGAGAAGCCCAGCAGGCGCGCGCGTTTGACGAAACGCAGTGTGTGCAGGTCGTTCTCGCCGTAGATGCGGTAGCCGGCGTCGGTACGCTTGCCGGGCGGGATCAGGGCGATGCTTTCGTAGTAGCGGATCATTTTGGCGGAAACGCCAGTCGCCGCCGCTGCCTGGCCGATGTTCATTTGTTGTGCTCCGGTTTCCAGCGCCGCAGCAGCAGCGCGTTGCTGATGACGCTGACCGAGCTCAGTGCCATCGCGCCGCCCGCCACCATTGGGTTGAGCAGACCAAGCGCCGCCAGCGGGATGCCGATCAGGTTGTAGATGAAGGCCCAGAACAGGTTCTGGCGGATTTTGTTGTAGCTGCGGCGCGAGATCTGGATCGCAGCCGCCACCAATGCCGGATCGCCGCGCATCAGGGTGATGCCGGCGGCGTGCATGGCGACGTCGGTGCCGTTGGACATGGCGATGCCGACGTCCGCTGCGGCCAGTGCCGGTGCGTCGTTGATGCCGTCGCCGATCATGGCGATGGTGGCGCCGTCGCGCTTCATGCCGGCGACGGCGCTGGCCTTGTCGGCGGGCAGCATGTTGGCCACGATGCGCTGGATGCCGAGTTGCTGGCCGATGGCGTCGGCGCTGCCCTGGTTGTCGCCAGTGAGCATGACGGTTTCGATGTGCATGGCGTGCAGCGCTTGCACGGCGGCGCGGGCCTGCGGTTTGATACGGTCGCCGAAGGCGAGCAGGCCGATTAGCTGGCGCGCGTTGACGTCGGCCAGCCAGGAGATGGTGTGACCGGCGCGCTCCAGCGCCTCGGCGCGCGCTGCAAGGGCTTGCAATGGAATGCCGTGTTCCTGCATCAGGCGCGTGCTGCCCAGGATGAGCTGCACGCCCGCCACTGTCGCCGCCACGCCCCGCCCCGGCAGTGCGCTGACGTCGGACGCGAGCAGCGGCGCGCTGACGCGCGTTGCGGCGGCTTGCTGGACGGCGCGGGCCAGTGCATGTTCGCTGCCGCGCTGGACGGCGGCGGCCAGTTGCAGCAGGCGCGCTTGGTCGGCGCCCGGTGCGGCGGCCAGTTCAGCCAGCGATGGCTGCCCCTCGGTCAGCGTGCCGGTTTTGTCGAATGCGACAGCGGTGATGCGATGCGCCAGTTCCAGCGCTTCTGCATCCTTGATCAAGATGCCGTAGCGTGCCGCCACGCCGGTGCCGGCCATGATGGCAGCCGGTGTCGCCAATCCCAGCGCGCACGGGCACGCAATCACCAGCACCGCTACTGCATTGATGATGGCCTGCTCCGCATCGCCGCCATAAAGACACCATCCGGCAAAGGTCAGCAGCGCCAGCACCAGCACCACCGGCACGAACACCGCGCTCACCCGGTCCACCAGGTGCTGCACCGGCGCCTTGGCCGCCTGCGCGTCCTCCACCAATCGGATGATGCGCGACAGCGTGCTCTCTGCACCGACCGCGCTCACGCGCACCAGCAGCAAGCCTTCGCCATTGATCGCGCCACCGGTGACGCGCTCGCCCGCGTGGCGCGCCACCGGCAGGCTTTCGCCGGTGATCAGCGCTTCATCGACATGGCTTGCGCCTTCGGTCACAACGCCGTCGGCGGCAATGCGCTCGCCGGGGCGGATCACGATGATGTCGCCCACGCGCACTTCGTTGATGGCGATATCCACGTCCTGCCCATCGCGCCGCACGCGGGCCGATTCGGGACGCAGCACTTGCAATGCGCGGATGGCGGCGGTGGTCTGGCGCTTGGCGCGCGCCTCCAGCCATTTGCCCAGCAGGACCAGTGTGATCACCACGGACGACGCTTCAAAGTACAGGTGCGGCATGGCGCCGCCGGCCAGCAGCTGGTAGACGCTCAAGCCGTAAGCGGCACTGGTGCCCAGGGCGACCAGCAGGTCCATATTGCCGCTGCGGGCGCGCGCGGCCAGCCAGCCGGCACGATAGAAGCGCGCCCCCAGCCAGAACTGCACCGGCGTGGCCAGCAGCCATTGGAGGCGGCCGTCCAGCATCCAGTGGATCCCGGCAAGGTCGAGCAGCATGGGGAGCAGCAGCGGCAGGGAGAACAATGCGGCCAGTGCGACTGCGCGGCCGCCCGCATGCGGAGAAGAAGCTGTGGTGGGCGGTGGCGCGGCTGGTTCGACCAGCGAGGCCTGGTAGCCAGCCTTGTCGATCGCTTGCGCCAGCACCGCGAAGTCCAGCGGCTGGGCCGACTCCACGCGCGCCATTTCGGTGGCAAGGTTGACGCTGACGTTATCCACGCCCGGCACGGCCGCCAACACCCGCTCCACCCTGCCGACGCAGGAGGCGCAGCTCATGCCTTCAATTTTGATCGCTTGCTGATTCATGGGACACCCGATGCTGTTTCACCATCTACAGCATCAAGTATCCCACGATGGGAAGGTCAAGGTTTTTTTAGCGGACTTCGCAATCAACCTGGTTGGATTTGGCCGGGCCGCTGCTGCTGGTCGGCCCCGTGCTGGTGTTGAAGACCGGCGGCGGCTGGAACTTGAGGCCAGGATTCTGCGGCAGGATGACCGGCGGCACCTTGAAGTTCGGCGTAAAGCCGAACTGCCCGGCGCTAAACTGCTGCGCGCCGGCCGGGTTGCTCAACTGGACCAGGCCATCGAGCACCTGCACGTACAGCCCCGGCTGCAGGCTTGGCAGCGACGGCGCCAGCGACGGCTGCAGCGACGGCGCCAGCAACGGTCCCTGTGCCAGCATCAGCGGCTGCACCGGCAGACTGTCGCCCAGCGCCGCGGTGCTGGCCATCAGCCAGGCCTGGCGCGCGGCAGCCGCCTGCGCCACCGCTTCAGGCGATGCTTCCACCCACTCCGCAATGAAGGTGGTGCCGCGAATACCGATGGTCGCGCTTGGCGTCTTCATCGCGAACTTTTCCTTGTTGCGCTTGCCCAGCAGGCCGGTCACCGAGCGCAAGCCGCCCTTGACCAGATTGAACGAGGCACTGTCGCCGTCCGGCTTGCCGGCGTCGTAGCTGAAGTTCTCGACCTTGAAGGTGGTCGACGGCTTGAGCGTGATTTCGCTGTTGTCGATGAATTTCACCATGGCGTAGGTGTTCTTCTCGGTCACCAGCGTGTCGCCGCTCTCCACCTCGGACTTCATGGACAGGATGCGCACCGCGCCGTCGGCCTTCCTGGCCAGCAGCGGACCGCTCAGCTGCACCACGGTGCCCGCCACCTGGGCGGCCCAGCTTGCGCCGGCCGCACAGAACAGCATCAGCACCCACAGGGCTTTAATTGCAGTAGAGTTTTTTAACTTGGTCATTTTTGGTTCCGGTCTTTTCTGAGGATGCGTCTTTATTCGCCTTTTCATCCGACTTATCGGACTTCTTGTCGTCCGGCGTGGACGAGGTCGTAGTGCCGCCCGAGGTCGAACCGCCGCCGGAGGAACCCGACGAGGTGCCGTCAGCCTTGGGCGTGGTCGATGCCAGTGTCGTGATCACCTGGTTGGACGCCTGCTGCACCGGCTTGGTCGGTTCCGAAGCGGTCGGCGGCGACAGCACCTGGCACAGCGCCGAGTTCGGCGCGATGGTGCAGATGTCGGCCGTTGGCGTTGGGGTAGGCGTCGGCGTTGGAGTCGGCGTCGGCGTTGGGGTCGGCGTTGGGGTCGGCGTTGGGGTCGGCGTTGGGGTCGGCGTTGGCGTTGGCGTTGGCGTTGGCGTCGGCGTCGGCGTCGGCGTCGGCGTTGGGGTCGGCGTTGGCGTTGGCGTTGGCGTTGGCGTTGGCGTTGGCGTTGGGGTCGGCGTCGGCGTCGGCGTTGGCGTCGGCTCACTAATAATAGTTGGCGTTACCGGACCGTCGGAGTCGGTCACACTGCCGCCCAGGTTACTGTAGCTTGAGGCAGTCATGTCGACGTTACCGCTGGTCGAGGTCACGCTCGCCGAGCTGCCGATGGTCAGCAGGTTGTCAGTGCCAAAGCCGGTACCTGCCGCCAGTGTGATGTCGCCGGAATCGCTAGACACCGTACCATTAATCGTCAGCGGGCTGTGGGTCTGCAGCTTGATGTCGCCGGTGCTGGTGTGCACGCCGCCGTCCACCACCATGCCGCCAGTGTTATCGATGACGATGGCGCCGCCGTTGCCGGTGCCAGCCTGCTCGGCCAGATGCACCGTCATTACAGCATGGCTTGGGTTGTTGGTGTTGGCGATATTGATCGGCGCTGTGCCGCTGCTGGCGGTGTTGGTCACCGTCACGTAAGACACCTTGGTTGCCAGCGGCACGCTCGAGGTGCCGATGCCGGCGGTGGTGTCCGCGACCAGCGCATTGGCGGTCAGCGTGGCCCCCGGCACCGAGCCGCTGGACTTGACCAGCGCGCCGATGATATCGAAGGTGGCGTTACCGGCCGTGTTCACGCCGTCGATGTTGTACAGCACCCCGGTGACAGACGTGCCGCCGGTCAGCTTGCCGATGCCCAGGTTGCCGGTATTGGAGAAGCTCAGGTTGCCGGAACCGGTCTGCGCCACGGCCAGGTTGCTGACGCTGTTGCCGGCATTGGTCAGCACGATATTGCCCGAGGTGGCCACGCCGAGGTCGCGCACATTGATGACCGCGCCCTGGGTGATATTGCCGGCATAGCTCAGCAGGCCGATGCGGTTGGTCTTCGAGCTGGTGCTGGACACTGTGGTGCCCACCCCGCTCAAGCCCTCTACCGTGATATTGCCCACATTGAGGTCGCTATTGGTCGAGCCGAGGCCGATGGCATCGGCCGACACGTGCCACAGGTTTTGCACGGACAGGCACGAGGTCGAGCAGCCGGTCGCGCCGCCCACCACCATGCTGTAACCGCTGCTGTATGGCTGGATGCTGGCCACGGTGGCATTGACGTCCGCGTTCAGCACCAGGGTGTTGGCGGACAGGTCGACCAGGCCGCCGAGAACCCCTGCATTGAGGGTGACCGTGTTACCGTTGAGCGACACCGTCTTCGCCCCGCCATTGATGGCGCTGTCCACTGTGAGGCTGCCGGCGGTCAGGTCGACCAGGCCGCCGGTCAAAGTGCCGGTCAGCGTCACGCCGTTCACGGCCAGCGACTCCATGTTGGCATAGCTGATCGAGCCGACGCTGCTGGCCGTCAGCGCGCTGATCTGGTTGGTGGCGCCGGTCAGCACCACCGAACCCGGCGTGGTGACGTTCAGCTCCGTGGCCGACAGCGTACCGGACTGGGTGATGTTGCCGGTGCCGGCGCCAGTCAGCGTCAGCGTGTCGGCGGCCGAGATGCTGTTCAGATTGACGTTGCCGGTGAACTTGTAGCTGAAGTCGCCGTTGGCTGTGACGCCGCCCACGTTGGTGGCCTTGTTGAGGCCAGTCAGGTTGACGTTGTTGCCGGCCGACAGATTCAAGGTGGCGGCCGTAATCACGCCGGCACCGCTGATATTGGTGCCGCTCAGCGTGGTATTGGAGGTCTTGGAGTTGAGCGCGCCAGCGACGGCAATATCGCCCATCGAAGATACGCTGATGGTGGAGTCGCCAAAACTGCCGGTCAGGGTAGCGCCGTTCAGCGTGATGCTGTCGGTGTTGTTGACCACCAGCGAACCGACGCTGGTGGCGGTCAGTGCGCCGATGTGGTTGGTGATGCCGGACAGGTTCACCGAGCCCGGCGCGCTGGTAATGGTCAGGCTCGGCGTGTTGAGCACCGCGCTCATGTTCTGATGGATGCTGCCACCGGATTTCAGCGTCATGCCGGTGGAGGCGGTAATGTCGCCCGCGATTTCCATGCTGCCGGCGGTAGTGAAGGAGAACGCGCCGCTGCTGGCATGGCCGCTGATGCCGGTCACCGTGTTGGCGCCGGTCAGCGACACCGAGCCGCCCTGGGCCATCAGGTTATTGGTGGTCATGGCGCCGGTGCCGCTCAGGGCGCCGGTCAGGGCGTTCAAGTTCAGGTCGCCCTGGGTCTTCAACGCGCTCGACACCGTGATGGCATTGCCGCGCAGGTTCAGGGCCGACACGGCGGTGCTGCCGCTGCTCAGGTCCACCGCGCCGCCCACGGTGATGGCGCCGTTGTAGCCTTCGCCCAGGCCGATATCGAGGTTACCCGATTGCAGGGTCTTGAGTTCGGCTTCCGTCAGGCTCAGCTTGCCGCTGAGCTCGGAACCGAGGTTGATGCCGGTGGCGGCACTATAGGCGTCAACCGTGATGCCTTCCGCATTCATGTTGCCGGCCAGCGCCATCTTATTGCCAATCAGCTTGAGCTCGGTGACGCCATCGAGGCCGGCGCCGCTGACCGTACTCAGGGTGCCGGTGCCATCCACGCTGACGATCACATGGTTGGCGCCGCCCAGCACCTTGCTCAGCGTGATGTCCTTGCCGCTTTCCAGTACCAGGCTGTCGACCCCGCTCAGGGTGACATCAGCGCCGGTGGTGATGCTGCCCGCGCCGCTGTGGCCGATGTTCAGGCCGCCGGCCGAGACCGACTGCAGCCCGGCCACGCTCAGGCCCAGCTTGGTGCCACCGCCGCTGCCGCCGAAGACGATGTCGCGGTTGGCGGTGTAAGTGGTGAACGACACCGAATCCGAACCGTCGGACGCACCGCCGCCAATGGTGGACGCGGCGCCGTTCAGGTTCATATTGTCGGCGGTGAAGGACAGCAGCGAGCTGCTGCCGCTCGAGGTGCGGACCTGGCTGTTGGCGCCCAGCGTGATGTAGCCGCTGGCCACGTTAGCGGTGGCGTCGAGGTCGCCGCCGCCGGTGTCGATCACGCCATTGATGGTGATGTAGCTGCCCTTCAGGGTCAGCTTGCTGCCGCCGGTGTTGATCGCATCGTCGCCGACATTGAGCACAGTGACCCCGCCCACACCGCTGGCACTGCCGCTGGCGCTGTCGTTGGCGCTCAGGGTCACCGCGCCGGTGGTGATGATCGGCGCATTGACCTTGATGTCGTTGCCGGCCTGCGCCGTCAGGCTGACGCCGGTGTCGCTGACGATGGTGGAATTGAAGCTGATGTCATGCTTGGCCTGCAGCAGCACATTGGTCGACGATTCCGAAATCAGGTCGGCGCCGATCGAGGTGGTGCCGGAGGTGGCCGAGCCGAACGGGCTGCCGTCGGCGATATCGCCGCCGCGGCCGGAGACGATTTCAATGTCGTACGGATCCAGCAGCCAGCTGCCGGTTTTGCCTTTGGCGGCGTAGGTCCGCACGCGCGCGCCGGCCACGTCGAGATAGTCGCCCGAGGTTTCCACCAGGCCGCCGTTGCCGCCGCTGGCGCCGGCCGAGGCCGACAGGGAGCCATGCACACGCGTGGTGTCCTGGCTCCAGACGATGACCTTGCCGCCGTTGCCGAGCTGGGTGGCGTCGGCGCTGATCACCGCATCCTTGGCCACGTAGCTGGCCTGGGCGTTCATCACCGTCGCGTTCTTGCCTTGGTAGTCGCCGCCGACCAGCACCGAGCCGCCGCCGCTGGCGCCGCTGGCGTCGACCCTGGCGTCGCCCATCACGCCCACTTGCGCGCCCAGCAGCATGATGTCGCCGCCGGTGTTGAGGTTAGTACCGGTGGCAGTCGTGACACTGCCCGCCTCCGCCAGCGCCAGACCGCTGGCCTTGAGCACGATCTTGCCGTTCTCGCCGCGCACCGCGCTGTTGGCGTTGATCACGCCGCGCTGGTTGACCAGCGCGCCAAACACGCCAACGCGCCCGCCCTGCGCCACGATCTGGCCCAGGTTGATGGCCTGGTCGGACGGCGAGGACACCACCACCTGCACATTCGGATCGGCCGAGTCGAACAGCTGCACGCTCTTGCCGGCCGCCAGCACCACGTCGCCGTTGGGCGCCGAGATCACGCCGCTGTTTTCCACCGCCGGCGCGATCAGGAAGATCTGGCCGCCGGACGGCGTGGTGATGGTGCCCTGGTTGCTGACCTTGCCCGCGTTGGCGGCGCCGTCGAAGTTGTTTTTGCCGGCCAGGAAATCGGCATTCGAGATGTTCAGGCTGGAGGCGACCAGGCCGTTGACGTCAACGCGCGAACCGGCGCCGAACAGCACCCCGTTCGGATTGATCAGGAACACCTTGCCGTTCGACTGCAGCGCGCCGAGGATGTGGCTCGGGTCCTGGCCGGTGATGCGGTTCAGTACCTTGCTGTCGGCGCTCTGCTGGATGAAGCGGGTGATCTCGCCCGGTGCGATCGAGAAGCTGCGCCAGTCGATGATGGCATTCGGGGTGTTGGTGATGGAGTACAGGCTGCCTTGCTGATTGAAGGTCGCCATGCCATGCACCACGGTCGGCGCGACCGGGTTGGCTTGAGCACTGCTGAAGGCGGCGGCCACCACCACGGCCAGCACCTTGCGGCGCAGTTTAAACGGGGTATGCGGTTTCATTGTCTCTACTCTTCAATCAATAAGCCAGGCCGAGGCGGACATGCAGGCGGTTGGCGTTGGCGCGGGTGGTGGCGCCAGCCTTGGTCACATGGCCGTAGTCCAGTTGCAGGTTCACATAAGTCGACAGCACGAAACGGGCGCCGAGGCCGGCGCTGGCGATGGTAGTGCTGGTCAGTTCGCTTGGCAGCGCCTTGTTGCGGTGCACGTAGGCGCTGTCATAGAAGCCCAGCAGGCGGCAGTTCCAGCCGGCGCGCGAGCACAGGTTGGGGGTGTAGGCTTCGAGGTTGATGCCGAGGCCGGAATCGTTGGCGATTTCGCGCTCGATGAAGCCGCGCACCGAGGTGGCGCCGCCGGCGCCGAACTGCTCGCCCGGAATCAGCGCATCGCTGGTGTACTGGCCGTTGACGATGGCGCGCAGCTGCCATTCGTTGCTGAGCGCGCGCGTGATGCTGCCACCAAAGCGCAGGATGGTGTAGTCGGCCTTGGCGTTGATGCGCGCCAGCGTGAATGCATCCTGGCCGCCGTTGGAGCCGCCCGAGATATTGCGCAGCAGCGTGACCTGGCCGCCGACGTCGCCCTGCTTGATCGGCAGGCTGGCCTGGTAGCTGATGCTGAGCGGATGCACCGTGACGTTGTTGCCCAGTTCGGTGTTCTCCAGCACTACGCTGTTCTTGAAGGCTTTCACGTCGAGGCCGTACGACAGCTTGCTTTCCAGTTCGCCGCGCTTGGCCAGCGTCTGGTTGTAGCGTGCGCCGTACACCGCACCCTTGCCGCTGACGGCCAGGTTGAAGGCGCCGGCAGTAATGGTGCCGGAATCGACGTTGGAGTAGCTGGCGTAGAAGTCCAGCGAGTCGCCGCTGGCGTACAGCGGAATATGGTAGCCGGCGCCGTACACCTTGACCCGGCTCGGCTCTTCGGCCGAGGTGGTGTATTGCAGCGAGGCCAGGTGGTCGCGTCCGAACAGGTTGGCGTTTTGCAGAATCACGCCGACGTGGGTCTTGCCGGTGGCCTCGGTGCCGGTGTTGTCGGCGTTGGCCATCAGCTTCCACGGCGACTCGTCCTTGACGTCCAGCACGGCGTCAACCTCGTTGTCCTTCTCGCCGCTTTGCAGCTTCATGGTGACCTGCTTGGCCGGGTTGTCGTTGCCCTGCCTGAGATTGGCCGAGACCGCCTTGAGGTTGGGCGACTGCCCTTCCTGCAGCGCCGGCAGGCTGCGGCGGATATTGGCTTCGTCGAAGTACTGGTTGTTCTTGACCGAGACCCGGCCGATTTTGGTTTCCACCACGCGCAGCTGCACCACGCCGCCGTTGAGCTCCTGCTCCGGCAGTTCCACCGTCACCACGTTATAGCCGCGTTCGCGGTAGGCGGCCTCCAGCGCTTCCAGCGCGCGCTGGACGTCGCCGAAATCGCGCTGCTTGCCGCTGAACGGCGCCAGCAAGGCATCGACCTGGGCCGGCGGCAACAGCGTGTTGCCCTTGACCTCGAAGCGTGCAATTTCAAAGCGGATGGCACCGTCGTCGGGCGCTGACTGACCCCATGCCGAAGCGACGGCAGCGGCGAGAACGGAACCTGCAAGCAGGCGCGTTAGGCTATATCTCATGTTGTGGACTCTTATCTGGCAGCAGTTACTGTCAATCTTGATATCTTGTTATTTTACAATAACAATCTTTCCCCGATGCTAGCATAGGCAGGGGGCGCTGAGTCCGCCGGGAGGCCGCAATGCCCTTACTACGGCCCGATGTGTTGGATTTCCGCCCGGACTTAGTTGCAATACATTTTCTTGACCTGCTCCTTGGCCGTGCCGGCCGTGGTTTTGGCACTGCCGTCCACGTTTTTGTCCTCGACAGTTTTGTCATCCGGCGCGCTGTTGCCGGAGCTGCCGGCGCTGGTGGCCACGTGCTGTTCCGGCACCGTGGCCGTGCTGCCGCCCTTGTTCTGGCTGCTGTTGACCGAGGCGTTGATGATGTTGACGGTGGAATTGATGGCCTGGGCCACCGGCTGGTTCTGCTGGCTCTGGGCAGCGGCGTCGGCCGCGGCCTTGGCGGCCGCATCGGCAGCGGCCTTGGCGGCGTCGGCGGCAGCCTTGGCCGCGGCTTCAGCGGCGGCCTTGGCGGCCGCTTCGGCGGCGGCTGCATCGGCAGCGGCCTTGGCGGCCGCTTCGGCGGCGGCTGCATCGGCAGCGGCCTTGGCAGCCGCGTCGGCCGCAGCCTTGGCGGCGGCATCGGCGGCAGCTTTGGCGGCCGCTTCCGCTGCGGCAGCGGCGGCGGCATCGGCAGCCGCTTTGGCGGCCGCTTCGGCAGCCGCAGCGGCCGCGGCATCGGCGGCGGCCTTGGCAGCGGCCTCCGCGGCGGCTTTGGCGGCCGCTTCCGCGGCGGCAGCTGCGGCAGCGGAACCGTCGCTGATGGTGGCTACCGTGTCCGCGCCAAACGAGGTGCCGGCGGTGCTGACCGATCCCATCGGCGCCGACAGGGTGACCGGCGAACCGCCGCTGCTGATGTGGGTGCCGGCGGCCGAGGTGATGCTGCCGGTGGTGGCCACCGCCGAAATGCTGCCGCCGGCCGGCACCGACAGCGAGCCGCCCAGCATGATGTTGGTGCCGGCGGTCATGCCGATGCTGTGGCTGGAGCTGAGCGCGGAACCGCTGCCCAGCACGATGTCGGTGCTGGCCGACAGGCCGATGTCGGCGCCGGTCAGGGTGCTGTCGATCTTGACCGGGCTGTGGGCGGCGATCGAAATCACGCCGGTGCCGGCGCCGACCTTGTTGGCGGTGATGGCGCCCACGGTGTGCACGCCGCCGGTATTGTCGATCACGATGTTGCCGTTGGTGTAAAGCGGCCCGAGCTGCAGTTCAGCGGGGTTGCTCACATTCTTGAACGTGATATTGCCATTGCCGTAGATGTGAGCGTCAAACGCGCCCACATGGTTGTTATCGTTGAACAGTGTGATGTCGCCGGAGGCGGTGACGCTGAGCATGTCGACCACCAGCTGGCTGCCGCTGTTCTGGCTCACCACCCCGCCCTCGCCGGCATTCATGGTCAGGCTGTGGGCGCGGATATTGCCGGTGGCGATGTTGCCGCCGCTGCCGAGGTAGACCGTGCCGGTGCTGTCGATGATGCCGCCGGTCTGGTTCAGGTTGTTGACGTAGATGTAGCTGCCGCTGCCGGCGCCGCTGACGGTGCCGCTGGCCAGCACCAGGTTGCTGGCCGACAGCTTGCCCACCACTTCCAGCGTGCCGCCGTTATGGGTCAGCGGGCCGCTGACGTAGGAGGCGTCGTAGCCGCTGCCGGTCAGGCTGAGCTTGCCGCCGGTCAGGGTCAGCGGTGTGCCGCCGGAACTGAGCGTGACCAGCGTGGTGGTGCCGGCCGAGGTGTCGTAGGTGACCAGGCCGGCGCTGCTGCCCAGGGTAGCGGCCAGCACATTGGCGCCGGACGGCGCCACGCCGTCGGCCCAGTTGGCGCTGTCGCTCCACAGGCCGGCGCCGGAGGCGGTCCAGGTGGCCAGCGCACGCGCCGTGATGTCGCCGGTCACGGTAGGCGCCAGCACGTAGTTGCCGGCGTCGGCGCCGGTCAGGGCCAGCGCGCTGCCGCCCACCGTCACCAGCTTAGCGGTGCCGACGTTCTTGTCGGCATAGGTGGCGGTCGAGCCGCCGGCCGACAGCGCGACATCGTCGAGCGCCTCGCTGCCCAGCACACCGTTCAGGGTGGCGCCGGCGAAGGTGCCGGCAGTGCTGTTGTTGTAGACGCGGCTGGCCAGGGTGACACTGATGGTGGCCGGCGTGATGCTGGCCGTGAGGTCGAGCGGGAGCGGCCCCATGGTGTAGTTGTTCTTGTCCGTGCCGCCCAGCGTCACCGCGCCGATGGCGACCGGCTTGGCGCTGCCGACGTTCTTGTCGCCGAAGGTGGCGCTGACACTCTCGATGGTCACATTGTCGCTGCCGAACACGCCGCTCAGCGTGCCGCCGCTGACCGTGGCCTTCTGGCCATAGGTGTGCGACACCGGATCGTAATCGACGTTGTAGACACGGTCGCTCGCGGTCATGCCGGCAATGCCCAGCAAGGCCGGCGTGATCTCGCCGGTCAGGCCGGTCGGCGCCAGCACCACGTAGTTGCCGGCGTCGGCCCCGGCCAGGCTGAAGCTGGCGGCGTTGACCGTCACCGCCTTGCCGCTGCCGACGTTTTTGTCGCCGAAGCTGGCACTGCCGCTCCCTACCAGGCTGACTGTAACCACGTCGCCGCTCAGCGGGGTGGCGCCCGGCGTGCCGCTCAGCGTGGCGCCGACCTCGCCGTTGTAGGTACGGGTGTTGACGGTGACGCCGCTGACGGCCAGCGCAGCGGGGTTGATGGTGCCGGTGCCGCTGACGCCGCCGCCGGCCAGCGTGTAGTTGCCGAATGGGTTGTCGGTCAGCGCCACGTCGCCAAAGCTGAGCACCTTGCCGCTGCCGGCATGCTTGTTATCGAAGTGGATCACCCCGGCCAGACCCAGCGTGTCCGAGCCAACAAGCGAGCTGAACGACACACTCGGCGTGCCGCTGAAGCCGGTGCCGCCGTCATAGGTCTTGGTGGCGGTGACGACGGCCGTGACCGGGCGCGGATCGATGGTGAGGGTGGCGCTGCTGCCGCTGTAGCTGATGTCGTAGCTGGTCGACCACAGGCCGCCAACCGAGTAGGTGCCGGCGTTGACCGCGCCGTCAAAGCCCAGCGTGCCGTGAATGGCGGCCGGCAGCGTGCCGGTGCTGCCGCTGAAGGTGGCCGACTCGCCGTCATACACCTTGCTGACGCTGCCGCCGCCGCTGACCACCACCTCGTACGGGGTCAGGAAATTTTTCAGCAGCGGCACCGTGTGGCCGTCGTAGATGCGCCATTCCGGGCCATCGTCGAAATTGAAGCCGGCGAAGCTGCTTTGCTTGAGCATCTGCGCCGCCGTCAGTCCGACCGCGCCGGCGGCGTCGCTGCTGGTGCCGGCAGCTTCCTGGTTGAAGTAGCCGGCCGACAGCGATCCGCCCGGCTGACTGCCGATCAGCCCGCCAATGCTGGAGAAGCTGCCCGGATCGACACTGCCGCTGCTGTACACGCTGCTGATGTAGCCGCTGTACAGCTCGCCGATCAGGCCGCCGATATTGGCATGGCTGACGAAAGCGCTGTCGCTGTTGCCGTGCACGTCGCCGCTCGCATACACGTTGTAGATGGTGCCGCCCGAGGTATTGCGGCCGGCCAGCCCGCCGACATTGCGGCCGCCGCTGACACTGGCGGTGGCATACGACAGCGTCACCGTGCCGCCGCGGTTGTCGCCGACCAGGCCGCCGACAATCTCGCCCGAGCTGTACACCGTGCCGCTCGCATACGAGCGCGTGATGGAGCCGGTGCCGCCATCGCTGGCGAAGTTGCTGCCGACCAGGCCGCCGGCATAGCCATCGCCGGTGGTATGGACGCCGGCGTCCGACCAGGCGTCGCTGATCTGTCCCGAGCTGGCGCCCACCAGCCCGCCAATATTCGAGGCGGTGGCGCCGGTGGTGCCGTACACCGTGCCGCTGCTGTGGGCATTGCTGACCAGGCCGCCGTTGCGGCCGATCAGCAGGCCGACGTTGCCGACCCCGCTCACCGTGCCGCTGACGCTGACGTTGTTGATGTAGCCGATGCCGTCGCTGACCACGCCGGCCAGCCCGCCCACGTTGTGCCCGCCCTGGGCAAACACATCGCTTAGCGTCAGGTCGCGCACGGTGCCGGTGTCGATGCGGCCAAACAAGCCGACATTGTCCTCGCTGGCGCGGCTGATGCTGAGGCCGGAAATGGTATGGCCGGCGCCGTCGAACACGCCGGTGTAGCCGCCGCTGGCCAGCGGCACGAACGAGCCGCTCCAGCTGCCGCTGGCGCTGGCGTCGATATTATTGTTCAACACATAGGAAGTGGCGCCGCCCAGCGTGGCCGCACCCTGCAGGCCGTAGATATCGGCCAGCTGGTACGGTGTCGACAAGCTGCCGTCGCCCCCCTGCACACGCACGAAGCTGCCGCCGCTCAGCTTGAAGTCGCCGGCGCTGAAGGCCGGCAGCGAGGCGCTGTTCTGCACCCAGTCGCCGCCCAGTAGTTCAAACGTACCGCCCACCGCCACCGCGCCGTCGGCGCTGATGCTGCCGGGTGCATTCAGCGCCAGACTGCCGCTGGTGGTAAGCGAAGCGTCCAGCGCGATATTGCGCTGCGGCGTCAGCGTCAGGCTGGGCGCCGTCAGCGACAACGGTGCGCTGACGGTGATATCGCCGCTGCCGCTGTGGCTGCTGTTGATGGAGACATTGAGCAGCGTGGCGTTGACGCTGTTGAGATCGCTGCTGGCCAGCGCCAGCGTGCCGGAGCCGGCGCTGGTGGCGCCGAGGTCGATGTCGTTGCCGCTTTCCAGCCCGACCGCATAGGCGTTGAGCGTGCCGCCGGCCAGCGTCATCTTGCCGGCGTAGACGTTGATGCCGGACGACGAGGTGACAGTGCCGACGTTGGTCACGCGGTGACTGCCGGTCGGCACGGTCTGCAGGCTGATCACGCCCGGCACCGTCAGCGCGGCGCCGCTGTTGATGCTGAGGTCGCCAGCCTGGGATTGCAGCAGCAGGCCGCCGCCGCCCATCGCGGACAGGTCAAGCGCGCCGCTGACGGTCAGCGTGCCGCTGGCAGCGGTGTTGGTAAACGAGGTGCCGATCTGCAGCAAGCCATTGCTTGGCACGCTCATGCGCTGCAACTCGGCCTGGCTCAGGCCCAGCGTGCCGCTGGCATCGGCCGCGCTGCCGCCGACCAGCACGTTGACCGAATCCTGGTATGGCTGCAGCGACAGCGCGTGGGTGGTGCTGACGCTGGCCGATCCCAGCAGATTCATCTTGTCGGCCACGAAGCTGACATCGCCGGCGGACGCGCTCACTGTCTGGCCGCTGGCAATGGTCAGCGTGCCGTTGGCCTTGCTCGACTGCAGCGTGATGCCGCTGCCGGCCGACAGGCCGCCATTGACGTTGAGGTCGCCGTTGTAGGCGGTCACCGTCATGCTGCCGGCCGCATTGCTGGCGCCGAGGTTGACGTTGACCGCGGTCAGCGTGGCGTTGCCGCCGTTGGCGGCCAGCGCGGCGCTGCCGCCGATGGTGTTGGCATTGTTGTCGAGCGTGATGGCGCCGGCCGCGATCGCGTTCAGGCTGGACACCGCCATCGCATCGATCGGGCTGGTGGTCTGGACGATGGCGCCGCCCGCCGTCAGGTTGAGCGCGCCGTTGATGCCGGTGATGGACGACTTGATCTGGATATCGCTGTCGGCATTCAGGCTCAGGTTGCGCGAGGTCACCCACAGCAAAGGGCTGAGCACACTGATGACGCCGGTGCCGGTGCCGCTGCTGTTGGCAGTGCTGACCGTGACGTCGCTGGTCAGCAGCGCGGTTTGCAGCACGCTGGTCAGCAGCAACGAATCCTTGACCGCCGTGGTTTCAAGGAACACGCCTCCGCTCAGCGGCAGGGTCGCCCCGATCTCCATACCGGCGTCGCGCGCGGTGCTGGCATCCAGCGCGATATAGACGTCGCTCGGGTCGAGCAGCAACGAACCGTTGGCGCCCTTGGGCGCGCGCGTGTCGACCTTGCCCTGCATGTCGAGGTAGTGGCCCGAGGTTTCCACCATGCCGCCGTTGCCGCCGGCCGCGCCGCCGCGCGCCGAGATGGCACCGAACACCTGGGTGGCGGCATCGCTCCACACCACCACCTTGCCGCCGTTGCCATTGTCCTGTGCATCGGCGCGGATCAGCGCCTCCTTGCCGACGTAGGCCTGCTGCGCGTTCCTCACCGCCGGATTCTTGCCCTGGTAGTCGCCGCCTACCAGCACGGTGCCGCCACCGGCCGCACCGCTGGCATCAACCACTGCGTTGCCAGTCAGGCCAACCTGCGCGCCCAGCAGCAGGATCTCGCCTCCGGTGTTGAGGTTGCTGCCGGCGGCCGTGGTCTGGCTACCGGCCTCGGCCAGCATAGTTCCGCTGGCCTTGAGCACAATCTTGCCGTTGGCGCCGCGCACCGCACTGTTGGCGTTGATGCTGCCGCGCTGGTTGACCAGCGCGCCATACACGCCAATGCGCCCGCCCTGCGCCACCACCTGCCCCAGATTCAGCGCCTGATCGGACGGCGACGACACCACCACCTGCACATTCGGATCACTGGAATCGAACAGCTGCACCGTGTGGCCGGCCGCCAGCAGCACCTCGCCATTGGGCGCGGAAATCACGCCGCTGTTTTCCACTGCCGGCGCCACCAGGAAAATCTGCCCGCCGGATGGCGTGGTGATGGTGCCCTGGTTGCTGACCTTGCCCGCGCCCGCTGCGCCGTTGAAGTTGTTTTTGCCGGCCAGGAAATCGGCATTGGAGATATTCAGGCTCGAGGCCACCAGCCCGTTCACGTCCACGCGCGAGCCGGCGCCGAACATCACGCCGTTCGGATTGATCAGGAACACCTTGCCGTTCGATTGCAGCGCGCCCAGGATCAGGCTGGGGTCCTGGCCGGTGATGCGGTTCAGCACCTTGCTGTCGGCGCTCTGCTGAACAAAGCGCGTCAGCTCGTCGGCCGCGATGGAAAAGCCCTGCCAATTGATGATGGTGTTGGGCGTGTTGGTGACGGTGTAGGTCTTGCCCTGCACATTGAAACTGGCTTGTCCCGCTACCACCGCAGGACTGACGGGCGCCGCATACACGCTGCTGTAGCAGGCGGCGATCAACACGGCGATGGCCTTGCGGCGCAGCTTGCGGGAGCGGGCGGTGGCGTTCATGGCGAAATCCCTACAAAGGTAGCCGATGGGAAACTAACTTCTTAAAAGTTTAATCTCCTTTGCCCAGCCCGCCACCCTTTTTTTGGAAAACTGTGGCTGCCTTATTCCCGCATCATGATTGCAAAAAACGCTATTACTTGGTCTCGAAAGTGGTGACGCCGTCCCAGTCCGCGCCCGGCGGATGGTCGCGATAGTAGGCGATGCGTTCGACGTACAGCTGGTACAGGCCGCGCTGCGGCGACAACGTTTGCAGTTCGGCCAGAATGGCCGATGCCTCTTCCCAGCGCTGCGCCCGCACGGCGGCCAGCGCCTCGTGCCAGCGCGCCACTTCCTGCTTGGTGGCGTCGTCGGTGTCCTGCACCAGCGCGATCGGCTCGAAAATGGCCACCGGTTCGTTCTTGCCTTTCACGCGCACCAGGTCCAGCTCGCGGTAGGTGAATTCCGGCGCGGCCGCGCGCGTGCTCTCGCCCACCGCGATGCCGACGCCGTACACTTTGGTAATGCCCTCCAGCCGCGAACCGAGGTTGACCGCGTCGCCCATCACCGTGTAAGCGCGGCGGATGTTGGAGCCCATGTCGCCCACGTGCATCATGCCGGTGTTGAGGCCGATGCCGATCTTCAGTTCGGGCCAGCCGCGCGCGATGAAATCCTGATTCAAGCGCTTGGCCGAAGCCTGCATCAGCAGCGAGGTGGCGACGCCACGGCTGGCGTGGTCGTCGAACGCCACCGGCGCGCCCCAGAACGCCATCACAGCGTCGCCGATGTACTTGTCCAGCGTGCCCTGGTGGGCGCTGCGGATGTCTTCCGACATGGCGGTCAGGTAGAGGTTGATGTATTCGCGCAGCGCCTTCGGCGTCAGGCCTTCCGAGATGGTGGTGAAGCCGCGCACGTCGACGAACATCACGGTCAGCTCGCGGCTTTCGCCGTCCATGTTGTACTTCTCGGGGTCTTCGGCCATCTCGGCCACCAGCTCCGGCGCCACGTACTCGCCAAAGCGCGACACCAGCGCGGCGCCCTTGCGCACCTCGAAGAAGTAGCCCCAAGCCACGTTCATCACAAATACGCTGACGATCACGATCACCAGCATGGCGAGGTTGAAGATCAGGTCCATCTCGCTGTACAGGTAGTAGTTGACGCCCACCGCCGCCGCCAGCACCGCCACGCCGGACAAAATCGCGCGCAGCGGCGAGAGCGCGGCCAGCCCAAAGCTCAGCGCCAGCCCCACCACCAGCACCGAGGCCGCCTCCAGCACGATGGCATAGTAAGGCCTTTGCTTGAAGCGGTTGTCCAGCATGGAACGGATCAGGTTGGCATGGATTTCCACCCCAGGATATTCAGGATTGACCGGCGTCGCCCGCAAGTCGACCAGGCCCGGCGCCGTGGTGCCGATCAGCACAGCCGTACCCTTGAGGATATCCGCTGGTGCGCGGCCGGTCAGCACATCGGCAGCCGACACGTAGCGGAACGAGCCGCCATGCGGGCCGCCACGGCCGCGATACTGCACCACCGTGCTCATGGCTTCGCCGACCGGGATCAGGCGCTGCTTGCGGCCGGGCAGCAGCATGGTCAGGGCGTCATAGCCGCCGCTATCGAGCTGGGCTTGGGACAACTGCTCAACGCTCTCGCTCAGCAGCGGCTTGACCGCCAGTGCGTTCAGATACAGCGAGGCGGTGGCCAGCGACAGCGATGGGTAGTAATTGTCATCGACCTGCTGGATCAGGTAGGCACTGCGGACGATGCCGTCCGGGTCGGTCACCACCGAGAAGCTGCCGGCGCCCGCCGCTGCCTCGGTCAGCACCGGCACGTTGGCCTCGTAGCCGGGCGCGTTGTAGGCCAGCAGCTCGCGGCCGTTGAGGTCGGCCTCCGAGAACAGCGGCTTGGGCAGTGCGCCCTTGATCTGGTCCGGCGACAGGTTGAAGCCGAGGATCACCGGCTTGCCTTGCAGCGCCGACGCGAACACGCCGTCGTAATCCATCATCGGCTTCAGTTCTTCCAGCCGCTGGCGCAGCACCGGCACATCCTTCAGCTCAGTCCTGGACAGTTTTTCCAGCACGTTGTAGCCGGACGAGGTGTCCGGCTCGGGAAACGAAATATCGTAGCCGACCGCCTTGACCTGGTAGTGGTCGACCAGCTGTGAGATCAGCGTGCCCTGCACATTGCGGCTCCAGGGGAAGCGGCCGAATTCGGTCAGCGATTTGCCGTCGATGTCGACGATGACGATGCGCTTGTCCAGCACCGGCGGTTCCAGCTTCATGCGTTCGCCGGCCCACAGATTGTCCAGCCGCGCGACGGTGTCGTTGGTGAACCAGTTCAGCGAGTAAAACACCCCGGCAAAGGTGATGACGATACCCAGCAGCCAGCGCGGGCCATACTTGAGCAGCGTCTTGGTGAGTTTGGCAGGCAGCAGGCGCATCAGGGCTTGTAGCCGGGAATCTGGGCTTCGTCGATGGCGTCGATCTGTTTTTCGTCCATATTCTTATGGGCGAATTCCAGGTAGATTTTCTTGCGGATGAAGATGTCGAACAGGTCCGGGTCGATGTGGCCGTTGAGCGAGAAGTTGCCCAGGATGCGCAGCGACTCGGACAGCATCTTGCCCTTCTTGTACGGCCGGTCCTTGGCGGTCAGCGCCTCGAAGATATCGGCAATCGCCATCACCCGCGCCTGCACCGACATCTGGTCCTTGGTCAGCCCGCGCGGATAGCCCTTGCCATCCATGCGCTCGTGGTGGCCGCCGGCGAATTCCGGCACGTTCTTCAGGTGCTTGGGCCACGGCAGCGCTTCCAGCATCTTGATCGACATGACGATGTGGTTGTTGATTTCCTTGCGCTCGGCGTCGGTCAGGGTGCCGAACTTGATGGTCAGGTTCATCAGCTCGTTGTCGTCGAGGAAGGCGCGCTCGGCGCCGTCCGGGCCGACCCAGCGGCGCTGCGCGATGGCGCGCACGCGGTCCTGATCTTCCGGCTTCATGCCCTCGCCGCCGACATTGGCGGTGCGGATGAAATCGCGCTCGGCGCGCAGCACGGCTTGCTGCGCGGCCAGCTCTTCATCGATGGCGGCCACATTGGCGCCCGGCTCGAGCTTGCGCTTGAGGGCGACAATCTCGGCATCGCGCAGCAGCACCTCGAAACGGGTGTCGATCAAGGCAATGCGGTCGAAGATGGTTTCCAGCTTGGTGGCTTTGTCCACCACGTGCACTGGCGTGGTGATCTTGCCGCAGTCGTGCAGCAGGCCGGCCAGCCACAGCTCCTTGCGGTCGGCGTCGCTCATGCGGAAATCGGCCAGCGGGCCGCTGTCCGTTTCGTGCACGGCCTCGGCCAGCATCATGGTAAGCTCCGGCACGAATTGACAGTGGCGGCCGGTGTACGGCGATTTCTCGTCGATGCCGATGTTGATCAGGTTGACCAGCGATTCCAGCAATTCTTCCAGCTGGAAGATCAGGCGCTGGTGGGTCAGCGCCACCGCTGCCTGCGCCGCCAGCGCTTCAATGAAACGCTGGTCGGTCTGGGTGAAGGCGACGATGTCGCCGCTGTCGGGGTCCTTGGCGTTGATCAGCTGCAGCACGCCCACCAGTTCGCCCTCGTGGTCGCTCATCGGCACCGTCAGGAACGATTGCGAATGGTAGCCGCGCATCTGGTCGAACTTGACCATGCCGGAGAAGTTGAACACGTCCGCCTTGTACACATCCTCGATGTTGACCGACAGGCTGAAGTGCGCGGCGTAGGCCGCCACCGCGGACAGATTCTTCTCGCCCTGCTCGTCGTACAGCGGCACGCCGCCGCTGACCGGCACGCCGCTGGAGCCGCCCTGGTGGATGTTGAGGGTGTCGTTGAGCAGAATGTGGAAATTCAGGTGCTGCATGTCCTCGCTGGGACGGTACAAGGTGCCGCCGTCCGCATTGGTCATGCGCTTGGCGACCATGAGTATGCGCTCCAGCAAGGTGTCGGTATCGTGATTGCTGCCCAGCTGGACGCTGAGTTCGGTCAGCTGGTCCAGGCGCGCGGCGATTTGAATTTGATTCAACTCTTGCATGGTTGTTATTCTTGACAACGTTTTGGACGTGACACAATAGTGCGCAATTTGCAAGCGCAGTTTAAGAGTGTAGCCCTAGTGCAAGCTGTTGTACACCGGGAAATTGCACATGCTACGAATTTGCATCGCCAATTTCCCTGCAAAACAAAAAAAAAGCTATTATCGAAGGCAACAAACAACAAAAAAGAGCGATTACCAGGGAATTGCGTATGAAATTTAAATTTTGGGGAGTCCGTGGTTCCATCCCCTCCCCGGGTCCGCGCACGGCGCGTTACGGCGGCAACACCACCTGCATCGAAGTACGCACCGACAACGACACCCTGATCGTGATCGACGGCGGCACCGGCCTGTTCGCGCTGGCACAGTCGCTGATCCAGAACAAGACCAAACCGATCCACGCCAACATCTTCATCACCCACAGCCACTGGGACCACATCCACGGCCTGCCCTTCTTCACGCCGCTGTTCATCCGTGACAGCCGCGTGCGCCTGCATGGCGTGACCGATCCGGTGACCGGCAACGGCATTGAGCACGTGATGGGCGTGCAGCTGCAGAACAGCTACTTCCCGGTCAGCGAAACCCAGATGGACGCCACCATCGAATACCAGACGCTGCAGGTCGACCAGCCGGTCGCGGTCGGCGACGCCACCGTCAGCAACGTGGTGATGAACCATCCGGTGACCGACCTCGGCTACCGCATCGACTGCAACGGCCGCTCGCTGTTCTTCACCGGCGACCATGAACCGCACTACAACATCCATCCGGCCGGCCATCCAGAACACGCCGCCTACGCGCAATGGATGGTTGAGCGCAACGCCGCCATCGACGCCATGGTGCGCGGCGTCGACGCGCTGATCGTCGACTGCTCCTACACCCGCGAAGAGTACCCGGCCAAGCAGGGCTGGGGCCACGGCACCTTCGATTCGGCCTTCGCGCTGGCGCTGCGCACCGGCGCCAAAGCGCTATACTGCACCCATCACGAACCGACCCGCAGCGACGACGAACTGGAAGCCGTGTTTGCCGATGTGATGGCGCGCCACGCTGCGGTACTGGGCGATCTCAAGGTCTTCCTCGCTTACGAAGGCATGGAAGTCACACTGATGTAGCTAACCTGGTGGAGCGATCATGAACGACGCCGGCGTACGACCTAGTGATGTCGATCTGCGGCTGGCGTTTTTCCAGAAGCTGCAAACCGTTACCACCAAGATTCACGCCACCAGCAACCTTGATGAAATCATGCTCGACCTGGGCATGGAATTCTGCGACCTGTTCAACTGCGACCGCTTCACGCTGTACGCGCTGGATGCGCAGAAGGACCACATCGTCTCCAAGGTCAAAACCGGCCTGACGTCGTTCCGCGACCTCAAGCTGGCGATCACTCCGGCCAGCATCGCCGGCTACGTGGCACTGACGCGCAAGACCGTCAACATTGCCGACGTCTACGACCAGAACGAGCTGAGCCGCTACTCGCCGGAGCTGCGCTTCCAGCAGGGCGTGGACCAGCGCACCGGCTACCGCACCAAGCAGATGCTGGTGGCGCCGCTGATTTCGGTGCAATCGCGCGAGCTGCTGGGCGTGGTCCAGTTCATCAACAACCGCGACCGCGTGCCCTTCTCCGCCATCGCCGAGGAAGGCGTAAAGGAATTGTGCGAGACCTTGTCGGTGGCGTTTTCGCAGCGCATGAAACCACCGCAAATGGTACGCACCAAATATGACGGGCTGGTGACGGAAGCGGTGATCTCGGCGCAGGAACTGGAGACCGCCACGCGCAGCGCGCGCGCCAGGGAAATCGATATCGAGGACGTGCTGATCGATGAGTACGAAATCAAGCCGGCCGCGATAGGCGTCTCGCTGGAAAAGCACTTCGGCGTGCCGTACGAGCACTTCCGGCCGGACCGTTTGAAGCCGGTGGAGCTGCTGAAAAACCTCAAGCGCCAGTACGTGGAAGAGTCGGGCTGGATTCCGCTCGAGGACAGCAAGGACGGCTTGCTGGTGGCGGCGCTGGACCCGGAGCGGGTGGCGCATACCCACATCGTCGAGCAGATCTTCCCGCGCGCCAAGCCGGTTTACCGCGTCACCTCGCAGCGCGAGTTCCGGCAGATGGTGGAACTGTTCTTCGGCCACGGCGATAGTGGCAGCGTCGGCGACCTGTTGTCGGGCATGGACGACGTTTACGACGAGGATGGCGAAGGTGCGGGCGAAGTGTCGGAGGCGGTAGAGAACGAGCTGGTCAAGCTGCTCAACAAAATCATCATGGATGCGTACCGGCAGGGCGTGTCGGACATTCACATCGAACCGCTGCCGGGCAAGGGCAAGACCGGCATCCGCTTCCGCAAGGACGGCACGCTGGTGCCCTACATCGAAATTCCGGCCAGCTACCGCGCGGCACTAGTGGCCCGGGTCAAGATCATGTGCGACCTCGATATCTCCGAGCGCCGCAAGCCGCAGGACGGCAAGATCAAGTTCAAGAAATACGGACCGCTCGATATCGAGCTGCGCGTGGCAACCATTCCGTCATCGGGCGGCGTGGAAGATATCGTGATGCGGATACTGGCCGCCGGCGAGCCGATCCCGCTGGACAAGCTGGGCGTACTGCCCTTCAATTTGGAACGCCTGAGGGCAACGGTCAGCAAGCCCTACGGCCTGTTCTTTGTATGCGGCCCGACCGGCTCAGGCAAGACCACCACCCTGCACTCCGTGCTCAATTATCTGAACACGCCGGACACCAAAATCTGGACCGCCGAAGACCCGGTCGAAATCACGCAGAAAGGCTTGCGGCAGGTGCAGGTCAACCGCAAGGCCGGGCTGGATTTTGCGACCGTGATGCGGGCCTTCCTGCGCGCCGATCCGGATATCATCATGGTCGGCGAAATGCGCGACAAGGAAACCGTCAGCATGGGTATCGAAGCCTCGCTGACCGGCCACCTGGTGTTCTCGACGCTGCACACCAACAGCGCGCCGGAATCCATCGTGCGGCTGCTGGACATGGGCATGGACCCGTTCAACTTCTCGGATGCGCTGCTGGGCATATTGGCGCAGCGGCTGGCCAAGCGCCTGTGCGGCAAGTGCAAGCAAGCCTACGAACCATCGCAGGCGGAGCTGGATGCGCTGCTGGGCGAGTACTGCGAAGACCTGCTCGACAAATCCGTTGTCCTGGCGCGCTGGCGCGAGCAATACACCAAGGACGGCAAGTTCACCCTGTACCGCGCGGTCGGCTGCGACGAGTGCAACAAAGGCTACAAAGGCCGCGTCGGCCTGCACGAACTGATGATCGGCACCGACAAGGTCAAGAAGCTACTGCAGGAACACGCACGCGTCGCTCAGCTGCTGGCAGCCGCCTTGGAGGACGGCATGCTGACCCTGAAAATGGACGGCATCGAGAAAGTCCTTCTCGGCATCACCGACATCAAGATGGTGCGGGCGGTTTGCATCAAGTGACCGCGCGGCTTGCGGCGGCGGTCGACCAGTGCGCGCAGGCGCGCCAGACCCGCCTTGACGTTATACGAGCGGCCGGCCAGCATAGCGTTGATGAGCTGCGTGGCCAGCGCCAGTGATGGCGCGGCGGCGCTCGCGGCGCTGTAAGGCAATACCAGACGGTAGCGCCCTTGCATGCGCGGCACCACGCCGACGAAACCGACCGTGACTTCATTCAGCGCAAGGCGGCGCAATTCGATTGCAGTCTGCTGCACCAGCTCCACGATAGGCGGCACGGCGTCGGCGCGCTTGCCGACCAGTCCGCGCAGGCGACGCAGGCCGGGCAAAGTGTTGTACAGGCGCTCCTGCAGCTTCTCGGCGTCCTCCGGCGTGACCGGGTCCAGCTCGAGAATACTCAGCAAGCACGGTTGGGTGGAATAGCGGTTGCCGCTTTCCAGATAGCGTTGATCAATGATTTTCATGGGCCAGATTGTGCGCCCGCCCGGGTCCGCACGAAAGCAGCCTCCGGCGCAAACACTTGTAAGAGTTGGCTTACATCGCCGGTTCGAGCACCGCTGGCAACTGCTTTTCAAAGCAGACCGCGAGTGGGTTGCCGATGTATTTGCCGTAGTTGGCGATACGGCTGTAGCCGCGCGCCTCGTAGAAGTCGACAGCGCGGCGGTTGACCAGGCGGGTTTCCAGCCACACTGCCTGATAGCCCATCGCCACCGCCTCCTCTTCCAGATAACGCAGCACCGCACTGCCAACGCCGCTGGTGCCGTGTCGCGCATACATGCGCTTGATTTCGGCGACGCCCGGCTCAAGCGGCCGCAGCGCACCGCAGCCGACCGCGATGCCATTGCCGTCACGCGCGACAACGAAACAGGCCAACGGTCCAAACACATCGCTTACGTCGAACGAAGACATGCCGCCATCGCCGGTAATCGCTTCGAGCGCCGTCGACAACTCCGCCATCAGCGCCACCGAATCGGCCGCCCTGGGATCCTCCGTCGCCACCTGAATCTCATTCATCGCCCCACCCTCCCGAAGTGCAGAGCTTATTGTAGACCAAGCCATTTCCTCAGCTGCATTTACAACTCCCCACCCTCGATCTAAATTGGAACCAAGGAGGTAGAAATGCACAAAACTCGTCTATTTAAAAATGGTAATTCGCAAGCAGTCCGCATCCCTGCTGAATTGGCCTATGACTGCACAGATCTCATACTGGAGATCGAACGCATCGGCGATGAACTTCGCATACGCCCTGTCAGAAAATCCCTCAAAGGCGTACTCAAAAAATTCGCTCGCCTCCCCGACGACTTCATGATTAACGGCCGGGACCAACACGAACAACGCGAGCGCGAGGACCTCTGATGGCTTAGCTTATATTGGACACAAACATCTGCATTTGCTGATGAAGAACCCGCCCTGACACGTTTATGTCATACTGGCAAGATTGAGATTCCGGGTATAGCAATGATCCCTCCGTTCAACGCATCTTTAGTTCTACCGCCTTTCACTGGGGACGATCCGGGCGTGCGTGCAACTACGTCGCCTTACAAGACGGACGCCTTGACGTTCGTGAGACGTTTCGCCACTACTGGCCCGCGCGCGGCTCTTTTGGATGGCCTGCTAAACTACAGAGGAGCACTACGTTTTGCTGGCGTGGTGTCGGGATTCCAATGGATCGATGGCAGTTTTGTCGAGAATGTCGAAGTCACCCGCGGCCGGCCTCCTGGCGACATTGACTTGGTAACCTTTGCTCCTGCTCCGGATATGGGGAAGTATGCGACAGATGCCGAGTTTGATGCTTGGGTGGAGAAGTTTGGGGAGCTATTTGACCCTGATTTAGCGAAAGCAACGTATGGATGCGAGGCGTTTTTCATTGACATGATGAAGAGGCCCGATCTGCTAATTGACGATACTCGATATTGGTTTGGCCTGTTCTCACACCAGCGCGCAACCTCGCTCTGGAAGGGAATGATTCAAGTTCCGATGAATTCGAATGATGATGAGGCTCGCGAATATCTCGCGCAATTGAGTTTTGACGTCGAAGAGGCAAATCATGCTTAAGAAACTACAGCTTGACGTATTAAAGGCTGATTTGGCGGCAGTGGATGCCATGCTTGAGTCTCGTTCGCGCTCAGAAGATCCAATAGGATTTTTGCAATATCGATCTCGCAAAAATAGCATCGAACGAGAGATGGCAAAGATTGGCGCTGTCAATGATAACCATGCTGAGCTCGGGATTTTCTTTGGCGGCGGCCCAGTTCAGGGCTCGCGCGGAATTAATGCGGACTTCGCTGGTAAGGCACTAGATGACATCCAGACATTGATCTCCAAGCACTTCACAGGAAAAGAGATCGGCCCGCTTAAGAAGACGGGGCCTGTACCTCTAAACGATCATTCACAAATGCTGGTCACTGATGTCGTAAGAGGCTCCTTTGGCTTTGTTCTCTCAGAGGCGGGGGATACTGTTGAAATTGTGGGCACACCACTTAAAGACGTCGTGGATGAGGTTTCTGACATCCTCTCACGAATTGGCGCAAACGATGAGGAGATCTTTGACGAGGCAGCAGCTCAACTGGACGAGCGAATGCTTGTCACAATGAAGCAGTTCTTTCAACGGTTAGACGAACATGGGGCCACGCTTCGAGTAGTACAGGGTACGCGTGATTTTCTTTTAGATCGAGACGCCGTTGCACTGGCCCGTAGTCGCGTGAAAGAACTTGAGATTTCTGAGAAGGTCATTGAGCATACTGGCCGATTGTTCATGCTTCCCGACTCTCGAAGGTTTGACCTCTATCTGAATGAAGATGGTCAACAGGTGGTTATAAAGGGAGCGGTCGGTGCCTCAGTGGTTAAGCAATTGAGCGGCCAATTGGAATTTGAGGAGGTTCCAATCGACGTAAATTTGGTCTCGTCGCAACCTTGGTTAGTGGAGCTTAAACAGCGAGAAATTAAGGAACGCAATCGGCAACCCCGACTGGTTTATACACTTAGCCGACTCAAACATCCAGTCGAGTTTACAAAATAACCTACTTCGAAGTGAGGTAAGTACTCGCCGGGCTATACAATTACTGCAGTGTGCAGATCACCAGCTCGGGGTCGGCATTGATGCGGACGGGGATTAGGCCGCAGCCAACGCCGCGGCTGACGATCAGGTCGCCATTGGCGCGAACGGGGAAGCGGCCGTAGTAGTAGGGGCGCGACAAGGGGCCTTGCGGCATCACGATTGGTGTACCGTCCGATAGCGCGATCTGGCCGCCGTGGGTGTGGCCGGCGAAGGCGATGTCGTAGCACTGGCTCCGCAGCATCAGCAGGCCGTCCGGCGCGTGCATCAGCAGGATGCGCACCTGGCCGGCTCCGGCGAAGGTGGTAGTGGCGTCGGGCTCGCCTGCCCACGGATCGTCCATCCCGCACACCGAGACGGTGCCAAACGGCGCGGGCAAATTTTGCGCGCGGTTGACCAGCATCTGCACGTCCACGGCCGCGAACAACCGGCCGATCTGGCCGTCGTCGGTAGACAGGTCGTGGTTGCCGAATACGCCAAACTTACCCAGCGGCGGCCGACACTGCGCCAGCCGCATCGCCAGCACTTCGGCATGCGCGGCCGGGCCGGTGACGTAATCGCCGCCCAGCAGCAGGACGTCCGGCTGCTCAATGGCGATGCGCGCGAACAGGTCGTCGAAGATGGCCGGATCGGTAGAGACGCCGGCGTGGAAGTCGGAGGCGAAGGCGATCTTCAGCGGCTTGGGCAGACGCCGCTCCGGCGGCAGCGCGACGGTGTGGTGCGTCACACCCAGCTTGCCGTGCAGGCCGATGCGGTAGCTCAATGCCGCCACCCGGCCGCGCAGCAATGCTGCGCCGACGCATGCCTCGATCAGGTGCTGGCGGCGGGAGTAGCGCTTGTGACGTGGGGCGGACATGGACGGACGTGCCTGACAGAGCGAAACCCGGCATGATACCTGAACCGGCCTGCGCCGGATACGTGCTTCAACGCTTACAGCGGCGCGTCGACCAGCACTTGTGGGCGCAGCGCGCGAATGCGCAGTTCGGTGAAGTAGCCGCCGCCTTCGGTGTAGCGCAGGTAGTGGCGGCCGCATTTCACGCAGCGCAGGACGTGGCTGAGGTTGGCCGGATAGTAGCGTGGAGCGATGGGCGCATCGTCGCTTTGCAGGCGCGTGCTGGCCGGATGGTATTCGGCAAAGGTCGGCTCGGCGAACGGATCTTCCACCAGCGAGGCCACCTCCTCGAACTGGTCCAGCTCCAAGGTCGGCGGCATCGCCTGCCAGGCCAGCATCGCCGCCTGCTGGCAGCTGCACGGCACGCTCACTGCGGCCGACTGCTCTGCCAACTGCTTCAAACCCGCAAAATCAATCGCCATCGTGCTTCCATATCAAAAAGACTTTTCGATTCTACTGCAATCCATATCAACATGCCGCTGAGCGAATACATCTACATTGAAGGATCATCATTTGGCGTAATGAACATGGGACTGCGTATCCTCACATGGCTATTTCCGTGGCTAATGGCAATACTTGAATTCCTCCTGCGAGACAGCCTAAGTAACGCCGAGGCGGTGGCGTTCGTTGGACCAACGGTAGGCGGGGCGGCTTTGGGCATGATATTGCCTTTTACCGCATCCGATAAACGAAGCGACAGCAACTGGGCGCAATGGATCAATGTACTTCAATGGATCGGATTCACAGCATGGGCTTGTAGCCTCTACCTTGGAATCAACCACGGTAGTCCATATTTTCCCAATTTGGATGGCGTGCGGACGTCTATTTTGATTGGATCTATACTTTGGTTATGCGCCGTCTTCGTCGATCTATTGAGAGGAGGAAGAGCATGAACTGGGACTCACTCAAAGAAGGATTCGAACTGATCGGTATGGGCATGCTTGGCACCGTGGCGTTTGGCCTAACGATTACCTTCATACGCGACCGCTTTTTCCCACCTAAGCCTCCGCAGCCAACCAAGGCGTTTAGAAGCGGAGACAAGCAAGCAGTCTTTATCCCGGCTGAGATCGCTTACGACCAGCCCGATATCAAGCTCGAAATCGAGCGCATCGGCGACGAGCTGCGCATCCGCCCGCGCCAGCCGGCTCCACAAAAAACTTGAGATCGCAAAATGCGATCTCAAGTTTTTGGGCGCAATAAAAAAGGGAGCCGAAGCTCCCTTTTGTTTTACATGATGTGATGCCCGATCCACCAGGCGATCGCGGCGACGAACGCCGAGGCCGGGATGGTGAAGATCCACGCCCACACGATGTTGCCCGCCACGCCCCAGCGCACGGCCGACATTTTCTGCGACGAACCCACGCCGACGATCGCGCCGGTGATGGTGTGGGTGGTCGACACCGGCACGCCCAGGGCGGTCGCGGTGAACAGGGTGATGGCGCCGCCGGTCTCGGCGCAGAAGCCGCCCACCGGTTTCAGCTTGGTGATTTTCTGGCCCATGGTTTTCACAATGCGCCAGCCGCCAAACAGGGTGCCGAACGAGATCGCGGTGTAGCACGAGATGATCACCCACAGCGGCGGCTCTTTGGCCCCCGCGGTCGAGTAGCCGGCCGCAATCAGCAGCATCCAGATGATGCCGATGGTTTTCTGCGCATCGTTGCCGCCGTGGCCCAGGCTGTACGACGCGGCCGACAGCAGCTGCAGGCGGCGGAACCAGCGGTCCACCCGGCGCGGCGTCGAACGCACAAAGATCCACGACACCAGCAGCATCATCAGCGAACCGAAGATGAAGCCCAGCAGCGGCGACAGCACGATGAACAATACGGTCTTGATCAGGCCCGCCGAGATCAGCGCGCCAGTGCCGCTTTTCGCCACGGCCGCACCCACCAGGCCGCCGATCAGCGCGTGCGACGACGACGATGGAATGCCGTAGTACCAGGTGAAGATGTTCCACACGATGGCACCCACCAGCGCGCCAAAGATGACGTACTGGTCGACCACGCCGGGGTCGATTGTGCCTTTGCCCACCGTGGCAGCCACGGTCAGCTGGTGGAACACGAAGATGGCGACAAAGTTGAACATGGCCGCCATCGCAACAGCGGTCTGCGGCTTGAGCACGCCGGTCGAGACCACGGTGGCGATCGCGTTGGCGGCGTCATGGAAGCCGTTCATGAAGTCAAATATCAGCGCCAGGGCAATCAGCATGCCCAGCACGTAGATACTGATTTGTAGGGTTTGCATGGGTACTCGTCTTTGTAGTTATGCGTTTTCGACGATGATGCCTTCGATGATGTTGGCCACATCTTCGCAACGGTCGGTCACGGTTTCGAGGATTTCGTAGATGGCCTTCATCTTGATCAGGTTGCGCACGTCCGGTTCGTCGCGGAACAGCTTGGACATGGCGGCGCGCATCACGTGGTCGGCGTCCGATTCCAGGCGGTCGATCTCTTCGCAGATCGACACGATCTGGCGCGAGTTGTCCATATTGTGCAGCATCGCTACCGCTTCTTTCAGCTTCTCGGTGCAGGCCAGCACCAGCTCGGCCAGGCGCTTGGCTTCCGGGGTCACCGAGTGCAGGTCGTACAGCGACACGGTCTGGGCCGCGTCTTCCAGCAGGTCCAGGATATCGTCCTGGCGGGTGATCAGCTTGTGGATGTCGTCGCGGTCGATTGGCGTGATGAAGGTCTTGTGCAGCATGTCGACCGTCTGGTAGGTGATCTTGTCGGCTTGCTTCTCGATGCTTTCGATCGCGTGCACGCGATTTTCCAGGTCATCGAAATTGGACATCAGGCCCACCATTTCTTTCGCGCCTTTGACGCACAGCTCGGCGTGCTGATTAAACAGGTCAAAGAATTTGCCCTCGGTGGGCATCAAGCGTCCAAACATACTATTTCTCCGTGATTGAGTGCTGCTAAACACCGGCCAGGTGTCGCCCGGCCGGCGTAAGGTTTAGTCGCCCTGATAGATAGACAGGTTACCGACGTAATTACCAAACTTGGTGTACTGGCCGATCCAGGTCAGACGTACCGCGCCGATCGGGCCGTTACGCTGCTTACCGATAATGATCTCGGCCGTTCCTTTATCCGGCGAGTCGGCGTTGTAGACCTCGTCGCGATACAGGAAGATGATGACGTCCGCATCCTGCTCGATAGCGCCGGATTCGCGCAAGTCGGACATGACGGGACGTTTGTTGGGGCGTTGTTCCAGCGAGCGGTTCAGCTGCGACAGCGCGATCACCGGGCAGCCCAGCTCCTTGGCCAGGCCTTTGAGCGAACGCGAGATCTCCGAGATCTCGGAGGCGCGGTTGTCGCCGGCCTTGGAACCCTGCATCAGCTGCAGGTAGTCGACAATGATCAGGCCGAGCTTGCCGCACTGGCGCGCCAGGCGGCGCGCGCGGGCGCGCATCTCGATCGGGTTCAGTGCCGGGGTTTCATCGATGAACACCTGGGCGTCGTTCATCTTCTGGATGGCGTGCGTCAGGCGCGGCCAGTCCTCGTCGTTCAGGCGGCCGGTACGCAGGCGGTGCTGGTCGAGCTGACCAACCGAGCCCAGCATACGCATCGCCAGCTGGGCGCCCCCCATCTCCATCGAGAAGATCGCCACCGGCAAACCGGCTTCAATGGCGACGTTTTCGCCGATGTTGACCGAGAATGCGGTTTTACCCATGGACGGACGGCCGGCCACAATCACCAGGTCGCCCGGCTGCAGGCCCGAGGTCATGCGGTCGAGGTCGATGAAGCCGGTCGGCACGCCGGTGATTTCGGACTGGTTTTCGCGCGAGTACAGCTCGTCGATGCGCTCCACCACCTGGGTCAGCAGCGGCTGCACCGCCAGCCAGCCGGCGGCGCCGCGGGCGCCCTGCTCGGCAATGGCGAAGATGCGCGACTCCGCTTCGTCCAGGATTTCCTTGGTTTCCTTGCCTTGCGGGCTGAACGCCTGGCCCGAGATATCGTCGGCCACGGTGATCAGCTGGCGCAGCACCGAGCGGTCGCGCACGATCTCGGCGTAGCGGCGGATATTGGCTGCCGACGGCGTGTTCTGCGCCATCGCGTTCAGGTAGGCCAGGCCGCCCACGTCCTCGGCCTTGCCCAGCTGGGTCAGGTTTTCAAACACGGTGATGACGTCGGCCGGCTTGGAGCCGTTAATCATGCGCACAATCTGTTCAAAGATGATGCGGTGATCGTAGCGGTAGAAGTCTTCCGGCTGCATCATGTCCGCGATGCGGTCAAACGCCGCGTTATCGCGCAGCAGGCCGCCAATGACGGACTGTTCTGCCTCGATAGAGTGCGGCGGGACGCGGAGCGAATCGACTTGCGGATCGGAGGGGGCGTTCATGGCGCGAATTATACCTGCTTGCTTATGCCAGATTACAATTTTATGACGAGAAAAAAGCCGGGCAAGCCCGGCTTTTTCAAGGGTGTTGCAAAACCAGACAGGCGTTGCCGCCCGGTCCAGTCTTAGGCGGCTTCGCCTACAACGGCAACGGTCACTTCTACCACCACGTCGGTGTGCAGAGCAACGCTGACTGGGAACTCGCCAGTGGTCTTCAGCGGACCGGTTGGCATGCGCACAGCAGCTTTTTCAACAGCGAAACCTGCTTTGGTCAGGGCTTCAGCGATGTCGAAGTTGGTTACCGAACCGAACAGACGGCCGTCAACGCCGGCTTTCTGAGCGATGGTCACGGTCATGCCGTTCAGTTTTTCGCCCTGGCCTTGAGCAGCAGCCAGCTTGGCGGCAGCAGCTTTTTCCAGTTCAGCGCGCTTGGCTTCGAATTCCGCGATAGCCGAAGTGGTCGCACGACGGGCCATTTTTTGCGGGATCAGGAAGTTACGTGCGTAGCCGTCTTTAACTTTAACGACTTCACCCAGGTTGCCCAGATTGACAACTTTTTCCAACAGAATGATTTGCATAGTTCTTCTCCAGTTTCTCTGCCGCGATTAAGCGTTGTGCAGATCGGTGTACGGCAGCAGGGCCAGGTAACGAGCGCGTTTGATCGCGGTGTCAACTTGACGCTGGTAGTGTGCTTTGGTGCCGGTCAGACGTGCAGGCATGATTTTGCCGTTTTCCTGGACGAAGTCTTTCAGGGTGTCTACGTCTTTGTAGTCCACTTGTTCCACGCCAGCGGCGGTGAAGCGGCAGAACTTCTTGCGCTTGAACAGTGGGTTTTGTTGCTTACGCTTTTCTTTCAGCTTGAGCTTGTTTTTGTCGAACTTTTTACCGAATGCCATTTTAGGCTCCTGTATTTAAATTGAGCTGTCGGGGACAGCACGAAAATCAATGATGTGAAACACCAGGCTTTTGCTATTGCGGCTTTTCTTGTTGAGAAAACCGGTGAACTCGTACAGCCCGCCTAACGGCGTCGCATTGAACCGGCCTGAAATTTCGCCCGCAGCAACAGCGGACACTTCAAACTCGGACAACCGGGCAATGCCCGCCTCCATCTGCTGCGACCGGTGCTGGAGTACAGCATTCACGATCGGCATGCCGGCCGGGGTGTAACGGATTGCATCCCGCTCGGCGATGAGGGCGATGAACTGGAGCTGGTTCAGCGCGGTTCCTTCTCAGGACAATTAAGCGGCTGGAGCAGCAGCGGCGGCTTCAGCGCGGTGCGATTTAGCTGCGTCTTCGCGTTGTACCGACTTCATCATCGGCGAAGGAGCGGTTTCAGCTTTCTTCATCTTGACGGTCAGGTGACGCAGGACGGCATCATTGAATTTGAATGCGGTTTCCAGCTCAACCAGGGTTTCGTTGTCTGCTTCGATGTTCAGGCAGATGTAGTGTGCTTTCGCCAGTTTCTGGATCGAGTAAGCCATTTGACGACGACCCCAATCTTCAACACGGTGAACAACACCGCCGCGCGAGGTTACGGTGGTTTTGTAACGCTCGATCATCGCGGGCACTTGCTCGCTCTGGTCCGGGTGGACGATAAATACGATTTCGTAGTGACGCATGTATAACTCCCTTAAGGACTTGATAATGGCCCACCCTGGCGTCAAGACAGGTGTGGGAAGAGGTAAGCCCGCGACTATATCAGCTTTTGGACCGCAACGCCAGCGCCCAAAGATGAAATTATTTCGCGATTATTTTGTACAAAGCAACAAATTCCCTTGCTTTTCGCTTCACACTGTACAAAAATACAGACTGTTCATATACACAGGCTCACTGCACCCATGCTCAAGCTCACTGCACGACAGGAACAAATCCTGAATCTGATCAAGGACGCGATTGAAAACACCGGCTTCCCGCCGACCCGCGCCGAGATCGCCAACGAACTGGGCTTCAAGTCGGCCAACGCCGCCGAGGAACATTTGCAGGCGCTGGCGCGCAAGGGCGCAATCGAAATTGCCGCCGGCACCTCGCGCGGCATCCGCCTGCTGGGCGCACACGCCGAACCGGCGGCACCAAAAGTGCCGGCCGCGCTGATGATGTCGCTGCCGCTGATCGGCCGCGTGGCGGCCGGCTCGCCCATCCTGGCGCAGGAAAACCTGGAAACCAGCTACAGCGTCGATCCGGCCATGTTTGCCTCCAAGCCCGACTACCTGCTGAAAGTGCGCGGCGAGTCGATGCGCGACGTCGGCATCATGGACGGTGATTTGCTGGCGGTGAAAAAAGTCGACAGCGCCAAGAACGGCCAGATCGTGGTGGCCCGCATCGGCAACGAGGTGACGGTCAAGCGCTACCGCAAAACCGGCAACACGGTCGAACTGCTGCCGGAGAACCCGGACTTCAAGATCATCAAGGTAGATCCTGAAGCTGATGAATTTGCCCTGGAAGGCCTTGCAGTGGGCCTGATGCGGACCTGGCACTAAGCACATCCCCACCCTGCGCCAGCAAGACCAGATCGGCTTGCTGGCGCGCCTCCTGCGCGACCTGCGCAAATACCTGATTCATCAATTGCTGGGCTTCCGCCAGTTCTGCATCGTTCATGGCGTCCGCCACGGCGGAGGGGATGGTGCGCCCGACCGGCAGCGCGGCGCGGTAGTTCTCGCGGAAGCGGCTGTAGCAGGCCAGCCATTCGCTGCGCTCGGCCGGGGTGCGCATGGCACCCGGGGCGCCGCACTGGAAACGCGACAGCGCGATATCGGCGCCGTTGTAGTGATGGGTGTAGTAATCGATTTCGACGCGGTGATCGCCGGCCTGCGCAGCGCTGGCTGCGAGTATCAGGCCGGTGGCAATCAGCGCGCGCATCGTCAGCAGCCTTCCAGCGCGGTGCAGAAGTCGTCCAGCAGGTCGTCGGTGTCTTCGATGCCGACCGAGACGCGGATCAGCGATTCGGCAATGCCCATCGACGCACGGCGCTCGGCGCCCATCTCGTAGAAAATGGTGTGCGCGACCGGGATGATCAGCGTGCGGTTGTCGCCGAGATTCGAGGCCGGAATCGCCAGCTTCAGGCGGTTCAGGAAGTCGAAGCAGTCGAGGCCATCCTTCAGCTCAAAGCTCAGCAGCGAGCCGTGGGCGCGGAACAGCTCGGCGCTGATGCCGTGCTGCGGGTGCGACTTCAAGCCCGGATAGTAGACGGCTGCCACGCGTTCATCCTTCTCCAGCATTTCGGCCAGCGCCAGCGCGTTGGCGGTGGTGCGCTGCATGCGCAGCGCCAGCGTTTCGGCGCCGACCGCGATGTGGTGCGCGGCGTCCGGCGCCAGCGAGGAGCCGAAATCGCGCAGCGCCTTGGCGCGGATCTGCGCCAGGCCCCACTGCAGCGGCGCGGCTTTCTTGTAGTTCTCGTAGATGTTCGGGAAGCGGGTCCAGTCATACGCGCCGGTGTCGGTGATGCTGCCGCCGAGCGCATTGCCGTGGCCGCCGATCGACTTGGTCAGCGCGTTGACCACCAGGCCGGCGTGCACCGACTTCGGCTGGAACAGATACGGCGTGGTCATGGTGTTGTCCACCACGTACAGGATGCCGCGCGCCTTGCACAGCTCGCCGATGCGCTTGAGGTCCGCCACTTGCGTGCGCGGGTTGGCGATGGTTTCGACGAACACCACGCGGGTGCTGTCGGTAATCGCCGCTTCCACGTTGGCCACATCGGTGGCATCGACAAACGACACGCCGATGCCCTGGCTCATGGCGGTCTGCCACAGGCTGTTGGTGTTACCGAACAAGAAGGACGAGGACACCACATGGTCGCCGGCGCGCAGCAGCGCCTGCACCACGGCGCCAATGGCGCCCATGCCGGTGGCGAAGCAAATCGTGCCGACGCCCTGCTCCATCTTGTTGACCTTCTCTTCGAGGGCCGAAATGGTCGGGTTGCCCTGGCGGCCGTAGCGGAAGCCCGGCTCCTTGCCCTGGAAGACCGAGGCCAGCTGGCGCGCGTCCGAGTAGCCGAACGCCACCGAGGTATGGATAGGCTTGTGCAGCGAACCGTGCTCGATGCCCTTCTGACGGTCGCCGTGCAGGATGGTGGTGGTGAAACCGTAGTTCTTCTTGTCGGTCATGGTTACGCTTCGGTGGCGGCGAGGTTCAGGTTCAGCTGCGAACGGCCTGCATCTTCCGGCGCTTTGGCCTTGCTCGGGTGATGACGCTCGTATTCCAGTTTATCCAGATACTCGCGAGTCACGTCGCCGGTCACGTACACGCCGTCGAAGCACGACGCCTCAAAGTTCTGCAGCGCAGGATTGACGTCCGAGATGGCGCGCTTCAGCGCATCCAGATCCTGATACACCAGCGCGTCGGCGGTGATCTCGCGGCACACTTCTTCCACCGTGCGGCCGTGGGCGATCAGCTCGTCGCGGGTCGGCATGTCGATGCCGTACACGTTCGGGTAGATCACTGGCGGCGCGGCCGAAGCGAAGATCACTTTCTTGGCGCCGGAGTCGCGCGCCATCTGCACGATCTCGCGGCTGGTGGTGCCGCGCACGATCGAGTCGTCCACCAGCAGCACCACCTTGTCCTTGAATTCATCCGGAATCGCGTTCAGTTTCTGGCGCACCGATTTCTTGCGCGCAGCCTGGCCCGGCATGATGAAGGTACGGCCAATGTAGCGGTTCTTGATGAAACCTTCGCGGTATTCCTTTTTCAGCGCCAGCGCCAGCTGGATCGCGGCCGGACGCGACGAGTCCGGGATCGGCATGACCACGTCGATATCGTCGGCCAGGCCCTGGCGCTTGATTTTCTCGGCCAGGTACTCGCCCATCTTCAGGCGGGTGTTGTACACCGAAGCGCCGTCGATCACCGAATCCGGACGCGCCAGGTAGACGTACTCGAACACACATGGATTCAGGGTCGGGTTGTCGGCGCACTGGCGCGCGTGCAGCTGCTTGTCGTTGTCGATGAAGACGGCCTCGCCCGGCGCGATGTCGCGCACGAAGCGGAAGCCCATGCCTTCCAGCGCCACCGATTCCGAGGCGATCAGGTATTCCACGCCTTCCGGGGTTTCGTTGATGCCCAGGCACAGCGGACGGATGCCGAACGGATCGCGGAAGGCCAGCAGGCCGACGCCGGCGATCTGCGCCACGGCAGCGTAGCCGCCGCGCACACGGCGGTGCAGCACAGTCACGGCGTTGAAGATGGTGTCGGCGTCGATCGAGATATCGACCGTGGCCTTCTGGATTTCGTGGGCCAGCACGTTCAGCAGCACTTCCGAGTCGGAGTCGGTGTTGATGTGGCGGCGGTCGTTCAGGAACATTTCTTTCTTGAGCTGTTCCCAGTTGGTCAGGTTGCCGTTGTGCGCCAGCGTGATGCCGAACGGCGCGTTGACGTAGAACGGCTGCGCTTCTTCCTCGCTCGACGAGCCGGCGGTCGGGTAGCGGCAGTGGCCGATACCCGAATTGCCTTGCAGGGTACGCATGTTACGGGTGCGGAACACGTCGCGCACCAGGCCGTTGGCCTTGTGCATGGCGAACATGCTGCTGTGATTGGTCGCGATACCCGCCGCATCCTGGCCGCGGTGCTGCAACAGCAGCAAGGCGTCATACAGCATTTGGTTGACAGGTTGATGGGAGACGACGCCGACGATGCCACACATGATGATGCTCCTGGACTGGTACTACAGATTTAACGAATTCAAAAATTCACATGCTGCGCCATCGCAGCGGGGAGGTACTGCTTGACCATGCGAGCGCCCTGCTCTGCGTATGGACTCAAGACCGCGTGCCTCCAAAAATCCTGCTTGGGCAGCGACGTCATCCCGCTCAAGATGACGGCTGCCAACACAATTACAAGCCCGCGCGCGACACCGAACACGGCGCCCAGCGCACGGTCGATGAAGTCCAGGCCGCCCGCGTCGAGCAAGGCGTCCAGCGCCAGCGACAACAGGCCCATTAAAATCCGCGCACCGATAAACAGTGCGATAAAGGCAATGATCAGGCGCAGTACCTCGCCCGGGATCACCGCCGGCAGCATCGGCGCCAGCGCCGCCGCGTAGGCGTTGGCGACCACGAAGGCGATCACCCAGGCCAGCACCGACAGCACTTCCTTCACCAGCCCGCGCACCACGCCGATGATGACCGACGTGACCAGCACGAAAATGACCAGGTAGTCGAAGATCGTCACGTTATGCTGCGGTTCAAACGGTTTCGATGCGGCCTTCGAGGCCCATGCCGCTCAACTTGGCCTTCACCTTTTCGGCCTCTTCCTTGCTGCTGAACGGACCGACGCGCACGCGCGTCACGCCCGACGGCGTTTTCTGGGTGTAGGCATTGATGCCGGCGTTTTTCAGTTTGGTGCGCAATTCGTCGGCCTTGGCCTGGTCGCTCAGGGCCGCCACTTGCAGCACGAATTTCTCGGCCGCTGCGGCTGGCTTGCCTTCCAGGATGGCCAGGGCGCGCGCGTCTTCAGACTTGGCCGCCGGCTTGGTCTCGGCCGGCTTGGCGCTCTCGGCGGCCTTGGCCTTGGCTTCCGCCAGCTTGCGTTCGGTTTCCTGTTTTTCGGCCTTGAGCTTGGCCTCGGCCTTGGCTTCGGCCTGCTTGCGTTCGAGTTCCTGCTTGTAGTCGGCTTCCTGGCGCGCTTTCAGCTCGCGCTCGGCCTGGGCCTTGGCTTGCTGTTCGGCGCGGGCGTCGGCTTTCGCTTTGGCGTCGACGTCCGGCTTGGCGGTCTCCGCTACGGCAGGCGCAACCGGCTTGGCGGCCGGCTTCACGTCTTCGACGATTTCTTCGCGGCTGTCGAGAGCGGCAGCGGCGGCGACCGTGCCCGCCGTCGGCGCGGTCACGGCGTCGGCCGGCTTGTCCTTGGCGGGGATTTTGATTTCAATGTCGGACGACAGCGGCTTGGGCTCGGAATCGAGCACCATCGGCAGGCCCACGGCCACGGCCAGCGCCAGGGCGATGGCGCCAACCAGGCGGCGGCGTGCACGTTTCTTTTCCGGCAATACTGGATCGTCTTCGTCACGCTCGCGCGTGCGGCGCCTGGTGGCGCCGCCGTCAGCCGACGAGGCGCGCTTGGCGCGGGCGCGTTCGGTCGCCGCCCGGTCATCTGCGCTGGTGTAAAAACCGCTGTCTTGACCTGCGGAGTCTTGCTTGTTTTTACCGAGTTTCGAGAACAAGCCCATGCGTGATTTCAGTCCTGTGCGTTCAATGGAGTGAGGATTTTCGCGCTGCCATGGCACCGGCAACGGTCAGGAAAGATCCAAAGACCACAATTCTATCATCCTCACCGGCCCGGCTGACGGCATTTGCGTATGCGGCAGCCGGATCGTCGAACACATTGATGGTGCGCTCGTCGCGTTCGGGCTGCACCGCCAGTACCTTGGCGGCCAGTTCCGAGGCGCTGGCCGAACGCGGCGACGGCAGCGTGGCCAGGCACCAATGGTCGATATGCTCGGACATGGCGGCGATCACGCCGTCGATATCCTTATCGTGCATCGAACCGAACACGGCGTAGGTGTAGCGGTGGAAGCCCATGTTGCCGAGGTTCTGGTTCAGCGCGGCGGCGGCGTGCGGATTGTGCGCCACGTCGAAAATGGTGGTCGGACGGCCCGGCAGCACCTGGAAGCGGCCCGGCAGCTCCACGGTGACCAGGCCGGTACGCACTTCCTGCGCGCCGACCGGCAGCACCAGCTTCAGCGCTTCCAGCGCGGCCAGGGCGGCGCAGGCGTTGAGGATCTGGTTGGCGCCGCGCAGGCTAGGATACGCCAGCGAATTGCGGCGCTGGCCGCGGCCGCCGTAGCTCCACTGCTGCTTGTCGCCCGAATAGTTGAAATCGCGGCCCATCAGCCACAGGTCGGCGCCGATGGCGTTGGCGTGATCGATCAGCGACTGCGGCGGCACCGGATCGGAGCAGATCGCGGTTTTACCGGCGCGGAAAATGCCGGCCTTCTCGAAGCCGATCTTCTCGCGGGTGTCGCCCAGGTAGTCGGTGTGGTCGATATCGACGCTGGTGACGATGGAAACGTCGGCATCGATGATGTTGACCGCATCCAGGCGGCCGCCCAGGCCCACTTCCAGGATGACCACATCCATGCCGGCTTGCGACAGCAGCTTCATGATGGCCAGCGTGGTGAATTCGAAGTACGTCAGCGAAGTGTCGCCACGTGCGGCTTCCACCGCGTTGAAGGCGGCCACCAGCGTTTCATCGCTGGCCATGTCGCCGTTGATGCGGGCGCGCTCGTTGAAGTCGAGGAAGTGCGGCTTGATGTACAGGCCGACCTTGTAGCCGGCGCGCATCAGGATCGATTCCAGCATGGCGCAGGTCGAACCCTTGCCGTTGGTGCCGGCCACCATGATGGTCGGGCAGCTAAAGCCCAGCTGCAGGCGCTCCTTGACGGCCAGAACGCGGTCCAGGCCCATGTTGATGACGGTTTCGGCATGGCGCGATTCAAGCAGCGCAAGCCAGGCGGGCAAAGTAGTTGGGAGGTTCGACATGATGGTGACTCAGAAATGAAAACGGCGCGCAGGCCGGATGATATCCGATTGCGCGCCGCAGCGTGAGAGCGTTGCCCGTTTTTAGGCGAGCACTTCCACTGGTTGGTTCTGCAGCAATGCCAGCAGGCGGGCGATTTCTTCGCGCATCTTGCGGCGGTCGACGATCATGTCGACGGCGCCCTTCTGCACCAGGAACTCGGCGCGCTGGAAGCCTTCCGGCAGCTTTTCACGCACGGTGTTCTCGATCACGCGCGGACCGGCGAAGCCGATCAGGGCCTTCGGTTCAGCAATCACCACGTCGCCCATGAAGGCGAACGAAGCGGACACGCCGCCCATGGTCGGGTCGGTCAGCACGCTGATGAATGGCAGCTTCTTCTCCGACAGCTTGGTCAGCATGGCGGTGGTCTTGGCCATCTGCATCAGCGACAGCAGGCCCTCTTGCATACGGGCGCCGCCGGTGGCGGTGATGCAAATGAACGGCACTTTCTGCTCCAGCGCCACTTGCGCGCCGCGCACGAAGCGCTCGCCGACCACGGAACCCATCGAGCCGCCCATGAATTCGAATTCAAAGCAGGCCACCACGGCCGGCAGGCTCATGATGGAGCCGCCCATCACGATCAGCGCATCGGTCTCGCCGGTGGCTTCCATCGCTTGCTTCAGGCGGTCTGGGTATTTCTTGCTATCTTTGAACTTCAGCGTATCGACCGGCAGGGTATCCATGCCGATTTCATAACGGCCGCCGGCGTCGAACAGGCTGTCGAGACGCTCACGGGCGCGGATGCGCATGTGGTGATCGCATTTCGGGCAAACGTGCAGGTTCGACTCCAGGTCGGTGCGGTACAGCACGGCTTCGCACGATGGGCATTTGACCCACAGGCCCTCCGGCATGGTCTTGCGCGCGCCCGCGTCCGAACGCTGGATACGTGGGGGCAGCAGTTTTTCCAACCAACTCATAAATTCTCCTTGCAGCTAATTCTTGGGCCGAAGTGTAGCCGTTTCTGGCCCCCCTGTCGAACTTTAGAGGATTTCCACTACTCCTCCAGAGGGAGCTTGCCCTCCGCCTCCAGTGATTTCTTCAATTCTTCACGCTGTTTCAGGGTAAGAATGCCAAGATTGGCTTTATAACCAGATCCGGCAATGTGCCGCAGGTACATCCCCATCATAGCTTGGGCAGACAAGCCGTATGGCCGCCCAAGCTCTTCAAAGTACTCAATAGAATGAAAATCGAGCCTAAAAGTAATTTCTGCACTAAGTTGTTCGAAGAAGGGATTGGGAACGGAGTGCGAAAAATCGACTTCTTTATCTTTGTTGCGCATGATGTCACCTATTCAAATAAGCTAGCGTCTTGCTATGCGAGGCCTTGCGCGCGGAAATAATCCGAATAACATCGTCACCACGATAACAGAACGAAATCATCAACGATCGATCCTTATCGCTGCGAGCCAAGAGCCAAAACCGGTCTTCGTCGTCCGAATGCAGTTGATCAAACTCCATGCGGCCCTCGGGGTCATCGAATGCGGTAACGGCTTCATCAAAGCTTACTCCGTGCAGGCGTACATTAGCTTTGGCTTTGCGGGGATCCCAAGTGAAGCGCACGACCACTCCCTTTCAACATAGCGAGTACTTAACTATGTATCAAGGTGAGCAGTCGGGTTTTGAGCGACGTCAGGCGTCGAGGGCGGTGCGGATGGAGGTGGTGAAGGCCTGGACGGCGGCGACGGCCTTGTCTTTGCCGGCGGTTTCGATTTCCTGGATGATGCGGCTGCCGATGACCACGGCGTCCGCCACCTCGGCCACGGCACGCGCGGTCGCGCCGTCGCGGATGCCGAAGCCGACACCTACCGGCAGCTTCACGTGCTTGCGGATCGCCTGCAGGCGGTTGGCCACGTCCACGGTGTCAATATTGCCGGCGCCGGTCACGCCTTTCAGCGAAACGTAGTAGCTGAAGCCGCCGCCCACCTTGGCCACCTGCTCGATGCGCTTCTCGGTCGAGGTCGGGGCCAGCAGGAAGATCAGGTCCAGTTCGGCCGCGCGCATGGCGGCGGCGAACTCTTCACACTCTTCCGGCGGATAGTCGACCACGATGGCGCCGTCCGCGCCCACCGCCACCGACTGCTCAATGAAAGCCTTCGGGCCGATGCGCTCGATCGGGTTGGCATAGCCCATCAGCACCACTGGCGTGGTCTGGTTGGTCTTGCGGAATTCCGCCACGTAGCCGAACACGTCCTGGATGCTGACGCCGTTGGCCAGCGCGCGCTCGCAGGCACGCTGGATCACCGGGCCTTCGGCCATCGGATCGGAGAACGGCACGCCCAGTTCGAGAATGTCGGCGCCGCCTGCCACCAGGGCATGCATCAGCGGCACGGTCAGTTCCGGCGCAGGATCGCCGGCGGTGATGAAAGTAACGAGCGCGGTTTTGTTTTGCGCTTTCAAAGCGCTGAAGGTTGCTGCAATTTTGGACATGTCGGTTTCCTTAGTTGAATTTGAGACCCATACGTTCTGCGACCGTATGCATGTCCTTGTCACCGCGGCCCGACAGGTTGGCCAATACAATTTTGTCCTTCGGCAGCGTGGCCGCCAGCTTGGCCGCGTAGGCCAGCGCGTGCGACGACTCCAGCGCAGGGATGATGCCTTCAATGTGGCAGGAATCGTGGAAGGCTTGCAGCGCTTCCTCGTCCGTGATCGAGACGTACTCGGCACGGCCGCTATCCTTCAGGTAAGCGTGCTCCGGACCCACGCCCGGATAATCGAGGCCGGCCGAGACCGAGTGCGTCTCGATGATCTGGCCGTTCGGATCTTGCAGCAGATAGGTGCGGTTGCCGTGCAGGACGCCCGGATAGCCCTTGGTCAGCGAGGCTGCGTGCTTGTCGCCGTCCAGCCCTTCGCCCGCCGCTTCCACGCCGATCAGCTTCACGTCCTTCTGGTCAATGTACGGGTAGAAAATGCCCATGGCGTTGGAACCGCCGCCGATGCAGGCCACCACGTAGTCCGGCTGGCGGCCGGTCATTTCCGGCATCTGCACCAGGCATTCCTCGCCGATCACCGACTGGAAGTCGCGCACCAGCATCGGGTACGGGTGTGGACCGGCCACGGTGCCGATGATGTAGAAGGTGTTTTCAATGTTGGTGACCCAGTCGCGCATGGCTTCGTTGAGCGCGTCCTTCAGCGTCTTGGAGCCGGACTCCACCGGCACCACGGTCGCGCCCAGCAGCTTCATGCGGTAGACGTTCTGCGCCTGGCGCTTGACGTCCTCGCTGCCCATGTACACCACGCATTCGAGGCCGAAGCGTGCGCAGATGGTGGCGGTGGCCACGCCATGCTGGCCGGCGCCGGTCTCGGCGATGATGCGTGGCTTGCCCATGCGCTTGGCCAGCAGTGCCTGGCCGATCACGTTGTTGATCTTGTGGGCGCCGGTGTGGTTCAGGTCTTCGCGCTTGAAGTAAATCTGCGCGCCGCCGGCCAGTTCGGACCAGCGCTTGGCATGGTAAATCGGCGACGGGCGGCCGACAAAGTGCTTGAGCTCGTAGCGGAATTCTTCGAGGAATTCAGGGTCCTTGCTGTATTTGGCGTAGGCTTCGTTGAGCTCGGCCAGGGCGTAAGTCAGGGTTTCGGCGACGAAACTGCCGCCGTACGGGCCAAAGTGGCCTTTGGCGTCTGGTAATTCGTAGTCTTTAGCGTGGAACAGCGCTTTCATGATGGGTTTCGCTTTCGATAGTGGCATCTCCAGCCCGCACCGCCGATACAAAATCGGCAATCTTGCGGGCATCTTTGATTCCCTTGGACGCTTCGACACCGGAACTGATGTCGACCGCGTAGGGACGAACGTCTACCACCGCGTCAGTCGCGTTGTGTACGCTCAAGCCACCACTTAAAACGACCCGAGGCGCGAGATCTTTTGGAACGAGAGACCAATCAAAACCCTTTCCTGCGCCCCCGTAGGCGTCCACATAGGTATCCAGCAACAGGCTGGTGAACAAGGGACTGGCGGCGCGGTTTGCCTGCTCATATTCTAGCAGTTCATCCGGCCGCGTGTCAGGTTTGACGCGGAACACTTTCATGTACTGTCGCCCGGCGGCGGCGGCGATGGCCGCGCCCTGCTCCACGGTTTCGTCGCCGTGCAGTTGCAATAATGACAGCGGCGCGACCTTCACGGCTGCCGCCACCTCGTCCGGCGAGGCGTTGACGAACAGGCCGACCGTGGTGATGAAGGGTGGCACGGTACGGATCAATTCAGCGGCGCGCTCGGGGGTGACGTAGCGCGGGCTCTTGGGATAGAACACGAACCCGATCGCATCGGCGCCGGCAGCCACCACGGCTTGCACGTCTTCCTCGCGGGTCAGGCCGCAGATTTTGATACGGGTACGCATGTTCATCCTTTAAAACCAGGGCAGCTGGCTGCTGGTTTCCTGCGGCAGCGCCCACTTTTCATCGTAATCGATTTTGGCCAGGTACAGGCCGTCCGGCATGAAGGTCGGCGCAGCGATCTGGCGATTTTTTGCGGCCAGCAGTTCGGCCATCCAGGTCACATCCTCACGGCCCTGGCCGATGTAGACCAGCGAACCGACCAGGTTGCGCACCATGTGGTGCAGGAAGGCGCTGGCCTTCAGGGTGAAGATGATCAGGTCGCCCTGGCGGCGGATCTGGATATCGTGCATCTGCTTGACCGGCGACTTGGCCTGGCAATGCGCGGCGCGGAAGGTGGTGAAATCATGCGTACCGATCAGCGGCTTGACCGCTTCCCGCATGCGCTCCACGTCCAGCGCGTGATGGTAAAAACCGGCACGGCCATTCAGCAGCGAAGAACGCACCTGATGGTTGTACAGCACGTAGTGGTAAGTGCGGGCACGCGCGCTGAAGCGGGCGTGGAAGAAGTTCTCTTCGGCCGGATCGCCCTCCAGCACCTTGGCCCAGCGCACGCCGATCGACGGCGGCAGGAAGGCGTTGACGCCGCGCACCCAGGCATGCGGCAGGCGGTTCAGGTCGGTATCGAAATGGACGATTTGCTCGGAGGCGTGCACACCGGCGTCGGTGCGGCCGGCGCAGGTGGTGGCCAGCGGCACGGTGGCGAATTCCAGCAGCGCCTGCTCCAGCTTGTCCTGCACGGTCAGGCCGTGGTCCTGCTTCTGGTAACCGTGCCAGGCCTGGCCGTCGTACTGAAGCCCGATTGCGATCCGTTTCAATTGCTGCCCAATATCTGAATGTCTGAGTCAGCCATTATATAACGGCAGCTTTTATCCCAGCTGGGCCTTCATGGTGTTGGCACGGGCCACCTGCTCCGGATTCCCGCCACGCAGCACTTCATCCAGCAGTTCGCGCGCGCCTTCCTTGTCGCCGATTTCCTGATAGGCGATGGCCAGGTCCAGCTTGGTGTCCATTTCCATGTGGTGGGCCGACAGCGGCTCGTTGCTGGCCGGCGCCGCTGCGGCTGGCGCTTCGGTCGCGGTGGCGGTGGCTGCGCCGCCGCCCAGGTTATCCAGGTCGAGGTCGATGCCCGACAGGTCGAACTCCTGCGCCGCTGGCGGCGGTGCGGCGGTAATGGTTTCCGCCGGCAGGTCGAGGCTGGTGTCGAAGTCCATCGACGGCGCTGCCGCTTTCGGCGGCTCGGTGAAGGCGGGCACTTCCGGAATGTCGAAGCCGGCCAGGTCGAGGTCGAGCGGATCGCTGACGGCTGCTGGCTTGGCGTCTTCCGCTGGCGCGGACGCTGGCAGGTCCAGGCCGAAGTCCATGCCGAGGTCGTCGGCCGGGGCTGGGGCTTCCGCTGCTGGCGCCGGAGCTGGTGCCGGGGCGGCCGGGGAGTCGAAGCTCAGGCCGTCCAGGTCGAAGTCCATCAGGTTGCTGTTTTCGGCAGCCACCGAGGCTGGCGATACCGACGCATCGGCCGCCTGCGGCAAGGCGGTGTCGAGGCCGCTGCCGAAGTCGAGATCGTTGAAGTCGGCGCCGGCAGCCGGGATGGCTGGCGCGGCCGGTGCGGCGTCCTGGCTCAGGTCCAGGTCCAGCGCTGGTGCGGCGGCCACTGGCTCTTCTGCGGCTGGTGCGGCTGGCGTGTAGGTGGCGCCGAAGTCGCTGCCGAAGTCCGGCTCGGCTGCTGCAACCGCCGCTGCGGCCACAGCGGCTGCGGCGGCCGGCGCGGCCGCTGGCGATGCATCGCCAGCGCCCATGGTGTACAACGGATTGGCCGGATCGAGGCCCTTGCCCATCGCTGCTGCCTGCTCCCATTCGCCGCCCTGGCCGCGGGTCAGCGCGTACAGTTCGGAAGCCTGGGTTTCAAACGCGCGCGCATCCTTGCGGGTGACGTAGATTTCCAGCAGCTTCAGGCGCACGGCGTGGCGTTCCGGATGGGTGCGCAGTGCTTCTTTCAGGATTTCTTCGGCTTGGGCGTCGCGGCCGTAAGCGATGTAGACGTCGGCTTCCGCCACCGGATCGACCTCGTTGGTGTCCAGCTGGCTGGCCGACGGTGCGAAGTTCGAGTTGAACACGCTGTTGTTGGTATCGACGCTCTGGCCACCGGCGTCGGCGATCAGCGGTTGCTGCGGCGGGACGGCGGTATCGCCAAGGATGGACGGCTCTTCGGCCGGCACCACGAATTTCTTGCGGCGGCGCGAAGCCATGATGCCCACCGCACCCAGCAGCACGGCAGCGGCGGCCGCGCCCACGTAGGTGATGTTGTCCATCAGGATTTCGAAGAAGCTCGGCTCAGCCAGCTTTTTCGGTGGCAGCACCAGTGTACGCTTTGGCTTGTGCTCGGCGGGCGGCGTGGCGTCAATGGTTTGCACGCCCGAGGCGGCAGCCGATGCAGCAGCCGAGGCCGACGGTTTCCTGGCATCGGCGGCGGCCTTGCTCTTCAGCGCCATCAGCTTCTCGAGGTCGTTGACGTTCTTTTCCAGTTCCTTGACGCGGGCGGCGGCTTCGTCCACCGCTTTCTGCTTGGCGATCTTGTCCTCTTCCGCCGCCTGGCCGGTCTTGCCTTGCTGCGGCGCGCTGGCGGTGGCTTTCGACAGCGTCAGCTTGTCCTTGGCGGTATTGGTGGCGGTCGGTTTTTCCTCGACCTTGGCGGTGATCTTGCCCGATACATTTTGCGAGGCGTCCGGCTCCTTGGCCGGCGCGGCGGCGGCGACCTGCCCTGCCAGCTTGGAGCGGTAGGCGTTGAAGTCGGCCGCGTGCGCAACCACCACGCCGCGCGCTTCGCTCTCGCTGCCGCTGGCGCGGATCGCATCCGCATCCGGCACGGCCAGGATCTGTCCCGACTTCAGGCGGTTCATATTGTTGCCGGCGAAGGCTTCCGGATTGGCGCGGTACAGCGCGACCAGCATCAGGTCCAGCGACACATCGACCGGCTTGACCTGGTTGGCGATGCGGGTCAGGTTGTCGCCTGCCTTGACGGTGTATTCGGAGGCGGCGGCCTTGGCCGGGGCCGGGCTAGCTGCCGGCGCGGGCGTGGCAGCAGGACGCGCAGGCTGCGCCGCCGCGGCTGGCGCCGGAGCCGGCGCAGGTGCAGGCGTTGCGGCCGGCACGCGGTTGCCGAGGTCCACCGGCGCCGTCACTTGCGGCGCTTGCGTGGCGCGCAGGTCTGGCGGGTCCAGCAGGAAGGTGTATTCGCGGACCATGCGGCCGCCGGTCCAGTTCAGTTCCAGCAGCATGTCGACGAACGGCTCGTTGATCGGCTGGCTCGAGGTGACCTTGATGACTTGCTTGCCGTTGCGCGGCTCCACTTCAAAACGCAGCGACATCAGCGCCGGGTTGAAGTCGATATTGGCGGAACGGAAGGCCTCGGCCGGGGCCAGCTTGGCGACCAGCGCGCTGGCCTCGTCGGCGCTCACGGCCGTCAGTTCGATTTCCGCCCGCAGCGGCTGCCCCAGCGCGGACAGGACAGTCAGCTTACCCAGTCCCGCCGCATTTGCAGACGCGGCCAACAACACAGCGCTGGCTACCGCGCTGGTGAGTGACTTCAACGCGAACGAAACAAAGGGGCGATTTTGTACTGGCATAGTGGGGCGTTTTAATGATTGTCAGAGGGAAAATGTTACTTTCCCGGATATATCAACATAACATCATGCTTAGGAGCATGCAAGCTTTGCACCACTGTAAACCAACAAAAGGGCTTCTCCCTATGAAAACACATAGGGAAAAGCCCTTCTCTTGTACTGATTAAAGCAAGCTAAGGCTTACTGATCCAGCACGATGCGCAGCATGCGGCGCAGTGGTTCGGCAGCGCCCCACAGCAACTGGTCGCCGACGGTGAAGGCCGACAGATAGTCCGGACCCATGCTCATCTTGCGCAGACGGCCGACCGGGATGGTCAGGCTGCCGGTCACGGCCGCTGGCGACAGGTCTTTGACCGACGCTTCGCGGGTGTTCGGCACCACCTTGGCCCACTGGTTGGCCGAAGCGATGATGTCGGTGATTTCGTCCAGCGGCACATCCTTGTTCAGCTTGATGGTCAGTGCTTGCGAGTGGCAACGCATGGCGCCGATACGCACGCACAGGCCGTCCACCGGAATCGCTTTGGAACCGAAGTCCGGGCCCAGGCCCAGGATCTTGTTGGTCTCGGCGCCGCCCTTCCACTCTTCCTTCGACTGGCCGTTGCCCAGGTCCTTGTCGATCCAAGGGATCAGGTTGCCGGCCAGCGGCACGCCGAACTGCTTGGTCTCTTCAGCCGACAGGCCGTGCTGGGTTGCCAGCACCTGACGGTCGATTTCCAGGATGGCCGAGGCAGGATCGTCCAGCAGCGGCTTGACCGCGCCGTTGATGGTGCCGAACTGGGTCAGCAGTTCGCGCATGTGCTGCGCGCCGCCGCCCGAGGCTGCCTGGTAGGTCATCGAGGTCATCCAGTCGACCAGGCCGTGCTGGAACAGGCCGCCCAGGCCGATCAGCATGCACGACACGGTGCAGTTACCGCCGATGAAGTTCTTCACGCCCTTGCCCAGCGCGTCCTTGATGACGTGCATATTGACCGGGTCCAGCACGATGACTGCATCTTTTTCCATGCGCAGGGTCGATGCGGCATCGATCCAGTAGCCGTTCCAGCCGGCCGCGCGCAGTTTCGGGAACACTTCGGTGGTGTAGTCGCCGCCCTGGCACGAGATGATGATCTCGCACTTTTTCAGTTCGTCGATGTCGGTCGCGCTTTTCAGCTTGGTTTCGTTCTTGGCCATGGCCGGCGCGTTACCGCCCGGATTCGAAGTGGTGAAGAACACGGGCTCGATGTGAGCGAAATCGCCCTCTTCCTGCATGCGTTGCATCAGGACCGAACCCACCATACCGCGCCAACCTACCAGACCTACGAGTTTCATTTTGCTCTTCCTTTTAAATTATCTATCCCGACGTCATTCCGGCGCAGGCCGGAATCCAATTGGGTCCCGGCCTGCGCCGGGACGACGTGCGTCAGCCGAGGGCTTTAACGACCGCGTTGCCCATCTCTTCGGTACCCACCTTGGTGGTGCCGGCTTCGTAAATGTCGCCGGTGCGCAGGCCTTGTGCCAGCACTTTCTTGACGGCGTTTTCGATGCGGTCGGCCTGCTCAACCTTGTTCAGCGAGAAGCGCAGCATCATGGCGGCCGACAGGATGGTCGCCAGCGGATTGGCGATGCCCTTGCCGGCGATGTCCGGCGCCGAGCCGTGCGACGGTTCGTACAGGCCTTTGTTGTTGGCGTCCAGCGAAGCCGATGGCAGCATGCCGATCGAACCGGTCAGCATGGCGGCCGCGTCCGACAGAATGTCGCCAAACATATTGCCGGTGACGATGACGTCGAACTTCTTCGGCGCGCGCACCAGCTGCATGGCCGCGTTGTCGACGTACATGTGGTCGAGCGCGACGTCCGGATATTCCTTGTGCACGTCGGTGACGATATCTTTCCAGAACTGGAAAGTCTCCAGCACGTTGGCCTTGTCGACCGAGGTCAGGCGCTTGTCGCGCTTTTGCGCAGCCTGGAACGCCACGTGGGCGATGCGGCGGATTTCGCCTTCCGCATAGCGCATGGTGTCGAAGCCTTCGCGCTGGCCCTTGAACGGACCGTCCGGGCACTCGCGCACGCCGCGCGGCTGGCCGAAGTAAATGTCGCCGGTCAGTTCGCGCACGATCAGGATATCCAGGCCCGACACCACTTCCGGCTTCAGCGTCGAGGCGCCGGCCAGTTCCGGGTACAGGATGGCCGGACGCAGATTGCCGAACAGGCCCAGGTTCTTGCGCAGGCCGAGAATGGCCTGCTCAGGACGCAGCGGACGGTCCAGGGTGTCGTACTTCCAGTCGCCGACGGCGCCAAACAGCACCGCGTCCGCGTCCTTGGCCAGCTTGAGCGTGGCGTCCGGCAGCGGGTGGCCGCTGGCTTCATAGCCTGCGCCGCCGACCGGGGCGGTTTCCATCTCAAATTTTTCGTCCAGCGCGTTCAGTACCTTGACTGCCTGCGCGACGATTTCCGGGCCGATGCCGTCGCCCGGGAGGATTGCGATTTTCATGTTGTCGATTCTTTAGATGACGTTAGCCAACCAGGGTTGGTTTGCCAGATGGCGCTCTTCGAAACCACGGATAGTGTCGGCGTGGCGCAGGGTCAGGCCGATATCGTCGAGCCCGTTCATCAGGCAGTATTTGCGGAAGGCGTCGATCTCGAATGGGTAGGAGAGACTGCCGTTGCTGGTGGAAATGCGCTGCTGCTCAAGATCCACCACCAGCTTGTATCCGGGGAAGGCCTTGACTTCATTGAACAGATGATCGATCTGTGCTTCGGTTAATACGATGGGCAGCAAGCCGCTCTTGAAACAGTTGTTGAAGAAGATGTCGGCAAACGATGGCGCCAGGATGGCGCGGAAGCCGTACTGGTCCAGCGCCCACGGCGCGTGTTCGCGCGAGGAGCCGCAACCAAAATTTTTGCGGGTCAGCAGGATCGAGGCGCCTTGATAACGCGCTTCGTTTAGCACGAAGTCCGGATTCAGTGGACGCTTGCTGTTGTCCATGCCCGGCTCGCCGTGATCGAGGTAACGCCACTCGTCGAACAGATTGGGGCCAAAGCCGGTGCGGTGGATGGATTTCAGGAACTGCTTTGGAATGATGGCGTCGGTATCGACGTTGGCGCGATCCAGCGGCGCCACCAAACCTTCGTAAATCGTAAATTTTTCCATGATCGATATGTATTGGGTCCCCGCCTGCGCGGGGACGACGGCAAGCCGTCGTTTTTAATGGCCTGAGGCGCCTTGAACCGCCTGCCCCGCTTTTTGGATGTCCTTGCCCATGCCGGAAATGGTGTTGCAGCCGGTCAGTACGAAGGTAGCGATAATGGTCAGTGCGAAGATCTTTTTCATGATGGTTCCTAACAAAGTGTGCGGCGCCTCAGCCGCGTTCAGATAAATCAGTGCAGTGCGCGCACGTCGACGAAGTGGCCGGCGATACCGGCTGCCGCTGCCATTGCCGGCGACACCAGATGGGTGCGGCCGCCCTGGCCTTGACGTCCTTCGAAGTTACGGTTGGAGGTCGATGCGCAGCGCTCGCCCGGTTCCAGGCGGTCGGCGTTCATCGCCAGGCACATCGAGCAGCCTGGCTCGCGCCATTCAAAGCCGGCGGCCTTGAAGATCTGGTCCAGGCCTTCGCGCTCGGCTTGTTCTTTGACCAGGCCCGAGCCCGGCACCACCATCGCCAGCTTGACGTTGGAGGCGCGCTGCTTGCCGCGTACCACCGCCGCTGCGGCGCGCAAGTCTTCGATGCGCGAGTTGGTGCAGGAGCCGATGAACACTTTGTCGATGCGGATATCTTCAATCGCGGTGTTTGGCTTCAGGTCCATGTAGACCAAGGCCTTTTCCATGGCGCTGCGCTTGACGCTGTCTTTTTCCTGGTCCGGATCCGGCACGCGGCCGTCGACCGGCAGCACCATCTCAGGCGAAGTGCCCCAGGTGACTTGCGGCTTGATCTCGGCGGCGTCCAGCGTGACCACCAGGTCGAACCTGGCGCCAGGGTCGGTGTGCAGGGTGCGCCAGTACGCAACGGCCTGGTCCCACTGCGGACCGACCGGCGAGAATGGACGGCCTTTGACGTAGTTGATGGTGGTGTCGTCGACGCCGATGATGCCGGCGCGCGCGCCCGCTTCAATCGCCATATTGCAGACCGTCATGCGGCCTTCCATCGACAGCGCGCGGATCGCCGAACCGCCGAACTCCATGCAATAACCGGTGCCGCCGGCGGTGCCGATCTTGCCGATGATGGCCAGCACGATGTCTTTCGCGGTCACGCCGGCCGGCAGCACGCCGTTCACTTCCACCAGCATGGCCTTGGATTTTTTCTGCAGCAGGGTCTGGGTTGCCAGCACGTGCTCCACTTCCGAGGTGCCGATGCCGTGCGCCAGCGCGCCGAACGCGCCGTGGGTCGAGGTGTGCGAGTCGCCGCACACCACGGTCATGCCCGGCAGGGTCGCCCCCTGCTCAGGGCCGATCACGTGCACGATGCCCTGGCGCTTGTCGTTCATGTTGAAGTAGGTCAGGCCGTAGGACTTGGCGTTCTTGTCCAGCGTTTCCACCTGCAGGCGCGACACCGGATCGGCAATGCCTTCGGTGCGCGAGGTGGTCGGCACGTTGTGGTCGGCCACCGCCAGGTTGGCGGAGATGCGCCACGGCTGGCGATTGGCGGCGCGCAGGCCGTCAAAGGCTTGCGGGCTGGTCACTTCATGCACGAGGTGACGGTCGATGTACAGGATCGTGGTGCCGTCTTCCTCGGTCTTGACCACGTGGGATTCCCAGAGTTTGTCGTAAAGCGTCTTCATGATGTTATTTGCGTACTGCTACGATTATCCAACTTGATTATGCCATATTGTGCAATGCAATAGCAGCCACCGCTGTCCGACCTCTTGAGTCCGATGCCTTCTGCATACCGATACACGGGGTATGACTCCAAAATAAAAAAAGCCTGCGTGTGAACGCAGGCTTTTTGGTCCTTCTGGCCTGATCCGCTTGATCAGGCCGCCATGCGTACACTACCTCTACAACCGTCCATTAGGAACGATAGACCTACCACCAGCACCAGCTCGCCCTCTGCAGAACGAGCCGTGCCGGTAATGCCCTCGACGGTAATCGCGGTCATCGGTTTAATCACCAGGTCGGCAGTGCCATCGACCGCTTCCACCGCCAGGATGTATGGCTGTGGTGCGGAGACAACAATACCCACCTTCTCGCGGCAGCTTTCGTAGCCCAGCGAGTCGGCCAGCGAACGCACCGGCAGCGGACGGCCCTGATCCTTGAGGACCGGGGCGCCGCCCACTTCCATGAACACTTCCGGCAGCTCGACCACGCGCTGCACCACGGCCATCGGCAGCGCCAGCGCGGCGCCCGAGGTCGAGACCAGCATGGTCGGCACGATCGACAGTTCGATCGGCAGGCGGATCGAGAACTTGGTGCCCTTGCCCAGCTCGGACTCGATCTGGATCGCGCCGCGGTTTTTCTCCACGGCGGTCTTCACCACATCCATGCCGACGCCGCGCCCGGACACGCTCGACGCCACTTCCTTGGTCGAGAAACCCGGTAAGAATACCAGTTGCAGGCAATCGTCGGTGGAAAGCTGCGCAGATTCCGAGATCAGGCCCTTCTGCAGCGCCTTGGCGCGTAGCTTGACCGGGTCCATGCCTTTGCCGTCGTCCTGCAGCACGATCATGACGCTGTTGGCTTCCTGCCAAGCTTTCAACTGAATGAAGGACTTGATCGGCTTGCCGGCAATCGCGCGTTCTTCCGGCGTTTCCACGCCGTGGTCAAGCGAGTTGCGCAGCATGTGCACCAGCGGGTCGTACAGCGAATCGACCACCACGCGGTCGACTTCGGTTTCCGCACCTTCGATGTTCAGGTCGACTTCCTTGCCCAGGTCCTTGGCCAGCTCGCGCACCAGGCGCGGGAATTTCTGGAACAGGCGGCCGACCGGCTGCATGCGGGTTGCCAGGGTGGCGCGCTGCAGTTCGGTCGAGTAGCGCGAGGCGCGTTCCAGCGTTTCGGCCAGCGTCGACATCAGCGTCTGCGCCTGGCCTTCGAACTTGAACTGCATCAGGCGTTCCAGCAGCACGGCAGCCTGGTTGGCAGCCTGCACCGATTCGCCGGCCACTTCCAGCAGCGCGTCCAGCTTGACCGCGTCGATACGGATCGATTCTTCCTTGGCCGGCGCCGATTGCGGACGCTCTTCCTTTTTCTCGCCAGGGTCGCGGCGCGGCGCGGCCTTGACTTCGGCAGCCACGGCGGCGATTTCAGCCGAGCTTGGCGCGGCCGGCGCAGGGGCCGGCGATGCGGCAGGCGCAGCGGCAGGCGCCGGAGCCGAACGGGTGTAGGAACCAGCCGGCATCACGGCTTCGTACATGCCTTCCCAGTCCAGGCCGTCAGCAGACGGCGCGGCGGCCGGGGCTGGCGCGGCGGCGGCAGGAGCAGCAGGCGCTGGCGCCGGGGCAGCGGCGGCAGGCTTGCCACCGCCCGAGTCGGCCTTGCCGGCAATGGCGTCGTTCAGTAATTGCTCGAGGTCGCCCGGCAGCGCCGGCAAGCTGCTCGGCTCGGCGCCGTCGTTCAGCTCCGCCAGCTGGTCGGCCACGAAGCCCGAAGCCTGCAGCGCCGCCTCGATCGACAGCGGCGTCACCGGCGCGGCGCCAGTGCGCAGCGCGTCGAACAGGTTTTCGGTCAGGTGGCAGGCCGCCACCAGCGCAGGCAGGCCCATGAAACCGGCGCCACCCTTGATGGTGTGGAAGGAACGGAACACTGCATTGAGCGTCTCTTTATTGTCCGGGTCACGTTCGAGGCGCAGCAGGTGCTCCTCCACATTGACCGCCAGATCCATCGCCTCGACGACGAAATCCTTCAGCATATCGTCCATTAGAACCCCAGATCGGCAAGCAGATCGTCAACACTGTCCTGGCTCAGGGCCACGGTCGGCGCCGATGGGCCCGACATCAGGGACACTTCTTTCTGTGCGATTTTTTCCTTGACGCTAGGCGGCGCATTGTCTTTCAGCAGCTGCGCCAGCTCTTGCTCCACGGTCTTGGTGATGTGCACCACCTTCTTGATCAGCTGGCCGGTGATGTCCTGGAAGTCCTGGGCCATCATGATGTCGAGCAGGCGGGCTTTCTCGGCCTCGGTGGCGGCCGACACGGCCACGGCGAATTTCTGCGAGTCGCCGGCCAGTTGCTTGAACTGTTCCAGGCTCAGCTTGCCGGCGAACAGATCGGCCCAGCGGGTTTCCATGTCTTTCGATTGCTTGGACAGCACGTCCTGTTCCGGCATGCCTTCGTCCAGCGTGTTGAGCACCTTGTTGGCGGCTTGCTCGGTCAGCGAGGCGACGTACTCGAGGCGATCCTGGGCGTCGCTGATTTGGGTGGCCGCTTCGGTCAGCGCCTTGTCGTAGCCCAGTTCGCGCAGCGAGTCGTGCAGCAGGCGGACGATGCCGCCCAGGCGTTCGAACATGACGTCCTTGCCGCCCTCGTCGCCTTCAGCGCCGGCGGCAGCAGCGGCAGCAGGCGCGGCGGCGGGTTCGGCAGAGGCGACCACGTCGGGCGGTCTGGCGGCTGCGACTTCTTCGAACAGGCTTTCCAGGTCATCTTCCGCAGCAGCGGCCGGCGCGGGTGCTGGAGCTGGAGCTGGCGCTGCGGATTTGCTCTGAGCGGACACTTCTTCAAATAATGCGTCGAAATCGTCAGCGGCGTTAGTCATAATCCCTGCTTCTCCATATTTGGTAAATTTGCTGCCCTAAACTAGCTATATTTGGAGATACTAACATTGGATAGAACAACGGAGTATGCCGCGTGACACAAAAGTAGTGCTTTAGTGCAAAAAAAACCTGTAAAAAGCATAAAAGCCCACACCGGGCTGTACGGGAAAAAGCGCTTTTCTTTGATAAATATCAAGTCTTTCCATAGTATCAATAATGTGAATCGCGACTACAATGAAGCTGTGAGTTGATTAGAAAGGAGGTTCATCATGTACCGCAAAATCCTGATCACCACCGACGGCTCGACCGTCTCCAGCAAAACCGCCTGCGCCGGCGTGCAGTTTGCCGAGCAGCTCGGGGCCGAAGTGCTGGTGTTGTTCGTGGCCCCCGAGTACCAGTACCCGATCTACGTGGAAATCATCCCGCCCAGCTACCCCAGCGAAGATGAATACCGCGCCGCCATGCAGCGCGCCGGCCAGGAGCATACCCAGGACGTGGTCGCTTCCTGCGCCAAGCGCAACATCCGCTGTGAGGCCATCACCGCGTTCCACGAGAGCGCCGCCCTGAAGATCGTGGACGTGGCGCAACAGAACGGCTGCGACCTGATTTTCATCGGATCGCACGGGCGCAGCGGCTGGGGCCAGCTGCTGCTGGGCAGTGTAACCAACAAGGTATTGCACAACAGCAAAATTCCGGTGCTGGTGCACCGCCTGATCAAAGAGCCGGGTAGCAAATAACAATCGTGCGGCAGCCTTTTTATAGTAAGATCATAAGGTTAATGCTATCGCAATAACAATTACCATTAATCACTTTTTAGGCCGCCCTTTATGATTCGTATTGTCATTGCAGATGACCACACCATCATGCGGGAAGGCCTCAAACGCATCCTCGACGGCGCGCCCGACATCGACATCGTGGGTGAAGCCATCGACGGCTTCGAGGTGCTGGGCCATGTGCGCCAGGGCGGCTTCGACCTGCTGCTGCTGGACTTGTCCATGCCCGGCCGCAGCGGGGTCGACCTGATCCGCCAGATCAAGGCCGAGGCCCCCAAGCTGACCATCCTCATCCTCACCATGCATGAGGAAGAACAGTACGCGGTGCGCGCCATCCGCGCCGGCGCCCAGGGCTATCTCACCAAGGAAAGCGCCGGCACCCAGCTGGTGGGGGCGATCCGCAAGGTCGCTTCTGGCCGGCCTTACATTTCCACCGAGGTGGCCGAGCAGCTGGCGCTCAACATCATGATGCCGCACGAATCGCTGCTGCATAAACAGCTGTCGGACCGCGAGTTCGAGGTGTTCTCGTTGCTGGTGGCCGGGCGTTCGATCACCGAAATCGCCAACAGCCTGCACCTGAGCGTGAAAACCGTCAGCACCCACAAGACCCGCATCATGCAGAAGATGGGCATGAGCTCACTGTCGGAAATGGTGCAGTACGCAGTGGCGCACCGGCTGCTGTCACCGTTCAAGACCTGACAAGCAAGCTCGAGCGTAGGACTAGTCCTACATCCGTTGGTGCGACTCCTACGTCCACATTCAGCCGTTGCTGATATCTATCCTCCTGTTGTGTTGGCATACTGAAACCATACCGCACAGCACCTAGACCACAGGAGAGACCACCATGCTGTCTACGCAAACGACTGAAATTCGCCCGGCCACGACGACGCTGCAATCGTCGTCGATGGAAGCCGGCCGCCAGCGTCAGGGGCGGCTCTGGTCGAACCTCAAGGAAGTCTGCGATTTGCTGCACATTCCGGCAGCCAATTCGGTGGCTGCCGAAGAAGTGCTGTTCCAGCATGTCCAGTTCAAGACCGGCCAGCGCATCCACACCATCGGCCAGCCGTTCGACACCTTGTACATCGTCAACTCCGGCTTCCTCAAAACCGTGCTCATCGACGAATACGGCAACGAGCAGGTGCTGAGCTTCCCCATGAAGAGCGACATGCTGGGCGTGGACGGCATCCACACCCGCCACTACTCGTCGGAAGCGGTGGCGCTGTCGGATTGCGACCTGATCTTGCTGCCCTTCAAGAAGCTGACCACGCTGGCGCGGGTCCACCCGGAAATGGAAAACATGATGTACGGCGTCATGAGCCGGGAGCTGGTGCGCGAGCAAGCCATGATCGGCATGCTGGGCGCGCTCAGTGCCGAGGCCAGGGTGGCGCGCTTCCTGGTGGCGCTGTCCGAGCGCTTCGCGCAGATGGGCTACTCGAGCAAGCTGTTCAACCTGCGCATGACGCGCCACGAAATCGGCAGCTACCTCGGGCTGACGCTGGAAACCGTGAGCCGCACGCTGTCGGCCTTCAACGAAATCGGCATGATCAGCGTCGACCAGCGCACCATCGGCATCAAAGATCCAGAAGCACTGAAAACCTTGCGCCGCCTTCCACCCTCGCGCACGCGCGGCCGCCCGGCCTCGCGCAGCAAAGGCGGCAGTACCGTACCGTCCGGGCAGTTGCTGGCGGCCTTGTAGCACGTAGTAGCACTTTGCAGTTCTTCAGTACGACCTCCCGTTTTACCCAGCCTTGGGCCCGGTCTCGCACCGGGCCGCTTTTTTATCGTCCTGGCAACGGAAAAACACTTGCATTCCATCGCGCCTTCCACAATAATGAATGCAAATACGAATCATTCTTATTTATGGAGAGCCAGACGATGATTACTACCACCCCTGCCCTGCCGCCAGCCATCGCTGCCCACCCAGTCGCCACCGCGCATGCCACCAAGCCGGTCAAGCGCATCAGCAGCGCCAGCCTGATGGACGGCGGCCGCGAACTGGAAATCGAACACGGCGGCCGCGTCTACCGCCTGCGCATCACCCAGCTGAACAAACTGATTCTCACCGCCTAATTGTGCGTAGTAGCCAGCATGCCGCCAGCCACACTCTCTCTTCCACACCAGGAGCGTCTGATGGCCATCGAACATAGCAACCCGATTTTCCTCGCCCCATCGCAGGGCGGCCACAATCCCGAACTGATGCTGTCCGCCGTGCTGCATCTGATGTCGCACTACACGGCCGGGAGCGAATCGTCCGGCGGCTGCGTCAAGCTGGCCTCGGTCATCGAGCGCCACCTGAAAGCGCTGGCCGGCCTGCCGGAACTGTCGCCGGTGCTGAGCGCCACCTGCCAGCAGCTGTCGGAACAATGGGCGAGCGAAGTCGAACGCAACTTGCACGAACAGGAAAAGACCAACTTCCTCAGCCGCATCATGGCCCGCGCGCGCACCGCGCCGTCCATGGCCTGAGCCGGGAGCCGATCCACATGTGCGGGAAACACGATCCACTGGCGGCCATCATTGCCGCCGCCATGCCGCAGGTTTCAGCTCCGCTGGCGGCGCCGCGTGCGCCCGGGCAGGAGGCCAAGCAGCAAGTCATCAAGCCCGTCGTCAGCAACGTGATGAACGCGCTGGCGAAAGAGCAGGAGGCACAGGCGTCGCGCCGCCGGCGGCTGTGGGAACTGGGCCATGCCTGCCACTGCCCACTGGTGGGCGTGAGCTTCCCGCTGGGCGTGCTGCGCAAGCTGGTGGACAAAGTCACCAACGGCAAAGTGGTGGCCGACGATTACGAAGTGCACGTCGGCGCCGTCACCGAGTGCGGCACGCGCAATCGCCTGTCGGAAGCACTGCAGAAAGAACTGGAACGCCGCTACGCCGGCGTGCTGCTGCGCTTCCGCAACGCCAAGACCACCGGGCAGGTGGCCGAGCTGTGGCGCACTGCTGTGGCGGATGGCGATGTGGCAGGCGCGTTCTGGGCCGGCCTCACGCATCCGCGTTGCACCTCCGAGCTGGAAGAACAGATGTGCCGCGACCTGCACATGGTGCAGCATCAGGCCGGCGCTTGCGTGCGGGCCGACATCACCAGATTCAACGCCACGCTGGACGAGAACAAGCGCCTCACGCACGACCTGCACAAGGCACAGCAGCGCGCCACCGTGCTCATGGCCGAGAAAAGCGCCGATGCCGCGAAACACGCGGCGCAGATAATGCAGCTGCGCGCGCAAGTGGTCGGCAAGGACAGCATGATCGATTCACTGAAGATCGAGCTGGAGCAGTTGCGCGAGTCCATTCCCGGACTGGAATCGCGCGCCAAGCTGGCCGAGCGATTGGCCCAGATGGAAGAACGCGAACGCGCCATGCGCAACCAGATCAACGAGCTGAAGCTGGAACTGGCACGCGCAGCGGAAGCGCCAGCCGCGCCGGTGCAGGAAACAGCGCGGCAAGTGGTGGAGCACGTGATGAAAATGCCGCTGAGCCTGAACGACCGCGCCGTGCTGTGCGTGGGCGGGCGCAACGGCAACGTCGCCAGCTATCGCGAGCTGATCGAACGCGAAGGCGCGCAATTCGCCCACCACGATGGCGGGCTGGAAGACAATGCCAACCGATTGGAAGCCAGCCTGGCGGCAGCGGACCTGGTGATTTGCCAGACCGGCTGCATCAGCCACAGCGCCTACTGGCGCGTGAAAGACTACTGCAAGCGCAACGGCAAGCGCTGCGTGTTCATCGACAACCCATCCATCTCCAGCCTCGCGCGCGGCCTCGAGCAAGCCAGCGCCGAGTAGCCGTCATCCCCGCGCAGGCGGGGACGACGGGCTAGTACACGTCGCGACGGTAGCGGCCGGTGACGGCAAGCTCATCGAGCAGTTCCCGCCCCAGCACTGCCGTCAACGCCGCATCCACGCCAGCCGCCATCCCTTCGAGGCTGCCGCACACATAGATCGCGGCGCCCTGCGCCACCCACGCGCGCACCGCTTCGGCCTGCTCGGCCAGGCAGTCCTGCACGTAGCGCCGCTCTGCCTGGTCGCGCGAGAACACCATGTCCAGTTTTTCCAGCACGCCATCGCGCTGCCAGCCGTCGAGCTCGGCGCGATAGTGATAATCGTAAGCCGCGTTGCGCTCGCCGAACAGCAGCCAGTTGCGCCCCTGCCCGGCCAGCGCACGGGCCTTCAGGTGGCCGCGCAGGCCGGCTATACCGCTGCCGTTGCCAATCAAGATCAGCGGACGCCCGGCATTGCCATCCAGGCGGAAACGCTTGTGCTGGCGCAGGCGCAGCTGCACGCTGGCGCCCAGCTCTGCCGACTGCGTCAGCCAGCCCGACGCCACGCCGTGGCTGCCATCGCCATGCGTATGCAGGCGCACCAGCAGATGCACGCGGCCATCTGAAGGAATCGACGCGATCGAATACTCGCGCGGCCGCGACGGATCGGCCGGCGCCGCCACCTGCACCAGATCACCGGACTGCCACGACGGCAGCACGCCGCTCACCGGCTCCAGCTCAAGGTGATAAATCGGCTCGCCCGCGCTGCCCGCATTCAGCTGCACGCGCTCGCTCAAACGCCACTCTTCAAACGCCGGCGCGCTCCAGTCCGGCGCATCGCTGGTGCCGGCCAGATGGCTCAGTTGCTGGCGCCATTGCCCGATCGCTTCATCCGAACTGCGGTTCACTTCCACGCGCGGGAACAGCGCTTGCGCGCCTTGCGCCTGCAGCCACTGGTCGAGCGAACGGCCGAAGCCGCAGAACTGCGCATACGCCGTGTCCCCCAGCGCCAGCACCGCGTAATGCAGTTGCTGCAGCGGCAGCGAGGTGGTCATCAGACGGCCCGCAAACGCGGCGGCCGCATCGGGCGCATCGCCTTCGCCATACGTGCTGACCAGGAACAGCACGCGCTCGGCGCGCTGCAAATCTTCCGCCCCCAGCTCGGACAGTTCCGCCAGCCGCACCGGGATGCCGGCCAGCTTCAGGGTGGCTGCGGTCTGCTGCGCCAGCTCCTCCGCATTGCCGGTCTGGCTGGCATGGGCGACGATCCAGCCGGAGCCGGATGCAGCCGCTTCCGCCTTGGCGCGCGCGGCGGCCAAACGCTTGCGGCGCGTGCGCAGGTATGGCGCCAGGCACACCAGCGCGTAAGCCGCGCCCATGCCGGCCACCAGCATCAATCGGGTGGGGTCGTTGGTCCAGATCATTCGTCAAGCATGCTGCGTAAGTGGGAGCTCAGGTATTCGGTAAAACTGCCATCCGCCTGGCGGACGACGAAACGCGCGGCCAGGCCTTGCAGCTCGGCCAGCGGCAAGCCGCCGCGGCTGCCCAGCACGGTCAGCGCGGTGGACCACGCATCGGCCGCCATGCACTGCGGGTGCACCACAGTCACCGAGGCCAGCTCGTTGGCGATTGGCATGCCGCTGCGCGGGTCGATGGTGTGCGAGTAACGCTGGCCATTCAATTCAAAATAGCGACGATAGTCGCCCGAGGTGGCGACCGACAAGCCATGCAGCGCCAGCACCAGTTCGTCGATTGCAGCGCCGGTGACTTGTTCCAGCATCACCCACCACGGCTGGCCATCCGGCTTGACGCCGCTGCCGCGCAGCTCGCCGCCCACCTCAACCAGGTGGTGCGTATAGCCTTGCGTTTTCAGGTAGTAGGACAGGCGGTCCACACTGTAGCCCTTGGCCACGGCCGACAGGTCCAGCTGCACGCCGCCCGGCTGCAAGGCGCGACGGCTTTCGCGCTGCAATTGCACCGGCCGCGCCGCCAGTTGCGCGCGGGCGATGGCAACCTCATCGGCCGATGGCGGTACAAAATCCGGCTGGTCGAAGCGCCCATAGGGGCCGAAGCCCCACAGATTGACCAGCGCACCGGCGCACGGATCGTAAGCGCCGCCGGAAGCGCGCGCCACGTCCATCGCGTACGACAGCACATCAAAGAACGCCGGCGGCAAAACCTGCCAGCTACCCGCGTAGGCGCGGTTGAAACGGCCGAGGTCGGACTCGGCCTCCCAGTGGCTCATCTCGGCCACAATGGCATCGAGCTGCTGCTGCAGCCCGTCCTGAAGATGATCGCAAGCGGCGTCCGCTGCGGCCACCAGCCGCACCGACCAGCTGGTGCCCATGCTGCGGCCGGCATAGTCGCGGATCACGCCGCCTGCTGGCGCCGGGTCGTCCGAAATGGCATGCGGCAAAAGAACCCGGCGCATCGCTGCCTTATTCCGGCAGGATTTCCAGCACGGCCGCGTAGGTCGCGCGGCGCGGCGGCATCTGCGGCGGCTGGCCCGGCACTTGCGGCGCCGCTGCCGGCCAGCTGCTGCTGACCATGTACGCGCCGGCGGCCGGCAGCACGAAGGTCAGTTCGCCGTTGGCGTCGGTGGTCTTGCGGATCTCGCCCAGCGTGCCGCGATACTTGACGCCGCCCGGAATCAGGCTCACGCCCTGGTTGGCGGCTGGCTTGCCGTCGAGCAGAAAGCGGAAAGTGGCCTTCTCGCCCGCGCGCAGTTCGGTCGGATGGGTGACCGCCACCAGCTCCAGGCCTTTGCCGGTCGTCTTCAGCACTTCCTTGCTGGCATCGCCGTTCGACACGTAGGTCTCCAGGCGGCTATCGGTGCGCGACAGCTTGACTTCGGTAGCGTCGGCCGGCACATCCTTGGCCAGCGACTCCTCGGTGCCACGGAAGCGCTTGACGTTGCCTTCCTTGTCCTTGTAGCTACCGAACACGCTTTGCGACACCAGCGCGATCTTGTAGGTGCCGGTCTTCACCAGCTTGAGATCGAAGGTGTTGCGCAGCTTGCCGTTGCTGACGTTTTCCATGGCCACCTTGGCCCCGTCCGGGCCCGTGACCTCGATGCCGTCCAGCTTGAGCGGCTGGTGGTCGATATCGAACAGGCCTTCGGAAATGGCGGCGTCCACGGTCACCCAGGCGTTGCCGTCACGGCCGGCTTCCACCTGGCTCGACGATGGCAGCAGCCACGGCTTGTGCGCATGCGCGCTCAGGCTCACCAGCGACATGCCGGCCAGCGCCAGCGCGATCAACGATTTTTGCAGTTTCATGTCTCCGCCTTTGGCTTATGGTTTGACTTGCACAACGACCGCACCCAGCTCTTCCTTGCCCTGGCCGGTGACATTGGCGGCAGCCTTCGGCGGCCACGCCAGCGGCACCTTGACCACTTCACGCCCGCCCGCTTCGCGCGCCGCTTCCACCAACACCGTGTACTGGCCGGCCGGCAGCTTGTCCAGCGCCCCCTTCGGCGCAGTCAGCGTCAGTTCGCCCGGCGCCTTGGTCGCGCCCGACACGCCATCCATCGGCATGGTCAGCTCGCGGCCGCTCTTGCGCCACCACTGGCGCATGTCCTTCAGCCACTTGGTGCCGGCGTTGTCCTTCTTCTTGGTGTCGTACAGCACGGCGATGTTGGCCACCACTTTCTGGTCGGCGTTTTCCAGCCAGGCGGCGATGTACGGACGGTGGTATTCCGCCACGTTCAGTTGCGGCACGTCGAGTTTGAGGGCGAGGTCGGCAGCCATGGCCGAGGCACTGGCAAGTGGCAGGCTCAGCGCGATGGAGTAGCGTAATTTCATGGGGATCCTGTCGTGAGATTAATGGATAAACAGCAGTGCAATTACTACGGGAATCAGCACACCGAGGCCCACCATCGGCCAGGTGAACGGCCGGTTGGCCGCGTGGAATTTCAGGATCAGCAGGCCGGTGATGCAAAACACCAGGCAGGCTATGGCAAAGATATCGATGAACCAGTTCCACGCCGCGCCGGTGTTGCGGCCCTTGTGGACGTCGTTCAGCCAGGAGATCCAGCCGCGGTCGGTATTTTCAAATTCGGTGGCGCCGTCTTCCAGCCCGATGCGCACCCACGCATCGCCGCCGGCCTTGGGCATCGGCAGGTAGACCTCGTCCACCGACCACTCTGCCGCGCGCCCGCCCGGCTGGATCTTGAATGTGTCGGCCAGCCATTGCTCGGCCTTGGCCGGCAGCGCTTCCTTGGCGCCGTCATGCTGTTCGGCATACGCACGCAACTCGGCAGTCAGCGCTTGCGGCAGCTGCGCCTGCTTGCGCACGATGCTGGGCTTGGCCTCGATCTGCGAGGCGTGGTTGAGCGTGATGCCGGTAATCGCAAACAGGAACATCCCCAGCAGGCACATGGCCGAGCTGATCCAATGCCACTGGTGCAAATGCTTCAGCCAGACGGCGCGGCTGGCATTGCGGGTGGAACTGGCGCTGTGGTCGCTCACGGGACTTCCTTCGACGAAAAATACAAATGATAATGATTATCATTTGATGGGTCAACCCATCTTGTGTTTCTGTTCTGTAAAGTCCGGGCGAAAAAAAACCGCAGGCCGAGGCCTGCGGTTGGGACCGGATCACACAATGCGGTCAGGATTTGGAACGGCTGCCGGAACCGCCGCTCGAGCCACCGCTAGAGCCACGACCGCCGCGGTCGCTGTCACCGCTGTCCTCATCTTCATCGTCGTTGCTGCCGCTGGCACGGCCCTTGTTGCCGCCCGAGCTCGAGCCCGAGCTGCTGCCCGACGATGCGCTTTGGCTGCTACGGCTCTGATCGTTCTTGTGGCTCATGCTACCGGCGCGGCGTGCTTCTTCCGAGGTGAACTCGTGTGCCGTGCCTTTTTCATGTGCCGCCCGGCCGCCTTCGGCAGCGATTTCGCGCTGCTGGTCCGGGTCCATCGAAGCGAAACCACGTTTGCTGGTGTCGCCGCTTTGCTTGTTGCCTTTGTCTTTGTCGCTCGTTGCCATGATGACCTCCTCTAGTAATATTAGCTCCTGCATGCATCACAGGAGTAGCCATGCTAGTTCAGTGGCCATGCACACAATGTAGGACTTACCCAGTAACCGCTGTAGGAAGATTCCGCAGACTTCATAAAGGGATTTCCCAAACCGCCTCGCCGCTGCTCACGAAGACCCGCTCGCCCGGCTGAGGCAGCACCGCATGGCCGCCGGTGAAGGCGCCGAACGATGGCAGCACCAGCCGCTGCGGCGACACCAGGAAGCACGGCAGCAGCAGTGATTCCCATCCCGCGCGCAGCCGGTACACCGGATGCACGTGACCAGCCATGACATACGCCGCCGACAGCACATCCGGGTGATGGCAAAACGCGAACGGCCCCACCACGTAAGGCTCATCAACCATCGCAATGTCGAGCTGCGGCGGCGGATCGCCGGCATGGGCGTCGTGATTGCCGCGCACCAGCGTCAGCAGCAGTTGCGGATGACGCTGTCGCCAGGCCAGCATTGCCGCCAGCGTGGATGATGCGTGCGCCGCCTTCGCGTGCAGGAAGTCGCCAAGGAACAGGATGCGCCGTACCGGATGCAGCGCCAGCAGCTCGTCCAGCGCCAGCAGATTGGCGCTGGTGGTGCCGGCCGGCACCGGCACGCCCAGCGCGCGGAATGACGCCGCCTTGCCGAAGTGGATATCAGCCACGATCAGCGTCTGCTCACGCGGCCAGTACGCCGCTTTCTGCGGCAGCAGCAACAGTTCTTCCCCTGCGACATACAGCTTCATGGTCCGGCCGCCTTTTCCAGTTCACGCACCAGCCGGGCCACGCGGTCCGACAATTTTTCGGTGCTGAGTTTTTCGCGGAAGCGCTCCACCATCAGCGCAAAGCCGAACGGCGTGGCGCGCTTGATGGCATGGAAACGCACCTGGCGCGCCTGCAGTTCGACCAGCGTGGCACGCAAGCGGCCCAGCTCCAGTTCCTGTTCCAGCACCTCGCGCTGGGCCTGGGTCAGCAGCAGGTTGCCGGCGTCGTGCTTGCTGAACACGGAAAAGAACAGCGACGACGAGGCCTGCAACTGGCGCGCGCTCTTGCCCTGTCCTGGATAACCCTGGAACACCAGCCCGGCAATGCGGGCAATTTCGCGGAAGCGGCGCTGCGACATCTCGCTGGCGTTCAGACTGGCCAGCACATCCTCCAACAGGTGGTCTGTACTAAACAAAGCGACGTCGGCGCCATGCCCGGCGTCCATTAGTTTGGCCCAGTCCAATTCCTGCGCGCACAGCAGTTCCATGCCGTAATCGTTGATGGCGATGGAGAACGTCACCGGCATCATGCGGCCGACGCGATAGGCCAGCAGCGCCCCCAAACCCACGTGCACCGAGCGGCCGGCGAACGGGAACATGAACAGGTGGCGTCCTTCGCGGCTGGACATGGTCTCGATGACGGTGACCGCGTTGGTCGGCAACGACGACCAGCGCTGCTGTATTTCCAGCAGCGGCTTGAGCGCCTGCATTTCCGGCCCGTCGTAGCGGCCGCTGTCGGCCAGTTGCAATTGCGCCAGCGCCGCATGCGCCAGTTCCGACGACATCGGCATGCGCCCGCCCTGCCAGCGCGGCACGGCGCCGCGCGCACCGGTGGCGCGGCGCACGTAGGCCGTCATCTCGTGCAGCCGCACGAATTCCAGGATGCGCCCGGCAAACAGGAAGTGATCGCCCTTGCGCAGCCGCGCGATGAACGATTCCTCCACGCTGCCCAACCGCCCGCCGCTCACATACTTCACCTGCAGCGAGGAATCGGAGACGATGGTGCCTATGCCCATGCGGTGGCGCCGCCCCAGCGCCGCATCCGGCACACGGTAGACGCCCTCTTCGTCCGGCAGCACGCGCCGGTATTCCGGATAAGCCACCAGCGTCTGCCCGCCGCGCGCGACAAAGTCCAGCGCCCATTGCCATTCCTGGTCGCTCAGCTGCCGGTAGGACCAGGCGCTGCGCACCTCGGCCAGCAGATCCTGCGAGCGAAAGCCGCCACCCAGCGCCATCGTTACCAGATGCTGCACCAGCACGTCCAGCGGTTTGTCCGGCACCGGCCGCGCTTCGATATCGCGCGCGGCCACGGCCTGAATGGCGCCGGCCGCTTCCAGCAGTTCCAGGCTTTGCGTCGGCACCAAGGTCAGGCGCGAGACGCGGCCCGGCGCGTGGCCGCTGCGGCCCGCCCGCTGCAGCAGGCGCGCGATGCCCTTGGCGCTGCCGATCTGCAGCACGCGCTCCACCGGCAGGAAGTCCACGCCCAGGTCGAGGCTCGATGTGCACACCACGGCTTTCAGCAGGCCCTGCTTGAGGCCCTGCTCCACCCACTCGCGCACCTCCTTGTCCAGCGAGCCGTGGTGCAATGCGATCAGGCCGGCCCAGTCGGGGCGCGCATCGAGCACATGCTGGTACCACAGCTCCGCCTGCGAACGGGTGTTGGTGAACACCAGCGTGGTGGCGTGCCGTTCGATTTCCGCGATCACCGGCAGCAGCATCTGCACGCCCAGGTGGCCGCCCCACGGGAAGCGCGAAGGGTTTTCGGGAATCAGCGTATCAACCATGATCTGCTTGGCGACGTGGCCTTCGACGATCACGCCATCGGGCGCCAGCACATCGCGCGCACGTTCGAGATTGCCCAGCGTAGCCGACAAGCCCCACACCAGCAGCGCGGGATTCCAGCGCCGCAAGCGCGCTAGCGCCAGCTGGGTCTGCACGCCGCGCTTGTTGCCCATCAGCTCGTGCCATTCGTCGATGATGATCATCACCAGATGCTTGAAGCGCTCGGCCGCATCGGGATGGCTGAGCAGCAGGGTCAGGCTTTCCGGGGTGGTGATGAGGGCGTCCGGCAGGCGCTTGTTCTGGCGCGCGCGCTGGGCCGAGCTGGTGTCGCCGGTGCGCGCCTCGACCTGCCAGCCGGGGGCCGCTTCCTGCAGCGCGCGCAGGGTGTCGGCCGCCAGCGCGCGCATCGGCGTGATCCACAGCACGCGCAGGCCGGTGGGCGCGCGGCCGCCAGCGCCGCGCACAGCGGCGGCGCGCTGCATGGCGGCGAACCAGACGGCGTAGGTCTTGCCGGCGCCCGTGGTGGCATGCAGCAGGCCCGAACGGCCGGCCGCGGCAGCCTCCCACACGGCGCGCTGGAACGGAAAGACAGTCCAGCCGCGCCCGGCAAACCAGGCTTCCGCGTTCATGGCGCGGCCAGCAGGTTCTTCAGCGAAGCCAGGGTATCGGCCTCCTCGATCGCTTTATCCTCGCGCCGGCGCAGGATGCGCGGGAAGCGCACGGCCACGCCGGACTTGTGGCGCGGCGAACGGGCAATGCCTTCAAAACCGATTTCGAACACCATGCTCGGCGTGACGCTGCGCACCGGGCCGAATTTCTCGATGGTGGTCTTGCGGATGGCCTGGTCGACTTGCGCGATCTCGGCGTCGGTCAGGCCCGAGTAGGCCTTGGCGAACGGCACCAGCTTGCGTTCCTCGTCCCAGACGGCAAAGGTGTAGTCGGTGTACAGCGAGGCGCGGCGGCCATGGCCGGCTTGCGCGTAGATCAGCACGGCGTCAACGCTGTAGGGATCAATCTTCCACTTCCACCACGTGCCCACGCTCTTGGTGCGGCCAACGCCGTAGCGTGCATCGACCGCTTTCAGCATCATGCCTTCCACACCGCGCTCGCGCGACTCGTTGCGGATCAGCGCCAGCTGCTCCCAGCTGTCCGCTGCGATCAACGGCGACAGGCGCAGCTGCGGCGCGCCCTGCAGACTGCCGATCAATTGCTCGAGCAGCATGCGGCGCTCGGCTTGCGGCAGGTCGCGTAGGTCGCGGCCATCCAGTTCGAGCAAGTCGTAAGCCACCATCACGGCCGGCAATTCGCCCAGCACGCGGGCTGACACCTGCTTGCGGCCCATGCGTTTCTGCAGGTCGGCAAACGGCGCCGGCGCCGCGCCGCCGTGCCAGATCAGAATTTCACCATCGAGCACCACGCCGTCCGGCAGGCGCAGCACGGCCAGTTCCGGGAAGCGTTCGGTGATCAATTCCTCGCCGCGCGACCACAGCCAGTTCTGGCCTTCGCGCCGCACCAGCTGGGCGCGCATGCCATCGTATTTCCATTCGGCGTGCCACTGCGCGATGTCGCCTAGTGTGGCCGGATCGCGCTCCAGCTGGTGCGCCAGGAAAAATGGATATGGCTGGCCGCCGCGCTGCGCCTGCTCTTGCGGCGTGTGGGCGGCAACCAGTTGCCTGAAGCCTGCCGCTGTGGAGCTGATGCTGCCGTCGGTCCAGCCCATCAGGCGCTGCGCGATCAGCTTGCCATCCAGGCCGGCAATGGCGCTCAGCGCGCGCGTGACCAGCAGGCGCGACACGCCGACGCGGAAGCCGCCGCCGATCAGCTTGGTGAGCAGGAAGCGTTCGCGGGTGTCGAGCTGGTCCCAGTAGGTGAATAGCGCCGTACGGATGGCTTCCGGCGCGGCGCCGCGCAAGGGCGCGATGCCGAGCTCGATCCAGTCGGCCAGGCCGATTTCGCTGGGGTGCTTGGGTGGCGGCAGGATGTGGGCGATGGTTTCGGCCAGGTCGCCGACGGCCTGGTAGCACTCGTCGAACAGCCATTCGTCCAGGCCAGCATACTCCATGGCGTACTGGCGCAGCAGCTTGGTCGGCACTGCCTGACGCGGCTTGCCGCCGGCAAGAAAGTAGACGGCCCAGGCGGCGTCCTGCGGCGCGGCAGTGGTGAAATAGGCTTGCAGCGCGGCCAGCTTGCGGCTGGTGGAGGTGGTCTCGTCCAGCTCGGCGTACAGGAGGGCGAAGTCACGCATGGGAGTCCTCCCGCGCGCCGCCGATGGCTGGCATATCTTCGGTCTCGTCGTCGCCGTACTCGGTATCGAAGCCGCTGGCCTGCAGGCCCTGCTGCTGTAGCCAGCGCACCAGCACCGCAATCGAACCGTGCGTGACGATCACGCGCTGGGCGCCGGTGGCGGCAATCGCTTGCAGCAGCCCCGGCCAGTCGGCGTGATCGGACAGCACAAAACCGCGATCGACGCCGCGCCGCCGGCGTGCGCCGCGCAACTGCATCCAGCCGCTGGCAAAGCCATCGCTGAAATCGCCGAAGCGCTTGATCCACGGCGAACCGGCCGCCGACGGCGGCGCCAGCACCAGCGACCGGCTCAGCTCACTCTTGGCGACATCGCTCACCATCACGGTCGGCGGCAGCCACACGCCGCTATCGCGATACACATGGTTCAGGCTCTGCACCGCGCCATGGCAGACAATCGGCCCTATGCCGGCATCCAGCCCGCTCAACATCCGCTGCGCTTTGCCGAAGCTATAGCCGAGCAGCACGCTGGTGCGCTCCTGCGCCGCGTTGGCGGCCCACCAGGCATTGATTTCGTCGTAGATTTCCTGTTGCGGCCGCCAGCGGTAAATCGGCAGCCCGAAGGTGGATTCGGTAATGAAGGTATCGCAGCGCACCGGCTCGAATGGCGCGCAGGTGCTGTCGGCCTCGACCTTGTAATCGCCCGAGGCCACCCACACCTCGCCGCGATACTCCATGCGAACCTGGGCCGAGCCCAGCACATGACCGGCCGGATGCAGCGACACCGTCACGCCGTTGTGCACCACCTTCTCGCCATACGCCAGCCCGGTGATATTGACCGGCCCCAGGCGTGACGTCAGCACATTCACGCCGGCCGCCGCCGCGAGGTAATGCTGGTGTCCGCCGCGCGCGTGATCGCCATGGGCGTGGGTGATGACAGCGCGTTCCACCGGGCGCCACGGGTCGATGTAAAATTGGCCAGGCACGCAATACAAGCCTTCCCGGCGCACGATCACCATATCTGCGGACATAAACGGCTTTCGAACAAAGATAGCCCATTATGCCGCGCGAGGAAGTTGCCGTCTGTCAGGCAACGCACCGAGCTACATGGGGTCGATGACCTCTGCCATAAAACTGACATTGTCATTTTCATCGTGATCGATGACCACCCGCTCTTCGCCGATCATGAGCATGGCTTCAATGTCGATGCCGCCGGGCGGCAGCGGGACGGGCGCCTTGTTTTTCCTCTGGCGCGTCTCGTTGGCGTGCTTTTTTCTGGTTGCCATAGTCACTCCCCTCGCATTTCCCCACCAGCTTAGAGCGTCAAAAGCAGCTGCGCTATCAGATATTGCTTACAAATGGGGTAGGATATAGCCCTGTTTTTTTAAACCGTATTCACATCATGACTTTCACCCTCAGCGACACCGCCTACGGCACCGACAGTGCCGATGCCAAAAATGCCATGTACAACGACCTGCGCCCACAGCTGCAGGGCCTGGTCCACGGCGAAACCGACCTGATCGCCAACACTGCAAACTTCAGCTCGCTGGTATTCAACAGCATGCCGGGCCTGAACTGGGCCGGCTTCTACTTCCTCAAGGGCGACGAACTGGTACTGGGCCCGTTCCAGGGCAAGCCGGCCTGCATCCGCATCAAGAAAGGCCGCGGCGTGTGCGGCACCACCGTAGTGGAGGGAAAATCCATCGTCGTGCCGGACGTCCACGCCTTCCCGGGCCACATCGCCTGCGACGTCAATTCGCGTTCGGAGCTGGTGGTGCCGGTGCGCGGCCCGGACGGCGCGATTGTCGGCGTGTTCGACCTCGACAGCCCGCTGCCGAACCGCTTCGACCAGGTCGACGCCGACGGCATCGAATCGCTGGTCAAGGTGCTGGAGGCAACGCTGGCTTAATGCGACGACGCGCGCGCCAGCAGCAGCTGGCGTTCGCGTTCATTGTGTGTCAGGGCTGCGGCGCGCTCGAATTCGGCGCGCGCCTCGGCGTGCCGGCCCAGCCTGGCGAGCAGATCGCCGCGCACGCTGGGCAGCAAATGGTAGTTCTGCAGGGCCGGCGCATCGAGCAGGCCATCCACCACCTCCAATCCCGCCTGCGGGCCATAGGCCATGGCCAGCGCCACGGCGCGGTTCAATTCCACAATCGGCGACGGCGACAGCTGGGCCAGTGCCTCGTACAGCGCGGCGATGCGCTGCCAGTCGGTATCTTCGGCGCGGCGCGCGCGTGCGTGACAGGCGGCGATGGCCGCTTGCAGCGCATACGGCCCGAAGCCGCGCGCGGTCTGCTCGGCGCGTTCCAGTGCCGCCAGGCCGCGCCGGATCAGCAGTTGGTCCCAGCGTGTGCGGTCCTGCTCCAGCAGCAGGATCGGTTCGCCCTTCGGTCCGACGCGGGCGCGGGCGCGCGAGGACTGGATTTCCATCAGCGCCACCAGCCCGTGCACCTCCGGCTCATGCGGCTGCAGTCCGGCCAGGATGCGCCCCAGCCGCAGCGCTTCCTCGCACAAGGCGGGCCGCATCCAGTCGGCGCCTGCGCTGGCTGAGTAGCCTTCGTTGTAAATCAGGTAAATCACTTGCAGCACCGAGGCCAGGCGCTCGCCCAGCTCGTGCGCGCGCGGCGCCTCGAACGGCACCTTGGCTTCGGCCAGCGTGCGCTTGGCGCGCACGATGCGCTGCGCCACAGTCTTTTCCGGCACCAGGAAAGCACGGGCAATTTCCTCGGTACTCAGGCCGCCCAGCATGCGCAGGGTCAGCGCCACACGGCCGTCGGTCGGCAGCACCGGATGGCAGGCCACAAACACCAGCCGCAGCAAGTCGTCGCCGATGTCGTTTTCCAGCGCATCGGCGACAGCGGCGTCCAGATCGGGCGCGGCGTCGTGCAGTTGATTGTCCAACTCGTAGCTGATGGCCGCTTCTTTTTCCGCGTGCATCTGGCGATGCCGCAACACATCCAAGGCGCGGTTTTTGGCGACCGTGGTCAGCCAGGCGGCCGGCTGCTCCGGCACGCCAGTGTCGGGCCAGCGTTCCAGCGCCTGCACCAGTGCATCCTGCGCCAGCTCTTCGGCCTGCCCCACGTCGCGCAGCATGCGCGCCAGCACGGCGATGATCTTGGCGGACTCCATCCGCCACACCGCCTCGACGATTTTGTGAACGTCAGCCGCCACGGGCCGCTTTGCTGAAGGCGTTGCGCAAGCCCGCTTCCAGCAGTTCGGCGCGCAGGCGCGCTTCGGCCGCCACCATCTCCGGCGTGAACTCGGTGTGCGACACGCGCTCGCAGGCCTCGCGCACTTCCAGTGTGATATCGCCGGGCTGCGGATACGGATAGGATTTGGCCCAGGCAATCGCCTCTTCCATCGAAGCCGCCTGCAGCATCCAGTAGCCGGCGATCAGTTCCTTCACCTCAGTGAACGGACCATCCACCACCGAGGTCCTGGAATTGGCGTAGTGGACGCGTGCCGCGCTGGCCGTGCCTTTCAAGCCCTCGCCAGCGAGCAACACGCCCTGCTGCACGCCATTCTCGTTGGTTTCGTTCATCACCTCGATGACTTCCGGCGGCGGCACCGCGTCCGCTTCGCTATCGGCGTCCGAACGCAGGAACACCACGTAGCGCGTCAGTTCCTCCTTGCGCTGCGGGATGGTGCCGGCCACCGTGCCGCGTTCATCGAAGCCGACGCAGTTGCCGGGGCAACCGGCGTCGCGGATTTCATACACTGCGCCGCTGTCGAACAGTGGCCACCAGCGCACCTGCTCGATGATGTCTTCGCGCGACTCCGCCTCCAGCAGCACGAAGCCGGCCACCAGTTCCTTGGGCGGGAACGGGCCGCGCTGCTCGCTCCATTCACCGTCGCGGCGCAGCAGCCGCACCGCTTGCTCGCTGGGACGCAGAAAGGTGCCCGGCTCCAGCGCCGGCGGCTGGATTCCTCGTTCCGTGCTCTGATTGGCGCGGCGCAGTACCATGAATTCCATTACATCGTGCTCCAAGCTAGACTTAACCGATAAGGTATCACAAGCGCGCTCGCAAAGCCTCTTCGTGCGCCACCACTTCCGGCGTAGCCACCTCGCCGAAGTCGCTCATTTCAAACACCTGGCGGATTTCGATTTCCGACGGTCCGTCGAACGGATTCGGGCAGCGCTTCATCCACTCGATGGCCTCTTCCTTCGATTTCACCTGGATCAGCCAGAACCCGGCAATCAGCTCCCTGGTCTCGGCGAACGGGCCGTCGATCACGGTGCGGCTGGCGCCGTCGTAGCGGATGCGCGCGCCCTTCGAGCTTGGATGCAGCCCTTCGCCGGCCAGCAGCACGCCGGCATTGACCAGCTCCTCGTTGAACTTACCCATCGCGGTGAGCAGTTCGGTGCTGGGCAGCTTGCCGGCTTCGGAATCGGCGGTGGCTTTTACGATGATCATGAATCGCACGATGTTCTCCTTATTGGCATTGCTGCTTCATGGCTTCCATCATTTCGTCAGGCGACATGTCCTTGACGTGGGTGGCGATCGACCAGTGATGGCCGAACGGATCGGTCACCTGGCAATAACGGTCGCCCCAGAACATATCGGCCGGCGGCATGCGCACGCTGGCGCCGGCGTCCACCGCTTGCTTGAATGCCGCGTCCACGTCCGGCGAGGTAATGTGCAGGGTGACCGGGCTGCCCTTGAGCGCCTTCGGCCCCAGACCGCCGTGCTCGGGGAAGTCGTCGGCCAGCATGAGGGTAGACTCGCCGATGGTGATGGCGGCGTGCATCAGGCGGCCGTTGGGGGCCGGCATGCGCATGGTTTCGACCGCGTTGAAAGCTTTTTTGTAGAACTCGAGGGCGTCCGCTGCGCCTTCGCATACCAGATGAGGGATGACGACTTGTACTTGATTGTTCATGATGGTCTCCTTGGTGGTTGAACGGGTAACTCTATACCTACGACGAAGCAGCACCTCAGAAATCGACACCGTTTTTTAATTTTTTTTGAAGCGTAGCGAAAAAGTCGTCAAACCGGATTGGCTGGCCACGCAGATGTTCCCGCCGTGCAATTCCATAATGGCGCGGACGATCGACAAGCCGAGCCCGGCGCCGGCGGAACGGGCCTGGTCGGCGCGGTAGTAGCGGTCGAAAATATGCGGCAGGTGCGCCGGCTCGATGCCGGGACCGCTGTTGGCCACAGCGATCTCGACGCCCTCCTCCACCTGGCGCGCCGACAGCGTCACCGCGCCGCCGGCTGGCGTGTGCGCCAGGGCGTTGGCCATCAGGTTGCTGACGGCGCGCTGCAGCAGCACCGGGTCGATGCTGGCTTGCAGCGGCTCCGCCGCGACGCTCAGGCGCACGCCGGCGTCCTCGGCCAGGAATTCAAAATAGTCGTGGATGCGCTGCAGCTCGGCCGGCAGATCCAGCGTCTCCCGCTTCAGCGCCAGCTGCGCATTATCGACGCGGGCCAGGAACAGCGTGTTGTCAATCATGCGCGACAGCCGCTCGTATTCCTCGAAGTTGGAGGCCAGCAGCGCCTGATATTCCTCCACCGTGCGTGCGCGCGACAGCGCCACCTGCGTCTCCATCATCAGCGTGTTGAGCGGCGTGCGCATGTCGTGCGCCAGGTCGGCGGCAAATCCGGACAGGCGCTGCACGCCATCCTCCAGCCGGTTCAACATCGCGTTGAAGGCGGAGCCCAGTTCGCGCAACTCCACCGGCGCATCCAGCACCGACAGCCGCGTGTTCATGCGGCTGGTGCTGATGTCGTTGGCCTTGGCCACCACCGAACGCAATTGCCGCATGCTGTGATGGACGATGACATAGCCGAGCAAGGTCGCCAGCAGCGCGCCGCCGCCCAGCGCCAGCAGCAGGTCGCCGGCGTAGACCCGCAGTACCTGAAGCCGGTCGGAGCGTTCGCGCGCCAGCGTGACCTGCACCGGATCGGCGCCGGCCTGGCCAGTGGCGCGCACCATGCGGCCGATGCCGCTGGCCGGCTGCCAATCGTGGATGTCTTCCAGCGTCAGCGCGCGCTGGGCCGGCACGCTGTCCACCTGCGGCAGCGGACGCGATGTCACTGAGGTTTGCAGCAGCGGCTGGCCGTCGGCCGCATTCACTTTCAGCATGAAGTCGCTATGACCATACAGCGTGTCCTTCAGGGCGTGCGCCTCCCGCTGCACGGCGGCGGCCGACGCCATGCCGGCGATCAGGTGGCGCACCTGATCGGCCTTGACGATCAGTTCCACGTCGTCGCGGCTGCTCATCTGCCGCTGCAGCGTGTGATACAGGTAGGCGCCCACCGCCAGGAAGCTGGCCACGCTCACCGCCGCCAGCAGCAAGGCCACGCGCAGCGTCAGCGACAACGGCCGGCCGGCGCGCCAGCTCACGGCCGTGGCTCCAGCAGATAGCCCATGCCGCGCACGGTCTGCACCAGTTTCAGCGGATAGGGATCATCGACCTTGGCGCGCAGGCGGCGGATCGCCACGTCCACCACGTTGGTGTCGGAATCGAAGTTCATGTCCCATACCATGGAGGCGATCTGGGTACGCGACAGCACCTCGCCCTGGCGCTTGGCCAGCAGGTGCAGCAGCGCGAACTCCTTGGCCGTGAGGTCGATGCGGTTGGCGCCGCGCGTCACACGCCGGCGCAGCACGTCGATTTCCAGATCGGCCACGCGGATGATGTCGGCCTCGCGCACCGGACCGCGCCGCAGCAGCGTCTTGACGCGCGCCAGCAGCTCGGCGAAAGCGAACGGCTTGACCAGGTAATCGTCCGCGCCCAGCTCCAGGCCTTTGACACGGTCGGCCACATCGTCGCGCGCGGTGAGGAACAGCACCGGCGTTTCCTTGCGCTCGCGCAGGCGGGCCAGCACGGTCCAGCCATCCATCTGCGGCAGCATCACGTCCAGCACGATCAGGTCGTAGTCGTGTTCCTGCGCCAGCGCCAGGCCGTCGACGCCATTGCGCGCCAGGTCCGCCACGTAGCCCGATTCCTGCAGGCCCTTGACCAGATAGTCGCCCGCCTTCGGTTCATCTTCAACAATCAGTATTTTCATGATGTGCTCATTGTCGGCTGTTTGCCCGGCTGCGGGGATTACAAATCTGTCATTTGGGCGTCATCTTCCTGTCAGCGCCCGCTCCTTAGACTGGCCACATCTTCACTCAACCACGAAAGGAAGCACCATGTTCAAAGCACTGCGCATCACCATCATCGCTGCAACCCTGGCCGCCGGCGCCGCCCACGCATCGGTCAACCCGCATCCGGAATTCGGCATGGCCACGGCGCCCACCAACGCCGACCGCCACATCACCATCAAGGCCGACACCAAGTGGGTCAACGTCGACAATGGCGACACCGTCACCTTCGACGTCGACGGCAAATCCTTCACCTGGCATTTTGACACGCTGCACAGCGAGGAGGCATTCAGCCTGTCGAAAATTGCGCCGGAAGGCATCAATACCGGCATGATCACGGTCTACGTCGCCAGCAACCCGCTGTACCGCGGCTGATCCGGTGCGGGCCGCCATCGCTGCCTGCCTCGTTGTCCTGCCGCTGTTGGCGGCAGGCGCGCAAGCGCAGGAACACCATCACGAGCACCACCACGGCGGCGCGGAATCCGCAGACTCCGCGCCCGCCACGCCATTCAGCGCCCTGATGAACAACGCCATGAGCGTGATGGACGCCGGCATGCGCCAGGCGCCCATGAACGGCAATCCCGATCACGACTTCGTCACCATGATGATGCCCCATCACCAGGGCGCCGTCGATATGGCAAAAGCCGTGCTGCTCTCCACCCAGGATCCAGAAATCCGCAATCTGGCGCTAGGCATCATCGCCGAGCAGCAGATCGAGATCAAAGTCATGCAAGCCTGGCTGCAAAACCACAAGGAGCCCACCAAATGAAATCCCTCGCTTTCGCTGCGGGCGCGCTGCTGTGCGCCCAGGCTTTTGCCGCCCCATCGCCGCTGGACCGCGTTTATACAGCGGACCAGAACACCAATACAGTATCCGTCTTCAACCCGGCCGCCAACACGCTGCTCGGCCAGATCAAGCTGGGTAACCCGCGGCCTGATATTTTATCGCCGCTGTATCGCGGCGAGATCAACGTACACGGCATGGGCTTCTCGCCCGACCACAAAACGCTGATCGTCATATCCAACGGTTCCAACTCGGTGACCTTCATCGACACCGCCACCAACAAGGTCAAAGGCAAGACCTACATCGGCCGCTCGCCACATGAGGGCTTCTTCACCGCTGATGGCAAGGAAGTCTGGGTAGTGGTGCGCGGGCAGGATTACATTTCGGTGATCGATCCCGCTACCTACACCGAAACCCGCCGCATCCAGACCGACATCGGTCCCGGCATGGTGCAGTTCCATCCGAACGGCAGGCTGGCGTTCGCGGTATCCAGCTTTACGCCGGTGGTGGACATCATCGACGTCGCTTCGCACACCATCATCAAACGCATCGACGTGGTCAGCCCGTTCTCGCCGTTTCTCCAATTCACGCCCGACTACAGCGAGATCTGGATGACGCACAAGGACGTCGGCAAAGTCACACGCATCAGCACTTCCACGCTGGAAGTCACCGGTGTGATTGACACCGGCCTGATTACCAATCACCTCGCCTTTGCCAAAGTAAACGGCGAAGTGCGCGCCTACGTCACCGTCGGCGGCGAAAACACGGTGAAGGTGTACAGCACCGGCAAGGAAGCAAAACTGCTGGCGGCCATCGCCACCGGCGCCTTGCCGCACGGGGCCTGGACTTCGGACGACAGCACCCGCGTCTACGTCGGACTGGAAAACGGCAACGGCATCCAGGTGATCGACACTGCCACCAACAAGATCAGCACCACCATCAGCGGCGGCGAAGCGCCGCAGGCGCTGATCTATCTGTCCAACGTGGCGCCGTCGGCGGATGACCGCTCCAACCTCAGCGCCCCGGCGTCTACTTCGCCGCTTCCAAAATAAGGCCGGCAATTTCCTGAGCGTGCGAGATCATCGAGACGTGGCTGGATGGCAGCTCGATGGTCTTGGCGCCCATGCGTCTGGCGAGGAAGCGCTCCAGGTCCGGCGAGGTGGTACGGTCATTGGCCGACACCGCGTAGTAGGTCGGCTTAAGCTTCCACGCCGCCTGCGTGGTGCGGCTGCTGAACAGGCTCTGCGAGATCCGGCCCTGCCCCGCATACAGCACGCGCGCGCGGGCCGGATCCAGATCGCCGGCAAAGTCGCGCACAAACGCTTCTTCACTCAGCTGCGCAAAGCCGTCCGCCGACTTCACCAGGCCGGCGCCGGCCGGCGGCGCCGGAAATTTGGCCGCCAGCGCGGTGTAATCCTCGCCCGCGTCCGGCGCGCGCGCCGCCACGTAGACCAGGGCCTTCACTTTCGGGTCGATGCCGGTCTCGCTGATCACGGTGCCGGCCCACGAGTGGCCCACCAGCACCGTTGCACCATCCTGCAAAGCCAGCACGCGACGGGTGGCTTCGGCATCGTCGGCCAGCGAGGTCAACGGGTTCTGCACTGAGGTCACGTGCTTCCCTGCCTTCTGGAGCAGGGCGATCACTTCATTCCAGCAGGAGCCATCGGCGTACGCGCCATGTACTAATACGATATTGTCGACGGCAGCCGAAGCCGTGCCGGAAAACACGGCGGCAAAGGCGCCGGCAAGTAACAGCTTTTTCATGGTGTTGTCCTTGTGAGTTGAGGTGAGGCCAGTATAGAAACCGCCCCCTGACCGCAACATGACGCCCGGATTACAAGCAGATTACAACGCCGGTAGATACAAGTAGATACATGCCAGAAACAATTCTTAAGTCAACTGTAACCATTAAACCGCTAGAATGATTCACTAATGTAGCATTTCTATGCGTCGCGATTCCGCCGCAGCCTGTCTTTCCCTGGGGGTAACCTTGTGTTAATCGATATCGTCCGCGTGGCGCTCCGGCGTCCCTATACATTTGTGGTCATGGCCCTGCTGCTGCTGATCGCCGGTCCGCTGGCGGCGCTGCGCACGCCGACCGACATTTTCCCCGACATCAAGATCCCAGTGATTGCGGTGGCGTGGCAGTACACCGGCCAGCCGCCCGACCAGATGGCCGGCCGCATCTCGACCCAGTTCCAGCGCGCGCTGACCACCACGGTCAACGACATTGAACACATCGAAGCCAACAACTACACCGGCGTCAGCATCGTCAAGATCTTCTTCCAGCCGGGCGTGAACGTGGCGGTGGCCAACGCGCAGGTGACCGCCATCTCGCAGGCGCTGCTCAAGCAGATGCCGGCCGGGATCACGCCGCCGCTGATCATCAACTACAACGCCGCCACCGTGCCTATCCTGCAGGTGGCGCTGTCGGGCAAGGGCCTGTCGGAACAGCAGCTGTCCGACCTTGGCACCAACACCGTGCGCACCCCGCTGGTCAGCGTGCCGGGCGCGGCGATCCCGCTGCCGTATGGCGGCAAGCAGCGCCAGGTGCAGATCGACGTCGACCCTGCCCTGCTGCAGGCACGCGGCCTGTCGGCGCAGGATATTGCCAACGCGCTGGCCGCGCAAAACGTGCTGACCCCGGTCGGCACGCAGAAAATCGATGCGCTTGAATACACCATCCAGCTCAACAGCGCGCCGTCCGCGATTGCCGACCTGGCGCGCCTGCCGGTCAAGGTCGTGAACGGCGCCACCATCTACCTCGGCGACATCGCCAACGTCCACGACGGCAATGCGCCGCAGACCAACGTGGTGCACGTGGACGGCAGCCGTTCGGTGCTGATGTCGGTGCTGAAGAACGGCTCGGCCTCGACGCTGGACATCGTCGACGGCATCCGCGCCAAGATCGAGACGCTCAAGGCCGGCTGGCCCGATGCGCTGAAAGTCACGCCGATCAACGACCAGTCGGTGTTCGTGCGCGCCGCCATCAAAGGCGTGGCCTCGGAAGGCGTGATCGCCGCCGCGCTGACCAGCCTGATGATCCTGCTGTTCCTCGGCAGCTGGCGCTCGACCGTCATCATCGCGGTGTCGATTCCGCTGTCCATTCTCGGCTCCATCATGGCGCTGTCGGCCATCGGCGAAACGCTCAACCTGATGACGCTGGGCGGCCTCGCGCTGGCGGTCGGCATCCTGGTGGACGACGCCACCGTCACCATCGAAAACATCAACTGGCACCTGGAACAGGGCAAGCCGGTGGAAGCGTCCATCCTGGACGGCGCGGCGCAGATCACCACCCCGGCCTTCGTCTCGCTGCTGTGCATCTGCATCGTGTTCGTGCCGATGTTCTTCCTCGACGGCGTGTCGCGCTTCCTGTTCGTGCCGATGGCCGAGGCGGTGATCTTCGCCATGATCTGCTCGTTCATCCTGTCGCGCACGCTGGTGCCGACCATGGCCAACTACCTGCTGCTGCCGCACGATACCGGCGAAGGCCACGCCCACGGCCATGGCGGCCATGGCACGCCGGAACCATCGCGCAATCCGCTGGTGCGTTTCCAGCGCGCGTTCGAAGCCCGCTTCGAACGCGTGCGCGCCGGGTACTCGGGCCTGCTCGAGTCAGCTGTCGCCAACCGCAAGAAGTTCATCATCGGATTCATGCTGGTGGTGGTGGCTTCGTTCGCCATGCTGCCTTTCCTGGGCAGTAACTTCTTTCCGTCGGTCGACGCCGGCCAGGTGCTGATCCACGTGCGCGTGCCGGTCGGCACCCGCATCGAGGAAACCGCTGCCCGCTTCGCGCGCATCGAGCAAGCCATCCGCCGCGTCATTCCGGCCGGGGAAATCGTCACCCTGACCGACAACATCGGCATGCCGGCCAGCTCGATCAACACGGTCTACAACAACACCGGCATGATGGGCACGCAGGACGGCGACTTCCAGATCGCCCTCAGCGAAGAGCACGCGCCGACCGCCGAGTATGTGCGCAAGCTGCGCAAGGTGCTGCCGGAAGAATTCCCGGACACCACCTTCTCGTTCCCGCCGGCCGATATCATCAGCCAGATCCTGAACTTCGGTTCGCCGGCGCCGATTGACGTGCAGATCCGCGGCGCCAGGATCGCCGAAAACTACGCCTATGCCGATAAACTGCTGAAACGCATCAAGGCGATTCCGGGCGTGGCCGATGCGCGCATCCAGCAATCGAACAAGGCACCGGTGTTCAACGTCGACGTCGACCGCACCCAGGCGCAGCAACTGGGCCTGACCACGCGCGACATCACCAACAGCATGGTGGTCAACCTGGCCGGCTCCTCGCAGGTGGCGCCGACCTTCTGGCTCAATCCGGCCAACGGCGTCAGTTACCCGATCGTGATGCAGACGCCGCAGCCGCAGCTCGATTCGCTGTCGGCGCTGGCCAATCTGCCGGTCGGCAATGGCGCCACCACCGGCACCTCGACCCTGGGCGGCGTGGCCCGCTTTGAGCGCGGCACCGCCTCGGCGCTGGTCAGCCAGTACGATATCCAGCCGATGGTGCAGATCTACGCCACCACCCAGGACCGCGACCTCGGCGCCGTGGCGCGCGATATCAACCAAGTGCTGGAAGAGACCAAGGCCGGGCTGCCGAAAGGCTCGTCGGTGCAAATGCTGGGCCAGGTCAAGACCATGGACCGCGCCTTTGCCGGCCTGCTGTTCGGCCTGCTTGGCGCGGTGGTGCTGATCTACTTCCTGATCGTGGTGAACTTCCAGTCGTGGCTGGACCCGGCGGTGATCGTGTCGGCGCTGCCGGCCGCGCTGGCCGGCATCGTCTGGATGCTGTTTGCCACCAACACCACGCTGTCGGTGCCGGCGCTGACCGGCGCCATCATGTGCATGGGCGTGGCCACCGCCAACTCGGTGCTGGTGATTTCCTTCGCCCGCGAACGCCTCGACGAACTGGGCGACGCCACCAAGGCCGCGCTGGAAGCGGGCTCGGTGCGCTTCCGTCCGGTGCTGATGACCGCCCTGTCCATGATCATCGGCATGTTGCCGATGGCGCTGGGCCTGGGCGACGGCGGCGAACAGAATGCGCCGTTGGGCCGCGCCGTGATCGGCGGCCTGATTTTCGCCACCACCGCCACCCTGCTGTTTGTGCCGGTGGTGTTCAGCCTGGTGCACAAGAAGCATGCGCCTAAAACCCAATCTAACGACCAACCTGTTTCCGGAGCACCTGTCCATGTCTAATACTTCTCGTACGGGTCACAAGCCGCTGGCCCTGGGTCTGATCGCCATTGCCGTCGCGCTGGTTGCGGCCGGCGTCGTAAGCCGCCGCTCGCAAGCCTCGCAAGTCAAGGAGGCCAGCGCACCGGTGGTGCCGATGGTCACCGTGCTGACCGCCGGCCAGGCCGGCAACGCCGCGCTGGAACTGCCGGCCCGCATCGAACCGTGGGCGCGCGCGCCGATCTATGCCCGCGTCAGCGGCTACCTGAAAAACTGGAACGTCGATATCGGCGCCGCGGTCAAATCGGGCCAGACGCTGGCCGATATCGAAACCCCGGATCTCGACCAGCAACTGCTGCAAGCGAAGGCCGAACTGGCCACCGCGCGCAGCAACCTGGCGCTGGCCAGCAGCACCGCCAAGCGCTGGCAGGGCCTGCTGGCGGCGGACGCCGTCTCGCATCAGGAAGCCGATGAAAAGGCCGGCGACCTGGCCGCCAAGCAATCGGCGGTCAACGCCATGCAAGCCAATGTCGACCGCGTGCAGGCGCTGCAGCGCTACACCCGGCTGGTTGCGCCGTTCGACGGCGTGATCACCGCCCGCAATACCGATGTGGGCGCGCTGATCAACGTCGGCGGCGCGCCGGGAAGCGAGCTGTTCGTGGTGTCCGATATCAGCCGCCTGCGCGTGTACGTCAACGTGCCGCAGCGCCAGGTGGCCGCCATCAAGGTTGGCGACAAGGCCGAGCTGAGCGTGCCCGAGCGTCCGGGCAAGACCTACGCCGCCACGGTGCAGGCGCTGGCGCAAGCCATCAATGCCGGCTCCGGCGCCATGCAAGTACAGCTGAGCGTGCAGAACGACAGCCGCGAACTGCTGCCGGGCGGCTACGCCTCGATCCGCTTCGACGCGCCGCTGGCCAGCAGCGCGCTGAGCATCCCGCCAAGCGCGCTGATCTTCAACAAGGGCGGCACGCAGGTCGCCACGCTGGGCAAGGATGGCCATGTCGTGCTCAAGCCGATTACCGTCGGCCGCGATCTGGGCAATGTGCTGGAAATCGCTTCAGGCATCGACCGCAACGACCGCGTGATCGCCAACCCGCCGGACGGCGTGGCCACCGGCGACGCCGTCCGCGTGGCTGCGGCCAATAACGCAAAGGACAAGCTGTGAAGATCCTTTACGCAACCACGCTCGCCCTGGCACTGGCAGCGTGCGCACAAGCACCAGTGCAGCAGCCGCCGGCGGTGCCGCTGGCCGACGGCTTCCGCGACATTCCGCCCGGCTGGGCCGACGCCAACGCCAAGGCGCCACTGCTGCCGGCCGGCTGGTGGACCATCTACCGCGATCCGCAGCTGGACCAGCTGGAGCAGCAGCTGATCGCCAACAGCCCGGACCTGGCCAGCGCGCTGGCGCGCTACAAGCAGGCGCAAGCCGCCACCGGCGTGCTGCGTGCGGCTGAATCGCCGACGCTGGGCGCGTCGCTGAACGGCCAGCGCCTGCGCCAGTCCGATCTCAAGCCGCTGCGCGGCGCCACCTCGCCGGCCGAATACAACAGCGGCACGCTGCAGTTCGATCTCGGCTACGAGGTTGATTTGTGGGGCCGCATCAGCCAGCAAGTGAGCGCGGGCGTGGCGCAGGAACGCGCTGCCAATGCCGACCTGGCGGCGGCCCGTTTGTCGCTGCAGATCCAGCTGGCCGACACCCTGCTGGCCCTGCGCGGCGCGGACGCCGATATCAAGCTGCTGCGCGAGACCGAGGCAGCCTACCAGCGCCAGGCGGAACTGGTGACCCAGCGCCACGACGGCGGCACCGCCTCCGGCCTCGACCTGGCGCGCGCGCAGACGCAGGTGGAATCGACCCGCTCACTGTTGCGGCAGCGGCAGGCACAGCGCAGCGTGCAGGAACATGCGATTGCGGCACTGGTCGGCGCCAGCGCTTCGCGCTTCAAAGTGGAGGTCAGTGACGCCGCCTTCGCTACGCCTGACGTGCCGGTCGGCGTGCCGTCGCTGCTGTTGCAGCGCCGTCCCGACATCGCCGCTGCGGCATTGCGCGTAGCAGCCGCCAGCGACCAGTTGGGTGTGGCGCGCAGCGCGCTGTTCCCGTCGTTGACGCTGGGCGTGAGCAGCGGCATCCAGAGCAGCGACTTCGGCCGCTTCGCCCAAGCGTCCAATCTGTTCTGGGCGGTGGGGCCGGCGCTGGCGGTGAACCTGCTCGATGGCGGTCGCCGCAAGACGCAGATCGCTGGCGCGGAAGCGTCGCTGGATGAAGCGGGCCAGCGCTACCGCTCGGTGGTGCTGGCCGCCTTCCAGCAAGTGGAAGATCAGCTGACGCTGCTGAACAACTACAACGAAGCCGCGCAGTCCGATCATCGCGCCGCCGAGGCCGCTGGCCGCGCGCTGGACCTGGCCAAGAAGCGCTATGACCAGGGCGCCGCCAGCTATCTGGAAGTGGTGACTGCGCAAACCGCCTACCTGCAATCGCGCCGCAGCGAGCTGGACCTGACGACCCGCTACCGCCAGGCTGGCGTGCAGCTGGTCAAAGCCATCGGCGGCGGCTGGTCGGCAGGCTAATTATCGAAAGACTTGCCTGAGCGATTGCGCAGTCACCAGCGCATCGCTCCAGGCCTCCACTTGCTCCAGGCTGGCTTTGGACAAGCGTTTGCGGATAGTTTGCGGTAAAGGACCAAAGCGCTGCGTCAGCAGCCGCTCCAGCAACGCTACTGCCCCCTCCCTCCGCCCTTGTTCCAGTCCTTGTTCCCGTCCTTGCTCTAGCCCTTCTTTCCGGCCGCGTGCCAAACCTTTCTCAATACCTTTCTCAATACCTTTCTCGATACCTTGCTGAAGGCCTTGCTTCATGCCTTTTTTGATGCCATCGTCGAGAAACATTTGCTCCAACGGGTTGAGCAGTTTCATATCGCGCTCCTTTTGCATTCGACGAACGGCCTGCCAATAGCGCCGTTGGTACGGCTCAGGCAAGACCATCATCCAGTTGACCACATTGAATAGCGCCAGTATGCGCTTTCTATCCCAATCATGCCGGAACAGGAGTTTCGTCATGTGCAGCTTGGATTTATAGCGCTGGTCAGCATCGTGATCGTCATGCAGCGTGTAGAAGTGGGCCAGCGTAACCCAGGCAATCGGATCATCCGACGCCTCCAGCGCTTCAACATCGGTAGTGTGATCGAGCAGCTTGGCACACGTGAAAGCCAAGCCCGCCGCCGCTCCTAAAATCGGCTTGCGCAAACCACGCGGCCGCCAATTCGGATCGGCATCGGCCAGTAACACCAGACTCACCACCGGCAAGCCATAGGCTTCATCAATACGATTGGCATAGTGACGCATGCGCCGGGCCAGTGTAGCGTCGCGCTGCGTCTGGATTTCAATGTGGATCAGCACTCGCCCACGGCCGCCGCGCAAGCACACTTCAACCAGCAAATCGGCCACCATCACCTCCGGTGCGGCGCCGAATCCCAAGCCAGCCAGCTCCTTGTCACGAAAACGCGCCCGCTGGCGCCAGTTAATTTGGGCGCTGAGGGCCGGAAAGTAGAAGTCAAGGAAGGGACGAAAAGCATGCGTGGCCGCAGTTTTCCACGGCGCGTCGTAGCGGGCTGGCGGGGCAATGTTCGGCATCGGCCCAGTCTGCGGTCTCAGCCCGTCCTGGAATATGACAAAACACAAAACCCCGCCGATTTTTTGGCAAATTCAGCGATGCAGCAACGGTCAGAACTCTTCCCATTCGTTGCTGCTGTCGCTTGGGGCTTTCGGCGCCGGCCGCGCAGCAGGTTTGGCAGCCGCCGGTTTGGCTGCAGACCGGGCGGCTGGCTTGGCCGCCAGCTTCAACGCCGGCTGTGCCGCTGTCGCCGGTACTGCCGCAGCCGGCGTACGGACCGGTGCACGCGGTGCCGCGCTGCTGCCCGACACCTGGAACACCGCCACCATCTCCGCCAGCTTGACGGCCTGCTCCTGCATCGCCTGCGACGCCGCGGCCGCCTGCTCCACCAGCGCCGCATTCTGCTGCGTCACGTTATCCATCTCGGCCACTGCCGTGTTGATCTGCTCGATGCCGATTTCCTGCTCGCGCCCGGCCGAGCTGATTTCGCTGATGATATCGGTCACACGCCGCACGCTGGTGACGATTTCGTTCATGGTCGCGCCAGCCTCATTGACCAGCGCGCTGCCGCTGCCCACCTTTTCCACCGAATCGGTAATCAGCGCCTTGATATCCTTGGCCGCCGCCGCCGAGCGCTGCGCCAGGTTGCGCACCTCGGTTGCCACCACCGCAAAACCGCGGCCCTGCTCGCCCGCGCGCGCCGCTTCCACCGCCGCGTTCAGCGCCAGGATGTTGGTCTGGAACGCGATGCCGTCAATCACGCCGATAATGTCGGCAATCTTGTCCGACGATTCGGTAATCGAGCCCATGGTCTCGATCACCCGCGTCACCAGTTCGCCGCCCTTGACCGCGATATCGGATGCCGACATGGCCAGCGCATTGGCCTGGCGCGCATTGTCCGAATTCTGCTTCACGGTCGAGGTGAGCTGCTCCAGCGACGACGCGGTCTCCTCCAGATTGGCCGCCTGCTGCTCGGTGCGGCGCGACAGATCGAGGTTGCCGGCCGCGATCTCGCTGCTGGCGGTGGCAATGGCGTCGCTGCCCTCGCGCACGCTGCGCACCGTGCCGGCCAGGCGTTCCTGCATTTGCTGCAAGCCTTCCATCATCTCGCCCATCTCATCCTTGCGCACCACCTCGATCGGGTTGGACAGGTTACCGCCGGCCATGGCATGAAAGTGCGAGCGCGCCTGGTCCAGCGGCTGCATCACCGCACGCAGCAGGAACAGGCCGGAGGCGCCCGCCAGCACGATGCCGATCACGATGGTCACAATGGCCAGCGTCATGCTGCGCTGGTAGGCCGACTGGCTCTCGGCGTACTGTTCCTCGGTGCTTTTCAGCTGGTAGGTGGAGAGCTTTTCCGACGCATCCACGTACAGGCGGAACAAGCGCGTCACCTCGCTCAGCATCAGGCGGTCGATCTCCGCCTTGTCCTTGCTGTTGAGGGCCTTGATCGCGGCCAGCAAACCATCCTTGATCAGCGCCTGGCGGGTGGCTTCCACCTGGTCGGCCAGCGCCTTCTCACCGTCGCCAAACGGCAGCGCCAGATAGCTCTTCCAGTACTTCTCATTGCCGTCGATGAAATCCTGGGCTTTCTTGAGCGTCTCCTGCGCATTGGCCGCCTCCGGGCTCAGGGCCACCCGGTCCAGCGACAGGCGGGCGCGGTCGATCTGGATCTGCGCCTCGTAGATCGCCTTCATGGACACCATCGAGTTGGAGTACACGTCCTTGAGCACATTGTTGGAAGTTTGCAGCGCCAGCACCCCGCGCGCGCCGATGAAGATGATGAGTACGCCCAGCAAGGCCATGGTGGCAATCAGGCGGGTACGAATGGTCAGGTTAGCAAACATGGTGTCTCCCTGGGTTATCGTTTTATACCAAGCCTGCCCAGCTTAACGCAGTAATTTCCAAAATCCCAGAAAAAATGCTTTTTGCACTTGTGCGAACGGTGCAACGCGACGAGTGCGCTATACTGGCCTTCCCACGCGCTGCGGGCGAGGAGCGACCCATGCGGCCTCTTTCCGGCTTCTTTTTCAGCTTCAAATTCAAGATCACCACCCTGGTGATCGCCTTGGTGTTGTTTGCCGGCATAGGCGCCGGCGGGATTTCCCTGCTGATCGCCGAGGCCGAACTGCGGCAGGTGATTGCCCAGCAGGAACTATCGCTGCTGAACGGCGCTGCCGTGTTCATCGACAATGACTTGCAAAACAAGCGTCAGCTGCTCAAATCGCTGACCGAGGAAGTGACCGCCAACGGCGTCAAGCTGGAGCAAATCCAGGCCTTGCTAGAATCGCATGAAAGCCTGCGCGACGTGTTCTTCAACGTCAACGCCTTCGACCTCGACGGCAACGTGGTGGCCAATCTGCGCGACCGCCGCGGGCGCAGCGTCAACATCACCGAGCGCCAGTATTTCAAGGACACCCTGCGCCTGCACGAAGGCGTGATCTCGGCGCCGTTCAAAAGCACCCTGTCGGGCCAGCCGGTGGTGGTGCTGACCCAGCCGCTGCGCGATGCGGACGGCCAGCTGAACGGCATCCTGCTCGGCGCGATCGACCTGCTGCGGCCCTCGTTCTCGGCCCAGCTGGACGCCTTGCGCGCCGGCGCCGACGGCTATCTGTTCATTGTCACCGACCAGGGCATCACGGTGCACCATCCGGACAAGAACCGCATCCTGGAAAAAGGCGACGACCAGCCGGGCACGCTGCTGGAAGCGGCACTGCGCACGCCGGAAGGCTGGGAAGACGGCTTGCTCGACGACGGCGTGCCGGTGCTGCTGGTGCACAAGCGCCTGCGCGAAACCGACTGGACCATCGGCGTGTCCTACCCGGTGCGCAGCGCCTTCTCGTCGATGCTGGAGGTGCGCCTGCGCGCGCTGCTGGGCGCGGCCATCGTGACCGCCGTGGCCGGCCTGTTCGGCTGGCTGATCACCAAGGGCTTGCTGCGGCCCTTGCGGCGACTGCATCGCCACGTCGAGGATATCAGCGCCGGACGCGCCCTCATCAGCGTGTTCGACGTGGCGCGCAAGGATGAATTCGGCCACCTGAGCCGCGCTTTCTACGGCTTGTCGCAGCGGCGCGAGCAGGCCGAGCAGGAACTGCACCGGCTGGCCACCACCGACGTCCTGACCGGCTTGAACAACCGGCGCATGTTCGACGCCTTCCTGCCGCAGGCGCTGGCGCGCGCGGCCCGCTCGGGCCAGCCGGTGGGGCTGGCCATCCTCGACGTGGATCACTTCAAGAGCATCAACGACACGCTGGGCCATGCGGCCGGCGACCAGGTGCTGAGCGAGTTTGCGCACCGCCTGAGCGGCGCGGTGCGCATCACCGACACTGTGGCGCGGCTGGCGGGCGACGAGTTTGTGATCGTGTTTGAACAGCTGACGGCAGCCGCCGAGATGGATCTGCTGGGCGAGAAAATCCTCGATGCGATGCGGCCGCCGTTCATGCTGAACGGCCAGCCGCGCGAAGTGCGCGCCAGCATCGGCATTGCCGTCACCACCGCCCATGTCGCCGCCACGCCGGAAGAATTGATGCGCGCCGCCGACCAGGCCCTGTACGGCGTGAAGGCGGCCGGCCGCAATGGCTACGCCGTCAACCCGGTCGGCGCCGAGCGCGTGGTGCGCATGCACTGACGAGGCCCGTTGCGCTTACAGGCCTTTGGCGGTGGCGGCCTTCAGCACCTGGTCGATCCAGGCCATGGCTTCGGGCACGTCGTAGTTGCCGGCGTGCGGCTGGTTCCAGGCCAGGCGGTAGTTCAGGTCATTCACCTTGCTGTCCGCCGCCAGCGCGCGGCTCAGGTTAATCGATACGGTGAACGCGGTGTCGCGGTCGCGCGTGCCGTGGCGAACGTACCAGTAAGGCGCGGTGCTGGCCGTGCCGATGTAGGCCATCGGATTAATCAGCTTGACCTGCGCCGGCACGGGAGTGGCCGGCAGCGCAGAATACTGGCTCCACGAATAGCCGGTGTCCAGGTAGCCGATGCCGTCACCGGCCGCGTCGTTGTTATCCCAGCTGTAGGCGGTGAAGTTGGAGTACACCTGCTTGTCGGTGCCGAACATATTCGACTCGCCGCTCGACGCGGTGATGGCCAGGCCGGTCTGGTCGAACGCCGGCGTGTTCTTCAACGTGGCTTGCGTGGCGACGAACTTCAGATACTTTTCCATGTCCAGCGACACCACTTTCTTCGTGCTGTTGTCGATGCTGATCCAGTCGTTGACGTAGGTCCTGGTGACTGCCGCCGCGCCCATGCCGCTGCTGTAGCTCATCGTCTCGCCGAGATTGGGAATGGCGCCGCCGGAAGCGAGGTAAGTCTCGGCCGAGCGGATCACTTCCGCCTTGATGATTTCCAGCATATTGGCGGCAGTGAGCGCCGCACCGCCGGAAGTCTTCAGGCCAAGGCTGGACTGGTAAGCCACGAATTTCGCCATCAGCTCCGAACTGCCTTTGGCGTTTGGCAGGCTGCCCACGGTCTGGCGCGTGTTGAGGATGTTGTACCCCCACTCGTAGGCCAGGTCGGCGTTGCCCAGGTCCGTGATCGGGCAGTATGCGTTAATCGCCAACACGTCGTCACGCAGCGTGCTGCTGCCGTCCGAGGTCACGCCGGCTGCGCCGATGGCGGCGAGGTATGGCAGGTAATCCTTGCTGTTACCGGAAGCGCCGATCGCCGACGACAATCCGCCGCCGCCACTGGTGCCGTTGACCACGATGTGATTGGCGTTGCCCGGCATGGCGCTGTCGTTCAGGCGCAGGTAGCGGATGGCGGCCTTGGCGTCGACAATCGCTGCGGGTGCTTTGCCTGCATAGCTGCCGTCTGCCGCGACGATGCCGCGTCCGCGGGTAGCGACGTCGATGTAGACATAACCGGCCTTCAGCGCAGCGCCGACGTTGCTGGTGCCGCTATCGAAAGTCGCGCCATCGGCCACGCTGGCCTTGACATAGCTGCCGAACCAACCGGCGTTGTTGACGGCGAAGTAGATCGCCGCATCCTGGCTGGCGGCCACGCTCTCCGGCACGAAGATATTCATGCTTTGGTAGCCGCAGGCGGTGTCGCTGATGGTGGTCGTGGCGCCGCTCAGGCCAACCTGGCTGGCGGCCATCGCAATCGGCTTGCCTGCGTAGCACACTTCCTTGTACCAGCGTACCGGCGTCTTCACGCCATCGATGGTGACGTTGATCGTGGTGTACTTGGTTTTATCGAAGGCCAGCGCGCTGTCGTATGCGCCAACCGGCGCTGCGGTGGCGGGAGCGGTAGCGGTGGCGGCGGTGCTGGCGCCGTCCGAGCCACAGGCGGCCAGCGTCATCAACAGGCTTGCGCCTATCGCGGTGCGTTTCATAGAGTCTCCGGTAGTAAGGGGTTTTATTATCGTGACGCTGGCCAGCGTTGATTCGGAGTATATGCGCGTGCTGGCGACACACCATTGCCATTCGCTTCTTGGGGTTTGCTTTTTACTTATCGCAGCGTGATACCTGCCTGCGTTTCGATGCGATGGATGTTGGCCTCGTCCCGGATGATGGCGGTTACCGCTTCGATATCGGGCGCGAGAATGCGGTCTTCGCTGTACACATCGACCTGTTCGCGCAGCAGCGACAAGGCGGCCTGGGTGCCACGTGCCAGCGATTGCACTTTTTGGAAAGACAGCGCTTGACCTGCCGCCATGTATTCGAGCGCGAGGACGCGTTCACTGTTCTCGATAACCTGCAAGGCTTTCAACGCAGCCGGCGTGGCGAGGCTCAGGTGATCTTCCTGCAGCGCGGAAGTGACGTAGTTATCGACCACCATCGGCTGCGACAGCACTTTGTTTTCCGCCACCAGCGATGCGGCCACGTACTGCACGATCATCAGTCCGGAGTTGACGCCGCTGCCTTCCACCAGGAACGGCGGCAAGCCGCTGACCAGCGGATTCACCAGCCGGTCGATGCGGCGCTCGGCGATGCCGCCCAGTTCCGCCAATGCGACGGCCAACAGGTCGGCCGCGAAGGCCAGCGACTGGCCGTGCGGATTCGCTTGAGACAGGACGCGGTAGTTGTGTGGCGCCGTGCACTTGCGGGATGGCGCGCAGGCTCAAGGCGTCCTGCAGGCACTGGCCTTGCGATGCTTTTAGCAGCAGGCTGTCTTGCAGCAGCGCGCGCAGGTTGCGGCCGACGGTTTGCGCGCCGGCGTAGGGCTTGAGCGCAAGCGCTTCTTCGTCGAAGGCGGCGAGTTGGCCGCGCAGTGCTTCGAAACTCATGGCGGCGATGATGTCGGCCCACTTCTGCAACCGCTCGGCGCGCGCAAGGGCGACGCACAGAAGGCCGGTCATGCATGGCGTGCCGTTGACGAGGCTGAGGCCATCCTTGGCGGCGGGCGTGACGGGTGTCAGGCCGTTGTCTTCCAGCGCTTGTATTGCGGGACGCGTCAGGCCGCCGGTCCGCAGTTGGCACAAGCCGGTCAGCGTCAGGCCGATGTGCGCCATGTGCGTGAGGTAGCCCACCGAGCCGCGTGATGGCACGACCGGAATCAGGTTATGGTTGAGTAGCGCGACCAGACCGTCCACCAATGCGGGGCTGATGCCGGATTTGCCGTGGCTGTAGTTGGCCACTTGCGCGCACATGATGGCGCGCACCAATTCATCGTCCAGCGCTGTGCCGACGCCGCAGGCGTGGCTCTTCAGGGTGTTCAGCGACAGCTTGGCCAGCGCGGCCGGATCGAGCACGCGGTCGCACAGCGCACCGAGGCCGGTGTTGATGCCGTAGGCCTGCACGCCGTCGGCCACCACGCGGTCAACGATGCGGCGTGCCGCCAGCACGCGCTCCTGCGCCGACTCGCCCAGCGTTAGCGCCGCGCCCTTCGCGACCGCCGCCACCTCGCGCCAGTCCAGCGCGCGCTGGTCCAGCGTTACCAAGTGCGCCACGGAGTCAGTTTGCGCTGGAGGACGCGCATGGAGTAGTCGCTGCACAGTGCCAGCAGGGCCACGGCCAGCGCGCCCTCCATCACTTGCGATGCGTTGTCGACCGCCAGTCCGGAAACGATGGGCGTGCCGAGGCTGACGCCACCGGTAATCGGCGCCAGTGATGCGGTGGCCACCGACAGAATCAGGCTGGTACGCACACCGGCCAGCATGCCGGGCAGCGCCAGCGGCAATTCAACCGTGAACAGCTGCCGCCACGGCCCCATGCCAATGCCTTGCGCCGCACGGCGCACACCGGCGTCGATTTCACGCCAGCCGGTCAGCGTGGCCTGGACTGTCGGCATCAGGCCGTAGGTGAACAGCGCCACCATCATCGCCTGCGGCCCGAAGCCGACGATGGGCGTGGCAAGGAATAGCACCGCCACCGGCGGCAAAGTCTGGCCGATGGTCGCGGTGTTGGCGATCAGTGGCAGCAGAGGCTTGCCCGCCGCGCGCGTGGCGAGGATCGCCAGCGGCATGCCGAACGCGATCACGCCGGCCATCGCGGCCAGCACGATCAGCACATGGCTCTGCGCCGCTTCCAGCAGCGAGATGCGCTCATACAGCACCGGCTGATCCGGCCCGGCCAGCGGCGCAAGCAGCGCGCGCCACCAGTCCTCGCGGCTGTACACGAGCCACAAAACCGGCCAGCAAAGCAGCGCCAGCGCCGCCTCGATCCGCGCCCGCGTCATGCCGCCAGCGCCTTGCCGGCCGCTGCACCGACCGCGTGCTCTGCGCCGGGAGCGGGAGCCGCGCGGGCCAGCACCAAGTCGCCGAGCGCCACTTGGCCGACGACCACTCCGGCATCGTCAGCGACTGGCAGCAGCGCGTGGCCGCCCAGCAGCTTGCTCAACGCGGTGCGAGCGCCGGCTCGCAGCGGCAGGCTGGCGACACCGGCCGCATGCGCTGCGACGGCGGCGGCCACACTGGCCGCATCGGTACGCACAAAATCCGCCACGCTGAAGCGCGCCAGGCGGCGCAAGGCCGGCTCCTGGCCGAAGAACTGCGCCACAAACGCATCCGCCGGCTGCCGCAGCAAGGTATCTGGATCCGCATACTGCACCACCGCGCCATCGCGCAGCAGGCAAATCTTGTCCGCCAGCCGGATCGCCTCATCGATATCATGCGTGACAAACAAAATCGTCTTGCGCACATCCCGCTGGATGCGCAACAGCTCCTCCTGCAACTGCTCGCGCGTGATCGGATCTACCGCGCTGAATGGCTCGTCCATCAACAACAGCGCCGGATCCGCCGCCAGCGCGCGCGCAATCCCGACCCGCTGCTGCTGGCCGCCCGACAGCTGACCCGGATAGCGGCCGCCGAACTTGTGCGGATCGAGCCGCACCAGCTCCAGCATGTCATCCGCGCGGAGCAGCCGCCTGGCCTTGTCCCAGCCCAGCAACTGCAACACCACCGCCACATTCTCGCGCACCGTCATGTGCGGGAACAGCCCCACGTTCTGGATCACATAACCAATCGAGCGGCGCAGCAGCACCGGATCGCTCTCCAGCGCATCGCGTCCATCGATAATGATCTGCCCCGCATCCGGCTCCGTCATGCGATTCACCGTGCGCAGCAACGTCGACTTGCCGCAGCCCGATGGGCCGATCAGCACCACCAGTTCGCCGCGGGCGATATCCAGGCTAACCTGATCCAGCGCCGTGACGCCGCCATAACGCTTTTCGATGCCACGCAAATTAATCATGCTGCCTTCTCCTCAAACTCCACGCCAGCAAACGCATTACGGCATCCGCGCTGAACGCCAGCGCCACCACCGGTAAAGATCCCAGCAACACCAGATCCGGCACCGCCTGCTCCGTGCCGCGCAACAGGAAGTAACCGAGACCACCGGCATTCACCAGCACCGCCACCGTCGCCAGGCCAATCAGCATCAGCATCGCGCCGCGCACGCCCTCGACAAAGAACGGCGCCGCCAGCGGCAGCTCCACGCGCCAGAACTGCTGCCATGCGCTCATGCCCATGCCGCGCGCCGCATCGAGCATGGCCGGCGACACCGACGTCAAACCGGTATGCGTCTGCACCACCACCGGCCACAGTCCATACAGCATCATCGCCAGGATGGCCGGCTTGGCGCCCAGTCCCAGCACCGGCAGCAGCAATCCAAACAGGGCAATCGACGGAATGGTTTGCAACAGACCGACAGCGCCCAGCAACACACTCTCAAACCTCCGCTTGCGCACAGCCAGCAAACCAATCCCAGCGCCCAGAAGCATGGCTGGCGGCAGCGCTGCAGCCACCAGCAGCAAGTGATGCAGCAGCTCTTCTTGAAATACCTCAGACGCCATGAGGTACTCCATCACCACGCCCAGATGCTGATACGGTGCCAGCCACGCCAGCGCAGCCAACACCAGCACCGGCAGCGCCAACCAACGCGGTGCCTCGGCATACAGCGCAAACGCGCCGATGTACACCGCCGCCAGCGTGCCCCACGCACCGCCGGCAATCGCAAACCGCGCCCACTCCTGCGGGCCAAGATGCGCTGCCGCACCCCACGTCAACAACGCATAACTGCCCGCAGCGGCGACGCTCAGCGACAAGGCCAGCGCCGGCGCACGCGCACGGCCGCGCCCCAGCCACACGGCCAACGCCAGCAGCACCCAGCCCCCGGCAATCAGCGCGGCCCAATGCCCGCCCAGTGCAAACGCCGTGAAGTCCTCGCCATCCGGCGCAACGCGATTCGGATGCAGCGACACCAGCGGCCACTGCAAGGACAACAACCCAAGCAGCACGGCAGACCAGGCAATCGCATTCGGCCGCCCCGGCGCCAGGCGCCAGCCGGCCTTGCTGTCCTGCCCAGCGACGGGCAATGGAAGAACTGCGCTCATTTCAGGAATCCTTTCTCACGCAGGTATTTCTCCGCCACCCGCGCACCGGGCTCGCCGCCCACCACGATGCGGGCGTTCAGCCGCGATAGCGTGGCCGTATCCAGCGTGGCAAAGATAGGCTCGACGATGGCCGCAACGGCCGGATATTTTTTTAACGCCTCGCTGCGTATCGTCAGCATCGGCTGGTAAATGTCGGCAGCGGCGCCGCTGTCGTTCAGGCCCACGAGACCCATCGCCGCCAGCTGGCCGTCGGTGCTATACGACATGGCGGCATTGGCGCCGCTGGTGCCGCGCGCGGCGGCCGATTCCGTCTGCGCCGTATTGCCGCCGGGGAGAATAATCAGCTGCGATGGCGTCAGCTTGAAACCATACGCCTGCTCGAACGCCTTCAAGCCGTCGGCGCGGTCGACAAACTCCTGGCTGACCACCACCTTGAAATGCTTGCCGGCGTTGATGTAGGCGGCCAGCTGCGGCAGCGACGTAATCCCCTCCGCAGCAGACATCCTGGCCGGAATCGCAAAGCCATACGTGACATTGGCCGGCGCAGGCTTGAGCCACACGATGCGATTCTGCGCCAGGTCCGCCGCCGCACCGGCCTCGTAGCCACGCGCCGGATCGCGGAAGGTACCCGGCGCAAAGCGCACGCTCTTGATCAGGTAAGGCGCATTGCCGGTGTACTCGGGATAGACATCGATCTCCCCCGACAGCAGCGCCTTGCGCACCACCTGCGTGGCGCCGGTGCCGCACTTCTCCACCACCTTGATGCCATGCGCCTTCAACGCAATCGACACCAGAGGGCACAGCAGCGCGCCCTCGGTGTCGATCTTGGAACCCACCGTGATGGCGCCATCGCTGGCCGCCATCACCGTGGCCGGCAACAGCAGCAATGCGGCTGCCGCCCGGGCTTTCATCAGAAGCGCGCCTTGACGCGCAGACCCACCGTGCGCGGACGAATCATGTACAGATTGTCGCCCGGCTGGATCGCGATGGTGTTGGTGGTGATATCGCTGATCTTGGCGCCGTTGGTCAGGTTGGTGCCGAACAGGCCGAATTCATACGGGCCGGTTTTGTAGATCGCCGTCGCATTCACCGTATTCGACGAAGGAATGCGCGAGTAGCTGCCCTGCGACGCCGCGAAGTTGGTGAACGACTCCCCGCGATACGAGTAGGTGGCCGACAGCGCAATCTCCTCGGCACCTGCCAGCGGAATCACGTAGTTGGCGACGGCGGTGGCGGCGAACTTCGGCGAGTACGGCACGCGCGCATCTTCCGGAATATTCTGCGCGGCGATGCCGGTCACTACCTTGTCGACAGCGTAAGCGTGGTTGAACGTCGCGCTCACGCCCACCGAAGCCTGGCGCGAGATCTTGAAGAAGCTCTCCAGCTCCACGCCTTCGCTGCGGATCTTGCCTGCGTTCTGGGTGAAGTAGTAGGTGCATGGCAGCTTGTTGAAGACCTGCACATCCTTCCACTTGATCAGATAGGCGCTGGCATTGAACGTCACGCGGCGGTCGAACAGCGTGTTCTTCGAGCCCGCTTCGAAGTTCCACAGGCTGTCCGGCTCGAAGGTCGACGGCGCATTCTGGCCGCAGAAATCGAACGGCACCGGCTGATTATTGCCGCCGTAGCGGAAGCCCTTGCCCGCCGATGCGTACACGGTGTGGTCTTCATCGAGGCGATAGGCCGCAGCGAAGCGCGGATTGCCGCCCTTCGAGGTCTCGCTACTATTGCTGATCTCAGGGATGCTGCTCTGCGGCTTGGATGGCGTCGAGTTAATCAGATTGCCGAACAGGCCACTGAACTTCAGATCAAAGTCCTGCGTGCCACGGAACAGGCGCAAGCCGGCGGTCAGGTCCAGCTTATCCCACACGGTGTAAGTGGCTTCGGCGAACAGCGCCGCTTCTTTCGAATCGATGTTCTGCGTGCCCGAGAAGTAGTCGTCCGGCGTGAAAGCGTTGTCGTTCAACTGCGAGTTATAGCCGGGGAAGTTCTTGGCTGCGGCGAAGCGCGCGTCGAAGCCGGGGGTCGGCTGATCCTGGCGCAGATCACGCTTGCCCTGGGTGTAGAACGCGCCGGCAGTCCACTTCAGCGGGCCGCCCGCTTTCGACTGCAGGCGGAACTCCTGCGCGAAGTTGGTGATCTTATTGCCGATCACGTAGGACGAAGCGATCAGCGGCGGCTGGCCGCCGAAGATGAAGGCGGTCGCCTTGTACTGGCCGGAGTTGATGTACAGCGTGTCGCGGTGCAGGTAGGAGCTGGACGAGACCAGATTGGCCACGCCGGCGTCGTAGTTCAGCGTCAGGTTATACAGCTGCAGATTGTCCTTGCTGGTCTGCTGGATCAGCGAGTTGGTGGTGTACGGCGCCAGCTTGGAGTAGGCATCGTTGATGCCGCCCTTGACGTTGGAAGCGGTAATGCTGGCGTCGACCAGCAAATCCGGCGTGGCGCGCAGGCGCGCGGCAATGCGCCCCTGGTTGGTCGACACGTCGTTATCGGTCTTGCCATTGACCTCATTGCGAACGTAGCCGGAATCGTTACCAGTGTAGCCGGTCAAACGCAGCGCCAGCACATTGTCCTTGACCGGCACGTTGACGGTGCCGCGCACATTGTGATTGAAGCCGCCGAACTTGGAAGTCTGCGAGCCGACCGCTTCCACCGAGCCGTAGAAGTCATTGAACTCGGGCTTCCTGGTAATCTGGCGCACCGTGCCGGCCATGGCGCCGGCGCCGAACAGCGTGCCTTGCGGACCTTGCAGCACTTCGATGCGTTCGAGGTCCAGCACTTTCAGGTCGGGATTGCCGGACTTCAGGGTCACCGGCAGTTCATCGATGTAGACCGCCACCAGCGACGCATCCTGCACTTCGGACGGCACGATGCCGCGCACTGCCAGGCCGCGAATCGTGATGTTATTCACGCCCGCGCCCTGCTCCTGCAGCGAGATGGCCGGCACCAGATTGGCGATGTCGCTCAGCGTGCCCTGGCCGTACTTGGTCAGGCTGTCCGGCTTGATGACCGTGATCGCGGCCGGCACTTGCTGGACGTCGACCGCGCCGGTGCGGGTCGCGGTGACTTCAACCTTGTCGATTTTGTCCGAGGCGCTGTCCTGCGCCAGTGCCGGAACCGCTGCGAATACGCCGGCAACCGCCAGCGCCATCAAATGCTTATTCATCCCGCTCCTTCAGTGTTTAGTCGATTGCGAAAAAGTATATACAACCGGCTAAGCACTGAAAACGAAGATAAATGAGTTTCTTTATAAGGAATCCAAAAATGCGTCCATGGCCTTGGTCGGGCGGCCGTCGGCACCCCATGCGCTCAGCTCGTAGTGGCTCCAGCTGCGCGCGCCCTGCGGCTCCCAGTAGATGACGCCCAGGCCCTTGTGATCCGGCACCGCCCTCACCTTGCGCTGCACGGCTTGCAGCATGTCGTAGGTGTTTTGCGGCTTGCTGTCCTCGCCGCCGACTTCGACCACCATTACTTCCTTGCCGTAACGCGCGGCCATGTCGTTGAGGTTGTTGCCGAGGTCGTCGATGGACAGCGTGTAGTCGGGACGGCCATCGAGCCAGAATGGATAATAGGACACGCCGATCACATCGTACTTCGCACCGTTGGCCGTGGCATTATCGAACCAGGTGCGGAACCAGGCGTTGTCATTGCCACGGTCCAGATGCAGCACCACCTTGGACGATGGGCTGGCCGCCTTGACCGCGTCGTAGCCTTGGTTGATCAGCTTGGCCAGTTGCGGCCAATTGTCGGTATGGCCTTCCGGATAAATCATGCCGGTGCGCGTTTCATTGCCGACCTGGACCCACGCCGGCGTCACGCCGGCCTGCTTCAGCGCGGCCATCACCTCGTAGGTGTGCGTGTAGACGTCTTTTTGCAGCTGGGTGAAATCGTGGCCGATCCAAGCAGCCGGCTTGCGCTGCTGTTGCGGGTCGGCCCAGCTGTCGCTGTAGTGGAAGTTGATCATGACGCGCATGCCCATCTTCTGCGCGCGCACCGCCATGGCGACGGTTTCGTCCTTGCTGTTATGGCCGCTGGCGCGGTCGTTGGACGGGTTCACCCACGTCCGCAGGCGCACCGTGTTAATGCCGAGGTCCTTCAGGATTTGCAGGCAATCCTGCTGCTGCCCCTGCTGGTTGAAGAACTTGTAGCCGGTGGCTTCCATTTGCGGCAGCCAGCCGACGTCCGCGCCTTTGACAAACGTCTCCGCGCCGGCGGGCAAGGCGAGTGCCACCATCAGCGCCATCAGAATTTTTTTCATGCCGCCATCCTAGCCGAAAGCCGCTACGCGCAGGCATGAGGAAAATGCCTCAAACCATGTCCTTTCGGTATGCCACAAAAAAAAACCGCTCCCATGAAGGCGAGCGGCGAGGGCCAAAAACACACGGCCTGGAGAGAACAACAACCTGTCGTCAGATCCTGACGGAGTACAGCGCGTGATGCGTCAGGATGTACAGCGTGCGGCGGTCGGCGCCGCCGAAGATCAGTTGCAGCGGACGCGCTGGCACGTCGATGCGGCCGCTTTGCTTGCCATCGGCGCCGTAGATGAAGACCTGGCCGTTGGCCACATAGACTTGCCCATCCGGGCCGACGGCCGCGCTTTCGCCGCCACGGTCAGCCACCTGTTTGAGGTCAGTAATGGCGCCGCCGGCGCCAACCAGTCCGCTTAAAGTCAGGTTCTGCGAGCTGTTGGTGAACACCACGCGCTGCCCCACCTGGCCATACACGAAGCCGTGCGTATCGAGCGTGTCCGACCAGCGGTAGCCCAGATGGTCGAGCGAACCGTGGCGCGTAACGCGGAAGGCAGGCAGCACCAGGCTGCCGTCGGACGACACGTACTCGCGCGCCTTGGGCTGGGCCGCGCTGCGGCCGAAGATCTCGGCCAGCGTGGCGAACTCGTAGGTCTCCGGATTCAGCTGGTCCCAGAATTCACCATTGGCCCAGTAGTTGACCGGCAGCGCCAGCCTGGCGCCCGGCCGCGTGGCCGCTGGCGTCGGCTTGATCAGCGTGATCTGCGCGCCCGGCATGCCAGGCTGCAGCGCGTACACCGTGGCCTCCTTGCCGCTCGACGACAGCACCATCAGGTTATCGCTGCCGTCCACCGCCAGGTTGACCGCGTCCAGCGGATAGTCGCTGACGATCTTCAGACCCTCGCCCTCGGCGTAGCTGTAGATGCGCTGGAAATGGCGATCGATGAAATACAGCCGTCCAGTCGAATCAACGGCGGCGCCGGCGATCGAGTAAAAGCCCTGCTCCAGCTGTGCCACCTTGGATGCGGCCGGCGCACTGCGCTGCTGCCCGCTGTAATCGAGCACGGCAAACATGCGCTCGCGTACTTCGATCTGGTTGGTGACGTCGGTGATGGCGTTCTCGTACGGATACTTGGAGGCGCGCAGGTAAGCCGTGCAGCCGTTTTCATCGCAGGTCGGGAAGCCGCTCTCGCCGTTCACCGCCACGTTGCGGAAGCGGATATCGCGCGAATTGCTGATGCGCACCGCAGTCGGCGCCGGCTTCATCGAGCGCGTCACGCGGTAGGCGTGGTAGTTGGCCAGCAGGATGTTGTGCGAGTTGCGGATATCGAGCGACACCGAATCGGCGCCGTCGCGCACTTCCTCTTCGGTCTGCGGCGCGTGGAATTCCCAGTTGGCCACGCCGTCCAGCACGATCTCGTTGCGGATATGGTGCTCGGCCGAGAGTTCGTACACGCGGCCCGGCGTGCTGGTGTTGGTCACGTAGAAGCCAGCCTGGGCGTGGCCGGCCGGGCTCCATACGCCGGTGAAGGTGCCACCGCCGCCATCGGTCACCCACACGCTCGGATACTGGCGGTCCCACCAGGCCGAGGTGTCGAAGCGCTCGCTCTTCTTGAACGGATCGGTGGCTGAGCCATAGCCCCAGTGGATGCGGATATCGTCCACCAGCGACTTCTCGCCGGCACGCCACAGCAGGCCCACTGCGCGCGGATTGACTTCGCCGGTGGCCAGGCCGATGCCGGTCACGATGGCGTCGCCGCCGCGTGCGCTTTCCAGCAGGGCCTTGGGCGTGCCGGTGCCCTGATACAGCGGCGAGCCGTTGGGCAGCACCAGCCGGGTCAGGCCCGGATGCAGGCCGATCAGAACGGTATCCGGCTTGAGATGCAGCGTGTCGTTGACCGCGTAGGCGCCAAGCGGCAGGTAGACCACGCGCTGGCTATCGATGGCGGACTGGATCGCCGCCGTGTCGTCGCTGACGCCGTCGCCCTTGGCGCCGAAGCGGCGCACGCTGGCCCATTCGCTGGTCGGCGGCAAAGCGCGCATGACGCGCTCGCTGCGCGACTGGGCCGGCAGCGCGGCGGTGCGGTAGTTGGTGTCAAACTGGCCCGGCTCGCCGAGCTTGTCCAGCTTGAGGCCGTGGTTGAATTCGGTCACCTGATAGTTGCGCCCAGTGCCCGCCAACTGCTTGCCGCTGTCGCGGAAGCGCGCCCACACCGGCACGTTGCGCGCGCTCACGCGCTCGAAGCCAACTTGCGTGTAGACATTGTTCTCATTGCTGATGATGACGCCGGCCTTGGACACATTCTCCAGCCGCACATCCGCGCCCCACAGCCAGTCGCCGTAGCCGCGATCGATTTCGATGCCGACCGGGGTGTTGCGGATCTCGGTATTGGCCAGGGTCAGCGCCGCCTCGTGCTCGCGGATGGCGGCGTCGCGCTGGCCGTCGAACTGTGAATCGAGCAAGGTGAACTGCCAGGCCGGCGAAGTCTTCTCGGCCAGGATGCCGTAGCGGCCGCCGTAGAATTTCAGGTCGTAGGCGATATTGCCAACCTGGTAGACGCCCGCCAGGCCCGAGCCCATGCGGAAGTCGATGTGCGATAGGTTGGAGTGCTGGGCAGTGTGCATGCGCACGCCGTTGGCGGCCGGGTTGCCCTCACCCACTTCGAAATCGACGTTGGACAGCGCCGAATAAAACGTCGAGGAATTGGCATCACGCACCGCCTTGCCCGGCTCGGTGCTGAACGGCACCGCGTCCGGCAGCGGCATCGCCACACGGCCGACGTTGTAAGTATCGGTGCCGGTGAAAATCACCATCGTCGCTACGCCCTTCTGGAAGCCCGGCGTGTTCGCACCCAGCACCAGCACCGGCCGCGTCTTGCCGACGCCGTACACGCGCACGGCAATCGGGATCAGGATGCTGCGGCTGATACGGTAGCGGCCCGATGGCAGGAACACCACGCCGCCGGCGCCCTTGTTGGCGGCGCTGTCGAGCGCGCTCTGGATGGCGGCCGTGTCGTCGGCCACGCCGTCGCCGCGCGCACCGCGCACCACCACCGCGCCGGCGTCATCCGGCAGGCTCTGGTAGGCCGATACCGAGGCCGGCACAGCAGCCTGCGCGCCGCAACTGGCGGCCAGCGCCAGCAGCAGCGGTAATTGCATCAATTGCTTATTCAAGCATGTCTCCTTTTTATACGAACAGCGACAGCAGCAGCACGAAAAGAATGCCGAAGATGCCGACCAGCGTTTCCATCATGGTCCACGAGCGGAAGGTGTCGCGCAGCGAGAGACCGAAATATTCCTTGAACATCCAGAAGGCCGAATCGTTCACATGGCTGAACATCAGGCTGCCCGCGCCCACCGCCAGCACCATCAGGTTGGGATTGACGCCGGTGGCCTCCACCAGCGGACCGACCACGCCGGCCGCAGTCACGCCAGCCACAGTGGCCGAGCCGAGGCAGACGCGGATCAGCGTCGCCACCGCCCACGCCAGCAGCAGCGGCGGCACTGGCAGGCTGGCCAGTTGCGCACCGAGCTGGGCGCTGACGCCGGACTCGGTCAGCACTTGCTTGAGGCCGCCCGCGCCGGCAATGATCAGCAGGATGGGCGCGATCTCGCGCAGCGCTTCCTGCGCCGAGCCCATCACCTGCGGCAGGCTCTGGCCACGGCTGGTGCCGAGCAGAAAAATCGCCACCACGTACGACACCAGCATCACCACCAGCGGGCTGGACAGGAAGGCCAGCGAGTGCGCCAGTTCAGGCCGCAGCAGCGTGACCACGGTCGACACCCCCAGCAGCAGCACCGGCAGCAGCGCGGTGAAGAAGCTGGCGAAAGCGCCCGGCAAGTCGTCCACCGGCTTGGGTTCGCTACGGAAGATCGCGGCCGGCTGCGCCTTGATGTTCTTGAGCGTCATGGCAAACAACGGGCCGGCAATGATCAGCGTGGGGATCGCCACCACCATGCCGTACAGCAGTGTGGTGCCAAGGTCGGCATGCACGGCCGCCACCAGCGCCGTTGGCGACGGATGCGGCGGCAGGAAGCCGTGGGCGATCGACAACCCGGCCAGCAGCGGCATGCCAAGCGCCACCGCCGGCCGGCCCGACTGGTACACCAGCGAGAAGATCAGCGGAATCATCAGCACGAAGCCGACGTTGTAGTACAGCGGCAGGCCGACCACAAAGCCGGTGACGGTCATCGCCACCGGCATGCGGCTCGGCCCCAGCGTATCGATCAGGCTGATGGCGATACGGCGCGCCGCGCCGCTGTCGGCAATCAGCTTGCCGAACACTGCGCCGATGCAGATCACCACCACCAACGAGCCCAGCAGGTCGCCGATGCCCTTCTCGATCACGCCGGGGATTGTTGCCAGCGGCATGCCCAGCATCAAGGCGGCGGCCATCGCTGCCACCACGAACGCCAGCAAGGGCTGCACTTTGCCCCAGGCGATCATGATGGTCAGCAGGCCTACCGCCAGCAGTACGGAAAACAAACTCCACACGGCTGGCGCCTCCTTAGAAGTTCATGCGCACACCGACGCGGTAGGTGCGGCCCACGGCGTCATACACGGCCGGGTTGAGCGCCAGGCTGAGGTTGGTCTGCGGCACCAGCACCGGCGCACGGTCGGCCAGGTTGTCGATCTTGAAGTAAGCCTGCACCTGCTTCGAGTACTGGTAGCTGCCGCCAAAGTCGAAGTAGACCGCGCCCGGCATGTGGTTGTCGAAGATGGTCGGGTGCGCTGCGGTCGGCAGCGGGCAGTTGGTCTGGCACTCGATGTATTCATTGTTGAACACACCGGCGCCAATCCAGCGCTCGCTCAGGTTCAGACCCAGCTTGCCGCCCATCAGGCCGTCCCACGACTGCTGCACCAGCGCTTTCCACTTCGGCGTGGCGCCGGTCATCGCGCCCGCGCCTTCGATCGGCGTGGTGCCCGGTACGCCCGGATCGGAGATCGAGTGGATCATGCGCGAAGCCAGGCCGCGCAGCGTGACCGTGCCCGGCAGGCCGAACTCGCTCATATTCCTGCGGTACGCCATCTCGAAGTCCACACCGCGCGTATGCAGCGAGGCGAAGTTGAAGCTCTGCGCCAGCACGTAGTTGGTGCCGGCAGGACCATTGATCGACACCGCCGAGCACACCTGCTGGTTGCCGCCGTAGCACAGGTCAACTTCCTGCTGTGGATTCAGCGAGCTGATCACGTTCTTGACCTTGATGTCGTAGTAGTCGACCGAGAAGTTGAAGTTGCGCGCCCAGCTCGGCTGGCTCAGCACCAGGCCGAACGAGTTGTTGCGTGCTTCTTCCGGCTTCAGCGCCGGGTTGCCGACGTTGCGCTGCTGGATCTGGATCGACTGGCCCTGGTTGTTGTTGACCGCCTGGTTGGTCACCGTCATGGCCGCGAACAGCTCGGACAGGTTAGGCGCACGCACGTCCTTCGAGCTTACGGCGCGCAGACGCAGGCCGTCGATCGGAGTCTGCCACGTGGCGCCCAGCTTCCACGCACGCGCCTTGCCGGCGGTGCTGTACTTCTCCTCGCGGTCGGCGATGTTGAGGTTGGCTTCACCCCAGGTAGCCGACTTCAGGAATGGAATGTTGAGCTCGGCATACGCTTCGCGCACATTGAAGGAGCCCTTGCCATTGTGGTAGTTGCCAGCGAACCAGTTGTCGCCGGTGGTCGACAGGGTTGGATCGGCCGGGTAGCTCGCGCTGTAAGGCGACACGGTATCCAGTCCGGCGCCGTACGGATCGCCGTAAACCGAATACTCTTCGCGGCGCCATTCAGCACCAAATGCCAGCGAAATCGGACCCGCCCAACCTTGCGCCAATTCACCATTTATGTTAGCGCTAACAACATTTTGCGACGAATCGGTGTGTTGCAGCGGCCCGGTGGAAGGCGCAATGTAGTTCCAGCCGGCCATGTTGATTGGCACATTGCCGAAGATGTTGATCGGCTGGCAGCCGGCAGCACGGGCAGCGGCGCTACGGCAAACGATCTGGCCGGTGGCAGGATCCTTGATGGCGTCGATGGCGAAGTTGTAGCGTGGGTTCAGCGTGATGTTGTTCACGTGGATCACGGTGGTGTTCTCGCCGTGCTCGGCGTAAGCGTCGTACGACCATTCCTTGCCCAGCAGCTCGAACTTGCCGTTGGCGCCGATCACGCCGCGGCGCTGGGTGCGCATCGGGTTGACGCTGATGTTGGCCGGGAATTCGCCGTTCGAGGTGCCGACCGACATGACGCCGCTTGGATAGCCGGACACGCAACCAGCCGCCACCGATGCAGGCAGGTAGGCGTTGTCGCACTTGATCGACAGATTGCCCTGCTTGGCCGCGCCCGGATTCGGCGAGAACGCTGAAGTCACTTGCGCCCAGTTGCCGGTCACGTAGATTTCATTGTCGGCATCGAGATTCCACGAGATGCGGGTATAAGCCACCTTGCGCTTGAAGTTCATCGACAGGTTGGTGCCGGCGCCGACGCTGCCTTCGCGGTCGCCGCCGATGCAGAAGTTACCGACGCAATCGGTGCCGTACTGGAACGGATACGGCGTGCCGCCCGGACCGAAGGCCGTGCCTTTCAGCGGACCGTTGACGATCAGGCCGTACTTGGCGTACTGGATGTGCTGGGCGTTGCTGATCATGCGATAGCGCGGCAAGCCCGCCGCCTGCATGTCCTTGGTCGATTCCTGCAAGGCCGGATTGTTGTACCAGGTACGGCCACCCGCGCCCACCTGACCGAAGCCTGGCGAGTCGATGCCATTCTGCTTGGTGAATTCGCCGCTCAGCGTCACGTGCAGGCGATCGTCGGCAAAGCCGCTGCCCCAGGCTGCCTGCACGGTGCCGCTCTTGTCGTCGTGGTACTTGGTTTCGCCGCCCGAGACGTTGGCCTTGAAGCCGGTGAATTTCTTGTCGGTGATGAAGTTGACCACGCCGCCGATGGCGTCCGAACCGTAGGACGCCGAGGCGCCGCCAGTTACCACGTCCACGCGCTTGACCAGCAGTTGCGGGAACTGGCTGACGTCGGTCACGCCGGTGACGTTGGCGCCGACCACGCGCTGGCCGTCCAGCAGGGTCAGGGTACGCAGCGTGCCGAGGCCGCGCAGCGACAGCGACGACAGGCCCTGGATACCGCTCGAGGTGCTGAAGGTGTTGGTGGTACGGCCGGTGCTGCCCTGCAAGGCCGGCAGTTCGGTCAGCGCTTCAAAGATATTCGGCTTGGCCGCCTTGTCGAGGTCTGCCGACGAGAGCGTGGTGGTGGGGGTCGGCTGGTTGAAACCGCGCGCCGCGATACGCGAGCCGGAAACGACGACGGTGTTATCGGCCGGTTTGGCCTCTTCCGGGCTGCCGGCCGCTTCCGCTTGCTGCGCATACGCCTGCGATGCGAGCATGGCACAGGCGCCAGCGACGGCCAGGTTAATCAAACTGCGTTGTAATAATGGTGATTGCATAGTAAGTCTCCGCCTCTTATTGAAAGCTTATGTAGTCTGTGTGGTCGGCCGCGCGGCCGGTATGCAAGCAGTGGTGTGGTTCGCCTCCTCTGTATGTTAGTTACAGTGTTATGAAATGTTAAAAATGTTTGCGCTAACATTGATTTATTCGGCTAATGTAATCCTTGATTAAGCGCTTAACCAATAACTTTTTAGCGGGGAGTGATATTCGAAACGATATTTGCCGCGAGTGTTGCGTTTTCACCGCATCGGCAGTTCGTCTGATGGCGCCGGCCGGCACGCATGGGCCGCCGCTTCAGGCGCACACGCCCGCAGCCAGCAGGCTGCCCATTTCGTCAGCACTGAGCGGCTTGCTGAACAGAAAGCCCTGTGCCTCACCGCATTGTTGCGCCTGGAGGAAGTTGAGCTGCGCCGTCTGCTCCACGCCCTCGGCCACGACGCGGTGGTGCAAATTATTCCCCATGCCGATCACGGCGCTGACGATGATGCCATCGTGTCCGCTACCCAGCCCGATGGCCTGGACGAAGGACTGATCGATTTTCAGCACATCGATGGGGAACCGGCTCAGGTAGCTCAGGCTGGAGTAGCCCGTGCCAAAATCATCGACAGCGATCTGCACGCCCATCGTCTTGAGCTCCTCCAGCAGCGCCGCACTGCTGATAACGTCGCGCATCAACACGCTCTCGGTCAGTTCCAACTGCAGATAGCGCGGATCGGCGCCGCTGGCAGTGAGGATCGCGCGGGTTTGATCGAGGAAATTGCGGCTGCTGAATTCAAGCGCCGAGACATTGACGGCGATCGACACCGGCGCCAGCCCGGCCTTCAACCAGCGCACCGCTTGCGCGCAGGCTTCCTCCATGACCCAGCGGCCAATCGGGACGATCAGGCCGCAGTCTTCGGCAATCGTGATGAAACGCACCGGCGAGATCAAGCCCCACTCCGGATGCCACCAGCGCAGCAAGGCTTCCACGCCAGTGATCTGGCGCGTGCGCAAGTCCACCTTGGGTTGGTAGTACAGCGCGAATTCGCGCCGCTCCAGGGCGCGGCGCAAATGGCTTTCGATGCGTTGCCGCTCAACGGCACGCGCATTCATGTCTTCACGGAAGAACTGGTAGTTGTCGCGGCCCCGTTCCTTGGCGTGGTACATCGCCGTGTCGGCATTCTTGATCAGGCTCTGTGCGTCGGCCCCGTCGCCCGGATACACGCTGATGCCGATGCTGGCCGAAGCGTGCAACTGGTGGCCGTCAATGAGGTGCGGCACGGCGAGGGCGGCCAGTATCTTTTCCGCCGCCAGGGAGGCGTCCTCCGCGTGCCTGTCCTCGGCCAGGACGATCACGAATTCATCCCCGCCCTGGCGGCTCACGGTGTCCGAGTTGCGCACGCAAGCGCTCAGGCGGCTCGCCACCGCCTGCAAGAGCTTGTCGCCGACGGCATGGCCCATGGAATCGTTGATGTACTTGAACCTGTCCAGATCCAGAAACAACACCGCCGCCTGGGTGCCGCGGCGGCGTGCCAGCGCGATCGCCTGCTCGACCCGGTCATGCAATAGCATCCGATTAGGCAAGTTGGTCAAGGCGTCGTGCTCGGCCTGGTGGCGCATCTTCATGCTCAGCGCCATGACCTGCGAAATATCACGGAACACCAGCACCGCGCCCACGATCCGGCCATCGCGGTCACGGATCGATGCGGCGGAGTCCTCGATCGGAATGGCCGTGCCGTCACGCCGTTGCAGCAGGGTGCCGGCATGCAGCGCCACCGCCACGCCCCCGTCCAGCACGGCGTTGATCGGATCGGGCGCCGGTTGGCGCGTCACGCCGTCCAGGAGGTGCAGCACCGCGGTGCTGGGCTGGTCACGCGCCTCCTCCAACGTCCAGCCGGTAAGATGTTCAGCGGCGGCATTCAGGTAGTCGATGCTGCCGCGCACGTCCGTCGACAGCACCGCATCACCAATCGAATTCAGGGTGATTTCCGCGCGCGTCTGGGCGATATAGAGCTTTTCTTCCACTGCCTTGCGCTGGATGATATTGCGCAGCGACTGCGGCAACAGGGCGTTGCTGAAGAACCCTTTGGACAGGTAGCCCTGCGCGCCGCGTTGCACGGCCTCGATGGCCTCTGCCTCGTTGCCGGTGGCGCACAGCGTCACAATCGGCGTCTGGGGCGCAGCCGCATGCAGACATTCGAATGCTGACAAGCCCTGACGATCCGGCAAGGCCAGATTGACCAGCATGGCATCGATCCCACCTAGTGCTATGCGTTCCAGCCCAGCCGCCAGCGTAGCGACACTCTCAACCGCGAAAGGTCCGTCGCGCGCCCGCCCCAGAACCCGCTTGAGGATGCGGACATCGTCTGAATGCGAAGAAATAATCAGCACGCGATTCATGGCGCCTCCCCGAAATACTTAGACTACTTGAACGCGCGTCTCTTCGGCGCACAACTGCCTGCCAAATCCAATCCCGGATTCGATTGATATATCAAGCTATCGCGCTGCGATTGGCGTTAAACTGACCTATGGTCCATTTCGACTCGCAAAAAAGGCATTCGACGGCGTAAGATCCGCTCCGCTGGAGCAGGAGTGAAGAAAGGAGCACCAGATGCTGCACGAATTCCTGGTGGACAACCGAGGCGAACTCATTACCCGTTGCCGGGCAAAAGTTGCCGCACGTGAGTACGTCGCAACTGCCGAGCAACTGCACAACGGCGTTCCCATTTTTCTCGAACAGTTGATCCAGACATTACGTGCTCAGCAAACGAACGGCACCTTCGACGTTCCATTTATCCCACTCGATGACCGTGGATTTGCCCAACACGCATTAGGCGCTTCTGCCACATTGCACGGCGAAGACATGCTGGCACAGGGATTCACCATCAATGATGTGGTCCACAACTACGGTGATTTGTGCCAAGCCATCACAGATCTTGCAATGGAGCGTGATGCGCCCTTTTCAGTCGACGAATTCAGAACCTTGAATCGCTGTCTTGACGTCGCGATTGCCTACGCAGTCACAGCATTTACCTTCAGGCATGATTCCATAGAGGCAGATCGCCATGCCGCCGAAGAAAACAAAAGGCTGGGCTTCCTTGTGCATGAGCTGCGCAACTTCCTTGGCACCGCCAAACTGGCCTTTTCTGCGTGTAAAGTCGGCGCGCTGAGCCTGAGCGGCGCAACAGGAAGTATTCTGGGACGTAGCCTGGAAAGCTTGGAGGACATTATTAGTAACACCGTCGCGTTAGTCCGCGATGAACAGATCCATCACGGAAACCGCTTTTTTTCTCTTTCAGAGTTTATCGCGGAAATTGAAGCGACGACAGAGTTGGCGGCGATTGCGAAAGCATGCCGGCTGACCGTCATGCCCGTTGATTCCCAATTAGCCATACAAGGTAACCGCGCCATGCTGTTGGCGGCGGTGATAAATCTATTACAAAACGCCTTCAAATTTACCCGCTTGCACACTGAGGTCACGTTGGCGTGTCGTGCTTTGAACGACAGTATCCTGATCGAGGTCTCTGACCATTGTGGCGGGCTGGGCGCGGACTTGGTTGCGCATATGTTTCAGCCATTCGAGCAGGGCGGCACGGACCGCACCGGGCTCGGCTTGGGGCTGACGATCACCAGGCAGTTCGTGCTTGAAAATGGTGGCGATCTCAGCGTTCGTGACCTGCCTGATGTTGGTTGCATCTTTACGATCACACTCCCGCGCCATGCAATGCCCGTCAGCCAGCATTAACTGTCGCGATCAGGTCAGCGATGCGGCGCCGGCCTTGATATCAGGCGCGCATTTCCCCGGAGGCGAGCGTCTGATCGAACTGGAGAAAAACGCGGCCATGACGACGCGGTAATCTGAAACGGGGGAAGCGATGTCACATCCGGCTTTGGCGCTGCTGGCAGGGTTGATTCTGATCGCCATGATGTTGATCGGAGCGCTGGTATCCCGCCTTCCGCTCAGCGGTGCGATGATTTACCTGGGCCTTGGCGTATTCCTCGGCCCCTTAGGCATTGTCATGGCCTGTCAGGTGGGTTGGCACAGGAAGTGGTGACTTTGACGCTTGGCGTCATCGCCGTTTCTATTCTCGTCCATGGCACCACTGCCCGCCCCTTAATGCGATGGTGCGAGCGCTGACTGAAAAGTCGAACTCCTTTTCCAACACGCTCACTAGCGCCTTTGACCGCAGGCCTGGGGAGTCGTCCATTATAATGTGCGCACCCGGCACCGGCGGCCTGGCTCCTCTGGCATCGACTTGCATAGGCTCGGCGTCGGACGGGAAGACGACGCTGGCCGATAAAGCTCAAACCAATCAAGCACTTAAGAAAAGCAAGGAAGAAAAACAAGACCTTATGGCGACCGCAGAATCCAAATTAACGCCCATGATGCAGCAGTACATCAGCATCAAGAACCAGCACCCGGACATGTTGGTGTTCTACCGCATGGGCGATTTCTACGAACTGTTCTTCGAGGACGCGGAAAAGGCGGCGCGCCTGCTCGGCATTACGCTGACCGCGCGCGGCTCGTCGGGCGGTCAGCCGATCAAGATGTGCGGCGTGCCGTTCCACTCGCTGGAAGGCTATCTGGCCAAGCTGGTGAAGATCGGCGAGTCCTGCGCGATCTGCGAACAAATCGGCGATCCCGCCACCAGCAAAGGCCCGGTCGAACGCAAGGTGATGCGCGTGGTCACGCCGGGCACGCTGACCGATGCCGATCTGCTGCCGGAAAAATCGGAACGACCGCTGCTCGCGCTGTGCGTCATCAGCCAGCGCAAGGTCGCCACCGCCGGCCTGGCGTGGCTGTCGCTGGCCAGCGGTGCGCTGCGCTTGATGGAGTTTTCGGGCGACGCGCACACGGTCAACTCGCGCATCCAGCAGGAACTGGAACGCATCTCGCCAGCCGAGATCCTGCGCGGCGATAACGGCGAGCTGTTTGAGGAATACAGCGGCTGCCACGTCAACCACGTGCCGGAGTGGCACTTCGATGTGGTCAGCGGCCACAAGGCGCTGCTGGATCAACTGGCTGTCTCCACGCTGACCGGTTTTGGCGCCGATGGCCTGGGCGCCGCCTTCGGCGCGGCCGGCGCGCTGCTGCGCTACGCACAGTCGACGCAAGGCCGCGGCCTGCAGCACGTGCGCACGCTGACCACGGAAACCGAAAATGAATTCATCGGCCTCGATGCCGCCACCCGCCGCAATCTGGAACTGACCGAGACCATCCGCGGCCAGGAATCGCCGACGCTGTTCTCTCTGCTGGACCACTGCCGCACGGCGATGGGTTCGCGCCTGCTGCGCCACTGGCTGCACCACGCGCGCCGCGACCAGAACGTGGCCCGCTCGCGCCATCAGGCCATCGCCGCGCTGGCGCAGGCCGATGCCACCGGCTCGCTGTCGCACACGCTGGCGCAAGTGCCTGACATTGAACGTATCACCACCCGCATCGCGCTGCTGTCGGCGCGCCCGCGCGACCTCGCCAGCCTGCGCGACGGCTTGCAGCAGCTGCCTGCCCTGCGTCACGGCATGCAGCGCACGCTGACCGATGCCGATGGCCTGCTGGCCGGCATCCACGCCGACCTCGCAACGCCGGAAGCCTGCCTCGATCTGCTGCAACGCGCGGTGATGCCTGAACCGGCGGTGATGGTGCGCGACGGCGGCGTGATCGCACGCGGCTTCGATGCGGAGCTGGACGAGCTACGCGGCCTGTCGGAAAACGCCGGCCAGTATCTGGTCGATCTCGAAACGCGCGAACGCGCCCGCACCGGCATCGCCAATCTGCGCGTCGAGTACAACAAGGTGCACGGCTTCTACATCGAAGTCACCAACGGCCAGGCCGACAAGGTGCCGGACGACTACCGCCGCCGCCAGACGCTGAAGAACTGCGAGCGCTACATCACGCCCGAACTGAAGGCGTTTGAAGACAAGGCGCTGTCGGCGCAAGACCGCGCGCTGGCACGCGAGAAAATGCTGTACGACCAGCTGCTGGGCGACCTGGCGCCGTTCATCGGCACGCTGCAAGCTATCGCCAAGGCGCTGGCGCAGCTGGACACGCTGACCGCCCTCACCGACCACGCACTGCGCCACAACTGGTGCGCGCCGGAGCTGGTGGCAACGCCGTGCATCAACATCAAGGAAGGCCGCCACCCGGTGGTGGAGAATCAGATAGAGCGCTTCATCGCCAACGATTGCCGCTTCGTCGACGAACGCCGCCTGCTGCTGATTACCGGTCCTAACATGGGCGGTAAATCGACCTTCATGCGCCAGGTGGCCTTGATTACGCTGCTGGCCTACATGGGCAGCTACGTGCCGGCACAAAGCGCGGTGATTGGCCCGATCGACCGCATCTTCACCCGCATCGGCGCGACCGACGACCTGGCCGGCGGCCGCTCGACCTTCATGGTGGAGATGACCGAAGCCGCCGCCATCCTGAACGGCGCCACCGAACACTCGCTGGTGCTGATGGACGAAATCGGCCGCGGCACCTCGACCTTCGACGGCCTGGCGCTGGCGTGGGCGATTGCGCGCCATCTGATTGAAACCAGCCGCAGTTTCTCGCTGTTCGCGACCCACTACTTCGAACTGACGCAGCTGCCGGAAAGCCATCCAACCGCCAGCAACGTGCACCTGTCGGCGGTGGAGCACAAGGACACCATCGTGTTCCTGCACGCGGTGCAGGATGGCCCGGCGTCGCAGAGCTACGGTCTGCAAGTGGCGCAACTGGCCGGCGTGCCGCAGCCGGTGATCAAGGCGGCGCGCAAGCACCTGGCGCGCCTGGAAGCGCAAGCGCTGGACGCGACGCCGCAGCTGGACCTGTTCGCCGCGCCGTCAGTCGACGCCAACGATGAAGAGATCGAAGCGCCGGCAACGGCTACCAGCCCAGCCATGCGCGAGCTGCTCGATGCATTGGACGATCTCGACCCCGATGCGCTGACACCGCGCGAAGCGCTGGACCGCCTGTATCAGCTGAAGCGCCTGACCGAGTCAGCACAGGCATGATGCTGCGAGCGCGCCGTCTGCTGTGCATCGCCGCTGCTGCGACGATGGTGGCCGCGCACGCAGCAGCGCCGCAGACGGTGCGCGAATTCCAGTTCTCCGTCATCGGCCATCCGTTGCAGCACGGCCGCGATGAAGCGGCGCTCAAGCGCGCGATTGCTGATGCATCGCAAAGCGATTCCGCCTTCATCGTCGCCACCGGCATCAAGGCCGCCAATGAACCTTGCAGCGACAAGCTTTACACCCAGCGCCACGCGCTGCTCAATGAATCCGCGCAGCCGATGATCGTCTCGCTGGCCGGCAGCGACTGGAGCGCCTGCATCAATTCCAGCGGGCGTTCCAACGCGATCGAACGCCTGAACCGCTTGCGCGAACTGTTTTACGTCGACGGCGAGTCGCTCGGCGCACGCCACCTGAGCGTCACCCGCCTGTCGTCCAACGCCAAGTTCCGCAGCTACGCCGAGAACGCGCACTGGGAATACGGCAAGGTGCTGTTCGCCACCATCAACCTCCCCGCCAACAACAACCACTTCCGCGCCGAAGCAGGCCGCAACAGCGAATTCGAAGACCGTTTGGTGGCCAACCGCGCCTGGCTGCATCGCCTGTTCACGCTGGCCGAGCGGCAGAAGATGCGGGGCATCGTGCTGTTCTCGGACGGCGATCCAGGCGTCACGGCGGAAGAAGGCTTTTCGCTGCTACCGAGCTTCCGCACCAAACAGGATGGCTTTGCCGAAGTGCGCAAGCAGATCCGCACGCTGGCGGAAAAGTACAAGGGGAAGGTGCTGCTGATAGATGCGCAGCGCGGTGCTGCGGCTGCGGCAGATGCGCCGGCCATTCAATGGCGCGGCAATGTGGGACACCTGAACATGGCCGCGGATTGGGCCGAGGTGCGTGTCACGCCAGGCGCCGCCGCCCTGTTCTCGATCAAGGGCGGCAGCGCCGAAGCGCAACAACAATAACGCTTAGTGAATCGGGTGGATGGCGACGTGATCGCCCTCTTCGCCTTCATCATCTTCGTCATCGTGGTGATGGCCGTGGGCGCCGTGCACGTGGCCGTGGGCGATTTCTTCGTCGCTCGCTTCACGCACATCCACCACTTCCAGCGAGAAGCGCAGGGCCATGCCGGCCAGCGGGTGGTTGCCGTCCAGGACCACCTTGTCGTCGGCGATATCGGTTACGGTGAAGATCATCGCTTCTTCCGCGCCGCCTTCGCCATCCGGCATGCCTTCGAACTGCATGCCCACTTCCAGCGGTTCCGGCAGGCGGTTGCGCTCTTCCACTTTCACCAGCGATGCATCGTAGTCGCCGAAAGCGTCTTCCGGTTCGATCTGGATGATCGACGAGTAGCCAACGTCCTTGCCATCCAGTTCTTCTTCGATTTTTGGCAGGGTGTTCTCGTAGCCACCGTGCAGGTAGACCATAGGCTGACGGCCGTCTTCGATCAGATTGTCCTGTGCATCGGACAGTTTGTAATTCACAGTCACGACCGTGTTCTTGGCAATCTTCATGTTATGCATCCTTTCATAATTAGCCCCGGATTATACCTTGGATCGCCGACAGGCCTCGCGGCGGACTGGTTATAATGGCGTATGAAAAAATTACCTCTCCTCGGCGATATCACGCCCGCGCAGTTCATGCGCGACTACTGGCATAAAAAGCCACTCCTGATCCGCAACGCCATCCCCGGTTTCAAACCGCTGCTGACCGTCGACGCGCTGGCCAAGCTGGCCTCCACCAACCATACCGAGTCGCGCCTGGTCACCGGTTTCGATGGCGAATGGGCGATGCAGCACGGCCCACTGGAAAGCCTGCCGCCGCGCGATAAAAAGAAATGGACCCTGCTGGTACAAGGCGTCAATCTGTTCGACGCCAAAGCCGACGCGCTGCTGCGCCAGTTCCGCTTCATCCCCGATGCCCGCCTCGATGACCTGATGGTCAGCTTTGCCACCGATGGCGGCGGCGTCGGCCCCCACTTCGATTCCTACGATGTGTTCCTGCTGCAGGCGCAGGGCCAGCGCCGCTGGCAGATCAGCGCGCAGAAAGACCTGTCGCTGGTGGAAGGCCTGCCGCTGAAAATCCTGGCCGACTTCCAGCCGGAAGAAGAATTCGTGCTCAATCCGGGCGACATGCTGTACCTGCCGCCGCACTACGCGCACGACGGCGTCGCCATCGGCGATTGCCAGACCTACTCGATCGGCTTCCGTTCGCCGTCGTACCAGGAGCTGGGCGAGAACTTCCTGCAGTTCATGGCCGACTCCATCGACCTGCCCGGCCGCTATGCCGACCCCGACCTCGAACCGACCAGCAAGCCGGCCGAGATCCCGCGCGCCATGCTGGCCGCCCTGACCGAAGAGCTGAACAAGGTGCGCTTTACCGAGGAAGACATCACCATCTTCTTCGGCGAGTACATGTCCGAGCCCAAGCACAACGTGTTCTTCACCGGCCCGGCCAAGCCGCTCACGGTCGGCAAGTTCGGCGAAGCGGTGATGAAGAAAGGCCTGTCGCTGTCGGCCAAGACGCAGATGCTGTACCGTGGCAGGAACGTCTTCATCAACGGCGAATCGTTCGGCGTCGGCAAAGCTGACAAGGCCACGCTGGAGCTGCTGGCCAACAACCGCCGTCTCGAAGGCGAGGAGTTCGCCAAGGCGTCGGACGACGTGCTGGAAGCGCTGTACACCTGGTATCAGGACGGCTGGGTCGAACTCGGCTAATTTAACCCGGAGGCAATATGGACAGACTGGTCATTCCCTTCACCACGCGGGCGGAATTTCAGCAGCACCTGGCCAGTTGCCTCTCGCGCGCCGAGCAGACGCTGCAAATGTTCGATCCCGATTACGCGATCTGGGAACTGGGCAGCAGCGCCACCGACGCCCAGCTGCGGCGCTTCCTGCAAGGCGGCGGCCGCCTGCAGCTGGTGGCGCACGACGGCCGCCATGTCGAGCGCGATGCGCCACGTTTCCTGCGCTTGCTGAAGGATTACGGCCACTTGATCGAAGTTCGCCGCACCAGCCCGCAACTGCGCCAGCTCACGGACTCGTTCTGCATTGCCGACCAGCGCGATATCGTGCGCCGGTTCCACGCCGACCACTTCCGCGGCGAGGCCGTATTTAACGGTCCGGGCGACCTGCAAACCAGTCTGGAACGTTTTCTTACAATTTGGATAGAATCCGGGCCAGGATTGTATGCAAACTCAACTGGAATCTGAGCCGGTTTTGGGTAAAATGCGGATGTTCGATGCGTACGCTGGTAATTAGCGGGAACATAGCGCAAGTCGAGTCGTAAACGAAATGTTGCGATATCGCAAAATAGTTATGCGTTAGGCTTGTTGAACTATTGCGATGCACTAAAAATCGCTATAATATTCGGCTAGGAAGTTTCCGTTGTCTAGTAGGCACCTTTTAAAGGTACGAAAGGCCTTCGAAGACGACCTAATGAGCGATAATTACCGGTAATTATTAATCGCAACACGTGTTTAATTTTTGAATTAACTAAGGAAAATCCATGAAAAAATCCCTGCTGATCGCCTCCCTGCTGGCTGTTGCTCTGGCTGCTTGCTCGAAAAAAGAAGAAGCTCCTGCTGCTCCAGCTCCAGTAGCTGCTCCAGAAGCTGCTGCTCCAGCTGCTGCTCCAGCACCAGCTCCAGCTGCTGACGCTGCTGCTCCAGCCGCTTCGGCTGCTGCTCCAGCTGCTTCGGACGCTGCTGCTGCTCCAGCCGCTTCGGCTGCTCCAGCTGCTTCGAAGTAATATCAGCTGATAAAAAAAACCGGCTTCGGCCGGTTTTTTTTCGTCCCGAGATTTGTAAATACATTATTCGGGACACAAAATTAAAAAGCCGGCTTGCGCCGGCTTTTTAATTTACTTTAACTGCTCATGCAGCAGAGTAATGATCTTCTCGCCTACCGGACCAGTTTCTGGCTGGCCGGCATTGGTCTGAACCTTGACCACGCTGGTATTGCCTTCGCTGGCTTTTACCGAAATACGGTAGCGCTGCGCTTCTTTCTCTTCCTCCGACGACGAACCCCAGCTGAACAGCTTGCTGAAGAAGCCCTTGGTCTCGGTGGCATCGTTGATGTAACGCACGAAGTAAATACCCTGGGTGCGATCGCGGTCTTCCACCGTGAAGCCGGCGCGGTCCAGCGCCAGGCCGACGCGGCGCCAGGCGCGGTCGAAGCCCTCGTCCACCTGCACCGCGCGGTCGGCGCCAGCGCCCACCAGCGAAGCGTGCTGAGGCTGCACAATCGCGCCTTCCACGGCGGTCTTGGCCGTCGCCAGCTGCTCGCCGCCGTTGCCCAGCTTGTTCAGCAGGCGTGCCAGGAATTCGGCTTCCAGGCCTGGGTCGTTAGGACGCGGTGCCCACTTGGTGCTTTCCTTCTCGGCGCCCACGGTGACTTCCTGCACGCCACGGTGGCTGATGTAGATCTCGCTCGAACCGTCGGCGCGGCGCTCGATGCGGGTGCGGAACTTGTCGCGCTCGCCGCTCGAATACACCGAGTCAAATACCTTGCCGATGGTGTTGCGGATGAAGTCTTGAGGAATCTTGGCGCGATTCTCGTTCCACTCGGTTTCCATGATGCCGGCGGCCGGCAGTTCCTGCGCCAGCGTGAAGCCCGAATCTTCCCAGAACTGCTTCAGCTGCGGCCACAGTTGCTCAGGCGTCTGCTTGATCACCAGCCAGCGCTGGTTGCCGTCGCGCTCGACCTTGATATCGCTCAGCGAGGCCGGCGCCACGGTGCCGGCGGCCGGCTGGCCCGGGATCACCACCGCGTTCGGAGTCAGGGCACCCGACTGCGCTGCCTTGGCCGCGTTGTAGCCCGATGCAGTCGCCACGCCATTGTTCGAATCCGGCAGCGAGTAGCGGTTGTCTTTCTGCAATTGGGTCAGGTCCGGCGGCACGTCCAGCGTGCTGGCCTTCTTGGCCGACTTGTAGTCGACCTTGTCGTTGCCGACGACCGAGCTGATCATGCCGCAGCCGCTCAGGCTGGTCACGGTCGCCACCATGGCGCCAACTGCCAGCGCGCGCTGCGAGGAAATAAAAGCTGTCTTGCGAATAGTCATGTCGTTACTGTTTAAGAAGCTGATGTGCAGCAAAATATGATCCGACGCGAGTCGGGACGTGTACGCCTTGCTCCGGGGTTTTACAGGACGCCGGCTTCTTGCAGCGCCGCGCGGACAGCTGCGTGGCAGTCGGCAGCCAGCGGCACCAGCGGTAGGCGGATGCCGGCCGGCATCTTGCCCATTTCCGCCAGAGCCCACTTGACTGGCACCGGATTCGGTTCAATGAACAGTTTCTGGTGCAGCGGGAAGACCTTGTTGTTCAACGCGACCGCGGTGGCGATATCGCCGGCGATGGCGGCGCGGCACATGTCGGCCATGGCGCGCGGCGCCACGTTGGCGGTCACCGAGATGTTGCCGGCGCCGCCGGCCAGCATCAGCGCCATCGCGGTTGGATCGTCGCCCGAATACACGGCAAACGATTTAGGCGCCAGGCGCAGCAGGTCGTAGCCGCGGCCGATGTTGCCGGTGGCGTCTTTCACGCCGACGATGTTCGGGATTTGCGCCAGGCGCAGGATGGTGTCGTTGCTCATGTCGGCCACGGTGCGGCCTGGCACGTTGTACAGGATCACCGGCAGGTCCACCGCTTCGGCGATGGCCTTGAAGTGCTGGTACATGCCTTCCTGGGTAGGACGGTTGTAGTACGGCACCACCTGCAGGGTGGCGTCCGCACCGGCTTCCTTGGCGTAGCGGGTCAGCTTGATCGCTTCTGCGGTCGAGTTGGCGCCGGCGCCGGCGATAATCGGGATGCGGCCCTTGGCGTGCGCAACGGTCGCCTTGATCAGCGCGCAATGCTCTTCCACGCTCACGGTGGCCGATTCGCCGGTGGTGCCGGCGATCACGATGCTGTCCGTACCTTCGGCGATGTGCCAGTCGATCAGCTGATTCAAACCCTCGAAATCCAGACTGCCGTCTGCGTGCATCGGGGTGACGATTGCTACGATGCTGCCCTTAATCATAGGAAACCATTGCGAAAAGTATTAAAACGTTGATTGTAGTCGATAGGCTGCGCCCGTGGTGCATCCGGGGGCACAAATCGACGCTCAAAATGGCGGTAATAGAGCCGCCTCTCGGGGAAAATCGGGCTTGACGGCGCACATACGCTGCACCATCGCTGCTTTTGGCGTATCGATGACGCCATCTTCAAATGCCACCACCCGCAAACCGTGCTCGCGCGCCAGTTCCAGCAACTCGCCCGGCTGCAATAAAAATGCCGGATTGGACGGCTTGCCGAACTGCGCATTGCCATCTGCAAAGGTTTCGTAAATCAGCACGCCGTTCGGCGCCAGACTGCCCAGCATGTCGGCAATTAGCGGCCGATGCAGGTAGTTTGTCACCACGATGCCGGCAAAACGGTGCGGGCCGAACGGCCAGGCCGCGCCCTCTTCTTCCAGATCGATGGCGCTGGTGGTGATGCCGGGGCCGGCGGTAGCGGCCAGCGCGATGGCGTCGCGGTCGACCGCCACCACTTCATGGCCCAGCGCCGCCATGTGGCGCGAGTGGCGGCCGCTGCCGCAAGCCAGGTCCAGCACGGCGCCGCCAGGGACCAGCGGTGCGTAGCGCTGCACCCAGGGAGAGATTTGGTCACTCATGGTTTTTACCCGGATTTACGTGTAGCCGAGGCCCATGGCCTCCCGCACATCGCGCATGGTTTCCTGTGCCAGCTTGCGGGCCGCCTCGTTGCCGTCGGCGACGATGGCGCGCACCAGCGACGGATCATCGAGGTAAGGCTGGGCACGCTCATGCATCGGCTCCTGTTCCTTGATGATGGCGTCGATCACCGGCTGTTTGCACTCGATGCAGCCGATACCGGCCGATTTGCAGCCTTTGACCACCCATTCCTGGGTCGGCTGGTCGGAATACACCTGGTGGAATTGCCAGACCGGGCAGCGGGCCGGATCGCCGGCGTCGGTACGGCGCACGCGCGCCGGATCGGTCGGCATGGTCTTGATCTTCTTGCTGACCGAATCCTTGTCCTCGCGCAGGGCGATGGAGTTACCATAGCTCTTTGACATTTTGCGGCCATCCAAACCCGGCAGGCGCGAAGCTTCGGTCAGGCGCGCATGCGGCTCGACCAGGATCAACTTGCGGCTGCCTTCGAGGTAGCCGAACAGGCGTTCGCGGTCGCCCATCGACAGGCTCTGGGCGTCGTCCAGCATGGCCTTGGCTTGTTCCAGCGCTTCTTCCTTGCCGTCCTGCTGGTACTCGGTACGCAGTTCGTTGTAGAGCTTGGCGCGCTTGCTGCCGAGCTTTTTCACGGCTTCCTGCGCCTTCTCCTCAAAACCTTTTTCTTTGCCGTACAAGTGATTAAAGCGGCGCGCAATTTCGCGCATCATTTCAATGTGCGGCACCTGGTCTTCGCCGACCGGCACCTGGCTGGCGCGGTAGATCAGCACGTCTGCAGCCTGCAGCAGCGGATAGCCGAGGAAGCCGTAAGTTGCGAGGTCTTTGTTGGACAGATTGTCGATCTGGTCCTTGTAAGTTGGCACGCGTTCGAGCCAGCCCAGCGGGGTGGCCATCGACAACAGCAGGTGCAGCTCGGCGTGCTCGGGCACGCGCGACTGGATAAAGATGGTTGATTGGGAAGGGTCGATACCGGCGGCCAGCCAGTCGACCACCATGTCCCAGGTGCTGCGCTCGATGACGCTCGGGTCATCGTAATGCGTGGTCAGCGCGTGCCAGTCGGCCACGAAGAACAGGCACGGCAGCTCGGTCTGCATCTTGATCCAGTTTTTCAGCGCGCCGTGGTAATGGCCCAGGTGCATGGAGCCGGTCGGACGCATGCCGGATACTACGCGATCGGGATACATGGCCGGCCTCAGCTCAAAAGAAGTTGCAGCGGCAGCACCAGCAAGTGCCAAATGCTTTGCACAAAGTGCATGCCAGTGACCAGAAAACCAGTCAGCAAGCCGAACTGCATCATCAGGATCAGGCCGATGAAAATGTACACGCCGTAGCGCTCGATGCGCGCATAAGGGCGCGCCAGCGACATCGGCAACAAACCGGTGACGATGCGGCCACCGTCGAGCGGCGGGATCGGAATAAGGTTGAATACACACATGGCCGAATTGACGCCCCAGCCCGCCTGCGCCATTTTGACGAAGAAATCATCGCCATCAAAGCCAAATACCTGGATCAGGACTACCCACAAGATGGTCCAGCCCAGGCCCATCGCGAAGTTGGCGGCGGGACCGGCGGCGGCCACGAAGGCCATTTGTTTTTTCGGATTGCGCAGGCGCCCGAAATCGACCGGTACCGGCTTGGCAAAGCCCAGCGCCGGCAGGTGCAGCAGGCTCAACACCAGCGGCAGCAGGATGGTGCCAAACGGGTCGATGTGCTTGAGCGGATTGGCGGTCAGGCGCCCCATGTCGGCGGCGGTGGAGTCGCCGAAATAGCGGGCGACATATCCGTGTGCGGCTTCGTGCAGGGAAATTGCAAAAAGAACAGGGATCAGGTAGACCGTGATGGTCTGGATAATACTATCGGTTTCGTTCATGGGCGGGATTTTACCAGAGGGTCAGAGTCCGAATGCGGCAGCGTCGCCGCGGCCCTGGCGCACCAGCACGGCGTCGTCGCCGGTCAGGTCGATCACGGTGGTCGGCTCCATGCTGCAGGCGCCGCCGTCTACGATCAGCTCCAGCTGCTTGCCCAGGCGCGAACAAATCTCGTCCGCATCGTTCAGCGGCTCGGCCTCATCCGGCATGATCAGCGTGGTGCCCAGCAGCGGCTGGTCCAGCTCGGCCAGCAAGGCATTGATGATGGCGTCTTCCGGCACCCGCAGCCCGATCGTCTTGCGCGACGGATGGCTAAGGCGGCGCGGCACGCACTTGGTCGCTTCGAGGATAAAAGTGAACGGCCCCGGCGTGGCCGCCTTCAGCAGGCGGAACTGGCGGTTATCCACGCGGGCATACACGCCCAGCTCGCTCAAATCGCGGCACAGCAAGGTCAGGTGATGTTTCTCGTCGATGCCGCGGATGCGGCGCAGGCGCTCGACCGCGCCCTTGTCGTCCAGATGGCATACCAGCGCATAGCAGGAGTCGGTCGGCACGGCGACGATGCCGCCGCCGTGGATGATCTGCGCCGCCTGCTTGATCAGGCGGGCCTGCGGGTTGACCGGATGGATCTGGAAGAATTGGCTCATGCTTAAGATTGTACGCTACGCAAGGCCGCGATACGCTCCTCGAACGGGGGGTGGGTCGAGAACAGCGCGCCCCAGCCGCCACGGCCTGCGCTGATGCCCGACGCCGCAAACGACTGCGGCAACTGGCCCGGCTCGACGCCGTTCAGGCGCGCCAGCGCGTGCTGCATCGGCACGGTGCTGCCCAACAGCTTGGCCGAACCGGCGTCGGCGCGGAATTCGCGCTGGCGCGAGAACCAGGCCACGATCAGCGAAGCCAGCAGGCCGAACACGATCTCGCACACGAACACGGTGATCATGTAGCCGATGCCGGGGCCGCGGCGCTCTTCATTCTTGTTGAGCATGCTGTCAACAAAGAAGCCGACGATACGCGCCAGGAATACCACAAAGGTATTGGTCACGCCCTGGATCAGGGTCATGGTCACCATGTCGCCATTGGCGATGTGGGCAACTTCGTGGCCCAGCACGGCTTCCACCTCGTCGCGGTTCATGCTTTGCAGCAGGCCGGTCGAGACGGCAACCAGCGCCGAGTTCTTGAACGCGCCGGTGGCGAACGCGTTCGGCTCACCCTCGTACACCGCCACTTCAGGCATGCCGATACCGGCGCGCTCGGACAGCGCCTTGACGGTATTCACCAGCCACAGCTCGGTGGAGTTGGACGGATTGTCGATCACGCGCGCGCCGGTCGACCATTTGGCCATCGGCTTGGAAATCAGCAGCGAGAAAATGGCGCCGGTAAAACCGACCACCAGCGAAAACGCCAGCAGGCTACTCAGCTGCAGCGTACCGCCCGCGCCCGGACGGCCTATGCCCAGCAGCGACAGGACGATGGACAGCACCACCATCACAGCGAGGTTGGTGGCGATAAACAGGATAATGCGTTTCATAAAGGTCTCCGGGACGGACAATTTGCCGAAATCATAAGGTAAGACCGCGCCAACGCAAAATCAAGATACAGCTACTTACAGGCCGCCGGTAATCGGAAGGTCAAATTACCACCAGTCATGCCAAACTGGTTTCACGTTGGCGGGCAGCGGCGGCAGCGCGGCGAAATCGACGCGCGATTCGCCCGGCGCGTGGAAGTCGGTGCCGCGCGAGGCCAGGAAACCGTAGTGATTGGCCAGTTGCGCGTAGACCGGGTACTGGTCGGGCGTGTGGCTGCCGGTCACCACCTCGATGGCGGTGCCGCCATGCTGCTTGAATTCGCTGAACAGCTCGCCCTGCGCCAGCTGGGTGAAGCGGTAGCGGCCCGGATGCGCAATCACGGCGATGCCGCCCGCATCGCGGATCCATTTGACCGACTGCTCCAGCGTGGCCCAGCAATGCGGCACATAGCCCGGCTTGCCCTCGGACAGGTACTTCTTGAACACCTCGGCCGTGCTGGCGCAAGCGCCGATCTCGACCAGATAACGCGCAAAGTGCGTGCGCGACATCAGGTCGGGATTGCCGACGTATTTCAAAGCGCCCTCGTAAGCGCCCTCAATGCCGGCCAGCGCCAGCTGGTTGGCAATCTCGCGGCCACGGTTATCGCGGCCGGAACGGGTGCAGGCCAGGCCGTCGACCAGCGCCTGGTTGTTCTCATCGATCTGCAGGCCGACGATGTGAACCGTTTCATTGGCCCAGGTGATGGAAATCTCGACGCCGGTGACGAAGCGCATGCCCTGCGCCTCGGCAGCGGCACGCGCGGCGGGAATGCCGCGCACCTCGTCGTGGTCGGTGAGCGCCCAGACGTCGACGCCGGCCTTGCGGGCGGTTTCGGCCACAGCGGCCGGCGCCAGCACGCCGTCGGAGACGTTGGAATGACAATGCAAGTCTACTTTTAACATACTGGCATTGTATCGCGGATGCGCGCGCCCCGCGCCAGCAGCTCGGCGAACCGGGCCGGATCGATGTTGGAGCCGCACACCAGCAGCCCCACGCGCTTGCCTTCGAGCCGTTCGCGCAGCGGCCCCATCAGCCCTGCGGTGGCGACGGCGGCGGCCGGCTCGGCCACCAGCTTGGCGTCGCGGAACAGATGCAGCATGGCGAGGCAGATTTCATCATCGGTCACGCGCACCACTTCGCTGACGAAACGGCGGCAGACGTTAAAACTGTAATCCATCGCGTATGGCGCGCCGAGGCTGTCGGCCACGGTATCGATGCGCTCCAGCGTGGCCGGCGCGCCGGCCTGCATGCTGCGGTACAAAGCATCGGCGCCAAACGGCTCCACGCCATACACCGCGCAATGCGGATTGGTCTGGCGCACAGCGGCGCTGATGCCGGCCAGCAGACCGCCGCCACCGACCGGCACCACCACTGCATCGAGCCCCGGCACTTGCCGCATCAGCTCCAGCCCGACCGTGCCGGTGCCCTGCGCCGTCAGCGGGCCGTCGTAGGGATGCAGCATGGTGCGGCCCTCCTCGCGCACCAGCTGGTCGCCGTGGGCGAAGGCGGCGTGCATGTCGGGCATCAGCACCACCTCCGCGCCATGCTCGCGGCAAGCGGCGATGCGCGCCGGATTGGCATGCTGCGGCATCACCACCTTGGCGCTGCAGCCAGCGAGGCGGGACGTGTACGCCACGGCGATGGCGTGATTGCCGGCGCTGACCGCGACCACGCCACGCTCGCGCGCCGCCGCATCCATCGCGGCGATGTTGTTGAGCGCGCCGCGCAGCTTGAAGGTGCCGGTCTTCTGGAACAGCTCGAGCTTGAGCCAGACCTCGGTGGTAGGGAATTGTTCTTCAATGATGCCGGTCTGCCAGCGCCACACGGGCGTATGCAAGACCTTGCCGCTCAGGCGTGCGGCGGTGGCGTGGATGTCGGACAGCGATGGGTAAGGCGTCATGAGATGCTCCAAACGGATTATTCAAAGGGACTGCGCGTGTCTCCGGGGCGCCAAGCACCGGCATGCAGCCGCAGCTCAGCGACCCTGAATAATTCGAATAATGTTGGAGCGTGCGCCACCAGCAGCAGCGAAGCTGCTTTGCTTGTCGGTGGCGTGAATGGATTTCATGCGTTCAATCATGCCTAAAAAGCAAACGCATGGCAAGCAATTCTTAGCGGGCGAGGAATTCCTCGATCATCTGCGCCAGTTCGGCCGGCTGGTCGTGGTGCAGCATGTGGCCGGCGTCGTGGACCATTTTCTTGGTGACGTCGCGCAGGTGGCCGAGGCGGCGTTCGAGTTCGACGCGGCCGGCCGGCTTGGCGCCCATCCAATCCCACATATTGGTCTGGTCGGCTTCCACCCACAGCACCGGCGCGGTGATCGCGCTCCAGCAGGCCATCACGTCGTCGACGTGGTACGGCAGCGGGCCGGCTTGCTTGTGCACCGGGTCGCCGAGGATTTCCCATTCGCCCGCATCGTTCTGCGCCGACCAGTGCTGCGCCAGGAAGGCGGCCTTGTCATCGCTGAGGCGCGGATTGGTTTTCTGCAGGCGGGCGGCGACGGCGGCCTGGCTCGGGTAGGTGCGCATTTCGTGCTTTTCCAGCAGACTGTCCATCCACCTGGCGTAACGGCCCGGCGCCTGCTCCGGCTTGGATGAGCGCAGCCCTGCGCCTTCCAAACTGATCAGCTTGCGAATCCGCTCCGGGCGCGCACCCGCATACAGGCCGACGATGTTGCCGCCCATGCTGTGGCCGAGCAGATCCACCGCCTGGTCCGGCGAGTAGTGGCGCAGGATGGCGTCGAGATCGGCCAGGTAGTCGGGGAACCAGTAGGTATCGAGGCCGTTGCGCTGCGACAGGCCGAAGCCGCGCCAGTCCGGCGCAATCACGTGGTAGTCACCCTTGAACTCATCGACCACAAACTGGAACGAAGCGCCCACATCCATCCAGCCGTGCATCATGAACAGCTTGGGCGCGCCCTCTTCGCCCCAATGGCGCACATGGCAGCGCAGGCCGCGGATGGTCAGGAATTCGGAACGGGACGGTTTGTGGGTCATGATCGATGCCTTGAAATTGGGAGCGCCAGCGCCACATCGTAACCTTGCTGGCGGCAAAGCAAAATAATAGCACGACCGTTCGATAGCTAGTGAAACGCAAAGCCAGCGTAAAATAGCGCCATCCCACCGCACACAAGCAGGTTTCCAATGTCTATTTACCAATTAGGCGATCACACGCCCGAGATCGCTGCTTCGTCATTTGTTGCCGATAACGCCACCGTGATTGGCAAGGTCAGCCTGCACGAGCACAGCTCGGTGTGGTTCGGCGCCACGCTGCGCGGCGACAACGAGCGTATCACCATTGGCGAAAACAGCAATGTGCAGGAAGGCACGGTCATGCACACCGACATGGGCTACCCGCTGACTGTGGGCCGCAACGTGACCATCGGCCACCAGGCCATGCTGCACGGCTGCACCATCGGCGACGGTTCGCTGGTCGGCATCCAGGCCGTGATCCTCAACGGCGCCAGGATCGGCAACGGCTGCCTGGTCGGCGCCGGCGCGCTGGTCACGGAAGGCAAGGAATTCCCCGACCACTCGCTGATCATCGGCGCCCCGGCCAAGGCCGTGCGCCAGCTGACGGCGGAAGAAATCGCCGCCCTGCAAAGCAGCGCCGACAACTACGTCAAACGCGGTCAACTGTTCAAGACGCAACTCAAAAAGATTGGATAACAAGTATGAGCATCACCATCACCGGCCAGGACACCCTGCAAAAATTTATCTTCGATAACGCTGCCGTGCGCGGCGAGCTGATCGACATTTCCGCCACCTGGCGCGAAGTGCTGGCACGTCACAGCTACCCGGCGCCGGTCAAGAAAGTGCTGGGCCAGATGACGGCTGCGGCCGCGCTGCTGTCGGCCAACCTGAAATTCAACGGCTCCATCATCATGCAGATCCACGGCGATGGGCCGGTCAGCCTGCTGGTGGTCGAGTGCGACGCCGACCTGCGCCTGCGCGCCACCGCCAAGCTGGCGCCGGACGCGGTAGTCGCAGAGGACGCCACCCTGTCCTCGCTGCTGAACGCACATGGCAAGGGCCGCTTCGTGATCACCCTCGATCCGCTGGACAAAGTACCGGGCCAGCAGCCCTACCAGGGCATCGTGCCGCTGGACGGCGGCGACGTGGCGACCGTCATCGAAAACTACATGTTGCGTTCGGAACAGCTGGACACCAAGCTGTGGCTGGCGGCGGACGATAATGTCTCGCGCGGCCTGCTGCTGCAAAAGCTGCCGCACCACGGCGGCAAGGCCGACGCCACGCCGCTGAGCGAAGAAGAGGCGCTGGAAACCTGGAACCGTGCCGTCATCCTCGGCTCGACCCTGAAAGAGGAAGAACTGCTGAGCACCGGCATCGACGTGCTGATCCAGCGCCTGTTCTGGGAAGAGACCATCCGCGTGTTCGATCCGCTGCATCCGCAATTCCACTGCAGCTGCACGCGCGAGAAGGTCGGCAACATGCTGAAGATGCTGGGCCAGGCCGAAGTGGAAAGCGTGATCGCCGAGCACGGCACTGTCGGTGTGAATTGCGATTTCTGCGGCCAGCACTACGAGTATGACAAGGTCGACTGCGCGCAGCTGTTCACCAGCAGCGCGCCGGTGGAGACCTTGATCCCTGCCGGCGAAGCCAAGCACTAAAATCGGGTTCCCGCCTCCGCCGGAACGACGGCACACGCGTCGCGTCGTTCCGGCGAAGGCCGGAACCTAATTTACGAAGTCTCTTTCGCGTAACGCTGCGCCAGCACGGCGCAGACCATCAGCTGCAGCTGGTGGAACAGCATCAACGGCAGCACCACGGCGCCCAGCGCGCCGCCTGCGAACAGGACCTTGGCCATCGGCACGCCGCTGGCCAAGCTCTTCTTGGAACCGCAAAACACAATCGCAATCCGATCCTCGCGATTGAAGCCGAAACGGCGCGCGGCCTGCGCGCTGATCCCCATCACCAATCCCAGCAGCAGCACGTTAATCAGCATCAGCCCGGCCAGCGTGCCCCACGACACCTGGTGCCACAAGCCCTCGCCTACCGCCTCGCTGAACGCGGTGTACACCACCAGCAGAATCGAGCCCTGATCCACCATGCGCGTCAGCGGCTTGTGCTTCTCCACCCAAGCGCCGATCCAGCGCCGCGCCACCTGCCCTGCGATGAACGGCAGCAGCAACTGCAAGGCGATCTTCCCTGCCGACTCCAGCGGCGACCCGCCCGACATCTGCGCCGAGGTCAGCAACCCAACCAGCACCGGCGTGATGAAGATCCCGAACAGGTTCGACGCCGACGCGCTGCAAATCGCCGCCGGCACATTGCCGCGCGCCGCCGCCGTGAAGGCGATCGACGATTGCACGGTCGATGGCAGCATGCACAGGAACAGGATGCCGAGGTACAGGTCCGGCGTCACCAGCGGCGTCAGCACCGGCTTCAGCAGCAGGCCCAGCAGCGGGAACAAGGCAAACGTACACAGCAGCACCAGCAGATGCAAACGCCAGTGTGTAACGCCCGCAATCACCGCCTCGCGCGACAGCTTGGCGCCGTGCAGGAAGAACAGCAGCGACACCGCGACATGGGTGACGTTATTGAAAATCACCGCGCCCTGGCCGTGGCATGGGAACAGACTGGCCGCGATCACAGTCGCGATCATCGCCAGCGTAAAGTTATCCGGCAAAAAACGGGGACGCTTCATTATTTAGGACACTTCACTTCCAGCACATCGATGGCGCCGACGGTTTTGACATTGGTGGCGCTGCGCACGAGGTCGACACGCTCCACGCAGTTCTTCTGGACCAGGCGTTCGTAGGTGCGGGTGCACGCGATGACCGCCTCGCCACCGCTGCCGGCGTTGCAATAAAAGCCTTCGGCCTGCATGCGCACCAAGGCCTGATCCAGCGGCATGCCGGGCTGCACCGTCTGGTTGACGAAATTGCCCAGCCGGGACTGGTCGATCGCGCAGGCCGCCAGCATCAGTGGCAACACTGCCAAGAAAATTCTCCGCATCGTAGCGCTCTCCTTATTTCCAGACAGCAGTGTAACGCATCGTGCGCGTCATGATCCGGTCACACTTGATCCCTATGATGCGCAGCGTTATTCATTCCCTAACCTGAGCAAAACATGAACAAGAAAATCTTCGCGGCGCTGAGCCTCCCTATGCTGGCCATGGCTGCCAACGTTTCCGCTGCCGTGGCCGACATGGCCGATGCGCCGGACGTCGAAGTGGCGGCCGCCGCCGCGCCGATCGCCACCGTCGAAGTGGCCACCCGCAAGACCCGCTCCTCGGTCGAGCTGAGCAAGAACGACATGCAAAAAATCCTGCCGGGCGTGAATCCGCTGAAGGCGCTGCAAACCCTGCCGGGCGTGAGCTTCCAGACCGCCGACCCATGGGGCAATAACGAACAAAACCTGTCGCTGTTCATTCACGGCTTCAGCGGCCAGCAACTGGGCTACACCATGGACGGTGTGCCACTGGGCGACCAGCAATACGGCAACTACAACGGTCTGTCGCCACAGCGCGCCATCACCAGCGAGAACGTGGGCCGCGTGATCTTGTCCTCCGGTGCCGGCGACCTGGCCACGGCTTCGACCAGCAACCTGGGCGGCACCATCGAAACCTTCTCCAGCAACCCGCTGGCCAACCGCAATCTGGCGGTGCAGCAGACCGTCGGCAGCTACAGCACCTCGCGCACCTACCTGCGCTTCGACACCGGCAACTTCGGCGACGGCAACAGCGCCTACATCTCGGCCGTGCACCACGAGCAGAAAGCCTGGGACTTCAACGGCCGCCAGGGCGGCGACCAGATCAATGCCAAGTTCATCAACAACAGCAGCCTGGGCCGTCTGACCATCTACGCCGCCTACTCGGACAAGATCGAGCCGAACGAAGACAGCACCGTGCATTCGGCCACCGAGAAGTACCAGCCGTACACGCGTCCATTCATGTACCCGAACTTCCAGCAGGCGCTGGCCTACCTGTCGGCCACCGGCGCCACGCCTGCAGCCGAAGGCAACAACTACCGCAACTACTACAGCGATGCGCAGCGTACCGACTACCTGACCTACGCCAAGTTCGAAACCAACCTGACTGACACCACCTCGTGGACCAACCAGATCTACTACCACAATGACGATGGCGTCGGCGTGGTGGCAGGCCCGATCGGCGTGGCGGGCTTGCCGGCGCTGTTCTCGGTTTACTTCCCGGGCCAGAATCTGAAGCAGGTGTTCGGCAACTCGGGCTATGCGACCCGCACCACCGAATATGCGATCAACCGCAACGGCTGGCTGTCGACCCTGAACACCGAATTCGGCGACCACAAACTGCAAGCCGGCTTCTGGCTCGAGCACAACCGCTCGTCGGCCTACCGCCGCTGGTATGCCCTGGACGTGAACAACCCAAGCTCGCCATACGACCGTCCAAGCAATCCGCTGATCACCCAGTACGGCAGCAAGATCGACAACAAGGTAGCCCAGTTGCACCTGCAGGATGAATGGCGCGTGTCGCCGGACGTGGCGCTGCAGGCCGGCTTCAAATCGAGCCTGCAGTTTGCGGACGGCCAGTTCCCGGTGCAGCCGAAGAACGGCGCCATCGCCAACTCGACCGCGCTGCCGGTCGGCGAGATCATCACCAAGAAATGGTTCCTGCCGCAGATCGGTGGCCGCTGGGATATCACCGCGCAAGACCAGGCCTTCTTCAACGTGCAGAAGAACATGCGCCAGTTCGTGACCTACGGCGGTGGCGGCGTGTCGCCGTGGAGCCTGTCGAGCCAGGGCGCGTTCGACCTGTTCAAGGCGACCGCCAAGCCGGAGACCTCGATCACCTACGAGGCCGGCCTGCGCACCAGCCACCAGCTCGACATGGGCGGCGTGACCGCGTTTGACGGCCAGATCAACATCTACCACGTCGACTTCAAGGACCGCCTGCTGCAAATCAGCCCGACCTCGGTGATTACCTCCATCATCGGCGGCAACCTGGCGGTGCTGACCAACGTTGGCAGCGTCAAGACCAACGGCATCGACTTCTCCGGCACCCTGCACTTCGGCCGCAACTTCTCGCTGTACAATGCGCTGTCGTACAACCAGTCCAAGTACGACGACAACTACGTGAGCGGCAAAGACACCGTGTTCACCGCCGGTAAAAAAGTACCGGGCAGCCCGGAGTGGATGGATAAATTCGTCGCCAGCCTGAACGTGGGCGACACCGAAATCCAGCTGAGCGGCGACTACGTCGGCAAGCGCTACGCCACCTACACCAACGATCTGTCGGTGAAGAGCTACTTCCTGACCAACCTCGGCGTATCGGGCAAACTGCCCTTCCTGAACGGCGGCTGGCTGAAGAACGCGCGCTACCGCCTGAACGTCACCAACCTGACCAACAAAGAGGGCGACCTCAACGTTGTGGTGGGCGCGGCCAACGGCACGTACAATACCTTCCCAATCGCCCCACGCCAGGGCTTCCTGACCTTGATGGCAGACTTCTGATGAACACACTTTATTTACCCAAGCGACTCTCGCGTCGCGGCTTCATCCAGACGGCAGCGGTGGCTGGCGGCTCGCTGCTGCTGGCCTCCTCCGCGCTGGCCAAAGGCGTGACCGCGCTGACGGCCGGCACGGCGGCGGCCGCCGGCAATGTCGACCTGTCCGGCCTGCCGGGCATCGCCCCGGTTGGTGCGGGCGCGGGCCGTCCGCTGGTGTTCGGCCACCGCGGCGCCAGCGCGCTGCGTCCCGAGCACACGCTGGCCTCGTATGCGAAAGCGATTGCCGATGGCGCCGATTATGTCGAGCCGGATCTGGTCAGCACCAGGGACGGCGTGCTGGTCGCGCGCCACGAAGCGTTCCTGAGCGAGACCACCGACGTTGCCAGCCATCCCGAATTCGCCAGCCGCAAGACGCGCAAAACCATCGATGGCGAAACGCACGAAGGCTGGTTCGTGGACGACTTCACCTTGGCCGAGCTGAAAACGCTGCGCGCAGTGGAACGCATCCCGCAATTCCGTCCGGGCAGCGCCGAGTACAACGGCATGTTCCAGGTGGCGACGTTTGAAGAAATCATCGACTTCGTAGCGGCCGAGTCAGCGGCGCGCGGGCGCATCGTCGGCATCGTGCCGGAGCTGAAGCACTCGACGTATTTCGCGAGTGTCGGCCTGCCGCTGGAAGACCGCTTCCTGTCGATCCTGGCAGCGCACGACTACACGCGCCGCAATCCGGTGGAAATCCAGTCGTTTGAAATCGCCAACCTGAAATACCTGCGCGGCAAGCTGGGCCGCCGCGCCAACCTGCGCCTGATGCAGCTGGTAATCACCGAAAACGTGCGGCCGATGGACGTGGCGGCAGCAGGCGGCACGCTGACCTTCGCCCAGATGCTGACGCCAGCCGGACTGAAGGATATCGCGCAATACGCGGACGTGGTCGCACCGCCAACACGCGCCGTCATCCCACTGAACAAAGACGGCACGCTGGCTGCGCCGTCGTCATTAGTGGAAGACGCTCACAAGGCCGGCCTGCGTGTGGAACCGTGGACCTTCCGTCCCGAAAATAAATTCCTCGCCGCCGACTTCCGCAGCAACGGCGGCGACTTCGCGCGCCACGAAGCGGGCTCCATCGCCGAAATGAAACGCTACATCGCCGCCGGCATCGACGGCTTCTTCACCGACGACCCCGCCCTCGGCCGCGCCGCCCTCGGTTAAGAACAGATCAGGCTGCCGCTAAGCGCGCGGCAGCCTGACTGCGGCCAGCAGACCACCATCCGGCGCGTCGCCAAGTTCTATGCTCCCATGGTGACCGGCCGCCACCGACGCCGCAATCGCCAGGCCCAGGCCGCTACCACTCTGCGTCTGGCGCGGATCGCGGAAGAAGCGGTCGAACACCCGCTTGCGCAGCTCCGGCGCAATGCCCGGCCCCTGGTCGCGTACCGACAGCAGCAGCTCATCGCCAACAACCACAATACTCACCTGCACCATGCCGCCAGGCGGGCTGTACTTGATGGCGTTCTCCACCAGGTTATCGATCAGCGACACCAGGCTTTCGCTGTGGCCCAGAATGTGCACAGGCTCGGCCGCCACCAGCTCCAGTTCCACGCCACTGCGCGAGGCCAGCATCGACAAGATCGCCAGCCGGTCCTGCAGCAACACGTCCAGCGCCACGCGCACGTGCGGCGCGCTATCCGGCGCGTCGCTGCGCATCAGCTGCAGCAACTGCCCCACCAGCCGGCCGGCGCGGTTGCCGCTGTTGAGGATGCCATTCAGCAGTTCGCGTTGCACCGGGTGATCGGTCTGCCGCTGCAAGGCCTCGGCATGCACCCGCATCGCCGCCAGCGGCGTGCGCAGCTCGTGCGCGGCATCGGCGATGAAGCTGCGCTCGCGCTGCGCGCTGCTGCTGACCCGCAACAACAAGGCATTGATGCTGTCGACCATCGCCACCAGCTCGCGATGCGGCGGCCGGCTACGCAGCGGGGTCAGATCGGCCGGGCCGCGCGCCGCCACCTCCTGCGCCACCTGCCGCCAGGGCCGCATCGCCAGGCGGATCGACAACCAGGCCGGCAGCGGCAGCAGCGGCAGGCTGATCAGCAATGGCAGGAGAAAAAAGCCGCGCGAATTGACCGCCAAAAACAGTTGCATGGGTTCGGCCGGTCCGGCGAACATCACTATCGTGCCGGTGTCGGGCGAGCGGAAGGTGCGGGCCCGGTAGCGCGCGCCGCCGATGTACCGCGTTTCCACGCCGTGTTCGGGCGCGCCCTGCACGCCGGCCGGCATGCCCTCGGTCTGGTAGATCAGCTTGCCGCCCTGCCACACCATCATCAGCGGGCTGATATCGAGCAGGTCGCTTTCGACAAAGTCTTCGCGCAGCGCGGCGTCCAGCGCGCGCAGCGTGCGCTGCTGCTGCGCCGGCTGGCCGGCCAGGTTGTCGGCCACCAGCAGCACCGCCTGACCGGTACTGGCGGAACTCAGGTAGCCGGGCGTGTCGCCGCCGTCGTTCAGGACCAGCGCGAACACCGCGCCCCACAACACCAGCACCAGCAGCACCTGCGCCACCATCAGGCGGCGCACCAGCGTCGGTTCGCTGACCAGGCGCCAGCCGCGTTGCAGCAGATTCACGTGGCACCGCCTGGCGGCTGCAGGTCGATCACGTAACCGACCCCGCGCACGGTGCGGATAAACCCTTCGCCGATCTTGCGCCGTAAATTACCCACGTGCACGTCCAGCGTGTTGCTGGCGTTGCTCTGGCCGCCGGGCAAGGTCTGCTCTTCCAGCGCCCGCCGCGTCAGCACGCGGTCGGCGCGCATCATCAGCATTTTCAACAGCGCGTACTCGCTGGCGGTCAGTTCCACCGGGCGGCCGTGGATGCTGACACGGCGCGTCGGCGCGTGCAGCAACAGGCCGCGCACCTCGATGGTCTCGCCGTCAAAGCCGTAGCTGCGGCGGGCCAGCGCCCGCACCCACGACAGCAGCTCGGCCAGCACGAACGGCTTGACCAGGTAATCGTCGGCGCCGCTGTCGAGTCCGCTCAAGCGATCGCTGAGGGCGTCGCGCGCGCTGAGGATCAGCACCGGCACGCCGGCGCCCCAATCGCCTTGCGCGCGGCTGCGGCGCAGCTGGGACAACAGCCGCAGGCCGTCGCCATCCGGCAGGCCGAGGTCGAGCAGCACCAGATCGCAGCCATCGTGTTCCAGGCAGCGGGTGGCGTCCGCCAGCGTACGCACCCACACCACCGTCATGCCTTGTTCGGAGAGGGCGATGCGCACGCCGTTGCCCAGGTCCAGGTCGTCTTCTATCAACAGGATTTTCATGGCCTTATTAAAACACGCCAAGCTGAAGATCGGCTAAAGCGCGTCTTCATCCGCTCTTCATGTAAGGCTCAGATTGCCTTCATGACCATTGCGGATACTGGCCGCAGTCAACCGGCCCGGTGTGGCGCCGGTTCTACCTTGAATGGATGTGAACTATGCAAAAACGCTCTTGCCTGATCTTTGCCGCGACGTCCCTGCTGAGTGGCGCCGCCCCGGCGGCCGACGACAACCAGCTGCTGCTCGGCGGCGGTCTCGCCGTGGAGTCACGCTACGCCGGCTCCGACCGCAACAAGGCCGCGCCGCTGGTGCTACTGGACTACAGCCACGCCAGCGGCTTCTTTGCCAGCACGCTGCGCGGCCTCGGCTACGGCGGCCACGCTGGCCCTTTCAGCTACAGCGCGGCGCTCGGCTACCGCGGCGGACGCAAGGACAAGAACCAGCGCTCGCTGTTCGGCAATACCGGCAGCGAGGAACTGAAAGGCATGGGCGACATCAAGGGCAATCCCAGCGCCGAGCTGAGCCTCGGCTTCAAGCCGCTGTCCATGCTGGAATTGACGCTCAGCGCCGAGCTGCCGCTGGCACGCCGCGAAAACGGCAAGACGCTGCACGCCGGCATCGCCGCGCAACTGCTCAGCGGTGGCGCGGACAACCTGTCGCTGGCGCTGACGGCCGGCTTTGGCGACAGCAAGTACTTGCAGACCTACCACGGCGTCACCGCCGCCCAGGCCGCCACCTCCGGCTTCAGCGCCTACCGGCCCAAGGCCGGGCTGTACGAGGGCAGCGCCATGCTCACCTGGGAGCACACCTTCGATCCACGCTGGAGCGCGACCACCATGCTGGGGACGACGCAATTGCTGCGCGATGCCTCGCGCAGCCCGCTCACCAAGCGCAAGACCAGTCCTGCCGCTGGTTTCTACGTCAGCTATGCCTACTGAATGCGCGCAGGTCAGCCTGGGTGCTGCCGTCAGCAGCTATCGCGGCCTGAACAGATTGCGCGAGTGGCTGAAGCTGCACGGCCGCGCCCTCGTGCATCGCCAAGCCACGCGCGACTGGCTACAGCAACTGGCGGAGCAGCCCTTGATGCGTGACCTGCTCAGCACCACACCCGGGCTGATGAAGAAAATCTACCGCCCCTACTTTAGCGCGCAACTGTCGCACGCGCAGCGCATCGAGCTGTTGCGCACGCACTATCGCCACCTTGGCCTGTACGGGCTGGGCAGCCTGGTACGGCGCGCCGCGCGCGGCCCGGTGCCGCTGGGCAGCGTCTGTGGCAAGTCGGGCCAGGTATATGCGCTGCAGTTATCCGCCGTCGGCGTGATGGAGCGCGAAGGCGAGCTGGTGCTGCAATTGCTGGATGGCGCCGGCGTGCTGTACTCGGTGGCGTTCTGCTTCCTGCGGGAGGGGGCGGCGATCCACATCGGCATCGGCGGTTTGCAAGGCCCCAGGCAGGACAGCCGGCTGGAGCGGGTGCACCACGCCACGCGTGACCTGCACGGGATGCGGCCGAAGAATCTGATGGTCAGGCTGGCGGCGCAGTGGGGCTGCGAACACGGGTGTGCCGGCATGGTCCTGGTCGGCAATGGCAACCGGACGGTGCATGCCGCCATTCGCCGGGGCAAGGTGCACGCCGACTACGATGCGCTATGGTGCGAATTCGGCGCCGTGGCGCGCAGTGACGGCAACTACGCGCTGCCCTGCCACTTGCCGCCACCAACGACCACCAAGGCGCGCAAGCGGCACGAGGTCGCCCACGCTTTCTGTAGCACCATGAGCGACGCGCTGGATGTCTGGAAACGCAGCCGGCACGCGGTGACCGTGCCGGCGCCGGGCCGGCCGCGCGACCTGCTGGACGCGGCCTGACGCCGGTTCAGTTGCGGGCCTGGCGCGGCGCATCGGCTTTGGGCAGGGCCGTGGCCAAGTCGATCCAGGCTTGCGGCACGGGGTTTTCGCGGCTGCGCACGCCGAAGAAGCTCACCACTTCGTTGCCGTCCTTGTCGTAGAACTCGACATTCACCACACCAGCACGCTTGACGATGTAGCCGCTCACCAGCGCGCTGTCGCGCAGGTGCAGGTTGAATTCCGGGTCCAGCACGTTGAAGTAGCCGCCAGCTTCCTGCACTTTGCTGATCTTGCCGCTGTAGATCTGGATCGCCGCATCATTGCCGAGGAAGGCCATGATTTCCACCTGCTTCCTGGCCGCATCTTCCAGCAGCTGGCGCACGGCTTGCGGTGCGATGCGCGTGACTTTGTCGACCGGCCCCAGACGCAGGCCCTGCTCGCGCGTCACGCCGAATTCGCTCAGCAGGCGGTTGAACTGGTGCACGTCGTTGATCTCATTCCACGCCAGCTGGAATTCTTTCACGTCCACTGCGCTATCCGGCTTCGGCGCTTTTTTCGCCGGTGCGGCCGCCACGTTCAGTTCCGCACTTTGCGACGGGTTACGGAAGTCGGCCACGATTTTATCGAACACGGCCACGCCGGCATCGCTCTTCACGTACACCTTGTGCGCCGCGTTGCCGCTGGCATCGAAGAATTGCAGGCTGCGCGAGACCACCCCATCCTTGCCCGGCTGCACCACGGCAAACGCGTACTTCCAGTTTTTGAAGGTGAAGCGCAGGTCGATCTCGCCGCCGAGATAGCCGCCGGCGATGTTGCGCATGCGTGCCTCGCGCTCTTTTTCCTTGTCCGCATCGAGGCCGGTGACCGGTTCTTGCGGTTTCATGCGCGTGGCCACGCCGGTACGTTCGAGGATCGCGTTTTCGTTGCGCGTCATCGCCATGACTTTGCCGAGGTCCAGCGCGCGGCGCATGATTTCACGCGGCACGTTCTCGCCTTCCTGCAAACGGGTGACGGTCTTGCCGATGCCGTTGGCGGCCAACAGTTCCGCTTCCGATACATTCAATTTGGCGGCCGCGTCGCGCAGCGCCAGCTTCGGTTGTTCGGCGCGCAGCGCTTCGTAGCGCTCGGTCAGGCTGGCTGCGCCCGCCGGCAACGACGAGATCAGCAAGGCGCCGGTCAGCGCCAGGGCAAATCGATGGTGGGGTTTCATGAGCAGGCTCCTTAGTAGATCACTTTGAGGTTGAAGGCATAGTTGCGGCCCGGACGCGACTGGCGTTCGATATCGGCCAGGGTCGCCGCCGTGGTGGCGGCTGGCAGGCTGCGCGACGAGGCGTAGTCCCAGTACTTCTTGTCGCCCAGGTTGTAGACGCCGCCGCTCAACACGACGTGCCGGTTGATGTGCCAGTAGGCGGTCAGGTCGAACACGGTGTAGCCGGGCACGTCGAACATGGTGGCGCTGCTGCCGGTCAGCACGTCGCTGGCGGCGCGCTTGCCGCGCGCGGTGCTGGCGGTGAAAGCGGCGCCGGCGGCATCGCTGTCGTAGGCGAAGCTGGCGTTGGTCTTGTACGGCTGCACCGAGGCCATGTCGGCCTTCTTACCGGTCGCAGTGTTTTCCGACGTGCCTTTGGACGCGCCCGTCGCCAGGTTGACGCTGTAGCCCTTCATGCTTTGCAGCCACTGGCCCAGCGTGAAGCGCGCGCTGAATTCGGCGCCGTAGATTTTTGCCTTGCCGATGTTTTCAGGACGGTACAGGCCAGCGGTAATGGTCGGGTAGCTGACCGGGTCGGCCGGCTGCGTCGCGTATTCGATGAAGTTGTCGTACTGGGTGTTGAACACCGAGGCGCTGAATTCCACGCCCGGCACCGGCGCACCTTTCAGTCCCAGTTCAAAGGCGTTGCTGGTTTCCTTTTTCAGATTCGGATTGCCCAGCACGGCGTAGCCATTGCCGGCGGCCGTGTAACTGAACGAATCGTAGGTGCCGGTGCGCTCGGCCGCCGACGGCAGGCGCGCGCCGCGCGAGTACTGCGCATAGGCGTTGAAGTTCGGCGCCACTTCCACCGACAAGTTCAGCGACGGCGTCAGGAAGGAGTCGGTTTCTTCCTTGATTTCCTTGGCCGCGTTGGGAATCGCTACGCCGTACTTGGCCAGGTTTTGCGGCGTCAGCTTGCGCTGCTCGGCGCGCAGGCCAGGCGTCAGCGTCGCTTGATGGCCGGCCAGCGCGAAGCCGAATTCGCCGCGCACGTAGGCGGCAAATTTGTCGGTGTCCATGTCGGCCATGCGGTACTTGCTGGTGTACTGGTGCGCGCCGGTGGTGACCACCAGGCGGTCTTCGTTCCAGGGACGGCGGCTTTCCAGCTGTTCGTACAGCAGGCCGTAGCTCAGCAGGTTACCAACGCCGATTTGCTTGGTGGCGTCCAGCGACAGGCCTTTGCTGTCGTTGTAGTAGCCGGTGTTGATATCGCGGATGTACTTCTGGCCGCCGCTGACGTAGTCGGCGTGGGTCCGGTCCACCACTTCCGCGTTTTGCTTGTAGAGCTTGGTGTCCAGCGTGTCGAACAGCGCGGTGTTGGCGGTCCACTGGTAATCGATGCCGAAGCGGGTTCGTTTGGTGTTCGAACCTTGCGATACGCCGGTCGGGTACAGGGTGCTGGTCTTGTTGTTGTAGGCGCGGGTGTGCTCGGCCTTGTAGCTGTCGATGGCAAAGTTCAGTTGCTGGCCGCGCGCAATGGTCCAGTGCAGCTTGGCCAGCACGGCGTCCGAGTTCCAGTCGTCCGGGTTCAGCGGCGCGTTGCTCTTGCTGTCGGCCTGTTCGCCGTCGCGGTGCACGGCCACCACCAACGCCTTCAGGGCGGGATTGATTTCGGCGGCGCCGGTCACCGCGTGCATGCGCGCCGCGTGGTCCGAGGTGTAGCCGAATTTGTAATCGGCGTAGAGCTTGCGCGTGCCGTCCAGGTAGTCTTCCGGCGCCTTGGTCACGAACGACACCGAACCGCCCAGGCCCGGCGTGCCTGCCCCGGCGGGACTGGAACCGGAGCCGATACGCACATCGCGGAAGGTCTCGGGATCGAAGTAGTCGCGGCCGATGCCGAAGGCGTTCAACGTGGTGCCGTCCGGTTTGGGCGCCGCATCCGGCAGCGAGATGCCGTCCAGCTCCAGGCTGACGCGGTTGCCCTCCACGCCGCGGATGTTGATGCCGGTGTTACCCGGACTATCCCATACACTGCCGCCGCCGCTGGCCGCAGCAGGCACGCTGATCAGCGGCGAATAGCGGGCAATGTTGCCCAAGTCAGTTGCGTTGTTCTGCTCCAGCTGGCGCGAGCTGATGACGGTGGTGCTGCCGTTGCGGGTGGAGCTGGCAGCGTCGTCGCGCTTGGCCTGGACCAGGATTTCCGACAGTTCACCGGCAGCCCTGGCTTCCTGCGCCAAGGCCGGCAAGGCGACCGCGCCCAGCATCACCAGCAGGGCGGATCGGACGTGAAAGGACAAAGGCGCGGCCGTATGCCGGGCGCCCGTAGGAGTAGCGACCATAGTTTTCCGAGAGAGAGTTGTGTGGAACGGCTGGCTCTCGGGTTACCGATGGTCGCTGGCAAAATCGCATCTTAACAATAATGATTCTCATTTACAAGAAATAAATGAGATCATCCCTTCAAGTAATTGTTCTTCACGCGCACATAGTGTTCGGCGGAGTATTTGAGGTAGGCGATTTCCTCGGGCGTCAGCGCCCTCACCTTGGCGGCCGGACGGCCGACGTACAGGTGGCCGCTTTCCAGCACCTTGCCCGGCGAGACCAGGCTGCCGGCGCCGACCATCACCTGGTCCTGCACCACCACGTCGTCCATGATGATGGCGCCCATGCCGATCAGCACTTCGTTGCCTATGGTGCAGCCGTGCAGCATGGCCTGGTGGCCGATGGTCACGTAGTCGCCGATGATCAGCGGCGAGCCATCCGGCTTGGCCGCGCTCTTGTGCGAGACGTGGCACATGGCAAAGTCCTGCACATTGGTGCAGTTGCCGATGACGATGCGGTTCACATCGCCACGCAGCACGGTGTTGCACCAGATCGAGCAATCCTTGCCGACCGTGACATCGCCGATCACGGTGGCGGTTTCGTGCAGGTAGAGGTCCTCGCCAAATTGCGGCGAGGTGTTGAGGTAAGAAGAAACGGGCATTGCGAAATTCCTTGTTTGCGGGATAAATCAGCCTTGATAGGTGCTGTCGCCGTGCGGCGCGGCTTTGAATTCAGGCAGTTGTTCGGCCTGCTCCGAGTAGGCGGCCAGCGCCGGGTAGTCGGCGGCGCTGACCACGTCCGGCAGCATGTGGCCGATGAAGTGCCAGGTGATGGCCATCATCACACCCGGCGGCGGAATCTCGGCGCTGCTGACGGGCAGCGGCTGCTTCACCTGCTCCGCTTCCAGCACGTCGAGCGCGGCGCGCAGCTGGCCGATCACGCGGTCGGCCCAGGGCTGGTGCAGCTTTTCGGCCGGACGCAGTTCGCGCTCGTAGACCAGTTGCACCGCCTTGTCGCAGGCGGCCAGCGCAAAGCCCAGCAGCGACTGCGAGCGCATCAATTCGGTCGGCATGCTCGGCGTGCGGCGTGCGGCCGGGCGGGCGATCGCTTCGGCGTATTGCAGGATCAGCGTGGAATCCATCAGCACATTGCCGTCTTCATCGACCAGCGTCGGCGCCTTCACCACCGGATTGATCTGGCGGAACTGGTCAAAGGTGCGGAACACCGACAGCGACTGGTGTTCAAAGCGGATGCCCAGCAACTGCAGCGACACCGCCACGCGGCGGACGTAAGGCGAATCCAGCATACCGATCAATTTCATTTCTGCTCCTCGTTAATAGCGCTAAGGGCGGCACTTTGCGCGTGAATGGATGTGGTGTCAAATAGCGGCACGCTGGCGTCCTGCTGGCCAACCAGCAGCGAGATTTCGGTGCAGCCGAGGATGACGCCCTCCGCCCCCTGCTCCACCAGCGCGGCGATGATGCGGCGGTACTCGTCGCGCGAGGCGTCGACGACTTGGCCCAGGCATAGTTCTTCGTAGATGATGCGGTGAACGATATCGCGGTCGGCCGCTGCCGGCACCACCACGTCGAGGCCGTGCAGCTCACGCAAGCGGTCCTTGTAGAACGGCTGCTCCATGGTGAAGCGCGTGCCCAGCAAGCCGATCTTCTGCATGCCGGCGCGCTTGATCGCCTGCGCGGTCGGATCGGCAATGTGGAACAGCGGTATGCGCACCGCCGCTTCAATCGCCGGCGCCACCTTGTGCATGGTGTTCGTGCACAGCACGATGAAGTCCGCGCCGGCCGCCTGCAGGGCGCGCGCCGCGTCAGCCATCATGACGCCGGCCGCGTCCCAGTCGCCGGCGTGCTGCAGGCGTTCAACCTCGTGGAAGTCCACGCTGTACAGCACCAGCCTGGCCGAATGCAGGCCGCCCAGTTGCTGCTTGATGGTTTCGTTGATCTGACGGTAGTACGGCACCGTCGACTCCCAGCTCATGCCGCCGATCAGTCCTATGGTCTTCATCATCGTGCGTAGCTGACGGTGAGGATTTCCCACTGGTGGCCATCGGGCTCGTTCCAGTAAATGATGCTGCCGTCTTCCCATTTGCCGGCCGCGTTGTCGACCGGGCCGAACACCGAGCTGCGGTAAGGGATGCCTTTGGCGGCAATGCGCGCGCGGATGGCGTCAAACTCTTGCTGGCTGACGCGGAAGCAGTAATGCGTCAGCGGGATCGGCTCCGGCCAGGTGTCGAAATCGATGGTCAGTCCGTCGTTGACGAACACCGGCGCGAACGGCCCGGTGCCGGTCGGCGACCAGCGCACGTCCAGCAGTTCCGCCAACAGCTTGGCCGACGCAATCTTGTCGCGTGCGGGAATAATCAGGTGATCCAGTTCGATAGCCATCGCCGCCTCCTTGAAGCAGCCATTCTAGCGCAGAAATATGGCTAAGATTGCATCAATACCGTGGCGCCGCGTCCCAGCGAGCGCACCACTTGCATCACGTCCCAGTTGGTCAGGCGCACGCAGCCATGCGACTGGGTCTTGCCGATCTTGCCCGGCTCCGGCGTGCCGTGGATGCCGTAGTGCTCGATGGTCAGGTCGATCCACGCCAGTCCGACCGGGTTGTTGGGGCCGGCGGCGATGCGGGCTTTGGTGTCGCCGGCCTTGGCGTCCCAGAACAGCTTGGGGTTGTAGCGGTATTCGGGATTGGTGGCCACGCCGCGCACCTGCCAGCGCCCTTCCGGCAGCGGGTCGTGCTTGCTGCCGGTGCTGGCCGGGAATTGCGCGAACGGCGTGCCGCCGGCGTCGAGCAGGGTCAGCGTGCCCTCTTTCGCATCGACCAGCGCCGACACCGCTTTCGGCAGCGGCTTGATGATGGCCACGTTCGGCACCAGCAATTGTTCGCCGGCGCGCTGCATCTTCTTGCCCGGATTCAGGCGGCGCAGCAGCTCGGGGCTGCAGTGGAAGCGCTCACCCAGCGCTTCCAGCAAACTGGCATAACCGAGGACGGGCAGTTTGGCTTTGCCCGCCATGTCGGCCGGCACCCTGGCATACGGGCCGGCCACGTCCTGCGCGCTCAGCGTGTAGACCTCCAGCACCGGCGCCTGGTCGCGCTCGAGTTCTTTCCAGGTGGCGGCGTCCAGCGCGCCGCTCACGCGCAGCTGACGCAGTTTCTGGAAGCCGCGGATCGCCTGCCGCATATTGCTGCCGTAGGCCGCATCCATCTCGCCCGGCGAGAAGTGGGCACGGTCCAGCAGCACTTGCGCGCGCAGCAGTTGGGTATCGGCAGCAGACAGTGCCGGTTCGGCAGCGGCAACGCCGGCAACCAGCATCAGGACAGGGAATAAAGCGTTCAAACCAGACTCGGATAAAACCAGGGGACTTATTCTAGCCTACCGGCTAGCCGATTTGCTGGCCCACTTCCCAACTGTGCCCGGCGGGATCGACAAAATTCAGGGTACGCACGCCCCACGGGCGATCAAGCGGCCCTTGCAGGATGCTTACGCCGCGCTGCCTGAGCTGCGCCGCCACCGCATCCACATCCGGCACCCAAGTGGTGATCTGGAAGCGCGAACCGGCCTCGCGCGGCGCCACCACGCCGGGCGCGATGATCTCCGGCGCATTTTCCACTTTCAGCAAGTTGATGAGCACACTGTCGAACTTGAACACGGCACAGTTGGCGTCCTCATACACGATGGGCGCCTCAAACACCTCCACATAAAACGCCTTCGTTGCTGGCAGGTCTTCCACGAACAAACTGATGGCGCTGATGTGATCCATGGTCTAGTCCTTGCGGTAGCGTTGCATGACGTAGCCGAGGCGGCCACGGTTTTTATCGAGCCAGGTCCACAGCGCTTCGCTTTGCGGCGTATGGGCGCGGTAGAAGTTGTCGTTGAAGGCCAGCCAGACGCGGATGTTCATCAGCGGCTGCGGCAATTGGACGACCTCGCCCTTGTACTTGTCCAGCGTCTGCTTGAGGTGGGCCGGCGCCACCGCCGCCACCACCACGCCGTCCACCCGGCCCAGCTTGAGTTTCTCGATATTGCGCTCGAGGTCGCGCCCGCCTTCGTCCAGGGTCAGGCCGGCGTCGCGCAGGCGCGCGGCGTAGGCGTTGCCTTGAGCGATGCCCAGCGTCTTGCCCTTGAAGTAGTTGATTGGATTGGTGCTGAGCGGCAGCTTGTCCTTGGCGCGCACCAGCACCCACACCTGGTTGTGCAGCGCGCGCTCCAGGTCGATATTGCCGGCCTTGTCCTTCGGCAGCGCGATCTCGGCCGGGTAGAAGCTCTGCTCGCCCAGCGGCGCCAGGTCGATATCGCCATTGGCCAGCGCAAAGCGCAGGCGCGCCACCGGCAGCCGCACCCAGACCGGCGTGCAGCCGAAACCGGCGCCAAGCACGGCGTCGCGGATCAGGTCGACCGCCGCGCCGGGCGGATCGGGCACCTTGTCGCCCTCGCCCAGCCAGTACGGCGGCCGGTTCTGGTCCATGTAGCCGACCCGCACCGGGATGCAAGGCCCGGCAGGGGCCGGCACCACCGGCGCACTCACAGGTTTCGGCGCAGCGGCGGCGGCATCAGCGGCAATGGCCAACATCAGCAATGTGCCAGCGCGCAGCGTCATCTCGGGTCTCAGTGTTGGGGAGGTTCAGCCGGCTTGGGCGCCAGCGGGGCAAGTGCGGCCGATTGGCCCTTGCCGACGATTTGCACGAAAATCTCGTTTTGCTTGATCATGCTGAGCTCGTAGCGAGCCCGTTCCTCGACCGCGCCGGTGCCGTCCTTGAGGTCGCGCACTTCGGAGTCGAGCTTGGCGTTGCGGGCGATCAGTTCCGCATTTTTCTGGTGCGCCGCTTCCACCTGCGCCTCGAAATCCTTGACGCGCAGCCAGCCGCCTTTCCCCAGCCACAGCGGGTACTGGATCAGCAGCAGCAAAAACGCCAGCGCGAGGGTAATCAGACGCATAAATCGGACAGCGGCCGGATCACTCCGGCCGCGCTTGCTTAATTACTTCAGATTATAGAACGCGTCGCGGCCTGGGTAGGAAGCGATGTCGCCCAGATCTTCTTCGATGCGCAGCAGCTGGTTGTACTTGGCCATGCGGTCCGAACGCGACATCGAGCCGGTCTTGATCTGCAGGGCGTTGGTGCCAACGGCGATATCGGCGATGGTCGAATCTTCGGTTTCGCCCGAACGGTGCGAGATCACGGCGGTGTAGCCGGCGCGCTTGGCCATTTCAATGGCGGCGAAGGTTTCGGTCAGGGTGCCGATCTGGTTGATCTTGATCAGGATCGAGTTGGCGATGCCTTTCTGGATGCCTTCTTTCAGGATCTTGGTGTTGGTGACGTACAGATCGTCGCCCACCAGCTGGACTTTCTGGCCCAGTTCCTTGGTCAGGATGGCCCAGCCGTCCCAGTCGCCTTCGTGCATCGCGTCTTCGATCGAGATGATCGGGTACTTGTCGCACCAGGTCGCCAGCAGGTTGGTGAACTCGGTGGCGGTCAGCGACAGACCTTCGCCTTCCAGCTCGTACTTGCCGTCTTTGTAGAATTCCGACGCAGCGCAGTCCAGGCCGATGGCGATCTGGGTGCCTGGCTCGTAGCCGGCTTCTTCGATGGCCTGAATGATCAGCTTGATGGCTTCTTCGTGGTTAGCCAGCGAAGGCGCGAAACCGCCCTCGTCGCCCACGGCGGTGTTCAGGCCCTTCTTGTGCAGGATCTTTTTCAGGGTGTGGAACACTTCCGCGCCGTAACGCACGGCTTCCTTGAACGACGGTGCGCCCACAGGAATGATCATGAATTCCTGGATATCCAGGTTGTTGTCGGCGTGCGCGCCGCCGTTGATCACGTTCATCATCGGCACTGGCAGCTGCATCGCGCCCGAACCGCCGAAGTAGCGGTACAGCGGCAGGCCGGCTTCTTCAGCGGCAGCCTTGGCCACCGCCATCGACACCGCCAGCATGGCGTTGGCGCCCAGGCGCGATTTGTTTTCGGTGCCGTCCAGGTCGATCAGAGTGCGGTCCAGGAAAGCTTGCTCATTGGCGTCCAGGCCCATGATGGCTTCCGAGATTTCGGTGTTGATGTTTTCGCAGGCTTTCAGTACGCCCTTGCCGAAGTAGCGCTTCGGATCGCCGTCGCGCAGCTCAATCGCTTCGCGCGAACCGGTCGAGGCGCCCGACGGTACGGCAGCGCGGCCCATCACGCCCGATTCCAGCAGCACGTCGCATTCGACGGTTGGATTGCCGCGCGAATCGATTACTTCACGGCCGATAATATCAACGATAGCACTCATGTCATTCTCCAAAGTTAGGCGATACGAAGTCGCGCCGCGTCTTTACGCGCGTTGCGAACAGGATAACGGGAATTGTACCCGGTGCAGGCAAAATTGCTAAATTTTCCACACCGGGTAGGTTGCTTTAGTTGAAGCTGTTCTCCAGGAAGCCAGCTTTTTTGGTGACGCGGTCCAGTTCGATCAGAACGGACAGCAAGTCCTTCATGCGGCCCAGCGGTACGGCGTTAGGGCCGTCCGACAGTGCCTCTGCAGGATTAGGATGGGTTTCCATGAACAGGCCGTCGACGCCGACCGCCACTGCCGCACGCGACAGCACCGGCACCATCTCGCGCATGCCGCCCGACGAAGTGCCATTACCGCCTGGCAGCTGCACCGAGTGGGTAGCATCGAACACGACTGGTGCGCCGGTTTCGCGCATGATGGACAGCGAGCGCATGTCGGACACCAGGTTGTTGTAGCCGAACGAGGCGCCGCGTTCGCAGGCCATGAAGTTGTCTTCTGGCAGACCGGCTTCCTTGGCGGCAGCGCGGGCCTTGTCGATGACGTTCTTCATGTCGTGCGGAGCCAGGAACTGGCCCTTCTTGATGTTGACCGGCAGGCCGGACTGCGCGCAGGCGACGATGAAGTCGGTCTGGCGGCACAGGAAGGCCGGGGTCTGCAGCACATCGACCACTTTCGAAGCGACTTCGATGTCTTCGATGGTGTGCACATCGGTCAGCACCGGCACTTGCAGCTCGCGCTTGACGGCAGCCAGGATCTCCAGGCCCTGCTCGCGGCCGGGGCCGCGGTAGGATTTGCCCGAAGAACGGTTGGCCTTGTCAAACGATGCCTTGAAGATGAACGGGATGCCCAGTTCAGTGGTCATCTCTTTCAGCGCACCGGCGGTGTCGAAGGCCATCTGGCGCGATTCGACGACACAGTTACCGGAGATCAGAAAGAACGGTTTATCCAGGCCTACGTCGAATCCGCACAGTTTCATGCTGCCTCTCCTTGCAGTTCACGGGCACCGCCTGCGGCCTTGTGGGCCAGCGCTGCCTTGATGTAAGACGTGAACAGCGGGTGGCCGTCACGCGGGGTGGATTTGAATTCTGGGTGGTACTGCACGCCCATGTACCACGGGTGCGAATTCTCGCCGCTACGTGGCAGCTCCATGATTTCGCACAGGTCTTCGGTCGGGGTGCGCGCCGCCACCACCAGGCCGGCCGCTTCCACGCGCGGCAGGTAGTGGTTGTTGGCTTCGTAACGGTGGCGGTGACGCTCGGTCACCACCGCGCCGTAGATTTCCGACGCCAGCGTACCCGGCTTGATGGCGCAGGTTTGCGCGCCCAGGCGCATGGTGCCGCCCAGATCGGAGTTCTCGTCGCGTTTTTCTACCTTGCCATCCTGGCCTTGCCATTCGTCGATCAGAGCGACCACTGGCTGCGGCGTGCCGAGGTCGAACTCGGTCGAGTTCGCTTCGGTCAGGCCGGCCTTGTGGCGCGCGTATTCGATCAGCGCCACTTGCATGCCGAGGCAGATGCCGAGGTAAGGAATCTTGTTTTCACGGGCGAAGCGGGCGGCCATGATCTTGCCTTCCACGCCGCGCTTGCCGAAGCCGCCCGGCACCAGGATGGCGTCGTACTTGGCCAGCGAGGCGCAGCCGGTGGTTTCAATCTCTTCCGAATCGATGTACTCGATGTTGACCTTGGACTCGGTGTGGATGCCGGCGTGGCGCAGCGCTTCGGTCAGCGACTTGTACGACTCGGTCAGTTCCACGTACTTGCCGACCATGCCGATCGAGACTTCCTGCTTCGGATGCTCTTGCGCGTAGATCAGCTTGGTCCAGACCGACAGGTCGGCCGGAGCCGGGTTCAGATCCAGCGCTTCGCAGATGATGGCGTCCAGGCCCTGGTCGTGCAGCATTTGCGGCACTTTGTAGATGGTATCGACGTCCCACACCGAAATCACGCCCGCTTCTTCGATGTTGGAGAACAGCGAGATCTTGGCGCGCTCGTCGTCCGGGATCGGGCGGTCAGCACGGCACAGCAGCGCGTTTGGCGAGATGCCGATTTCGCGCAGTTTCTGTACCGAGTGCTGGGTCGGCTTGGTCTTCAGTTCGCCGGCGGAGGCGATGTACGGCACCAAGGTCAGGTGCACGAAGGCCGAGTTCTTGCGGCCGGCGCGCAGGCTCAGCTGGCGAGCGGCCTCCAGGAACGGCAGCGATTCGATATCGCCCACGGTACCGCCGATTTCGCACAGGGCCACGTCGTAGCCTTCGGCGCCGCGACGGATGTAGTCCTGGATTTCATTGGTGATGTGCGGGATCACCTGCACGGTCTTGCCCAGGTACTCGCCGCGGCGTTCCTTGCGGATCACCGAGTCGTAGATCTGGCCGGTGGTGAAGTTATTCACCTTCTTCATGCGGGTGGTGATGAAGCGCTCGTAGTGGCCCAGGTCAAGGTCGGTCTCAGCACCGTCATCGGTGACGAACACTTCGCCGTGTTGCATTGGGGACATGGTGCCCGGATCGACGTTGATGTACGGATCCAGCTTGAGCATGGTGACTTTGAGGCCGCGCGATTCGAGGATCGCAGCGAGGGAAGCAGCGGCGATCCCTTTACCCAGGGAAGACACGACGCCGCCAGTGACGAAGACAAATTTGGTCATTGCGGAAGGTGCCGAACGGCACATGCGGGAAATTGAAATTATACCCTAAAACGGCCGATTCTTCACCTGCCCTGTGCATTACCGTACAGACTCGGCTTGCCTAAAATATCACAATAACAACTCGTTAATGAAAAGGAGAGGCGTCATGAGCTACGAAGATCGTGATCAATATGGCATGTACGTGGACAATGGCCACAAGGGCCCGGGACCGGAATTGATGGGGGCCGACACCCTGATCGGCGACCACGTGCACAACCTGAAAAACGAGCATCTGGGCGAGATCAAGGAAATCATGCTCGACATGCGCACCGGCAAAATCGCGTATGCGGTGATGGCGTCCGGCGGCGTGCTGACCATTGGTGAAAAACTGTTTGCCATCCCGTGGGAAGCCTTGACCCTGGACACCGTCAACAAGCGCCTGACCCTGAACATCGACAAGGAACGCATCGAGGCCGCGCCCGGCTTCGACAAGGACCACTGGCCGGACATGGCCAACCAGACCTGGGCCAGCCAGGTAAGCGACTACTACGGCACGAGCCGTAGCGGCAGCGCCCGGCTCTAACAGAAATCGCGGCTGACGGTCGGCAACCGGCCCAGCAGGTGGCTCATGTCGACCAGCCGGTGCGCCACCAAGTGGCGCACCATGCCCTCCTGCTGCCACACGCCGTACACGCCCAGCAGCGGCACGCTCAGCACTTCGCGCCGCTGCTGTTCCAGCAGCGACGGCCAGATGATGACGTTGACGCTGCCGGTCTCGTCTTCCAGCGTCATGAAGATCACGCCCTTGGCGGTGCCGGGACGCTGGCGCACCGTGACCATGCCGCAGGCGCGCGCCACCATGTTGCTGGTGTAGGTGTTGAGCACCTCGGCCGGCATGAAGCGGTGCTTGAGCAGCGTGGCGCGCAGCAGCGCGACCGGGTGGCGGCGCAGCGTCAGGCCGTGCGAGCGGTAGTCGCCGAGGATGTCCTCGCCTTCGCTGGGCGCTTGCAGTTGCGGCGTTTCCTCGTCCGGCATGGTCGGGCGCAACAGATCCTTGTCCGGCACCGCGCCGACCGCCTGCCACAGCGCCTGGCGGCGATGACCGGACAAGCTGCGCAGCGCATCCCCGCCGGCCAGCACGTGCAGCGCATGCCGGTCCAGATCGGCGCGCCGCGCCAGATCGGCCACGCTGCTGAACGGACGTTGCGCACGCGCTTGCTCGATCCGCTGCGCCGCCTCGGCGCCCATCCCTTTCAGCATGTTCAGGCCAAGCCGCACCGCCGGCTGCCCGCGCTTGCCGGCCGGCTCTTCCAGCGACGTCTCCCAACCGCTGATGGTGACGTCAATCTCGCGCACCACCACCCCGTGCCGTTTGGCGTCCTGCACCAGTTGCGACGGGCTGTAGAAGCCCATCGGCTGGCTATTGAGTAGCGCACAGAGGAAGGCCGCCGGCTCGTGGCACTTGATCCACGAACTGGCATAGCTGAGCAGCGCGAAGCTGGCCGAGTGCGATTCCGGGAAGCCGTACTCGCCAAAGCCCTGGATTTGCTTGCAGATGGCGTCGGCGAAATCATCGTCGTAGCCGCGCTCGCGCATGCCGTCCTTGATCTGCGTCTCGTACTTATCGACGCCGCCTTTGCGCTTCCAGGCGGCCATGGCGCGGCGCAGCTGATCGGCCTGGCCTTCGGTGAAACCGGCGGCAATCTGGGCGATCTGCATCACCTGCTCCTGGAAGATCGGCACGCCCAGCGTGCGTCCCAGCGCTTCTTCAAGGCGTGGCGGGAAGTTCACCGGCTCGATGCCCATGCGCCGTTTCAGATAAGGATGCACCATGCCGCCCTGTATCGGTCCCGGCCGCACGATGGCGACTTCGATCACCAGATCGTAGAAAGTCTTGGGCCGCAGGCGCGGCAGCATGCTCATCTGCGCGCGCGATTCGATCTGGAATACGCCGATGGTGTCGGCATCGCAGATCATATCGAAGGTGGCGACATCCTTGCGCGGAATGTCTTGCATGCGGAACGGCTGGCCGCGCTGCACGGTCAGCAGATCGAGCGCGCGGCGCAAGGCCGACAGCATGCCCAGCGCCAGCACATCGACCTTCATCAGGCCGAGCTCTTCCAGATCATCCTTGTCCCACTGGATGACGTAGCGGTCTTCCATGGTGGCCTTCTCGACCGGCACCAGCCGCGTCAGTTTCTCGTGCGAGATGACGAAGCCGCCCGGATGCTGTGACAGGTGGCGCGGAAAGCCCAGCAACGCCACCGCCAGCGCTGCCCATTGCTGCGCCAGTTGCGATTCGGGATCAAGGCCGCACTCGGCCAGCCGTTGCACCAGGTCGTGCTTGCTGTCGAACCAGCGCTGCGACTTGCAGACTTTTTCCACAATGGCCAGATCCACACCCAGCGCCTTGCCGCTATCGCGCAGTGCGCTCTTGGGGCGGTAGCTGATCACCACGGCCGCCAGCGCGGCGCGGTCGTGGCCGTATTTTTGATAGATGTACTGGATCACCTCCTCGCGCCGCTGGTGCTCGAAGTCGACATCGATATCGGGCGGCTCGTTGCGCTCCTTGGAGATGAAACGTCCGGTCAGCATCTTGCTCTCGTCCGGATTCACTTCCGTCACGCCGAGGCAATAACACACCACCGAGTTGGCGGCCGATCCCCTGCCCTGGCACAGGATGCCCTGCGAACGGGCGTAGCGCACAATGTCGTACACAGTGAGGAAATAGGGCTCGTACTTCAGATCCGCAATCAGGTCCAGCTCCTTCTCAATCTGCTCGCGAACCTTGTCGGACACGCCTTGCGGCCAACGCCGCAGCGTACCTGCATACACCTCCTGCCGCAGATAGCTGACGGGCGTGTGACCGGGCGGGATCAGTTCGTGCGGATATTCGTAGCGCAGCTGCTGCAAATTGAATTCGCACATCCGGGCGATGCGCACGGTTTCGTCCAGCGCCGCGCGCGGATACAGATTGGCCAGCTGCACGCGCGGCCGCAAATGCTGCTCGGCGTTCTGCGCCAGCGCATAGCCGCACTCGCCGACCGGCTTGCCGATGCGGATGGCGGTCATGGTGTCCTGCAGCGGCTTGCGCGAACGCACGTGCATGCAGACGTGACCGACCGCCACCACAGGCATCTGATGCTGCGCCGCCACCTCGGCAATACTGAGCCGGTGCGCCTCGTCGAAGGAGCGCAGCAGCAGGTTCAGGCCCATCCACACGCGGCCGGGAAAAGTGGCTTCCATCCACGCCGCCTGGGCGTGCAACTGGTCAACGTCTTGCGGCCGGTGCGCCGGGTATTCCGGCAGCAGGATCAGCAGGCAATCCGGCAAGCCCTTCAGGTGCGCGAACGCCGGCGGCGGCGCGGCCAAGTCGGCCGGCGTCAGCAGGTAGCTGCCCTTGGCCACGCGGTTGCGCGCCAGTGTGATGATTTCGCAAAGGTTGCCATAGCCCTCGCGATTGCGCGCCAGCGCGACGAACGACAGACCCGGCGAGCCATCGGGATTGGTGAGCCGGAAGTAGCTGCCAATGATAAGCGGGATCTTGCCCTTGGCCTCGGCGTGAGCACGCACTACGCCGGCCAGCGAGCATTCATCGGTGATGGCCAGCGCCGCATAATCGAGCTGCACCGCGCGCGCCACCAGCTCCTCGGCACGCGAAGCGCCGTGCAGAAAAGAAAAGTTAGACAAGCAGAACAACTCGGCATAGGCCGGTAGTCCGATAGAGGGCGATGGCGTGCTCATATGAATACTGTGTTTTTATACAGCATTCTACACCACCTTTCCGGCCTACTTGCGTTGCGCGGCGATGAGGTCGTTGATGGCTTGGACGATCACTTCGGGCGAGGCGGTTTGCATCTGGTGGTCGGAATCGACGATGACGGTTTTCGCTTGCGGGTACATGGCGCGCACGAAGGCGATGGTTTGCGGGTCGCTGTTGACCACGCCGAAATCGACCGGCACGGCGGTCGGGTCCTTGGGCTGGTTGACCAGGCGGATCATGGGTTTGTTGTCGATGTCGCCTTGTGCCAGCACTTGCTCGCCGGTTGCGTAGATGCTGCCGATTTCTTTGCGTACGGTGCCGGAGAAGAACAGCCAGGCGCCGGCACGCGTCAGCAGCGGGAAGTCGTCCGGCTTCTTGATGATGCGCGGGTACACCGCATCGACCAGCACGATGCCCGCCACTTCGTCCGGGTGGCGCTTGGCGAACAGTTGCATGTACAGCCCGCCCAGCGAATGGCCGACCAGAATGTACGGCGGCTTCATGCCTTCGTGCCTGAGGTTGCGGCGCAGTTCTTCGACGATGGTCAGGCCGTCGCGCGGCGCGGTGGTGTCGTCGCTCTTGCCGTAGCCGGGACGGTTGTAGGCATACACGGACGCCTGCGGCGCCACGCCCGCTATCACCTTGTCCCACTTGTCGACCGTGGCGCGCGAGCCGTTTTCAAATACCACCGTGACCGGCGCGGCCGGATTTTTCAAGGCCACGCATTCGACCTTGTGGCCATCGATCAGCGTGGTGACGGCCAGCGCGGCCATGGCTGGCGCGGCTGCCATCAGAGCCAGAACGAAAACGGCGTTACGCATTATGATGTTCCCCTTTGTTTAACGTACCGGCATTCTTGCATTTGCTGCAACGCGATGCTGCCGGGATGCGATGAAGTGCAGATTCAGGGGATCAGAATGCAGGAAACCAGCGTGCAGGAATTGTTGTGCTTTGGCATAGAAGCGGGCGGCGGCAATCCCGCGCTCGTAGTGCAGCATGACCGCAGCAATGCCGGGCAGCGCCAGCAATTGGCGCGGGACAGCCGCAAACCGGCCTGCGTGTTCATCGACCGCGCCGGCGACGGCACCGTCGTGCTGGACTACTTCTACCCGCACATGCGCAGCCCGCTGTGCCTGCACGCGACGCTGGCGGCGGCGCGGGTGCTGCTGTCGCCGCAACGGCCGCAGCTGCAAGTGCGCACTGCCATGCACGCTCAGCCGTTGACGCTGCTACTGCAAAACGGCGAAGTATTTATCGAGCTGACCAAGCAAGCCGCGCCGGAGGTCAGCATCCCGCCCGACCTGCCCGGCCGCCTGCTGGCCGAGCCCCGCATCGCGCTGGCCTCGCCGCCGGTGATCGCCTCGGTCGGCAGTCCCAAGCTGCTGCTCGAAGTGGCCGACCGCGCCACCCTGCACGCCCTCACGCCCGACCTGCACGCGATTGCCGACTGGAGCCGGCAGCACGGCGTCAGCGGCTGCTACGTCTGGTGCAGCCGTCCCGACGGCGCGCTCGAAGGCCGCAACCTCAACCACCTCGATCCGGCCGCCGAGGACGGTGCCACCGGGGTGGCGGCCGGCGCCCTCAGCATCCACTTGCAAACCGGCATCACCTTGTACCAGGGCGCCAACGTCGGCACGCCCTGCCTGCTACGCACCGAACTCCGCGGTGAAAACATTTTAATTGGTGGCCGGACCACACCTGCGTAGCACTACGTACGGGAAACACCGAGATGGCGCGTGCATACAACAGAAAATAATGTTTGAACGCATTCTTGCTACAAAAACAGCTGTCGATATGACCAATTTGCATAGAATCAAATTTTTCATGGGAGACGACACGTGTTCACCAATACCACTTTACGTAAAGCCGTCTTACTCAGCCTGTACGGCGCCAGCACCCTGGCCCTGACGGCTGAAACCTACGCACAAACCACCGACAACCAAGTGCAATCGGTCAGCATCGTCGGTTCGCGCCGCGCCACCAGCTCGGCCACCGACACCACGGTGCCGGTCGATGTGATTCCCCTCAGCAAGACCGCCGAGAGCGGCGGCCAGTTCGACCTGGCCCAGACCCTGACCTATATTTCGCCCTCGTTCAACTCAACCCGCCAGACCGGCTCCGACGGCGCCGACCTGGTCGACTCCGCCGCCCTGCGCGGCCTCGGCTCGGACCAGACCCTGGTGCTGGTGAACGGCAAGCGCCGCCACACCACCGCGCTGGTCAACCTATTCGGCGCCCGCAACCGCGGCAACACCGGCACCGACATGAACGCCATCCCGATGCTGGCCATCAAGGATGTGCAAGTGCTGCGCGACGGCGCGGCTGCCCAGTACGGCTCGGACGCGATTGCCGGCGTGATGGATATCGGCCTGAAAAAATCCAAGGGCTGCGAAGCGGTAGCCGGCTTCAGCGAATACAGCAAGCACGACGGCAAGAACTGGCTGGCCTCGGCCTACTGCGGCTTTGAGATCGGCAATAATGGCGTGCTCGGCATCACCGGCGAATACCTGGACCGTGGCCGTTCCAACCGCGCCGACGCAGGCAACCCGCGCACCATCGGCGACAGCAAGACCAAGAACCAGACCGTCTACCTGAACGGCGAACTGCCGACCGTCGGCACCGGCCGCCTGTACTTCACCGCCGGCGCGCAAAGCCGCGATGCTTCGTCGGGCGCATGGGCGCGCGGCGGCATCGGCAGCGACGATATCCCGTCGCGCAACTCGGCCGCCATGTACCCGAATGGCTTCGTCCCGTTCATCAACGCGCAGATCGACGACCAGTACGCCATCCTCGGCCACCGCAACCAGGTCGGCGAGTGGAATATGGACCTGTCGCAAACCTACGGCAAGAACAAGATGATCTACGACATCAGCAACACGCTGAACGCGTCGATCGCCAACAAGGACCTGCTGGCCGGCGGCAAGGGCATCAGCCCGACCAGCTTCAACGCCGGCGGCTTCCAGTTTGAACAGCTGACCACCAACCTCGACTTCAACCGTTACTTCGAAGGCTTGGTCGGCCGCGGCTTGAACGTGGCGTTCGGCGGCGAGTACCGTCACGAAAACTACAAGATCTACGCCGGTGAACTGGGCTCCTACAGCGACGCCGACGGCGTCGGCATCGGCGGCAACGCCGGCAGCCAGGGCTTCCCGGGCTTCCAGCCAGCCGATGAAGTCAACGCCAACCGTCACAGCGTGGCGGCCTACCTCGACCTTGAAGCCGATCTGACCGACACCGTCAAGGCGCAAGGCGCGGTGCGCTACGAGAAATACAGCGACTTCGGCTCGACCACCACCGGCAAGCTGGCCGGCAGCTGGCGCGTGGCCCCGGCGGTGCTGCTGCGCGGTTCGGCCTCGACCGGCTTCCGCGCGCCATCGCTGCAGCAGATGTACTTCTCGTCGACCTTCACCGACTTCATCGGCGGCGTGCCGACCGACGTGGTGCTGGCGCCGAACAACAGCCCGGTCACCAACCTGGCCGGCATCCCGAAACTGAAGGAAGAAAAGTCGACCAGCTTCACGCTGGGCTCGACCTGGACGCCGACCCAGGCGCTGTCGGTCACCGCCGACCTGTACCAGATCAAGATCAAGGACCGCATCGTGCTGTCCGGCCGCTTTGACGACAGCAACTACCCGGCGCTGGCCGCCAAGCTGGCGACGCTGGGCGTGGGCCAGGCGCAGTTCTTCGTCAACTCGGTCGACACCAAGACCAAGGGCCTGGACCTGACCGCCTCGCACAAGGCCAGCTTCGGCGCCGACAAGCTGACCACCTTCCTGGCCATGAACGTCAGCAAGACCGAAGTGACCGGCATCCATGCGCCGGCTTCGCTGCAAGGCTACGAGGATGTGCTGCTGTCGGAGAAGGAACGCCTGTACATCGAGCAAGGCGCGCCGCGCTCGAAGGCGACGCTGGGCTTCAACTACACCCACAGCGCCTGGGAAAGCGACCTGAAGATCATCCACTTCGGCCCGCAGACCCTGGGCACCTACAGCGGCACCGCTGGCGGTGTGGCCAACCAGCACTACGAGTCGAAGACTTCGGCTGACCTGGCCTTCACCTACACCATCAACAAGAACATGAAGTTCTCGTTTGGCGGCAACAACATCTTCAACGTGCATCCAACCACGCAGAATCCGGACGAGACCGACAACGGCTTCAAGTACGAATCGGTGCAGTTCGGCCTGAACGGCGCGTCCTACTTCGGCCGCCTGTACGTGAAGTTCTGATGATGTAGTTCAAAGTGACGTCCGGTTCCACTGGACGTCACCGTCTTCGCTGGCTAACATGGATAAATGGAAGCCAGAATCGACAAACTTGAAGACGCCACTACGGCCATCCGTGAACGGTTGGCTAATATCGAGGCACGCCTGGAACAAACCGCGACCAAGACCGATCTTGCCGAATTGCGCGCCGAGATGCACAAGGGCTTCGCCGACGTCATCAAATGGGTCATCGGCCTCGCCATCGTGCTCACCGCTACCTCCGTGACGGTGATGACTTTCGTACTCAACAACGCCGCGCCCAAGGCCTCGCCTCCCGCCCCACAGCCCATCGTGATTTACGCCCAACCGGCACCGCTCAAGTAACGATTGCTTACATCTCGCTAACTTAACCCAACGCAGCGCCGTTCTACACTTGCCTTGTCTTATTTTTCGGCAATGGAGTGTTCTATGCGCCGCGCATTCACCCTGATGTTTTTCCTGTCCCTGCTGCAAGGCGCACTCGCCTGGGCGGCGCTGGGCAGTTCCCCGTCCTATATCGACAGCACTACCGCACAGAGCAAGCTGGCCGCGCGCAGCCTTGCCGCCACTGCGGCCAGCGTGCCGGTCTACACCGTGATCCAGTCCACGCTCGACAGCGGCACCGTGGTGCGTGAATACACCGACGCCAGCGGCGTGGTGTTCGCCGTCAGCTGGAACGGCCCCACCCTGCCCGACTTGCGCACACTGCTCGGCGACAAATTCACCGCCATGACCAGCAACGCCGCCAAGCGGCCCAAGGCCGGCCACTCGCAGCTGGCGGTGGAGCAGTCCGACGTGGTGATCGTCTCCAATGGCCACATGCGCGCCTTCGCCGGCCAGGCCTGGATCCCGAGCGCGCTGCCGGCCGGCTTCGACACCAGCACCATCGAATAAAGGACGCCAGCATGAAATATCTCCATCTGGCAGGCGCCCTGCTGTGCGTGGCCCTGGCCGCGTGCGGCGGCGGCAGCGGGTCGTCCACCAGCAACGGCAGCACCACCTCCGAGGCGATGCGCACCGCAACGCCGGTGATCAGCATCAGCGCCACCCCAACCGCCACCACCAGCGGCCAGGTCATCACGCTGACGTGGAGTGTCAGCAACGCACCGTCCGATGGCTGCACCGCCTCCGGCGCGTGGAGCGGCTCCGTGGCCAGCAGCGGCACGCAAGCCGTCACTGCGGGCGCGGCCGGCAGCGCCAGCTATACCCTGACTTGCGGCAGCGTCAGCAACACCGCCATCGTCACGGTCAGCACGCCGCCCCCCTCGCCGACCGTCAGCCTGACGCTGGCGCCGGCCAACATCACCACCGCGCAAAGCACCGTGCTGAGCTGGTCCTCGGCCAACGCCGCCAGCTGCAGCGCCAGCGGCGCGTGGAGCGGCGCCAAAGCCACCTCCGGCTCGGTGACCATCACGCCAACCGCGGCCGGCAGCTTCACCTACAGCCTGTCCTGCAGCGGTGATGGCGGCACGGCCAGCGGCAGCGCCGCGCTCAGCGTGACGGCGGCGCTCAGCAACAGCACCGCCATTATTGTCGACAGCGGCCCGAGCGGTGTCAGCGGCGTGATCAATGTGCCCTATGTAAGCGTGACCGTGTGCCGCCCCGGCACCACCGTTTGCCAAACCATCGACCACGTGCTGCTCGACACCGGCTCCTACGGCCTGCGCCTGCTGGCCAGCCAGCTCAACAGCACGCTGGCGCTGCCGGCCGTCACCACCGCTTCCGGCGCCGATGCCGGCGAATGCGGCAAGTTCATCAGCGGCTACACCTGGGGCGCGGTGCGCCAGGCCGACGTCAAGCTCGCCGACGAAGTGGCTTCGGCCATTTCGATCCAGGTGATCGGCGACAGCGGCGCCAGCTACAGCAGCACGCCGTCCACCTGCAGCAGCGCCGGCAGCAACCTCGGCACGCTGGCGGCGCTCGGCGCCAAGGGCATCCTCGGGGTCGGCATGTTCAGGCAGGATTGCGGCACGGCGTGCGCCAACACCGCCATCAGCGGCGCGTACTATGCGTGCGCCAGCGGTAGCTGCACGGCCAGCGCCATGCCCGTGGCCAAACAGATCAGCAACCCGGTGGCCTCGTTCGCCGTCAACAACAATGGCTTGCTGATCACCATGCCGGGCGTGGGCACGGCCGGGCTGACCTCGGTGAGCGGCACACTGGTGTTCGGTGTCAACACGCAAGCCAATAACACTATCGCCAGCGAAACCATCTTCAAGGCCAACAGCGGCGGCGACTTCAGCACCATCTACAAGGGCAAGACCTACAGCGCCAGCTTCATCGACAGCGGCTCGAACGGCTACTTCTTCACCGACAGCAGCATCCGCCAGTGCTCGGGCGGCGACTTCTATTGCCCAGCCTCGGCGCTGTCGCTGACCGCCACCAACACGGCGGCCGACGGCAGCGCCAGCGGCACGGTCGACTTCAACGTGGTGAACCTGGTCAGCCTGGCCTCGACCATCACGGCAGCGCAGGTCGGCGGCACGGTCGGCAGCAGCACCTCGGCCGGCAACTACTTCGACTGGGGCATGCCTTTCTTTTATGGCCGCCGCGTGTTCGTGGTGATGGAAGGCGCCACCGTGGCCGGCAAGACCGGGCCGTACTGGGCATATTGATTGCGCCATGTCACGGCGCTGTCACGTAAAGTAGTTACAGTCGCAACCTTGAATTTACCTACACTTCGAGGTTGCAATGAAACTGAATCTGGTGATGCTGGCCGCCATGAGCGCTGCCGGCCTGGTAGCATGCGGCGGCGACAACGCCCCTGCCGTTCCGGCGATCCCGGAAGGCACCACCGTTACCGTGGCCCTGTTGGAAACCACCGACATCCACGCCAACGTGATGAGCTACAACTACTACTCGCTCTCCGAGGACACCAGCCTGGGCCTCGAGCGCACCTCCACGCTGGTCAAGGCCGCGCGCGCCGAGAACCCGAACAACCTGCTGCTGGACGACGGCGATACCATCCAGGGCACCCTGCTGGGCGACCTGCAAGCCGTCACCAAGCCGATCCCCTGCTCCGACACCATGGCGGTGCACAAGGTCATGAACGCCATGAAGTACGACGGCGGCGGTTTCGGCAACCACGAATTCAACTACGGCCTGCCGCTGCTGAGCCAGATCACCAACACCGACTTCGGCATCCCCGGCGTGAGCAAGCCGAGCGGCACCTGCGGGGCACCGGCCTTCCCGCTGGTGCTGACCAATGTCACCGGCGTTGCCAGCGGCAAGCCGATCGTGCAGCCATACACCCTGCTGCCGCGCACCTTCTCGGCCACCGCGCCGGACGGCAGCAAGCTGGACGTCAAACTCAATGTCGGCATCATGAGCTTCGTGCCGCCGCAAATCCTTGAGTGGGATCAGAAGAACCTGGCCGGCAAGGTCGCCGTCACCGGCGTGCAGGAAGCGGCCAGGCAGTATGTGCCGGAGATGCGCAGCAAGGGCGCGGACCTGGTGGTGGCGCTGTCGCACGGCGGCCTCGACCCAAGCAGCTACAGCCCGAAAATGGAAAACGGTTCCTATCACCTGACCACCACCGGCATCGACGCCCTGCTGATCGGCCATTCGCACCTGATCTTCCCGAAAGGCAAAGAGACCGGCGCGGCGGCGCTGGATCCATCGTTTGCCGCCTTCCCGGCCTCGGCCAAGATCGACGCCATCAACGGCTTCGTCAACGGCGTGCCGACCGTGATGGCGCAGAGCTGGGGCCGCCGCCTCGGCATCATCAAGCTGACGCTGGCCTACACCGGCGGCAAGTGGGTGGTGCAGCCGGCCAAGACGACCGTGGAATCGCGCGGCTTCAAGTACACCGACGGCGCCACCAACATCGCCGCCGACAGCAGCGTGGCGCCGCTGATCGCCACCGAGCACGCGGCCACCATCGCCTACGCCAAGCAGCCGCTGGGCGTGAGCACCGACTTTGAAATGTCGTCCTACTTCGCACTGGCCGGCGACGTCAGCGCGATTCAGCTGGTGAACCAGGCGCAACTGGCGTATGTGAAGAACTTCATCGCCACCAGCACTGACGCCACCATCGCCAGCTACAAGAACATTCCGGTGATCTCATGCAGCGCGCCGTTCAAGGCCGGCCGCAACGGCGCCAGCGACTTTACCGACGTGGCGCCGGGCGCATCGGCGGCCGCGCCGGTGGGCCTGCAAGTGCGCAATCCAGGCGACCTGTACCTGTACTCGAACAACAACCTGCAAGCGGTGAAGATCAAGGGCTCTGACCTGAAGAACTGGCTGGAAGCATCGGCCAGGCAGTTCGGCCAGATCGATCCGGCCAAGACCACCGAGCAGGACTTGGTACCGTCGTACGGCACCATCTACAACTACGACGTGTTCTACGCCGAAGACAACGCGCTGACCTACCAGATCGACGTCACCAAGCCGGCCGGCAACCGTATCGTCAACCTGACCTACAAGGGCAAGGCAGTAGCCGATGGCGATGATTTCATCGTTGCCACCAACGACTACCGCGCGGGCGGCGGCGGTGCGGTGCCGGGCATCGACGGCAGCAAGACCATCATCAAGTCGCCGGATGCCAACCAGGCCGTGGTCAGCAACTACCTGAGCGCGCAAGGCACGGCCACCGGCAAGGTCACGCTGGCCGCCAATGGCAGCGCGCGCAGCTGGAGCTTCGTGAAGGTCGCGACCGCCGGTCCGGTGATCCTGCGCTCGGCGCCGGGCCATCTGGCGCTGGCCAAGGGCAGCGGCATCACGGCGGTGACGGCCGAAGGCGGTCTGGACGCCAGCGGCTTTGCCAAATACGCCATCGACCTGAGCAAGTAACATGCAGCGCATCGTCATCGCCACGCTGGCCTCGGCCCTGCTGTTCGGCTGCCAGATCCAGCACGAGAAGCCGACTTCGGCGCAAATCGAAGTCCTCGGCATGAAGGCCAAGCAGGAAGCCGATCCGCACGCCGAGCGCAAGCTGATCGCCTGGGCGGAACAGCATATGCCGGTGGCGCAGCGCGAGCTGGCCATTCTGTACCAGTCGCGCCCCAGGCAGCGTGACGATGCGCTCAAACTGTTCGAGCAAGCCGCGCGCGGCGGCGATACCGAAGCCGCGTTCCAGCTCGGTGAAATGCTGCGCGTCGGCGTGCAGGGCGTACCTGCCGCGCCGGCTGCAGCGGCGCCGTGGTACACCCTCGCCGCTCAGCAGCAGCACGCCAAAGCGGCGCTGATGCTGGGCCTGCTCTACAAGAACGGCGCAGGCGTGGCGCGCGACGATGCGCAGGCGGCGCACTGGCTGGCGCAAGCTGCCGGACTTGGCAACGCGCACGCCATGTTTCTGCTGTCCTACATCTACGACCAGGGACTGGGCGTGACGCAAGACCGCGCCAAAGGCCGCAGGATGCTGGAAGAAGCCGCCGAACATGAATACCCGCCGGCGCTGCAGGAGCTGGCCATGACCATGCAGACAGGCGATGCCCTCACCCAAAAGGATGAGCTCAAAGCTGGTCACTTGATCATGGAAGCGAGCGAACACCGGCGCAATAATTGGAACCGGTTCTGAGCGATGGATTCGGGGCCGCTTACTGACTGAGGCCCCACATGAAAAAATCCCTGTTCGCCCTGTTGCTGCTTGCCGCCGGCCTGGCTTACGCCGCGTCCCCTGCCTCGCCGATCTACGGCGTCACCCTGCCGGAAGGCTATCGCCAGTGGCAATTCATCGCCCCGGCGCACGAAACACCGCCGCTCGACGAACTGCGCGTGGTGGTCGGCAATCCGACTGCGATGGCCGCCATCAACAAGGCGCAACTCCCCTTCCCGGACGGCACGGTGCTGGTCAAGATGGCGTGGAAACACGTGCAGTCGGCTGAATCACCGGCCGCCTATGTGCCCGGCGCCGCCAGCACGGTGCAGGTGATGGTCAAGGATGCGAAGAAATATGCCGCCACCGGTGGCTGGGGCTTTGGCCGCTTCGTCAATGGCCAGCCGGCCGACCTGGCCCAGCATCAAACCTGCTGGGCCTGCCATCAGGCTTTGGTCAGGAATCACGACTTCGTGTTCACCCGGCTGGCGCCATAGATGCAAGGTGGTCCGGCGCACAGACCATGCCCTGTGCGGCTCCTAGACTGGCCTGGCAGTCCCCGCCAATAGCCACGCAAGGAGCCACTATGAGAACCACGTCCCAAACGCCGGGCAAGACGTCCAAGCCCATCCCCACCGCCACCGAACCGCAAGACGCCATCACACTGCTGACCGAAGACCACGAGCACGTCAAGTCGATGTTCGAGCAATACGAACAACTGGGCGATCGCGCCCACGTCAGCAAGCACAAGCTGGCGCTGAAAATTTGCGAAGAGCTGACCAAGCACGCCACCGCAGAGGAAGAGATTTTCTACCCGGCCGTGCGCGAAGCGGCCGGCAAGGCCGAAGATCTGGTCGACGAGGCCGTAGTGGAGCACGCCTCGGCCAAGGATTTGATCGCGCAAATCATCAGCATGGATCCCAGCGAAGAGTTGTTCGACGCCAAGGTCAAGGTGCTGGGCGAACTGATCGACCACCACGTCAAGGAAGAAGAAGGCGAGATGTTCCCGCAGGCGCGCAAGGCCAAGCTGGACCTGATGGCGCTGGGCGAGGCCATTGCCGCGCGCAAGGAAGAAGTCGAACTGCCGCCAACCGCTATTTAACCGCCAGCCGTTCCATCTCGCGCTGCATGTTGTCGATGGCGCGCTCGTTGTACTGGTCGGCAAAGTAGGTATCGCGGAACAGTTGTCCCGCCTGCGCCTTGCGCGACAGGTGGGCCAGCGCGCCGGTACGCTGCTCGCGGTATTTCGCATCGGTCAGGTGGATGTATTCCTGGCGGATGGCGCGCGCATAGTTCTGGTACACCTCGTCGTCCTGGCCGAGGATGGCGAGGTCCACGCACAGCAAGATATCCTTCAGGCGGTGCGTGATCGTAGCTTCCTGGAAGTGATCGGTAGCGCGGATCAGCTCGGCCGCATCGGCCATCTCCTGCCCGAGGTGGCTGCCCAGCCACAGCTGCGCGCTGGCTTCTTCATTGGTCAGCGCATTGGGATCGGCACTGTGGCCGTACTCCGCATCATGGAACCAGAACGCCTGCTTGACGATATCCACGTCCGCCGGCTCCGGCCGTGTATTGGCCGCCCACACGCGGATCTCGCACAGGCCGTGCACCAGATGGTCGAGGTTGTGATAATGGCGCGCCGGGCCGCCGTAGGCGGTGGGACCGGTCAGCTGCACGAACCACTGGTCGGCATGGGCAATGGCGGTGGCGTCGCGGTGCTCGTAGTCCCACAGGGTTTCCCATTCCTTGCGCAGCCAGCCCAGCACCCACGCATGGTAGGCCGGGCCGGGCACGAATTTCTTCATGATCCAGTTCCAGCCGATCGGCCCTTCCAGCGCCTTGACGAACGAGGAGCTCACCGAACCGAGGTCGCGCGGCGGCATGACGAACACGGTCTTGGCGCCCTGCAGCACGTCGACGTTGGTTTGCTGGATCAGGTTTTCGTAGTCGAAATCGGCGGTGGTGCGGATGCCGCGGATCAGGCATTCCACGCCCTGCTTCTTGGCCGCGCGCGCCGTGTAGTCGCCGCGCACGATGACCACCGAGACATTGTCCCAGCCCTGCTCGGCGCAGCTGAGGGCGATGATGCTTTTGCGCTCTTCGGCCGTGAAGCGCGGCTTCTTGGCCGGATTCTCGGACAGGAACACCACCACCTCGTCCGCCAGCGAACGGGCTTCGTTGATCACCCACATGTGACCGTTGGTGATCGGGTCCAGCGTTCCCGAAAAGCCGATTTTCTTCATGCACCGCTCCAGCACCGTGTTAAAACGGCATTTTAAGCTGGAGTGGCTACCTTAGTCTCAGGAAAATCGACACTGACTTTCAAACCACCCAGGCGCTCGGACTGGCCGAGCGACAAGACACCGCTGTGGCGCTCGGCAATCGACTGCACGATGGCCATGCCCAAACCGCTGCCGCCAGCCGGGCTGCCGGGCACGCGGTAGAAACGGCTGAACACGCGCTCGCGCTCTTCCGGCGGGATGCCGGGGCCAGAATCTTCCACGCTCAGCACCACGCGCGGCCTGGCGTTTTTTGTGGCGGCGACGCTACGCTGCAACGTCACATCGACCGTGCCGCCAGCCGGCGTGTACTTGATGGCGTTGTCGACCAGGTTGCGCAGCAGGATCAGCAGGGCATCCTGCTGGCCCGCCACCACCACCTCGTCCGCATGGTGCAGGCCGAGGTCGATCTGGCGCGCCTGCGCCAGGCCGTTCATGTCGCCCAGCACGCGCTTGACCAGCTCGCTCAGGTTGACCGGTTCCAGCTTGACTTCTTCGATGCCGCCCTCCTGCCGCGCCAGCACCAGCAGCTGTTCGACCAGCCGGGTGGCGCGCTCGATGCCGGCCGTGACGCGCGACACTGCGACCTTGCGGGCCGCCTCGTCCGGCGCGCGCTCCAGGCTCAGCACCTGCAATTTCAGCGCCGCCAGCGGCGTGCGCAGTTCGTGCGCGGCATCGGCCACGAAGTGCTGCTGCGCCTCGAACGCCGTGCGCACCCGCACGAACAGCAGATTCAACTCCTGCACCAGCGGCAGCACTTCATCGGGCAAATCGTTTTCCGACACCGGCGACAAATCGTCGGCCTGGCGCGCCGCCACCTGGCGCTTGACGCGCGACACCGGCGCCAGCGAACCGGACACCACCCACCACACCACCAGCATCAGCACCGGCGCCATCACGGCGATCGGGCCGACGGTGCGCAGCGCCAGCGTGCCGGCCATGCGCTGGCGCACGGCCATATCCTGCGCCACCTGCACGGTCTGATTGGAAGTCTGTACCGAGAACACGCGGTAGGTGGTTTTGTTGACGCGCACGGTGTCAAAACCCAGCACCGCGCGCTGCGGCAAGGCGGTGCGCGACAGCGAGCGGAATACCTGGGCGCCATCCGGGGTCCAGACTTGGACCACGAGATCGTCGTTTTCGGGATCGGCCGCGGTGTCGGCGGCCTTGTTGGTCAGCGTGGCGCTGGAACGCAGCGACATCGCCATTTGCTGCATGTGATAGTCGAAGATCTGGTCGGCGTCGCTAAGCGCGCTGCGGTAGGCAATCATGGCCTGCGCCATGGCCGCCATGGTGATGGCAGCCAGCAGGAACCACAGCAGGCGGCCGCGCAGCGAGTGCGTCACCACGGGCACCCGTGGCAGCGACGGCATCTTCACTTTCATAGCTTGGGAACCATGTAGCCCAGGCCGCGCACGTTCTGGATCAGTTCCGCTCCCAGCTTCTTGCGCAAGCCGTGGATGTAGACTTCCACCGCGTTGCTGTTGACTTCATCCTTCCAGCTGTACAGCTTTTCTTCCAGCTGGTGCCGCGACAAGACGATGCCGGGGCGCGCAATCAGCGCTTCCAGCACCGCCCACTCGCGCGCCGACAGGCTGACCGGCTTGCCGTCGGCAATCACTTCGCGCGTCTGCGGGTTGACCGTGACGTTGCCATGCTCGAACACCGGCTCGGCGCGGCCGGCTGAGCGGCGCAGCAAGGCGCGGATGCGGGCCAGCAGTTCGTCGAGGTCGTAGGGCTTGAGCACGTAATCGTCGGCGCCGGCGTCGAGGCCGGCGATGCGCTGCTCCTTGGCGTCGCGCGCGGTGGCGATCAGCACCGGCGTGAGCTCTTTGCGCAGACGCATCGAGCGCAGCACCTCCAGGCCATCCTTGCGCGGCAGGCCCAGATCCAGCAGCACCAGATCGTAGGTTTGCGTTTGCAGCGCGGTATCGGCCATGTCGCCGTCCTTGACCCAGTCAACGGCGTAGTGCTCGGCCCGCAGGAGGTCCAGCACTACTTCGCCGATCATGGTGTCATCTTCCACCAGAAGAAGTCGCATATTGTTGTTTTCCTTAACTTAGCCCAGGCGGACCGGTATGAAGATTTTATCGTCGCCGCGCTGGATCAGCAATGCCACCGACTTGCCGGCCTTGCCCACCACCTCGCGCACCTGCTCGACGCTGTTGACCGGACGGCCATTCACCGACAGCAGCACATCGCCCGGCTGCACCCCGGCGCTGGCGGCGGCGCCGCCGGCATCCTGGATCAGCAGACCGCTGGGCACGCCCGCTTCACGGCGCTCGGCCGGGTCCAGCTGGCGCAGCGACAGGCCGAGGCGCAGCTTGGCGCTGGCCTGATCGGCCGGGCTGTCGTCATCCTGCGCGGCCACCTTGTCCTTGGCGTTGCCCAGGGTGGCGGTAACCTGCACGGGCTTGCCCTGGCGCCAGACTTCCAGCGTGACCTTGTCGCCCGGGGTCGACAGGCCCACCATCGACGGCAGATCGACCGAGCTGATGATCTTCTGGCCGTTCAGGGAGCGGATCACGTCACCGGCTTTCAGGCCGGCCTTGTCGGCAGGGCCGCCGCGCTCGACATTGGAAATCAGCGCGCCTTCAGGCGTTTCCAGGTTAAAGGAATCGGCAAAGCCCTGATTCACTTCCTGCACCGTCACGCCCAGCTTGGCATGGACCACCTTGCCGGTGGCAACGATCTGGTTCTTGATCTTGTTGGCCACATCGATCGGGATGGCAAACGACAAGCCCTGGTAGCCGCCGGTCTGGCTGTAGATCTGCGAGTTGATGCCGACCACCTCGCCGCGCGTGTTGAACAGCGGGCCGCCCGAGTTGCCAGGGTTGACCGCCACGTCAGTCTGGATGAACGGCACGTTCCCGTCCGGCAGCGAGCGGCCTTTGGCGCTGACCACGCCGGCGGTCACGGTGTTATCGAGGCCGTACGGCGAGCCGATTGCCAGCACCCATTCGCCCACTTTCAGGTCATTGTTTTTGGCCAGTGGCACCACCGGCAGATTCTTGGCGTCGATCTTCAGCACGGCCACGTCGCTTTGCGGATCGGAACCCAGCACCTTGGCGCGGAATTCGCGGCGGTCGGTCAGCTTGACCACCACCTCGCTGGCGTCGCGCACCACGTGCGCATTGGTCAGGATGATGCCGTCCGGGCTGATGATGAAGCCGGAGCCGAGGCCATGCGTCGGCTGGGCGCGCTGGCCGCCGCGCTGCGGGCCTTGCTGGAAGCGGCGGAAGAATTCATAGAAAGGATCATCGGCAAACGGATCGTCGCGACCCTGCGGACCGTTGTAAGCGGTCTTGGTGCTGCCGGTGACGCTGATGTTGACCACGGCCGGGCCGTTGTGCGACACGATCACGCTGAAGTCAGGCAGCGAGATGGCGGGGGCGGCCACCGGCGCTGGCGCGGCGGCCGGCGCTACCGCTGCGGCGACCGGCGCGGCGGCGATGGCGGCGTTTTGTTTGACAGCGACTGCACCGCCAACGCCGACCACGCCCAGTACGGCGACGGCGACAGCGGCACGCTTGAGAGTAGAGTTGGACATAACGGTTCTCCTAAGAAAATGAGGACTTTAGATGTATCCAATATGAGGGTAAAAACTTAGGCCCTACTTAACCAAAACAAGCGCTTACAACGCAAAACTGGCCGGATAACCGGCCAGTTGGTGTTACTACATTAAAGCAGGATTAAGCTGCGCGCTGCTCCAGTGCAGTCACGTTGTCGCCACCGTTGATGACGATCTTGCGTGGCTTCAGGGCTTCCGGAATCTCGCGCACCAGTTCGATGGTGAGCATGCCGTTGTCGAAGCTGGCGCCGGTCACTTTGACGTGGTTGGCCAGTTGGAAGCGCTGCTCGAAGTCACGTGCGGCGATGCCACGGTGCAGGTAGGTGCGCTCGGTGGCGTCCTTCTGCTTGCGGCCCACCACGGTCAGCGCATCGCGCTCGAAGGTGATGTCGATTTCTTCGCGGCTGAAGCCGGCCAGTGCCATGACGATGCGATACTGGTCGTCCGAGACCAGCTCGATGTTGTATGGGGGATAGCTAGGGGTGTCATTGCGCTGGGCGTCATTCAGCAGTTGTGCCAGACGATCAAAGCCGATAGCGGAACGATACAGAGGGGTCAGATCAAAAGTACGCATGATAAATATCCTTTTCAAGTTAAGCGATATGGAAGTTGGCGGCCCCCACAATCAGGCAACCGCTGATCCCCATATAAGTCGGCCCAAAAAGCTTTCAAGAGGTTTTTTTAAAAAATTTTTTCGTTTCCTGCGTGCTACACTCTTCCTCTTGTCTTCCACTTGTTAAGCGTTTTATCAAATAATTATGTCCTTCACCCGCGCCGTACTTGCCGCCGTGCTGGCTACCGCCTTCAGCGCCCAGGCCGCTTCCGATCAGCCCTACCCGGGCACCATCGTCTTGAAAGTGGATGCTTCGAATACCGCCCAGAATATCTTCCGCATCCGCGAAAGCATCCCGGCCAAACCGGGCAAGCTGACCTTGCTGTATCCACAGTGGATCCCCGGCAATCACGGCCCGAGCGGCGCGATCAACCAGTTCGCCGGCCTGAAGGTCAGCGCCAATGGCCAGCCGCTGGACTGGCAGCGCGACCCGGTCAATGTGTACGCCTTCCACATCAACGTGCCGAAGGGCGCGAAAGGCGTGGAGGTGGAGTTCCAGTACCTGTCGCCGGTGGAGCCGAACCAGGGCCGCACCACCATGACCAGCGATATCCTCGGCGTGCAATGGCAATCGGTGACGCTGTACCCGGCCGGCTACCACAGCCGCGCCATCACGGTGCAGCCGAACCTGACGGTGCCGGCCGGCTGGCAGTACGGCAGCGCGCTGGAGCAGCAGGCGCGCAACGGCGACGAGGTCGCCTTCAAGCCGCTCGACCTGGAAACCCTGATCGACTCGCCGCTGTTTGCCGGCCGCTACTTCCGCCAGATCGACCTCGATCCGGGCGCGAAAATCCCGGTGCGCCTGAACGTGGTGGCCGACTCGGCCGAGCAGCTGGAAGCCACGCCGGAACAGATCGCCCCGCACCGCACACTGGTGCAGCAAGCCTACAAGCTGTTCAACTCGCAGCACTACAAGCACTACGATTTCCTGTTCGCCATCAGCGATGAATTCGGCGGCATCGGCCGCGAGCATCACCAGTCGAGCGAGAACGGCGTCAAGCTCGGCTACTTCACCGAATGGAACAAGTACGAAGCGCGCCGCGAACTGCTGTCGCACGAATTCACCCACTCGTGGAACGGCAAGTTCCGCCGCCCGGCCGGCCAGAACGTCCCGGACTTCAACACCCCGCTGCAAAACGAACTGCTGTGGGTGTACGAAGGCCAGACCCAGTACTGGGGCGCCGTGCTGGCCGCACGCTCGGGCCTGATCAAAGCCGAACACACGCGCGACCTGATCGCCGCCACCGCCGCGCGCTACGACAACGTCAAGGGCCGCGAATGGCGCGCGGTGCAGGACACCGTCAACGATCCGATCGTCAACGCTCGCCGTCCGCAGGGCTGGAACAACTGGCAGCGCGCCGAGGATTACTACTCGGAAGGCGAACTGATCTGGCTGGATGCCGACACCAAGATCCGCGAACTGTCAGGCGAGAAAAAATCGCTCAACGATTTCGCCCGCCTGTTCTTCGGCGTCGATGACGGCGTCAACGTCGCCAAACACTACACCTTCGAGGACGTGGTGAAAGCCCTCAATACGGTACAGCCCTACGACTGGGCGCCGTTCCTGCGCAGCCGCCTCGACGGCCACGGCCCGGGCGCACCGCTGGACGGCCTGGCCCGCGCCGGCTGGAAGCTGGTCTACACCGACAAGCCGACCGACTTCCTGAAAGCACAGGAAGACCAGAGCAAGTCGGCCAACTTCCAGTACTCGCTGGGCTTCTCGGTGGGGTCAGAGGGCAAGCTGGAAGCCTTGCAGTGGGAAGGCGTGGGCTTCAAGGCCGGCCTGGCGGGCGGCAACGTAGTGGTGGCGGTGAACGGCCGCGCCTACAAGCCGGAACTGCTGCGCGCGGCGGTGACAGCGGCCAAGAGCTCGAAAGAGCCGATCAAGCTGCTGATCAGGAAAGGCAGCCTGTATCAGGAAGTGGCGCTCGACTATCACGGCGGCCTGAAGTACCCGCGCCTGGAGCGCATCGAGGGCGTGCCGGACCGCCTTGAGGCGATTCTGCAACCGTTGAAATAATTCTTCGGTAACAAGGAAAGGGGGCGTTATACTGAGTTCATGCCCGATCGGAACGACGCCCCCAACCTCTCAAGCGCAGAGCTGGATCAACTGCGCGAATCGGACCGTATTTTCCGCGCCCTGCTGGACCATGCGCCCGTCCTGATCTCGACCAAGAATTTGCAAGGCACGGTCACCATGGCCAACCGCCACTTCGAGATCCTCGACGGCTACGATGCTGCAAGCTTTGTCGGCTCGAATGTGTTCGAGCTGTTCCCTCATGAGATCGCCGAACAGCTGTGGCGCAACGACCGCCGCGCCGCGCTGGAAAAGCGCGCCATCCACGAGGAAGAACAGGTCTACCACCGCGACAAGACCCTGCACACCTACGCTACCGTCAAGTTCCCGCTGATGGATGCGGATGGCGAGGTGTACGCCACCTGCGCCGTCTCGGCCGACATCACCGACGCCCGCACCGCCCACCTCGACAGCGTGACCGACGAGCTGACCGGCTTGCACAACCGGCGCTACTACAACGTCCGCTTCACCGAAGAACAGCTGCGGGCGCGGCGCGACCACCGCACCCTGACCTTGCTGCTGGCCGACGTCGACCGCTTCAAGGAATACAACGACACCTACGGCCATCCGCAGGGCGACACCGTGCTGCAGGCGGTGGCCGGGTGCATGCGCCAGACCTTCCACCGCTCGGGCGATCTGTGCTTCCGCATCGGCGGCGACGAGTTCGCCTGCCTGTTTGCCAGCGGCGGCGAGGAGGAAAGCCTGGCGCTGGCTGAACAACTACGCGCCTGCATGGCGGGACGGCAGATTGCGCATGCGGGCAATCCGCCGATGCAGCATGTGAGCTTGTCGCTGGGGCTGGCGTTCATCACGCCCGAGGTGGGGCTGTCGCAGGAAGAAATCTACCGCCTGGCCGATCAGGCGCTGTACCGCGCCAAGCACCAGGGCCGCAATACAGTCTCACGCTGACGCCGTCGATTGGTGTATGCTGCGCCCATGAACAATGACACCGATATCCAACTGAGCGGCCCCTTCAAGGCCACCGACGGCTCCGGCCGTGCCCACGACGCCAAGGCGATCCGCATTTTTGACGAAGGCTACGGCGCCATCGACGTCTACGTCGACTTCAAGGCGCCGATCAGCGGCCTGCACAAGGACAAGGCGCTGATCGCCTCCGTCGTGGCGCAGCTGCGCACGGTCGGCTACAAAGGGCCGGAGCTGACGGCCGGCGATCCTGTGCTGCAGGAAGGCCGCCTGCTGGTGCTGGAAGCGCCGGACGAATTTACCGCCTTCGCCGTCAGCAAGGGCTGGAAAGACCTGTCGGAAGACTTTTAAGCCAGGTAGCGCGCGGCCCACGCGGCGATCAGGTTGGCGACGTAGATGGCGTCCTCGCGGCGCGTCAGCAGATGGTCTGCGTCGTCCAGCGAGATGAAGCTTTTCGGATGCCTGGCCGCCGTGAAAATCTCCATCGCGTTATTCAGGCTCACCGTGTCGTCGCCCGGCGCATGCATCACCAGCAAGGCGCGGCGCAGGCCGGCAATCTTCAGCTTGAGGTTGTGCCCTTCCGCGTCGTCCACGAATTGCTGCTTGATGCGGAACGGACGTCCCGCCAGTTGCACCTCCGCCTCCCCCTCCCGTGCGATCTCATCCAGATGCTTGCTGAACATGCTGGTGACGTAAGACGGGCTGCTGGGCGCGGCAATGGTGGCGACGGCTTTCACCTCCTGCATGTGCTCGGCTGCCGCCAGTGCGGCCGCGCCGCCGAGGCTGTGGCCGATGAGCAGGCGCGGCGCGGCATAATGCTCGCGCATGAAGTCGGCCGCCGCTACCAGATCGTCCACGTTGGAAGAGAAGTTGGTGTTGGCGAACTCGCCATCGCTGGCGCCGAGGCCGGTAAAATCGAAGCGCAGCACTGCGATGCCGTGTTCCGTCAGCGCTTCCGCCACGCGGCGGGCGGCCAGCACGTCCTTGCCGCAGGTGAAGCAATGGGCAAACAGCGCGTAGGCCTTGACCTCGCCATCCGGTCCATCCAGGCGCGCCGACAGCTTGTGGCCGTGCGCGCCGATAAATTCAAGTCGTTGTGATTTCATAGAGGAATACTAAATGCGTTACCAACACTACAAAGGCGGAATCTACGAACTGGTGTGCGAAGCCACGCTGGAATCCGATCTGTCGACCATGATTGTATATCGCGCCGCCAACGGCACCATCTGGTGCCGTCCGCGCGAGGTGTTTTTCGAGACGATCGAAGTCGATGGCAAGCAGGTGCAGCGCTTCAAGCCGATCGCCGAGACTGATTAACCGAACAGTCCTTGCAAGAACCAGCGCGGTTCCTTCTCGCCGCGCTCCTTGAACAGCCAGTAGTGGGCGTGGTCCTCTCCCTGCGCCATGAAATAGTCGCGGGTTTGCATTTCGCTCCACCAGCCGGCCTCGATGCGCTCGCCGGTGGTGCGGATGCGCAGCGGCGAGCCGTAGTACGGGCGATGGTCGCGCATCAGCAGCGGGATTGGCTTGGCCAGCAGCCAAGCCGGGCGCGGCAGGCTGCCCATGTCCGGCGGCAGCTGGGCGCGCGCTTCGGCCGGGCGGATTTTGGTCTGGATGCTGATCCAATGGTTGGCCTGCCCGGGCCGGTAGTCTGCGCGCGGCACGGCCTGCAGCACATTGTCCGCCCCCAGCCGCGCGGCCAGCAGTTCCAGCAGGCGCTGCCAGTCTTCCTTGCTGCCGCCGGGCTCGGGGAAGAGTGAATCGCTGAGCGGCGCCATCGGCTGCACTTGCGGCGCTTCGAGACGCAGGCCGATCACCGGCGCATCCAGCGTCTGCTTGGCGAGGCGTTCTTTCAGCAGGCGCACCAGGTGGGTGTCTTTCCACGTCGGCTCGGCCAGCACGACTTCAATCACGGTGGGCGGTCCGGCAGTGCGGCCGCGCTCGTGCTCCAGCAGCAGGCGGATGCGCTCGACCGCCAGCTGATGCGCGCTCAGCCATCCCGTTAGTTGCAGCAGCAGGCGGTGGGCGCCGAACAGCAATGCATCGGCACGCTCGACGCGGTCGAACAATTCCAGCCTGGCGTGGAAGCTGGCCGGTGCGGCCAGCCACTCATGCAACTCGGGACGGGTGCCGTGGGCATCGTCCAGCATGTCCAGCAAGGGACGGCCGCAACGGCGCTGCAAGCCGGGACGCGGCAGGCGATACAGGTCGCCCAGGGTCATGCAGCCGATGCCTTCCAGCCAGCTCAGGTACGGCCGGGCCGGCGGCAGCAGGCCGGGCGGCAGCGCATCGAGCTTGCGTTCCAGCGAGTCCATCTTCACAGCGCGCCCGCCGTTGCTGCGCGCCAGCAGCCAGGCGCCGCGGGCAGTGGGGGCGCAACTAAGCCAGCCGGTGAAGCCCAGTGCGCGCACGCTGTCCGCCACCTTGCGGCACAAGGCGCGGATGCCACCGAACAGGCGCAGACTGGCGCCGACGTCGAGCAGCAGTGTGGCCTCTTCCGCTTCCGCCAGCTGCGGCGTGAATTGCAGCAGCGCCAGCGCCACCGCTTGCAGCGCTTCCTGTTCCAGCTCCGGCGCGCGCTGCTGGAATTGCGATTGCGGCGCCAGCATGATGGCGCCGCCGCGCCGCAAGCCCGGCCGCACGCCGGCGCTGTAGGCCAGGCCGGACAGGGCGATCACCCGCTCCTGCTCCAGCACCACCGTGCAGTCATCCTCCGACCAGCGCGGGCGAAATACCTCGAGCGGGAGCCGTGGCAGGTGTAGAGCAATCCAGAGGCGCATGACGTTGAAGCAAAGTAGGCGTTAAAGGTAAAAACAAGGGCGTGTCGCGCTGCGGCCCTCGCCGCTTGACGAAGCCGATGTCGATGCCGCCCGCCGCCGGTTTCAGCGACAGCCGCAGCGGCGCCGGCGACGCCTCCTGCGCCGCCGCCAGCGGGCGCAGCATGCAGAACAAGGTCTCGCCGCTTTGCGCCGCCAGATGCAGGCGGCGCAGCGTTTCGCCGCGTGCGTGCTGTTGCCACAACAGCAGCGCGCCGCAGCAGCCGCTGCGCAGGATTTGCTCGGCGGCCCACAGCGCATCACTGGCCTTGGCGCCGCTGCGCACCCACAGCAGCTGTGACGGTTCGATGCCCAAGGCCGCCAGCGCCAGCGCCTGCGGTTCGTGCGGCGGCTGCAACAGCACGATGGGCCGCCGGTCCAGCGCGGCCAGTGCTGGCTGCAACAGGCGCAGTTCGCCGATACCGTGCTGCTGCACCAGCAGATCGATCAGCGTGCCCACCGGCCAGCCGCCGCCAGGCAGCTGCGCGGACAAGGCAGCAAAGCCTGTGTCTATGCAGCGCGTGGCGCTCTGCGCGAGCTGGTCTGCCCGCCACAGGGACGGGTGCACGGTTTCCGGGAGAGTCATGGCATTGTATCGCAAGTACTGTATAAATACACAGTACTCTTTACACCAATGTTTGGCAAGGCTTATTCGTGTTTGCTGTACCATGCCGTTAGAGAAATTATCAAAGGACACACTTTGCAAACCATACAACTGGTCGGCGCCATCCTGTTCGGACTGGCGCTGCTGCACACCTTCGCCGCCAAATCGTTTGAGGTGCTGTCGCACCGCCATCCGCGCCATGCCGGACTGTTTCACCTGCTGGGCGAGGTGGAGGTGGTGTTCGGTTTCTGGGCGTTTGTGCTGATGGCGGCCATCGCCCTGCTCAACGGCGGCGAGGCGGCGATTGCCTACGCTGAATCGCGCCAGTACACCGAGCCCTTGTTTGTGTTTGTGGTGATGGTGGTGGCGGCCTCGCGGCCGGTGCTGGATATCGTACAGCGCGTGCTGCTGGCATTGGCCCGGCTGATGCCGGTGCCGACCGAACTGGCGCTGGTGTGGTTCGGTCTGGCGCTGGTGCCGCTGACCGGTTCGCTGATCACCGAGCCGGCCGCCATGACGCTGGCCGCGCTGATGCTGGCGCCGCTGATCTTCCGCGACGGCATGCCGGAATGGCTGAAGTACGCGGCGCTGGGCGTGCTGTTCGTGAACATCTCGATCGGCGGCATGCTGACCGCGTACGCCGCGCCGCCAGTGCTGATGGTGGCCGGCACCTGGAACTGGGACAGCGCCTATATGGCTTCGCAGTTCGGCTGGAAGGCGGCGCTGGCGGTACTCGTCAACGCGACTGCCGTCAGCTTCGTGCTGCGCAAGCACCTGCGCGCGCCGGCAGCCGATGCGGGCGCCGCTGCTGATGCGCCGGTTGTGCCGCTGGCAGTGACCTTGATCCACCTCGGCTTCCTGGCGGCGGTGGTGGTGCTGGGCCATCACCCGGTGCTGTTCCTCGGCGTGTTCATGCTGTTCCTTGGATTTACCACCGCTTACCAGCGCTACCAGAATCCGTTGATCATCAAGGAAGGCCTGCTGGTCGGTTTCTTCCTGGCCGGACTGGTGGTGCTGGGCGGGATGCAGCAATGGTGGCTGCAGCCGATCGTGGAAAGCCTGTCGCCGCTGGCCCTGTTCTTCGGTGCGATGAGCCTGACCGCCATCACCGACAACGCCGCCCTCACCTACCTCGGTTCGCTGATCGATGGCATCGCGCCTGGCGCGCAATACATGCTGGTGGCCGGCGCCGTGACCGGCGGCGGCCTGACCGTCATCGCCAACGCCCCCAATCCAGCCGGCGTCTCGCTGCTGCGCCGCGGCTTCCAGGACCAATCCATCGGCGCCCTCGGCCTGCTGGCCGGCGCCCTCGCCCCCACCGCCGTCGCCGCGCTGGCGTTCCTGCTGCTCTGACAGATTATTCACATGAAATGGCTACATCATTCTGACCAACGTGTTTTCCCTTTCGATACTTGAATCTGCAAACCCGCACGCTGTCATCCAGCCGCTTTGACAGCGTGACCTGATCTGATTCCCCATAAGTACACGCAAGCCACTTTCCATCGGGGAATTTGCCGTCAAGATGATAGGTGTAAGTCGGCCCTTGTTTTCCTGCAGTCTGCTGGTAGTCAGCGAGCTCCCCCAGTTGTTCAGGTGGACCGTTCATCGGTGCGGCCCCATGCAGATACAGGGGCGAGCCGGTGAACGTAGTCCAGCCTTTAGGCGTATCAACCACTCTGATCGACTTTTCCGAAATAGAGGTCGGACACTCCAATATAGGTGACGCCGCGCCAGCAGCTGATTGCGCGAAGATCAGGACCGTAACTAACGAAAGTAGTCGTTGCATCGCGCACCTCTATTCGATAACGAAAAACGCATCGGCATTGTCGCTGGCGTGAATATAGTTCCCCTTTTTATCCTTACCTTGGGACTTGATAAGACGGACTGAAATTTGGGTCTTATTTCCCGCTTGCCACTGGTCGGCTATGTAAATACCACCTATCCCCTGCCGCACATAGAGCGCGGCATGATTGCCATGACGCTGACTTGGATACCGACCGTTGACGAACGTCGCGATAGCCGTGCCCGGTTTAAGCATCGCGTTGCCTACGACCACCTCACCTTGACGCCAATGCGGTGTGGTCGGCGCGCCTGCGTATTTTTGAACGAGTGCCACGCATTGGCGGCTACCAACCACAGGTTGGCCTTTGAGCTCCGCTGCTTTCGAATAAACGTATGACATTTCCAGATCTCCTTCTGAGATGGTTGGGGAATGTCATAAAGTACGTTTTTCAGACGTGAGCGCTTTGAAGGTTAGCAAATCAAAGTGAGTTAAAGCTGTGAGGCCCGAGATACCTCAATCTAGCTAGCTGATATAACCCGCAATTGCAGGCCGAGTGCACGCGTCACTTTCAAGATGGTAGCGAAGCTCGGATTACCCTCGGCCGAGAGTGCTTTATACAAGCTTTCCCGGCCGAGTCCGGTGTCATTGGCAAGCTCCGTCATGCCGTGAGCGCGTGCGATGTTACCGAGTGCCTTGGCGACAAAAGCCACGTCATCACCAGCCTCTTCAAGGCAGGCATCAAGATATAAGGCGATATCTTCCTTGGTCTGCAAATGCTCTGCGCTATCCCACTTCTTCAATTTCGGCGACATAGATATCTCCTATAATTGTCGCGCAAGCTCGTGCGCAATTTTGATGTCCTTGGTCTGGGAAGATTTATCCCCTCCGGCCAGAAGAATAATCAACATGCCATCTCGTAGCGTGTAGTACACCCGGTAACCAGGACCGTAATCAATCCGCATCTCAGACACGCCGTCACCAACAGACCTGTGATCGCCGAAGTTACCGTCCTCAGCACGGTCAATTCGCACCTGAATGCGCGCCTTGACTTGCTTGTCCCGCAGATGGGAAAACCAGGAACTAAAGCGTTCTGTCTGCAGGACGTTCATAACCAGCCTTTATAAAGTGTATTTCATGGGATACACATACACAAGGCACAATTTTATGTAGGCCACCAGCGGCCACATTGATTTACGTCACGAGGCGCAACTGTCATGGCCTAGTCGTTTAGACGATTCTTGCCCCTTTAGGCTACACCAAGTTGTGGATAAGATGGGTTATCGATTAACTCATTGAGGGTGCGTCATGAAATGGAGCTGGGTGTTGGTTTTGCTGGCCACGCTGGCGGGGATGGCTGGGGCGGCGGAGAGTGGCCAGCAGCGGGCGCAGTTGGCGGGAAAGGCATTGATCGGGCAGCCGGGGCCTTCTGCCTCGCTCACATCGATTGATGGCCAGCGTATCGATCTGGCGGCGCTGTATGGCAAGCAGCCGGTGTATCTGAAGTTCTGGGCGACGTGGTGCAAGCCATGCAATGAACAGGCGCCCGCCTTTGAGCAGTTGTACCAGCAGTATGGCAAGCGCATCGCGGTGGTATCGGTGAATGCAGGCTACAGCGAAACGGAAGCCGACGTGTGCGCTTTCATCGCCAAGTACAAACTGCGTATGCCGACGGTGATTGATGACGGCTCGCTCGCCACCAAACTCAGTCTGCGCGTAACGCCGCAGCATATCGTGATTGATGCGAATGGCCGCATCGTGCATGTCGGCCATCTGGATGACCAGGAGTTGCACGCTGCACTGGAGCGCGTGGCGACCACCGCGCCGACCAGCACCACGATAGCGCTGGCGCCGCAAAGCAGCGAACCGGCCGTATTCAAGATCGGCGACCAGGTGAGCGGCATCAGCATCAAGACCCTCTCCGGCAAGACGGTCGCGCCGGGCGCGGGCAAGCCGCTTGCGCTGGTGTTCTTCTCGCCATGGTGCGAATCGTATTTGCGAGAAACCCGCCCCGCCACCGCAGCCGCCTGCCAGCGTGTGCGGCTTGAATCGGAAAAGCTGGCCAAGGACAAGCGCACGGCATGGCTGGGCATCTCCTCCCCCTTGTGGACCACGCGCGATGAACTGGCAGGCTACGCCAGGGAGAACCGCACCAGCATTCCGCTGGCGCTGGACCAGAGCGGCGAAATCTTCCGCGCTTTCGGTGTGCGCAATATTCCGGCCATCGTGATGCTGGATGCGCAGGGGCGCATCAGCAAAGTGGTAGCCCAGCCATGAAGAAGGCCGACCTGGCATGCCTGCTGTCGCTGGCCGCGCTGTGGGGCGCGTCGTATCTGTTCATGCGCATCGGCGCCGGCGAATTTGGTGCGCTGGCGATGGCGGGCGCCCGGGCGGCACTGGCGTCGGCGCTGCTGCTGCCGTTGCTGATCCTGCGCCGTGACGGCGGACTGGCCGAATTGCGCCGCGACTGGAGGCGTATCGCGCTGGTGGGCATGACCAATGCCGCCCTGCCCTTCCTGCTGTTTAGCTATGCAGCGCTGAGCATCAACGCCAGCCTGTCGGCCATCTTCAATGCCGCGACGCCGATGTATGCGGCGATCATCGGCTGGCTGTGGCTCAAGGAGCGCATCGCTGCGGCGCGCGCGGCCAGCCTGGTGCTGGGCTTTTCCGGTGTGGCGTGGCTGGCATGGGACAGCGCCGGATTCAAGGATGGCGCCAGCGGATGGGCGGTACTGGCATGCGTTGCGGCGACCATGCTGTACGCCTTCTCCGCTCACTACAGCAAGCAGCGGCTGGCGCATGTGGACCCGCTCGTGGTGGCAACCGGCAGCATGCTGAGTTCAGCGATCGTGCTCGCTGCACCGGCGCTGGCGTGGTGGCCCACGGTGACGCCGTCCGCATCGGCGTGGATGGCGCTACTGGCGTTGGCGGCTGTCAGCACGGCGCTGGCCTATGTGCTGTTCTTCCATCTGATCGCGCGAGTTGGTGCGGCGCGTACGATGGCGGTGCCGTTCCTGGTGCCGGCGTTCGGCGTGTTGTGGGGTGTGCTGTTCCTCGGTGAGGTGTTCACGCTGAAGATGGCGCTGGGCAGTGCGCTGATTGTCATCGGCACGGCCGGTGCGATCAGGTACGCTGGTGACGGGCGAAGAAGTCCAGCATCAGCTTACTGGCGTCGGGTCCTGCCTTGGCGTTGAAAGGCAGCGTAGCGTCGCCACCGCTCCAGGCGTGGCCCAGCTGTTCGATGTGGGCGACGCGCAGCATGAGCTTTCGTCCCACGTAGAAGTCGTGCAGGCGGCTGCGTGGTTTGTCGGTGATCTTGGGTGGGCCGGAGAGGCGGTTCAGCAGCAGGCTTTGGCGCATCAACTGCGCCTGGTTGATCGGTCGGACGATGTCGTCGCTGCCGCCCTGGATCAAGATGGCGGGCATGCCGGGGAAATCCGGCTGGCGCTGCAGGATGACGTGGGCGGCCATGTCGGCATGCAAGCCGGCGCCGTGGCGCATGACGCCGATGCCGGTGAGCGTGTTGTGGCCTGCGCCGAACACTGGGCCGGAGTGCAGACCGACTGCGGCGAATAATCCCGGGTGGTTCAGCGCCAGGATGTTGGCCATGCCGGCGCCAGCGGAGATGCCGGCTACGTAGATGCGGCGGCGGTCGATGGGATATTGCGCCAGCACTTTGTGGATCATGCTGATGACGGTGGGGACGTCACCACCGCCGGTTTGGGTGGCGCGCTCGTACCATTTCCAGCAGCGCTGGGCGTGGTGGCTCACCAGCTGTTGCGGGTAGAGGACTGCATAGCCATATTTTTCGGCGTGCAGGTTCATGCGCGTGCCTTGGGCGAATTGGGTAGCCGTCTGCTGGCAGCCGTGCAGCATGACGATCAGGCCTTCAGGCGGGGAAAGGCGTTTTGGCAGGTAGAGCCAGTAGCGCATTTGCGGCCCGGCTGCGGTGGGGACGTGCGAGGAGAGCCACTTACCCGGTGCGACGGAGGATCGCGGGGACGGCGAGGCCCGCGGCTTGGCGGCAGCGCGGATGGCCGGTGTGGCGCCGGTGCTCGCGGTCGACGAAGTGCGCGGCTTGGCCGGGGCGCGTTTGCGTTTCGGCTTGGGCGGTGTGGTCGCAGCGGCGAAAAGCTTGGCCGTGCGGGTGCCGGCGCGGAGTAGACTGCGCAGCAGCTTGCCGGTGTTGACTTTCATCGCAACGTCCTCCTTTGTTGCCAATTAGTCTAGCCGAAAGCTGCCGCGTGCAGCGTACGGCAACGCGCATATTGCGCTTAGCGCTGCATCGACTCCCACACCTTCTGCAGACGCTTGGCCGATACCGGCATCGGTGTGCGCAGCTCCTGCGCGAACAGGGACACGCGCAGTTCTTCCAGCATCCAGCGGAATTCCACCATTTTCGGATCGGTGTTTTTGCCGGCCGATTTGTCGCGGTTCGCGCGCTGCCAGGCCGCTGCCGCTTGCTGCCACTCGGCCATCAGCTTGGTGTCGCGCGCCGGATCGCCGCGCAGTTTTTCGATGCGCACGTTCATCGCTTTCAGGTAGCGCGGGAAGTGCGACAGCTGGCTGTACTCGTTCTCTTGCAGGAAGCGCTTGTGCACCAGGCCTTGCAGTTGCTGCTGCATGTCTTGCGCGGCTTGTTGCGGCAAGCCTTGCAGGCGTTTCGGCAGGCCGTGGAATTCGGTCAGCACTTGCGACAGCAGGCGTGCGATCTCGTTCACCAGCAGCACCAGGCGCGATTTGCCTTCGTCTTTACGCTTGGCGAAGCTGACGGCGTCGATCGGGAGTGGGTCCTGCAGGCAGGCGATATCCAGCGCTTTGTTGATGATCTGCTCGCGCAGTTCTTCCTGCGTTCCCATGCTCATGAACTGCATGCCCATTTGCTGCAGGTTGGGGATGCTCTTTTCGATGAACTTGATCTGGTCTTTCATCTGCAGGGCGAACAGGCGGCGCAGCCCGATGCGGTGAGTACGCGCCGCGACCGTCGGGTCGTCGAAGACTTCGAGGTCGCAGTGGGTGCCTTTGTCGACCAGTGCGGGGAAGCCGATCAGCGTGAGTTTGCCTTGGGCGATTTCCAGCAGTTCGGGGAGTTCGCCGAAGGTCCAGGAGGTCAGGTTGGTCAGGGTGATGTTGTTGGTGCTAGCCGGCGGCGTATGGGCTCCCGCCTTCGCGGGAGCGACAGCGTTGGTCGACGGGCCTTTCGCCGGGATCACAGCGCGCGCGGCGACGGTCGATTGCGGGCCGGAGGCTTCCGCCATTTTCTGGAAGCTCTCGCGCGCTTGCGTGCCGTATTCGGCTTGCAGGGTGGCGAGGTTGCGGCCCATGTCCAACTGGCGGCCATGCTCGTCGATCACTTTAAAATTCATGAAGTGGTGAGCAGGCAGCGTTTCCGGCTTGAAGTCGGTGGTCAGCGGCGTAATCGTGATCTGCTTGCGGATATCGGCAATGATGGCGTCAATCAGCTCACCACGGCCGAAGGCGTGCGCCTCCTCCACGCGCTCGCAGAACTTGGCCGCGTACTCCGGCAGCGGCACGCAATGGCGGCGCAGTTTCTGCGGCAGGGATTTCAGCAGCAGATGCACCTTCTCCTTCAGCATGCCCGGCACCAGCCATTCGCAGCGCTCACGCGACAGCTGGTTCAACGCATACAGCGGCACCGCCAGCGTCACGCCATCGCGCACGCTGCCAGGCTCGAAGTGATAAGTCAGCGCCAGCTCGAGACCAGCCGCATTCATCTTCTTCGGGAACAGGTCGGTGGTGACACCGGCCGCTTCGTGGCGCATCAGCTCATCGCGGTTCAGGAACAGCAGCTTCGGCTCCTTGGCCGCGACGTCCTTGTGCCACTTCTCGAAGCCCGCGCCATTGACCACATCGGCCGGAATCAGCTTGTCGTAGAAGGCCGCGATCAGTTCATCGTCCACCAGCACGTCCTGGCGGCGCGACTTGTGTTCGAGGTTCTCGATTTCCTTCACCAGCTTGTGGTTGTGCGCGAAGAACGGCGCACGGGTTTCGTAGTCGCCACCAACCAGTGCATCGCGGATGAAGATCTCGCGCGCCTCGGCAGGATTGAACAAGCCGTAGTTGATGCGGCGCTGGCTGTACACCACCAGACCATAAAGCGTCGCGCGTTCGGACGCCGTCACCTGCGCCGAGCGTTTTTCCCAGCGCGGTTCGCCCCACGATTTTTTCAGCAGGTGGCCGCCAACCTTCTCCAGCCATTCCGGCTGGATCTGCGCGATGCAGCGTGCGTACAGGCGCGTGGTGTCCACCAGCTCCGCCGCCATGATCCACTTGCCAGGCTTCTTGCTCAGCGAAGAACCCGGCCAGATATTGAACTTGATACCGCGCGCGCCAAGGAAGCCCGGATCGTCCTCCATCTTGAAGCCGACGTTGCCCAGCAAGCCAGTCAACAGCGCCATATGCAGGTTTTCATACGTGGCCGGCGTTTCGTTCAGGCGCCAGCCCTGCTCTTTGACGATGGTGAGCAGTTGCGAATGCACGTCGCGCCATTCGCGCAAGCGCAGTTGCGACAGGAAGTTGCTGCGGCAGTTGTCCTGCAGCTGGCGGTTGGTCTTCTTGTGCTCAATCGCGTTTTCGAACCACTTCCAGATCTTGATGTAGCTGAGGAATTCGGACTTCTCGTCAGCGAACTTCTTGTGCGCTTCGTCGGCCGCCTGCTGGTGCTCCAGCGGACGGTCGCGCGGGTCCTGCACCGACAGCGCTGAGGCGATGATCAGCACTTCGTTCAGGCAGACGTTATCCAGCGCCGCCAGAATCATGCGGCCGACGCGCGGATCCAGCGGCAGCTTGGCCAGCTTCTTGCCGAGTGGCGTGATCTGGTTGTATTCATCGACCGCGCCCAGCTCCTGCAGCAGCTGGTAGCCGTCCGCAATCGCGCGCGCCAGCGGCGGCTCGATGAACGGGAACGTCTCCACATCGGCCAGATGCAGGGTCTTCATGCGCAGGATGACGGAGGCCAGCGACGAGCGCAGGATTTCCGGCTCGGTGAATTTAGGACGCTGGATGAAGTCCTGCTCGTCGTACAGGCGGATACACACGCCGTCCGCCACGCGGCCGCAGCGGCCGGCGCGCTGGTTGGCGGCCGATTGCGCGATCGGCTCGATCTGCAGCTGCTCGACCTTGTTGCGGTAGCTGTAGCGCTTCACGCGCGCCAGGCCGGCGTCCACCACGTAGCGGATGCCCGGCACGGTCAGCGAGGTCTCGGCCACGTTGGTGGACAGGACGATGCGGCGCGCGTTGGTCAGCTTGAATACGCGCTCCTGTTCTTCGGCCGACAGGCGGGCGAACAGCGGCAGGATTTCCACGTGCGGCGGATGGTGCTTGCGCAGCGCTTCGGCGGTGTCGCGGATTTCGCGCTCGCCGGGCAGGAACACCAGAATGTCGCCGGAGCCGATGCGCGCCAGTTCGTCAACCGCGTCGACCACGGCGTCCATCAGGTCGCGCTTCTCGCGCGCGGCGGCGGTGCGGGCGCCCTTGCCTTCGGCGTTGGCCACGGCCGGCGCATTGGCCCCACCCGCCACATCGCTCTCGATCGGGCGGTAGCGCACTTCCACTTTGTACAGGCGGCCCGAGACTTCGATCACCGGCGCCGGCTTCTCCGGCGTGCCGAAGTGGCGCGCGAAGCGGTCGGCGTCGATGGTCGCCGAGGTGATGATGATCTTCAGGTCCGGGCGGCGCGGCAGCAGCTGTTTCAGGTAGCCGAGCAGGAAGTCGATGTTCAGGCTACGCTCGTGCGCCTCGTCGATGATGATGGTGTCGTAGGCCTTGAGCAGCGGATCGCTTTGGGTTTCGGTCAGCAGGATACCGTCGGTCATCAGCTTGACCGAGGCGCCTTTTTGCAGCGTGTCGGCAAAGCGCACCTTGAAGCCCACGTGCTCGCCCAGCGGCGAACCCAGTTCCACCGCGATGCGCTTGGCGGTCGAGGAAGCGGCGATACGGCGCGGCTGGGTGTGGCCGATCAGGCCTTTTTGTCCGCGTCCCAGTTCCAGGCAAATCTTCGGCAGCTGGGTGGTTTTACCGGAACCGGTTTCACCCGAGACGATGATGACCTGATTGTTTTGCAACGCTTCCGCGATTTCGTGGCGGCGGCCGGACACGGGCAGGTCTTCCGGGAAGGTGATAGCCGGCAGCGGGTTGCGGAAGTTGCGCTCGGCCTCACGCGCAGCCAGTTCTTCCTCGGTCAGGCGCGGGCGGGGCTCGCGGCGCTGTCCGCCGTCGTTCCGGCGCAGGCCGGAACCCAAGCCGGGCATCCCGCCCCGCGCTCCTTGGGTTCCGGCCTGCGCCGGAACGACGGCGGCGGACGGCTCGGTGCCGGATCGGGCCTTTTGCGGCCGTGAAATCGGTTTTTGTGGCTTGTTGCTGGCTTCTGACATTGTTTTTTACAAAGGTATTTGGCGCGGACGTCGCGCACCGAATTATAATGCGGCTAATGGAAAACCCTACCCAATTCGTCCAATGGCTGCGCTCCGTCGCGCCCTACATCCACGCCTTCCGCGGCAAGACCTTCGTGGTCGCCTTCCCCGGTGAACTGGTGGCCGCCGGCGCCTTGCCGGTGCTGGCCCACGATTTGTCGCTGCTGCACGCGCTCGATATCAACGTCACCGTGATCTACGGCTCGCGCCCGCAGGTGGCCGAACAACTGGCCCTGCGTAACGTCGAAGGCCGCTTCCACAACGGCCTGCGTATCACCGACACCGCCGCCATGGAATGCGCCAAGGAAGCCGCCGGCGAACTGCGCCTCGATATCGAGGCCGCGTTCAGCCAGGGCTTGCCGAACACGCCGATGTCCAACGCGGCGATCCGTATCATTTCCGGCAACTTCATCACCGCCAAGCCGATGGGCGTGATCGACGGCGTCGATCTGGAACTGACCGGCGTCACCCGCAAGGTGGACGCCGAGACCATCCACTCCATCCTCGGCTCGGACGGACTGGTACTGCTGTCGCCGCTGGGCTTCTCGCCGACCGGCGAGGCGTTCAACCTGACCATGGAAGACGTGGCCTGCTCCACCGCCATCGCGCTGCATGCCGACAAGCTGATCTTCATCACCGAGACCCCGCTGATGACCGACGCCGCCGGCGCCGAGATCCGCGAGCTGTCCTCGCACCAGGCCGAAGCCGTGCTGCAGGCGGGCTTCCTGCCCGACGCCACCGCGTTCTACCTCAAGCACTGCATCAAGGCCTGCGACAACGGCGTCGAGCGTTCGCACATCGTCTCGTTCGACATGGACGGCTCGGCGCTGCTGGAACTGTTCACCCACGATGGCGTGGGCACCATGATCTCGCACGAGAACCTGGAATCGCTGCGCACCGCCACCATTGAAGACGTGGGCGGCATCATCAAGCTGATCGAACCGCTGGAAGCCGACGGCACGCTGGTCAAGCGCGGCCGCGAGCTGATCGAGCGCGAGATCGAGATGTTCTCGGTGATCGAGCACGATGGCGTGATCTTCGGCTGCGCCGCGCTGTACCCGTTCCCGGAACAGAAAATGGCCGAAATGGCATGCCTGACCGTCAACCCGGAAGTGCAAGGCCAGGGCGACGGCGACCGCATCCTCAAGCACATGGAAAACCGGGCGCGCGCGCTGGGCGTGCAAAAACTGTTCGTGCTGACCACCCGCACCGCGCACTGGTTCATCAAGCGCGGCTTCGCGCCGGCCACAGTGGACGCGCTGCCGAAGGACCGCCAGCGCATGTACAACTGGCAGCGCAAATCCCAGGTTCTGATTAAGACCTTATAATCTCGTTTTTAGTTTAGCTTTAGGAGCAACCCACATGGCCCGCACCGTTCAATGCATTAAACTCAACAAGGAAGCCGAGGGCTTGGACTTCCCGCCGTATCCGGGTGAACTGGGTAAGAAGATTTACGAGCAGGTGTCGAAGGAAGCGTGGGCGGCATGGCTCAAGCACCAGACCATGCTGGTCAACGAAAACCGCCTGAACCTGGCCGACCAGCGCGCCCGTAAATACCTGGCGACGCAGATGGAAAAACACTTCTTCGGCGATGGCGCCGATGCGGCACAAGGCTACGTGCCACCTGCTGAGTAATCGACGTCATTCCGGCGCAGGCCGGAATCCAATTGGGTCCCGGCCTGCGCCGGGACGACCACCGTTTAGAACTTCAGCGTTTTCACACCTTCCGCAGTCCCCAGCAGGCAGACATTGGCGCCGCGCGCGGCGAACAGGCCGACTGCAATCACGCCCACGATCTGGTTGATCTTCTCTTCCAGCGCCTTCGGCTCGGTAATCGACAGGCCCGCCACATCCAGCAGATAGCCGCCGTTGTCGGTCACAAACGCTTCATCCGTACCTGGCTTCAAACGCAGCTTGGGGGTGCCGCCCAGCTTGACCAGCTCGCGCGCCACCGACGCACGCGCCATCGGGATCACTTCCACCGGCAACGGGAACTTGCCCATCACGTCCACCAGCTTGGAACCGTCGGCGATGCAGACGAACTGCCTGGCCACCGAGGCCACGATCTTCTCGCGCGTCAGCGCCGCGCCGCCGCCCTTGATCATGGCGCCGCTGTTGTCGATTTCGTCGGCGCCATCGATGTAGACCGCCATTTCCGATACATCGTTCAGATCGAACACCTCGATGCCGTGGCCGCGCAGGCGGGCCGCGGTGGCTTCCGACGACGCCACGGTGCCCTTGATCTTGTCCTTGATCTTGGCCAGTTCATCGATGAAGAAGTTGGCGGTGGAGCCGGTGCCGACACCGATGATCTCGTTTTCCACCACATAGGCAATGGCGGCACGGGCTACGGCTTGTTTCAGTTCGTCTTGGGTCATGATAAAAAATAAAGAAAGGGGAAATCGGATGGCGCTATTTTACCACCCCGCTTTTTGCTCAAAAATTGCGCTGAGACAACATGGACAACATTGGGTGTAGCAGACTTGCACAAGCTGGTCTCCAAGCGGGCCGGATATGCGAAAATGACCACAAGACCATCGCCGGGGATGAGACATGACAACTACCAAAACAGTCTTGATTGTCGATGACAGCCGCGTCTCGCGCATGATGGCGCGGCAGTACATTGCCGGCCTGCACGCCGACTGGATCGTCGAGGAAGCCGGCACTGGCGAGGAGTCGCTGGTCAAGGCCCGCCACGTGGCGCCGGACCTGATCCTGATGGACGTGAACATGCCCGGCATGGGCGGCATCGCTGCCGCCGAACAGCTGCGCCAGGAATTCCCCGCCGTGCCGATCTCGCTGCTGACGGCCAACGTGCAAACCGCTACCCGCGAACGCGCCAGCGCGCTGGGCATCGGCTTTGTCGAGAAGCCAATCACCGAGGCGCGCATCGCACAGCTGCTGGCCACGCTGGAAGCGGCATAATCATGTTCAACCTCAGCGAACTGGAAAACGATGCGCTGATCGAGATCTTCAATATCGGCGTCGGCCAGGCGGCGGCGTCGATGAGCGCCATCGTCAACGAGGCGGTGCGCATGTCGGTGCCGTCGATCAGCTTCATTCCGCGCGCCGAGGCGGCGCGCCTGCTGGGCAAGAACGAGGGCGTGCCGGACCGCATCTGCGGCGTCAGCCAGCACTTCGAAGGCGCCTTCGAGACCGAAGCCATCCTCATGTTCCCGGAAGATAAAAGCCTCGAGATCGTGCGCCTGATGGTGGGCGAAGCGGTACCGCTGAAAGAGCTGACCGACATGGAGCAGGAAGCCATGTGCGAGATCGGCAACATCATGCTCAACTCCTGCGTCGGCACGCTGGCCAATATTTTCCAGCGCGAGCTGCAAGGCTCGCTGCCGCAGTACCATGTCGGCACCAGCGATGAAATCCTTACCGCCACCGGCAGCGCCGCCGACAGCGTGGTGCTGATGCTGCATATCGACTTCCTGCTCGAGAAGCACCAGATCCTCGGCTATGTCGCCTTCGTGCTCGACATCTCGGCGCTGCACGATCTGAAAGAGCAGATTAACCTCTACATCGCGCGTGCGATGGGGCAGGCTTGAGGGCATCATGATGTCGCCGCGCCTGCCCCTGCTCGAGAGCGTGTTCTGCGCGGTGAACCTGGGCGCCATCGTGCTCGACAGCGAGCGCCGCATCGTGCTGTGGAATGCGTGGATGGTGCGCTATTCCGGGCTCGGTCACGAGGAAGTGCTGAACCACGATTTCTTCGAGATCTGCCACGGCCTGCGCGGCGGGCGGGTGGATGCGGCGATCCAGCACGCGCTGTACAACAACTTCCCGTCGCTGCTGTCGCAGACCCTGAACAAGGCGCCGTTTGCGCTGTCCGCGCGCGGGGAACGCATCCAGCAGGCGGTGGAGATCACGCCGATTGCAGTCGAAGGCGCACCGCGCCATTGCCTGATCCAGATCAGCGACGTGAGCATCGCGGTGGCGCGCGAAAAGCTGCTGCGCGAGCAGGCCATGGTGCTGCGCTCGCAAACCTTCGCCGACGGCCTGACCGGCATCGCCAACCGCCGCCACTTCGACGTGGCAATGGAAAAGGAACACCGCCGGGCCAAGCGCAGCGGCACGCCCTTGTCGCTGCTGATGATCGACATCGACCACTTCAAGGCCTACAACGACCATTACGGCCACCAGAAAGGCGACCAGTGCCTGATCCAGGTGGCGGCCGCGCTGGCGGGCATGCTGAAGCGGCCGTGCGACCTGATGGCGCGCTACGGCGGCGAGGAATTCGCCATGATCCTGCCCGAGACCGACGTCGAGCAAGCGATGCTGATGGCCGATGCGATCCGCGCGCGGGCGCAAGAGCTGGCCATACCGCATGAGCGCAGCAGCGACGCGTCGCAACTGGTCACGGTCAGCATCGGCATCGCCACGCAGAAGGCCGATGCGCCGGTGGAGATCGAAGCGCTGATCGGCAGCGCCGACCGCGCGCTGTACCAGGCCAAGCGCGGCGGCCGCAACCGCATCGCGACGGCCTGATTCCGATTGCGGGTGCCTCCGGCCGAGGCACCCGCAACACGCTTGCTTTACATGGCGCGCTGCCGGCGGCGGCGCGCGGCATAAGCAATGACGCCCAAGCCGGCAAGCATCATGCCATACGTCTCCGGTTCAGGAACGGGCGTCAGCAAGACCGCCGAGCACTCGCCAAAACTGTCGCACGCCTGCCCCACGATCTGCCCCAGGTCGTTAATGCCGTTTGCACTGGTAATGGTCAAGCCGCTCGATGGATCGATCAAGGAGTTCAGGTTGTACGCGATGCCGTGGCTGTAGAGGTAACCGCTGTTATCGCCACTGCCGACCACCTGGCCCAGTTCATTGATGTCCGCCGCCGCACCGATCCAGCCCAGGCTCTGTGCGGCGCCGTTGTCCCACAACGCAGCCCATCGTTTTCCGCTCGCGTCCGTTGAACTGCCGACCACATCGCCAAGGTTGTTAATGGATTGCGCAATGCTGTAATTGCCGCCCAGGGTGCCGAGATCGCTCATCGTCCCTTGCGAATAGATATATGCATGGTAATTACCGCCAGCGACCTCCGACCAGCCAACCACCGTGCTGGAGTCGTTGATGGACCTGGCCGTACTTTGTGCGCCGCCCAGCGTGCCCAGATCGATCGCCTGGCCATTCTGGAACATGGCAGCATGGCGCAAGGCGTTGTCTTCCCAGGTATCCGCTCCCAGCCCCGAATCGCCAACGACGACGCCGCTGTTGTTCAGCCCATATGCGCGTGTGGTAGCGCCATATGCCAGTGTACCAAGGTGGGTGTAGACGCCATTCGAATAGCGGTAGGCCGTACCATACTCGATATCGAGTTCACCACCGGTCAGCGAGATGGCACCACTCTGGTTGACACCGGTTGCGTAATCGCCGCTGCCGACCGCACCAAAGCTGCTTAATGTGCCTTTGGACCAGGCGAATCCTTTCAGCTGAAAGGTACTATAGTTGTAATAGCTCCCTACAACCACGCCGGCATTGTTGATCGACGTTGCACTACCATACGTTGCAGGACCGATTAAGGTAAGGTCGTACTGCAAGGCTGCATGGGCCAACGAAGGCATCGCCGCAGCGACGGCAAGCGCAATTGCGATCTGCTTCAATTTAAACATTCCTTCACCTTTCCAAGAGATTAAAGACGGGCGCCCGATTCTATCCCCGGCAGGTGACTTTTTATCAAAATTTAAACTTTATTTTTAATTTATCAATAATGTGAATTTCTGTGAGAGTGCGCGCCATCCTTTAGCCGTATCATAGAGAGCCCGGCGGCATGCCCTGGCCGCTGCTGATGATCGCATCGCAGCAGTGCAGTTTGCAAACCTAGTTCCAGATGCGGTAAATCCAATAGCGCTCATCGGTGGACGCCAGCATACGCGCCAGCTCGCCCGGCGTGTGGCCGGTGATCTCGCGTGCTTCGCGGCAGAAGTGAGCCTGATCGGCATAACCGCCGCGCGCCGCGATATCCGACCATACCGCCTTGCCATGCATCAGCTCATCGCGCGCTTCAAAGAAGGAGAGTTCAGCGCGCTGCAGGCGCAGCAGCTTGCGCAGCGGCTGCCCCGCCCTGGCCTTGATGCGGCGCTCGATATTGCGCACGCCGCGTCCCAGCGCGGTGTCGGCCGCCTGCGCCGCCATGTGGCGCACCCAATCGCCGGCCACCGCACCTGCGCCGCCGGGCCGGGCCGCCTGCCAGCGCGGTTCGAGGAAGTTTTCAATCAACGCCACGCCATCGCGCGGCACGGCCAGTACCGCGTCGCTTAATGCTTGCCACTCCGGTCCCAGCGCCTGCTCCACCGGCGCCCAGCGGTCCACCCATTGCGATACGTCGAGGCCGAACATGGCGTGCAGCACCTGCGGGTAAAACATCACCATCAGCACCCGCACCGGGCCAGGATTGTAGGTGACGATGGGCCGCGTTTGCGGGCCGCAGAACACCACCTGGATGCGGTCCTGCGGCGCGTTCGCCGGCTCCACTACTTCGGCCTCGCCCTCAATGTAGAAGGTGATCGAGCAATGCGGCGTGGCAGGAAAATGGTTGTAGCGCTCCTGCGCATCGGCCAGCGGCGCCTCCACCGTGCTGCGCTCGATGTAGGCGCGCACGCAGGACGCCAGCGTCTTGCGCGGGAAGATCAGGCGGGAGGTCGGCTCGGCATTCATGTTGAATAGTTTATACCATGTCGGAATCGTTCAATACGCGGCTCACCGGCGGGCGCACACTAAGCCATCGTCAACAGAGGAAGCCGCTATGCAGACCGCACTGACCGCTGAACTTCGCCACATGAACGACCTGCCCGGACCGCGCCCGTGGCCGCTGGCCGGCAATCTGCCGCAGATGAAGCCATTGCGCATCCATCAGGATGTGGAGGCGTGGAGCAAGCAGTATGGGGCACTGTTCACCATCCGCTTTGGCCGCACACCGATGCTGGTGGTGTCCGACCATGAACTGGTGAGCACCGTGCTGCGCGACCGCCCGGATGGTTTCCGCCGCCCCGCCATTACGGCAGTGATTTCGAAGGAAATGGGCGGCCGTCCCGGCGTGTTCCTGGCCGAGGGCGCGGCGTGGCGCGACCAGCGGCGCATGGTGATGGCGGCGTTGGCGCCGCATGCGGTGAAAGCTTATTTCCCGTCGCTGGTGGCGGTGGCGCAGCGCTTGCAGAAGCGCTGGCAGCAGGCGGCGCACGACGGCAGCGTGATCGATCTGGCCGAGGACTTGAAGCGCTACAGCGTGGACATCATCGCCGGCCTGGCGTTCGGCACCGAGGTCAATACCATCGACGGCGGCGAGGACGTGATCCAGCGCCACATGGACGTGGTGCTGCCGGCGGTGGCGCGGCGCACGCTTGCGCTGTTCCCATACTGGCGCTTCTTCAAGCTGGCGCAGGACCGCCACCTGGACGCCAGCCTGGCGGCGCTGAACAAGGCCGTCGATGAACTGATCGCCGCCGCGCGGGCGCGGCTGGCGGCGGAACCATCACGGCGCGAACGCCCAGGCAATCTGCTGGAAGCGATGATCTGCGCGGCCGATGAAGGCGGCAGCGGCGTCGATGATGCGGCGGTGGCGGGCAACGTCACCACCATGCTGCTGGCAGGCGAAGACACCACCAGCAACACGCTGGCGTGGATGCTGTATCTGCTGCAGCAGAACCCATCGGCGATGCAGAAAGCGCGCGAAGAAGTGCTGCGCGTAGCGCCCGATCCGGCTGCGTTCAGCATCGAGCAGATGGACGGTCTCGATTATCTCGACGCCTGCGCGCAGGAAGCCATGCGGCTCAAGCCGGTGGCGCCGTTCATCCCGCTCGAAGCCTTGCGCGACAGCGTGGTGGGCGACGTGCAGGTGCCGAAAGGCGGCTTGCTGTGGTGCGTGATGCGCAACGACAGCGTATCGGACGCCCACGTTGCGAACGCCGCCGATTTCCGGCCCGAGCGCTGGCTGGAGCAAAGCATCGACAAACATGTATCGATGCCCTTCGGCGCCGGCGTGCGCACCTGTCCCGGACGATATCTGGCCCTGCTCGAAATCAAACTCGCCAGCGCCATGCTGCTCTCCAGCTTCGACATCAAGTCCATCGACACGGCCACCGGCGCCGAGCCCGAAGAGCTCATGGGCTTCACCATGTCACCGATCGGTTTGCAGATGCGCCTTGAAGCCGACCACGCCGGGCGCCAGGTCTGACTTCAGGGTCATCGCCGGGATTTCGTAATCGCCGTGATTTTGGCGCCGGTAGGGAATTGGTGGCGTGGTCGCCAGCGTATCGAGCCGGTGCTCCAGTTCTTTGCTGACGGCTGCAAGGCGGTCCTGATCCATGCTGCCGGTACGGTAGAGTAGGAATGGCGGCAGCACCTCCATGCCCGGAAAGAACAGTATGCCGTGATGAATCGGGAACAGCAGATCCTCCACCGCGCCGTTGATCCCGCGCGGGCCGTAGTGCGACTCCCAGCCGCCCGCCGTTACCACCAGCATGGCGCGCTTGCCCGCCAGCGTGCCTTCGCCGTAACGGTCGCCCCAGCGCTGATCGGAATGCTCGCCGACACCGTAGCCGAAACCATAGGTGTACACGCGCTCCACCCAGCCCTTCATAATCGCCGGCATGGAGAACCACCACAGCGGGAACTGGAAGATCACCGTATCGGCCCACCGCAGCTTTTCCTGCTCGCGCAGGATGTCGGCGCGGTGATGGACTTGCTCCGGAATCTCGGCCGCGCCCAACACGGCGTTCCACTCCATCGCATATAAATCGGACACTTGCACCATATGACCGGCGGCCTGCAGGCGCTGTACGGCGAAGTCTTTCAGCGCGCCGTTTAGCGAAAGCGGCTCAGGATGGGCATAAACAATCAGGACATTCATTGTGAGGCTCCTTAAAAACCTCAGGATACGAGCGGCTCAGGTATAGTAGAAATGAATTCCCAACATTCCAGCTATAGACATGATTAATCTCAGGCGCCTCGACCTCAACCTGCTGGTGACGCTGGACGTGCTGCTGGCCGAGCATAACGTCACGCGCGCGGCGGAGCGGCTGAACTTCTCTCAACCGTCGATCAGCGTGCACCTGGCCAAGCTGCGCGATATCTTTGGCGATCCGCTACTGCTGCCCGGCCCGCGCGGAATGCGGCCCACCGCCCGCGCCGAGGAACTGCGCGAACCGTTGCGGCAAGCGCTGGAAGCACTGAGCATCGCCGTCTCCCCTGCCGCCGCCTTCGATCCGGCGCAAGCGGAAAACACCTGGCGGGTAGCGGCCTCCGACTACGGCGAATCGACCATCCTGCTGCCGGCAATGGCAGGCCTGCGCAGCGCGGCGCCGGGCACGCGGCTGGCAGTACTGGAACTGGCGCCGCCGCACATCACGCGACAGGCGGAGCAAGGCATCATCGACCTTGCCTTCCACACCAGAGACGGCGCGCCGCCGGGCATGCGCCACCGCCTGCTGTTCAAGGAGCGCTACGTACTGGCAGGCCGCGCCGGCCACCCGCGCCTCAAGCGCAAGCCGACGCTCAAACAATTCTGCGAACTGGAGCACGTGATCGTCTCGCCGGACGGCGGAGGTTTCAGCGGTGTCACCGACAAGGTACTGGGAGAAGCGGGCATGACGCGGCACGTAGCGCTATCGGTGCCGCACTTCCTGTTCGTGATCTCGGCACTGGCCAGCACCGAGCTGGTAGCGATGCTGCCGGAGCGGCTAGTCCACGGCAACCCGGCACTGCGCGTCGTTGCGCCACCGGTAGAAATCCCCGGCTACGAAATGGCCATGCTGTGGCACGAACGCTCCCACCGCGATCCCGCCCACCAATGGCTGCGCGACCACATCGCCAGCAGCATCTAAGACACAGATCAATACGCCAAGCCTTTACTCTCAATACCATCCGATGAGATAAGCACTCAACGGAGGTATTCATGGCGATACGTACCCAAGACATTTTGCGCGTAGAATCCTCCTATGCGCACCGTCGCTGAGACCAGCGTCTTCATCCGCTACGCGCGGAGATCTGGTCAGATACGGAGCGTACCGAATTTATCAACTGGATCGCCCATCACCCGGAAGCCGGCGCCGTTATTTCCGGCAGCGGTGGCTGTCGCAAAGTAAGATGGTCACGCAAGGGACTGGGCAAGCGCGGCGGCGCAAGAGTCATCTATTTTTGCGCATCTGACGAAGTAATTTGGCTACTAATCGTCTACACAAAATCCAAGCTCGATACGTTGCCAGCCAAGTTTCTCGCCGAACTGCGAAAAGGAATTGAAGATGGCATCTGAAAAAAAACAGTTCCAACAAGATTTGCTGGAATCGGTGCAGCAAATGCAAAGCAGGCTGCCATCAAGGGTAACCAAAGTTGACAGGTCGCGAACACAAGCAGAAATCGATCAGTCAGGCTACGCAACGCTCACCGCCATGCTGGACCAGCAGCGCTTGCAACTGATCGACGATGTTTTGCAAGACACGCCGACCAATCCACGCCAAATGCTACATCTGCCTTGGTGCGCACAACTCGCGGACGACCTGCGCAGACAATTGGCCGCCACCGGACTGCTTACAGAAGATTATGTCGCAGTTCAGTGCACTTACTTCGAAAAATCGATAGCACAAAACTGGTTGGTGGCATTTCATCAAGACCTTAGTATTCCAGTACAATCCCGCGTCGCGCATACTGCGCTCACTGGCTGGTCCGAAAAGGATGGCGTCTTGTTCGTGCAGCCACCGCCTGAAACGCTGGGAAAACTGATCGCACTCAGGCTGCACATCGATGACTGCGGCATTGAAGATGGTGCCCTGAAAGTGATTCCAGGCTCCCACAAGGCGGGGCGTTTAAACGAAACAGAGAAGGAGCGTTTGCGCCACACTATCGAGGCGGTGCTATGCCCGGTGAGCAAGGGTTCTGGCATGGCCATGCGCCCCCTGCTGCTGCACGCATCGTCCAAAACGAACGGCAACAGCCGCAGGAGGGTGTTGCATTTCCTGTTTGGCCCACCCGCTTTGCCGTACGGGCTCAAATGGGCCATCCAGTCCAAACCTGCTTAGACCCGCAGGGCGCTGGCTGCTTTGGCCAGTTCGGTAATCTTGTCCCACTCACCGTTGGCCATCAGGTCTTTTGGCGTCAGCCACGAGCCGCCGACGCAGGCCACGTTCTTCAGCTTCAGGAACTGCGGCGCGGTCTCGATCGAGATGCCGCCGGTTGGGCAGAAGGTGATGTCCGGCAGCGGACCGCCGATGCCGTTCAACATGCCAACGCCGCCCGCCGGCACCGCAGGGAACAGTTTCAGCTGCTTGAAGCCCTGTTCACGCGCCACCATCACTTCCGACGGCGTCATCACGCCCGGCAGCAGCGGCAGACCGCTGCTCTTGGCGGCGGCGATCAGCGCCGGGGTCAGGCCCGGCGACACGCCGAACACCGCGCCCGCATCGCGCGAGGCGGCAAATTCTTCCGGCTGCGTCAGGGTGCCGACGCCAACGATGGCGCCTTCCACTTCCGACATCGCCTTGATCGCGCCCAGGCCATGCTTGGTGCGCAGGGTCACTTCCAGCACGCGGATGCCGCCGGCCACCAGCGCTTTCGCCAGCGGGACTGCATGGTCAGGATCATCGATCGCGATCACAGGGATCACGGCCGAGGTACGCATAATATCGAGCAGGGACAGAGTCATAATCAGGCTTCTTTCTTGGTCGAGAAATCTTCGTCGGAACCCGGCACGGTGTTACCGACCGGTTCTTTGTCATGCAGGTTCACCGTGGTGGCAATCGGCGACGGCAGCGGGAAGGTGGTAGCGCCCTTCTCTGCTTCGCACACGCTGTTGCGGAACATGGAGAACAGTTCGCGGCCCATGCCCACGTGGTTGACCGACATGTCGGCGCTGGCCATCGAGCGCGCGTGCCATGCGGCCGAATCCACCAGCGCTTCCAGCGTGCCGGTTTCGGCGCAGACCTTGATGATGTCGCCATCGCGCACCAGGCCCAGTGGACCGCCAGCCAGAATTTCCGGCGAGACGTGGATCGCGGCCGGCACCTTGCCCGACGCGCCCGACATGCGGCCGTCGGTCACCAGCGCCACCTTGCGGCCGGCATCCTGCAGGTTGGCCAGCGCCGGGGTCAGCGCGTGCAGTTCCGGCATGCCGTTGGCGCGCGGGCCCTGGAAACGGATCACGGCCACGAAGTCGCGGTCCAGCTGACCCGCCTTGTACGCATCCATGAAGTCTTCCTGCGAATTGAACACCAGCGCCGGTGCTTCAACGGTGCGGTGCTGCGGTTTCACGGCCGATACCTTCATCACGGCACGGCCCAGGTTACCCTGCACCAGCACCATGCCGCCGTCCGGCGAGAACGGGTCGGTGTGCTTGCGCAGCACTTTCTCGTCGCCCGATTCGGTTGGCGAATCCTTGAATACCACGCCTTTGTCGCCCTCGCCCAGGAACGGCTCGGCGCAGTGCTTGCGCAGGCCCTTGCCCAGGATGGTGGTGACGTCGTCGTGCAGCAGGCCCGCATCCAGCAGTTCGCGGATCACGAAACCGGTGCTGCCGGCGGCGTGGAAGTGGTTCACGTCCGCTTCGCCGTTCGGGTAGATGCGGCACAGCAGCGGCACCACTTTCGACAGCTCGTCGAAGTCGTTCCAGTCGATCACGATGCCGGCGGCTTTCGCAATCGCCGGCAGGTGCAGCGTGTGGTTGGTCGAGCCGCCGGTGGCCAGCAGCGCGACGATGGCGTTGACGATGGCCTTCTCGTCAACCACATGGCCGACCGGGATGTATTCGTTGCCCTGGTCGGTGATGACGGCGGCGCGCTGGGCGGCAGCCTTGGTCAGTTCATCGCGCAGCGGCGTGTTCGGGGTGATGAAAGCGGCGCCCGGCAGGTGCAGGCCCATGACTTCCATCAGCATCTGGTTGGAGTTGGCGGTGCCGTAGAAGGTGCAGGTGCCGGCGCCGTGGTAGGACTTCGACTCGCCTTCCAGCAGCTCGGCGCGGCCGGCCTTGCCCTGTGCGTACAGCTGGCGGATCTTGGCTTTTTCGGAATTCGACAGGCCGGTCGTCATCGGGCCGGCCGGCACGAACACCGCAGGCAAGTGGCCGAAGTGCAGCGCGCCGATCAGCAGGCCCGGCACGATCTTGTCGCACACGCCCAGGTACAGCGCGGCGTCGAACATATTGTGCGACAGCGCCACGGCAGCCGACATGGCGATGGCGTCGCGCGAGAACAGCGACAGTTCCATGCCCGGCTGGCCCTGGGTCACGCCGTCGCACATGGCAGGCGTGCCGCCGGCGAACTGCGCCACCGCGCCCACTTCGCGCACGGCTTGTTTGATGATTTCAGGATAACGCTCGAACGGCTGGTGCGCCGACAGCATGTCGTTGTAGGCCGAGACAATGGCCACCGATGGCTTCTTCACTTCCTTCAGCACCAGCTTGTCGTTGGCCGGGAAGGCCGCGAAGCCGTGCGCCAGGTTGGTACAAGCCAGGGTGCCGCGCTGCGGGCCTTTGACACGGGCCGCCTCGAGGTGGGCCAGGTACGCGCCGCGCGATGGTTTGCTGCGCTGGATGATGCGATTGGTGACTTTTTCCAGGACTGGATGCAACGCCATGATCGTTCCTTATGAATGGTTTCCGTGAAATTTTACTACAAAATCGCAAATCCCACTGTCTTTTCTTAGGCCGGTCCGTGCCCTGCAACGTCGCCACGAGGCAGGAATATTCAGGATGACACTACCAAACCGTAGTGAATTTACCTGATTTTCCTGTATCATTCGGCCATCCCCTCCCTACAAGCCAACATTATGCGCCAGCCTCCACTGACCACTACCGCGAGCTTCCAAGCCCTTCAATCCCACGCCGCCGAGGCCAAGAGCTGGCAACTGCGCCAGCTGTTCGCCGCCGACGCGCAACGTTTCCCGAAACTGACGGTCGACGCGGCCGGCCTGTTCCTCGACTATTCAAAGAACCGCCTGGACGCCACCACGGTTGGCCTGCTGCTGAACCTGGCCCGCGAACGCGGCGTCGAACGCCTGCGCGACGCCATGCTGAGCGGGGAGAAAATCAATCTTACCGAACAACGTGCCGTGCTGCACACCGCACTGCGTATGCCGCGCGGCAAAAAGCTGGTGGTGGACGGCCAGGACGTCAATGCCGACGTGCACGCGGTGCTGGACCACGTCAAGGAATTCACCGACCGCGTACGCAACGGCCAGTGGCTGGGCTACAGCGGCAAGCCGATTACCGACATCGTCAACGTCGGCATCGGCGGCTCGGACCTGGGCCCGAAGATGGCGGTGCTGGCGCTGCGCTCGTACGCACACCCGCGCCTGAAGATGCACTTCGTCTCCAACGTCGACGGCCATGACATGGACGCCGCGCTGGCGCAGGTCAATCCTGAAGCCACGCTGTTCATCATCGCCTCGAAAACCTTCACCACCGCCGAGACCATGCTGAACGCGAACACCGCGCGCACCTGGTTCCTGCAAAACGGCGGCGCGCAGGACAACCTGGCCAAGCACTTCGTGGCCGTGTCGACCAACACCAAGGCGGTGGCGGAATTCGGCATCGACACCACCAACATGTTCCCGTTCTGGGACTGGGTCGGCGGACGCTACTCGGTGTGGTCGGCGATTGGTTTGTCGGTGGCGCTGGCAGTGGGCTTCGGCTACTTCAGCGACTTCCTGGCCGGCGCGCACGCGATGGATGAACACTTCCGCGAAGCGCCGCTGGAGCAGAACATGCCGGTGCTGCTGGCCATGGTCGGCTTCTGGAACCGCCAGTTCCTCGACGCCGGTTCGCTGTCGATCGCGCCGTACCATCAAGACCTGAACCGCTTCCCGGCGTACCTGCAACAGCTGGACATGGAATCGAACGGCAAGCGCATCACCCGCAGCGGTGGCGAAGTCGATACGTCAACCTGCCCTGTAGTGTGGGGCGAGTGCGGCACCAACGCGCAACACGCTTACTTCCAGCTGCTGCACCAGGGCACCGATGTGACGCCGATCGATTTCATCGCCGCCCTGCGCGCGACGCACGATCTCGCAGGCCATCACGACGCGCTTCTGGCCAACTGCTTCGCGCAATCGGAAGCCTTCATGACCGGCAAGACCGCCGATGAAGTGCGCGCCGACCTGGCAGGCTCGAATCTGAGCGCCGCCGAAATCGACGCCCTGGTGCCGCACAAGACCTTCCCTGGCAACCGTCCGTCCAACACCATCCTGATGGACCAGCTGACGCCGGGCGCGCTGGGCGCGCTGATCGCGCTGTACGAACACAAGACCTTCGTACAAGGCGTGATCTGGGACGTGAACAGTTTCGATCAGTGGGGCGTGGAGCTGGGCAAAGTGCTGGCCAAGAACATCCAGTCGGAACTGACCGGCGAAGTGAAGCCGGAACGTCACGACAGCTCGACCAATGGCCTGATCTTCATGGCAAAAGCGGCGCAACACATTTAACCGACCATCCCGTCGCCCCGGCGCAGGCCGGGGCCCAATTGGATTCCGGCCTACGCCGGAATGACGGCTCAACAGCCAACACACATGAACATCAAAGTAGCTTACGACGCAGTGATGCAAACCGGCGAGTGCCCGCTGTGGCACCCGCAAGAGCAGGCCCTGTACTGGGTGGATATTCCGGCCTTCACCGTGCACCGTCTCGATCCCGCCAGCGGCGCGCACCGTGCGTGGAAACTGGAGAGCGAGCCGGCCACGCTGGGCATCAGCGACAAGGGCGGCTTGATCGTCGCCATGCGCAGCGGCTTTGCGCACCTGGACACCAGCAGCGCGGAAGTGAAACTGACCGCCATCGTGGATGCGCCTTACGACCAGGCTATCACGCGCTTTAACGACGGCCATGTCGATCCTGCGGGCCGCTTCTGGGTCGGCACCATCTACGAGCCGCGCGACAAGCCGGCCGCCGAGATGTATGTGCTGGAACAGGGCAAGCTGCGCAAGGCCTGGTCGGGCGGCATGACCAACTCGAACGGCTCGGGCTTCAGCCCGGACCAGAAGACCATGTACCACGCCGACACCGCCGCGCACCGCGTCACCAGACTGGATTACGACGCCGCCACCGGCGCGGTCGACAACCAGCGCCTGCTGCACCAGTTCTCGATGGACAAGGAGAACAACTACGGCGGGCGTCCTGACGGTGCGGCAGTGGACAGCGAAGGCAACTACTGGGTGGCGATGTTTGAAGGCGCGCGCATCGTGAAGCTGTCGCCGGAAGGCGCGCTGCTGGGCGAGATCAAGCTGCCGGTGCGCTGCCCGACCATGCCGTCGTTCGGCGGTCCTGATCTGAAGACACTGTACGTCACCAGCGCCGGCGCGCGCCCTGCGCCGGAACTGGCGCAGTATCCGCTGAGCGGCAAGCTGCTGGCAATTGAGATGGATGTTGCCGGCCGCGCAGAACCGGCGTACAAATCGTAAGATATAGCGTGTGGCAAAGCCGGGAAATGTAGTAAATTTTCTTGCAAGCCACCATAATAAGTAGTAAATTTACAGTAGCGGCCGCGTGCTACGCGCGGCAATTCCTTCGGCACTTTTTTTGCGACGAAATTCATATTATGGCTCTTTCCGATTTTGATCTGGTTCTGTTTGGCGGCAGCGGCGATCTGGCGATGCGCAAATTGCTGCCCGCGATGTACGCCCGCGACGTTGCCAATGACCTGCCTCCGACCGCCCGCATCATTTGCGTCGGCCGCGCGGACGCCAGCCAGGAAGAATTCCTGCAAACCGTGGAAACCACGTCCAAGCCGCTGATCAAGTCGCCGGCCGTGACGCCGGCCGCGTGGGCGCGCTTCACCGCCCGCATCGTTTATGTGTCGCTCAACGCCACCGAGGCCGGCAGCTACAGCACGCTGGTCGAAGCGCTGCGCAAGGACGAGGCCATCACCAAGGTCTACTACCTGGCCACGCCGCCGGCGATCTTCGCGCAGATTTGCGAGAACCTGAAATCGAATGGCCTGGTCACCGCCAACTCGCGCGTGGTGCTGGAAAAGCCGCTGGGCCGCGACCTGGCTTCGGCCAAGCAGATCAACGCCGAAGTGGGCAAGGTGTTCGAGGAATCGCAGATCTACCGTATCGACCACTACCTGGGCAAAGAGACCGTGCAGAATCTGCTGGCTCTGCGCTTCGGTAACATCCTGTTTGAGCCGCTGTGGCGCCGCGAGTGGATCTCCGACGTGCAGATCACCATCGCCGAAAAACTCGGCGTCGGCAATCGTCTCGGCTACTACGACACCTCGGGCGCGCTGCGCGACATGCTGCAGAACCACTTGCTGCAGCTGCTGTGTATCGTCGCCATGGAACCGCCAACGTCGATCTCGCCGGACGCCGTGCGCGATTCGAAGCTGCAGGTACTGCGTTCGCTGAAGCGCTTCACCCCGACCACGCTGGCACAGAACATCGTGCGCGGCCAGTACCGCGCCGGCCACGTCGACGGCAAGGCCGTGCCGAGCTACCGCGACGAGCCGGATGCACCGGCCCATTCGCGCACCGAAACCTTTGTTGCGATGAAGGCGGAAATCGACACCTGGCGCTGGGCCGGCGTGCCGTTCTACCTGCGCACCGGCAAGCGCATGGCCGACGGCCTGGCCGAAATCGTGGTGCGCTTCAAGCAGATTCCACACTCGATCTTCAACCAGCCGACCAACAGCTTCCAGCCGAATTCGCTGGTGATCCGCCTGCAGCCGGACGAAGGCCTGCGCATGAACCTGATGGCGAAAACGCCGGGCGACGGCATGCGCCTGAAACAGGCCGAGCTGGAACTGGACTTCCGCGAGCAATTCAAATCGCCGCGCATGGAAGCCTACGAGCGCCTGCTGCTGGACGTGCTGCGCGGCCAACTGACCCTGTTCATGCGCGGCGACGAGCTGGAAGCGGCGTGGGAATGGGTCGAGCCTATCCTCAATAGCTGGGAATCGGAAGACAGCTACCCGCTGCCGTACGCATCGGGCACCTGGGGTCCGGCCGCCGCTTCGGCGCTGATCGGCCGCGACGGTCTGCAATGGCGTGAAGAAGTGTTGCCGGAAGACTGATGCTGCTCGATTCCATCCGTACCCAACTGGACTCGCTCTCCAAATCGGAGCGCAAGGTGGCGCTGGCCGTGCTCGAACATCCGACGCAGACGGTCAACCAGAACATCACTGCGCTGGCCAAAAGCGCGCAAGTGTCCGAACCGACCGTGGTGCGTTTTTGCCGTACGCTGGGCTATGACGGCTGGCATGAGTTCAAGCTCAAGCTGGCCCAGGGCCTGGCGCTGGCCCTGCCCGGCCTGAACGAACAGCCGACCCAGGACGACCTCGCGGCCGACCTGGTCAACAAGATCTGCAGCCGTTCGATCAACACCCTGCTCGACTTGCGCAACAACCTCGATCCGGAAGCGATCCAGAAGGCCTTGGATATTCTGTCCAAGGCTAACAAGATCGAATTCTATGGCCAGGGCACGTCCGGCATCGTGGCGGCCGATGCGCAGCACAAGTTCTTCCGTTCCGGCGTGCCGACCGTGGCGTATGCCGACCCGCACATCCACAGCATCGCGGCGGCCCTGCTGCGCACTGGCGATGCGCTGGTGGCGATCTCCCAGCGCGGCAACAGCCCGACACTGGTGCGCTCGGTCAAACTGGCACGCCGCGGCGGCGCCGACGTGATCGTGCTGGCGCCGTCCGGCACCCCGCTGGCGGAACTGGCGACGGTGCTGATCCCGATCGACCTGATCTTCAACATCGACCCCTACACGCCCATCTCGGCGCGCCTGGCCTACCTGGTGGTGATCGACGTGCTGGCCGTCGGCCTGGCCCTGCAACGCGGCCCCGAATTCCGCAAGAAAATGCAGAACGCGCAAAAAGCGCTGCAAGAATTCGACCTGCAGTTCGATTCCTTCATCGGCTAAGCGGGGTACGCAGGATGCGTCTTACGGACGCTCTCTTTCGCGCCTAAAAACACCCCGAACGAAAGGGTCTGACCCCGAGGGTCCGGGATAGGGGCTACGCCCCGCCGGCCTATAGGCCGGCCCCTGGCCGCAGCGGTGTGCGGGTTGGGTTAGTGCCGCACGCTTTTAGAGCGACATGCAACGTCAACCCCTCCTTAACTCAAGCCGTGTGTATGATATCGACATAGTCGACTATCATAAGGCGTTGAGGACGCGCACCAAGCCGTCCGGCCTTATGCCAATGATCCGCAAGGAGCCGCGCTAACTGATGGAAGGATCTGTCGTCACTATCGTGCTGCTGGCCGCGCTGCTGCACGCCAGCTGGAATGCGCTGGTCAAGGCCGGTCCCGACAAATACCTGACCACCGTGCTGGTGGCCTGCGGCGCCGGGCTGGTGTCGCTGCCGCTGCTGCCGTTCGCCCACACACCGCATGCCGACAGCTGGCCGTGGCTGATCGCCTCCGCCTGCTGCCAGGTGGTCTACTACCGCCTGCTGGCCGCCGCTTACCATCATGGCGACATGAGCCAGGCCTATCCGCTGATGCGCGGCGCCGCGCCGCTGCTGGTGGCGCTGGCCAGCGTACCGCTGCTGGGCGAACATCTGCACTGGCGCCAGGACGTCGCCATCATGCTGATCTGCGGCGGCGTGCTGACCCTCACCATCCTGCGCGGAGCCTCGGTCGGCGCCGACACCCTGGCCAACCGCAGCGGACGCCGCAGCGCCACCTTCTACGCCCTGCTCAACGCCGCCGTCATCGCCACCTACACCATGATCGATGGCGTCGGCGTGCGCAAGTCCGGTGCGCCGGCCGCCTACACCATGTGGCTGTTCGTGCTGACCGCCGTCATCCTGCTGCTGTGCTCCACCAGCCGCTGGCGCGAACTGCCGGCTTACGCTCGCCGCCATGCCGGCGTGATGCTGCTGGGCGGCTGCGGCACGCTGGCTTCCTACGGCCTCGCGCTGTGGGCCATGACCCACGCGCCGGTGGCCGCCATCGCCGCACTGCGCGAAACCTCGATCATGTTTGCAGCCGCCATCGCCGCCCTGTTCCTGCGCGAACGTCTGGCGCCCGGCCGCATCCTCGCCGTCAGCCTGATCGCCTGCGGTGCGATTCTCATGCGGCTGGGCTGAGTCGGAGTAAAATAGGCGAGACCACAATTTTCCTTATCAAATTGGCAGCACTTATGAACCAACTCGAACAACTCAAGCAATACACCACCGTCGTTGCCGACACCGGCGACTTCCAGGCCATCCAGCAATACACCCCGCGCGACGCCACCACTAACCCATCGCTGATCCTGAAAGCGGTGCAAAAGGATGAGTACAAGCCGCTGCTGGAAAAAGCCGTGCGCGACAACCTCGACGCCAGCACCGGCGAAGTGATCGACCACCTGCTGGTCGCCTTCGGCAAGCAAATCCTGCGCGTGATCCCGGGCCGCGTGTCGACCGAAATCGACGCCGCCCTGTCGTTCAACACCGCCGCCTCGGTGGCCAAGGGCCGCGACCTGATCAAACTGTACGAAAAGAACGGCATCGACCGCGAGCGCGTGCTGATCAAGATGGCCTCAACCTGGGAAGGCATCCGCGCCGCCGAGATCCTGGAGAAGGAAGGCATCCACACCAACATGACGCTGCTGTTCTCGCTGCCACAAGCGATTGCCTGCGCCGAAGCGGGCGCCAAGCTGATTTCGCCGTTCGTCGGCCGCATCTACGACTGGTACAAGAAATCCACCGGCATCGACTACCAGGGCGCCGAAGATCCGGGCGTGCAGTCGGTCAAGCGCATCTATAACTACTACCGCAAGTTCGGCTACAACACCGAAGTGATGGGCGCCAGCTTCCGCAACACCGGCCAAATCCTGGAACTGGCCGGCTGCGACCTGCTGACCATCAGCCCGGACCTGCTGCAAAAACTGGCCGACACCAACGCCCCGGTCGAGCGCAAACTGAGCCAGGACAGCGGCTCCAGCGCCGCCATCGGCAAGATCGCCATCGACGAACCGACCTTCCGCTTCATGTTCAACGAAGACCAGATGGCGACCGAGAAGACCGCCGAAGGCATCCGCGCCTTCGTCGCCGACACGGCCAAGCTGAAGCAGATCATCTCCGGCATGCGTTAATTTTCTGACGTTACGGCGGTTCAAAAGGCAGGAGAGCGGCGCAGTCCGCCCTCCTGCCTTTTTTGCATTACAATCTTGCATCAACTATAAAATTGCCGCGAGACCATCCATGAGATTCGTCCCTCGTTGTACCGCTGTCGCCCTCCTCACCCTGTTGAGCGCCTGCGGCGACAAAGCCGCCACCAACAGCGCGCCGCCGCCTGCCACCGTCTCCGTCATCACCGTCGCCCCGGCCGCCGTCACGCTGAACACCGAACTGCCCGGCCGCACCGAGGCTTCGCGCATTGCGCAGGTGCGCGCGCGTACCGCCGGCATCGTGCTGCAGCGGGTATACCAGGAAGGCGGCGAAGTGAAGGCGGGTGAAGTCCTGTTCCGCATCGATCCGGCACAGTTCCAGGCCTCGTACGACAGCGCGCAGGCAGCCGTGGCCAAGGCCGAGGCCAACCTGGCGCAGGCGGATTTAAAAGTAAAACGGTATAAACCATTAATCGCGGCGCAGGCGGTCAGCCAGCAGGAATACGATGACGCGGTCACCGCGCAGAAACAGGCCGCCGCCGACCTGGCCACCACCCGGGCAGCCCGCACCACCGCCGGCCTGACGCTGGGCTACGCCACCGTCACCGCACCGATTTCCGGCCGCGTGAGCCGCGCGCTGGTCACCGAAGGCGCGCTGGTGGGACAAGGCGAAGCGACGCCAATGGCGACCGTGCAGCAGCTCGACCCGATCTACGTCACCATCACGCAGTCGTCGACCGAGATCCTGAAGCTGCAGCGCGCACTGGCCGACGGCAAACTGAAACGCGCCGGCAAGGACCAGGTGCGCGTGACGCTGGTGACTGAGGATGGCCAGCCCTACCCGCAGGCCGGCAAGCTGCTGTTCTCCGACGTGTCGGTGGACGAGAGCACGGGCTCGGTCTCGATGCGCGCCGAATTCCCCAATCCGAACCGCACCCTGCTGCCGGGCATGTACGTGCGCGCCCGCCTTGAGCAGGGCGTGAGCGAAGCGGCCATCACGGTGCCGCAGCAAGCCATTGTGCGCACCAATGAAGGCGCGACGGTGCTGATCGTTGGCGCGGATAATAAAGTGCTTTCGCAGCCGGTGACGGCCAACGCCAACGATGGCAACAACTGGATCGTCAGCGCCGGCCTGAAAGGCGGTGAGCGCATCGTGGTCGAAGGCTTCCAGAAGGCCAAGCCCGGCGCCGTGGTGAATCCGCAGCCGTGGAAAGGCCCAGCTGCCGCCGCGCCAACTACCGCAGCCAAATAAGCGGGAGCGCACATGGCCAAGTTCTTCATCGACCGCCCGGTGTTCGCATGGGTGATCGCGCTGTTCATCCTGCTGGGCGGGATGCTGGCGATTACCGTGCTGCCGGTGTCGCAGTACCCGACCATCGCCCCGCCATCCATCGTGGTGTCGGCCAACTATCCCGGCGCCACCGCGCAGGTGCTGGACGATGCCGTCACCAGCGTTATCGAACAGGAGATGAACGGCGCCGACGGCCTGCAATACGTGGAGTCGCAAAGCGAAGCCAATGGCGCGGTGACCATCACCGTCACCTTCGTCCCCGGCACCAATCCTGATCTGGCCGCGGTGGATGTGCAGAACCGCATCAAGCGCGTGGAATCGCGCCTGCCGGCCGCCGTCACGCAGCAGGGCGTGCAGGTCAACAAGGCACGTTCCAACATCCTGATGTTCGTCGGCCTCACCTCCTCCGATGGACGGCTGGACCGCATCGCGCTGGGCGACTACATGGCGCGCAACGTGGTCAACGAAATCAAGCGCATTCCCGGCGTGGGACAGGCGCAGTTGTTCGGCTCCGAGCGCGCCATGCGCATCTGGGTCGATCCGCAAAAACTGGTCGGCCTGAAAATGACCATGGCCGACGTCACAGCGGCTATCCGCGCGCAGAACACGCAAGTCACTTCCGGCACGCTGGGCGACTTGCCCAGCCCCGTCAGCCAGACCTACTCCGCACCGATCGTGGTGACGGGCCAGCTGTCCTCGACCACCGAATTCGGGCAGGTGGTGCTGCGTGCGAATCCCAACGGCTCGCTGGTGCGCCTGAAAGACGTGGCGCGGATCGAGCTGAATGGCGCCAGCCTGAATATCGGCGCGCGCCTGAACGGCCAGCCTTTCGCCGCCATCGGCGTGCAGCTCTCGCTGACCGGTAACGCGCTGCAAACCGCCACCGCCGTGCGCGAGAAAATGGAGCAACTGGCCAAATACTTCCCGCCGGGCGTGCAGTACACCGTGCCTTACGATACCTCGCTGTTCGTCAAAATCTCGATCGAGGAAGTGGTGAAGACGCTGCTGGAAGCGGTGGTGCTGGTGTTCCTGGTGATGTACCTGTTCCTGCAGAATATCCGCTACACGCTGATCCCGACCATTGTGGTGCCGGTGGCGCTGATGGGCACTTTCGCCATGATGCAGCTGTGCGGCTTCTCCATCAACGTGCTGACCATGTTCGGCATGGTGCTGGCGATCGGCATCCTGGTCGATGACGCCATCGTGGTGGTGGAAAACGTCGAGCGCATCATGAGCGAGGAAGGCTTGTCGCCGCGCGACGCTACGCGCAAGGCGATGGGCCAGATCACCGGCGCGATCATCGGCATCACGCTGGTGCTGGTGGCGGTATTCATCCCGACGGCTTTCTTCGGCGGCGCGGTGGGCGCGATCTACCGCCAGTTCTCGCTGGCGATGGTGTCGGCCATGGGCTTTTCCGCGCTGATGGCGCTGACCCTGACCCCGGCCTTGTGCGCCACCATGCTCAAGCCGGTGGAGGCCGGGCACCACCATGAGAAGAAAGGCTTCTTCGGCTGGTTCAACCGCCGCTTCGCGGTGACGGCAAGTGGCTACCAGGGCATGATCGCCAACATCCTCAAGCGCACCGGCCGCTACCTGATTATTTTCGCGCTGCTGTGCGGCGTGGTGGGTTGGCTGTACGTACGCCTGCCGTCGTCCTTCCTGCCGAACGAAGACCAGGGCTACCTGCTGGCCAACGTGCAGCTGCCGCCGGGCGCTTCCACCAGCCGCACGCAGGCCGTGCTGGCGCAGGCCGACGAATACTTCCGCAAGCAGCCGGGCGTGGCGCGTACGCTGTCGATATCGGGCTTCTCCTTCGCCGGCAACGCCCAGAATGCGGGCCTGATCTTCATTCCGCTGAAGGACTGGAACGAACGCGGCTCCGAGCATACCGCGCAGGCGATTGCGCAGCGCGCGATGAAGGACTTGTCGGGCATTCCGGATGCGGTCATCTTCCCGCTCAGCCCTCCGCCGATCCGCGAGCTGGGTAACGCCACCGGCATCACTGCGCGTTTGCAGGACCGCAGCGCGCAAGGCCACGATGCGCTGATCGCGGCGCGCAATCAGCTGCTGGGGCTTGCGGCCAAGAGCGACGTCCTGAAAGGCGTGCGGCCGGAGGGACTGGAAGACGCGCCGCAGCTGCAGGTCGATATCGACCGCGAGAAAGCCAACGCGCTGGGCGTGAGCTTCGCCGATATCAACGCCATGATCTCGACCTCGCTGGGCTCCACCTACGTCAACGACTTCGCCAGCAGCGGACGGCAGCAGCGCGTGATCGTGCAGGCCGACGCGCCGCGCCGGCTGCAGCCGCAGGACATCATGCAGCTCAATGTGCGCAGCAGCAGCGGCGCGATGGTGCCGTTTTCCTCGTTCTCCTCGTCGCGCTGGATACAGGGCCCGGTGCAGCTGGTGCGCTACAACGGCTACCCTGCCATCCGCCTGACCGGCGATGCCGCGCCGGGCCGCTCGTCCGGTGAGGCGATGGCGGAACTGGAGCGGCTGGCGCAGCAGTTGCCGCCGGGCTTTGGCGTCGAGTGGACCGGGCAATCGCTGGAAGAAAAGACCTCCGGCTCGCAGGCGCCGATGCTGTTTGCCCTGTCGCTGCTGGCGGCCTTCCTGGTGCTGGCGGCGCTGTACGAGAGCGAATCGATTCCGGTAGCGGTGCTGCTGGTGGTGCCGCTCGGCGTGCTGGGCGCGCTGCTGGGCGCGACCTTGCGCGGGCTGCCGAATGACGTGTACTTCAAGGTCGGCCTGATTGCGATTATCGGCTTGTCGGCCAAGAACGCGATTTTGATTATCGAGTTTGCCAAGGACCTGCAGGCACAAGGCAAAGGACTGATCGAGGCGACGCTGGAGGCGGTGCACCTGCGCTTCCGTCCCATCATCATGACCTCGCTGGCATTCATCCTTGGCGTGCTGCCGCTGGTGATTGCGACCGGTGCGGGATCGGCCAGCCAGCGCGCCATCGGCACCGGCGTGATGGGCGGGATGATTACCGCGACCGTGCTCGCAGTGTTCCTGGTGCCGGTGTTCTTCGTCGTGGTGCGGCGCATCTTCAAGGGCAGCGAGCGTCAACGCAAACTGGCTGCGCATGAACTGAATGATAAAAACCATGAAACCTACGATTAAGCCTATCGCATCTGCCATCGCCAGCGCGATGCTGCTGGCGGCATGCTCGATGGCGCCGACCTACGAGCGCCCCGCCGCGCCGGTGGCGGATGCCTATGCCTTCAACCCGTCCGGCACCGCCGCCAAGACCGGCTCCGCCACCATCCTGCCCGGCCCCGGCCAGAAAGCCGCCGTCGATACCGGCTGGCGCGAGTACTTCACCGATCCGCGCCTGCAGCAACTGATCGCGACGGCCTTGGAAAACAACCGCGACCTGCGCACCGCCGTGCTGCGCATCGAAGAAGCGCGCGCGCAGTACAACATCCAGTCGGCAGACCGTCTGCCGAATCTGAACGCCAGCGTCGCCGACACGCGCGCCAAGACACCGGCCTTCCTGTCCTCGAACGGACGCTCGACCATCGGCGAGCGTTACGACGTCGGCATATCGGTGTCTGCGTTTGAGCTGGACTTCTTCGGCCGCGTCAAAAGCCTGAACGACGCCGCGCTGGCGAGTTACCTCGCCACCGAAGAAGCCCGCAGCGCCGCGCAGATCGCGCTGGTGTCGCAAGTAGCGCAGGCCTACTACACCGAACGCGCCTACGCCGAACAGCACGCGCTGGCGGTGCAAACCTACGAAGCGCGTGCGCGCACCTACAAGCTCACGCAGCAGCGCGCCGAAGTGGGCGCCTCCTCGCGCCTCGACCTGCGCTCCAACGAAACGCTGATGGAAACCGCGCGCGCCTCGGCGCTGGCACTGGCACGCCAACGCGCACAAGCCGAAAACGCCCTGACACTGCTGGTGGGCCAAACGCCGGCGGCAGCGGCATCGGGCGCCATGCCGGGCGATTTGCAAATCGACGTCATGAGCGCCATCCCGGCCGGCCTGCCGTCCGACTTGCTGACGCGCCGCCCCGACATCCGCGCTGCAGAACAGCGCCTGAAAGCCGCCAACGCCAACATCGGCGCCGCGCGTGCCGCCTTCTTCCCGCGTATCAGCCTGACCGCAGCGGTGGGAAGCAGCAGCCCGGCGCTGCATGGCCTGTTCGACAGCGGCTCCGGCAGCTGGTCATTCGCGCCGCAACTGACGCTGCCGATCTTCGACGCCGGCCGCAATCGCGCCAACCTGACGCTGGCCGAAGTCCGCAAAAATCTTGCCGTCGCCGACTACGAAAAAACCATCCAGACCGCCTTCCGCGAAGTCGCCGATGCGCTGGCCGCGCGCGACTACCTGGGCGAACAGGAAGCCGCCCAGCGCGCCGTGCAGGAAGCCCAGGCCGACCGTCTCAAGCTGCTGCAACTGCGCTTCAACAACGGCGTGGCCAGCTCGCTGGACGTGCTGGACGCGCAGCGTGAACTCTTCAGCGCCGAGCAGGCACTGGTCCAGGCCCGCCTGCTGCGCACCACCAGCGCCATCGACCTGTATCGCACGCTCGGCGGCGGCGTACGTTAAACTAGCGGGATGACTTCTCCGATCACCATCCGCCTCGGCCAGCGGGCACGCCAGCGGATCGCCGCCGAAGGCGTGCAGGCCGCCGATATCGCCATCGTTCCTGCCGCCGCCGGCGGTCCCAAAGGCCTCATCCTGCACGGCATGGACTGCTGGATGTTTGGCGAATTTTTCAAGGCCGCGCCGCGTCAGCGCAAGCTGGTTGGCGCTTCCATCGGCGCCTGGCGCATGGCCGCTTCGGCGTTTCAGGATCCGGTCGCCGCGCACAAGCGCCTGGTGCGTTTGTACGCCGGCCAGCGCTATCCGGACAAGGTGACGCCGGCCTACGTCAGCCAGACCTGCCGCGCCCTGCTCGATGAACTCCTCGATGGCCGCGGCCACGAAGCCATCAGCCATCCCGAGCATCACGTCTCTATCATCACGATTCGCGGCGTCGGTGCGCTGGGCGGCACCAACGGCATGCGCTGGCGCGAGATGGCCGGCTTCCTGCTGGCCGCCGTCGGCAACGCAGTGTCGCGCAAGCGCCTGGCCGCGTCGATGGAACGTGTCATCTTCCACAACCAGCGCGACGACGCCCGCTGGCTGCGCGATGATTTCGACGCCTTCGCCGCCCACTTCGTCGGCCTGCAAGCGGACAATCTGCGCGACGCCCTGCTGGCTTCCGGCTCCATCCCGCTGGTGCTGGAGGCGGTGACCAATATCGCCGGCGCGCCTGATGGCGCCTACTGGGATGGCGGCTTGATTGATTACCACTTGCACCTGCCCTACCAGCGCGATCCCGGCCTGGTGCTGTACCCGCACTTCAGCGATTACATCGTGCCCGGCTGGCTCGATAAGTCGATGCCGTGGCGCCGCGCGCGCGATTCTGCACTGGACAATATGATCCTGGTCTCGCCCTCGCCGGAGTTCGTGCGCAAGCTCCCCAACGCCAAGCTCCCGGACCGCAAGGACTTCAAGGTCTACGGCCAGAACCACGATCACCGCAACCGCGACTGGCTGCAAGCCATTGGCGAGAGCGAGCGCATGGCCGAAGCCTTCGCCCGCTGGTGCGAAAAACCGGACCTGAAACAGGCCGCCAGCTTCTAAGCTGGTTCAGCTGTTCCCAAACAGCAACACATCGTACACAGCGACGGCGGACAGGCGCATACTTGTATCCCGCATGCCAGTTTAGAGGGGTGATCATGAACGTTCTGTCGCAGATGCGCATTGGTACTCGTCTCGCCGTCGGCTTTGCCGTGGTGCTGTTGCTGGCGATCCTTGCCACTTCGGTCGCACTGGTCAACGCCCGCGCCAACGCGCAAGCCACGCGGGCGATGATGGAGCAGCCGCTGGCCAAGGAGCGCCTCGTCTCCGACTGGTATGTGCTGATTTACTCGGCCATCGCGCGCACCGCGCTGATCGCCCGCAGCTCCGACGAAAAACTCTCCGACACCTTTGCCGATGTAATCTCCGCCAGCACCAAGCGCGGTGGCGAGTTGATTGAACAGATCAAGGGCCTGCTCTCCACCGACGAAGAGCGCAAGGTGATGGAAGAGATCACGGACCTGCGCAACAAGTACCAGAAGGCCAAGACCGAAGTCATGAACGCCCGCAAGGCCGGCGATGCGGAAAAGGCGGAGAAGCTGTTCAAGGAAGCTTTCTCGACATCCGCCGACGCTTATCAGAACAAGGTCAAGAGCTTCCTCGGCATGCAGCGCAAGGCCATTGACGATACCGCCCACGCCATCGACGCCGCCAACGACCGCGCCAATGGGCTGCTGCTGTTGCTGGCGGTGCTGATGGTCAGCATCGGCTCGCTGGCCGCGTGGTTCATTTCGCGCTCGATCACCGTGCCGCTCAAATCTGCGGTGGACATTGCCGCCACCGTGGCCAACGGCGACCTGACCACGCAATTCTCTTCGCAAACCAATCAGGACGAAATCGGCGATTTGATGAAGGCCCTGCGCGGCATGAATGACTCGCTGCGCGAGGTGGTCAGCCAGGTGCAGATCGGCACCAACACCATCGCCACCGCCTCCAATGAAATCGCGACCGGGAATATGGACCTGTCGCAGCGCACCGAGGAACAAGCCAGCTCGCTGGAGGAAACCGCATCGTCGATGGAAGAGCTCACGTCCACTGTGCGCCAGAACGCGGAGAACGCCAAGCAGGCCAACCAGCTGGCGCAAGCCGCCTCCGAAGTGGCGGAGAAAGGCGGCGCCATTGTCGGCCAGGTGGTGAACACCATGGGCTCCATCAACGACGCTTCGCGCAAGATCTCCGACATTATCAGCGTGATCGACGGCATCGCGTTCCAGACCAATATCCTGGCGCTGAATGCGGCGGTGGAAGCGGCGCGCGCCGGCGAGCAAGGGCGCGGCTTTGCAGTGGTGGCGTCCGAGGTGCGCGGCTTGGCTCAGCGCTCGGCGGCAGCGGCCAAGGAGATCAAGGAGTTGATCGGCAATTCGGTCGAACAGGTGGATATCGGCTCGAAGCTGGTGCAGCAAGCCGGCAGCACGATGGAAGATGTGGTGGCCAGCGTGCGCCGCGTGACCGATATTATGGGCGAGATCACCTCGGCCAGCAGCGAGCAAAGCATCGGCATCGATCAGGTCAACACCGCCATCACGCAAATGGACAGCGTGACGCAGCAGAATGCGGCGCTGGTGGAGCAAGCCGCTGCGGCGGCGGCCAGCATGCAGGACCAGGCGGCGCGGCTGGCCGACGTGGCCTCATCGTTCAAGCTTGGGCATGATGGCTTGCACGGCAGGCCGGCTAGCCCTTCAAGAATAGCTCTTGCAAATCATTGAGGAAGCGCTGGCCTAACTCGGTCGGCTTGATGATTTTGTAGTCGCGGTAGAGCAGCCCTTTGGCCTCTGCCGCGTTAAGCTGCTTCTCGATGGCGTTGATGCTCAAGCCGGTGCGCTCGCTGAACAAATTCGGATCGAAGCCGCCGTGCAGCCGCAAGGTGTTGAGCATGAACTCAAAGCCCATGTCCTCGCGCTGGATCTCGTATTCTTCCTGTACCGGCGCGCCCAGCCTGACCTGCTCCATGTAGGCCTTGGGCTGCTTGTAGCGCGCCTGGCGCAGGATGCGGTGCGGGAACGACAGCTTGGAGTGCGCGCCCGCGCCGATGCCGAGGTAGTCGCCGAACTCCCAGTAATTCAGGTTGTGGCGCGCGCGGCGGCCTTCCCTGGCGTAGGCCGAAATCTCGTACTGGTTGTAGCCATTGGCCTTGGTCAGTTCGGCGATCATGTCCTGCATGTCGGCGCTGGTGTCGTCGTCCGGCAGCGTCGGCGGATATTTTGCGAACAGCGTGTTCGGCTCCATCGTCAGGTGGTACAACGACAGGTGCGGCGGGTTGAACGCCATTGCCGTCTCCACGTCGTGACGTGCCTCTTCCAGCGTTTGCGACGGCAGCGCGTACATCAAATCCAGATTGAAGTTGTCGAAGTTGGCCTGCGCGATTTCCACTGCGCGCCTGGCTTCATTGTCGTCGTGGATGCGGCCCAGCGCCTTGAGGTGGCGCTCGTTGAAACTCTGGATGCCGATCGACAGGCGATTCACGCCGCTGGCGCGGTAGGACTTGAACTTCTCGGCCTCGAAGGTGCCGGGATTGGCCTCCATGGTGATCTCGCAGTCGCTGTCCAGCGGCAGCAAGGTGCGCACGTCGGACAGCAGGCGGTCCAGCCCTGCGGCCGACATCAGGCTCGGCGTGCCGCCGCCGATGAAGATGGTGTAGATCTTGCGGCCCCAGATCAGCGGCAGCGCCATTTCCAGGTCGGTACGTACCGCGTCGAGGTATTCCTGTTCCGGGAAAGCGCCACCATCCTTGGCTTCGTGCGAGTTGAAGTCGCAGTACGGGCATTTGCGCACGCACCACGGGAAGTGGATGTACAGCGACAGCGGCGGCAGCGCCGTCAGGTTCAGCGCGCCGCCTTGCAGGTACTTGGCCGCCACGCCGGCGGTCTCGCTAATGTCGACCGCTGGCTTGGTGTTGGCGCCGACGATTTTAATCGGGATCATTTCAGTTTCTCTACCAGTGCGCGCAGGGCCTGGCCGCGATGCGACAAGGCGTTCTTTTCATCGGCACTCAGCTCGGCAGCGCACTTGCCCAGCGATGGAATGTAGAAGTACGGGTCATAGCCGAAACCGCCCTGGCCGCGCGGCGTATCAACCATTACGCCGTTCCAGCGGCCGTCGGCGATGATCGGCTGCGGGTCATCAGGATGGCGCACGAACACCAGCACGCAATAGTAGTACGCGGAGCGGTCCTGGTGCTTGGCGAGTTCCGCGATCATCTTCTCGTTGTTGCGGGCGTCCGATTTCGGCTCGCCGGCAAAGCGCGCCGAGTACACGCCGGGCGCGCCGCCCAGCGCATTGACGCACACGCCGGAATCGTCGGCCAGCGCCGGCAACCCGGTCAGGCGCGAGGCGTGGCGGGCTTTTTGCAATGCATTTTCGACAAACGTGTGAAAAGGTTCATCCGCTTCAGGGACGTCGAAATCGCCCTGCGAGCGGACGTCGAAGCCCACGGTCGACAGCAGTTCGTTGAATTCCTTGAGTTTGCCCTTGTTGTTGGAGGCGAGGATCAGGCGTTGGGTCATGATGTTCAGCTACGTAAATGAAGCCGACATTGTAAACCCTTTGGAGGGATAGCTTGCCAGCACGATGGAGGTCGATACCGCGCCGTAGGCGGCCAGGCTGTCGATCACGGCTTCCATCTGGTGCATGGCGGCGACCGTGGCGCGCACGATGAAGCAGTCTTCGCCGGTGATGCGATCGGCTTCGGTGATGGCGGGCGTGGCGGCGAACAGGCGCAGGCAGGCTTCGATCTTGTCGTGGGTGGTTTTCAGGCGTATCAGGGCGCTGATTTCCATGCCGGCGCGGCGCGGGTTGATGCGGGCGCCATAGCCTTCAATCACGCCGTCTTCTTCCAGCTTCTGGATGCGCGCGGTAACGGCCGGCTGCGACAGGCCGACGCGCTTGCCGATTTCCGTATTGCTGGTACGGGCGTTCTGCTGCAGCAGTTCGAGGATGCGGCAATCCAGTTTATCGAGGGGGCGCTTCGCATTCATCAGCAGCGGTTCCTTATTTCATTGAATTCATCGGCAGGCGGCCTTGAATTCATTGGCTTTGCCATGTGATGGATGCAGATTAGCGGGCATACTGGCTGCAGTCAACCACTGGGGAAACACGCATGAAGAAATCGGTTTTGATGGTGCCGGGCATCGGCAATTCAGGAGATGATCATTGGCAGAGCCGTTGGCAGGAAAGCCGCGCAGGGATCACGCGCATTGCGCCGTCAAGCTGGGATGAGCCGGAGTGCAGCGACTGGGTCGCCGCGATTGAGCGGGCATGCGGCCCGCAGACGCTGATAGTGGCGCACAGCCTCGGATGCCTCGCCGTCGCGCACTGGGCCGCGAGCGTGACGGGCGCGCGCGCGGCGGGCGCGCTGCTGGTGGCGCTGCCGGACCCGCACGGTCCGGCCTTCCCTGCCGAGGCGAGCGGCTTTGCGCCGCTGCCGCAGCTGCGCCTCCCCTTCCCTGCGCTGATCGTCGCCAGCGATGACGATCCGTATGCCGGCATCGAGCATGCCGAGCGCTATGCAGCCGCCTGGGGAAGCCGCCTGCATCGCCTGGGCAAGCGCGGCCACATCAACGCCGCCAGCGGCTTGGGCGACTGGCCCGCCGGCTGGCAACTACTGGAGAGCATTACGGAACCAGCAGCGCCTGGATCTCTGGCTTCTGGTAATTGTCCCGCGTGACCATCACGGCCTCCGTCAGGATTACGGCGCTCCTGATCGGCGTCCCCTTGGCCGCCGCCACCGCGGCCTTCAACGACAGGTAGCCCATCTGGCGCGGGTCCTGCACCACCAGCCCGTGGATCTCGTCCTTGCGCAAGCCGTCCAGCAGGAATTCGGTGGTGTCGAAGCTGACGAATTTTTTCTGGCCTGCCAGGCCGGCTTGCCGCAGCGCCCGCAGCACGCCGTCGCCGGTCGATTCGTTGACGGCGAACAGCGCATCCACCTGCGGAATTTTGGCCAGCAGCGCCGCCGCACTGCGCGCCACCTTGCCGCGCGTGCCGCCGGCATATTCGTCGGCCAGGATGGTGATCTGCGGCGCGTGCTTCCTGAGGTAGTCGATGAAGCCATTGGCGCGGTCGTTGGTGGAGCCGCTGCCGGCAACGGTGCGCACCAGGGCGACACTCCCCTGCCCCTTCAGCAGATTGACGATACGTTCCGCCGCCAGTTTTCCGGCGGCGTAATTGTCGGTGGTGACAAAGTTGACGTGGGCGTTGCCGTCCAGCCCGGAGTCCACCGCCACCACCTTGACGCCTTGTGCCACGGCCTGCTTGATGGGTTCAACCAGGCGGGCACGTTCGGTCGCGGCGATGATGATGGCGTCGACTTCCGGCTTGGCGTAGATCTGCACGATCTGGATTTGCGAGTCGATGTCGTCGTTGTGGGCGGGGCCGCGCCAGGTCAGGTTGATATGCCCTTCTTCCTGCACGGCGCGGTCGACGCCTTGCCGCATGAAGACCCAGAAGTCCTGGTCGCGGGACTTCGGAATGAAGACGATATTCAAGTCCCGGGCATACGCTGGACACATCAAAAACACGATGCACACCAGCAGGAGCGTCATCCATTTTTTCATAGTATTCCAATTGTATGCCCTTTTCCGGACAAGGCAATCAGGCGCGATCGGGCAATTTATGCAGGCAAGCCCAGCGTCTGCTTCTGCAGCTTGATCAGGTCCGCAATGCCGGCTTGCGCCAGGTCGAGCAGGCGGTTCATGCCGGCGCGGTCGAAGGCGGCGCCTTCAGCGGTGCCCTGCACTTCGATGAAGTGGCCGGCGTCGGTCATCACCACGTTCATGTCGGTGTCGCAGCCCGAGTCTTCGATGTAGTCGAGGTCCAGCACCGGCGTGCCCTGGTACACGCCGACCGAAATCGCGGCGACGAAATGCTTGAGCGGAATCGCCGGAATCGCGCCGCGCGCCACCAGTTTGGAGAACGCATCGTAAGCGGCCACCATGGCGCCGGTGATCGACGCGGTGCGGGTGCCGCCGTCGGCCTGGATCACGTCGCAGTCGAGATGCAGGGTGCGCTCGCCGAAGGCTTCCAGATCGAATGCGGCGCGCAGCGAACGGCCGATCAAACGCTGGATCTCTTGCGTGCGGCCCGACTGCTTGCCCTTGGCCGCCTCGCGGTCCATGCGGCTGTGGGTGGAACGCGGCAGCATGCCGTATTCGGCGGTCAGCCAGCCCTGGCCTTTGCCCTTCAGGAAGCCCGGCACTTTCTCTTCGATGCTGGCGGTGCAAATCACCTTGGTGTCGCCGCATTCGATCAGCACCGAACCTTCGGCGTGCTTGGTGTAGTCGCGGGTCAGGCGCAGGGTGCGCAGGGCGTCGACAGGACGGCCGCTAGGGCGGGTTACTTCGGTCATTACGTTTTCCTTATTTGAGAATTTGCGAGGATTTTTCGATGGCACCGCGAATCTCCGCGATGGCTTTTTCAATTTCGTCGTCGTCGAAGGCGTCGACTGCATCAGCCGCACCGGCCGGCGCTTCCGGCGGCGCGGTGTCGCGGATGGTGGTGCTGTGCAGGTCTTCCGGCAGCAATTCGGTCGAGATCATGGTTTCCGTCACCGGGTCCATATTGTCCAGCACCGAACTGCCCTGCCACATGATGGCCAGCGCGGTGACGTTGTCGCTGGCGTCGCCGGCTGCCCGCAGCGCCGCTTGCAGCATGTCCGGCACCGCGCGCACCACGGTTTGCGCCTGCAGGCGGCGTACGATTTCATCGTCCGGCAGCATAGACCACAAGCCGTCGGAACACAACAGCATCAGGTCTCCCGGCAGCATGCCGGCGCCGGCGCCGATTTCCACCCGCGGCAGCGAGTCGGCGCCGAGGCAGTTCCACAGCTTGTTGCGGTCCGGATGCGTAGCGCGTTCGGACGGCTGCGCCATCCCTTGTGCGATCAGCTTCTCCACATGGGAGTGGTCGCGCGTGCGAGCGAGGATCTGGCCATTGCGCATCCAGTACAAACGCGAGTCGCCGCAGTGCGCCCAGGTCGCGGTGTTGTGTTGAATGAGGCAGGCAACGATGGTGGTGCGCGGCGTTTCCGGCATCTGGTTGGCGTGGCGGTACTGATGAATATCGCGGTGCGCGGCCTGCAGGGCCTCTTCCAGAAAGCGCTGCGGCTTCTTCACGTAGGGCTGCGCCTGCTGCTGGAACATGGTGGAGATGGTTTGCAGTGCCACGCTGGCGGCGATCTCGCCGCGCAAATGCCCGCCCATGCCGTCGGCCAGCACCAGCAGCAGCGCGTCGCGTGTGAAGCTGTAGCCCATGCGGTCCTGGTTGACTTTGCGGCCGCCGATATGACTTTCCTGGTACACGGAGAATTGCATGATTCAGTCCTTCCCGATTCAGACCAGCGTATCCGGGCCGGCCTTGGCACGCGCCGCGCCACTGCCGAAGCGGCCCATTAGCCCGCGCAGCTTGTCCATCACGCCTTGCGGCTGCGCTGCGGGCTGCGCGGCGGCAGGCGGTTTCTCCTGCAGCACTTTCTGCAAGGCGAACAGGCTTTGCGGCCGCTCCAGCGGATCGATCTGCAAGCACCAGCGCACCAGCTGCACCAGCTCCGGCGAATACTGGCCTTCGAGTTTTTCAAAGTGCCCGGCCATCTTGTCGTCCAGCTTGCGCTGGTCGGCCGGCTGCGGCGGCGAGCCGACCATGCAGGCGAACATGGAGGCGCCGATGCTGTAGATATCGGTCCACGGCCCCATGCCGCTCTTGGCGTACAGCTCGGGCGGCGCGAAGCCGGGCGTGTACATCGGCGTCAGCGTCGGCATGTCGGTGTTGATGGTCTGGCGCGCGGCGCCGAAGTCCAGCAGCATCGGCGTGCCGTCGGTGCGCAGGTAGATATTGGCCGGCTTGAGGTCGAGATGCAGCAGCTTGTTGGCGTGGACTTCGCGCAGGCCTTTCACCACTTGGGTGAAGATGGTGCGGATAAAAAGTTCACCTACTTTAACTCCCTTGCCGCGCTGGCGCTGGATATGCTCCTGCAGCGAGTGGCCGGATTCGTAGGCCATCACCATGTAGACGGTCTCGTGCGCGCGGAAGAAGTTGAGCACGCTTACAACATTGGGATGGGAGATGCGGGCCAGCGCGCGGCCCTCTTCGAAAAAGCACTTGAGGCCGATGCGGAACACCGGCAGATTGGCCTTGGAGACGGCCGGCACCAGCTCGCCCTCCTGCCGCAGTGCCAAAGAACTAGGCAAATATTCCTTGATGGCGACCGCCACGCCCTCGGTATCGTAGGCAAGGTAAACAATACTGAACCCACCGGACGCAATTTTCTTTACAATGCGATATCCAGCAATTTCCAGACCATCCGGTAGGGGGGCATTGTTTTGTGCAGCCATAAGGTTCCTCGCCTCGACAACTCGGATTGTGTGGATAAATCACTGTTTTGTAAAGATTAAATCGGGGATATCCATTGAGCATTTCCAGCATGACGGGCTACGCGGTCGCCACCAGTGAAAGTGCGGCGGGAACACTGACCATTGAAATCAAGAGCGTGAATTCGCGGTTTCTGGACTTGCAGTTCCGAATAAACGACGATTTGCGTGCGCTTGAACCCGAACTGCGCTCGGCGATCATGGCCGCCATCACCCGCGGCAAAGTGGAGCTGCGCCTGAGTTTTGGCCGCAAAGCCGCCACCGCCGGCAGCCAGGCGCTGAACCTGCCCCTATTAACTGAATTGCAACGCCTTCAGGGCGAAGTCGCTGGTTTGTTCCCCGGAGTGCAAACGATGTCAGTCGCTGAACTACTGCGCTGGCCCGGCGTGATCGAGGAAGCGCAGATCGGCCAGGAGTCGCTGCAGGCCGATGTGGCCGCCCTCACCGCCCGCACCGTGGAAGCGTTCGTGCAAAGCCGCCAGCGCGAAGGCGCGGCGCTGGAAGCCATGCTGATCTCGCGCATCGAGGCGATGGAAGGCATCGTCAAACGCATCACGCCGCTGATTCCGCAAGTGGTGGCGGCGTTCCAGCAGAAGGCGGTGGAGCGCATGCAGGACGCGCTGGGGCTGGCGTGCCAGGGTTCGAATTCGGCCTTGTCGAAGCAGGATGCGCTGGAGCGGATTCGCCAGGAAGTGATTTTGTACGGTATCCGCATCGACGTGGCGGAAGAACTGGGCCGCCTGTCGGCGCACCTGACCGAGACCCGCCACATCCTGAAAAAAGGCGGCCAGGTCGGCAAGCGCCTGGACTTCATGATGCAGGAACTGAACCGCGAGGCCAACACCCTCGGCGCCAAAGCCTCGGTCAAGGAACTGGCCGACGCCTCGATGGAACTGAAGCTGCTGATCGAGCAGATGCGGGAACAGGTGCAGAACCTGGAATAAACCAAGGGAGCTTCGGCTCCCTTTTTTATCGCTCGGATTATTCACCTGTGTGCATAAAGCTTTCGTCTTTAGCTGATTTATCAAACAATGATGCGGCGCTAAAGTAGAGCCATTCCAACTTCTACTGAAAGCGAAACATCATGAAAAACGCTACTCAACTGCTGAACGCCTACCTGGACAACATTCAGGATCCCGCCGCAGCCGCCGCCTTGTTCGCCGAGGACGGCTTGCTGGAACTGCCAACGCTGGGCGCCAACGTGCGCGCCGTTGGTCCGGTCGCCATCGAAGCCTTCATCGGCGGCCTGCTGAAGAAAGTGCCGGACTTCCGCTTCAAGAACGTCCAGCTGTTCATCGAGACCGAAGACAAAGTATTTGGCGAATACAGCGTCGAAGTCGAGGTGCCGTCCACCGGCAAAATCTACAAGCAAACCTACGCCGGCATGCTGGCGGCCGAGAACGGCAAAATCAAACACCTGCGCGAAGCCCTCGACACCCTGGCCGCCACCAAGGCCTTCACGCCCGACTGACCGGCTTGCTTGCGTCCTCCTGCTGAAGGGAGTACCGTAATCTTACTTTCAGCAGGAGGGGCCGTCATGAATACCGCGAGCTTACCGAGCAAAAAATCTGCCCCGACCTTAGACGAACTCAAGGAAGAAGCGGATGACTATCCAGTTTTCCTGGAAGGCGAGAATGGCCTCTCACACGTCCTGATGAACATCACAGACTATGAGAGATTACTCAAAGGCAAACTTAACATCGTCGAGCAGTTGTGGATGCCCGATATGCCGGATATCGAGTTCGAACTCCCACCTCGCACGTGATGTTTATCCTTGATACCAATGTCGTCTCCGAGCTAAGGAAAGTATCGCTCGGCAAGGCTGATGCCAATGTTCAAAAATGGGCGTCCATCTGTGAGGCGCGCTATTTTCACCTCTCAGCGATCACAATCCACGAGTTAGAAATCGGCATATTGCGGCTAAAACACCGCAAAGAATATAGCAGCCGGATTTTGCGTAGGTGGCTGGATGAGCATGTGCTACAGGCTTTTGATGGACGCATCTTTCCCGTTGATGTCGCTATCGCTCAACGTAGCGCGGCGCTGCATATTCCGCAAACCCGCCCATGGGCCGATGCTTTCATTGCAGCGACAGCGCTTACCCACAACTTGGTGGTAGTCACCCGTAACGTTCAAGACTTCAAGCCGCTTGGGGTCACGGTGCTCAATCCGTGGTTACAGTAGCTGGTTCAGCTTGAGGATTTGCACGTCGGCTTTGCCGCCGATCGTTTTGATCAGTTCCTGGAAGTGCGGCGTGGCTTCGTGTTCGGCCAGCGCGGCTGCGTCGCGCCAGGCTTCGAGCATGATGAAGCTGGCGTGGTTGCCCAGGTCGACGTGCAGGTCGTAGCGGATGCAGCCGGCTTCGGCGCGGCTTGGCGGCACGATGCGCTCCAGCGCTTCGCGCACCAGTACTTCGTTACCTTCCTTGGCGGTGATGGTGGCGACGATGATCAGGTCTTTCATGCAAATATCCCGTGTAGACTTAAAACTCGACACTCTATCAGGAGACGGCATATGGCGCAGATCAGGGCTGGCATCGGCGGTTGGGACTTCGCTCCGTGGCGCGAGACGTTTTATCCCAGGGACGTCCCGCTCAAGAAGCAGCTGGAGTACGCCAGTTCGCAGCTGACCAGCATCGAAATCAATGGCACTTTCTACCGCTCCGCCAAGCCCGAACATTTCGCCAGCTGGGCCGCGAAGACGCCCGACGATTTCGTGTTCTCGGTGAAGGCCACGCGCTACGCCACCAACCGCAAGGTGCTGGCCGAAGCCGGAGAATCCATCGAGCGCTTCATGCAAAGCGGCCTCACCGAACTGGGCGACAAACTCGGCCCCATCCTCTGGCAACTGGCCAACACCAAGCAGTTCAATCCCGACGACCTGGAAGCGTTCTTCAAGCTGCTGCCCACCAAGCTCGGCACACGCAAATTGCTGCACGTGCTGGACGCCCGCCACGACAGCTTCCTGTGCGACGCCTATCTCAAACTGGCGCGCAAATACAAGGTCGCCACCGTCATCACCGACTCGCCGAAATTCCCCCACTTCACCGAGCTCACCGGCGAGTTCGCCTATGCCCGTTTGATGGACGCGCAAAGCGAGATCGAAACCGGCTACACCAAGCCGGCATTGAAGAAGTGGGCCAAGCAGGCGCAGGACTGGCAACAGCAGGCGAAGTCGGGCAAAGTGTTCGTCTACTTCATCAACGGCGCCAAGGAACGCGCGCCCGCTGCGGCGCAGCATTTCCTCTCTCTGCTGTAAATTGAACTTCCGTGATTGCTCTTGGTAAAATACATCTTTGGGCGACACAAAACGCCGCCCGCTGACGTTTTAGAAAGATCAACCATGAGCTCAACCAACGCATTCTCGGGCAGCCTGTTCGTCGTTGCCGCGCCGTCCGGCGCCGGCAAGTCCACGCTGGTCAACGCGCTGCTGGCCAAGGAACCGACCATCAAGCTGTCGATCTCCACCACCACCCGCGCACCGCGTCCGGGCGAAACCCACGGCAAGGAATACTACTTCACCACCGCCGACGATTTCATCGCGCGCACCAAGCAAGGCGAATTCCTGGAGTGGGCCGAAGTGCACGGCAACTACTACGGCACCTCGCGCCTGATGGTGGAAGAACAGATGAAAACCGGCACCGACGTGCTGCTGGAAATCGACTGGCAAGGCGCGCGCCAAGTCAAGAAGCTGTTCCCGCAAGCGGCCGGCATTTTCATCCTGCCGCCATCGATCGCCGCGCTGGAAGAACGCCTGAACAAACGCGCCACCGACGAGCCGCACGTGATCACCAAACGGCTGCTGGCGGCAGGCGGCGAAATCGCCCACGCCCCCGAGTTCGAGTATGCTATTATCAACGAAGAATTCGACGTAGCGCTGTCTGAATTGACGGCGATAGTCCGAGCGGCCCGTTGCCGGTTTGCGCAACAAGCGGCACGCAACGCCTCGCTCTTTGCCCAACTGGGCATCCACGCTGAATAAGTAAATACACAAGATTTTAGGAGTTATAGATGGCCCGCATTACGATTGAAGATTGTCTGAAAAACGTACCTAACCGTTTCCAGCTGACCCTGGCCGCGACCTACCGCGCCCGCCAACTGCTGCAAGGCCACACCCCTAAGGTGGAAGCCAAGGACAAACCTACCGTGGTCGCCCTGCGTGAAATCGCTGCCGGCAAAGTCGGTCTGGAAATGTTGAAAAAAGTCCCAATGTAAGTTGGGACCGCGTTCCCGAACAATGTGAATGATGCGGTATAGTAGTACCGAGCTTAGTAAGACATTCTCATCGAGACGGAACGCGAACGTATGAATCTGATTCCTGCAGATCCTACACTGAATGACAAGCCCACCCGGGCCAAGAAGCCGGCCGCCAAGCCGGCTAAAGTCATGTCTGTGCCTGCAGCCAGCGATAGCACCGAAGCCCTGTCCGCACCACCCGCCTCTCCCCCTGCACCACCTGTGATTTCCTCGTCGCCTTTGGCCACGCCTCCTGCCCTGACGGCCGGTGTTGCGTCGGTGTCTCACCTGTCTGAAAAACTCGCCGAATACATGAACGCCGCCGACCTGAAAAAGGTCAAGGAAGCGTATCGCTTTTCGGACGAAATGCACCTCGGGCAGTTGCGCAAATCGGGCGAGCCGTACATCTCGCATCCGATCGCCGTGGCCGAAATCTGCGCCGACTGGAAGCTCGACGCGCAAGCCATCATGGCCGCGCTGCTGCACGATGTGATGGAAGACCAGGACGTCAAGAAGGAAGAGCTGATCGAACGCTTCGGCGCGCCGGTGGCCAATCTGGTGGATGGCTTGTCGAAGCTGGAAAAAATCGAGTTCCAGAGCCAGATCGAAGCGCAGGCGGAAAACTTCCGCAAGATGCTGCTGGCGATGGCCTCGGACGTGCGCGTGATCCTGATCAAGCTGGCCGACCGCCTGCACAATATGCGCACCATGGAGGTGATGAAGCCGGCCGCCAAGGCGCGCATCTCCAAGGAGACGATGGAAGTCTATGTGCCGATTGCGCACCGTCTCGGCCTGAACAACATCTACCGCGAATTGCAGGACCTGTCGTTCTCGCACCTGTATCCGCTGCGCTACCGCACGCTGGGCAAGGCGGTGAAGGCGGCACGCGGCAACCGCCGCGAAGTGGTCAAGAAGATCCTCGAATCGGTGAAGAACACGCTGGCCATGGCCAATATCGAGGCCGAAGTGTATGGCCGCGAAAAGACCCTGTACGGCATCTACAAGAAGATGCGCAGCAAGCACCTGTCGTTCTCGCAGGTGCTGGACGTGTACGGCTTCCGCGTGGTGGTGGACAGCTTCCCCAACTGCTATGTGGCGCTCGGCACCCTGCACTCGCTGTACAAGCCGATGCCGGGCAAGTTCAAGGACTACATCGCGATCCGCAAACTGAACGGCTACCAGTCGCTGCATACCACGCTGATTGGTCCGTACGGCACGCCGGTCGAGTTCCAGATCCGCACCCAGGAAATGCACCGCACCGCCGAATCGGGCGTGGCGGCGCACTGGCTGTACAAGAACGGCGAAGCCAATATGTCGGACTTGCAGCAGCGTACCCATGCGTGGCTGCAATCGCTGCTCGATATCCAGCAGCAGACCGGCGACTCGGCGGAATTTTTGGAACACGTCAAGGTCGACCTGTTCCCGGATTCGGTGTACGTATTCACGCCGAAATCGAAAATCATCGCGCTGCCGCGCGGGGCGACGCCGATCGACTTTGCGTATGCCATCCACACCGGCATTGGCGATCACACGGTGTCGGTCACCATCAACAATGAACCTGCATCGCTGCGCACTGAGCTGCGCAATGGCGATATCGTGGAGATCGTGACCGATTCGGCTTCGCGGCCTAGCCCGAGCTGGCTGTCGTTTGTGCGCACCGGCAAGGCGCGCTCGGCTATCCGCCATCATCTGCGCACGATCAACCTGCCGGAATCGATCGCGCTGGGACAGCAATTGCTGTCACAAGCCTTGTCGTCGCTGGGCATCAGCCCCGAGCTGGAAGAGCACCTGGTCGAGCGCCTGCTGAAGGAATCGAGCGCCAAGTCGCTGGACGAGCTGTATGCCGATATCGGCGTCGGCAAGCGCATGGCGGCCTTGGTGGCGCGGCATATCTTTGGCTTGCGTGGCGGCGAATCGGCCAGCGCGCCAATCGACCACAACAGCGCGGCCGAGCTGGACCCGGTCACCATCTGCGGCAGCGAAGGCGTGTCGGTGCAACTGGCCCCGTGCTGCCTGCCGATTCCGGGCGACTCCATCATCGGCCAGCTGCGCCGGGATCAGGGGCTGCTGGTGCACACCGGTGACTGCCTGCAAGCCAAGCGCCAGCGCGCCAAGGAACCGGACCGCTGGATCGCGGTCAAGTGGGGCACCGAGCTGAACCGCCGCTTCGACAGCCGCATCAAGCTGTTGATCAACAACGAGAAAGGCATTCTCGCGCGGGTGGCGGCGGAGATCGGCGAATCGGACGCCAACATCACCTTCGTCGGCATGGACGAGGACAAAGAACACGTGCTGCACCAGTTGCGCTTCACCGTGCAGGTGAAGGACCGCGTGCACCTGGCCGGCCTGCTGCGCAACGTGCGCCGCGTGGCCGGGGTCAACCGCATCCTGCGCGAACGCGGCTAAGAGGCCGCCGCCCGCTCACTTGTGTTCCAACGGGTCGTACCAGTAGGCTTTGTTGGCCAGCGGTGTCTGCGGCGAGAGAAATGGATTGTCCAGCCTGAAGATGCGGCGTTTGCGCAGGTTGATCTTGCCGATCAGCTCATCATAAAAGTCATGGAATATCTGGTCGAAGCGGCCTTCGGCGATCAAGTGCCGCAGGCCATATTCCAGGCGCTCCGCCAGCCGTGGCTGGCTGGGCGTCACAAAGAAATAGCGCGGCAGCGGGAAATAGATCGCCATGCTGCGCTCCACCTCCAGGCTCGGAAATCTCGGCGCATAAGCGGCCTGTTCGAACAGCGCCTCCTCTATCCCGCGCGGAAAATGTTCGAAGCGGTGTGCCGCCAGCATACTGTGCAGGCCGGCGGTGGAATTGCCCTGCGCCACGTCGAAACCGGCATGCAGGAACACCGCCGTTGAACTCCATTGGCGCCCCGCCCCCAGCGACAAGCGCTTGAGCTGCTCCAGCGTCGTAATGGCGCTGAACTGCTCCTGTTTGCTGCCCTCAATCAGCGAAATGCGGTAGCCGGACAAGCCCTTGTCGATCGGAATCCGAATCGGCATCAGCTGGCGCTCCCACTCCAGCGAGGTGATCTGCGCACTGAGATTGACCAGTTCGCCTTTCCTCATCTCCGACAGCAGGCGGTCGCGCTCCATGCTCAACGGCGAGCGGCGCAGCTCATAAGTGCCGTATTTGGCGCTGGACGCCGCCAGCGCCGCACGCAACACAGACAAGGTGTAACGATCGCGGCTATCCGACCGGCTGAAATTGTGATCGATCACATAAACATCGCCAACCGCGTCGTCCGGCCGACCAGGCAGCGCCAGCATGCATAGCATCGCGCCCATCACACAGCGGCGCTTCATCAAAGCTGGACTCAAGTTGGCATATCTCCCGGGCTTGACCGTCAAAAACCACCTTCCAGTTCATCATGATAAGCTTTTTAATACGACATATACCAATAAACCTTGTTGGACAGCGGCGTTTGCGGCGACAACAGCGGGTTATCGATGTGGAAGATGCGGCGCTTGCGCAGGCCGGCTTTTTCAATCAGGCCGTCAAAAGATTCGTGGAACAGGTGGTCGAATCGGACGCCAACATCACCTTCGTCGGCATGGACGAGGACAAAGAACACATGCTGCACCAGCTGCGCTTCACCGTGCAGGTGAAAGACCGCGTGCACTTGGCCGGCCTGCTGCGCAACGTGCGCCGCGTGGCCGGGGTCAACCGCATCCTGCGCGAGCGCAGCTAACCCCGGAACTACCTTACTCGACGACGATCGGTTCCAGCGCAATGGTCACCGTTTGCAGTGCGCCGTGCAGGCCGTTGGCCTGCGCATCCAGCTCGACCACGCCGTTGGTCAAGCCGGTCAGCGTATAACTCCACGCCCCGCTCGCATCCGCCACCGTGCTCACCGAGCTCATCCAGCCCGTGCTGCGATTGTTTGCCGTCAGCATCACCGTCGCATTGGGAGCGGCGACACCGGTCAGCGGCAAATCGCTGCGGTTCCAGTTGGCGCCAGGGATCAGCATGGTCGGCACGACGCCATCGGTGATGGTCACAGTAACGTCCGCCGGGTGTACCACGTTGAAATTCGCGTCGCTACTGGCGACGGTATGGGTGATGCTGGCGCTATGCTGCCCTTCGGTCACGCCGTCAGCCACCGCCTGCACGCTGACGATCTGCGGCGTGTTCCAGTTGGACGGGGTGAACGTCAACTGATTGCGAGCCAGGGTGAGCTGCGCGCTGGTGGCCAGCGCCACCTTCACGTCGGCATCCGGCGGCTGGTTCAGCACCACGCTGTAAGTGCCGGCGTCGCCGCCCTCCATCAACGACAGCGTGCTGCCGGATAAGACCACGTTGGCGGCCGGACCAAGGTCGGCGACCGTCACCGACTGCAGGGTGAGTGCCGTGTTGGAAGTGGGAATCGAGATGTAGCGGCCATCCGTGGAGAAGCGCGGCGAGCCGTACGCCAGCAGGCCACCCAGCGGCACCTTGCGGGTGAGCTTGGTCAGGCGGTCAAACACATACAGCTCCTGGCCCTGCGTGTAGCCAACGTAGCGGCCATTGCCGCTGATGCCGGCGTACTTGATCTGGCTGTTGATGGTGTTGCTGATCATGTCGGTGCGGCCGGCCTTGCGGTCACGCACGTACACGCCGGTGAGCGAGCCATACGGCGTCACCGTCGCGAGCGCGCGGTCGTTCGAGAGGAACACCACCACCGAGCCATCGTCGCTCATCGATACCTCGGTCGAGCCGGTGGTGGTGGAATGCGTGCCGTCCGGACGCACGTCGATCATTTCAGTGGTGCCGGTCACGCGGTCATATACTTCGGTGGTCATCATGCCGCTGTTGGTCACGGCCGTGCCGAGGTAGGCAATGTAGCGGCCATCGGTGCTGATTGCCATGCGCGTCACCGCCGTCTGCACCAGCTGGGCATTGGTGCTGCTGGTGGTCTTGTTGACCAGGTCGCGCACAAAAATCTTGGAAACGTAACCCGCCGTCATGGTACGGAAGGCCACGAAACGGCCATCGGAGCTGATCGCGCTACCGTAGTTGCCCGGCCGGTCGGAGCCGGTATCTGGAATCATCTGCGTGGTGTTGGTCTCGCGATCGAACACGAAGTAGCCCCAGCCGCTGGCGGTGCTGCCGCCCATGTACGAAGCCATGCAGCCGCTGAGCACGTAGCGGCCGGTTGCGCTCATCGCCGGGTAGTTACAGACCGCGCCTGCAGGTGGCACGGCGCCACCCAGCGTCAGATTACCCGGCACGCGCTGCCCGGTCACCAGGTCTTGAACTGCGATTTCCGAGGGCGAAAAAGGGGCGCCAGTCTGGGATTGAATCTTGAACGTGACATAGCGCCCGTCCGCACTGAGCGTTGGGTACGACTCCATTGCCTTTCCCATATTGAACGGGATAGTCTGGAAGGTGATATCCGGCGCCGCGTAGGCCGAATGGATTGCTGCGCCCAGCAAGAGTCCTGCAACTGCCTTGATTCCTGAATTCATAGAGCATCCTTAAAAGCGGAGGTATCGGGAGTGGCTAAATAATTTCCATAGGCCAACGTTATTATATGGCAATAACATGCCAAATAGTCACCATTAAGGAATTTATAAATTACTCGCCTTGAGCGGGTACGCGATACCAATACGCCTTGTTGGACAGCGGCGTTTGCGGCGACAACAGCGGGTTGTCGATGTGGAAGATGCGGCGCTTGCGCAGGCCGGCTTTTTCGATCAGACCGTCATAAGATTCGTGGAACAGGTGGTCGAAGCGGCCGTCGGCGATCAGTTGCTGCAGGCCGTACTCCAGCCGCTGCGCCAGCCGCCTCTGCCCGCCGCCCAGGAAGAAATAGCGCGGCGATGGCACGTACAGCGCAAAGCTGCGCTCCACGCTCAGGGTCGGAAAGTTCGGCACATACGCCGCCTGTTCGTAAATCGCCTCGTCAATCGCACGCGGGAAGTGCTGGAAGCGGCCTGCCGCCAGCATGCTGTGCAGCCCCGCCGAGGTGGTGCCCTCCACCACATGGAAGCCGGCTTGCTTGTAGGTGCCGGTCAGGCTCCACTGCCGCCCCGCTCCCAGCGTCATGCTTTTCAGCTGCTCGAGCGTGCGCGCCGCGCTGAACAAGTCCTGGTTACGACTGTCGATCAGCGAGATGCGGTAGCACGAGATGCCTTTGTCGATCGGGATGCGGATCGGGATCAGCTTTTGCTCCCATTCCTGCGAGGTCACCTGCCCGCTCAGGTTGACCAGCTCGCCCTTGAGCATTTCCTGCAGCAGCCGGTCGCGCTCCATGCGCAGCGGCGCCACGCGGAATTCATACGGGCCGTATTTTGCGCTCGACGCCTCCAGCGCCGCCGTCACCAGCTTCTGGGTATGGCTGTCGCTGAAGCTCGATTTGCTCGAGTTCATGTCAAGCACATACACATCCAGCGCGCAAGCCGCGCCCTGCCAGCCCAGCAGCGCCAGCAGGCACGCACTCCACTTAATCGGCGACAGGCGCAGGATAGCGGACCTCCAGGATGTCCAGTTCTTCCACACCGTGCGGCGCCTGGAAGGTAATGGTGTCGCCCACCCGCGCCTTGGTCAGGGCCCGTGCCACCGGCGCCACCCAGCTGATTTTGCCGTTCAGCGGATCGAGCTCGTCGATGCCGACGATGGTGATGGTGCGCTCTTCGCCATCCTGGTTGCTGTAGGTGACGGTGGCTCCGAAGAACACCTGGTCGCTGCCGTAGTGCGCGCTCGGGTCGACGATGAAGGCCGAGTCCAGCCGCTTGGTGAGGAAGCGGATGCGGCGGTCGATTTCGCGCAGGCGGCGCTTGCCGTAGATGTAGTCGCCGTTTTCCGAGCGGTCGCCGTTGGAGGCGGCCCAGTGCACGATCTTCACCACTTCCGGCCGTTCGACGTCAATCAGCTGCAGCAGTTCGTCCTTGATGCGCTGGTAGCCTTCGGGCCGGATGTAGTTCTTGGAGCCAGCAGGAACCGCCAACGCCAGCGCGGCGGCTTCGTCGTCCTCGTCTGCGTCCTGCTCTTTGACAAATGCTTTATTCATGCCGCTTATTGTAATGGCTTTCACGTATCATACATGCCATGAGTTCAGCCGTCCCCAACCTTCATGATAGCCAGTCGCTGGCCACGGAACTGGCACAGGTGCGCGCACGCTTTGACGCCATCGTATCCAACACCCCGGGCCTGGTGTACCAGTTTGTGCGCCATGCCGATGGCAGCGTCAGTTTCCCCTACCTCAGCGATGGCTGCCAGGCCCTGCTCGGCCTGACCGCCGCCGAGCTGCACGCCCAGCCGCAGCGCTTCCTGGCGCTGATCCTGGAAGACGACCGCGCTTCCTACCTCGACGCCATGCAGGCCTCGGCCAATGCGCTGTGGAGCTGGAACTGGGAGGGCCGCATCTGGGTCGACGCGTGGAAGGACGTCAAGTGGATCAACCTGCGCTGCACCCCGCACGCGCTGCCGGACGGCGCGGTGCGCTGGGACGGCATCATGACCAATATCACCGACAGCAAGGTGGAGCAGGAAGAAGTGCGCCGCTCGCGCACCCGCCTGGCCGAGCTGTCGGCCCACACCGACCGCGTCAAGGAACAGGAGCGCACCCGCATCGCACGCGAGATCCACGATGAGCTGGGCGGCAACCTGACTGCCATCAAGATGGCGGTGGCGATGCTGGCGGCGCGGCTGGACGGTGCCGACCCTGCCCTGCAGGAGAAGACCGAGTACGTCGACTCACTGGTCGACCGCACCATCGAGGCCATCCACCGCATCGCGCTCGACCTGCGCCCGGCCCTGCTCGACCTCGGACTGGTCGCTGCGCTCGAGTGGCAGGTCAAGGAGTTCGACAAGCAGACCGGCATCCACAGCAGCTTCAGCACCAATCACCGCGACATCGGCCTCGACAACGACCAGGCTACCGCGCTGTTCCGCATCGCCCAGGAGGCGCTGACCAATATCGCCAAGCACGCGCATGCCAGCAAGGTGACGGTCAAGCTGGCGCGGCTGCGCCACCACGTCAGCCTGAAAATCGCCGACAACGGCAGCGGCATCCGCCAGGCCGACCGCGCCAAGCCCGACTCGTTCGGCCTGCGCGGCATGGCCGAACGCGCACGTGCACTGGGCGGCACGTTGACGCTAAGCCACGCCAACGGCGGCGGCACAGTGGTCAGCATCAAAATAAAGCGCGATACGCTACGCGACAGCCTCATCGCAGCCGCCGCTGGCGCTACAATAGCGGAAGAAAAAATTTCCACAAAGAATTAGTGTACAGGGATTCATGACAGAGAAAGCCATCATCAAGGTCTTCATCGCGGATGACCACGCCATTGTGCGGGAGGGCTTGAAGCAAATCCTGGCCGAAACGCGCGACATCGTGGTCGCCGGCGAGGCCGAAAGCGGACTGGACGCCATCAAGCTGTTCCGCAAGTCCGGGTGCCAGGTGATGTTGCTCGATATCTCGCTGCCGGACCGTAACGGTATCGAGGTGCTCAAGCAGATCAAAAAGGAAAAGCCGGAGCTGTCGGTGCTGATGTTGTCCATGCACCGCGAGGATCAGTACGCCATTCGCGCGCTGAAAGCCGGCGCCGCCGGCTACCTGACCAAGCAGAGTGCACCCAAGGAGCTGGTGACGGCGATCCGCCAGGTGGCCAGCGGCCTCAAGTACATCAGCGCGGCGCTGGCGCAGGAACTGGCCAACCACGTCAACGACGACCATGAGACGCCGCCGCACGAAACCCTGTCCGACCGCGAGTATCAGACCCTGACCATGATCGCCTCCGGCAAGACGGTGGGCACCATCGCCAAGGAGCTGTCGCTGTCGGTGAAGACGGTCAGCGAGTACCGCGCCCGGCTGCTGGTGAAGATGAAACTGAAAAACAGCGCAGAATTGACGCACTACGCGATTAAAAACCAGCTCATTGAGTGAGCAGGAGTTAAGATAGTCATACTCGGATGAAAGCCACCTTCCCGCCGCTTATTGGAGTATTGCCCGGAAGACAGCAGGCTTATCATTGCCATAATTGGTAATTCCTGAAGAGGCCCGCGCGTCACCATGTCCAGCAAACCATCCATTCCCGAGCAAAATCCGGCCGACATCGCACGCGAGGCGTTCAAGCGCCTGGCCGTGCGCCGCATCGCGCCGACGCCGGAAGCCTACCGCGACATTTACAACGAAATTGCCGGCATTGCCGCCGAACCGACCGCGCCGGCCGCCGCCGCCCCGCTGGGCAGCGCCGATCCCGGCCCGGAATCGGTGCTGAGCCAGTTTGCCACCCGCCTGAGCGAAAACACCGGCGACTTGGCCGAGTTCGGCCGCCGCTTCAACCGTGCGGTCAAGTCGCGCGACTGGGACGGCTATGCGCGCGCGCTGTCGCAGCTGGTCGAAAAGCACTTTGTGGCGCCGAAAAAAGGCATCGAAGTGGCGGGCATGCCGGGCGAGGAAAGCGAACAGACCCGTACCTTGCGCGATCTGCTGAGCCGCACCCTTACCTTTGCCGTGGCCTCGCTGCTGGCCGGCGCGCCGGTGCTGGTGGCCGAAGCCGAGTCGCTGGGCGCGGCCACCAAGCTGGCCCACAGCGAGGAAGCGCTGGCCGAGATCGCCGTGCGCCTGAAGCAGCTGTGCTACCAGATCGAAGTGCGCGGCGGCGACAGCGGCGAACAGCAGGAACTGCTGCTGCGCCTGTTCAAGCTGCTACTGGAAAACGTCAGCGAGTTGCTCGACGACGACAGCTGGCTGCGCGGCCAGATCGAGGCGGTGCAAAACCTGATTGCCGGCCCGCTGGACGTGCGCGCGCTGGAGGAAGCCACGCGCAGCCTGAAGGAAGTCATCTATAAGCAGGGCCAGCTCAAGCACAGCCTGTCGGACGTCAAGCTCACCGTCAAGAACATGATGATGACCTTTATCGACCGTCTCGGCCAAGTGGCGGCCTCGACCGGCGACTTCCACGAGAAAATCGGCGGCTACTCGGAAAAGATCAGCAAGGCCGACAATATCGCCGAACTCAACAGTATTCTCGATGAGGTGCTCAAGGAAACCCGGCTGGTGCAAAACGAGGCGCTCAAGGCGCGCGACAAGATGATGCTGGCCAAGCAGGAGGTGCAGGACGCCGAGGCGCGCATCCACACGCTGGAAGCCAAGCTGCAGCACTTGAGCGAGCTGGTGCGCGAAGACCAGCTCACCGGCAGCCTCAACCGTCGCGGCCTGGACGATGTGTTCGAGCGCGAAACCGCCCGCTCCGACCGCCGCGGCACGCCGCTGTGCATTGCCGTGCTCGACCTGGACGATTTCAAAAAGCTCAACGACACCTACGGCCACATCGCCGGCGACGCCGCGCTGAAGCACTTGGTGAAAATTGTGAAGGACACGCTGCGCTCGATGGACGTGATTGCCCGTTTCGGCGGCGAGGAATTCCTGATCCTGATGCCGGAAACCACGGTCGAGGCGGCCGCTTCCACCATGACCCGGCTGCAGCGCGAGCTGACCAAGCACTTCTTCCTGCACGATAACGAGAAAGTGCTGATCACCTTTTCGGCCGGGGTGGCGCTGCGCCGTCCGAACGAGGAACAGACCGAACTGGTCAAGCGCGCCGACAAGGCCATGTACACCGCCAAGCAGACCGGCAAAAACCGCGTGGTGGTGGCCGACTGAGGCCGTTTGCCCCCCTCGCCACGCCCGCCCGGCCCCTGCGCCGGGCTTTTTTTCGTCCGGAAAGATTAACAAAATAAATTTTTTTTGGCCCTAAAGTTTCGTTTTTTAGCGTCGTTTAGACGCTCATGCGTAGCGAACTTTAGCCCTGCAGGCAAAAATTTTCCGCCGTTTTCTCCCTAAACTTTCCATGTGGGAACCCGTTACCAGCTTCAACAGCGGTTTGATTGTCTCGGAACGTGGAGACAGACCAAAGTGAAATGAGCACCCAGCCCAACACGTAGTATCTTGGAGAATCATCATGGCACAAGTCATCAATACCAACATTGCATCGCTGAATTCGCAACGTAACCTGACCAGCTCGCAAGCTAATCTGTCGACCTCGCTGCAACGCCTGTCGTCCGGTCTGCGCATCAACAGCGCAAAAGACGACGCTGCAGGTCTGGCTATTTCCGAGCGTTTCACGTCGCAGATTCGCGGCAATACCACGGCTGCGCGTAACGCCAACGACGGTATCTCGCTGGCACAAACGGCCGAGGGTGGCTTGAGCACCGCCGGCGACCTGCTGCAGCGTATCCGCGAACTGGCAGTTCAGTCCGCCAACGGCACCAACTCGGATTCCGACCGCAAGTCGATCCAGAATGAAGTTTCGGCCCTATCGCAAGAGCTGGACCGCGTGGCCAACACCACCCAGTTCAACGGCCAGAACGTGCTGGACGGCTCGCTGACCTCGTCGCAATTCCAGGTCGGCGCCAACTCGGGTCAGACCATCAACGTCGGCATCCAGTCGGCCAAGGCGACCGACATTGGCAACAACGTGCTGAAATCGGTGCAGAACGGTACCGCCACCACCTCGTCGTCGTCGACCAACACCGGCACCAACGCCATTACCGCACAAAACCTGACCTTCACCTCGGGCACTGGCACCACCACCAACGTCAAGGTCGATATCGGTGAAAGCGCCAAGAAAATTGCCGCCAGCGTCAACGCACTGGCCGGTAACAGCGGCGTGAAAGCCACCGCCACCACCACCGCCACCATCACCGGCGCAGGCGGCGCGGGCGCCACCGCGGCCATCGCTGACGGTTCGTTCCAGTTCCAGCTGCGTGGCGACAACTCGGTGGAATCCGATCCGAACTCGACCGCCGTGACCATCTCGGCGCAAGTCAAGGGCGGCGACCTGTCGGGCTTGGCGCAAGCCATCAATGCGCAAGTCGGCACCACCGGCATCAGCGCGTCGGTCGTGACCAACACCACCACGGGCAACAAGGAAGTCAAGCTGACCAACTCGTCGGGCGCGGACATCAACATCGTCAACACCAACACCGCCACCAACGACTCGCTGGTCACCTCGCAAATGCGCGGCGCCGACAAGGCCGCCAGCGGCGCCACTGCGGCGGTTGAAGGCAACCTGTCGTCCTTCGCCGCTGGCGCCAACCCGCCTGCGGCCGGCACCGGCACGGTGGTGGGCGGCGCCCTGGAGTTCTCGGCAGACACCGGCTTCACCCTGAAGTCCGACACCGGCACCGACATCGTCAACGTGTCGGCCGGCTCGGACCTGCAATCGGTGGCCAAGCTGGACGTGTCGACCGTGGACGGCTCCAACGCTGCGCTGAAAACCATCGACGCTGCGCTGAACCAGATCAACAGCAACCGTGCGTCGCTGGGTGCGATTCAGAACCGTTTCGCCTCCACCATCGCCAACCTGAATACTGCGACCGAGAACCTGTCGGCCTCGCGTAGCCGTATCCAGGACACCGACTTCGCTGCAGAAACCGCAAGCCTGACCCGCGGCCAGATCCTGCAACAAGCTGGTACCGCGATCTTGGCGCAAGCCAACTCGCTGCCGAACGGCGTGCTGTCGCTGCTGCGTGGCTAAAATCCGGGGATAAGACGGCGCCGCAAGCGCCGCTTTAACCAGGTTCCCCGGCTGATTTTGTCAGTCGGGGATTTTTCGTAAAGGAAGCATCATGACTATCGATACCATCGGTACCGCCACCCCGGCCCGTACCGCCGAGCGTGCCCCGGTCAGCTCCGACGCCGCCGCGGCACAGGGCGCGGCGCGCGCCCCGGCTACTGCGGTCGAGACGGCCAACGCGGTCAAAGCCAGCGCTGCCATCCCGACCCTGGACCAGGTCAACGAAGCCGTGTCGCAGCTCAACAAATCGGTCCAGGCCAAGTCGCAAGGGCTGGAGTTTTCAGTCGATAGCGACACCAAGCGCACCGTGGTCAAAGTGATCGACCAGAGTACCAAGGAAGTGCTGCGCCAGATTCCGTCGCCGGAAGCACTGGAAATTGCCAAATCGCTGGAATCGACATCCGGCACCGGCTTGCTGATTTCGCAAACCGCCTGAAGCGGCCGCGCCCAGCGCGCGCCGCTTTTTTCTCTTCTGTGGCATCCTGAGACCGGGAGCGCCGCCCCGCCTCACTTTGTCCCTCCCGGCACGCCGCTGCCTGTTTTTTCAGCTTTGACTGAACTGGCGGGTGTTCTCCCCTCTCAAGTACGGTTTGAAACTGCCGATACTGTCTTATATTATTGCTTTACTTAGGAGCACAACGTGGGCCTCTCTTCACCCGGCATCGGATCCAATCTTCCAGTCGACAGCATCGTCAGCAAGCTGATGGCGGTGGAGTCTGCGCCGCTGGCCGATTTCGACAAGAAATCCGCCAGTTACCTGGCGCAGGTGACCGCGTTCGGCACGCTGTCGGGTGCGCTGGGCACCTTCCAGTCCTCGCTGTCGAGCCTGACCTCGATCAACAGCTTCCAGTCCCTGCTCACCACGCCAAGCGACACCAGCGTGATGACCGCTACCGCCAGCAGCACCGCCCAGCCGGGCAACTACCGGGTCAACATCACCCAGCTGGCGCAGGCGCAGACGCTGGCCTCGGGCGGCTACAAGAGCACCACCGCCACCATCGGCCTGGGTAACAAGACCACGATCAACTTTTCGCTGGGCACGGTCAGCGGCGGCACCTTCGGCATCACCGGCAGCCAGCTTGGCGCCAGCCTCAGCACCGGCGGCCTGACCACCGGCGCGCTGACCATCAACAACACCGCGATTGCCACTGACGGCACTACCCGCAGTGCGCGCCTGCTGGCCGACGCCATCAACGCCAAGAGCAGCACCACCGGCGTCTCGGCCAAGGCCGCCGCCACCGTGACCAGCGCCACCTTGTTCGGCAGCGGCGGCGCCTCCACTTTTGGCGACATCGATACCAGCGGCGGCGGCACCTATTCGCTGTCGGTGGGCGGCGTGGAAATTGCCGTGCAGGCGGCCGGCGTGGCCGGCGGCAGCGGCGTCACCGCCGCCTCGCTGGATGCGGCGTTGACCGGCAACACCGCCGTGGCGCGCGCGCTGGCCGACGCCAACATCACCGTCAGCGGCAGCGCCGCTGATGGCACGCTGCAATTTACCAACGCCGACGGCTCCAACATCGCGATTGCCGAAGCGGTCACCGGCAGCGTCAGCGGCGGCATCGGCACCACTGCCGGCAGCGCCAACATCGGCTCCAGCACCACCGCCGTGGGCTCGATCTCGCTGATTTCGGCCGATGGCAGCCCGATCACGGTGGGCGGCACCAATCCGGCCGGCGCCGGATTTACCGCCGGCGTGGGCGGCGCCTACCTGGGCGCGAGCTTCAGCGCCGACTCCAGCCGCACCAGCGGCAACATCGTGATCGACAGCTCCAACAACACGCTGCAAGGCATCATGGATGCCATTAACAAGGGCAACTTCGGCGTCACCGCCAGCATCATCTCGGACGGTTCCAGCGGCACCGGCGCCACGCCAAACCACCTGATCCTGACCTCCAGCGCCACCGGCCAGAGCTCGACCATGAAGATCACCTTGGCCGGTTCCGGCGGCAACCCGCCCGACCCCGACCTGGCGTCGCTGCTGGGCTACGATCCGGCCGGCACCCAGAACCTGAGCCAGAAAGCCTCAGCGCTGGACACCCAGGCCACGGTCAACGGCATTGCCGTTACCAGCAGCAGCACCAGCATCAGCGGCGCCATCGCCGGCGTGACCATCAGCGCGCTCAAGACCGGCACCTCGACCCTGAACGTGGCCAAGGACAGCAGTTCACTGACCAACTCGGTCAACACCTTTGTCAAGGCCTACAACGACCTCAACGCGCAGATCACCCAGCTCGGCGCCTACAACGCCGACACCAAGAGCGGTGGCCCGCTGCTGGGCGACTCCACCCTGCGCAACCTGCAGTCCTCGATCCGCCGCCAGATGAGCGGCTCGATCACCGGCCTGCAGGGCACCAGCCTGACCAATCTGTCGCAGATCGGCGTGTCGTTCCAGAAGGACGGCACCCTGACGCTGGACAACGCCAAGCTGCAAAAGGCCATCAACAACAACTTCAACGACATTGCCGGCCTGTTTGCCGCGGTCGGGCGCGGCAGCGACCCTGACATCAAGTTCGTCAGCTCGACCGGCAAGACCCAGGCCGGCGACTACGCCGTCAACATCACCCAGCTGGCCACCCAGGGCGTGCTGCAGGGCACGGCCGTGCTGCCGGCCGAAACCACCATTGACGCCGACACCACCTGGACCGTCACGCTCAACGATACCGTGCCGTCCAACCTGAACAACACCGCGACCATCAGCCTGCCGGCAGGCACCTACAACCCGTCGCAGCTGGCGACGCTGTTGCAATCGTCGATCAACGGCGTCAGCGCCTTTGCCAACAACGGCGCCACCGTCACCGCCACCGTGGGTGACGACGGCACCCTGAAGCTGGCCTCGACGCGCTATGGCGCCAAGTCGAATATCCACATTATTTCGACCAGCGGCACCGCGCTCTCGACCGTGTTTGGCGCTGGCGCCCCGGTCGATGGCAAAGACGTGGCCGGCACCATCGGCGGCTACACCGCCACCGGCGACGGCCAAACCCTGACCGGCGCGCCCGGCGCCCCGATCGAAGGCCTGAAACTGACCGTCACTGGCGATACCACCGGTTCGCGCGGCAGCTTTGGCTTCTCGCAGGGCTATGCCTACCAGCTCAACACCCTGGCCACGGGCTACCTAGGCAGCGGCGGCGCCATCACCAGCCGCACCACCGGTTTGAACAACACAGTCAAGGATATCGAAAAACAGAAGGCCGCCTTCAGCGACCGCCTGGTCGATATTGAAAAACGCTACCGCGATCAATACTCGTCGCTGGACACCACGATCGCCAGCATGAATACCACCGCGTCATTCTTGACGCAGCAGTTCGCGGCCATGGCCAAGGCCTGACCGCAGCCCTAACAGGAGAGCAAGTATGTTCGGATCTCGACAAACTGGCGTCAACGCCTATGCCAAGGTTGGCATGGAAACCGGCGTGGTTGCCGCCAGTCCCCACAAGCTGATCGTGATGCTGTTCGACGGCGCGCTGGTTGCGCTGAGCACGGCGTTAACCGGCATGCGCAGTGGCAATATCGGCGAGAAAGGCAAATCCATCTCCAAGGCCATCATGATCATCGACAGCGGCCTGCGCGCCGCGCTCGACAAGAAGGCCGGCGGCGAGATTGCCGAAGGGCTGGACGCGCTGTACGAGTACATGAGTGCGCGCCTGCTCACGGCCAACCTCAACAACGATCCCAGCATCGTTGAAGAAGTACAGCGTTTGCTGACCGAGTTGCGCGACGCCTGGAACGCGATTGCCGACACCCCTGCCGCCACCGGCATCCACCCTACCAACAACCTCGCGAGCGCCTGATTTATGATGACGATTCAAGATGTTCTCTCCGTGTACGCGGCCATGGCCGACCTGACCGAACAAATGGTGCAGGCCGCCCAGCGCAGCGACTGGGATGCCCTGGTCCTGCTGGAACAACGCTGCGCCGCCCACGTGCAGACGCTGCGCGAGCAGGAGCCGCAGCAGCCGATGAGCGGCGCCGACCGTGAACGCAAGATCGAACTGATCCGTCAGATGCTCAACGCCGACCGCCAGATCCGCGACCTCACCATGCCGTGGATGGCCCAGCTGTCCAAACTGATCAACGCCACCGGTACTGAACGGCGCATCGTCAACGCCTACGGTAGCGTCTAAAGCAGGCGCGCGCCATGTTGCCGCGCCTGGACGCCGCCATCGTCACGCCGGTCAAGCCGGCCGACGGCGCCGGTGCGGGCGTTGCCATCGGCGATGGCCGCCAGGCCGCTTTCCAGCGCGCCGTGCAAAGCCTGGTCGGCCAGACGGTGCCGGCCGAGGTGCTCTCCAAACTCAAGGACGGCAGCTACCTGGTCAAGGTAGCGGAAAACTCCGTGCGCCTGATGCTGCCGGGCGACACCCAGGTCGGCAGCAGCGTGCCGCTGACCGTGCTTGCGGCCCAGCCCCGCCCCACTTTCCAGCTCGGCACTAGCGCGCCGGGCAGCGCCCCTACCCTGCTGTACACCGAGGCCGGCACTGCCGAAGGCGGCGAGGCCGCCAGCCTGCCGTCGCAGGGCACGGTAGTGCTGCCCAACAGCGGCAAGCCGGCCAGCGGCGCACCGCAGGGCACGCCCGGCACGCCCGCCGGCGGCGCAGGCGCCGGGGCGGCGGCCGATGCCGAAGGCGGCCCCGGTCAGCTCAAGCCCGGCCTGCCCGGCGCTCCGGCTGCCGGAGCCGGGGCCGCAGCGGGCGCGGGCAACGCGGCCGCCAACGCCGGCAATGCCGCAGCCGCCGGCCGTCCCGGCTTGCCGGCCGGCGCCGCACCGGACACGCCGGATGCCGCCACCCCCCCCGCTGCTGGCCGCCCTGCCGTCGCAGCGGGCAATGCCGGCGCCACACCGAATCCCGCCGCCGCACTGGCCACGCCGGCCACGCCAGCGCAGGCACAGGCAGCCGCCACGCTGGCGGCAGGCACGCCTGGCTCCGCCGTCCCGGCCGAGGCCGTCAAACCGCAAAGCCTGGCCGCCACCCTGCTCGGCAAGGCACCGCTGACGCCAGCCCATGAATTGCCCGAACTGAGCCCCAACACGCCGCCCGCCACGCTGAGCAGCGCCGCGCGCGTGCTGACCACCGTGCTCAGCACCGCGCAAGCGGGCCAGGTGGCATTGATCGGCAAGACCGCGCTGTTCGGCAACACCGCGCCCGACACCGACGCGCTGGCGCAAAAGCTGCATGACACCGTTTCCAAGAGCGGCCTGTTCTACGAATCCCACGTCGCCGAATGGGCCAAGGGCGAGCGCCCGCTGGCCGAGCTGATGCGCGAACCGCAGATGCAGCGCCTGCTGCAACAGCAAGGCAACGAATCGGCCGCGCGCGCCGCCACCAGCGGCCCCGACCTGAGCGCCGCGCAAATGATCAACCAGCAGCTGCACACCCAGGAGCAAAACCGTGTGCTGTGGCACGGCCAGGCCTGGCCGGGGCAAGAGATGCAGTGGGAAGTGCGGCGCGACCAGCGCGAAGGCGGCCAGGGCGGCAGCGGCGACGCCGACGGCGAGCCGGAACAAATCTGGCGCAGTGGCGTGCGCTTCCGCCTGCCGATGCTGGGTGCAGTGTCGGCGGCGGTGACGCTGGTTGGCGAGCAAGTCCACATCCAGGTGCAGACCGACAGCGACGGCAGCGCCGTCACCCTGCGCGCCTACGCCAGCCAGCTGGAAAGCGCGATGGCGGCGGCCGGCGCCCAGCTGTCCTCGCTGACCATCGGCCAGGCGGACGATCATGACTGACGACGCTCCGCGCAAGCCGCTGCAGCAAGCCGTGGCGCTGGCCTACGACAGCGGCAAGCCGGCGCCCAAGGTGGTAGCCAAGGGCCGCGGACTGGTGGCCGAGCAGATCATCCATGTGGCGCAGGAGGCCGGCGTGGCCATCCACGAGTCGAAAGAGCTTGTATCCCTGCTCATGGACGTTGACTTAGATCAACAGATTCCGCCGATTCTTTATCGTACAATTGCGGAACTGTTAGCGTGGCTATATCATATTGAAGCAGCGCAAAAGTCTGGTCTGCCCCTGCCTCCGGCCCCGGACACCAGCATCCCCTTGACCGAAATTTGACCCGGACTGGCCATAGATGTACCCACACTTTCAGGATGCGGAATTGGAAAACTGGCACGATTTTGAAGTCGAATCACGACGGGAAATCTTCTCCCTGCTGCGCGGTATCGGCGAAAAAAACCAGTTGATCCGCATGCTGATCCAGGGCGAGTCGGACGTCTGCGTGACCTCCATCCTCGACGTCGATGACACCAACAACATCGTCTACCTCGATTGCTCGATCGACCAGGAGCAGAACAAGCGCATCCTGGCCTCGCGCCGGCTGTCGTTCGAGACCACGCTGGACAAGGTGCGCATCCTGTTTGCGGCCGATCAGATCGAGCTGACCAGGTATGAAGGCAACCCGGCCTTCAGGATCCCGTTCCCGGCCACCCTGATCCGGCTGCAGCGGCGCGAGTACTACCGCATCGCCACGCCGGTGACCAACCCGGTGCGGGTGCAGATCGTCCTGCCGGCCGAACTGGGCGGCCCGACCACCTTCCCGCTGGCCGACATCAGCTGCGGCGGCATCGCCATTCTCGACAACAAAATGGTGCTGGGCGAGGCCATCGGCAAGAACTTCGCCGACTGCAAGATCGACCTGCCGGAAATCGGCCCGATCAGCACTGCGCTGCAGGTGCGCAACTCGCTGGACCTGACCCTGCTCAACAACAAGACCAACCGCCGCCTGGGCTGCGAGTTCGTCAACATCCCGCGCGGCGCGCTCTCGGCCGTCCAGCGCTACATCACCAAGCTGGAACGCGAGCGCAATGCCCGCATCGCCGGCCTGACGTAAAGCGTGCTGCTTACACCTGCATGTTCATGATGTCGTGATAGGCTGACACCAGCTTGTTGCGCACCTGCAGCGTGCCCTGGAAGTTGATGCTGGCTTTCTGTTGCGCGATCATCACATCCGACAGGCTGACGCTGTCATCCCCCATTGCGAACTGTTTGCTCAGGCCATCGGCCTCGAGCTGGCTGGCGTTGACGGCGTCCAGCGACTTTTTCAGGGCATCGGAAAAGTTCGCCTTGGGCACGGCGGCCGGCTCGGTGGCGATCACCGGCGGCTGCAGGTCCGGCTTGGTCGCGTGCGCCCGCAGCTGCGCAATCATGGCTTGGATTCGACTACTGTCAATTCCACCTGTAATCATTGCTAACTCCTTTTTTATACGTGCTAGCAGAATAGCAAGGAGTCCGCCATCCCCCATCATCGAGCAGGACCGTAAACGGCGCTCTGTTCCCCCTATTGAATTTCCCAAATACAAGCAATAATGGCGATATTCCTTATAGAACCCTCCACCGGGACCCAACCATCATGGCCGTAGCGGAAGAAATCGACAACGACACAGCAGCCGGCGCGCAAGACGACGGCGCGGAGAAGCTGCCCTTCATCCAGACGCCGATGGGACGTAATTTCCTGCGCGCCGCCGGTGCGGCCGCCATCGTCGCCATCCTGCTCGGGCTGTACCTGTGGAACAAGCCGCCCGATTACGCGGTGCTGTTCTCCAATTTCACCGACCGCGACGGCGGCGCCATCACGGCCGAGCTGGACAAGCTGAACATCAAGCACAAGTTCGCCGACAACGGCACCGCCATCCTGGTGCCGGTCGACCAGGTGCACGATATCCGCCTCAAGCTGGCAGCTCAGGGCTTGCCGAAAGGCGGCACGGTCGGTTTCGAGCTGATGGAAAACCAGAAGCTGGGCGTGTCCCAGTTCGCCGAACAGGTCAACTATCAGCGCGCGCTCGAAGGCGAGCTGGCCCGTTCCATCATGTCGCTGGCACCGGTGGAAAACGCCCGCGTCCACCTGGCCCTGCCGAAGCCGTCCGTATTCGTGCGCGACCAGCAAAAGCCGACCGCCTCGGTGATCGTCACCCTGCGCCCGAACCGCATGCTGGACCAGCAGCAGACCGGCGCCGTCATCCACCTGGTCGCTTCCAGCGTACCCGAACTGACGCCGGCCAACGTGACCGTGGTCGACCAGGCCGGCAACCTGATTTCCGAGCAAAACAAACCGGGCGCGGCCGCCAACGCCAAGCTCGACGAGCAGCAGCTCAAATACGTCAAGGACTTGCAGGCGCAGGTGATCAAGCAAGTCGAATCGATCGTCACGCCTATCGTCGGCGAGGACAACGTGCGCGCCGAAGCGGTGGCCGACGTCGACTTCGCCAAGATCGAGCAAGCGTCCGAGAACTACAAGCCGAACTCGCCGCCGGCCGCCTCGGCCATCCGCAGCCAGCAGACCAGCGAGACCAACGGCAGCAACACCACCAACAATCCGGGCGGCATTCCGGGCGCGCTGTCCAACCAGCCGCCAGGCACCGCCACTGCCCCGCTCAACCAGACCGCCCAGGCCAACGGCCCCAACGCGCCACCGCCGGGCACGGTGCCGGGCACGGTCAATCCGAACGCGGCCGCCGGCCCGAGCCACAAGGAATCGACTACCAATTACGAAGTCGATAAGACTGTGCGCTACGAGCAACGCGGCATGGGCGGCCTGCGCCGCCTGACCGTGGCGGTGGTGGTCAATTACAAACGCATTGTCGATAAGAACGGCAAAGTTACGGTAAAAGCCTATACTCCTGAAGAGATGGCCAAGATCAACGATCTGGTCAAACAGGCCATGGGCTACAACCAGGACCGCGGCGACGCCGTCAGCGTGGCCAACTCGCCGTTCGATGGCGTCGACAAGCCGTACGAGCCGCCGCCGGAGTGGTGGAAAGACCCGGCCAACTTGCCGATGGCCAAGGACCTGGCGAAGTTCCTGATTACCGCCCTGATCCTGCTGTACATCGTGCTGCGCATCGTGCGTCCAATGATGCGTCCGGTGTTCAAGAAAATCGACGAGATCAATGCGCCGGAGCCGGAACCGGAAGTGCCGGAAGAAGTGGTGGAAGAAGGTCCGGACGAGGCCCTCATCGCCGAAGAAGAATTGCGCAAGATGGAAGAAAACACCGCGCGCAGCTACCGCGACAATCTGGCCATGGCCAAGAAACTGGCGGTGGAAGACCCACGCATTGTGGCCAACGTGATCAAGGAATGGATAGGCGCAAATGACTGAGAATACCGGACTGCAAAAGGCCGCCATCCTGATGCTGGCGATGGGCGAGACCGAGGCCGCCGAGGTGATGAAATTCCTCGGCCCGCGCGAAGTGCTGAAGCTGGGCGCAGCCATGGCCACCATGAAAAACGTGCCGCACGAGGAAGTGGTCGGCACGCTGGACAATTTCCGCGACATGGTCGCGGCCGCCTCCACCGTCGGCCTGGATTCGGACGAGTACATTCGCCAGGTGCTGACCAAGGCGCTGGGCGACGACAAGGCCTCGGTGCTGCTGTCGCGCATTTTGGGCGGCAAGGATGCCTCGGGCATCGAATCGCTGAAGTGGATGGATTCGCAATCCGTTGCCGAGCTGATCCGCAACGAACACCCGCAGATCATTGCCACCATTCTGGTTCACCTCGAGCGCGACCAGGCCTGCGAGATTCTCGGCCACTTCACCGACCGTCTGCGCAACGACGTGGTGCTGCGGATCGCCACGCTGGACGGCGTGCAGCCGGCCGCGCTGCGCGAACTGAACGACGTGCTGACCAAGCTGTTGTCCGGTAACGAGAACATCAAGAAATCGACCCTGGGCGGTGTGCGCGCGGCGGCCGAGATTCTTAACTTCATGTCCGGCGAGCAGGAAAGCTCGGTCATGGACAACATCAAGAACTACGACAACGACATGGCGCAGAAGATCATGGACGAGATGTTCGTGTTCGACAACCTGATCGATATCGACGACCGCGGCATCCAGCTGCTGCTGCGCGAGGTGCAGTCCGAGATGCTGATCATTGCCCTCAAAGGCGCGTCGCAGGAACTGCGCGACAAGATCTTCAAGAACATGTCGGCCCGTGCGTCGGAAATGATGCGCGAAGACCTGGAGTCGAAAGGTCCGGTGCGCCTGTCGGAAGTGGAAACGCAACAAAAGCAAATCCTGCAAATCGTGCGCCGCCTGGCCGACGAAGGCCAGATCGTACTTGGTGGTAAAGGCGAGGATTCCTTCGTTTAAACATGGTTATTCATACGAAAGAACAGCAGACAGCGTTCCAGCGCTGGGAGATGACGTCGTTCGGCGACGAACGGCCGAGCTCGATCGCCCAGCGCGAAGCCGAGCAGCGCGAACGCGACGCCGAAAACGCCCGGATCGAAGCCGAACAGCGCGTGCAGCAAGCATTGCAGGCGCAGCAGGAACAAATGGAAATGGGCCCGCCGCTGCCGCCGCCCACTGCCTACCCGACGGTCGAAGAGCTGGAGCAAATCCGCGAGGATGCGCGCAAGGAAGGCTATGAGGAAGGTCATGCGGCCGGCCACGCCGACGGTCATGCCGAGGCAATGGAAGCCGGCCAGGCCGCCACCAAGGAAGAACTGCAACACATGCGCGCGCTGGCCGAGAGCTTCGGCGAAGCGCTGCATGGCGCCGACCAGCTGATCGCCAACGAGGTGCTGGACCTGGCGCTGCAGCTGGCCAAGGGCATGCTGAAGAACGCGCTGCAAGTGAAGCCGGAGCTGATCCTGCCGATCGTGCGCGACGCCATCGAATACCTGCCGGTGCTGCAGCAGCCGGCGCTGCTGGTGCTGCATCCGGACGACGCCGCCACCGTGCGCGCCGGCATCGGCGAAGAGCTCGACAAGGGCGGCTGGCGCGTGGTGGAAGACGCGTCCGTCGGCCGTGGCGGCTGCAAGGTCGACACCGCCAGCAACCAGATCGACGCCACCGCCGCCGCGCGCTGGCAACGCCTGAGCCACGCGCTCGGCAAAGAAGTGGACTGGCTGGCCTGATCATGGACGCCGCCCTCAATCGCCACGCGGCGCGCTGGAAATCCTACCTCAACGATTGCGCCGAGGTAGTCAGCTTTGTAGAGCCGATGCAAGTCTCGGGCCGCGTCACGCGCGTGGCCGGGCTGGTGATGGAAGCGGTCGGGCTGCGCCTCGCAGTCGGCGCGGCCTGCACCGTGCCGCTGCCGGCCGGCGGCAAGATTGAAGCGGAAGTGGTCGGCTTTGAAGGCGACAAGCTGTTCCTGATGCCGCAGTCCGATGTGGAAGGCGTGGTGCCCGGCACCCGCGTGTTTCCGGTCGAGCCGGCCATCCCCAAGCCGGGCAGCGTGGCCCATCCGCGCCGCCGCCCGAGCGACCGCGCGCGCCACCTGCCGGTCGGCCCGGAACTGCTGGGCCGCGTGCTGGACGGCGCCGGCCGCCCGCTGGACGGCCTCGGCCCGCTCAATACCACCGACAGCGCGCCGATCAACACCCGCCCCGCCAATCCGCTGGGCCGCGCGCCGATCGCCGAAACGCTGGACGTGGGCGTGCGCTCGATCAACGCCATGCTGACCGTGGGACGCGGCCAGCGCATGGGCTTGTTCGCCGGTTCCGGCGTCGGCAAATCGGTGTTGCTGGGCATGATGGCGCGCTACACCGAGGCCGATATCATCGTGGTCGGCCTGATCGGCGAGCGCGGCCGCGAGGTGAAGGAATTCATCGAACAAATCCTGGGCGAGGAAGGCCTGGCGCGCTCGGTGGTGGTGGCCGCCCCGGCCGACACGCCGCCGCTGATGCGCCTGCAAGGCGCGGCCTACGCCACCGCCATTGCCGAGCATTTCCGCGACAAGGGCCAGAACGTGCTGCTGATCATGGACTCGCTGACCCGCTACGCCATGGCGCAGCGTGAAATCGCGCTGGCCATCGGCGAGCCGCCCGCCACCAAGGGCTATCCGCCGTCAGTGTTTGCCAAGCTGCCGATTCTGGTCGAACGCGCCGGCAACGGCGAAATGGGCGGCGGTTCGATCACCGCCTTCTACACCGTGCTGACCGAGGGCGACGACCAGCAAGACCCGATCGCCGACTCGGCCCGTGCGATTCTGGACGGCCACATCGTGCTGAACCGCCGCCTGGCCGAAGCTGGCCACTACCCGGCCATCGACATCGAGCAATCGATCAGCCGCGCCATGCATTCGATCACCTCGCCCGAGCACCAGAGCAAGGCGCGCCAGCTCAAGCAATTGTTCTCGCGCTTCGAGCGCAGCCGCGACCTGATCAGTGTTGGCGCCTACGCCGCCGGCACCGATCCGGTGCTCGACCAGGCCATCCAGCTGCACGACCGCATCGAGCATTTTTTGCAACAACAGATCACCGAACGGGTGACCATGACCGAGAGCTTGGGCCAACTTACCTCTCTATTCGACTGATTGACGCGTTATACCGCCACCTATAATTAAGGCAAGAATATGGCTTCCAAAGCGCAATTAGAAACCTTGATGGACCTGGCGCGGCGCGAAACAGACGACGCCGCCAAGCGGCTGGGCATTGCCCTGAAAGCCGTGGACGAGGCCAAACAAAAGCATCAGATGCTGGTCGGCTACCAGGCCGAGTACATCAAGCGCTTCGAAGCGGCGCAGACAGCGGGCATCACGCCGATGGCTTACCGTAATTTCGTGGCTTTCATCGAAAAGCTGGAAACCGCGGTCAAGGGCCAGCTGGAGATGATCCGGCATGCCGAGCTGCGCAGCGAACAGGAAAAGGCCGCGTGGCAAGCCAGCGAGCGCAAGCGCATGTCCTACTCCACCCTGAACGACCGGGCGGATGCCGCCGCGCTCAAGCTGGAAAACAAGCGCGACCAGAAGCAAATGGACGAGCACGCAGCAAGGCAGGCGTATTACAAACGATGACATTCAGAGAGCGCGAAACATGCAAACCCCGAACCTCCAGATTCCTACCCTGAACGCCAATGCAGTGGCCGCGCCAAAATCGAATGTCAGCTTCGGCGCAGGCGGCGACAACGACGCCTTCAAGCAAGCCCTGTCGCGCGAGATGGATCAACGCAGCACCAAGGACAGCAGCAGCGCCGGCAGCAAGCAACCGGCCCGCGCCGCCGAGCGCCCTGCCTCGCGCGCGTCCGCACCGAAACAACAGCAAACCGCACCGGCCAAGCAGGCCGAATCGACCAACAACGACACCGATGCGCCGCAGCCGGCAGCATCCACCGCCAGCAACGACGCCCCTGCCGCACCAGCGCCAGCCAAGACCGCTTCCAGCGACAGCGAAAGCAGCAGCGACGACGGCGCGAACAGCGATGCGCAAGCCGCGCAGAGCGCCGATCCGGTGGCCGACATGCTGGCCCTGGTCGCCGCTTTCAACCAACCAGTGACACCAGTTGCAGCGGCCACGGCTGACGCCAGCAACGCCGCCGGCGCCGTGGGTACGGGCGCAGGCGCCGCCGCGTTGGGCGCATCGGCCGCCGATGCAGCAGCCGCTGCGGCCGCTGCCTCCGCTGCAGCCCAAGCCGCCATTGCAGCCGCCGCCGACAAGGCCGGCGCTGTCACCGATGCAGCCACCGGCGCCAGCGCTGCCGTGGATGCCGACGCAGCGTCTGCGGCCGCCGATGCCGCCGCAGCAGCACTGGCCGCCACCGACACCGCCAGTGCCGATGCCGCCGCCCTGAAAGCCGCACAAGACCAGGCCGCAGCCACTACCGACTTCAAGACCGCGCTGGGCAAAGCCGGCTCCGCCGCGCAAGCTGCCGCCGACGCAGCAGCTGCCGCCGCCGCACAAGCCGCCACCGGCAAGACTGACGCCGACCTGAAGCCGGCCGTCGCCGCCGCGCCTGCCGCCGCCGAAGCCAAGGCCGACACCGCACCAGCAGCTGATGCCGAAGCCGCGGCCGCCGTCACCGACGCCGCACCGAAAACCGGTGCCGACGTCATCAACAAAATCGAGACCAAGGCCGCACCGGCCAGCGACACCCAGCCGCAACTGTCGCAGACTCAGCAGCAACAGCAGGCCGCCGATCCGGCCCAGCTGGCCACCGCGCCCAAGACCGCCAGCGCCAGCACCGAAACTGCTGCCGCGCTGAAGGAAGCCAGCATTGCCGTCGCGCCCACCGCCAGCCACGCCACGCAGGAACTGGCCAAGGCCGCCACCGCCGTCCCGACCGACAAACTGAGCAGCCGCGTCGGCACCCAGCAGTGGGACCAGCAGCTGGGTCAGAAAATCATCTTCATGGCCGCCGGCGGCGAGCAAAGCGCCACCATGGAACTGAATCCACCGGACCTCGGCCCACTGCAAGTGGTACTGAGCGTGAACAAGGACCAGGCCACCGCCGCTTTCAGCTCGGCCGCGCCGGAAGTGCGCCAGGCGCTGGAATCGGCGCTGCCGAAACTGAAAGAGATGATGAGCGAAGCCGGCATCCAGCTGGGCAGCGCCACCGTCTCGGCCGGCATGTCGGATCAGAACAACAGCGCCTTCAGCCAGCAAGCCAGCTCGGCGCAAAGCGGTAGCGGCAACAGCAGCAACCGCGGTGGCGGCAGCTACGGCCGCGACACCAGCAGCGACGCCGAGGCGGCGCGCACCACGCAAACCGTGCGCCGCTTGCCGGCCGGCGCGGTCGATACTTTCGCATAAGCCAGCGCCGCCATCGCATGCAACCGGGAGCGGCATCCCTGCCCCTCCCGGTTTTGTTGTCTGTTACACTACGGAAACGCCAAGCAGCAGCGGGAACGCCCCTCTTTTCAACGGATCCAACTGCGCAGGCCTGACTGATAATGACATAATGGCGGCGTGAACCATTCCGCTGCGTGAAGGGCTACTTTGAAAGCGAATCCGAAAATGAAAGCCGATCAGAAAGTTGAAGCGCCTGCAGGCGGCGGCAGCAAGAAACTGATCATCATCATCCTGGCCGTGGTGCTCATCCTCGGCGCTGCAGGCGGCGGTGCCGCCTGGTTCTTCTTGCACGGCAAAGCCGACGCGGAAGAACATGACGAAGCGCCGGTCAAGAAGAAAAAATCGAAGAAGCCGATCGGCCCGCCGGAATACGTGCCGGTCGAACCGTTCACGGTCAACCTGCAGCCGGGCGACGCCGGCACCGACCAGTACCTGCAAATCGCCTTCACGCTGGAAGTGGGCGGACTGGAAGAGAAGGAAAACGTCAAGAACAATATGGCCAAGGTGCGCAGCCGCATGCTGCTGCTGTTGTCGAGCAAGCGCGCGGCCGACATCAACACGCCGGAAGGCAAGGTCCAGCTGGCCAAGGAAATCATTGCACAACTGCGCGAACCGTTTGAAGACCGCGGTTCGCAGCAGGAAATCGAAGACGTGCTGTTCACGTCCTTCATCATTCAGTAACAACGTAGAAAATAAGCGGAATCATGGCTGATAATTTTCTCTCCCAGGAAGAAGTCGATGCCCTGCTGAAGGGCGTCAACGGCGACCAGGACGACGTCGCGGCGCAAGAAGACGTTGCGGGGGTACGAACCTATAACCTGGCCACCCAGGAACGGATCGTGCGTGGGCGTATGCCGACGCTGGAAATTATCAACGAACGCTTTGCCCGCCTGCTGCGCGTCGGCCTGTTCAACTTCCTGCGCCGCAGCGCCGAGGTGTCGGTCGGCTCGGTGCGGGTGTCCAAGTATTCCGAGTTCATCCGCAATCTGGTGGTGCCGACCAACCTGAATCTGGTCCACATGAAGCCGCTGCGCGGCACCGCGCTGATGGTGTTCGATCCGGGCCTGGTGTTCCTGCTGGTCGACAACCTGTTCGGCGGCGACGGCCGTTTCCACACCCGTGTCGAAGGCCGCGACTTTACCCAGACCGAGCAGCGCATCATCCTGCGCATCCTCGACATTGTGTTCGAGGCCTACACCAAGTCGTGGGAGCCGGTGTACCCGGTCGAGTTCGAGTACATCCGCTCGGAAATGAATACGCAGTTCGCCAACATCGCCACCCCCAACGAGGTGGTGGTGGCGTCGACCTTCACGGTGGAGCTGGGCTCGGTGTCGGGCCAGATCCACTTCTGCATGCCGTACTCGATGATCGAGCCGATCCGCGATTCGCTGACCTCCAGCCTGCAGGGCGAGGCGCTGGAAGTGGACAAGCGCTGGATCCGCCTGATGACGCAGCAGATCCAGATCGCCGAGGTCGAACTGGTGGCCTCGCTGGGCACGGCCAAGGTCAATTTCGACGAGATCCTCAACATGCGGGTGGGCGACATCATCCCGCTGCAGATCCCGGAAATGATCTCGGCCACCGTGGACGGGGTGCCGGTGATGGACTGCAGCTACGGCGTCATGAACGGCCAGTACGCGCTCAAGGTCGAGAAACTGCTGGCCAATACCGATAATCTGAAAAATTAACACCGGAGAGAATCATGTCGGACAATCAAGACGATCAACCGCTGGACGAAGACGATCCATGGGGTGCGGCGATCGCCGAGCAGGCGCAGGCCGAAGCGGCCGCGCTGGAAAAGCAGCAAGCGGCACAAGCGGCCAGCGCCGCCGTGTTCAAGGACTTTTCCGGCACCCCGAGCAAGACTGAAACGCACAACGATATCGACTTCATCCTCGATATCCCGGTCCAGCTGACGGTGGAACTGGGACGCACCAAGATCGCCATCAAGAACCTGCTGCAACTGGCGCAGGGCTCGGTGGTGGAACTGGACGGCCTGGCCGGTGAGCCGATGGACGTGCTGGTCAATGGCTGCCTGATCGCGCAGGGCGAGGTGGTGGTGGTGAATGACAAGTTTGGTATCCGCCTGACTGACATCATCACGCCGTCCGAACGTATCCGAAAACTGAATAAATGAAGCACGGACTGACTTTTACCCTCATCGTCGCGGCGGCCCTGGCCGCCGCGCCTGCAATGGCCCAGCGCAGCGTGTCGGGCACCATCGGCGGCGCCCATGCCGCAGCCCCAGCCGCCGCAGCAGCACCAGCCCAAGCTCCCGCCGCAGCCACGCCGGCCGCCGCCGAAGCCGCCGCGCAGCCCGCTGCCGACGCTCCGGCGCCACCGGCTGCCGCGCCTGCACCGGCGCCGGCCCAGCCAAGCGCGCTGGCCATGACCATCCCGACCCCGCAAGCGAGCGCGCCATCGAGCGGCGGCGGCCTGCTGCAAACCTCGCTGGCCCTGCTGTTCGTGATCGCCCTGATGCTGGGCCTGGCCTGGCTGACCAAGCGCTTCGGCCCGAAAACCCTGGGCGGCGGCAACAGCAACGTCAAGCTGGTCGGCTCGCTGAGCGTCGGCACCCGCGAGCGCATCCTGGTGGTCGAAGTGGGCGAACAATGGATCGTGGTGGGCGCCTCGCCCGGCCGCATGAACGCACTGGCCACCATGCCGCGCCAGGAAAGCGCAGAGCCAGCCCAGCCGGCCACCATCCCGGGCGCCAACTTCGCCGACTGGATCAAACAAACGATAGACAAACGCAATGGCAAATAAGCTGTCCAGCTACGCACGTCCCCTGCTGATGCTGGCCGCGCTCGCCCTGCCATTGGCAGCCGGCGCCGAATCCACCATCGGCATTCCCGCCCTGACCAGCACCCCGGCACCGGGCGGCGGCACCAACTACACGCTGCCGATCCAGACCATGCTGCTGATGACGGCGCTGACCTTCATCCCGGCCGCGCTGTTGCTGATGACCAGTTTCACCCGCATCATCATCGTGCTGTCGCTGCTGCGCCAGGCGCTGGGC